>BNJS01000378.1_pt1 | contig 908587 bp, 1087 predicted proteins | sample 8540461 | NCBI WGS metagenome assembly BNJS01 (sample SAMD00202454, study PRJDB9452) | human saliva metagenome | isolation source: human saliva | place: Japan
CTGCACCGGCAATCCGCAGAAAGCGAAGCCCTTGCACAACCTCCCATCCGCTCAAATCCGAGCAAGAGAAAGGAATTCATCCGCACACGCCATGCCCCCACAAAACAAGAGGACACCGGCGCACGCTCTTTTCCACAAGATCCTACAGAAAACACCGGAGTAAGCGCCCCGACTTCAGACAAAAAGGAAAAAACTTTGTCCACCCGTTTGAGAAAGCCGTTTGTTCTCCTTTTTCCCCTCGACGCTCCGAGAATCACCTTCACCAACCTAACCCGGAAAACCCAGATGAGCACCACACTCTGTCCCCCGAATATCACACTGCCCGACGAGACCCTGCAAAAACTCTACGCCAAGGCGCTCCACAACGGGATGTCGCTCAAAGCCTACATCGAAGGTTTGTTGATTGAGGACGCCAACGCGCCGTCCTTTGCCGAACATGTGTCGCCCTCGCCGACGCCTGGTTTGACCATCCGCAAAACGTCGCCGCCGTTCGCCGCGGCCTGCAGCAACAAGCGGCCGGCTTGGCACAGTCTTTTTCGATCGAAGAAAATCAAACGATTGGCCGACCTGTGACCTACGATCTGCAACTGCTCCCGGAAGCCATCGAAGATCTCGCCTATTGGAAACGATCGGGACAGAAAAAGGTGTTGAAGAAAATCGTGGCACTGCTCGAAGAACTCAAAGTGCACCCCAAACCGGCACCGGCAAGCCCGAAGCCCTCAAAGGCGACTTCTCCGGTTTGTGGAGCAGACGCATTGACAAAGGAGCACGACTCATTTATTCCATCTACGAAGAGACCGTCTGTGTGTATGTGCTCTCCATGCGAGGGCATTACGGCGACAAATAGTTCGCGCAGCCCCGCAGAAGTTCAACTCCCATTCCCTAAAATACCCTCAATATCTAAATACAATCACACAATGACACACCCCACTCCCCGCCCACTGCTCCGCCTGCTCGGCGTGCTGTTCGTTTTCTCTTCGCCCTCCCTGCCCCTCGCGGCGCAGAAGGGTAAGGACTTCGAGGACTACAACGTGCAACGCGGCTTCGAAATGCTACAAAACGACGAAGATCTCGACGAAGCGCTCAAGCAATTCCAAACCGCGCTCGAAAAGAACCCGCGCAACGGCTATGCCCATTTCTTCATTGGCCTCATCCGCCTCAACAACGACGAAAAACGGCAACGCCCTCTCCGCTTTCGACTTGGCCGTCAAGTATTTGCCCAAGAAAGACAAGAAAACACTTGCCCTTGTGCAATCCAAACGCGCGCTCGTCCACTTGGAACTCACCGACACCACAGCCGCTCTCACCGATCTCGGCACGGCCATCCGCCTTGTGCCCGACGACAAAGACTACTACCAACAGCGCGGCGATCTCTACTACGAGATGAGTCGCTACGACCTCTCCGACCGCGACTACGAGCAGATGCAAAAGCTCGACAAAGGCGACACCTATTCTTATATGGGGCTGGGACGCAACGCGGTGGCACGCAAAGACTACGACCGCGCCCTCACCCTCTTCGACCGCGTGGTGCAACTTGCTCCCGAATACAGCCAAGGCTATTCCTTCCGCGCCGAGGTACACTTGCTGCGTCGCGACTATCCGCGCGCCGTGGAGGACTGCGCCACGGCTTTCGTCCACGTGGGCGACGACATCGACAACAAAGCTTTCCAAGTCTTCGGCACCCTCTGCGACTCTGCTGCCGCCCCGCTGCGCGCACGTCTCAAAGTGCTGCGCAACAAGGAGCCGAACGAACGGAAATGGCCCTTGCTCTTGGCCGGTATCGAACGCGCGCAACACCACTACGGCCGTGCGGTGAACTACCGCCTCGAAGAGTATGCCATGGATCCCTCGGCCGGCACCGCCAACGGCATTGCCACCGACCTCAATTCCCTCGGACTCACGGAGGCCGCAGTGGCATGGGCTGCACGCGCCGAGGAAGAGGATTCCAGCAGTCTGTCAACAATACTCTTACAAGCGGAACTGCTCACCGACCTCCGCCGCTACGACGAAGCCAACGCGGCACTGGATCGCGCACAGGCCATCGATGCCGAAGACGCCCGCGTCTACCTGCAGCGCTCCTTGATCCACCGCGAACAGAAAAACGACGAAGCCGCCGTGGAAGCCATGGACATGGCGCTTTCGCTCAATGAGGAAACGGCCTTTCTTCACGACCTGCACGGACGCTTGCTCCTGAAAATGGGGCAGAAAGAGCGTGCCGACGCGGACTTCCGCCGCGAGTTGGAACTCGAAAAAACGCCCGACGATTACTTCGTCTCGCCCTTTGCCCTCTATTTCCTCGGACGCCCGAAAGCGGCCGTCGCACGCATGGACTCCATCATGGCCAAGGGCGATGAGGACAACGCCTACAACGCGGCTTGTCTCCACGCACTGTGCGGCAACAAGCAGCAGGCACTCACCTATTTGGAGCGTGCGCTGAAGAGCCGAAAGTACACCGATTTCGACCACATCGACAAAGACTCTGATCTCGACAACCTGCGCAACGATGCCGACTTCAAGGCGCTGGTGAAGAAATATCGCGACGCGTGGGAAGCCCACCTCGCCGCTGAGCGCAAACTCCTCGACCCGCGTGCCACAGAGGGCACAAAGAGCAGCGCTCCCACCACCGCCGCACCGGCACCCAGCACGAAAAAAACCGCCGGAACGGCAGCCGCCGCCACTAAACACGGCATTTCAGAAATCGCCTTCACCCGTACGGGCGGCGTCACGCAGGTGCCTTGCACCATCAATGGGCTGCCCCTCCACTTTGTTTTCGACACAGGAGCGTCGGACGTGACGCTCTCGTCGGTCGAAGCGCTGTTTATGTTCAAGAACGGCTATCTCAAACCCACCGACGTGATCGGCCGCCGCGCCTATCTCACCGCCTCGGGCGATGTGGTGGAGGGCACGAGCGTGCGCCTGCGCTCTGTGACCTTCGGCGGCATGACGCTCGACAACGTGCGCGCCTCCATCACCCACAGCCAGGACGCGCCGCTCCTCCTCGGCCAGTCGGTGCTCAGCCGACTGGGGAAAGTGGAAATCGACAACCGCGCCAACGTGATTCGCATCACCAAGAAGTAAAGGGACAGCGACATCGTCCGACAACCAAGCATAGGGAAAACAAGAGCTAACAGCAGTCTGTCACGAAATTTTCCGTTGGCATCATAGCTATGTAACAGACATCAAACACAACCAACCCTCATGAAACATTTATTCTGCGCTCTATTTCTATGCATACAGCTACTGTCTTTCTCCTCCTGCGAAAAAGACAATAATCCGCTCATCTCTTATTCAGCCCTCACGTCGGTGTTCGACGGTTTTTGTCAAGCCCACAGCATACGAATAACAGATATTTCAAGAAAATCCGAGAACCCATCGCTAACGATTCTCCACATAGAGGCCCAAGGCACGACGATCCAACAAGATGATGAGAGAAGCTTCAGAAAGCTTTGTGTGGCTTACGGCGAAAAAGAACCACACATATTTTATAGTCCTATCCCCTATACAGACTACACCCCACTCACCAATGTGCAGGGTCTGGACTTCGAGATGATCGGAGCAGACAACACGAAACACGCGCTCTCTCCTTTCACCGAAATCTCCTTCAGTAGCCACCGAAAATACATAGAAAGTGGCTACAGAACAGGTGCAGGAACCATGTTTCGTTGTAAATTGTCAGCATTCAAAGCGGACGACGCACGCTGGATCAACAAGAACTTCTATCTGACAGTCCCCACGGCTCAACTGCAAGAGGCCAAACACCTCATTCTGCACCTGCACAGCGATCGGGGAACACTTACTTATGACTGCGATTATCCCATCAAGTCGTGACAAACAGTGAAAAGGTAGAAGGAAACAATCGTAAATAAGTTTTTTCTCCTCAAAAATTTGTACAGTCCCCGCAAATTGCTTATATTTGCAGCGTTCAAACAGACGTGAGGGGCTCAAACGAAGCTCCTCACTTCTTTTAATTAGCCGTGTCTCACCCCACTTCGCCACCGAAGTCGAGACACCCCAACTCATTTCACACCGACTGACACTCATGATCAGTAAAGCAGCCGTAGAACAACTCATCGCCGACTGGCTCGTCGGCAAAGACTATTTCCTGACCGACCTGGTCATCACGCCCGATGACCGCATCATCGTGGAAATCGACCACGCCGAAGGGGTGTGGATCGAAGATTGTGTGGCGCTCTCTCGCCACATCGAAGACGGACTGGACCGCGACGAGACGGATTTCGAGCTCGAAGTGGGCAGCGCCGGCTTGGGACAGCCCTTCAAAGTGCTGCGCCAATATGAAATCCACGTCGGCGACGATGTGGAGGTGCTCACCGCCGAAGGCAAAAAACTCGTCGGCCGCCTCACCGCTGTCGACAACGGCCAAATCACCCTCACGCAAACCGTGAAAGTGAAGGCACCGGGCGAAAAACGCCCCCACTTGGAAGAAGTGGAAACCGTGCTTTCGCTCGATGCGGTGAAATGGACCAAACTTTACATCGACTTCAAATAAAATAGCGCCCGCCCACGCGCGACGAAGCCTCCTCAACGGTCGCTCACCGCGCACGCTGCTGCCACTTGCACCGCGAGGCCGGCTTTATACACCCCATTCGCATATATCACAGCGACCCACCATGGCCAAAAAGCAAACCGAAACTCCCAGTTTGTTGGAGACCTTCAGAGACTTCAACCAAACCAAAAATATCGATGACACCACTTTGCTCGGCGTGCTCGAAGAGAGCTTCCGCAGTGTCATCGCCAAAATCTTCGGCACGGACGAAAATTTCACCGTCGTGGTCAATCCCGACAAAGGTGACTTCGAGATCACGCGCAGCCGTGAGATCGTAGCCGACGACGAAGTGGAAGATCCCAACAAACAAATCGCGCTCTCTGAAGCGCGCCGCATCGAACCCGACTTTGAAGTGGGCGAAGACTGCAGCGAGCACATCGAATTTGAAGATTTCGGCCGCCGCGCCATCCTCACTCTCCGCCAAACCTTGGCCAGCAAGATCCTTGAGCTCGAACACGACTCCATATATAATAAGTATAAGGATCGTGAGGGCGAGATGGTGACGGCCGAAGTTTACCAAACGTGGAAGAACGAAACGCTCCTCGTAGACGAAGAGAAAAACGACCTCTTGCTGCCCAAAAGCCAGCAGATTCCTCGCGACTACTACCACAAGGGCGACCACATCAGCGCCGTGATCGACCGCGTCGACAACACGAACGGTAATCCGAAGATCTATCTTTCGCGCACCAGCCCCATGTTCCTGCGTCGCCTGCTCGAACGCGAGATCCCCGAAATCGCCGAAGGCGTCATCCAGCTCCGTGCTGTGGCGCGCATTCGGGCGAACGCGCCAAAATCGCCGTCGAAAGCTTCGACCCCAACATTGATCCCGTAGGTTCGTGCGTGGGTGTAGGCGGAAGCCGTATCAACGGCATCGTTCGCGAACTGCGCAACGAGAACATCGACGTCATTCCCTACTCTTCCAACACGATGTTGTTCATCCAACGTGCCCCTCAATCCGCACACATCAACAACATTGAGATCAACGAAGAACTCAAAAAGGCCGACGTCTTCCTCAATCCCGACCAAGTGAGCCTCGCCATCGGTAAAGGCGGCCAAAATATCAAGCTCGCCTCCATGCTCACCGGCTATACCATCGACGTCTTCCGCGAAGTCGAAGGCGAACAGCCCATCGACGACATTTATCTCGACGAATTCTCGGACGAAGTAGACCAATGGGTCATCGACGCCGTGAAGAACATGGGTCTGCGCACCGCACGAGAAGTGCTGAATGCCCCCCGAGATATGATCGCTGAAAAGGCCGACCTCGAAGACGACACCGTAGACCACCTCCTCTCCGTGCTCCGCGCAGAGTTTGACGACAGCGAAAGCTAATGCCGAGGGCTTCGGCCCCCACCGCCTTCCCCTTTCGTCACATCGGCCATGCACGCGGCCACAACCCACACACAATGAGATTAAGCAAAGCTACCAAAGAATTTAACATCGCAACCCAAAGAGCCGTTGACACGCTCAAAGAGCACGGTCACGTCGTCGAAGCCAACCCCAATGCGAAAATCGACGACGCACAATACGAGATTCTCAAAAAGGTGTTTGCCAGCGACAAAGCCCAAAAGGACGAGGCCGAAAAGCTCTTCCCCAGCCGACGCGAGGAGAAACGCAACGAGAAGGCCGATAAGCCCGAAGTGAACGACGAGGCGCCTGCCGCTCCTGCCGAAACGCCCGCTCCCGCGGCCGAAACTTCGACCGAAGCCCAGCCCGCAGCCGAAGCCACCAAGACCGAAGTGCCCGAAGACCTCAAGCCCCAGGTGAAAGTGCTCGGCAAGATTGAGCTCGAAGACAACGCCGGCGGCAAAAAACGCGGCTCACGCAAGACGACTGCCGCCTCCAAGACGGAGAAAGCGGCCGAAAAATCGGCACCCGTCGAAAAGCCCGAGGCCGCTCCTGCCGCAGCCGAAAGCGTAGCCCCCGAGGCGCCCGCCGAAAAGCCCGTAGCGCCTGCACAACCCGCGGCGGAAAAGCAAACGCCCGCCACGGAAACCGCAGCAGCACCCGCCGAAGCACCCGCTCCCGCGGCCACTGCCGATGCGCCTGCCGCCACCGGTAACGAGAACGACGCTGAAACAACCTCCGTCGGTGGTGCTCCGCGCCTCACCGCCCGAAGGTGGTCGGCAAAATCGACCTCGACGCCATCAACGCCAACACGCGTCCGAAGAAAAAGAGCAAAGAAGAGCTCCGCAAAGAGCGCAACGACAAGCGCAATCCCGCCGGCAAGAAGCGCGCACGCATAGGCAACGAGCGGGTAGACGTGAGCGCCGAAGCCAAAAAGAACAATGCCGGCGGCAACGCGGTGCAGGTGCAGGTCAGAATCGCAACAACCAAAACCGCAATAACCAGAACGCCGCCAAGGGTCAAGGCAAGAAGGGCAAGAAAAGGCAACGCCCCCGCACAGCCCGTCAGCGACGAAGACGTAGCAAAGCAGGTAAAAGAAACCCTCGCACGTCTGCAAAGCGAAGGGCGCCGGCAGGGCAAGGGCGCGAAATACCGCAAGGAGAAGCGCGAAGCTGCCCGCGAGCGTCACGAAGAAGACCTCATGCGCCGCGATGCCGAGAGCCGCGTGCTCAAGCTCACCGAGTTTGTGACCGCCAACGAGCTCGCCACGATGATGGATGTCCCCGTTACGCAAGTCATCGGCACCTGCATGAGCATCGGCATCATGGTTTCGATCAACCAGCGCCTCGACCAAGAGACCATTGAGATGGTGGCCGACGAATTTGGCTTCAGCACCGAGTTTGTCAGCGCAGAAGTGCAAGAAGCGATCATCGAAGAAGTCGACAGCGACGAAGATCTCGAGCCCCGCGCTCCCATCGTCACCGTCATGGGTCACGTCGACCACGGTAAAACCTCCTTGCTCGACCACATTCGCAACGCCAACGTCATCGCCGGTGAGGCCGGCGGCATTACACAGCACATCGGTGCCTACAATGTCCGCCTCAAAAATGGCCGCTCCGTCACCTTCCTCGACACCCCCGGTCACGAAGCGTTCACCGCCATGCGTGCTCGCGGTGCACAAGTCACCGACATCGCCATTATCATCATTGCCGCCGACGACAATGTGATGCCCCAGACCAAGGAAGCCATCAATCACGCCGTGGCTGCGGGCGTTCCCATCGTCTTCGCCATCAACAAGATCGATAAGCCCGGCGCCAACCCCGACGCCATCAAGAGCACCCTCGCTTCGATGAACTTCCTCGTCGAAGAATGGGGCGGTAAATACCAATCGCAGGACATCTCCGCCAAGAAGGGCGAAGGCGTGTTCGAACTCCTCGAGAAAGTGCTCCTCGAAGCCGACCTCCTCGAGCTCAAAGCCAACCCGAAGCGTCGTGCCGTCGGCACCGTCATCGAGAGTTCACTCGACAAGGGTCGCGGCTACGTCTCCACCGTCCTCGTTTCCAACGGTACCCTGCGCCAAGGCGACGTCATCGTGGCCGGTACCCACGCCGGACGCGTCAAAGCCCTCTTCAATGAGCGCGGCGTTCGCGTCCAGGAAGTGCCCCCCGCACACGCCGCCACCGTTCTCGGCTTCGACGGCGCACCCCAAGCCGGCGACCAGTTCAACGTCATGGAGACCGAGCAAGAAGCCCGCGAAATCGCCAACAAGCGTCTGCAACTTCAGCGCGAACAAAACCTCCGCACCTCCAAGATGCTCACGCTCGACGAGATCGGCCGCCGCTTGAAGCTCGGCGACTACCAAGAGCTCAACATCGTCGTCAAGGGCGACGTGGACGGTTCGGTACAAGCCCTCTCCGACTCCTTCATTCGTCTCTCCACCGAGTCCATCGCCATCAACGTCATCCACAAGGGCGTGGGTCAAATCTCTGAGAACGACGTCACCCTCGCAGCCGCCTCCAAGGCCGTCATCGTCGGTTTCCAAGTGCGTCCCTCAGCCGGTGCGCGCAAACTCGCCGAAAAGGAAGGCGTCGATATCCGCCTCTACTCCATCATCTACGATGCCATCGAGGAAGTCAAGGAAGCCATGGAAGGCATGCTCAAGCCCATCGTCAGGAAGAGATCACCGCGATGGTCGAAGTGCGCCAAGTCTTCCACATCTCCAAGGTCGGCTACATCGCCGGTGCCTATGTCATCGACGGTAAAGTCTCCCCGTTCCGACAAAAGCCCGCCTCATCCGCGACGGCGTGGTGGTCTTCTCGGCGACATCGCCGCCCTCAAGCGTTTCAAAGACGACGTCAAGGAAGTCACCACCAACTTCGAGTGCGGTATCTCCCTCCAGCGATGCAACGACATCAAGGAAGGCGACACCATCGAAACCTACCGCGAAATCGAAATCAAGCCAAAAAGCTCAACGCTTAATCCACACATTGCCGCGATCGGTTCCTTTCCGATCGCGGCTTTTCTGTACCTTCGCCCGGCAATTTCCCACTTTTTGCACAAAACGCCCCAAAACGTCACAAAACAGCAGGGCGAAGAAGGCCATTCGTCGACAAAACCAGCGCATTGGTCGATAAGTTCATCCGAAACAGCGCATTCCCCGAAAGGCCATTTGCTTTTTACCTCCCAATTCTCTATTTTTGCAACAACAAAAAGACAATGAAGAAGTCACTTTTCGCAGCCCTCGCCTTCGCGTCTTCGCTGCTCCTCACCACCTCCTGCGACACCCCCGACACCCTCAAAGGAGTACAGCCCAGCGCCGCCAACACTCTCTCCGCACTCAACACCGGAGGCACGATGCTTACCAATCTCGTCGGCAACTTTCTCAACGGCGGTAGCATAACAGAACGTGATCTCGTCGGCACATGGACCTACAACGGAGTCAACTGTGTCTTCGAAAGCCAAAACCTCTTGGCACAAGCCGGCGGCGTCGCCGCATCCAGCGCGCTCGAAACCAAAATCGACGAGCAACTCAAGCGCTACGGCATCAGCAAAGGCGTGACCCGCTTCACCTTCAACGCCGACAAAACCTTCACCGCGACACTCAACGGTCGCAACATGAGCGGAACTTATAGCCTCGACACCGCGTCGAAAACGCTACACCTTCAATTCGTAGGCGGACTCCTCAACCTCCAGCCCCAAGTCACTCGCAACGGCAACGGCATCGCCCTCCTTTTCGAGTCTGACAAACTCTTGGGACTCCTCGGCACCGCCTCCTCCCTCTTCGGCAAGATGGGTAATTCCCAACCTCGCCATGGTCTCTTCGCTCCTCGGCAACTACCAAGGTATGCGCATCGGACTCAAACTCTCGAAGTAAACGCCTCCAGCGCTCCCCACTTCGATCTCGCGGCAGCCGCGCACCGGCACAAACGCCCCCGCAGCACCGCAAACCCTCGGCGACCGTCGCCTGCATTCCCCCGCGATGCGCGACCGTCACCCACTCCCCACGGCATTTCTCGTATTTATAGTTTCCGAACAGTCTCGCTTACAGTGGTAAGTGAGGCTGTTTTTATCTATTATGTTAATCGCATACAGAGAAAGCCCACCAATAAAGGGATGTTTGCCCCTTTTAGAGCGTGTTTTTGTTGTTCTGAAAATAACACTTAGACGCTCCAAATATGCACCAAATCAACAAATCAACAAACAAAAGCACAACAGGAAAGGCGGAAACCTTAAACGCTCGTCGTTCTGTTAACTTATTGAAAAAGTAGCGCATATTCTTGCTTTTCAGTTTCATTTGTGGTATTATTAAAACGAGAATTAACGCGGACTTCTCTCGGAATTTACAATTTTGAAAACAGAAAACGAGAAAAGCCCCCAAATATCAGCATTTTCTATCTGTTTTTACGCCCACCAAAATAAGGGCGATATACTTTTTTACCATATCCTAATAAATGTAACTATGGAATTTTACAAGAGCACGTGCGATTTTATTTTGCGAGAAACGAGCACAACCAAAAACAAAGAAAACGCGGAAAGAAGAAAGAGGAAAAAGCCGCTTTTCATTTACTTGCAAGTTAGAACGAGTTGGAACGACAAGCAGATTTTCAAGAGTACAGGGGTGAAAATTCTCCCGTCCTTGTGGAGCACAAGAAACCAACGCCCCTATATGCTGAACTTGAAGAGCACACGGCGGCCTATATGGAATTAAAAGAACTTGCACAACGCCTACAAACAGCCAAAGAGCAATGCGAGGATATAACAAACCGCCTAAATCAAACCAAACTAACAAAAGGAAGAAGCTAATGCGTTACTTCAACAGCTTGCAAAACTTCAAACAGCACCAAAACAAGATACCACCGATGAAACTATATCACCATACCACCACACAGACGAGGACGAGGAGGGGCAAACATTACTTCAAAAGTATATAGAAGAAGCGCGACTAACTCCCGATATTGAAAACGTCCTCAAAATCTTTGCGTCTGCTATCGGCCAAAAAGAAAATCACCCCTTACAACTTCAACCATACAACCATACAGACGAGGAGGGGCAAACACTACTTCAAAAGTATATAGAAGAAGCGCGGATAAATGATTTTGTGGCTGCTGCTCTGCGTGCCTTTGCGTCTGCCATAAGCGGAAAGAAAGAGGACAAAATAAAACTGAACTTCAAAAATAGCACAACCACCCAAATAGAAAAGGAACTTGCAAAGTACGGCGTTACTAATCAACGTTTGGAAACTCTCAACCAAAACGACATAAAAGCGATTGAGAGCGCCGCTAAAAATCAGTGGATGAAAGAAACGGCAAATAAAATACTTGCTGCCTTTTCAAGCGTTTACCTACATACCACAGGCCGCAAAATATCATTCAAATTTGAAGCGATAACAAAGGACGAGGACACTATATATAAACCACATTTGAGTTGGGAGGAACTTCAAAGAGTTACAAACGTTTGGCTTCCGTCACTGCTGCCGTGCACAAGTAAGCGCCGCCACGCATACACAGGTTTATTTTTAATGCAATGCTTTTGTGGTTGTCGTGTTAGCGACGTTGCTAAGGTTATGGACGCTATTAAACGCGATATAAACAAAATACAAGCAGATATTCAAGAATCGGGGGCGGGGCAAATCACATATACCACCCGCAAAACCGATGAAAAATGCTTTGTTCCTATCTTTCCTCAAACGCTACAAATTTTTGAGCGCCTAATGAAAGATAGAAATGCGATTGTACTTTTAGAACGTTTGCGAGAGGAGGAAAGAATATCACAAGCAGTAAAAAAGTACGACAAGCGACGCGCGACAATTAAGGACGTTATTAAAGCCCTACCAAAATGCGAGGCCGCCGACAACATCCTAAGCGACTACAAACAAGACACCAACGAGGAGCGGTTAATAAAACGCGCAAAAAGAATCGACCGCTACCAAAGAAAGAACGCAAACACCCACCTAAAAAAGTGGGCGGATGAACTTGTGAAGAAAGGAATTTTGCCCGATGAAAAAGTGGACGGATGGACAAGCACAACGGGTCAAAAAAAAATGATATGGGAGGAGAAAATGAGCCGATGGAAAAACATTAGCACCCACTGCGGCCGTCACACGTTTGCAAGCATTGCATTTGGTACTTGGAGATGGACACCCGACGAGGTTTGCAGTGTCACAGGACACAAAGATAACCAAATGCTAATGCGCTACTATGTTGAAATGTTAGCAAAGAACACGCGCAAAAGTTATGAGAGTAGCGCGGGGGCACAAAAAGCACTCGCTATGATGAAACAGACGATATAATACCATACCACCCACGGCAAATTAAAAGGACGTTGTAATAACTGCAACGCCCTTTTTTTGTCTGCCTACTCAACCACTACCAACAAATAAAACACTACACAGCAATAGGAGCAAAGGCAAAAGAAAACACCCCAAATATAACGCCCTATATTGTAGGCCTTTTGCGGGTGCTTACAACTCAATAAATCATTTATATATTTCCTTTGGTATCATATCGCGACTATGAACGACAAGAAACAAAGATACAATACCATACAGAAACCATATAATAATAAATACCACCATACCACAATAACAACGAGAAAACACGCCTTATTACTTCAATATGGAAGAGCAGCACAATATATCACTATATGCACAACCACCAAAGGGAATAGCACCAATGAAAAGTGCTTATATCACAAGTGCCCATTTTTCATTTCTGAGATATATTCTTGATTGTGTAGTTCTATATGATAAAAATGAAATGTGGGCACACCCCACAACATAACCATAAATCCACCCTATAACAACGAGTGAAACGAGTACTATATACCATATATCAGCAGATGAAAAGATACAACCACTACCAACAAAAAGTGCAATGCAAGCAGCCCCACAATGCACCATATCACATTACCACAAGATGAAAGGACAACGACAAATAATATCTTCATATCTGAACGACCACAGCCTATTAAATGCAGAACGATATACCACCATATAAAACCACTTCAATATAACAGGACATTATATTACAAGATAAAAGAAAGCATTTATATCAACGGCAAAGAAAAGAATTAACCACACGTGCGATATATCGCACCAAAGATAATAACCTATTTATGCCGTCTTATTTGCTTTCTAATGCTTTGTAATGAAGAATATAAACAAAGTATCAAGAACCACCGACAACGATACAGGACGCTATTAAACGCTATATACTTCAACTCTACACACTTCAATAGTACCAACCACACAGGAGAAATAATACCTTTCAATATGGACGAGTAGAACACAGGAGCAAAACCACGCCTAATTACTTCATAAGGACAACCTACAACAAGAAAGGGCTACTATTTGCCCTATATCGCATTATAAGGAAACAAGCAGAACCACTACCACAAACAGGATAAAACACACACACACGGCAAATAAAACGCTATACACTTCAACTCTACACACTTCAATAGTACCATATAGAACGACCATACAGGAGAACAGACACAAGAAAGCAAATGAAAGCCCCTATTTTTGGAATTTAGATTTTAACCTTGAAATCCTCGCCCCTCCGTGTTTTTTTCACGCGTCCCGATTTTTTTCTAAAGTAATTCTATACCCTCAAAAACGCCCCTTGCAGATGAAAGAACGTGCAGCACCTACCAAATAAGACGAGCAAACCAAATGAAGATATAATACCATACCACCAAGCAAGAGCACCATATAAACAAATACTTCATATAATCGACGTTTCTAATCGTTGGTGGTTGGTTGTGATAGTGCAATGAAAAAGAGTAGTTTTTTACAAGTGCCCATTTTTCTTTCTGAGATATATTCTTGGATGTGTAGTTCTATATGATAAAGGAAAAGTTGGGCACACCCAACACAAACACATAAATCCACCCTATAACCAACGAGTGAAAACGAGTACCAAGACAACCTATGGATTATAATAACGTGCAATCGTTGGTATAACATAGGGATAATACCATATAAGGATTATAAGGAAACATACCTATATATCAACGATAACAAATAATAAAAACCATACATGAACGAGTAAAACGAGTTCCATGAATGAAATGAACGAGTGAAACGAGCTTCATGAATAAAGATTGAAAAAGAAAAGTACCCTATATAAAACCTACAAACTGATTATACCATAATAGGATTATATAGTATTATATATAGTATTATACCATATAGGGATTATATATAGTAATATCAATGTATCGACGATAACAAAACCACAACAAACCATATATCAATTATTCCAATGTATCGACGATAACAAAACCACAACAAACCATATATCAATTATTCCAATGTATCGACGTTTCATATCAGCAGATGAAAACCGATGAAATAACCACGCCTTATTACTTCATATATGGACGAGAGCGCACAACCTACCACCACACAGGAGAAACAGGAACGCGGCAAATAATATCTTCATATCTGAACGAGCAGAACAACAACGCGGATATTAAACATAACTTCAACCGCTCAAAATGAAACGCCGTTTGCTTTATCCTTATCACTTCAATTTTGGAACGTGCAGAACACAGGAGCATATAAAACCACGCCTAATTACTTCAATCGGAAAGAGCAGCACAACCTACCACCAAACAAAAGAACGTGCAGCAGAAAGGAAATAAACGCCTTACAAGCAGATGAAGATATAATACCATACTGCGAGCAGCCTATTATAATAGACCAAACCACACAGGAGAAAATAATACCTTTCAATCGGACGAGCAGAAACGCCCTTTGCCCTATATAGACGGCCTACAACAAGAAAGGGCTATTATTTGCCCTATATCGCACTATAAGGTAACAAGCAGCACAACATACCACCAATAAAAGAAGAAGAGCACACACGGCAAATAAATAATGATAGACGAGAATAGAGCACCATATATCACAAGATGAAAGGAAATCACCCCTTACAACTGCAACCATACCAACAGGAAAAGGTATAAAACCGCCACAAACGCATATAATGAAACACACTTTAACCTTTCAGAGTGAGAAAATCGGTCTTTCTATTGCGTGTAAAAAAAGCACTTTGTACCTTTGCACCAACAAACAAAACAACGCTCTCGGGCAAAAGTGCAGCACAGCACATTATAACTCGCTATTTAATAGCGGGTTAGCACTGTTTATACTAATCATCAGTGGTAAGTGAGGCTGTTTTTTTTTGCACATTGAGGGCAAATCACTACCTTTGCCCTATCAAAACCTCAGAACATGCACAAGTTTCCTCGCATCCTCCCCTTGCTTCTCGCCCTCGGCCTCATCCTCAGCTCCTGCGGCGGCAGCAATTCCCAAACTAAAAACGGCTATACCTACCAACTGGCGCCCCGCGAATCGCAACCCGGCAACTTCCTCACCTCACACCTCCACCCAAGGCGCCGTACGCTCGTGGCAAGGCTTCGCCGTTCGCGCCGATCGCAAAACCCTCTCCGCCGGCGATCTCTTCGAGCAGGAGCCCGAAGTGCGCATCGACTCCTCCCGCCTCGCCCAAAGCCTCAATGCCGACGGAACCCTCACCATCGCTCACTTCGTCGGCCGCATCGGAGGCGAAAGCACCCTCATCGACGGCATCGTCGTCCCCGCTTCCGGCACCCCCCAAGGCCGCGACACCGCACTCGTCAACCGCGTCGTCCAACCCATCGAAGGCGGCGGCATCTACATCGGCCCCGCCACCCAACGCGAGATCGCTTCGCGCGGCGGACAGGGCGGTACCATCCGCAACTCGCGCAATGTCATCGACAGCCTCGGCGTCGGACTCCACGTCTTCCCCGACGGCAGCTACTTCGCCGGCCACATGGTAGGCGATCTCGGCACCGACCTCCCCGACTTCCTCGACGGCTACTACGTAGCTGCCGACAGCACCCTCATGTCCTCCCCGAAGAGCGCACCGCCGTCGATGCCCCTCACCGCCGAAGCCCTCAAAGCCAAAGCCCCCGCCAAGGGTGCCCCCATGGCACGCCTCCTCAGTCTGCCCGAAGACCTGAAAAACCTCTACGGCAGCGTGGCCAACAACTACGACACCCGCCCCTGCTCAACGGCAGCCCCGCCGCCGTCGCCGCCCTCCGCTTCGCCCCTACGAAACGGCCGGCCATCCCACCCAAAGCCACGAGATCACCGTCCAATTCCTCGTCGGCACTGACGGACGCACCACCGTCATCAACGTCACCGACTGCAAAGACGTAGAAGTAGAGGCCGCCGTCAAAGGCTTCCTGCGCAAACAAACCTTCACCCCGCCACCAAGGGCGGACGCCCCGTCAAAGCCTGGGTTCGCCGCACCCTCACCTACCCTCACCGCCACCGACGGAGCAGGCGGCGGCAAGTCGCACGAAATCATCGGCAACCCTCAGCGAGCTCTAAGCCCGCCCTCGCCCCTGAAAAGCCTCGGGCAGCGACCGAACATCCTCGCCCACCCACAACTCGACATTCAACCGCACGCCACGAAGCCCCGCCTCGCGCCCGGCGCACCGCGTGCACACACCGACATAACAACTTTTTTTCTTATGGCACAAGCCCCCGAATTCAAGTACGCCCCCATGTTCCAACTCGGCGAAGACAAAACCGAGTACTATCTCCTCACGAGCGACCACGTGAGCACGAGCGAATTTGAAGGACACCCCTGTCCTCAAAGTCGAAGCCGAAGGCATCACCCGCATGATTGCCCAAGCCTTCCGCGATGTCTCCTTCCTCCTCCGCCGCGAGCACAACGAACAGGTGGCCTCCATCCTCTCCGATCCCGAAGCCTCCGACAACGACCGCTACGTTGCCCTCACCTTCCCTGCGCAACGCCGAAGTCGCCGCCAAAGGCCGTCTGCCCCTCTGCCAAGACACCGGCACCGCCATCGTCCACGGCGAGAAAGGCCAGCAAGTCTGGACCGGCATCTGCGACGAAGCCGCTATCTCACGCGGCGTCTACGACACCTACACCGAGGAAAAACCTCCGCTATTCTGCAAAACGCCCCCTCAACATGTACGATGAGGTCAACACCCGTTGCAACCTCCCCGCACAGATCGACATCGAAGCCACCGAGGGCGACGAATACCACTTCCTCTGCGTCACCAAGGGCGGCGGATCGGCCAACAAGAGCTACCTCTATCAGGAAACCAAGGCCATCCTCAACCCCGACACCCTCGTGCCCTTCCCTCGTCGGCAAGATGAAAACCCTCGGCACCGCCGCTTGTCCGCCCTACCACATCGCCATCGTCATCGGCGGCACCAGCGCCGAGAAGACCATGCTCACCGTCAAGCTCGCCTCCACCCACTACTACGACTCGCTCCCCACCACCGGCGACGAAACCGGCCGTGCCTTCCGTGACGTAGAGCTCGAAGCCCGCTTGCTCGAAGAGACCCGCCACATCGGACTCGGCGCACAGTTCGGCGGTAAATACTTTGCCCACGACATCCGCGTCGTCCGTCTTCCCCGCCACGGCGCCTCCTGCCCTGTAGGTCTCGGCGTGAGCTGCTCGGCCGACCGCAACATCAAGTGCAAAATCAACCGCGACGGCATCTGGATCGAGAAACTTGACGACAACCCCGGCCGCCTCATCCCCGAACACCTCCGCAACGCCGGCGAAGGCGAAGTGGTGCGCGTCGATCTCAACCGCCCCATGCCCGAGATCCTCGCCCAGCTCGATGCTTACCCCGTATCGACTCGTCTCTCCCTCAACGGCACCATCATCGTGGCTCGCGACATTGCGCACGCCAAGATCAAGGAACGTCTCGACCGCGGCGAAGACATGCCCCTAATATCTCAAGGATCACCCCGTCTACTACGCCGGTCCCGCCAAAACGCCCGCCGGCATGGCCTGCGGCTCCATGGGTCCCACCACAGCCGGCCGCATGGACCCCTACGTTGATCTCTTCCAGAGCCACGGCGGCAGCATGATCATGCTCGCCAAGGGCAACCGCTCGCAGCAAGTCACCGACGCCTGCAAGGCGCACGGCGGTTTCTACCTCGGCTCCATCGGCGGTCCCGCCGCCATCTTGGCACAAAACAACATCAAGTCCATCGAGTGCGTCGAATACCCCGAACTCGGCATGGAAGCCGTTTGGAAGATCGAGGTCGAAGACTTCCCCGCCTTCATCCTCGTCGACAACAAGGGCAACGACTTCTTCAAGCAGTTGCCCCCCGCCTGCGCCAAGTGCTAAACCCGCTCCGCGTCCCTCGTTTCCCCGAGAGGCACGCCCACAACACCCCCCACCGTCCGCTCGACGGTGGGGGATTTTTTTGTATAGGTTCTGCCGGTGCGCTCCCAATCCGCCCCCTGTGACCTCCCCTCTGCCCCGTCTCATCTCTCTCTCTTGCGCTACTCGTAAAATCCTCACAACTTTTGCGCAAAACCCCACTCGTTTATCCCAAAAGAAGTCTCATTTTGGCAAAAAGCCCACAAGCTCAACTTCCTCGATCTCATCAGCGAAAGCAAACACCCTTCTTGCTCGCCGTCTAACCACCATCCCTGTCTATCCTCCCCTATAAATCAATTATTGCTGTCCAGTAAAAGTTTTACACGGCAAAAAAAGAAGGATGAATCTGTAATTTGCGCTGAAAGGGCCAAATCCCCACCGCCGGAACCATCCTTATTTGATTAGGGGAGCTTGCTTTTCGAAAAAGAAAGCCCGAAGTCCTATTCTAAAAGGCTTCGGGCTGGATTTTTCAGCCGTTTTGAAGTTTACCGGACAGCAATAAATTTGTATCTTTGCCACGTCTATTGTCGGATTCTCTTGTTTTTTTTGCAACACTAAGACAAGTGAAAATCCTGACATGGCAAAAACCTGAGTAACATTCTGTTGCTCAGATACTTAAAAAGTCCAATTTATAACAGTGTTGCGGAATTAAGTTACTCTTTGTACCACATTACTCAGGTTAAAGAAGGATTACCGACTTAAGAGATAGCCTTTGTAGTGGTATTACCCTCAAACTACAAAACCTACTAATTAACGAATGATGAAAAAGCAAGTGCTCGTCCTCGGACTAACACTACTTAGCCCTATGTTGGCTAGTGGTCAAGAGGCCAAAAAAGAACAAGACAATTTGTCAGAGGCTGTTGTCGTAGCGACTCGTATTCCTGAAGTCAAGCAGAACTCCGCTACAAGTATCAACATTATTACCTCAAAGGAACTGCAAGACATTAGTCGTTTCCTCCCGGATATGCCCTCTATCATTGGGTATCTCGTTCCGGGTGCTGCTCCTGCGAGCAACGTTGTAAACGAACGAACAAATACCCTACGAGGTAGAAGTGTACTTGTACTTATCGATGGTATTCCCCAGTCTACACCGCTCAGACTATCAAGTCGTGATCTTAGATCAATAGACCCAGCCGCTGTTGAGCGTGTCGAAATCATCAAGGGCGCAACAGCCATTTATGGTAATGGCGCTAATGGCGGTATCATCAACATTGTAACAAAGAAGAACGCTGCACACAAATCTATCGGAGGTGAAACAAGCCTAGCAGTCTCTGACCATGCCCTGCACAACAACACGCCCAATACGCACGGCTACAGAGTTAATCAGCAACTTTACGGCGACTTAGGCAAGTTCACTTACCTCGTTAATGCCTCTCTCGCGCAGACCGGTAGTAGCGTAGATGCCGACGGACAATATCTATCGCCAAGACAAGGCCTAGGAGATACACGTGCGCACAATGCCCTCGTCAAGCTTGGTTACTCTTTCAGCGATAAGACTAGTCTTGAGCTGATGTATAATCTATACAAGTCAAAACAGAATAGCTTGCTCATCGCTTCGGGAGGTAAGTACCTTGAAAGTCCTCGCATCGGTGTACGTGGCGAGCAACCCAAAGAAGCCATTCCTGAAGGTGTTGACTACAATCATAATGCATACCTTAAACTAACAAGTAGAGACATTTTCAAGTACACGAACTTAGAAGCCTCTCTTCAAGCTCGTAGTCTCAAGGTGGTCTATGACTATCGCACTGTTAACCCTCAGAAAAACTCTCGTTGGGAAGGAAAGAGCGGACAGGCTACAATCGTTTCTGACCAAGTGGGTCTTCGCACTCAGTTCCTCTCTCGCATACCTCTCAGCGAAAATATTGCATCTCAATTCCTTTATGGAGTAGACTTCACTATTGACCGCACAAGCCAACCTCTTGTAGACGGTCGCTATTGGGTTCCTGAGATGACAGCTTATAACCCTGCCTTATTCCTTCAATCTAAAATTACGTTCGCCAATCACTTAAACATCAAGGGCGGATTGAGATATGACAACATTACTGTAAAGGTTCCTACTTATAACGTTCTTGTGAACAAGTCTACCGATGCTCCCATACGTGTTACAGGTAAAAACCTTCTGTACAACAATCTGAGCTTCAATGTAGGCTTATCTTACAATAAATACGAGGCATTCCAACCCTTCATTGCTTATTCAGAAGGCTTCGCCATCTACGATTTGGGACGTGGTGCCGTACGTGATGCCAAAACTCCTGATGCACTCAACAACATTGAGACTGAACCTGTGCGCACACACAACTACGAAGCGGGGTTCTATTCAAACTTTAAGAACTTCATAGGCGAAAATACAAACCTCGAACTGCAAGGAGCTGCCTTCTACACTTATGCTGCTCTCGGAAGCGACCTCATTGCTCGCAATGGATTTTGGGTTGTAGACCGCTCGCCTCAGAAGGTCTACGGGTTTGAACTCAGTGCCAATGCTACGCTCAGTAAAAAGCTCCAATTAGGAACAGCCTTTACTTGGTTTGAGGGAAAAAAGCAAGAGAATGGCTCTTGGGACCACTATATGAGTGGACTATCTATCCCTCCTGCTAAGCTCACAGCCTCTCTAACCTATCGTCCAACCAAGAATACATTCTTACGTCTGCACCTCATCAATACAGGTAGTAGAGACCGCTTTGAGATGAAAACCGGCAAGAATGGGGTACGCACTTACGATGAAGGCGAAGGAAAAGTAGAGCCTGTAACACTCGTAAACCTCAACGCAGGACTTAACTTCGGTAAGATGACTTACGGCATAGGCGTTGAGAACCTATTCAACAACAACTATTACACTGTTCAGTCTCAGCTTATTGCTCGTGATGCTGAATATGTAAGAGGTAATGGGCGCATCGTAACGCTCTCAGGAACTTATCGTTTCTAGGACGATACGAACTTCGACCAACGAGAGGGTTCGTGTTCAAATCATTTGGACACGGACCCTCCTTTATTTTATTATAGGAGAGTCTTACACACTTTTTCGGACATTACCGACATTACCGTATCGGTTATGTTCCATTCATCACTCGATGTAGCACGCTAATGGGGCGAATGGCCATAATAGAAAAAAGAAACCCCGACTTTGTGCAGTGCACAAAGTCGGGGTTTCTCGTGAAAAGGGCGGATGCCGTGCCGCATTCGGCACGCGACGGAGCGAAGGCCGCGGTCGGCTCAATAGAGGAAGCCGAAGAGCCAAAGAGGAATCTCGTTGTCGCCGCGTCCCACCTCGGTGTTGTAGCGGGCGAGGACGATGTTGGGATCGCTCTTGACGCGCTTGCTGCGATCGCAGACGTGGATTTCGACATTGCCGTTGATGCGGTAGAGTCCGTCGCGACGTCCCTTTGTTGACGGTGTGGTGTCGCCAAAGGGAGTTGACGAAATAGGTCTCCATGATGTTCTGCTCGGAGATGGAGGGCGAATAGATGGAGTAGATGAGATTCGGGTTGTGGAGGAGAACCGCCGCGGGTTTCTTGGGGAATCCTTCGTTTTCCTTGTAAACAAGGTTGACGAGTCGGGCTTCTTCGAGATACTTGAGGTAGTTCATCACCGTTGCGCGCGAAGTGCCGATCTCTTCTGCGAGACGGCTCACGTTGGGCGTGGTGTTTTCGCTGACAGCGAGGAGATAGAGGAGCTTTTTGATGCGCTCCAAGTATTTCAACTCGATTTGCTTGATGAAGAGGATGTCGACTTCGATCATCGTGTTCATCGACCGCAGGAGTTGCTCGGTGAAGTTACGCCCTTCGAGGAAGAAGGGGTAGTAACCGTGGTGGAGATACTGCTGGAAGTACTCCCAGGGGCGCACTTTGGGCAGAATGGTTTTGAGAATGCCCTTGTGGTCCTCAAGGAGTTCTTTGAGGGTGTAGGCGCGGAAGTTTTCTCCGGTCTGCAAATTGATGAATTCGCGGAAGGAGAATCCGTGCAACCAGTATTGTCGGGCGAGGGAGTTGAGGTCGGTGTGGTCGTTCTCGCCTCCACGCACCGAAGTGGTGGAGTAGATGATGCGGAGCAGGGGGAAGTGCTCATAGCACTCGATGATCTGCTCGCGCCAATTGGGTAGTTTGAAAGCTTGGTCGAGGAGTAACACCTGTCCGCCGGCTTTCACAAAGTCGCCGGCGAAGTCAACAAGTTTCCTTCCCTTGGAAGTAGAAGGAGTTCATATTGGCATAGAGACACTGTCGCATGCGAGGATCGAAGTTGTCCTTGGCATACGAGAGGAGGAATTGTGTGCGGCCTACTCCGCGGGGTCCGCGAATGCCGATCAGCCGGTAACTCCAGTCGATCGAATCCATGAGCGCGCGCCGAATGGGAGCATTGGTGTGCTCTATGAGATAGGCGTGTGATTGAAAGAAAGTCTCCATAGTTCTCTGGTATAATCGGAATTTCGCTTGGGGGCATGGCTCCGGTGCACCGCAAAAGTGGTGTTAAAAGCCTTTTATGCTGCAAAGTTACTACATCATCGTGGAATTGCAAACCGAAAGTGCCAAAAAAATGAGTATAGGCTTAGATTTTAGCATTTAAGGGGTGATTTTGACACTGAAAGGGGGCTGTAATGGGGGTTTTGTGCAACAGTAACTCGGAAACGTTGCGGTGATTGAGCGGGCGAGTCTTCGAAATAAATGTAAGGTTCTGTGCTTTTGGGCGGGTAAGTTGTTGAAGGAGCGAGAGTTTGGCGGCAAAATGCAAAATATCGACCTCGAAATGCGAAAAATGCGTAGCAGGCGGGCAAAAAAATGGGGCTGCAAACGCCCAATTCGACGACTCGCCCGAGAAAGCGGACGCACATTCGACGAGGGGCGGGAGGATTTCCACAAAAGAGGCGGCGCGCTCGGAGAAAGCGGGGGCGAACGCTGCGAGAAGGGGCAAATAAAGCGCCGCACTCCACGGGGGAGTGCGACGCGAGAGTTGGTTTTGCGGAGATCGCGGGCGTTCTGCGTGAGAACTTGGCGATTCCTTATTTAATCGGCGAGCTTGGCGCAGATGTATTCGCGGTTCAAGCGAGCGATGTTGGCGATCGATTCGTTCTGGGGCAGACGGCTTCGCAAGCACGGGTGTTGGTGCAGTTACCAAATCCGAGTTCGTCCATCTTGGCCACTATGAATTTCGCACGACGTGCGGCTTCTACGCGACCTTGGGGGAAGGAGGGCGAGCTGCGATACCTTGGAAGAAACGAAGAGCATGGCGCTACCGTTCTACAAGCGGCCACGCAAGCGCCGCAACCGATGCAAGAGGCGCAGTCCATGGCCCTCATCGGCGTCGGCTTTGGGGATGAGGATGGCGTTGGCGTCCTGGGCTTGTCCGGTGCGGATGGAGGTGTAACCGCCGGCGGCTTGGATTTTGTCGAAAGCGGTGCGATCGACCATGCAGTCCTTGATGACGGGGAAGGCAGCGGAGCGCCAAGGTTCTACGGTGATGACGTCGCCATCGTTGAAACGACGCATGTAGAGTTGGCAGGTGGTGGCGCCCTGTGCGGTTTTGCCGTGGGGCGTACCGTTGATGTAGAGGGAGCACATGCCGCAGATGCCTTCTCGGCAGTCGTGGTCGAAGACGAAGGGCTCTTTTCCGTCGTTAATGAGTTCCTCGTTGAGGATGTCGAGCATTTCGAGGAAGGAGGTGTCGTCGGGAATGTTCTTCATTTCGCGCTGTTCGAAATGTCCGGCGTCCTTGGGCCCGTTCTGCTTCCAATATTTTACTGTGAAAGATATATTCTTAGCCATGGATGTTTGTTGTTTGTGGGGTGGTAAACAGGTAAACGTGTAAACGAGTAAACGCGTGAGGGTGTCTGCTGAATCACGGCGGGCTCAAACTTCTTGCGACTCAGAGCATAAACGACATTGGTCGTGAACTCTGCGTCGCAAAAGCAGCTAACATTTTCAGAATCGCTGTAACACTTTGTGCAAGTGAATAAAATTCTTCTTCCGTAAGATACCCAAATTCACGACTCAAGATGAGCTGTGTTTCAAGTTCAGAGGCAGAACCTTGCGCAATAGCGAGGAAACGATAGAGTTCCTTTGCAGAATCTCTGCCATATCCCTCTGCTATGTTACTGGCGATGCTTACAGCTGCGCGATTCATCTGAGAGGTTAGCGCAAACAACTCTTCTCGAGGATACCGCGCGCAAAGAAAATGAACTTGCTTGGCGAGTTCGATGCTTTGTTGCCATACTCGAAGTTGCTTGTGCGTCTGCATTGCTTTATGCTCTTTACAGAATCTCTCGCGTTGACGCGTCTACGGGTTTACTTAGTCTACTCATCGCCTTGCGCGACTACGACTTATAATTACGCGTTTGCACCTTGATGATTTCGTACTCGAGGGGTTCTTTGGAGAGGACGGGTGCTTTGTCGTCGTCGCCTTGGTATTCCCAGCAGCCCACGTAGAAGAAGTTTTCATCGTCGCGCTTTGCTTCGCCTTCTTCGGTTTGGTGCTCTTCGCGGAAGTGACCGCCGCACGATTCCTCGCGGTGAAGCGCATCGTTGGCCACGAGTTCGCCCATGAGGATGAAGTCTTCGAGACGCAATGCCTTTTCGAGTTCCACGTTCACGCCCTCGGGAGTACCGGGGATGAAGAGATCGGTGAAGAAGGCCTTGCGAAGTTCCTTAAAGAGGGTGAGTGCCTTTTCGAGACCTTCCTTGGTGCGACCCATACCGACGTATTCCCACATGATGTGGCTGAGTTCCTTTGTGGATGCTGTCGACCGAGCGCTTACCCTTTGATGGCAAAGAGGCGTTCGATGCGTTCGCGCACATGCTTTTCGGTGGCTTCGAATTCGGGAAGTTCCGTCGAGAAGCGGGGAACGGTGATTTGGTCGGCGAGATAGTTCTGGATCGTGTAGGGCAACACGAAGTATCCATCGGCCAATCCCTGCATAAGAGCAGAAGCGCCGAGGCGGTTGGCACCATGATCGGAGAAGTTACATTCACCGATGGCGAACAGACCATTAACGGTGGTCATGAGTTCGTAGTCCACCCAGATACCGCCCATCGTGCAGTGGATGGCGGGGAAAATCTGCATGGGTGTTTCGTAGGGGCTCGTCGGTGATTTCTTCGTACATGTCGAAGAGGTTACCGTAGCGCGCAGCGATCTCATCGCGGCCGAAGTCGCGGATGGCTTGCGAGAAGTCGAGATACACAGCCAAGCCGGTGTTGTTCACACCGAAGCCCTTGTCGCAACGTTCCTTGGCAGCGCGGCTGGCCACGTCGCGGGGAACGAGGTTACCGAAGGCGGGATAGCGGCGTTCGAGTAGTAGTCGCGGTCTTCCTCGGGAATGTCCTTACCTTGGAGACGGCCTTCCTGGCACGCCTTGGCGTCTTCGAGCTTTTGGGCACCCAAATGCGGCCGTCGTTGCGGAGCGACTCGGACATGAGGGTGAGTTTCGACTGTTTGTCGCCGTGTACGGGGATACAAGTGGGGTGAATCTGCACATACGAGGGGTTGGCAAACACGGCACCCTTGCGGTAGCAAGCGATGGCGGCCGATGCGTTGCAGCCCATGGCGTTGGTCGAGAGGAAGTAGGTGTTACCGTAACCGCCGGTGCCGATTACCACGGCGTGAGCGGCGAAGCGTTCGAGTTCGCCGGTGATGAGATTACGCGCAATGATACCGCGTGCACGACCGTCGATGATCACGAGGTCGAGCATCTCGTAACGCGTGTAGAGTTCCACCGTGCCGAGGTGTACTTGGCGCATGAGCGACGAGTAAGCACCGAGAAGGAGTTGCTGACCGGTCTGACCTTTGGCGTAGAACGTACGGCTCACCTGTGCGCCACCGAACGAACGGTTGGCCAACATGCCGCCATATTCGCGAGCGAAGGGAACACCTTGTGCGACGCACTGGTCGATGATGGCGTTCGACACTTCGGCGAGACGATAGACGTTAGCTTCGCGAGCGCGGTAGTCACCGCCCTTCACCGTATCGTAGAAAAGGCGATAGACAGAGTCACCGTCGTTCTGATAGTTCTTGGCGGCGTTGATACCACCCCTGAGCCGCAATCGAGTGTGCGCGGCGGGGCGAGTCTTGGATGCAGAAGTTCTTGACCCTTGAATCCCATTTCGCCGAGAGAAGCCGCGGCGCTGGCGCCGCCAATCCCGCACCCACGACGATAATGTCGAGCTTTACGTTTGTTTTTGGGGTTCACCAGTTTCTGGTGCGCTTTATAGTTGGTCCACTTTTCGGCCACGGGGCCTTCTGGGGATGCGTGAATTAAGAATAGCCATGATGGATGCTTATATATAATGAGTGTAGGAGGTAGAAGTTCCGCAGCTTAGCAGCCAAAGTGCAGGTTGCCTTCGAGCATGGCCTGAACACAGAACTTAATCACCACGGCGGCGTACATGGCCATCAACACGGTGGAATAGATATAGCTGATGCATTTAACACGGGGGAGCCAGGTTTTGCCGCTGGCACCGATGGTGTGGAAGGCACTCCACATACCGTGGGTGAGGTGGAACCAGAGGGCGGCGAGCCACACGAGGTAAAGCACCGCATAAACGGGGTTGGAGAACGTGTATTGGATCCAATGATAGCCGTCGGTGGCGTAGAACTCGTCGCCCACGTGTGCCAATTCGACAAACATCATTTTAGCCCAGAAGTTGTAGAGGTGCAATGCCATGCCGAGCGCCACGATGATACCGAGCACAAGCATGTTTTGCGAAGCCCATTCCACTTGTTGGGGACGATCCACCACAGCGTAGCGGCTGTTACCGCGAGCGCGACGGTTTTGGAAGGTGAGGATGAAGGCATACACGAAGTGCAGGAGCACCAGTGTGCCGAGTCCGGCCGTAGCCGCCACGGCATACCAGTTGGCACCCAGCATCTCACAGATCCAGTTGTAGCCGCTTGCCGAGAAGAGCGAAACGACATTCATACAACCGTGGAAAGTGAGGAAAAGGATGAGCGCCAGTCCGGTGACCGACATGATCACTTTTCTTCCGATAGATGAAGTAGTTAACTACATAAGAGATTGAAGAAATTAAATTGTTGATGAACTTGTTAGATAATTGCTTGTGTTGTTGTTTTTTCGGTGGTGGTTCTGCCACAACGCGACGCGTTTCGCCTCCTCCTCATAAATGGGGAGAAGGACGACACTGCAAAAGTAGTGGAAAAAGGAGAAAGTACAAAGCAAAAGTACCTAATATATAGTGTCACCTCGTGTGAAAAAGTGCCCCAACCTCCACTTTTTCTCCCCGACGGTGCCTAACGGGTAAAAATCGCGGCCGAACAGGCAGGGGAAAACACCACCGACCGGCTCCGAAAAACAGCGCAAGAAACCCCGCAAACTTGCCCAAATGAGCCATCTATTTCGCAAACTACAGATATCATTTTCGAAACTTCCTTTTTTACTCCCTCCCGTCTTTCCTGCATTTCCGGTGCATTTCCCTCCCATCGGCGGGCATCTTGCGTTTTGAGATTAAAACAAAACAACTATTTTTTTGCACTCGAAATCAAAAATGCTCCCCCAATTCATGTCCTCCACCCCCACCACCCTCAGTCCCGCACGCAAAGGCTTGGCCGGCGTGCAGTACCTCTTTGTGGCTTTTTGGCGCCACTGTGCTCGTCCCCCTGCTCGTGGGTCTCGATCCCTCCACGGCATTGTTCTCGGCCGGCGTCGGCACCCTCATTTTTCATCTCATCACCAAAGGCAAAGTTCCTATCTTTCTCGGTAGCAGCTTTGCCTTTATTGCGCCCATTGTCAAGGCCACCGAGCTCTACGGCCTCGGCGGTGCGCTCTTCGGTTGCGTGGGTGTGGCCGCGGTCTACGCCCTCATGTCGCTGCTCATCCGCCTGTTCGGTTTGCGCTTCATCGACCGCCTGTTCCCACCCGTCGTGATCGGGCCCATCATCATGCTCATCGGTCTCTCGCTCTCGAGTTCGGCGGTGAAGATGGCCTCGACCAACTGGCTTTTTGGCCGCCATTTCGCCTCGCCACCGCCGTGGTGGTCACCCTCTACGGGCGCGGCATGCTCAAGCTCATCCCCATTTTCCTCGGCATCGTCGTGGGCTATGTGGCCGACCTCTTCTTCTTCGAAGTCGATTTCTCGCAAGTGGCCGCCGCCCCCTGGTTCGGTCTGCCCCACTTCATCCTGCCCGAGAAAATCTCTTGGGAACCCATTCCTTCATGATCCCCGTCGCCATCGCGCCGGTCATTGAACACATCGGCGACGTCACGTGGTGAACAACGTCACGGGCGAGAATTTCGTCAAATCGCCCGGCCTGCACCGCACCATGCTCGGCGACGGTGCCGCCTGCCTCTTCGCCTCGCTCGTGGGTGCGCCCCTGTCACCACCTATTCAGAAGTGACGGGCGCCATGTCGCTCACCCGCATCACCGATCCCCTCGTGTTCCGCATCGCCGCCCTCACCGGCATCGTCTTCTCGCTGGTGGGCAAGGGTGAGCGCCCTGCCGCGCAGCATCGACCAAGCCATTCTCGGCGGCATCATGCTCCTGCTCTTCGGCACCATTGCGGGCGCTCGGCATCTCGAGCCCTGCTCCACAGCCGCATCAATCTCCTCTTCGCGCAATGTCGTCATCATCTCCGTGACGCTCACCACCGCATCGGCGGCGCCGTCTCGAGTTTCGGCAAATTCTCGTTGGCGGCATCGGTCTTTCGGCCTTGGTGGCCGTCGTACTCAACCTCCTTTTGCCCGAGCGCCCGGAAGATCGCACCCCCACCGTCGCTCCTCACGCAGAAGAAGAGCACCCGGCGGCCGAAGCCTAAACGCCGCCGTGCGCGGCGCGGCCGTTTCGCAGCGATGCCCCACTCCCGCCCCATATTCTCCACCGACATTCATTCATCACAATTTAATCAATTCATTTCCTGCGCACCATCACTCGTGCTTCTCCTCCTCGTGCTCCTCGCGCCCTTCGCGCGTCCCGCACAAGCTCAGAACATCCAGTTGCACTACGACTTCGGCCGTCAGCTCTACGACAAGGACCAGGCCAATCGTCCCCGCTGGACCACCACGGTCGAAATGTTCCGTCCCGACCGTTGGGGTAATACCTTCTTCTTCGTCGACATGAACTACGCCAACGAGGGAGTCGAATCGGCTTATTGGGAAATCTCGCGTGAATTTTTCGCTCGGCAAAACGCCCCTTCGCCGCCCACGTTGAGTTCGACGGCGGTTTGAGCAACAAGTTCAGCTACAACAACGCCTATCTTCTCGGCCTCACCTACGCATGGAACGCCGCCGACTTCAACGCCGGTTTCACCTTCACGCCCATGTATAAGTACTTGGCCAAGCAATCGAAGCCCAATTCGTGGCAACTCACCGGCACTTGGTATCGCCACTTTGCCGGCGGCGCACTTTCCTTCTGCGGTTTCGCCGATCTTTGGGGCGATCGCAGCTTTGTCGACGGCAAGAACAACGTCGTTTTCATCACCGAACCCCAACTCTGGCTCAATCTCTACAAACTGCGCGGTGTGAATCCCGACTTCCGCCTCAGCGTGGGCACGGAAGTGGAAATCAGCCACAACTTTGCCGTGAGCGAGAAAACCATTGTCAATCCCACGCTCGCGCTGAAGTGGAATTTCTAATCGGTCGGTTCACCGCTTCGCCCCGCGGGGCGGTGTGCCGTCGATCATTCAACACGGGGCGGTAACGCTCGCCCCACCCGTTCGCGCTCCGCTTCGTCCTCCGCTCGGCGGCCGACGCCTTTCGGCGCGAACGTCCCTTTTCTGCTCATCACTTCCCCAATTCACTTCCCCACTCATGCAAACGCTCTATCGTCTCCTGGGCTTCGACCCCACGAAGCACAACCTCCGCACCGAACTCATGGCCGGTCTCACCACCTTCCTGACCATGAGCTACATCCTCGCCGTCAACCCCGACATTCTCTCCAGCACCGGCATGGACAAAGGCGCCGTGTTCACCGCCACCGCCTTGGCTTCGGCACTCGGCACGGTGCTCATCGCGTTCCTCGCTAGTTGCCCTTCGCCCAAGCCCCCGGCATGCGCATCAACGCCTTCTTTGCCTTCACCCTCGTGGCGGTATGGGCTACAGCTGGCAAACGGCGCTCGCCGCCGTCTTTGTTGAGGGCATCATCTTCATCTTGCTCACGGCTTTCAACGTGCGCGAGCAGATTGTCCACTGCATTCCGAAAACGCTGCGCTTCGCCATCTCGGCGGGCATCGGCTTTTTCATCGCCTTCATCGGTTTGAAGAACTCAGGCATCATCGTAGCCAATCCCGCCACCCTCGTTTCGCTCGGCGCCTTCACCCCCGTGTCGTCGCTCGCCGTGCTCGGCGTAGTGCTCAGTGGCGTATTGATGAAACTCCGCGTGCGCGGTGCCCTTTTCTACAGCATTGCCGCCTGCACCCTCATCGGCATTCCCTTGGGTGTGACCGTTATCCCCGAAGGCTTCACGCCCTTGTCGATGCCCAAGTCCATCGCCCCCACGTTCTTGCAGTTCGACTTCAAGTCGCTCCTCAACGCCGACATGGCGCTCACCATCTTCGCACTCGTGTTCATGGACATTTTCAACACCATCGGCACGCTCATCGGCGCCGCCGCCAACACGGAGATGATGGACGCTGAGGGCAACGTGAAAAACATGAAGGAAGCACTCATGGCTGATGCCATCGGCACCTCGGTGGGCGCCGTGCTCGGCACCTCAACCGTCACCACTTTCGTCGAAAGTAGCGCCGGCATCGCCGAAGGCGGCCGCACCGGCATGACCGCCCTCTCCACCGGTCTCCTCTTCGCCGTGGCCCTCTTCTTCACCCCCCTCTTCCTGCTCATTCCGTCGGCCGCCACCACCGGTGCCCTCGTGTTGGTGGGCGTGCTCATGCTCAGTTCGATCAAAGATGTCGATTTCGACGACATCTCCGAAGCCCTTCCGGCCTTCGTGACCGTGATCATGATGATTCTCACCTACAACATCGCCGAAGGCATGTCGTTGGGTCTCATCTCCTACACGCTCGTCAAGACCCTCAGCGGCCGTTGGCGCCACGTCAGCCCCACGCTCTACATCGTGTCGGCGCTCCTCGTGCTGCGCTACGTACTGCAACTCTAAGCCCCTCCCCATTGGGCGACAGCGCCCCGCGCAGGTCTCGGCCTGTCCCGCCCGCCATCGGGCGGAAAGCAAACGACCGCGCCGCGAATCACTCGGATTCGCGGCGCGGTTTTTTCGTGTCGGTCGGTGAGCCGGCAGGCGTCGGCGCACGCAGTGTGGCGCACAGCGCGGCAAAGGGCGAGGGGCGACGGTGCCACCCCGCGCGCCGACGGCAGGAAATCAAAGCCCGGCTTCGCGCAAGAGGCGTTCGCCGCGCGCTTCCTCGGCCGAGCCGAGTTCCATGTACTTATAGAGCGCGTTCAAGGCGGCTTTGCGCACGCCGATCTCGCCGGCCGTGTCGGCCAACTCGGTGGCGGCGTGGTCGAGAATCTCGTCGGCGTCGCGCTGCGTGGGCATCAGTCCGCCGCATAAAGAGACGGGCCGAGCAGCAACCACGCCACCAAGCGCGCCAAGGGGGCTTCGGCGGCCAGCAAACGGAAGGCCAACTGCGAGGCGTAGGGGCGTTCGGCCAGCAAGTGGAGCACGAGCATCTGCGCCTCCTCCACATAGCGTAGGCCGTCGACGTAATGGAGCGCCAGTTCCTCATCGACCTCCTCGGGAGGCACGACAAGGAAGGCCAAAAGGCGGAGTTCGCGAATGTCGTCGGCATAGAGCGCGGTGGACAGGCGCACGGAGTGCGGGAGATCGGCGGCCATTTCGACCAAACGGAAGGTTTCGACACCGAAGTTGACGCGATAGTTCACACCGCTTTGGCGCATAGCGTGGCTGAGCACGCCGTCCATAGCGGCACGCAGTAGGCGCTTGATGTCGCGCACTTGGGCATCGAGGTCGGGAGTGGGAGTCATAAAAAGAAAAAGAAGGGGTGCTGTGATGAAAAAGGGGGCGATTTGCGCGCCCGGCGCCGACCGTTCGGCGCGTGAGGGCACAAAAATACGAAATTCCGCGCCTTCTGCGAAAAAGCCGACGACTTTTGCAGAAAAACGCTCAGCTTTTCGCGAAAACCGGCCTACTTTTTTCTCCTTTTGCGCACGTTGCGTTCCCACACCGACCACCCTGTTCCGAAAACCCACAAGCGGCCGTGGAAAACGCACGCGCACGACACATAAAAACACATTTTCGCCTCCAAAAACGCCCTTTAACGACCGAAAAATGCTTTACATACGACAGCGCACCACCGCAGAACAGCAAGAAAACAACGCCCTTCGGCTTACATTTGTCAACCACCCACCAAAAAGCGCGCCGACACGTCGCGCCGCTCAAAAATAAAGCGCTCAAAATGAGTGCATTCCCGATTTTTATGTGTACCTTTGCCGAAAGTTTAAGAACCGCCCCTCTCGCGTCGCGCGCGGCACGCAGCGCAGAGCGTCGGTTTTTGTGTGGCATCGGCCGCCGCCGTGAGGCTCGGCGCGTGCCCCGTTTTTCAATTCGCTCTTTCCGCCGCTTTTTCGTTTCCCTTTCGTGTTTTCTCTCCACGAAAGGATCAATGCATTTATACACACTCACATCGAATCAAAAAGATTTATGGAGAAAAAACTGACCACCCTCCTGCTGGGTCTGATGCTTTGTGTCACCGCCGCGCTGGCGCAGACCAAAGTGTCGGGCGTTGTGATCTCGGCTTCGGACAATCAGCCCATCGCCGGTGCACACATCGCCACGATCGGTCGCAAACAGCTCACCGTGACCGACGACAACGGTAAATTTGCCCTCACCATCAAAGGCAAAGACACGCGCATCACCGTGTCGTACATCGGCATGGAGTCGACCACCGTCAAAGGCGGCGAGAACATGCGCATCGTGCTCAAAGACAACCAGAGCCTCGGCGAGGTCGTGGTGACCACGGGTATGACGAAGACGGACCGTCGCCTCTTTACGGGCGCGACCGACAAGATCGACATCAGCAAATCGCGCCTTTCGGGCGTGGCCGACATCAGTCGTTCGCTCGAAGGGCAATCGGCCGGTGTGTCGGTGCAGAACGTGAGCGGAACTTTCGGTGCCGCTCCCAAGATTCGTGTGCGCGGTGCCACGTCGATCTACGGTGCTTCGAAGCCCCTTTGGGTAGTGGACGGCGTGATCATGGAAGACGTGTCGAACATCGGCGCCGACGATCTGGCCTCGGGTAACCCCGAAACGCTCATCAGCTCGGCCATCGCCGGCCTGAACGCCGACGACATCGAGAGCTTCCAAGTGCTCAAAGACGGTTCGGCCACCTCGATCTACGGTGCTCGCGCCATGGCGGGTGTGATTGTCGTGACCACCAAGAAGGGTCGCCAAGGACAAGCACACCTCAACTACACGGGCGAGTTCACCACGCGCCTGGTGCCCTCCTATCGCAACTTCGACATCCTCAATTCGCAACAACAGATGGGCATCTACCGCGAACTCCGCGACAAGGGATGGCTCAACTACTCGGATGTACTCAACGGCAGCGACTATGGCGTGTATGGTAAGATGTATGAACTGCAAAACAGCTTCGACGCCACGCGCGGCCAGTTCTTGTTGCCCCACACCACGGAGGCGGAGAACGCCTACCTGCAACAAGCGGAATTCCGCAACACGAATTGGTTCAAAGAGCTCTTCTCACCGGCCATCATGCAAAACCACTCGGTGAGCTTGAGCGGCGGTACGGCGAAATCGAGCTACTATGCTTCGCTCAGTGCGCTGCTCGATCCGGGTTGGTACAAGCAGAGCGACGTGAAGCGCTACACTGTGAACCTCAACCTCACGCACCACATTCTCGACAACCTCACGTTGAACCTCATCGGCGGTGCCTCTTACCGCGATCAGCGCGCCCCCGGCTCGCTGGGTCAGGACGTGGACGTGGTGAACGGCGCGGTGAAACGCGACTTCGACATCAACCCCTACTCCTATGCGGTGAACACCTCGCGTGTGCTCGACCCCAAGGCCTACTATGTGGCCAACTATGCGCCGTTCAACATCTTCAACGAACTGGACAACAACTACATTGACCTCGGTGTGCTGGATGCCAAGTTCCAATTTGAGCTGAAGTATAAGCCCATCCGCGGTTTGGAACTCACGGCACTGGGGGCTTTCAAGCACGCAGCCACCTCGCAGCAACACAATATTAAGGACAACTCAATCAGGCCTTGACCTATCGCGCCATGCCCAACGGCATCATCCGCGACGCCAACAAGTTCCTCTATCGCGATCCGGACAACCCCACCGAATTGCCTTACAGCGTGCTGCCCGAAGGGTGGTATCATGCACAAGACCGACAACCGCATGAGTGATCTATCACTTCCGTGCGACGGCCAACTACAACCGCATCTTTCGACAACCGCCACACGGTGAACCTCTTCGGCGGTATGGAAACGACGGACATCGACCGCACCCGTACGCGCTTCGAAGGCTGGGGCTTGCAATACGAAAAGCGGCGAAGCGCCCTTCTACCCCTACCAGCATTTCAAGAAGTCGATCGGAAGAAGGCAACGACTACTACCAATTGGTGAACTCCAACTGGCGCACGGTGGCTTTCTACGGCAACGCCACTTACTCCTACCGCGGCCGCTATGTGGTGAACGGTACTTATCGCTACGAAGGTTCGAACCAACTGGGTCGCAACACCGACGCACGTTGGATGTCGACTTGGAACCTTTCGGGCGCTTGGAACATCCACGAAGAGCGCTGGTTTGCCAAGTTGGCTCCGCTTTCGCACCTCACGCTCCGCACTTCCCTACAGCTTGACGGGTACGCCTCCCGATCCTTCGCTCGTTTCGTCGACGACGATCTTTCCGCAACTCCACGCCCTATCGCCTCTTTGCCTCCGACCAAGAATCGGGCTTGGCCATCACGGAATTGGGTAACGCGCTCCCTCACCCTACGAAAAGAAGAACGAATTCAACGTGGGTATCGACGCCGGCTTGTGGAACAACCGCATCAACGCCACGCTCGACGTGTACACGCGCAACAACTACGACGAAATCGGTCCGATGGTGACGCAGGGCATGAGCGGACAGATCGTGAACTGGGGCAACGTGGCCGAGATGAAATCGAACGGTGTGGAACTGAGCATCACCTCTTCGAACATCAAGCAAAAAGACTTCACTTGGTCGACGAGCTTCGTCTTCTCCTACACGAACACGGAGATCACGAAGTTGTTCAACAACGGCCGTGTGATCGACCTCGTGTCGGGTAACGGTTTCGCCATGAAGGGCTTTCCCCGGCTCGCGCCCTCTTCTCTGTGCCTTTCCTCGGCTTTGAACGACGCCGGCATCCCCTCTTCCGCAACGAGAAGGGCGCGATCACGACCGACGACATCAACTTCCAAGAACGCAACAACACCGGCTACCTGAAATATGAGGGGCCGACGGATCCCGAAGTTCGTGGGCTCGCTGGGCAACATGCTTTCTTACAAAGGTTTCCACCTGAATGTGTTCTTGACCTACTCGTTTGGCGGCGTGGTGCGCTTGATCCGAAAATTCCGCACGCGCTATACCGACATGACTTCGATGACGCAGACGTTCCTCAACCGCTGGATGGCCCCCGGCGACGAGAAAGTGACGGATGTGCCCGGCATCTTGAGCAAACGCCAGTTCACGCAAAACCGCCAACTGCGCTATGCCCACAATGCCTACAACTTCTCGTCGGTGCGCACGGCCAAGTCTGACTTCATCCGCCCCAAGGAGATCTCGCTCTCCTATGATCTGCCCGCATCGCTCTTCAAAGACAAGGCTATCCACGACGTCTCCGTCAAACTTCAGGCCACGAACCTCTTCTTGCTCTACTCGGACAAGAAACTCCACGGCCAAGACCCCGAATTCCTTAACGCCGGCGGTGTGGCTTCGCCCATGCCCAAGCAGTTTACCCTCACCCTCAAATTCGGAATCTAATCAATTTAGACAGCCTCGTATGAAACAATATATAGCTTCCTTCCTACTGGGTGCCGCTGCACTGGGTACCTCCGCACGCTGACCTCGTGCAATGACTATTTAGATAAGTATCCCGACAAGCGCATGGAGCTTCGCACGCCCGATCATCTGGCACAGCTCCTCACTTCGGCCTACCCGCAAGTGCACCCGGCCCACTTTGCTCGAGATGTATTCGGACAACAGGATCGCCACCTCTCACCTTCTTGGGGTGAGGTGGACCGTTTCCAACGCGAGGCCTACCAATGGGACGACATCACCGACGTGGGCGAAAACGAATCGCCCCCAAAATGATTTGGAACGCCCACTACCTGGCCGTCAACACGGCCAATGAGGTGCTGAGCTTCATCCGCAAACAAAAGGATCAAAGCCCTTCCGCGCACAAAGCGGCGAGGGCGAAACTCTGCCGCGCCTATGCCATGCTCAGCTTGGCCAACGTGTTCTGCGAAGCCTACGATCCTGCGACGGCTGCTTCGCACCTCGGTCTGCCCCTACCCGAGAATCCCGAAGATCGTCCCGGCTTGACCTACAAACGCGGCACGCTCGCCGAGCTCTATGCCCGTATCGATCAGGACATCACCGAAGGTTTGGCCGAAGTGGGTAGCGCTTACACCGCGCCGAAGTTCCACTTCACGCCCGAAGCCGCGCACGCTTTCGCCGCTCGCTTCTACCTTTACAAACAAGAGTGGCAAAAAGCCGTGGATCACGCCACAAAAGCCCTCGGCTCGCACCCCGAAAACCAACTGCGCAACTGGGCGCTTTGGAACAAACAGGGACTCAACGGCGAAGCCATGCCCAACGAATATGTGCGTTCGGGCGCAAAAACGAACCTCCTGCTCCAAGTGGTCGTTTCGGCTTGGGGGCTTTACAGCGGCCCTTACGGCGTAGGCGGTCGTTACAGCCACGGTCGCAGCGTTTCGGACGACGAAACCTTCAACTCCACGGGCCCTTGGGGCGAAAGCGAGGCCGCTTTCAACTACACCGTGGGTAGCAACTCGGGACAAACGCAGATTACGCTCAAAAAGCTCCCGATCAACTTCAAATACCAGGATCGTGAGGCCGGTATCGGTAGCTACTATTCGGAGTATTCGGTGTTCAACGCCGACGAAACGCTCTTGGTTCGCGCCGAAGCCTACGCTCGTCTCAAGCAATATGCGCAGGCCACAGCCGACATCAACACGGAAATGACGGCTTTCGCCCGCAAACCCAAGACCTTCACCACAACGCAGCTCACGGACTTCTACAAGAAGGTGAAATACTACCGCCCGGACAGCGCAACGGTGCGCAAGGCTTTCCACATCAGCGAGCCGCTCGACACCGCCACGCAGGAACCGCTGCTGCAATGCATCTTGCATTTGCGCCGCATCATGACGGTGCACGAAGGACTCCGCATGCAGGACGTGAAACGCTACGGCATCACAATCCACCGCCGCGACTTCGACGCGAATGACAAGTTCGTTACGGTAACCGATTCGATGCCCGCCGGCGATCCCCGCCGTGCCATCCAGCTTCCGCAGGACGTTATTTCGGCAGGACTCACCCCTAACCCGCGCAAAACCACCACTTCCAAATGAATATCCGGATGAACAAGATACTCCTCGCCACGCTGTTGCTCCTTTCTTGCTTGGGGCTCAGCAACTGCTCGGACGATGCGCCCAAAGGAGCCAGCATTTTCCCCACAACGCCCGTCCAGCGCAACGCCTTCGACAACTGGTTGCTCAAAAACTACACGAACCCATATAATATTGAGTTCAAATACCGCCTCGAAGACGCAGAAACCGACTACAACTACCACCTCGTGCCCGCCGACTCCGCAAAAACGGCGAAATTGGCGATACTGACCAAATACCTTTGGTTCGATGCCTACACGGAAGTGGCCGGTGTGAACTTCGTGAAAGCCAATGTGCCGCGCACCATTGTGGCCGTCGGTATTCCGGGCTACACGCGTCAACGCACGATGGTGCTCGGTAGTGCAGAAGGTGGCTACAAAGTGACGCTCAACAACATCAACTCGCTCGACAGCGTGACGTTGACGAACTATTCCGCCATGACGGAATTCTATTTCCACACGATGCACCACGAGTTCACGCACATTCTCAATCAGAAGAAGCCTTACAACACGGCCTACAACCTGATTACGAAAGCCGACTACGTGGGTAGCAACTGGACTCACCAGAAGGAACGCGACGCTCGCCACGCCGGTTTCGTTTCGCCCTACGCCATGAGCGACGGCTTCGAGGACTTTGCCGAAACCCTCGCCTACTACGTGACGCGCACGCCCAAACAGTGGAACGACATCCTCACGGAAGCCGGCACCACGGGCGCACCTATCATCAACCAGAAGCTCGAAATCGTCAAGGACTACATGCTTTCCTCTTGGAACGTCGACCTTGATCGGCTGCGCGCCTCCGTTCTCGGCCGCGGCGACAACGTGCGTCATCTCGATCTCCAACACCTCAAGTAAAAACTTCCCATGCGCATCCTTCATACCTCGTCATCGCCCCTCGCCGCCCTCGGTGCTGTGAGTTGCGCCAACGACGAAAAAGAACTTTTCAGCCTCCCCGCGGCTGAACGCATCGACCAAGTGGTCAAAAAGACCGCGCCGCTCTCGAAGCCTCGCCCAATGGCTGGAAATTCGACTACTTCCTCGGCCGTTCCTACTCCGGTCCCGGCGTAGCGATGATGGTTACCTTCCGAAACGGCAAGGCTACCATGGCTTCCGACGCGTCGGACACCGCCGTTTTCTACACCGCCGACTACGATGTGGTGAAAGATCAGGGCCCCGTCCTCACGTTCAACACCTTCCTTGCGCCCATCCACAGTTTGGCCGGCGGCATGGCCAGCTTCCCCGAGGGGCGTCAAGGCGACTATGAGTTCTCCATTCTCTCCACCCTCGGCCGATACGATTCGTCTGCGCGGCAAGAAGTGGGGCAACGAGATGATGCTCACGCGCAACCCCATCGGTTTGAAGCAAGACTCCCGTGATCATGGGCGCCATCAAGATGCGCGAGAACATGATCACCGACAGCATCTATCTCTGTCACGGCAAGGACACGATTCCCGGCGCCGCCTTCGACTTGGACAACCGCCATTTCGACATCCACGGCGCGGTGCAACTCTCCTCGCCCATGGTGTTCTCGCCCAAAGGCTTCACCTTGGCGCAGCCCCTCCACTACAAAGGACCAAGTGTATAGCGACTTCACGTGGAATGACTCTGCCCGCACCTTCTCCTCGGCCGACATGACCATCTCTTTCCGCATCCCCGAAACCCTATAAGCCCCAAAGTTTCTGGATCGGCAAAGTGGAGTGTCAAGCACCGCGCCTTGCGTGCGCTCGGACGTCGCCCGACTTATCTGACGATCTACAACGAACGCAGCGTGCGCAACCCGCAAGCGCTCAGAGCCGTGTTGGAATTCAACCGAACGGAGTATGAAATCTTCGTAATGTACAACCGTACGACCGGTACGATCAGCATTCCCGCGCAGACGGTCGAAGATCCCACGAAGGCGAACTACGCCATTCTCTTCGTCGGTACCAACGGTTCGCAGCTCCTCGGCAAGGTCGATGTGCCCTTCACCTTCCAATGGGATCCCGACTTCGAACATGCCACCGCCGTCGGCGCGACTTTCGAAAAGAGCAAGGCCACCGGCATGTACGGTATCGGTTACAAAGACGAGCTCCACCAGAACACTGACGCAGAAGGCAACCCCGTTACGCCGATCATTCTGCTTGATCTCGAATATCTGCGTCGCGCTCAATAATTCATCTCCCAAGACTTCTCACCATGCATAAGCATTTTCTCATCGCCCCTGCTCGCCGGTGCCGGCGCCCTCCTCACCGCTTGCAGTGAAGACGGCAACACCGTGCGACAGCGCACCCTCGAAGTCGTGTCTTCCGACACCAATTTCCCCGTCGACGGCGGTCAGCGCACCGTAACGCTCGCCCGCGCCGCCGCCACTGCCTACGCCCAAGACAAATGGGCGGAGGTGCGTGTCGAAAACGGCCAAGTGATTGTCAAGACCGGTGTGAACACCGACGAACAGTCGCGCAACACGCTCCTCGTGGTCAAGGACAATGCCGGCGATTCCGCCGCGATCAACATCCACCAAGAGGGCCTCATCTTCCGTCTTCCCACTTCGGCCACGGTCGAAAGCGACGACCAGCGCTCGAGCGCTCGTTTCACGTGCAATTCAACGTGCCCCTCGACATCTCGTTCGTCGGCCGACTGGATTACCGTCAACCACACCGCCAACGGTGACGTAACCTTCAAGGTAACGGCCAACACCACCGGCCGCCCCCTGCGTGGCTGGTTGCTTTTCGCGCGCCCACGGGCCTCACCGACTCGGTGCGCATCACGCAAGCCACGCTCTCCGACATCGTGGGCACCTACCGTCAGCACGCTTCTACGCTCGACAGCAGCGGAACGCGCATGATCGACACCACCAACGTGGTGACCATCTCGAAAGATCTCCGACACGCAAAGCCCATGCTTCTCCATCGATGGCAACCTCAACTGGGAATGCGAGTTCAAGCCCCGGTCAAGGTCTGTTCATGAACAACGGTAAAGTGCTGCGCGAAGTGAAGAATCCGCCCCAGCCCAGCACCTATCTCGTGTCGTTGCTCGCCGCCAACGATTTCCGCCCCGGACATCTCAACAGCATCATCGGCACGCGCGAAACGCTCCGCCTCGCCATCGGCGACAAGGGCGAACTCGTGTTCCGCCAACACGAGACCATCAGTTTGCAACAGCAGTGGAACAGCTACGCCGTGGCCGCTCCGGTTCGACGAAGCTCTCGCTCGACACCTATCTCGGTCTCTACACGGCGTTCATCAACCCCACGCTCACCTATTTGCCCAACGGCGCCGCCACCCGCCCCGCCGCTGCGCGCATCCCCCTGCGCTGATCGGGAGCCACTCCTTATTATATATATAGACAATCCCCGCCATGTCCTTCGAGACAGGCGGGGATTGTTTCTGTTCAGGCCGCAGCGCGTCGTCAGCGGTAGCGATCAGAATTCGTCGTTGGCATAGAGCGAATCGAAGACCGAGAGGCGGTAGTCGAAAAGTTCCTCGTCGCGGAAGAAACGCTTTCAGTTCCACTTCCGCTGCCTCCAGGACTGTCGCTGGCGTGCACGATGTTCTCTTGGAACGACATGCTGAAATCGCCGCGAATCGTGCCGGCCGGTGCCTTGCGTCCCGTGGTCGGGCCCGTGATGGTGCGCACCGCTTCCCACCGCGCCCACGCCCTCGAGGGCAATCGCCACAACGGGGCAAACCATCATGCTGTCTTTCACGCGTTGGAAAGAAACTCTTTGCCCGACAAGTGGGCATAGTGTTCGGACAAGAGGGCATCGTCCAACTGCATCATTTTGAGTCCGCACACGCGGAGTCCCTTTTTCTCGAAGCGCGCGAGCACTTCGCCCATCAGCGCGCGCTGTACGGTGCAAGGTTTGAGGAGAACGAGAGTTTTTCGAGTGCCATATCAGTAGAATGTGTTTGAAGAGGTGATACGATAGGGGGCGACAAACCGCCGAGGGTTCTCGCCGCTAAGATATGCATTCTCGCGCGTGATGGCACAAATACCTTTTGCGCTCTGCCCCGCAAAATCGTCTCATTCGTCCCTCGGCAACGCCCGCGGCGGTGGCGAAAGCACTGCCGCGCTCCCGCGTCCGGGGCTGCATTCGCCGCGAACCGACACGGGCGGACAAGCCCAATAAAAACTGCCCCATGTCCTACGAAACCGTTCGGGCGACGAGATCGAAAAAACATCTACACATGCGTTGAGCGAATGCGATCCTTTTATTTTGCTGCACTCTTGCTTGAGCGTAGCCACGAGCATCCAGATCGAGCTTCTCTTGCTGCGCGGAGCCAGTCGCTCACCATGGCGCAGTCGTAGCCTCATCTCCCCGGCTTCTTGAGCGGCAGCCAAACACCACGCGCTCCTGGGCGATGAGTTGCTTTTTCGGTTTCGAGCACCTGAGTCAAGGCGCTGTGACCGCAGTGGGTCACTTCGGCTTCCTTCACCTGCGAAACTTTGAGGTATTCGCTGTAGCGGTGTTCGGGCGTTTCGCCGAGCTGGAGGAGACGTTCTGCGATGTCGTCGGCCTTCGTTGCGATGCCGTCATAGAGACGTTCGAACTCAACGTGGAGATTGTAGAAGTTCGTGCCTTGTACGTTCCAGTGGAAGTCACGGAGGTTGGTGTAGTACACCCTGCACGTCGGCGAGGAGCTGACGAAGTGCGGAAACGACGGGTTGAACCTTTCTGTGCATCGAGGAGGGTGTAATTGAGTGTGCTCATTGTTTTTGCTATGTTTTAGGGGTTCTGTTATGTATTCTTTCTGTGATAGTGGAGACGTCGCCCGCAGGGTCGGCCTGGACGGCGGTTTATCTCGTTTTTCGATGTTGCAAAGGTAGTGGCTTTCGTCCCCGCAAAGTGCAACAGACAAGGTCTACTTTAACATTGACGAATCTTTCAACATCGACGCCCTATCTCTAAGAGAATCAGCGCTTTTGCACGCAAGGAAATTTTTCGCATGACAAAAGCACTGATTTAACGGGAGCTCTGCGAGCGTCGAAAGTCGCGGCAGTTGCTACGCAGTTTAGCGGCGCTTGGCGCCACGAGCGCGAGGCACACGAGCGGCACCGCCCTGGCGGCGCGCGCTGCACGAGGGACGCACTGCGCCCCGCGGCATGGCGGGCGGGACGCAGGCGGGCAGCGGGCTCAGCCTGGCGCGACGCGGGCACAACGGCTGCACACCGCGCAGCGGACGACGGGCGGCGGGACGCACAGCGGGCTGGGCTTGTGACAGGCGCCTTGGCGCGACGCACGGTGCGCGGCGCACTCCGCGGGCGGCGTGCTGCTCTTCGTAGTAGTCGGGCTTTGTCGTCGTAGGACTCGACCGGCTCCCTGTGCGGCGGCCGAAGGCGGCGGGCGCGGCGGTGTGAGGATTTCCACGCCGCAACCGCGCACGATGCGATCCACCAGAGGGGCGAATAGGCGTGAACGACGCCGTCGGCCTGGATGATGCGCACGGGTTGTCCCGCGGTCACTTCGAGCACGATGCCCTTTTTCGGCACGACCATTGGTGAAGAGCACCACATCGGTGAGTTCGGTTTCGGTGAGCACGGCGTTTTGCCTGATCGGCAACAGCCGTCATTGATTGATTGCTGCGCACGAGCCCGTGCCCGCAGCGAGGGCGAGGCCGAGCGCGAGGCCGAATATCTTTTTCATTGTCGTTGAGCGATAAAGGGATGAAGCGTCGGGCTTTCGATTAGAATTGATAGCCCGAGACGCAGGGTGAAATGCGGGTTGGTTCTTCCATCCGGACGCGGGAATCACGCGTTTGCCGTACGATCCGTCGGGAGCCACTTTGCCGGCGTTGGGCGTGATGGACTTGTTGACCTGATGGTAGACGCCACCCACGCCAAACGTCCACTTAGCGATAGCGCACACCGAGTTGCGCACCGGCATAGACGGGCCATTTCGGGTAGTTCTTCTTGTTCGATCATCGGTGTTGACCGAATAACCTCCGCGCAGGTCGAGGAAGGGGCGTGAACTTGCCCTGGAGCGGATAGTCGATAGCGCGCGAGCAGCATCGCGTGACGGGGATGAATCTCCGTGCGGTCGTAGCGTTGCACGGTGGCACCCACGCCCACATAGAGCAAAACGGCTCATGCGCGTGCCGACGGTGAGCGAAAATTCGGGATTCATCTCGCCCACGAGCTGGCGGTTTCTGCTCCAATCCGTAGCCCGATGCCCACTTCGGCGGTGCAAACGGCGAGGCGCATTTTGCGCGTCTGGGCGTTTTCGACGGGGCGCATCGGCCTTTTTGTTTTTGGTCGATGAGGATGCGTTCCACCTCATCCCACTTGTAGGTGAAGACCTGTCCGTAGCACATTGCGGAGCTTGATGGGGTATTGATGCTGCGCTCGAGCACGGTGCCCTGCACCTTCTGTCCGTTTTTGAGCACGATCACGTCGCGTGCGGCCTCGACGGCCTTCTTGCTCGGACGACGCTCCACGCGCTCCACGTCGACGGCGCGATAGTAGTAGATGGTGCCGTCGGGTCATTTCGATCTGCACGCCCTTCGTCGTTCGATTCGAGCACCTTTGCACTTGATGCGTGCGGCCGCTCTTTGAGCACCACGTAGTCGGCATCGTACTGTCCGGCGGCTGCGGCGGGCTGAATTTCGGCGGCTGTCGTCGCGTCCTTCTGCGCGGGTTGGGGCTGCGGTCCCGGGAGGGGCGTCACGACAGTTTCGGCGGGCTTGACAGTAGGCGGGGCTTTCGCTCTCGGCGGCACCGCGCACGGGGGTGACCGCAGGGCTTGCCGCGCTCCACACGTGCCACCTCTTCGGGTCGATACACGCGCACTCTGGCATCGGCCAGGAGCACTTTGACGGGCTGTCCGGGCACGTAGGTGATGACACGGCACTTGGCACTCATGCCGTCGCGCAAGACGATGAGATCGGGCAGGTCACGATCGGTGACAATGCTGCCCACCGGGCTGCCATAGGCGCTCCGGTCGGTGGTTTGCGCCGAAAGTCCGGCAAAGCTCAGACCGACGGCCAGCGCGAAGAGGTAGATACGTTTCATATCGGGTGTGATGGGGAAGTTTTTACACTGTTGTTTCGTTGGGCGACGGATCGTCGCACGGCAAAGTTAGCGTTATTTTCGACAAATATCAAGCGGATTGCCGAAATATCGCATTTCGCCGCGTGAAAAAGGGCTTTTTTCGCTCTTCGACGGCCCGAAAGGCGCACTAAAGCCCCCGTGTTTCGAGCGAAACTCGGGGGCTTTTGTGTGAAATCGCGAAGCTTTTGGCCCACAGCGGGGTGTTGCCGACGAGAGGCGGCAAGCGCCGTGACAAAGCGGCGGGCAAGGGCCTACCGGATGGAGATGGCGAATCCGCCGCCCGCGCCGGCCACGAGGTGTTTGAGCACCGTGTTGCGGTTGACGGTCATTTTCTTGATCACATAGGCCTCGGGGCGCTTGTTCCAGGCGGTGCCGGGAGCATCCATGTAGAGGGTGGCGGTGTAGTTGCGGCCGGGCGTGAGGAAATCGAGCGGGAGGTTGGTTTTGTAGCCGTTGTCGCCTGCGGTGCAGCCCACATACCATTCGTCCTTGCCCTTGGCTTTGCGGGCGGTGAGGACATATTCGCCGGGTTCGGCGGCCAGATAGAGGCTCTTGTCCCAGTCGAGGGCCACATCCTTGATGAATTGGAAGGCATCGGGGCGGGCCTCATAGTGTTCGATCACGTCGGCGGCCATTTGCAGGGGGCTGTAGAGCGTGACGTAGAGGGCCAATTGGCGGGCCAGGGTGGAACGCACGTGGCTCTTGTTGTCGGGGCTCATCTGTTGGAGATCCATCACGAAGATGCCCGGGGTGTAGTCCATCGGTCCGCCGATGCAGCGAGTGAAGGGGAGGATGGTGGTGTGGTTGACGGGGTTGCCGCCGAACGCCTCGTACTCTGTGCCGCGCGCACTCTCGTTGGCGATGAGGTTGGGGTAGGTTCTGCACAGCCCGGTGGGACGTGTGGCCTCGTGGGCGTTGACCATGATGTGGTAGTCGGCGGCCTTCTTCACGGCATAGAGATAGTGATTGTTCAACCACTGGCCGTAGTGGTGCTCTCCGCGGGGGATGATGTCGCCCACATAGCCGCTCTTGACGGCGTCGTAGCCGTTGTCGACCATGAAGCGGTAGGCGGCATCGAGATGTCGCTCATAGTTGCGCACCGACGAGGAGGTTTCGTGGTGCATGATGAGCTTCACGCCGCGCGCCTTGGCATATTCGTGGAGTTCCTTGACGTTGAAGTCGGGATAGGGGGTGACGAAGTCGAAGACATAGTCCTTCTGGTGCCCGAACCAGTCCTCCCATCCTTGGTTCCAACCCTCGACGAGCACGGCATCGAGTCCGTTTTTGGCGGCAAAGTCGATGTATCGCTTCACATTAGCCGTGTTGGCCGAGTGTTTGGGCGAGGCGGGGAGCTTGGAGTAGTCGGTTTCGCCGAGTTTCACGCTGCTCACGGCGTCGGTGTAGGCCCATTGTCCGCGTCCGGTGATCATGTCCCACCACACGCCCACGTATTTCACGGGATGAATCCACGAGGTGTCGTCGATTTTGGAGGGTTCGTTGAGGTTGAGGGTGATGCGGCTGGCGAGAATGTCGGTGGCTTTTCGTCCCACGATGACGGTTCGCCACGGCGAGTTGGTGGGCGTTTGCAGATAGCCCTTGTCGCCGCGCGCATCGGGGGTGAGGTGGCTCACGAAAGTGTTGTTTTGCTCGTTGTAGGTGAGGTGCATGGTGGGATAGTCCACACAGGCGGCCTCGTGGAGGTTGACATACAGGCCGTCGGCGGTGCGCATTTGCAACGCGGTCTGCACGGTGGTGGGCCCGGCGGGGGTGCTGGAAGAGGTGGCCTGGATGGCCTTTTGCATCCGTCCGCGTATGCCGGAGAGTTTCGTCTGCTGGTATTCGAACTCTTGGGTGTCGTAGTCGCCGGCCACCCACCAGGCGGTGTGGTCGCCCGTCATGGCAAATTCCGTCAGCTCGTCGGCCACGACAAAGTAGGTGAGTTTTTTCTGATCGGGGAACTCATAGCGGAAACCGAGTCCGTCGTCGAAGAGGCGGAAGCGGATGTTCATGAAGCGATCGTTCTTCGACTGTTTGAGACACACGAGCAGTTCGTTGTAGTGATTGCGAATGCTGCTCTCCTCGCCCAGCACGGGTCGCCACGTCTCGTCGAAGCTGTTGTTTTCGTAGCGCAGGAGTTGGAAGCCGCTGTAGCAATCGGCTTTTTGCTCGGCGTTTTGGTCCTTGGGCATATCGGACTCACCTCCGAGAAGGAGTTTTGCTCGCTGCTATTGCTCTTGAATTTGTAGCCAAGATGGGAGGGAGCGATGACGGTACGGCCGTCGACGGTGAGGTGTAGGTGGGTCGACCGTCGTCGATGCGGAAGTCGAGTTTCATTTTGCCGTCGGGCGAGGGTGACTTGCTGCGCGTTGGCGGCGAGGGCCAGGAGGGCAAAGGCGGAAGTGAGGAGGGTCTTCTTCATTTTGTCGAGGCTGCTATATAAATAATGTGTGCGGTTGTGACCGTCGGTGCGGTTGTTGGGCCGACTTACGGGGCGTGCGCTGCGCGGGCGAGGCGATGGTCGACCGCCCACCGGCGCATTCCGAAGCGGTGTGCCCCCAAAAGTTGGGGACTTTTTCAGCACAAAGATAATCAATCGGGCGATTTTTGCCTGCATTGCGCCGAGAAAGCAAGTTCGAGTTTGCAAAATTTCATTCATTCGGCAGTACTTTTATTGTACACTCGAGCGCAAAAACGCGCAAGCCCTACCGCCCCTCGCTGGGGTTTTGCCCTCCACGGCGCGAACCGGCGCATAGGGAAACGAGCCAAACCGCCGACGGACACACGGGGTGTCTGTCGGCGGTTTGGCCGTTGGCGGAGTGGGAACAGGGCGCGCTGTCGCGGCACATTGCGGTGCGCGACAGCGCCGTAGGGCATGAGGTGCGACGGGGCTTAGGCTTTCAGGCCGTTGTGGGCGATAAGCCACTCGGCAATCTGCACGGCGTTGAGCGCAGCTCCCTTCTTGATTTGGTCGCTCACCAGCCAGAAGGTCATGCCGTTGGGGTTGGCGAGGTCTTTGCGGATGCGGCCGACGTAAACATCGTCGCAACCGGCCAGGAAGAGGGGCATGGGATATTCGCGCTCGGCGGGATTGTCGCGCAGTGTGAGGCCTTCGCCGTCCGACACGGCGCGGCTCACCTCTTCGACGGAGAGGGGGCGCTCGGTCTCCACCCAAATGGCTTCGGAGTGGCTGCGCATCACCGGAACGCGGACGCAAGTGGCGCTCACTTCGATGTCGGAGTGCATGATCTTGCGCGTTTCGTTGTACATCTTCATCTCTTCCTTCGTATATCCGTTGTCGGTGAAGACGTCGATCTGGGGAATGACGTTGTAAGCCAGCTGATAGGCGAATTTCTCAACGTGCGGGTTTTCGCCCGGCTGCGAGTGCGCGGTGCTGGGCCTCGAGTTCGTCCATGGCAGCTTGGCCTGCGCCGGAGGCTGCTTGGTAACTGGCCACGTGCACACGGCGGATGTGGCTCAGTTGCTCGATGGCTTGGAGCGCCACCACCACTCATAATCGTGGTGCAATTGGGGTTGGCAATGATGCCACGGGGGCGGTTGAGGGCATCTGCGGCGTTGCACTCGGGCACCACGAGGGGCACGTCCTCATCCATGCGGAAGGCGCTGGTATTGTCGATCATCACGGCGCCGAAACGGGTGATGTCTGCCGCAAACTCGCGCGAGATGCCGGCGCCGGCGCTGGTGAAGGCGATGTCGATGCCGCGAAAATCGTCGGTGTCGTAGGCGCAGTTCGCGAACTGTCACGTCGCGATCGCCGAAACGATAGACTTTGCCGGCACTACGTTTCGAACCGAAGAGTCGAAGTTCGTCGATGGGAAACTTGCGTTCGGCCAGTACGCGGAGAAACTCTTGGCCCACGGCACCGCTGGCGCCTACAATGGCTACGTTCATAGGATGGAAAATAATTTTCGCCGGCTCGATGCGCCGCTGCACGGGGGGCAGGACGATCGGGTCGGGAGTTTTTTGTAGAAATACTGTCTGCAAAAGTATCGATAAATCCCGTATTTCGCGCGCGGTATGCCATTTTTTTTGTTACTTTGCCGCTCCATCGTCCCGATTTCGGGCCATTGTGCAGTGCATATGTCGTTTATTCCGCTTCCCATCACCGACCCAACTTGGATCTTCTTCGTGGTGTTGGGTGTGATTCTCTTCACACCCATGCTCCTCGAACGGCTTCGTGTGCCCTCGATTGTGGGTTTAATTGTGGTAGGTGTGGTGATTGGCCCGCACGGCGTGCACTTGCTCAATCGCGACGCCAGTTTTGAGATCTTCGGTAAGGTGGGACTCTATTATATCATGTTCATGGCGTCGCTTAGCATGAACCTAACGGACGTGATGCGCCACCGTTATGTGGCCCTCGCCTTTGGTCTCATCTCGTTTGCGCTGCCTTTCGCCCTCGGTCTGGGGGTGAATGTGTGGGGGCTCGGCATGAGTTGGCCGGCAGGTCTGCTGGTGGCGTCGATGTACGCGGCACATACGCTGCTGACCTACCCGGTGGTGATGCGATGGGGCCTTTCCAAACACCGATCGGTGGGCATTGCCGTGGGCGCTACCATTATTACCAATGTGCTAACCCTCTTGGTGCTGGCCATTGTGGGGGGCGCTTACAAACCGGTCGGGGAGGGTTTCAACTTTCTCCTGCTCGGCGCGCGATTGGTGGGGCTGAGTGTGGGCATCGTCGTGGTGTTTCCGTGGATTTGCCGCCGCTTTTTCCGCCGTTTCGACGACAATGTGGTGCAATATATCTTCGTGTTGACACTCGTTTTCCTCGGTGCCGGCCTGATGGAATGGGTGGGTATGGAAGGCATATTGGGAGCATTCTTGGTGGGGCTGGTGCTCAACCGCGAAATTCCCCCCGCCGGTCCGCTGATGAACCACATTGAATTTGTGGGCAACGCCCTTTTCATCCCCTACTTCCTGATTGGCGTGGGCATGATCATCAATGTGCAGGCCATGGCTGCGGACTATGGCATTTTCCTCACCGCCGGCGTGATGATACTCACCGGCGCCGCGGGCAAAATCCTCGCCGCCCACACGCTTCGCCTCATGCGTTTCAGCGCGGGCGAGGCCCAATTGGTGTCGGGCCTCTCTACTGCGCGCGCGGCCGCCACGTTGGCCATCGCGCTTGTGGGCTACGAAATCATTCTCCCCGACGGCACTCACCTGCTGGGCGACGAGATCATCAACGCCTCGATGTTTCTGATTCTGGGTTCGTGCATTGTGGCCTCAACCCTCACCGAACGCGCCGCGCGCAAGCTCGTTCTCTCGGGCGAAGCGGCGCAAGAAGACGCATCGGCCGACAAGGATTCGCTCATTGTGGCGCTGAGCAACCCGCACATGCTCATTCCGCTCACCAACATGGTCCCTGATGTTGCGCAGCCACGGCCCGACGGCGCAGCTCACCGCGGTGAGTGTGGTGCTCGATGACGATGCCGAACGGCGAAACGAGGCGCAACGCAGCCTGGACTACGCCGCCAAGATGGCCGCCACCGTGGGGGTGCGCATGCAAACCCACTGCCGGCGTTCGGTGAATGCCGTGACCGCATCATACACACCGCGGGCGAACACGAAGCCACCGACATTCTCATCGGTCTCCACAGCAAGAAACACATCGGCGAAACCTTCTACGGCAAATTTGCCACCGACCTCATCGCCTCTTCCTCCCAACAAATCCTGATCTACCGGCCGCTCGTGCCCATCCACTCCCTGCGGCGCCTGCATGTCATCGTGCCGCCGCGCGGAGAGTTCGATCCGGGATTGAAACACTGGTGCCGGCGCATCGCCACCCTGGCCGAACAAACCGCTTGTCGCGTATCGGTCTACGGCGAAGAGCGGACACTCCGCGCCGTCGAGGGCGCTTGGCAGGCAGAACGCCGGAGCCTCTCGGCCGACTTCCACAAGTTCACGCCCGCCGAAGGCTTGGCCGGCGTGGCCGCCCGCACCCGTCCCGACCACATGGCCGTGTTTGTGCTCGCCCGCCGCGGCATGCCGTCCTACCACCGCCGCCTCGAGGACATACCCGGACAGCTCGAGCGCTATTTCTCCGCCCGCAGTTGGATGCTCATCGTCCCCGCGGCGCTCGGCTCCTCGTCTTCGAGTGCCGACGGGCGCAACGCCCTCACCCTCTCCGACCGCTGAACGGCAGCGCCCCGTCCTCTTCTCCCTCCTTCGTCATTTCCCAAAATTCCTCCCCATGTCCATCCTCTCCATCCGCAACATCCACAAATCGTTTGGCGCTCTCGAAGTGCTCAAAGGCATCGACACCGACATCGCCCGCGGCGAAATGGTGAGCATCGTCGGCGCTTCGGGTGCCGGCAAGACCACCCTGCTCCAAGTGATGGGCACTTTGCTGCGCCCCGACGAGGGTTCCATCACCTTGGCCGATACCGACGTAACGCGCCTGGGCGATGCCGCCCTCTCGCGCTTCAGAAATCAGCACATCGGCTTCATCTTTCAGTTCCACCAACTCTTGCCCGAGTTCACCGCCCTGGAGAATGTGATGCTGCCGCCCTCATTGCGGGACAAAGCAAGCGCGCCGCCGCCAACCGTGCGGCCGAACTGCTCGACTTCATGGGCCTCACGGCGCGCGCCGAGCACAAACCCACCGAACTCTCGGGCGGCGAACAACAACGCGTGGCCGCCGCGCGCGCCCTCACCAACCGTCCCGACATTGTCTTCGCCGATGAACCCACCGGTTCGCTCGACACGCACAACCGCTCCGAACTGCAAAGCCCTCTTTTTCCGCCTGCGCCGCGAATTGGACCAAACCTTCGTCATCGTGACCCACGACGAAAAATTTGCCGCCCAAAACCGATCGCTGCATTCGCCTCGCCGACGGCCGCGTGGTGGACTGAAATCGTCCACTCCCTCCCCGCCGCACCGCACCATTGTGCCGGGCAAAACGCCCCCGGGCCCTCGGCGGCGAAAAATCCCCCACAAACACACCGACTCTGCAAACGGAGGCGGTGTGTGTACCTTTGCTCGACAACGCCAACACCCATTCATTTCCCCCAATCCACAAACGTGCCCCGCCCTCTCGACGCGGCACCCCGGCAACTCACATGAGCACACCTCCGTTTCAAAGTGGTGGAAGAGGCCTTCAGAAGCGCCCCGTCCCCGTGACCGCTCCCCGGCCGAACGCCCTTCGGCCTACTATGCCACCCTATGTTTTCAACCAGGACAAGATGCGAAAGTATCTTCCGCTCGACGTTTATCGGCGCTATGCCGAGACCCTCGACACCGGACGCCCACTCGACATGCACACCGCCAATGCCATCGCCCGCGCATGAAGCAGTGGGCCGTCGAGATGGGCGTCACGCATATACACACTGGTTCCAACCCCTCACCGAAGGCACTGCCGAAAAGCACGACGCCTTTGTTGAGCACGATGGTAAGGGCGGCATGATCGAAGACTTCGCCGGCAAGCTCCTTGTCCAGCAGGAACCCGACGCCTCCTCCTTCCCCAACGGCGGAATCCGCTCCACTTTCGAGGCGCGCGGCTACTCCGCTTGGGATCCCGCCAGCCCCGTCTTCATCATCGACGACACGCTGATGATTCCCACCGTCTTCATCAGCTACACCGGCGAAAGCCCTCGACTACAAAGCCCCGCTCAAAGTCGATCGCCGCCGTCAACCACGCCGCCGAAGCCGTTTGCGCCTATTTCTACGACGAGCCCGTGCACGTACACACCAACCTCGGTTGGGAACAGGAGTACTTCCTCGTGGACGAAGGGCTCTACGCTGCCCGCCCCGACCTCTTGCTCACCGGACGCACCCTCATGGGGCACGACAGCGCCAAGAATCAGCAGATGGAAGACCACTATTTCGGCGCCATCCCCGAGCGCGTGGCCGAATTCATGCGCGATCTCGAAATTCAAGCCCTCCGTCTCGGCATTCCCTGCAAGACGCGTCACAAATGAGGTGGCCCCCAATCAGTTTGAGCTCGCCCCCATCTACGAAGAGTGCAATTTGGCCGTGGATCACAACATGTTGCTCGTCTCGCTCATGCGCAAAGTGGCGCGCAAACACGGCTTTCGCTGCCTACTCCACGAGAAACCTTTCGCCGGCATCAACGGCAGCGGCAAACACTGCAACTGGTCGCTCTGCACCGACACCGGCGTCATTCTTCATGCCCCCGGCCGCTCCAAAAGCGACACCCTTCGCTTCCTCACCTTCATTGTCGCCACGCTCATGGGCGTCTATCGCCACAACGGCCTGCTGAAAGCCAGCATCATGAGCGCGGGCAACTCCCACCGCCTCGGCGGTCACGAAGCCCCGCCCGCCATCATCTCCTCGTTCTTGGGCAAACAAGTGAGCGAACTCCTCGACCGCGTCGCACAGTCGGCCGACCCGCTCGCCCCCATGGCGGGCAAACAGGGGCGTGCAACTCGACATTCCGCAGATTCCCGAGCTCTTCATCGACAATACCGACCGCAACCGCACCTCGCCCTTCGCCTTCACCGGCAACCGCTTCGAGTTTCGCGCCGTCGGCTCGTCGGCCAACTGCGCCAGCGCCCTCATTGTGCTCAACACCGCCGTGGCCGAAGCGCTCACCGACTTCAAGGTGCGCGTCGATGCCCTCATCGCCGCCGGCCAAAGCACCGAAGAAGCCCTCCTCAACACCCTGCGCGACGACATCCGCACCTGCCGCCCCATTCACTTCGACGGCAACGGCTACAGCGAAGAGTGGAAGGCCGAAGCCGCCCGCCGCGGACTCGACTGCGAAACCAGCTGCCCGGTCATCTACGACCGCTACACCGACGAGGATTCCGTGCGCATGTTCGAAAGCATGCACGTCATGACGCGCAACGAACTCGCCGCCCGCAACGAGATCAAGCGCGAGATCTACTACAAAAAGATCCAGATCGAAAGCCGCGTCCTGGGCGATCTGTGCATGAACCACATCATTCCTGTCGCCACCAAGTACCAAAGCGTGCTGGTCGACAATGTAAGCAAGATCATGTCGGCCTTTCCACCCGAGAAAGCCGCACAACTCAGCGCCTACAACGTCACGCTCATCGAAAAAATCAATCTCCACACCGATTTCATCGTCAATGCCGTTGAGGGATATGGTGGAAAAGCGCAAAGAGGTGAATCGTCTCACCGACATTCGCGCCCTCTCCGTGGCTTACCACGACGAGGTGGAACCCTTCTTGCACGCCATCCGCTACCACATCGACAAACTCGAACTCATCGTCGAGGACGAAATGTGGACGCTCCCCAAATATCGCGAGCTCCTCTTCATCCGCTGATTCTTCGCCCTGACTTTTTCCCCCTGCCGTGCCCCACGGTGCACCGCCTCTCCGCACGGCGCAACAAAAACACCCCGACTTTCTTCGGAAAATCGGGGTGTTTTGTATTTTACTGGGGATTTTTTAGAAAAATACAGAAACCCCATCACCTTGCTTCCCGCTAAACAAGAAATTCATGGAAAAATCATATCGACACATCACACATATTTAGCACAACACTCACCTAATAGACAAAAAAACCTAAGAAAATCTTTTGCCCATATTCCATCTTTTTATTACCTTCGCTACATACCAAGAAAATAAACTACCTACGCACACATAAAATCCACCTCTGTCTGCTACAAGTTCCGAAATATAACCGACCGATCCCCAATCATTCATCTTCATCTCATCAATTTCAATCATGAAAAACCTCTATCAATGGGCACTCACCCTATTTGCGGTGATCTTACTACTGCCCCTCAACTCCTGCTCGGGTGGCTCCGGTCGGAGCAAAGTCGAATACATCCCCTTCCGTGAGACTCAAGACGGACAATGGGGCATGATCTCTCCGGACGGCAAGGTATTGTTCAGAGAAGAGTTCAACAACGAACCCACCCTTGCACGCGAAGGTCGATTCTTTGTACGCAACGACAAGGGCCTTTTGGGAGATGTACACAGCCGAAGCCAAGCCCGAAAATCGGTGGTGAATACACTTCTGCCTCTTCCTTCAACAACGGCCGTGCCGTGGTGGCCGAAGCCAACGAACCAGTCAAAATTATCGACACTGACGGCAAAACTATTAAAATACTCGACAAAATCAACGACAAAGTCATAGAAAGTGTATCGGCGTTCCACTGCGGAATCGCATATTTCAAGACAACGGACAGTTTAACCGGAGCGATTGATCGCGAGGGTAACTGCATAATTGAACCCAGCCACCCTAATTGAACCGACCTTCCTCCACATATTCCGTGAAAACGGATTGCTTCTCGCCATACCGGCCCAATACAGCAAAGTTATTCGTGATGAAAAAGGAGAAATGCAAGGCACGAAAATAAGAGTACTTTGACAGGGACGGAAAAGAAATCAACCAACTGTCGGGAGACAACTACATCTGTATGTTCTACGGCGGTGACAAAATCATTGCTTTGGCAAAATCGCAACGGGAAAAATAGTGTCTACCATTCTTGACAGCAAAGGCAACCAGCTTTTAGAAGGTGGACCTGTAAGTGAAATTATGGACGTAGAAGGTGAGAACTTCACTTATTGTGTCGATAAACGCTTCGGGTTGATGAACCTGAAGGGAGAAACACTCATCCACGCTCAATATAGCAACCTCCGTTTCGACGGAGACGGGCTGCTTTATTGCCACGTTCGACGACGATAACGGGAGAAGCCAATGCAAAAATCATAGACTTGGAGGGCAATCAGTGGGCGATGAAATCTATTCCGAAATCATAGAATTTAAAGTAATCGACGGGAAACACACCATCGCCCAACGAAATGACGGAAGTTACGTTCTCATTGATTTGAAAGGCATGGTACTTCCGAAATTACCAGATATGGTAGAGATGGGACACTCCGATGGTAACGATTGGGTAAGCTCAAATACACCTAACAATTATGCGTATTAGTGAATTGAGCGACAAATACTGGATGACAACGGCATCAAAGTTCAATTTTTGGTCGCCTTCGACGACTATCCCGGTCGAGGAGAATTTGCCTGCAACGGCTATCAATACGCGTGGAACAACGCAAAGTAGCAGCTTGCGGAGTCACGTTCTCCGGCACCGGAAAGTTAGAAGGAAAAACAGACAATCTCTATCACATACTCATCAAGAAATTCGCCGCCCGCGGCAAAGTACCCAAAGAAAATAAGGGAGCGAAACCTTCGATCTGAGCAACGGAAAGCACGTTATTGTGGCTCATTCAAAAGATGAGGTCGGGGTTATCTTCTGTACCGCCGAAATTGCGCAAAACTTCGACTATGACAAATACTCAGATTATGAAGAAGGAACTTCCAATGTCGAAGATAGTGTCTCCCTCGACGTACCCTACGACGAAGGACTGGAGGGCGAAGAGGAGGAAAGCTTCGTTGACAGCACATCTGCCGACTACTAGTAAACAATAATCTTCATCCTTCAAAATAAAACGAGACGGTTGTGCATCGAAACAACCGTCTCGTTTTGGCATTTGAGGGAAGAATAGGAGAAGTGCACTAAGAAAAGCTCACACTTCGCCCACTTTCTCCCCCATTCTCCCCGCCCTACCCGAACAACTCGCGCAGGGCAGCCTCGACCCGCGAGACGGGGACGAGCTCAATGCCCGAGAAACGGGCCGCATCGAGCGACTTCATATTCTGCGCCGGAGGAGAAACGGCGGAAGCCCGTTTCATGGCCTCGGCAATGCGGCGATCGATGCGCGTCACGGGACGAATCTCCCCACTCGACTTTCACATTCGCCCGCCATGGCCACGTCCTGATCGATGGGCGTATCGACATTGCTCGACAACACCGCCGCGATGACACTCAAATCGATCGCGGGATCGGTCACCCGCAGGCCACCGGCAATGTTGAGAAACACATCTTTCGCCCCCAACTTGAAGCCCACGCGCTTTTCGAGCACGGCCAACAACATATTCAGGCGGCGCAAGTCAAAACCGTGGCCGATCGCTGCGGCGTGCCGTAGGCCGCAGTCGAAACCAAGGCCTGCGTCTCGATCAGGAAGGGCGCACGCCCTCGAGGGCGGCACATATCGCCACCCCCGAGAGGGGTTCGTCATGTTGTGTGAGGAGTAACTCCGAAGGGTTGTCGACCGGGCGCAGTCCGTTGGCGTTCATTTCGTAAATGCCCAGCTCCGCCGTCGAGCCGAAGCGGTTTTTGATGCTGCGGAGGATGCGATAGAAATAATGGCGGTCGCCTTCGAACTGCAACACGCAGTCCACGATGTGCTCCAACACCTTCGGTCCCGGCGATGCTTCCCTCTTTTGTGATGTGTCCGATGAGCAAAACGGGCACCCCTGCTCTTTGGCGAACTTAAGTAGGGCGGCGGCGCACTCGCGTATCTGGGTTACGCTGCCGGGCGAGCTTTCTACCGTCTCGGTGTGCATGGTTTGCACCGAATCGATGATGAGCAATTCGGGCGGACGGCGCGCACCTCCTCGAAGATGCGCTCCATGCGCGTTTCGCAGAGCAGGAGCATGCCGTCGGCGGCGGCATTTTCGGGCAAGAGGCGGTCGGCGCGCAGTTTGATTTGGCGTTCGCTCTCCTCCCCGCTCACATAGGGATGCGGCGCTCCGCCATGCCGAGCACCGTTTGGAGCAAGAGCGTGCTTTTCCCGATGCCCGGTTCGCCGCCCAGGAGGATCAGGCTGCCGGGCACGATGCCTCCGCCCAGCACCCGGTTGAGTTCGGCGTCGTGCGTGTCGAGTCGCGGTTCTTCGGCGGCGTCAATTTGCGAAAGTGGCACAGGATGCGGCGTGTCGCGGTGCAATCCGGCCTGCTGCACCACGGCGGCGCCGCGCGAAGGTGAGGACGGAGCGACGGTAAATTCCTTCATCGTGTTCCAACTGCCGCACGAGGGGCATTTGCCCACCCATTTCGGTGTGTCGTATCCGCACACGTCGCAGACGTAGGCGGTTTTTGCTTTGGCCATAGGAGATGGTGTTCAGAAAAGGCGCCCCTGCCTCTGCCCACCTCGGGGAGATGAGCGGCGGCAGGGGTGCGAAAAGACAAGGGGTTCACTGCAAACTGCCGAGTTCCTCGCGGATGCTCACCAGTTCCTCGCGGATGGCGCGCAGGCGGTCCACCACTTCGGTGGCACTGGCCGTGGCATTGTAGTTGTTGCAGGGCTTCGCGCGCGGCCTCGATGCGGAGTCCGCGCACCTTCACCAGGTTGTAGACCACGCGCACGGTTTCGATGTCGCGTTTCGTGTATTGGCGAATGCCGCGTGCGCCCTTCTTGGGTGAGATCTGCGGAAATTCGCGTTCCCAGAAGCGGAGCAGCGTGTCGTTCACGCCGAACATCTCGGCCACTTCGCCGATGGAATAGTAGAGTTTGAGGTCTTTGTCAGCTTTGACCGGCATGTGCAGTAGGAAAGTAGAGTTTACAGGTGAAAAAGCGGGGAGAATCAGGGACGTGTGCCCACGATTTTGCGGCCCCCTTGGAGCAAAACGCCCGCAGGTCGGGATGCCGTGGGCGAAAGCCGGCGGCCGTCGAGCGTGTAGATCGGTGCCTCTTCGTTCCGCGTGGGCGTCGATACGGCACGCACGCCCGTGGGCACGTAGCCGATGGGGTGCTCGGCAATGTAAGTGGCGCGGGCGGTGAGCCAGTCCTTCATTCTTTCGGCCAGCGAGGTGTAGTCGGGACGTCCTTGCCACCAGCGATCGAAATCGCGTGCGGCGGCCGGTGCAATCCAGTCGGCATAGTCATCAATATACTTGCAGAGCGAGTCGATGCCGCCTTCGCGGACAAAGCGTTGCGCCAGCGCATTGTAGGCATTGCACACGTCTTGCGATCCGCGCATGGCGTGTCGGAAGAAGTTGCGCCCGGGGCCTTGCGGTCCTTTCCCGTCGAGGAGGTCAAACTCGGGATCGATCGTGGCAAAGGCGCCCGTGTGCTCGTAGCCGTAGGCCCAATCGAAGTCCCACACGGGGCCGAACACCCACTTAGACTGCGGGTCGAAAATGTTGGCGCGCCACACATTGACGCTCTTCGGGTGGCGCAATTCGAGGTTGCCCGTGAGGTCGAACACATAGTAGAAGGCCGCGAGCGAAGGCACGTCGACCACCTCGGCAGTGCGCTCGGAAAGCACAGCGCGGGTGAGCTTTTGCACCTCGCTGTTGAGCGTTTGTTCATAGCGCGCCGCCGCTTCTTTGCCGTAAGCTTTGACATAGTCGTCGAGCTCAGGGGCTTTTGAGATCGACAGGCAACTTGTAGGTGCTGTCGCGCTTGGGGTCGCCGTCGTAAGTGTCCCACTCGAGGAGCGCCGCCTTCGACTCATCGTCGACCGCCACGCTGTTGGACGCCAAACCCACCTGTTCGCTCAGGTTGTAAAGGCCGCGGTAGGAGCCGTTGATGTAGAGTTCCACCGGAATCATGTGGTTGGCGTGGCTGGCGCCCACGAGTTGGGCGGTGCGCATGGCGATGGCGTTGTTCAACTGCGCATCGCTGAGGAAGTTGGCCAGCAGCACCCAGCTTTTTCCCTTGGCCAATCCGAAGGACTTTGCTTTTTGTCGAACTTAAAGCGGAAGGGCTTTTTCTTCATCGTCCACGTGGTGTTGCCGCGCCCGCGCACTTTGGCCGAATCGGTGATGTTTTTCCCGATTCCGGCGGCCGTGATGGTGATCTGCGCGCGGCGCCACGTTTTTTTACTGCTTTCGAGGTCGGAAGCGTGATGCCGTCGGCCAATTTAATGTCGATGCGCGGCACTTCTCGCTGTGCCGCGGCAGAAAGCACGGCGAGTAGCGAGAGAAACAAGGGGAGAATACGGGAAAACATGGGGAGAAAATTGAAAAAACGGGGAACTTTTCGGGGCGCCGCACCGGGTTGCAGCCCGACATGCGGCACGCGCCGCGCAAACCTCGTCGAAGTAGTGCGCGGCGCGTGGGGCAAATATACGTAATATCGGCTTTTCCACCAAGTTCAGACCTCCAAAGTCCACCAGCCTTCCCACGTTTCGCGGGGTGCAGCGCGTTGGATTTCGGGTCGTTGGGGCATTTCGCCGTCGAAATCGACGGGATCGGGCAGTCCGTACCAGGGTTCTACACAGATAAAGGGGGCGTGTCGGCGGCGGGTTGCCAGACCAACCAGACGGGTGCGGAGGAAGCCACGCGCGCAAAGCGCCTGCGCTTGCGATCGAGCACCCTTACGGCCTCCACCTGGCGGCCATCGAAGATCAAAGCCTCGTCGGCGAAGGTGCTCACTTCGATGGGCACGAGCGCATTGCCCATCTGGTGGAAAGCCAACGCGGCGAGGGTTTGCAGATTCTTGCTCCAGGGGATGGGCACACGCCCGGGTTCGACGCAGCCCTGGCGTCCGGCGCGCAGCATGTCGCGGGGTGTGCCTTCGAAGCGGAGGAAACCGGCGACGTGCTGGCCGTGCTCGGCCCAGTCGGGGAGGTTGAGTGCGGGATGCGCCCCGACTTGGAACCACATGGAGCTGTGGAGCGAGCGATTCACCACGCGGAGATCGGCGCGGAGGGAGCGTCCGCGCAGGGTGTAGACCACTTCGAGGCGGTAGGGCCAAGGAAACTGCCGAAGTTCCTCATCGGTGTTCTCCACAGCCAGGTGCAGAAAATCGACACCCTGCTCCACCAACTGCCAATCTCTCCGGCGCACGAAACCGTGCTTGGGTATTTGGTAACTGCGGCCGTCGAGTCGGCACGTCCCGTCCCACAGTCCGCCTGTGATGGGGAAGAGAATGGGCGAACGGCCGTTCCAATAGGCGGCATCGCCTTGCCAAATGATTTCGCGGCCACTGTTGAGGTCTACGAGACTTTGGATTTCTGCGCCTCGAGCCGAGACTTCGAGTCGCAAGTTTTCATTTTGTAGCGCATACATAATTCTTTTCTGTATTAAGGCGGTTGAACTATATATATAATGTGTGCGATGTCGTTTTTTTATCGGGCTGCCGTTGTAGGCTTCTGCGTCAGATTGGTTCGTGTTCGGCGGCCTTTCGCGCATTCGCGACGGCGCATGGTGTGCTTCTCCGGGGCTGCGCCCTCGCCGAAGCGGGAGGGGCGTCAATGTCGGCGGTAGTCGAGCGGAGAGAGTCCGGTGTAGTTTTTGAAGTAGCGCCCCATGAGACTCTGCGAGGGGAAATTCATGCCGGAGGAGATTTCTTTGATGCTCAAATCGGTGTTGCGCAGCAGACTCTTGATTTCCATCACCACCAACACCGAGACCCACTGGCCCACGGTGCGGCCACTCACATTTTTAATGAGCTGCGACAGATATTTAGGGGTGAGTTGCAACTGATCGGCGTACCAATTCACACTGCGCTGCTCAGCAAAATTGCGAGAGAGCAGTTGCATGAAGCGATAGAAGATGTTGAATGTTCGCGTGTTGAAGGTTTCTCGTCGCGCGCCCCGCTCTTCGAGCAATTGGCAGAGGTCGAGATAGAAACTCTGTAGGCAAGTTTTGATCACCTCGCGGGCAAAACAATGTTTATTGTCGAGCATGCGGGTGTGCAGGGCACGATAGTCGGCCAGGACTCGGTGTTTTTCCTCAGGGTTGAGCGAAAGCACGGGTTGCTCCATGAGCGAGAGCAGATAGGGGCCAGAGCTGCGTCATGGACATGAGGGTTTCCTGCACGAAAGCGAGGTTTTGGAAAATGGCCTGTGCGGAGAATCCGGGCGAGAAATGGATTTCGCTGAAGGTTTGTTGGCCGAACGCCAGGAAGAGGTCGCCGGGTTCGACGCGAAAGGTGCGATCGTTGAGAACGAAGTCGGCTTCTCCCGCGGAGCAGTAGCCCACGGTGAAAAAGAGGTCTGCACCGCCTGCGTGTCGGCGGGCAAAGCGGCAAGATCCTCCACGATGAGGAGTTCGTCGTCGAGCAGTTCCGTCCCCAATGCGTAGGGGCGCATATCTTGCAGCGCCACGCTGTGTGGCTCATGGCGGCGCGCGTCTGAAGAGGAGGCCGAGTTGTTCATCACATCGCGGTTTAATCGGTTACTACTACCGCAAATATAGTAAGTTTTGCGGAGATGACGTTCATTTTTCTGAAATAATCAAGAGAAAGTCCCCGTGTTTTTTTGCGTAGACGCAAAGCTATTCATTATACACAACAAGTCTTCAGATCGCTGTCGGGTGTATGCAAAGCGACGCCCGCGCCTAAAAACAACAACGGGGCAGGAAAATTGGCACACGACATATTTTTTTATTGTATATTTGTGCTCTAAGCGCCCATCCCCGCGCGAGACATCGCCGACGACGGGCGCTCCCACCGTTTTCTCACCACGCAGTTACCCTTTATGGCCAACGAATATCTCAAAAGTTTCACCGAACAAAAAAATACGAAGCGGGGTTCGTGACCGACGTCGAGACCGAACTGCTCGAAGCCGGACTCAACGAAGACATCATCCGCCAAATCAGTCACAAGAAAGGCGAGCCGGAGTGGCTTCTCCAGTTCCGTCTCACGGCTTACCGCCATTGGCTCACGCTCACCTGCCCGGATTGGGCGCTGGTGCGGCTGCCCGACATCGACTATCAGGCGATTCACTACTACGCCGACCCCACAAAAAGAAAAAAACGAGCAGAAGGAAATCGATCCCGAACTGATGAAAACGTTCGAAAAGCTCGGCATTCCTCTCGAAGAACGCATGGCGCTGGCGGAGTCGCGGTCGATGCGGTGATGGACTCCGTGTCGGTCAAGACCACCTTCAAGGAGCGGCTGCAAGAGAAGGGCATCATCTTCAGTTCCTTCTCGGAAGCCGTGCGCGAAAACCCCGAGCTGGTGCGCAAATACCTCGGTTCGGTCGTGCCCCTACACCGACAATTATTTCGCCGCCCTCAACTCTGCCGTGTTCTCCGACGGCTCGTTTGTCTACATCCCCAAGGGCGTGCGCTGCCCCATGGAGCTCTCGACCTATTTCCGCATCAACGCGCGCAACACCGGGCAGTTTGAGCGCACGCTCATCGTCTGTGAGGACGGGGGCTACGTTTCTTATCTGGAAGGCTGCACCGCTCCGATGCGCGACGAGAACCAATTGCACGCCGCCATCGTGGAAATTGTGGTAGGCGAGGAGGCGGAGGTGAAATACTCCACCGTACAAAACTGGTATCCCGGCGACGCCGAAGGCAAAGGGGGTGTGCTCAACTTAGTGACCAAGCGCGGACTCGTGCGCGGCCGCAACGGGCGCCTCTCTTGGACACAAGTCGAGACCGGGTCAGCCATCACGTGGAAATACCCCTCGTGCATTCTCAGCGGCGAGGGCGCGCAGGCCGAATTCTACTCCGTGGCCGTGACCAACAACTTCCAGGAAGCGGATACCGGTACGAAGATGATTCACTTAGCCCCCAACACCAGCTCGACAATCATCTCGAAAGGCATCTCGGCCGGGAAGAGTCAGAACACTTATCGCGGACAAGTGCGCATGGCATCCCGCGCACACGGCGCGCGCAACTACTCTTCGTGCGATTCGCTCCTGCTGGGCTCCGAATGTGGCGCGCACACCTTCCCCTACATCGACGTGGACAACGACGACAGCGTGGTGGAACACGAAGCCACCACCTCGAAAAATCTCGGAAGACCAGCTGCTCTACTGCCGCCAACGCGGCATTCCGATGGAAGATGCCGTGAATCTCATCGTGGGCGGCTATGCGCGCGACGTGATCAACAAACTTCCGATGGAATTTGCCGTCGAAGCGCAGAAATTGCTCGCCGTTTCGCTCGAAGGCAGCGTAGGCTGACCACGGGCGAAGGGCAGATTCATTATTTATATCCCACCCCCAACACAGAACTGACGGAGAGTCGGCACGCAAGTGCCGCCCCGCCGGTTTTTCTTTATCCTCTCGTCTCATGCACCGACTCTTTTTTGCCTTTCTCCTCTTCTTTGCACGCTGGGTGCGGCCGCACAGCTGCCGGCCACCGTGTTGCGCGATTTAGATGGCCGCGCCGTGCGCACCGACACGCTGTCCAACGCCGGCCGCCCCATCATTATCAGCTTTTTCGCCACGTGGTGCAAACCTTGTAACCGCGAACTCTCGGCCATCGCCGACGTTTACGACGAATGGCGCGAAGAAACCGGCGTGCGCCTCGTAGCTGTGAGCATCGACGAGGCGCAAAACAGCGAGCGCGTGCGCCCCTTCGTCGACGGAAAGGGCTGGACTTACGACGTACTCCTCGATCCCAACAGCAATTTCCGCCGTGCGCTCAACGTAAGCCCTCATTCCGCACGTTTTTATCCTCGACGGCAAAGGCAAAATCGCCTATTCGCGCTCGGGATATACCGAAGGGGCGAAGAGAAACTCATTGAAAAAGTGCGCGAACTCATCGCCAAACCTTGATTTTTGCCCCCTTTTTCCATGAAACATCTCCTTCCGCTCCTGGCTTTTTCTCCTGGCGCAGCCCATCGCCGCGCAAGAAGTGGCGAGCTCCCCCGCCTTCGGACCAAGCCCCCGCATACTTCTTTCCGAACCCGCCCTGCAATTGCACGGCAGCCTGCGCACCGACGCCCCTCGTGCCCCAATATGACGAGCGTATCGGCACGGAACGCACCGACAATCGCGTGCTCAGCAACTCCTATCTCGACCTCCGCCTCGCGTTTCGCCGCCGTTATGAGGCAGGACTGCGCGCCGAGTACATGAAACAGCCCCTCCCCGGCTTCGATCCCGCCTTCCGCGGTGCCGGCGTGCCCTATTTTTACGCCACCGCCCGCTTCGATCGCGCCGAAATCACCCTCGGAAGTTATTATGAGCAGTTCGGTTCCGGCCTCGTGTTGCGCACTTACGAAGAACCCTCGCTCGGCATCGACAACCACCTCCGCGGTCTGCGCCTCACCGCGCGCCCCTTCGACCGATTGCGCCTCAAGTTGCTCGCCGGACGCCAGCGCAATTATTGGGAAACCGACGCCTCCACTATATATGGTGCCGACGGCGAATGGGAAGTCCCCACCCGTCGCGGCAGACTCACCCTCGGCGCGTCGTGGGTAGCGCGCCGGGAGCAGCCCGACGCCTTGAGTCGCATCGACACCACCGGTTTCTCGCAAACCTTCACCCTCCGCCGTTTCAACCTCGTGCAACCTGTCGACGTCAGCGCCTTTCGATTTGCGCGCCGCCTGGCACACCCGCCGCTGGCAGTGGCTGGCCGAATACGCGTGGAAGGGACAAGACCCCTCATTTGACAACGGTTACACCTACCGACACGGCTCCGCGCTGCTGCTCAGCGGGAGTTGGTCGACGCGCGGCAAGAGCCTTTTGCTGCAAATCAAGCGTGCCGAAAACATGAGTTTCCGTGGGCGCCGCGCCGCCTCCCTCTCTGCCTCCACCCTCAACCACCTTCCGCCCTTCGCCGCGCAACCCACCCTACGCCCTCACCGCACTCTATCCCTACGCCACGTGCAATGTGCCCGGCGAATGGGCCTTCCGCGCCGAAGCCGCGTGGACCTTGCCGCGCCGCACCCCGTGGGGCGGTCGTTACAGCACCACTTTGCGCCTGCGCGCCGCGAACATTCGCGACCTCGCCCTCGCCGACGGACCGGAAGGCGCCGAGGCCATGGGCACCGACGGGCGCCGCGCACGCAACTTCTGGGCGATGGGCGGCACACGCTACGGCGAATGGGCGCTCGACGCCGAGCGCCGCCTCAATCGCAGCCTCCGTTTGCACGCCACCCTCCTGGCGCAAACCATCAATCGCACGGCCGTCGAAGGACACGGCGGGCGCGTCAACACCCTCGTCGGCATTCTCGAAGCACAGTGGCAGGCCGGTGCCGAAACCGCCCTGCGCGCCGAAGCGCAATACCTGCACACGCGCCAAGATCAAGGCGATTGGTGGGCGGCCTCCTCGAGTGGGAGCCCTCCTCCCACTTCATGTTCACCCTCTCCGACCAGTTCAACGCCCGCGTCCCCTCTTCGGCTCGCGGCACCACGTCGAGCGTGCACTATTGGCAGGCCTTCGCCACCTACACCGCCACGCGCCATCGCCTACAACTGGGCTACGGCTCCACACGCGCCGGTTACAACTGCGCCGGCGGCGTCTGCCGTTACGTTCCGGCGCAAAAAGGCTTCACCCTCAGCTACCAACTGCGATTCTAACCCCTTTTTCATCCGGTGCCCCTGCTCTCTCGGCGCGGCCCCCATTTTTCAACCCCGCATTCCCATGCACCTTCCTACCCTTTCCCGCTTTCTATTCATGAGTTTCCTTTCTCTTTTCTCCTGCTCCGCGCCGCAAGGTCTTTCCTCCCTCAGTGCCCAAGATTTCTCCGAACTGCTGCGCCAAAAGCCCGATTTGATGTTGCTCGACGTCGCACGCCCTCCGAATATGCCGAGGGTCATCTGCCGAACAGTGTGAACGTCGACGTGCTCGCCCCTCGATTTCGAGCGTCGTGCCGCCGAAGTGCTCGGATCACAGCGCTCCGTGGCCCTCTACTGCCGCAGCGGTCACCGCAGCAAGCAGGCCGCCGCCCAACTCACCCGCAAGGGCTACACCGTCTACGAACTTTCCACCGGATGGATGGGCTGGGTCGAAGCCGCCCTCCCCACCGCCCGATGAGCGACGGCCGTTTCCCGCCCACCCTCGGGCGCCTTCCCTCCACCGCCGCAACGACGCCATCGCGCGCCTCAACCATTTCGGTGCCGAAGGACGCCCGTTCGTGTTTCTCGTGGACTATGCGGCCGAACAGGCCGTGGTCGAACCGCTCGATGCCCTCTCGCCCGACGAGTTGGCCTATGATTTCGGCGGCGTCACCAATGTTCCGTCTCCCGGCGGGGCGACAGCGGTCGACCACCCGCGCGTTGGTGTCGCGCAACCCGCCGCCCTCACGCCCCATCTCCCCGCTTTTGCCGACTATGCCCGCGCCTTCGCCCTCGTGCAAGGCGGTTTGCGGCGCGGCGACTCCTTCTTGACCAACCTCACCCAACAGGTTCCCATCGAAACGCCCCTCACCCTCGCCGACATCTTCGCCCGAGCGCGGGCACGCTACCGCCTTTTCGTGCCCGAGCGGTGGGTTTGTTTCTCGCCCGAGCCCTTTGTGCGCATCGCCGACGGCCACATCCGCACCTTTCCCATGAAGGGCACACCCCGACGGCGAGGGCGCCGAAGCGCATCTCTTGTCCGACGCGAAAGAAGCCGCCGAACACGCCACCGTGGTCGACCTCCTGCGCAACGACCTGAGCCGTGTGGCCGAAGACGTCCGTGTGGCGCGCTACCGCTACGTCGAACGCGTCGAAACCCACCGCGGCGCTCTGCTGCAAACGAGTAGCGAAATCGTTGGCCGCCTCCCTGCCGACTATTCCGCCCACTTGGGCGACCTCCTCTTCCGCCTGCTCCCGGCCGGCAGCGTAACAGGAGCGCCCAAACGCGCCACCTGCCGCCTCATCGCCGAAGCCGAGGGCTACGACCGCGGGTGGTACACCGGCATCGCGGGGTGGAGCGACGGGCGTACGCTCGACAGCACCGTGCTCATCCGCTTTGTCGAGCACACGCCCGAGGGCCTCGTCTTCAAAGCCGGCGGGGGCATCACGGCGCGCAGCCAAGTCGAGCGCGAATATGCCGAGGTGTGCGACAAGATCTACATTCCTTTTCTGAAAAAGCCGTGAACACCCTCGCAGTGTCCACGGCTTTTTTCCCTTCTCACCCCACCGCCTGCGCACAACTCCCCGCGCCCGCCCTTCCCCACGCATCGCCGCGCCGAAACTCCGCGAGATGCACACGCTGTGCGCGGGCAGCGCGTCAAAACCTCCCCTCCGTTTTTCTCCCCATGAGTCGTTATCTCGAAACCTTCCCTCGTGGCGCATCACCGCTTGGTGCGCTTGCCCGAACTATCGCCTGCGTTTGGCGCGCACCCTCCGTTGCGCCCCCGATTCGCCCACCGTGTCCCGGCTCCTCGCGCTGGCCGCGCACGAAGCCCTCGGGGCACCTGACGTACCCGCCTGCGCGGGCGATTGGTCTACAACCCTGCACGGCGAAGCCTCGTTCAGCCTCGTGCCTTACACCCCGCGCCGCATCGAAACCCTCCGCCTGGTTCACGACGACCACATCGACTACGCCCAAAAAGCGCACCGACCGCTCGGCACTCGACGCCTGTTTCGCCCGTCGGCGCGGAGCCGACGATGTGATCATCGTGCGCCGCGGTCTGCTCACCGACACCACCGTGGCCAACCTCGCCCTTTTTCGACCCGCACACCGCGCGCTGGTACACACCGCCGCCCTCTCCTGGCCGGCACCCACCGTGCCGCCCTCCCTATCGGCCGGCGTGCTCACGCCCCACCCCGTCTCACCCCTCCTCCCTGGCGCACTTCACGCGCCTGCGCCTGTTCAATGCCCTCCTCGGCTGGGGGCGAGTGCGAACTGCCCGTCGAATCCATCTTGCCCTGAGCCTCCGCGCGCCCCGCGCCCCCATCTGCCGCGACACAAAGCGCGGCACGAAAGCATCCCTCTGCCGTGTGACGACACACGACAGCGGGGATGCCTGCGTTGGAGCGCTCGGCAGCAGCCGGACACGTAATGCCCAAAAGAGTGCGGTTCAGCTCAAAGCCTTCCACACCACGTAGAACGCCAGGCCGCAGCCAGCAGTCCACCGACGAAATTGGCGAAAAAGGCCCCAGTTGGAAAGCCCCAGCGGCGGCCAAGACGGCAACCACCCAGCGCAAGGTGGGATTTTTCTTGCGTTTACGCTAGCCATGAGTAGTCTGTTGTTGAATGCCCCGCGGTTTCCCGGCCGGGCTGTCCGCTCACCGTTTTATACACGTAGGTGAGCAACACGATCACGCCCAGGAAGGGCAGCACCACGAAGGCAGCGACGCAAGCGGCGTGGAGCGTGGCCGCCCAGTTGGTGGTGTTCGTCGCGGGATCAAAGCCGTAAGTCAGCACGGGCGTGAAGAAACCGTTGCGAATGTGGAACAACTGCTCCACCCCACTCCCGACGTAGGCCACGAGCAGGGGTGCCCAGAGCTTCAAAGCCTCGAGCGGCGAAGGTTTTGCGGCGGCAAACAGTTTTTTCAACCCGCGGCAGAGGCTCACCACCGCCGCCGCGAAGAAAAGCACCGCGGGCACCACCACCCACACGCCCACCGTCGGCGTCAAAGCGGCCCACTTGTCCCACAGGTTCGCCGCGGCGGCAGGCACTGCCGCCCCCTTGAAGCGCACGAAGAAGAACACCAGCGAGAGGAAAAACAGGAAGGGCGTGAAACTGCACAGCGTGTCTTGCCAGGTGGCGCGCAGCGGGCGCGACGCGGCGGCGTCGTCCTCGTCGATTTCAAGCTCCTCGTCCTGCAATTCCAAGGCGGTGCGCGCCTCTTGTTGCAGGGCTTTCCACTTGTCGACGTAGAGCAACACCAAGTCGGTGCCCAAATCCGTTTTTTCCCACTCGGCCAATCCGCCCGCGCGGTCGATCAATTCCTCGACGAGGGCGTAATATTCGCGACACTCCTCGGGGTCTTTCTCCGCGGCGGCAAAATCCTGCCGGGCCTCCTCGGCGACGGCGTTCATCTTGCGCAGCACTTGGTCGAGCACCTCGTTGCCCTAGCGCCGGGCCTCGGTGTCGACACCGGCAGATTGGGGGTAGCGCGCTTCCCACTGCGTCAAACAAGCTTCGATGTAGGATTCGACGTGCGTAAACCGGGGCGGCAGGGCACGAAGGCGCTCCATTTCGCGAGCGAAAAACTCGGCAGGCGGCGCCGAATGCGGGGAGGGGTTTCTTTTTCCATGAGCGGAAGAGCTTTCAATTTCGTTTGTATATGAAAAATGGTCGCTTCCCTCGCTTCGTTCTTCCCGTGCGGGGCGCCGAGGGTTCGACGAGGCGGCATGCGGGAGCGAACCATCGGGCGCGGGAGGGAGCAACAAATGCAAAAACGCGCTTTTCGCGACAAAGTTAACCATTTCTCTCTCAATCGAAAGCCGAAATGCGCGAAAAGCACCTCACCGCCTGCGATTCCCTCTTTTTGTCGTCGCGCGCCGCCCGTGTGGCAGCCCCCGGCGCGCCTGACCGCGGTCGATTGCGCGCCGCTTTCGGGCGAAAAGCCTCCCGTTATTTTCCGAAAGCCGGGGACTTTCGTAAAAAGGCGGGGACTTTCCACAAGTTATCTCCCGCAGTGCTTGTTCGTCTCGCGCATTTATGCTAACTTTGACGCAACTTCCTCACATTCATGTGCCCATGAAATCCGCTTCCGCCTCCCCTCTGTTTCCCAACCTGCCGACGTGACTCTCTGCACGCCCGCCGAATATGTGGCCCGCCTCGACCTTCGCGTCGAAGCCCCTCTTCGAGCGTCTCTCCGCGCGCTTCGACAGCGGAGAAATCGCCCTGCTGCGACAAGCCTACGCCTTGGCTCGCCGTGCGCACGAAGGGCAGTTTCGCAAAGGCGGAGAGCCCTACATCATGCACCCCGTCGCGGTGGCCACGATCATCGCCGAAGATTTCATGATGGACGCCAATTCGGTGGCGGCCGGCTTTCTGCACGACGTGGTGGAGGACACGCCCACGAGCATTGAGGACATTCGCCGCGAATTTGGCGACGACGTGGCCTTTCTCGTGCAGGTGGTGACCAAACCCAAGACGCACACACCGGGACACCCCGACCGCGCCAAACAAGAGAACAACTTCCGCCAGCTCCTCGACTCGATGCGCCGCGACATCCGCGCCGTGCTCATCAAACTGGCCGACCGCCTGCACAACATGCGCTCGTTGGGGAGCATGCAGCCCGTCAAGCAGATGAAAATAGCCGGCGAGACCGACTTTTTCTACGCCCCCTTTGCCAACCGCCTCGGGCTGAATAATCTGCGTCGCGAGTTGGAAAAATCTGTCCTTCCGATTTCGCTGTCCGGAACGCTACGAACGCCTGCGCCACGCCCTCGAAATCGACCGCGGCGAGCAGGCCGACCGGCTCGATCGGCTCACCGCGCGCATCCGTCGCCTCCTTTCGGAAGAAGGCATCGAAGTGCGCACCGAAGTGCGCTATCGATTGCCCTACAGCATCGACCGGAGCATGCGCGGCACGGGGCGCGACGTGGCTCACGTGGAGCATCGCTACGTGGTGCGGGTCATCTACGACCGCGCCCGCCTCACCCCGCTGCTCGAGTCGGCGCCCGACAAAACCATCTGCCTGCGCATCTACGGCATTCTCACGGCCGCATTTCGCGAGAAAGCGGGCAGCCTGGTGAACTACGTCGACCACCCGAAGGAAAACGGCTATCGCTCGATGCATGTCCAGTTGCTCGGCGAGATGGGTACGTGGGAAGAGATCCACATCTCCTCCGAAGAGATGGTGCGCCGCACGAAACTGGGCATCATGCTCGAGCGCATCGGCAATCGCCGCGCCGACGGCGACGTGCGCGACGCCAATCGACTGCTCGAACGCGGCGATCGGGAGTGGATCGACAAGTTTTGCCACCTGCTCGAGCGCATTGCGGCGGGGGGCAGCGACATTCACTTCATGGAAGGGGTGGCCGATTCGCTCTACGCCGAGGACATCACGGTCTACGACGCGGCCGGCACGCCCACCCGCCTGCCGCAACACGCCACGGCACTGGATTGCGCTTTCGAGCGGGGCGAAGGCGAACAAGCTTACTATGCGCGCATCGACGGCCGCCTGGCCTCGCTCGTCACTCCGCTCGAACACGGCAATTGCGTCGAGATCTTCACCGATCCGCAGGCGCGTCCCTGCGCCGAATGGGCCGATGCGGTCAAAACCTTCAAGGCCAAGAACTATCTCAAGGCCTATTTCCGCCGCGAAGCCTCGGCCGGCTCGTGCCGCTGCCCCGAGTGCCCTGCCGCTGCGGGGCAGGGAGGTGATCGGTTTCGTGGGAGACTGCGCCGGCGATCCCGTCACCATCCACCGCCGAGACTGCCCCACGCGCCATCAGTCTCTCCGCCCAACGCGGCGATGCCATCGTCGAAGTGGATTTTCCTGAGCAGCCCGACGTGACTTATCCCGTGGCCACGCGCATTCGTGCCGTCGATCGGCCGCGCCTCCTGCACGACATCATCGCAAGTCTCACCGATGGACTCGGATTGGAGATGAATGAGCTGCACATCTCCACCCGCGACCACATTGTCGAGCTCACGGTGCACTATGCTGTGCACACGGTGGACGAACTCCGCTCGGCTGTGCGCTTCCTCGGCGCGATCGAGGGCGTGGACGAGGTGCGCAAAAATCTAAGCCCCCACCCCGTTTCACCCCGCCCGCCGTTGGCGGCGCCGACACGCTCCTTTTCACACCGCCGGCACCGCACACTCTTCCCTTCCTCCGTTTCTCCTCTTCAACTTCCCTGCCCGCCATGCTTCAAATCGGCCGTTTCAACACCTCACCCTCACTCGCTTCACCGACCACGGCGCTTACGTCGACGGCGGGGATGTGGGCGAAATTCTCGTCCCCAAAGCCTACGTTCGTCCCGAATGGCGACCCGGCGACACGCAGCGCTTGTTTGTCTATCTCGACCAAAGCGAGCGCTTGGTGGCCACTGCTGAAAGTCCGTTGGCACAAGTGGGCGACTTTGCCTGCTTGGAAGTGGCATGGGTCAACGAGCACGGAGCGTTTCTCTCGTGGGGCGTGATGAAAGACCTCTTTGTTCCGTTCCGCGAACAGCGCCGCACGATGGAAGTGGGCGAGCACCACGTGGTTTACGTCTACATTGACGAAGCGACGGGGCGCCTTGCGGCCACAGCCAAGGTGGATCGCTATCTTCGTCCCGCGCCGTCGCGCGATTACCACCGTGGGCGCACGGTTCAGCTCCTGGCTTGGCAGCGTTCGCCCCTGGGCATGAAGGTGATCGTGGACAATGCCTACGCCGGCCTCATCTATGCGGGCGAAGCCTACGACCGTTTGCCGCGCCGCGGGGAGGTGCTGGAAGGAACGGTCGTGCAACTGCGCCCCGACGGCCGCCTCGACATCAGTTTGCAGCGCATCGGCAAAGGGCGTTTCCGCGATTTTGCCGACGTGCTCCTCGATGCGCTGCGCGAAGCGGGAGGCTTTCTGCCCTTCACCGACCGCAGCGAGCCGGAAGTCATCGCCGAGCGTTTCGAAGTGTCGAAGAAGACGTTCAAACGCGCCGTCGGCACGCTCTACAAACAGCACCTGATCACGCTTTCCGACGAAGGGATTCGCCTCGCCGCCCGCTGATCGGCACGCCTGCTCCTGCTTTCGTTCGCCAAAGGGGTGAGCGGCACCGATTCGTTCCGCGACGGGCTCCGCAGCCTCCCTCCGCCGACCGCGCCCTCCCGTCGACGAGCGCCAACGCCGCAGCGGCAGGCAGCGCGCCGGCCGTTTGGCCGGCGAAACGACGCCTTATATATAAGAACAACGCCTTATATATATAATGAGTGCGCACCTTCGCGTCGATGCCCCCGCAGCGCCCCACAAAGCACGCACGACAAAGGTTTACATTCCGCAAGCTCCGCGCCCTCAATCGTGCGTTTGTGTCGAGTGTACCCTGCATTTCAGTGAGCAGAGCGCAATTTTTCGAGAAATATCCCTCACAAAAGTTGGCAGCTCGGATTGAAAAAGGTAATTTTGCCAATGGTAAGACAAAAGCCTCGTTTTTTTCGCTACAAACGAAAGGACAACGCGCCGAAAACATCCCAATTGTCAGCGTTCAGCCCACGTCTTTCCATTCTTCGGCACCGATATTCACTTTCAATCCTCACCGCTTATGCAGCATTTTACCCGTACTCTTTTCGCCCTCGCGCTGAGCTTGGGCACCTTCACCGCCGCTTTCGCCGGCGATGGCACAAAAAAATCTCCTTACACCACCGACGAATTGCTGAGCGTCACCGATTCTCTCTACCAAGCCAAGGATACGGTGGTATATGTGAAGGGCGATTTCATCGGCTACGGCACCAATCCCTCGCAACCCCAGGAGGAACCGGCCGAAGACTACAACATTATCCTCGCCGGCCCCGTCTATCGCATGACGCTCGACGCCAATGCCATGGTGCTCGCCCTCTTGAATGCGCCGCAACGCGAGAACTACGTGGCCAAAGTGCACATCAGCGAATCGGAAGGCGTGTATTATTACGCCGCCGAGGAGATTTCGGGCGCATTTTCGCTCACCGTCGGTGAGAATCAACTGGGCGGTTTCGGCTTAGACTGCAATTTCCGCGTGGAAAATCCCGGCAAACTGGCCTATGCCACGGCCTCGCTGAGCGAAGACGCCGCGAGCGATTTCGTTTACCACGTTTATCCCGTCGCCGACTCCGTGATCACGGGCTCCAGCATGGGTTATATCTTCGGCGGCACGCCGGGCACGTATGATGTGACCCTGACTTTGGCCAAAGGTAGCACGCCCGAAGACGGAAACGTGCTGCGCACCGGCACCGCCGGGGAGACAATGGCGCTTCCCGGGGAACAACTCTTCAAATGGGAGAACGTTTCGGGCGCCGCCGGCCTGCGTTTGGGCGACAACGAGGGTCAAACGGTGAATTTGCCCCACACAACCGACGTGTATGCCTCGCTCCAAGAAGCGAAAGTGCAGACCTTGCTGGGCGACAAAGCCGACCGCACGTTCCTGCCCTGGACTGAGAAAAAAGTAACCGGCCTCTTCGCGCCGAAAATGCGCCCCGCCGCCGCACGCCTCGGCGTCTACGATCTGAGCGGCCGCAAGGTGGCCGACGGCACCTCCACAGCAGGTCTTCCGCAAGGCCTTTATGTAGTGGGCGGCCGCAAGGTTTTCGTGCACTGATCGCCCCTTCATTTCGGTAGTTCCCGCCGCGACGTCGTTCGCCGGGCACGCCTCCTTCAACACCTCCGCCCGAGATGTGCTCACCCTCCGTGTGTCACATCTCGGGTGGTATATTTTGCCCCCTCCCCGCCACTATTCCATTTCCAACATGCACAAATATCTACTCCTCCCCCTTGCCGCCGCCCCTTCTCGCGCAACCTGCGATGGCCGGCAAGAAGAAAGACGAAAAGACTCCCGCTGTCGCAGAGAAAAAGCCCCGGTGCGCCCGGGTCTCTTCGGCGTGAGCCACGAAAAAGACGATTGGTTTGTCGTGGTGCCCGACTCTTTGCTCGGACGCCCCCTACTGGTCACCACGCGCTACGTGGCCACTCCCGCCGGCGCGGGGATATACGGCGGCGAACTCGCCAACCGCCAAGTGATGACGTGGGAACGCAAGGGCGACAAGCTCCTGCCCGCGCCCAGATGCACGAGACATCCGCCGACAGCACGCAAGCCATTTGGCGCGCCGTGGAGGCCAGCTCCGAAAACCCCATCATCGCCGCCCTGAAAATCGAGAACCGCGGCAGCGACGGCCGCCACTACACGGTGAAAGCCACCGAACTGTTCAGAGGCGACACCCCGGGTTTGAGCCTTTCGACCGACAGCAAAACGCGCTTCGGCCTCGGCAATTTCAAACCCGAGCTCTCCTATGTGGACACCCTCCGCACCTTTCCCATCAACACCGAGGTGACGACCGTGAAAACCTTCCTATCGAAGCCCGGCAACTCACTGCCCGCCGGTGCAGAAACGGGAGTGGTGACACTGAAACTCAACACCTCTTTCGTACTCCTGCCGCGCGTGCCAATGCGGAGCCGCACTTTCGATCCGCGCGTGGGTTATTTCACCGAGTCGTTCGTGGAATATGCCGACCATCAGCAACGTGTGAAGCCTCGGCAGGTGATTGCGCGCTGGCGCCTGGAGCCCCGCGCCGAAGACATGGACAAATATCGCCGCGGCGAACTGGTTGAACCCAAGAAACCCATCGTTTACTACATCGATCCCGCCACGCCGAAACAATGGCGCAAATATCTCATTCTCGGGGTGGAGGATTGGCAAAAAGCCTTCGAGAAGGCGGGTTTCAAAAACGCCATCCAGGCACGCGAATGGCCGGAGAACGACTCGACGATGAGCCTCGAGGACGCGCGTTTCTCGGTGATTCGCTACCTCGCCTCGCCCATCCCCCAACGCCTACGGCCCCAATGTGCACGACCCGCGTTCGGGCGAGATCATCGAAAGCCACATCGGTTGGTATCACAACGTGATGGAACTGCTGCACGACTGGTACCAAACGCAAGTCGGCCCCCTCGATCCGCGCGCTCGCAAGCCGGAATTTGACGAAGAACTCATGGGACAACTCATTCGCTTCGTCTCTTCGCACGAAGTCAGGGCACACCTCGGCCTTCGCCACAACATGGGCGCCAGCAGCGCCACGCCGGTCGAAAAACTGCGCGACAAAGCGTGGGTGGAACAGCACGGTCACACCTCGTCGATCATGGACTATGCACGTTTCAACTACGTGGCGCAACCCGAAGACCACATCGGCGAAGCCGGTATCTTCCCGCGCGTGAACGATTACGACGAATGGGCCATCCGTTGGGGCTACACTTACTATCCCGACGCGAAGAATGAACGCGAAGAGCGCGACACGCTCAACCGCCTCACGGTGGCCACGATCACGAACAACCCGCGTTTGTGGTTCGGCGGCGAGGGTCGCGACAACAACCCCTACGCCCCTGACCGAAGACCTCAGCGACGACGTGATGAAAGCCTCCGACTACGGTCTGCTCAATCTGCGCCGCGTGGTGAAATCGCTCCCCGAATGGACCCTACGAGTCGGGTAACCTGGGCGATAACCTCGTGCGCGGCTACGAAGCCGCCGTGAGTCAGTATCGCCGCTACGTGGGCCACGTGTGCCGCCAGATCGGCGGGGTGAAAAGCGTGGTGAAAAGCGTGGAACAAGCGGGCGACGTGTACAGCTACGACACGCGCGAACGCCAACAGCGCGCCCTCTCGTGGTTGGACCGCAACGTGCTGACCGAACCCACCTGGCTCACCTCACCGAGCTACGGTGCGCGCATCGGGATGCCCCAACTCCGCGTGCGTCCCACGGTCGCCTCAGCCGTAGACTACCTCACTTCGAGCACGATGTTCGACCGCTTGGCCGCCAACGCCGCGCAACAGCCCGCCGCCCGCGCCTACTCTCCGACGACCTATGCCGACGACCTGGCGCGCACCCTCTTCCGCGAGACGCAAAGCGGCGCACGGCTCAGCGCCTGGCGCATGTATGTGCAACTTCGGGCGGTGAACAACCTGATTGCCGCCTACAAAAACGACGCCCCGGGCGACGGTCACGCCTACGTGACGGCTTTGCTCACGAAACTGCGCACGCGCTTTCGACGCCGCCCGCAGTGCCGATGCCGGCACCCGCGCGCACTACGCCGATCTCTCGCGGCGCATTCGCCTCGCCCTCGAAGGCAAATGACCTCCGCTCGCGAACAGTTCGCCCCTCCTCCCCGTTGCCCCTTCGGCGCGGGGGATTTTTTCGCCCCTCACGAAAGGGTGCGTCGAAAATTCCCGCCTTTTGCCCAAAACAAGGGCCTTTCTGCCAAAACACGGGAGCTATCGGCAGAAAGCCCCCGATTTATTTGGAAAAGCCGGCAGAAAATCGTATCTTTGCCTATCCGTTGCGAAGTGTATCTCAACGGTAACAGCGTTTAGTTCAAAGGAAATCATGCGTCAACTAAAGATTCAACAAGGCATCACCAACCGCGGCGATGCCGCAATCGACAAGTATCTCACCGAAATCGGGCGTCTCGAACTGCTCTCGATGGACGAGGAGGTAGAACTGGCCCAACGCATTCGACACGGCGACGAGGCCGCGCTCAAACGCCTGGTGGAAGCCAATTTGCGCTTTGTGGTTTCGGTGGCCAAACAGTACCAGAATCAAGGCATGTCGCTCAACGACCTGATCGACGAGGGCAACATCGGCCTGATGAAAGCGGCTCAGAAATTTGACGAAACGCGCGGTTTCAAATTCATCTCCTACGCCGTGTGGTGGATTCGGCAGAGCATCTTGCAAGCCATCAGCGAGCAAAGTCGCATTGTGCGCATGCCGCTCAACCAAGTGGGCCTGCAAGCCAAGATCAGTCGCGCCAGCACGGAATTTGAACAGAAGTTTCAACGTCGCCCCTCGGCCGAAGAACTCGCCGAACTGCTCGACACCGATCTCGATCGCATCAAAGACAGCCTCAACGCCGGCGGCAAGAAGGTAAGTGTGGACGCTCCGTTCCAAGACGACGAGACGAACTCGATGATCGACATCATGACAGACGATTCAGCGCGGGCACCGACAATTCGATGGAGCGCGAATCGCTGGCCACCGACATCGACACACGCCCTGCAGGTGCTTTCGGAACGCGAACGCCTGGTGGTAAAATGCTTTTTCGGCATCGGCCGCACAGAAATGACGGCCGAAGAAGTGGCCACCAACCTGGGTCTCACGCGCGAGCGCGTGCGTCAAATTAAAGAACGCGCCTTGCGCCGCCTGCGCGAGGAGGCCAACATGAGCATTCTGCTCAAATATCTCGGCTGATCCGGCCGCATCGCGCGCCCTTTCGGCAGCGCCCCGCAGCCCAACGCCCCACTCCACGAAGCGGCACCGCGCTTTCTCCTCGAGAAGGCACGGTGCCGCTCACTTTTCGCCCCAAACGGCAAGCCCACCGCCTCCAATGCCCCCGTCTCGCCCCGCGCACCAGGAGAAAACGGGTGCGCGGAACATCGAAAACGACAAGTCCGTCCCCGGCTCCCTCGAGCGAAGAAACGGCAAAGGGCGCAAAAATGCACGACACGAGTAGCAAAACGAAAGTTTTATGCGACAATGAGCGACAAAACCCACTTTTTGGCGCTTTGCGGGGCAAAAAGGGCGCTCAGTCTTTGAGAAGCAACCGAGATATTCTATATTTGCAAAATAACGCATATCGTTCTCCGTTGGCAGAGCCCACGATGTGCACTCATCGGCGGGCAGACTTCGGTTCTTCATGCGCCGAATCCCCGACCGCCATAGGCAGAACTAAACGCAACACATTCGCACGACAGGACAGGTTCGCCGCCTTGCCGCAACGCAACGGCGAGCGCGGCTCAAACGCCCCTATTCTTTTCGGCGAATTGTCCCATTTTCCCCATCACCCCATATAGAACAAGCACATGAGGTTAGTCCCTAATTCCACTCTGCACGCTGATTGCCGGCGCGAGCATGACCGCTCTCGCCGCCCAAGCTTCGGCTCCTGCACCCACGCTTGTCGTCCAAGACCAAGTAGAAGACGGCAACGTCATCAAAGGTCGCATCGTCGACGCCAGCGGCCAGGGGCTTTCGGGCGTCACCATCAAGGTGAAAGGCCAGAAAGGCGTCTACTATTCTGACGAAAACGGCGAATTCAAGATCGTCTCCAAAAACAAACGCGAAATCATCACGTGCAGCAGCATCGGCTATGTGTCGCAAATCGTGACGGTATTCCCGGGCAACACGACCACGATCCCGCTCTCGGAAGACAACACGGCGCTGGGCGAAGTGGTGGTGACGGGTTTCGTGAACAAAGCGAAGAGCAGCTTCACCGGTTCGGAAACGACGGTGAAAAAAGAGCAGCTCCTTTCGGTGGGCACGAAGAATGTGCTCGAAAGCTTGCAGAGCTTCGTGCCGGGTCTGGTGATTCCGGAAAACAACCTGGCGGGCTCCAACCCCAATAAGAAGCCCGAACTCAACATTCGCGGCCGTGCCACGTTCGACGGCTCGGCCAACATGCCGCTCTTCGTGGTGGACGGCTCAGAAGTGAGCGCCGACTACGTCTACGACATGGACATGAACGACATCGAGACGGTGACGGTGCTCAAAGACGCCTCGGCTTCGGCCCTCTACGGTTCGAAGGCTTCTGCGGGTGTTGTGGTGATCACAACCAAAGCCATGAAGGGCGGTCGGTTGCGCCTCAACTATAGCGGTACCTACCGCCTGAGCATGCCCGATCTGAGCGACTACCATCTGCTCAACGCGGCCCAGAAGCTGGAATACGAGCGTCTGGCCGGCGTTTACACGGCAGAGGGCAATCTGGAGAACCAATATTTGATGGACAAGGAGTACGAGCGCATCGCTCGTCTGGTGCGCAGCGGTGTGAACACCGACTGGATGGCCAAGCCCCTTCGCAACGGTTTCTCGCAGAGCCACAGCTTGAGCATCGACGGTGGCGGTGACGAATACACGCGCTACAATCTCGGTGTGCGTTACGCCACGGACGACGGTGTGATGAAGGGCTCTAAGCGCGACCGCCTCGCTCTTCTTCAAACTCTCGTACAACAAGGCGGGGTTTACACCATCAATAATAATACGACCCTCATGCTGGTCAACTCGGCCGAGTCGCCTTACGGCAGTTTCTCGGACTACACGAGTATGAACCCCTATGAATCGCCCTACGAATCGGACGGTTCGCTGCGTCGTAGCCTCACGGGCAACATCAACAACCCGCTCTACGAAGCGCAGGCGGGCAATTTCAACAAGAGCAACAACTTCAGCCTGCTCAACACCACGAGCCTGCAGGTGTGGATTCGCAAAGACCTGCGCCTGAACGGTGACTTCTCGTTCACCAAAGAGCTGAACGGCAGCAATGTGTTCGTCTCTCCGCTCTCCTACTCGGAGCTGACGAAGCGCGACCTCGCCCAACGCGGCGAACTGACGGAAGGGCACAGCAAGCTCACCCGCTACTCGGGCAAACTCATGCTGAGCTACAACCGCAACTTCTTCGAAAAGCTCTACACCACGGTGACGGGCGGTACGACGATCGAGAGCAACAACGGCGACAACACGTCTTATCGCTCCATCGGCTACTACTCTCCCGATCTCTCTCACCCGGCTTTTGCCGCACAATATCCCACGGACAAACCCGGCGGCCAGGACAACATCTATCACAACGTGGGCTTCTTCGTGAACGCCAACACGATGTGGGACAATAAGTACTTCCTGGATTTGATCTACCGCTACGAAGGTTCTTCGAAGTTCGGTAAGAACACGCGCTTCGCCCCGTTCTGGAGTGTGGGTGGCGGTTGGAACTTGCACAACGAGGAGTTTATGAAAGGCCGCGGGGTGTCTCTGCTCAAACTTCGCGCGAGCGTAGGTTATTTGGGTAACATTTCGTTCCAGCCCTACCAGGCCATGACGTCCTACAACTACTCTTCGGGTCTGAACTACGGCAAGGGCATCGGCGCCATCCCCAAAACGATCGGTAACCCCGACCTGCGCTGGGAACGCACGCTGAGTAGCAACGTGGGTGTCGACCTGACGATGCTGAAAGGCCGCCTCGATTTGAGTTTCGACGCCTACATCAAGAACACCGACGACCTGCTCGTGAACGTAACGAAGGCACCTTCGGTGGGTATCACGACGGCGCGCGAGAACCTCGGCGCCATCGAGAACAAGGGTATCGAACTGCGCACGCGCTTCGTGCCGATCCAAACGAAGGACCTCCAATGGAGCTGGTCTTTGACGTATGCCTACAACAAAGGCCGCATCAAACGCATCAGTAACGCGCTGCAAGCCCAGAATATCGTGAACCGCGACTCCACGGGCGTGAAGCCTTTGCCTATATATGAGGAAGGCGGTTCGCTCACCGACCTGAAAGTGGTGCCCTCTGCGGGTATCGATCCGGCAACGGGCCAGGAAATCTACATCAAGCGCGACGGTACGTACACCTTTGTCTACGATGCGCGCGACAAAGTGAAGTTTGGCGACCAAAACGCCCTGGGCTCAGGGAAGCATCAGCACCTACCTGACTTGGAAACAGTGGTCGGCTTCGGCTTCGTTTGCCTATTCTCTGGGCGGCGTGACCTACAACCAGACGCTCGTGACGCGTGGAGGGTGCCAATCCGAAATATAACGCCGATCGCCGCGTGTCTCGACGACCGTTGGAAGCAGGCGGGCGACTACGTGAAGTATCGCGACATCGCCTTCACGGGCACGCCGAACCAAACGAGTCGCTTCGTCGGCGTAAACAACTATCTCACCCTGCAAAGCCTCTCGGTGGCTTATGAGTTCAACACCTGGCAGATTAGCAGCCTGGGCCTTTCTCGTCTGCGCCTCGAACTGCTCACCAACGATCTCTTCTACTTGAGCAGCATCAAGCGCGAACGTGGTTTGGATTACCCGTTTGCCCGCAGTGTGGAAATGTCTCTTCGATTCTCGTTCTAACCCTTATTGCACTTCCGACACATGAACCACAGAATACTTTCAAGCCCCTGTGCGTGGCCTCGCTCACGCTGGGTGCCACTTCTTGCAACGATTTCCCTCGACGTGCAGCCCAAGGGTGAGCTCCCCGGAAGACGTGCAGTTCAAACGCTCGCAAGGTTTTTTACGATGCCATGTACGGTGTTTACGGCACCATGGCGAGCTCAAAACTCTACGGCGAGAACCTTTCTTACGGTTTCCTCGACAAACTCGGTCAGCTGTTCGGTTATCTCAACACGAGCAACACCGATACGGAAATTCTGAACTACGATTATACGAACCAGCGGGTGCGTTCGACGGTGGACAACATTTGGTCTTCGCAATATGAGGCCATTTCCTACGTGAACAACGTGTTGGCCAACCTGGACAAGCGCAATTCGTCAGACGCCAGCCTGCGTTTGGTGCGCGGCGAAGCCCACGGTCTGCGTGCTTTCCTGCACTTTGACCTGGTTCGCCTCTACTGTCCGGACTATCGCCAAAACCCCAATGCGAAATATGGCTTGCCCTATTCCGATGCCTACACGCTGGCCAACCGCACGGTCTATTCGCTCAAAGGAACCTACGAACACATCCTCGCTGACCTGGATGAAGCAGAGAAATATCTGAGCAACGACACGACAATGGCCGATGTCGAAGGTCGCGAAAGCGAATACGACTACGCCCGTCCGCGCCAGTTCAATCTCTATGCCGTGTATGCCACGAAAGCGCGCGTGTATTGGAGCATGGGCGACTATGACAAGGCCGCAGAATACGCTCGTCGGGTGATCAACTCGAAGCAGAATTTCGCACTCGTCCCCTCCACGCGCTTCAACGAGGTGCGCCGCTTCCCGGCCAAGGGCGAAATGATTTTCGGTCTCTATAATAATAGCCTCTCGCAGTCGGTCTACAACACGTTCTTCGGCGCCATTCAGTCGTCGGGCAACTTTTACTGAGGGCAGACAAGACTTGGATAAGGTGTACGAAACGAGTTCTTTCGCTTCGGACAACACCGATTTGCGTTTCTCCTCCTTCTATCGTCAGAATGGCCAGACGTTTACTTTCCAACGTCTGGTGAACAACGAAAGCGAAATCAAGAATGCTCCGCTCCAAGGGTTGACGCTGATTCGTCTGCCGGAGATGTACTACATTCTCGCCGAGTCGCTCTACGATAAGGACAAAGCCGGCGCGCTCGCCGCACTGAATGCTGTGCGCACCAGCCGCGGACTGAAAGCCCTCACGGCCGACGACGCTAAACTCCTCAATCGCGAAAGCTTCGAGAAGGAGCTCATGGCCGAACGCATGCGCGAAATGCCGGGCGAAGGCCAGGTGTTCTTCGCGCTGAAGCACTTCAATCGCAGCTTCACCGACATCCGCGGCCGCAAAACCATCCAGCCCGAGGAGCGCATCTTCGTGCTGCCGCGCCCGGAACGCGAATTGGAATTCGGTAATAAGCAACAATAAAGCCCACACTCCGACATGAAAAAATGTATCTACACGCTTCTCGTCCCGATCCTCGCTGCTTTGGCACTGGGATCGTGCGAAAGCATCGTCTACGACGACGAATATAGCAAAGATGGGTTCTACCACGGACAAAACAACGTCTACTTCTACCACAAGAACCCCGACGATACCTTTGCGTCAGTACTCTTTCGGCGCACAACCGGAGAGCATGACTTCGCAAACCGTGCACATTCCCGTACGCCTCTCGGGCCTCCCGAGCAAAAAGGCACAGGAATTCAAAGTTACGGTGGATCCCGCCTCGACAGCTAAGGCAGGTGTGCACTACAAAGACCTGTCCTCGACCTACAGCATCGCCCCCGACTCGGTGAACGGCGAAGTGACGGTGACGCTCCTCCGCGATAGTCTCCCCATCGACCGCGATACGGTGAGCCTCATCCTCCATTTGCAGAGCGACCATGCCCTCGGCACACGATTTCCCACCAACAACACGGTGAAAATCACCTTCAACAACGTGCTCGAAGAACCGGAAGCGTGGAAATACTTTCGAATATTACTTCGGCGGCTACGAACGTCGCAAGTATTTGGAGATGCTTTCCTACTACGATTCCTCGGAAGAGAAACTCTGGGGCGCCGTTTCGACGGATGGCAACCGCTTGTTCCTCAACTTTGTCAAGGTTTGGAAGAAGCTGATGGCCGATCCCAATTATAAATATAAGGATCTGCTCCCGAGCAAAGAGCAACTTTACAACCCGTATCATTAAGTAATCGCCGCGAAGTCATGAAACATCTTTCGATTCTTCACACGTTTGCCCTGGGCGTCGCCCTGGTACCGTGTCTGTCGTCGTGCATTTCCGACGATTCTCAAGAGGGAAACAAACCGCTCTCCTCATCTCCGCCGCCCAAACGGTGGAAGACGTCTACAACGTGGACAACTGGGACACTTTGCGCATTGCAGCTCCCGCCGTCACGCAAGAACACGCCACTAAGCCCCTGTCTTATCAGTGGGAAGTGAACGGAAAAGTCGTTTCCAACGAGAAAGACTTGGCCTACGTGTGCAAAAACTACGGTTCTTTCATTTGCCGCCTGAAAATCAGCAACGAAGACGCCACTTACTACAAGCAATCCCGCCTCAACGTGCAGTATTCCTACCGCGGCGGGCTCTATGCCGTGGCCGCTTCGGGCGACAGCACGCAATTGTCCCACATTCCTCTCGACGGTCGCCAACCGAAAGCGATGTTTTCGCGAAAAACAATCCCGTCAGCACCTTGAGGGCAATCCCCAGGCACTCACCGTCACCAAGTCGCTGGGTAAACAAGACGTGTTCGTATCTGTCGGTTCGCCGAGCCGCATTTACAAGCTCGACGGCAACACCATGAGCGTGTTGGGCTACAACGAAGGAACGAAAACCGCCGCCTTCCTCACGGGAAGCCGCTCGGGTCGCTCCACAAGCCCCAACATCGGTAGCGTCATCTACGTAATTGAGAACGGCACCTTCTCCACCATCTCCAATTCGACCCGAAGTGTGCTGCTCACCAACTTCAACAATCAGCGCATGTCGCGCGTGATCCAGGATTATTCCCTCGCGCCGCAAGCCGTAAAGTTGGGGCCCGCAGTGCCGACGAATACTACAACGGCACCGCTTTCTACGACAATAACAAAGGCCGCTTCGTCGTATTCGCCGAAAACGAGCGCGACGACAACAAGCGATTCCGCACACTTTACGATACGGACTTCGCAGGCAAGCGCCTTATCGGCATGGGCATGGTCGACAATTACCATGAAATCGCCATGCTGCTCAAGGACACGCTCACTTCCTCCTACTACCACGTGTGGATCAACCCCGGTGCTTACGACGCCAACTCCAAGACGCGTAACTACGACCCCGAGTTGAAGTACATCGGTGCCGTTCCTGCCACCGCCGGCGTGAAGGACAACTCACAAGTCGTGGGCATCCCGAGCACCAACCTCATGTATTACTCTTCGGGCAACGCACTTTTATGCCTACAGCGTGCTCTCGAAAGGTAATTTCCCCACCGCTCCCACGCTCACTTGCGACAGCGGCGAAGAAATTTCGAGCCTCGTCGTCTCGCAAGACGACCAATATCTCTACGTTGCCGCCAACAATCCCACGACCAAGACCGGCAACATCTATTGCTTCGACCTCAACCAACGCGCGCGTCTGGAAGAAATCCAACGTCACCGGCATGATTCGACAACTTGCCTTGCGCTTCTAACACGCACTCGGCCATAAACGGTCAATAAAGTTTTGACGTCTCCTCCGCATGCGCCGTTTCCCTGTCAAAAATGGGGAAACGACGCATCGGAGCTAACGGCGTAAGGCTTTTTGTGTTTCTACACTTCAGCACAAAAAGAATTATTCACAAACACATTAAAACCAGACAATGCGGAACACTCTCCTCCAGTTCTTGATCGCTTCGTCCGCCCTTGCCGTTGGCGTGCCCCATTCTGCCTTCGCCATCTCGCCCGACGACAAGAAAGTCACCCTGTCCGACAACGTCTCGAAGGACTCCAAAGACAAAATCGCCAAGTTCTTCGAGAAAAAGAAATACGATTCAGCCAAAAGCAAGTTCATCACGCTCTACAAGACCGACGGAAAGGTCTACTTCGAGCTTCCTCTCAAGTATTTGGGCCGCGACATGCTCCTCGGCGCCACCATTTCCGCCGTGTCCGACCCCACCTATCTGAGCGTCGGCATGAAGAATTCGAAGCCCATCCACCTTCGTTTCGAGCGCCAAGACAGCAGCATCGTCGCCAAAACCCCCAACACCGTAGTCTACGATCACGATCTCGACGCCCGCGAACGCAAAGTTCTCGAGCTCAACTACCGCGATCCCGCTTTTGCCTCGTTCGAAATCAAGGCCTTCAACGCCGATAGCACCGCCGTGCTCATCGATGTCACCTCCTTGCTGGGCACCGGCAACTCACGCCTGGGCATCATCCCGCCCAAGTCGGGCAACTTCACGCTCAAAGGCAGCCCCGACAACGGCCTAACCTTCGTCAAGCAACTCAAAGCCTTCGACAACAACGTCAGCATCAAGGTCGAGCAGAACTACAAGCTCAGCGCCTCGATCATGAACATCTTCTATTTGCAGCGCGACGCCCCCACCACGGTCGATGTCACCTACTCTCTTCTCCTCTTGCCCGAAGAGAAAATGACACCCCGCGTAGCCGATGCCCGCGTAGGCATCTTCAATTCGGTGAAATATGACATCAACAGCGCCGCCGACCGCGCCCGCAACGTCTATCTCGCCCACCGCTGGCGCCTCGAGCCCAAGAAAAATGCCGACTACGCCGCCGGCCGTCTCGTAGAGCCCAAGCGCCCCATCGTCTTCTACGTCGATCCCAACTTCCCCGCCACCTGGCAACAGCCCATCCGCGAAGGCGTGTTGCGTTGGAACAAGGCTTTTGAGAAAAATCGGCTTCAAGAACGCAGTCCAAGTGCGCGATTTCCCCACCGCCAAGGAAGATCCGCAGTTCGATCCCGACAACCTCGCCTACTCCTGCATTCGTTACGTCCCCAACGCCGAAGAAAACGCCATGGGTCCCTCGTGGGTAGACCCCGCCACGGGCGAAATCATCAACGCCTCGGTCATCGTCTACAACAACATCGAAGACCTCCTCTATAAATGGCGCTTCGTGCAGACGGCCAACGTCGATGCCGCCGTGCGCGCCGACAGTCTTCCCACGCCCATCTTCCAGCAAGCGCTGGCCTACGCCGTGGCACACGAAGTCGGCCACACACTCGGTCTCGAACACAACATGGCCGCTTCTGCCGCCTTCGCCACCGATTCGCTGCGCAACGCCGCTTTCACCCGCAAGCACGGCACCACGCCCTCCATCATGGACTACGCCCGCTTCAACTACATAGCCCAGCCCGGCGACAAGGGCGTACGCCTCACGCCCCCGAGCTCGGCGAATACGACTACTTCGCCATCGACTGGAACTACCGCTACTATCCCCAGTATGCCGGTAAGCTCGACGACGAAACCAAGGCCATCGAAGCCATGACCGACAAGGCCGTGAAGAATCCCTACCTGCGCTACATGCCCACCCAACAGCTCGCCATCGATCCCACCGTCATTGCCGAAGACCTCGGCAACGATCCCATCAAGGGCGCCGAATACGGCAAGCGCAACCTCGCCGGCATCCAGCGCAACCTCGCCACGTGGATCAAAGACGATGAAGACAGTCGCAAGAAGAACGCCCTCAATCTCGCCATCGCCAAGCAATATCACGGCTATTTCAAGAACGTGCTCAACCTCGTGGGCGGCATCGTTTGCAACACGGCCAAGGAAAGTTCCGGCATCCCGCCCTACAAAGTGCTTCCCAAAGCCCGCCAGCGCGAAGCCTTCCTCTGGGCGCTCAACGAAACCAAGCACTTCACGGACCACGCCGAGCGCAAAGCCGAGCGCAAAGACTACATGGCCGTGAGCTACTACGACCAGTTGCTCGAATTCCTCATCGGCGACCTCTTCAATGTCCGCGCCCGCGTCATCATGGCCCAGACGCTCGACCCCAAGAGCTACACCCTGCGCGAATACTTCGACGATCTCTACGCTCAAACCTTCGCCTCCACGCTCGCCGGCCGCACGCCCAGCAACATTGAGCAGCTCATGGAACAAACCTTCCTCAACCAAGCCGGCGCAGCCGTGAGCGGCGGTTCGTCGAAGGCCGCTCCCAGTGTGCCCGCCGCCTTGACCTCGAGCGATGCCACCGATGTCTACTTCGATCTCGTCAACCGCTTCGGCACCGTTCCCGCCGAACTGAAATCGCAGCTCCTTTCCGAGAATGTGCAATTCGGCAATCCCGGACAGAGCCCCTATCCTGCGTTCAGCATCACGAGCCACGACAATTCCGATCTCTACTATCAAGCCGCACTCGTCAAACTGCGCCCCGTAGTGGCCCGCCGCGCCGCATCGGCCGGCACCCCGACCTCAAAGCCCACTACACGATCCTGCTCAACAAGATCGACAAAGCACTCGACGACAAGAAATAAGCCCCACCGCTCATGAATAAATATCTCCTCGGGACGCTCTTCCTGGCCGCTTCGCTCTTCGCCGTCCAACCCGGCCGAAGCGGGCATCTTCAGCTTCCTACACAAGAAAAACTGAGAAGAAAGCCCCTCAAAAGACGAGCTACGAAAAGATCCTCACCGACCAGCCCGTCACCACAGCGGCCGGCCCTCTTCTCACCCTCCACAAGGCCGACGGCAAACTCTACATCGAACTCCCCAAAGCCACCCTCGGCAAGGACTTCCTGCTCGGGGTCACGCTTTCGTCCGTGTCCAATGCCAGCCTCGGCACCGTGGGTTTCCGCAACAGCAACCCCGTCCACTTCCGCTTCGTGCGCAAGGACAGCGTCGTGGTCATGGATCTCGTCAACACCGACTTCCTGCTTCCCACGCCCAACGCCGCCGTGCAGCGCAGCGCCAAGGACAACTACACCAACCTCTCCTTCCTCTCCTTCCCCGTCAAGGGCTGGAGTAAGGACAGCGCCTCGGTGCTCATCGATGCCTCCTCGTTCTTTCTCAAGGACAACAAGTTCTTCCCCGTCATCGGCGACGACATGAACGGCCTCTCGGTCAACACCAGTTTGAACGACGACCTCACGCACATCAAAACCCTCAAAAGTTTTAAGACCAACGCCAGTGTGACGGTCGAACGCAGCTACAGCGCCGACATCCGCAGCGAACGCGGTGCAGTCGCCTCCGACTATCCCATCACCATCGGAGTGAACTACACCCTCATGGCCCTTCCCGAGCACCCCATGGTGCCGCGTCTCTCCGACACCCGCATCGGGCTCTTCCTCACCAATAAATACATCCTCGACAACGACAAGCGCATCGAAAACACCACCTTCGTGCGCCGCTGGCGCGTCGAACCTGCCGACACCGCCGCCTACATGGCCGGCCGTCTCGTGGCTCCCAAGAAGCACATCGTCTACTACGTCGATCCCGGCTTCCCCGATCTGTGGAAACAAGCCATCCGCGTCGGCGTGCTCCGTTGGAACAAGGCCTTCGAGCGCATCGGTTTCAAAGACGTGATCCAGGTTCGCGACTACCCCACGGCCAAGGAAGATCCGCAATTCGACCCCGACAACCTCGAATACTCCTGCCTGCGCTACGTGCCCACCGCCGTCGAGAACGCCATGGGCCCCTCGTGGAGCGATCCGCGCACGGGCGAAATCATCAACGGCTCGGTCTACGTCTACCGTGGCGTTGCTTCCGTGCTCAACAGCTGGCGTTTCATCCAAACCTCGCAGGTCGACAGCACCGTGCGCGCCAAGAAGATGCCCGACGAAGCCATGCGCAAATCACTTGAGTACGTCATCGCGCACGAAATCGGCCACACGCTCGGTTTCATGCACAACATGGCTGCCTCTTTCGCCTATCCCGTCGACTCACTTCGCTCGAAAACCTTCACCGATGTCTACGGCACCACGCCGTCCATCATGGACTATGCCCGCCACAACTACGTGGCGCAGCCCGGCGATCCCGTCACCAATCTCGATCCCCCCGCACTCGGCATCTACGACTACTACGCCATCGACTGGACCTACCGCGCTTTCCCCGAACTCAAGGGTGACTACATCGCCGAAAACAAGAAACTGCGCGATCTCATCGAGTCGCACGCCGGCGATCCCTCTATCGCTACGGCCTCCAGCAAGACCAGCCCGTGCGCGACCCCTCTGCCATCGAAGAGTCCCTCGGCAACGATCCCGTCAAGGCCAGTGAGTACGGCGTGCGCAACCTGAAGTACATCGTCTCCCACCTCGATTCCTGGATCAAGGACGACGACAGCAACGAGGCCAAGGGCACGCTCTATCGCCAGGCACTCAGCCAAGCTTTTCCGCTACGCCAACCACGTTCATCTCAACGTAGCCGGCATCTACCTCTACCAAACCAGCGAAAAGTCGGGCCTCCCGCGCTACAAAGTCGTGCCCCACGATCAGCAACGCGCTTCGGCACTCTGGATGCTCCGCTACGCCGACGAATTCACCTCGCTCGGCAACCCCGCCCTCGAGGCCAAACTTCCCGGTGCCGGCAGCATGCCCTTCAAGAGCCTCCTGCCCAGCATCCAAGCCATGGCGATGAACAACACCGCCCGCCTGGCCCTGAGCTACTATCTCGACTCCACGTCCTACTCCCCCACGGAGTACGCCACCGATGTCTACAACCACGTGTTCGCAAAGACCCTCGCCGGCAAAGAAAACCTCACGCCCGAGGAACTGCAGTTCCAGAACCTCTACGTTCGCTACCTGCTTTCGAACATTAGCAACATCGGCAACGAGCCGGCCGCCAAAGTAGGTCTCGCCGCCAGGGACTTCCGCCCGCAATCGGCCGAAGAAGTGCAACGTCTGCTCCGCGGCGACAACGACGCCAATCCCTTCGCCGCCACCGCACCGGCCGTCGACGGCATGCTCTGCGGTCACGATCACAGCCAGACCCCCGAAGCCCTCAGCGGCGCCGCCCTCAACGCGCAAACGGCCTTCGCCACTTTCGGTAAGGCCTACGGCGAACCCGGCGACATCTGGGCCAACATGATCAACCGCTCCGATCAGACGCTCTACTACTTCGCCCTCCGCACCCGCGACCTCCTGCGTTCTGCCGTCAAGTCGACCAAGGACGAAGTGCTCCGCGCCCACTATCAGGTGCTGCTCAAGCGCATTGCGCCCACTTTCGAGATCGGAAAATAAATTCCCCGGGCTTTGCCCTGCGCAAAGTCCCGTCGACCCTCTCCTTCACGGCAGTCTCCCCTCGGAGACTGCCGTTTTTTGTCCCTCCTCCGCGCCGCCGACGCCCCTGTTCCCGCTCGCCGCCGCAAAACGCCCGCCCATTGAGCAATCTCTCCCGACTTTTCGACGAAAATCCCCCGTTTTCGGCGAAAAAGCCCCCTGTTTTACAGCGTCTGTCTGCGCTTTTTTTCTGTACTTTTGCTCATACACTGTATTCGAAACTTCCCCATGCAAATCCGCATCATCAACCGTTCGCACCACCCCCTTCCCGCCGCCGCCACGCCGGACAGCGCCGGTTTGGACCTCCGCGCCCATCTCGACGCCCCCTTCACGCTGGCGCCCGGCGAGCGCCGCCTGGTGCCCACCGGTCTCTACATCGCCCCTGCCCAAAGGCTACGAGGGGCAGGTGCGCCCTCGTTCGGGCTTGGCCCTGCGCCACGGCATCACCGTGCTCAATTCGCCCGGCACCATCGATGCCGACTACCGCGGCGAACTGAAAGTCCTGCTCATCAATCACGGCGACGAGCCCTTCGTCGTGCAAGACGGCGAGCGCGTGGCACAACTGGTGGTGGCGCGCCACGAAATCGTCGAGTGGCAACCCGTCGAATCGCTCGACGACACCGCACGCGGCGAGGGCGGATACGGACATTCGGGTACCAAATGACACACCTCCGCCTCTTCTCCTTCTGCTCACTGCGGCACCTCCTGCACCCCGCCCGCTTCGCGGCCTGCCTCCCTGCCGGTCGTGGTGCTGCTCTGCGCCGGTTGCGCCTCGCGCCCCGTCGTTTCGCTGCCCGAACTCCTCACCGAAGGCACCACCCGCGCCCGCAACCTGCTCAGCGTGCGCGAACAGCGCGCCTTCGACGGCATCTATCTCGAAGCCCTGCGCCAGAAATACAAAGACGCCCCCGACGCCGCTTTCGACCTCCTGGACCGCGCCCTCGAAATCAACCCCAACGACGCCGAAGCCCTCTTCCAGCAGTCGATGCTCGTGCTCAATTCGGACGTCATGCCCGACAGTGCCCTCCAAGAGCGCGCCACACAACAGCTCCTGCGCGCCACCCAGCTCGAGCCCTCCAACGAATTTTATCTCCGCACGCTGGCCGCCCACTGGATCGAGCGGGGCAAGTGGGTGCGCGCCGCCCGTCTCTACGAGATGATCACCGCCCACAGCGAAAAAGCCGAAGATCTCGCCGCGCTCATCGCCATCTACGACCACGCCGGCGACCCGCAATCGGCACTCGTCACCCTCGATCGCTACGAGCGCATCGGCGAACGCGACCAAAGCACCGTGTCGCAGCGCGCCAAATATCTCGTGGCTTTGGGCCGAAACGAACAGGCCTACGAGGTGCTCCGCGAGTTTTGTGCCGAAAATCCCGACAACCCCAACTATCGCCTCGAACTGGCCGACCTCTTTGTGCGCACCGGCCGCCCCGACGAGGGCTACAACATCATTCAAAATGTGCTCGACGCCCATCCCGGATTCGGCGGTGCACTCATCTCCCTGCTGGCTTACTACGAAACCAAGCACGACCGCGCGCAATTCGAACGCCAGTTCTCTCTCGTCATGCGCTCGCCCGAGGTACTTCCGCGCCAGAAAGTGGCCATTTTCGAGAGCATGGCGCGTGCAGTCGACGCCGGCGACTACGACAAATACCGGCTCTATCGCCACGGACTCGAGGCCATTTCGCTGCCGGGCGGCTCTTCGCCCATGCCCGAAGTCTTGTCTGATTTCGTGCGCGCGGCCAAACTGCCCGAAGACTCCCTTGCCGCACCGGCACGCGCCCTGCTGGCCGCCGATTCCACCAATGCGGAGGCGCGCCGCCACCCTGTTGCGCGCGGCCATCGTCGGGGAGCGCATCCAGGAGGTCGATGCCCTCTGCGCCGCCGGCCGACGCTTGCACCCCGCCGACCTCACCTTCTACTACTTCGGCGGGCTCTCGCAGCAATCGCAACACCGCCCCGACGAAGCCATCGCCCTCTATCGCGCCGCCATCCCCCACATCACGCCCGAAAGCGACAGCAGCATCGTCTCACTCCTCTATGCCGCTTTGGGCGACGCCCTGCACGACACCAAACAGTCCCAACGGGCCTACGAAGCCTACGACACCGCGCTGACTTACGACCCTAACAATGTCGACTGCCTCAACAACTATGCCTACTTCCTCGCCGTGGCGGGTCGTCGCCTCCCCGACGCCGTGCGCATGGCCGCCCGCGCAGTCGAGATTTCGCCCTCCGAAGTGTCTTACATCGACACCTATGCGTGGGCGCTCTACCGGAGTCGCAACTACAAAGCGGCGCGCACACAAATCGATCTCCTGCTGCAATTGCTCGGTGATGCCGATGCCCATCGCGCACAAGACGCCAACGCCGCCGGCTACTACGACCGTGCGGGCGACATCTACGCGGCGCTCGGTCTGCGCAAGGAGGCTTTGCGCTTCTGGAAGCGCGCACTGCAACACACCGACGACAATGCGCTGAGCAAACGCCTGCGGACTAAAATCAAACGCGGGCGCCCCTGAGGCCAACGTCCCGCATGCCGGCCGGCGCCGGCCCTTGCGCGCCACGACCTTTGCCCACCCACGCCGATCGGCACCGCACTTTCGCCTGCCGACGGCCCTACCCCTCTCGTTATGAAGCAATTGTTTTTTCTCCTCTCGCTGCCTTTGCTCGTGCTCTTCGCGAGCTGTGCTTCCTTGCGCGGCGGCGACGCCTACCGCCCCGACGAACCGCTCTCGGTGGTGGCCAAAGTTTCGGCAGAAGCCGATCTCCGACGCCACAAAGGGTGTGGGCGGCACACTTCGCATGAGGCGCGACGCCGTGATCCAACTTTCGCTCACCAAATTCGGCATCGAAGGGGCGCGACTCGTCTTCACTCCCGACAGTATCACGGTGCTCGACCGCCTCAACAAGCGCTATCTCCGCACCTCCTATGCCGAGTTGCAACAGACTTTTGCAGTTCGATCGACCCTTGACCTTCGCCACTGTGCAGAGCTTTTTCTGGAACGATCGGCATCTTTCGAAGGAGGAAAGCGAACTGGTGGTGAGCGATCTGGTGCATGTCAACCTGCATGTGCGCCGTTCGAACACGGTCAATGTCCACGGCTTCCCGGTGCCGCGCCTCACCCAGCTGCTGGTGCAAGTGCTCGACCGCGATTTGCGCTTCAACCTGGCCCTCTCGAACGTGAAACTCCGCTACGACTGGTCGGCCAACACGCGAATTCCCGACACCTATAAGCCCATGGACGGCGCTGTGCTCCGCCGTTTGATTCAACTTGCCCAATAAAACCACTGCCCGATGCGTCATTTCTTCCTTTCGTTGCTCATTTTTGTTGACGTGCCTTGCCTGGGGTCGCCCGCTTTCGACCTTCGGCGCGGCGCAAAAAGCCCGCGGCCACTCGCCACGGCGGCGACGAACGGAAAAAGCACGGCGGCGACGACAAAAACGGCCGACAAAAACAGAAGACGACCGCGACGCCACAAAAAAACAGCGCCCCTGCTAAGGAAAAAGTCGCAACCCAACTCGAAAAAGGCGAAGGCGCCGACCGCCAAGCACAGACTTCGTCGCAAAAGGCGACGAATCAAACCAAGCACTCCCCGCAACGCAACGCCAAGTCGGGCACATCTGCCCCCAACACGGCGGGCATCCGGAGATTGCAGAGCGAAAGAGCCAATTTGCAGCGCGAGATGAACGAAAACTCGCGGCAAACTTTCGACGACACAGCGGAATGTCTCGTCGGGATTGGCGCATTTGCAGGTCATCAACGGGCAAATTTCCGATCAGCAGCGCGTGGTGAACGGCATTCGCCACGATCTCGACACGCTCAACCGCAGTATCGGCCGCCACGAATCGGAGTTGCAGGTGCTCGAAAGGCAACTCACCGAGTGCAAACGCCGCTATGCGCGAGGCATTGTCTATCTTTTTCGCAACCGTCTCACGCAAAACAAACTCATGTTCATCTTTTCCTCGCGCAACTTCAGCGAGATGTATCGCCGCATCCGCTATGTGCAGGGAATACACGCGCTATCAGCGTGCACAGGGGCTGGCCATTGCGGAACGCGAAGCCGTGATTCGCGGCAAACGTGAGCAACTTTCCACCGAACGCGGGGCGAAAAACAATCTCCTGGCGCGCGGCAAAGAACAACAGTCCAAGCTCGAGAACCAACAGCGCGAACAACAGCAGGTGGTCGACGATCTCAACCGCCAACAACGGGAGTTACAGGCCACCATCGCCGCGCAACAGGCTCGACACACCGCACTCAACAATCAAATCGACCGCCTGATTCAGGAGGAACTGCGCAAGGCCGAACAGCGTCGCCGCGAAGAAGAGGCGCGCCGCAAGCGCGCCGAAGACGAAAGGCGCCGGGCAGAAGAAGCGCGTCGCCGTGCGGCCGACGAACGTCGCAAAGGCGCTCGAAGCTGCTCGCCGTGCCGAGGCGGAAGCCAAGCGCAAAGCCGAAGAAACCAAGCGCAAAGCGGAGGAGGCACGCCGAAAAGCAGAGCAAGCCAAGCGCAAAGCCGAAGAAGCACGCCGCAAGGCGGAGGAAGCACGTAAGCGCGGTGAAGCAAAAGCAGCGCAGGAACGGGCGGCCGCCGCCGCAAAAAGCAGCGCGAAGCCCAGGCGCGGGAAGAAGCCCGCGCAAAGGCCGAGGCCGACCGCGCTAAACAAGCCGCGGCGCGGAAGCGCACGGCCGAAACCCAAACGCGCACGGCCGAAAAGACGAAAGTGGCCCCGCTTCCCCCGCAGGAAACGCCGTCGGCCGCGGCCGATCGCCGATCGTCCGGCCAATTTTCGGCTCACCAAGGCCGACTTCCCGTACCGGTCAACGGAGCTTACACCGTGACCAGTCACTACGGTTCGTACAATGACGGGCTTGCGCGGCGTTACCCTCGACAACAAGGGCATCAACCTCTCTTGTGCGGCGCCGCCCAGGCGCGTGCGGTGTATGAAGGACGTGACGGCCGTTTTCTCCGTGGGCGGACTCAGCAATGTCCTCATTCGCCACGGCGCTTACATCTCTGTCTACTGTAACTTGGCACGTGCTTCGGTGCGCACGGGACAACACGTCAAAGCGCGCCAACCCATCGGCACCATTGCCCGCGATGCGACGGGACGCTACACCCTGCATTTCCAATTGCGCCACGAGACGCAGAAGCTCAACCCCGAGCGTTGGCTCGGCCGATGAGAGAAACGACCGCAGTGCTTCGGCGTCTGCGGTCGTTTCCCGCAACCGGCGGCAAAAAGTAGGGATGAATCGCTCGACAAGCGGTTTATTTTGAACATAATCTCCCTCGCGTATTTTCGGCCGTCCGAGTATTTGTTCGGAAATACGAAAATCTCGGCCGCTTCCCCGCACTTGCCGTCGCTCGGCCTCCAAGCCGCGCCACCTTTCCCCCAAGATTCATGCGCTACCTACCACCCCGCCTCGAAAAGCCCGATCCACGTTTCGAAGCCAACGCCGGTTGTGTGCTCCTCACCCACGACCCCGACGCCGAAACACTCGCCCTCGCGCTGCATCTCCTCCGGCACGCCGCCGAAAACCGCGATGCGCTGGCACAGAGTGTGGTGGGTTGGTGTCACTTGTTCGGGCATCACCTCCCACTCGACCCCGTTCTCGGCGCACACTTCCTTCGCCTTTCCGCCGAACAGGGATATCCCGACGGTTTGTTCTGGTACGGTCTCTGTTTGTGCGAAGGTCGCGGCACGCGTCCCGACCCCGCGACCGGAAAGCAGCTCATTGTGCGCGCCGCGGCGGAGGGCAACTATGACGCCCGGGAGTGGTTGGACGAACAACCGGCGACCGCCGAGTGAAAACACCACATTTTCCGCCCCGCCGCTCCCAAATTTTCCTGTAACCCCTACTTTTTGCACCCATGAATTGGCACCAACTCATCTCTTCCCGCCGCTTGGGCAAAGAAGATCGCGACAAACATCCCGCCGAACAGCGCACAGAATTCCAGCGCGACTACGACCGGCTCATCTTTTCCTCGCCCTTTCGGCGCATGCAAAACAAGACGCAGGTGTTTCCCCTCCCGGGTAGCATTTTTGTCCACAACCGTCTCACGCACTCCCTCGAAGTCTCGAGCGTGGGGCGCTCGCTGGGTGCCGACGTCGCGCGCGCTTTGGAAGGAGCACGACGCCGCCGACAGCGCCGCCCTCGAAAGCATCAGTGCCATCGTGTCTGCGGCCTGTTTGGCGCACGACATGGGCAATCCCCCCTTCGGTCACTCCGGCGAAGAGGCCATTTGCTCCTTCTTCTCGGAGGGAGCGGGGCAAAAATTCCGCGACAAGCTCCCCGAAACCACCTGGAACGACATCACTCACTTCGACGGCAACGCCAATACCTTCCGCTTGCTCACGCATCGCTTCAACGGACGGCGCGACGGCGGCTTTGTGATGAGCTATTCCACCCTGGCATCGGTCGTAAAATACCCATTTTCAGCCGCTTTGGCAGGCAATAAGCCGAAAATGGGCTTCTTCACACCCGAGCGCGACACCTTTCTCCGCATCTTCGACCGGCTGGGCATCCCCTGTCTCGAGCAATCGGGCGACCGCATCCGCTATGCGCGCCATCCGCTCGTTTATCTCGTCGAAGCCGCCGACGATATCTGCTATGAAATCATGGATATCGAAGACGCACACAAGCTTCGTCTGCTCTCCACCGAGCACACCATCGAACTCTACCTCGGCTTTTTCGACGAAACCCAGCGCGAACAACTGCGCCGCTCCTATCCCGAGGACACCGACGCGGGCGACCAAATCAAATTCCTCCGCTCGTGCGTGATCAACGCCCTCGAACGCGCTTGCGTGCAGGCCTTTGTGGAGCACGAGCCCGAGATTTTGGCCGGCACCTTCGCCGGTCCGCTCATTCGTTGCCTCCCCGATCGGCTCAACAACGCCTATCGCAACTGCGAAGCCGTGGCGCGCGAAAGCATTTACTACGCCAAAGAAGTGGTGGACATCGAACTTTCGGGCTATCACATCATCTATACGCTCCTCGAACTCATGTGCGATGCCGTGCTCTCTCCCGAGAAAAAGTACGCGCAACTCCTGCTCAAACAGGTCTCTTCGCAATATGAGTTGCACGCCCCCGACCTTTCCACCCGCATCATGGCCGTCCTCGACTATCTCTCGGGCATGACCGACGTATTCGCCCTCGATCTCTATCGCAAAATCAACGGCCAGCAGCTCCCGATGGTGTAATTTTTTTCGCCCCCGCCCGCACGGTTGCCACTCCCCTATCGGTTCCCTCCGACTTCTCCCTCCCGCGGCCAACTGCGCTCCGGCACTTGTCCCTCATCGGCGGTCCCTCCCACAAGAAAAGCCCCTTGTTGACAATTCAACAGGGGGCTTTTTCCATGAAAGTCGAGGCGCGGCGCGGGTTTTAGTTGCCCTCGGGCTTATTCAACCCGAAGCGCTCTTCGACAAAACGGGCGATGAAGTCCAACACAATCAACACAAAACATGCTCCGCTCCGCTATTTGAAGCGGATTTGGAAGTTCAAATCCAGATAAAACTCTCCGTCTATGGCATATATTTGTCCGAATTTGTGTTTGCTCTGAGAAGGAGTGTCTATTACCGTGTGTTCAAAGAGATAGTCCTCCAAGTCATTGCGCTCATAGAAGTGATAGCACACCACTTCTCCGTCCTCTCGCACCACAATATAGCCGCCGTTGGCGTCATAACGCCCCTTCCATTGTTTACTCGGCGTCATTCCCAAGGCAAAAGCAATCAACAGTTGCTTGAACTTATGCACATAGAAGTCCAACTTCTCCTTTTCGGGAAATCCACAGGGGTTCACTTCTGCCAAATACTCGGCCACTGCACGCAAAGACCTATCTTTTGTCTGTTTTCCATACACCGCCGGCAGTCCCACGGCCAGCATTTTCGGCAATGCGCTGTCCACATACGTCAGATTGTTCCCAAATGTAGGATGCTCCGTGCACAGAAATTGCAAATCCCACTCCTCTTCCCTCAGCATCTTCATCTTCCGTTCCATCGACTTCGTCTCATTGAACTCATCTATCCTATACGGATCGACCCAACCGACCAAACGATAGTGGAAATTCGTTGACTTCGAAGCATTCATCAGCGTAGGTTTACTGCCGATATACGACTTGACGGAATAACCTTGCCGCCATTGTCTGCCGGAATGCAGATCGTGGATCACCAAACAGATGTCGCTTTTGTCCGCACTTGGCGCTTTGAGTCGAAACATCCGCGCCCGTTCCATAAACGAGCGCGTGGCCGCATATTTCGTGTCGCTATTGTCCTCGCCGGCTGTGAGTGTTTGAAACAAAGCCCGCGCCTGCTCGCCAAATTCTGTTTGCTCGATGTCGGGAAAAGCAACATCTCCCACAACAATGCGAATCAGTTTCTCATTTTGACACACCGAATAAGTCACCTCCTTCGGTTTTTCCTTGTCGGGCGCGTCATGGCGCAAAACACTGATGACGGGAATTTTACTTTCTTCCAAGCGCTGCATGTTTTTGTCGGCCGGATACAAGAACCCCTCCTCCAAAATTTTGAAATGCGCGTAAATCTCACTCCACTCTCCTCGATTACCCGTTCCTTTCATGGCTGTTACAAATTGATGCGCTTAATGATTTCGTCGGCCGTTGCGCGAATTGCCGGCACGGCCACCGAGTTTCCGAATTGTTTATAGGCCGATGCGTCGGCCACCCCGATGATAAAATCATCCGGAAAGCCTTGCAGGCGCGCCCACTCCGAGGTGTCATTCGGCGCAGCCCAATCTTATTAACTTCACCTTTGATTCGAGTCACCGGTGTGAAATCAGTGAGACGATCGTCGATAACAAGATTACGTTCACGCCCCATACCTCCAACAACAATCGCATTACTTACCTCATTGTCACCAATAATTTCATAACCGAACCCGTTGCCTTTTGCAGCATGTCTCGCTTTATGAGCTTCCAACGAAGCAATGTACTGTGTGGAAAGGTAGTATTTGGCCGAAACCACCTCTTTTTCCTTCACGTCGGCGAACACTTTTGTCGTGTCTGTCGGCGCCGGATAGTCGAAATGCTCCACTCCTTGGTCTTTTCTGAAGCCCACAATGTAAATCCGCTCGCGGTGTTGCGGCACACCAAAGTTCATTGCATTCACTATCTGCGGATCCGGCACGAAATAGTCCAGATCTTCGCGCAACACCTTGAGAATCGTTTTCAACGTCTTGCCCTTGTCGTGAATCATCAACCCCTTCACATTTTCGAGGAAGAAGGCTGGGCGTTTGCGCTTGAGGATCTCGGCCACATCGAAGAACAAAGTACCGCGAGTTTCCTCAAATCCCTTCCGTTTACCCGCCAAGGAGAAAGCCTGGCAGGGGAAACCGCGCACAGCACATCGAAATCGTCGGGAACATAGCTTTTTGGTTTCTTCCGATGTGATGTCCCCGAAAGGCACTTCGCCATAATTCAGCAAACTAAGTACGCTGCGCCTGCGCATCCCACCTCGAAGAGAACACACACTTACCGCCCAACTGTTGCGATGGCCATGCGAAAACCACCAATACCCGCAAAAAGGTCGATAAAAGTGAAGCGCGGTTGCGCGGGCGGCGGAAACGGCACCTCAAAGAAGTCGCGAAACAAACCATACTGCGCTCTTTCTTCAGCACATCGCCCTTTCTTTTCAGCGGCAGCCGAAGGTGTCCAATCGGCAATGAGACCTTGCGCCCGGTCGGCCAAGGTTTTATTGGATGGATTGTGCAGATGGTGCGAAACAATGGCCATTTGTTCGGCAAAACTCATCACTGAACCGTCGGATTTCAAAGCATGCGGCCCGAAATTGCGGACATTGATTTTTCCGCTCGACAATTGTTTGGCGAGAGATAGACTTATGTTCTCGTTCTTCATCTGATTGACTTGACTTAATATAATATTGAGACACCAGTCGGGCGTTTTCCGTAGTTCGGTTTCCCAAAATCGAAAAACCTTCCATCCCATTTGCCGCAGTGTCTCGTTCACTTGCCGATCGCGCTCCATATTGGATTCTATTTTCGAGATCCAAAACGAGCGATTCGTCTTGTGATCGGCCTTTCTCCGCTCCCAATCGCGTCCGTGCCAAAACTCTCCGTCGCAAAAATACGGCGATTTTTCAGCCCGGGAGCGTAAAATCAGGAGAACCGCAGACCTTTCGGTCATTTTTCCGATAGCGCACGCCGGCAGCATACAACAAACGTCCAAAAATCACTTCGATAGACGTACCGGTAGACCGGTTCGCGCGCAAACTCTTGCGCTGCTTGTCCTCGACGGTGGAAGAAGAAATAATTTTGCGCGACTTAGGCATTATCTGTTGGGAAACTGATGTGCAAAGTTAGTGTTTTCCTCAAGAACCCGCCGTCGCTTTCTCCTTATTGTTTCGCGAAGTGTCGGCAAACACAGCGAGAAATCTGTGCACATTTATGCCCCGCGACCTCCAAAAGATCGCGGGGCATAGACTAACAGACACTAAAATTCAGCACAAACGGAAACAAAACAGCTGCTCCACTCAGTCATTTTCGCCCAATCCGAAGCGCTCTTCAACGAAACGGGCGATGAAGTCGGTCGTGCCGTCGGGTCCGAGGATCGAAGAGTTGATGCACAGGTCGTAGGTGTCCGCCGTTCCCCACGTGCCGAGGGAGTAGAAATTGTAGTAAGTGGAGCGTTCCTCATCGGCCTCTTCGAGGATGCGGCGGGCAGCCTTGGCATCGATGCCGCGGCGGCGCATCAATTCCTGCACGCGGTCGGACATTGAGGCCGTGATGAACACATTGATGTGGTGCGGATGGTGGCGCAAGATGTAATCGGCCACGCGCCCGATCACCACACACGAACGTTCGGCCGCCACCTTCTGGATGACGCGACTCTGGATGGTGAACAAATTCTCGTCGCTGAGCTGATTGTCGTAGAAATTCCCGCCCCCGCCGAAGAAGGGCTGCACCACCTGCACAATCGAGCGGAGAAAACCTTTGCGCTCGTCGCTTCGCTCGAAGACACCGGTGCCGAGCCCACTCTCCTGCGCCGCAAGCGAGAGAATCTCTTTGTCGTAGTAAGCAATGCCGAAGCGCTCGGCGAGGCGCTTCCCGATTTTTCGGCCGCCGCTTCCGAGTTGGCGTCCCACAGTGATGACGAAAGGAAAGTCCATGAGGAGAAAAAGAGAAAAAGAGTTGAGAATGAGATGGAATGTCAAAACGTTTAGGCCTCCGTCCGGCGGAACTTGCGGAGCTGCCACGTGAGCATGAGTCCCGAAAGCAAGGCCGCTGCCCCATCGGCCACGGGAATGGAGAGCCACACCCCGTCGCTCGGCGAGAGCCAGCCCGAAACCAGGTGAGGAAGGAGGAGAATGCCGGGCACAAGGAAGAGCATCTGCCGCGTGAGCGAGAGGAGAATGCTCTTGCCGGGCATGCCTACACTCTGGAAGAAGGCGGTGGAAACAATCTGCATGCCCACCACGGGCCAGAAGAGGGAGACGATCTTGAGCCCCTGCGCCGATGCCTCGATGAGCGAGGCGTCTCGGGCAAAGAGCGAGACGATCGGCGTGGGGAAGAGGTGGCTCACCGCAAAGCCCAAGGTGGTGATCACCGTGGCCACCAGGAGGGTGTGCTTCACCACGGAAATCAGGCGATCGAACTTGCGCGCACCGTAGTTGTAGCCCGCGATGGGGAGCATGCCCTGGTCGAGTCCCATGACGACGAAGCCAATGAACATGGCCAAACGGTTGCAAATGCCGTAAGCCCCCACGGCGGTGTCGCCGCCATAGCGCTGCATGGAGTACATGAGCAGGCTGCTGATGAGCGAAGAGCACGAGTTGACGAGAAATTGCGGCAGGCCGATGACGATGGCCTCACGCATGATGCGCCGGTCGGGGCGGAAGATGTCGCGGCGAAAACGAATCATGTCGCCGGGGCGGGTGAAGAGATAGATTTGCCAAAGGAGCATGCTCGATTGCGCGATGAGCGTGGCCCAAGCCGCGCCCTTGATGCCCCAACCCAGCACCATGACGAAGAGCCACGCGAGGACGGCATTGATGATCACGCTGCCGAAGGTGGAATACATGGCCAGTTTCGGGCGGTTGGTGCTGCGCAGCTGCGCATTGAGCCCGTAGTAGAGATGCGTCACGACGTTGCCCCAGAGCAAGATGCTCATGTAGTCGTGGGCATGGGGCAGGGTGTTGTCGCTCGCACCGAAGAGGCGAAGAATGGGTGTGAGGCCGGCGAGCAAAAGCAGGCCGAGTGTGAGCCCCATGGTGACATTGAGAATCACCACATTGCCCAAGATGCGCCGCGCCGCCTCGTAGTCTTTCTGCCCGAGGCGGATGCTCATGAGCGTAGATCCGCCCACGCCGACCATGGCCCCGAAGGCGGCGGTGAGTGCCATGAGGGATTGGTGAGTGCCAGGCGGCAATGGCAAATTTACCCACGCTCTGGCCGATGAAGATGGCGTCGACAATGTTGTAGAGCGAGGAGGCCACCATCGCGATGATGGCGGGTAGCGAATATTGCAGCAGGAGCGAGCCGACAGGTCGCTCACCGAGTTCAGTAAAGTTGTTGTGTTGTGACATGCGCGCGTGTTGTTGCGGTCGAAAATCTCGCACGTAAGTGAGTTTGTGGCTGCAAAGGTACGAAGAAATGCGGGGGAGGGGGCGAAAGTGGGGCGATTTTCTGAATGGCTCGCCCGCCTTGTGGCGCAGCTGCGCAGTGGGGTGAAAAACGGGAAGTTTCGGTCGAAAGCGCCCCACTCTTTTTGCATACGGCTCCCCGTTTTCTTCGTTTCATCCCCGTGCCTTTTCGGGCAGCGGGAGGTCGACGGCGCCATTTCGGAAAGGGCACGCGGAGAGACGGAACGCTGCACGAGAACGCCCGAAGCGAAGGGCTGTCACAACGCAAAAACCCCGTCTTCGCCGAGGCGAGGACGGGGAAAGCGGTCGCAAATCGACCGAGTGTGGGCGATCAAAGGGCTTTGTAGCTGTCTTTGACGTATTCGAATTGGCCTTTGCCCACGACCTTGAACTTCATTTCATAGGTCTTGGTGTCATTGCCGTCGTAAACACCGAAGCGGAGTGTATAGAACACCTCGACTGGAGGCGCCGGAACAGCTTCGGGGTTCAGTTTCGTGAGGGCGGCGCCGAGCGTTTGCTGGAGGCGTTCGGCCATTTTGGCCGTGATTTCAGCGTCGCTCATCGAGGCGTATTCCTTGGCATACTGCGTGCGTGCCGCGGAGGGGCGGAGATCTGCGTTGCCGTAGTAGGCCGAGAGTCCGGAATAGGCTTCATTGTTGCCATACTTGGAGACATAACCTGCACCGGCGGCCACACCGAGGGGCGCGTCGACGTGTTCCTTCACCCAGTCCACACCGGCTTGCATATAGGCCACGGTGAGGGGGTTGCCCTTTTCAGCTTTGAGCTCAATAACGGAGGATGGGTCGTACTCCCACTTGGCATTCTTGCGCACGAACTGGTCTTTGCCGGGCGTCTCGTCGATGGTTTGGTTGCCCACCATAACATTGTCGAGTTGCACGGCGGTCGTTGCACCGGTCTTGCCGTTGCCGTCGTAGCGGAAGGCGAGGCCGATGTGCTTGCCGGCATACTTGGAGAGATCGAGGTTCATGGCTTGCTTGAACGTGCCATACTTTTGACCGGCGGCGGGGACTTCGATCTTCACCTTCGCGGTGAGGGTGTCGCTCAGGTGGTGCTCGATGGACGCATTGTTCATATTGTCGTCGACAACGAAGACGCTGAGACGACCACCCTCGGCTTTGTAGTTTCCATAGAGGGCATCGAAGGTGAGGTGCGAGCCTTTCGTCACGGTGAAGTGGGGCGAGAGGAGATAGGTTTGCGTGGAGTCGGGCTGTTTGTTGGGCGATGCCTGCACATAGTGGTTATTGTTGTAGAAGCCAGTGCTCCATGCGGCCTTGTCACCGCCGAGCGGGGTGAGCGTCGCCCAGCCTTTCACGACAGCGGGCCGGGTGCTTTTGCGCCCCGGTTCCCTCGAAATCTTCCTTGAAATCGAGCGGTCCTTTCACCTCACGGCGATTGTAGTTGATCACCACGGCGCTGTTGTCATCGGCCGTGAACCATTTCTCCGCGAGGAAGGCGGGGAGGAATTTGATCGCGGTGACGGTTTCGGTGAACTGCTGCGTTTTGGCCAACGCCTTGAGTGCGGCGCTGTCGGCCTTGGTGGTGCAGAGCGCGAGGTTGGATTTATTCTCGGCAATGGCCTTGTAGTCGGCTGCAGTGAGGGTGTATTCGATCTTTTTGACGTCGGTGGGCTGCGGTCCTTTGACGAATCCGTCGAATTGCTCGTTGTAATCGCAGCTTGCGGTGAACAATGCCGCAGCGGCGAGGGCGAGATATGCAGAATATTTCATTGTGATCAAGAAAAAAGGGGATGCGCTGTGCCGCCGGCGCGGTGTGCGTTGCAGCACAGCGCTTCCGACGTTTAGAAATTGACTTTGAGCTTGACAGACATCTGACGTCCGAAACCGTAGAAGACACGATTTGCCGTGCTCCAGTCGTGTCCGGCGCCGTCGTAGGCTTGACTGATGTATTCCTGGTCGAGGAGATTCTCGACGTTGCCCGACAAGGTGGTTTTGTATCCGCCCATCTGGAACGTGTAGCCGGCCGAGAGGTCGACGAGCCCGTAGGCGGGCACCTTCCAGGGGGTGTGGAACGTCTTCACACCGTCGAGGCTGATGTCGTTGGCCGTTACGGCGTAGTCGGCGTAGTAGTTGGAGAAATACTTCCAGTCGAGTCCGATGCGGAGGCCTTCCATGGGATAGACATTGAAGCCCAAACCGGCGGTAAGTTGGGCCGATCCGCCCTCTTTCACGTCTTTCTGGTTGAAACGCATGCGGGCGTGGTCGGGTCCTTGGCTCTGATCGAGCGGATGTCCGAACTTGTCGATGGGTTGTCCGGCGGAGTTGTAGAAGTAGCCCACGGGGTTGTTGGTCCAGCGCCAGTTACCGACCGAAAGCATGCCGCGGAGCGAGAACCACTTGGCGGGTTTGTAGCTCATGTCCACTTCCACACCTTCGTGAATGGAGTTTACGCCCTGCATGTTGATCCAAGTGCGCTCAACATTGCCGTCTACGGGAATTTCTGTCATCTTTGCCATCGTCTTGTCCTTCCATTCTGTGTGGTAGACGTTGACATCGGCGGTGAAAGCAGCCGTGTGGTAGGAGTAGCCCAGCTCGCCGGAGAAGATTTTCTCATTCACTGCGTCGGGATTCACCTGGTTCGACACCTGCGATGCGAGGAAGATGCCACCGGAGAAGAAGGGAGCGCGCGAAATGTAGCCGATGTTACCGAAAACATTGTGCTGGCCGCCCCAACCGTCGATGTGCGGGAACTTATAGTTCACACCTCCTTTGACGGTGAAGCCGATTTTATTCACTTTCTCGCTTTCGGCGTGCGCTGCGTCGTAGTAGAATCGGTCTTTGCGCCATTGTGCGGTGTTATTGAGCGAACCTGCGACGAAGGCCGTGAGGTTGTTGAAGTCGTATTCGGCCTGTCCGAACACGCCAGACTGAGCCACGAAGCCATCGTAGTCGCGCTGCACAACGTCGCCCACGGAGAGTTTCTTGTTCACAAAGGCATCGGTGCCGGCTCCCGCGAAGTTTTCGGGCTTCACGTTCTTGCGATAGCGGTCAATGTAGTAAGCACCGTCGTAAAGGTCGGTGATTTCGTTGGTGTGCGTGCCCACATAGTAACGCAGGTCGAGACCTCCGTAGAGATTGAAGCGGTCATTGATCTCTTTGGTGTAGGTCGACACGAGTCCCACCCACTTGTGGAGGTTTTTGCTCATGCTCATCACCATTTTCGATCCGCTTTCGCTGGCAGCGTTCATCTCTTGGATCTTGCCGTAGGCGAAAGTGCCGTCGGCATTGCGGAACTGCGTGGCGAGAATGCCGTTGTTCGAGCCGTACCATCCGGAGCTGTACTCCTGCGTGCCTTGTCCGCTCTCACCGCCGCCGAAACCGAGCGAGAGATAAGCCACGGTGTTCAGCGACGAGGTGCGGTCGATCTGCCAAAGGTGCTGAAGTTGGAGCTGGGGCTTGTGGTAAAGGTTTTGCTGTGAGTGGCGAATCTGTCCGTAACGGTCGTAACCATAGGTGGCGTTGTAGAGATATTGCTCGCCGGGACGCATGTATTTGCCCACTTCCTGCCAACCTTGCACGGTGAGTCCGTCGTAAGCGGAACGCTTGTTGTGCACCTGCGGCGCACCAAAGGCGGTGAAGGTGAGCAAATGGTTCTTGCTCAACTCTTTGGAGAGGGAGAAGAAGTAGTTCCAAGCGCGAAAGTCGGTGCCTTGAATGTAGCCGTCGCCCCAAGTCTTGCCGCCCATGACGGTGAGCGCCCAACCGTCGGCCGTGCGACCGGTGGAAAGCAAGAAAGAGAGCTTATTGTATCCGTCATTGCCCATGCCGTAGGAGAAGGCTCCTCCCTTGCGTGCATCGGTGGTCTTGGTGACGATATTGATTGATCCGCCGACAGAGGGCGTCGACACCTTGGCCGCTCCGAGACCGCGCTGGGTCTGGATGCTGGAGGCCACGTCGGTGAGTCCGCCCAGTTGGACCAGTAGACGCCACCCCACTCCATGTCGTTCATCGAGACGCCGTTGACGAGCACAGCCACGTTTTCGCTCTTGAATCCGCGCATGTTGACTTTTGTGTCGCCATATCCGCCGCCTTCGCGCATAACATAGACACCGGGTGTGGTTTCGAGCACCTTAGGCAGGTCGGCTGTGCCGACGCGCTCCTCGATGGCAACTGCTCCGAGGGTGGTAAGCGCCACAGGTGTCTTACGTGCCACGGCACGCGTGGTGACCACGGCGTCTTTCAAGGCGATAGACGCACCGCCATGGGGATGAAACCGAAATCATACTCGCCAGCGTGGTTCGAAGCGAGGGTGGTGCTCTCGAAACCGATGCTGGAGAACTGCAAGCTGCACTTCGTTTTGGCCGATTTGATGACGAACTTACCGTCGTTGTCCGTGAACACCTTGTTGGGAGTGCCCTGGAGTGCTACGGTCACACCGACGAGGGGCTCGTTGGTGGCGGCATCGATCACGGTACCTTTGAGCACGCACTGTGCGTGCGCCACACTGCTGCCGGCAACGCTGACAACGAAGGCCGAGGCTGCGAGCAAAAGTTCTTTTTCTCATGGGGAAAAAAATGTTTGTTTTGGACGTTGTGTAAAAGATTACGCCTGCAAAGTTAGTGATTAGTAACAAGGCATCGCAGCGTTTCTGCATTTATTTTTCGCCCTCGACGCAAATTCCCAACGACTTCCGTGCATACACATTGCATTATGCCCCCACCATCGCCCCCCGACGCCCTGCTCTAAACAGCCCGGGCGCTCCCATCCACGCGCTCACCCACCACATACCCGACACGCAGCCCCGCCTTCTTCGACAGTGTGTGGGCGTCGGTCCCGTTCGCAAGGCCTTCGGCAAAGGAACGTTGCGACAAAACTGATTTCCGCCTCAAAAGGGCAGCACGGCACGGAGACCGAAAAAAACGAAAAAGTGAGGGAGGCACAAAAATGGGAATGAACCGTCTCACGACGAAACATTCCCTCACAGAACTTATATAGAGATGAAAAAAACTATCTCAAAATGGAAAGCCAAAGTGGGAATCTCGGATTAGGAACCTCTTTGATTATCCCTTTGACACTGCGAAAGTACACACAAAAGTCGAATCGACCAAATATATATCCTCTTTTTTTTCATACAAGTCGCGAGCGATCATTCGCTTTTTTTCCCTCCGCGAGGGCTTTATCCATCGGAAGTTCGAGAAAAAACCTACACATCGTTAACCACTCCCGGACTGTATTTTATCTCATCTCGCAAATGTGAAATTGCACAATCGGCTATTTATCAGAAAATTAGCCGTCACCTCAAACTTTTTCTAAATATTATGTTTGTGAAGTCCCTTCCGAAACAATTTTCCGTGCATTTTTTTTGCAGCCCACCGACATTTTTCTCGTCGCACCCCTGAGAAAAACATCATTTTGTCGCCTCTCACTCGCCGAGCCCCACCATCTGTCGACTACGCCACCGGGCATTTTTTTCCCCCCCGCTGCTTCGACGCGCCGGCCACCCCAATTGGCAAGCCGCTTCGGCACCTCGTTCACGCGGTGGGCGAGAAACTGCGCATCGCTCCACACTGCGCACCGCACACTCCCCCGCCGCGCACGAAAAACGGGGAGCCACGAAGGAAAAATTGGGGGCTATCGCCCAAAAACGGGGGTGTTCCGATCGAAACACCCCCGTTTTTACCCGCCGGCCTGCACACACGCGGCGCAAGCACGACGAAAAAGGACTGCACCCCAATTCATTTTGTACAGTCCTTTATATTTTAATCCAAACAGAAGCCGGTTTGGCTCAATTCATCGTGGGAAGTGCCTGTTTCATGGCACCCGCAGCGGCTTTGGCGGCCTGTCCGGCCTTCTGCGCGCCTTTCTCGGCAGCAGCCTTGGCCTTGGCACCGACGTTCTTTGCGTCGCTTTCCACGACTTTGGCGCCACGTTGGGCAGCGGCTTTGGCTTTTTGCTCCAAGCCTTCGCCTTGTTTTCGGCAGTCTTCGCACCGTTTTCAACGGCTTTCGCGCCACGTTGGGCAGCGGCTTTGGCCTTGTCCTCGGCAACTTTTGCGTCGTTGGCTACGGCCTTCGCGTCGCTTTCCACGGCTTTGGCGCCACGTTGTGCAGCAGCCTTGGCTTTCTTGCTCCAAGCCTTTGCCTTGTTTTCGGCAGTCTTCGCACCGTTTTTCAACGGCTTTCGCGCCACGTTGTGCAGCGGCTTTGGCCTTGTCCTCGGCAGCTTTTGCGTCGTTGGCTACGGCCTTTGCGCCGTTTTCCACAGCCGCCTTAGCGCTGTTTTCGGCAGCTTTCGCGTCGGCAGCAGCGGCTTTGGCGTCTTGTTGTGCGGCCGCTTTGGCTTTTGCAGCTCCTTTGCAACCGACACCTTCTTGGCAAGCCTTCTTGGTCTTTTCCACCTGTTTGCCGGCAGCGGCTGCGGCTTTCTTACCTTGGCAGGCGGCCTTTTTGGCACCTTTCTCACAGCAAGACTTCACTTCTTGCTTGGCAGCACCGGTATTTACCTTGACCACCTGGGCCGAAGCAGCAGTGCCTACAGAGAGAACGGCGGCGAAAGCCAAACCACGAAGCATGGAATTCAAATAAAGTTTCATTGTCCTGTAGTTTTAGTTGATAGTTCTGTTTCAATAGAGGCGAGTTCCGTCAGGACTCGCGGTGTAATCTTTTACAGACGTCTATTTTTTCCCCGTCTACGATTGCAAATGTAGCACGAAAGCTCGGCGAAAAGCAAAATCAAAACGTCAGGTTACAGCATTAACAACATTCGGTGGCATTACGTAGCACGCGAAGTTGTCAGGCGAAGAACTACATCTCTTCTCTCGCAAAGTCGATGGCGCGGTTGATGTAGTCGATGAAGGGGCGCGCTGCGGCGAAGGATTCGAGCAGGCGGTCGGCGAAATCGGGAGCAGTGACCTCGGCAGTGGTGGGAGCGTAGGCCAGACAGAAGTTGCGCAGGCGGAGGTATTCGCTCCAGGGGCATCTTTGTCGAACCCCTTGGGATTGCGCTTGAGGGCGTTCTCGCGCAGGAGGGTGAAACGCGCATCGGCGGCCTGCTGTACGAGGTCGATCGAAATCGCCGTCGCCGTAGACGATGTCTTCGCGCAGCACTTGCAGGGGCTTTCGGCTCGATGCAGTAATGTCCGGGCGCCACAACGTGCTGCGTTTCCCAGTGGAAGGAACCGAAATCGGCGCGGTTGTCTTCGGCGCCGAGCTGAAAAATAGTAGCCGGCATAGCCCGATTTTTGCCTCCGCGGCAGATGAAGGCGCCCATGTGGGTTTTGTAGGGCGTTTTGTCGTGCGAAAAACGGGTATCGCGGTAGATGCGATAGGTCGTGTCGCGGGCGGTGAGTCCCGGCCAGGGTGGGATCGTCGGCGGCCATGCGCTGTGCCGGCTTCGACCCACGTGCCGAACTGCGCCTGCGCGGCTTTGCACTCATCCTGTGTGCTGTGAACCACTCGCGGTTGTTGCTGGCAGCCAAAAGGTGCAGGAAATCGATGATGGTTTGCATGAGCGGAGGAGGAGTTTAGAGTTGGCGAAGCAGTTCGGCGCAGGCGTCTTCGCAAAAATTCGATGACGTATTCGAACGCGTCGGACTCCCCGTAATAAGGATCGGGGATGTTGTGCTGATCGGGGTGAGCCGTGAGGAAATCGGAGAGGAGCACGACTTTGTTCATCAGCGCTTCGTCGGGACAAAGTGCGCGCAGTCGGCGGAGGTTGTCGGCATCCATGGCCACGACGCGGTCGAAGGTTTCGAAGTCTTCGGCCTTCATGGGGCGCGAACGGTGGGTGAGTCGATAGCCGTGTGCTTCGGCGTGCCGCCGCATGCGCACATCGGCGAGTTCGCCCTCGTGGTAGTCGATCATGCCGGCGGAGTCGATGCGCGGAAATTCGTCCGAACGACCGGCACGCTCGACGCATTGGCGGAAAATCTCCTCGGCAATGGGCGAACGACAGATGTTGCCGAGACAAATAAAGAGGATATTCATGAGCAAATGGGATGGTTGCGGAGTGCAAAGATAGAGATTTCAGTTCGAACGCGCGCACGATACGACTATTTCGCCGTGCCGTTCGCCCGCTTCGCGGCGGGACACAAAAAAAGCCGCTCCGGAGTGAGCGGCTTTTTGGGGGCTACGGCATTAACGTTGCGCGACGGGCGCAGGGCGATGCCGATGAAGAGGTTCGCGAATCAGCGCACCACGGTTTTTCCGTGCCGACTGATGACCAACGTTCCGGCTTCGGGCTGTTGAACGCGGCGACCTTGCAGGTCGTAGAGGCGCTCTTCCGAGGGCTCATTGCGCAAGGTGGTCGATGTCAACGCCGTGGGATCTTTGAACTTGCCGGTTCGAGCAGCTTCACGCAGCGCCTTGATGAGCGCCTTGTCGGGGGTGACGCTGAAGTTGTCGCTGATGGTCCAGAAATTACCCGGATCGGCGGCATGTGCCCGCTGGGTGAGCGCGGCACCGTCCACGCGGGTGGGATCGGCACAAAGGTCGGCATAGGCCACGGCCCGCGAGGTGGGATTGACAGCGCTGAAGACGAACTGACCGTTCTCCATTCGAATGTTGACAAACACGGGGGTATCGCTCAGCGTGCTGGCGGAGTTGGCGCCTTGCGTCGCGGGGTTGAGGAACTGGTGGGTGGCGGCGTTGAAGACCAGGTACTGGTTCGTACGACCGTGGTCGACTCCGACGATGATCCACGAGGCATTGGCTTGCGAAAGGTCGGGCGTCGTTTTTGTAGAGTTCGAGGGCTTGCTTGCCGTCAATGGGTGCAGCGCCGCGCAAAAGTGGGATAGTCCGTTTGGGCTTCGGCCGTGAGGGTGCCGTAACCACTCTGGTTGGTGATGACATAGGCACGCTCAGCGTTGAGATCGGCGAGACGAGTCACCGGACCGTACTTGATGACGCGGGCGTTTTGCGCCAAATTCAGCAAGGCCACTTCGAGTTCTGCACCGGTGGCTGTGGAGAGCTTGTCGTGCACCTCACCGAGGTATTTCTCCACATCGGCCGCGCTGTAATAGTTGAACTGGCCGGCATGGGCAAAGTGGTTCTCAACCAACTGCTGCAATGCGGTGAGATCTTTCACTTGGAAGTTGACTTCCGAAAGCGCCATGAAGTGTCTTCCCCCGTTGGAGAAACCTTTCGTGAAATTCAAGCGCAGGAGTTGTCCGGCGGGGAGGGTGAGCGGACGATCGAGCGTGATCGTTTGCGTGGTCGTTTTTGGGCAGTGTGTAGGTTCCCACCGTGGTCCACGGGCCGCTCGTCTTACCGGCGGTTTGCACTTGGACGGTGCTGGCCAGATATTGGTTGGCGTCGCTGTGTCCGGCGTCGGTTGTCAGGGTGATGCGCTCGAGCGTGGTCTCGACGGTGTGGGAGAAAGTGATGCTGTGGGGATAGTTGTTGTGCGAACCGCTGCGCCATTCCGAATGCCAGAAGGTGGAATTGTTGCCGTCGAGAACCAATTTGGCCAAACCATTCCGACCGTTGTCTTCTCCACTGGCTTCCTGCGAACTGAAGCCGGCTACTTTCCACTGCGACTGGGGATTTCCGCATAGGTGTCGCGCAGTGCGGTGCGCATACGTTGGACATCTTGTGCTTGCACCGCGGGCACGACGTCGCGCTGCACCAAGGCGGCGAGCACACTGTCGGCCGGGAGATAATCGGGTTCCTTCTGATAGGCCAAAGTCACCCATCCGTTGTGGTCTTTGGGCTCGATGTAACCGCCGGACTGCATGATGATGGCGGGTTCGCCCTCCAACTGCACTGCATCTTGGTAGCGGTCATTTCTGGCTCCCTTGTTGCTGCCGCCGTCGGTGTGTCCGAACCAGAACTTATTGCGGTTGTACCACTCTCCGCCTTGCATCGAGCGAGTGAAGGCACGCCGATAGTAAGCGAGGTGGGGCATGATGCCTTGACTGGTGCCGCCGCGCGTGAGATTCCTCGAGGAAAGCGTTGAATCCACTGCCGAAATACTGCACTTGTCCGGCCATGCGCTGCGAAGAAATGTAGTGCCATTTGTCATCGACGCCGCGCGCATTGTACCATGCGGAGATAATGGTGTTCTGGAAGCGCGATCCGTCTTTGAGCACGATTTCTTCCGGACGAACGTTGAGAAGGAATCTTACCCAGTTGCCGGGTTTCCAATATTCGCCGTGCAGGAGAACGTGCACGCCCGTGCCTTCACCGCCGAAACGCTCGGCCACGGTATTGGTGAGCGTGCTGTCAATGGCCATCACACCGCTGCGCTTGAAATCGGCCAGCGCTTTGTCTTTTGTCGGTGTCGCCGTTGTCCCAAGTTGAGAAGATGACGGTTCGGTTTTCCTTGCCGTTGTCGAGGCGACCGTTGTTCTGAATTCCGATGTAGCCGTTGTTGAATCCGAAGGCCTCTACATAGGTGCCGAGATAATCGGCGTCGGTGGGGATGAGCACTTCGTCATAAATCCAGTCGAAGGCATCTCCGCTGGGCAAATTGCTGTTGGAGCTTTCAAAACCATTGAGATGGAGCGACGGAATGCTGCGCCAATCGGCCATGTACACCGCGTTTGCACCGCTCACGTCGGTAGATTTAATGGTGAACGGATGCATTTCGGTGTTCGTCACGCCGTCGCGGAGCAACAAGCGGTACCATGCGGTTTCGGGAGCACGGAAAGTGAAATTCTTTGCCGATTGTGCCGTGATGACGTCCAAACCGGTGTTCATATTCCGCACGTCCATTGTGCCCTGGTTCGTGGAAGTAATCGTGTAGGTCCCTTTGGGGAAGCGCACCACCCAACAGGGGGTGTATCCCTTGGAGGGATAGAACTGCGAGTAGGAATAATTGCCTACAGACTTGCCGAATTTGTCGAGAATGTATCCACCTGCCGTGCCTTCGTTCTGGACACTGATGGTCCACTGCTGTTGTGCAAAGGCCGAAAGCGCACTGAATGCGAGCGCACAGGCGAAGAGAATTTTTTTGTGCATATTTCGTGAGCTGTTTCTGAGTTATGAGCGCGCCGGCGGTCGCAATCTGATGACGAAGTGTCGGTGGCATCTGCGAAAGTAGGGAGAAATGCCGAAATATGCAAGCCGCACACGACATTTCGCACGTCGGCTTTACAAAAGAAAGCGATAGAGAGAAAAGGACATTCCGAACACAGCACTATACCTCACCAAAAACTTTCATCTCTCCTCTAAAAGCTTCCAGATCCTCAAAAACACCCTTGTGAGCGCACTCCGCCCACTGAAATTCTCCCATTCCCCGGCAGAATCCCTTCTCCCCTAACCCGCTCCTCTACTCCCCCACTCGCACTTGCCCCCTGACCTTCTAAACACAACAAAGCCCCGAGTCTCTTTCGAGTCTCGAGGCTTGTCTTGTAAAATGGCGGCGACCTACTCTCCCGCGGGTGTGCAGTACCATCGGCGCGGTCGGGCTTAACTTCTCTGTTCGGAATGGGAAGAGGTGGAACCCCGTCGCTATAACCACCGGAAATATCTCTTGAACACGCATCATTACATAGGCTTATGCTTTGCACAGCGCTATGCCTTACGCCTTTCATAGTTCATGGCAAAAGTAAGCGACAGCTTTAAGTAGATTCTGCTGCGCTGAAAGGAAAGTTTCGGGCGATTAGTAGTGCTCGGCTTTGACGTCACCGTCTTTACACCCTGCACTCTATCAACGTTGTCGTCTACAACGACCCTCATAAGGAAATCTAATCTTGTGGCCGGCTTCGCACTTAGATGCTTTCAGCGCTTATCCGATCCCGACTTAGCTACCCGGCGGTGCGGCTGGCGCCACAACCGGTAAACCAGAGGTCAGTCCAACACGGTCCTCTCGTACTAGTGTCAGAGCCACGCAAATTTCCTGCGCCCACGATAGATAGAGACCGAACTGTCTCACGACGTTCTGAACCCAGCTCGCGTGCCACTTTAATGGGCGAACAGCCCAACCCTTGGGACCTTCTCCAGCCCCAGGATGTGACGAGCCGACATCGAGGTGCCAAACCACTCCGTCGATATGAGCTCTTGGGAGGGATCAGCCTGTTATCCCCGGAGTACCTTTTATCCTTTGAGCGATGGCCCTTCCATACGGAACCACCGGATCACTATGTTCTGCTTTCGCACCTGATCGACTTGTAGGTCTCTCAGTCAAGCGCCCTTTTGCCATTACACTCTACGGCCGGTTACCAATCGGCCTGAGGGCACCTTTAGAAGCCTCCGTTACGCTTTTGGAGGCGACCACCCCAGTCAAACTACCCACCAAACGCGGTCCTCCTATCAAAGGAGTTAGGAACCAGACAGCCGAAGGGCCGTATTTCAACAGCGACTCCACGAACACTGGCGTGCCCGCTTCCAAAGTCTCCGGCCTATCCTACACATCGACTGCCCGGTTACAACGTTAAGCTATAGTAAAGGTTCACGGGGTCTTTTCGTCCCATCGCGGGTAATCGGCATCTTCACCGATACTACAATTTCACTGGAACTCATGGTTGAGACAGTGTCCGGATCATTACACCATTCTGTGCAGGTCGGAACTTACCCGACAAGGAATTTCGCTACCTTAGGACCGTTATAGTTACGGCCGCCGTTTCATCGGGCTTCAATTCAAACCTTCGAGTTGCCTCTGAGCTCTCCTCTTAACCTTCCGGCACCGGGCAGGTGTCAGACTGTATACTTCATCTTTCGATTTTGCACAGCCCTGTGTTTTTGTTAAACAGTTGCCTGGACCTATTCTCTGCGCCTCGCCTTGCGACGAGGACCCCTTATTGCGAACGTACGGGGTCAATTTGCCTAGTTCCTTAACCATGAATCTTCCAAGCGCCTTAGTATATTCTACCCGACTACGTGTGTCCGTTTGCGGTACGGGTATCCTAGTGGGTTAGCTTAGCGGATTTTCTCGGGAGTATGCTTACCTTCACTATTGCATTGTCCGAAGACGCTGCATACTGTCGACTTTCAGCTCAGAGGGTGGATTTGCCTGCCCTCGTCGGCGCCTACGATCTTTAACGGGCTATTCCGTCAGCCCGCGGAAGTGTCACTCTCCGTCTCCACATCGCCCCAAAGGATAGTAACGGAATATTAACCGTTTCTGCCATCGGCCTCTCCATTAGGATGAGCCTTAGGTCCCGACTGACCCGGGGCCGATTAACGTTGCCCCGAAACCTTAGTCTTTCGGCGAGAGTGCATCTCACACTCTTTATCGTTACTTATACCTACATTTGCTTTTTCATGAAGCTCCACCCCAAGGTCGTCCCTTGGGCTTCAAGGCCGCATGAATGCTCCCCTACCGATGTCATTAGACATCCCACGGCTTCGGCACCGGGCTTCATACCCGATTATTATCCATGCACAGTCCCTCGACTAGTGAGCTGTTACGCACTCTTTGAATGAATGGCTGCTTCCAAGCCAACATCCTAGCTGTCACGGGGACCACACTTCGTTAGTTTAACTTAGCCCGGATTTCGGGGCCTTAGCCGGTGATCAGGATTCTTCTCCTCTCGGGCGTGGACCTTAGCACCCACGCCCTCACTCCCGGGCTTAGCCTGTGTGCATTCGGAGTTTGTCTGGACTTGATAGGCGGTGAAGCCCTCGCATCCAATCAGTCGCTCTACCTCACACAGGGAACGCCCGAGGCTGCACCTAAATGCATTTCGGGGAGTACGAGCTATCTCCAAGTTTGATTGGCCTTTCACTCCTACCCTCACCTCATCCGGAAGCTTTTCAACGCTTATCGGTTCGGTCCTCCATCCCGTGTTACCGGGACTTCAACCTGGACAAGGGTAGATCACTTGGTTTCGCGTCTGCCACCGCCGACTATGCGCCCTATTCAGACTCGCTTTCGCTTCGGTTGCGCGCATCATTGCGCTTAACCTTGCCGACGACGGCAACTCGTAGGTTCATTATGCAAAAGGCACGCCGTCACATCATAAAGATGCTCCGACCGCTTGTAGGCGTACGGTTTCAGGAACTTTTTCACTCCTCTGACAGAGGTGCTTTTCACCTTTCCCTCACGGTACTGGTTCGCTATCGGTCTCTTACGAGTATTTAGCCTTGGCGGATGGGCCCGCCGGATTCAGACAGGATTTCACGTGTCCCGCCCCTACTCAGGATACCACTATGGCCGATCTCGATTGTCGAGTACGAGACTGTCACTCTCTGTGGTCGTTCTTTTCCAAAACGTTCCTCTAACCGAACCAAGTCCAACATCGTGGTCCCTACAACCCCGTGAAGGCCGAGACCTCCACGGTTTGGGCTCTTCCCCGTTCTGCTCGCCACTACTGGGGAATCATTGTTATTTTCTTTTCCTGAGGGTACTAAGATGTTTCAGTTCCCCTCGTTAGCCTCCTGCTTAGCAGGATGACAGGCCTTCAACCTGCCGGGTTGTCCCATTCGGAAATCTGCGGATCAACGGTCATTTGCACCTTCCCACAGCTTATCGCAGCTTATCACGTCCTTCATCGCCTGTAAGAGCCTAGGCATCCACCGTACGCCCTTTTGTACTTTCTCTTCCGAACCGAACTGCTCTTACGAGCAATCGGCGGCAGAACTACTTAAAGCTGTACTTCGTTTACCTTTGTATTACTACTTGGGAGTATTGTGAGTTTCGTAGACCCGTAGACGAGTAAACTCGTTTACGTCGTTTACGCACATCACTAATACTTCATGTTGCGTGTTCAATATGTCAAAGATCTCTTGCTTCATCGAGTGAAGCTGAAGTGGAGAATAACGGATTCGAACCGTTGACCCCCTGCTTGCAAAGCAGGTGCTCTAGCCAGCTGAGCTAATCCCCCTTCGTAGTCCCAGGCAGATTTGAACTGCCGACCTCCACATTATCAGTGTGGCGCTCTAACCAACTGAGCTATAGGACTGGCAGAAAAAATCCGCGGGGCGGAGAATCGAACCGTGCGCACACCTCATGTACCGAGGACGGCACCGGTCGGCCCGGCTTCATCTTTCTCTATAATTTCATAACATCTTGCGAGAAGTACAGGACCAGAATCGCTCGAAGGCGAATCATACCTGTTGTGTCAAAGTCCACCATTGTCTAAACCTTTTAAGAACAGAAACCCATGGTGTGAGCTTCCAGAAAGGAGGTGTTCCAGCCGCACCTTCCGGTACGGCTACCTTGTTACGACTTAGCCCCAATCACCGGTTTTACCCTAGGCCGACCCTTGCGGTCACGGCTTTCAGGCACCCCCGGCTTTCATGGCTTGACGGGCGGTGTGTACAAGGCCCGGGAACGTATTCACCGCGCCATGGCTGATGCGCGATTACTAGCGAATCCAGCTTCACGGAGTCGGGTTGCAGACCCGATCCGAACTGAGAGAGGTTTTAAAGATTAGCATCCCGTCGCCGGGTAGCGGCCTTCTGTACCCCCATTGTAACACGTGTGTAGCCCCGGACGTAAGGGGCCGTGCTGATTTGACGTCATCCCCACCTTCCTCACATCTTACGATGGCAGTGTCCACGGAGTGCCCGGCATTACCCGATGGCAACCGAGGAGAAGGGTTGCGCTCGTTATGGCACTTAAGCCGACACCTCACGGCACGAGCTGACGACAACCATGCAGCACCTCCAACGGTGTCCGAAGAAAAATCTATCTCTAGATTCGTCACCGTTAGTTCAAGCCCGGTAAGGTTCCTCGCGTATCATCGAATTAAACCACATGTTCCTCCGCTTGTGCGGGCCCCGTCAATTCCTTTTGAGTTTCACCGTTGCGGCGTACTCCCCAGGTGGTATACTTAATGCTTTTCGCTTGGCGGCTTACTGTCTATCGCAAACCGCGAGTATACATCGTTTACTGTGTGGACTACCAGGGTATCTAATCCTGTTTGATACCCACACTTTCGAGCCTCAGCGTCAGTTGCAGCCCGGACACCTGCCTTCGCGATCGGAGTTCTTCGTGATATCTAAGCATTTCACCGCTACACCACGAATTCCGCATCCCTGTCTGCACTCAAGATCGCCAGTTTCAACGGCAATGCATGGTTGAGCCACACCCTTTAACCGCTGACTTAACAATCCGCCTACGCTCCCTTTAAACCCAATAAATCCGGATAACGCCTGGACCTTCCGTATTACCGCGGCTGCTGGCACGGAATTAGCCGGTCCTTTTTCTGAAGGTACATACAAGAAGGGACAAGTCCCTTTTTTTATTCCCAACTAAAAGCAGTTTACAACCCGGAGGGCCGTCATCCTGCACGCTACTTGGCTGGTTCAGGCTCTCGCCCATTGACCAATATTCCTCACTGCTGCCTCCCGTAGGAGTCTGGACCGTGTCTCAGTTCCAGTGTGGGGGACCTTCCTCTCAGAACCCCTACCGATCGAAGGCTAGGTGGGCCGTTACCCCGCCTACTACCTAATCGGACGCATCACCATCTCATACCGATAAATCTTTGGTTACTCTCCCATGCGAGAAAGCAACAACATCGGGTATTAATCTTACTTTCGCAAGGCTATCCCCGAGTATGAGGCAGGTTTGATACGCGTTACGCACCCGTGCGCCGGTCGCCGGCATTGAAAGCAAGCTTTCAACCCGCTGCCCCTCGACTTGCATGTGTTAAGCCTGTAGCTAGCGTTCATCCTGAGCCAGGATCAAACTCTTCATTGTAAATATGATATTTGTTTGTTTTCTGTTTTTGTCGCTCAGGTTCCTGTATCCTTTATTTTGTTTAGGAGTAGAATTTGACGGTACAATTCATTTTACCCGAAGCAACTTCTTTCCCGAAAGAAAGATAGCTTCATGATCGATTGTTCCTTGTACTTCTCTACAATCTGTTATGTAAGACTTTCAAAGATCACAGCAGCGCTTTCGCTGCCTCGGCGCTTTCAGAGCGTAACCCTCTCTTGCAAGAGCGTTGCTTCCCGATTGCGAGTGCAAAGGTAGGGCATTTCTGCATTCCCTGCAAGACTTCGACGAAAAAAATGCGAGAAAATTTCATTTGCACCCATTTTGCCACCTCATAGCATTGCAAAATCGGCAGTAAAGCCCATTTTTCTCCGCTCCCCCCACCCTCCTTTTTCGCTCCAAAATCTCCGTTTTTCGCGCTTTTTCCCCGTTTTAGACTCAATTTCCGGCACTTTTTCGAGGGATCGCGCTCGTTTTTTTGCCCTGCGAAGTCCACTTTTTCTCGTCTTTCCTCGTTTTGGGTCCGACTTCGAGCGATTTTTCGAGAGATCGCGCTCGTTTTTGCCCCCATGAAGTCCACTTTTTCTCGTCTTTCCTCGTTTTGGGTCCGACTTCGAGCGATTTTTTTCGAGGGCACGCCCTCGTTTTTGCCCTGTGAAGCTCACTTTTTCTCGTCTTTCCTCATCCTGACCCCTAATTTCTGAGGATTTCTCGTTAAATATTTCACGATTCTCCTCCGCCTACCGCATTTTTCAATTCATGCTCCCCGCCCTTCGCCTCCTTCCCCCACTTTCTTCCTCATTCCTCCCCACTTTTCCATCTCCCTCCCCAATAAACGCACGATCGTGCGCACCTGCAGCACTACGCGCGTACGCGTACGATCGCGCACACGCCCGCCCATCAGGAGTTTTTGTTTATTGCCTTCACCGCTTCACCCACCTTCCGCAATCCGCTGTACATCAACACATTAGGTGTGAAGAAAAACAAGAAAAAGCCTTCACAAAATACACAACCATCTCAAAATCAAGATATTACCACAAACGTTCGATTTCATCCACTGTAAATTCCATCTGTCGCCGCAGTGAACCCCATCCATCACCACCGTGAACATAAAAACCAAAAGCCTTCACCCCTTACGCGCTGTGCCACAACCATTTGCGGCATACCGGTGAAGAGGTGAAGGATAAAAACGAAAACCTCCTGACGCGCGCGCGTACGCGTGAAACATATAGACATGTCTCGAATGGGTGTTATATAGTCCTCTTGGCTACACAGTCCCTCAAATAAGGTTCATCCGACATTTGGAGTGATGCGGCAATCGTGCTGCGCATATAGCCTTAGCTGAAAACACCTTTCATCCCTAAAACCATAGGGCACTCTCTTCATCACCTTTATCTTATTGTTGATCCCCTCCGCTTTCCCGGTCGATATGGGGCAGTCGTACCACGCCAAAATACCGGTTCTATAAGCCATGATCGTGACGGCCATTTTCATCAGCTGCGGCACTTTGTTCTCCTGCACCTGTTTCACCCAATCGAGCATGACCTTTTCTGCTGCTTGTTTATTGGGCTGCATCCATATTTCTCTGAGTTGCTCTTTGGGTAGTAGGCCTGTGAAATAGGTTTGTTCATAGCTGCATATTTGTTGGTACTAATTCAAACATACAATTTGTTCAGCGGTTTTCTTCTTTTTAAAACCCCATCACTCCAAATGTCGGATGAACCAGAAGTGGGGCTTACTTTTCCCAAAAGAAATCCGCAACGCCTATTGATGGGCGTTACGGATAGGGAAAATGTGTCGTTTTGAAGTTTAGCGGACTGCAATAAAATTAAATCAGTTAAGGATTTGATGACTGATTTGGGTAAAAAGCTTTGTCGGCCGAAGTTGTCTATTTTTCCTTTCTCAAGGAGAAGGTCTAGCTAAATTCCGGTCTGGCAAAGAAGCTCCTGATTTTATCGCATAATCCACTTGACTAGTTTCCCTTTAGCGTCAAAGTAGAAACGGATATATTCCTTGTCGTTAGTTGCGTTATAATGGTAGTTGTTTCTTCCAAAACCATCATATTGTTTTTTCATGTCAAGCCACAGTAAGGAATACACCGTGTAATTCCCCTGTACTCCACGTTTTTGTAATTGTGCACCACCTAATTCGTCAGCATGCGCTTTGACCTCTGCAACGGTCATTCCTTTGTGGATGTCGTAATTCAGTCCATTTCCGTCGCCTGTCAACACTAGTATCCAACCTTCTTTCGCCTTTCCGAGCATGGCTAACGTTGCAGATCCATTTTGTACGGTGAAGCCTTGAGCTTGTGCGTCAGACACTGTCTGAAGACGTATATTCCGTCCAGAAAAGGAGTAATAAAGATGCTTACCGGTGGCCTGTTGTACGGTGTCAAATGTAGGTCCATCAGCCTTCACGATGATGGTATAACCAAGTTCCCCGAAAGGAATAACCTCAATTGTTGCCTTATCTGTTTTTAGGGTCTACACCGGTAATATTTCCAGCAAGACTCAAGCCAAATAATGGCACTGTGCATGTAAATGCTCCTTGAACATAGTTTTTCTCCATTGCACAGACGCAATGCACGTTGATATGGGTCATCGGTGCTTGATCCACTTGTGGTTGATGTGGATTTGCCAGTAGTAGTGGTCTTAGATGTCGGTGTTACTTTTCTCTTCTGTGCACTAACACTTGATGCGATGGGTAACATCACAAGCACCATCAGCAAAAATAATATTTTCTTCATGTTGTTTGTTTTTGAAGGATAACGGATTCTCTTTCGATTCAGTCGGTATCGTTCTGGTTATTTCTGATGCTTCAGCATTTCGAGTGACACACCCCGAAAAAAAGATGCGAACACTGAACAAATTGTGTATTTGAAGCTCGTCGTGACTTTAGATAATAGCAGTTTTATTGCTTAACCTTGTTGAATACGACTAGACGATTAAAGAGCCTGAGGGTAAGAGTATTACTTGTTTTGTAGGTCACTTGGACGGTTTCTGTTTTTCCGTTGTCCCATGTTACGTTGAGTTCATTGTTGCCAACTTTATATTTGCCCTTTTGGATAGCAATTTGTTCGTTGTCTTCTACCTTTAATTCAATATAGCCATTGGTATTCAATGTAAGGGTGATGTTACCTTGTGAGTTCGTTCCATTGACCAATTGATTGAATTTCCATACACGGCATAAGACTCGCGCAATGTTTCTTGTTGAACGTCTTCTGTATCACAACTGGGAAATGCCGTGTTCGTAATCGTCAATGCAAGAAGCATTATGATCCCATAGAATATTTTCTTTTATGCACATAACCTACTTTTTTTGTATTAAGCAATTCAGCAGTACGATGTTTTCTTGTACAATACAATAGGTTTGTAGTAACTGCCGGAATGCTGTTCTTGTTTTTTATTGTGAGTATCTATTTTTGTCGCAATTCGTCATTCGAGATACCTTGCTGACAATAGTATTTTTAGGGTGAAGACATCCACAAAGAGAGTTGCAGTGAATTATTAGCGCTCCACTACAATCTCTCTTCTTTCTGCTACATATTTATGTGAAGATCGACAGGTGGATGTCTCCTGTTTTGTGATTACTTAGCTTTGCTAAGAGCTTTAAGATACTTAGCTTGAATGCGCAAGAATCTTGCTGTTTGTGCATTTGTCATCTCACTCTTCGCATTAGCTAGTTTCTTATCTAAACTAGTCATACTCTCAACAAGTCCCATGTAATCAGTGTAAACAGTCATGTCACCTGCTTCGAGTTTCTTTGCCATCGATACTAGTGTCTTTGTATATTCTTCATATTCATCGAGAACTGCATCGTAATCTTCTGAGCCGCTAGAAGAATTGTCTTCAGTGGCTTCCTCTGTGGCAGTTTCACTGCTGGCATCAGTGGTTTCAGTTGAAGGTTCAGTAGATTCTGATGAAGAAGAGAACTTTGATTGTTCACCACGTTCGAATGTACCTGTGACGGTGAATGTCTCCGCTTTCTCTCTAGTGGATTTGCTGATACCAAATGAACTTAGTACTACTTTCGTACTGTCACCATTTTGTAGATTTGCCAGTTTTTCTGAAGCCTCATTATCAAGTTCTCCTTCATCTAGGATGTTCCCATTTTTATCTAAGAAGGTTATTTTAAACTTGAGTTGGTAGTAGGTTGTGTCAGAGTCTGAGCCGTACTTCATAGAAGAGTGCCAAGGAGCAGGCAGTCCGTCTTTTTCTTTTTTTGAAGTCGATGGTAATATCACCATCTTCTGTAAAAGGTGTATTCTTTGTCAACCACCTCGTAGTAGGTAGACAAGTCACCATCTAGTGATGTGCTTCCAGGTTTGATTGGAGCAGATCCCCCCTTGCAAGAAGCGAGGAAGATTGCCATGATGGCAATTAGGAAATACTTGATTTTGCTCATAATGTGAGTTGTTTGTGATAATTGAGAATTAGGAGAAGAAACCGAGATATACCCACCATAAAGCGTCACCTAATGCCACTGCTCCTAAAAAGCGTGTCATTGTCCCCTTTTTACGGAGATAGGGAACGAGGAATGTGATGAGAAAAAGAAGCAATGAAGTTCCAATGGCAAAAGCTACAACACCAATGCGGCCGTCACCGTGTAAGAATTTGCTACTGATTGTCGCAAAAAATCCTAGCGTAGAGATGCCCAAAGCAACAACAAACCAAATTAGTGAAACTACAAAGCGAAGAATAAAACCACCAACCGTAGTTTTCTCTTCTTGGTCTTTGCCCATAACGCGATTTTCAGTGGCACTAATCGCTGTGCCTACAATATCGTCTAAATCCATAAAATGAGTATTTAATTATACCTACATCCTTTCAAGCGATTCGGCTATTTCTTTTTGATTTGTGCGTCTTATCTGGCTATATTGAGAGAATGACAATTAATAACGAGATAGATTTTGAATTATGATTCTAGTGCATGCGATACGATGGAGAAGTTTGCTTTAACACTAGATGAGATGGGTAACATTATGATTGTCTTCAGCAAAAAGAATACTTTCTTCATTTCGTTCGTTTTTGAGCAATAACGGGTTTTCTTCCGTTTCCGTTGATGCAATCAAGATTATTTCTTTATTGGTTCAATCAAAGAGACCAATAGTGTTGTCTTCGTTTACAGCATCGATGAAGCTTGAGATGTTGCCTATTCTCCATTGATTGGTGATGTAGATGAAACTACCATTATAGTCCAGTTTAAAAGCTTGCTTTTTCTCACGGTTGTAATGGTTTTCAGTCTGGAGTAGACGAATAGTACATTTTGCATCGAGGTTTTTGAGAGTTCCCATAACATCTCCGCCTTTTTCAATGATACGAGTAACAGTTTCTTTTACGAGGGCATTCTTGCTGTACGTGCCTTGACCATTGATGCTGTATTGGGTGTAGTCTTTGCTGTCAACAAATTCTGTAATTGCTTTTTGGGCTTTATCGGCACCCTCATACTTCTTTTCGCCAGAGTTAGCGAATGCGTTAATCGCTGCAAGAATCAATTCTTCGTTGGCATCCCAAAACTTCTTGAGCATTTCGTTGGTTTCTTTGTCTGCCGCCATACTGTTATAATTTTTAGAGTGAATGCTAGGTGATGTAATACAGTGGATATAGTCTTCTATTGCAATTCTTGTTGCTGAAGATATAGGCTCTTCGAGTATTGAAGTAAGAACTTCAGTGAGTATATCTTGATAGTTGATTTCTATGAAATCCTTACAAGTGCAAGAAGGACCGTCCTCTTTGGGCATCTCCCAATTGGATTTTGGTGTGAGATAGAGAAATATATTTATATTCTTTTGGTTGTGGAACTTTTGGTTTATTCCTTCAAAATACGTTGTTGTTTGCTCATCGTGCTCATTAGAGTAAATCTTATTCTCAATAATGATATTGATAAGTTCACCTCCTAAGGCAAGATTGCTCACAAGAATGTCGATACGTCCCTTTGCCCCCTTCTTTCCCTGAGCTTCAACATAAGATTCTGTCAAAACTTGTACGTTGCTTACACTGGTTGTTGAAAGGGAAGCCGAGGTGAGTACTATTTTTTTGACCCTCAGAAAATCTTCTGATTGATTGTTTTGTTCGACACCTCTGCGGACTGCTATGTTGAGCAATTTTCTTAGTGCTAATTCTCCTGTATTGTGACTCTCATTGGGATTGAACAACCATGCCAGGAACTTGCTGTGATGCGTTTCACTTCGTGCAATGCCATAGATGTCCAGTATGGAATTCTGATTGATTTTGCGGATGATGGCTCTTGTTGCTTGGTTAGAGTGAAATTGCATCAACCATTCTTCCACTTTTTCTCGAGTGATCTTTGTATTTGACATTTTACCTTTGATTGTTCGTATTTGTTAATGGTCTTCGAAGCACGATTCTTGATGTACTGCAAGTTGCGACATGTCGCATTCTTGTCACACTTCCGGCTAAAGAACTATAGCAAGTGTTGATTTTCTTGCTATAGTCTTCAGCTTGTCTTGTGCGTTGTGTGATAGATGCTTCTATCATAAAACACGCTTTGAGATTTCTCTAGACGAAATCTAGTGATTAGTCAAAGTAGATTTTTCTTTGTTAATTTCCTCCTCTGCCTTCTTTGCACATTTGATATACATTCTAATTACACCAATAACTGAAGGAATTGACAACACTATTGAAATGATAACCATCTCTGCACGTATCGTTCTGAAAGTCATGATGTCTGAAATCATCATATCGAACAAGTAGAACATTGGTATGCAGAATAAAAGCATAATAACGCCTCTCCATCCCAGTACATAAGAGATGGTTTTTTTGCGAACCGCAATTTTCCGTTCTTCTGCTTGCAATTTTAGCTCTTGAGAGATGTTGTCGTACTGCTCCTTGGGAATACGCGTGAATTGTTTATATTTTTGTGGCAAACGTTTAACGAGAGACGCAATCATTCTTGTACCTTGGTTGATGGTTGTAGGGTCGTCTGATGCCAAAGCCAAAAGCTTTTGATAGATTTGGTCGGTCTTTTGTAACCACACTTCCTCCTCGTCTCCAATAACTCCGTCATTATCATAGGGCTGCAGATGCAGCCATTGAAAGTATTTCGAGCAAGTCCTCTTTAGTGTTGGGAACTGCGTAGAGTTTGATGAGCGTCAATTTGGATTGACGAAATTTCTTCTCGATAAGTTCAGCCCCTTTCTCTAGTGTGAGTAGCAGATCTTTGCGCTCTTTGTCTTGTACACTAGCATCTTTGTTTGTATAACTATTGTGTAGTTCGGCTAAGGCTTGCAATTGTCGATTTTTAGATTCTTCGTGGTGAGAAAGTTCACTCACTTTTTTTCCATTTCCAAGGCTTGCAGCTTTTCGAAAAGGTCGGTAGCAGAACGTACTGCGGAAGCATTTCTAAACTCATAACCACATTCTTGACAAGTTGTTCGGAATGAACTTACTGGTGAACCGCAATGAGGACATTTCCTCACCTCACCTTCTTTGTTCGATGCTTTGGGAGCAGCTTCAGCAGCAGCTTTCTTTGCTTCATGAAGCTTGGCTTCCAAAATCATTTCGAATTCATCGAGGTCTACTCCTGCAGCTTCTGCTTTTTTTCATAAGCACAGCCCGTTCTTTGGGAGTTAGTACACCATCTTCTAGGGCGTACTGAATCAGTTGCTCTAATTCTGGGGTCAACATATTATTGTTTTGTTTGAAATGATTATTTAGACTTCATCCATTCTCGAAAACTTATACAAGAAAGCAACGAACAAAAGAAGTAAAGCCCCATTGATTGTGATGAAATAGGGAGTTCTAATTTTGCTATCGCAAAAACGATATGAATGATTTGGAAGGCTAGAAAACAGAGTCCTGAGGCTACGCGAATGTTGATGCCAACACGTGGTGCCTTATAGTCTAACGCAATGAGAGGGACGAGTGAGGTTGCAAAACAGATGCCACTCTCAATGGTGATGGCAAGGGCATATTCATGCTCTGCAGCAAGGTTGTAAATCCAATAGGCATCTAATGCAGAGAGCAAAATGCAGATAATCGTCAAAAAGATATTCCACTTCATTTTTTTACTATGGATTGTTGGGTAGGGAGGGGGGAAGCAAAAGTAGCAATTGATTGAGTTCAGGAATTTCTTTAATTGGTTTCCAACTACTCATTGAAGGCATCCAGGCTAGAGTGTTGCCGTTGATGAGTTGGGAATAATCTCTCATAAGAACTTCCACAGAGACGGGGCCAATTGGCTTCCCTTCTACTACGATGTAGCAGTTTGAAGTCGGTGATGGTGCTTTTGCTGAGTTGGGCACCTGCATTTGCTGCATGGCTTGATTCATCACTTGAACCATGTGTTGGCTCAAAGCCATGCTCAAACCGAACTCCATGAGTCTATCGGTGGTGCTGAGATGATTGTCGCACATAATGTTCAAATTTATGGGTAATGATTTCTATGAATGAGAGTTTGGAACATTAAGGTGCTGGAGGAGGAGGAGGAGGAGGACAGGAAGGAGCAAACAACGTGCTGAGTTCTTGTACATTTGCAGCTAATTCCCATTGAGCCATACCTTGACGCCAAACATAGGTGTTGGAGTTGAATTGACCGGTTTGTGTCATTTGTTGCAATTGAGACATATTGAAAGGTCCCATTTGTTGCCCATTAACTGCAAACCCATCAAACTCGACATTGGGAACGGGCGGTGGGGTATTCATGGACTGTTGGGCTTGTTGTCCCATTTGGTTCATCATACCTGCCATTTGTCCCCCATAGCACCCCCATCATCATACCCGTCATCATTCCAGCAGGATTCATTCCACCGCCATTGCCCATATTCATTTGACTCATCTGACCAAGATTGTCGGCAGCGGTTTGAAGCACTTGAGTCTGTTGATTGAGAGCGTGTCACCCATGAAGTTGGATTCGGTCTGCAGTTTCTGTGCGCGTTGAGCTTCTTCGCGTTGAATACGCATACTTTCAGCCAAGTTCTCTTTGTTGAGAGCTTGCATGTCCTGCATGTTTTGAATGTTAAGCTCTGCTTGTGCTTGCATGGTCTTAGCGGTGATGCCACCTGTAAGACCTTTGACTTCTTGGTAGGCTTCAGACTCTTTATCAATTTCAATTGCGCTGATGTCGATGTGCTTCATTTGCACCCCAAATTCATTGAGACGATCAGCGAGTTTTGTTTCCAGAAGTTCGCTGATTTCATCAATTTTTCGCTCCATTTGCACAACGGGCATACCCAAGTCTGAAGGAACATTAGAAACAATGCTTTTTCACTTTTGCGAACCATGGTGTCTTTGATTTGCTTCTTGAAAGCTTCTAAATCAAAAATTCACTAGACGGTTCAACTTGATGAAGTTTTTTGTAGTCTTCTAAGGCAAAGGTGATTACACCTCTCACAGCTACCGGAACGGGAAAGTCGGGCAAACGAGGATCCACCACATCAAAATAAGGAACAGCGAATTTAACTTGGTTGCTGCCTTGTGTGTTGATGTAATAAACCTCTGCCTGAAAAGGAGAATCCCCACCAAAGGCAAGTCCGACAATGCTGCTCAATATGGGGAAGTTGGCAGTCTTGATGGTGTCGTCATAAGGACCTTCTATAAAGTCTTGACTTGTTCCGTCTTTTTGTTTATAGACGAACACGCATACTTCACCGTCTTTTACGCGCAAGCTACTACCGTAGCGAATTGCGTTTTCGCGAGTGGTAGAATTAGCTTCTTGTCCTGCAGGACGCCATTTCCACACGAGGTAGTTTTCCTCATCGCAGCGGATGACGTTCATCAATCCTCCGCTTTTGCTTCCAAATCCGAAAATTCCCATAGGCTATTTCTTTTTGAATTTATGGACATATTGTTTTTTTGGCATGCTTGCTTTTTGTTGCAGTGCAAATTTGCAGTTTTCTTTGTAAACCTAACTTGTCCATTTTAGTCCATATTGAAATTAAGTAAGAATTGTGGTATTTGGACTGGTTTGGACTGGATAGAGGGTGCAGAAACTTGCTGACTCCGGTGTTTGGGAGAGTGAAAGTAGCCAGAAAATGCACTTTGCAGTGAGAAGATGCAGAATTGCGAGCAATAGAGAACCCTTCCCGAGGAAGAAGTTTTAGTACTAAACGCTAACCCACGGGGCAAAGTTAGCTTTTTAGAGACGCCAAAAGGAAAAGACAAAATCTTCGCGACACTGCCGATTTTTTGCCTATTTTGTTATCTTGGACTGTAATACCGTCGGATGAGTAACAGTTTGTAGACGAGCGAGAAAAGGGAGGAAAGGGGAATAGATTTGTAGGTTTGAGGTATATTTTTGTATCTTTGTGGATAAATGCAAGAAGGCCGTTATCCGATTCGAAGCTTGCACAATGATAACTCATAGCTACAAAACGCATAAAATAGTATGTCTTCACTCCAAAAGTTGTGCCGCGAACTTGAAGCCGCCGTTGGCAAACCTCTGAAAACTTCCAGGGATTTTAATCAACTAGCCCTAATGATTACAGAGCGTACGCGCCAACCTATTTCGCCAACTACGCTCAAACGCATGTGGGGGTATCTTAATGAGGAGAGTAGTCCTAGACAATTCACGTTGGATCTCTTGGCGCGCTTTTTGGGGTATCGAGATTTCAATCATTTTGGTCAGCAGCAGGGAGTGGTGCAGAGTGGATTTGTGGATGCAGCTGTGCTTTACGCAGACGAATTGTGCAAGGGAGAGAAAGTGTGCATCAGTTGGGCACCCAATCGCGAGTGTGTGCTGAACTATTTGGGAGAGCATAAGTTTGAGGTGGAGCGTGTGCTCAATTCTAAACTTGCGGTGGGTGACACGTTTGTGTGTGCTCAGTTTTTTCAAAAAGAATTGCTCATCGTTTCCGATCTCGTGCGTGGTGGAAAATTGATGGGAACTTATGCTATGGGAAAACAAGGTGGCGTGACGTGGATAAAACTCTAGAGAATAGAATGTTATAGAATTAGAGTGTTGAGAGAAGGTGGGTTAATTACTTTTGTTTTTATTGTCAAGTTCGGTTTGTTTCGCTGCTTTTTTGCGTGCAGAGGATACCTCATGGTATTTATTCAATTGCTCCATCCAGTGATTGCTGTGATGGTTCATCGAATAATACAGCAAGTCGGTATAAATTGCATTTTGAGTCGTTTCATCAAAAGGTTGTTCATAGGCAAACTTTTTGATTTTAGCAAAATACGTGTCCATCACACCGCTCATCTTTTCCCTTAGTCGCATATACCCCTCATCGGTGTTCCAATCAGGGTCTTGCAACAAGGTTTGCATTTCCTTCGCATTGTTGTCAATCATGCGTTTTCCACGTTCCAACGCAGCTCGTGACGCGTCATTTACCCAACCCAACCCTGCATTCGGTGCTGTTTTAGAATCCGTGGTTTCTGTTGAAGGAGATTTCGCCGTGGAAGCGGAATGCGAAGACGAGAAGGAAGGAGCAGAAGATTGAGATGCAGCAGTAGGATTATGTTGCGAAACACCCTCGTTTTTGCTGCGAATTGTTTGTTTCTTCTCCTACTATTTCTTTTTTTTCTCCTGTACCCAGAATATTCCTTTCATTTTCAAGCGTTTTTGTAGCAGCGTTTTCAGTTGCAAACCATTCAGGATTTGCTTTGCGCACCCATCCTCCACCGAGCATGATGATGCAGAGGCCGAAGAGCACCACGGCAATCCGTCTCCAGAAAAACATTTTCTCTGCAAGAAGCAGTTTTTCAGCCACTTCCTCCACGTTTTTGAAAGCGCGAATCGAGCGAAGCACAAGCACGCTGCACCACACCTTTCGACCATCTTCCAAGTCGAAAAATCCTCGATGATGCGTCCCAAACTATAGATGTCGGCGCGCTGATAGTTGATAGTGGCTGAATCCTCCACGGCTTCTACGGCTTCCACTTCCGGAGCTCTGTAACCCACCGTTCCAGCAGGCACTTTCATGTAGTCGAAACTGTCGGCATCTGAGAGTCCGAAGTCAATGAGTTTCACGTTGTTGCCTCGGTGAGTCACCATAACATTCGAGGGTTTCAAATCGCGGTGAGCCGTTTGGTGTTGATCCACATAGGCTAATGTTGTGATCAACTGGTGGATCACTCTCAGTTTTTCTTTCTTGGAGTGCGGTTGTTTCAGCCATTCTTCGAGCGTCACCCCATCAATCCATTCCATCACGATGCTCAATCCCAGTTTGTCCACCTCCTCGATGCTCACCACATTGACGATGTTTGGATCTTGCAGCGACGCCATAATATTAAACTCTTTGCGGAGCATCGACACAAAGGGTTCGGTGTTGCGCACCTTTTCCTCCAAACTTTTGAGCACCCACCAGCGGCCATTGCGGCGCGCTCGAGAGATAATATTATATCCTCGTGTCGCAATGGTGCTGAAGTCGGTGAAAACGCTACTGGTCTCCACCACCTGTTGTTCCATAAATTCAGAAGTTGAGATGTTGTCTTGCATGATTTTTACGAATCTACTAGGTGATTTAGACTTACAAAAAAAGACATCAGGAGCTCATCGTTGTTTTTTTGCAATGAGTTGTTGAATCCGATGGCTGATTCCCACGATACGTGCGATTTCTTTTCTTGAGCATCTTCTTTGCAGCAAGGCAAAGACTTGCGACCTTTGCTCTGAGGTCAGTTGTTTGTACATACGCAATACAAAGATAATTAACTCCGAGAGTTCTCGAAGGAGGGGCTCTTTTGTATTGCCGGTGTCGCTATTCGGGGCTACGCGCCCCGGCCGCGAGGGCAACCCGCGGTGTTTTTCATGGATTAGAACCTATGAAAAACGAAGGTTTTTCCCCAAGAGGCTGGATGCTGCTACTTTACAATGCCGTTGTCCCAACTAGAGCGTATGTCTTTGATATTTCGTACTTTGTTTTGACGGCCCTTGAAGAGTGACCATGAACAAGAGACATAGAGCATGTTGCGAAATCCAAGATTGCCAATGGTGTTTGTGCTAGGAAGCACCGAAGAAATTCGTTCTTGATGCATCGTCTTGCCGCTGGAGAACGCATTGCGCAAGCCTAAAGACAACGAAACCTTGTGCCACTGATAGCCTATTTTCACATCAGATACTGCATATTTGTGCACAAGTATCGGACCAATGAGCTGCTCCGAAGCAGAACGATAGTATGCCGTCAGGGCTCCAAGCACGCCAATAGGCAGTGAGTCCAGTTTGAAGGCTGAAATAGCCGTTGCTAGTACGTGAAGCATTGGAAATAGAGGAAGATTGAGGAGCAGCGGGGAGAGATAAATCGATTTATCCCAAGAGAATTTGGGTTCTACATATACATTGACTGCACGATTCCACAGGTCTTGCGAAAAGTAAAGTCCAAAATCTAAGTGGTGTGTGTTGAGATGATTGCTTGTAGCTAATCCAGAAATTCTCATCTCTCAATTGCACTTCTTGATCGGCAATGCGCTGGTGAGCATATTCGTGGTTCACATAGGCAAAAGCTGTGGTGCCAGCACGCTGAAAACTGAGTGTGAGCGCGTTTATATTGGTGCTAAATCCGCGGAGTCCTGCATTGCCAATGGAAAATATGTTGGCGTCGTCTTGATGAGGATAAGCCGAAAGTTCAGAGAGCGTAGGAAGCGTGGGGACTTGTTCGTAACGATAGTTGAGCGACCAAACGTCGTTAAGAACATAATCTAAGGATAGATTGGGCTGAAAACGTCCAAAAACACATGCTGTTCTTGCGATTCACCAAAGTTCTCACGGCTACCTCCTAGGCCTAGCGCAAAATAGAGTTTGCCCCAGTTGCCACTCCATTGCGCATAAGCAAAGTGGGTGGCATCGAGAAAGCGAAACGTTGCGTTGTTGGTGCCAACATAACTGTTGCGCGTGAAAGAATTAGCGTGTTGATAACCCACATTTAAGGTATGGCCATTGGCAAAGGTATGCTGAAAGTCAGCTTCTCCGCGCCAACTGTATTTTTCGCCCTCCACATCATAAACATTATTGAGGAGAGATGTGCGCAGTCCACGTTTGTAGCGGTTGTTGAGCCACGCACCAGCCACAGCAAGTGTGAGTTTATCGGCCGGAGAAAGGTTTTCTTCGTAATAGGCACGGAGGTGTGTACGATTTTCTCTGCTGTGTGTCAGCGTAAAAAGGTCGCTTGCGGCATCTCCCCACACACGCTCGTGCAGCGTGCGCTCTGGAAATCGCTCACTACTGAACCCGCCTTTTCACATCGACTACTCGCTGCTTAGGAATCACTAAAGCGTAAGTTAGCACGGCGTTATCGCTGCGGAAATCGTTGCCTTCGTAACTTCCTGTTTTTGAGCGCTGGCGAGAGCGACCGTCAGGATAGAAGAAATTCTGGTGACTTTCGGAGAAAGCCTTGGTCACGTCGTTAGCCTTGAAATTATATTGCAGGCCTAGTGTAGCATTTCGGTGAAAATATTTTGCCCAAGCACCATCATCGTTATAACTGGTTGTTAGTGCATTCATCGCATTTGCGCCAAAGGCACAGCCATGATTAACTAAACGCGTACGCACATCAATGACAGCTGCTACGTGGCTTCCATATTTCGAAGGAACAATAGTGGAAATTTCCACCTTCCCCACCATCTCCTGTGGCAACGTTTGCAAATTATCAAGTGATGATTCAACACCATTGATGAGAACAATCACACTTCCCGAACTAGTGGTGCTGATTATGTTTTTCTCCACAGGATCAATCTTCACACCGGGCAAACGTAGCGCACAGAGCAAGTCAAGCCCATTGGTTGTATGTTTCCGTTGCAACGTAGAAGGGAAGAGAATATACCCACCGGTCTTTTTCGCGATTTGTGCGCTATTGACTACAGCCTCGTTCAGTTGCTGCACTTGTACGCTGTCGGCCGATGTTTGTGCCAGTCCACATAATGAGAAGAGGGAGACAACACCTAAGCAAAATTTTCTATCCATAAGATGTGCGTTGAGGTTGGGAAAGATCATTGTATAGAACGGTACTTACCTGCTTAATAATCGATTGGCTACATTGGCAGTAGGTAGATGGGCGTAGAGTCAACCGGCAAGTACCCAATTAGGCTATGCGTTTGAAGCACTCTGCTTTGGGTGTTTCAAACTTTAGTTTTGTCTGAGCCTACTGTTGATTTTCTTCTTTCCCTCTCCTTCCGATCCGTGGAAGGAGAGGGAAAGAAGGGCAGGCGGCCGCCTACCAGAAAATGAAAACGACTAGACGATGCGAAGCAGAGCGCGGGAATGGTGCATGTATCACCTCTTCATAAACTCTTTGACGCGCTTGAGAGGGATGCCGAAATTGAAGTTGTCCGAGCCGTTTAATTTGGCAAAGTTGACCGCAACGAGGTTACCCTCAGCATCGATGACCGGGCTACCGCTCGAACCTTGCACGGTGGCAATATCATACAGCACCCTTTTGTCCGTCGGGAAGTTGGGTCACCTTTCCACTCGTCATCTGCGCTTGGATACCGGTACGCGTTTTGGCAAGATCCGGTCCGGCATTGTAGCCGATCATGTAGAGCGGTTGTCCCATCTCCAACGGGAGATCCTCAGCTTCGATGGTGAACACTTTGGCATCGCCGGGTGTTCTTTTGTTTTTCAACTGGATGAGCGCCAGATCCACGTCTTCGAGATCGGAGGTTTTGATGACCACACAGGGATTTTTGCCCAAGAAATCTTCGACTCCCGTCACGTGCGTGTTGTTGTAGGCGATGCCCAGTTCGCAAACCGAACTGATTCTCAGCGCTCGGGGATCGTCGAGTTCGTTGAGTTGCTGAATGGCTTGCTCGCATTGGTCATACTGGCTTTTCAGCTTGCTCTGTTCTTGCTCGATTTCGCTAATACGGGCGTCGTTCGAATAATACCCTTCCTCTACATCGTCGTACTCCTCATTGTATGCATACTGCTCTTTGTTTTTTTCCAACTCGTCGAACCGGTCACTGAGTTGCTGCTTTTGATACTCGTAGTACTGCTGTACGGCGCGAATGAGGTTTCTGTACCCGGCCTTGATGTCGTTTTCATCAATCGAGGGTTGCGCCACGTGGCGGTTGGTCATAATCGTACCGTTGTTGTCGACGAAGAAACCGGTGCCGGACATCCACGAGCAGTTGTTTCGGATCTCATTGACGTCGAGCGTGACGTTCTCCAAATCTCCGTCTTTGTCCAAATCAGAAAAGAACATGGATTTGCCGTTGGGGAGTTTGATTTTGTAGTAGTACTTGTTGAGAATGAGTACTACCCCACTTTTGTTCTCGTCGAAGAGTTCGGCCTGCGTCAATTCGCGTTTGCAAGACGCGAACAACAGCAAGAGTAAGGCGAATAGGGGAGAAGACGTTTCATACTGTTGAATTTAAGACGGGTGTCAAGGTGTTCTTTGAAAGGATTTGAATGTTGGGGCAAAGATACAAAATATTCCACCCTCTCCTCCATTTTAGGATAAAAAATAAGCTCTATTTTCTCGCCAATCGGGCCCTATCGCGCGCAATTGGGTGGGCCGACCAAACGAAACACCGCGTCCCCAATAGCGATGGGGACGCGGTGGCAGATATGCTCGGTGCAGGAACGGGACGAAACCGTCGCAGCGCTCCGTGCCGCTGAGGGGAAATTCAATAACGGCGCATGGTGGTGGTTTCCTCCTGTCCGGTGCGGGCATTGACGAACGTGACGGTGGCTTTGTTGCCGGGTAAGGAGAGGAGTCCTCGCGTGGTGGCCGTTGCCAAGTCGATGGTGTCGAAGCGTTGTCCGTTGAGCGCCACGATGCGGTCGCCTTGTTGGATGGGCAATTTCTTGTTCCACACCACTCCGGCCACGATTTTCCCATCGAGGGTGGCGGTGGGAATCACTTCCCAATCGGCGAGATAAACATCGGCCGACGTTTTGCCATCGTGGGGAAGGAAATAGAAGGTGCGTCGGCGGAAGTCGATGGCGACATCGCCATATTCGAGCAAGCGCGCTCCGATGCGCGAATCGTGTCCGCCGGTGGTGACGGTGGCGACGTTGCGAAAATCGAAGCCGGCCAGACGGAGATGCGGCACCTTGACGCGGTGTTTGAGTGTGGGCGGTTCGATGCCCGAAGCCCCCATGGAAAGTGAGCCCATGGCCGAAGCCTGCGTGCGGAAGGCACTGCCGGCTTGCGACAGACGGGCGTAGTTGCGCACGGCGGGTTCGTAGAGGGCGTGTGCCCCGAGGTCAAACATGACGGTGTCGACCACTGCTTTGTCGAGTCGCACCTCGATCATAGGCACGTAGGGATCGGGCAGGAGGGGCGTGGCGTGCGAGAAATCGAGTCCGAGGCTATCGGTGAGTGTGGTGAAGACAAAGGTGCGGGGCGCGCGGCTGAGTTTGACGATGCCCATCTGCATGAGATTGTAGCCCAGGATTCCATCGATGCCAAAGCGCTCGGTGGGACTGCCCTCGGGCCAGCACATGGCGGCGACGTTGCGGAAGTCGACACTGCCGAGTCGAAGGGAATCGAGCTGAGCCATGCGTGCTGTGACGGGGCGGCCGTTGGAATCTTGTCCGGTTTGTGCCTCACCTAGTGTGATGTGGGCACGGCGGGCAAAGGAGTAGCTCACGCAACAGGGTGCACCGGTGTCGAGGAGGAAACGGCCGCGGGTACCGTTGACGGTGACATCGACCATGAATTTGCCATTTTGCTCCACATAGGGCACGACAGCACGAAAACGCTGTGCAGTGCCGGCAAGGGGCAGCAGGGCGATGAGCAGAAGGAGAAGGCGGAAGATGCGCATAGGAGATGGATTGAAAGAAAAACAGCGGCCACTCCCCATGGGGCCGGAAGCGACACGGGGAGCGGCTTGAATGAAGTGGAAGGCAGATCAGCGAGTGGGCACTTTCGCGATCTCATCGAGCAGGCGTTCGGTGGGATAGTAGCCCACGATGCTGCCGACTTTGGTGCCGTCGGGGTTGAGGATGAGCATGGTGGGGAAGGAATTGATGCCGAATTGTTTGGACACGGCCGGCCCCTCTCCCTTCTCCATGTCGATTTGGAGATTGACGAAACGAGCATTGAGCACTTTGCCCACTTCGGGCTGCGGAAAGACTTCGCGAGCGAGTTTCTTGCAGGGGCCGCACCAACTGGTGTAACAATCCACGAAGACCTGTTTGCCCTCCTTGGCCGCTTTGGCCAGCGCATCTTTGAGCGAGAGTTGTTCGAAGTTCACTCCGTCGTGCTTCTCGAGTCGATCGGCGAGGAACCCTAGTCGCTTGCCGGCTTCGCCGGGGTTGCGGGTCGCCGCTTCTCGGAGATAGGCCACGACTTGCTTCGTCTGTTCGGCCGTCATGTCGGGGAAGTCGAAGGTGAGTTCGTAGGACGGGCGATCGTAGCGGAAGGCATCGCCCTTGGCGCGCATGTAGTCGAGCAGTTCGGCGATGCGCTTCTCTCCGCGCAACTGCGCCAATTTGCAGGCAACATAAACGACGGAGGTGTCGGGAACGTTGGCACGGCGGGCATCGATTTGCAGACCGAGCACGGCATCGGCATTGTAGGGGTGGAACCGGCGGCATAACCGGCGGCTTCGGAGTAGAAGAGACTCTCAACAAAAATCATTGACCTTCTGTCCGTTGTTTTTCACGAACTCCTCTTTGTTGTCGAGCAGATTCTTGTAGAGCGGACTTTCGCGATCGGTGATGAGTTTGGAGACGACAAACCAGTTTTCGGCTTTGGGGTAGTCTTTGGGTTTGAGTGTGGACACGTATTCTTGCGCCACCTTGTCGAACTGTTCCTTGTCGTCAGCGAGATTGAGGTCGTAGAGATAGGCGAGGAGCGTCTTTTTGTCGCGCTTACCTTTCTTATAGGCGGCTTCGAGTCCGGGAAGAGAAGTTTTGGGCGAGAGGGCGCGCATGACATCTTCTTTGAATTCGGGCAATTTCTTACCGCCCACAATGCGCAGGAGGACGTTGCCGTCGGCATCGAGCACGAGGAAGTGGGCAAAGCGGCGAATGTCGTAGCGCTTGGCGACGGCTGCGTTGGCGCGCTTGCTCACATCGATGTAGAGATTGACGAAATTGCGGTTCATGTAGTCGGCAAACTCGGCATCGGAGAAGACGTATTTGTTCATGCCGTGGCAGGGAATGGCCCAGTCGGCGAAGCAGTTGAAGAAAATGGGCTTTTTCTCTGCGCGGGCACGGGCCAGGGCCTCATCGAGCGTGTAGACATAGTTGAGTTTTACGTCGGCTTTGACGCGGTCGCCGTACATGCTGGGTTCGGGTTGTGCGACGACGGCCAAAGGAGCCAACGCGCCTGCTGAAAGACAGAGCGAAAAAAGGAGATGACGGAAAGACATATTGAGAATGGTCTATTCAAAAGAGGAGTTATCGGAAAAGAAAAACAGCAGATACTCGAAGCCGCCCCAGATCGGCGGCTCCGAGCATCGGCCGAGGCGATGGGCTGCGAGGGCCTCACTTGAGATCCTTGACACAGCGCACGCTGTAGAGCACAGGCCGGTAGTTATTGGCCACTCGACTGGTGCCACGCCACACTTTGGTAGTGAAATGGTCGGAGAGTCGGACGTAGGCGGCCGGAATGGAGTCTTGCAACATGGTGGAGGTGGCGGTCCAGAAATACCAGGCCTTGCCTTTGTTCTCATAGAAGTTGCCTGCCTCGCGCTGGTAGAGGTTACCACCGGTGCGGCGGGCGTCGAATCCGGTTTTTCCTCCCACGCTGAGCAAGGTGGCCAGTCCCTCGCCGCGCCAAGCCTCGTTGCGCTCCACCTCACGAGCGGGCAAACCGAGTGTGCGTTCGAGCTGTTTCCAATCCTCGTCGGTGGGCAGGCGCCATCCTTCGGGTGCTACACGTTGCGCCGCCGCAAAGGTATAGAGAAATCCGTTTTTCGCCACATAACCTCCGTTTTCTTTTTCGGCCTTTTCGAAATTGGCCAGTCCGGCTTTGTGGCGCGCTTCGGGGAGTTCGGCGTATTTGAGGAGACGAACGGTGAGCGTGTCGTCGAAAGCGGGGTTGAGGTACTTGATGTTCTCACGCACTTCGGCCACGGTCATGCGGCCGCGCTTGAGCTGCTTGAGGAAACCTTCGACCCAGGGCGCGATGGGCGTACCGTCGACCTCCCATCCGTTGTATTTCGGATCGTGGAAGAGATGATCGATCACCTCGATGACGGCATCGTTGTCGGGCACGATTTTGGTGAGATCGACAGGACGTTCGTCCCAGGTGTAAGCACCGTCCAAGCTGTACCCGTTGGGCGCGTAGCGCAGATTTTCGGCCATCCAAAGTTGATTGCCGATGCGCACGGTGCGATAGACATTGTTGTCGCGAGGGTCGGTGAAGTTCTCTCCGGGCTGCACCGCGGAGAGATTATATTGCGTCGCTTTCGGTTCGTCTTCGCCGCACGATGCCAGGCAGAGCGCTGCGGCGGAGAGGAGAGCGAAACAGAGAGGTTTGAAGATAGACATAACGATGGGGAGATGAATGGGTGAGGTCACCCGGTTATTGTTCGTTCAGACGATTGTAGTCGAGGTTCACCCCGAGTTCGCCGGTGACGAAGCGGCGCAGGATTTCGTACTTGGCCATGACAACCGGGAGATGTCCGTAGCGCTGACGGAATCCGCCGTCGCCCAACCAAAGCATAGCCTTGATGAAGTATTCGCGATCTTCATCGGCGTCGCGAGGGGCGAATGAACCGGTCTGATTCCAACCTCGGATGAAGCCGAAGGCGCCGATCTCGTTGAGCATCTTGTCGCGAATCTCGATCGCTTCGTCTTCACTCTCGACTGTGGGCGCGCCGCTGCCGAGATCTTTGAGCAGCAGGGTGACCAAGTCCTCATGATTGAAGGGCGTGTAGGGCGGTTGATCATAAAGGGCATTGACCGAAAGGACGTAGCTCTTCCTACCCATCTCCATCACGGTGGGGCAAGGCGAGGTTTCGTTGAGTCGCTTCCATTCGAGGTCATACCATCCTTTTTGACTGCTGACATCGGCAAATTCTCCGCAGAGTTCGCGGTTGGCCTTGATGCGATCGCTGACCATGCTGTTGACGATTTCGGCGATTTGGGCTTTGACCGAATCGGGCTGGGTGATGTCTTTGACCTGTGCGAGCACCAGGGTGCGGAAACCCACGTGGTAGACGGGTTTCTCGACCTTGTTGGCCGAAGAGACGGTGAGGGTGTCGGCCAACAGGACGGAGAAGGGGCGCATGGGGCGGCTGATCTTGGCCAGATAGGCATCGACGAATTGCAGGGCGCGGAGCTTCTCTTCGGGAGTGCGGAGGTAATTGTAACGATATTCGACTCCTCGGCTGTAGCCGAAGAAGGTCCAATTGAGATCGACCGTTTCATAACGTCGCGACGCACTGTCGGCAGGCGATGCGCCGCCGTGCACGGCCACGGTGTCGTTGAAATAGACGGGGACACCATATTTTTTATAGATTTCGTAGCGGGCATGCTGTACGGGGTCGGCAGCATTGTCTACCACTTGGAAATCGCGCTCAAAGGTGACAGCGGGTGTGATGCTCTCTTCGCTTTTGCAGGCGAAGAAAAGCAACGGCAGGAGAAGAAGCAGGAGCTGTTTCATGAACGATGTAGCTTTATGGGGAAATGAGTGATGAGGGCCGAGCGGGCATTAGGGAGCGGGGCTCGGCGTGGGGTTGTCTTCGTCGTCGGTCGGGAGCACGGGCAGCGGTTTGGGCTGCTTCACCTCTTCGCGCTTGGGACGAATATTGTTGGGCATGGGCACCTTGTCAAATTCGATGACCGAGAGCGGGATGGAGAACGTGTGCGCAGGATCGCCGGCGGGGAGCACGAAGGTGTGCGTGGTCAGGAAGGCATTGGAATTGGAGTAGGCATTGAAGACGTGCACGATGCTTTTCTGCTGCGGACGCGTGGCATTCACGGCATAGCGGCGCAGATCGAACCAGCGTTGTCCTTCAAAACAGAATTCGCGGCGACGTTCGGCACGGATCTCCTCGACCAGTGCCGCTCCGGTGAGCGGCGTGGGCGTGTAGTCGGCGATGCGTCGCTGCTGCAAGCGGGCCAACGTGGCAGACGCCTCGGCATCTTTTGCCCTGCATGGCCTGTGCTTCGGCCAAGTTCAGGTAAGCCTCCGATGCACGCAGCAAGAAACCGTCGGAGATGTGGTTCTCGCCCGTGACACGCTCATATTTATTGGAGAGCGAGATACTGTCGGACAGGCCGTTGACGGAGAAGAAGACTTGTTTGCGCACGTCGGTGTCGACGTAGGAGTCATACAAATCGCGGGTGACGCAGAAATCTCCCGGTGCGCCGGTGAGCGACGTGCCTTTGTCTTGTGCGGCCACATAGTTGGCGCCTTGCGAGAAGAGGACTTCGGGGTTGTTGCGGGTGAGGAAGGGCTTACCCATCTGGAAATCGGTGAGTGCTGCCAGTTTCACACGCGGACTTTCCACCACACGCTTGGCGGCCTGTTCGGCTTCTGCCCAACGCTGCATGTAGAGCAGGGTGCGGCTGAGCAAAACACCCGCGGCTTCGGCCGACGCCCGGTGCAAACGATAGCGATCGGGCTGGGGCGAAAGCGTGAGCTGTTCGACCGCCAAGTTCAAGTCGGCAACAATTTGTGCATAAACTTGTCCTGTGGTGGCACGTTCGAACTGGGTCGGTTTGTCCTTGTCGTGCTCCACATGCGGTGTGAGCTTGAGGGGCACGCAGAGATCGGTCGCGGCCGAATCGGGACGATAGGCTTTTCCGTAGAGATTGGCGAGTGCCAAATAGAACTGGGCGCGGGCAAAGTGTGCTTCGCCCTTCACTCGGTGATAGAGTGCTTCGTCCTCTTTGGTGGCGTGCGGCATCTCGTCGATGATGTCAATGATGTTGTTGGCGTGACTGATGCGCGAATAGAGTGTTTTCCACGTCGCATCGTCCCCCGCCTTGTTGGTCGCTCCGTAATTGTAGCGCACATCCTGTTGCCAGGTGAAATAACCATAGAGCGGCGCGAGGGTATGCGTCCAAGCCGTGTTGGCGATGTTGCCTTGCTGGGAGGTTCCGGTGCTGTTGATGTCGTCGTCAAGTGCATTGACGAAGCCATAAACTCCGGCGTTCATGCCTTTGTCGACTTCGTGGCTGCGAAGATACACATCTCCGATGAGCAATTCGTTGAGATCGGTGACGCTTTTGGCCACGACGAGATCTTGCGAATATTGGTCGAGGAAATCGTTGCAGCTCACCGTGGTGAGTGCGAGCAATCCGAGGCCGAGAGAAAAGATATACTGTTTCATGAGTCGTGGCGATTAGAAAGTGATGCGCAACCCGAGGGTGTAGGACGGGCGGAGCGAGAGAGCAGTTTGGAGCGAGAAGCCATTTTGGGTGGGATCCTGTCCTTTGAGTTCCGACGATTTGACGGTGAAGAGGTTCGTCACCGAGAAATCGAGCGCAAGGTTGGAGAAGGGCATTTTCTTCAGTTGTCGCTGCGAGAATTGGTAGCGAACGTGACGTTCGAAAGGCGGAGATAACTTCCCGACACCACGCGCACGTCGGCGTTGTCGTACATCGACCAATAGTTATCGGCAAAAGATTTGAAGCCTTTGAGTTCGCTGTTCGACGAGTTGCTCCAGTGGTAGCGATTGCGCTGGTACTCCGGATCGCTGGGACTGATGAGCGAGGGATAGTCGGTGTGGCGCTCGTCGCCGGGTCGACGCCAACGGTCCACAAATTCCTTGCGCACATTGTTTTCCGACGAAACCCCGTCGAGAATATCCTTATAGAGCGCAAATTTACGGATCTTGCTGCCAGCGCATAGTTGAAGCTGGCGGCCAACGAGAGTTGTTTGTAGCGCACGGTGGTGTAGAACGATCCGCTGAGATTGGGTTCTGCGGCTTCCGCTGCGTGCCATGAGGAGCTGCATGATGCGGTCGAGCGTTTTGCCCTCGAGCAGATGCTGGCGATCCTTGTAGTCGTCGAAGAGCGGCAGTCCGTTGGTCGGATCGAGTCCGAGGAAGCGATAGCTGTAGAAGGTGCCAATGCTCTGTCCGTCGATCACAGCCGTACCGTTGAGATAGTCGTTGAGCGTGTAGTCGTTGACGGATTTCGTTTCAATGCGGTTGTGCACCACCGAGTAGTTCGACGAAATCATCCACGACCAATCGCGCGTTTTGATGGGATAGGCCGTGAGGTTGATGCTGAAGCCCTTGTTGTAGAGGTCGCTGCCGTTCATCACGTAGTTGTCCACGCCGTTGACCGACGAAACCGGGTATTGTTGAAGGCGTCGTGCGTGTGTTTGTAGTAAGCTTCGACGCCGAGCGACACGCGATAGTCGAAGAGCGCGAGGTCGAAACCGGCATTGAATTGGTCAGTTTGCTCCCAACGCAGATTGGGGTTGGGGAGTGCAAAGACGCGTGCCACGTTCTCACCGTAGTACGTGTCGACACTTTCCTGTCGGAGAAGCAGGTTAGGCGTCTGGTTGTCGACCATGTTGCCCGTCTTACCGTAGGAGGTGCGGAAACGCAGGTCGCTCACCACGTCATAGCGGCGGAGTGCCAACTCTTTGAGGTTGAGCATTCCCGAAGCCGACCACACGGGCAAAAACTTCTCGTTGCTGCGCGAACCAAACTTGTTCGACGCGTCGAAACGCGTGTTGGCGCTGAGCGACAAGAGACTGCCGTAAGAATAGGAAAGGATGGCATAGCCGCTAAGGCGATGTGTTTTGTCGGCCTTGATCGAAGGGGTGTTGCTCGCCAACCACTTCGCGTAGTAGGGGAACTTCTGCACCTCTTCGGCCGTCATGTTCACATATTTCAGTCCGCGATCCTTATAAAAACCGCGCGTGTTGGTGCTGAATCCGTCGGTGTTCGACGTGTTCATTTCGTAACCCAGCGAGGCGCTCACCAGGTGCTTCTTGTCCGCTCCGAGTGCGTGACGCAAGTTGGCCTGTGCGCGCAAGGTGAAGTTTTCGCTCACATTGCGTCCCGAATTATACACCCCACCGTAGGGCAAATCGCTCTTTCCGTACTGCCCGGGGATGGGATCCACGCCGTATTCACTGTTGCGAAGCTGCGCTACGTAGTTCGATTTCTCGCCAAACCACGTGTCGTTGTCGCTCGTGTTGCGCTGATAGGAGGTGGTGAGGGTGAAATCGAGGAGTTGACGGAAGCGATAGGTGAGATCGAGCGCAGCCATGATGCCGTTCGAGGAGTAGTTTTTCTCCGTGTTGTCGATCTCGTTGAGAATATTGTAGCGGTATTTGTATTGTCCGTCCTTGTCGGTGCCCACATTGTAGGCGTGGCGCTGATAGTAGTAGTACGATCCGTCGTTGTTGAAGGCGGGCAGCGCACGGGTGGTGCCGTAAGCGTAGCCCAGCGGATCAATTTCGCCGGGGAGCTGCTCTTTCTTCTGCACATTGGCGTTGAGTCGCACATTGGCCTGGATCACTTTGGCAATGCGCGTCTGCATGTTGAGCGAAGCCGTGTAGCGATCGTTGCGATGACGGAGCTGTACCCCCTCTTCTTTGTTGTATCCGAGCGAAGCATAGTAGCGCGCGGTCTCACTTCCACCCGAAAGCGAAATCGTGTGGTTGTGGTTGAACGTATCGTGGGTCAACAGTCCGAACCAATCCGTGTTGGCCGTCTCGGCCTGACGCGCCTCAGCCACGAAGGTGTCATAATCGATCTGTCCCGTGACGTAGCGGTGATACGCCCCCTCATATCCCACCATGGTCATGTGATTGGGGAAGGCATAGTGGAGGTTCACCAGGTCTTGTCCAAAGCGCACGCGCTCCCTGCGAGTTCATCAGATTGATATTGCTGTCGGTATATCGCGGACGGGCGGTGTATTTGAACTGCGCATTGTAGGTGATGCGGGGCGGTCCCGGCTCACCTTTCTTTGTTGTCACGACAATCACACCGTTGGCAGCGCGGGTTCCGTAGAGCGCAGTGGCGGCGGCATCCTTAAGTACGTCGACACGCTCGATGTCTTGGGGGTTGAGTCCCGAGATGGCGTTACCGATGAAGTTAATGTAGTCGGGGTCGTTGAGCTGTTCGTTGGTCACATCGACAGGATCCGACAAGGGAATTCCGTCGAGCACCCACAGCGGTTCTCGATTGCCGATGAGGGTTGACGTACCGCGAATGCGCATGCGCGCCGTCGCACCGACTTCACCGGAGTTCTGCATGAACACCATGTCGGGCACGCGCCCTTCGAGTGCCTGTTCGAGACTTGTCATGCCGGGCATGAGGATCTCGTCCATTTTTAGCGAGGTGATCGAGCTGGTTTTCTCGCGTGTGCTGATCGTGCCGTAGCCCGTGACCACCGCTTCGCCTAAGCTTTTGGAATTGTCCTCGAGCATGAAATCGTAGTGCATCACGCCGGCTTTCGTTCCCTTCACCTGGCGTTGCATACCAATGTAGGACACGGCCACGCTCAGCCCTGCAGTGCTCTGACCGGCAGGGAGATTGATCACATACTTACCGGTCTCGTCCGTTTGAACGGTCCAGGTCTTTTTGCCTTGCTTCACTCGCACATAGGCGCCCACGAGCGGATCGCCTTGTTTGTTGAATACCATGCCCGTGAGCTGGTTGGCTTGGGGAGTCGTAGGCTGTTGAGCCGCTGCGGGGAGCGCAAAACTCAGCGCCGCACTCATCAGAAGACTCCCGACTAGCACTTTCGGGTGAGCTGATTTCCTCATGTATCGATGGTTTAGGGTGTTTTTATTTAAGAAAACCGCAAGATAAACAGCGGAGCGATGGCATATTCCCAAAGAATACACAGAATATTCAATTCGAAACGCAACGCCCACTGCAAAAATACAGACTTCGTGACAATCCGCCAATGTTTTACTTGTTTTTCTACGCCGTAATCTTTTCCTTTGTCTCGTTTTCGACACTATATAATTGCGAAATTACCAATTCCGTATGCTCTTCGTATGCAAATGCAGGCAGAATAACAAAAGAACGCCCGACCTTCGCAAAGAAAGGTCGAGCGTTCTTCTTCCTCGCGGCAGGTCGGTTCGAGATCCTGCGCGATGACGCGCTGCACATCGGGGAAAAAGGCGGAAAAGCTCCCGTGAAATCCGAAAAAATGGGGAACTTTCGTCACTCTCCTCCCTTTTAATGCGCGGGCAGCTCCAACAGCCGGCGCACCAGTGGGAGCACCACAGCCGAAACCACCGCGCCGTTCAACGAGTGCTCCCCGTCGAACACCACTAAATGCTCCTTACCATAGTGTTTGGCGAAATCCTTCTGGTGATTCACCCGCTTATCGTGCTCTCCGAACAAGCCCCACACGCGCTCCTTCTCGCCGGCGTCGACGCCCTTGAAGAGTTGTTTTTCCAACTCGCGAAATTGGTCGATCATCGTGCGATCCACCTTGAAGTCTTTGGCGCCGTCCTCGCGTTTGCTGTGAAAATTCGCGATGCCCCATGCCGTCAAACGTCAATCGTTTCGCCATGGAGAAAGCAGGATTGATGAGCACGCGGGGAATGCCCTCGCAGCATTTCGCCGTAGAGTCCGCCCATCGACGCGGTGACAATGAGATCGGGCTTTTCTCGGCCACCAGTTGTCGGAGAAACGGCATCGCCCTCAGCCGGCATGACGGGAATGTCAGGCGCCACGACCGTCACGTCGTCGGCATAGAGTTGGTCGCGCAGCATGATCGCCGTGCCGTTGTGCCCGCTCGAGGCAAAAACCATGGAGAAAGAGTATTTTTCATCGTGTTCGTCTTGTTGTCGCAACCCGCCCGTGCGGGTCTTTGCGCGAAGTTATGTACTTTCGGCCGAGCACGCAAGGCCGAGCACACAAAAATGCCCCGCACGACAAAGGCGCACCCTTCCTCACGGAAGTATGCGCCTTCTTCAGGGGTCACCTTTTCGACAAAGGCAACGCGCGTTGTCGTCGGTCAACAATATAACCCTGTGATACAACCATCGGCCGGGCAATCAAAACGACAAACGCATCCCGGCAAAGTAACTGCGGGGAGCCATCGGGCCGTAGATGTAAGCCGAATCGCGGGGATAGCCGCGGTCGAAGTCATCTTGATAGGCATCGAAGAGGTTTTGCACCCCGGCGTAGACTTGCGCCTTGTAGTAGCTGCGAATCGGTATGGTGTATTGCACCTTGAGTCCGCATTCGAAGAAAACGGGCGTCTTGAACGTGCGCGGTCCGAGCACCGTAACCGCATCCTGTCCCTCGCCGCTCATCACACGGTCGTGGCGCACCGTGGCCGACGGCCGACCTTCGAACTGGGCAAGTCCGATGGGTTTCGACAGATCGTCCTCTCCGTTGGCATCTTTGGCATAGTCGGTGGGAATCTCGTGACCGGTCAACATCGAACCGGTGAAATTACCGGTGAGCGACACGTCGAGGTGCTTCATCGGGGTGAAGGTCGAAACGAAATAACCATACACATTGGGCGTGCGATAGATGCGGCGCGTGGTGTAGGCATCGTTTTCGTTCCACTGCTGCGCATCGTTCCACCGGCTACTGTGGAAGGTGGCGCCGGCCTGGAGCGTCCAAACATTCGGCTGCGAGAGGCGGCCTTCCAGACTGGCACCCATCACCTTCGCTCCCGAAGAGTTGGTGCGCGTTTTCACGATCATGCCGTCGCGATTTGACTCCGTGAGGTTGAAGGCATCGTGCAGTTCGGTGTAGAAGCCCTCGGCCGTGAGATTCAATTGCCAGCCGTGGCCCAAACGGGTGTACCAGTCGGCCGAAACACTGAAGCTGTTCGACCGCTCTTCGTGGAGGTTCTTTGCATTCTCGATCACAATCAGGTCACCGCCGGCGTTGTCCACATGCAGATCCTCATCAAAGATCTGCGGTGCGCGGAATCCGGCGCTATAGTTGGCGCGCAGCACCCAATCGGGGGTCGGGTTGAAACGCACATTGGCACGCGGACTCAAAATGGCGTGGTCGAGCAGCGAATGCTTGTCCAAACGGCCGCCGACCAAGAAGCTCCACCGCTCCGTCTTCCACTCGTTTTGCAAGTAGCCCGATGCGGTGTGCACGTTCTGTTTGAGGTAGTTTTTGCGAAACTCGCTCTTGTCCTCCAAATCGTCGGGTTGTATTCCACGCCCACGGTGAATTGTGAGGGCATGAAGAGCAGGTGAGCAAAAATCGTAGGCATATTGCGCGCCGAGCACCCCGGTGTAGCCCTGTGTGCGGCCGTAGCTCACCAGTCGCTTGTTCATTTTCTTCGCTTCTTCGGTGTGAGCGGAGTGGTTTTGGCCTTTTCGAGAAATTCCGACACGGGGGTTTCACCGCCTCCGTAGTAACTTTCGCGCTGCACCTTCATAAATGAGGCAAAGGCATTGACGCGATGGCGGGTGTCGTCGGAGATGAAGCTGTAGTTCAGGCTTCCTGTGAGATTATTGTGTCGCAACCGCTCAGCGGTGTGGGCATTGTGGGGCTCATTGTCGAAGAGATCTCCGCCGCGGCGGAACTCGCGCGTGTTGTGCAGTTCGGCCGTCAACCGCGAAAGTTCGCTCAGGCGCGCAAAGCCGCGCAAGCCCACGTTGTTCCCGTCGAGCTTCGGCATTTCCGAATAGCCGTCGCCGTTGCGGTCGTAAGGCGAACGATGGTGCAGCTGCCCGAAGAAGGTCAGACCGAACTGGTTGTCGCCGGTCACATAGGTGGCATTGAGGTTGGTGTTGTTCTCAAACGTGTTCAGTCCGCCGAGTCCGCGAATCTCGTGCGACACCGCCGCCGAGGAAGCCGTGGGATCTTTCGTGATCACATTGATCACCCCGCAATGGCCGACGAACCGAAGAGCGCCGAACCGCCGCCGCGCATCACTGACGCGCTCGACTGCATGTTGGTCGGGATCTGTTCCAAAACCGTAGATACCCGCCAAAACTGCTGAACACGGGACGCGAATCGATAAGTACCTGCGAGTAGGGGGCCGTCGAGCCCGTTGATGCGCACTTGCGAAAAACCGCAGTTCTGGCAATTATCTTCCACGCGCACGCCGGGTTGGAATTTCAGCGCCTGCGAGAGGAACGAACTTTGCGTGTTGTCAAAGATTTTGGCGTCGAGCACATCTCACCAGCGTCGGGGCCAGTCGCCGTTTCGTCACGTTGCGCGTGGCCGACACCACCACATCGCCGAGCGCCAACTCGGGCACGAGTTCGAAGTCCGACACCAGCGTGGCATCAGGGGTGGTGGTCACCTTGTGTGTCTGCGGCACAAAGCCGGGCACGTCCACTTCGACCTGCAAGGCGCCGATAGGTAGATTCTTGAGCATGTAGTGCCCTGTCACGTCGGTCGACACCGAAATGCGGTGTCCTTTCACCGTCACCAAGACGTGGGGTAAGAACTCGCCCGTGGCTGAATTGCGCACATGCCCCACAATGCGCCGGGCCGGTCGTCGGGAGCGGCCAACACCGTGCTCGAAGCCGTAAAAGAAGGCGAGCAACAGAAGCAGAAAGAGGGAAAATACTTTTCTCATATTCTATTTTATATCATTATATTGTGGCCCCTTTCCGCCTTTCTCTGTGAAGGTGGTAGCCCGAGTGTTATTTTCTCACTGCAAAGTTCCTTTATTTTCACGACTTCTACAATACCTATAAAAGGGTAAAAAAGACATCCGTCCACGCGCCCTTCTCTTTCGTGCTCACTGCTTTCACATCACTAAATACCCACTTTTGGGTATTGTGCGCGTCATATTTATTTCAGTCGCACGCGATTTTGGAATCCGTCCGTCCCGGCGAGAGCCCACCTTTCGCACCAAAAACCAATAAAAGTCCGGCGTTCGCAGCAGCGAACGTCGGACCTTTACTGTGCCTGTGCTTTATTGCTTTCCGGCGAGGCGTGTTGAAGTGGCGCGGTGCCGAGACGAGATTAGCGCAGCGGTACTTCGGCAACAAGGCTGCGGCCGTCCACAAGTGTCAGCGTGAAGCGGAGCTTAGTGCAACCTTCGGCCGGCTGCTCCCACACCAACAGGCGGAAGGAAGGCACGTACAAAGAAGGCTCGGCCTTTGTTTTTAAGAGCCAATTGCTTTTTACGCTGAACGTATCGACGCTCGCTGCTTCGTAATGCTCGTGGAAAACGCCCTCCCTTGTGCGGAAGTTCACGTTCTTTCTCTGCCCCTGCAACAAGGGACAGGAGTAATTGCCCAGGTCGCGTGGATTTCCTTTGCGATCGATCCCGACCACCGAAAGTTCCTTCACCCCGAAGAGTCGAGGGGCCATGCCAATGGACTGCTGGAAAAGCGCATCGAGATCAGCATTGAACTGTGCGTCGCTTTCTTTTTGTCGGTAGATCGTGTCGCCGACGGCCACCACATGAAGGGAATAAGCCGACACCGACGGAAGGTTGTGCCGGGCGAAACATCGTGGTGCTGTCCATCGTGACGTGGAGCTGTCGAGGCAGCATCGGGACGACACGTCGGGGCTCGCTCACGCGAAGGCCGGCCGCCGTTGTGGAAACAACGTGCTCGAATGCCTTGCCATCGTAGACCTTGGCCGCATGAATGAGCGAGTCGGTGCTGATGAGTCCGGCGCGCTGCGTCGGTTCAGCATCGTCTTGGCAGGCAGTGGTGCAGAAGAGTCCGCTCAAGGCGAGCAGGAGAGAGAGCGAAAAGAGGGAATGGATGAGTTTCATAATCTGGCAGGATGGTCAAGAATGGACGTTTGTTCGTCGTAGTGTTGCAACGAAGTGGAAAGTTTGGTGCCGTCTTCCAATTCGATTTCGAGCAAAAGCCAAGCATAGGCTCGCCGAAGCTCAACAGGAAAATGGAAGTCTACCACCGGACACAGTTCACCGAAGATTTCGGGACGCGCATTGGCGGCATTTAGGAGGAGGTCGCCCCTGTGGCTACCGTAATATTCGCACAGCACGAGCTGCCCCGTTTGCTCTTTGTAGTGAAGGGGCTTCTCGGCCTTCTCAAATCCCCGGAAGGTGGCAGACTTGTTCGTCCACCGCCCGTCGACCGCCGTCTTTCTGCACCCCGCAGACGTGCATGCCCTTGATGCCGAAGAGCTCGGCGCGGTGCGCACGCCAAGCCCCAGCGTAGTGCGGCAGCGCTTGGCGAAATCGTCCATGAGGTCTTGGTGCACCGCGACGGTGTCGCCGACGACCAAAACGCGCACGGTGAGTTTCCCCCCGGAGAGCGAAGGCAAGAGAGGATATTTGGCAAAATTGCGGATCTCTCGGTTGTCCAAACTGAGCGGAACGACCGAAGCCGCCATGCATAGGGCGCGTCAACTTCAGACTCGTCTTTTTCGGTGATCAGCGGGAAAGCACTTGCGCGTTCTCGCAAAGTCACCTGCGGCGCAGCGCAAAGTGTCAGGCCTACCATCCAAAGGAGGACGGACAGAACAAACGAGGTGAATCTCATGAAACAAGTTCTTTTTAGGGGATTTCAGAAAGGGGAATAATTAAACTTCGACGCAAAGATAGAGAAAGAATTTGAGATAATTTGAAACAGTGCACAAAACATTCAGCATTCTTCAACCGTAACTCCACTTTGAAGCCTCCATAAGTCCCTCAAAACCGCAAGCCGCATCCCACGCTCACTCAATGCTCCTGTTCGCACTCCCTCACCCCCAAATGAGACAGAAGAAGGGCGTAGTCCGAACACCAACAAAAAGTCCGACGTTCGCAGCAGCGAACGTCGGACCTTTACTGTGCCGGTGCTTTATTGCTTTCCGGCGAGGCGTGTTGAAGTGGCGCGGCATGCCGAAGCGAGATTAGCGCAGCGGCACTTCGGCAACAAGAAAGTTCACAGCCGATAGCCGATGCCAAGATCAAGCACTAAATTCCACTGCCCCCTACGCTCCCACCCGTCGACAATGGGAGAGCGATAGAATTTCCACTTTGGCAAACCGAGTCCAATATACGAGAAAGCGGTCCATTGCTTGCCCAAACTAAGGTTGTAGCCCCAACCGGCATCTAAACCGCAGGAAACCACATAGTAGTCGTCATATTTCGCTGCAGCGAACAAACGAGCATTGTTCCAGGCAAGGTCTGAACGCAATGCCAAGTATCCACCGGCATTTCCGGGACGTACTCCGGAATAATACCAGCGAGCCTCCAATTGAAACGTCGGGACGAAGCCACCAAACTTCATGTTCGGATTACCATAAACCATTCTTCCCCATTCGGGGTGAAGGTCAAAATGCCCTACCAAACTAAACCGTGAAGCAACACGTTGCTCGTAGCTGGCACCGGCATAAAACAGTCCCAGTTCTGCACGCCACCCACTTTCCACCGTTGGCGCCGCATCTTGCGCGGCGGAACGAATAATTCCAAGGCAGAGCAAAGCCGTCAGGAAAAGAGACTTCTTGAAGAAGAGGAAATTCTTTTTCATAAAAGACGAATTAAAATACCCTGCAAAGATACCCAAACATACCAACCCACACAAGAGCTAATACAAAAAAAACTTAATCTACCCCAAGCACAAAAACTCCCCGGGAACTCAACAAGTCAATCAAAGCCCCCACCGCTCCGCTTGTTTTCCGCCGCCGCGTCGGTCGGGTGCCCTCTGCTGCAGCTCGGTTCAGGTCGCGCCGCGATTTAGAGAGCGTCACCATCGCCACGCCCGTGAAGATCAGCGCCGCGGCCACCGCGTGCGTCACGGTCAGCACCGCCAGGCCGAGCAAGATGCTCACCAAAGCCGCCACAATGGGCTGCACATAGTTGTACATGCTCACCACCGTGGGGCGCAACACCTGTTGGCCGCGAATCATGAGCAGATAGGCCGCAAACGTGCCGCACACCACCACATAGGCCGTCTCGGCATAGGTTTTCAGCGGCACCTCCGCCCACGGCGTCGACAGCACATGCGCGCCGGTGAAGGGCCAAATGATGCACGTCGCCGAGAGGAACATCCACTTGTTGACCGTCACCACCGAATAGCGCTTCGCCAATCGGCCGAAGACAGTGAGATAGATGGAATAGGAGAATTGCGCCGCCAGACACAGCAGGTCGCCGCGCAAATTGCCCGTCCCGACACTCGCGCCCGGCGGCACGCGCACTCGACCACACCAAGAGCAGCGCCCCCCATGCAGCCCAGCGCCACCCCGACGGCCTTGCGCCACGTCACGGGTTCGCGCAGCACGAGCGCCGAAAGCACGAGGGCGAAAATCGGCATCGACGTGGTGGCAATCCCGGCATTGATGGGCGAAGTGAGACTCAGTCCCACCGTGAAACAACATTGGTTGCCCACCAGTCCAAAACACCGCGGCCACGCAAAGCTACAGGATGTCGCGCCGCGAAATGGCTTCGCGCGGCACGAACAAGGAGGCGATCCAAAAACAGCAACGCCCCACCCTGCCACACGAAAACGACACCATGTCGATGCCGTCGAACCCGTGGGTCATCGCGTCCTTGCCGAGCGGAGACATCAAGCCCCAAAACGTCGCCGCGCCGATCAGACTGAGGTGAGCGGTGAGGGGAACGGAATTCGTGCGCTTTTCGGCACGCGGTGTTGCATTCGACACCGTGGTGTCAACGGAGGGAGAATCTTTCATGCGCTATTTTCAAACAAAACGATTTTTTACTGCTGCGAAGTTACAATTTTCTACACAATGCGCGTTCCTCGTTCGGCGCTATTGCGCCGCGCACTAGTTTCCGCTGCTTAGCGCGGGAAAACGCTCAACGAATACACGCCGGTGTACTCCGCTTCGTCAAACACCGTCCCACTTCCTTCCACCCAACTACCGAAAACGTCCCGCGCCTTTTCTCCGTCAGTTCCCCGTTTTCAATCAAAACTCCGCTTGTTTTTCTTCGTCGGCGGCACCCCGCCTCACGCCCCTTCACAACCTGCGGCCAACGCGCGCGCGTACACACGCACGTCAGCAGCTTTTCGATTTTTGCCTTCACGTCTTCACCCGTAGGGCGCAGTTTTCTCATTCTCAGCGCATAAAGTGTGAAGGATTTTGCGCTTTTGCCTTCACCGCATTTCGCGGTTTTGCTCCGCTACCATGGAGCAGCGATTGAGCAAAACGCTCCCTGCGAGAAAGGAGTGAAGGAAAGGGTGAAGGCTTGCGAAGCTCACTCCTTCACCCACAACAAACTGAATCACAACCACTTGCAGATCCCATTAACAGTATGATACAAATCAAAAATCTTCACACTTAACCTACTGCACAACAAGTAGTTGTGGCCATCAGGTGAAGAGGTGAAGGAAAAAAACAAATAACCGCTGAGCGCGCGTGCGCGAGAGAGAGAAAAACACGTTGGAACGCTACCAGAGACGCGGAGAGGATCGCACCCACCGAGCAAAAACAACCATTTGTCAAGTTCACTTTTCGAAAAACAGACACACTGAACCATTTTTATGCAGAAAACACATCTGATGTCAAAATCACATTCAAAAAAACGAAGAAAAAGGAGAGGCACAATTCAGGAAAAACCGTAAATTCGCAGAAATCGATCCGCACTTTGCCCATTGCGGTCAGCAGCGGCCGCTGCCTCCGTGCTTCGCCCGCGGCATCGGTCGACCGATCTATCTATTTTCACCCCCAAATCACTCCAACACATGAAGCAATTTCTACTTCTCGTTCTCACTGCCCTGCTGAGCCTGAGCGCCGGCGCACAAACACGTACATTCACCGACAAGCTCACGGTGGAGCTCGGCGGAAAATCGGGCACCACCGAACCCCTCACTGCGACGGTCTACCTCACCGAGCACGACGGTAAGGTGGATCTCGAATTGCGCAACTTCGTTTTCAAAGCCAGCAGCGGCGATCCTCTCGGCATCGGCAACATCAAACTCAGCAACCTGCCCCTCACGGACGAAGGCGAGAAAAAGTCGTTCAAAGGTACGGGCAAAGCCACCCTCACCCCGGGTACCCTGCCGGTATTGCGTTTTGATGGCCAGTTTTGCGAAATCCGTCGATATGAAAGCCGAGGGTTATGTCACGGCCGACAGCCCTCAATTTCGCCCCTCGACTTCCAGTGCCGCGCATGCCGGTGGCAATGAAGGTACGCTTCGGCAACTGGGCCGTGACGGGTCTGCGCACCGCATTGAATGACGCGCAGACTGCCGCGGTCTACACGCTCGACGGTCGCCGCCTCCAAGCCCTTCCCTGCCCGCGGAGGCGTCTACATCGTGGGCGGCCGCAAAGTGGTGCGTTGACCCAACGACCCTGCCCACAGCGACAGCCGCTCCGCCGCATCGAGCGGAATCATTCCAACAGCAAAACGGCACCGATGGTCCCCAACTATCGGTGCCGTCGCCGTTTCACGACCAACGAAGCGCACAAAAAGAAAAAAATTGCACAATCTACTCACGTAGAAGTCAAGGTAATATTCGGCGGAAAATCGTATTTTTGCAGTGTACCCATCTTCAACTTTTTGCTATTCCGTTTCTCCGCCCCTTATGGCGAGGGGTGCCCCCATTGTCGCGGTCGGAAGGAACGCTTTTTAGACTTCCCAATTCATTCCAACACATGAAACATTTTTCTACTACTTATTTTCGCGGCCTTGCTGGGGCTGAGCGCCGGCGCACAAACCCACACCCACACTGACAACCTCGTGGTGGATCTGGGTGGAAAAACAGGAACCACCGCTCCGATCACCGCCACCGTTTATCTCACGGAGCACGACGGGAAAGTAGATCTCGAACTGCGCAACTTCGTCTTCAAGGTCGGGGGCACCAGTACGCCTGTCGGCCATATCAAACTCAGCGACCTCACCGTGACTCCCGACGGCGACAAGCAGCGTTTCAGCGGCAAGGGGAAAGCCAAACTCACGCGCGGCGATCTGCCGGGCTACTTCTTTTGGATGTCCTCGCTCATGTCTTCGCTCGAAATGGAGGCCGATGGCTATTTCACGGCCGACAGCCTGAACTTTTGCCCTCGACTTCACTGTTCCTTCAAGGGAAGATGAAAGTAAAATATGGCGGTGGACGACAACGGGCGTGCAAACGGCAGTGAGTGCGCCGACTGACGAAGCCGTCATACGCTCGGCGGTCGTCGCCTCGAAGCGCTCCCGCACGCGGCGGCGTCTACATCGTGGGCGGTCGCAAAGTGGTGCGCTGACCCCATGATCCTTTGCCGTGTGCGCACAGCCCCTTGGGCTCGCACGGGCAAAGGGGCTGCGCGAGGCGAAAAACGAAGCCGTAAGCTCGCAGTGCACGGGGAACGAAGAGACGCACGAAAGACTTTTGAGATTTATTGTCGCTGCTCGCGACGGCATGTGGAGAGAAGTTCGTAATTTCGCTGCTATAGTTTCCCAATTTCTCGGTTATGTCACGCTTGATCAGACTCTTCTTGCTTTTCGTTTTCTCCTTCGTTGCCCTTTCAGTCTCCGCACAGAAGGACAGCATTCCCACCGATCTGCCCAAAGCAGACAATGGCGAGGCGCCGGCGATGCCCATCAGCATCGAGGTGGGGAAATCGTGGTATAAAGGCGACAGCATCCGGCCGTGATCTTTCCCGCGATCTACAAATACCCGCCGCTGGACTTCGCCAACGAAAAGGAACGACAAAACTATTCTCGTTTGGTGCAAAACGTGAAGTTGCTCTTGCCTTTGGCAAAAATGGCGCGGGCCACGATCGTCGAGACCTACGACTACATCCAGACGCTGCCGACGAAAAAGGAACGCCAGGCGCACATCGATGCCGTAGAGGCCGGTTTGAAAAAGGAATACACCCCGATGCTCAACCGCTTATCGCGCTCGCAGGGTCGCCTGCTGGTGAAACTCATCGACCGCGAAACGAACCAAACGGGCTACCAAATTGCCAAAGCTTTTCGTGGGAGCGTTTAAGGCGAACCTCTATCAGGGCATCTCGTTCTTCTTCGGGCTGAACCTGAACAAGCACTACGATCCGGAGGGCGACGACCGCTACACGGAACGCGTGGTGCGCATGGTGGAGAGCGGACAACTCTAACCCCCAGTCGCACGCTCGCGACGCCCGAAAAGTGCGACGACACACGGACGGCACCGCGCCACTTCCCCCAATGGATCTCCTCGAACACTGCAATCGTTTGACCGAACCGGTCGAAATCTCTCCCCTCGGACAGGCGATTTGCTCCCCGCTCGAATACAAAACAGCTCAGCACGTCGATTCGTCACGTGCTGAGCTGTTTGTCTTTGCAGGGAAATCTCCCGATTTCGGGCGTGGGCAATCATTAGCTCGCTTGCGAAGCACTCAACCTATCATATAATACACAAAACACGCCTATTTTCCGATTCATAATATGAGTTGAATGGGATAACCACCCGGACTGAGTAGACAAGCCACGCACTCACAAAAACCAGAAGTGTGCCTCTGCGTGCGTTCTCCCGATCAAAGCGTTTGTGCCAACTGCCAACGGTCGGCGAACAGCGCAATCTCTCTGCGCGGGATGCCGATATGTGTGGCCAGAGTCGGCATATACCGGCAGTTTGCGCATAGTCTATTCTTTTTTTGAGGCGCGTCGCCGATTGACAAGGGCGATGTCCTGGAGTCGCCGACCTAGTTCGTCGTCTTGGGCGAGATGGAGGATGTCGGCCTCGAGCTGGAGGGCATAAAGCACCCGCAAATAGATACCGATGGACACGGTGGGGACTCCTTTTTCGATGCGAGAGACGGTCAAAGTGGAACAAGTGGCGCGATCGGCCACCTGTGCCACGGTGAGATTGCGACGCAGACGAGCAAGCTTGATTTGTTCGCCCACCACCTGCATGTATTGTGCTAACTTTCGCGGCAACTTCGTGCCCATGGTGCGTTTCGACATAAGTTCAACCTATCATATAATAGGCAAAGATACGATTTTATCTTTTCCATAATAGAGATTGGGAGCAGAAAACGCGAAAAGACGCGGCGTTCTCTCCACCCCAAAATATCCCGGCCGCTTGTGCGCAGGGCGGATGTGAGGGCAATTTGAGCGAAAGGAGGCGCAGATACCAAAAAGGGGCGTGCCCGAAAAAGGCACACCCCTTTGCGGAGAGCGGAAATGGTAGCGCGTGCAAGGGCTTCCGATTTACTTCTTGATGCTCTTGAGCTCGACTTTGAAAATCAGCGTGGAGAAGGGCGGAATGCCGCGTGTGCCCGCTTCACCGTAAGCCAAGGTGTAGGGGATGACGAGTTCGTATTCGGAACCCACGGGCATGTGCTTGAGGCCCTCTTGCCAACCCTTGATGACCTGGTTGAGGGGAAGCTGGTGGTTTCGCCGCGCTTGTAGCTGCTGTCGAACACCGTGCCGTCGATCAGTTTGCCTTCGTAGTTCACCTCAACCGTCGAAGTGTCGGTGGGCAGTGCGCCGTTGCCTTTGCGCACGGCCTTGTAGAGCAGACCGGAGGGAAGAGCGACGACGCCCTTCTGCTTCTTGTAGTTCTCGAGATAGGCGAGATTGGCCTTGCGGCGCTCGTTGAGTTGATAGTCGCGCTGATCGTTCACCACGGTCTTGGCCGAATCGGGCGAGAAGGAAGCGCGACCGGCGATGCCGTCGGACATACCTTTGAGAATGAGCGATGCGTCGGCATAGTTTGCCGTCTCACTGCCACCGAAGGTGCGGTTGAGCACCACGACGTTGGCCTTGACCTGTGCAGCGATGTCGGCACCGTGACGATGGCACGATAGCGGGCGATCTCAGCGTCGGAGAATCGGCCTTCGAGTGCTTGTCCGAGGGCAAGGTACTGCGTGGAGTCGATGCCTTGCGTCTGGAGCAGATAAGCCTTCATGTCGGGCACCTGGGCTACACCGTAGGCGTAGGAGAAATGCGTACCCGTGGCGGCCTTACCGGCAGGGAGATCAGACTTCACGGCAGCGGGCGTGGTCTTTTTCTTCTTGGGAGTTTTGGGAGCGGCAGCTGCGCTGAGCGTGAAGAGCGCCAACACCGCGAAAGCGAAATGACGAATTTTCATAATACGAATGATAAGCTGAATGAGTAAAATCCGACACTTCCGGTGTGGCATGGTGAGCCACACCGGAGGCGCCGGGTCGATCTACGCTTTCATTTCCCCGCGGGAGAAGCGAAAGCGCCTATACGTTTACTGAACCTGTACAGGCATTTCCTTTCCCTCGGGCATCTGCGGCTGTGCGCCTTGGGGCATTTGGGGTGCTGCGGGAGCATTCTTCACAGCGACGAGCTTGATCTTGAAAGTCAGTGCAGAGTAGGGAGGGATGGGTCCGCTCTCTTGAGCACCGTAAGCTTGATCCCAGGGAATGTAGACAATCCATTCGGCGCCCACCTTCATGTTGGTGAGTGCAGTCGTGAAGCCGGGAATGACACCGCCCACGGGGAACTCAACGGTCTTGCCGTTCGACGAATCGAAGGTCTTGCCACCAATGAGTTTACCTTCGTAGGAGACCTCAGCGATTTGGTTGCGCGTGGGTGTGGCACCGGTACCGGGCGTGAGTTCCTTGTAGTAAACACCACCGGGAAGTGCTTTCACACCGGGCTGCTTGGCCATCTGCTTGATGAAGTCTTCGTTCTTCTTCTTCATGGGACCGTAGAGCTTCTCGTTGGCCTTGGCCGTCATGGCTTCAATACGAGACTGGAGGAACTGACCCACCGACTGCGTATTGTAGGCCACGCCTCCCTTGTCGAAGAGCGCGCTCACGCCGTTTTTACCGTCGAGCATACCGGCCAGGAACATAGCGCCCGAGAGGTGCTTGGTGGAGTCCTTACCGAAGATTTGCTGTTCGATTTGGGGGAAGAGACGCGACTTGACGTTCATACCGGCTTGCATACCCATCTGGTACGCCATTTCCTTTTTGTCGTCGCCGGCGTTGATACCATCCTTCATACCCTTGAAGAAAGCATCCACATAGGCCGAGTCAGAACCGGCCTGCATGAGGTAGCCTTTGATCATTTCGGGCGTGGGCGCCTGCGCCATACCGAGGGCATAGAGATGGTGTCGTTGTCGTTAGACAGGCTAACCGACGATTTTTTGTCCTGTTTACCTCCGCAAGAGGCGAGGAAAGTCATGGGCACGAGGAGTGCACCGAGGATAAATTTATTCATTGCGTTGTTTTTTTGTTTCGGGGAATGGGAGGATTTATTTGCCTTCGATACCGATCAGTTCGACATCAAAGATGAGCGCGGCGTAGGGAGGGATGCTGCCACCGGCACCCTGTGCGCCATAGGCGAGATCGAAGGGGATGAAGAAGCGGAATTTCGATCCGATGCTCATGAGTTGAAGTCCCTCGGTCCATCCGCGGATGACACCCTGGAGGGGGAAGCTGGCGGGTTCGCCTCGACGATAGCTGCTGTCGAAAACGGTGCCGTCGATGAGTCGTCCCTCGTAGTGGCAGGTAACGGTGTCGGTGGGTGTGGGTTTGATGCCGAGTGCCGGTGTGAGCACTTCGTACTGCAAACCGGTTTCGGTGACTTTCACGCCTTCTCGCTTGGCGTTTTCGGCGAGAAAGTTTTCGCCGGCTTCGCGTGCGGCCTTGCCTGCGGCTTCTTGCTGTTCGCGCAGGAATTCCTGCACGAGACCTTGGGCTTGCACTTCGGTCATTTCGAGTTTCTCACCATTGAGCACTTGTTCGACGGCGCGGGTGAATTCACCGGTGATGAGTCCTTCGATGTTCATCCCTTTGAGGTTGTTGCCAATGATCAGGCCGAGGGCGTAAGAGAGTTTTTCCATAAACTACGGAGCGAGTTATCTTTTTCTTATTGATATTCAGTGAGCAAAGATACGAATTTATCGTTTTGCCACGCGGTTTTAGTTACTATTTTTTTCAGTGCGCTGCGCTTCTTCCCGATAAATTTTTGTCGATGATGATGCCGGCGAGGGTAAAATCCGAAAAATGGCGGTGATGTGCGACAACGTACCGTTGATCTGTGCTTTGCGGTCGTTCCAGGAATGATGGAGCAAGTCGGCACGTCCCTCCTCGTGGTCGGTGCTTTCGGCCACAGTGGGTTCGGGTTCGGTGATGTCGTCGACCCCAAGATTGGGCAGCACCTCGTCGGAAAACACACAACGGAACTTGCGTTTCGGCCAAGTCTTGGCGCGTTTGAACTTGTTGCGCAGTGCGCGGGCCAGCGGGCAGCCGCGAACGTTACCGAACTCGGCAATTTGCACGCGCGTGGGATCCATTTTCAGCGCCGCTCCCATCGACGAGACGAACAAAGCTCCGGTCTGCGTGGCACGCAAGATGAGATGCGCTTTTTCGGCAAGCGAATCGATGGCGTCGATGATCACGTCGTAAGTGTCGAGCGCGAAGGTCTCGGCATTTTCTGCACAATAAATATCCTGCACCGCGCAGATCTCGGCATCGGGATTGATGCTGAGCAGGCGTTCCCGCACCACCTCTACTTTCACACGCCCCACGGTCGGTACGGTGGCGGGCATTTGGCGGTTGACATTCGTGATGCTCACCCGATCGGAATCGACCAGTGTGAGCCGGCGCACGCCCGACCGCACCAAACTCTCGGCGCACCAACTTCCCACACCGCCGACACCGAAGAGGATGACACGCAAGGCGCCGATGCGTTGCAGCACCCGATCACCCACCAGCAAGCGTGTGCGGTGAAAAATGTGCTGTTCGCGGTCAGTGAAAGCGGAGGAGGGGGCAGAAGAATCCAAAGGTTGCGACATAAAAATGGGAGTGAATTGAAAAAACGAGGGAGAAAACGGAGAAAAACGGGGAAGAAATCGCGCAAAAGTCAAAAACTGCGCCAACGCGTCGCGCAATTGTGCCAAACCTTCAGAGGCTTTTGGCGCGAATCACGTGCACTTTTCGTCCGTCGGGCACCTCCACTTCCTGCGGATCGATGAGGAAGATCGGCGTGCCGGGGCGAACACAGCGCACCAATCCCGCGGCGGGATACACCACCAGCGAGGTTCCGACGATCACCAGCGCATCGGCGGTCGCCACCCACTCGGCGGCGCGCTCGATCAGGGGCACCGATTCGCCGAACCACACAATGTAAGGGCGCAACAAGCTCCCGTCGCCGGCCTTTTGCCCGGGCAAAATATCAAGATGCGGAGGGGCGAGCGTGACGATGTGGAACGGGTTGTTCGGATCGCGCGAAGAACAAGCTTTCATCAGTTCGCCGTGCAAGTGCAACACCTGCGAAGAGCCGGCGCGCTCGTGCAGATCGTCCACATTCTGCGTGACGATGCGCACGTCGAAGTCGTTTTCCAGTTCGGCCAGGAGTTCATGTCCCCGATTGGGGCGCGCTTCAACCAACTGCCGGCGCAGTCCGTTGTAAAACTCGTTGACGAAATTGGGATCGCGCTGCCATCCCTCGGGCGTGGCCACCTGTTCCACGGGATGCGTTTCCCAAAGTCCGCCACTGTCGCGAAAGGTGGCAAATCCACTCTCGGCGCTCATACCGGCGCCGGTGAGTACCACGATTTTTTTCTGCTGTGCTGTCATATCATTTACCATGAATCAACACTGCAAAAATACGCTTTTTTCAAGTTCACTTCCCCATCTATCCCGGCAAAGTGCTACCACAACGCGAAAAAAGCGGGCCTCGTCCACATTATCGACAAAGAATGCTTACCTTTGCTTCTAACACTTATATCAACGACACGTATGAATTTAGTACGCACTCGCGACGGGCACAACTATCTCACCCCGTTCCTCCTCGTCACCACCCTGTTCTTTTTATGGGGCTTCGCCCACAGCATACTCGATGTGCTGAACAAATATTTCCAGGAAGCACTGCGCCTGAGCAAAACCGAATCGGCTTTCATCCAGTTGTGGTCTACGGCGGTTATTTCCTCATGGCGCTGCCCGCCGGCGCCTTCATTCGCCGCTTCGGCTACCGCGCCGGTGTGCTACTCGGTCTTGTCCTCTACGGCATCGGCGCGCTGCTCTTCATTCCCGGCGCGCAGATCATGACCTTCCCCTTCTTCCTCGGCTGCCTCTTCATCATCGGGTGCGGACTCACCTTCCTTGAAACCTCTGCCAACCCCTATGTCACCGTGCTCGGCGCCCCCGAACACAGCGAACAGCGCATCAATTTCTCGCAAGCCTTCAACGGTTTGGGCTGGATCCTCGGACCCGTGGCGGTAGCTACTTCCTCTTCACCGGAAAGGGCCAATCGCCCGACATCTCCATGCCCTATCTGCTCATCGGCATCGTGGTCATGATCGTCGCCCTCGTGTTCTCGCGCGTTCGTCTGCCCGAGATCACGCCCGAGGAGGACGAACTCACCCAGGCCGAGGAAGCGGCACTCGAAGCCGGGGGCGATCACAACCACAGCGACCTCCATGTGCTGCTGCGCAACGGCGCTTTCCTCTTCGGATGGATCGGCATTTTTCGTCTACGTGGCGGCACAGACCGGCGTGAACAGCTTCTTTATCAACTATGCTGTGGAGAGTGCGGGCATCGATCGCGGCGACGCCGGTCTCATCCTCGGTTTCGGCGGTATGGGGCTTTTCTTCGCCGGTCGCATGCTCGGCAGTTGGATCATGCAATACATCCGCGCCGAACGCCTTCTTGCCATTCTCGCCCTCATCGCCGCCCACTGCACCATGCTCGTCGTGGCCTCTCCCGGCCGCGTGGGTTTCGAGGCGCTGCTCACCGTTTATTTCTGCGAGAGCATCATGTTCCCCACCATCTTCGCCCTCGCGCTCCGCGGTTTGGGTCGTCGCACGAAAACCGCTTCGTCGCTCCTCATCATGGGCATCGTCGGCGGTGCCGTGGCTCCTCTGCTCATGGGGTTGATTGCCGACCACTCTTCCATGGCCTACGGCTTCATCGTGCCCCTCGTTTGCTTCTTCATCATCGCCGCCTACGGTGGTTTCGTGGTGCGCCGCAGCGCTCGCGCGAAGCACCGCCACTGATTGTTCGATCCTCCCCATCATGGCTCACAAGAAAAAGATGAATGCGGCCGCCATCGCCGCCTATAAAACCGAGAACGAAAACTTTCTCGCCAATCTCCGCGGCCGCACCGCATACAAGAGTTGCGCTGTGGCGTGCTCTCAAGGTGGTGCAAACAGCCCCCGCTCCGCCGGGCCGATGCCGACGAGCGCACGCTGCGCCGCCACAATGCCACGCCCGCTCCGCGCTCGGTGGTCACGGTTCATTACGAAGGACGCCTCATCGATGGGCAGGTCTTCGACTCCCTCTCGCCGCGGGGCCGCACGCCACCCGGCCTTCCGCGTCAACGAACTCATCACCGGTTGGCAAGTGGCGCTCGTCAACATGCACATCGGCGACGTATGGGAGCTCTACGTTCCCGCCGCTGCCGGCTACGGTGAGCGAGGTGCCGGTCGCGACATTCCGGGACACAGCACCCTCATCTTCCGCATCGAACTCTTAGACATCGCATAAACTATTTTCATGAACCATAGCATCGTCGTCAAAGGCGCGCGCGTCAACAATCTCAAGAACATCGACGTCGAGATTCCGCGCGAGCAATTTGTCGTCATCACCGGCCTTTCCGGTTCGGGAAAAGTCTTCATTGGCCTTCGACACCCTCTATGCCGAAGGTCAGCGGCGCTATGTCGAAAGCCTTTTCGGCCTACGCCCGCCAGTTTCTCGGGCGCATGAACAAGCCCGAGTGCGACTACATCAAAGGGCTGCCTCCGCCATCGCTATTGAGCAGAAAGTCAAGACGAACAACCCGCGTTCCACCGTCGGCACAAGCACCGAAATCTACGAATATCTCCGTCTGCTCTTCGCCCGCGTGGGACATACCTACTCTCCGGTGAGCGGCGAAGAGGTGCGTCGCCACAGCGCCGACGACATTGTCGCTGCCGCCCTGCGCCGGCCGGCCGGCACGCGCTTCACCGTGCTCGCTCCCCTGCGCCTGCTCCACGAGCGCACATTCAAAGAGCAAATCGAAGTGCTGCTCCAGCAGGGGCTTTCGCGCTTGGATCTCGACGGCGACATGGTGCGCATGGACGAAGCGATTGAAAGCCCCGCCGCCGTGGCGCGCCACGAGAAGGCCTTGGCCGAAGGCCGCCTCTTCCTCCTCCTCGACCGCCTGGCCGTCGACGGTTCGAAAGACGGCGTGACGCGTCTCACCGACTCGGTCGAAACGGCACTCTACGAGGGCGACGGCGAATGCCTCCTGCGTTTCTATCCCGATCGCACGCTACAACGCTTTTCCACCCGCTTCGAGGCCGACGGCATCACCTTCGAGGAACCGAGCGACAACCTTTTCTCGTTCAACAATCCCGTGGGAGCGTGCCCCCGCTGCGAGGGCTTCGGCCGCGTGGTGGGCATCGACGAGCACCTTGTCGTCCCCAATCGTTCGCTCTCGGTCTACGATGGCGCCGTGATGTGCTGGCGCGGAGCGAAACTCAGCCAGTGGCAACAGGAATTCATGCGCCGCGCTGCCGCACACGACTTCCCCATCTTCGAACCCTACTACAAACTCACACCCGCCCAGCGCGATCTGCTCTGGCACGGCGGTCCCGGCATGGCTTGGGAGGAAGGCGATGTCGATGTGTGCATCGATGGCTTCTTCCACGCGCTCGAACAAGGCGCCTACAAGATTCAAAACCGCGTGATGCTCGCCCGCTATCGTGGCAAAGCCGAGTGCCCCGTTTGTCACGGCACGCGCCTGCGCCCCGAAGCCCTCTACGTTCGCGTGGGCGACCGCACCATTGCCGACCTCGTGCGTATGTCGGTGGCTGATCTCGCCCGATGGTTCGACGCTCTCACCCTCTCCGAACACGATGCTTCCGTCGCCCAACGTCTGCTCGTCGAGATCCGCAGCCGCCTCCGTTTCCTCAACGAAGTGGGACTCGGCTATCTCACACTCGACCGCCTCAGCAATTCGCTTTCGGGCGGCGAAAGCCAACGCATCAACCTCGCCACCTCGCTCGGCAGTAGCCTGGTGGGCAGTCTCTACATCCTCGACGAACCCTCCATCGGGCTCCATTCTCGCGACACCGACCGACTCATTCGCGTCTTGCGCCAACTTCGTGATGTGGGCAACACCGTCATCGTCGTCGAACACGACGAAGACATCATCCGCGCCGCCGACCACCTCATCGACATCGGTCCCGAAGCCGGTCGACTCGGCGGCGAAGTGGTGTGGCAAAGGCAAAGTTCCCGGCCGAAGGAGCCGCCCACCACACCGGCGCCACCGTGGGACGCAGCCACACGCTCAACTTCCTCACCGGTGCCGAGTCCATTCCCGTACCGACCTCGCGCCGCCGGTGGAACCGCCACATCGACATCATCGGTGCTCGCGAGAACAATCTCCGCGGCATCGACGTGCAATTCCCGCTCAACGTACTCACCGTCGTGACGGGGGTGTCGGGTTCGGGCAAATCCACCCTTGTGCGCGACATCTTCTATAAGGCCCTCTTGCGTCAGCTCGACCAGTCGGGCGACCGCCCTGGCGAATACGCCGAGCTCACCGGCGACCTCGACGCCATTCAAGCCGTAGATTTCATCGACCAAAACCCCATTGGCCGCTCCACGCGCTCTAATCCCGTCACCTACGTCAAAGCCTTCGACGAAATCCGCAAACTCATGGCCGAACAGCCCTTGGCGCGCCAAATGGAAATGGACGCCAAGTATTTCTCATTCAACACCGACGGCGGTCGCTGCGAAGAATGCAAGGGCGAAGGCACGGTGAAAGTGGAGATGCAGTTCATGGCCGATCTCGTACTCGAATGCGAATCGTGCCACGGTCGCCGCTTCAAGAACGAGGTGCTCGATGTGCGTTTCGAGGGACAAAACATTTACGACATTCTCGAAATGACGGTCGACCAAGCCCTCGACTTCTTCGAAGCGCACGGCAAGAAGAAGATCGTCAAGCGCCTCCGTCCGCTCCGCGATGTGGGACTCGGTTATATCAAACTCGGGCAGTCGTCCTCCACCTCTCGGGCGGCGAGAACCAGCGCGTGAAACTGGCCTACTACCTCGCGCAGGAGCGTGCCGTCCCCACGCTTTTTCATCTTCGACGAACCCACCACGGGACTTCACCTCCACGACATCAACCGCCTTCTCTCGGCCTTCAACGCCTTGATTGAGCGCGGCCACACGTTGATTGTGATTGAACATAATCTTGATGTCGTAAAAACGGCCGACCACGTCATCGATCTCGGTCCCGAAGGCGGTGCCGGCGGTGGCGACCTCGTCTTTGCCGGCACCCCCGAAGCGCTTGTCGCCTCCGGCCGCGGCTACACCGCGCGCTACCTCGCCGAGAAACTCGCACCGCAATAGGCTTCCCCCACTTTCTGACAAAACCGGTCGGCCGCACTCGGAGTGCGACCGACCGGTTCCTTATCTTCGTCCACCTTACTTCATTTTTTCGAAAAACAAAACCCTATTTCCCGACAACACTTCGCATCCCAAAACAGCATATCGGGTACAAAAGCCGCCTCCCTGCAGGGCCGTCACTTGACAATTTGATCCCAAGCCACTATTTATTCGAAGAAAAAGTCACTTTCTTTTTGCACATTAAAGCACACGGGCTTATCTTTTGCACCATCATTAAACAAATAAATCACTTAACCGATGGATCAAAATAAAATCAATATGTTCCTCGCCACCAACGCGAAGTTTTTCACCCCCGCACAGCTCACCGACCTGCGTAACCGCATAACGGAGCTTGACGACTCCATCTTGATGTACACTTCGCAGTTCAAAGATCCAACGACAGCCCCTCATTCTCTCTATTTTCACAGGTGGCTTGGGTATTGATCGCTTCTACATCGGGGATACCGGTCTGGGAATCGGCAAGCTCCTCACCGGTGGTGGCTGCGGCATCTGGAGCCTCATCGACTGGTTCCTCATCATGGACGATACGCGCAACAAGAACTACCAAATCATGATGAACGCCATTATGATGCATGGCCAAGTTTAAGCCGTCACTTCACTAGTTACCATGCGAAATGCGTATTAACACCTGCTCAATCGCATTTCGTCCGCTAATCGCGTAACAAAAAGGTCCACTACATCCGTCAAAAATGACGATGGCTCGACACATCGCGTCTGCCTTCAGACGGTTCGCCTTTTTCAAAACAAAAGTGAAGAGAAATCCCCGTTTCTCTTCCACTTTTCATCTACACCCCACTTATCCCTTTCACATGTCGCGCCGTCGCACACTTCTTTTTGTCCTCTTCGTCCTCTTTGTCCTTTGGCTTTGGGGCAATCTCTCCGGACTCCCGTGGGGCATCCCCTGCCTATTCCACCAATTCACCGGTCTCTCCTGCCCCGCCTGCGGCACGCAACGCGCCCTTTTCGCCCTCCTGCACGGCCATCCCCTCACGGCCTGGCACTACAACTATTTTCTGCCCTTCGCTGTCCTCCTCGTCGTCGCACTCGCATTTCTTTCCCGCCGCAAGAGCCCACTCTATCGTACGCTCACCTCACCAACCGCACTGATCATCTATGGTTGCATCATGCTGGTCTGGCTCATTGTCCGCAACCTGTACGGAGTTTGAAGGCAAGTAGAAGACTCCCTAACTCAAATCACCACTGAAACCAAAGGGACTTGAATTTGAGGAAGCGAATCATTGACACAATCAATAAAACTATTTACTGCATTCTTCGCCCTAGCAACAAATGACTAATTCGAGAGTATCCAAAATTTTACCTACAAGTATTGTACCCAAAATACTAAGAGGAAGAGCTATTACAAGAAAGAGAATCCTTGTAGAATCAAAGGCTAAGACCGAAGATAAATATTTAGTACATGGATTCGTAAACAACGGAGAATAAACGTATACAATCAAAGAGTTCCTACCCAGAAAAACTATCCACTCCTTTACTCTGTTGGGGATATACTTATATAGAACCAACAAAAAGGAAATAACGGAAAATACAGTAAGCAAACCTCCAATTGTTCCTCTATCCAACGTTACTGGATTAAAGGCCAAAAGAACAATAGCTGGAAAAGCCCACCATGATGGTCTAAAGAAATTCAAGAATAATATATCCGTTTGACGCAGAACAACCCCTGATAAAAGAAATAAAGACTATTCTCATGTCTAACCAAACCAGACACCCCAAGAATGTAGAACAAAAATGCCAAGACAAACAGCCTACTTATCAAATCCAATCTAACAAAACGGAAAACAATCAAGTAACAAATGCCATACAAGAAAACAGAAAACAGATACCAATAGTTACCTAAAGGCTTAAACAGGAGCATTTGAAAATAGCCCAGGACCGTGTGATCAGGCATTGTCCCGGATATAGGCAAGAAAGTAGATCCAAAGAAAAACAAAAGTCTCAAAAACACATAGGAACAAGCAACCATCTCAACGAGCTCAACACTTTCTTAAGCTCTTTGTTTACACGCATTAGATATCCGGAAATCAGCAAAAAACCCGGCATATGAAAAGTATACACCCACGAGCAAAGTAGAGGATAATGTACAGCAAAATAAAAAAGATGGAAGGCCACCATCAAGACGATAAAGACTCCTTTTAAGGAAATCCAACTCCAAAAAGAGCGCGACAAAGAAATATCCATAGCAAGTTGTTTACACAATCAAATACCTAAATAAAAATCATACAGCACTATATTAGCACCAAATCACCGCAAAAGTATCCATTTCTATCAAAACGCACAATAAAATACAGAGGATTTTCTACATAGTCATTCAGTTAAATAAAAACCAGATACTCCAGATTCACTCCCCGAGACTCATTTTCGTCCAAAATCAGCAGGAATTTCGCCCCATTCGCCCGTTTCCCATTTCAAGATGGGATTCGTCACGCGGTGCGCCTTGAGCCACGCCTCCGCCCGAGCAATCATTTCATAGAGTTTCTCGGTGCGCGGAGTGCGCGCCAACTGCGTGCGGCACTGCTTGCGACGCACCCACGAAATCGCCGTGGCCGAATCTGAATAAATGGGCATTTTCGTCCCCTGTTTGTCGAGAAGAGCGAGAGCATGGACAATCGCGAGGAACTCGCCGATATTGTTCGTGCCGTGAACCGGACCAAAATGAAAGATCTCGCGCCCCTCTGCCAGATAAACACCCCGGTATTCCATCGCCCCGGGATTGCCGGAACAAGCCGCATCCACACAAAGCGTTTGGAAGCCCACTTTCTCCAACACCTCGGGCGAGGGCATGTGCACCGGTCGGGCACCGCCCGAGGAGGAACCAGAAGTACGAGAAGAAATCCCACCGCCACAAGAAGAAATGTCTCCGCCACGAGAAGCAGCGTCGTCCACATCGGTCGAAGCCACTGTAGAACGCTCAGCAGGGCGGGCGGGGCGAATGTGCTCTTCCGGTTCGTCGGCCGCGGCATACTCCGCTTCGTCGCGCGAAGCGAAGGCTTTGTAACGTGCACCGGGGAAACCGTCGACTTGTTCGCGGCATTCCTCCCACGAGGTGTAGACTCCGGGGATGCGGCCGCTCCAAACGACGTAGAACTTGGGTTTCTTGCTACTCATGAACAGGAGAATGGACTGAAGAATAAAGGACGCGCCGCCGAAAGAGGGCGGAGCGAAAGAAAAGGAGGCGATTTCGTCGGAACGCTCGTCCCACGAAATCGCCCCATGCAGTGATTGCGACGCAGCGCACACCACCTTAGGTTTACATGCGCTCAGGCATCTCAATACCCAGGAGATCCATGCCCAGACGCACCACCTTCGCCACATTGCGCGAGAGCACAAGGCGGAAGTTGCGCTTGGCCGCATCCTCCTCGCGAAGGATTTGGAACTCATGGTAGAACTGATTGTAGTCCTTCACCAATTCGTAGCAATAGTTGGCGATGGCCGAAGGCGAATAGTCCTCACCGGCAGCGCGTACCACGGCGGTAAACTCGGCAATGCGCTGAATGATTTCCTCCTCCTTCACCGAGATCTCCGTGGCAGGATCCACCGCCGTGATCTCGATACCGGCTTCCTCCGCTTTGCGCAGGATCGAACGAATGCGGGCATACGTATATTGGATGAAAGGACCGGTGTTACCGTTGAAGTCGATGGATTCTTCGGGGTTGAAGACCATGTTTTTGCGCGCATCGACTTTGAGCAAGAAGTATTTGAGCGCACCGAGACCGACAATGCGGGCCACCTCCTGCTTTTCAGCTTCCGACATGTCGCCGTTCTTGCCGGCTTCGTCCATCGTGCGGCGTGCCTGTTCGATCATGCCTTCGATGAGATCATCGGCGTCGACCACCGTGCCCTCGCGGCTCTTCATTTTGCCGTTGGGGAGTTCGACCATACCGTAGGAGAAGTGCACAAGGCTCTTTCCCCACTCGAAACCGAGGCGATCGAGCAGGAGCGAGAGCACCTGGAAGTGGTAGTTCTGCTCGTTGCCCACCACATAGACCATCTTATCGATGGGATAGTCGCGGAAACGCAGCTTGGCCGTACCGATGTCTTGCGTCATGTAGACCGAAGTACCGTCCGAACGAAGCAGCAGCTTCTCATCCAGGCCGTCTTTCGTCAGATCGGCCCAAACCGAACCGTCTTCGCGGCGATAGAAGAGCCCTTTGGCGAGTCCTTCCTCCACCTTTTCCTTCCCTTCGAGGTAGGTTTCCGATTCGTAATAGATTTTGTCGAACGACACACCGAGTGCTTTGTAGGTTTCGTCGAAACCGGCGTAAACCCACTCGTTCATCTTGCGCCAGAGCGCACGCACCTCTTCGTCGCCCTGCTCCCACTTGCGGAGCATCTCGCGCGCTTCGACCATGAGCGGCGCCTCATTCTTCGCACGGTTCTCGGCTTCTTCGGGCGCAACGCCCTCGGCTTCGAGTCGCGCTTTGAGTTCAGCCACTTCGGCACGATAATGCTGATCGAAAGCCACATAGTAGTCGCCCACCAAGTGGTCGCCCTTCTTACCGGTCGACTCGGGCGTCTCGCCGTTGCCATACTTGAGCCAAGCCAGCATCGACTTGCAAATGTGAATACCGCGATCGTTCACGATATTGGTCTTCACCACGCGGTTGCCGTTGGCCTCAGCGATTTTCGACACCGCCCATCCGAGCAAATTGTTGCGCACATGGCCGAGGTGGAGCGGTTTGTTGGTATTGGGCGACGAATATTCGACCATGGTGAGCGGGCTGTCGGGGCCGGGTGTGGCGAGTCCGTAGCGGCTGTCGGCGTCGATCTGTTCGAGCAGTTCGACCCACTTTTTGGGCGCGATGGTCAGGTTGAGGAAACCCTTGACGATGTTGAACGTCGATACGAGGTCGGTGTTTTCGACCAACCACAATGCGAGGTCTTCTCCGGTGTCTTCGGGCTTACGCTTGGAGATGCGCAGGAAGGGGAAGGTGACCACAGTGAGGTGCCCCTCGAAGTCGGGGCGCGTTTTCTGAATCTGCACCTGTTCGGGGGTGATGTCGGCACCGTAGCAGGCCTTGACGGCTTTGACGACGGCATCGGTAAGCAATTGTTCGATGTTCATTTGTATGTGTTGTACAGAGAGTTGTATATATTTTCGTGGAGAGCGTCCGCTATGGCTGCGGACGACGGAAGGTGACAATGAGGGGATAATGGTCGGAGAGGTCGACGCCGTTGTCCACATGCGCCTCGACGGGCACAAACGTGGGATCGGCCAAAACGTGGTCAATGCGCACATACATCGCATCACGATTGAACGTGCGCGAAATCCCATTGCCGGCCGCACGAAACGCATCGCGAAAACCGAGTTCCACCAAGCGATGTCGAGCCGAAGAAATGGGGGTGTCGTTGAAATCTCCGCAAATGAATTTCACCTGTCCGCGGCGGGCATCGACAAAACGCGAGAGGGTGTCGACCATGTCGGCCCGGCGCAGCGGCTGCCAGCTTGATTTTGTTGTAAAGTCGGCGCTGCCAAGCACTCGAATCGGAACTTTGCCCCGTCTTGGTCCATTGGCTGAACTGCCCGCGCTCGTCAAACGTCAAGGCGTTGGAACGCAAATGACAGTTGACCACGATCCAGGGGCGTTCGTTGGGCACCTTCAACCAAAAAGGCGACCACTATGTTTCCGCCCGAGCGACAAAATGAGTTGCGCATCGGTGACGGGAAACTTCGAAATGAGTCCGAGGCATTCACTCCCCGCGTTGTAGCACTTGTAGTGCGTGGTGCCCGTTCCTTTCAGTCGGGCCACCAGTTCTTTGTTTTGTTCCAGCGAACCCATGCCCTCTTGAAAGGCAATGATTTGCGCGCCGGAAGCGATCATATAGTTCGTCATTTCGGCCCGGCCGCTGTCGGTCAGTCCGAAGCCGCGCGTGTTGTAGGTCATGACCCGAATTTCGCCCGAAGCCACGCCTCCCGAACTGCCTCTGTTGAGATTGATCGGCGCATAAGTGCGGATGCTGCCCGAGCAGAGCAAAAGTCCGAACAGCGGAATCCACACGCGGCGCGGCGCAAAGACCAGACAAAGCACAGCCATGCCCACCGTTCCGCCGAGAAAGAGGGGAAAGAGCAGGGCGTAGGCCGCCGCCGCTCCAAACTGTCGGGGGTCGACGTAGGGCGAAAAGGGCGCAAAGCCACAAGGCGATCACCGTGAACCACGAAGCGCCGGCCAGAAAGAGCGAGATGAAGCGCGCCAAGGCTCGTTTTTCGGGCGTCCGGAAGAAATGAAAGAGACGACGTAAGCAGGACATACGCTTCAGGGACGACGCGTGTGGTTGAACAAATCTTTTTTTCTCCTCCTCGGTCAGTGAGGCGTAGCCCGAACGGCGCACCTTGTCGAGAATCTCATCGATGCGCTCCCTGCTCTTTGCGTCGGCGCAGATTGTATTCGCGATCAGTCTCCCCGCGACCGAAGAAGAGGCCGACGAAGAGGTGCGCGACGCGCCGCCACCGCGATCGGAACGCGAGAAGAGTTGACGGAAAGCACCTTCCACAGCGGCACCGAAGCGCTGAAAAGCTCGCCGGATGCGTTGCAAGACACCGCCGCCCGCGGTGGAGTCGGCACTCGCCGGTGTAGTAGGTGCGGGTGTAGGGATCGTAATGCGGTCGGCGCTGCGCCGCGGCAATTTGTCGCCGCCAGTTCCGGAAGTAGAGCCAACCGAAGAACATGCCGCCCAGGTGGGCGAAGTGCGCGATGTTACCGTTCGAATAGAAGGCGGAGAAGACTTCGATCAGCGCATAGCCGATCACGAAATACTTGGCCTTCATCGGGATGGGAGGGAAGAGCAGCATGATGCGCTCGTCGGGGAACGTCATGCCAAACGCCAGCAGCACACCGTAGCAAGCACCGCTGGCTCCGATCGTCACCCAAGTGTTGAGGAATGTACCCATCGGCAAACTCGTTACCCCGTCGGTGACGATCGCATAGTGGTTCAGGCCTTCCAAATAATACTGTCCCAACTGCCACAGTTCCTGACAAAGTGCAGCACCCACGCCACACAAGAAATAATAGATGATGAAGCGGCGCTGCCCCATGGTTCGCTCAATGATGCGCCCGAACATCCACAACGAGAACATGTTGAGCAGCACGTGCGACCACGAACCGTGCAGGAACATGTAGGTCACCACCTGCCAGAGGTGGAAATCGGGGCCAGAAAGAAGTGCAAGCCGAAAAGATCGGTGAGCACATCGCTCCCACGTTGCGCCACCAACTGCTGCACCATGAAGAGAATGATGTTGATAAACAGCAGATTGCGTGTAACGGGTGGAATGGAACTGAGAAATCCGTTGGAAGACATGGAAAGAATGCATATCCCCGCAAGCCGCACAGGCCGTTGCCTTGTGCGACTCGCGGGTGAAGTCGTGAAAAAAGAGCGTCGCGGCAGCACAGACCGAGACAAGGTGCCTCGACCGGCGCCATGCGGTGAGAGCGATCGGAGGTGATCCGCTCGTCTCACGAGCCATTTGCGCCCGTCGGCCTCTCACAGTCACGCCGCGATCGGCGTGCCGATCAGAAATCGAACTTTTCGATTTTGAGCGTGCCGAGTGTTTTCGAGGCGACCAACGTGGTGCTTGAAATCGTCGGTGGCAGCGTGTGCAGCCAGGGCTTCGGGCGAAGCCCACGTTTCGCAGAACATGAACACATCGGGGCGCGTTCCGCTCTCAAAAACATCGTATGAAACACAACCGGCGTGCTCGCGGCTGGCAGCCACCAGGGAAAGCGCCGTCTCCAACGCAGTGGCATACTGCTCCTCGTTGGCTTGGAAAAAACAATTGACGCGAATCATGAGAAATTGCTGATTTTTGAATTAGAAATAGTAGGAAGCTTGGAGATTGAAGGTGTTGAGTCGATAGTCGGGCAAAGCCACCTCGCCGACGCCGACGCCGACCTTCTCAAGAAACGATTCGCCGGACTTGCCGACAGCCACGTTGTAGCCCAGTCCCAATTCAAGATTCTTGGCCAACACCACACCGGCACCGAAGTTCCACGTGGTGGAGAGATTGCTGCGCTTGAACACGGGTGTGGCCCCGTCTTGGATGTCCCAATTCTTCACCGAGATGTTTTTGCTGCCCATCGAGAAGGAGAATTGCGGTCCCGTCGAAGCGTAGACACCGATGCCCGAAATCGTGAAACGATACTTGGCATTCACCGGGATGTCGAGCGAGCTGTAAGTTTTGCTGAAATCGGCCTTGCCTTCTTGTGCGACAGTGAATTTACGCTGATTGTAGACGAGCGCGCCATCGAGGTGCAGACCGAGCAGCAAATCCAAATCCACTTTCGGGCCGATGAACCAGCCCGCACCGCTTTTGCCGTCGACCATGTTTCGGAAGGCCGACGAATTCACTTTCGTCCACGAGAGGTTGTAACCGCCCGTGACACCGAGTTTCGGACCAAAGGCGCTGGCCGTGAGGGTCGTGGTCAGCAGAACCGCGAACACCAGAATCCATTTCTTCATAACAATAATTATTTAGTGGTTTACATGTGGATCACCGCGCGTTCAAACCAGTAGACAAAGATACCGGCGAAATAACCGGCTGCGGCCACCCACGAGATCTTTTTCAGATACCAGCCGAAGGAGATTTTCTCCAAGCCCATGGCCACAACGCCTGCGGCACTACCGATGATGAGCATCGAACCGCCCACACCGGCGCAGTAAGCCAGCAGTTGCCAGAACACACCGTCCTGTGCGAAGTCGCCGGCGGCCTGGATGGGATACATGTTCATGCACCCGGCCACGAGAGGCACGTTGTCGACGATCGACGAAGCTACGCCGATCACGCCGGTCACCAAACAGTGGTTACCGCCCGACACCTCGTTGAGCCACTGTCCGAAAGCCGGCAACACACCGGTTTCCTTCAACGTGGCCACGGCCAAAAGAATGCCCAGGAAGAAGAGAATCGTGGTCATGTCGATCTTGCGCAAGATCGTCGCCACGCGCTGTTTGGTCGTGCTGTCGCGGTGTTTTTTCATGCGATAGAGCACTTCCGTGAGCGTCCAAAGCAAGCCGAGCACCAAGAGGATGCCCATATAAGGCGGCAGGTGGGTGAGACTGTGGAAAATGGGCACGAAAAGCAAACCGCCCACACCGAAGAAGAAGATCAAACGGCGCTCAAAGCCGGAGAACTGGTGGACATCGGCCACCGCTTTCTCCTCGCTCTGCTCCGCACTGCCGAGCGTGCCGTGCAGATGGTATTGCAACAACAAGGCCGGCACCACCATCGCCACCAAACTGGCCAAGAAAAATCTCTTTCATCACACCGACGGCGGTGACAGAGCCCTTGATCCAAAGCATGATCGTCGTCACATCGCCGATGGGCGAGAAGGCACCGCCGGCATTGGCGGCAATCACAATGAGACCGACGTAGTAAAGGCGATCTTCGTGGTTGTAGACCAGTTTGCGCAACACCATGACCATCACAATGGTGGTCGTCAGGTTGTCGAGCACGGCCGAAAGGATAAAGGTGATGAAGGCGATTTTCCACAGGAGCGAACGCTTGGTTTTGGAACGCAGCGCATCGCGCACAAAGTTGAACCCGCCGTTCGTGTCGATAATCTCTACCACCGTCATGGCACCCATGAGGAAGAAGAGTGTCTCACTGATTTCGCCGAGATGCTCGCGCAGGATGTGCGAGGTCACGAAATTCATCACGGCTTCACCCGAAGATTTCAACTCATTGGCATAAAACATCGGAACATATTCGGTGGCACCGAGGGTATAAAGCACCCAGCAGGCCACACACATGAGCAGCGCCACTGCGGCCTTGTTGACTTTGATCACGTCTTCGAGGGTAATGAACAGATACCCGATCAAAAAGACCGCGACGATGAGAGGAGTTAGCATAAATAGGTTTTACGAATGAACTATAATGAATTAGCTGCTGCGAATTTCGCCAAAAAAAGAAGATACACAAGCCTTGAGCGCCTACAAATGTGCCGCCGGGGCGAAAAGCGCAGACAAACCGCAACAATACGAAATAAAAATCCTTATTTTTTTGCACAAGCTTCAATCGCTCGGCTTCGTAGTTCAATGGATAGAACAACCCTCTCCTAAAAAGGGTAAATAGGGGTTCGATTCCCCTCGGGGCTACTCGCTCCGCACACTTCCCCCGCACGCCGCACACCTCACCGGTGTGCGGCGCGTTTTTTCACCCCGACCGACCGCGCTCCGCGTGCCTGCCGACGAGTCCGCGCAGCAGCTTCACCCAATTGGCTTTTTCCGCCCAACTAACGCGCGTATGCGTCGCGCGCATCAGCCACTTTTTCGAAAAAGCCTTCACCTCTTCACCCGCCCCATGCAATTCGCTGATTCACAAAGCGTTTTGGGTGAAGACTTTGTTCCCGTTTGCTTCACCTCGGACGATGGAACCGCGGTGCTTCCGACGAGGAAAAAAATGCGCAACTTTCGGCGCTCTGCATTTCCACCTCCCGCCGCGCCTTCAATCCGTCCGTCTCGGAGGCCGCGAGCGTGAAGGGTTTTCGGCAAAATCCTTCACCCACAACTCAATGATGCACAAGAAGTTGCGCAATAAGGGTGAAGCAGTGAAGGGAAAAACGAAAAACAGCGGATAGGCGCGCGTACGCGAGTAGCAAGTAGAAAACGCCCAAGTCTTCACCCAAAACGGGGAGGAAGACGAGAAAAGTTCCCGCTTGGGTGAAGAAAATCGGCATGCGTTTCTTCTTTTCAGGTTCATCCCGTGCTGAATCCGATTTATTTCGCTATATTTGCACGCTGAATCGTTGTGTGCTTTTGGCATCACCGAGCACAATTTCCCCTCTCACTCGCCAACGCGGCCCGATCCGCCCCTGCGAATGAGAGCTTCTTCCCGTTTGAAACAAGTAAACAACAACAAAATAACTCAACTCAATGCAAAACAAAGGATTTGTCAAGTTCATTGCGATCTGCTTGACCCTGATTTGCCTCTTCTATCTGAGTTTCTCCTTTGTGACCCGTCACTACGAGCAAAAGGCAGAAGCCATGGGCGAAAAGGCAGGTAAGGCCTATCTCGACTCTTTGCGCCAAAGCGACAAAAGCAGTTTGGCTCGGCTACGACTACAAGAAGTGCGAAGCCATGCAGATCGGTTTGGGCCTCGACCTGAAAGGCGGCATGAACGTCATTCTCGAGGTGTCGGTTCCCGATGTCGTGAAAAACCTGGCCGGCAGCAACGCCGACAACGCACAGGTGAAACAAATCATGGCCGAAGCCCGCACGGAAGCCGAACACTCGTCGGAGAACTTCCTCGATGTCTTCGTTCGTCTCTACCAACAGAAAGTGGGTAAAGACCAGCTCGGCGGACTCTTCGCCCTCAAACTCAAGAGCGAAGGCGTGACGCCCAACAGCACCGATGCGCAAGTGAAAGCCGTCTTGGAGAAAGAAATCAAGGCCGCCGTCGACAACTCCTATCAGGTGGTGCGCCAGCGTATCGACCGCTTCGGTGTGGCACAACCCAACATCCAAATCCTCGAAGGTCGCGGACAGATGGGCCAGATCATGGTCGAAATGCCCGGCATCAAGGAACCGGAACGTGTGCGCAAGCTCCTCCAAGGTAGCGCCAACCTCGAATTCTGGGAAACTTATAACCTGGATGAAATCCAAGGTGCCCTCACCGCCCTCGACTCCCGTCTGGCGCAGGCCAACAACGGGAAGCAGGGTGCAAAGACCGACAGCGCCAAGGTAGACAGCACCAAGCAGGAGAAAGCCGCTACTGCAAAAGCTGATGCCGCCGCTGCGCTCAAATCGCTCTCGAAAGACAAGAAGGGCGACGAAGCCTCAAAGCAGCCACGGCACAACCCAACAAGGCTCGTGCCGCTGCCCTCAAAGCTCACCCGCTCCTTGCTCTCTTCGCCCAACCCGGCTACCCCAAATCTTGTATCGTAGGCTACGCCACGGCACTTGACACGGCTGCGATCAACCGCGCCGTTCACTCCGAACTGGCCGCTCAGGTGCTGCCCGCCGACCTCAACCTCGCCTGGGGTGCCAGCGCCGAAAAGGGACTGTTCGAACTCTATGCCCTGCGTCGCACCGACGGCAAGGCGGCCTTGGCCGGCGATGTGATCGCCACGGCAAAAGACGAATATGACGAAAACCACCGTCCGGTCGTTTCGATGACGATGACGGCCGACGGCGCACGCGATTGGGCTGTGATCACGAAGCGCAACATCAAACGCCCCGTGGCCATCGTACTCGACGGTGTCGTCTACAGTGCACCAGCAATTGATAACGAAATCACCGGTGGCGTTTCGCAAATCAGCGGACACTTCACCACGCAGCAAACCCAGGACTTGGCCAACGTGCTGAAGAGCGGTAAAATGCCGGCTCCCACCAACATTGTTTCGGAAGAGACGGTCGGACCGAGCCTCGGTGCCGCTTCGATTCAAGCCGGTTTCACCGCTTGCGTCGTGGCCTTTGTCCTCCTCATGATCTTCATGTGCGCTTTCTACGGCTTCATCCCCGGTATGGTAGCCAACTGCGCGCTGATCATCAACTTCTTCTTCACCTTCGGTGTGCTCACGTCGTTCCAAGCGGCACTGACACTGAGTGGCTTGGCCGGTATGGTCCTCTCACTGGGTATGGCGGTCGACGCCAACGTGCTCATCTATGAGCGCACAAAAGAGGAGCTGCGCGCCGGCAAGAACCTGAAACAAGCACTGGCCGACGGTTACGGCAACGCTTTCTCCGCCATCTTCGACTCCAACCTCACGTCGATCATCACGGCGGTGATCCTCTACTACTTCGGCACGGGTCCGATCCGTGGCTTCGCCCTGACGCTCGGCATCGGTATCGTAGCTTCGTTCTTCACGGCCGTTTGGCTCACCCGCATCGCTTATGAGCACTTCCTCGACCGCGACAAGTGGACGAAACTGACCTTCACGACCGCTCTCTCGAAGAAATTCCTCACCGACACGAACTTTGCGTTCATGCGCATCGCGAAAAAGACGGCCATTCTCGTTGCTGTACTCATTGTAGCGGGTGCCGTGAGTCTCGGTGTGCGTGGTTTGCAACGCGGTATCGACTTTCACCGGCGGTCGCAACTATGTGGTGGAATTCGAGACAGAAGGTTTCGCCCGAACAGGTGAAAGAAGTGGTGCAGAAAGCTGTTGACGCCAAGGGACAAAGGCGGTACGGTGAGCACATTGGCCATCGTGACCACGCAAAATCCCGCTGTGCGCATCTCGACTTCCTACAAGATCGAACAGAACGGCGAAAAGGTGGACCAAGAGGTGGAACAGCTCATCTGGAAGTCGCTCCACGATCAGCACTTGATCAAGGCCGACTACAACACCTTCAAGGACCGCGACAACCACAAGGGCGGTTCGATCATCTCGGCTCAGAAAGTAGGTCCGAGTGTGGCTGCCGACCTCACCCGCGGCGCTGTGATCAGTGTGATTCTCTCGCTCGCAGCGATCTTCATCTACATCCTTGCTCGCTTCCGCAGCGTGGCCTTCTCGGTGGGTGCCATCTGTGCACTGGCGGTCGACACCTTCCTGATCATCGCCATCTACTCGGCTTGCTGGGGCTGGTTGCCGTTCTCGATTGAGGTGGACCAAACCTTCATCGGTGCCATTCTGACCGTGATCGGTTACTCGATCAACGACAAGGTGGTGGTCTTCGACCGTATCCGCGAAAACCTCACGCTCTTCCCCACGCGCGATACCGAAAAACTGTTCAACGACTCGATCAACAACACGCTGACGCGTACGATCATGACCTCGTTCACCACGCTCTTGGTGCTCCTCTGCATCTTCTTCTTGGGTGGCGATGCGATTCGTTCGTTCTCCTTCGCCATGATTCTCGGCGTAGTGATCGGTACGCTCTCGTCGATCTTCCTCGCAGCCCCCATCGCGTTCCGCATTTACAAGAAGCGTTCTGCGAAAAAGGCCATTGCAAAAGCCTAATCCTCGCTCCCACAAAGCACCACAAAAACTTCCCCGCAACCTTTCGGCTGCGGGGAAGTTTTTGTGGTGTGTTTTGAAAACGCGCTGTCCGTTTGAAACGCGCTACTCAGAAACCGTCGACGCGATTGGCTTTGGCCACTTGTTCGATGTGCATCAAGCGGTTGCAAACTCGGGCCACGTCGGCGCTGGAGGTCAGAGCGATGGTGAGGGTGCCGGTGAAAATGCCGTCGTCGGTGTCGAGATGAATGGCTTTGAGCACGAAATGGGGAAATTCTCCCATGGCTTGTGCGATGCTCATCAACATGCCCGGCGCGTCGATCCCTTCGACATGGATGGGGATGTCGTATAATTGTCCGGTGACGTGTGTGGGGTTCCAACGCGCCGCGACGAGATTGTTGCCGTCGCTGGTTTTTCGCTTCAAGGCCACGGGACAGGCGCGGCGATGGAGCTCAAGATGCTCGTCCGGTGTGATATAGGCCACGACTTCATCACCGTGGATGGGCCGGCACTGGGGACATCTTTCACAATGCGTGAGGACTTCGTCGGTGAGATCGAGCACGGCTTTGCGATTGATGCCGCGCACGAAATCGGGGTGTAGGCCGCTGCCACATCCGACGAACTCGGCGCGGCTTTCTCCTTGAGAAACGGCACGAAACGCCGCCATCCCCATCCCTTCGAGACGTTTTTGCCTTGCAAATGCAGCACATCGGCGTCCGAGAGTACCAGCTTTCCTTCGCCAATGGCGAGGAAAAGATCGGCGGGTGAGGTGAAATGGTGGAAAACGGCCAACTTATTGTTCGTGGCGTTGCCGGCGGGGAGTTTTCTCGCGGTGAGAAAAGCCTGCAACATCTCTTCGCCCTGTTTGCGCCGCTCACGTGCCATTTTGCGCAAGGCGGCTGTAATGCGTCCGCGCGCCTTTCCCGTCGTGACGTAGTTGATCCAATCGGGCTGAATGGTCTGTTGTCGCGACGTAAGTACCTCTATTTGATCGCCGTTCGCCAGGCGATGGCTCATCGGTACAAGACGGTGATTGACCTTCGCGCCCATGCAGTGACTTCCCACCATGGAATGAATGGCAAAGGCGAAGTCGAGCACCGTCGCTCCCCTGCGGAAGCGTGACGATTTCGCCCTTCGGTGTGAAGACGTTCAGTTCTGACGCAAAGAGATTAAGTTTAATAGTGTCGAGCAGGTCGAGAGTATCCGGTTGCGGGTCGTCGAGGATTTCTTTAATGGAGTTGACCCACGTGTCCAACTCGTGTTCGTCATGCTGCCCTCCCACATCTTTGTATTTCCAATGCGCGGCAAAACCACCTTCGGCAATGTCGTCCATGCGATCGGAGCGAATTTGCACTTCGATCCATTTTCCTTGGTGCGACATAAACGTGTTGTGCAACGCCTGGTAACCGTTGGCTTTGGGCGTCGACAGCCAATCGCGGAAACGAGAAGGATGGGGTTTGTAGATTTGGGTGAGCGCCGCATAGATAGCGTAGCATTCGGCGATTTCGTTCTCGCGCTTTTTGGGGACGGAAAATGATGCGAATGGCCAAAATGTCGAACACTTCCTCAAAAGGGGATGTGCTTTCGCTGCATTTTTCTGCCAGATACTGTACGGACTCTTGATGCGCGCTTTGATTTCGTACTGCACGCCCATCTGATCCAACGCGCGACGGATGGCGGCGTGAACTCTTGAAACGCATCGTCGCGTTGAAGTTGCGATTCACTCAGTTCCTGCATGATGAGCGCGTAGTCGTCAGGGTGCTCATACTTGAAAGAAAGGTTTTCGAGTTCCGTTTTGATGCGGTTCAACCCCAGTCTGTCGGCCAGCGGCGCAAAATATAGAGCGTCTCCCCCACAATTTTATATTGTCGGGAAGGCGGCATCGAATCGAGCGTTCGCATGTTGTGAAGACGGTCGGCGATTTTTGACGAGAATCACCCGAATATCGTCGCTCATCGTGAGGAGAATCTTCTTAAACGTCTCCGCTTGCATCGAAGCGCGGTCGCCGAAGATGCCGCCGCTCACTTTTGTCACCCCTCAACGATGTTCGCCACCTTTTCTCCGAAGAGATTGGCGATATCTTCGCGGGTGTAGTCGGTATCCTCCACCACATCAGTGAGCAACGCCGCACAAATTGTGGTAGATCCCATCCCCATTTCCTCGCACACCACTTGTGCCACGGCAATGGGGTGAAAAAAATATAGAGTTCTCCGCTTCGGCGTCGCACCCCGCGGTGGGCCGCCTTGGCAAAGATTGAACGCCTTGGTGATCACCTCCGTTTTTTTGCGGTGACTTGAAGCCAGATACGTGTCGAGCAAGTGTTGGAACGCCGCCTGCACCTGCTGTTCTTCCTGTTGTTCGCGCAACGCGCTATCGTTTTGAGTCATGGAAAAGATCGATATAAGCACGAAAGCATCACCTCCCGAGGACGTGATGCTTCCGTTCGCATGCGATTAAATTATTTGACGCGGAGTTTTTTGCCCGCCCGGATGGCCGAACCGTTGAGATTGTTCATTTTCTGCAACTTCTCGACAGTCGTATTGTTTCGTCGGGCAATTTCGCTGAGCGTGTCGCCTTGACGAATGTCCACCTCCGAAGGTTCTTCGGCATGCGCGCGTTGCTCTTGCGCTTTTTGCGTTCCGCAGCAGCTGCAGCCCGCCGTTCGCGGCGTTCGCGACGTTCCTCTGCCAAAGCCTGGCGGCGGCTCTGTCGCGTCGTCGTATTATTCGGTTGCGCCGTCAGTTCAGCGGGTTCCACCTCCTCTCGGCGCTCCGCCACTTCGGCGGCCGGCGCCACATTGTAGATCGAATCGCCCAATTGCAGGAAACGGTCGATGGACTGCACCGGCAGTCGCAACGCACAAGGTTGCGAATTTCCGGGCACCACCCCCGCGCGATATTGCGGGTTCATGGCCTGCACCGTTTCTACGTCCAAGTTGCAAGCGGCGGCCACCTGCGCCAGATAGAGATTGCGCGACACCGTCACCGTGTCGGTCTCGGCCGGCGCGATCGTCTTCATCGGCGGAATTTTGTGATCGCAATAATAGTTCATCACGTAGTTCGCCGCGATGAAAGCCGGCACGTAACCCCCGGGTTTCGCGAGGCAAGTAAGGATAAATCGCCCAATAATCGCGCGCACCGCCCGCCCGTTTGATGGCTTTGAGCACATTGTTGCGTCCGCAATTGTACGCCGCGATGGCCAAGGTCCAGTCTCCGAACGATTTGTAGAGGTCTTTGAGATATCTTGCGGCCGCCTGTGACGATTTGATGGGGTCGCGACGCTCGTCCAGGAGGCTATTCACCGTCAGTCCGTAGTGTTTCGCCGTCGGCACCATGAGACTGCCAGAGTCCAGCTGCGCCCACACGACTGGTGGCCATCGGGTCGAAAGCACTTTTCCACCACGGGAAGATATTTCAACTCGAGGGGAACGCCCTCCGCCTCCAAGGCCTCTTCAAAGATCGGCACATAAAAGTTTTGCACGCCCAGCATGAAGCTCACCGAGCGGCGCAAGCGTCCCGTGTATTGGTCAATGTAGTCCTGCACCACATCGTTGTAAGGCATCTCGATGAGGTTGGGCAAGCGGCGCAAGCGGTCGAGATAGACTTCGCGGGGGAAAACAGGGATCTCATTGGTGTAGAGCGTGGAATCCACGCGCATGTATTTCTTCATGTACCACCCGTCGACCTGCGTGTCGACACTGTGGAGCATACCCTCCGTGGGCGTCACCTCCGAAGTCGGGTTGGTCGTGTGGTAGTCGACGTCGGAAACGACGCGGATGGTGTCGTTGGCGGGCAAAATCATCGCTGCCGACGCCGATGTAGCAACACAGGCGAAGGCCAAAGAGCAGAAATACTGATAGATACGGTTCATCATTGTGAAGTATGGGGGTGAACAATGGTCAGAAAGTGAAGGTCGCCCCCAAGCCCATAGCGGGGAGCGGCGAACGGCCATTGTTGGTTTCAATCAAAGCAGGCGCCACGCGCAACGACAAGTCGGGACTGATGTCGAACACCGAGAGCTGCGCGTCGACATAAGCATCGACCACGGAGAGCAAATAGACGCCGATGAAGCAGAACGCCGAGAGATCGCGATAGCGACGAAAGCGGTCCTTGCGGTTTTTGAACACCGTCTTAAACTGATCCAGCCGGGGAATCGATGTCGTAACCCGGAGGAAAGAAGTTGCGATAGGGAGGCGGTGTTCGGGTCGTCGTCCATGATGTCGAGGTAAGCCTGCGAATAGTCCATGAACATCTGTTGGTTCCAGAGGAACGCATAGGTGCATCCCAAGAATCCTCCGTAGAAGAGGGGCAACTTCCAATATTTTCTGTTGTAGATCTGTCCGGCGCCGGTGCGACCAGCGCCAACCACAGTGCACGCTGGGGTTGGGCACAAACGCCTTGGCCGGCACACCGACGTCGCGTCCGCTCTTCACGGCAGCCGCCGTCATTGTCGCCTCGTTTTGTCGGAGCAAGAGCGCCGTATCTACCGGCGTCTCCTCCCGCTGCACAGAGTCAGCGGGCAGATCGGGATGCAGCGTGGCAAGGTGTTCGGCAGGCAACTCGGGCGCCTCGACGGTCGACAGCGTCTCCGCCTTCAGCGGCACATACTGCGCCGCCGCACCGTTCGGCAGCGCCAGCCAACACAGCACAGCGAGCAACCAAGCGGTTCCAAAATGCCAAAAACCACCGTAGCGGCAACGAGAAAAAGAGCGTGAACAGCCATCGCCATCAGAGCGGCGCGGTCCTCTCCGCACACCTGCCGAGCTTCCAATCAGCTCAGCAGCTCGAGGAGTCCGAGCACATGTTTGAGTTCATATTCGTCATTAAAGGGAATCGAGATCGAGCCCTTGCCTTTGTTGTAGGTCATGCTGACCTTCGTGTGGAACACCTCCGAGAGGCGTTCGCGCACCGGCACATATTCTTCGGCCAGCGCCTTCTTTTTGTCTCTCAGGTTCTTGCGTCCGCTCGGCACGGTGCCGCTCGGCATTGATCTCCTTGACCATGTCTTCGACCTGTCGCACCGAGTAGCCCTTCTCCTGTATCTCTCCGAAGAGTTTGACCTGAAGCGAGGGTTGTTGCAGTCCGAGGAGCGCACGTGCATGGCCTTGGTCCATTTCGCGCTTTTGGAGCGCCATCTGCACCTGCGCGGGCAGTTTGAGCAAACGCAGATAGTTGGCGATGGTCGCGCGCTTCTTGCCCACCTTCTCCGAGAGCGCATCCTGCGTCAGGTTGTAGTGCTCGATCAGGTTTTGGTAGGCCAGTGCGATTTCGATGGCATTGAGGTCTTCGCGCTGAATGTTTTCCACCAGCGCCATCTGCATCATGTTCTCATCGTCGGCCGTGCGCACATAAGCCGGTATGGAATGCAAACCGGCCATCTGCGATGCGCGCCAACGTCGTTCGCCGGCGATGATCTGATAGGTGCCATCGTCCATCTTTCGGAGCGTGATGGGCTGGATCACGCCGATCTGTCGGATGCTTTCGGCCAGTTCCTCGAGTGCCTCTTGGTCAAATTCTCGACGCGGCTGATTGGGGTTGGCGACGATGAGTTGGATCTCCACCTCGCCGATGCTCGACGACCCGTTGGTGTGCACCTCGCCGGTCGAAATGAGCGCATCGAGTCCGCGCCCGAGCGCGGGATATTTTTTGTACCGCCATGTCGTAAACTTAGGTAGGAATGAAAAGAGCGACAAACACCTGTGTCCGGATCAGGCCGGTGTGTTCTTTTGAATGATTTCTCGTGCGAGCGAGAGGTGGTTGACCGCGCCGATCGATTCGGCATCGTAGAGAATGGTGGGAATACCGTGTGAGGGCGCTTCGAGAGCTTCACGTTGCGCTGCACCACCGTTTTTGAACACCAGTTCCTGGAAGTGGCGTTTCACCTCATCGTAGATTTGGTTGGCCAGTCGCAAACGACGGTCGTACATGGTGAGGAGGAAGCCTTCGATTTCCAATTCGGGGTTGAGCCGCATCTTGATCATGCGAATCGTGTTGAGCAACTGCGTGATGCCCTCGAGCGCGAAATACTCGCACTGCACGGGGATAATGACCGAGTCGGCGGCCGTAAGGGCATTCACGGTGGTGAGTCCGAGCGAAGGCGAGCAGTCGATGAGAATGTAGTCGTAATCGTTTTTCACCACGGCGAGCATCTCCTTGATCACAAACTCTCGGCGTTCCATTTGCAAGAGTTCCACATCGGCTCCCGAGAGGTTGACGTGCGAGGGCACGACGTCGAGCCCCTCGATGTCGGTGGTGTAGATATTTTTCGCGAATATCCTGTTTGCCGATCATCGATTCGTAGACCGACGATTCGATTTTTCCGACATCGACTCCGATGCCGCTCGACGCGATTGGCCTGAGGGTCGCAGTCCACGAGGAGTACTTTTTTTCTCGAGCGTGGCAAGCGAGGCGGCAAGGTTGATCGAAGTGGTCGTTTTTCCCACCCCACCCTTTTTGGTTGGCGATTGCGATGATTTTTCCCATAGTGATTCGTTGTGTCCGACGTTAGTTCGGATCGGTTCGTGGGGCAAAAGATAAGGAAAAAGTGTTCCACATTGTTTCACGACTGCGGCCTTTCCCCATCGCGGTTTCCCTCTCCGATCGGTCGGCAAAGCGCATCGCGGTCTGACAAATGCAGTCCGCAAATCGCGTCGTTTTTCGCCTCGCTCGTCCACCGCGAAAGTCCGCGACCACCGACTCAAAACAGGCCGTTTTTCGCACTTCCCTCCCCATTTTTCGCCTTCTCTCCCACCCTCCTCCTCACTTCATCACCTGCGCTCGCTCACGCGCGTACGCACACACTCGCGTCAGGCGTTTTCGTTTTTCATCTTCACCCCTTCACTGCCCACCCTAACCTGTTGATGCATAACGCATTTCGGGTGAAGGCTTTGCCTTCGCCCTTTCCTTCACCCGGCTTCACCGGCCGACCCGTATTCTCACCCCGTCCTTGTCCCCCTTCGCACGCGTTCGACGCGTCCCCGCCACAAACCGCAAAAGGTGAAGGCAAAAAGACAAAACCTTCACCCCTAACGCGCGCAGCCTCAACAAGTTGCGCAAGGTGGGTGAAGCAGTGAAGATGAAAAACGAAAACCTGTGGACGCGTGTGCGCGCGAGGGAGACGTGCTTTCCTTCACGTTTTCCGCGCTGCCGAACGCACAGCGCCCCACCTCCGAAAAGAGCACCGCCGGGCAGCCTATGTCGAGAGAAAACACTAACTTTGTATCGGGCGCGGCACCCCGCCGCCGCCGACCAACACAAACTGCCCATGAGTGCACGCCTGCTTTGGGTGGACGACGAAATCGATCTGCTCCGCCCCCACTGCCTTTTTTCTCGAAAAACGAGGTTACGACATCGCCACCGCCACCAACGGTAACGACGCGGTGGAGCTTTGTCGCACACAGCGCTTCGACCTCGTGCTGCTCGACGAAAACATGCCCGGCCTCTCGGACTCGAAACCCTCGCTGCCATCAAAGAGGTGCAACCCGACGTGCCCGTGGTGATGGTCACCAAAAACGAGGCCGAGGACCTCATGGACCAAGCCATCGGCGCACAGATTGCCGACTATCTGCTCAAACCCGTCAACCCGATGCAGATACTCATGGCGCTGAAAAGAACATCCACCGCCACGAGATCGTGCAGGGAGCAAAACCGAATCGGGCTATCGCCGTGAGTTCGCCCAACTCGCGCTCGACATGGACGCGGCCGACGACGCCGCGGCTTGGGTGGAACTCTACAAGCGCCTGGTGCACTGGGAACTGCAGTTGGCCGCCGGTGCCGACGGGGCGATGGCCGACCTGCTGCGCGACCAGAAGGAAGAGGCCAACGCGGCCTTTGCCAAGTTTGTGAAGGCGAACTATGCCGATTGGGTGGCCGATGCCGACGCCCCGGCGCGCCCCACCCTCTCGCCCGATGTGTTGCGCCGCGCGGTGTTCCCGCGCTTGGCGGCCGGTCGGCGCGTGGTGCTGCTCGTGCTCGACAACTTTCGCTATGACCAGTGGCGCGTGCTCGCGCCGGAACTCGCGGCCGATTTCGACGCGGAGGAGCAGGTTTATTTCTCCATCCTGCCCACCGCCACGCAATATGCGCGCAACGCGCTCTTTGCCGGCATGATGCCGCTCGACATTGCGCGCACGCACCCCGATCTGTGGGTGGACGAGGAGGCCGAAGAGGGCAAGAACCTGCACGAGGCCGAACTCTTGGAACGCCAGCTCGCGCGACTGCACCGCCGACCCACCTTTGCCTATCACAAACTCAACGATTCGGCGGCGGTGGACAAGTGGTTGGCCTCCTACGACGAGATGCGCACCCGCGATCTGAGTGTGGCGGTGATCAACTTCATCGACATCCTCAGCCACGCCCGCACCGAGAGCCGCATGGTGCGCGAACTGGCCTCGAACGAAGCGGCCTATCGCTCCATCACCCTCTCGTGGTTCCGCCACACGGGGCTGCGCGAACTCTTCCGCCGCTTGGCGGCCGACGATGCCGACGTGGTGCTCACCACCGACCACGGTTCGATTCGCGTGGATCGGCCGGTGAAGGTGGTGGGCGACCGCAATGTGAACACCAACCTGCGCTACAAACTGGGGCGCAACCTCTCCTATCCGGCCAAGGAGGTCTTCGAAGTGCGCAATCCGGCCGACCTCCGGCTGCCGGCACCTAACCTCTCGACGGCTTACATCTTTGCCACGGGGGCGCGCTTCTTCGCCTATCCCAACAACTACAACTACTATGTGCAGCATTTCCGCGACACCTTCCAACACGGCGGTGTTTCGATGGAAGAAATGATCGTTCCGCTCATCACGCTGCGTCCCAAAGGTCGGTGATCGCCCGAACCTACGGAGCGCGTGCTCTCCTGCGCGCTCGCACCGCCGCACCGACCGTGCGCGGCGGCAAAACTTATGCATTCAATTTCTCCTTTCCTCTCCTTATGAAAAAAATCGTGATCGCCATCGACGGCCACAGTTCCTGCGGCAAGAGTACGATGGCCAAAGCTTTGGCGCGCCGTGTGGGCTACATTTATGTGGACAGCGGTGCGATGTATCGCGCGGTGACGCTCTATGCGCTGCGCCGTGGACTGTTTGCGCCCGACGGCAGTTTGCAAACCGAGACGCTCCGCGAGCAGATGCCGCAAATCGAAGTGAGTTTCCGCCTCGATCCCGAGACGCAGTTGCCGCAAACCTATCTCAACGGCGAATGTGTGGAAGACGCCATTCGTTCGCTCGAGGTGAGCAACCACGTGAGTCCGGTGGCTGCTCTGCCTTTCGTGCGCGAGGCGATGACGGCGCAGCAGCAGGCGATGGGTCGTGCGAAGGGCATTGTGATGGACGGTCGCGACATCGGCACGGCGGTGTTCCCCGATGCGGAACTGAAGATTTTCGTCACGGCCTCGGCCGAGGTGCGTGCGCGCCGCCGCTACGACGAACTCCAAGCCAAGGGCATGGCGGGCGACTACGAGGCGATTCTCAAGAACGTGCAGGAGCGCGACTACATCGACTCGCACCGCGAAATGAACCCTTTGCGTCAAGCTCCCGATGCGCTGGTGCTCGACAACTCGTCCCTCACCCGCGAGCAACAGAGCGACTGGCTCTTGGCGCGCTTCGAAGAGGCCACCCGCGAAGATTGACCGCGCGGATGTTTATTCCAAGTTTCTGCTGGGTCCAACCTTAAAATAAACTTGGTCACTCTTTGATAGAAGTTTTTTTACTAAATCCACAACACCTCCCCACGAAATATAAAACCAATAAGAAAGTCGTTGCGCTAAGCGTTCTATTTTTTTCAGATGTCAGTCGACTTGTTGCAGGAGAAGTACATCTTGCAGGAAAGCACGGCGGCCAATGGGCTGGAATGACGATCCAAAAGAAACAATAACCACATGAAAAGAATACTCTTCTCTCTCATCACCACTTGTGCCGCCCTATCCCCCTCTTGCATGGCACAAACCGGAATTCATCCCTCCTTGGGATTCACATGGCCGCTTGATTTCCGAAGTGGCTCCTATAGGTACAGTGCCATCGGTTTCTATATCGCAGCAGACAAAACGATCAACGAACATGTGCAGATCGGTGCGAAGTTGCAAACAGAAGGCTTCGGCACCCAAGTGACCGAGCAAGCCGATAGGATTTATGCACCCGGCACGCTCAAATTGCTCGATTTGTCTCCTACTGATAGGATTAAATATAACGTGCCTGCTCGTTCTTTTGTAGCCACGCTCACCGGAGCTTACGTTTGGCATCGCAACGCGCGTTTTTTTCTCCTCGCATCGGTGCCGCTATTGGCGTGTCACACGATTCGCCGGAAAACAAACTTTTTGCCTCTTCCGACACTTGGCACCCCACATTCGCCCCTGAAGTGGGACTGACCTACCGCCGGCACTGGGACATTAACTTGGCCTATCGCATCACGAAGTCTACCTACTCTCATGCGACCTTGAGCATCGGCTATCGCTTCTGAACTTTCCGTTTTTGTGAAGAAACACCAGGTTCTTCCTCTCTATCTAATAATTCCCCCGTATGTCACATGACACACGGGGGAACTTTTTCGGACATTACCATCGGAAGGATCAACTGACCAACGAGAGGGGCTACAAAGTAGTTCCCCCTCTATGTACAAGATTATGTACTTATTTGTTTGCTTCTTCAGTTGGAATCAATATATTTGCAGTTGAGAATCAAATCGTTAGTATTATGATGGTAATTAGTCCAAGTGAATTTCGCGCTAACCTGCGCAAGTATTTCGATTTGGCGCATACAGAACGTGTCATCATCCGCAGAAGTAAAGGACAATCGTTCGCACTTGTTCCCACCCACGACGACGAACTTACGATTAGCGACCAACTGAAAAAGAAAATCGCGAAAGCAAGAGAAGATTTTAGGGTGGGGAAAGGAACCGCGTGCAAAACGGTCGAAGATTCGTTAGAACTGCTTGAAAGTCTGTAAGGATGTATGAAGTAGTCTATAGCGATGAAGCCTTGTCATCTATCGCCAAATACAAGAAGTCAAGTCCGCAATCTTACAAGAAAGTCTTGAAGTTGGTGAAGGAACTCCACGAACACCCCAAAACAGGTATCGGGCATCCCGAAGCGCTGAAGGGAGTGGGAGGAAATGTCTACTCAAGAGAAATCAACAAAAAGGATAGGCTCGTCTATGAGATCTACGAAGAGAAGATTGTGGTCTATATCATTTCTGTAGAAGGGCACTACAACGATAAGTAACGACAACCCAGGATGGAGCACGACTCCGCCTGCAGTTGTCGTTTTGTTTTGCTGCATATCAGTAAAAACACCCCCCAAAACAAACTCCCCCGTGCGTCGCTTGACGCACGGGGGAATCTTTTTCAATAATGGGCGATCCGTTTTCTTCGCTTAGGCGCGGTGGCTTTCCACCCAGCGGCGGGCGTTGACAAAGACCTCGAGCCAAGGCGTGCAGTCATCGGCGCGGCGATCGGCGGGATAGAACGGCGTTTGCCAAGGCAGGAAGGCGCGTTCCAAGTGGGGCATCATCGCCACGTGGCGGCCGTCGGCGCTCGCGATACCCGCGGCGTTGTAGTCCGAACCGTTGGGGTTGGCGGGATATTGGTCGTAGGCGTAGGAAAGCACGATGTTGTAGTCGGCAGCGGGACGGGGAAGGCTGAACTTACCCTCGCCGTGGGCCACCCAAATGCCGAGACGGCTGCCGGAAAGGCTGCTGAAGAGCACCGTGTCGTTGGGCGCCACGTCGACACCCACGAAACCGCTTTCGAACTTGTGGCTGTCGTTGTGCAGCATGCGGGCGCGGCGGTCGGTGTGTTCAGGGTTAACCAAACCGAGTTCGACCATCAACTGGCAACCGTTGCAGACACCGAGCGAAAAGGGTGTCGGGGCGAGCATAGAAGCGGTCGAGGGCGGCTTTGGCCTTCGGGTTGAAAAAGGAAAGCACCCGCCCAACCTTTGGCAGAACCGAGCACGTCGCTGTTCGAGAATCCACCGCAGAAGACGATGAAGTTCACCTCATCGAGCGTTTCGCGGCCGCTCCAAGGGTCGGTCATCGTGACATCCTTCACGTCGAAGCCGGCGAGATGGAGCATATAGGCCATTTCACGCTCGCCGTTCGTGCCTTTCTCGCGAATAATGGCGGCGCGCACGCCGGAAGGTGTGCGGCGATCGGGCGAAACACCGAGGGTGGCAAACGATCCGTCGAACGAAGCGGGCAAACGGAAGTGGAGGGGCTGCGACTTATAGTTGTGTGCGCGCTGTTCGGCGCAACTGTGGAAGCTTTGGAAGGCATCCATCTCGGCCGAAGTGCCGTACCAATCCTCGCGCAAGGCGTCGATGTCGAGCGCAAGTTGGCGATCGGCGCGGCGGAGTGTGAGGGTGCGACCCTCAACGGGGCGACCGAGTTCGACGGCGGCCACGCCGGCTTCGGCGAGTACGGCCGAGAAAGCTTCGTTGTGCGCATCGGCCACCTGCACCACCACAGCGGGGTTTTCGGCGAAGAGGGTGTACGCGAAATCGCTGGCGGGCGAGAGTGCGTCGAGCGAGAGTTCGAGACCGCCCTTGGTGTTGGCGAAACACATTTCGAGCAAGGTCGTCACCAAACCACCTGCACTCACGTCGTGACCGGCGAGGAGGAGTTCTTGCGACACGAGCTTTTGCACCGCAGCGAACGCACGGCGGAAGGCTTCGGCGTCGGCTACCGTGGGCACGTCGCTACCCACGCGCCCGAGCGTCTGGGCGAAGGCCGAGCCGCCGAGGGCAAGCGGTGCGGAAGAGAAGTCAATATAATAAAGGCGCGAAGCGGGGTCGTTGATCACCACGGGGCGCACCACACGGCGCACATCGCTCACTTCGCCGCCGGCGCTGACGATCACGGTGCCGGGGGCAATGATCTTCTTGCCGTCGGGATATTGTTGCGTCATCGAGAGCGAGTCTTTACCCGTCGGCACGTTGATGTGCAGGGGCGCAGCAGAAATCGCTCAACGCCTTCACACGGCATAAAGACGCGCGTCTTCGCCGGCCTGCGAACGGCACGGCCACATCCAGTTGGCGGAGAGGCTCACGCTGTTGAGTCCGTCGGCGAGCGGCGCCCACACGATGTTGGTGAGCGATTCGGCCACGGCCATCACCGAACCGGCCTCGGCACTGGCCAATCCCACCTGCGGGGCGTGGCCGATGGCGGTGGCGATACCGGCGCGACCGCGATAGTCGAGCGCCACCACGCCGCAGTCAGCCAAAGGCAGTTGGAGTTCGCCTTGACACTGCTGGTGTGCCACCTTACCCGTCACAGAACGGTCCACCTTGTTGGTGAGCCAGTCTTTGCAGGCCACGGCTTCGAGGCGAAGGACGTTGCGCAAATAGGTTTCGAGCTGCGATTCGTCGTAAACGGCGGGAGCGTATTCGCGCTTCACCGTCACATCGGTCATCACCGTCTTGGGCGAATGGCCGAACATCTGTGCGACATCGAGGTCGAAGGGGCGTTTGCCGTCGGCTTGTTCGAAGGCAAAGTGCGCATCGCCCGTGGTTTCGCCCACCACATAGAGGGTGCACGTTCGCGCTCGGCAATGCGGCGCACGTCGTCGATGTGTTGTTCCTCAATGAGGAAGCCCATGCGCTCTTGGCTCTCGTTGGCGATGATTTCCTTGGCCGAAAGCGTCGGATCGCCCACGGGCAGGCGGCTCATGTCGATGGTGCCGCCGCACTCTTCGACGAGTTCGGACAGACAGTTCACGTGACCGGCCGAACCGTGGTCGTGGATCGACACCACGGGGTTGTGTTCCTCCTCGCAGAGGGCGCGCACGAGATTGGCGGCGCGCTTTTGCATTTCGGGGTTGGCGCGTTGCACGGCATTGAGCTCGATGCCCGAGCTGTAACGACCGGTGTCGACCGACGAAACCGAGCCGCCGCCGAGACCGATGCGGTAGTTGTCGCCGCCGACCACCACGATTTTGTTTCCCTTCTCGGGCGTGCCTTTGAGGCAGTCGCGCTTCGTGCCGTAGCCCACACCGCCGGCGAGCATGATCACTTTGTCGAAGGCATAGTTCTCGCCATTTTCGGCGTGCTCGAAGGTGAGCACCGAACCGGCGATGAGGGGTTGGCCGAACTTGTTGCCGAAGTCCGAAGCGCCGTTGGAAGCCTTCGTGAGGATCTGGCGGGGCGTCTGGTAAAGCCAGGGGCGGGCAGGCATATCGTTCTCCCACGGACGCTGATTGTCCAGGCGGGGATAGGCCGTCATGTAGACCGCTGTGCCGGCAATGGGCAACGAACCGACACCACCTCCCATGCGGTCGCGGATTTCACCGCCCGTGCCGGTCGAAGCGCCGTTGAACGGCTCGACGGTGGTGGGGAAGTTGTGCGTTTCGGCTTTGATGGAGATGACACTTTCGATGTCGCGAATCACGAAATAGTCGGAAGTGTCGTGACGCGTGGGCGCAAACTGCTCCACAACGGGGCCTTCGGAGAACGCCACATTGTCTTTGTAGGCCGAAAGGATGCGGTGCGGATTTTTCTTTCGTGGTGCGTTTGATCATCGCAAAGAGGGCGGAGGGCATTTCCTCGCCGTCGATGACAAACGTGCCGCCGAAGATTTTGTGACGGCAGTGTTCCGAATTGAGTTGTGCGAAGCCAAAGATCTCACTGTCGGTGAGGGGGCGACCGAGTTGGCGCTCCACACCGTGGAGATAGTCGATCTCGGCGGGCGAAAGTGCCAGTCCTTCCTGCTCATTGTAGGCGTCGAGATCATCGACGGTGCGAGATGGGTTCGGGCGTATGGTTGACGGTGAAAAGCGTTTCGTCCAGTCCGTCGTAGACGCGCTGCAACATCGGGTCGTGCTCCTCGTCGGACGTGGTGGGAAGTACTCTTCAATGCGCGAAATGCCGTTGAGATTCATGTTTTGCGTGATCTCAACGGCATTTGTGCTCAAGGAGTTACCATTTCGCGGCGGGGTCCGACGAAAAGCCCTTCCACCCGATCGCCTTCGATCGGGGTAGCCTCTCCGTAGAGCCAGCAAAGTTTTTTCATTTCTTCGGCGTCGAGGCGATGATCGGCCGCAGTGGCGATGATGCTTCGAACGGGGGTGCTGAAAAAGAAAATCATTTTGAGCAGGTGTATTATGTATGGGGGGATTAAATACGATATGCGCGGCAAAGTTACGCATTTATTGTCGGCCGACCGCGCCCCGATCCATATATTTATCCCCGCGTTTTCGGTCGAAAGCTCCGCGTTATTTCCGGAAAGTGGGGAAGTTTCTCACAAAAAGCGCGGAACTTTGTCGCGCCACACGGGCAAACGCGCCCCCTAGCCCCCTCCTGCCACGTGGAACTTCCCCAAATCTGCACCAAATTCCGCCATCGACACAAAAGCGTTGCCTCAGATTTCACCAATCGCCGCATTTGTATTAACTTTGCCCACAATATAGTCATCCGAAGAAACCAATGTCGGTCTGCTCCTCTCCCCGTTTGTCGCTCGGTCTCTCCCCGCTGATTCGTCTCGTGCTCGCACTCTTGCTGTTCGGCACGGGACAATTCAACGTGCACGCGCAGCAAGACCCGGCCTTCATCCACTATTGGCGCCTCGAAACGCAGTGGAATCCCGCCGCAGTGGGGCGCTCGCCACAACTCACCGTGAGCGGTGCGGTACAAACCCACGCCAACGGCTACACCCAAGCGGGAAGCACGATGTGGGCAGGCGCCGACTTGGCCTTCCGCTTCGGGGGGGCGGAACACGGCGTGGGGGCGGCCTTCACCAACGACGCCATCGGGTTGTTTTCGCACAAGCGCTTCGCCCTGCAATATGCCCTGCATCGCAACTGGCACGGCGGACGTTTCTCGCTGGGCGTGCAGGCCGACATGCTGCAAGAGGGCATCGACGGCGGAAAAGCCGACCTCAACGACGGCAACGACCCGGCCTTTCCCGCTTCGCAGCTCAACGGTTCGCGCTTTGACCTGAGTGCCGGTGCGGCTTACACCCATCCGCAATTCGGCCTCTCGGCCTCGCTGCTTCATCTCACCGCGCCCACCGTAGAATGGGACGAGACTCACCGCATGAAGGTGAAAAGTTTGTTGAATTTCTCGGCCCACTACAATATCCGCCCCGACGAATCGTTATATACCATAATACCTTCGGCGATGTTGCGCAGCGATTTTGCCGACTGGCGCGTCGATCTCACCCTCCGCGGCGAATACAGCTTCGAGAAACGTCGGCTGTTTGGCGGCGTAAACTACGCCCCGGTCGCGCTGTCGCGCTGCTTTTCGGCGGCACCCTGCGCGGTCTGGACATCGCCCTACAGCTACGAAGCCTTCACTTCCGGCCTGGGACTGGGCGCCGGTCAGCACGAAATTTCTGTCGTCTACCGCCTCCCGGTCGATCTCGGCAAGAAAGGTCGCAACCTCCACGGAGTGTGCGGTGGCTCTGACCCCGATCGGGGCACGACGTCGGCCGCCATGCCGCACTCATTGCCCCACTTCGCGACGGGCGGCGGAGACTTCGCTCCACCTCGCTCACAAAAACGACTCATTCTCTCCAATATCAAATGAAATTTCACTGCAAGCCTCTACATGTTCTCCCCTTCCTGACACTGCTGCTGCTCACGTTGGCATCGTGCTCGGCGGGAGCAACACGGCCATGCGCAACGGTGGCGAAGTGACAGGCCAGCGCTCGTCGGTGCCCCTCGAACCCACTCCCTACGGCATGGTCGAAATCAAACGCGGCTACCCTCAAAGTGGGCCTTTCGGAGAACGACAGCCTCTGGGGGCTCCCGCTTTCGCAACGCGACATCTCGGTCGATGGCTTCTGGATGGACCAAACCGAAGTGACCAACTCGATGTACCGCCAGTTTGTGGAATGGGTGCGCGACAGCATCCTGCGCGAGCGCCTCGCCGACCCATCTTACGGCGGAGATGAGTCCTACAAAATCGAAGTCGACAAGTTTGGCGACCCCTGTCAAGCCCCATCTCAACTGGAACAAGCCACTGCCCTGGCGCAAACCCTCCGAAGACCAGGAGCGCGCCCTCAACAGTGTGTACAAAACCCACCCCTACGACGGCACACGCATGCTCGATGTGAAGCAAATGAACTTCCGTTACGAGACATTCGACTACGAAAAAGCCGCCCTGCGCAAGTATCGCCTCGATCCGCGCGAACGTGTGCTCAACACCGACGTGAATGTCGACCCCAACGAGGTGGTGATGATCTCGAAAGACACGGCCTACGTGAACGACAACGGCGAAATCGTGCGCGAAACCATCAATCGTCCGCTCTCTTCGCTCTACGATTTCATCAACACCTACATCGTGCCCGTCTATCCCGACACCACAGTTTGGGTCAATGACTTCCCGAATGCCAACAACTCCATGTATATGAAGAATTACTTCTCGTCGCCGGCCTACAACGACTACCCGGTGGTGGGAGTAACGTGGGAACAAGCCCAAGCTTTCTGCGCATGGCGCACCGAATACCTCCTGCGCGGTATGGGACCTGAGGCGCGCTACATCCAGCGCTACCGATTGCCCTCCGAAATCGAGTGGGAATATGCTGCCCGCGGCCGCGAAGGGCACACCTTCCCGTGGGAGGGCGCGGCGTCGAAGAACGAAAAAGGCTGCTTCTACGCCAACTTCAAACCCGACCGCGGCAATTACACCGAAGACGGCAACCTCATCACCTCGCGTGTCGGGCGGTATGGCGCCAATGACAACGGCCTCTTCGACATGGCCGGCAATGTAGCCGAGTGGACCAACACGGTTTTCACCGAAGCCGGCGTGCAATCCATGGCAGACGTCAATCCAGAATTGCGCTACGAGGCGGCAAAAGAAGATCCCTACTTCTTGAAACGCAAAAGCGTGCGCGGCGGTTCGTGGAAAGACCCGCAGTCTTACATCCGTTCGGCCTGGCGCACTTGGGAATACCAGAACCAACCGCGCTCCTTCATCGGTTTTCGCTGCGTTCGCTCGAAGGCGGCCACCGTCAGCGGCAATCCCACCGACAAAAAGAAATAACTCTCTCATCAAAACGCATACGATATGCCCGGAAAACTCAATATCGTGACGCGCCTGCAGCACTGGATGGACAGTGTGCCGGGGCAAACCTTCCTCAACTACGCCTATTCGTGGGGCGCCGCCATCGTGATTCTCGGTGCGCTCTTCAAACTCACCCACCTCAAGGGGGGTAATATCATGCTCTTTGTGGGCATGGGCACAGAAGCCGTGGTGTTCTTCCTCGCGGCCTTCGACCGCCCGTTCGACAAAACAGAGATCGGCAAAGAACTGCCCCACGATTTCGAGAGCGACGAGGAGATTGAGCGCGCCGAAGGCCCTCACGACCGAAACCGCTCCCGACGTTGCCGCTCAACCCGGCATCGCCGCACCGCCGCGCCCGCACAACCGCTCGTTGCTGCGCAAGCCGCAGCGTTCGCACCCTCAATTGCCCCCGCGGCTCCCGGCTATGCACTGCAAACCTCGGTCGCTGCTGCAACAACAGGCGCACTGCCCGAAACCGCCGCGGCACCGGGCACACCTCTCCCCAACAACCTGTCGCCACTGCGCAAGCAGCAAGTGAAACCGCGCAAGTCGCAGAGACAACAGCCCAGGCAATAGACGCCGCTGCCCAACCCACTGCCGACACTCCGCAAACAGCAGCTCCTTTCGTGGCCGCACACTACCAAACGGCCGAAGGACAACGTGCACTCGAGGAAGGGAGCACAACGTTTGGCCGAGATTGTGCGTTTGGTTAACGACGAGTTGCTGCGCAGAACACAGGCCGTTCTCTCGCCCGAAATGGAGGAAGCCACGGAAGAGTACATCGAGAAACTCCGTACCCTCAACGAAACGCTCGCCAAAGTGGACGAACAAAGCGCCCGCCTCACGCGCGACTCGCAAGAGATGGAGAATCTCAACCGCACCCTCATCGGTATCAACAAAAGTCTACGACTTGCACTTTGCTTCTATCTCGCGTCAAGTCACCACCATCGAGGAAATCAACGCCCAGACGCGCGATCTGGCCGCGAAGATCGAAGAAGTGAACCAAATCTACGCCCGCATGGTGCAAACCCTCAACATTATGGGCAACCCCTACGCCGCGATGAGCGCCGCCGGCGCCCAACCCGCAGCAGCCGCCCCCGCGCCCGCAACCGACGCACCGACGCAACCCAATTCAGCTTCCTGATTTTTGCCCATGGCCATTCAAAAAGACCGGCTTCGCCGCGGCAAAAGATGATCAACCTCATGTATGTCGTGTTGATGGCAATGCTTGCACTCAACGTTTCGACCGACGTACTCAAAGGTTTCACCCTGGTAGGCAACAGCCTCGACCGCACCATCCACACGACGGAGCAGGAAAATAAAGATTTGCTCGACGACTTAGCAGCACAGTACCGCAAAAATCCCGCCAAAGTCAAACCTTGGTGGGACAAAGCCCAAACTGTGCAGCACTCCGCCGACAGCCTTTGCCGTTACATCGACGAACTTAAATGGGCCATCGCCCGCGAAACCGACGGCGCCGACGGCAACCCGAACAACATTCAGCACAAGGACGATCTCGAAGCTGCGGGGGTGGTCATGCTCAACCCCGCCACTTTGCGCGGACGCGTCCTCTACCGTCGCGTGAATCATTTCCGTGATTTCGTCACTTCCTTCATCACCGATCGCCGACGCCGCGCCATTGTCGCCGCCAATCTCTCCACCGACGTGCCCAAAGGCGAGGATAACATCGGCAAGAACTGGCAGGAATACATGTTTGAGTCCATGCCTTCCATTGCTGCCGTCACGATGCTCTCCAAATTGCAGAGCGACATCCGCAAAGCCGAGGGCGAAGTGCTCCACACCCTTGCGGCCAACATCGGCGTGAAGGACATCCGCGTCAACGAACTCAACGCTTATGTTCTCCCGGAAGCCACCACGCTCTTCCCGGGCGACGAGTTTCGCTCGCAAATCTTCATGGCCGCCATCGATACCACCCAACGGCGGAGATTTACGTCAATGGGCGCCGCCTAAACGCCGACGGGCACTACAATTTCCGCGTAGGCGCACCCGAGGCTACGATTTCCGCGGCTACATCACCATGCCAAACGCCGCCGGCGAGGTCATTCGTCGCGAATTCTCCCAGCATTACACCGTCATCGCCCCACCCACCGGCGCCACCGTGGCTGCCGATCTGATGAATGTGCTCTATGCGGCTACGACAACCCCATTTCCGTCAGCGCCTCGGGCATCTCCTCCGACAAAATCCACTTGAGCATGAGCGGAGGTACGCTCAGTGCGAAAGGCAACGGCAAATATGTGGCGCGCCCCGCCCACGTCGGGCAAGAAGTCTCCTTCACTGTCACCGGCGAAGTGGGGGCAAGAGCCAAACCATCGGGTGCTTTCAGCTTTAAGGTGCGCAAGCTCCCCGATCCCGCCGCGTTCATCAGCATCGGCGGGGATCAATTCCGCGGCGGCCGCATCGCCAAGGGCAGTATCGTGGGAGCCACGCGCCTCGATGCCGCGATCGACGACGGATTGCTCAACATTCCTTTCAGCGTCCGCTCGTTCGAATGCGTCTTCTTCGACCGTCTCGGCAACGTCCTCCCGCGTCCTTCCGCCGGCGCCTCGTTCACCGAAGCCCAGCGCGATCTCATTCGCCAACTCTCTCGCGGCAAAACGTTTCTACATCAGCAACATCCATGCCGTCGGCCCCGACGGCATCGAGCGCACGCTCAGTGGATCGCTCGAAGTCATCATCAATTAAATCACGTCCTCCCCACCATGCAGCATACCGCGCCCCTCTCCCGTCTGCTTCTCCTCTTCGGACTCACCTTTGCCCTCCACGCCGCGGCACAACCCCCCGCTCGTTTGCGCGAAGCGGGCAACTCCGCCTCGTCTGTCGCCACTTCGGCCACCGACAACGCGGCGCGTTCGGCCGCTCAACCGGCCGCCGGCAAAGTTTTGGGCAGCATTCGCGAGTTTCCCACTGCCGCCACCATGCCCTCAAGATGCCGCATGGCGCCGCGACATCTACCGCGAGATCGATCTCACCCGCGATGCCAACGCTCCGCTCTACTATCCTGTCACGCCCGGCGCGGGGCGCGAAAACCTTTTCGTCTGCCTTTTCCACCTCATACTCCGCGGAAAAATCAACGCCTACGAGTATACGCCCGACGCCATCGAGCATTTCGACGAAAAGCACATCGTGAAAGGCAAGAAGATCATGGACGACAACCACATCTTCTACGAGGCCAACGACGGCAAGATGCGCGTCAACGACGCCGACCTCCCCTCCGAAGACGTGAAACGCTATTATATTAAGGAAAGCGTCTACTTCAATCAGCACACCGGCACCTTCAGTACGCAAGTTGAAGCCCTCTGTCCGCCTCATGGTCAGCGGCGATTTCGGCGACGGCAGCAGTCAAACCACCCCCTCTTCTGGGTTAAATATGACGAGGCCGCACCCTATCTGGCCAAACTCTCGCTCATGAGCAGCAATCTCAACAACGCCGCCGAGATCTCAGCCGACGATTTCTTCAACACCAACCGCTACGAAGGCCCCATCTACCAAAACCAAGAACCTCCAAGACCGCACCCTCGCACAAATCGCCCCCACCGACTCCGCCCGCACCAAGGTGCGCGAGCAGATTGAGGCCGAGATTCGCACCTTCCAGCGCAATGTCTGGATGGGCGACAGCGTGAAAAACCCGAAATGCCGCCGACACCTCCACGGTAGAAAGCCCCGACAGCGAGCACCGCAAGGTCGCTTCGCGCAATGTGGCACCCGAAAAGCTCAAAAAGCAGAAGGCCCCCCAAACCTCAAACCTCATCACCCCGTTCGTCGGCCACCCTCTCCGTGCGTCGACAGCGTCACTGATTTCTCTAACCTCCCTTTGCCGTTCTTGCCCGAGGCCATTTGTTCCCCGAGCACGACGGCATTTTTTCGCACCATCATGAAAGTCATCAATTTCGCCGAGCACAACACCGTCATCAACAACTACATTGCCGAACTTCGCGACGTTTCGATCCAGAAAAACCGTGCATGGTTCCGCCAAAACCTCCGTCGCATCGGCCACGCCATGGCCTTCGAAGTGTCGAAGACCCTCACCTACAGCGAAAAGACCGTAGAAACGCCCCTCGCCCCCGCCCGTGTCAACACCACCGACGACCGCATTGTCATCGGCACCGTCCTGCGCGCCGGACTCGCCCTCCACGAAGGCTTCCTCGACGTGTTTTCCGACGCCGATAGCGCCTTTGTCAGTGCCTACCGCAAGGAGGGCCGCAAAGAAAACATCGAGATCTGCGTCGAATACATCGCCTCGCCCGACCTCAACGGCTGCACCTTCATGCTCGTCGACCCCATGTTGGCCACCGGCGGTTCCTTCAATCTGGCCTATCAGGCCTATCTCACCAAAGGCACCCCCGCCCACCTGCACATCTGTGCCGTGATCGGTTGCGAAGAAGGCGTGCAACGCCTGCGCGAGCTCTTCCTTCCGACGACGTCACGCTGTGGATTGCCGCCATCGACCCCGTGCTCAACGAAAAAGCCTACATCGTGCCCCGGACTCGGCGACGCCGGCGACCTCTGCTACGGCGACAAACTCTCAGACTGATCGGCAGGGGCGAAACGGTCTCTCCCGCTCGCCCTCTCTTTCCCCTTCTTTTCCCCCAGGCTCGGTGTGGCGCTCGCGTCACACCCTGTTGTATCGTTCCTCTCCTCATGTCCACCTTCCGTTTCCTCCCCGGGCTGCTCCTCCTGCTCCCACTCTTCGTTTCCTGCCTCAAGGACGAACCCGCAGGCATGGAAGCCGATCTCGTCGCCGTCCGCTTCGACAGCAGCGCCGCCGCGCGTCTGCTCGGTCCGCACGCCGCCTCGCTCCACACCGTCGCCGCCCGCGACAGCGACATCGTCTTCTCGCTCGCATCCGACGCCGACACCGCCCTGTTGCGCACCCTCCCCCTCACGTTCACCCTCAGCCCCGGTGCCACACTCCGCTGCCTCGACGGCGCAAACCCCGATTTTCGCTTCCGCCGGCGCGTAGGCTACGAAGTCACCTCGCAAGATCGGCACTGGCAGCGGCGCTACACGCTCAGTTTCGTGCCCGAAACCGACTTCCCCTGATACGTTGAGTTTCGACCATTTCGCCCTCAACGAGCCCGAACACAACTATTATACGTGGTTCGAACCGAGCCCCGACGGTACCCCGCGCAACATTTGGGCGAGCGGCAACCCCGGTTTCTGGCTTAGCCGCAGCGATGCACGCCCCGAAGCGTACCCCACGAGCGTAAGTCCCGACGGGCGCACGGGCTCGGCCTTGCGTCTCATCACACAAAGCACCCGGCGAACTCGGTGCTGCCTTCGGCAAACCCATTGCGGCCCGGCAATCTCTTCGTCGGCACCTTCGATCTGGCGAGTGCCCTGCTCAATCCGCTCGCCGCCACGCGATTCGGCACACCCGTCAACCGCATTCCCACACGCTTCTCAGGCTACTACAAGTGGCAACCCGGTGCTGTCTTCACCGATGCCCAGGGCAAAAGGCCACAGGCCCGGCCGCCGACGGAAAAGACGCGCCGCGCATCTACGCCGTGGTCTATCGCAACGTCGACTCCGGGGACAATCCGTCACCCTCGACGGCAGCAACGTGCTCACCTCGCCCTTTGTCGTGGCCGTGGCCTTGCTCGACGATTTTATCGTGACCGGTGTGGGGCAACACGACCGCTGGCAATATTTCGACCTGCCCTTTGCCACACGCATCCCCGTCGACAATCGCCTACTCGACCGCCACGGCTACAGTCTCACCCTCGTTTTCACCTCCTCGCGCGGCGGCGCCGAATTTGCCGGCGCGGTCGGTTCCACCCTCCTCGTCGACGATTGCCACCTCGCCTTCTGACGTGCGGCGGCTCGAGTTTTCCCCTCCCAGATCTCTTTTCCCCATGCGCTCTCCTCGTTTTTGCTCCTTCCTTCGTCCGCTTCGCCTCGGTGCGGGCCTCCTCCTACTTCTCCTCCCCGCAGTCGGCACGGCACAACGCTCCGCCGCCGAAACCGGTGGCCGCTGGTCGCTCCGCCCCGGCGTGGGCTACACCGTCGGAGCCCTCGTTCCCACGCCCCTGCCCGCCGAATTGCGCAGCATTGCGCACTATTCGCCGGTGGGCGGCCTGCGTTTCGGCGCCGATGCGGTCTATCGCACCGGTGGGCGCGTCGATCTCTCGCTCGGCGCCTACTTCACCGATCGCGGCATGGACGGCGAAGTGCGCGTTGCCGGTTATCGCACACGAGTGGTGCGCGGTGCGCAACAGCTCTCGGGCTACTTCTTCGGCACCAACGCCACCCGTGCACGCCTTCGCGGCCTCTTCGTGCCCCTGGCCCTGCGCTATCCCCTCGGACGTTGCACTCTCACCGGCGGCGCCTACCTCGAATGGTACAGCCTCCGGCAGTTTCTCGGGCACCGCCTCCGACGGTTATCTGCGCGTGGAGCGGCCCACGGGCGACAAAGTGCTGTTCGGTCCGAAAAACGACGGCAGTGCCTCCTATGATTTCAGCGACGAACTCAACGACAGCGGCTTCGGCGTGCATCTCGGTGCGGAGTATGCACTGAGCCCTCGCTTCTTGCTCAACGCACAACTCACCTGGGGCCTCACGCCCGCCTTCGACGGCAGTTTCACGGCCGTCCCCACGCCGTTGCACCCCCTCGGTTTCACGCTGGGCGTGAACTACGTGATCGGCGGCGGGCATTGACTGCCACTGTCCCGATCGGCTTTTCCCTCTCTCCCCACATCTCGGCGCGCACCGCCCCTCCGCTGCCTGCGTGCCGCCCTGTTTCGGAGATCTCGTCCCCCAAGGTGACGAGATCTCCGTTTTTGTTTTTTGCCCGAAACTCCGCGTTGATCGACTGAAAACGGGGGACTTTTCCCGAAAAAAATGGGGAAATTTCCGCCCAAAGTTCCCCGTTTTCCGACGCCCTTCGCCCGGCATCCATCCTTCGATTCCGTTGAACCGAACAAACCAGCCGTCGGAAACAAAAAAATGGCGATCGCGCACTGCAATTGTGCGCGATCGCCATACGAAAGATGGGAGCGTTGCTCCGCTCACTCCGGACTTTGCGAAGAAGACTCGGGTGGAGCGGAAATAACCCGCCGTCCTCAGCCGCGAATCATGGTGAGGAGCATTTTGAAGCGCTGTTTTGCATTGAGCGCATGGGGAACTCCGGCGGGCATGATGAGCATTTCGCCCGCTTTCACGATGTGCGGCGTGCCGCCGAGGAGGATTTCAGCCTCGCCGTCGAGGATGGTCACCGTGGCATCGAAGGGAGCCGTGTGTTCGGACAGACCTTGTCCGGCATCGAAGGCAAAGAGCGTGAGCGTACCCGGCGTTGTTGCGAAGAATCTCGCGAGAAACGACACTGCCTTCTGCGTATTCCACTGAGGTGGCGGGGACGAAAAACTTGTCCTTTTTCAATATGTGCCATAAATTATTGCGTGTTGTGAGATGAATAATACGGATGTACAATATGCAACATTCGTGCCACGATCAGGCAGCTCGGCGAGCCAAGAAGCGACGCGCGGCCTCAGCAGCCACTAACAGCCCGCCGGCGCTCATGATCACGTCTTTGACCACCAAACGACCGGCACCCGAGAGCAAGGGGAAACCGTGTGCGCCCGTGAAATAGGGGAGTCCGTCGTGCGGGTAGGTGGCGCCGTCTGCCAGTTGGGCACCCAGCACTCGGGGGTGGTGATGAGGAACGAAAGGGTGACGATCGACATGCCAAAGGTGAGCAGTCCGCCGAGCATACCCACGCGCGGGCACCAGATGCCCAGGAGAACGAGCGTGCCGATGGTGCAAAATCATCAGTCCCAAGCCGATGGAGAAGACGTAGGTGCCGTTTTCCTGATGCCACTTGATGTTGTCGGGCTTCACCTCGCCCTCTTTGTTCATGTGCACCTTATATTCCTTCACGGTCTTGCCTTTGTCGTTGACCGTAGTCTTAGAAGAATTGTGATAGAGGAAGCTCATGAACGGACTGTTGCTGACAAACGGAACGATGCCGTCGGCTTCGTACTGGCAAACCTTGAGTCCGCCGATCCAAGCCATGACCAAAAAGATGGCGATGCGGAGATAAGTGAAGAAATGGCGTTCGAGGGAGACGAGGATCCCGGCCGCGAAGGTGAAGAGTTGGTTGATCATTGATGGAAAAGAAATGAATGTGATGGAAAATTGATAATGTGTTCTCACGAGTCCCCGGCGGTGGTGAAGAAAAATTCAGTGCTTTCTGCCGATTTCCGGAGGGAATTGGGGCGAAATGGCCAAGAATTCATCGCGAGCGACGCAAAAATAAGAAATCGGCCGATGACAAACAAATTTTAGTTCGTCATTTCACGGTGCATTAGCAAAATAAAGTACCTTTGCAAGCATACAATATATCAAACAACCCACTGCATGAAACGCTTTTTCCGCCTTTTCCTGCTCACGTTCCTGGTGTGTGCCCCGCTTTCCCTCTTTGCCCAAAGCGGCGCCCGCTACGGCTATCTGAACCGTGCCGCCGTCATCGCGCTGCTGCCCGAAACCGCCCGCGTGCGCGCCCAACTCGATTCGCTCCGCGCCAAATATGAAGCCGAAGCGCGTTACAACGAGACGGCCTTCCGCCGCCAATATTCGGAATATCTGCAGGTGCAGAAAAATTTGCCCGAGGCCATCCTGCTCAAACGCCAAGGGGATCTGCAAATGGCCATGGAACGTGGCATCGCTTTCCGCCGTGAAGCCGAAAATCTGCTCAAGAAAGCCGAAACAGAACTCATGGGGCGCGTCGGCGAACAGGTGGATACTGTGATTCGCGCCATTGGGGCCGAGCGCGGCTACGACTTTGTGGTCGACACCTCGGCCGGTACGCACCCTTATCTCAACCCCCAAAAAGTCAGAAGACATCACCCCCTACGTGAAAGCCCGCCTGCTCAACGCACAATGATACGCGTGCGGCATGTGCTCTTTCCCTTTATTTCGCTCAGCCCATGATCGGCGTTTTTGATTCCGGCTACGGTGGCCTGTCGATTCTGCGACAAATCCGCCGCCGACTGCCCGACTACGACTACCTTTACCTCGGCGACAACGCGCGTGCCCCCTACGGTCCGCGCTCCTTCGACGTGGTGTATCGCTACACCCTCCAAGCGGTGCAGGAACTCTTCGCGCGGGGCTGCGAACTCGTCATTCTGGCGTGCAATACCGCGTCGGCCAAAGCGCTCCGCTCCATTCAGCAACAGGATCTCCCCCTGCCTGGCCCCCGATCGGCGCGTGCTCGGTGTGATTCGCCCCACGGTGGAAGCTGTCGGCACCCTCACACGCTCCCGCCACGTGGGGATTCTCGGCACACAAGGCACCATTCGCTCGAAAAGCTACGAACTCGAGATCGCCAAGTTCCATCCCGACATCGTCGTCACGGGACAAGCCTGCCCTATGTGGGTGCCGCTGGTGGAATATGGGGAATACGCCTCGCCCGGCGCCGACTATTTCGTGCAGCAACGCCTTCAACAAATCCTTTCGCGCGATCCGCAAATCGACACCCTCGTGCTGGCTTGCACACACTACCCGCTGCTGATGGATAAGATCGTGAAATATCTGCCCGAAGGCGTGCGTGTGCTCGCACAAGGCGACTATGTGGCCGCCTCGCTGGAGGATTATCTGCGACGCCACCCCGAAATGGACGAAAAACTCACGCGCAACGGCACATTGCGCTTTCTCACCACCGAAGACACCGAGAAGTTTGGCGAAAACGCCGCCGTCTTCATGCCCCACACCGAAGGGACAGTCGAAAAAATCGTACTTTAACCTCTACACATCATGGCCAAAAAGACCACCGGCACCCGCCTCAACAAAAAAGAAGTGCGCAATCGCCTGCTCGTTGTCTTCGAGCACAGCGCCGGCGCCACTTATAGTGTGAAATCGCTCTTCCACGCCGTCGGCGCCGTGAACCATCCGGCGAAAATGCTGGTGCTCGACACATTAGCCGACTTGGTTGCCGACGATTATCTGACAACTGACGGCACAGGCCACTACCGTCACGCAGAACGCGACGTGCAAATTATAGAAGGTGTGTTCCGTCGCAAGCGCAACGGGCACAATGTATTCGTTCCCGACGATGGAGGAAAAGATATCCTCGTGACAGAACGCAACGCCCACCACGCACTCGACGGAGATCACGTGCGTGTCACCATGTTGGCCCGCCGCCGCGGACACACTCGCGAGGCAGAAGTGACCGAAATCATCCGCCGCGCTCGCGAAACCTTCGTGGGACGCCTCCATGTAGAGCGCAATTACGCCTTTTTGGTCAACGAACGCGGACTGGCCACCGACATTTTTATCCCCGCCGACGCCCTCCACGGCGGAAAAACCGGCGACAAAGCCGTCGTTAAGATCACAGATTGGCCCGAAGACAGCAAGAGTCCCGTGGGCGAAGTGGTGGATATTCTCGGCGCCGAGGGAGAAAAACGACACCGAGATGCACGCCATCCTGGCCGAATACGGACTTCCTTACCGCTATCCGGAGGCCATCGAGCGCGCCGCGGAGCATCTCGAACCGGGCATCACGCCTGCCGAAATTGCGCGCCGCGAAGATTTCCGCGCCGTTCCCACTTTCACCATCGACCCCCGCGATGCCAAAGACTTCGACGATGCGCTTTCCATACGCCCCGTGGGCGACGGCCGATGGGAGGTGGGTGTGCACATCGCCGACGTGAGTCACTACGTGAAAGAAGACAGCTCGCTCGACCGCGAAGCCTACGATCGTGCCACAAGTGTCTATCTTGTCGATCGCACCATCCCCATGCTCCCCGAGCGGCTGTGCAATTTCATCTGTTCGCTCCGCCCCAACGAGGAAAAAAATTGGCCTATTCCGCCATTTTCGAAATGAACGAACGAGCCGAAATCCTCCAATTTCACATCGCAAAAACGGTCATCGAGAGCAATCGCCGCTTCACTTATGAGGAAGCGCAAGCCCTGATTGAGCGCAACGGCCAGGCCTCTGCCGACGATCTCGCCCCTGCCGGGCGACCATCCCGCGGTGGATGGTTCGGCCGAACACCCCGTCGGCGAATGGGCAGCCGAGATTTTTGCTCCTCGATCGCCTGGCCAAACAGCTCCGCGCCCGCCGTTTCAAAGCCGGTTCCATCGGGTTTGACCGCCCCGAAGTGCGCTTCGACATCGACGAAAAGGGGCATCCCGTCTCCACTTACGTCAAGATTGCCAAAGATGCCAACAAGTTAGTGGAAGAATTCATGCTGTTGGCCAACCGCTCCGTGGCCGAACACGTAGCCGTTGTCCCCAAGGGCAAACAACCGAAAAGTGCTGCCTTACCGCATTCACGACGTGCCCGATCCCGAAAAAGCTCGAGAAACTGCGCGGCTTCGTGGCCAAATTCGGCTACAAAGTGCGCACCGAAGGCACAAAAGACCGACATTTCCCACTCGCTCAACGACCTGCTCGGCGAAGTCAAGGGCAAGAAAGAGGAAAACGTCGTGGAACTCGTGGCTCTTCGCGCCATGATGAAGGCGCGTTACTCCGTGCACAACATCGGACACTACGGCCTTATGTTCCGCCACTACACGCATTTCACCTCGCCCATCCGCCGTTATCCCGACTTGATGGTGCATCGTTTGCTCGCCAAATACGCAGAAGGCGGCCGATCGGTCAGCGCGAAGAAGTATGAAGAGATGTGCGAACACTGCTCTGAGCGCGAGCAAGTGGCCGCCACCGCCGAACGTGCGTCCATCAAATACAAGCAAAGCCGAATTTATGGCCGACCGCATCGGCCAAGAGTTCGACGGTGTCATTTTCGGGCGTGACAGAATTTGGCATCTACGTCGAAGATATCCTCACCAAGTGCGAAGGCGATGGTGCCGTTGCGCGACCTTTCGAGCGACTACTACGAATTCGACGAAGACAACTACCGCCTGGTGGGTCGCCGCACGAAGCGCATCTACAATTTGGGCGACAAAGTGCGCTTCCGGGTGGAGCGCGCCAACCTCGAACGCCGACAACTCGACTTCTCGCTGGTGGAAGACGAAGGCTACATCGCTCCCGTGCCCAAAAAGGGCCAACGTCCTTCTTCGCGCCACGCCGCTGAGCACACCGCCGCCCCCGGCCCGAAGCCTTCGGCCGCAAAAAGCCAACAAGAAGGCTCCCGCGGCGAAAAAAAGAACAAGAAGAACAACGCAAAGAAGAAAGGCGGGGGCAAAAACGCAAGTGATCCGTCGAATTTCCCCCCGTTATTCGGCGAAAGCCCCCGGCAAAATCAAAAAACGCCCCCACTTTTTGTAACTCTACTGCGAAAGCTGTAATTTTGCATATTGCAAGATTTCAAAAACCGCCAATTCTCAAGACAATGTCCGAACAAAACGTACGCGTACGCTTCGCCCCCCAGCCCCACAGGCCCCCTGCATATCGGCGGCGTCCGCACGGCTCTCTATAATTACCTCTTCGCTCGCCAACACGGCGGCCAACTAATTTTCCGTATCGAGGACACCGATTCTGCTCGCTTCGTGCCCGCGCCGAAGACTACATTATCGAATCGTTTAAGTGGCTCGGCATTCAGTTTGACGAGGGCGTAAGCTTCGGCGGCAACAAGGGTCCGTACCGACAAAGCGAACGCCGCGACATTTATAAGCACTATGTCGACCAACTCCTCGCCGAGGGCAAAGCTCACATCGCCTTCGACACGCCCGAAGCCCTGAACGCCGCCCGCGAGAGCACCGCCAATTTCCAATATGATGCCTCCACGCGCGGACAAATGGAGAACTCGCTCACCCTCTCGCCCGAAGAAGTGGAAGCCCGCATCGCACGCGGCGACCAATATGTGGTGCGTTTCAAAATCGAGCCTGGCGAAGACGTGCACGTCGACGACCTCATTCGCGGCGATGTGGTCATCAATTCCTCGATTCTCGACGACAAAGTGCTCTACAAGAGCGCAGATCAACTGCCCACTTACCACTTAGCCAACATTGTCGACGACCATCTCATGGAAATCACCCATGTGATCCGCGGCGAAGAGTGGCTTCCTTCCGCTCCCCTCCACGTTCTGCTCTATCGCGCGTTCGGATGGGCCGATACCATGCCGCGCTTTGCCCACTTGCCCCTGCTGCTCAAGCTCCACCGCAACGGAAAGCTCTCGAAACGCGACGGCGACAAGCTCGGCTTCCCCGTTTTCCCCCTCGAATGGCACGCTCCCCGACGGCACAGTCAGCAGCGGCTATCGCGAAAGCGGCTATCTTCCGCAAGCCGTGGTCAACTTCCTCGCGCTTCTCGGCTGGAATCCCGGCGACGACCAGGAAATTATGAGCATGGACGAGCTGATTGCCAAGTTCGACCTCACCAAATGCTCGAAAGCCGGCGCGAAGTTCGACTATGTCAAGGGCTGGTGGTTCAACCGCGAGTACCCTGCTCGCCACCCCTGCCCTTGAATTGGCTCCCGCCCTCGTCAAAACTCTCGCCTCCCACGGCATCACCGCCACACCGGAGCGCGCCGCCGCCGTGATCGACATGCTCAAAACCAAAAATGTGGAGTATGTCGACGCGCAGAGCGGACAAACCAAAAAGCGCAACGTAAGTTTCGTCTCCGACCTCTGGCCTTTGTGCGATTTCTGCTTTGTTGCGCCTGTCAACTTCGACCGCGAAGACAAATTTGTCAAGAAAAACTGAAAGAAGACTCCGCCGCCGTGATGCGCGGGGTGGCCGAACGCCTCTCCGCCCTCAACGATTTCTCAGCCGAAAGCCAGAAAGCAGCCATCGACCCCTGGTGTGAGGCCGAAGGCGTGAAACCTGAACGCTTGGCGCAGTTGCGCTGGTCGGAACCGCAAAGGTCCCGACATGTATGAGCTTTTCCGCCTTCCTCGGCAAGGAGGAAACCCTCCGCCGCATCCAGTTTGCCATCGACACCCTCTCCTGATTTTTTATGTATAGCTTCGGCATTTACATTTACGCCCTCCTCGTGCGCCTTGTGGCGGCCTTTTGGTCACCGCAAGGCGCGCGCTATGGTACGCGGTCAGCACCGCACCCGCCGCCAACTTCGCGAACAGATCGACCCCAATGCCCGCTACGTGTGGTTCCATGCTGCCTCACTTGGCGAGTTCGAACAGGGACGGCCGCTCATCGAACGCCTACGCCACGAGCATCCCGAGCGCAAAATTCTCCTCACCTTCTTTTTCTCCCTCAGGCTATGAGGTGCGCAAAGACTACAAAGGCGCTGACATCGTCTGCTACCTTCCCTTCGACACTCCCACCGCCGCCCGCCGTTTCGTCAAACTCGCCCATCCCGAGATGGCCATCTTCATCAACATCGAGTTTTTGGCGCAACTACATCGACGTACTCCACCACAAAGGCATTCCCGTCTACTCCGTCAGCAGCATTTTTCCGCCCCGGACAGATCCAGTGGTACGGTCGCAGTTACGCCCGCTGCTTTGCGACGCATCACCCATTTTTTGTACAAAACCGCCTTTCCGTCAAACTCCTTTCGCGCATCGGCGTGAAAGACAACGTCACCGTGACGGGCGACACGCGTTTTGACCGCGTCATCGACATCCGTCGCGCCGCGCGCCCCCTCCCGCTCGTCGAACGCTTCGCCCAAGGGCACACCGTCCTCGTGGCCGGCAGCACATGGCCCCCTCGACGAGGAGATTCTCCTCGACTACGTCAACCGCAACCCCGACTTGCGTCTCGTCATCGCGCCCCACGTGGTGAGTGCCGCCACCTGAAAGAAATCGAGAGCCGCATCACCCGTCGCAGCATCCGCTATTCAGAAGCCACTGAGGACAGTGTGGCCGATTTCGACGTACTCATCGTCGATTCCTACGGGCTGCTCTCCTCCATCTACCGCTACGGCAGCATCGCCTACGTGGGCGGCGGTTTTGGCGTGGGCATTCACAACGTGCCCGAGGCCGCCGTCTACGGCGTGCCCGTCATCATCGGCCCAAACAACAAGAGGTTCACCGAAGCCCAAGCCCCTGTTGGCCAACGGAGGTTGCCGCGAAATCACCTCGGCCGCCGACTTCCAAGCCCTGCTCGACGACTATCTCGCTCACCCCGCGCACGCTGCCGCCGCAGGAGCCGAGGTCGGCAACTACATCGCCGAGCATGCCGGCGCCACCGACAAGATTTATCACCACATCTTCGGATAAATCGCCCCCTGCTCCCCACTCTCTCTCATTTTCGCCCGCCACGCAACAGCCGGAACCCCACACCGGCCGTTTTCTTCGCACCACACGCAAAAAGGTTCCCGACTTTCGCCTCTTCTCCCCATGTCCCACACCATTGCCCTCATCCTCGCCGGCGGAACCGGCAGTCGCTTCGGCAGCACCCGCCCCAAACAGTTCACATCGGTGGGCGGGCGCACTGTGCTCGAACATAGCATCGCCGCCTTCGAGGAGGTACAGGCCATTGACGAGATCGGCATCGTGGCACACCCCGACCATCTCGACGAGGTGCGCAGCATTTTGCAACAACACCCCCACCCGAAAATCACCCACGTGGTGGCCGGCGGCAAAGAGCGCCAAGACTCCACAATCAACGGGATGCGCGCCTTTCTCGACGCCACCGCCGACTGAAAGCCTCGACGCGTCAGGAGCTCCGGAGCCGATTGCGCACCACCGCTTTTCGGAGTTTTTCCGGCGCGCAACGGGAGCCGACAGACACGGCGCGGCGGTGGCCACAAAAACACCCCCATTTTTCAGTCGAAAGCGGGGAACTTTTCGCAGAAAATCCTGCACTTTCAGCTCAAAACGCGGAAGCCGTCCACGTCCTCATCCACGATGCCGTGCGCCCGGCGGTGAGCACCGCACTCATCGAGCGGGTTTGTGCCGGCCTGCAAAGCCACGCCGCAGTCAATGTCATCCTGCCCGTGGTCGACACCCCTCGTCGAAGTCGACGACAACGGGCACACGCTGCGCCTCGCCGACCGCTCGCGACTGCGCCGCGTGCAGACTCCCTGCAGGTTTTTCACGCGCCGGTGCTCCTCGAAGCCTACCGCCGCGCCCTGCAAGACCCGGAGTTTCGCGCCACTGACGACTGCGGTGTGGTGCTGCGCTACTGTCCCGAAATCGAAATCGCCCTCGTGCTCGGCGAAGAGCGCAACCTCAAACTCACCTATCCCGAAGACCTCGGCCTGCTGGCCCACTACCTCACGCACTCCCAACCATGAATCTCACCCCCCTCGTCCGTACCTTCTTCTCGCGCCGCGTGGCCGCCATCGACAGTTACGCCGATCGCGCCGAACAACCCAACGCACCGTCCTGGCTCGGCTGGTGCGCAGTGCCGCACGCACGGCTTGGGGCGAACGCCACGGCTATGACCGTCTGCGCAGCTACGAAGATTTTGCCGCGCGCGTGCCCCTCACCGACTACGAAGCGCTGAAAGGCGACATCGACCGCATGCGCCACGGCGAACGCGACATCCTTTTGGCCCGGTCGCGTGCGTTGGTACGCCAAATCATCGGGCACGACGAACGACAAGAGCAAGTTCATTCCCGTGAGCGACCGCGGTTTGCAGCACCTCCACTACGCCGGCGGTCGCGACTCGGTGGCTGTCTACCTGCGCAACCGCCCGACAGCCGCCTCTTCACCGGCGCTCGCTCATTCTCGGCGGTAGCCACCAGCCCAACTACGACTCCCCCTCCTCGCGCGTGGGCGATTTGAGCGCGATTCTCAACGAAAATGCCTCGCCCTTCGTGCGCCTCTTCCGCGTGCCCTCGAAGACGACGGCGCTACTCGAAGATTTCGACCGCAAACGTGAGCTCATTGCCGAAGAAACCTTCGACAAGAACGTGACTTCTATTGCGGGGGTTCCTTCGTGGATGATGGCGGTGATCATGAAAGTGCTCGAACGTGCAGGCGCAAAAACGCTCGATGAGGTGTGGCCCAACCTCGAAGTTTTCTTCCACGGCGGCGTGGCCTTCACCCCCTATCGCGAACAGTACCACCGACTCATCCCTTCCGCGCGCATGAGCTACATGGAAACCTACAACGCCTCGGAGGGTTTCTTCGGTCTCCAGACCGATCCGGGCGATCGTGCCATGACCCTCATGCTCGACTACGACGTGTTCTACGAGTTCATCCCGCTCGAAGAGGTGGGCACGGCCCATCCCACGGTGCTCCCCCTCTGGGAGGTGGAAGCCAACCGGCACTATGCGCTGGTCATCAGCACTTCATGCGGCCTTTGGCGCTACCAAATCGGCGACACCGTGCGCTTCACCCAAACTTTCCCGCACAAGTTCGTGATCAGTGGGCGCACCAAGAGTTTCATCAACGCCTTTGGCGAAGAACTGATGGTGGACAACGCCGAGCAAGGGCTGAAAGCGGCCTGCAAAGCCACGGGTGCTGAGGTGCGCGAGTACACCGCGGCACCGGTATTTATGGACGCCGCGGGCAAATGCCGCCACCAGTGGCTCATCGAGTTCGCGCAAGCGCCGGCTGACCTCCACCTTTTCGCTCACACCCTCGACGAAGCCTTGCGCGCCATCAATTCAGACTACGACGCCAAGCGCTACAAAGGCATCACCCTCCAGCAACTCGAAATCGTCGTGGCGCGACCGGGACTTTTCGACGACTGGTTGCGCAGCCGCGGCAAACTGGGCGGACAACACAAGGTGCCGCGCCTTTCCAATCACCGCAATCTCATCGAAGAGATCCTGGCGATGAACGCCTAACTCCCCGATCGCGCGGCTCCCTTCGGGATTTCACCCCAAAAACTCCTCGCTTTGAAAAAAACTTCCCCTCCTCCTCGCCGTTCTTCTCGGCCTCTTGGCCTTCTGGACGGGCTGCGCCAACCAAGGCAGCGGGCCCGACGGCGGTCCCTACGACGAGACCCCGCCGCACATCGTGAGCATGAGTGCGTCCGGAAAAGGTGGGACGCAACAAAAAAGTGAAGTTTAGTCTCACTTTCAACGAACTCATCAAGGTGGACAACCCCTCCGAGAAAATCATTGTCTCGCCGCCGCAATCGAACAGCCCGAGATCAAAGTCTCGGGACGCAAAATCACGGTCGAACTCCTCGACTCGATGATTCCCCAACACGACCTACACGGTCGACTTCTCCGATGCCATCACCGACAACAACGAGGGCAACCCGCTGGGGCAGTACACTTATATTTTCTCCACGGGGGTAACGACCGACACCATGCAGATGTCCGGGCACATTCTCAACGCCGAAGATCTCGAACCGGTGAAGGGCATACTGGCGGGCCTGCACTTTGACGCGTCGGACACGGCTTTCACGCGCAAACCCTTCGACCGCGTGGCGCGAACGGACGCCGACGGTTATTTTTCCATCAAGGGGGTGAACGCCCAACGCAACTATCGCATCTATGCTCTGCAAGATGCCGATGGCGACTTCCGCTACACGCAACCGACTGAGCTGATCGGTTGGCTCAACACACCGCTCACCGCCTCATCGCGCCCCGATGTTCGCTACGACACGGCGTGGGTCGACAGCACACGCTACGATTCCATCCGCACCATCCACTTTACTCACTTCCTGCCCGACGACATTGTGGTGCGGGCCTTCAAAGTCGACTATCGGCCACGCCACTTTCTCAAATACACACGCGATGTGCCCGAATGGTTCACCCTCTTTTTCACCGGACCTTCGCGACAGCGCCCGCAGCTGCGCGGACTGAATTTCGATGCCGCGCGCAGTCTCTTCCCCATCGCCAACCGCGACAACGATACCCTCACTTATTGGCTGACGGACACCACGCTTTTGCATCTCGACACACTGCGATTGGCTTGCACCTACGATGATTGGGACGATTCGCTCAAGGTGGCGCGCAGCAAAACGGACACACTCGAAATTACCCCCAAGACTACCTTCGCCAAACGCCTTGCGGCAAAACAAAAGGAACTGGCCAAGTGGGAAAAACAGCGCGAACGCCGACACAAACGCGGCGACTTCACCGACGAAACTCCGCCTCGCGAGTATCTCGAACCGAAAATTTCGTCGGCTAGTCCCCTCACGCCCGATCGCAACGTGACGATTACCTTCCCCGAACCCCTGGCGCAACTGCGCGCCGCCGGTGTTCACCTCCGACTGAAGGAAGACACGCTCTGGCACGACGCACCTTTTGCGCTCGACAGCGTGCCGGGCAATCCGCTCGCCGCCACTTTGCGCGCAGAATGGCGGCCCGCACAACACTACAAGTTTGTTATCGACTCGGCGGCCGTGCGTTCCATCTACGGACTGGTGAACAAGCGCACAGAACGCAACTTCGAAATCGCGAAACTCGAGGATTTCGGCACGGTCTTCGTCACGCTTCACCACGCCGACACCAGTGCTGTGGTACAACTCCTCAATGCTTCGGGCAATGTGGAGAAGGAAGTGCACATTCGCGAGGGCCGCGCGGAATTTTTACTACGTGCGCCCCGGAAATTACTACTTGCGCTGCTATCTCGACCGCAACAATGACGGCAGATGGACCACCGGCGACTGGATAACCCACACCGAACGGAACCGGTCTCACTATTCTCCGAAAGAAATTGAGGTGAAAGCCAATTGGGACCTCAATGAAGATTGGGATGTGACCGCACTTCCACTCGATAAACAGAAACCTGCGAAACTCATCAAGCAGAAAGGTTCGAAAAGCGTGGTGAACATGCACCAACGCAACCTCGAACGCCTGCGCAAACGCGGGGAATAACCGCCGTTGCTTTCCCTGCGCGCGAAAACAATCGCCCACCCGCGGCTCTGTTTTCGCGCGCTGTGCTTTCCGCCCGGCTTTCGCGCCCCGCTCCCCGCTCCCCGCTTTTCACCACAAAACACGCAATACTTATGCTCCGACTCGTCATCGACGACAAAATACCCTTCATCCGCGAGGCCGCCGCTCGGCTCGGCGAATGCAAATTCCTGCCCGGCGCCGCAATAAGTGCCGACGATGTGCGCGACGCCGACGTGCTCATCACGCGAACCCGCACCCAAGTGAACCGCGCCCTCCTCGAAGGCAGCAAAGTGCAGCTGGTGGTCACGGCAACCATCGGGCACGACCACATCGACAAGGATTATTTGGCCAAAAAAGGGATCGCGTGGTACAACTGCCCGGGGTGCAACGCCCACAGCGTGGCACAATATGTGCGCAACAGCCTTTGGATTGCGGCCGCACAGGGATGTTTCGACGAAAAGTCCCCCACTTCCACTCCGAACTTGGGCTCCGACGCCCAAACTCCTAAACATAATTTCGATTCGTCAGAATCTTTCGCCTCATCATCGGCACAGCGCTGCGCAAATCTCAGCGGTTTGACCGTGGGCCTGGTGGGCGTGGGGCACGTCGGGGGAGCCGTGGCCGAAATCTTGGAGGCCGAGGGCTGCCGAGTGCTGCGTTGCGACCCGCCGAAGGGCGAACCGCACACCCTCTCCGACTTGGCGCGCGAAGCCGACGTGATCAGTTTGCACACTCCCTCACCCGCGACGGAGCAAACGCCACCTATCATTTTGGCCGACCGGACATTTTTTTCGAAAAGTCTGTGCCGCTGTCGCGTGTTCATCAACGCGGCGCGCGGCGAATGTGCCGACACCGCGGCCGTGGAATGGGCCTTGTCGACGGGAAAAATCCGTGCTGCCGTGATCGACACGTGGGAAAACGAACCGCACCCCGCCCCCTCGCTGCTCCGCTCCGCACTGATCGCCACGCCCCACGTGGCCGGTTACAGCGCCGACGGGAAAGCCAACGGCACACGCATGAGTCTTGAAGCCGTGGCGCGGCACTTCGGACTCACCACCCGCTTCGACATTCAGCCACCCGCCTTGCCCGCACACTTTGCCTACGGCCCGCTGCCCGAATCCCTCGCCTGCGCACTACCCGAACACGCCCTCGCGCAACTTCGGCTCTACAATCCGCTCACCGACACGGAGCGGCTGCGCGCCAACCCCGACCAATTTGAAGCCCTGCGCGGCAATTATCCCCTACGTCGCGAAAAACGAGGACTAAAAAAACAGCAAAACGCAGCAAAATACAATCTTGATCCGTATATTTGCAGCAATTTACCCTGATTATGCCCTCATTACCGGCAATGTGGGCCTCCAAATCGCCAAATCGCCTCATGAGAAAGAACAAATCGGCCCGCGGCGGGCGTCTGGACTCCGTGACAGCTTGCATCAGCACGACGATGGTGCTCATCCTTGTGGGCACCGTGTTGTTTTTTGCCGCCGTCGCCGACAATCTCAGCCGTTCGCTGCGCGAAAACTTCACTGTCGAGGTGCTACTCAACGACAGTATCGATCAGCACCAGGCCTCATCAATTGCAAACTTGGCTCAAATCGCAGCCCCTACACGCGTCAAGTGGTGTACACCTCGAAGGCAGAAGCCACGCGCCAGCAAGGTGAAGCGCTCGGCCTGGACAATGATTTTCTGGGCAGCAGTCCAATTCCCGCTTCGTTCGAGATTCACCTCAAAGCCGACTATGCCGACACCGATTCGCTCCGGCGCTACATGCCGCGCCTCAAGCAAAACACGTGTGTGAGCGATGTGATTTATCCCGGCGACCCTGATGAAAAACGTCAACGGGAACATTCGCAAAGTCAGCTTGGTGCTGCTCATCGTGGCCTGCCTGCTCGGCTTTGTCAGTGTCGCGCTGATCAACAACACCCTGCGCATGAGCGTTTTCGAAACGCCGCGAAGCCATTCAAACCATGAAGCTCGTCGGCGCAAAATGGAGTTTGATTCGCCGCCCTTCCTGCTTCAAGCCTTCTACATCGGACTCGTCTCCTCGCTCACAGCCGACCTGCTGCTGTTCGGCGGCATGCTCGGTCTGCGCAGTTGGGACGAAGACGTGATTGTGCTCGTGACGCCGACCGTGATGTCGCTCACCCTCATCGGTGTCCCCATCATCGGCATTCTGCTCACGGTGATCTGCGCCTATTTCTCGGTGAATCGTCACATCGGCATGCGCCGCGACGATTCATTCCTCTACTGATTTCTCCACCCACACATCCGCTTTTGTCATGCAAAACAAATCGCTTTTCGCGTTCACACGCATCAATTTCATTCTTCTGGGCGTTGCCCTCCTCATCATCGTCGTCGGTTTCGTTCTGATGAGCGGGCCGGGCAGCACCGACACGCACTTTGAACCCTCGATCTTCGACCAACGTCGCACCGTTGTGGCGCCGATGGTCTGCTTTGTGGGCTATTTGTTTGTGATCGTCTCCATTCTCTACCGCCCGAAACACCATGACAAGGCCGACCGGTTCGCAGGCGAAAAAAACGAGTCGGATGAATTGAATACCGCAAAAGCCGTCGTTCGAATGACCACCCTCCAAGCTCTCATCATTGCCATCGTGGAAGGGCTCACCGAGTTCCTTCCCGTGAGCTCAACCGGGCACATGATGATCGCCGAAGGGCTGCTCGGAGTCGAAATGACCGACTTTGTCAAAGCCTTCACCGTGATCATCCAGTTCGGCGCCATCCTTTCGGTTGTGGTGCTCTATTGGCGTCGGTTTTTCAATCCGCCCACCGATCGAGAAGGCGGCAGTTGGTGGAGTCGCATCTGGCCTTTCTACCTGAAACTCGTGGTCGGCGTACTCCCCGCCGTGGTGGTCGGCGTAACACTCAAGAAAGTCATCGACCAAAACCTGGAGAGCGTGCAAATGGTGGCCGTCATGCTCGTGATAGGCGGTGTGTTCATGCTCTTTTGCGACCGTTTGTTCCGCCACACCTCCGAGGAGACGCCCCTCACCTTCCGCCGTGCCTTCGTGGTCGGGCTGTATCAGTGCATCGCCGCCCTGCTTCCCGGTACCTCCCGCTCCATGGCCACCATCGTAGGCGGCATGCAGCAGCGCCTCAGCCGCAAGAACGCCGCCGAGTTCTCCTTCTTTCTGGCCGTGCCCACCATGTTCGGCGCCACCCTCAAGGAGATCTATGACCTGATCAAGGACGGCGGCGCCGATGTCCTCACTTCGGGCAACCATCTCACCGTGCTCATCTTGGGCAACGTGGTGGCCTTCGTCGTCGGCCTCGTGTCGGTGAAATACTTCATCCACTATATCACGCGCTACGGCTTCCGCGCCTTCGGTTGGTACCGCATCGCGGTGGGCCTGCTCATCCTTTTTGCTCCCGCTCTGCGGCATTTCGCTGCAAACCGCGCAAGAGCGCCACAACCCTCCCCACCCCGACCGAAAACTCCGCAACGGCTCGAAAAAACGCCCCCGTTTCTGCGAAAAAGCTCCCCGCTTTCGTTCAAAAGTCCCCACTTTCCGCCTCATGAACTTCCTGACCGGACAAATTCTCGCCTTCGACAAACCGCTTGGTCTCACTTCCTTTCAATTAGTGGCCAAGGTGCGTTGGCTACTGACGCAAGCCATGGGCGGCACCAAGCTCAAAGTGGGCCACGCCGAGACACTCGACCCGCTCGCCAGCGGGTGATGATCGTTTGCACCGGTCGGGCCACGAAAAAGATCGATTCACTGCAAGCGGGCGTGAAGGAATACGTCGCCACCCTCCGGCTGGGTGCCACGACGCCGAGCTTTGACCTCGAGCACCCGATCGACGCCACCCTATCCCACCGCACACATCGACCGCGCCCTCGTCGAAACGACGCTAAAAAGGGTTTGTCGGCGACATCATGCAGGGTGCCTCCGCCCTATTCGGCCTGCAAAATCGGCGGCCGCCGCGCCTGCGAAATGGCACGCAACGGCGAGGAGGTGCCGCTCAAAGCCAAATTGCTGCGCATCGACGAGATCGAACTGCTCGATGCTTCGCTCGACGGCGACGCGCCCTCCCTCACCCTGCGCATCGTTTGCTCGAAAGGCACCTACATCCGCGCCTTGGCTCGCGACATCGGGCAGGCCCTGGGCAGCGGCGCGCACCTCACCGCCCTGCGCCGCACGCAAGTGGGCGATGTGCGCGTGGAAAACTGCCTCCGCCTCGAAGACTTCGAACCGTGGCTCGCACAGCAAACGATCGAAACCGAAATACCTCAATAGAAATCCCGAAGCCCCGCTCGTGTTGCCCCCGCGCACCGGCCGAAAGGGCTGCAATAGCATAACGCCGCATGAAACTATCCCAATTTAAGTTCAAACTCCCCGAAGAACTCATCGCAGAATATCCCACCGAACACCGTGACGAGTGCCGCATGCTCGTGTTGCACCGCAAAACGGGCGAAATCGAACACCGCGAATTCAAAGATTTCCTCGAATACTTCGACGATCAAGACGTGTTTGTGTTCAACGACACGAAGGTTTTTCCCGCCCGTCTCTATGGCGGTAAGGAAAAACGGGAGCGCGCATCGAAGTCTTTCTGCTGCGCGAACTGAATCGCGAACAACGCTTCTGGGATGTGCTCGTGGACCCCGCTCGCAAGATCCGCATCGGCAACAAACTCTATTTCGGCGAGGACAATTCGATCGTGGCCGAGGTGATCGACAACACCACCAGCCGCGGACGCACACTGCGCTTCCTTTATGACGGCGATCACGACGAGTTCAAGAAGTCGCTCTACGCCTTGGGCGAAGCGCCACTCCCGCACGAAATCATCAAGCGCCCCGCCGAGCCCGAAGACCTGGAACGTTTCCAGTGCATCTTCGCCCGTCACGAAGGCGCAGTCACCGCTCCCACGGCCGGACTCCACTTCAGCAAGTCGATGCTTAAGCGAATGGAGATCAAAGGTATCGAGTCGGCCTACATTACCCTGCACTGCGGTTTGGGAAGCTTCAACCAAACGGACGTGGAAGACCTGACCAAACACAAAATGTCGAGCGAAGAGATGCACGTCGGGGCCGAATGCTGCGAAATCGTGAATCGCGCCAAAAACGCAGGGCACAAAATCTGTGCCGTGGGCACCACTGTGCAGCGCGCACTCGAGACTTGCGTGAGCACCGAGGGACGCATCAAGGAATATGAGGGATGGACGAGCAAATTTATCTTCCCTCCCTACGAATTCAGCGTGGCCGACGCCATGTTCTCCAACTTCCAAATGCCGCTTTCCACCCTGCTCATGCTCACGGCCGCCTTCGGTGGCTACGAACAGGTGATGCACGCCTACGAAGTGGCCATCGAAGAGAAGTATCGTTTCGGAACGTTCGGCGATGTAATGCTCATCGTCGACTAATTCAGCCCGCACAGTCATGGATCTCTACATCGGTCTGGGCTCTAATCTCGGACCTCGCGAGGCGAACATCCGCCGCGCCATCAGTTTGCTCTCCTCTCTCGTCGGTCCGCTGGTGCGCACCTCGGGTTTGATCGAGACAGATCCGGTGGATATGGACTCGAGCCACAAATTCATCAACGCCGTCGCCATTTTCGAGACGCGAATGCACCCAACAGAGCTGATCCGCAAGACGCAAATGCTGGAGAAATCGCTGGGACGCGAGCAGAAAACGAAAAATGGTGTGCATCTCGATCGCACCATCGACATCGACATTCTGCAATACGGCGACTTGCGCATCGACGTTCCCGGTCTCACGATTCCCCATCCCCGTATGCTCACGCGCGAGTTCGTGTTGGGGCCGTTGGCCGAGGTGGCGCCCGAAACAGAAAGCGTGTTGCAACCGGGATATACGTTCGCGCAACTCTACCGGCAGCTGCTTTCGAGCAAACAGCGCCTCCCCAATGCACAAGAGGGGCAAGATCCTTATATATTTGAGGAACTGACCGGGGTCACCCCCGAGGAGTTCGAACAACTGAAGGGCATTTTCGCCCAACTCACCGACCGCCCGCTCAAGGCCGACGCCTATGTGGGCCTCATCACCTCGGAGCAAGCGCATCTTTACATCGCGCGCTCGGTGCTTCTCCCCACCAACCGATTGTGGGCATGTGCACTTTGTGCGTGGGCGGTGCCTTTCGGGCTGTAAAGGGTGGATCGAAGACGTGGTCGTGGACAAAAATCACCGCGGCGTGGGACTCGGCAAACGTTTGCTCCGCTTCGTGCACGAACGTGCGAAGACGCTTGGCGTCGGCAGCCTCATTCTCACTTCCGCCCCCCGCCGCGTCGAAGCCAATGGGCTCTACCGCTCGCTCGGCTACGAACTTCGCGACACCAACGCCTACCGTCTCAATCTCTAAATCCGATGGAATCCATTGCGCTCGACGACTATTTGCTCGAACACATGAGTCCGGAGCATCCTTATCTCCATCAACTCTATCGTGCCACCCACACTCGCCTGCTCCGCCCCCGCATGGCGAGCGGTCCGCTCCAAGGTAAACTGCTCACCCTCCTCTGTCGGTTGCTCCAACCGCGCACCGTGGTGGAAATCGGCACCTATTCCGGCTATTCTGCCCTCGCCATGGCGGCCGGAATGCCCGAGGGCAGCCGAATTTTCACCTTCGAAATCAACGACGAACAGGAAGATTTCACTCGCCCTGGCTGGAAAAACAGTCCTTGGCGGACGAAAGTGGACATCCGCATGGTGATCGGCGACATTTTGCAGGCCGAAGAGCAAGTGCCGGAGGGCATCGATCTGGCCTTTGTCGACGGCAACAAGCGCGACTATCTCGCGTACTACGAATTTCTCCTCCCCGTTTGTCGCCCGGCGGGTGCATGCTGGCCGACAACACGCTCTGGGACGGACATGTCCTCGAGCCGGAACGCGACGACCCGCAGACGCGCGGCATTCGCGCCTTCAATGATCGCGTGGCCCGCGACGAACGCGTCGAAAACCCTCATTCTTCCGCTGCGCGACGGGCTCACTGCTACGCAAACTCCCCTAATCACACCTCGGCACTCCGCGGAGGATGCACACATTCCCCACGATCAACACACAGACCCCACAATGGAAACAACCCGCCAACATAAAATCGCACGACTCCTCCAAAAGGAGCTCAGCGAAATCTTCCTTCTTCAAACCAAAGCCATGCATGGTGTGCTCGTCAGCGTGAGCAAAACCTACATTAGCCCCGACATGAGCATCTGCCGCGCCTACCTAAGCATCTTTCCCTCGGAACGCGGCGAAGAAATCGTGCGCAACATCAACGCCAACGCCGCCACTTTGCGTTTCGAACTGGGAAAACGCGTCAGACATCAGCTGCGCATCATTCCCGAACTCAAGTTTTTCATCGACGACTCGCTCGACTACGCCGAAAACATCGACCGCCTTCTCAAACTCTGACCCCATTTCGCCATGTTGCTCAACGCTTTCATCGCCCGGCGCTACCTTTTCTCGAAGAAAAGCCACAACGCCATCAACATCATCACCGCCATTGCCGTGATGGGCATCGGAGTTGCCACCGCCGCCATGATCTGTGTGATGAGCGTCTTCAACGGTTTTCGCGATTTAGTCAGCAGTCTTTACACCACCTTCGACCCCGAACTTGTCGTCGTCCCCACGAAAGGGAAATTTGCCCCCGTCGACGATCCGCTGCTCACGGCCGTACGCCACAATCCCGCCGTGCGCAATGCTTCGGCCACCCTTTCCGACAACGCCCTCATCCTCTTTCGCGGTCATCCGCTCATTGTCACAGTGAAAGGCGTGGACAGCAGTTTTGCCGACGTGGTGCAATTGCCGCACATCCTACACGGTTTGGACAAAACACCCTTCGTGCTCCAGTCGGCCGGCGTGCACTACGGCATTCTCGGCAAGGGTCTGGCAGAACAAATCGGAACGCTCGATTTTGATAAGCTCCAAATTTGCGCACCCCGAGGCGGCGAACGCATCAACCTGGCCAATCCCATCGAATCCTTCTCCACCGGCGACCTTTATGCGGGCGGTCTGTCGTTTGCCGTGGGCCAACACAAATACGACGACACTTATATTCTCACTTCGCTCAACTTCACGCAAACGCTCTTCGAGAAAGAAGGCCGTCTCTCGCGTTTGGAACTCCGCCTGCGCCCCGGCGCCGACATCGAGCGCGTGAAAAGCGAGCTACGTCGCACGGTCGGTGAGAAATACCAGGTGCTCGACCGCATGGAACAGCAAGCCGACGTGTTCAACGTGATGAAAGTCGAAAAGTTCTTCGCCTATCTCTTTCTCACCTTCATCATTCTCCTCGCCACCTTCAATGTAGTCTCCTCGCTCTCCATGGTGATCCTCGAAAAGCGGGACGACGTGCGCACATTCCGCCACCTCGGCATGTCCACTTCGCGAGTGCGCTCCATTTTTGTCACCGAAGGCAATTTCATCGCCCTCATTGGCACGCTCTCCGGCGTGGGACTCGGCGTGCTTCTCGTCCTGCTTCAGCAGCAATTCGGCCTCATCCGCATGGGCGACGGGAGCAATTTCATCACCCCCACCTATCCCGTGAGTCTGCGCCTGAGCGACACGCTCATCATCTTCGGCACTTCGCTTGGTGTCGGGTGCCTTTCGGTCTGGTACACCGTGCGCACACTCAGTAGTCGGTTTCTGCAAGGCTGAAATTGCCTTGTTCACCTAAAAAATTCCCCACAAATCCCAGCCCGCCGCGCGAAAACGGCGGGCTTTTTTTGTCTCGGCTGCGAAATGTCCGTACTTTTGTGTGCTTAATTGAATCAACACTCCCTAAATGCAAGACATTCGCAACATCGCCATCATCGCCCACGTAGACCACGGCAAGACCACTCTCGTGGACAAGATGTTATTGGCCGGAAACCTCTTCCGCGCCAACCAACAAACCGGCGAACTCATGCTCGACAACAACGATTTGGAACGCGAGCGGGGCATCACCATCCTTTCCAAGAACGTATCGATCAACTATCGGGACACCAAGATCAACATCATCGACACTCCGGGCCACTCCGACTTCGGCGGTGAAGTGGAACGCGTGCTCAACATGGCCGACGGCTGCCTGCTGCTCGTCGATGCCTTCGAGGGTCCCATGCCGCAAACGCGCTTTGTTTTGCAAAAGGCCCTGCAAATCGGCCTCAAACCCATTGTCGTCGTCAACAAAGTCGACAAACCCAACTGCCGCCCCGAGGAAGTCTACGAAATGGTGTTCGACCTCATGTTCGAACTCGGCGCCACCGAAGAGCAACTCGGCTTCCCCGTCGTTTACGGCTCGGCCAAAAACAACTGGATGGGCGAAGACTACAACCACCCCACCGAAGACATCCACTACCTGCTGGACAAGATCCTCGAATACATCCCCGCTCCCACGCGCCTCGAAGGCACTCCTCAGCTGCTCATCACCTCGCTCGACTATTCCAACTACACCGGCCGCATCGCCATCGGGCGTGTGCACCGCGGCACCGTGCGCGAAGGCATGAATATCACCATCGCCCACCGCGACGGCACCTTCGAGAAAACAAAAATCAAGGAGCTCCAAACCTTTGAGGGCATGGGTCGCGCCAAAGTCTCGGCTGTGGAAAGCGGCGACATCTGCGCTGTGATCGGACTTGAGAATTTTGAGATCGGCGACACCATCTGCGATTTCGAAAACCCCGAACCGCTGCCCACCATCGCCATCGACGAGCCGACCATGTCCATGCTTTTTCGCCATCAACGACTCTCCCTTCTTCGGAAAAGAGGGCAAATTCTGCACCTCGCGCCACATCAACGAGCGCCTCGAGAAGGAACTGCAGAAAGACCTCGCCCTGCGCGTCGAACAAGGCGCCGACACCGACAAATGGGTGGTGAGCGGTCGCGGTGTACTCCACCTTTCAGTGCTCATCGAGACCATGCGCCGCGAAGGCTACGAACTTCAAGTGGGTCAGCCCCAAGTCATCTTCCGCGAAGTGGACGGCGTGCGCGAAGAGCCCATCGAAGAACTCATGATCAACGTGCCCGAAGAATTCGCCTCCAAGATGATCGACATGGTGACCCGACGCAAAGGCGAAATGACCTCAATGCACAACATGGGCGAGCGCGTCGACATCGAATTCAACATCCCTTCGCGCGGCATCATCGGCTTGCGCACCAACGTACTCACCGCTTCTCAGGGCGAAGCCATCATGGCTCACCGTTTCAAGGAGTACCAACCTTACAAAGGTGAGATCTCTCGCCGCAGCAACGGCTCGATGATCGCTCTCGAAGGCGGCACTGCCTTCGCCTACGCCATCGACCACCTCCAAGACCGCGGCAAGTTCTTCATCTCACCCCAAGACGAAGTCTACGCCGCCAGATCGTGGGCGAACACATCCACGAAAACGACCTGGTGATCAACGTGACCAAGGCAAAACAGCTCACCAATATGCGCGCATCGGGCGCCGACGACAAGGCACGTATCATTCCGCCCACCGTTTTCTCGCTCGAAGAAGCGCTCGAATACATTCGCGAAGACGAATACGTGGAAGTGACGCCCAAGTCCATGCGCATGCGCAAAATCATTCTCGACCACAACGCGCGCAAACGCGCCTCACGCCAAGACTGATTCCCCTCCCACACGCCGCCCGCCGGCATGATACCTCTCACTCCCGCCCCATCGACAGCGATGCGGCGGGAGTTTTATGCCGCCGAGTGCAATCATCGTCTCGCAACCCGCCCCTTGCGTTGAAAAACGGGGAACATTTCTCCCCAAATGGGGAGCTTTCAGCCGAAAGTCCCGCGTTTTGCGCCAACCTCCCGCACATTTCCCTCGCATCGCCCCCTCGGCAAACTGAAAACGGAGCGATATCTTTATTTTTACGCAGAAAAACACGCCACTCCCCAATCAAAGTAAACAAATGCGCGAAACAAATGCAGTTTCATCGCCAATTTGTCGAAAAAGCAGGTGAAGTCCTCTTTTCGAGGGGAAACCCAACTCATTTCGTAGACAATATTTTTAGCCGTTATGCGAACGAAATGTCAAGTCAACATCGAAAAATCAAAGCATAAACCCCACTTTTTGTAATCTACACTTGTTCATTTCAACAAAAGCACCTATATTCGCAGCACACAATCTTCTACTTTGTTCATCAAAACAAAATAACATGAAAACAAAGAGCCCTCTCCCGGTAGCGCACCGCCCGTTTTGGTACGCATCTCTCGCCAAATGCGCTCTGCCCCTCTCGCTGGGTCTTCTTTTTGCCGTCGGTGCACAAGCCACCACCACACCCCATGAAAACAACCATGCGGCACAAAGCGCTCAAAAGCCGCAGCCCCTCCAGCAAGTGACGGGTACCGTGGTGGACACCGAGGGCGAAGCCTTGGCCGGAGTCACCATCCGCGTGAAAGGTACTGCGCTGGGCACCACCACCGACGCCCAGGGTCGATTCACACTCCGCGCCAAACAAGGCGCTGTGCTCCAAGTCTCCTACATCGGCTACGAGCGTCAAGAGGTGACAGTGAGCGGGACGAAACTAAATCTCACCCTCCAACCCAACGACAACTCGCTCAACGAAGCCGTGGTGATCGGCTATGGCACCGTGCGCAAGGCCGATCTCGCCGGATCGGTGGCCGTGATGGACTCCAAAGCCTTCAAAGACCAACCCATCACCCGCGTGAGCGACGCTTTGCAGGGACGTGTGAGCGGTGTGCAGGTGGTCAACAGCGGCATCCCGGGGGGCAGCGTGAAGATTCGCGTGCGCGGCACCGGTTCGATCCACAACAGCAACGAACCGCTCTACGTGGTCGACGGCGTGGTGCGGGAAACCGGGCTCGACGGCATCAACCCCGACGACATCGCCAGCATGCAGGTGCTCAAAGACGCCCCTCATCGACGGCCATCTACGGTAGTCGCGGTGCCAACGGCGTGGTGCTCATCCAAACCAAAAAGCGGTAAGGCAGGCCAAACGCTCGTCACTTTCGACGCCGCCGTCGGCATGAGCAACGCCACCCACATGCCCAAAATGATGGGCACTCGCGAATATGCCGAACTGCTCACCAAATATAAGTTCAACGGCAACGCTCCCGACGCACTCAAGCCCTTCCTCGACGGCACCAAACCCGGTATCGACTGGGAAGACATGATGCTGCAAACGGGGGTGACGCAAGATTATAAGCTCTCCCTCAGTAAGGGCAACGACGACACGCAATTCTACGTGTCGACCAACTACATGAAACGCGAAGGTGTCGTGGTGGGCACCGAACACGAACGCTACAGTGCGAAGACCAACGTGCACACCAAAGTGTATCCTTGGCTTGAACTCACCACCGACATCCAGGCTTCGCGCGTACAGGGCCACGGCAACGGCTTTTTCGGCATGAACATCAGCAATCCGCTCGTGCACATGCTCAGCTATTCGCCCACGATGGACATGTACGAACCCGATGGCATCACCTTTGCACACGATCCTTACAACAGCATCAGCTCGGACAACCCCTACGCCCTGCTGACTGCCGTGAAGAGTGAGCACATGATGCACACAGTCAACGGACGTTTTGATCTGAAATTCAACATCGGTCACGGATTTACCTTCACCACGACCAACGGCCTCGACTATCGCGACGCGAAAAACTACGGATTCCGCCCCAAACGCATGGGACTGGGCAAAAACAGCATGAGCAACGGCGATCACTTCCACCTCATGTTGCAAACCACCAACAACCTGACCTACAACAATAAGTGGGGCGATCACGCCCTTACTGTGACTGCCGTCTACGAAGCCACGAAGAGCGAAAGCCGCAACATGAACATTGGCGGCAACGATCTCAAGGCCGAATCGGTGGGATATTGGGATGTGAACAACGCCGCCGTCCGCACCGCCGGCAACAGCTACGAGGCCTATGCACTCCTCTCGGGTGTGGGCCGCGTGATCTACAACTATGCCGACCGCTACATGCTGACCGGCACGTTCCGCGCCGACGGTTCGAGCCGCTTCACCAACAAGAAATGGGGCTACTTCCCTCTGTGGCCGTGGCATGGTCTGTGCTGAACGAAGACTTCATGCGTTCGCTGCGCTCACGATGAGCACCCTGAAATTGCGCGGCAGTTACGGCGTGATCGGCAACCAAAACATCTCGCCCTACTCCACGCTCGGACTGCTCACCCCCATCGGTTTCAATTTCGGCGGCAAGTCTGACTTCACAGGCTACCAATCTAATGCGATAGCCACCCCGATCTCGCGGGAACGCACCCATCAGGCCGACTTCGGCTTAGATCTCGGTTTCTTCGGCAACCGCGTGGAACTGAGTGTCGACTTCTTCTCGAAACACACCTACGATGCCCTCCTCCGTCGGCAACAACCGGGCTACAAAGGCGGACGGGGCTACTGGGTGAACGCAGGCGAAATCACCAACAAGGGGATCGATGTGAGCTTGACGGAACGCATTCTCCAAACCACGGACTGGCAATGGACTGCGACGCTGAATCTCTCGTACAACAAGAACGAAGTGGTGAAACTCACGAGCCGAAGAACCCATCCTCTACGGGGCTTCGCCAGCCGGAGGTTCGGTCGATCCGGTCTCCATCGTCAAGGAAGGCGAAGCCGTCGGCACCTTCTACGGCTATGTTTGGGAAGGGCTTGACGAACACGGACGCGACAAATATGCCGACCTCAACAAAAACGGAAAAAAATCGATGCCGGCGACCGCCGTGTCTTGGAGTTGCGCCAATCCGGACGTAACTTTTTGGCTGGAACACCACCATTCGCTACAAACAATGGGAGTTCAACGCCTTCTTCAACGCAGCTTTCGGCGCACAGCGCCTGAATCTCGCCCGCTTCATGATGAACGCCATGCCCGGTGCCTCCATGTTTGTCACCGATCGCGACTATACGAAGAATATGTTCGTCACCGGTGCTTCGGCCGAAGCCAACCGCGGCAAGACAATGCCCGCCCTCGACGCGAAAGACAACTTGAACTACGGCAACTCAAGCAAGTGGGTGGAAAATGCCGACTACTTCCGCGCCGAAAACATCAGCATCGCCTACAATTTGACGAAGGCGCAAACCAAATTCGCCGACATTCGCCTCTCCTTCAGCGTGCAAAATCTCTTCACCATCACGGGCTACAAGGCTCCGATCCCGCCGGTTTCTCGTTTGGTAACGCCGATTACGAAAATGGTGTCGACATGGGCGGCTATCCCTTCCCGCGCACCTTCACTCTCGGCGCACGTTTCACCTTCTAAACCCGACCTCCATCATGAAACGCCATATTCTTTTTCGCTGCACTCCTCGCCACCACGCTGCTCGGCACCGCGGCTTGCTCCGATTTCCTCGACGAAGAACCCAAAGGACGCCTCACTCCCAAGACGTTCTACTCCACCCAAGACGAACTCGACATGGGAGTTAACGCCCTACTCGCGCAAGTCACGCAATCGCAGTCGTACACCAACATGCAATATCCCCAATGGCAAGGCGACGACATCACGGCCAATCCCGGATCGAACAAGCAAGCTTGCGCACAACTGGACGCTTTCCGCGCCTCGGCCGACAACAAAGGGGTGGTAGCCGCGTGGAATCAGCATTTTAAGATCATCCAATTGGCCAATGACGTGATCGAAAATGCCCAACGCACGAAGACCACGGAGAAAGAGCGCAACATCGCGCTCGGGCAAGCCTATTTCTGGCGCGCCTATGCCTATTTCTATCTCGTACGCGTCTTCGGTCCGCTGCCAGTCAGCCTCAACAGCTCGTCGGACGGGGGAAAAACGAAATTGACAGACGTCGAAGGCGTGTATGCCCTCATTGTCGACGATCTGACCAAGGCCGAATCGTTCAATCTCCCCACCTCCTACAAGGGCGAGCCCCGCAACATGTTCGGTTGCGACGTGTATGTGACGCAACAAGCGGTGAAATCCACCTTGGCCGCCGTCTACATGGCCATGGCCGGCTATCCGCTCAACAAAGGACAGGAGTATTACGCCAAAGCGGCCGACGAAGCAGAAGCAGTGATCAAGGGAGTGGAAAACGGCACCTACAATCACAACATGGATCCCGAGTGGAAGAATGTCTACTCGATGGGCAACAACTATAATAAGGAGACTATTCTCGGCATCAACAACTCTCCCGACCGCAGTTGGTCGCGCGATTCGGAACTCACCAGCACGATGCTCTTCGAGAGCCTGAAAGGTTGGGGCGACGCCTGGGGCGAAATCGCTTTTTGGAAGCGCATGCCCGACGGACCTCGCAAGCGCGCCACCTACGATCCCCAGATTCTCAAGGAAGAACATCTCTATGATTGGTGGGCAACGACCGACGGCCAACCGATTCAAGCCGACAAAAAGAATGCGGTGATCCCCGAATATCACCCCATGTTCTCGCTCTTCACGGTCAACAAGGACGACAAAGGACAGCCCATTGCCGCACCTTACGACTACACCAAGGAGAAATGGCGCGGCATGATCAACGATTTGCGCCACCGCGTGATCCGTTATCCGGAAGTGTTGCTGTGGTATGCCGAAAGTGCCGCCCGCGCCGGCAAGAGCGACCTCACGCTGGCCAAGGAATGCCTCAAGAAGGTGCGCGCTCGCGCCGTCGAACCCGCGGAAGTCAACGTGGTTGACGGCGTACAAATCGACGCCATGAACGCCGAACAGCTGGCCAAAGCCTGCTGGGACGAACACGGATGGGAAGTAGCCGGCCACTGGCTGTCGCTCGTCACGCGCCGCGCCGACCAACTGCGCATGGACGATCTCAAAAACACCTTCGCCCGCCGCGTAGCCAACGCCCCCATCGAGGTTGCCCCGGTTTCACAGCCACCGAAGCCGTGACTGTCAGCGGCACCTGGACCCCCGACACGAACTATGCGCCTTATCCGCTCGGCGACACAGAAAAGAACGGAAACCTCAAGCGTTGATGAGCTTAGGGAAGTGAATGTGGCATCTCCTCTCACGGGGAGATGCCATGATTCGCTCCTCATTCTCATCGCCCACAGGCCTCCTCCCTGCTGCAACGGTGCGCGCTCTGCACTTAGCCGGCAAACCAATGCGCCCCCGTTCCCCAACCGACGAAAGCCCCCGACCGGCCCCACACGCGCACGATGTGCCCGAGCAATCACCCCCGCTTTTTCACCCCATCCGGGCACTTTGCGAACGGCACAAAGGAACAAAACAGCAACCGGTCGCCACTACGAGAAAAAGACGTGTGACACGAGCGCACCTCAACGCCGACTCCATCCTTTCACCCGATAGAAAACGAACCAATGCCCCCAATTAAACGAAATCAAAAAGAAGGCCACCGAAATCGGCGCCATCGATCAATCCATCGTCGACCTACTTGAACAAGAAATCCTTGCAGATCGACAGGTGTCGCTCGAGGAAGCCAACTTTCTGTTCGCGCTCAAGAAACAATTCTCCACCCACCGCAACTCCCCCAATTGGCAAACGTTCTTTGTCCACTCCATCACCCGCTATTTACTTGAGGACGAAGATTCGCCGGGCGTGGTCGACGATCGCGAAGCCCAATGGTTGCGCGCGCATCTGCAAAGTCAAGGCGAACTGGACGCCATCGATCGGCTCCTCCTCACCGAACTGCGCACGCGTTCCATCAGCTTTCCCACCATTCTGAACTTCAAAAGTAGGAAGACACTCCTTTTCGAACAAATCCTCTACGGCACTCGCTTCACCACCTTCCTTGCCGTCGTAGGTTCGTTGGTGGCTTCCATCATGCTCTTCGTCAAAGGCACGATCAACATCATCCGCGGCGTCTACTATTTCGCGACCCATGTCGGCAGTAACCAGATAGACGACCATCATTTGGTGGCCGAATTCGTATCGGCCATCGACATTTTCCTTTTCTCCACCGTTTTGTTTATCTTCGCTTTGGGCATCTACGAATTGTTCATCAACAAGATCGACATTGTCAACCGCAACAAAGAAGACCGCCCCGGCTGGTTGGTGGTGAAAAGCATCGACGACCTGAAGACCTCCTTGGGGAAAGTCATCCTGATGATCCTCATTGTCTCGTTTTTCGAGCACTCGCTGAGCATGAAATACGATGCAATTCTCCAACTCCTCTATCTCGGCATCGGCATCTTGCTGATTTCGGCCGCACTCTACCTCACCCACAAGAGTTCGCACCACTGATCACTCCGCGCACCCCACGATCGCCGCTCATCCCCCAAGTCTGCTCAGAAAGCCCCGCGATTTTTTGGAAATATGTGGGAGCTTTGCAGAAAAACTCCACGTTTTTCGCTGAAAATCACCGACATGCAGGGGCACAAATAGTCAACTTCAATTTCTAAATAGACAATATCTGTTTGTCTAAGTGGAGGAAGTGCCTATCTTTGCAGTGTCAAAACAAAGAGACAAGGCAAGAAAGCCTACCATTGTCGAACATAGACTCAAAAATATCATCATATGCAACCCATCATCAACGCACAAGCTCCTGAATTCAAGGTTCAGGCATTCCATAACGGATCTTTCAAAGAAGTAAGCAACGCCGACATCGCCCGGCAAGTGGGCCATCTTCTTCTTCTATCCCGCTGACTTCACCTTCGTGTGCCCCACGGAACTCGTAGACCTGGCCGAACACTATGCCGAATTCCAAAAGCTCGGTGTGGAAGTTTACTCGGTAAGCACCGATTCTCACTTCACTCACAAGGCATGGCACGACACTTCCGACAGCATCAAGAAGATCAACTACCCGATGTTGGCCGACCCCACGGGCGTATTGAGCCGCGGTTTCGGTGTCTACATCGAAGAAGAAGGCATGGCCTATCGTGGCACGTTCCTCGTTAACCCCGAGGGTCAGATCAAGGTCGCCGAGATCCAAGACAACAGCATCGGCCGCAATGCCGAAGAACTCCTGCGCAAGGTAGAAGCTGCGCTCTTCGTAGCCACTCACGACGGTGAAGTATGTCCCGCCAAGTGGAAAGAAGGCCAAGCGACGCTCAAACCCAGCATCGACCTCGTAGGTAAGCTCTAAAAAGCTTCACACACACGTTAATAGGTTTTCATTTTTGTAGGTGTGGCGGGCGTTCATCTTTTTAGATGAGCTCCGCCACTTTTACTAATTTCCCAAGACATCGCATATGCTTGACCAAGCTCTCCTTCAACAAGTTCGCTCGATTTTTGCCGAACTCAACGCGCAGTTCACACTCGCCCTCCACACCGACAGTGCCAACCCGCATACTGCCGAATTCAAAGCCTTCTTTTCGGACTTTGCCTCCACTTCCGATCATCTCCACATCGAAGAGCACGAAGCCGCCGGGCATTTTCGAAATGAAGCTCCCTCAAAGACGGTGCCGAAACGGGCATTGTGTTCCGTTGCATCCCCGGCGGACACGAGTTCACCTCGCTGCTCCTGGCCGTTCTCAACGCCGACGGCAAGGGTAAAAACCTGCCCGACGAGATGCTCGTTCGCCGCATTCAAGCCCTCCGTGGCCCGATTCGTCTCACCACCTACGTCTCTTTGACCTGCACCAACTGCCCCGATGTGGTGCAATCGCTCAACCTCATCGCCCTCAACCACCCCGATTTCACGCAAGAAATTGTGGACGGTGCGCTGTTCCAAGACGAGGTGAACAAGCTTCACCTGCAAGGTGTGCCGGCAGTGTTCAGCGGCGACGAGCTGGTGCACAGCGGTCGCGGCGAACTCTCCCGCTTGCTCGACGAACTCGAGGAGCACTTCGGCACAACGGAGTTGCCCACCGAGAAAATTGAGCGTTCCTACGATCTCGTTGTGGTGGGCGGTGGTCCCGCCGGCAGTGCCGCTGCCATCTACTCCGCCCGCAAAGGCCTGCACGTGGCCATCGTGGCCGAACGCCTCGGCGGACAAGTCAACGACACGGTGGGAATCGAAAATCTCATCTCCGTTCCCAAAACCACCGGCCCGGAATTGGCACAACACCTCGGCGAGCACATCGAAAACTATCCCATCGATCTCTTTGTCAACCGCAAGGTGGAGAAAGTAAACTTCGACGGCGAGGTGAAAGAGCTGCATGTCAAAGGCGGCGAAGCCTTCTTGGCCAAACAAATCGTGATAGCCACGGGCGCAGGTTGGCGCAAACTCAACGTCGAAGGCGAATCGACCTATCTGGGCCGCGGTGTTCACTTCTGCCCCCACTGCGACGGTCCTTTCTATAAGGGCAAACGCGTGGCCGTTGTGGGCGGTGGCAACTCGGGCGTGGAAGCCGCGATCGACCTTGCCGGTATTTGCTCGCACGTCACCCTGCTCGAATTTGCCGACCACCTGCTGGCCGACGAAGTGCTGCAGGAAAAAGCCAAGAGCCTGGACAATGTGGAGATCTTCACGCTCGCAAACCACAGCCGTGCTGGGCGACGGACAAAAGGTGACGGGCATTCGCGTGAAAGATCGCAAGACCGACGCCGAACGTGAGATCGAACTCGACGGCATCTTCGTGCAAATCGGTCTGGCCCCCAACACCCAGCAGTTTGCCGAGGCACTTGAGCTGTCTCCCCGCCACGAAATCGTGGTCGACGCCACTTGCCGCACCTCGAAAGTGGGGGTTTACGCCGCAGGCGACTGCACCACGGTGCCCTACAAGCAGATTATTGTGGCCATGGGCGAAGGAGCCAAGGCAGCGCTCTCGGCCTTCGACGATCGCGTGCGCAACAAGGTTTGATTTCTTCGGTGCGTGATTTTTCTCACGCGTCCCCTCAAGCACAAAACAACGTGCCAAGTCAGTGATTCACCGACTTGGCACGTTTTTTCGTTCGGGGCGCTCTTTCTTATCCGGCAGTTTTTCGTAGACTTTCCCGGTAGGCGCTGGGCGTCATGCCGGTTTCGCGCTTGAAAAAACGGGAGAAGGCCGCCGCTCCCGGGAAGTTGAGCCGATCGGCCACCTCGTAGTTCATCATTCCCTTCCTGTTGAGCAGAATCTTCGCCGCTTGCACCGTGGCACGGTTGACCCAAAACATCACGCTATTCCCGCCGGTCTTCTTGATGACGGCCGACAAATGGTGCGGCGACACGTGGAGTTGCGCGGCATAGAAGGGGATGTTGCGCTCGCGCGCGCAGTGTTTGTGCACCAATCGCTTGAACTCCGCAAAGAGTTCGCGGGGGCGTGCCTCGCGTTCCGGCCCGTCAGGTGTCTGTCCGTCTCTGATTTCTTGCACATCGGCCACAAGGGTTTGCAGTAAACTCCGCACCGTTCGGCGCCGGTAGGGAGACACGCGCATGAAGTCGCGCAACAGCATGATCAAATGCACCACGCGTTCGAATTCCTCAGGCGATGCGGAGAGAAAAGTGTCCTCGATCTCTTCGTTATCCTTCCGGAAAATGACCACCACCACGCGCGCATCGTCCGAAATGTGCTTCATTTCGAAGATGGTGTCGCTCGCCACCAGTGCAATGCTTCCCTTTTCGAAATGACTATCCTGAAGATTGACGCAGAGATCAGCTTCCCCTTCGAGCAAAAGCAGGAGCCGCGGCTCGGGCGCCTGGTATATTTTCTGTCTTTCGAGCAGCGAACTGTGCTGCAAATGCCCACCGATCACCAGCACGGCCTCCTCTTTTGCCAAGATTTGTCCCGCACATTCCGACAAACTGTCGAGATTTACGTCATTTACAGAGATCTGCAATAACGAATTGGGCTGTTTCATGTTTTGTTCCTCCTTATTTGGTGCCCACAAAGCTAATATAATTCTTCCACACCCACGATTTGGAAGCACAACAATCGTACAATTTGTATATAACTTCACCGCAAATGGTAAGTACTCCCCGCCCGAATCGCCCTATCTTTGCAACAACAAAGAAAAAGTCCGACGTGCGAAAGACAAACCGGACAAAAGTAAACACGTATGCGAAAGAAATTACTACTCCTCTCGATCCTGGCGGTACTTTTTCCCCGCAGTGCGCGCACAGAGTTTGGAGGAATGTCGCCAAGCCGCCGAACACAATTACCCAATCATTCGGCAATACGATCTCATAGCCCGCACCACCGAACTCACAGTCAGGAACATTCAGAAGGCATGGTTCCCGCAAATCAGCGTCACAGCCCAGGGCAGTTACCAAAACAAAGTGACAGCGTGGCCCGAAAATCTGCAAGGATTGTTCGCCCAGATGGGGCTTCAACTGCAAGGATTGAGCCGAGACCAATATAAAGTGGGCATCGACGTACGCCAAACGCTCTTCGACGGGGGCGCAATCGGCAGCCGGCGCGAAATTGCGCGGAGAGAAGGCGCGGTGCAAGCAGCGCAAACCGAAGTGGATCTGTACAAAATCGGGCAACGCGTGCACGAAATGTATTTTGCTCTCCTTCTACTCGACGAACAACTCCGTCTCAACGCCGATGTCAACGCCCTTTTACGCTCAAACGAGCAGCAACTCGCCGCCATGCTCAAGAGCGGGACGGCGTCGGCCAGCGACTTCGAGAACGTGAAAGCCGAGCGGCTGAGCGCCGAACAGCAACAAACAGAGCTTTTGTCGCAACGGCAAACGCTGCAACGCCTGCTGAGTCTTTTTGCGGGATCCCGGTCGACAGCATTCGCCGACCTGCCGTGCCCAATCTGCCGTCGGGCGAGAACAAACGCCCGGAGCTTCGCTTCTTCGACCGCCGACTTCAACTCACCGATGCGCAAGAAAAAGCCCTCGACGCCCAACTCTTGCCGCAACTTGGGTTCTTTGCACAAGGCTATTACGGCAATCCGGGCCTGAATCTCTTCGAAGACATGATGAAACGTAGGTGGAGTTGGAACGGCATCGCGGGACTAAAAACTCACTTGGAACCTCAGTGCGCTCTACACTCACCGCAATGAGAAGTCGAAACTGCGGGTGCAACGCGAACTCATTGAGAACGCTCGCCAACTATTCCTCTTCAATAATCGACTGGATGAGACGCAACAGAGCGAAAACGTCCGTCGATTCCGCGAGATCGCGCAACGCGACGGCGAAATCATCGCACTTCGCATCGCAGTTCGCAAGGCTGCGGAATCGAAATTGGCGCACGGCGTCATCGATGTCAACGGGTTGCTCCGCGAAATCAACAAGGAAAACGCCGCCAAGACCCAACAAGCCATCCACGAAATCGACATGCTCAAAGCCATGTACGATCTGAAATTTAGTCACAACGAATAAATCAGCAACAGACAGGTATGAACAAAATGTTATGTCTGGCCGGATTTCTCCTCGCCCTGAGTTCTTGCGGCGATCGTGCCAAGAATTACGACGCCACGGGCACTTTCGAGGCCACAGAAGTCACCGTCACGGCCGAAGCTCGGGTGAACTCCAAGATTTCAACGTCGAAGAAGGCCAATGGCTCGAAGGCGGCACGAAAGTGGGGCGAATCGACGATCGGCAATTGGTGCTGAAACGCGAACAACTGGAAACCAACAACGATCAGTTGACCGCCACTTACCGACAACTCGAGGGCCAACAAACAAGCCACCTCCGACAAAAACTGGATTTGTCGAAACAAGTGGCTGCGCTTCGGCAGCAAATCGCCAATCTGCAACGCGAACGCCAACGTTTCGCGGAACTGTTGCGCGACGGTGCCGCGGCACGCAAGCAAGTGGACGACATTGACTACCAAATACAGGTGGCCGAAAAACAACTTGCCGCCACCGAAGAACAAATCTCGGCGCAAAACAACGCCTTGTCCCAACAAGACAAAGCCCTCGCCGCGCAACAAGCGGAGGTGAAAGCGCGGAAAGCCGGCGTGCGCTCCCAACAAGCGCAGATCGACGACCAAATCGCACACGCCGACGTGCGGGCGGCCGTCTCGGGGACGGTGTTGGAAAAATATGTCGAGCGGGGCGAATTTGTGTCGGTGGGCAAACCGCTCTTCAAAATAGCCGACACGCAGACAATGTTCCTCCGGGCTTACGTCACTTCTGCGCAGCTGAAAACCGTGAAACTCGGACAGAAGGTGCAACTCACCGCCGACTACGGCGGCGGAGCGGCGAAAACCTACGACGGCGTGGTCACTTGGATCTCCAACCGCGCAGAGTTCACCCCCAAAACCATCGTCACCGACGACGAACGCGCCGATTTGGTCTACGCCGTCAAGGTGAGATTTCGCAATGACGGCTACGTAAAGATTGGCATGTACGGCAAAGTAAAGTTTTGAAGCCCCTTCTCCGATGAATGCTATCAACGTCAATCAGTTATCTCACCGTTACGGCGCCGTGCAAACGCTGCACAAGGTCAGTCTTTCGGTGGAAAAAGGTGAGTTGTTCGGACTCATCGGCCCGGACGGCGCAGGCAAAACCACCTTGTTTCGCATTCTCTGCTCCCTGTTGCTCCCCAGCGAAGGAAAAGCCACGGTGGATGGCTTCGATGTGGTGCGACAAATGAAGGAAATACGTCGGCGTGTGGGCTACATGCCCGGGAAGTTTTCGCTCTACGAAGACCTCACCGTCGAAGAAAACCTGAAATTTTTCGCCACACTTTTCGGCACTTCCGTAGAAGAAAACTACGACTCGATTCGCGCCATCTACACACAAATCGAGCGCTTCAAGACGCGAAAAGCCGGCGCCCTCTCGGGCGGCATGAAACAAAAGCTGGCCTTGTGCTGCGCACTCGTCCACCGGCCGAGCGTTCTCTTCCTTGACGAACCCACAACCGGCGTCGATCCGGTGAGTCGCAAGGAGTTTTGGGACATACTCGACGGCCTGATAGAGCGTCAAATCACCATCGTTGCCTCCACTCCCTACCTGGACGAAGTGCGCAGATGCCACCGCGTGGCCTTCCTCTCGGAGGGGCTCATCAGAGGCATCGGTGCACCCGACGACATCCTCACGGAATTTCGCGACATCTTCAATCCGCCCGCATTATCCCACGTGCCGACCGACAACTCCTCGGACGAAACGGTCATCGAAGTGGAACATCTCGTCAAAGCCTTCGGCGATTTCCGCGCCGTCGACGACATCTCTTTCAGTGTGAAAAGGGGCGAAATCTTCGGTTTCCTCGGGGCCAACGGCGCAGGCAAGACCACTGCCATGCACATGCTCACCGGACTCAACCAGCCCACCGGCGGGAAAGGTCGTGTGGCGGGCTACGATATTCGCACCGAACACGAGCAAATCAAGCGCCACATTGGCTACATGAGTCAGAAGTTCTCGCTCTACGAAGACCTCACCGTGGCCGAAAACATCCGTTTGTTCGCCGGAATTTATGGTCTGAGCGACAAAGAGATACGCCAAAAGACCGATGCGCTGCTCAGTCGCCTCCGATTCTCAGAACATCGCAACACGTTGGTGTCACGCCTGCCGCAAGGATGGAAACAAAAACTGGCCTTTTCGGTGAGCATCTTCCACGATCCGCGCGTTGTGTTCCTCGACGAACCGACCGGCGGGGTAGATCCCGAGACGCGCCGCCAGTTTTGGGAATTGATCTACGACGCCGCTCGCCGCGGCATCACCGTTTTTGTCACCACCCACTACATGGACGAGGCCGAATATTGCGACCGCATTTCGATCATGGTGGATGGTAAAATCGAAGCCCTGGGCACTCCCGCCGAGTTGAAGCGGCGTTTCGATCAGCCCGACATGGACCACGTGTTCACCCTCCTGGCGCGTCGCGCCACCCGACCGCTCGATTGACTCAACCGCTCCCCCACGCCCGGCACTCTCCCACACCGCCCGACGCTCTCCCGCGCACCCCTTGTCCGCAAGTGGGCGCAGACCGATCACAACGCGGCAGCATTTCGCACCACCTACGCCACCTTCTCATTTTTCCACCCGCCACATGAAGCAATTCCTCTCATTGGTCATCAAAGAGGCCAAACACATCGTTCGAGACAAGCGCACCATGCTGATGCTCTTCGGCATGCCGATTGTTCTGATGCTCCTTTTCGGATTCGCCATCACCAACGATGTGAAAAATGTGCGCACAGTCATTGTCACGAGCCGGGCCAATTACGCCGCAACAGGCCGTCGATCGGTTGAGTGCTTCGGCGTATTTCACCATCACGCGCGCCGTTGCCACCCGGCCGAGGCCCGCCGACTCATTCAAGACCAGAAAGCCGACCTGGCCGTGGTGTTTTCTGCACATTTCTCGAGCCTTCGACCTGACTATCAGCTCATTGTCGACGGCGCAGACCCCAACATGGCACAACAATGGTCGGCCTATGCCGGCGCGGTGCTAAGCAATCCGTCGGGAGGTGCGGTGAACACCAAGTTGCTCTACAACCCGCAAATGAAATCGGCCTACAACTTTGTGCCCGCCATCATGGGCATGCTACTTATGCTCATTTGTGCGATGATGACCTCCATCTCCATCGTTCGCGAAAAGGAGAAAGGCACCATGGAAGTCCTACTCGTTTCGCCCACTCCGCCGCTTGTCATCATCGCGGCCAAGGTGGTTCCCTACCTCATTTTGGCCTTTCTCATCCTCATCTCCATTCTCCTCATGTCGGCTTTCGTGCTCCACGTGCCGGTGCGCGGATCGCTGTTTTGGATCTTCGCCGTTTCCACCCTCTACATCCTGCTGGCACTCTCGTTGGGCCTGTTGGTTTCGAACGTGGCCCAAACGCAACTCGTCGCTCTCCTGCTGTCTGCCATGGTATTGATCATGCCTATCATCATGCTCTCGGGCATGCTCTTCCCGGTAGAATCGATGCCGCGGATTTTACAATACCTATCGGCGACCATCCCCACGCGCTACTACATCAGTGCCATGCGCAAACTCATGATCATGGGCGTCGGTGTGAAGCAAGTGCTCAACGAAATGCTCGTGCTCCTGGGCATGTTCGTCGCCCTGCTCACCCTTTCGCTCGCCAAGTTCAACACCCGATTAGCCTAAACCGCCATGGCACTGCAACATTTGCTCCGAAAAGAGTTCATTCAGATCCGTCGCAACTCGTTCATCCCGCGGCTGATTCTGTTTTTCCCCATCATGGTGATGTGCGTCATGCCGTGGGTGATGAACATGGAGGTGAAAAACGTGGTGGTCGACGTGGTGGACAACGACCGAAGCACGGCTTCTCAACGCCTTGTGCACGAGATTGCGGCCAACAGCTACTTCATATTCCGCGGCCAGCAGCCCACCTATGCCGCCGCGCTCCAAGACATTGAGCAGTCGTCGGCCGACATTGTCGTGGTGATCCCTCCGCAATTCGGGCGGCAGCTTGCGCTCGGCCAAACGCCCCAAGTGCTCATTGCGGCCAACGCCGTCAACGGCACCAAAGGTGCGCTGGGTTCGAACTATCTGTCGCAAATCGTCACGGCCAACGTGCAACCTTCGACCGCCGCCCTGCGCAACAAAGCCTCCACACTCTTCCTTTTCAACAAGCAGCTGAACTTTAAGCTCTTCATGATCCCGGCGCTCTTCGCACTGATCGTGATGCTTGTCACCGGCTACCTGCCCACGCTCAACATTGTGAGCGAGAAAGAAGCCGGCACCATCGAGCAAATCAATGTGACCCCCGTGAAGAAATGGGAATTCATCCTCGCCAAACTCATCCCTTATTGGCTCATTGCCTTCTTCGTGATCACGGTTTGCCTCACCTTGGCGCGGGTGGTGCACGGCGTTACGCCGGTGGGCAACGTGGCACTCATCTACTTAGTGGCCATGTGCTTGGCCATGTTCTTCTCGTCGTTCGGACTCATCGTTTCCAACTTCTCCGACACCATCACAACAAGCCATCTTCTTGATGTGGTTTTTCGTCATGATTCTCATTCAACTCTCGGGCTTGTTCACCCCCACCCGCTCGATGCCTGCCGCCGTCTACCTCACCACCTACCTCAATCCCGTGAGCTACTTCATCGAAGCCGTGCGCACGGTCTTCATTCGCGAGGGGCAACTTCGGCAGCATCGCCCACCAAGTATTGGCCCTCGCCGTGATCGATCTGTTGATGGGCACCTGGGCTGTAATCAGTTACAAGAAAAACCGGTAAGCCCGCCGTACGACACAAAAAACGCGGGACTTTCGGCCGAAAGCAGCGCACTTTGCGCGAGAATCCCCCACTTATTTGTCGAAAACGCGAAGGCTGCAGCCCGAAATAGCAAAACAGCCCGAAGACCAGTCTGTGAGCGGTCTTCGGGCTGTTGTGATGAGTGGAAGCGCACTGCTGCGCGCATGTGGTGCGGAAAGTCGGCACCGGGCGGCGTCGGACGACCGTTTGTGCGCCTGCATGCGTCACTTGGTCGGCTCGCGAGGTCAATCTCCGTCGCCGTCGTCCGGTCCGTTCTCTTCTCCTGCCGGCTGGTTCACGGAACTCGGAGCGGGTTCGGAGATTTCGTCGGGACGAATGTGCGGCGTGGACAATCCGTCGGTCAGTGCACGGCAAACGCGGTCTTGGAACCTGCGTCCCTCGGCCATGTTGCGCACCCCCTGATTGATGATCGAAAAACAAAGTTGGTGCCCGTTGGCCGCCAACGCGTAACCGGAGAGGAACTTACGCCCTCGACCGATCCGGTTTTGGCGCGCACATTGTCTTGCGCAGGGGTGTTGCGATTGCGTGTGCGCAGGGTTCCGTCGCGTCCCATGATGGGGAGCGCGGCATAGAGGTGCTGATAGATCTCGCCGTTGCGGTAGGCGTAGCGCAAACTCAGGACAAGCAGTTCGGGGGTGAGGTAGTTGTAGAGCGAGAGTCCGCTGCCGTCGACAATTTGGTATTCGTCGGGGCTCACATTCCAGCGGGCTATCAGCTTCGACATCTGCGCCACGGCGTCGCGATAGTTGGCATAAGGGCGCCGCGAAAGGGCCGCCATTTGGAAAAAACATGCTCTCGGCACAGAGATTGTCGCTCTCTTTCATCATCGGTCGCAGCACTTGGTCGATAGTGTGGGTGCGGGCAAGCCAAACCGGGGCCGCTGTGGGCGCCACGCCGGTGCGCACAAAGCCACCGACCGTGATGCCGGCCTGCGAAAGGGCGCGCAGGAGGTTGTCGGAGAGCTTGTTGCCGCGACGGTAAAGGAGAGGCGTGAGCGGTCGTGCCTTGTCGTCCCAACACCATCCGCGTCCCAAGGTCGCCGTGTCCTTCATCGTGGCATCGAGCACCACGTCGCCCACAATTTTTCGCACGCCGTGTCGCCGTAACTCTTCGACGATGGAGCGCAAATCGTCGTGTGCGAAGAGCGGATCCATGCCGCCGCGAATGTAAACGTTGCTCACTCGACCCGAATCGTCGGGTTCGCCGCTGGCTTGGAGGGTGGTGGCGAAACGATAGTCGGCACCGAGCAAATCGAGTGCGGCGACCGCCGTGATCACCTTCATGTTGGAGGCGGGACGCAAGCGCTGGTGCAGTCCGTGGGCGTAGAGTGTGCGGTCGTCGGTGAGATCATAGACACAGATTCCCACTTGCGACCGATCGAAGAGGGGGTCTTTCAGCAGAGTGTCGAGACGGCCCACAATGGTGCGGGCGAAAAGGTCGGCCGATCGCTGCGCCGTGGTGTAACGCGTGGGATCGACGGCGGGAGTAGTCCCCACCGTGTCGACCACCGTACGTGTGGTGAAGGCAAGTGTGGGGGAAACATGGGCCGCTGCACGGGGCGCACCGAAGATGAAGAGAGAAAAAGTGAGGAGACCGAAAAGAAAGGATCGGGTCATGGGCGAAACAAGAGAAAAGACTGGGTTTTGCAGAGTGCAAAGCCAAAGAAAGCATTTGAAACGAGTGTCGGTTTCGCGATGTTTCCACACTGGTTTCAAATGCTATGGAGGAAAGACTCGTGATGAGAGTCCGTGATTATTGCTGCTTGATGCCGAGCTTTGCCTTGAGCTGCGCGGTGATGTCGGTGGAGAGGGCCTTGTTGATGGTCACACCTTGCACCATGGCTTCGTCGATCGCGTAGACATAGTTGCCTTCTTTGAGGACGAGTTCGAGTGCAGCCATGATCTTGTCCTGCACAGGCTTGAACTTGGTTTGCTGTGCTTGGCGGAAAGCCTGCTCATTGTCTTGCACGCTCTGCTGAATCTTGGTTTGCAGATCCTGCAACTCGGCTTCGCGACGCTGACGGATGTTGGCGGGCGTTTTGTCGTTGACTTCCTTCTGGTACTTTTCCAACTTGGCTTGGAACTCCTTTTGCATCGTTTCGATATCTGTCTGGTACTGCTTGCCGAGTGCCTCGAGTTCGGTTTGCACAGCCTTGGCGGCGGGGTAAACAGAAATGACTTGCTGGGAGTTGAAGTGGGCAAATTTCTGAGCGAGGAGACTGAGAGGTGCCATCATGAGCACCATGAGGAGCAATTTCTTGAGCATCTTGTAATGTTTGATGTTAGGTTTGGGCAAAAGTACGACATTTAGTTGGAATAGCCTAATTTGGCCAATACTTCATTGCTGATATCGATGGCGGGGGAGGCGAAAATGATACCTGCTCCCTCGCTGGCTCGATCGAGAATGAGCTGGAAGCCTTTGGCTTGCGCCACTGCTTTGACGGCATTGTACACTTCGTCTTGAATCGGCTGGAGCAATGCGGTGCGCTTCTTGTACAGTTCGCCTTCGGGTCCGAAATATTTTTCTTGAGGTCGGCAGCGGCCTTCTCTTTCTTCACGATTTTGTCCTCGCGATCTTTCTTCTGTGCTTCAGAAAGGAAGACAGCTTCGTTCTGATAATTGCGATAAAGGGTCTTGGCTTCGTTGTCGAGGGCTTCGACCTCGGCCTGCCATTTCTTGGAAATCTGGTTGAGTTGTTCGCCGGCACGCTCGTAAGCAGGAATATTGCGCATGATATATTCCATGTCGATGAGTGCAAATTTCTGCGCCTGGACGCTGACGAAACTGCCGAGGGCGATGAGTAAGAGAATGAGATACTTTTTCATACGACTGTGAGTTGGTTGGTGGGCAAATATAAATGTTTGGCAGGGAGTAAGGAAGGTTGTGCTGAACAAATGACGGCTCCGCACATTATTTTAACCTTTTATTGTCGTGAAAATGCCTCGATAGACGACAAAGGTGCATTTTTCGAGACCGTCGCGGCGTGTCTTCTTCAGATACTCTTCTGGACGTGCGTGAGTCGGTGCATGGAAGGCGGCACGGCTGCGCGAATCTCGTCGACAAGTAGGCGGCGCATCGATTCGCGCACGAAATCTTGCGCGGTGAGCAGCACGATTTCTCGAGTCGGCACCGGGACGGCAAAGGGACGCACCAGGCGTTTTTGCTCTTCGGAGAGTTGAAATGTGCTCAACTCAGGGGATGAATGTGGCGCCCAAACCGCTTTCGACCATGCGCATGAACGTTTCGATGCTGCCGAGATGGTAACTCCGCTGACTGCGACGCGCAGATTTCAGATGACAGAAGTTGACCAATTGGTCGCGGAAGCAATGGCCTTCGTCGAGTAACCAAAGGGGCACTTCGCGCAAATCCGCCGTTCGAATGGAATCGCGATCGTGCAATTCGCTGCTGGGGAGGCGTAGACGAAATATTGCTCGAAAAAAAGCGTGTCGGCATTGAATTCCTCCAATTCGCTGAGCTGGGCGACGATGGCCGCGTCAATTTCTCCTTTAAGCAGCGCCCGCTTCACATCGGCGGTCTTCATTTCGCTGATTTGCAAGTCGATTTGAGGATATTTTCGCGAAAACTCCGGTAGGAAGCGCGGAAGCAGATAAGGCGCGATGGTGGGCAGGACGGCCACACTGAATTCTCCGCAGACCGTGCTCTGTTGTTCGTCGACTTGCTCGCGCAGACGACGTGCCCCGTTGAGGAGTTCGCGGGCTTGCTCCACTACAATCCGTCCCACAGCGGTGGGCACCACAGGTTTACTGCGCCGATCGAAAAGTTTGGCCCCCAGTTCTTCTTCCAATTTCTGGATCATCGAACTGAGCGTGGGTTGTGTGACGTCGCAGGCTTCTGCGGCCTTGAGAAACTGGCCGTGATCTGCCAATGCCACGACGTATTCTAATTGTTGTAGTGTCATTGCCGAAAATGATTGATGCGGAGCAAAGTTACGTATTTTCAAGTGGAAAAAGCTACAGACTAAGGGGCAAACGCCCATTGCAAAGGCAAAATCACAAAGCGATGAGCCTACTCGCACTGCAAGGACACAAAAAGCGGCACCTCCCGTTGGGGAGATGCCGCTGTGTGAAAAAGTCACACTTTAATCGAGAGTGCTATCGATTAGAGCTGAGGACCTGCAGCAACGAGTGCCTTGCCGGCTTCGTTGGTCGTGTACTTCTCGAAGTTCTTGATGAAGCGACCTGCGAGATCCTTCGCCTTCTTCTCCCATTCGGAAGGATCAGCGTAAGTGTCGCGAGGATCGAGGATTTCGGTGGCAACGCCCGTGAGTTCCGTGGGAATCTCGAAGTTGAAGATGGGGAGTTGCTTGGTGGGAGCGCTGAGAATAGCACCGGAAAGGATGCCATCGATGATACCGCGCGTATCGCGGATCGAGATGCGCTTGCCGGTACCGTTCAACCCGTGTTCACGAGATAAGCCTTGGCACCGCTCTTTTCCATCTTCTTCACGAGCTCAGCAGCGTACTTCGTCGGGTGGAGTTCGAGGAAGGCCTGACCGAAGCAAGCGGAGAAAGTGGGAGTGGGTTCCGTGATACCACGTTCCGTACCGGCGAGCTTAGCGGTGAAGCCGCTGAGGAAGTAGTACTGCGTCTGACCTGCGTTGAGGATCGAGACGGGAGGCAGTACGCCGAAGGCATCAGCCGAGAGGAAGATTACGTTCTTAGCGGCGGGAGCAGCCGAGATGGGGCGAACGATGCTCTTGATGTGGGTGATGGGGTAGGAAACGCGGGTGTTCTCCGTTGCGCTGTTGTCGGCGAAGTCGATCTTACCGTCAGCAGAAACAGCAACGTTTTCGAGCAGTGCGTTGCGCTTGATGGCACCGTAGATGTCGGGCTCGCTTTCCTTGTCGAGGTTGATCACCTTAGCGTAGCAACCACCTTCGAAGTTGAAGACGCCGTTGTCATCCCAACCGTGTTCGTCGTCACCGATGAGGAGACGCTTCGGGTCGAGTCGAAAGGGTGGTCTTACCCGTACCGGAGAGACCGAAGAAGATTGCGGTGTTCTTGCCTTCGAGGTCCGTGTTGGCAGAGCAGTGCATCGAAGCGATGCCGCGGAGGGGAAGGTAGTAGTTCATCATCGAGAACATACCCTTCTTCATTTCGCCGCCGTACCAAGTGTTGAGGATCACCTGTTCCTTGGTGGTGATGTTGAAGGCAACGCAAGTTTCGGAGTTCAGACCGAGTTCCTTGTAGTTTTCAACCTTCGACTTAGAAGCGTTGTAAACCACGAAGTCGGGTTCGAAGTTTTCGAACTCTTCAGCCGTGGGCTTGATGAACATGTTGGTCACGAAGTGAGCCTGCCAAGCAACTTCCACGATGAAGCGAACAGCGAGACGCGTGTCTTTGTTGGCGCCGCAGAAAGCATCGACAACGAAGAGACGCTTGTTCGAGAGTTCCTTCTTGGCAAGATCCTTCACAACAGCCCAAGTCGATTCAGACATGGGGTGGTTGTCGTTCTTGTAACCTTCGGTGGTCCACCAAACGGTGTCCTTGGAGTTCTCGTCCACAACGATGAACTTGTCCTTGGGCGAACGGCCGGTGTAGATACCCGTCTTCACGTTCACAGCGCCGAGTTCGGTCACTTGACCCTTTTCGTATCCTTCGAGGGATGCCTTAGTTTCTTCTTCGAAGAGCGTTTCGTAAGAAGGATTGTGTACGATTTCGGTAGTACCCGTGATGCCGTACTTTGTGAGATCTAATGCTGCCATTGAATCAAATGTGTTTGATATAGGAATTTGTGTATGACTTCTGCGATAGCAGCCGAGGAAAACTTGCATTGCGTGCTATTCACTAATGCAGCGCACCTCTGACTTGCGAAACAAAAGTACGAAAAAGAACAGACGTCGGCAAAGTGTCGACGCCCTTTTCTTATATGAAGCACACATATTTCGTTCTGAACCTAAGAAAAGGATGGAAACACCACAAATATGTCATGTATACATTTCAAAAACGAACCAAAGATAGTGCGTGAAGTGAAAGATCAGCAGAAAATCTCCTCAATGAAATGCAGAATTTCCCTCAAAATCCACGCTTCTCTCTACTCACGCATGCTGAAACCTCCTCCTCCGCGTCGGCAGAATCCTTCCTCCCCAAAGGCGCTCCTCTACTCCCCCATCTCACTTGCCCCAATCGTCTAAACACAACAAAGCCCCGAGTCTCTTTCGAGTCTCGAGGCTTGTCTTGTAAAATGGCGGCGACCTACTCTCCCGCGGGTGTGCAGTACCATCGGCGCGGTCGGGCTTAACTTCTCTGTTCGGAATGGGAAGAGGTGGAACCCCGTCGCTATAACCACCGGAAATATCTCTTGAACACGCATCATTACATAGGCTTATGCTTTGCACAGCGCTATGCCTTACGCCTTTCATAGTTCATGGCAAAAGTAAGCGACAGCTTTAAGTAGATTCTGCTGCGCTGAAAGGAAAGTTTCGGGCGATTAGTAGTGCTCGGCTTTGACGTCACCGTCTTTACACCTGCACCCTATCAACGTTGTCGTCTACAACGACCCTTATAAGGAAATCTAATCTTGTGGCCGGCTTCGCACTTAGATGCTTTCAGCGCTTATCCGATCCCGACTTAGCTACCCGGCGGTGCGGCTGGCGCCACAACCGGTAAACCAGAGGTCAGTCCAACACGGTCCTCTCGTACTAGTGTCAGAGCCACGCAAATTTCCTGCGCCCACGATAGATAGAGACCGAACTGTCTCGACGTTCTGAACCCAGCTCGCGTGCCACTTTAATGGGCGAACAGCCCAACCCTTGGGACCTTCTCCAGCCCCAGGATGTGACGAGCCGACATCGAGGTGCCAAACCACTCCGTCGATATGAGCTCTTGGGAGGGATCAGCCTGTTATCCCCGGAGTACCTTTTATCCTTTGAGCGATGGCCCTTCCATACGGAACCACCGGATCACTATGCTCTGCTTTCGCACCTGATCGACTTGTAGGTCTCTCAGTCAAGCGCCCTTTTGCCATTACACTCTACGGCGGTTACCAATCGGCCTGAGGGGCACTGCTTAAAAGCCTCCGTTACGCTTTTGGAGGCGACCACCCCAGTCAAACTACCCACCAAACGCGGTCCTCCCATCAAGGAGTTAGGGAACCAGACAGCCGAAGGGCCGTATTTCAACAGCGACTCCACGAACACTGGCGTGCCCGCTTCTAAGTCTCCGGCCTATCCTACACATCGACTGCCCGGTTACAACGTTAAGCTATAGTAAAGGTTCACGGGGTCTTTTCGTCCCATCGCGGGTAATCGGCATCTTCACCGATACTACAATTTCACTGGAATCATGGTTGAGACAGTGTCCGGATCATTACACCATTCGTGCAGGGTCGGAACTTACCCGACAAGGAATTTCGCTACCTGTAGGACCGTTATAGTTACGGCCGCCGTTTACCGGGGCTTCAATTCAAACCTTCGAGTTGCCTCTGAGCTCTCCTCTTAACCTTCCGGCACCGGGCAGGTGTCAGACTGTATACTTCATCTTTCGATTTTGCACAGCCCTGTGTTTTTGTTAAACAGTTGCCTGGACCTATTCTCTGCGCCTCGCCTTGCGACGAGGACCCCTTATTGCGAACGTACGGGGTCAATTTGCCTAGTTCCTTAACCATGAATCTTCCAAGCGCCTTAGTATATTCTACCCGACTACGTGTGTCCGTTTGCGGTACGGGTATCCAATGGGTTAAGCTTAGCGGATTTTCTCGGGAGTATGCTTACCTTCACTATTGCATTGTCCGAAGACGCTGCATACTGTCGACTTTCAGCTCAGAGGGTGGATTTGCCTGCCCTCGTCGGCGCCTACGATCTTTAACAGGGCTATTCCGTCAGCCCGCGGAAGTGTCACTTCTCCGTCTCCCACATCGCCCCAAGGGATAGTAACGGAATATTAACCGTTTCTGCCATCGGCCTCTCCATTAGGATGAGCCTTAGGTCCCGACTGACCCGGGGCCGATTAACGTTGCCCCGGAAACCTTAGTCTTTCGGCGAGAGTGCATCTCACACTCTTTATCGTTACTTATACCTACATTTGCTTTTCATGAAGCTCCACCCAAGGTCGTCCCTTGGGCTTCAAGGCCGCATGAATGCTCCCCTACCGATGTCATTAAGACATCCCACGGCTTCGGCACCGGGCTTCATACCCGATTATTATCCATGCACAGTCCCTCGACTAGTGAGCTGTTACGCACTCTTTGAATGAATGGCTGCTTCCAAGCCAACATCCTAGCTGTCACAGGGACCACACTTCGTTAGTTTAACTTAGCCCGGATTTCGGGGCCTTAGCGGTGATCAGGATTCTTCTCCTCTCGGGCGTGGACCTTAGCACCACGCCCTCACTCCCGGGCTTAGCCTGTGTGCATTCAGGTTTGTCTGGACTTGATAGGCGGTGAAGCCCTCGCATCCAATCAGTCGCTCTACCTCACACAGGGAACGCCCGAGGCTGCACCTAAATGCATTTCAGGGGAGTACGAGCTATCTCCAAGTTTGATTGGCCTTTCACTCCTACCCTCACCTCATCCGGAAGCTTTTTCAACGCTTATCGGTTCGGTCCCTCCATCCCGTGTTACGGGACTTCAACCTGGACAAGGGTAGATCACTTGGTTTCGCGTCTGCCACCGCCGACTATGCGCCCTATTCAGACTCGCTTTCGCTTCGGTTGCGCGCATCGTTGCGCTAACCTTGCCGACGACGGCAACTCGTAGAGTTCATTATGCAAAAGGCACGCCGTCACATCATAAAGATGCTCCGACCGCTTGTAGGCGTACGGTTTCAGGAACTTTTTCACTCCTCTGACAGAGGTGCTTTTTCACCCTTTCCCTCACGGTACTGGTTCGCTATCGGTCTCTTACGAGTATTTGGCCTTGGCGGATGGGCCCGCCAGTTCAGACAGGATTTCACGTGTCCCGCCCTCTCAGGATACCACTATGGCCGATTCGATTGTCGAGTACGAGACTGTCACTCTCTATGGTCGTTCTTTCCAAAACGTTCCTCTAACCGAACCAAGTCCAACATCGTGGTCCTACAACCCCGTGAAGGCCGAGACCTCCACGGTTTGGGCTCTTCCCCGTTCGCTCGCCACTACTGGGGGAATCATTGTTATTTTCTTTTCCTGAGGGTACTAAGATGTTTCAGTTCCCCTCGTTAGCCTCCTGCTTAGCAGGATGACAGGTCTTCAACCTGCCGGGTTGTCCCATTCGGAAATCTGCGGATCAACGGTCATTTGCACCTTCCCACAGCTTATCGCAGCTTATCACGTCCTTCATCGCCTGTAAGAGCCTAGGCATCCACCGTACGCCCTTTTGTACTTTCTCTTCCGAACCGAACTGCTCTTGCGAGCAATCGGCGGCAGAACTACTTAAAGCTGTACTTCGTTTACCTTTGTATTACTACTTGGGAGTATTGTGAGTTTCGTAGACCCGTAGACGAGTAAACTCGTTTACGTCGTTTACGCACATCATCAATACTTCATGTTGCGTGTTCAATATGTCAAAGATCTCTTGCTTCAACGAGTGAAGCGAAGTGGAGAATAACGGATTCGAACCGTTGACCCCCTGCTTGCAAAGCAGGTGCTCTAGCCAGCTGAGCTAATCCCCCTTCGTAGTCCCAGGCAGATTTGAACTGCCGACCTCCACATTATCAGTGTGGCGCTCTAACCAACTGAGCTATAGGACTGGCAGAAAAAATCCGCGGGGCGGAGAATCGAACCGTGCGCTCACCTCTTGTACCGAGGACGGCACCGGTCGGCCCGGCTTCATCTTTCTCTATAATTTCATAACATCTTGCGAGAAGTACAGGACCAGAATCGCTCGAAGGCGAATCATACCTGTTGTGTCAAAGTCCACCATTGTCTAAACCTTTCGGAACAGAAACCCATGGTGTGAGCTTCCAGAAAGGAGGTGTTCCAGCCGCACCTTCCGGTACGGCTACCTTGTTACGACTTAGCCCCAATCACCGGTTTTACCCTAGGCCGACCCTTGCGGTCACGGCTTTCAGGCACCCCGGCTTTCATGGCTTGACGGGCGGTGTGTACAAGGCCCGGAACGTATTCACCGCGCCATGGCTGATGCGCGATTACTAGCGAATCCAGCTTCACGGAGTCGGGTTGCAGACTCCCGATCCGAACTGAGAGAGGTTTTAAAGATTAGCATCCCGTCGCCGGGTAGCGGCCTTCTGTACCCCCCATTGTAACACGTGTGCGCCCGGACGTAAGGGCCGTGCTGATTTGACGTCATCCCCACCTTCCTCACATCTTACGATGGCAGTGTCCACGGGTGCCCGGCATTACCCGATGGCAACCGAGGAGAAGGGTTGCGCTCGTTATGGCACTTAAGCCGACACCTCACGGCACGAGCTGACGACAACCATGCAGCACCTCCAACGGTGTCCGAAGAAAAATCTATCTCTAGATTCGTCACCGTTAGTTCAAGCCCGGGTAAGGTTCCTCGCGTATCATCGAATTAAACCACATGTTCCTCCGCTTGTGCGGGCCCCCGTCAATTCCTTTGAGTTTCACCGTTGCGGCGTACTCCCCAGGTGGTATACTTAATGCTTTCGCTTGGCGGCTTACACTCTATCGCAAACCGCGAGTATACATCGTTTACTGTGTGGACTACCAGGGTATCTAATCCTGTTTGATACCCACACTTTCGAGACCTCAGCGTCAGTTGCAGCCCGGACACCCTGCCTTCGCGATCGGGTTCTTCGTGATATCTAAGCATTTCACCGCTACACCACGAATTCCGGCATCCCTGTCTGCACTCAAGATCGCCAGTTTCAACGGCAATGCATGGTTGAGCCACACCCTTTAACCGCTGACTTAACAATCCGCCTACGCTCCCTTTAAACCCAATAAATCCGGATAACGCCTGGACCTTCCGTATTACCGCGGCTGCTGGCACGGAATTAGCGGTCCTTTTTCTGAAGGTACATACAAGAAGGGACAAGTCCCTTTTTATTCCCAACTAAAAAGCAGTTTACAACCCGGAGGGCCGTCATCCTGCACGCTACTTGGCTGGTTCAGGCTCTCGCCCATTGACCAATATTCCTCACTGCTGCCTCCCGTAGGAGTCTGGACCGTGTCTCAGTTCCAGTGTGGGGGACCTTCCTCTCAGAACCCCTACCGATCGAAGGCTAGGTGGGCCGTTACCCCGCCTACTACCTAATCGGACGCATCACCATCTCATACCGATGAATCTTTGGTTACTCTCCCATGCGAGAAAGCAACAACATCGGGTATTAATCTTACTTTCGCAAAGGCTATCCCCGAGTATGAGGCAGGGTTTGATACGCGTTACGCACCCGTGCGCGGTCGCCGGCATTGAAAAGCAAGCTTTCAACCCGCTGCCCCTCGACTTGCATGTGTTAAGCCTGTAGCTAGCGTTCATCCTGAGCCAGGATCAAACTCTTCATTGTAAATATGATATTTGTTTGTTTTCTGTTTTTGTCGCTCAGGTTCTTGTATCCTTTATTTTGTTCAGGAGTAGAATTTGACGGTACAATTCATTTTACCCGAAGCAACTTCTTTCCGCTTGGAAAAGAAAGCTTCATGATCGATTGTTCCTTGTACTTCTCTACAATCTGTTATGTAAGACTTTCAAAGATCACAGCAGCGCTTTCGCTGCCTCGTCGCTTTCAGAGCGTGACCCTCTCTTGCAAGAGCGTTGCTTCCCGATTGCGAGTGCAAAGGTAGGGCATTTCTGCATTCCCTGCAAGAGATCGCCGATGCGAGAAAAAAATTCATTTGCGCTCATTTTGTCACTTCATAGCATTGCAAAAATCGGCAGTAAAGCCCATTTTTTTCACCTCCACACACCCTCCTTTTTCGCTCCAAAATCTCCGTTTTTCCCACTTTTTCCCCGTTTCGAACCCGATTCGGGCGATTTTTCGAGATCGCGCTCGTTTTTTTGCCCTGTGAAGTCCACTTTTTTTCTCGTCTTTCCTCGTTTTGGGTCCGACTTCGGGCACTTTTTCGAGCACGCCCTCGTTTTTTTCTCGTTCTACCGTCTATTTCCTTTCCCATTCTCCCATTTTTGAATCCAATTTCCGGTGATTTTTCGATGGCACGTCACTCTTTTCAGCCCCGAAACTCACTTTTTCCTTGCTCCGTCCTGTACTTCCCCACGCTTCGGGCACTTCTTCGAGAGATCTCACCCTTTATTTTCTCCGCACTCCCTTTGTGCACAGCGTGAATACTTTTTCCGATTCGGATTTTTCCCTCATTCTTCACGCCCTGCTCCACCTTCCTATTTCCATTGATTTCCTTTTCCGCCCCTCATTCACCCCGCCCTTCACCTCCTTCCCCACTTTTTTCTCATTCCTCCCCACTTTTCCATCTCCCTCCCCAATTAACAATGCAAATGCGCGCCCTCGCGCACTACGCGCGTACGCGTACGATCGCGCACACGCCCGCTCATCAGGAGGTTTTTGTTTATTGCCTTCACCGCTTCACCCACCCCTCGCAATTCACTGTGCACCAATGCGTTAGGGGGTGAAGGAAAACGAGAAGAAGCCTTCACAAATTACACAACACCCTCACAATCAACACATTAACACGAAACACCCGATTTCATCCGCCGTAAACTTCATCTAATCACCGCAGTGAACCCCACCATCAGCACCGTGAACATAAAAGCAAAAAACCTTCACCCTTTACACTCTGTGCCACAACCATTTGCGGCATACCGGTGAAGAGGTGAAGGATAAAAACGAAAACCTCCTGACGCGCGCGTACGCGCGAGGACAAAATGAAGGAAAAATTCAAGTGGCAGCCGCTCGCCCCTCCTCCCTCGGGCGTTTCGAAGTCACAGCTGGTGAGTTCGGCATTTTCTCCCCGCTGAGTACACTGCAATCACAACATTGTTCCTATATTTGCAGAAGAAACATAATTTCCCTATGCACATGAATTCCTCATTGAACGAAAGAAGCCGACAACTACTCGACGAGATAAAACGGCGAACGCAAACTACTGCCTACGTTTTGGCATTTGACTCAGAAAGTACACCTACCATTTTTGATTCGAAGGTGGGCGGTCTGCCTTATTGGGATCCGGCGAAAACTTATCCGACGGACAGCAAAGGGAATAAGATGCGTTTGTTGGCGCAAATCAATTTCGATCGAGAAAAGGTGGAATCGCCCCTCCCCCAAGGCGGCATGTTGCAATTTTTCTTGGCGTATGACGATGTGTACGGATTGCATTACCATGATGAGATTCGTCAAAAAAACTGGCGCGTCGTCTATCACGAAAAGATCGATACTAATATGAATGCCGAACTCGTGGAAGGGCTTGGTATTCCTACCGATACCGAAAACCAAGAGTACTATTCTCCGGTCTTAAAATCGTGCGTTTTTCACTTGGTCAAAAAAGAGACGTGGATCACTTCTATGCATTCGGATGCCTTCGATACGTTGACCTTGGAATTGGCGGAGGAATTGTTCGGCGAAACCGAAGCGGACTATGGCAGTGATGTATTCGGCGATGAGCAATTCACACTTATAGAAGAGGAAGATTCGCACAATAAAAATAGTCAACTACTCGGACATCCGTATTTCACACAAGAGGATGTTCGCGAAGAGGGTTCGCGCTACGACACACTGCTCTTTCAACTGGACAGCGAAACTGTAGACGAAGAGGAAATCACGATGTGGGGTGACTGCGGCGTGGGCAACTTCTTCATCAATGCCGAAGACTTGCAACGTTTGGACTTCAGCAACGTATTGTACAATTGGGACTGCTGCTAAGACGAGCCTCTCGAAACGCTAATGTCTACACCACAATATAAGAACTTTGGAGCTTACGCACTTTCTGGGGACAGTGTCGTAAAGAGGAAGTAGGTCTTCTTTGAACGGAGAAGGTAGTCATTGATGATTTGCAGGATGCGGCGGCTATACACGATCCAAAAAAAGGCGAAGCCCAATGCTGTAGTTCTCATCAATCCTTACTATTTTTGCCTTATCCTATCACAGCAACTTCATAATCCCTACACATGATAAACGAAAAATTGAACGAAAGAAGTCGACAAATTCTCGACGAAATCAAGCGTCGCACCTCGACCACTGCTTATCAGTTGGAATTCGACACGGAAAGTGCGCCTACTATTTTTGATTCGAAGGTGGGCGGTCTGCCTTATTGGGATCCGGCGAAAACTTATCCGACAGACAGTAACGGGAAGAAGATGTTTTTGCTGGCGCAAATCAATTTCGACCAAGACAAGGCTGAATCTCCTCTACCGCAAAGCGGCATGCTGCAATTTTTTATAGGTGGCGAAGAAATGTATGGTTTAGGTTTAGATTTCGATCATCCGACCGAACAAAAAGACTGGCGCATCGTCTATCACGAAAAGATCGATACTAATATGAATGCCGAACTCGTGGAAGGGCTTGGTATTCCTACCGATACCGAAAAACCTAGAGTTCTATTCTCCGGTCTTAAAATCGTGCGTTTTTCACTTGGTCAAAAAAGAGACGTGGATCACTTCTATGCATTCGGATGCCTTCGATACGTTGACCTTGGAATTGGCGGAGGAATTGTTCGGCGAAACCGAAGCGGACTATGGCAGTGATGTATTCGGCGATGAGCAATTCACACTTATAGAAGAGGAAGATTCGCACAATAAAAAAATAGTCAACTACTCGGACATCCGTATTTCACACTAAGAGGATGTTCGCGAAGAGGGTTCGCGCTACGACACACTGCTCTTTCAACTGGACAGCGAAACAGTGGACAAAGAGAAAATCACAATGTGGGGCGACTGCGGCGTGGGCAACTTCTTCATCAATGCCGAAGACTTGCAACGTTTGGACTTCAGCAACGTATTGTACAACTGGGACTGCTGCTAAGACGAGCCTCTCGAAACGCTAATGTCTACACCACAATATAAGAACTTTGGAGCTTACGCACTTTCTGGGGACAGTGTCGTAAAGAGGAAGTAGGTATTCTTTGAACGGAGAAGGTAGTCATTGATGATTTGCAGGATGCGGCGGCTACGCACGATCCAAAAAGGCGAAGCCCAATGCTGTAGTTCTCATCAATCCTTACTATTTTTGCCTTATCCTATCACAGCAACTTCATAATCCCTACACATGATAAACGAAAAATTGAACGAAAGAAGTCGACAAATTCTCGACGAAATCAAGCGTCGCACCTCGACCACTGCTTATCAGTTGGAATTCGACACGGAAAGTGCGCCTACTATTTTTGATTCGAAGGTGGGCGGTCTGCCTTATTGGGATCCGGCGAAAACTTATCCGACAGACAGTAACGGGAAGAAGATGTTTTTGCTGGCGCAAATCAATTTCGACCAAGACAAGGCTGAATCTCCTCTACCGCAAAGCGGCATGCTGCAATTTTTTGTAGGGGACGATGATCTATATGGTTTGGACTACGACCCGACCAAGCAAAAAGACTGGCGGATCGTTTATCACGAAAAGATCGATACAAGTGTGACTACCGAAGCGGTGGAAGCGATGGGCATCCATGTACCTCTTGACAACGAGGAAGTTTACAGTCCGGTCTTTAGATCATGTGTTTTTCGCTTAGTGAAGCAAGACACTTGGATCGGGCCTCACAATTGGGAAAGTTTCGGCACACTCGCAAAGGAGATAGCAAGCGACATGTTCGGAGAAAGTGATTTTGAATACGCTCCGGACGTATTCGGCGAAAGAGCAATTCAAAATTATCCAAGACGAACTGTGGGACACGGCATGCGAGTCAACTGCTCGGGCATCCGTTCTTCACACAAGTGGATGTTCGCGAAGAGGGTTCACGCTACGACACACTGCTCTTCCAACTGGACAGCGAAACTGTAGACGAAGAGGAAATCACGATGTGGGGTGACTGCGGCATGGGCAACTTCTTCATCAACATCGAAGACTTGAAGCGTTTGGACTTCAGCGACGTGTTGTACAACTGGGACTGCGGCTAAGAAGAATATTTCGCCCCACTCGCTCAGCGGCCTAATCGAAGGTTCGCCCTCGATCAGAAACAAAGAAGCGGCATCGACTCCGAAAATGGAGTCGATGCCGCTTTTCGTTGTGGCGTATCGCTGTGGATGGGCGTGATTAGAATTCCTGTCCGAGGACGAAGTGGAATTGGCTTCCGCCGATCTTCTGACCGAACTCGGTCTTTTTGAATCCGTAAGCCCAGTCGATACCCATGAGTCCGATCATCGGGAGGAGGATGCGGACGCCGACCCCGGCCGAGGTTTTGAGTTTGAAGGGATTCATGCGGTTGACATCTGTCCAGGCGTTACCGGCTTCGGCAAAGGCGAGGGCGTAGATGGAAGTGGCGGTTTCGAGCATGAGGGGATAGCGGGTTCGAGCGTGAGGCGCGAATAGGCGTAGGCGTTGTTGCGCGTGCCGGCGAAGTTACCTGCGATCGATCCGTTTTCATAACCGCGGAGTCCGATGACGTCGTTGGCGTAGGACGAGGAGTAGCCGCTCATGCCGTCACCACCCATGTAGTAGGTTTCGAAAGGCGACTTGCGATACTTGTTATAGGCCCCGAGGATGCCAAAGTCGGTGCGGGTCATCAAGACGGGGCTGTGCTTGAAGCTGGAACTGAGCGCCGTGTAGGTGCGGAATTTCAGACTCCACTTGTGGTATTCGATCCACCGATACTTCTCTTGTGCCTCTCGCTGATAGTCCGCGCTGTTGGGGTTGTCGGCGAGTCCCTTGTAGTTTTTGCCGTCGAAGAGCGAATAAGGCGGGGTGAGGGTGAGGGTGAAGGAGAAATCGGAACCGCTTCGGGGGAAGAAGGGGCTATCGGTGGAAGAACGGGCGAGCGTGAGCGCGAGATTGATGTTGTTGCTGTTGCCGTTGCTGATGAGGAAGTAATTCCAGTTCTTCAGGTTGTAGCGGGTGTAGCCCAGCGTGGCCATGAAGGTGAAGTAGTCGTCGGGCCAGCGCAGGCGTTTACCGAAACCGATGTTGACACCGAAGAGTTGGATGTACTTATCGGGATCGAGGTAGCGCGAGTAGTTGTTGTAGTACTGCGACGAACCATAACCATACAGGCTGCTGTAAAGATTGGTGTTGTCGGTATAGTAGCGCGAGGAGACGTCACTCTGTCGGGAGTAGAAGAGCGAGACGGAGAACTGGTTGGGTCGCTTTCCGCCGAACCAGGGGTCGATGAACTGGAGCGAGTAGCTCTGGTAGTAGCGCGCGTTGGTTTGCGCGGTGAGCTGCAGCGTTTGCGCATCGCCTTGGGGCAGGAATCCGGCGCGCTTGTAGCCGTTGCGTCCGAAGAGGTTTTGCATCGAGAAGTTGGTGAACTTCAAGCTGGCTCTTCCGACGATGCCCGATTGTCCCCATCCGGCCGAAACCTCAACTTGGTCTCCGCCTTTGGTGACGAGGGGATAAGTGATGTCGACGGTGCCGGTGGCTTCGTCGGGACGGATATTTTTGTTGAGTTCGCTTTGGAGCACTTCCGAGTCGAACTGGTTCATGGCGGCGAGTTCACGCACAGAGCGCGTGAGGGCATCCATGGAGAAGAGGTCGCCGGGCTTGGTGCGAAGTTCGCGTCGGATGACGTGATCGTAGACACGGTCGTTGCCGGCAATGCGAATGCGGTTGTAGGTGGCCTGCTTGCCTTCGCTCATGCGAATTTCGAGGTCGACGCTGTCTTTGTCGACCTTGACTTCGACGGGATCGGCGCGGAAGAAGACGTAACCGTTGTTGTAATACTGGTTGCGGATGGCATCTTCGTCGGCGTCGAGTCGCTTGTTGAGCAGCGTTTGGTCGTAGACGTCGCCCTTTTTCATGCGCAGGGTGGCTTCGAGTGCCTGCGTGGGGTAGACGGTGTTGCCCACCCAGGTGATGTTGCGCAGGTAGTAGCGCGGTCCCTGGTAGAGTTTGAGGTAGACATCGACGTGCTTGTTGTCATAGGGCACGACGCTGTCGGCCACGACCATGGCGTCGCGATAGCCCCAACTGTTCATTTTTTCGATGAGCAGCCGCTTGTCTTCTTCGTATTTGTCGGCGAGGAATTTGCGCGAAGCGAAGGTGATCCACTTTTTGAAGGTGGAGCGGTCGCTGGTTTTCTTCATCGCATTTTTGAGGGGCGTGATCATTTTGGGGTCGACGCCCGAGATGTAGATTTTGTGGACGGTGATTTTGTCGCTTTTGTCCACATCGATGTCTACAATCATGCGATTATCGGCCGTGACATCCTCCCGCTGTGTGATGTTGACCTTGACATTCTTGTAGCCCTTCTCTTCGAAATACTGCTGTATGCGCAATTTGGCCCGATCCACGAGGTTGGGCGTGATTTGGTTGCCGGCTTTGAGCGGAATGCGCGCTTCGATCTCCTCGCGTTGCGACTTTTTGAGTCCGGTGAATCTCACTTCCGAGATGCGGGGTTGGGCGGTGAGCTTGACGTGGAGATAGATTTTTGTCTCCGACGATGCTGTCGGCCAAGATCTGCACGTTGGAGAAGAGCCCCTGCTTCCAGTAGTTTTTGAATGGCGGCGCTGATTTCGTCGCCCGGCACCTCGTAGGTTTTGCCCACTTCGAGGTTGGAAATGCCGATGAGCAGATCTTCGTCGTAGCCCTTGATGCCGTCGACCTTGATGCCCCCGAGCACGTAGCGTGTGGGTTGTGTGGAGTAGACGATGTCGGGCTTGGCCTGCGTTTGCGCACTCATCGGCGCGGCAAGAGCGGCAGCGCAGAGGAGGCATAACGGATAGTGCAGATATTTCATAAACGAGAGGGTGTTCGTGGAATGAAGTGTTGAAGATGGGCTCTTCAGTCGTGGACTTGTGTCACCTGTTCGGAGGTTTTGCCGAATCTCCGTTCGCGATGCTGATAGTCGGCAATGGCGCGGTGGAGTTGTTCGGCCGAGAAATCGGGCCAGAACACATCGGTGAAGTAGAGTTCGCTGTAGGCGCTTTGCCAGAGCAGGAAGTTGCTCAGTCGGAGTTCACCGCCGGTTCGGATGAGGAGTTCGGGGTCGGGCATGAACTTCGTTTGGAGTGCCTGCCCGATGGTTTGCTCGTCGATGTCCTCGGGTTGGAGGGTTCCTTCGGCAACGCGTTCGGCAATGTTCCGCACCGCGTCGGTGATCTCCACCGCGCGGAGTAAGAGAGAGCCAGCACCATGGTCATGCGGAGTTGGCAGCGGTGTTTCGCTCACAGCGTTCGAGCGCCCGGCAAACGAAGTCGGGGAGTGGCGTGCGATCGCCGATGACCCGCAGGCAAACGTTGTTGGCCATGAAGAGTTCTTCCTCAAGGCTATCAATGATGAGCGCCATCAGCGTGGCAACTTCTCGCTCGGGTCGGCTCCAGTTTTCGGTGGAGAAGGTGTAGAGTGTGAGGAACTTCACCCCGAGGTTAGATGCCTCTTCGGTGATGTCTCGCACGGTGGCGGCTCCTTCCTGGTGTCCGAGCGAACGATCGAGTCCGCGGGCTTTGGCCCATCGCCCGTTGCCGTCCATGATGATGGCGATGTGCTGTGGAATCCTTTCGGGATCGAGAGTGGTCATAGAGGTGTGAAACTAATCGGCCTTGTTGCACGTGGGGCATTTGGGCGCGAAGTCGTAGGGTGATCGTGATGCGGAGCAGACCGAGGGTGGTCTTGGTTTCTGAAGAAGTCGCTTTTGCAATCCGTGCGGTGCGTCGAGATCCGTCGAGCGGTCGGAGGCGAGAAGCGCATGGTCAGTCGAGTCCGACGTTGAGACGGGGGCGGAGCTTATATTTCACGCCCACGCCGATGGGCACCCACGGGTGACCGTGCGACCGGTGGTGGAGAAGGCGAAACCGAGCCCCATTTGCAGATAGGGGGTGAAGCGTCGGTGGCCTTGGTAGCGGGGCGGTAGGCGTAGGAGAAGAAGTTCAACTCATAGAGCGCGGCGAGGTCGAAAACAGTGCCCGAGTAGCGATAGAAACGCCGGGCGGTGCCCACGCGATCAACGTAGTCGGGATAGAAGTCCTTGACGCCGCCGGTGTCTCCGCTGACGAAGTGCACGCCCATTTCGGTGCGCAGTGCCATGCGCGGGTTGAAGAAAGCGCATCGAGGCCCCCATCGACAGGTGGGGGTTGCCGAAGATGGAGGAGTTGGTGTCGTCGAGCAATGAGTTCATGCCCAAGCTGGCGCCCCACTCTTTGGTGAATTCCTCTTCTTCGCGGGCCGCTGCCGGCAAGACGCCCACGGAAAGGAGTAGCGCCGCGAGCACTGCCGTTTTGCCCCACCTCGTCCGCGCGCAGGCAGCAAGCCGTGGTCCTTTCATCGGTGAGTGGAACGATAGAAATAGGTGGGCGTCGGCTGCCACGAGAGGCGGTGCAGGCGTGCGCGCCACGCTGGTTATTATCGACACGGAGCCACAGCACTTGCTGTGCGTCGAGCGCCGCTTCGAGTCGGGTGGCGCGTGTGGGGAAATTCGGCGGGCAGCGTCAGGAGGGTGTGTTCGCGCCAGGTGAGTCCGCGGTCGGGACTGAAGCGCAGGGTGGGCCGGCCGTCGGCGTTCAGTCCGACGAGCAAGAGTCCGCCGTCATAGGGCAGCAGGGTGGGCTGTGTGAGTGCCGGCACACGATAGGCGGCCTCGCGGTGGGGGAGCAAACGTTCCCAACCGAAGCGATTGTGTGCACGGGTGTCGACATAGCGTTTCCACACACCGGGCACGTTGTTTTTCCACCCGTAGAGAGTGATTTCGGTCAGGTGGCTGTCGGCCTGGGCAGGCTGTATGCAGAGGGCTTTTTGGACGTCGGGAAATTCGGCGGCGTCTTCTGCCGCCACACTGTCGGGCTGCCAACTGCCGTCCACCTCGATGCGAGGCAGGGCGCCGCTGAGTGCAAAGCGTTGCCCGCCGGCGCTCCAAGGCGATTGGAGATCGGTGGCGGTGAAGTGTTGTGCCGTTTGGGCGTCGTTGGCGGCGCGGGTCCACGTGACGGAATCGCTCGGTTCGCGGTGCACGCGCACTTCGACGCGGTAGGTGCGCTGCGCCGTGCGGTCGGTCGATTGCACCACCACGGTGGGGTGTCCGTTGAGATTGGCGGTGAGTCCGCTTTGTTTGCTCGTTTGGGTAACGAAGTGGGTTGCCCCGTCCTCGCGCAATCCGGCCCCGCCGCGTGCACTCACGACGATGCCTTCCACTTTGGAGAGGTCGGTGTGCGGCGGAAGCGAGTCAATATTGTAGATGACGCCCCGCTGCTGATCGATGGTGAAGCGATAGAGTTCGCCTTTCACCTCGACTGTGGCCACGCTGTCGCTCCGGTTGTCTTTCGTGCGAAGGTAGACCTTGCGTTTGAGTTGTCCGATTTTGAAACTCGTGGCGACACAGTCGGCCGAAACGTTTTCGGTTTTCGTGTCGTCGTTCAGGCACGAGGTCAGTGCGCCGGCGGCCAGGAGCAGCACAGCAGCGCGCGAAAGCAAAGGGAACGTGTGTGACATGTTGACGAGATATGCGATCAAGTGAGTGGGCACTCGCGCACAAGGGTGCAGTGAGTGCATGATACTTCAAAGTGCAAAAATAGAAAGTCTTTCGGCAAATGCGAAACGAAAAGCGCTTTTTTCGCCCGAAATTCTGTTTTTCGTGCAGAATGTGCCCTGCTCCCGCCGTGGCCTTGCCATGGCCGGTACCCGCTCACGGGGTGCGTCGCGAAGGGCAGCGCAAGGGCCCGCTCTCCACCGAGCTTCACCCACAGTTTTCTGCCGAAATCGTTTTTTCCACTCCCGACTCATTATATATAAGCCATTTCTCCAAAAGAAGAAAAGACTTTTTCTTCCTTATCGAAAGAGTTTGCGATGGTGATGTATATAGACTGTGGAAAGCGTGGAGAAAGTCCCCCTGTTTTATGCTATGGTCCTGATGTTTCGGTGCATAGCTCCCTGTTTTCTTTTCGGGAAAAGCCTGTGGGAAAGGGGCTTTTGAGCGTGTAAATGGCGGGGAAAACGGTTTTTCGCCCTCGGTTGTGAGGCGGCGTGGTGCCGAGGGAGTTGTACAGCGGTTATTCGCGGGGTTATCGGCAGTTTATTCACGGGTTTATCCACAAGTGCGGAAGGCGCCGAAATTGGTCGGAAAGGCTTACCTTTGCAGCATGAACGAAAAATTGAAAGTAGACGAAATGGGTCGTCTCGGCTTGACCGATTTCCGTGCGGCCCGCAAGTTCCCGCTCAGTGTGGTGCTGGACAATGTGCGAAGTGTGCACAATGTGGGCAGTGTTTTTCGCACGGCCGATGCCTTTCGCCTGCGCGAGGTGTTGCTCTGCGGCATCACAGCCATTCCGCCCTCGGCCGAGATGCACAAGACGGCGCTCGGCGCCGAGGATTCGGTGGCGTGGCGGCATTTTGCCTCCACGGCCGATGCACTGGCCGAGTTGCGCGCTCGCGGGGTGAAGGTGTGTGTGCTCGAACAGTGCCGGCGATCGGTGGCGCTGCAAGACTTTGTGTTCGAACCGGGCAGCGAATATGCGCTGGTGCTCGGCCACGAGGTGCACGGCGTGGAACAATCGGTGGTCGACGCGGCCGATGTGGTGCTGGAGATTCCGCAATTCGGCACCAAACACTCGCTCAATGTCAGTGTGGCGGCGGGCATGGCGCTGTGGGAAATGGTGAAGAAAGGGCGCTTTGTGTGAGCGCCGGCAAGCCCCTGCGCGGGGTGATCTTGCACGCCCCGGTGCGGTTAATGCACCCGCCGACAAGCACAGCGAAAAAGACAACGACGGCGGACGTCCCATGTGGGGCATCCGGCCGTCGGTCGAGCTTTCGAGGGGTGGCGAGGGCGCCGTCTGCGGGCCGTCGGGCGGTGAGCCGCGTCAGATGATGCGAATGCGCGCACTGCCTCCGCTGCCGAGTCGTTCGACGCGAATTTGCGGTGCGATCTGCGAACGGATCTGCTCGGTGTGGCTCACCACGCCCACTTTGCGGCCCTGTCCGGCTTCGAGTGCCGAGAGGGTGTTGAGCACCAAGTCGAGCGATTCCTCGTCGAGGTTGCCGAATCCTTCGTCGATGAAGAGACTTCCGATGTTGAGTGTGCTGCTCGAGAGGGAAGCCAGGCCGAGGGCGAGGGCCAGCGACACGATAAAGGTTTCGCCTCCCGAGAGGGAGTGGACAAACCGGCGCTCGTCGAGCATATCGTGGTCGATGACTTCGAGTGCCAGGGTGCCTTTGATCACATTGAGCTGATAGCGCGGTGTGAGTCGGCGGAGATGGTGGTTGGCGTGGTCGACGAGGAAGGAGAAGGTGAACGTCTGCGCCAAGTCTCTGAAGCGTTTGCCGTCGGCCGATCCGAAGAGTTCCTGGAGTCGACCCCATTCCTCGGCGTTGTTGCGCGCTTTGAGCAGTTTGCGGTCGTAGTTTTCGGCCGCGCGCAGACTTTCTTGGTGTCGCTGTATGCGTCGGCGCTGTTCGCCCACGATTTCGCGTTGTCGGTTGAGGGCCTCGTTGAGCTTAGCGCGTTGTGCCACGAGCGTCGGCAGGTCGGTTTGTGTGTTGTCTTCGCCTTCGGTCTCGTGATTGATGCGTGCAGCCTGCGCTTCGAGTTCGAGATAGTGCTGCTGAGCGCGGTCGCGGTTTGTTCGGCGAGGAGTCTGGCTTCTCGTCGCTCATCGAGTTGTGCGCGCAAGGCTTTCCAGTCGCGCGGGTCGGCAAAGAGTTCGTTGAGCTCGGCCATTTGCAGCGGCGTGTGGTTGCTGTTGAACTGCGTGATGGCCACATCGAGATCGAGGGCCACGGCGCGGCGATTTTCGTCGTTGCGCAGTGCCTCGTTGCGCAGGTTTTCCTGCTGTCCCTCGAGCTGGTGCAATACGGTTTGTGCCTCCCGGTATGTGTTTTGTGCGGCGTCGAAGAGTTGGGTTTGCTCTTCGATGCGGGCTTGCAGGGCCTGTGCGAGTTGGGTGGGGGCATATTCGCCGAAGAGTCGGCGTAGACGGTCGTTGCGCTCACCGATACTTTCGCGGTGTCGGTCTCTTTCCTCACGGCGCGCGTTGACTTCGGCGCGTTCGCCCTCGAGGCGCGTGTTGAGGAACTCGATTTGTCCGTCGAGCAAGGCCTGTCTGTTTTCGCCCTCCTCGATGCCGCGGTTCACGGTGGTCCACTCGTTGTTGAGTTCCGCCAGGCGCTTGCAGTATTGGTCCACCTCGCCCTCCTGCCATCCGTTGAGGGTGAGGATTTCGTCGAGGTCTTTGTAGAGTTGGGCCTGTCGAGCGTCGGTTTCGCGGAGGGCATTGTGCGTGTTGTCGATGCTCTGGTTGAGCACGCGGAGATCGACGTCGAGCTTCTCGGTGATTTTTTTGCTTTCGGTGAGTTGGAGTTCGATTTGTTCGATTTCGGCCGCGAGCGTGGCGATGGCATTGTTGTGCTGATCGAAGTGCGCGATGAGTTGTTCGCTTTCGTCCACTTTTTGTTGCATGGGTCGAGCAGCATGTCGATGGTGGTGAATCGTGCCTCGCGGTTCACGCCCGGCGTGCACTCCTTGAACGAGGGGTCGAGGGGAGCAAAATACTGCCAGTCTCCTTCGAGGTCCGTTTGTTGCGAGGAGAGCCTTCGCATGGTGGTTTGTTCGCTGACGAGTTCGGCTTCTCTCGACGAAATTTCGAGACTCAGTTTCTCACGCTGCGCCGCCTTGGCGTTGAAGTTGGCCTTGGCGTCGTTGTATTCGCGTTCGAGCTGGGTTTGGGTCTCGCCCGAATACTGTGCCACCTCGGTGTGGTAGGGGTGATGCGCGCTGCCGCACACCGGACAGGGCATGCCCTCTTTGAGTTCTCGGCGCAGTTTTTTGATTTCCGAGATTTGGGAGAGCGTGTAGGCGCGTTCGAGCTGGAGGAAGCGCTCGCGCAGCATCATTTCCTCGCCCTCCACGCGCCGATGATCGTTTTTGAACTGTTCGAGTTTGCGGGTGTGGCGTTCGATGTCCGCGCGGAGGTTGTCGATCTGTTGGTAGCCCCTGCACGATGTGCTGCCAACTTCTTTTGGCCTCCTTGAGCGCGGCGTGTTTTTGTTTGGCCTCGTTGAGATTTCGGTGGAGTTCCGAAGCCTCGAGTCCGCGTATGGCTTTGCGATGGGTGAGCACCGCGCCACGGAGCGCCTCTTTTCGGTCCTCGAGCCCATTGCGTGTGCGTGTGGCGTCGTCGAAAGCGGCCTGCATTTCGGTGCGGCGTCGCGAATCCTCGGCATGTTTGAGGTGGAGGAGCTTGTTTTTCTTCACCGTGTCGGCGAAGATCAGCAAGCGCTCGTTGACCATTTGGAAACGCTCGAAGGTGCCGCGGTGAATTTCGAGCTCTTGTCGGCGCAGTCGGAGCGTTTCGAGCTGTCGTTTGAGTTGGAGCAGTTCCTCGTTGCGTTTTTGGAGTTCGTTCTCCCGTTCGGCCACTTTTTTCGTGGCCACTTCGAGGAGAGCCGCGGCGTTGTCGCCGGCCTCTGCGAGTCGTTTGATTTCGCCCTCGATGGCATGTCCCTCCGCAATGTCGGGTTGTTTGTGTCGGAGCTGCTCTTCGGCGCCGTTTTTGCGTTCGCGCGCCGTGGTGAACTGCTGTTCTGCGCGTTCGAGCAGCTGTTTCTGCTCATTGGTGCGCCGGGCGAGTTCGGTTTCGGCGTTTTTGAGTCCCTCGCCCACCTCTTTGAGTGCGCGGAGCTGCTCGAATCGGGTGCGGAAAGGCTGCACGGCATCGTAGCGTTCGAGTTTGAGTTCGTCGGCCCGCAGTTCGAGGAGTTGCCGGTTGGCCTCGTTATATAATTGCGTGGCGTTGCGCAGTTCGGCCTCCGCGGCGTTGTGCTGTTCGTGCCAGCGAATGGTTTCTTCGAGGTGGAGGGTGCGCTTTTCGAGGTGGGCAATTTCGGTGTCGAGCAGGGTGATGCGCTCGTTGGTCTCGCGCAGTTCGGCCTCCGGCAGCTGTCCTTGTGCGGTGGCCTCGCGCTGTGCCACGAGGATGTCCACTTCGGCCCCCGCCTCTTTGGCGAGGTTGAAGATGCGTTTGGAGATGTCGGTGTAGACGTCCGTGCCGGTGAGTTTTTCGAGCAGTGCGCTCTTGTCGGCATGGCGAGCCTTGAGGAAATTGGCGAAGCTGTTTTGCGCCAAGATCACGGTGCGCGAGAATTGCGCGTAGTCCAGTCCCACGGCCCGCTCCACCGCCTGTTTGGTCTCGGTGATTCCGGCCGCCACGCGGGTGAGTTGTCCCTTGTTGGAGACGGTGCTGAGCGAGCGTTCGGGCTTGTTGAGCTTGCCGTTGCGGTTGGTCGTCACCTTCCACTCGGCTTCATACCGTTCGCCGCTCGAATTGACGAAGCGCACGCGGGCCCAGGCCTCGTCGGTGCCTTTTCTGAGGAAAGCCCTTGCGTCCTGAGGGGCGAGTTCGGGTGCATTTTCGGCGGCGTCTTCGCGTTGTTCTTGCGAAAGTCGCTCCACGTTTTCGAGTCTCGGCGCAGTGCCGTAGAGCGCGAGGCACACGGCGTCGAGCAGCGTGCTTTTCCGGCCCCCGTGTCGCCGGTGATGGCAAAGAGTCCGGCCGACCTGAGCGGTTCGGCGGTGAAGTCGATGGTGTGAGTGCCTGCAAGCGAGGTGAGGTTGTGCAGGGCGATGAGTTCGATGGTCATGCCGGCGTTTATTTGTCGATGGAGTTAACGGCGATGTTGAATCTTTCGACGAGCGCTTCGGGCATTTCGTTGCCGTAGCGCGCGGTGTAGTATTGTTTGGCGATGTCGATGGGCGTCTGACTGTGGAGCGAGTTTTTCGACGGCAGGCCGTTGTGTGTCGTCCTGTGCGCTCTGTTCGCGGTAGGTCGAGGTGGTGATGCGGCAGAACTTCACGGCTTTGTGCTCAATGATCTCGCCGATGCGTCGGCGCAGTTCCGGTTCGGGTTGTGCGAGTCGGATGTTCATTTCCACATAGGGGTAGGCCTCTCGATCGTCGTCGGGCTGTGCGTCGGGGAGCGAGCGGAGTCGGCTCAGGGCCTCCTGCGGGTCGAGTGCGCCGCGCTCGGGCAGACTGACGAGTGCGCAGAGCGGCGTGTAGAACAGGGAGGTCGTTTCGACGTGTCCCTGCGTGTCGATTTCCACCAGGTTGACCGCGCGCTTATAGTCGCGCTCGCTGAACGAGAGCGCCAGCGGACTGCCGGCATAGCGCACATTGGCGCAGTTGCCCACGGCTTAGGGGCGGTGAATGTGGCCGAGCGCCACGTAGGCATAGGCCTTTCCCATCGTGTCGATCTCCACCATGTCTTGTCCGCCCACCACGAGTCGCTCGCTGTGTTCGTGTGCTTGGATGAGCGCACCGTGGGCATAGAAGTGGGCCGCCACCACCACGGGCAAACGCTTGAAGGCCGTTTTTTTCAATCGCTTGTCGAGGTTCGTCAAGTAGTGGCGCAGTCCGTCTTGCACGGAGAGTCCGGCGGGATAGTCGGCGGTCGGAGGAACGGCAGGGCGTAGCACACCACTTCGGCCGTGTCCGATCCGCGGGGAGCGAGGGCAGGATCATGCGCTCGAAATACGTTTCGCCCTCAGCGTCTTTCCACACCGTGCCGCGCACGAAGATGTTGTGCAGGCGGAGCAGTTCCTCGCCCGCTTCGAGGCGGGCGCCCGAATCGTGGTTGCCGGCAATGAGAATGATGCTCATGCGGGGTGTTCGACCGAGAGATGGGTGAGGAAATCGTAGAAAAGTCGTTGCACCTCGGCGGCGGGGTTGGGGCCGTCGAAGATGTCGCCGCTCACAATGAGGGCATCGGGCTGTTGCTGCACGATGGTGTCGCGCAGCCAGCCGAAGAAGTGGCGGTGTTCGGCCACACGATTGTGGCGATGGAAGACGTTGCCGAGGTGCCAATCGGCGGTGTGTATGATTTTTCATCGGGTAAGCTGAGGTTGGAGTCGCGCCGAAGGAGCGTCGACAGGGCGAATTTACGTTTTTCTGACAAGACGGCCAAGCACACAAGGCTTATTTTTCCCGCGTGGCGCGGTGCCTGTTCGCTGCGATTCGGCGCGCCGCGGTGGTGCCGGCGGCAGCGCCGATCTACGGGGGCGCCGTGCGGCGCTCGGGGCTGCGCGGCACGGCGTTTCGAGGAGGAAAGTCACGTGCAAAAACGCGGTGCTTTTTGCCCACAAATTCCCTTTTGCGCAAAAAGCCCCGCATGTTTGGACAGATGGCACAAATCTGTTTAAGTTTGCAGGCGTAAAGAGCCGTTGGTCTCCGCCCCGCGCTGTCGGCGGTGCGAAACCGTTCCTCCTCACTGCCCCATCCCCCTTCTCACCATGTCCCAACTTGTTCGTTCGTTTCCCGCCCTGCGTGCCCGGCTCAGTGCCGACGGTCGCCGTGTGCGGGTCGCCGTGTCGTCCCGCCGACGCCCACACGTTGCAAGCCGTGCTCGAAAGTGTGCGGCTCGGTTTTGTCCATGCCCTCCTGGTGGGCGAATACGATGCCGCCGTGCTCGCGCAGGCCCCTCCGCGGTGCGTGCCGAAGTGGAGTGTCTGCCGGCTGCCGACGCCGCAGCAGCCATGCAGCGCGCCGTGCAATTGGTGCACGACGGCGCGGCCGATGTGCTCATGAAGGGGCTGGTGAACAGCGACGACCTCTTGCGCCACATTCTCAACAAGCAGTATGGCCTTCGTCCCGCAGGTGCCGTCATCACCCACGCCGCCGTCGTCTCGTTGCCCGAGATAGATCGGCTCCTGGTGCTGAGCGATGTGGCCGTCATCCCCACCCCCACGCTCGAACAGCGTGCCGCGCAACTGCGCTACACCACCGATCTGGCGCGCACCCTGGGTTGCGCCTGTCCGCGTGTGGCCCTGCTCCACTGCACCGAGAAGGTGAGCGAGGCCTTTCCCGTGACGCTCGACTACGTCGCCCTGCGTCGTCGCGCCGCTGCGGGCGAATGGGGCGAAGTGCTCGTCGACGGTCCGCTCGATCTGCTCTGTGCGCTCTCGCCCGCGGGCTTGGCCGACAAAGGGGCTGAGCAGTGCGCTCGAAGGCCGCGCCGATGTGCTGCTCGTGCCCGACATCGAAGCCGGCAACGTGCTCTACAAAGCCCTCGGTCTCCTCGTTCCCGGTGCGCGCTTCGCCTCCGGCTTGTGCGGCACCTCGCATCCTGTGGTGCTCACCTCGCGCGGCGATTCCGTCGACGTGAAGATCGACAGCCTGGCCCTCGCCGCCCTCCGCGTGCTTGCGGCCGAAGCCTGACGCCCTCCCCTCTTCTCAACGCCCTCTCACCCCTCTCTCCGCTATGTCCTCCACGCTTCGCAAGATTCTGGTCATCAATCCCGGCTCCACCAGCACCAAAGTGGCAGTTTATCACGACGAGCGCCCTTTGCTCGTCAAAACCATTCACTACTCGGCCGACGAGCTCGCGCAATTCCCCGACAGTTTCGCGCAACTGCCCACGCGTCGCGAGCGCCTGCTGGAAACGCTGGCCGCCGAAGGCATTCCCTTCGATTTCGATGCCATCATTGCCCGCGGCGGTCTCACACACCCCATTCCCGCCGGGGTCTATGCGGTGAACGACACCATGCTGCGCGACACGCGCCACGGGGAGCGCCAGCACGTGTGCAACATCGGTTGCCACATCGCCGCGGCACTCGCCCGACAGTTGCCGGCTTGCCTGGCTTTGGTGGCCGATCCCGAGATCGTCGACGAGATGTTGCCCGAGGCGCACCTCTGCGGTCGTCCGGAAATGAGGCGTGCCAGTGTGTGGCATGCCCTCAATCAGCGCGCTACAGCCCGCCGCCATGCCAAGATTCAGGGGTGCGCTACGAAGACCTCAACCTCGTCATCGCCCACATGGGCGGCGGCATCACCGTCGGGGCGCATCGTCATGGCAAGTGCATCGAAGTGAACAACGGTTTGGACGGCGACGGTCCGTTCTCGCCTGAGCGGGCCGGCACCCTCCCGGCAGCCGATTTGGTGCGGGCTTGTTTCAGCGGCAAGTGGAGCGAAAGCGAAATGCTCTCTCGCATTGCGGGGCAAGGCGGGCTGGTGGCGTGGCTCGGCACGTCGGATGTGCGCGAAGTGCTGGCGCGCATCGAAGCGGGCGACGCACAGGCGCGCTTGGTGCTCGATGCCATGATCTACGGCGTGGCCAAAACCATCGGTTCGCAGGCCGTTGCGCTCTGCGGACAGGTCGATGCCATCTTGCTCACGGGCGGTTTGGCCCATGCCGACTACATCACTTCGCGTTTGCGCGAGCGAGTGTCGTTCATTGCCCCCGTCCACATCTATCCGGGCGAGAACGAGCTCGAGGCGCTGGCCGAGAATGCGCTGGCGGTGCTGCGCGGCGAGCGCGAAGTGCGCACCTACGCCTGACGACTTCCGCCCTTTCGGGCATCATCACGCACAACAACGCCCCGTTTCCACACATGGGAAACGGGGCGTTGGTCGCTTGTTGAAATCGCTGTTTGGCGATGAATGGTTGTTTTTGTGGATTTAGTCCTCCACGACCTCACCTTTGAGCGTGGCGCTCGAAGCATCGGTGATGCGCACGCGCACCGTCTGTCCGATGCGGCGGTCGCCGCGGGCGATGATCACCACCTTGTTCTGCTCCGTGCGGCCGAAGAGTTCCTCGCGGCTGCGTTTGCTCACCCCTCGATGAGAATCTCCGCTTCGCGGCCCACCCACGCACGGTTGGCGGTGAGCGAGAGCTCGTTTTGCAGGGCAATGAGTTCGTTGAGTCGGCGCAGTTTCACCTCCTCGGGCACATCGTCGGGCAGACGCTTCGAAGCGTAGGTGCCGGGGCGCTCGGAATACTTGAACATGAAGGCCGAATCGTAGCCCACGCGGCGCATCATGTCCAGACTTTGGGCGTGGTCGTCCTCCGTCTCGCCGCAGTAGCCGGCAAAGATGTCGGTGGTGATGGCACAGTCGGGTACCAGTCGGCGAATGGCCTCGACGCGACCCAGATACCACTCGCGGTCGTACTTGCGATTCATGCGTTTGAGCACCGCGTCGCTGCCACTTTGCACCGGCAGGTGGATGTGTCGGCACACATTCGGCTCCTCGGCGATGACGCGCAGCGTGGCATCGCTCATGTCCTTGGGGTGCGGCGTGGAAAAGCGGATGCGCATGCCCGGCACGGCGCGTGCCACGGTGCGGAGCAGTTCGGGGAAGAATACGAAATCGGGGTTGGCGTCGGCCTCGTCCTCGGTGGAGCGGATGTGTTTCGCGGCGATGGCGGCATCGCGTGCCGCCTCTTCGTCCAGGGCAGTGGTGGGGCGCTCGGTTTCGCCGGTGGCATTGCGGCGCGCCTTGTAGGAGTTCACGTTCTGGCCCAGGAGGGTTACCTCCTTGAAACCGCGCTTTTCGAGGTCGCGACACTCGTTGATGATGCTCTGCACGTCGCGGCTGCGTTCGCGTCCGCGGGTGTAGGGCACGATGCAGTAGTGGCAGAAGTTGTTGCAACCGCGGGTGATGCTCACAAAACCGGAGATTTTCGATCCGCAGAAGCGTTCGGGCATGACGTCGCCGTAGGTTTCGGTGAGCGAGAGGTCGATGTTGATGGCCTTTTGTCCCACTTCGGCCTGCGCCACGAGGTCGGGGAGGGAGAGATAGGCGTCGGGACCGGCCACAAGGTCGGCGTGGTGCTTGGCCAGGAGGTCGTCTTTGACGCGTTCGGCCATGCAACCGAGCACACCCAGGATGAGTCGGCGTCCCTTCTTGCGGAGGGCGTGGAGCGCTTCGAGACGATGAATGATTTTCTGCTCGGCATTGTCGCGCACCGAGCAGGTGTTGAGAAACACGGCGTCGGCTTCGTCGAGCGTTTCGCAGGGTTCGTAGTCGGCCATCTTCATCACGCTGGCCACAACTTCGGAGTCGGCCACGTTCATTTGGCAGCCGTAGGTTTCTATGAGGAGTTTCTTCATTGGGAAATGGGTCTATGTTAGGGCATCTGTGGGGCGTTTCGTAGACGGGGATACCAGTTTACGAGTAGACGCGTGTACGGGTAAACGGGGGACGAGTAAGCGGTTGGGAGTTTCGCAAGTGTACGCGTAAACTCGTCTACGCGAGGAGCTGTCCGGAGCGTAAATCTCTCGTTTACGCTGTTTACTCATTCCCCCGTTTACTCATTTTCTACTCGTTCACTTTTTTCTCAGCGCCTCCACGGCGAGTCGATAGCTGTCGGTGCCGAATCCTGCGATGACGCCCCGACACACCGCGCCGATGAGCGAGCGATGTCTGAAAGTCTTCGCGCGCCTGCACATTCGACAGGTGCACCTCCACCACCGGCAGCGGGGCAATGCTGCTCACGGCATCGCGCAGCGCCACCGAAGTGTGGGTGTAAGCGCCGGCATTGAGCACCACGCCGAGCAAGTTCGGCTCGTCGGCCGCCGCTTGAAGGCGGTCGATGAGCACCCCTTCGTGGTTGCTTTGCAGGTGATCGATGACCAGCGTGCCGTCGTAGCGGCGGCGCAGTTCGTCGATGACGTCGGTCAGCGTCGTGTGGCCGTAAAATTTGCGGTTCGCGACGCCCGAGAAAATTGAGGTTGGGCCCGTTGAGCACCAACACATGAGGCAGAGCAGACATAAGCATGGGAGGTCAAGGCACGTGTTTTCCCATCGGGATGTTTCGCCGCCGCAGTGCCGTTGTGCAAAGGAGCGCGCGGGGCCTTTCGCTACTGCGGTGGGGCGATGAGAAAACGCGTCGATCGGCTTGAATCGACGGATAATTCTTCGTACATTTGCGCGCAAAAATACGAAATCCGACCGACGTGCGCAACTCCCGTCGTTCAAAACTTGTGAAGCCTGCCGATGAACACCGAACTGCTCCACCACTACGAACAATATCTCCTGCTCGAACAGGGCCTTTCGCCCAACACCCGCGAGGCCTACACCCGCGATCTGCGCCGCTTTTTGGACTATGCCCATTCGCGCAGGGTCGATGCCCTCGATGTCGACCTGCCGCTGCTCGAGGACTACGTGCACAGCCTCTTCGAAGCCGGCATTGCCGCCCGCTCCCTGGCGCGCATGATCAGCAGCGTGCGCTCCTTCTATCGCTACCTGCAGATCGAGGGCTACATGGGCCACGACCCCACCGAACTGCTCACCACGCCGCGCTTGCCCAAGCACCTGCCCGAAGTGCTCACGCTCGAGGAGGTGGAACGCATTCTCGACTCCATCGACCTCTCCACGCCCGAGGGGCTGCGCGATCACTGCCTGATCGAACTGCTCTACAGCTGCGGGCTGCGCGTGAGCGAGGTGTGTGTGCGCTGCGCCTCTCCGATCTCTTTTTCGACGAAGGCTTTGTGCGCGTCATCGGCAAGGGCAACAAACAGCGCGTCGTCCCCATTTCGCCGCGGGCCGTGCACGAAATTCGCAACTGGCTCGATGCGCGGGCCGATATCGCCGTGAAACCCGAAGACGAGGACGTGCTTTTCGTCTCCGCCCGCCGCGGACGCCACCTCTCGCGCGTCACGGTGTTTCACAACATCAAGCTGCATGTGGCCGCCGCCGGCATCGACAAAACCGTTTCGCCCCACACCTTCCGCCACACCTTCGCCACCCACCTGCTCGAGGGCGGCGCTTCCTTGCGCGCCATCCAGGTCATGCTCGGCCACGAGGACATCGGCACCACCGAAATCTACACCCATCTCGACACCGCCTACCTGCGCGAACAGGTGCTCGAGCACTTCCCACGCAACCTCCGCGACGACGCCTCGACAGAAGGGGCGCAAGACGAGCACCCGGCGTGAAATTACACCGTGTGAAGGTCGTCGACCTGCGTTGTGCGAAACGCCACCACCCCTTGTACGCCTGTACAAACGAAGATAGAACCATAAGGGTAGAATAGAACCCTAAGGTAGAAAAATAATATAATAAAAATAAGACCCCTACCCCCAAAGCCCCCTTCCCCTAAAGGTGAGGGGAGCAGTGGCGCAGCGGAAAAACGAGGGTCGGACGTGTCCCGTTTTGAACCGTCCGTTGCGCTCGTCGACCCACCGACGCAGCGGCACTTTCGCGAAGGGACGAAGGGGCGATGCGCGTGCCGAACGAGCGCGCGCGGAAGGCTTTCCGATCGACCTCAGGCAGGGCGAAAACGGAGCGAAAAAAACGGCGAAGCAGCTCCCCATTTTTCACCGCAATCGCGCCGCCGCTCGTCGAAAGTCCCCGTGTTTTTTCGACCCCTTCGACCCGCCCCGAATTGAGGGCTGCAGCGTTTGGCCGAACGAGGCGAAATGCCTATCTTTGCAATTCATCCGTTCGCCGTCTGCACAGCGCGAACGCCCCTAACCTCGCAGCACATGAAAAATCCTCATCACCGGAGCCTCCGGTTTCGTCGGTTCGTTTCTCGTCGAACACGGTTTGGAGCTCGGCCACGAAGTGTGGGCGGCCCTCCGCGCCACGAGTTCGCGCCGCTATCTCACCGATCCCCGCATTCGCTTCATCGAGCTCAATCTGGGCGACGACGCCACCCTGCGCCGTCAGCTCTCGGACCACGGTGCCGCCCACGGCGCGTTCGACTGCGTGATCCACGCCGCCGGTGCCACGAAGGCCGCCGATCTCAAAGCCTTTCGCCGCACCAACACCGCCGGCACCCTGCGCCTGGCCCGCACCCTGCGCGAATTAGACCTGCTGCGCGGGCGCTTCGTCTTCGTCTCCTCGCTCTCGGTCATGGGCCCCGTGGCCGACCCCGTGCAGCGTGTGCCCGCCGAAGCCTATCGGCCCATCGCCGACACCGACCGCCCCGCACCCAACACGGCCTACGGGCGCTCGAAGCTCGAGGCCGAGGAAGCCCTCACCGGCGTGGAGGGGTTGGACTACGTCATCCTCCGCCCCACCGGCGTCTACGGCCCTCGCGAGCGCGACTATTTCCTCATGGCCGACAGCATTCGCAAGCACATCGACTTCGCCGTGGGCTATCGTCCGCAACGCCTCACGTTCATCTACGTGCGCGACCTCGTCGACGCCTGCTACGCGGCGCTCTCTCGCGGTGAGCGCGGTCGGGCCTACTTCCTGAGCGACGGTGGCAGCTACGACAGCCGCGAGTTCGGCCGCCTGCTGCAAAGCGAAATGGGCGTGCACGGCGTGCTGCGCATCACCGCCCCCGAGTGGTTCCTGCACGGCGTGTGCGCTCTCGGGAGTTTGAGCTACAAGCTCTTCGGCCGCAAGGGCACAATGCCCCCTGACGCTCAATCTCGACAAATTCCGCCTGCTGCGGCAGCGCAACTGGCTGTGCGACATCGAACCCGCCCGCCGAGATTTGGGTTTCGCTCCGCAGTGGACCCTCGCCGCCGGGGTGAAAGAAGCCGTGGCGTGGTACAAGCGCGAAGGTTGGCTCTGATCCCACGCGCTCTCCCGCCGCGCCGACAGCATGCTTGCTCCGTCCGCACTGCCGAGTCCGCTCCACAGTGCCCGCCGCCGGGCCTGCTGTCCGAGCGGCATCCCACCCCACGGGGCAAGTGCCCCCACCCGCTGCCCACTGCCCGGCTCACCGTGACGCCGTCGGTGCGCACACCCCCGATTCCCCGCATTCATCACAACTCCACCTCCCCTATGCCCCATCCCTTAGCCACCCTTTGCATCACCGCCGCCCTGGCCCTTCCGGCCGTGGCCCAGCGTGGTGCCATCAGCGGCGAAATGCTCGAAAACTTCCGCCGCGAAGTGCCGCAAACCCCCACAGCCCGTGCCCTGCAAAACGCCCTCGTCACCCAAGGTGTGGGCGCACTGGCCACGCGCAACAACGCCGCCGAAACGGCCGACACTTATTTCTCCAACGAAGCCCCTCAAAGGCATCACCGACCAACAATCGTCGGGACGCTGCTGGCTGTTCACGGGCCTGAACGTGATGCGCGCCCAAGTGATCAAGGAGCGTCAACTCGCCAAATTCGAATTCTCGCAGAGCTACAACTCGTTCTACGACCAGTTGGAGAAGGCCAATCTCTTCTTGCAGTCGATGATCGACTACGCCGCCCGCCCCATGGACGACAAGACGGTGGAGTGGCTCTTCAAGAACCCCATTTCGGACGGCGGCACCTTCACCGGCGTGCAGGACGTGGTGAGCAAATACGGCGTGGTGCCCTCGGAGGTGATGCCCGAAAGCTACAATGCCAACAACACCCGCGAAATGGCGGTGTGCTCGCCCTCAAACTCCGCGAATACGGGCTCGAACTGCGCAAGGCCTACGCTGCCGGTGAGCGCGACGCGAAGCTCCAAAAGCGCAAGACGCGCCAACTCTCGACCATCTACCGCATCCTCACCGCCTGCCTCGGCACGCCCCCGACAGAATTCACCTGGACGCTGCGCGACAAGGACGGCAAGCCCGTGAGCACCGAGCGCTACACCCCGCGTTCGTTCTACGATCGCTTCGTGGGTCGCGACCTTTCGAGCTACGTCATGCTCATGAACGACCCCTCGCGCCCCTATCACAAAACCTACACCATCGATCTCGATCGCCACACCTACGACGGCCACAACTGGACGTACATCAATCTGCCGATGGACGAGATCAAGCAGATGGCCATCGCCTCGATCAAGGACAGCACGCGCATGTACTACTCTTGCGACGTGGGCAAGTTCTACAATCGCAAGACGGGCATCCTCTCGCTCGACAACTTCGACTACGGCGATCTCTTCGACACGACCTTCCCCATGACGAAGGCCGACCGCATCCGCACCTTCGCCTCGGCTTCGAGCCACGCCATGACGCTCTGCGCCGTGGATCTGGACCAAAACGGCAAGCCGCGCAAGTGGAAAGTCGAAAACTCGTGGGGCCCGACCAACGGGGTGGGTGGCCACTTGATCATGACCGACGGCTGGTTTGACGAATACACCTTCCGCTTGGTGGTGGACAAGAAATATGTGCCCGCCGCCACCCTGCGCCTGCTCGAACAGAAACCCACTCTCCTCCCCGCTTGGGATCCCCTCTTCAAGGGCGAGGAATAAAAATACGCTCAGTGAGACCCACTGAGCGTAGATCATCTTGTAGTTGCCCCATCGTTAGAAACCTTATGCACAAACATACTCTTAGTGTTCGAAATTACAGAGCGATTCATCACGCTGACATCGCGCTGAATGGGATAACTGTCCTGACCGGCGAAAACGGCTGTGGGAAAAGCACGATAGGCAGGTGGCTTTACTACATCATAAACGGGCTGGAGCAATACGACAGTTATGTTTTCTCCGCTTTCAAAAGAGAGGTTATCGAGCTGTTGCCTCCGATGGATCGCATCTCTTCGGATTTTGGGTTACCTTACAACGAAAGGCGTGATTTTCTCCTTTATCCAAAGGCCATAGATCTTGTTTTGTACACGCCCGAAAAGGGATTCGAACTCGTTCATGATCAATTTGTCGATACCTTGGATCGTTTTTTCGGCAAGCTTATTACCTTACAGTCGACGACCGGCAACGAGAAGGTATTGGACCGAATCATTCGAAGTGTAGATTTGCCCGACTCCTCGCGACGAGACATCGCTACTTTCATCGAGCAGTGGCGCACAGCCCTGATGGAAGGATATGCTAAATTGGAAGCGCATTTCAAATCCTACATCGCAAGCCGACCCGGTGCCTTCCTCTTCGACGAAATTCGTTACAGGTATAAGGAAAAGGTCAATCCAAAGCAGATTCAACTCCGAGAAGACGACATCGATCTGCTCAGCGAAGAGAAGGTGTTGCAGACTTATTACTTGAAACAATCGATCTATGTCAATTCTCCTCTATTCATTGATTGTGGAGACACCCATTTTCTTTGGGCGCATCTCCAAAAATTGATACTTAATGATGCCGATGGAATAAAAAAACCGGTACTTCTCGATGAAGTGCGATCGGTCATGGGCGGCAGTATCAGGGAGGAAGAAGATGCTGTGGTGCCTAAATTGCGTTACGTGTCTGCCGACAAGGAAATCGATATTCCCATTGAAGATGCGGCCACGGGCTTGAAGACCTTTGCTTACCTCTATCGTTTGATTGAGAAGGGACATATTACTCCCGAAACAGTCCTGATCATCGATGAACCCGAGGTGCATTTGCATCCGAAGTGGGTGGTGGAGTTTGCGCGCATACTGGTGCACCTACACAAGCAGGTGGGTGTAAAAATTCTTTTGGCGTCGCATGATCCTGATATGGTCGCGGCCTTGCAGTCCATCGGAGAAAAAGAGGAACTGGGCGAAAAGCTGAATTTCTATATTGCCAAGCGCAATGAAGAGAACAAACACCAATTCGACTTTATCTCGACAGGCACGGACATAGAACCCATCTTTGATTCTTTCAATATCGCATTAGATCGAATAGAAGAATATGGCAGAACAAATGACATGGACGAATGAACCCATTGAGCGTCTCCCTCAATTCTCGCCGTATCTCACGAATTTCAATGTATTGGTGAAGCGTGAGGGAGGGCCCGCGAATGCCTTTCCCGGTGCAATGCGGTGTATCGATTTGGATGCCTACGAGAAAGGGCTGAAAAAGGGAATTCACAACCCCACAGTCGACGCGGTGATCGGTGTTTTTTCAGGTAAAATCTCAGAATTAGTTCTGGTTGAACTCAGATTGAACTATAAGAATGCCGATAATTTGTCACCGACAAAACTTGAAGAGAAGGTGAGTTGCTCAAAGAACATCCTTTCTGGCTGCGGCAAACTCCATGCGATGGTTTATTTCGTGTTCAACCATCGCGTGCAATCGCAAGCACGCAATTGGTTTGCGAGAGCAAAATGGGGTGGAAAGAAGCACTTCAAAGCAATCACAATTCCAGAATTAAATCAATTGATAAGCAGAGCAGACTCATGAAATCCATTCGCATCTACTGTAAGAACGACGGCATGTATCACGACGTGCCGAAGGGGGCGACGCTCGAAGAGGTGTATGAGACGCTCGAGCTGAACTTGCCGTGCTGTGTGACGAGCTGTAAGGTGAACAACCGCGTGGAGGGACTGCACTACACGATCAACGACTCGCGCGACCTCGAATATCTCACTCTCGCCTCGCCCTCCGGTCTGCGCACCTACACGCGCAGTCTGTTTTTTGTGCTCTACAAAGCCGTGCGCGACCTCTATCCGGAGGCCGAACTGCGCATCGGCACCCCCGTGTCGGGGGGCTATTTTTGCCGCCTCGCGCTGCCCGGCGGCATCACACCCGAGGTGCCCGAACGTCTGCGCCGCCGCATGGCCGAAATCGTGGCGAGCGACCTCCCCTTCCGCCGCGTCACGGCCCACACCACCGACGCCATCGAGGTGTTTCGCCGCCAAGGTTTCACGCGCAAGGTGCTCCTGCTCGAAAGCATCGGCGACCTCTACACACACTACTACACCCTCGGCGAGACGGTGGACTACTTCTACTCGGCCCTGCTGTTGCGCACCGGCCAACTCACGGTGTTCGACCTCGTGCCCTTCGGCGAGGGACTGCTCCTGCGCGTGCCCGACCCCGAACACCCCGACCGCCTGCGCCCGATGACGGAGCAGCACAAAATGTTTTCCGTGTTCCAAGAGCAGCACCGCCGCCAGGAAATCCTGGGTTGCATGACGGTGGGCGAACTCAACACGCTGATTCGCGCCCGGCCGTACCAACGATTTGGTCAATGTGGCCGAGGCATTGCAGGAAAAGCAGATCGCGCAGATTGCCGACCACATTGCATCGCACGATGCCCTGCGGGTGGTGCTCATCGCCGGCCCCTCGTCGTCGGGCAAAACCACCTTTGCCAAGCGCCTGAGCGTGCAACTCATGGCTTGCGGCAAGAAAGCCGGTGTCGATCTCGCTCGACAACTATTTCGTGGACCGCGAACTCACGCCGCTCGACGAGACGGGCGACTACGACTTTGAGCACATCGAGGCGCTCAACCTCCCGCTGTTCAACGATCAGATGAACCGGCTGCTCGTAGGCGAGGAGGTGGAATTGCCGCGCTACGACTTCCCCACGGGCAAGAGCGTGCCTTCGGGGCGCCGCCTGCGTTTGCAGCCCGACACCATCCTCATTCTTGAAGGCAACCACGCCCTCAACCCGCAACTCAGCGCGAAAATTCCCGATGGGGCGAAATATAAAATCTACGCCTCGGCGCTGACCACTATTTCGCTCGACGACCACAACTATATCCCCACCACCGACACGCGTTTGATCCGCCGCATCTGTCGCGACTTCAAATATCGCGGCTATCTGCCCCAGGAGGTGATTCGCCGCTGCCCTTCGGTGACGGCGGGCGAGGAGAAATGGATTTTCCCCTTCCAGGAGGAAGCGGACGCCATGTTCAATTCGGCGCTCATCTACGAACTGGCCGCGCTGCGTGCCCAAGCTTTGCCGCTGTTGGAGATGGTGCCGGAGTGCGCCCCCGAGTATTCGGAGGCCTATCGCCTGCGGAAGTTCATCTCTTACTTCGCTCCGATGCCGCTCGATGCCGTGCCGCCCACGTCGTTGCTGCGTGAGTTCATGGGGCACAGCGTGTTCCAGTATTGAGTGTGCCGAAGGTTCGTGCCGGTGGCCCGGCGTGCCGATCGACGCTCCCCGGTTTCGTCTCGCCCGACGGAACGAAAAAACAAATCCCCGAATGCCGCTGCGTGCATTCGGGGATTTGTGTAGTGTGGGTGGGCCGCCGCAGGGCGAAATCATCGGCGCGGTCGCGGACGGATGTGGGCAAAGATGCCGCCGGCGGGAGGAGTGGGCTTGTCGGCGGGACGATTGAGCTCGGGGTAGGCGATGCGCGTGTGATAGATCACTTTGAGACTGTCGATGAAGGTCTGTTTGGCCTCGGTGATGTCGCGGAAGGTGATGGGGCAGTTGGCAAAAGCGCCCGAAGCCACCTGTCCGTCGACGATGCGATTGACCAATTCGGTGATGGATTCCACACTGTAGTCTTTCAAGCTGCGAGAAGAAGCTTCGACCGCGTCGGACATCATGAGAATGGCCTGCTCGAGCGTGAAAGGATTGGGGCGGGATAGGTGAAGAGGGCTTTGTCGACGTTCTCCTCCCCCTTTTTGTTCACCGCCTGGATGTAGAAGTATTTCACCATGGAGGTGCCGTGGTGGGTGAGGATAAAATCTTTGATCACCTTGGGGAGTCTGTGCTTTTCGGCCAGGTGCACGCCTTCGGTGACGTGCGAAATGATGATTCTGGCCGATTCCTCTTCCGAGAGCTTGTCGTGGGGATTGATGCCGCCTTGGTTTTCGGTGAAGTAGCCGGGGTTGATGAGCTTGCCGATGTCGTGGTAGAGGGCGCCGGTGCGCACCAATTGCACCTTGGCTCCGATTTTGGCCGCGACCTCTGCCGCGAGGTTGCCCACTTGAATGGAGTGGATGAAAGTGCCTTGGGCTTCTTTGGCCAGGCGGCGGATGATGGGCAGATTGGTGTTGTTGAGTTCGATGAGCGTCACGCTCGAAGTGAAGCCGAAGGTCTTCTCAATGAGATAGAGCAGGGGGTAGGTGAAGAGCAACGCCACGCCCGAGATGGTCACGTCGCGATACCACGAGCGGTCGACGGCGGCGAGACTTCCGGTCTGGGCGAGTTCGAACACCAAACCGATCACCCAGGCGCAGAGCGTCACGATGAGCGAGGTGAGAAAGATCTGCGAACGCTCGGTGAGATCCTTGATGCAGTAGATGCCCACCACGCCGGCCACGAGTTGCGTGAGGAGAAATTGGTAGCCGTTGTGGAGTGGCAGCGAGGCCACGAAGATCGTCATCACATGGGCCATGAAAGCGGTGCGCGTGTCGGTGAAAAACGCGCAGCACAATGGGCAGCATGGCGAAGGGAATGATGTAGACGGAGAAGAATTTGTAGGTGAAAAGTAGATAGGTGAGGAGGGGAAAGAGCGTGATGAGCGAGAAAATAAGGTAGACCGTGTGGGGCGACCGGTAGAGATCGCGGCGGAAGAGCTGGAGGTAGGCGACCAGCAGAGCAAAGAAGGCAGCAATGATGCCCAACTGCCCCAGGAGCATGAATCGGGTGCTGTTGCCCTGCTCTTTTCGGCGCTCGGTTTCGTTTCGCAAGGAGTCGAGAATGGCTTTCTGTCGGGGGTGACGCGCTCACCGCGGTCGACGATGCGCTCACCGCGCAGCACCAGCCCCGTACTGCTCGAGATGCCGGAGAGGAGTTCGGCTTTTTCCCTCCTGACTCTTGATGCTGTCGAAAACAAGGTTGGCGCTGATGTACTTATGGAGCTGCAATCGCGTCATGAGTTCGCGCGAATAGTGCTCGTCGCCCATGATGTGCTCGTAGGCGCTGCGGGGTGAGAAGAGGGTGCCCACATCGCGCGAGACGGCATTGGTGCCGTTGACCACGCGCACGCCACAGGTGCCGGCGGTCGTGAGATGATTCATCGCATCGCTGCTGACAATACCCGGCGGCATAGACCTCTTGCAGCGCGCGCACGGCGTGTTGCACGTAGGCGTCGGGGACGCCGGCAAATTGTCCCGCAGCGCGGTCGGCTGTGAAGTTGTGCACTTGCTGACGGGCGGCGGCTTCGTTGAGATTATAGTAGGGATAGAAGGTGCGCAGGGCGCTGTCGCGCTCGCCGGCCAGCTGTTCGGCCGATTTGGAGATGGGAAATTCGAAATCGGCTATGAGCGGCGCATAGTTCCAGGGCTTCCCCACTTCGTATTCGTAGCCGAATTTGGAGTCGCGCGGCAGGGCGAGCAGCAAACAGGCGATGCTGATGGCACAAACGAGCAGGAGATTGAGCCGATGGTCGATGTGGAGTTTGAGCTTCATGGGCACTTTGAAATGGGTGTGTGGAGCAAATGTACGAATAAATCGCGGTAATGCTAAACTCCCACGGTTCACGAAGCGAACCATGGGAGTGTTTGTGGGTGCACTGCCGAGCAGTCGGCTGTGCGAGTGTGAGGCTTGGTTTATTTGCGCAGACCCAGAGCCTTGACGATGGCGCGATAGCGCTCGATGTCGCGGTCTTTGAGGTAGTTGAGCAGGGCGCGGCGCTTACCTACGAGCTTCACGAGAGCGCGTTCGGTCGTATGATCTTTACGGTTGGCTCTCATGTGTTCCGTCAGGTGGGAGATACGGTATGAAAAACAAGGCAACCTGGCTCTCAGCGGAACCGGTGTCCGTGTTAGACTTTCCGTATTGTCCAAAGATCTCACTCTTTTTGCAGAGTCTAAATACATGGTGATATGAATTAGAATGGTTTGATTCGCGCACGAAAGCACGCGAGTTGGGGCAAAATTACGATGTTCTGCGCTAAGCACCAAGCCTTTGCCTCATTTTTTTGCGCTGCCATGCTCTACAAGTGGCGGTTTTGTCGCCACCGAGGGGCAAAAACGGGGTTCGGCGCGCAGATAGCATATAGAAGAGGCGTCGACAACGATGAAGAGGTGCGGCCCACCGACGGGAAGTGCGGGCACCCGTGGGCGAGGTGGGCCGAAGTCTTCACCAAACGCCGCGCTTTTTTTGAGCGCGAAGTACTTGCGCACCACGTTGCCCGTGAGCTGTTCGGGGCGAGTGCAGAGGGCATGAATGCCATTGCGGCGGAGCAAATCGACCATCTGCTGCTTTTTGCAGCACGAGTTCGGCCGTGAGTGCGTGCACCACGCGTTCGCTCGTGTTGCTCTCGGGAGGCAAAGCAGCGGTGGCAGCGGTGAGTTCGGCATCTTCGAAGAACACGACGACCAAAGCATGCTTCTTGGCGATGCGCCGGAGGTGGGGCAACTGCCGGCGGAAGGCGTTTTCGGTGAGGAAGTCGGTGAAGAGCACTATCAATGCGTGGCGTGGCGCCCGCGCTGCGAGGACCGAGGCCAATTGTGAGAAGTCGCTTTCGGCATAACGCGGTTGGAGGTGGTAGAGCTGCTCGAGGATGAGCCCGAGTTGCTTCGCACTTTTGCGCGGCGGCACCACGACGGGCGCATCGTGCCCGAAGGTGACGAGGCCCGCCAGGTCGTCGTTGTGCATTGCCGTGAACGAAAGTTGGAGCGCCGCGTTGATGGCGTGGTCCACCAGGGTCATGTCGTCGAACCGTCGCTGCATGTGTCGGCCGTAGTCCACCAGGGTGTAGACCAACTGCGAGCGTTCGTCGTCGAAATGGTTGACCATCACCTGTTGGCGGCGGGCGGTGGCCTTCCAGTTGATGCGTCGGAAGTCGTCGCCGCGGATGAACTCACGGATTTCCTCAAACTCGGTGGAGTTGTCCACGGTGCGCACCAGGCGTTTGCCCACTTGCACGTCGTTTTTCAGGCGGTATTGCGCTTCGCGTTCGCTGAGGTGGCGAAATTCCGGATAGACTTTGACCTCGGTGCTACCACAGAGGAGGAGGCGGCGCTCCCAAAATCCGATCACGGTGCGGGCGAAGACATAGAAGTTGCCGAAGGCGAAGTGTCCGCGTCGGTCGGGTCGGAGCCGATAGGTGAGCTCTTTGGTTTGTCCGGGGCGCAGCGCCATGTGTCGGTCGGGAAGCGGCGACGAAGCCATGTCTTCCGGCAGTTCGTCGAGGGGAAGAATGCGCGCCGTGAGCCGCGAAGTGTTGCGCACCACGAGTCGCACAGGGTTTTCGGCCCCGAGGCTCAGGCGCGAATCCACTTCTCGCCGACCCTCACACTGGAGGGAGAGCAGCGCGAAGACCGCATCGAGCACAAGGGCCGCGGCCAAGAGCACGAGGAGGACGAGCGCCAGCGTGTAGAGCGGTGACCAGAAGAAGCCGACGGCCGAAAGCAGGGCCACGACGGCCGAGAGCACAAAGAATCGCGGGGTGAGAAACATGGAATGGGCGGGAGGCGAAGAAGAAGAGGATTATTGCGGGATTTCGGTGGACTCAAGCAGCGCATCGACGATGCGTTTTGCGGTGTAACCGTTCATCTCGGCATCGGGAGTGAGGGAGAGGCGGTGGCAGAGCACGGCAGGTGCCACGGCTTTCACGTCGTCGGGGATCACAAAGTCGCGACCGGCGAGCAGCGCAGCGGCCTTGGCGCAGCGCAACAGTGCGACGGTGGCACGCGGCGAAGCGCCCAAATCGAGCAACGGTGAGGTGCGTGTGCCTTCGACCAAGCCGGTGATGTAGTGCAGGATGCGCTCGTCGGCCACCACTTGGGGCAGCATTTTGCGCATCTCGAGCAGTTCTTCGGCCGTGATCACGGGCTCTTGAGCGCTCACGTCGCTCAGATTGCGGCCGGCATTGTAGCGATTCAGAATTTCGAGCTCCTCTTCGTGCGAGGGATAGCCCATTTCGACCTTCAGGAGGAAGCGGTCGAGCTGTGCCTCGGGGAGACGATAGGTGCCTTCCTGTTCCACGGGGTTTTGTGTCGCGATGACCAGATAGCAAGGGTCGAGCCGGCGGGTGTTGCCGTCGAGGGTCACCTGTCGTTCCTCCATCACTTCGAAGAGTGCCGCTTGGGTTTTGGCCGGAGCGCGGTTGATTTCGTCGACGAGCAGTACCTGGGTGAAGACGGGTCCCGGGTGGAAATCAAACTGCTGGGTGCCGAGGTTGAAGATCGAGGTGCCCAAGACGTCGGTAGGCATGAGGTCGGGGGTGAACTGCACGCGGCGGAAGTCGGCACGAACGAGTCGGGCGAGGGTTTTGGCCAGGAGGGTTTTGGCCACACCGGGCACGCCTTCGAGCAGCACGTGGCCGTCGGCCATGAGCGCTGTGAGGAGCAGATGCACGGGCAGGGATTGTCCCACCACATTGTCGGCCACATGGGTGCGGAGCGTGGCGATGCGTTCGGAGAAAGCGGTGAGATCGAGGCGATTGTCGTTGGACATAAGAGGTCAGGTGTTAGGTTGCGATTGAAGAATGGCGAGCAAGAGCTGCGTGAAGTGCGAGTATTTTTGGAACTGCGAGCGAGTCACGAAGGGCACTCGGTTTTCGGTGTCGAGCAGTCCGTCGAGTTGTGCGAGTCGCTCGGCAAGATTGTCGTGTGGAAGGAGGCCGCGGGTGTCTCTCTCCGCGATTTGCGGCGCATAGTCGGCGAGACAGTCGTGCCGCTCGAATCGATATTCGTTTCGCAGGAGGTCGAGCAGCAAGTGCAGCTCGTTTCGCACGAGAGGAGTGTAGTTGTGCTTGTTTTTGAACAGTGTGCTGAGCTGTCGGGCGAAGGCCAGCGACGAATTGCGCACGCGAGGCAGATAGCGCTCGGCGCGGAAGCGGCGGCGCGTGTTGAAGAGCAGTGCCAAAATGGCCATGCCGATCGGAATCCACAGCGCCAGACGCAGCGGCGGCCGCTCGATGAAGAAGGAGAACGGGGTGTTGTAGTCATCTTCTTGCGCATCGCCGGTCTTATTTTTTTGTAAGTAGCATTGACGAAGCACACCGGGCGGTTGTCGAGATCGGCCAGAATGGGCGTGCCAGTCCGCGCCATTGCGACACGGAGAACCCGTAGTTGGTGAACATTGCGCCGCCGGCGATCCACGTGATCGAGCCGCCCGAGGCAAACTCGTAGCGCAGGCCATAGACGTTCCCGTCTTCGTCGGAGAGCACCACGCGGAGGGCCTGCGGTTGGTAGGTCGTGATGTTATCCTCCTGTCTTTCTTCTGTGCGCTCGAATTGCAAATCTGTGGGCTCGAATTGCAAAGACGAGATCGGGATGAAAAATGTCCTGCGCTCCCGTTCGCCGGTGGCCGAAAGCCGGCGTGTTGTGGGCTTTCTTGGTGTCCAAGGAGACGAATGGGGCGCCGATCATGCAGTCGAACACCGTTTCCCGACCGCCCTTTTCGCTCATGTCGATTTGTTCGTTGTCGTAGATGAGCGGAAAAGGCAGGAGTGTCCTTTTCCCCTTGGGCACGTTCTGTGCGTCGTTGAGATCAAGTTGCCAGTCCCCTCCGATACGATTGTCTGCCAGTCCGAAAAAGGAGTGGTCGATGACCGTCGTGATGTGGGTGTTGTAGACAATGCGCCGGCCGTTGCGAGCCAATTGTGCCATGCGCTGCAGCTGTTCCAGATTGTTCTCCGCTGCGTAAAATTTCGCCGAGGCAAAGACAATGAGGTTCTCGTTCGAGTCGTTTTTCTCTTGTTGTTTCAGCGTCGAATCGAGGTCGTCGCTCACGCGATAGCCGTGGCTGAACGAATGACTGAGCACATCGTGCATCACCTTTTGGGCAAAAGGCTCCTCGCTGTTCAGATCGGTAGGGGACGTACTCCAATCGTAGGATTTCGGCACGAGCAAGGCGTAGAGCCCCACGCCGATCGCCACGATGGCGAGGAAGGCGTAGAGGACGAAGTTAGACTCTTTTTTCATGCCTCACCTCCTTTCTTGCTTTGGTGTGGGTCGGTGTTTTTGTTTTGTTCGATGTGCCCCACCCACGTTCGGCATTCTGCCACGAGTTCGGCCGTGGCCTCATAGTGTCCGTAGCACACGTAGAGATAGTGGCAGGTGAGTCGTCGCATGGCGGGGGCTTCCCAGGCTTGTTCTTTCTCGAGCAGTCGCTCATAGTCCGAAGGGGTGCGCGCCGGCAGCCATTCCAGTCGTCCGCGGTCGCAGAGGGTGCGCAAAGCCGTGAGATAAAGCAGTTTCACCAGTTCGGGGAAATCCTGCTCTTCGTCAGCTTCTTGCAGTTCGTTGGGCAGATCGTGGGCATAGATGTCGGTGTCCACCGTCGATTCGTCCCAGGTGGGCGTTTTCCGCTTCAGGGCGAAGCGCTCTTTCAGGTAGTCGAAGAGTCCCGCTTTGTAGCAAATGAGCACAATGATGGCCACGCCGATGAGGATCGTGAGGGTTTTCGACAGCGTGGCGTGCTTCTCTAAGAAGCGGATGAGGGCACCGATCCAATCATAGGACTTCTGGGTGACGTGTTGAGCCGTCTCGGGCGGCGGAGGCGGCGGTTCGACGTGGAGTCGCCGTGCCAAGTCCTCGGCATAGCTTTGTGCCGGCGTAGGGACGGAGTCGTTGAGGTGAAATTGAGGCATGAGCGCAACGTTTGTGCGAGAGAGGTGAGTCAAAAGGTGTCGAGGCGGCGGTAGAGTCCGCGATGGTCGGTGCAGTCGACCACGTGTCCGAGCATATAGGTGGAGATGACGAAGATGAACGTGATCGGAATTTGGTAGACGCCCGCGACGAGCACGGTTGTGATCACCTCGAACAGGCGAGGTGAAATGACGCTGTCGATGGCGTTTAAGTAAGCTTTGGGCAGGAACCCGGTCACTATTTCGATCCAACCGGAGAGTGAGATCAGCCAGCCCGATACGCCAACGGTGCCCACCCAAATGCCGAAGCAAAACAGCACGGAAAATAGTGGGAAAAAGGCTTTCGCGGATCATTCGCGGCAGCATGGAAGGAGCGATTCGCCGGGCGTCGGGCGAAAAAAACGAGCAGCAGTGGCGCGACAAAGCAGAGCAGCGCGACAAAGAACGACAGCCAGAAGTCGTCAACGGCTGAGCTGAAGAGCATCACCACCACGAGCACCACGGCCGAAAGGAACATGCGCAGCAGAGGCAGATGGCGGAAGCCGGGGAGGGAGACGAAGGAGGTTTCCCACAATTCGCTGCGCGGTTCGAATAGTTGGGCATTTTCGTCCGAAAGCTTCGCGTTTTTCGTCGTCTCGGCCTGTGGTTTTGCGCAGTGCTTCGGTGCCCGCTTGGTCGTCGGCCAAGATTTGCTCGCTCAGATTCCACCACAACCAAAGCGTGCACACGATCAGACCCAAACGGGGGGAGGTCGAACCAGTGGAAGATCGCCATCAGGAGGAGATTCACCGCCCAGATGCGCAACACCACGTTGCGACGATGTTCCCAAAGCGAGAAGAGAGCGGTGGAGATGAAGGCGCCCCCGGGGCGCTCTTTATAGAGTGTGGCCATGTCGATGGAGTCTTTGAGGAAGGAAAATGGTGAGCCAGCTCACTAAGAGGAATCCGCCGATGACAAAGCTCACGCGCAGGAAGAGCGGTGCCTCGGTGTGGCGGGTGATGTAGGATTCGATCAGCGCGGCCACGAAGGTGAGGGGCAGCACGCCCATGAGCATGAGGAGTCCGCGGCGGGCACTGTGGCGAAAGGCTTCGATGCGCGAGCGACGTCCCGGGAATAGCCAACCCGTGCCCAGGGCCAGTGACGCACCGCCTGTGAGAATGATGGTGGGAATCTCGAGCGAACCGTGTAGATTCACCACAAAGAGCGCTTCGGTGACCGCGCCGTGCTGCATGAGAAAGGTTTCGAAGCAGCCGAACATCACGCCGTTGTAGAGAATGATGAGCAGGGCACCCGGCAAGGCCATGAGGCCGAAAAGGAAGGTGCGCACGTCGATGAGGGCATTGTTGAAGAAGATGCTCCAAAACATGCCCAGCGCGTCTTTGTCTTTGTAGACCGCCATCGGGTCGCCCCGGGCTATGTTTTCGAGCGTCATTTCCACATAGCCGTTGCCGAGGATTTGGCGCGCGAAGTCGGGTTCCATCTGCTGTGTGAGCACGCCCACCAACGTGGCGATGAGGAAGACCACGAGCGAAATGAGGAGTTCGCGCCGCGAATAGTAGAAGGCCATCGGGATGTCGTACCTGAGTGTGCGCACCACCTCGCCCCAACGGTTGGGCCGTTGGCCGTAGACGTGCTGATGAAACCTACGTGCGATGCGTTCGAGGTAGTCGGTGACGGGACTCTCGGCGAAATGCGTTTGGGCGAAGGCCAGATCGGTCGACACATCGAGATAGATCTCGGCGATATGGTCGGGATTGAGCGAGGTGATGGCTTGACCCGAAGCTTCATATCGCTCCCATTTTTTTGTGTTGAGTCGTACAAATTCAGCTTCTCTCATGGGTTGGAGGCTATGGAGGAGTGTTTTTTATAGGAGGGTGTGGCGGTGCCGTTGCGCGTGGCGAGGATTGAGCGCAGCCCCCGAAGGTGCAGGCCGATTCGCCCGAGGCACCACGCTCCGGCCGAGGAAAGTTAGTGATTCTGTGGCGGAGACGAGGCAAAAGTAGTAAATGTTTTGGTAAAACAAGGGGGTTTTGCTTTGAAAGATGTATTTTTGTGGCGTGGTATTCGCAATTGAGGGCAGTCTCCCCCACATTTCTCAGCTTTCTTTAAACCCCGACCGGTAGAGACGGTTGCATTCCACCGCTTCGGTGCAGCGTTCCGCCCTCGTTGCCCGCCGCGTGCCATGGCCCTCGGCTTTGCGCCGGCACCACCCGAGTCGCTCGCTTCTGCATCCCGACTGTCCGCTCCGGGCGTTGGCCCACGTCTCCCCCACTCGCTTGTTTCACATCTCCTTCATCTCCTTGTTTCGCCATGCCTGAATTTATTTCTGTCGAAAACGTCCGCATTTCTCTCCTTCCCGCCACGTTGGTGCGTCGCTTCGGAGCCATCTTGATCGACATTATTTCCGTCTTTACTGTGATCATGATCGGAGGTACGACCTTCGGTATGTTGATTTCTTCATGGGATCGCATCTGGTTACGGTGGCCGTGCTGGTGTTGTTGCTGCTCCCCGCCATCGAGGAAGTGATCTTCGACGGGCGCACGCTCGGCAAGCTCTGTTTGGGGCTTCGTGTCGTGCAGATCGACGGCAGCGCTCCCACCGTTTGGGCCCTGTTGCTGCGCTATTTCCTGTTGTGGGTCGACGTGTTCGGCAGTTTCGGCACGGGCTTGTTGCTCATGTTCGGCACGAAGTTGCACCGCCGTTGGGGCGATATGGCCGCCGGCACGTTTGTGGCGCAACGCGACCGGCAAAACAGTGCGCGTTCCCCGCTCAGTTCTTTTGCCGATCGGCCCAACTACACCCGCACCTTTGCGCACATCGACCGCATCGATGCCCGCCGTGCCGCACTCATCTCGCGTGCGCTGGGCGCTGCCTGCATGCACCCGGCACATTCGCGGCCTACGATTTTGCACAGCGGGTCGAAGCCGTGGTGGGTGGGCGCCTGCCCGAGGAAGACGAGCTGCACTATCTCTCCGCAGTGCTCTACGCCTATCGCCACGCCGCCTGATTTGGGCGGCACTTCCCGCCTTCGTTCCACTCCACCGTGACCGCCGTTCGTTGCAACGGCGGTTACGGTGTTTTTTGTGGGCGAGCAGAACAAAGCGGGAGAGGACATCATAATATAATAGGAGCACTCCCATAATAATAAGAGTACTCTCATCATGATAAAGGGTACTTCGTTTTTTCCTTTTTGCGGGAGATGAACGTCATTCCCCCATTCCCGTGCTTGGCTGTGCGCGGGGAAATGGTAACTTCGCAGCCAGAAACAAAAACGATTCGTTCCCTTATGAAGCAATTCTCCACTTCGTCCCGCGTATCGACGCGGCGCGGATTGTTGGCGGTGAGTCCTTTGTTGCTCATGGTCGTGCTTTTCCTCGCGATGAGCCTTGTGACCGGCAGTTTCTACAAAGTGCCGCTCGTCGTCGTCTTCATTATCGCCTCGGCCTACGCCCTTTTCATCACCAACCACCCCGATGCCACACGCCCCGCGGAATCTGAACTCCACCGCGGCCTACTTCCCATCGCCGAACGCGTGAGTGTGTTCAGTCGCGGTGCGGGCGAGAAAAATTTGATGATGATGCTTTGGATCTTCATCCTCGCCGGCGCGTTTGCGGCCTCGGCCAAACAGATGGGAGCCATCGATTCGACGGTTGCCATGACGCTGCGTGCGCTTCCCGTCTCGCTGTTGGTGCCCGGTTTGTTCCTGGCCTCCTGCTTTGTCTCGCTGAGCATCGGCACGAGCGTGGGCACAGTCATGGCCTTGGTGCCCGTTGCCACCGGTGTGGCCTCGTCTTCCGGTCTCGCCCTCCCCTTGGTGGTCGGCGCCGTGGTGGGCGGTGCGTTTTTCGGCGACAACCTTTCGTTCATTTCCGACACCACCATCGTGGCCACCCGCTCGCAAGGCGTGCGACTCAGCGACAAGTTCCGTGCCAACATCCGCATCGCATTGCCCGCCGCGGTGATTTGCTTTGCACTCTACTGCGTGTTGGGCCACGGCGGCCACAATGTGGCCTCGATTCCCAATTTCAGTCTCTTGAAAGTCGTGCCTTACCTCGCCGTGTTGGTGGCCGCGGTGCTCGGTGTCGACGTGATGCTGGTGCTGCTGCTGGGCAATGTCCTCACAGGCGCCATCGGTTTGGCCACCGGCTCCTTTGATGTGGCGGATGGTTCGCGTCGATGGCCAAAGGCGTGTCGGGCATGAACGAAACCATCCTCATTGCCCTCTTGGCCGGGGGACTGATGGAAGTGATTCGCCACAACGGCGGCATCGACTTCCTCATTTCGCGCCTCACGCGCCACATTCGCGGCAAGCGCGGGGCCGAAGCCGCCATCTCTGCCCTGGTGGTGCTCACCAACTGCGTGACGGCCAACAATACCGTAGCGATTCTGAGCGTGGGCCGCATCTCCTGCGACATCGCCGACCGCTACGGCGTGAACAAGTGCAAGAGCGCTTCGTTGCTCGACACCTTCTCGTGCGTGGCGCAGGGACTGTTGCCCTACGGCGCGCAGTTGCTCCCTCGCCTCCAGCCTGGCCGCGCTCAGTCCCCTCCAAATTATTCCTTACCTTTACTACAATTTCCTGCTCGGCTTGGTGGCCATCGGAGGCATCCTCTTGCGCTATCCGCGCAAATACAGCTGATGTTGCCGCCCGACCGCGCCTTCTGCCGACGACGGTGCCGACAGGCGTAGCGAAGTCACGGACTGTGGCGAATGAGCTCAGGGCATTTCCTCATCGAACAACCGCGGAGGTCTCCGTTGCGAGACACCATTCGCGCGGTGCGATGGGGAAATGCCCTTTTTGTGTGCCGACCCATTGTGTCAATCGGGAGAAACAGTCCGATTTCTTGCGTCGTGGCGCAGACGGGAGCCACCCCACGGCAAACAGCAGGGGCGAGCGGGAGCACAAATCGGCGAGGGGAGAAAAAAAGAGGGGTGATTTTCGGTCAGATCAGGGTGAAGGGCAAAAATGGGATACCACTGTATCCCAACCTTGTTAACCTTAAATCTAATACTATGAAAAACACGATGCGAAGTTAGCCATTCTCGATTTTCATGCCAAACGAAATCACCACAAACTGCTTATTTGATTGATTTGTTAACTAAATCGGAGGGTAAATGGTTGTTTTGAGAATCTGGTCGGGTGTTTTTGTTTGTTACATCCCCAATTTGCAGAGCTCAATGGGGAAGTATCGACGGCAGGGGCCGCCTTTTTCGGTCGTGTCACGCGGGCCGCGTTTGTCCCTTTCGCATCGTGTCGAGCCGGCGCCGGCAACATGTCGCACAGAGGCCGCAGCGTGATCGCCGCCTCGTCGCACCGCGCCGGAGCCCCTTCGTGCTGTCGACGTGGCCCAGGCCAAAAAAACGTGGACAAATCTTGCGATCGGCACCCGTTGCACGGACGAAAGACGCTTTTCGACAGCAAAAAAACTCGTTTTTCGTGCGCTTACCGGGCGAAAAAAAGCGCGAGTCTACAAAAAATAGCTAACTTTACGGCGCGAAATTTCGCGTACGAGGCTCTTCTCCTCCGTGCGTTTTCACCTCTCTCATTCCTTCGGGCGTGGCACATCTCCGCCGGTGGCGCCGACTTATCCACTCCCCTCAGCAACGAATGCCCCTCACAATGGAAGTAAACCCCTGTAGAAATGCGGTCGCCCCGTATCGGTGCACGCCGAATATTGCCCCTATTGCGGTTGCGTGGTCGATCGTCGTCCGTTTGTTCCCGCCTCGTCCAAATCGGCCCCCGCCGTCAACCGTCCCGCGCCCGCCGCGCCGACGACACCTCCCCCTGCTGCGCCGACTCCCGCGGCCCCTGCTGCGCCGACTCCCACTGCGTCGACGGTGCCCGGCCCTGAGTTGCAAGACGTGCAGCGTCTCGGCGCCGAACTCGGGCTCACCGGCGCCACCTCCACCCCTGCTGCCTCGACGGCATCGGGAGCTGCCGACTCCGACTCCGCCGCAATCGGCACTCCCTCCTCCACTTCCACCCTGACTCCGCCGCCTGCCGCACCCGAAACGCCTTCCGTTCGTCCGTCGGCCGCTCCGCCCGTGGCACCGCCCCCGCTTCGCCCACCTATTCGGACGACGACGACGAAACACCCCGCCGTTCCGGAGGCGGCATGAAGTGGGCGCTCGGTTTGCTCGCCCTGGTCATCGCCGGTTGTGCCGCCGGAGGCTATTATTATTACGATCACTATCTCGCAGCCCCCGCACCCGCGGAAGAAAAGGCCATGGCGCGTCCCGACACCACCCCCGCCAAACCGGCTCCGGTGGCTGACAACGAGGCCGAAATGCGCGAGAAGGTCATCACCTATTGGGACGTTTACGCCAAGCGATCGAGCGGTCTGATCATTCAGTACAGCAATGCGCAGCTCCGCAAGATGCTCGAGGCCAAAGGCTTCGCGCTCAAGACCGACCACAGCGCCGACAACGCCTCGGCCGAGGGAGAAGCGCAGCCCGAACAAAGCCAGGTCTACGAGCTCACCACCAACAAGGGGAAGTGCTCTGCCGCTTTGTGCTGAACAACGACCGCGTGTACAACGAACTCTGGTTCAAATATCCGAAGACAAAGCCGCCTTCGTGAAAGGCGCCGCCGCTTCGGTTTCAAAGCCGGCACTTCGGCCGATCGCGAAACGAAGGTGCCCACCTACTATTCGTCGTTTGCCTCAGACAGCGTGCGCACCTATCCCAACACGCGCCACGATTACATTGTGGCCGGCAACGAAACCCTCAAACTCTGTCGCGAACGCGAGCGCTAAGCTCCACTTCGCTCGGTTTACTCTCCCCATTTCAGCCCGACTCCCGGCAGCACCGCAATGCTGTCGGGGAGTCGTGTTTCTGATGTGGAGTCTTGCTGGGCGACCGCCCGCGTCGCAGACGTTCGCGGCCGCAGTGCAGGGCGAGCCGTCTGCGAGCTTATGCCTCGTCGCACTCGTCGAGGTGCAACCCGTCGTCGGCCACGCGGAGCAAACGCGGAGGCGGTCGGGCGAAAAACGCGCACCGACCGCCAGCGCCACGTGCCCCATGGTGCGCCGCAGGTTGATTTCCACATAGGGGCAACCACCCTTCCCTCGCCCCCAGCACATCCACGCCCAAAGGCCCCACGTAGCGCATCGTTTCGTCGGCTTGGCGGCACCGTAGCAGGCTTCGAGGCGTGCGGCCGTGCGCTCAATGAGGGTCTCGAGCACCGTTTTCGGAGGCGGGCACCCGGCTTTCGCCGCGCAGTCGAGCCAGGTGCGGCGCAGGCGGTCGGGGTGCGCCGTGAGATTGCCGCCGTAGGCCCCGCCGGGCGCCGTGGTGAAGAGCGAAAGTCCCTCGAAATGCACCCTCCCATCGGCGTCGACGGTGAATTCCATCGCCGCATCGAGCAGGCCTTCGCAGCGCGCCTGCACTTCCACCCCGCCTTGCAGGCGCACCGCTTTGTCGATGCGCCGCCTGCACGCCGCGTCGTCGGCAAACGGCCACACGCCCCGCCCGCTGCAACTCCAGGGCTGTTTCATCATCGCCCGTCCGTCCATCGCCAGTGCGGCCTCCACCGCCGCTGCCGTCGAGGTGCAAAACACGGCACGGGGCTTCACCACGCCCGGCAGGTCGTCGACGTGCAACCCTTCGGCCCATCGCACCCCCGTCTCCCGACTGCTCATGCGGCGCAGCGCACACAGGCGTTCGTCGGAGGGCAGCAGGCGTTCGGGCGCCCCGAGTCGGCGCAGCAGCCCCACAATGTGGCGGTCCCAGCCCCACGGTTCGATGCGCGCCACCGCCGTCCAGTCGGGCACCTCCACCCCTCTGTTCCGCCCGACGCCCGGCGGTCGGAGGCACACATCGCCTTCGGCCGCCCATTGCAGGGGCAGTTCGGCCAGCGCATGGGCCAGTTGGCGTGCCGGGCGCGAGGGACAGTAATGCGCCGTGTGGGCGGCGAGCGCTTCGTCGTGCGAAGGATTGAAAATGTGGAGGGTCATGAGCGATGAATAAGCGTTTCGCCCCGCCACTTGTCGACAAGTTCGGCAGGCAGCGGGGCGAAACGAGAAAGAACTACAGGGATGTTTTTGTGCGAAAGCGGGGAACTTTTCGCGCCAACTCGGGCGATTTATTCTCCGATGAGGAAACGCTGTGCGTGCGGTTGCGCGAAAAGCTGTCGTGCACAGTCATATCCCTCGTGATAGAGGGCTTCGAGTTGTTCGGTGCGGGTGCACATGCGGTCCACCACGAGTGGTTTTTGCGGACACACGAGCAGCACGGCGCCCGACTCCTCGAGCCGTTCGACGAGCGCAATGTGATCGTTGTAAACACGCTTCAGGTGCGAGAGCGCCACCCGCAGGCGAGGGTAGTTTTTATAAACGAATTTCGGGACGCGCAGGTCACTTCCGGCGTCGCGATAGCCGCGATTGTGCGTGAGCACCACCACATTGCGTGCGAATCCTTGGCCGATGGCACGCTCCACGGGGATGGGGTCGGTGATGCCCCCGTCGAGCATCGGTTCGCCGTCGACCGGACAGATGGGGGCCACGAAGGGCAGCGAAGCCGAAGCCTTGCAGAGGGTGAGCATGCGCTCGCGATCGTGCGTTTCGGTGTGGTATTCGGCGCGACCGGTGCGGCAATTGGTCGTGACAATCTCGAATCGCATGGGATTGGCGAAGGCGGTGTCGTAGTCGAAGGGCAAGATTTGGTTGGGAATGCGGTCGTAGATGATCTCCTGATTGAAGATGGCGTGCGATTGCCACAGGTGTTTGAGGCCGACATACTTGTATTTTTGGAGCAAGTCGATGGCGGTTTTTTTGGCGCGCCCTCTTTGTCGGCTCAGATACGACATGCCGTGCCCCGCTCCGGCCGACACGCCGATGCCATAGGGGAAGGTGATGCCGGCATCCATGAAGTAATCGAGCACCCCGATGGTGAAGACCGCACGCATGCCGCCCCCTTCCAGTACAAGTCCTGTTGTAGCCTTCATAAATACGAACGTTTGTGGCAGCGCTGCGCCGCAAAGGCGAACAAATGCTGCATTTCTGTCTATAAAAGTTGTGCAAAGGTATAAGATTCCGCGCGGAATGTAGTAACTTTGCCCGAACAATAATTACTAAAAATCTGCGTCCTATGCTCTTTTCCCGTTCCACTTATGCAGAGCGCCGCAGCCGCTTGCGCCAACTCGTCGGTAGCGGCATCATTTTCATCCCCGGCAACAACGACAGCCCTTGCAATTTCCCGAACAATACCTACAAATTTCGTCAGGACAGTTCGTTCCTTTATTTCACCGGCCAGCACCGTGACGGATTGGCGCTGGTGATCGATTGCGAAAGCGGCGTCGAAACGCTGGTGGGCAACGATATTGACATCGATGATATCATTTGGACGGGTCCGGTTCCCTCGGTTGCCGACATGGCTGCGGAGAGTGGCATCGAACGCACGGCGCCGAAGAGCGAACTCTCGGTGATCTTCAGCGAAGCGCGCCGTTTGGGACGCCGCGTGCACTTCCTTCCGCCCTATCGCCACGACATCATGATCGAAATGGCCGATCTCACCGGCCTGCACCCCCTGAAGGTGCGCGATGCCGCGAGTCTCGAACTCATTCGCGCCGTGGTGGCGCTGCGCAACATCAAGAGCGACGAAGAAATTGCCGAACTGGACCGCGCTGCCGCCATAGGTTATGAGATGCACACCACGGCAATGCGCATGGCTGTGCAGCCCGGCATGACCGAAGCCGCCATTGCCGGTGCGCTCGACGGCATTGCTTCGGCACGCGGCAGCATGGTTTCCTTCCCTTCCATCGTGTCGATGCACGGAGAAGTGCTGCACGGTTTCCCCTCTACGGCCACACTCGATCCGACTCGCCTGTTGTTGGTCGATGCCGGTGGCGAAACGCGCGAGCATTATTGCTCCGATCACACGCGCACCACCCCGATTTCCGGCCGCTTCACCCAGCGCCAGCGCGATGTCTACGACATTGTGGTGGATTGCCACGACTTGGCGCTCAAAGTGGCGCGCCCCGGTGTGAAATACATGGATGTTCACCTTGCTGTGTGCCGCTTGATGACCGAACGCTTGCAGGCCCTCGGCCTGATGAAGGGCGATGTCGATGCCTCAGTGGCCGCAGGTGCACACGCACTCTTCCTGCCGCACGGACTCGGCCACGCGATGGGCATGGATGTCCACGACATGGAAGCTCTCGGTCAGGTGAATGTGGGCTACGATGAGGAAACACGCCCCTCAGATCAGTTTGGTTTGGCCAGCTTGCGCTTTGGCCGCCGCTTGGAAGTGGGACATGTGGTGACCGACGAGCCGGGCATCTACTTCATCCCCGACCTGATCGACCTCTGGCGCGCCGAGGGCACGAACCGCGACTTCTTGAATTTCGACGCCATCGAGGGCTATAAAGATTTTGGTGGCATCCGCATCGAGGACGACCTGCTCATCACGGCTGACGGTTGCCGATTCCTCGGCACTGAGCGCGTGCCTTATCATTCGGACGACGTCGAAAACTTCCTCGCTCACTGAGTCTTCGCTCCGCACCGCCCCACTTCGCCCGCATCGGCACCCTGATGCCGGTCGTCGCCCCGCGGCAGTCTCACTTTATCCGTAATACAAAATTCAATATCTCCCATATGAAGAAATTTCTCACCCTCGCCCTCGCGGCATTAAAGCTTCTTCGGCGCGGCCAACGCCGCAGGCGGCAAGAAACATGCCGCTCCGAAAGACACACTTGTGTTCACCACCATCGTGTCCGCCCCCGTGACGAGCATCAAAAACCAGAACAATTCGGGCACCTGCTGGGCCTATTCGTCGTTGGCCTTCCTCGAAAGCGAAGCCCTCAAGAAGAATCCCAATCTCAAGCCCAAGGATGTCGACCTCTGTGAGTCGTTTGTGGTGAGCAAAACCTATAATGACCGCGCAGACCGCGCCGTTCGCACGCACGGTGACGTAAGTTTCTCGCAAGGCGGCTCTTTTTACGACGTAATCTACTGCATGGACCACTATGGTCTCGTGCCCGAGGGCACAATGCCCTACCCCAAGACGCTTTACGGCGACTCTCTCTTCAACTTCAAGCAATTCTTCCCCGGCATTGAGGCCTTTGTGGGCAGCATCGCCAAGGGCGACCACAAATCAATCAACCCCGTTTGGAAAAAGACGCTCGCCACGATGATCGACGGCTATTTCGGCGAAGCCCCCAAGACCTTTAAGGTCAACGGCAAGGAATACACGCCCAAAAGCTACGTGAAAGATTATCTCCACCTCGATCCGAACGACTATGTGAGCCTGACTTCTTACACGCACGAGCCGTTCTACAAGCCTTTCATCATCGAAGTGCAAGACAACTGGCGTTGGGCACCGAGCTACAACCTTCCGCTCAACGAACTCATGGAAGTGATGGAAAGCGCCGTGCGCAACGGCTACACCTTCGCCTGGGGCGCCGACGTGAGCGAGGACGGTTTCTCGCGTCGCACCGGCAAGCACCGCTGCGTTGCCACCGTGCCCGACACGAAATCCTCGGCGGCGTGGGTTCCGACCAGTCCCGTTGGACAGGGAGAAAAGGCCGGCGCGCAGATTAACGCCACTGATAGCAAGGGCGAAAAGACCATTACGCAGGAAATGCGCCAACTCGCCTACGACAATTGGGAGACGACCGACGACCACGGCATGCAAATCTACGGTTTGGCCAAGGATCAGAACGGCAAAGAGTACTTCATGATGAAGAACTCGTGGGGTGACTACGGTCCCTACAAGGGTTTCTGGTACGTGTCCAAGCCTTATGCGGCCTACAAGACGATGAACATCGTCATCAACAAGCACGCCATTCCCGCTGCCATCCGCACGAAACTCGGCATCTGATCGCGCAGGCGGCGTGAACCTCCCGCTTTTTTGAATTACCGCTGAGGTCCCTTGTTCGCAAGTAGCCCGCCGCGGCGGTAACCTCCCATGCTGTGCGCATCTGCTCCGCTCCGGCGGCGAGCGGATGCGCACATTGTTTTGCAGCCCACCTGTTTGTCGTGCGCCCTTCGCCGGCAAGCACTTTTCCCCTCCCACCCATGTCTTCCGAATACTCTCCCCTGCGCCGTTTCTCCCGCTGGCTCACCCGTTGGCGCCATCGTTGCGGCTACGGTGTCCACTCTCCTTGGGCCTTTTCGTGGATCACCGAGGTCATTTACAACGACTTCGCCTACTACGCCTACGCCCCTTTGCACCGCCGTCGGCTCTTGCCCGCCGCCGACCCCGAAGCACTCGCCGGTGCACTCAACGAAAAAGACGACCGCCTGCTCTTTCGACTGGCCAATGCCGCCGAAGCCCGCGAAATCGCCCTCGTCGGTGCCGTCGGTCCGCGCGAAAAAAAGCCTACCTCGCGGCTGCCCGCACCGGTGCTCGCCTCACTGCCTACGACACCCTCCCTTCGCCGGTGGAAAACTGCCTTGCGCAGCACGATTTTCCTCTACTTTTCCTCGGCCGATCTCCTGCCCACGCCGCCCTATTCGCCGATTTCGGCCGAAAGTCGTCCCGAAGGGTGCCACCTCGCGGTGGTGCACGGCATAGATCGGGATGCCGTCGCGCGAGCCGCCTGGACTGCTTTCCGAAACCACCCCGAAGTGCACGTCAGCTTCGATCTCGGGCGGTTCGGATTGGCCTTTTTCGCCCCGCAACTCCAGCGACAGCACTACGTCGTGGCCTATTTTTGAGCTGAAAATGAGGCGGAAACTCAGAAAATGAGCGGCCGCGGCGAAACAATAGGCGAAAAATTTGGCTGTTCGCGAGGAAATACTATCTTTGCACACTCAAATTGTAAAACCTATCCGCTCAACTATGTATTGGACATTGGAATTGGCTTCGAAACTCGAAGATGCGCCTTGGCCCGCCACCAAGGAAGAACTCATAGACTACGCCATGCGTTCCGGCGCCCCGCTGGAAGTGGTGGAAAACCTTGAAGAGCTCGAAGACGAAGGCGAAATCTACGAAACGATCGAGGACGTTTGGCCCGACTATCCCACGAAGGAAGATTTCCTCTTCAATGAAGACGAATATTGATCCCCCTCTCGGCGGAAGCCCGTGTGGCTCCCGCCTTTTTTGTGTCATTTCTCGTCGCGCTTCCCCGTTTTCTCATGGTTCCCTCCGCTTCGCCTTCTTGCCCCTCCGCTGCCGAAATCGTTCCCGCCGCGCACAGCGAAACACCGCCTGCCTCGGTGCCGACGGTCACCGTCATTGTGCCCGTGCGCAACCGTTCGGGCGTGATCGTGCGCTGCCTCGATTCGGTGGCCGCGCAAACACATGCCGCCGTGCGGCTCATTGTGGTCGACAACGGCTCGACCGACGACAGTCGTTCGGTGGTGGCAGACTGGTTGGAGGCGCATGCGTCCCGTTTTCTCGAGGCCCGCTTGCTCGACGAGCCACGGGCCGGCGCCAATGCGGCGCGCAATTGCGGATTGCGCACAGTGACAAGCGGTTACGTGGCCTTTTTCGATTCGGACGATGAGATGTCGCCCGACTTTCTCGCGGCCATGCTCTCCGCCCTGCGGCGTAGTGCCGGTGCCCGCTGGGTTTTGGCGCGCACCCGCATGATCTTTCCCGACGGCAACGCGCAGGTGCGCCACGGCGTGCCCCACCCCACGGCGGTTCGCCACTTGCTCAGTGCGCAAGTCTCCACCCAGTCGTTGGTGGCCGAGGCCGCTTTGTTGCACGAAGTCGGCGGTTGGGACGAAACGCTCACTTGTTGGCAAGACTACGAGCTGGGTTTCCGTCTACTGCGCCACGCGCCGCAACCGGCCTGGTGCGAACAGGTGTTTCACCGCATCTATCGCACGGCCGACAGCATCACCGGCCATTCTCTTTCGGCCAATGCCTCGGGTATTGCGGCGGCGCTGTGCCGATTGGCCGAACAAGTGGAAACGCCTTCCGCTTTTCCGTGTGCTGCGGGGGACGCGCAACAGCTGTCGGCGCAGTGTAGGCGGGCGCTGTGGTTGCGCGCACACATTGTGGCCGGCCGCTTTTTGTGCAGAAGGCGCGGCGCCTTCTGCCGAATTGCTGCTTCGCGCGGTCGGCAGCCGGCTTCGTCCGCTGCCCTTCGCTGATCGTGTGGTGTGTGGCCTACTCCGTCGCTACACGGCCCTGGGCGGACGTGCCGCCTGGCGCTTGGCTCTGCTTTTGGTGTGCGCTTCGCTGAATGGCATCGCATTGATCGCCCGAAATATCCCGTTTTCTTGTTTTTTTCTGTGCGTGGCGTAAAATCGAACGACCGATCAGTCATTTGATTTTACGCGAGAAAGATTATGTTTGGTAGCGTTTTTCGCTTCCTTCTCCCCTTTGCGTCCCGAAAAGCCCCCCGTTATTCTTTATTTTTCTCCCCGTTTTCTCTTCCTTCTTCCCCATTTTCTTTGCTTGTGCTGAACTTCTCTTCGTCGTCCGCGCACAGTCGAATCGCAGACGGGGAGCTGCCGAACACCATGCCCATGCTTGTCTTTGCGCACTCCAAGTGCGGTCGCCAATGTCCCTCAGGCGCATCGTTTCACGTGAAACTATTTTTTTGCGCCTTCGCGAGAGCAAATGTACACTGCCGTCGATGGAGTAAGCGCAGGGCAAAGGTCACGTGTGCCCTCCTTCTTTCCGAGAATTGCTGCGATCTGTTGCTATTTGTGAACCATATTATTTTTATTTCCCATGCGATATTTGTGTGGATTGTGCGAGTTGTGTACTTTTTGCCCCCGTCTTTTTTTATGACACAGACCACGTGTAAAATTATATTCCACAGAACAATGCAAACTCTAAAAACCATTTTGTATCTTCTTTTGGCTGCATTCATGATCTATGCGGTGTTAGCCACCTCACCTTCCATCGTTTGGACTTCGTAGCCGAGGTGCCCTATGTGGCTTCGTTTCAGTGATGGATTCACAGATTTCGTAGTTTTGGCTTCGGGTGTGGTGGAAATCGTGCTGGGGCTTTCGATGTTGCTGCTTTGGCGCCACAAAGCCAAGATCGGCGCCCTGTTGGCTCTTTTCTTTGTGCTGGTTTTTTTCCCGGCAACCTCAATCAGTATATCTACCACATCGACGCATTTGGTTTGAACACCGACACGCACCGACTCATTCGCCTCTTCTTCCAGCCGTTACTCATCGCGTGGGCGCTTTGGTGCACGGGTGGTTGGAGTGTTTGTAAAGCCGCATGGAACGCTTGCTTTGCAAGTCGCAACGCATAAGGCGCAAGGTATCAGTGCCTTCCCACTTCCCACCTCCGATTTCGCGCAGGGCACGAAAAAATCCCGCCGACGATGGTTCACATCGTCGGCGGGTTTGCGCTATGTTTCGTTTTGTTTCATGTGTCCCGTCGGCTCATCCCCAGACTTCGCGGGCAATTTCCTGCACGAGTGCGATCTTGGCCCACTGTTGTTCTTCGGTGAGTTTGTTGCCGATTTCGCAGGAAGCGAATCCACATTGGGGACTGAGGCAGAGGCGTTCGAGCGGAACGTATTGCGCCGCCTCGTGTATGCGCCGAATCACGGTGGCTTTATCCTCCAGCTCCGGCCGCTTGGTGGTGATGAGTCCGAGCACCACGTACTTGCCTTCGGCCACGTCGGCCAGCGGTGCGAAGCTGCCCGAGCGTTCGTCGTCGAATTCGAGGTAGAAGGCGTCTACTTGCTCAAGCGCAAAGAGCGTTTTCGACACCGCATCGTAGGGACCTTGGAACGCCCAGTCGGAATGATAGTTGCCGCGGCACACGTGGGTGGTAATCGCCACGCCTTCCGGACGATCTTCGAGGGCCAAATTGTTCAAGCGCAGGCTCGTGGCTTGCAACAAAGCGGGATCGACGTCCGTTCCGAGGACTTTGTCGAAGTTGTCGCTGCAGTATCCTCCCCAAGTGCAGTCGTCCAACTGAATATTGCGGCAGCCCGCAGCGGCAAGGTCGTGGATCACGGTGCGATAAGCGGCGCCAATGTCTTGAATCAGCTCTTCGTGGTCGGGATAGACGGCCGTTGTTGTCTTGGCATTGTCGCCGCGGAACAATTCGGCGTAGAACTGTGCGGGCGCAGGCAGGGTTTGCCGTGCCACCACACCCGGGCGTTCAAACTGCTTGACGAACTTGAAGTGCTCGACAAAGGGGTGGTTTTCGCCGCTGATTTTCCCGGTGAGTTGGCAAGATCCGCAAGTGGTTTCGATTTCGTGGAATTGGTAACCGTGTTCCAGCTCGATGCGTTCCACGCCTTGGAAACCCCAGGTGAAATCGAGGTGCCAATAGCTGCGTCGGAACTCTCCGTCGGTGATCACTTGGAGGCCTGCGGCGAGTTGGTGCTCGATGAGCGCGGTGATGCACTCGTCTTCCACCTGTTTGAGTTGGGCGGCATCGATTTGTCCGGCGGCAAAGCGGGCACGGGCTTCGTGCAAACGTGCGGGGCGGAGGAAGCTGCCGACGATATCGGCGCGGTGGGGGGCGAGAAGTTGGCTCATGTCTATTTTTAGTTTTTTGTGATTTGACGTTGATGTTTCGATGGTGCAAAGGTAGCGCGCCGCGTTTTCACCAACAAATTATTTCTGTAATACAGAAGAATATGCTACATTTGCCGAAAATCGCTGCGTTTTGCAGCAAATCATTCTCCGAAATTCGAAAATCACAGGATGGCAAAATTAGATCCCACGGACATTGAAATCTTGCGTGCGCTGCAACGCAACGCCAAACTCACGGTGAAAGAGTTGGCCGACAAGGTGCATCTTTCTCCCTCGCCCACCTTCGAGCGACAACGCCGCTTGGAACGCGAAGGATATATCGAGCGCTACGTGGCAAAAGTGGATCCAAAGAAAGTGGGCAACACGATTGTGGTGTTTTGCAACATCAAACTCAAGCAACACAGCGGGCGTTTGAGCGAAGAATTCATGGAAGCGGTGCGCAACATCGACGAAATCACGGAATGCTACAACACTTCGGGCGATTTCGACTTTATGATCAAGATTTTTGTCCGCGATATGGCGCACTATCAGGATTTTGTGCTCCACAAACTTGGGCGCATCGACAGTATCGGTAGCTTGCACAGCGTTTTTGTCATCGGCGAAGTGAAAGCCCAAAGCATGATTCCGATCGCGGTCGACGCCTTTCGCTGAAAAATGGGGGACGGCGGTCCGACACGGCCCGACATCGGAGCCGACCTGGCGAGGCGTTGCGCGCTTCGCCGCGAATGGCTATATATATAAGGAGGGAAAACGCATATAGAAGGAGAGGAAACGTATAACAAAAGGAGAGAAAACACATCTATAAGGGGGAAAACGCAACGGCGGCACGATCTGCAAAAGATCGTGCCGCCGTTTTTGAAATTCAGACCTGCGCAATCGGTCGATCGTCGGCGCAAAGTCGTCCCCATTCGCGGCGCAGTGCAAGCGCCGCAGCCCAGGCTTCCCCGGTGGGCGGGGCAGATGCGGAAGTGGCGGGGGTGAAACTGCTGCCCATCGCGTCGAATCGGCGCAAAACCTCGCCCGCCGTGAGCTCATGCACATCGATATCCACCTTAAACACGGTGCGGAGTCGCGCCGCCTCGCCGACAGTTTCGCCCTCCACGGGAAGTCGGTAAAGACAACCCGCCGCTTCCAACCGCCGGCAGGCACGAAAGGCCACATCGACGGAGAGTTGGAGCTCGCGGGCCAAGTGGTGGAGCAGGGAGCGAGGGTTTGCCGTCGAGAAAACGTCGCGCCAGCAGTCCCATCATGCGCAGGGCCACCACGTCGTCGGCCTGTCTGCTGAGTTGCGGTGCCGCGTCGTCGGAGGAGGAGAGGAAGGTTTTTTGTTCGATCACGCAGGAAAGCGCCACCCCACTCAGGCAAATGCTCCAAGTCACGTAGAGCCAGAGCATGAGCAGCGGGAGAATGGCAAAAGAGCCGTAGATGGCGTTGTAACTACTGAGGAACAATTGGCTGTTGACGTAGAGATCTTGGACCGCACAAAAGAGAGTTCCGGTGAGCAGTGCGGGAAATCCAACGCTACGCCAGCGCATCGGCGCCAAAGGTATGAACTTGAACATCAGCGCAAAGACACTTCCGCCACAATCGCCTTGACCACCCACGAAACCACGGGAGCACTGTCATCCACCAGCGAGAAATGCGGGAGATAGTTGAGTAATTTCAGCACAATGACCCACACGCCGCTGAGAAAGAAGATGGAAAAGATGAGAAACACGATCAGTCCAAGGTAAGACAGCGAGAAACTGAACAGACTGCGCGAAGTGTGAATGCCCCACATGGCATTAAATCGGCGTTCGATGTTGTTGACGAGCGAAATGAGGGTAAAGGCCAAGACAAAGAAGCTGACTCCGACCACCACATCGTCTTGTGTGCGCGAAATGTAGGAGTTGGCAAAGTCCATGAGCTGGCCTACGATGTGATCGGGCAGACTTAAATTGGCGCGGAGTTGGGTTTCGAGATAGCGGTCCAGCCCAAAGCCGCGGCCGACGGCCATGAGCAGCGCCAAGAGGGGGACAACGGAGAGCACCGTGGTGTAAGTCAGCGCCGCGACGTGGGTGAACAGATCGTTGCGGTCGATTTGCAGCCAAAGGGCCCGCACGATCCGGACGAACCGGCAGCGTTGGGCTCGCAAAAAAAGGAGGCGAAGAGAATACATGAGGAGAAAGCAGGGAAAAGAGAGGGAAGAGGAGCGCCATCATTCGCCCCAGGAGGAGCGATCGAGGTTGCGATAGGAGATGGCTTCAGCGATGTGTGCCCGCGTGATGCGGTCCACGCCGTCGAGATCGGCGAGGGTGAGTGCCACTTTGAGCACGCGCTCGTAGGCTCGGGCCGAGAGTCCGAGTCGGTCGAGGGCTGTTTCGAGTGCAGCATGCGCATCGGCGTCGAGTTGCACGAAGTCTCGGATGTGTTTGGCGGCCATTTGTGCGTTGCAATGCACGCCGGGACAGTCGGCAAATCGGTGTTCTTGTCGTTGGCGTGCCGCAACCACCCGTGCCCGAATGGCCGCCGAGCTCTCGCCGGCGGGGGCCGCTGAGAGTTCGCGCACGGAAACCGGCACCACCTCCACCTGCAGATCGATGCGATCGAGCAGCGGTCCGCTGATGCGGCTCATGTAGCGCTGCACTTGTCCCGGCCGGCAGGTGCACGGGTGGTGCGGGTCGTTGTAGTATCCGCAGGGACAAGGGTTCATGGCCGCCACCAGCATGAAGGAACAGGGCAAAGTGACGTTGTAGCGGGCGCGCGAAATGCTGATCTGCCGGTCCTCGAGCGGTTGGCGCAGGGTTTCGAGCGCATTTTTGGAGTATTCGGGAAATTCATCGAGAAAGAGCACACCGTTGTGCGCCAGACTCACCTCGCCGGGCTGAAGATGCGCGCCACCCCCGATGAGTGCCACGTCAGAGATGGTGTGGTGGGGCGAGCGGAAGGGGCGTGTGGAAATGAGGGTGTCGCCGCGCCCGAGTTTTCCCGCCACCGAATGGATTTGCGTGGTCTCCAAACTTTCCGCCAAACTGAGCGGCGGCAAAATAGAGGGGAGGCGTTTGGCCATCATGCTCTTGCCGCAGCCCGGACTCCCCACGAGCAAGATGTTGTGCCCGCCGGCCGCCGCCACTTCGAAGGCGCGTTTCACGAGCGGCTGGCCTTTCACCTCGCTGAAATCGTAGGGGAACGTCTCTTGTGCGGCGTAAAATTCCGCGCGGGTGTCGACCACGGTGGGCAAGAGGGGCGCCCTGCCCTCGAGGTGGCCGATGAGCTCCGTGAGGTGGCGCACGCCGAACACCTGCACGCGGTCCACCACCGCGGCCTCTCGGGCATTCTCTTCGGGCACGAAGAGTGTGGTGTAGCCCATGCGGCGGGCAAGAATGGCGGCGGGGAGAACGCCGCGCACCGGTCGGAGATCGCCGTTGAGCCCCAGTTCGCCTAGAAAGATGCACCCCTCAATCGGGGGGCCGACCGGGTGAATGCGTTCGTGCGAAAGCAGCAGGCCGATGGCCAGCGGGAGATCGTAGCTGCTGCCCTCCTTCTTGACGTCGGCGGGTGCGAAGTTGATCGCCATGTCCATGCCGCCCGGTAGGGCAAATCCGCTGTTTTCGAGCGCCGACCGCACGCGAGTTTTGCTTTCTTTGACGGCACTGTCAGGAAGCCCGACCATCACGAAAACAGCGTCGCGGGGTTGGTCGAAACGAGTGACGTTGATTTCGATCAGCACGCGCGAAGCGGTCAGACCGTTGATGGCAACTGTGTGTACGGTGGAGAGCATGGCAGAGATCGAGGCTATGTTTTTGCGCATTCCTCCTCAGGGCGAGGCCGCGCGGCACCGCAGGGAAGGGGAAAACGCGTTTATCTTCACACGCAAATCTACACATTTTTAAGGACGTGCCCAAGCGATCACGGGCATTTGGAAGACTCCTGTCGAAAACACGGGGTGAAATGCCGGAAAACTCCCCATTTTCGGCGCAAAGCCCCCCGCAAAATCTCTTTTCTCCGCCGCTTTTTCCCTCTCTTCCCCGCAGGGAACGCGGACAAAGCGGAGTTGTCGACTCGAAAGGAGGGCGAAAGCACGAGGCAAAAATAGACAAACGGCAAATATACACAAGATTTCACCACATTTGTCCCGCGAAATGCGTACTTTTTGTCGCATGATTCACCTCCAAGACAAGATAAAATGAAGAAGGCCGACCTCTTAGACCGCAAAATACTCAAAGTCATCTCTGTGGATGCCCGCCGCAGCTTTTAAAGAGATCGCCGCCCAGTGCGGCGTTTCGCGCGCCGCCATCCACCAGCGCGTGGTGCGCATGGTGCAACGCGGCATCATCGTCGGCAGTGGCTACCAAGTGAACCCCAAGTTCCTGGGCTTCGGCACCTGCACCTACATCGGTATCAAGCTCGAACGCGGTTCGATGTACAAAACGGCGGTGGCCAAGCTCAACGAGATCCCCGAAATCGTGGAATGTCACTTCACCACCGGCCCCTACACCATGCTCGTCAAGCTCTATTCGCGCGACAATGAGCACCTGAAAGACCTGCTCAACAATCGCATCCAGGAGATTCCGGGTGTGACCTCGACCGAGACGATGATTTCGCTGGAGCAAAAGCATCTCGCGCACCATTCCTATCGGCATCGGCGACGAGGACGACGAGAGCCCGGTGGCCGACGAAAAAGGAAACAGAAGTGGTGGACGAAGTCGAAGACTGATTTATCTGCCCGCCTCTTCCCAATTTCCTACTGCGTATGTCACATCTCGCTTTCGAAGGACTGCTGCTGGGTTTTTGCACCTTCCTGACCATCGGCATCTTTCACCCCATTGTGGTGAAAGCCGAATACTATTTCGGGCTCCGTCCGTGGGCGGTGTTCCTGCTTTGCGGCGTGGCCGGCGTGGCGGCGCCCCGTTCATCGCTTCGGTTTTCTGGAGCGCGCTATCGGCCATTGTGGGTTTTTCCTGCCTGTGGAGCATTTTGGAACTCTTCGAGCAGCGGCAGCGAGTCATCAAGGGCTGGTTTCCGATGAACCCGCGGCGCCGCGACGAATATCCCGCCGATGCGGTGCCCTACGGTGGCTATCCGCCCCCGTCTTCCGCCGTCGACGACGAGCCGCTTTCCGCCGACGAACAACTGCCCTGCGCGTAACGCATCGCGCGGCAGCTTGCCCTTTCTTTTTGCTCCCCGCCTGCAAGTCACTGTCCCGACGCTATTCGACGCTCGAGAGTGACTTGCCGCGCCCATGAGGGCACCTTCTCCTCAAGCATTTCAGCACATGAACTATAATCTGGACGAACTCTATGCTCAGGCCACGCGTCGGCTCACCGACCGCCGGCCGCTCATTGTCATCACGGGCAATTTCGGTGAACCGGGTTGCACGCTCGGCACGGGCTACTACGAATCGGTGGTTCGTGCGGGCGGTTTGCCGCTCATCGTTCCGCCTTCGACCGACTTGTCGGGCATCGACGAACTGTTGCAACGCGCCGACGGCCTGTTGCTCTCGGGCGGCGCCGATCTGAACCCGCTCTGGATGGACCAAGAGCCGCTGTCTGAGCTGGGCGGCATCAATCCCGTGCGCGACGCCTTCGAGTTGCTGTTGGCTCGCCGCGCCTACGATTGGCAAATTCCCGTGCTCGGCATCTGTCGCGGCATGCAAGTGCTCACCGTTGCCCTCGGCGGCACGGTGCACCAGGATCAACAGGCCGCGCATCCGGAGCGCAAACTCATCAAACACTCGCAGCAGGCGCCGCGTTCCGAGCGCTCGCACAGCATCGCCACGGTGGACGATTCGATGCTCCACCGTTTGCTCGGCGACCGGGTTTTGGTCAATTCCTTCCACCATCAATCTGTCGACGCCACCGGCCCGCACCTGCGCGTCACGGCCGTCGCTCCCGATGGCATCGTCGAAGCGGTGGAAAGCACGGAGCGCAAGAGCATTTTGGGCGTACAGTGGCACCCCGAATGCCTCGAGGGCGAGGATTCGCGCGCACTTTTCACCCACTTTGTGAGCGAAGCGCACAACTACCGTCGCGCCCGCCGTTGGCACGCCGCGCACCTCACGCTCGATTCGCATTGCGACACGCCGATGTTCTTCGATCAAGACATCGATTTCAACCGCCGCGATCCGAAAATCCTTGTCGACATTCACAAAATGACCGAGGGCGGTCTCGATGCCTCGATCATGGTGGCCTATCTTGCGCAGAACGGTCGCGGCGCTGCCGCCAATGCCGCCGCCACCGCCAAGGCCAATGAGATTCTCGACCGGTTGGAACACATGGTGGCCGATTGTCCGCAGGCCCGCATGGCCTATTCGCCCGCCGACCTCGCGGCCAACAAGCAGGCAGGGCTGCGCAGTGTGATGCCCGGCATCGAAAATGCCTTTGCCTTCGGAACAGATCTGGCCAATGTGTCGCACTTTCGCCGCCGCGGCGTGGTCTATGCCACGCTTTGCCACAACGGCAACAATGATATCTGCGACTCGGCTCGGCCGAACAAGGGCGATTTGGCCCAACATCCCGACCGCGGGGGCGCCGAGCACGGCGGTCTCTCGGAATTTGGCCGCAGTGTGGTGCGCGAAATGAACCGCGTCGGCATGATGGTCGACCTTTCGCACGGCGCCGAGACGAGTTTCTACGACGCCCTCGAGGTTTCTGCGCTGCCCATCGTGTGCAGCCACTCGTCGGCTCGCGCCCTGTGCAACCACCCGCGCAACCTGACCGACGACCAACTGCGTGCCCTCGCCGCCGCCGGGGGAGTGGCGCAATGCACCTTCTACGCCGGTTTCTTGCGCACGGACGATGCGAACGCCACTGTCGACGACGCGCTGCGCCACCTCCTGCACATGATTTCGGTGGCCGGCATAGACCACGTGGGCATCGGCACCGATTTCGACGGCGACGGCGGTGTGCCGGGATTGGCCAACGCTTCCGAACTCATTCAGCTCACCCGTCGTTTGCAGGCCGAGGGTTTCACCGACGAAGATTTGGCCAAAAATCTGGGGCGGCAACTTCCTTCGCGTCATGACCCGGGTGCAAGCCGCGGCACAAAGCTGACGATCAAAACAACTTCTCATTCGTTCCACCTCAAAGGATCATTCCAACCGCTATGAAGCTCTCCTCTCTTGTCACGCTGCTCTTTGCGGTCGCCACGCTCACGCCGTTGGCTTGTAAAAAGCAGCAAACCCACTTCAGAAAACACCGATGCCGTCGACTCTTCGCGCCTGTGTCGCGTGACGTTCAACGGCGATTCGGCCATGAACTACGCCCGCGCACAATGTGACTTCGGTCCGCGCACTCCCAACTCCGCAGCGTTGAAAAATGCGGCGACTACATCGTCGGTCGCTTCAAAGCCTTGGGACTCACCGTCACCGAGCAACGCACCACGGTGACCCGGTTGGGACGGCAAACAGCTCGGTTGTCGCAACATCATTGCCGCTTTTTCACCCCGAACGCAAGGACCGTGTGGTGATTGCCGCGCACTACGACTCGCGTCCGTGGGCCGAAAAAGATGCCGACTCCAGTCGTCACCACACGCCCGTGATGGCAGCCGACGATGGTGCCTCGGGAGTGGCCGTTCTGCTCGAAGTGGCTCGCCATCTTGCGGAGCTCAATCCGAAAATCGGCGTGGACCTCGTTTGCTTTGACGCCGAAGACTACGGCGCACCCTACTGGGCGCCCGAGAATAAGCGCGACGATGAAAGCACTTTCTGCCTCGGTTCGCAATATTGGAGCAAGCAACTCGCCGCAGACTACAAACCTCGCTACGGCATCTTGCTCGACATGGTGGGGGGAAAGGACAATCGTTTCTACTTCGAGGGCTTTTCGTTGCGCTATGCCCAACCTGTGGTGACAAAGGTGTGGGATGCCGCGCGCCTGGCGAGTGCCGGCGATTATTTCGTGCAGGAATCGGGCGGTTTCATCACCGACGACCACCTGCCGATGAACAATATCGGGGGCATTCCCACCATCGACGTGATCGCCTTCACGCCCGATACGGGATTTCCTGCCCACTGGCACACCACCGGCGACACCATGGACAAACTCAGTCCCAACACGCTGCGTGCCGTGGGACAGACGTTGCTGCAAGTGCTCTCTGAAGAAAAATAATGTCGGTCGGTTCGGCCGGCCTCGGCCACAACCGCCCCGCACAGTGTGGGGCGCGCGACGAAACGCCCCGGCCGACTCCAAAACCTCTACGCTCAATTAAAAATATGACCATCAACGAAATACAAGACGAGATCATCGAAGAATTTTCGGAAATCGAAGATTGGATGGATCGCTATCAACTCATCATCGACCTCGGAGAAGAAGGCGACGTGTTGCCGGCTTCGGAGAAGAACGAATCGAATCTCATCGACGGCTGCCAAAGTCGGGTGTGGATTGTTTGCGATCAGCAGGCCGACGGCACCCTCGTTTTTCCGCGGCGAAAGCGACGCCCTCATCGTGAAAGGCTTGGTTTGCCTGCTGCTGCGCGTGGTGAACGGCCACACGCCCGAGGAGATTCGCGATGCCGATCTCTATTTTATCCCGAAAATCGGGCTGGCCGAAAATCTTTCGCCGACGCGCTCGAACGGTTTGCTCGCCATGATCAAGCGCATCAAGGCTTATGCCGTTGCGCTCAGCGCCTAAAACCCGTTACGCTTCTGCAAAGTGCAGCCCTTCAATGGGCAAATGCCTACTTTTCTCCCACCGGAAACCAGATTTTCGGTGGGAGAAGTTGTTTTTTCTGAGAAAAAGTCCCCGGAAAATTTGGCGAAGCCGAATGAATGTACTACCTTTGCACTCGCAAACGCAAAGGAAGTCCTGCTTCTCGAGCGTTATCCTCCAAAAAAACAATCGGGGTGTAGCTCAGTTGGTTAGAGTACGCGTCTGGGGGGGCGTGAGGTCGCTGGTTCGAGTCCAGTCACCCCTGACAAAATTCAAGGTATTGAAAAAGGAAAGCATTCCGGATTCAATACCTTTTTTTGTGTTCGTCTCCGCGTGTCGCGACCTTTGCCGCCGACAGCACGCCCCTCCCACGTGATGCCGGCCGATCGACGCGAAGTCCGTCGGGATTAGTTTGTCGACACACTTATATATATAGGCGCCCTCGCAGCCCTTTCGTGGGAAAATCGTAACTTTGCCCCAAAATCACAACAACACATGAGCGATAAATTCAAGCGAACCCTCATCACCGCCGCGCTACCCTACGCCAACGGCGGTGTGCACATCGGCCACCTCGCCGGTGTTTACGTACCCTCCGACATCTATGCCCGCTACCTCCGTCTGCGTCACCGCGATGTGCTTTTCATCTGCGGATCGGACGAGCACGGTGTTCCCGTAACTATTCGTGCGCGCAAAGAAGGTTGCAGCGTTCAGGAAGTGGTGGACCGCTATCACAAGCTCATCAAGGACAGTTTCGCAGGTTTCGGCATCTCTTTCGACATCTATTCGCGCACCACGAGTGCCACTCACCGCAAGGTGGCATCGGATTTCTTCCGCACGCTCTACGACAAGGGCGAATTTGTGGAGAAAACCAACGAACAGTACTACGACGAAGAGGCGCACACCTTCCTGGCCGACCGCTACATCATGGGCGAATGCCCCCACTGCGGCAACCCCGATGCCTACGGTGACCAGTGTGAGCGCTGTGGCAAGGACCTTTCGCCCACCGAACTGATCAATCCGCGCAGTACCGTTTCGGGAGCCAAGCCTGTGCTGCGCGAAACCACGCACTGGTATCTGCCACTCGACAAACATCAGCAATGGCTCGAGCCGTGGATTGAGAGCCACCCGGAGTGGCGCTCCAACGTGAGCGGACAGTGCAAGAGTTGGTTCGACATGGGACTCAAACCCCGCGCCGTGAGTCGCGATCTGGATTGGGGTATTCCGGTGCCGGTGGAAGGCGCCGAAGGCAAAGTGCTCTATGTGTGGTTTGACGCCCCGATCGGCTACATCTCCAACACGAAGGAATTGCTTCCCGACAGTTGGGAAACGTGGTGGAAGAGCCCCGATACGCGCCTCATTCACTTCATCGGCAAGGACAATATTGTGTTCCACTGCATCGTGTTCCCCGCGATGCTCAAGGCCGAAGGATCATATATCCTTCCCGACAACGTGCCGGCCAACGAATTTCTCAATCTCGAGGACAACAAAATCTCCACTTCGCGCAACTGGGCGGTGTGGCTCCACGAATATCTCGTGGATTTCCCCGGCAAACAGGACGTGTTGCGCTACGTGCTCACCGCCAATGCGCCGGAAACGAAGGACAACAATTTCACTTGGGCCGATTTCCAAGCGCGCAACAACAATGAACTGGTGGCCGTTTACGGCAACTTCGTGAACTCGCGCCCTTCAGCTCACGCAGAAATACTACGAAGGTCGTGTGCCCACCTGCGGCGAACTCACAGAGACCGACCGCGCCACGATCGAAGAATTCCGCGGAGTGAAGACCGAAGTGGAACGACTGCTCGAAGCTTTCCGCTTCCGCGATGCACAAAAAGAAGCGATGAACCTCGCCCGTATCGGCAACAAATACTTGGCCGATGCCGAACCTGGAAGGTGATCAAGACCGATCCCGACCGTGTAAAGACCATTCTCTACCTCTCGCTCCAACTGGTGGCCAATCTTTCCATCGCCTTCGAACCGTTCCTCCCCTTCTCTTCTGCGCGTCTGCGCGAAATGATCGCCATGCCGTCCGCCGATTGGGAGCGTTTGGGCAGCATCGATTTGCTGGAACCCGGTACACAACTGCCCAAACCCGAACTGCTGTTTGAGAAAATCGAGGACGAAGCCATTCAGCATCAGCTCGATAAACTCGAAAACATTCGCAAGGAGAACGAAAAGGCCAATCACAAAGCCAATCCCATTCGCGAGACGATCGATTTTTGCTGATTTCGAGAAACTCGATATCCGCGTGGGTACGGTGACCGCTTGCGAGCGCGTGCCGAAAAATGAAGAAACTGTTGCGCTTCGAAATCGCCGACGGACTTGAGAACCGCGTCATCGTTTCGGGCATTGCGCAGCACTACGAGCCCGAACAGCTCGTGGGTAAGCAAGTTTGCTTCATCGCCAACCTGGCTCCGCGCACGTTCAAGAATGGTCTTGTCAGCGAGGGCATGATTCTCTCGGCCCTCAATGCCGACGGATCGCTCTCCGTCATCACCCCCCGACCGTGAAGTACTGCCCGGATCGGAGGTTTCCTGATCGCGGCAAGCCCCTCAAAACGAGACCTCCCCACTTCTTCGCATGGAAGTGGGGAGGTCTCGCTGTTTTTCTACGTGCCCCGTTCGGATCGTCTGCTCACTTTGCTTGGGGGCAGCGCCAGACTATATGATGTTTCAACGAAGCATCTTTCGGTGGCCGGCGATTTCTACCTAAAAAAGCGCGCGCTCCGTTTCCGTGTGGGGAATTTGGAGCGCGCACAGGGTGTGTGATTTGTGGGGTGTGGCAGAAGATCGTCCGAAGCCGGGACGAAATGCCACAGCACCTCAATGAATGTGTTCGAAACTACGCAGTTCGACGTCGAAAATCAAAGTGGAATGACCGGGAATGCGGTCCACCTGCGTTTCACCGTAGGCCAGTCGCGAAGGCAAAATCAGGCGCCAGCGGTCGCCGATGCGCATGGATTGCAGTGCCGTGCCGAAACCGGGTACCACACCCTGGACCGCAAATTTGTTGGTTTGAGCGAACATCGGGTCGAAGATGCGTGCCGAATCGGACGACGTGCCCGAATGGTCGAAGAGATAGCCCTTTGTGTGGTTGGCGGTGGGGATGAGCCTTCCGGAGTAGGCCACTCTCACCGAATCGGTCGAGAGCGGCGAGCCGGAACCCGTACCGTGGTGCAAGCAGTGGACGACCACCGAATCGCGGCTGTCGGCTTTTGCGTTGGGACCGAGGATATAATTGCGCAGCACGCGCCAATCGCAGTGTTGCTCCCAAGCATCGCCCCACTTAGCGCGCGCTTGGGCGATGGCGTTGCGCGCAGTGCGCAGACTGTCGGCGAAGGCCGCATCGTTGCGTGCTGCCCAGTTGGCATATTCGGGGTTGGGTTCTTCCTTTTCGGAGCAAGCCCCCAACATGAAGAGGACAACGGGGAGAAAGAGCAGAAGAAAGCAGCGTTTCATCGCGGAGCGAGGTTTGGAGGTAAGGGTTAAATGATGGGCGCGGCGCGCTGAGTGTCACGCCGCGCCGTGAGAACTTATTTGAGCTGACGCAAGAGCGTGGTGATGGCCACTTTCTCCTCGATGATGGAGCGCAGCGCGTCGATCGCCACACGTTCTTGTTGCATCGTGTCGCGGTGACGGATCGTCACGCAGTTGTCCGTGAGCGTCTCGTGGTCGACCGTGATACAATAAGGCGTGCCGATGGCATCTTGTCGGCGGTAGCGCTTACCGATAGAGTCCTTCTCTTCGTAAATGCAACGGAAGTGGAAGCGCAGTTCGTTGAGGATCTCACGCGCTTTTTCGGGAAGTCCGTCCTTCTTGACGAGCGGCAAGATGGCCAATTTCACGGGAGCAAGCGCTGCCGGGAGGTGGAGCACAACACGCGTTTCGCCGTTTTTCGAGTTTCTCCCTCATGGTAAGCGTGACACATGACGCTGAGGAACATGCGGTCGACACCGATCGAAGTCTCGATGACGTAAGGCGTGTAGCTTTCGCCGCTTTCGGGATCGAAGTATTCGATCTTCTTACCGCTGAATTTGGCGTGTTGCGAGAGGTCGAAGTTCGTGCGGGAGTGGATACCCTCCACTTCTTTGAATCCGAACGGCATACGGAATTCGATGTCGCTGGCTGCATTGGCATAGTGTGCCAGTTTTTCGTGGTCGTGGAAGCGATAGTTCTCTGCGCCGAAGCCCAGTGCCTGGTGCCAAGCCATGCGGGTTTCTTTCCAGCGGGCGAACCACTCGAGTTCGGTGCCGGGCTTGACAAAGAATTGCATCTCCATCTGCTCGAACTCTCGCATGCGGAAGATAAACTGTCGAGCCACGATCTCATTGCGGAAGGCCTTACCGATCTGCGCGATACCGAACGGAATCTTCATGCGGCCGGTCTTCTGCACGTTGAGGTAGTTGACAAAAATACCCTGGGCCGTTTCCGGTCGGAGGTAGATGGTGCTGCTGCCGTCGGCGGTGGAGCCCATCTCGGTTTTGAACATGAGGTTAAACTGTCGCACCTCAGTCCAGTTGCGTGTGCCGCTGATCGGGCAAACGATCTCCTCGTCGAGGATGATTTGGCGGAGTCCTTCGAGGTCGGAGGCGTTCATGGCCACGGAATAGCGCTCGTGGAGTGCATCGCGCTTCTCGGTGAGTTCGCGCACGCGGCCGTTGGTGGCGCGGAATTCGGCCTCATCAAAGGCCTCTTTGAAGCGCTTGCGCCCTTTGGCCACTTCTTTCTCGATCTTCTCGTCGTATTTGGCGATCTGGTCCTCGATGAGCACGTCGGCGCGGTAGCGTTTTTTCGAGTCCTTGTTGTCGATGAGCGGATCGTTGAAGGCATCGACGTGTCCGGAAGCCTTCCAAATGGTGGGATGCATGAAGATGGCCGAATCGATGCCCACGATGTTTTCGTGGAGCAGCGTCATGGCCTGCCACCAATACTGTTTGATATTGTTTTTCAGCTCAACACCGAGCTGACCATAGTCGTAAACGGCGCCGAGACCGTCGTAAATTTCGCTGGAAGGGAACACAAAACCGTACTCTTTGCAGTGTGATACGATTTTCTTGAAAACGTCTTCTTGTGCCATTCTGTCTTTTTTGAGTTGTGTGTGAGTGCAAATATACAGTTTTTCGATGAGTTACGACGGAAAAAGCCTCCACATTTTTGGACGAGTGTGGATGCCGCGCGGGAAGAAAAACGTCGTCGTTACCTCGCTTGCGCCAAATATCGCGCCAACCATTTGGTGTTCTGCCGAAAAGTCTTTATCTTTGCGGCGATTTCGAACGAGGACAGATTTGACTGCTTGCAACCTCTCCAAAAATGCTAAAACGCCCGACTCCGCTTCCCCCACAGTCTGTGGGCCTGTTGCGTGTCGGATATCTCGTAGCCCGTCGGGTCCGTTTTCGTTCTGCTTTTCGCCACACGGCGTAGGGCAGATTTTTTGTTATATCCGTCCCTTTCGCCCGCCCGGCTATTGTTTAACTTCCCCCCACTCCAATCCTTCTCAACTCATGTCATACATCTACACTTCAGAATCCGTTTCAGAAGGCCATCCCGACAAAGTCGCCGACCAAATTTCGGACGCCGTGCTCGACGAATTCCTCGCCCTCGATCCGCAGTCGAAGGTGGCTTGCGAAACCCTCGTCACCACAGGCCAAGTCGTTGTGGCCGGCGAAGTGAAGTCGAATGCCTACGTCGATTTGACCGACGCCATTCGCCGCACCATTCGTCGCATCGGCTACACCAAGGCCGAATACAAGTTCGACGCCGAAAGCTGCGGCATCCTCTCCGCCATTCATGAGCAGAGCGACGACATCAATCGCGGTGTGGAGCGCGAAGCGCCTGAATTGCAGGGTGCCGGCGACCAAGGCATGATGTTCGGTTATGCCAACAACGAGACCGACCGCTACATGCCCCTGCCGCTTTCGTTGGCGCATGACATTCTCATCGTTTTGGCCGACATTCGTCGCGAAGGGCAGGTGATGACCTACCTGCGCCCCGATGCCAAAAGCCAAGTCTCTGTGGAATATGACGACAACGGCCGCGCCCGTCGCATCGACACCATTGTGGTGAGCACCCAGCACGACGAATTCATCACGGCCGAGGAAGCCGGCAGCCAGGCCGAGGCCGATCGGCGCATGCTCGCGCAGATTCGCAAAGATGTGATCGAGATTCTCATTCCTCGCGTTCTCCGCGAACGGGTGAACACCCCCGAGATCAAAGCGCTTTTCGAGCAGAGCGACATCACCTACCACGTGAACCCCACCGGCAAATTCGTGATCGGCGGCCCTCACGGCGATACCGGTTTGACGGGACGCAAGATCATTGTCGACACCTATGGTGGTAAAGGCGCTCACGGCGGCGGTGCTTTTTCGGGCAAGGACCCTTCGAAGGTCGACCGTTCGGCTGCTTACGCCGCGCGCCACATTGCCAAAAAACATGGTAGCCGCCGGCGTGGCCGACGAAATGCTCGTGCAACTGGCCTCACGCCATCGGCGTGGCCGAACCCGTGAGCGTGTTTGTCGACACCTATGGCAAGAGCCACGTGCAACTCACCGACGGGCAGATCGCCGAGAAGATCAAAACGCTCTTCTCCCTCCGCCCTCACGACATCGAACAGCGACTCAAATTGCGCTACCCCATCTACGAGGAGACCGCTCGCTACGGACACGTGGGCCGCACCAATCGCGTGGTGACGAAAACCTTCCATCCGCGCGGCGAAGCCCCCGTGACACTGGAAGTCGAACTCTTCACCTGGGAAAAACTCGACCGCGTGGACGACATCCGTCGTGAGTTCGGATTGCAGTAATCACGTTTAGCCCCTCTCCCCTCATGCACATCACAGTCTACGCCGCCTCCTCGGGTCAAGTTCCGGAGCGCTATTGGCAAGCCGCCCATCAATTGGGGCATTGCCTGGCCGCCCACGGACACACGCTCGTCAACGGCGCCGGCCGCACCGGGCTCATGGGCGCGACCATCGACGGCATTCTCGCCGCCGGCGGTCGCGCCGTGGGCGTCATACCGCAATTCATGGTCGAAGAGCATTGGGAACACACCGGCATGTCTGAGCTCATCGTCACCCCCGACATGCACAGTCGCAAAGAGCGCATGGCCCAAATGGCCGATGCCTGCATAGCTTGTCCCGGCGGGGTAGGCACCCTCGAAGAACTCCTCGAGGTGATCACTTGGAAACAGCTCGGCCTGTTTCTCCGTCCCATTGTTGTGCTCAACACCGACGACTTCTTCGGTCCGCTGCTCGCCCAGCTCGAACGTTGCGCCGAGCAGCAATTCATGCGCCGCATCCACACCGACATTTGGCAGGTGGCCGCCACGCCCGAAGAAGCCGTTCGCCTTTGTGAAGAGACGCCGCTGTGGGACGCCAACGTTCGGCGCTTTGCCGCTTTGTGAGCGTTCGGTCCCTCCCGTTCTCTCCCCTCTCTCAAAATTTCACCGCATGGTAGTCCACGATTCCCTTCCCCCTCGTCGCACCGCGCCCGTCCCTGTGCCGTCGGCCCCTCCCGTTCGCCGCGACACCCTTGTCATGGCTCCCGCAGACTCGGCGGCACAAGCTTTTTCGGTGGCGAACCGCCGTATTGCGCAAGTTCGTGCCTCGTCACGTCGACGGCGCGCCGAGCCTGCCCCGTTGGCAATTGACGAACGAGTTCGATGCTCGGTCGATGCCCACCTCTGGGCCCCCTTTGCCAAAACGCTGCGTGACGCCCCCGTGCATCACACCGTGACCTCGCAAGGCGTAGCCGGCGATCCCGTGCCCTATCGTTTGCGCCACGACGACATTGTGACCTCCACCCTGTTGGTGAGTTTCATCCTCATGATGTGGGTCATCGCCTCGTCGTGGAAATTCCTGCGCGTCATGGTCAAGGATTTCTTTTACCACCGCGTGCGTCCCAATCTCTTTGCCGATCGCGTCGACACCGAGTTGCGCGGCCGCTTCTTTCTCGTGGCGCAAACCTGTTTCTTGCAAGGCATTTTGTTTGTAGACTACGTGCAAGATGTGCTTCCCTGAAACCTTCGAACAGACCTCGCCCTACATTTTGCTCCTTGCCGGCACCACCGTGGTGGGCGGCTACTACCTGGCGAAACTTTGTCTCTACCATTTCGTCAACAGCCTCTTCTTCGATGCGCCGCGCCGGCGTTTGTGGAACGACACCTATTTCGTCTCCATCCTCTCCGTCGGGGTGGTGCTGCTCCCCCTTGCCTTGCTGGTCGTGTTCTTCGATTTGCCTTTCGTGCAAGCCCTCACGGCCTATGTTTTGCTCATGGCATTTGTCAAAATACTCCTCTTATATAAAGCATATCGCATCTTTTTCAGCTCATTCTCGGGCAGTTTGCACGTTATTTTGTACTTTTGCGCTCTTGAAATTGTCCCACTGCTCTTTGCTTGGGGCCTGCTGGAAACGATCACCCACCACGGGATGCTCCTGCTGTAACCGTCATATTCGCGAAGATGATCAAAAAAATCCTCGTTTCTCAACCCGAACCGGCGTCAGAGAAATCTCCTTATCACGATATTGCACAGAACCTCGGCGTAGAGTTCACGTTCCGTCCCTTTGTCAAGGTCGAAGGACTCGAAGCCAAAGAATTTCGCGCGCAGAAGGTCAATATTCTCGACTATTCGGCCATCGTTTTCAATTCGCGCAACGCCATCGAACACTTCTTCCGTCTTTGTAAGGAATTGCGTGTGGCCTTGCCCGAAGACATGAAGTATTTCGGCATTTCCGAGAAAGTGATTCTCTACATCCAGAAGTTCGTTCAGTATCGCAAGCGCAAGGTGTTCTTCGGCAGCAGCGGCCGCTGGCCCGAGTTGGTCACCACCATGGCCAAGCACAAGACGGAGAACTACCCTCATCCCCCTTTCTGAGGGCGTGCCCCTGGAAGCGGCTGCCCAGCTCGACGCCAAGAAGCTCAAACACACCGAGTGCGCCATGTTCCGCACCGTCGAAACGAAGTTCGAGGCCGACGCCTATAAAGGTTATGACATGATCTTGATCTTCACCCCCACGGGTGTGCACAGTTTGATGAACAATTTCCCCAACTTCGAGCAAGGCGACATCCGCCTCGGCTGTTTCGGCGATGCCACCGCCAAAGCCATTGAAGAAGCCGGTTTGCGTGTCGACCTCAAAGTGAGTGGTTCGATCGCCGAAAGCCTCGAAAACTACATTCGCGAAGCCAACGCCTGATTCGGGCGCTTCGCGGCTCCACCCGAGCCACCGACGTTCGCTCAAAGCCTGCCCTGCGGCGGCACGGGGCGCACGTCGGTGGCTCGTTTTCGTTTGTCGTCCCCTTCTGCATTCTCTTGCCATGTCTTCTCCCGCCTCCCCCATCGTTACACCTTTGCTAAGCCCGAACACCTCTGTCTGGAGCGCGACATCAAGCGCCTGTTCTCCTCCCGACAGAAATCCATGATCGCCTACCCCGTGCGCATGCTCATGTGTGTGTTGCCCTACAGCGGGAGCGGTCCGCACGCCAAAGTGCTGCTCTCCGTCTCGAAACGCCACTTCAAGCATGCCGTCGACCGCAATCGCGCCAAACGGCAGTTGCGCGAAGCCTATCGTCTGCAGAAACACAACCTCTTACAACACATCCCTGCCGATCGTGAAGTGCATCTCGCCTTCATCTGGCTCGCCGACGAGCCCATGAAGAGCGAAACCGTGCACAAACGCCTGTTGAGCCTCCTCAACCGCGCAGCCGATCGTTTGCAGTTGCCCGAGTCGGCGTCCGCCCCGCAGTGATCCGCGTCCCCTTTGCTTTTTCTCTCTTCCTTCCGCTCCATGCACACCTTGCTCCACTGGTTGACGCTGCTGCTCATCGCGCCCATCCGCTTCTATCGCCGCTTCATCTCGCCCTACACACCCCCTTCGTGTCGCTACACCCCCACCTGTTCGCAATACGCCATCGAGGCGCTGCGCAAACACGGCCCCTTCAAAGGCACGTGGCTCGCTGTGCGGCGCATTTTGCGTTGCCACCCTGGGGCGGCCACGGCTACGACCCTGTGCCCTGAATCCACTTATGCAGCACCCCACTCCCCCTTTGATTTCCACACCCACCGCCTCGACACGCCCCCCGGCACCGGCATTGTGAGTCTTCCCCGCCGCATCGTGCTCCACCCCGAAGCGTGGCACCCTCAGGTTGGTGGTCTTTATGCAGCCGGCATCCACCCGTGGTGGACGGCCGATGCCGATTTTCAGCTCGACCGCTACCTCTCCTCCCTCTCCCACCTCCTCGCCCCTGCCCGAAGTGGTGCAAGTGGGCGAATGCGGCCTCGACCGTTTGCGCGGTGCGGATCTCGACACGCAGTGTGCGGTCTTTGCCGCACAGGTCGCCCTGGCCGAGCAGCACCGCCTCCCGCTCACGTTGCATGTGGTGCGTGCTTTCGACGTCATTTTGCGGTTGCACAAGCAACTGCGCCCCACCACGCGGTGGACCATCCACGGTTTTTCGCGGCAAACCCGCACTGGCGCAGCAACTCCTCGACGCCGGTTTCGATTTGAGTTTCGGCCCGAAGCACAATGCCGCCTCGTGGGCAATGACCCCACCCGACCGTCGCCATTGCGAAACCGACGGCGAGGCAGACGAAACCGGCAATGGGTGAACCGCCTCTGTGCGCTTGCGCCGATTTTCCGCCCCGTTTCTTCACTTATCGCAAAAGCATTCCACCGACAACTGTTTGTCGGTGGAATGCTTCTTTTTTTGGCTTGTCGCTGCCGTCTATTATGTGGTATTTTTGAATTTCAACGGATACTGTCCCTAAATCACCCCACAGAAGGGGCTATTGCATGGGAAATGGAGCTCGAAGCGCTCAAGGAGCGCGGCGTGGAACAAATCGATTTGATTGTCTCCGATGCTTTGAGCGGTATCGAAAATGCGGTGTGTTCGGCTTTTCCCACGGCGCTGCACCAACTCTGCGTCGTGCATTTCAAACGGAAGGTCTTGAACACCGTTTCCACCAAAGACAAAGCCGAGGTCGGAGAGGAACTCAAGGCGCTCTTTCCCGTGGAGCATACCGACATTACACCTCTTGCGGCCTATGAGAATTTGCGTACCTTTGCCCGACGTTGGGGCAAGAAATACCCAAGCCTTGCCCGATTGGACAGAGAACGCAATGCGGCCTATTTCACCTATCTGAGGTTTCCCGAAAATGTGCGCAGGATGATTTACTCGACCAACTGGGTGGAACGCCTCAATCGCTGCTACAAGCGCACTTTACTCATGCGGGGAGCGATGCCTTCTCCCACCTCCGTGGTTTATCTCTTGGGCTCTGTTGCCAAGGAGAAAACAGAAGGGACGTATGCAAGACGACTGCCATATTTTCGGGAATGGAAAATCAAGTAAAACGACAAAATCGACATCACAAATTCCCCTCAGGCTTGGGGTACCCCAAGCCTGAGGGGAAGGACGAAGGAGAATCTTACACACTTTTTCGGACATTACCGATGAACTTGTGGGTCGATGCTACACCCATCCTTGCGTATAAGGATATGATGAATGTGTTTTTATGCTCGTTATTTGGTCATTTAACATTTAGACCAAAACGAATAACGAGAACATGATTTTACTGAATATCAAAGTGTTACGAAGTGCGGCGTCTCTTCATTCTCGTTATATTGCTCGTTTTTGCTCGTTATTTCACGAGCATCCAAGAAGATATTTTTCCTCGGCTGTTATTTGTTATTTTTGCCGTCCTTTTTCAAACGTCGAAGAATGTTGTCAACCTTGTTGCCAATCTGTTTTTTTAGAAAGCAGATCTGATAACATCTTAGAGAGAAACTCAACTATCTCTCCTTTGGTCATGCTTCCATGAATACTCAGATGTTCAAGAAGGACTTTCTCACAGCTATTACTATCGAGACCACGATGCATAGAATACTCAACCTTTTTATTAGTGGCCTGTGCAATATGCTTGCACACATATATATTGGGCATACGTCCCTCTATCAACTTCTGTTTGCGAAGTCTATGCAAGGAATCTACAGGAATTCTTGCACGCTTTTGAACCATATCCAATAGCATGGCATCTGTCAAGGACAGATTATGATTTTCCATCAGTAACAAACTATAGTTCTCGTCAATGATAGTACCAGGTAAACTGAGAACTACAAAAAAATCTGTAGACTGCTTATAGTCTGGCATTGGAAGATAACGCTTGCGTTGACTAAGAAACATCTTATGGATTCCATACCCCTTACTGTCAATCATCTTGGTTTCAACCATAGCATTAATCAACGCAGGATTACGGTAAGATACAGGCGTGATTTCACCTTCAACATAGTCTTCGGCTTTTCCGTAATAGAAATTACCAGCATTCTTAAAAAGAAGCTGATCCATAGTTTCTGTAACGATTATGCGTGCGTTATCCTCATACCGCTGATGACCTATCGAATTATGTAATCCCTCCAAAATACTCTCCGTGTCATACTTCCAAACTTCTGCTGGAATGAGAGAATTTTTTGGATAGATCTTGAATCGGTAATTGCGTATTCTTCCGAGCAGTTCTGTTGTACTGAGAATAAAAGGAGGCGTGAATATATCACCGAATCGTGTACCATCCTGATGACATTCCCACACTATTTGGGCTATATGATCCAACTTATACGCCGATTCCTTCTTGCCGACTAGCAGTAAAGTTGTCTTTGTAATTTTACCACTTAGAGTCAGTCGAGCCTTATCAAGGAACACGGCATCGCTCCAATTGTCACACTCCTCAGCAAATTTATGATTTTTTTCTTTGTAGCCTTCTCTTGCTTTTTTAATAGCTTCTGGGTCAAGATCGTCAAACGTTGCATCTTCAACAATCTGGGCAGACCAATCATAATTTTGCTCTACCTCTGACAGAATTGCTTTCCGGCGTGCAGGTGTCATTTCTATCAATGAGTCGTTCAACCGTTGAAACGCAATATTATGCGCAAAGACAGGTTGCCGCGTCAAATGCTTGGGGATGTGAATAATCCAAACCCTCTTATTTGTATCATCGGTAATAAACTCATCTATCTTCAAACCTTCGGTTGGTAAATTTGCGCATTTCTCTCGAAGCTTCAGGCATGCACTGTTTGTCGTGTAGTTATAAAGTTCCTCAATACCAACTATCTCCAGTGATGCGTCAACTGCTCCCAAAACAAGGTGTCCACCATTCATATTCGATATAGCAGATACATAAGATACTACATCCCCCTCCTTTTGTCCACAAAGGAGATGCTTTAGATTCTTGAACTCCTTCCACTCACACCTTTCATTCTCCAGTGGAAAATTGGCACGGAGGTAGTTTTGTAACTCTTTCTCTGTCATTATTTTATGTCTGAAGTTACGATTATACTTGTTTGTTGTTGATTTTCAATCTTATTTCGCTCTCATGGATGGCCTATTTCGTTTTACCGACCCACGACCTTAGCACTATCTGTTTATTACATCGGTGGTTATGGTTCGCTTGTGATACAGTTTGCGAAGCTAATACTTTTTTCTGAAGTCCTTTAAGGTATAGCCTAACTTTTGGGGGTTAATGGATTCGTATCAATCAAACCGTAGAGTCAACCGGCAAGTGCAAAATTAGGCTATTCTTTTGAAGAACTCAGCTTTGGGTGTTTCAAACTTGAGTTTTTGTCTGGGTCTACTGTTGATTTTCTTCTGTATGCTCGCAATCTTTTTATCGGTAACATCATCGAGGTTGGTGTGCTTTTGGAATATATTGTCTGATGAGTTTGTTTGTATTTTCTATCGCTCCCTTTTGCCATGAGGCATAAGGATCGGCGAAATAGACGACCGCTCCCAAATACTTTGTAATGAGCTTGTGTGCAGCAAATTCAGGGCCGTTGTCAGTGGTTATGGTCTTGATGTGCTTCTTGTAGGGCAGCAGCAGACGCCTGACCGCTTTGGCCAATGGCTCGGACTTTTTCCCATGGGCAAGTTTGGTCATGAAGAGCAGGTTTGTGGAACGTTCCACGATGGTGAATATGGCGTGGTTGTGAGCATCCACAATCAAATCCATCTCAAAAATCCCCAAAGCGTTTTCCGTCCGCCTGCTCGGGACGCAAGTGGATGCTCGTTCTGTCGGCAATAGGGAAAAGCTTGCGTTTGGGTCGGCGCCTATATTTGAGTTTGTGACGGGTATGGCGCGCCAATTCCCCACTTGCATCGGCATGGATTAGGTTGTAGATGCATTGATGTGACACACTGACGCCTTCCTTCTTCAACACGCCCGATATTTGTCGCGGTGACCACTGTTCTTCGATGATGAGTTGTTTGATTCTCCACACCAATTCGGGAGCAAGGGCAGCATTGCGTGTGGAACGCTTGCGACGTTCCATGGCCTTGGCATGCGCCTTGAACCAAATGTACTTACCCGACCGGGTGCTGTTGCGTTTCAATTCACGAGAAAGCGTGGATTGGCTGATGCCCACGATACGTGCGATCTCTTTTCTTGGGCATTTTCTTTGCAGCAAGGCAAAGATTTGCGACCTTTGCTCCGAGGTTAGTTGTTTATACATACGCAATACAAAGATAATTAATCTCAGAGAGACCTCGAAAGGGGTCTCTTTTTTGTATTGCCGGTATCGTCTTCGGGGCTACGCACCCCGGTCGCGAGGCCAACCCGCGGTGTTTTTCATAGATTAGAGCCTATGAAAAACGAATGATTTGTTGTACTTCGATTTTAAAGTACGAATTATCCTGTTGTCGTCTGTTGTATTTATAGTTTACCTTTGGCGTAAGTTGTTTAGATGTGTGTGTTATCTATTAAGTATATTGTTTTAGTCCTGAGCAGAGAAGACGAACAAATAAATAGTCTGTTTGGATTTGTCCATCATCACAAGGATATCCCATTCCACCTCGCGTTCTGCCCAGCCACGAGAGCGAAGGGGGCATCAGTCCGCGGGGGCGGCGTAAGAGGCTCCCTCGCGCGCGCGTATATGCGCGCGTCAGGCGGTTTTTGTTTTTTGCCTTCACTCCTTCACCCGTATGCCCTAAGTGGTTGAGCGTGAGTTAGAAAAAAGGTGAAGGCTTTTGCCCTTTTGCCTTCACACCGAGTTCTCCCATTCGTGAGAGCTCGGTGAAGGTTCGACGAGCCCCTGCCTTCACCCGAAAATGGTTGAAATCGTGTGCGTTGTAGTCGGGCGGTGAAGGGTGAAGGCAAAAAGTCGAAATTCGGTGAGTGCGTACGCGCGCGTGAGCGGGCGAAAGCTTTCACCGCAGTGTTCACCCGCGGAGAGCGAAAGCGGGGGCGTTTCTCGATTTAGCGGGGGAGAAACGCGCGAAAGTGGGCCGTTGTTTTGTTTTCCCTCGAGTTCTTTTGAGCTTCAATCGATCGGTGAACTCGTGGTGTGGGGCGATGGGAGGAATCGGCGTGCGAGATGGGAATAGGTTTGCGCTTTGGTCCATGGGATGCGGGTGCAGCGAGTACAGCGCGGTGAGGAGAAAAACACAGCGCGCAACGCTTCACAATGGCGTTGCGCGCTGTCTCGTTGCAGTTCGTTCGTTTTTATGCTTTCTCTCGACTCGGAGCGAATGCTCCCGTGTTTTCGTTCGAGTTGTGAGAATTTATCAGATTTACGGCAGAAAATCATTTCTGATTGCTTGTGAATGGCGGAAATATTCGATGAACTGTGATTTTTTTGATTTGGTGCTTTCTCGAGAATATCCTAATTTTGCCGTCAGAAAAACCACATCCCGTTTGCGGATTCTTGTTCCACTTTCTCGTCCTGTGACGTCCATCATATTTTTCCCTCTTCCCCGTTCAGCATCGACGGTGAATGCTCGCATCGCGCCGAAAATCGGCAAAAAAAATGCCCGCCATTGCGTAGTGATCGAAGCAGCGAAAAGCCCTCAGGCTGAAAGGAGAGCGAATGTTCCACGGGAAACATTTCCCGTCCCTGTTTCGACCACTGCGCAACGGCGGGTGGAGCGATGCCTTTCGGCACACCCACTCAGCGCGCGCCGAAGGGCGAAAGCATCGTGGGTTAGTCGACCAGTTTGAGCACCAGCTCCACGATCTGCTCGTCGAGCAAATGGTTGTCGGCCAGCAGTTTTTGCAGGTCGAACCGGTCGTAGAGGTCCTTTTTAATGCCCCCTACCCACACTTTCATGTCGGTCGGTCCGAAGAAGGCCGCAATGCGTTGGCCGAAACCGCCGTCTGTGCAGCCGTTGAAGCCGGCATAGATCATAAAGACACCGAGCTGCAGGCGGAAGAAGGTTTTGACGTAGTGCATTGTGTGATGTAAAAATAAGAAATTTGGAGCTTACACACTAATACAGGGTACTATCCAGCAAAACCACTCATATTCAGACTTCAAAATCAACTTTTCCAGGAACACCCTTGCTCACATCGATAAGATACGTTATATTTGCCATCAAAACTATCACCAATAAAAATAATGATATGAAAACAATTAGTTTCGCATCGCGCCTCTTTGTAGTGCCCCTTGTGACCATGTTGTGCGCATTCTTTGTCGCGCCACTGCATGCACGAGGGCAAGACACAGAAGCCTACGTGCAGATGAGCGCGGACAAGAAGACACTCAGCTTCTTCTATGACAACAAGCGTGGCACGCGCGAAGGCACCACATGGGACATCAACAAGAAGAAAAATGCCTATGGTAGTGAATACCCCGCATGGGCAGGTATCTACGAAGACTACAACACCACCACCACCAAGGCGGTGATCGATGCTTCGTTTGCCAATTTCAGACCCACTTCCACAGCCGGATGGTTCCAAGGTCTCAAGGCCCTCACAACCGTAGAAGGACTGCAAAAACCTCAACACCTCGGAGGTCAAGTCAATGAACAGCATGTTCGAGGATTGCGTAGCCTTAACCACCCTCGACCTCAAGAGTTTCAACACCTCGAAGGTGGAGACGATGAACAGCATGTTCGAGCGCTGCAAAAGCGCTCCAGGCACTCGACCTCAAGAGTTTCAACACCTCGAAGGTGGAGACGATGAGCAGCATGTTCCAGGGCTGCGGTTCATTAACCGGTCTCAACCTCAAGAGTTTCAACACCTCAGAAGTGAAGTCGATGCACTACATGTTCCAGGGCTGCTATTCATTAACCTATCTCGACCTCAATAGCTTCAACACCTCGAAGGTAACCGATATGGTATGCATGTTCATGGGTTGCTCTAGTCTCGGCACCATCGCTTGCGACAAGGCATGGAGTTGCCAAGAATCGGGTGACATGTTCGAGAGCTGCCGTAGCCTCGAGGGGGCGGTATCTTATGATAGCAAGAAGACGAACGCGCAGATGGCCAATCCCACCACGGGTTATTTCTTCGTCACAGGACCTGAGGTTCTCCGAGCCTACGTGCAGATGAGCGCTGACAAGAAGACACTCACCTTCTTCTATGACAACAAGCGTGGCACGCGCGAAGGCACCACATGGGACATCAACAAGAAGAAAAAAATGCCTATGGTAGTGAATACCCCGCATGGGCAGGTATCTACGAAGACTACAACACCACCACCACCAAGGCGGTGATCGATGCTTCGTTTGCCAATTTCAGACCCACTTCCACAGCCGGATGGTTCCAAGGTCTCAAGGCCCTCACAACCGTAGAAGGACTGCAAAACCTCAACACCTCGGAGGTCAAGTCAATGAACAGCATGTTCGAGGATTGCGTAGCCTTAACCACCCTCGACCTCAAGAGTTTCAACACCTCGAAGGTGGAGACGATGAACAGCATGTTCGAGCGCTGCAAAGCGCTCCAGGCACTCGACCTCAAGAGTTTCAACACCTCGAAGGTGGAGACGATGAGCAGCATGTTCCAGGGCTGCGGTTCATTAACCGGTCTCAACCTCAAGAGTTTCAACACCTCAGAAGTGAAGTCGATGCACTACATGTTCCAGGGCTGCTATTCATTAACCTATCTCGACCTCAATAGCTTCAACACCTCGAAGGTAACCGATATGGTATGCATGTTCATGGGTTGCTCTAGTCTCGGCACCATCGCTTGCGACAAGGCATGGAGTTGCCAAGAATCGGGTGACATGTTCGAGAGCTGCCGTAGCCTCGAGGGGGCGGTATCTTATGATAGCAAGAAGACGAACGCGCAGATGGCCAATCCCACCACGGGTTATTTCTTCGTCACAGGACCTGAGGTTCTCCGAGCCTACGTGCAGATGAGCGCGGACAAGAAGACACTCAGCTTCTTCTATGACAACAAGCGTGGCACGCGCGAAGGCACCACATGGGACATCAACAAGAAGAAAAAAATGCCTATGGTAGTGAATACCCCGCATGGGCAGGTATCTACGAAGACTACAACACCACCACCACCAAGGCGGTGATCGATGCTTCGTTTGCCAATTTCAGACCCACTTCCACAGCCGGATGGTTCCAAGGTCTCAAGGCCCTCACAACCGTAGAAGGACTGCAAAAACCTCAACACCTCGGAGGTCAAGTCAATGAACAGCATGTTCGAGGATTGCGTAGCCTTAACCACCCTCGACCTCAAGAGTTTCAACACCTCGAAGGTGGAGACGATGAACAGCATGTTCGAGCGCTGCAAAGCGCTCCAGGCACTCGACCTCAAGAGTTTCAACACCTCGAAGGTGGAGACGATGAGCAGCATGTTCCAGGGCTGCGGTTCATTAACCGTCTCAACCTCAAGAGTTTCAACACCTCAGAAGTGAAGTCGATGCACTACATGTTCCAGGGCTGCTATTCATTAACCTATCTCGACCTCAATAGCTTCAACACCTCGAAGGTAACCGATATGGTATGCATGTTCATGGGTTGCTCTAGTCTCGGCACCATCGCTTGCGACAAGGCATGGAGTTGCCAAGAATCGGGTGACATGTTCGAGAGCTGCCGTAGCCTCGAGGGGGCGGTATCTTATGATAGCAAGAAGACGAACGCGCAGATGGCCAATCCCACCACGGGTTATTTCTTCGTCACAGGACCTGAGGTTCTCCGAGCCTACGTGCAGATGAGCGCGGACAAGAAGACACTCAGCTTCTTCTATGACAACAAGCGTGGCACGCGCGAAGGCACCACATGGGACATCAACAAGAAGAAAAATGCCTATGGTAGTGAATACCCCGCATGGGCAGGTATCTACGAAGACTACAACACCACCACCACCAAGGCGGTGATCGATGCTTCGTTTGCCAATTTCAGACCCACTTCCACAGCCGGATGGTTCCAAGGTCTCAAGGCCCTCACAACCGTAGAAGGACTGCAAAAACCTCAACACCTCGGAGGTCAAGTCAATGAACAGCATGTTCGAGGATTGCGTAGCCTTAACCACCCTCGACCTCAAGAGTTTCAACACCTCGAAGGTGGAGACGATGAACAGCATGTTCGAGCGCTGCAAAGCGCTCCAGGCACTCGACCTCAAGAGTTTCAACACCTCGAAGGTGGAGACGATGAGCAGCATGTTCCAGGGCTGCGGTTCATTAACCGGTCTCAACCTCAAGAGTTTCAACACCTCAGAAGTGAAGTCGATGCACTACATGTTCCAGGGCTGCTATTCATTAACCTATCTCGACCTCAATAGCTTCAACACCTCGAAGGTAACCGATATGGTATGCATGTTCATGGGTTGCTCTAGTCTCGGCACCATCGCTTGCGACAAGGCATGGAGTTGCCAAGAATCGGGTGACATGTTCGAGAGCTGCCGTAGCCTCGAGGGGCGGTATCTTATGATAGCAAGAAGACGAACGCGCAGATGGCCAATCCCACCACGGGTTATTTCTTCGTCACAGGACCTGAGGTTCTCCGAGCCTACGTGCAGATGAGCGCGGACAAGAAGACACTCAGCTTCTTCTATGACAACAAGCGTGGCACGCGCGAAGGCACCACATGGGACATCAACAAGAAGAAAAAAATGCCTATGGTAGTGAATACCCCGCATGGGCAGGTATCTACGAAGACTACAACACCACCACCACCAAGGCGGTGATCGATGCTTCGTTTGCCAATTTCAGACCCACTTCCACAGCCGGATGGTTCCAAGGTCTCAAGGCCCTCACAACCGTAGAAGGACTGCAAAAACCTCAACACCTCGGAGGTCAAGTCAATGAACAGCATGTTCGAGGATTGCGTAGCCTTAACCACCCTCGACCTCAAGAGTTTCAACACCTCGAAGGTGGAGACGATGAACAGCATGTTCGAGCGCTGCAAAAGCGCTCCAGGCACTCGACCTCAAGAGTTTCAACACCTCGAAGGTGGAGACGATGAGCAGCATGTTCCAGGGCTGCGGTTCATTAACCGGTCTCAACCTCAAGAGTTTCAACACCTCAGAAGTGAAGTCGATGCACTACATGTTCCAGGGCTGCTATTCATTAACCTATCTCGACCTCAATAGCTTCAACACCTCGAAGGTAACCGATATGGTATGCATGTTCATGGGTTGCTCTAGTCTCGGCACCATCGCTTGCGACAAGGCATGGAGTTGCCAAGAATCGGGTGACATGTTCGAGAGCTGCCGTAGCCTCGAGGGGGCGGTATCTTATGATAGCAAGAAGACGAACGCGCAGATGGCCAATCCCACCACGGGTTATTTCTTCGTCACAGGACCTGAGGTTCTCCGAGCCTACGTGCAGATGAGCGCTGACAAGAAGACACTCACCTTCTTCTATGACAACAAGCGTTCCACGCGCGAAGGCACCACATGGGACATCAACAAGAAGAAAAATGCCTATGGTAGTGAATACCCCGCATGGGCAGGTATCTACGAAGACTACAACACCACCACCACCAAGGCGGTGATCGATGCTTCGTTTGCCAATTTCAGACCCACTTCCACAGCCGGATGGTTCCAAGGTCTCAAGGCCCTCACAACCGTAGAAGGACTGCAAAACCTCAACACCTCGGAGGTCAAGTCAATGAACAGCATGTTCGAGGATTGCGTAGCCTTAACCACCCTCGACCTCAAGAGTTTCAACACCTCGAAGGTGGAGACGATGAACAGCATGTTCGAGCGCTGCAAAGCGCTCCAGGCACTCGACCTCAAGAGTTTCAACACCTCGAAGGTGGAGACGATGAGCAGCATGTTCCAGGGCTGCGGTTCATTAACCGGTCTCAACCTCAAGAGTTTCAACACCTCAGAAGTGAAGTCGATGCACTACATGTTCCAGGGCTGCTATTCATTAACCTATCTCGACCTCAATAGCTTCAACACCTCGAAGGTAACCGATATGGTATGCATGTTCATGGGTTGCTCTAGTCTCGGCACCATCGCTTGCGACAAGGCATGGAGTTGCCAAGAATCGGGTGACATGTTCGAGAGCTGCCGTAGCCTCGAGGGGGCGGTACCTTATGATAGCAACAAGACGAACGCGCAGATGGCCAATCCCACCACGGGTTACTTCTCCCAGAAGTCTGTTGGTATCGAATCGTTGCTCCTCCCTGCTCGCCATACTCAAGGCATCTACACCCTCCAAGGCAAGCGCATCAACGGCAGTCTCCAACACCTCCCCGCTGGGGTCTACATCGTCAATGGCAAGAAAGTTGTTGTAGACGTTAGAAAATAGACGTTAGACATTAGAGAGTACAAGTTATAAACCTAGCGCAGTGGATATCTTTACCGCACGGCTTTAACGTCAGAATAGATGTGACCCATTGGGCAGAGAGCCGCTACAAGGCATCCAATCACGCGAGATTTCTAAAGGCTAAAATCTAGAGACTAACGTCAAAGACTAGATCATCCCCACTCATCTGCTAGAGGTGAGTGGGGATTTGTTTGTCTAAGGTCTAACATCAAATGTCTACTCTCTAAAATTGAGTTCGGCCTAAGCAATTCTCCTTTCTTATTTTTATTGCTGTCCGGTAAACTTCAAAACGGCAGAAAAATCCAGCCCGAAGCCCTTTAGAATAGGACTTCGGGCTTTCTTTTTCGAAAAGCAAGCCCCCTAATCAAATAATGATGGTTCCGGCGGTGGCGATTTATCCCTTTCAGCGCAAATTACAGATTCATCCTTTGGCGATGTTTTACGGGACAGTAGTGCACTTCCAGAACGCGATTGCGGGGCTAAAAAGAAAAAGGAGTTGCGCACGGCGCAACTCCTTTAGAGAGTGGGTGGACCAGCTAGGGCTTGAACCTAGGACCTCCAGATTATGAGTCTGTTGCTCTAACCAACTGAGCTACAAGTCCGGCGAAAGTCGATACTTTCGTGTTGCGAAGTTAGCAAAAAAGTTGAGGGTTGCCAAATTCTCCCGCGGCTTTTTTGGTTTCGTGGACTTGAATTGGACAGATTCAGAGTTTCCAGGCGGAAAGGGTGAAGTCTTTTTTTCGACGCGTTGTTCGACGGCATCGGGGAGATTGTGGAAGAAGTTGATGCCGGTGTTGTGCTCGAGTTGAGCGGGATGCTGATGGCGTGTTTGCGCATGTCGGCCGTAGTGCCGGTCTTGCCGTAGTTCTTGTTTTTCGAGCCAGAAGGCGATGCCGCTGTACACGCCTTTTTTCACCTTGAGGAGCGCCATAAAGTAGTGTGCCGGCACGGGTACGCGCCCATTGGCCACATATTTGAGCACGCCGACATTGCGATCGGTGGTGCCGCCCTTCACAACGTAGAGCGTGTCGGCGAAGGCACTGTTGCGACCGAGGTCTTGCACCAGTCCCTCGAGCGCAGTCCAATATTTCTGGTTGAAGTGACCGACTTGCGGACTCATGTTGCTCATGCGTAGAAGGTCTGGTCGTTGGCTTCTCGCGAGAAGAGCCGGTCGGCCGAGGCCACGAGGTGCCCGTGGTCGTAGCCGTTGAACGAGAGGTCGGAGGGGAGCGCCTCAGCACGGGCCAGCAGCGGGTCGGCGGGGTATTGCGGTTTCTGGGAGTAGGGTTTGCGCCCCACCTTTTTGGGCCGCGTTTCGACATCGAAGCGAAAGGCTACCCAACGGGAGTGGAAGAGCGTGACGTCGTAGTCGACGGCGTAGTTGAGGATGGAGTCAGCGCCGGTGTGGGCGGGCGCCACGCGATGGACGAGGAAGCGTTCGGCGGCGGCACCGGTGAGTTGGGGCATCTCGATGCGTGCTGCGGCACGGCGATCGGCCGCGCTCATTTTGCCCGGTGTGGGCTGTGGAGCAGGATCGGGCGTGGGAACGGGTTGGGACGGTTGGTTCGGCCCGGAGGTGCCCCAATGGATGTCGGGCTTGTTGTCTCGGTCGCAGGCGACGAAGGCCAAAGTGAGACAGCAGAGGGCGAGGAAAAGTCTGTTCATGGGCGTGTTGTGGAAAGAAAACACCGCCCGCACGGGATGCGCGAGCGGTGGAGGGAAGTGGGGATGCGGCCGGCCGACGCTGCGGAAGCGGGGCGGTGGCACGGGTAGGGTTACTGCAGGCCGCCGTTGGAGGTGGTGAGCTGGGCGTCGTCGACGAGGAAGGCGCCGCTACCCTTTTGGTTCATGACGAGTAGACAATGGTCTTGGGCGGTCGAGCTTGAAGGTATAGGGTGACGAGGGACCAAGCGCCTTGGGTCACTGTGGTGGGTTCACTATAGATGTAGTCGGTCCTGTAGTCGGCTACCTTGTGATCGGTCATGATGGCATAGCCGGTTTTGAGGTGGGCATTAGCTTCAGCACCGTAGACATAGTAGGTGAAGGTGTAGGTGCCGGCTTTGAGGCTGAGCTCAGCGTAGGACAGGCGTTTGTTGACCTTGGCGTCGCCGGTGACCTTCACGGCGTATTGTCCACTGTGGGCCGTGCTGCTCTGCGAAAGTGCGGCGTTGCCGATGCTCGACTTCCAAACGGCGGGTGCGGCTCCGTCCCAGTTTTCGAAACCGGCATTGCTCAGGAGATTGTTTCCCGTGGGAGCGGGTGCCGGTGTGGGATCGGGCTTTGGTGTGGGCGTGGGTTGCACGGGTTGGTCGAGGTGGCCGAGAGCGAGCTTCACGTTTTTGATCTGCCAGGTCGATCCGCTCTTGTCGTCGCTGTTATAGCGGAAGGCAATGCGCACTTTCTTGCCGAGGAAAGCTTCGGGGATGTCATAGTTGGCCGCGGTGTAGCTTTTCCAATCTTTGCCTTCCGTCCATTTCTGGTTGAGCACCGTCCATCCGGCTTCGGGTTGGGCGGGGTTGTAGGCGTCGGTGATGAGCAGCTGTTGGTTGGCGTCGGCTTTGTTGTAGCGCAGGATGTATTCGAGTGCCACGTGCGCTCCTTCGGTCTTGGCAGCGGTGAGATCCACTTCGGGGCTGACAAGGTAGTAGGTGCCGGCTGTGGTTTTCTTGGAGGCGTTGTCGTAGCCGGAAGCTTTTGGCCGATTTGAAATCGATCTTCCATGCGCCTTCGCCCGAGGTGGTTTGCGAAGTGAAGGCACCGAGGGAGGCGGCGAAGCTCTCATCGATGAGCGGGCCGTTCGTGTTCGGTTGGACGGGTTGTTCGGGCGTGGAGGGCGTCACGGTGCCGCGTTGTACCTTGAGGTTCTTAATTTCCCAAGTAGAACCGCTCTTATCGTCGGTGTTGTAGCGGAAGGCGATGTAGACCTTTTTGCCGAGGAAGGCGGCGGGCACGGCGATTTTCTCGTTGGCGAACGTCTTCCAATCACTGCCTTCCGTCCATTTCTGGTTGAGCACCGTCCAACCTTGGTCGGGGTGCGCGGGATCGAAGTGGTCAGCGATGAGGAGTTGCTGATTTTCGTCGCCTTTGTTGTAGCGCAAGATGTAGTCGAGCGTCACATACGCGTTTTTCCACGCCGGTGAGGTCGACCTCGGAGCTGACCAGGTAGTAGGTGCCGCCGTCGTCTTCTTGGCAGCGTTGTCATAGCCGGAAGCTTTGGCGGTTTTGAAGTCAATTTTCCATGCGCCGTCTCCGGAAGTGGTGTAGTTTTTGAACGAACCGAAGGACGAGGTGAAAGTTTTCTTCGAGCAGCACATCCCTTGACATCGTTGCGATTGGGCTGTTGCTTTTCGGTGGGCAGACCGTAAGGTGAGGGCACGTCTTCGCAGGCGGTGAAAACCGAGGGCGAGGGTGCAGGCGGCAGCGAGGGTGAGAAGCTTATTCATTTGGTCTTATTTTGTGTGGGCGGTGGTGGGTTGAATATCGTCGAGGCTACGCAGTTGCAATTGCCAGTCGGAATAGTAGGAGAGTACGCCGGTGTAGACGCAGCTCGCGGTGGGGATGCGGGTGAAGGAGATGTTGTTGCGCACGGAGGTGCGAATGGTGAATCCGCTGTGCTGTTGTCGAGCATCAGAGTGCGGTCCACTCCGAAACCGGCGTCGTAGAGTGCTTTGGGCGCGAAGATTTTTGGGGAGCGGTTCGAGTTTTTCCGAGAGGGTTCCCTTGGCAGGGGTATTGGCCTCAGCGCCTTGAACCTCTTTGATCTTGCCGCTCACCGTGGCGAGGAGCGGGCAGTTGAGATAGTTGCGATTGCTCTTGTTTTCGAGCCAGCTTGCTGCCGCTGCCGTGGTGAGATCGCGCGGGGTGAGTTCGGGCGCTTTTGGATTGGGCGTGCCGACGAGAGCAATGTGGGTGCTGACGTCTTCGAGCAGCATGGGGCCGAGTCGCAGATTGCCGGCCGAGGTGTAATAGGGACGGCCGATTTTGGGCGTGCGGCTGTAATTGCCGATGTAGAGTCCGTTGAGGTTGATGCGCACGCGCTGTCCGAGTGCAAAATGGGGGAAGAGCGTGGAGGTTTTCACTCCGACGGTGATGCACTGGTCGTCGGGTGCTCCCGGCGTGGACTTGATGTCTCGGAGCACAAGCGTCTGATAGAGGTTGCCTGAGATGTCGTTGGCCACGACAACGCCTTCAAAAATCACGTCTTCTTTGACTTCTTCGAAGGTGTTGTTTCCCGAAATGGGCGCACTGTATTTCTCTTTGACTTGGAGAATGTCGGTGTTTGCCGCCGGCAATTGTTGAGCCGTGATGAGTGCGCGAGCATTGTCGGGCACTTCGTTGTGGTCCATGCACGAACCCAGCGAGAGCGAGAGTGCACCGGCGAGTGCGAGAGAGAGTATGCGATTCATGTGAGTGGCTTTTTAGAACTTGAATCCAACGTTGAGGAAGAAGTTGAAGGGGTTGGCATAGTAGTACTTCGAGTTGCGCGAGAACTTGTAAGCTTTGCCTTCGCCTTTGGTGTACGTTCCGCCGTCTTCCTTATAATAGTAGTCCGAGCGGTTTTGTTCGTATCCTCCCGTGCGGAGTTTCGTGTTGTTGGCGATGTTTTGGAACGCGAGACTCACGATCAAGCTGCGGCCGTGCGCCAGGCGGAAATAGCGTCCGATGCTGAAATCGAACATCACGCCTCCCTTGAACTTTTCTTGTTCGGCAGCATAAGCCGTGACTTCCCGGCCGTTGGCGTCGAAGAGCACGCCACCTTCGCGTTTCACCTCGTTTTCGGTCACGTCATAGGACGGACGTCCTGCGGCGTCGGTGCCGGAAGGCAAGTAGAAGTGCCCGTCGCCGTTGTAGGTGCTGTTGAGTCGGCGGTAGGGAGAGAAGCCGACGTAAACGCGATCATAATAATTGGCCGATGCTTCGAAGAACCAGCCGTTGATGCTGTAGTTCGCGCCGAGCGAAACCGCCGTGAGCGGTGTGCTGCTCACCCGCATGCCGTCGGCAATGACGCGCAAGGGCATGTTTTCCTTCGTCACGGATTCACCACTTTGTTCAGTCGCGCCAATTCGTTGGCGTTCATCCCCTCATAGCTAATTTGCGCGTAGGGATTGTTGGTGTATTTCGCATCGCCGACGGAGGCCAGGAGAAGGAACGAGATTGTTGGTGGCTTGCACGTCGAAGGCCGCCTCCACGCCGTAGTGTTCTTTGCGCACTCCCGTCATGGTGAGGTAGGGTGAAGGTCGACTGCTGGTCGTTGTAGAAAGCACTTTGTTCCACTTGGCGACCGAAGCGCGCGTAGTATCCGCTGAGTTTTCCCACCACGGGACCGAGGCGGAAGGTGTAACTGAGGTCCGCGTCGTAGATGTCTTCATTGGTGAGGTGATCCACAAAATTATTTTGTGCGCGGGGTGCCACGAAAGCATTGCGCGCCAACGGAGCCTGCGTACCGGCGCCGGCACTGAGTGCGATCGTATGGTTGAACGTCGGCGAGTAGGCCACGCCGAGTTTACCACCGCCGCCGAGGAATTTGGCCAATCCACTCTTGCCGAAGCTGTTGTTCTTATAGCGTCCATTCTCCATTCGGCCGTCGCGTTCCATGCTTGTGCCGTCGATATGTCCCGCGAGCGTGATGGTCCAATGGGGAGACGTGAAACGATAGTTGCTCCAGGCCTCAGCTTGGGTCACATCTATATTATAGTCGTAGCCGAAGCGATCGCCTTTGGCAATTTGTCGATTGGGGTGCCGCACGTCGTTTTGGGCTTCGTCGGAAGTGATGCCGTAGTCGTTCACCGCAAACTTGTCGAGGTCGGTGTAGCGCATGGCGCCGAGCAAGTCGGCCATAGTTTTATAGTGCATGCCGTGCGTACGATTGAATTGTACGCCGAGCGCAATGCGGTGGTGCACGTTGAAAGTGTGGTTGAGTGTCGAGCTCAGCGCCCACACACTTTGGTCGTTGTGTCGGCGTTCTTGATAGTAGAGCGCTTCCCCACCCTCTTGTTCGTTGCGGCGGTTGACAAAGTAGAGCTGATCCCAGTCGATCTGTCGGTTCGCCTTGTTGGCCGTCCAGTGTTGGCGAAGTGTTTCCCACTGTTTGAACAGGAAATCCTCGTCCGCCACGTTGTGTTCGTTCGCATTGCTGCGCGTGCCGTCGCTTCCCCACACGTTGCCCACGCCCGAAGGGAAGTTCTTATAATAGTCCGGTCGCGGATCGTAAGCATTGCCATTCCATCCCAGCGACGTTCCGCTGTAGAACGAATAGGTGTAGCCCAAGTTCGTGGTCAGTCGCGTGTCGTTGTTGTCGCTGTTCCAGTCCCACGTGAGGATACTTGTGGGAGCGAAGGCGCGTACCACGCGCGAATTGCGTTTTTCGCCGTTCTGGTAACCCCAGTTCGGGTTGTAGTAGTGCGAGTTGGCCAACCAATAGGCCTCTTCTGTCGAAGCTGCCTGTTGTGCGCGTTCGGTCGGCGCGCCGTAGGTCACGAGCGAAAGCGCATGGTTCGTGCCGAAGCGCTTTTCCGCAGCGAGGAAATAAGCTGCCGAATTGTAGAACGTACCCTCGATCTGCCCTTCTTTTCGCTCCCCGATAACCCACCGAGGCAGCGAGCGCCCAAACCATTGGACATGAGTCCCGTGGCGTAGGTGAAGAGTGCGCGTCCCACATAATTGCGGTTGGTGGCCGAGAGGCTCAATTTCTTGCCTTGGGCAAATTGCGAAGCACGGGTGTTGTAGCTCGTTGCGCCGCCGATGCCCGGAGTGCCGAAGGTGGAAAAGTCATAGGCATTCAACCCCTCGCGGTTGCGTGTGGCGTCATTGAGACCACCGATCGAGGCATAGTTGAAGCGCCCCAACTCCAAGTCGTTGAGTCGCAGCCCGTTCATGTAGGTGTTGGCATACATATTGTCGTAGGCCCGCACCGAAACGCATCGGGCTGAAGCGGAATCCGACGTTGTAGAGAAACGGATCGCTTTTTGGCCGTGACCGATGAAATGGTCTGCGCGAGTCGCCGTCCTCATCGAGTTGCGATTCGGAGAAGGTGAAATCGGCATTGTCGTCTTGAAATCTGACGGTATCGGCCACAGGATGCTGTGCACGTGCCGCGGCACCCGCCACGCACCAAAGTGCGGCCAATAGGAACGTTCCTTTCTTCATGTATCTGAGGAGTCGTAAAGAGGTTATGTGGTTCGCTCGGCAGACTCACCTGCCTTGTTCTGCTGTGCGCGGAGCACCGAAACAAGCGCCCACGTGAGGGTAGTTTTCAATGCGAAGATAGCAAAAAGACGTCGACTCTGCCGCTTTTTCCGCCTTTTTTTTGTCAATGCCCTGTTCCCTCCCCCACATTTTGCGCTCTTCCCACCGAAAAAGCCCCATCGAAGCGGAGCGAATGCGATTTTGTTGTTAAATTTGCTCCGTAATCACCTATTCAGTATGAAGAATTTACTTTCCGCCCTGCTCCTTGTCCTTGCGCTCGGAGTACTTCCCGCCTCAGCACAAAAGAAGGTGCTCTACGGCGTGGGATTTTACAACGTCGAAAACCTTTTCGACACGCAACACGACGCCGGCAAGAACGACTACGAGTTCCTGCCCTCCGGCTCCTACCAGTGGACAGAACAAAAATACACCGCCAAGCTCCACAACATCGCCCAAGTGCTGAGTGAACTTTGTACCGAAGTGGGTACGAAGAAGAACCCCGCCGGCGCCGCCGTCATCGGTCTGAGCGAGGTCGAAAACAGCCACGCGCTCGACGATCTCCTGCGCGAACCCGCCTTGGCCGCTCGCGGTTATCGCTACGTCCATTTCGACGGCCCCGACCGCCGCGGCATCGACGTGGCGCTGCTCTACAACCCCAAAGCCTTCCACCTCGTCGAAGCCCAACTCATCCCCTACATCTACCCCACCGAAAGCCAACCCGACGTGGATCTCGGTTTCTACATTGACGAGAAAGGCCGTGTCAAAGGCTATCCCTACCAAAACGGTCTCCTGCGCGGCGACACCACCTACATCACCCGCGGTTTCCTCACCGTCGAAGGCTATCTGGGGGACGAAAAGTTCTATTTCATCGTCAACCACTGGCCCTCTCGCGGCGCACAGAGCCCCTGTGCGTGAGCGTGCCGGCTACCAAGTGCGCCGCCTCAAGGAAGCCCTCCTCAAGCTAAGACCCCTGATGCACGCATTGTCATCATGGGCGACCTCAACGACGACCCCGGCAACCTCTCCGTCTCCTCGCCCGACGCCCTCGGAGCCAAAAAGCGATAAAAACGCCTGCGGTCCCCACGACCTCTACAACCCCTGGTACGACATGCTCTACAAACAAGGCGTAGGCACCCTCTACTACCGTGGCAAGTGGAATCTCTTCGACCAGATCATTTTCACGGGCAACCTGCTCCAGGACAAAGACAAAACGCGGCTGCATCTGCTGACCAACGCCGTCTTCTCGCGCGACTACCTCTTGCAAACCGAAGGTAAATACAAAGGTGCACCCAAACGCACCACTGCCGGCGGCACTTGGCTCAATGGCTATTCCGACCACCTGCCCACGCAGATCTTCCTCGTCAAGGATGCCCGCTAACTTCAACACAAACGCCTAAACATAATCTTTCCACTCGTGGCACAGAAACCCTGCAATTCCCCAAAAGGCACCCGCGATTTCGGCTTTTGTCGAAATGGCACGCCGCAACTATATCTTCGACACCATCCGCAGCGTCTATCGACTTTACGGCTTCAGCCAGATCGAAACCCCCGCCATGGAGAAACCTCTCCACCCCTCATGGGCAAATAGTGGTGAGGAAGGCGACAAACTCCTCTTCAAAAATTCCTCAACAGCGGCGACTTCACCCTGCTCCGTCTCCACCGCCGACTACGAAGCCGCCTCAGCACCCGCACTGCCGCCAAGTTCTGCGAGAAAGGACTGCGTTACGACCTCACCGTCCCCTTCGCCCGTTTTGTGGTGCAGCACCGCGAGGAACTCACCCTCCCCTTCAAGCGCTACCAGATCCAACCCGTATGGCGTGCTGACCGTCCGCAGAAAGGCCGTTATCGCGAGTTCTACCAGTGCGATGCCGACGTTGTCGGTTCCGATTCGCTTCTCAATGAGGTCGAACTCATGCAGATTGTCGACGAAGTCTTCACCCGCTTCGGCATCCGTGTCGCCATAAAGATTAACAACCGCAAAAATCCTCACCGGCATTGCCGAAGTGATCGGTGCAGCCGATAAGATTGTCGACATCACCGTGGCTATCGACAAACTCGACAAGATCGGTCTCGACAAGGTCAACGAAGAACTCGCCGCCGCCGGCCTTCCGACGAACAAATCGCACGCCTCCAACCCATCATCTCCCTCTCCGGCAGCAACGCAGAGCAACTCTACACCATGCGCAGCGTCTTGGCCGAAAGCGAAGTCGGTTTGCGCGGTTGCGACGAAGTAGCCTTCGTGCTCGAAGCCCTCGGCGACAGCCTCCGCAACGCGCTCGAACTCGACCTCACCCTCGCCCGCGGCCCTCAACTACTACACCGGCTGCATCTTCGAAGTCAAAGCCCTCGATGTCGAGATCGGCAGCATCACCGGCGGTGGTCGTTACGACAACCTTACCGGCATCTTCGGTCTCCCCGGTCTTTCCGGTGTGGGCATCTCCTTCGGTGCCGACCGCATCTACGACGTGCTCAACCAGCTCGAGCTCTATCCTGCCGACACCGACACGGGCGTCGAACTGCTCTTCATCAATTTCGGCTCCGCCGAAGCCGCTCGCTGCCTCGAATTGGCGCGCACCACCCGTGCCGCCGGCATTTCCACCGAGGTCTATCCAGATGCTGCCAAAATGAAGAAGCAAATGGCCCTACGCCAACGCGCGCCACATCCCCTTCGTTGCCCCTCATCGGTGAGAACGAGTTGCAACAAGGCCTCGTCACGCTCAAGAATATGACCACCGGCGAGCAGTCGCAACTCACTCCCGAGCAACTGCTCGAGCATCTTCGCGCTTGAGTCCCCTCCCACGGCACGCGCTAAGCCGATAACACAACACACCGCGCCCGAACCTTTACCACTTTTGGCAATCGTTCGGGCGCGGTATTTTTGTATCTCGCCACAAAGGCGAAGTCTTTTTCATGCGCAGTGCAACAACAGAGTTACTCCCTGTGAGCGCCACGCTACAAAACCCGCAGCGTGGCGCTTTCGTCAATAGGTTTTCTTCTCACGGGTACCGGTCTCACTTTATGGATAGCGCAAGAAGAGAGGAAATCTTTGGAGCAGTGTCATGGTTTGACCGTCTTCTTTCCGTTCACGACAGACACTCCGTTCGGCAAATGTTTCCGTGCTCCGCGCTTGCGTGCAGCGGGTAGATGTGCTGCGCGCGGTCTGTACCTTTCCACCGTAGTGGGTTTAGCGGTGAAATAGCCCGTTTCGGATTAGCCATCATAACATCTGTATTTTTTCCGTCGTAGGATACTGCGCCCTTCAACTTCGGATTGCAGAAGAACATATCGTCTGATTTAGGGCAACTCCAAGCTGTATTGCTGTAGATGGTCGTCAGCGCCGGACAAGCGAAGAACATCCAACTCATGTCAGTTACGTTTTGTGTTTCAAAGTTCTTCAGATCGAGAGAAGTCAAAGCTGAGCAACCGGAGAACATGCCCTCGCATATTGGTGACATTTTTGTGTGTTGAAGTGCTGCAAGTCGAGAGAAGTCAAAGCTGAGCAACCGGAGAACATGCCCCCGCATATTGGTGACATTTTGTGTGTTGAAGCTCTTCAGGGTTGAGAGAAGTCAACGCCGAGCAACCATAGAACATCTGACACATATCAGTTACTTTTTGTGTGTTGAAATTCTGCACGTCGAGAGAAGTCAAAGCCGAGCATTGGGCGAACATTCCACTCATGTCGGTTACATTTTTGTGTTGAAGTTCTGCACGTCGAGAGAAGTTAGCGCAGCAACTATGGAACATCAAAACATATTTGTTACTTTTTGTGTGTTGAAGTTCTGCACGTCGAGAGAAGTCAAAAGCCAAGCAATGGGCGAACATGAGGCTCATTTCGATTACGTTTTGTGTATTGAAGTGCTGCAGATCGAGTGAAGTCAGTGCTGCGCAATTCCAGAACATACCGTACATGTCGGTTACATTTTGTGTATTGAAGTTCTGCAGATCGAGTGTTTTCAGCGCCTTACAATCATCGAACATAATGCGCATATCGGTTACGTTTTGTGTGTTGAAGTGCTGCAGATCGAGTGAAGTCAGCGCCGAGCACCGCCGGAACATGCCCTTCATATTGGTGACATTTTGTGTGTTGAAGTGCTTCAGATCGATCGACGTCAGCGCAGAGCAACCATAGAACATCTTACTCATGTCTTTCACTTCCGAAGTGTTGAGATACTCCATCCCTTCTATCTGCTTGAGTGCCTTACAATCGTAAAACCACTTCGCAGTGGTGGTGGGACGGAAGTCTCGGAACGAAGCATCGAACACCACACGCGTGGTGGTCGTATCTACCTCCAGGCTTGTTCCTGCCCATCCGGGGAAGGTACCATCAAATATAACACTCTTTGTCTCCTCGATCCCCCATGTCGTGCCGGTGCGGGTGGCACGCAGTGCATCGTAGTAGAAGGTGAGCGTCGTCTCGTCCTCGCTTTGTGACACATAGGCCTCGCGGGTTTGCGCTTGCGCACTCAGCGGAGTGGCGAGCAGAAGACAAATCAGTGCGAAGAACACCGCACAGCAATAACATAAATAGTGAATCATACGGTAGCGCTCCTCCATTTCTTTCCCCAATCGGGGGAAGTCGCCTTCGGGAGCAGGGGCGGTGAAAAGAATGAGTGAGATGATTTTTTCTGATTGTAAACGGATGCCGTGGAAGTCCTCCTGTCCGGCACAAGCGCGGCAAGCAATTCTACGGAAGTCGATGACTTTTTCGGGATCTTCTCACGGGTACCGGTCTCACTTATGGACAGTGCAAGAAGAGAGGAAATCTTTGGAGCAGTGTCATGGTTTGACCGTCTTCTTTCCGTTCACGACCTGCACTCCGTCCGGCAACTGTTTCCGTGCTCCGCGCTTGCTTGCAGCGGGTAGATGGGCTGCGCTGCGTCTGTTCATTTTCTCCGTAGCGGGTTTAGCGGTGAAATAGCCCGTTTCCGGATTAGCCATCTTTGCGTCGACCTTGTTCTTATCATAGGCGACTGCGCCCTTCAACTTCGTACAACCGGCAAACATATTTTCTGACTCCCGGCACTGCCAAGTGGTATTGCAGTGGATAGCAGTCAAGCCCGAGCAATCATAGAACATCCTACCCATGTCAGTGACGTTTTGTGTGTTGAAGTGCTGCAGGTCGAGCGAGGTCAGCGCCTTGCAATCAGTGAACATCCAACTCATATCGGTTACGTTTTGTGTATCGAAGTGCTGTAGATCGAGAGAAGTCAAACCCAAGCAATCTTTGAACATCCCACTCATGTCTGTGACGTTCTGTGTGTTGAAGTGCTTCAGATCGATCGAGGTCAGCGCCACGCAAGTTTCGAACATCCCCTCCATGTGGGTTACGTTTTGTGTATCGAAGTTCTTCAGATCGAGAGACGTCAGCGCCCAGCAACCGGAGAACATCCCCTCCATGTTGGTTACGTTTTGTGTATTGAAGTTCTTCAGATCGAGCGAAGTCAGCGCCCTGCAATTGAAGAACATCAAACCCATTTTAGTGACGTTCTTTGTGTTGAAGTTCTTCAGATCCAGCGACGTCAGCGCCCAGCAACCGGAGAACACCCCACTCATGTTGGTTTGCGTTCTTTGTGTTGAAGTTCTTCAGATCCAGCGACGTCAGCGTCCAACAATCGGAGAACATCCCACTCATGTCAGTGACGTTCTGTGTGTTGAAATTCTTCAGGTCGAGAGAGGTCAGTGCCTTGCAACCATTGAACATCGAGCTCATGTTGGTTACGTTTTCTGTGTTGAAGCTCTTCAGGTCAATAGAAGTCAGCGCCCAGCAACCATTGAACATCGAGCTCATGTCAGTGACGTTCTTTGTGTTGAAGTCCTTCAGGTCCAGCGAAGTCAGCGCTACGCAATCGGAGAACATCCAACTCATGTCAGTGACGTTCTGCGTGTTGAAGTCCTTCAGATCCAGCGACTTCAGCGCCATGCAATCGGAGAACATCGAGCTCATATTAGTGACGTTTTGTGCGTTGAAGTTCTTCAAGTCGAGCGACGTCAGCGCCTTGCATCGGTAGAACATCGAGCTCATGTTAGTGACGTTCTGTATGTTGAAGTTCTTCAGATCCAGCGAAGTCAGTGCCCTGCAATCGGAGAACATCGAGCCCATATTAGTGACGTTCTGTGTGTTGAAGTTCTTCAGATCCAGCGACTTCAGCGCCTCGCAATTGGAGAATATCGAGCTCATGTTAGTGACGTTCTGTGTGTTGAAGTTCTTCAGATCCAGCGACGTCAGCGCCCAACAATCGGAGAACATCCCACTCATGTCAGTGACATTTTGTGTGTTGAAGCTCTTCAGATTAAGAGAAGTCAGCGCCACGCAACCATCGAACATCGAGCTCATATTAGTGACGTTTTGTGTGTTGAAGCTCTTCAAGTCGAGAGAAGTGAGCTCATGGCAACGAGAGAACATCCTACTCATGTCAGTGACGTTTTGTGTGTTGAGGTTCTTCAGGTCGAGCGACGTCAGCTCCCAGCAACCATCGAACATCGAGCCCATATTAGTGACGTTCTGTGTGTTGAAGTTCTTCAGATCGAGAGAAGTCAGTGCCGAGCAATCTTTGAACATCCTACTCATGTCAGTGACGTTCTGTGTATCGAAGTTCCTCAGGTCAATAGAAGTCAGTGCCTCGCAAGCGGCGAACATGAAGCCCATGTCGGTTACGTTTTGTGTCTTGAAGCTCTTCAGGTCGAGCGACGTCAGCGCCTCGCAAGCGGCGAACATGCCCCTCATGTCTTTCACTTCCGCAGTGTTGAGGTATTCCAGTCCTTCTATTTTCGTGAGAGCTTTACAATGATAGAACCACGCGGCGGTGGTGGTGGGACGGAAATCTCGGAACGACGCATCGAACACCACACGTGTGGTGGTATTGTTTATCACCTTCCATGTTCCTGCCCATGCGGGGGAGGTTCTCTCTCTCTCCTGTTGGTAGGTTCTCTCTCTCTCCTGTTGCATCTCCCCAATCCCCCAAGTCGTGCCGGTGCGGGTGCCTCGCAGTGCATCGTAGTAGAAGGTGAGTGTCGTCTGGTCCTCGCTTTGTGCCACATAGGCCTCGCGGGTTTGCGCTTGCGCACTCAGCGGAGTGGCGAGCAGGAAACTAAATAGTGCGAAGAGCATCGCACAGCAATAGCGTAAATAGTGGGTCATACGGTAGCGCTCCTCCATTTCTTTCCCTGATCGGGGAAAGTTGCCTTTGGGAGCAGGGGCGGTGAAAAGAATGAGTGAAATGAATTTTTCTGATTGTAGACGGATGCCGTGGAAGCCCTCGTGCGCGGCACAAGCGCGGCAAGAAATTCTACGGAAGTCGATGAATTTTTCGGGATCTTCTCATAGGTACCGGTCTCACTTATGGATAGCGCAAGAAGAGAGGAAATCTTTAGAGCAGTGTCATTGTTTGACCGTCTTCTTTCCGTTCACGGCCTGCACTCCGTCCGGCAACTGTTTCCGTGCTCCGCGCACGCGCTTGCTTGCAGCGGGTGATGTGCTGCGCATCGTCAGCACCCATTCACCTGCTTTCCACCATGGTGGGCTGAGCGGTGAAATAGCCCGTTTCGGGATTAGCCATCTCTGCGTCGACCTTGTTCTTGTCATAGGCGACTGCACCCTTCAACTGCGTACAACCGGCAAACATATTTTCTGATTCCGGGCACCACCAAGTGGTATTGCAGTTGATGGTCGTCAGCGCCGCGCAATAAGAGAACATCTCCCTCATGTCAGTGACGTATTGTGTATCGAAGTTCTTCAGATCGAGAGAAGTCAACGCCGAGCAAACCGGAGAACATCAAGCTCATGTTGGTGACGTTCTCTGTGTTTGAAGTTCTTCAGATCCAGCGACGTCAGCGTCCAGCAATCGAAGAACATCCAACTCATGTCAGTGACGTTCTGTGTGTTGAAGTTCTTCAGATCGAGAGAAGTCAACGCCTTGCAATAGGAGAACATGCCCTCCATATTGGTGACATTTTTTGTGTGTTGAAGTGCTGCAAGTCGAGAGACGTCAACGCCTCGCAACTGAAGAACATCCCATCCATGTTGGTTACGTTCTGTGTGTTGAAGTGCTGCAGATCCAGCGACGTCAGCCTCCCGCAACTGAAGAACATGTTACTCATGCGTCAGTGACGTTCTGTGTGTTGGAAGTTCTTCAGATCCAGCGACGTCAGCGTCCCTGCAATCGGAGAACATCTTCCTCATGTCGGTTACGTTCTGTGTGTTGAAGTTCTTCAGATCCAGCGAAGTCAGCGCCCAGCAATCATCGAACATCGAGCTCATGTCAGTGACGTTTTGTGTGTTGAAGTTCATCAGATCCAGCGACTTCAGCGCCCCGCATTTGGCGAACATGGAGTTCATGTCAGTGACGTTCTTTGTGTTGAAGTTCTTCAGATCGAGTGAAGTCAGCGCTTTGCAATCGTAGAACATGTAGCTCATGTCTTTCACTTCTGAGGTATTGAGATACTCCAGCCCTTCTATCTGCTTGAGTGCTTCACAACAATAAAACCACTTCGCGGTGATGGTGGGACGGAAGTCTCGGAACGAAGCATCGAACACCACCCGCGCGGTGGTGGTATAGTCTGCCACGTCCCATGTTTCTGCCCAAGCAGGGACGGGGATGTCTCCCTCTTTTTTCGTCTCCTCGATCCCCCATGTCGTGCCGGTGCGAGTGGCACGCAGTGCATCGTAGTAGAAGGTGAGCGTCGTCTTGTCCGCACTTTGTGCCACATAGGTCTCGCGGGTTTGCGCTTGCGCACTCAGCCGAGTGGCGAGCAGAAGACAAATCAGTGCGAAGAATATCGCACAGCAATAACATAAATAGTGAATCATACGGTAGCGCTCCTCCATTTCCTTTCCCCAATCGGAGGAAAGTCGCCTTCGGGAGCTGGGGCGGTGATGAAAAAATATTTTTGATGAATTGACGGCATGAGTGCTTGCGCTGTGAAAGCATCCCGCCCTGAGCCTAAACGGTGCAGAACTTGCTACTGCTAAGGCACATTTGCGTGACTAAGTGTGCTGTTATTATATTGATCGTGGCAAAGATATGAAAAATATAGGTGTTGTCAGAATAATAACTCTGAAACAAGTCGCGTTAAAAGCATCGTGCAGCAAAAATTTCACACACCACCGAAACGCGCTCAGAAAGCCTTCTGAAAAACTCCTCGACAACGTGACCAAAACAAGCCGCCTTTCGCTGAAAACTCCGCTGCTTTTCTGCACAACTCCGCTTGGATTCACTCGTCACCGCGACACAGGGCAGAGACACCCGAAAATGACTCCTTGTTTCGCGCGTGTACGCGTACGCGCCTGTCAGTCAGTTTCTGTTTTTTCCCTTCACCTCTTCACCCTTGTTTCGCAAGTTGCTGATTCATAGTGAGATGAGGGTGAAGGGTTGGGGCGGTGAACCTTCACCCCGGCATTCACCCGTTGCCGAATGCGATCGCACAAGTTCGGCGCGTGTCGCAGCCCTCTGCCGGAGGGCTCACAGTGCACTGAAAACAAAGCCCCGAACCATCGATGCCGAAGTAAAGGCGCGGTGAAGGGACTGCGAGCAAAAGTCTTCACACTTATCGCGTTGTGAGTGTGAGGGTTACGACATGTGGGTGAAGGAGTGAAGACAAAAATCGAAAACCGCCTGACGAGCGCGCACGCGTACGCGCGTGAAAATGCGAGGCTGCGTGTTCGAGAGCCGATGCAAGAGAGCCAAAGCCGTCCGAGAGCGTGAATTTCCAGTCTGCGATGGCACAACGAGCGAAAAAAGCCGAGAAATCACGCCGTGTTCGTGCTTTTCTCTCTACCTTTGCACACGCTCCCCTTGTCGCACCGCGACAGAGGCTCCTTAGTCTATATTTGGTGCGCGGCCGCCTTCGCAGTCGCCCCTCCCTTTCATTCACTCAACGTTCCACTCGACATGTGGTTTGTCGACCTCCTCACCCGTCCCTCCGCCATTCAGGCCGTCATCGTCTTGTCGGCCGTTTGCGCCCTCGGTCTCTCGCTGGCTAAGTTTCGTTTTCGCGGCATCAGCCTCGGCATCACGTTCGTGTTCTTTGCCGGCATTCTGGCCGGCGCCCTCGGACTGAAACTCGATCCGCAGATGCTCTCCTATGCCGAGAGCTTCGGACTCATTCTTCGTGTATGCCCTCGGTTTGCATGTAGGTCCCGGTTTTTGTCACCACGTTCCGTCACGGTGGCACCATCCTCAATCTGCTGAGCATCGGTGTGGTGCTGATCGGCACGGTGCTGGCCGTGGTGATCGCCCTGGCGGGGTGGATGCCCTTCACCGATTTGATGGGTGTGCTCTGCGGTGCCACAACCAATACCCCCGCGCTGGGTGCGGCACAGCAGACGCTCAAGCAACTCGGCCAACCGTCGGCCGTTGCCGCCCTGAGCTGTGCGGTGACCTACCCCATCGGCATGATCGGCGTCATCATTGTGCTGGTCATCATGCGCGGTTGGTTGCAGCGTCACGACCACGCCAAAGAGGACGACAACGACGAAGAAGCCTACATCACCTCCTACTGCGTGCGCAATCCCGCCCTGTTTGGGCACACCATCCACGACATCGTGTCGCATGCCGAATATACCCGTTTTGTGGTGTCGCGATTGTGGCGCGAAGGCAAGGTGCTCATGCCCAGCGCTTCGACCGAAGTGCGCGAAGGCGACCGCTTGCTCATCATCACGCGCAAGGCGCAGGTACACGCGCTGACCAATCTTTTCGGTGAGCACGAAACGAAAAACTGGATGGAGGAAAACATCGACTGGAACGCCATCGATGCGCATTTCATTTCGCGCCACGTGCTCATCACCCGCCCGGAGATCAACGGTAAGAGCCTGCGCGATCTCAATTTGCGCTACCTCTATGGGGTGACGGTGAGTCGCATCAAGCGCGACGACCTGCGCCTACTCGCCACCCCCGACCTCATGTTGCGCATGGGCGACCGCGTGACGGTGGTGGGACATGCCGACAGCATCGAACAAGTGGTGCGATTGCTCGGCAACGAAGTGCGTTCGCTCGAAGAGCCTAACATGGTCACCATTTTCTTGGGCATTGTGCTCGGCTTACTACTCGGCAGTATCCCCATCAGCGTGGGGTTGAACTTCCCCATCAGCCTCGGTTTGGCCGGCGGTCCCATCATCATGGGCATTCTCATCGGCGCCTACGGTCCGCGATTGCACATGGTCGCCTACACCACGCAGTCGGCCAACCTCTTGATGCGTTCGCTCGGGCTGTCGATGTACCTGGCCTGTCTGGGGCTGGATGCGGGTGGCGATTTCTTGGCCACGGTGATGCAGCCGGCTGCGTTGCAATGGATCGGTTTCGCCGCTTTGCTCACCGCAGTCCCGCTGGCCGTGGTGGCCGTGGTGGCCGTGGTGTGGCGTCGCAAGTCGTTTGCCACGACGGCGGGCATGCTTTGCGGCGCAATGGCCAACCCGATCGCCTTGGGCTATGTGAACGACACGATCGAGGGCGACAAGGCCTCGTTGGCCTATGCCGCAGTCTACCCGCTCGCCATGTTCCTGCGTGTGATCATCGCGCAAATCATGGTGATGCTCTGGTTCACCTGATGCGGGTGCCGTCTGCACGCGTTCCCTTTGTCCACTTTCTTCCCACAACGCCTTCGGCGCGATCCGACTGTTAACCGGATCGCGCCGAAATGCCTATCTTGCAGAACGACAACTTCCAATTCCTTGTGTGTAAAAATGCAAGGTTTGAAAGTCCTTTTTTGTTGATTTGTTTTGTGTGTAGATGATAAAGTGGTAATTTTGTCGTCAAATCCTTCGGTTTTTTGCCGTCGGAAAGGTATGAAATCCACACAATTCCTACATTTTCCGCTTCGCTTGCGCCTGTCGTTTCGCGCTGCGGTGGTTGAGTGCCGCCCCTCCGCATCATTCACATAGACTTCTTTCTCCGTTTCGGGGCGTGCTGTATTGTTGTTCTCTCTGTTTGCCGTTGTCATGACGCTCTTCCTTCTGCTTGCCATTTTGCTCGGTCTCGTCATCCCCTATTTCCAGCGCCGTCGTGCTCGTCTCACTTATAGTGCACACCGGCGCCGACACTATTTGCGCAAGGCCCGCCACACCGTCTACTGGGGCGTGGGTTGCCTTTGCGTGGCCTTCCTGCTCTGGTTTTTCAAAATCCGTTTGTGAAGTCGGATCCCCCACCTTAAGTCGTAAAATCAAATTGTTGTGTTGTTTTTTTCGCATGAGCAGAGTCCGTGTGGTGTTTTAATCTTATATTTGCACGGATATCCGTGTGTAGCGGAAAAAGCAGCACAACGGCATACCCCTGTCTACTGCGAAATCACAATCTAATCATACCCATCTCATGTCCAAATCCAAACACTACAACGGGCTTTCTGCGCGCGAAGTGGAGGAAAGCCGTGCACGCCACGGTGAACGTCCTCACTCCCCCGGAGAAAACCCCGCTTTGGAAGCGTTTCCTCGAAAAGTTTGAGGATCCGATCATCATCATCCTGCTCATCGCAGGCGTCTTCTCGTTGCTCATCTCGTGCTACGAGTTTTTCGGTCTCGACAAGGAAGCCACGGTCTTTTTCGAACCGATAGGTATCTTTGTCGCCGTGCTGCTTTCGACGGGACTGGCCTTCACTTCGAGCTCAAAAGCCAATCAGGAATTTGAGATCCTCAACCAGGTGAACGACGAAGAGCGGTGCGCGTGATTCGTGAGGGCAACACGGTCGAGGTGCCCAAATGTGACATCGTGGTGGGCGACATCGTGATGATCGGCACGGGCGACGACATCCCGGCCGACGCTGAGCTGCTCGAATCGGTGCAACTCACCGTCGACGAATCGACTTTGACCGGCGAACCCCTCTGTGCCAAGACCACGGTCGAGGCCGATTTTGACGCCGAAGCCACTTTCCCCTCCAACCACGTGCTGCGCGGCACGAAGGTGATGGCCGGACACGGCATTTGCCGCGTCTTGGCAGTCGGCGATGCCACCGAAAGCGGCAAAGTGTTTGAGGCCGCACAAATCGACGACAGTGTGAAAACACCGCTCAACGAGCAACTCGACCGTTTGAGCAACCTGATCACCAACATCAGCTACGTCTTGGCGGTGCTCATCATTGTGGGCCGCGTGGTCATGTACTTTGTCAGCGGAAGCGAGTCTGTCGGTTTCCAATGGGTGGACTTTGCCTCCTACCTGCTCAGCACGATCATGATTGCCGTGACGGTGATTGTGGTGGCCGTACCCGAAGGTTTGCCGATGGCCGTGACCCTCAGTTTGGCCTACTCCATGCGCCGCATGTTCCGTACGGGCAACCTCGTGCGCAAGATGCATGCTTGCGAAACCATGGGCGCCACGACAGTCATTTGCACTGACAAAACCGGAACGCTGACCCAGAACCGCATGACGGTGGCCGAAGCTGCCTTCCCCTCGCTGCCCGATCAGCAACTCGGCGCGAACGAAGAGAGCGAACTCATCGCCGAAGGCATCGCGGTGAACAGTACGGCGACGCTCGACCTGAGCGATGCGGCGCACCCCTCCGTGTTGGGTAATCCCACAGAGGGCGCTTTGCTGCTCTGGCTTCACAGTCAATCGCGCGACTACCGCACGTTGCGCGAAGCTTCCAAGACGTTGGTGGAACTTCCCTTTGCCACGGAACGCAAATACATGGCGGCTGTGGTCGAATCGGGTGTGCTCGACGGACGTCGCGTGCTCTATGTCAAGGGAGCTCCCGAAATCGTGCGTTCGCTCTGTGCCAAGGCCGTGGGCGACGAATCGGTCGAAATGCTCAACGAACGACTCTTGGGCTATCAGCGACAAGCCATGCGCACGCTCGGCTTCGCCTATCAGGTGCTCGAAGGCGACGAACAAGCGATCGATGACGAGCGCGGTGTGGTGCGAGGATCTCACCTATCTGGGCACAGTGGCCATTGCCGACCCCGTTCGTCCCGATGTGCCCGAGGCCGTGGGCGAATGTCTGTCTGCCGGCATTGATGTGAAGATCGTCACCGGCGATACCTCGGCCACTGCCGCGGAAATCGGTCGACAGATCGGTCTCTGGGGCGAGCATCACGACGACCGTGCCATCATCACCGGACCGGAATTCGAGGCGCTCAGCGACGAAGAGGTTTACGATCGCGTGAACGACCTCAAAATCATTGCGCGTGCACGTCCGCTCGACAAGAAACGCCTCGTCGAAACGCTCCAGAAGCGCGGACAAGTGGTGGCCGTGACGGGCGACGGCACCAACGACGCCCCTGCACTCAAAACGGCACACGTCGGTTTGTCGATGGGCGACGGCACCTCGGTGGCGAAAGAAGCCAGCGACATCACGATCACTGACAACTCGTTCTCAGTATCGGCCGCGCGGTGATGTGGGGCCGCTCGCTCTACCAAAACATCCAGCGTTTCATCCTCTTCCAAATGACGGTGAACGTAGCCGCTTGCTTCATTGTGTTGGCAGGTGCCTTCATGGGCACAGATTCGCCGCTCACGGTGACGCAGATGCTTTGGGTGAACCTCATCATGGACACGTTTGCTGCCATGGCGCTGGCTTCGCTGCCGCCTGCTGAGCGGGTGATGCACGACAAGCCCCGCGATCGCAATGCCTTCATCATCGATGGCGGCATGAAGCGCATGATTCTCGTCACGGGCGGCATCTTCTTCCTCCTGCTCCTCAGTTTCGTCTACGTTTGCGAGCACGCCGATGTGACTTCGCTCACCGATCTGTGCAACCTGCAGTTCGGCACGGGAATGGGGCTCTCGGCTTTGGAGAAAAGCTACATCTTCACGTTCTTCGTGATGCTCCAATTCTGGAACATGTTCAATGCCCGCGCTTATCTCACGGGACAATCGGCCTTCCACTTCAAGCAGTGCAAGAGCTTTTTGTTCATCTTGCTGGTGATCTTGGTCGGTCAGATTCTGATCGTCACCCTCGGCGGTCAGATGTTCAGCGTGACGCCGCTGCCCCTCCAAGATTGGGCCATCCTCATCGGCTGTACTTCGGTCGTACTTTGGATCGGTGAGTTGGTTCGCCTCTTCCGCAAATAAGTGAAGACTTAGCGAATAGCACTACAAACACAACACAATAGCAAAAGGCTGAAGTCCTGATTGGGACTTCAGCCTTTATTGGGTAGTGAGCCGGCAGTTTCGAAAAACGTCGTATATTTGCAATTTCGAGTCGGCGCTCAGTAAGCCGAGCGCAGCATGGAAACCGATCCGGTGAGGTGGTGATCCGTCTGCGGTGAAAACATTACAGAAAATACAACGCATGAACTCTTCTCAGAACTATGTTTGGCGAATCGCCAAGCGATTTTTCAACGCCTTGCCCGATAAAACCGACGAAACAGCCATCGTGGAGCAGATCAGCGACGGGGTCACTTTTCGCGGCGCGAACCTTTGGGTGCTCATCTTTGCTATTTTCATCGCCTGCCTCGGCTTGAACCTCAATTCCACGGCGGTGATCATCGGCGCGATGCTCATTTCGCCCCTCATGGGCCCGATCATCGGTATGGGGTTGGCCGTGGGACGAGCCGATCTCGAGTTGCTCAAACGCTCGCTGACCAACTATGGTGTGTCCACGGTGATCAGTGTGCTCACCGCCGCGCTCTATTTTCAGCTCACCCCGCTCACCGAGGCGCAATCTGAACTCCTGGCGCGCACCTCTCCCACGCTCTACGATGTGCTGATCGCCCTTTTCGGCGGCGCGGCGGGCATCTTGGCGCTCTCTACCGGCGGGAAAGGCAACGTCATCCCGGGAGTGGCCATCGCCACCGCCCTCATGCCGCCGCTCTGCACGGCGGGCTACGGGTTGGCAATGGGCGAATGGTCGTTCTTCTTCGGCGCATGCTACCTCTTTTTCATCAACACCGTCTTCATCGCCCTCGCCACTTACGTGGGTGTGCGCCTGTTGCAATTTAAGCCCAAGCAGTTTGTGGACAAGGCTCGCTTGGCGGTCGTGAATCGCTACATCGCCGTCATTGTTGTGGTCACGATGCTGCCGGCGGTCTACATGACGACACAAATCATTCGCCAAAGTGTGCTCGCAAATCAAGTGAAACAGTTTGTCAAACAAGAACTGAATCAGCCGGGCACGCGCATTCTCTCAGAACAGGCCGACCGCGAAACGAAAACCCTCAACGTGGTGGCTTTTGGAGCAGCCCCTGCCGAACGAAAATGATCGAAGCGGCGCGTCAGCGCCAGCAGATTATCAGTTGGCCGACTACCAACTGAATGTGATTCAAGGCGCACAGTCCGACAGTTTGCTCTTGGCGCGCAACAATGCCGGCACGCAACAAAGTCTTTCGGGGCTGGATCAGCAACAACTGGCCTTGCAAACGGAGCGCGTGGCGCAGCTCGAACGCGAAACCGCCGACTATCGCCGACTCGATGCATTGGCTCGCGAAATCGCTGGTGAGGTGAAAGCCGTTTGCCCCAAGGTGGAAAGCATCGGTCTGTCGAAAATCACGGAAACACCCGTCGACAGCGGTGCCGTTCGCTCCTATGTCTTGGCCGTGGCCAACAGTCGTACGCCCCTTCCCGCGACCGACCGCGACCGACTGGCGCAATGGCTCAAAGTGCGTACGCAGGCCGACAGTTTGCGCTTGGTGACGGCCGAAGTCCGCTGATCGGACCTTGAACTCTTTGAGCAGCGTCAACGGGTCATCAAGGGTTGGTTTCCAATGAATCCCAACCGCCGCGACGTATATCCGGCCGACGCTGTGCCCTTCGGCGGCTATGCTCGACGGACGTCGCGTGCGCTATGTCAAGGGAGCTCCAGAAATTGTGCGTTCGCTCTGTGCTAAGGCCGTGGGCGACGAATCGGTCGAAACGCTCAACGAACGACTCTTGGGCTATCAGCGACAAGCCCCGCGATCGCAATGCCTTCATCATCGATGGTGGCATGAAGCGCATGATTCTCGTTACGGGCGGTATCTTCTTCCGCCTGCTCCTTGGTTTCGTCTACGTTTGCGAGCATGCCGATGTGACTTCGCTCACCGATCTGTGCAACCTGCAGTTCGGCACGGGAATGGGGCTCTCGGCTTTGGAGAAAAGCTACATCTTCACGTTCTGCGTGATGCTCCAATTCTGGAACATGTTCAATGCCCGCGCTTATCTCACGGGACAATCGGCCTTTCCCACCAAAACTCCCCTCTTTCGACGGAAAGAGGGGAGTTTTTCGTTGAGTCCACCTTGTTTTGTGCAAAAAGTGGCAAGGGAGTGAGGAGCGGCGGGAGGCCGCGTTGCAAAAGTCGGAGATTAACGGCGAACTCGTGCGATGCCCGTGAAGTCACCGCGGGTGATTTGTACGTCTTTCGCGCAACGATAGAGTGCGTCTTTCTGCATTTCGCAGTCGTTGGGGAGATAGACGCGCTTCAAGTTGGGGCAAGATTCCACGGCATAGCTCTCCATCACTTTCGTACCCGGTACAATCACGAGTTGTTCGATGCTGTTGTGACGCGCAATGATGTTCTTTTTCGAGGCGTTCGATGGGTTGGAGTTTCACACTCTTCATGGCGGCGGGAATGAAGACGAGCGATTCGATTTTTCTTCATCCAGTTTTTTTGGTGTAGACCACACCGTCCTTGGCCGCGAATTTTGTGTTTTGGTCTTCGACAAACACGGTCTCGACGTTTGTTCCTCTCTCGGCCAGGCTCACCACTTGGTCGTCGCCGAGCGAAACAATGTTGCGACCGAGATAGACTTGCTTCACGTTTTTGGGGAGATCTTGGTGGGGAATGAAGGCCGAGACGCGGAGTTTGTGCGTGGAGAAGGGCACGGTGAGAATGTCGCCCGAGGACTTGACGCGCGAAACGTTGAGGTGGCCTTGGAAGAAGTCATAGCCGAACTGGTCGTCTTCGAAGACCTCGATGTCGGTGCGCAGCGGTTGGAGATGCTTGTAGGTATCGATCTTGTCCATTTCGAAGAAGCCACCGTTGGTGGGGTCGTTCACATACCATTTGCCGTCGGCGTAGACGTAGTCCCAGGCGTGGGCGCCCAGATAGACATCGCCTTGGAACAAATTGCCGTTGATGCCGATGCAGGGAATGCCTTGCGTGTAGAGCAAAACCTTGAGTATGTTGGCGTAACCTTGGCAAACGCAAACGCCGCCGCTGAAGGCACCGTAAGGATCGTTGCGGCCGTTGCCGTTGTTGTCGTAGGTGGTGTTCTTGATCACGAAGTTTTGCAGCGCTTTGAGCTTTTTCCAAGTTGTTCTTGCAGTCCTTCGTCACCTCATCGGCCTTGGCTTTCATCTGTGCAAGCTGGTCGGCGGTGAGGGCATTGGGGTCCGATTTTTCGGAGAACATCGAGATGTCGAGCGCACGTTGGGGATCCATGGCGGCAAGAATGTACTTCAAGTCGATCATGTGGTTGGTTCTGCTGAGCGAGCGGCTGTTGTCGGGTGCCGCAAAGTGCGAAGCGTCGTAGTCGAACGAGAGGGGCGATGCCACCTGCGTGAAGGTTTCGGCGTTGCGCGGAGCTTGCGGATCTTCGGCAGTGCAGGAGCCGAGCAGACAGAGTGCTGCGGCGAGACAGAGAGCGGAAGTAGAGTGGTTCATGGAGAAAGGAATTAAAGAGTGAGGGTTGGGCGCTTCCGTCGTTAGGCATAGACCGCTTTCACCATGCGGGGACGATCGTCGGCGTCGTTTCGGATTTCGATGGCTTGGAGCCCGTGTTGGGCGAAGAGTTCAGCTGTGGCTTGTGCAAAGTCGGTGTGTGTCTCGACCATGAGCGTGCCGCCGAGGTGTAAGCGCGCGGTGGCTAAACGAGCCAAGGCACGATAGAACAAAAGTGGGTCGCGATCGGGCACGAAGAGCGCGGTGTGCGGTTCGTGCTGCACGACATTGTCGGCCATTGTCGGGGCTTCTCCGGCGGGAATATAGGGCGGATTGCTCACGATGAGATCGAATGTGCGTTGCTGGTCGGCTTCGTCGTCGGTGACTTTCAGGACATCCGCTTCGCGAAAGTCGACCGTGGCGCCGAGCTGTGCGGCGTTGTGCCGCGCCACGGTGAGCGCACGAGGCGAAATGTCCCAAGCTTCCACTTGTGCGTGCGGCAATTCGAGCGCCAAGGTGACGGCTATGCAGCCGGAACCCTGTGCCTACATCGAGAACGTGGGGGGCAGCTTGCGAGGCGCAGGTGTCGGCGCACCATTCCACGAGCTCGAACGTTTCGGGACGGGGAATGAGCACATCGGGCGAGACGGCAAATCGGCGTGTACCGAAGGTTTCGTAACCTAAAACATACTGCACAGGTACTTGTTGGCGCAGTGCCGCCGTGTCGTGCTCCAGCTGCGTTTGCAAAGCGGGGGTGAGCGGCACCGGACTGTCGAGGAGCAACTGCGTTCGGCTCAATTGCAACCGTTCGCACACGTAATGTTCGGCCACGGCGGCCGCTTCGCCTGCGGAATAGATGGCGGCCAGTTCATCGCGCAGGGTGCGGAAAAGCGTGTGGGGGGAGAGTTTGGGCGCGTCCATGGGGCTTATTTGAGCGCATTCATGTGGTCGTAGGCCTTTTGCATGAAGGCTTTGACCTTGTGGACGCGTTCGCCTTTCGGATCGGGCGTGAGTCGCGACACCCGGTGCGTGGCCAACTCATAGATGCTTGTGCCTGTGGAATCGATGAAGGTGTATCCCTCCGCCAAGTGTGGATGGCGCACGGATAGGTGTAGGTTTGCGACATCACATCGCGCGAGAACTTGAAGCGTGTGTGGTCAATGCCGAGCTGGCCGAGAAGGGTGGCCGCGAGGTCGGTTTTGATTGCAAAGGCGCGCCACCCTCTCTTGCGTTGCGCACGGCACCTCCAGTCCAAATGAGCGGGATGTGGTATTTTCGGGTGTCGAACTCATTGATGTCGGCCGGCCACGAAACGCCGTGATCGGGGAGGATGATGACCAGCGTGTTCTTCCATTCGGGCGAACGACGGAGTTGGTCTATGAACTTCCCGAGTGAGGCATCGAGATAGGCGAAGGCGTTGAGCATCGGGTCGTCCAGTCGTTTGTAAGGAACGGTCCAGGGTTCGTGACTTGAAAGGGTGAGCAGCGTTTTGAACCACGGCTTATTCTTCGGTTGGCGGTCGATGTTCTGTCGCAGTTGGTCGAACATCAGGTGATCGCACACACCCCACGGACTGGTCTTGCGCATGGAGACCGGAAATCCACGTCGCCCAGCACGCGGTTGTAGCCTGTGGCGAGGAAGTAGGAGTTCATATTCGTGAAGTTCTTGTCGCCGCCGTAGAGGAACTCGGTGTCGTAGCCCACACCGCGGAGGGCGCCGGCGATGGAGGGGAGAACGCGCGACTTGGCCGGCATTTTCATCACACTCGCATCGGGGAAACGAGGGGTAGCCCGAGAAGGTGCAAATGGTGCCGCGGTCGGTGCGGAAACTGTTGGCGTAGCAGTGGGAGAAGAACACCCCTTCGCGAGCCAGGCTGTCGAGATGCGGAGTGACCTTCGTGTTGCCTTCGGTGCAACCCACCACGCGTCCACCGCAACTCTCCATGAGGATGAGCAGAATGTTGGGGCGGCGGGTGTTGAGCAGGCTGTCGGTCGGCGTCAATTCGCTTTTGGTGTTATAATTCAGGGAGGCGAATACTTGATTGGCCTCATCGGGTGAGAAATAACGGGCCTGTTGGCTGAAATCGCGCTCTTTGAGGAGCGAATAGAAGAAGGAGAAAATGGGATTGACGGCGGCGTGGTTGTGATATTGGTCGGTGGAGTAATAGACCATGCCGACGTTGGCCGTAGAGCGCCCTACCCGCCGCGGATACCGAGGAAAAGCAATGCGCCGACGAGTAACAAACCGAGGAAATGCAGGGTGCGTTGCACCGGATGCGACGTGGGAAAACACGAACGGCGCGTGCTGTGACCATCGGGACGTGGGCCGATGCGCCAAAGCACCCAGACGTAACCCCAGATGAGGAGTAGAAAACCCTGCAACGGCGAGCAGAAAGTAGCCCCAACCGAGACTATCGGTGATGCCGGAGGGTTGTCGAGATAAGAAAGGCAGACGGCGTCGAGTTTGAAGCCCCATTTTTCATATAAGATGGTGTCGACGATGAGCGTTGCGAGGATAAGTATGCCGACAGTGGCCGAATAGACACGATAGGCGGTGCGTCCGCCGGGCGTGAAGCGCGTTTTGCCGAGCAATGTGGCGCATGTCAAAACCAACCACAGCGGGGCGGTGAGGTAGGCAGCGACGGAGATGTCGAGCGGTAGGCCGTGCCAATAGATTTGTAGGGCATCGGCGAAACCCGGCCAGCCGTTGTGAACGAAGAACGCGAGTTTGCCCACCAAGAAGGTGAGCAGCCACGCGAGAAAGAAGCGAACGAGGAGTGAAAAATGGGATTTCATCGTGAAAAACAGAGGATAAAGGGGGCGAAACCGTGGTGCGCTTGCATCAAAGTTGTTGCATATCGTTGAGCCGTTTGTAGTAACCGTCGAGTGCAATGAGGGTATCGTGCGTGCCGCGCTCGACAATTTGCCCTTCGTGGAGGACTAAGATCTCATCGGCGTTGCGTATCGTCGAAAGGCGGTGGGCAATGGCATGGTGGTGCGGGTAGACATCAGTCGCTCGAGGGCTTCTTGCACCAAACGCTCGCTTTCGGTGTCGAGCGCCGAGGTGGCTTCGTCGAGAATGAGGATATCGGGATTTTTCAAGATGGCACGCGCGATGGAAATGCGCTGTCGCTGTCCGCCCGAAAGGCGGCATCCGCGGTCGCCCACGGGGGTGTCATAGCCTTGTTCGGTGGCCATGATGAAATCGTGTGCGTTGGCCACCTTGGCCGCCTCTTGCACTTGCTCGAGTGTGGCGTTTTCGACACCAAAACTGATGTTGTTGAAGAAGGTGTCGTTGAAGAGAATGGCTTCTTGGTTGACATTGCCGATCAGCGCGCGGAGTTCCGAAATACGGAGCGTGCGAATGTCGTGTCCGTCGATGCAAATTCGGCCGGATGTGACGTCGTGGAAGCGTGGCAGGAGGTCGACGAGTGTACTTTTCCCGCTTCCGCTCTGTCCCACCAGGGCCACGGTTTGTCCGCGGTGCACGGTGAATGAGACGCCGCGAATGACTTCGGGATTCTGCCCCGCAGTGTTGCCATTGCTGTAGGCGAAATGCACCTCCTCGAAGCTGATCTTGTCGTGCAGTGCGTCGATGTGCGTCGGGTGCTCCGGTTCGCGGATGGGATTTTTGGTCAGCAGGATTTTGTTGATGCGTTCCATCGAAGCCAAACCTTTGGGGATGGCGTAGGCTGCCTTGGTGAGATCTTTGAGCGGTTGGATCACGCTGTAGAGAATCACCATATAGAAGATGAACGTCGGGGCGTCGATGGGACTGTGGTCGGAGAAAATCAAGGTGCCGCCGTACCAAAGCACGAGTACAATGAGGCAGGTGCCGAGAAACTCGCTGACAGGGTGTGCCGAACCTTGGCGAGTGGCGACGTGTGTGTAGATGTTGCGAAACTCGTTGGTGGTGGAATTGAAACGATGTTGCATCTTTTCCTCAGCACCAAAGGCTTTGATGATGCGCATACCCCCCAGTGTTTCCTCGAGTTGCGACATGGTCTCGCTCCATTTGGCCTGTGCTTCGTGGCTCGACTGCTTGAGGCGCCGACCGATTTTGCCCATGGCCCAACCCAAAGCGGGGAGAACGACGAGCGTGAAGAGGGTGAGTTGCCAAGAAATGTAGAGGAGACTGCCGAAGTAAACGGCGATGAGAATGGGATTCTTGATGAGCATTTCCAAGCTGCCCATGATGGAATTCTCCACTTCGCCCACGTCGCCGCTCATACGGGCGATGATGTCGCCTTTGCGCTCGTCGCTGAAGAAGGAAAGCGGGAGCGAGGTGATTTTCTTATACAGTGTGTTGCGGATGTCGCGTACAATGCCGGTGCGCACCGGTACCATTGTGGCGACCGAGGCGAAGTAGCACGAGGTTTTGAGGAGTGTGGCGGTGACGAGAAACACGCCGATCATCAACAACGTGGGGGCCGGGCCGTATTGTGCCACAAGTTGCGAGGTGTAGTAGTAGGCATTGTTGATGGCGATGTCCGAAAGTGCTTTCCCCGCCGTGGACCACGGGATGAAATGGTAGACCGTTTGCTCGGTATTGAACAACAATTTGAGCATCGGTATGAGCGATGCGAACGAAAATACGTTGAGCAGCGCGCTCAATACGTTGAATGCCAACGAAGAGGCGACATAGCGCTTGTAAGGGCCGACATAGCGGCGAAACATTTCGAAGAATTCCTTCATTGAATAGGCAAAAGGAGCGTGATGACGGGAGTGAAGTGGAAATGGCGGCGAGAAATTGGCTTAAAAATCGACGTAGTGTTGCTGCAGCACGGGCTTTCCCAATGGCGATAGGTGCGTCCGAAGTGATGTTCTACCTGTGGTTCGAATTCTCGCGGCATGGTGGGCGCAGGAATCCCCTGCTCCAAGGTCACAGGAGAAAGTTCTTCCCAAACTTCGTCCCAGAGGTCGCGCTCTATAAAGGATTGTAGGGTGGTGCTCCCCCCCTCGACAAAGAGCGATTGGATCTTTTCGCGGCGCAAGGCATCGAGCAGGGCATCGATGTCGGCAAAGGCTTGGAATCCCGCCGAGAGCGCGCGCTCATCGACTTCGCCCAGCACGCATTTCACGGGCGATGTGCCCGGCCACCGGCGGACGTTGAGTTGAGGGAGGTCGAGTTCGAAAGTGCGTCGCCCCACCAAAATGGCACCATGTGTGGCGCGCAAATAATGAACGCGCAGCAAACTTCGGGAATTGCTCAGCTGAGCCGGTCGGCCGATGGGCTGTTTGTGCTCGTCGAGTTCGCGTTTGCGGTCGATGAACCCGTCGGCTGATGCGGCCCATTTCAGGGTGATGAACGGACGTCCCAGCACTTGTTGACAGAAAAACTTGCGATTCAGGTCGATACAGGCTTCGCGCAGCACGCCGACGGTGACCTCTACCCCACCCTCACGCAGTATTTCGAGTCCTCGGCCGCCGACTTTCGAGAAGGGGTCGACACAACCGACGACACACTTGCGGATGCCGCTGCGCACGATGAGCGATGCGCAAGGTGGTGTGCGCCCGAAATGGGCACAAGGCTCGAGACTCACGTAGATAGTCGCCTCGGGCAACAAGGCGCGATCCGCTTGGCGAACATTTCTTAGGGCGTTCACCTCCGCGTGTCCCTCTCCCGGGCGAATATGATAGCCTTCGCCGAGAATCCGCGCGTCTTTTCCGTCGCCGTGCACGATGACTGCGCCGACCATCGGGTTGGGCGCCGTGGTCAGTTCGCCGTTGCGTGCCAGTTCGAGGCAGCGTTGCATCCAAAATTCGTGTGTGTTCGCGAGTTTCCCGCGTCAAAAACGTCGTTTATCGTAACAACGCGCCGTGCCGACCATCGGTGGATCGTCGGCAGGCGCGCTGTGTGGGTTATTTTGTCCAGTTTCCAGGTGGCTCCGTCCTTGGTGTCTTTCACCGCAAAGCCCAATTCGGCCAACCGGTCGCGAATTTGGTCGCTGGTGGCCCAATCTTTGTTGGCTTTTGGCCTTGGCTCTCACGTCGAGCAAGAGGTCCATGGCGCCGGCGAAGGCTTCTTCCCGTTCGGCGTTGCCACTCTCTTCGGCGCTCAGGCCGAGAATGTCGAAACAGAAGGTGTGGAACACCCGTTTGAGGGCTTCCAAGCCTTCGGGGGTGATGGTTTCCTTTTTGTCGGCGACGGTATTGATCGTGCGACAGGCATCAAACAGGTAACTGATCACGATCGGCGAGTTCAAATCGTCGTCCATCGCCGCGTAGCACTTCGTTTCCAGTTCGTCGGCAAAGTTTTTGTCGACGTTGCCCCCCGTTTGCGGTTCGATGCGTTCCAATTGTTGCACCGCATCCATGAGTCGGTCCAGTCCTTTCTTGGAAGCAATGAGCGCTTCGTTGCCGAAATCGAGCGTCGAACGGTAGTGTGCCTGCAAAATAAAGAAGCGAATGGTCATCGGCGTGTAGGCTTGCGTGAGCAACGGGTGATCGCCGGTGAAGAACTGTTCGAGCGTGATGAAATTGTTGTAGCTCTTGCCCATTTTCTTCCCCGCAATGGTGATCATGTTGTTGTGCATCCAGTAGTGCACCATGGGGTGCTTTTGCGAAGCCACGGCCTGTGCGATTTCGCATTCGTGGTGCGGGAAAATAAGATCCATGCCGCCGCCGTGAATGTCGAATTCTTCGCCGAGATATTTGCGTCCCATGGCCGTGCACTCGCAGTGCCAGCCGGGGAATCCCTCGCTCCAGGGCGAAGGCCAGCGCATGATGTGTTCGGGTTGCGCTTTTTTTCCACAAAGCGAAGTCCACTTGATGGCGCTTCTCCCCTACTCCGTCGAGTTCACGGCTGGCGTCGCGCACCTCCTCGAGGTTACGTCCCGACAGCACGCCGTAGTGGAAATCCTGATCGTATTTCACCACGTCGAAATAGACCGATCCGTTGCTCACATAGGCATATCCCGCGTCGAGAATCTGTTGTACGAGTTGAATCTGCTCAATAATATGTCCGGTGGCGTGGGGTTCGATCGAGGGGGCAGCACATTGAGCTCCTTCATGGCCTCATCGAATCGGTTGGTGTAGAATTGCGCCACCTCCATCGGCTCGAGTTGTTCGATACGCGCCTTCTTGGCGATTTTGTCTTCGCCTTCGTCCGCGTCATGTTCCAAGTGTCCGACGTCAGTAATGTTGCGAACATAGCGCACCTTGTATCCAATGTGTCGAAGATAGCGGAACAAGAGGTCGAACGTGATGGCGGGACGAGCGTGCCCGAGGTGGGCGTCGCCGTAGACCGTGGGCCCGCACACATACATGCCCACGCGTCCCGGATGAATGGGACGGAAGATTTCTTTCGTGCGAGAGAGCGTATTGTAGATCTGGAGTTGGTGTTCCATCTTGTGGAGAAAAGAATGATCGATGTTGAGTTTGCGCGCGCAGTCCCCGGCTTTTTCCGAAAACTCCGCGCCTTTTTGTTGAAACAAGGCTGCTTTCTTGAGAAAGTCCGCAGCTTTCTGGGCTTACCTCAGCGACGTTTCGCCTTGGGGGGCAACTGGGTGTCCAAAGCGCTGAATTTTCCGTCGGTGATGCGCTCCAATGTGAGCGGAACGTACATATTGGTGTAGCAAGCGCCCTTGCTGTAGGTTTCTTCTTCGTAGAAGAAAGCAATGCGACCGTCAGTTTGTTGCACCATGGTGCTGTATGCGCTGCCCCATGTCGTCACTTTCAGCGGACCGCCCCACCCTGTTGCAAAATCCTTGGCCGTGTAATGCTCCCATTCCGGCGCCCGACGTTTGTTCGTGGGGAGCGCCTTGTAGTAGATGCCCACATTGGCACGTCCGGGTCCGAGGGGCACACTTTGCAGTGCGAGGCGCACGGGGCGATGTGTGGCATTGTCTCTGGCATCCACCAAGAGGATTTCACCGTTGGTGCTGTTTTGCAGCGCTTTGATGCCTCCATTCTCTTTTTGCGAGAGCACCGGTTGCTGTTCCCAGGCGCCGGTTGCATTGCGCTCGCTGAGGTAGTGGAAAATGTTGAAGAGACGTCCGCCCGAAACGCGACTCGAAAGCAGCACATCGCCATTGGGCAGTTCTTCCACCTTGGGTTCGTCGCCGTTGGGAGCGGGAGAGGTGTGAATGTCGCCCAATGCTTGCCAGGTGCGTCCGAGATCGTCGCCATACACCACGCGGTTGCCGCCGGGGCGTGCGCAGAGTGCTGCGTAAAGGCGGTAATAATGCCCCACGCGGATGAGTCTACTTTGGCAAATACGCCCGCTCCCAAAGAACAAAGCGTCGACCGGACCGAGTCGGCTCTGGTCAAACAGCGCATAAATCTGCTCGGTGATGTCGACCGGGCGGCCCCAATGGTGTCCGCCGTCCGTGCTGTGGAGAACGGCCACGCGGTTGGGATTCTTTCGTGTGGTCGAACCGCTTCCATAGACCGTGTTTCCTGTCACACAAACCACCACGGCTTCGTCGCTTCCGCGGTCGGCTGCGATGGCAGCATCGCCATATCCGCAGGTCTTGCTGCCTTTTTACGCCGTCGCCCTCCGCCAATACGTATTCGCGGCTCCAAGTGGCGCCGTTGTTGTCCGAGATGCGGTAGCGCAGGTCCACTTTTCCGAAGCCGATGTCTCCGCCGCAGGGGCGATAGTCGCTCACTGCGATGAGCTCTCCGCGTCGGTTCACCGCAATGGCGGGAATGCGGTAGGGAATCTCTCCGGGAAAGGTTTTGAACAGCGGGCGTTCCACTGCGTCGTCTGTGGAGATCCGCGCAACTTGTGAAGCTGTTGTGCTTTTGTGCGCCGGCGGTCAGCGTGCCGACCAGTAGAAAAGAAAGAAATAGCTGTCGCATGGTTCGTCGATTTGGAGCGAAAATACGAATTTCTTTCCAATTTGGAGGAAATTGGAAAGGATTGGACCGTTTTCGGCGGGGAAAACGAGGTTTTATCCCAGATCTCCGAGAAATTCTTTCCAATTTGGAGAAAATTGGAAAGAATTGGAGACCTGATCACGGGGCGAGTGACGGGCCGATCACCGCGTTGGCGAACGCCGGTCGCTGAGTCGCAAACGGTTCTCGGTCATGCGGTGTGTGAATTCCTGCAAGTAAGCTTTCAGCGTGCGCACCATCTCTTGCAATTGCGCCGGCTGCCGGGCAACCAAGTTGTGTTTCAGGCCCGGATCGCGCGACTTGTCGAAGAAACCCGTGGCGCGCACGCCGTCGAAGTGCAAGACAAAGTTGCCCTGCACCATTTGATACATCTCGCCCGCCGAACTTACGGCAAAAATGAGGCGAAGAAGGCGAGAACACGTTGTGCCCGAAACTCACTACCTCGCGTTGCAGACCCAGCAAGTCGAGCAATGTGGGAGAAAGTCGGCCTGTTGCATCGTGGTGGCGTCTTCTCCCTTCAATTCCCCCGAGGATCGTAGAGAATAAACGGGATGCTGAAGCGCCCCACCAAATTTCGGTATTCCGGTCGCACACCTGTCACGGCATGATCGGCCGTGATCACAAATAGTGTGTTGCGATACCACGGCATACGACGCGCCGTTTCGAAAAATCGGCGCAGCGAAAGATCGGTGTAAGCCACACATTGCTGAATGGGCAGCGGGCCCTGCGGAAGGCGGCCCCGATATTGTGCAGGCACATGGAAAGGGTGGTGCGAACTGATGGTAAATTCTGTCGCGAAAAACGGTTGGCGGAACGAATTGAGCCTCCGATCCACAAACTGCAGGAAGGGTTCGTCCCAAATGCCCCAGCCGCCCGGATCGGCATCGCGGGAGTTGCCATATTCGTTCTGTCCATAATAGTCGTGGAAGCGCACTTTGTGGGCAAAGGCGTCGAAGCCCATCGAACCATTCTCGGCGTTGTGGAAAAAGGCCGTGTGGTAACCGGCTTGCCGCAGGATTTCCGGCAGCGAGGTCACCCCGTTTCCGGCATAGGGCGAGGTGACAAATGGCTGGCCCGGGCGGGTGATGGAGCAGAACAAGGCCGGCATCGCATCCACCGACTGCGTCCCGCAGGCATAAGCTTGCGTGAACACGTAGGAATGCGCCAAGAGCGAATCGACAAACGGCGTGTAGCTCGGATAACCCGCTATGCCGCGGTTCAAACCGCCCACCCATTCTTTGGCCATGCTCTCCCAAATGATCACCACCACATTGCGTCCTTTGAAACGTCCCGACCATTGGCCGTCGGTCGTGGGGCGACGCACCGCACTGAAGTAACGTTGCGCCTCCTGCTCAGGGAAAAAGGTGAGCGGCTTCATCCCCGTTTTGCCCATGGTGCGCAACAATGTGAATGGAGTGTTGAGCACCAGGGCCTGTTGTTGCGGTTCGTCGCAATAGAGCGCCGCGTTGTGCGGAGCCAGCGGCCGCAAATCACCGTATCCGCCCCGCACAGCGCCGAAACTCAGCCCGCACGCCACGATCAGTGCGCCACTGCTCACGAGAATCCTCCGCCGACAAGCGTAGCCCGCCGGGTGCAGCACGAAAAGGCCGTAGAGTACCGCCCACACGCCGGCGATCACGAAAAAGAGTAGGGTGGGGAGCGGATAGTCTAACGGGAAATGCAGGAATCGCCACCCGTTGTCGTGCGCAAATTCGCTGAACACCGCCATTGTGGTGCGGTTGAGCGTGAATCGAAAGTAGATCACGTCGGCCAAATTCGCGGCCAGCGCCAAAAGGTTGGGCACAAAATAGACCCACGCCGTGGCACGTTGCCAAGCGCGCCCTTCCACGAAGCGAAAGGGCAGGAGGTGCATCAAGAGCATCGGCGCATTGAGATAGACCAAGGCCGCGAGATCAAAGCGCAGCCCGCCGCCGAAGGCCCGCCACACGGCGCCCGAGTCGGCCATGTGCAGCAAATCGGCGTTCATACAGCCGAATATCACCCGCGAAAGAAGGAGCACAGCCAGCGAAAGCAGCAGGCGCCAGAGCAAGAGCCCGTAGATTGAAGTAGAAAAGTGGGGGAGGCGAAACCGAACCATGGAAAGGGGAATGAAGGGGAGGGAGATACTCCTTATATATTGGATAAGTGTCGATAGGCACCGGGGCGAACGACTGCTCGCCCGCGGTGTGCGAAATGCAAAACCTCTGTCGCACAGCGCTGCGCGGCAGAGGTCGAAGTCAAGAGCGCCGTCGGTCGTTTGCGGCGCGCGGATCAGTCTTGTGCGTGTCCCGCTTTGTCTCGATCGATGAGGGCCAAGAGACGTTCCACCGCCTCTTCCGAAGGAATGTTGCGCTCCACACACACCTTGCCGCGGTAGAGACTCACTTTTCCGGGGCCTGCACCCACATAACCGTAGTCGGCATCGGCCATTTCGCCGGGGCCGTTCACGATGCAGCCCATGATACCGATTTTCAGTCCCTTGAGGTGCGCGGTCGATGCCTTGATGCGCGCGATGGTCTCGCGCAGATCATAGAGCGTGCGCCCACATCCCGGGCAAGAGATGTATTCCGTTTTGGATTGTCGCAGGCGGCCGGCTTGCAAGATGGCGAAAGCCGTTTCGTCACGTCCCTTTTGCGGAGCTACCAGCAGGATGCCGTCCGTAAAGCCGTCGATCATCATCACACCCATGTCCGCCGCGGCTTTGATTTGGAAGTCTTCGCGGTCCGTATCGCCGTATTGTTGGCAGACGATGACCGGGTTGGTGAGCCGCGCATTGCCCATTTCGTGGACCAATGCGCGGAGTTCGCCCGTGCGGTTCGGGTGGTTCGATTGCGCAATGACCACCATTTCGGGGTGCGCGCGCAGACAAGCCTTCACCTCCTCATTGAGTTGCACGTAAGAGAGGAAGAGGAACTTGATCGGAGCCGTATTGCCGGCCACAAACATCAGATATTGCGGTGCGAAAGCCGGGTAGGTGCCTTCCTCTCCGTTCCAGGCGGGCGCATCCACGATGGCCGCATCGGTGTGTTGTCGCCAATGTTCAGGCAGTTGCACGCCGTAGTAGGGTGTAGTCGGGTCGCGCTTCGCGGTCGGCCGGTGCGGTGGGGCGGGGCAGTGCAGGGGTCAGCTTGATAGGAAACCACCACCGGGCGGTGTTTTTCCGCCGATGTTGCCCACGGCACAAGTGGCACGGCGCGCAGGATGAAGCCAATCGAACGCCATGCAAGGCACACCGAATGTGGTTGTGCCCCGAACGGGTGCCGATGACGTACGAGGCCAATTTGTAAGCCACGGGAATTTCGGCTTCGGGCGGCTCGGAGAGCGAAACACGTATGGTGTCGCCGATGCCGTCGGCCAGGAGAGCACCGATGCCCACTGCACTTTTGATGCGGCCGTCCTCGCCTTCGCCGGGCTTCCGTCACACCCAGATGCAGGGGAAGTCCATTTTCTCGCGACGCATGGCGTCCACCAGCAGGCGCACGCTTTGTACCATCACCACCGTGTTCGAGGCCTTGATCGAAATCACCACGTCGTCAAAATGCACCTTGGCGCAAACACGCAGAAATTCCATGCAGCTCTCCACGATGCCCGCGGGCGTATCGCCGTAGCGGCACATGATGCGGTCGGACAGGCTGCCGTGGTTCACTCCGATGCGCACGGCCGTGCCGTGGGCGCGACAAATGTCGAGCAACTGCACAAAGCGCTCTTCCAGGCGCGCCAGTTCGGCGGCATATTCCTCGTCGGTGTATTCCAACTCCTTGAAGGTGCGCGCCGGATCCACATAGTTGCCGGGATTGATGCGCACTTTCTCCACAATGCCCGCGGCCACATCGGCCACCTTGGGGTTGAAATGCACATCGGCCACGAGGGGCGTGTCGAAACCGCGGCGGTGCAAGGCTTCGCGGATGGAGCGGAGGTTTTCGGCCTCACGCACTCCCTGCGTGGTGAGCCGCACATAGTCGGCACCGGCCTCGATGATAGCGATACATTGTGCCACACTGGCCTCCGTATCGGTGGTGAGTGTGGTGGTCATGCTCTGCAGTCGAAGCGGTTGTTGCCCACCGAGCGGTTTATTGCCGATGTGCACTTCGTGACTGCGTCGCGGTTGGTAGTTGAATAGATCCATGATGCTCGTTGAGCTTGCGTGAGAGAAAACGGTGGGCCGAAGCCGCCGCCCCGTGTTGCGGGGCGGGCGTGCTCAGCACTTGAACTTGTAGTCCACCAAGGCCAATTCTTCGTTGGCCTTCACGATCTTTTGTTTCAGGTTGGCTTTGTGTTCTGCCAGTCGTTCGGCGAGAGCTTCGTCGAGCGGGGCGATGATTTGTGCGGCAAGCAGGGCAGCGTTCATTGCGCCGTTCACACCCACCGTGGCCACGGGGATACCCGGGGGCATTTGTACGATGGAGAGCAGGGCATCGAGCCCGTCGAGCATGCCTTTGATGGGCACACCGATCACCGGAAGGGTGGTGTTGGCGGCGATCACGCCGGGCAGAGCGGCAGCCATGCCGGCAGCGGCGATGATCACGCGAACGCCGCGCGCTTTGGCGCCGCGGGCGAAGGCTTCGACCTCAGCCGGTGTGCGATGCGCCGAGAGCGCATTGATTTCGAACGGAATTTCGAGTTGGTCAAACACCTTCGCGGCCTTTCCATGACGGGAAGATCGCTGGTGCTACCCATGATGATGCTGACAAGAGGAGTCATAGCGGAGAAATATTGGGGGGGAAATGAAAAATTGCAAGACTGTGTGCTCACCTTGCGGCGGGCGAAGCGTCGGCGGTTCACACAAACCACACCACGGCCCAGCCGCAGATCATGCCCACCACCACGCCGAAGAGCAGTTCGTGGTAGTTGTGCATCTTGAGCACCATGCGGCTGCTGCACACCGCGCCACTCAGCAGAATGGCACAGCACAACCAGCCCGTGGCGTCGAAGCCAAAGATGAGCGAAAAGGCCATAAGCATGCCGATCACCCCACCCGAAGCGGCGGCGTGGGTCGAAATCTTGATCCACACGTTGGTCAGCGCACAAACGATCTGGATGAGCAGCGCCGACACGATGACTGTCGAGATGAAGTTGGGAATGTGGAAGATTTCCATCAGCCCATAGAGCGCACCGTAGCACACGATGTTCACAATGTAGGGGCACAAATCGCCGTTCGCGGTGGCTCATCTGGTGACTCGTCCAGCCGTTGAGCGTGCGGTAGAGATAAATTGCCGTGAGTGGGAACACCCACGTGAAGAGCACCACGATGCTGCCGAAGGCCAACCGATAGCGGAGGTCAATTTGATTGAGATAGCTGAACATCAGCAGCAGTGTGACGGCCACCGTGGGGAGGTAGAAGGGATTGAAGAGCCAAGAAATGGCTTTGGCCGTGAGCAGGGCGTACTTGTTGGTGAGATTCCTGCGAGCGTAGTCGGCATCGCCCGGCGGCATAGGAACGGGGATCGAAATCGGGCATAGGTGAAATGCGCGTAAGGATGAGAAAAAGGAGAGACGACGCGGCGGGCGAGCCCTTGTGGGCTCAGCGGCGAAGGCGGCCTTTGGGAATGTTGAGCTGAATGCGGTATTTCGACACGGTGCGTCGCGCCACCTTCAGTCCGCGTGCGGCCAGTGCGTCGGCAATGGCCTCGTCAGAGAGGGTGCGCGCTTGTCTTCTCCGGCCACAATCTCGGCCAATGCAGCCTTGACTTGCCGTGCGGCCACCGTTTCGCCGTCGGCCGAGGTGAATTGTGTGGAGAAAAAGTGCCGGAGCGAGTAGACGCCGTAGTCCGTTTCGACGTATTTTGAGTTGATGGCGCGCGACACCGTGCTGATGTCCACGTGCGCCCGTTCGGCCACGTCCCTGAGCACCATCGGCACGAGGAGAGTCTCGTCGTCGTCATTGACGAAAAACTCTCGTTGCAGTGCCACAATCGCCTCCATGACCGATTGCAGCGTCTGAAATCGTCGGCGTACGCTCTCGATGAACGACTGCGCAGCGGTGACTTTCTGCCGGGCGTAGATGAAAGCCTCCTCCTGACTGCGCGAGAGGGCAGCGTTCTCGCCGCGTGCGGCCGCCCGATCGCGCGCGGCGCGGTGCATGACGAGCGTTTCGGCGAAGGCCGGGCTCACGCGCAGCTCCGCAGATCGCCGCGGTGCTGCGACACGACGGGATTGCCCTCCGTGTCGATCGTCACGCGGAAGTCGGGCACCACCGTCGGCGCACTGGCGCGACTGCCTTCCGAGAGCACACTGCCGGGACGCGGATTCAAGTGCCCGATTTCGCGGCGCACGCGTTCCACGTCTTCGTCGCTCAGGTGCATGCGTTCGGCGATGCGGTTCCAGCGCGAGTGGATGAAGTCGTCGTAGAAGCGGTCGATCACCTCACGGGCCTCGCCCGTTCGCGGCAATTGCAGGAGCAGGCAGTCGCGCAAGTTGCGCGCACCGATGCCGCGGGGCTCAAGTGCTGCATCAGCCCCGCCAGCCGCGCCACTTCCTCAGGGGTGGTGTCGATATACTCGTTGAAGGCCAGCTCGTCGGCCAGCGTGGCATCGTCTTTCGTGAGAAAGCCGCTTTCGTCGAGCGAGCCCACGAGATAGACCCATCGATGGCGCGTTCGTGGTCGGTGAGATCGAGTTCGCCGATCTGTCGATACAGATCGTCGTAGGAGGTTTCGTCGGCGCCAATCTGCCGCTCACGCCGATCGTCTTCGCCGCGGTTGGTGTAAGCCTCGCGCAGGTTGTCGGGCACGTCGTCGAGTGTGCGATAGTCGCCCACGGCATCGTCGAGTGGATCGCCGGCTTCGTAGTTTTCTCCGTCGGCGTCCGCATAGTCCCCGCCATCGTTGCCCTCGTGGTCGCTCACTTCGAGCGCCTCGTTGTCGAGCAGCTCGTTTTGCAAGCGGGTTTCGAAATCGGCCAGCGGCATCTCGATGAGCGAGGAGAGCAGCACCTGCGCACTCGAGGCGTTTTGCACCTGTTGCTGTTGCTGCTGTTGTCTGAAACCTTGGCTTTGGGGCATGATGGGGTGTGGTGTTAAGGGAGCGCGTGCGCTAGGCGCAGCCGCTTTTTCCCTGTTCTGCGATGAGGAACCGCGCCCCTCGGCCGAAGGGCAACGCTGTGCTTGCAAATTTAGCAAGAAAAATCGCGATTCGTGCTTTTTCGCCGGTCAAAACTGAGGGGCGTTCGTCGGTTGTTCCCTGCGGACAATCGTGATGTGGGTGCCGGCGGGCACGACTCGTCTACGTTTGCCCATTCCGCGCAGACTTTTCCTCAGCATAGCGAACGGTCAGAAAGAACACCCCTGATTTTTGCGAAAAAAATCAGGGGTGTTTTTGCGTTTTTGTTCCCTGTTTTCATGCTTTAGTTGCGAGTCTGTCGAAGTGCAGATGCCTTGTTTCCCGTTGGATGAAGAATAAAACGGTACAAGCCCGGGCTTGTACCGTTGAATCTGTGTGTCACAAAGACAGCACCGTTTAGTCCAACCACGTCTTGGTGGACACTGCGAAGCGGCCGCCACCGGTGAAGATGAGGGCGAGGGCAGGCAGGAGATAAAGCATGGGGAGCTCGACCGCCCAGCCGCCGGTGTTGGGGGTCGACACTGCAAAAGCGAACCGAGCTGTGTCGCGACAATGGCCACCAGCATGTTGAAGGCTACGACAGCTGCGGCACCCCGCGTGAAGAGCCCGAGGATGAGGGCCAACGGTGCGAGCACTTCGCCCACTACGGCGCCGTAGGCCAGAAAACCGGGGAGTCCTTTCGCGGCGAGCATGCCCTGAAGGAAACTGAGACCGCCGAGAAGTTTGGCCACACCGTGGAAAAGTAGCAAACCGCCCGTGCTGAGACGGAGAATGAGGAGGCCGAGGCTGTTGCTGCAGGAAGAATTGCAAGTCATGTTTGGTGTAATTGTTTTGAGGGTTGTGAAAAGAGAAATAGAGTGGGGTGAGAGGGGTCGATTTTCGCATGGCTCGCTGGGAAAGACGAGAATCGCACCGCGGTCCTTGCCTTGGTTTGGCAGAACTCTCTCCTAGATGCATTACAAAGTTAATGATTTGACGTGTGCGACAGCTACATTTAAGCAGAAAAAGTGCCCCCCAACGACGGAGAACGGTCGTTGAGGGGCAAACAATGTGGGGTGCGAATGGAAACAAGCCCAATGCTTCGCAATTTTCTTTGTGCGTATAGCTGTTTACGCACCTGTTTTCTTGCGAAGTGGGTCAGTGCGCCTCGAGCCAATTGGCGCCATCGCCACATTCTGCCAGCAGCGGCACCCGCATGCTGAAAGCACGTTCCATTTCTTCGACCACAAGGTGACGAACGGTGTCGAGTTCGCGTTGGGGGACGGAGAAATTGAGTTCGTCGTGCACCTGCAAAATCATTTTGGTCTGCAATTGTTCCTCGCGGAGTCGGCGATCGATGGCGACCATGGCCACCTTGATGATGTCGGCCGCGGTGCCTTGGATGGGAGCATTCACGGCATTGCGTTCGGCATAGCCGCGGACGGTGGCATTGCGCGAATTGATGTCGGGCAGGTAGCGGCGGCGCTTGAATTCCGTGAGGATGTAGCCCCGTTCCTTGGCGCGATCGATGCACGCGTTCATGTATTCTTTGACCTTCGGGTAGGTTTCGAAATAGCTGTCGATCAGCTCTTTGGCTTCCCCGCGGGGGATGCTGAGCCGTTCCGAGAGTCCGAAGGCCGAGATGCCGTAGATGATGCCGAAATTGGCTGTCTTGGCCTTGCGGCGCTCGTCGCGCGAGACCTCTTCGATGGGTTTGTGGAAGATGCGCGCGGCGGTGGCGGCGTGGATGTCGTGGCCGGCGTTGAAGTCGGCGATCATGTGCTCGTCGCCGCTGAGGTGGGCCATGATGCGCAGCTCAATTTGCGAATAGTCGGCGCTGAAAAACGTACAGCCGTCGTCGGGCACAAAGGCCTTGCGGATTTCGCGACCGTCCTCTCCGCGAACGGGGATGTTTTTGCAGGTTGGGATTCGAAGACGAAAGGCGGCCGGTGGCTGTAACTGCTTGATTGAAAGAGGTATGGACGCGGCCGGTACGCGCGTTGATGAGCTTCGGCAGTGCATCGACGTAGGTGGAAAGAAGTTTTTTCAGGGCACGATGCGCCAAGATTTTCTCGACGATGGGGTGCTTGTCGCGCAGGGATTCGAGCACCTCTTCGGAGGTGGAATATTGTCCTGTCTTGGTTTTGCGTGCCTTGTCCGAGATTTTGAGTTCTTCGAAGAGCACGGTGCCGACCTGTTTAGGCGAGGTGATGGTGAACTCGTGCCCGGCCAGTGTGTAGACTTCCTCCTCGAGCGCGTGCAGTCTGGCGCGGAAGTCGTCGCCGGTTTGGCGAAGTGTTTCGGTGTCGAGGCGCACGCCGTTTTGTTCCATGCGGGCGAGGACGGGCAGCAAGGGCATTTCGATTTGAGAAAACACGGAGGTCACGTCGCTCTCCACCATCTTTTCGCGGAGCAGGGGTAGAGGCGCAACGTGACGTCGGCATCTTCGCACGCATAGTCGCAGATGTCGGCCGGAGGCAGGTCGCGCATGTTTTTTTGGTTGCGACCCGTACCGATGAGTTCCTCGATGTGGATGGTGCGGTAGTGGAGCAGCGTCTCGGCAAGGTAGTCCATGTTGTGGCGCTGTTCGGGTTCCACGACGTAGTGCGCCAACATGGTGTCAAAGAGTTCGCCTTTCACTTCCACGCCGTAGTGCGAGAGCACGGTGAGATCGTATTTCAGGTTCTGCCCCACCTTGATTTGTGCTTCGTTTTCGAAGAAGGGGCGGAAGGCATCGACGTATTGTTGTGCTTCGGCAGCATCTGTCGGCACAGCCACATACCATGCCCGGTTTCCCTCGACGGCGAAGCTCATTCCCACCAATTCGGCGCTCATGGCCTCGATATTTGTGGTTTCTGTGTCGAATGATACGACGGAGAATGTCAACAAATTTCGGCAAAGTTCTTTTCGCATTATTCAGATTCCCAATGAGAACGTATTGATGCTCGATGTCTTGAAGTGATTCGTACGTGGGTTGTGCAGAAATTGTTGATAAGTTGCCCGATTCTACGCTTTGCTCAGCGGCTTCGTTGGCGAACAAATCCGGCCCTTCGGTGCTCTTCGGACGTGAGCCGGCGGCTTCTCCGAGAAAACGCTGAATGAAAGTGCGAAATTCGCAGGCTTCGAAGAGCGCCTTCAGCTTCTCTTTGTTCGGTTCGCGGCGTTTCATGGCCTCGAGATCCAATTCGACCGGGACATCCGTGACGATGGTGGCGAGAAATTTGGAGTTGCGAATGTCTTCCACGTGGTCGCTCACTTTTTGCCGGAGCGAACCTTTGAGTTGGTCAACCTTCTCGATGAGTTCCTCCACGCTTCCGAATTCCGCCAGGAGTTTGACGGCAGTTTTCGGCCCGACGCCGGGACAACCGGGGATATTATCGGCCGCATCGCCCATGAGCGCCAGCATATCGATGACCTGAGTGGGGTGGGCGAGTTCGTATTTTTGGCAGACGGCCTCCACGTCCAGTTTCTCCAGTCCGCTTTTTCCCGAAGAGGGTCGACACATCGTGATGCCGGGTCGCACCAATTGGGCATAATCCTTGTCGGGGGTGACCATCATCACCTCCAAACCGGCGGCTTGTCCCTGCAGTGCGAGCGTTCCGATGACGTCGTCGGCTTCAAAGCCCTTCACTTCGCAAGTGACAATCCCATAAGCTTCGAGTATCTCTTTGATAACCGGCACGGCCCACTTGATTCCGGCCGGGGTCTCCTCACGTTGGGCCTTGTAGTCGGCAAACGCCTCGTGACGGAAGGTGCCTCCCGGCGGGTCGAAGGCCACTGCCAAGTAATCGGGCTGTTCGGTGCGGAGCAATTCCTCCAGGGTATTGACGAAACCAAAGACCGCGGAGGTGTTTTCGCCTTTGGAGTTGATGCGCGGCGAGCGAATCAGACCGTAATATGCACGGAAAATGAGTGCATACGCATCGAGAAAGCATCAATTTCTGCATCTTTCTATCGTTTTGAGCTTCAAAAATACGCATTATAATCGGCACTTTGCTCGTTTTTGTACTTTTGTCGCGTAAATGCAGGACGTGGCTTTGGCTTGTCGGGCGAGGATCGACCGATGAGTCGAGCGGATGAACGTTGCGCCTGCATGTTTTCGAGAAAATGACTGAGCTTGAACGCATTAAACAGCCGATTGCCGAAGAGTTGACGCGCTATGTGCAGCTTTTCGACAGTGTTCTGACGCACGAAGAGGACTTCATGCGCCGGGTGCTGGACTATGTCCGCGGCAGAAAGGGCAAGATGATGCGCCCAATCTTGGTCTTGTTGTTGGCCAAAGAGCTGGGAACGATTGCCGAACCGACGCTTCATGCGGCGGTTTCGCTCGAGTTGCTGCACACTTCTTCCCTCATTCACGACGATGTGGTGGACGAAAGCGAGGAAAGGCGCGGAAAAGCCAGTGTAAGAAAGGTTTACGACAACAAAGTAGCGGTGCTGCTCGGCGATTACATGCTGGCAAAGACCCTAAGCCAGTCGGCTATGACGGGGCACATCGGCATTGTCGATGCCGTGGCGCGCCTCGGTGCGACGTTGGCCGAGGGCGAAATTTTGCAGCTCTCCCACGTAGAACAAGAAAGTTTCTCGGAAACTACCTATTTCAAGATCATTCATCGCAAAACCGGGGCGCTTTTCGAAGCTTGTGGGGAATTGGCGGCGCTTTCGATGCATGCGGACGCCGATTTCTTGCAGCGGGCTCGCACTTTGTGCAGTTTGATCGGCGCAAGTTTCCAGATTCGTGACGACATCTTCGATTATTATGACGATGAAGCGATCGGGAAACCGCGTGGCAACGACCTTTTGGAGGGAAAATTGACCCTTCCGTTGATTTATGCGCTGAAAACCGATGCCGATCCCGAAGCCCTGGCCTGCGCACAGCGGGTGAAGGCGATGGAATCCACGCCGGAAGACCGAGCTTTCCTTATCGATTATGCGAAAAGCCACGGGGGAATTGCCCACGCCGAAGCAGTGATGGACGATTACCGCCGCCAAGCTTTGGATTTACTGGCCGGCTTTTCCAATCAACAAGTGCGAGAAGCACTGCAAACCTACGTTGATTTTGTCATAGGGCGAAACGTTTGAGCGTTTCGCTCTCTTTTTGTGCCGAAAAATGGTACGTTCTGTGCTGATTTCTCAAGCATTTTTCGCTTTCGTGCGGCAGAAATCCCATCGATGGATTCACTTTTTCGGCGTTGCTGCAGATGCTTTTTCCCGGTTCCATCGAAGTGCTTTTCCATTTCGCGCCATCGTGGATAAAAAGAATCGCCTCTCGACAAAAGGTTGTCGAGAGGCGATTTTTCTTCGGCTGCTTACTCGGTATTTCCGAGCAGAGTAGGGGAATTAGTAGTTGCCCTTGTTGTTGAACGGCGTGATGTCTTCGCCCACAATGGCAGAAGCCAGCAAATTGGCGAGGCGGCTCGTGCCGATACGGAAATGTCCTTCCTTAATATATGCTTCGCCCAGCGTTTCTGCCACAATGGTGTAGAAATCCACGGCTTCATCGACTGTCTTAATGCCGCCGGCGGCCTTGAATCCCACCGTGCGACCGGTCAATTCGCGGTATTCGCGGATCGATTGGCACATGACGAGCGCTGCTTCCGGCGTAGCAGCGACCGCAACCTTGCCCGTGGAAGTCTTAATGTAGTCCGCTCCGGCGTACATCGAGAGGATAGAGGCCTTCTTAATGTCCGAGGCCTTCTTCAGTTCGCCCGTCTCCAGGATCACTTTCAGCGGATGTTCGCCGCAAACGGCCTTCATTTCTTCGATTTCATCGGCGCAGGTTTCGTAATCCCCGCTTTGGAAGGCGCCAACAGAGAGGACCATGTCGATTTCGTCTGCACCGTCTTTGAGCGCAAGCGCCGTTTCGGTTGTCTTTACCTCAATGAAGGTCTGCGAAGCCGGAAACCTCCGCTAACGCAAGCCACGCGAACGCCATCGGCTTGGAGGTTTTGGCTCACCGTACCCGCGAAGTTCGGGTAAACACAGATGGTAGCGAGCGGCGGAAGGTCGGGATGTTGGTCGCTCCAACGGTTGACACTCTCCGTAAACCGCATCACATTCTCGTGAGAATCCGTAACGGTCAGCGTGGTCAGCTCAATAGTGGAGAGCAAAGTGCGGAGAACCTCCGGCGTGTTGTACTTTTCGCGGTGATTGGCCACGAGTTGACGCACCGCTTGCGCCACCTTTTTCGTCGTCGAGCCCCTAGATCGTACTTTGTAAAAGCCTGTTCGTAAATGCTCATTTCGTGGTTGTGCCCGTGTTCACAGCCACAATGGTGTTGTTCAGCCATATATTGTCGTGGGTTGTGCCGTCACTGCTGTGCGGCGGTTGGATTATATATAATGTGTTCATGGTGTGCATTACGCGAGAAGTGGGTCATTCCTTGTGGTGTGTGTCCATGGTGATGGTCACCGGCCCGTCGTTGAGCAGCGAAACCTGCATATTCTGCACCGAAAACGCCCGTTTCAACGGCTTTCCCGGTCGTTTGTTTCATTTGCTCCACGAAATATTCATAGAGTGGCACGGCGATTTCGGGGCGTGCTGCGCGGATGTAACTCGGACGATTGCCCTTTTTGTACGAAGCCATCAGTGTAAATTGGCTGACCACGAGCATTTGTCCGTCTACCTCGCAGACATTGCGATTCATCACCCCGTTTTTCATCGTCGAAAATGCGAAGTGCCGCAATTTTTTTCACCAACCAATCGGCATCTTCCTGCGTGTCGATCGGCTCGATTCCCCAAAAGAATCAAGATCCCTCTTCCAATTTTGCTGTGTGGCGCGCCGTCTATCTCGACAGCTGCGTGGGCCACGCGTTGAAGAACGACTCTCATATATGCAAAGTTACTGTTTTAATTCGGTTTCTTCGTGCAATTGTCGATAAATGTTCTCCCCTCGTTTCGCACCGAGCAGCGTTTGCAACTCCTCCATTGGGGCCTCTTTCACGCGTTTCACGCTGCCGAAATGAGCAATCAGTTGCTTTTTCGTCTTTTCGCCCACGCCCGCCACGGCATCCAGGGCCGATGCCGCTTGTCGTTTGGAGCGTTGTTGTCGATGGAAGGTGATGGCGAAGCGGTGCACCTCGTCTTGCATGCGCGTGAGGAGCTTAAACAGTTGACTGTCGAGGGCTATGGACACCGAGACCGGGGGATTGCCAAAAAGCATCTCGCGGGTGCGGTGGCGATTGTCTTTGGCCAAACCGGCGATGAGGGATTTTGCAGGCCGAGACGGTCTTCGACGATCTCGCGAATGGCTTCCATTTGCCCGACTCCACCGTCGGCGATGATTAAATCGGGGAGTTCTTCGCCTTCTTCGGCCAGTCGCGAATAGCGTCGCTCGACTACTTCGCGCATTGAGGCGTAGTCGTCCGCCCCACCACCGTTTTAATATGGAACTTCCGGTAGAGTTTCTTGGCGGGCTTGAGCTTTTTCGAAAACTACACAGGCCGCCACCGCATCTTCGCCCGAGATGTTGGGTTATCGAAGAGTTCGATGCGCATCGGCAGGGAGGGCAGTCCCAATTGCGTCTGTATTTCCTTCATCAGCCGCACCTGCTTCTGTTCCGGATTGAGTTTTTCGGCTTGTTTGAGGCGATCGAACTTGTATTGCTTCACATTCTGGCGCGAAAGATCGAGGAGCGTACGCTTTCCGCCCATTTGCGGCACCACCTGTTTGGCATATCCCTCGGGAAGTTCCACGAGGAAGGGGAGCACAATTTCAGGCGATCGAGACGAAAAGCGCTCGCGCATCTCCACAATGCCCAAGGCGAGGAGCGTTTCGTCGTTTTCATCGAGTTTCTTCTTGAACTCGAAAGTGAAAGACTGCGTGATGGTTCCGTTGACCACGTGCAGGGAAGTTGATAAACGCGATTTTCTCGTCGCTTTCGATGGAGAAAACGTCGATATCATAGCTCACATTCGACACTACCTCCGATTTCGCGCGGAAGTTCTCCACCAGATCATACTTCTTTTTCAGCGCCGCCGCCTCCTCAAATCGGAGTTGTTCGGCAAGCGTCGCCATCTCTTCGCGCAGTTTCTCCGCCACTTCGCGCGTGTGTCCTTTGAGAATTTCGCGACAGGCTTCGATGTTGCGCAAGTAGTCCTCGTGCGATTGTTTGCCGAGTACGCAGGGACCCGGCGCATTTGCGGATGTGGTAATTCAGGCACAGGTCGTATTTCCCCGATTTCACCCCTTCTTCCGTCATCGGTTGGTGGCAAGGCCGCGGATGGTAGAGGCGTTGGCAGAGGTCCAGGAGGGCATACATGGTCGGCAGGTGGCTGTACGGCCCGTAATAGGTGGCACCGCGGCGTTCGCGGTGGCGCGTTTTGAAAACACGGGGGAGGTACTCGTTTGAGATGGCAATATAAGGATAGGTCTTGTCGTCTTTGAGCAATACATTGTAGCGTGGCTTGTATTGCTTGATGAGCGAATTTTTCGAGCAGGAGGGCATCTTCCTCCGAATTCACCACGGTGTAGGTGATGTTTCGGATCTTCGAAACGAGCAGTGCCGTCTTTCGGCTTTGTTGTTCCTTGTTGAAGTACGAAGAAACGCGACGCTTCAAGTTTTTGGCCTTTCCGACGTAGATAATCGTCCCTTCGTCGTCATAATATTGGTAGCTCCCCGGCTTTTCGGGGAGGTTCTGCACGATGCCTTTGAGGTGCGCTTCGAGTGCCTCGCGTTCGTCTTTGTCATGTTCGTGGGAGTAGAGTCGTTGTGTCCGTTGGGGGCGGTAACGCGTGGGGTGGTGCGATAAAAACGGGACGTGTTGTCGCGCGTCGGCGAAACACGTCCCGATACTTGGGCGGGGGTTAATTATAGAGCGTGAGCAACGTGGTCAGCTCCGCTTTGTTGCCCAAGAACTCTCTACCTTCGAGTCCTTCCATGCGGAGCTCAATGAGGAAATTGACGTAGATTTTCTTCACGCCGAAGGATTCGACGAGGTCGATGGCCGCTTTCATCGAACCGCCCGTGGCGAGCAAATCATCGTGGATGAGTACCACATCATTGGGCGAGAAAGCGTCGGTGTGAATCTCGATTACGTCTTCGCCATATTCCTTGGAATAGGTCTGTGTGCGTGTGTCGCCCGGAAGCTTTCCGCGTTTGCGGCACATGACAAAGCCGGCACCGAGTGCGTCGGCGAGGATGCCGCCCATAACGAACCCGCGGCTCTCGATGCCCACCACTTTAGTGATGCCTTTGTCGGCATATAGGCGCACCAATTCCTCACGCATTTCCTTCAGGCAGGTGGCGTTTTTGAAGAGGGTGGAGACGTCCTTAAATTGGATGCCGGGCTTGGGAAAAATCGGGAATGTTTCGCAGGTGCGCGAGCAACAATTCTTTTTTCATAAAGCGCTGATATTGGGATTGATATTTGATGTTTGTTTCACGTGGAACGCAGGTTGAAACGCTGATTTTGGCCGATTTCATCGAGGGATAGGGGCGCCTGCGTCGAAAGAGCCCGAGGGGGTTGAAGTAAAGGTGCAGCCGGTCGAGCTAAGTGGCTGAAAAAGGCGGCAGGCACTCGGTGAAATCGCCGAGCAGGTTCCCGCTCGCCGAGAACTCAGCGGCCCATGAGGCACCAAAAAGCACCGAAATGTCCGAGGGCGAAACGCCCGGGATGCGCGAGGCCTGTGCCAAGGTCTCGGGGTCGATGGTCGAGAGTTTCTGACGCGCCTCCGTGGAGAGTTGCGTCAGTGCGTTGTAGTCGAAAACGACCTCGGATTTTTAGATCTTCGAGTCGCTGCATTTTGTCGGCCAATTGTCTTTCGCGTGCAATGTATCCGTCGTATTTGATGAGCACCTCGGCCGCCTCGATCGTTTCGTCTCGGTCGGTGTCAAGCAGTTCGAGCGGTTGGAAAAAAGCATCGACCGCTTGCACCTCGCGCAAGGCTTGGAAGTCGGACAAACTTAGCTCCGGTCGCGCGATGAGTTCGAACAATTTCGCGCCGTGTTTCAGCGTTTGCGAACCCTTGCGCTCAAGGAGCGTGTTGACCTCCGTCGGTTTGAGGTGAGTGATGCGGGCCGCCTCGAGCAGTGCCCCGATGGCATTTTGTTTTTGGCGGAAGCGTCGGCAACGTTCGGGCGTTGCCGTGCCGAAACGTTCGGCATAAGGTGTGAGTCGCGCGTCGGCGTTGTCTTGGCGCAGGAGGATGCGATACTCGGCGCGCGAGGTGAACATGCGATAAGGCTCGTCCACGCCTTTCGTCACCAAGTCGTCGATAAGCACCCCAATGTAAGCTTCGTCGCGGCGCAACGTGAAGGACGAATTCCCCGCGCAACGCAGTGCGGCATTGATACCTGCCACGATGCCCTGGCCCGCCGCCTCCTCGTAGCCGGTGGTCCCGTTGACCTGTCCGGCGAAGAACAGACCGCCCACTCGCTTTGATTCGAGCGTGTGGTGCAGTTGAGTCGGTGGAAAGAAGTCGTATTCGATGGCATAGCCCGGACGATAGACGCGCAGATCGCGGAAGCACGGAATTTGTTTCAGGGCTTCGATCTGCACATGCATCGGCAGTGACGAGGAAAAACCGTTCAAGTAAAGTTCGTTGGTATCGATGCCTTCGGGTTCGAGAAAGAGGGGATGCGAGTCGCGCCCGGCGAAAGTGACCAACTTCGTTTCGATCGACGGACAATAGCGCGGACCGATGGATTGGATCTGTCCGTTGAAGAGCGGCGAATCCTCCAATCCCGATCGCAACACGCGGTGCACTTCGGGATTCGTTTCGCACGTCCAGCAGTGAAGTTGGGGCAGGGGGCGATGATCGGAGACGAAAGAAAAACGATGGAAGTCGTTTTCGCCCGGTTGAATCTCCATTTCATCGAAGTGCACCGAGCGCGCATCGATGCGCACCGGGTGCCGGTTTTCATGCGTTGGTGCTCGATGCCCAAGTCCGCGAGCGAAGCGGTGAGAAACGTCGAGGCCGGTTCGGCGCAGCGCCCGCCGCCACCGTTTTGCGTCCGATGTGCATCAGTCCGTTGAGGAAGGTGCCGCCGTGATCACGATGGAAGGCGCGCGAAACTCCGCTCCCCAGATGGTTCGCACGCCGCAGGCTTGGCCGTCGCGGGTGAGAATTTCGGTTACTTCGTCTTGCCAGATGTCCAGTCCGTCGGTGTTTTCAACGCGTCGGCGCCATTCGCCGATGAAGCGGATGCGGTCACACTGCGCGCGCGGACTCCACATGGCGGGTCCCTTCGATCGGTTGAGCATGCGAAACTGCACGGCGGTGGCATCCGTCACCTCGCCCATTTGTCCGCCCAGTGCGTCGACCTCTCGGACGATCTGTCCTTTGGCAATGCCGCCGACGGCCGGATTGCAGCTCATTTGGGCTATTTTGTTCATGTCCATCGTGATCAACACCGTGCGTGCACCCATGCGTGCTGCGGCACTTGCCGCTTCGCATCCGGCGTGTCCGGCACCGATCACAATGACATCATAATGAAAAGTCGTATCCATAACTATGCAAAGATAATGATTTCACGGCAGACGGCGGACGGTGCATGTGGCGGCGTCCCTCTGACGAAAAAGCCCCTCTGCGCACCGAAAGTAGCGGCTGCGCAAAAGGGGAAGGTTTCGTCCGTCGATGAAATCGGGCTTTCTGTGCTTCGAAGGGATCGCGAAGCGAGCGAGTGGGCGGAGAAAAGTTTTTGTGCTCAGAGTCCAAATTTTTCATTGAGCTCCGCACAATCAGACAAACGGCCGTCTATGATGGCCACAATGTCGGTTTGCGCGCGAATGCACAATTGGTCTTTCGCATAGGAAGCGTCGGTTGCCGCACGCGCCTCGTCGGCACTGCGCACGATGTCCTGGTGAAAGACGTAGCGCAATCCGCGTTTCTCGATGGCCAAGCGCACTTCGAAACGATCGCGCGGACGCAGCGAGCGTTTGAACTTGATTTCGGCCTGCGCCACAACTACATCGATGCCGCGGCGGTGCAAGTCTGCAAATTCTACGCCGCGCGATTCGATGTATTCGTGGCGACACACTTCGAAATAGTGCAGGTAGTTGGCATTGTTCACAATGCCCTGGATGTCGCATTCGTAGTCGCGAACACGCATCGGGAAGGAGAAAATGAATTCCATATTGTAGTGTTTTATTTTCGGGGAGTTCTAACGGAGTCTTCGGTGAGCCGCGCCAACCGTGGGCCGAAAACATTTCGTTCGACACGTGTTGTAGACCGAAGTCGAGGGCGAACGAAACAAGGCGGCGGAGCAAAACGGGAAAATGGGGGAACTTTGGGAGAAAACGCCCCCGTTATTTTTCGAAACTCGGGCGTTTTTCCGACGCACCTTCCGTCTCGGTCCGATTCTTGCCCGGCGGGGTGCGCAGGGCGGGCGAGGGCCGTGCGACGATTGGCGCAAGCCATCGATTGAAGGCCGATGTGCCGACCCGCTTGTGCGGAGATGGTTCGACGGGGAACGGACAACCAGCGGGGCGGCGGGAGTGCGCGGCGCCTTTTATCGCCGGCACGACGATCACCGGGGCGCGGCCTGCATGAAGTAGGCGCCGAAGCGACAACGCAAACAATCTTTGCGATCGCAATAGTGCTGTTTCAATTGCAACAAGGCTTGCGAGTCGGCCGCGTGTCGCGCGGTGATTCCCGCTTCTTGCCATGCGCGCACGGTGGCGTTGGATTCGGGGCGGAGCTGTTCGAGCTCATTCGAGCGCCCGCTCGGCGCGTTCGTCATCATGGTGCGCGCGGGCATAGGGCAAACAGGGTCAGGGATGACCGCATTGATGAAGAGCAGATCGATCGAGGTGCGCGAAAGACAAGTCGCCCGCCTTTTTTTGTTCGGCCGGCTCCGTTTTTCCGCTGTCGACGTCGTTGTGCCGTTTTTCTCTTCCTTTCCGGTATCGGAATCGATGGAATCGGCGTTTTTTAGCCCGATGGCGGTTCTGGGATTGTCAATGTTTTTCGCCGTTTTTCCCACTTTCTCACCGAATGTGTAGTGCGTTTCCCAATAGGGTAGGGTGCTGAAAACGAAGTGCTTGCGCAGTTCGTCCAGTGCCTCGCACTCTCTCACGGCGGCAAAGGATAAATGCCCCGATACGTAGAGCGCAGCCATTTGAGCAAGGCGCACGTGCGGAAAATTCTGCGGACGAAGCCTCAGAAAACGCCATTCGGTCGGTGAAATCGGGGATATTATAAATTTCTGTCTCAAAAAGTGATATTCTTTTTCGAGGCGGCAGAAATGTTCGTCGCGTTGTGTGGGTTGCAGCAATGCGGGATCGAGGAGCCCGGCTTGGCCGAAAAAGAGCGCTTCTATCTGGAAAGCGTCGTCTCTGTGCTTGGCCATGTGTTGCGGATCGAGGGTTGCGGCCCAAAGTTGGAAGGCCTCGGCATTTTTCCCGAAGCCGAAGGCCCGTGCCAGGGTGATGAAGAAGGTGCGCTCCCAGTCTCCCGCCGTTTCACGGAGCCAATGGGCGATGCGTTCCGTTTTTTGTTCGAGGCGTTCGACGGTGAGTGCACAGAGCCAGGATTTTTTTGTGCAAAGAGCTCGATGTTTCCGATCGTTTCTCGACACGCGGGGTAGTGCGGCGCCGTGCTCAAGGCTTCGAACTGCGCGGTCAGCCTTTCGGGTACCGCCATTTCCCACTGGGGCAAGGTGCGTCCGCTCGCCGTTTCGACGGGACAATCGGCCATGCGCACCACATGCAGCACGACATTGTTGTAGTTTTCGTCGGTTTCGTGGCCGTGTCGATACCAATCCGACGAACGATCGTGGATTTCGACGTTGCCCACCCAGAGTTGTCCGTCGATTTTGATTTTGGCATTGAAGAAATCGGGGCCGGCATCGTGGTTGTGCAGTCCCGTGTCGATGATTTCGAGCGGGAGACCGTCGGCCGTGCGCATCGGCTCGGGGAGAAAGAACCGTGCTGCCAGGCATAATGTAAAAGAGCTTCCATGGTGGTGCGCATTAGTGAGAAACGGCGGCGGACAGGCGCGGTGAAAAAAAGCGGATGCCCGTTCGATGTGTACAAAAGTAGGACATTTTGTGCGAAAGTCCAAAAGACGTTTCATTTTGCCCGATTTCATCGAGAGCGCATCGGCGTTCGGTGGTCGGAAAGCACGGTACGCGGAGTGTATTTCGCGCTTTGCTTCTGATTATCAGGGGGCGAGCGCGGTGAAAAAAAGCGTGTTGCGAATCGCAATAGTCCGTGGTAATTTGTATTTTTGCACGAGAGCGCGTCTCGTCTTAGCGTCGAAACCCCATTTTGACGCCGGCGGAGCGTGCACATCGCGATCTTTTCAAAGCAATCCTACCCATCATTTGCATTATCACTCAAGTGTGAAATGAAACAATTCAAACTCCTCAACAACGTCGTGGGTTGGTTGGTCTTCTTAGTGGCCGCCTTCACCTACGTATCCACGGTCGAGTCGTCAGCATCGTTCTGGGACTGTCCGGGAATTCATCACAACGGCCTATCGATTGGAAGTGGGTCATCCGCCCGGAGCGCCCTTCTTCATGCTCACGGGCAAGTTCTTTTCGCTCTTTGCCTCGGGTCCCGAGCAGGTAGCCTACTGGATCAATGTGATGAGTGCCCTGCTCTCGGCCTTCTGTATCCTGTTCTTGTTCTGGAGCATCACGCATTTGGCGCGTAAGTTGCTCTGTACCGACGGTATCGTCGAAACTGTGGGACAAACGGTGACGATTTTGGCCTGCGGCCTGGCCGGTGCTTTGGCCTACACGTGGAGCGATACGTTCTGGTTCTCCGCAGTGGAAGGCGAAGTCTACGCCTATTCGTCGATGTTCACGGCTTTGGTGTTCTGGCTCATCCTCAAATGGGAAGACAACGCGGATTCACCGCACGCCGATCGCTGGATTGTGCTGATTTTTTACCTCACCGGCTTGTCCATCGGCGTGCACTTGCTCAATCTGCTGTGCTTGCCCGCCATCGTCTTGGTCTACTATTACAAGAAATGGCCCGACGCCAATTTGAAAGGTTCGCTCATTGCCCTCGTTCTCAGCGTGGTTCTTGTGGCCGCCGTGCTCTATGGTGTGGTTCCCGGGCATCGTGAAAGTCGGCGGTTGGTTCGAGTTGTTCTTCGTCAACGTGGTGGGTTTGCCGTTCAACAGCGGTATGATCATCTACATCCTCGCCTTGATTGCCGTGGTGAGTGCCGCTTTGTGGTCGACCCTCCAAAACAATCGTACGCTCAGCGTCGCGCTTTACGTTGCCAGTGTGGGCATGTTGGGCATTCCGTTCTACGGCAAAGGCTATGTTACGCCCCTGTTGCTCGGTTTCTTTGTGCTGGCAGTGCTGGCTCTCCTCCTGAGCTGGAAGAAAAAGGGCCAATTTGTGGTGCGCAAACGCGCGCTCAACACCTCGCTGCTCTGCATGTTGATGCTCATGATCGGCTATTCTTCCTACGCACTCATCGTGTTGCGCTCCACGCAAAACACGCCGATGGACCAAAACTCGCCCGAAGACATCTTCTCGCTCGGCACTTATCTGAACCGCGAGCAGTATGGTCAGAAACCCCTCCTCTATGGTGAGGCCTTTACCTCGCAAGCTGTGGGTTACGGCAAGGAGGAAAGCGTGCAGCGTCACGAGAAGAAAAATGCGAACGAGTCCGACAAATATGACATTGTCGAGGTAAATGGCCAACCCGTTTACCCTTCTGAACAAAAAAATGCTCTTCCCCGCATGTTCTCCCGCGCCCATGCCGGTCTTTACCAGCAGTGGTTGGGCGGTATCGACACGAAACCGGTGGATGTGCACGGAGAATACGACGGCCAATCCTACGATTTCACCGGCGAGATGCCTTCGCAGTGGGACAACCTCCGCTTCTTCCTCTCCTACCAGGTGAATTTCATGTACTGGCGCTACTTTATGTGGAATTTTGCCGGCCGTCAGAACGACGTACAAAGCTACGGCGAGCTCGATCACGGCCAGTGGATCACCGGTATCCCCTTCATTGACAACGCCCTCTACGGCGATCAGTCGAAGCTCCCCGCCGATCTGCGCGAAAACAAGGGACACAACGTGTTCTACTGCCTGCCCTTGTTGCTCGGACTCCTCGGCATGTTCTGGCAAGCCTACCGCGGAAAGAAAGGCATCCAGCAGTTCTGGGTTGTTTTCTTCCTCTTCTTCATGACCGGTTTGGCCATTATCCTCTATCTGAACCAAACCCCGAGCGAACCGCGCGAACGTGACTACGCCTATGCGGGTTCTTTCTACGCCTTTGCCATTTGGATCGGTTTGGGCATCGCGGCCATCGTCGAAGGATTGCGCCGTTTCTGCAAATTGCCTCATCTTGCCTCCGCCGGCATCGCTTCGGTCATCGCCTTGGCGGTACCTTTGCAGATAGTCAGCCAGACTTGGGACGACCATGACCGCTCCGGTCGCACCGCCGCCCGCGATTTCGGTTTGAACTATCTCTATTCGCTCGATGAAAAGGGCAATCCCGTGATCTTCACCAACGGCGACAACGACACCTTCCCCCTGTGGTACAACCAAGACGTGGAAGGTCATCGCACCGACGCCCGCGTTTGCAACCTCTCCTACCTGCAAACCGACTGGTATATCGATCAAATGCGTCGTCCGGCGTGGAATAGTCCCTCACTGCCCATCACTTGGAAGCGTTGGGAGTACGTTGACAACATGGGACACGACATGTTCTTCATCAAACCCGAGGCGAAAGAGCAGCTACTCCAGCTCAAACGCGATTTCCAAGCCGAGGGCAAGAAGGACGATCCGTTTGAACTGAAATACATCATCGACAATTTCGTGCGTAATCCCGAGATTGGCTTTGTGCCCACCGACTCCATTGTCATGACCGTGGACAAAGCCGCCGTATTGCGCAGCGGAATGAAGCTCCCCCACGGCAAGGACAGCATCCCCGACAAGATGTTTATCTCGCTTCGCGGCAAGCGCATCCTCACCAAGAGCGAGATGATGGTCTACGAAATGCTGGCTCACCACAATTGGACCCGTCCGCTCTACATGAGCACCACACTCGGCGGCGACAACCAGGCCGGTTTGGACAACTACTTGATGCTCGAAGGCCTCGCCGCCCGTGTCACGCCCTTCAAACTCGGTGACAGCGGTGTAGACACCGAACGCATGTACGACAACTTCATGAAGAAGTTCCGCTACGGCCACATTGCCGATCCGAAAGTCTACGTCGATCAAACCGTGATGCGCACCTGCTACACGCACCGCATGCGTTTCGCCCAGTTGGCCCAGCAGTTGATCAAGGAAGGCAAGCGCGACAAAGCCCTGAAGGCCTTGGAAAAATGCGAACAAGTGCTGCCTCAGCGTCAAGTGCCCTACGAAGTGTGGTCGCTTGGCATCGATTCGAAGACCGGTCTGCTGATGATGCCCGAATGCTACCGCGAGCTGGGTAAGACCAAGGAGGCCGAAAGAATCTTGAAGGCCGTGGCCGATCGTTCGCTGGCCTATTTCGACTGGTACAACAGCTTCTCCGAAAGCCGTCTCTCGTCGATGTCCGGCGACATCATGCAGCAGTATCAAATCTTGGGCATGGCCATCGAAGGTTTGCAGAAGTGCAAGTCACCGCTTGCCGGCGTCTACATCAAGCGCATCGACCAGTTGCAGCGCACCACCGCCGGCCATGTGCTCATCTCCGCGATGAATGCGCGTCGTGCCGCTGCTGCCGCCCCCGGCAACGGCGGTGAAGACGAAGGAGACGGTGATTTCTAATTTCACGCTCCGCGCATGATCATCGAACAACCCGCCTTTTTTCTCCGTTGGCTCTATCCCCACGCCCTGTGGCGGATGGATCCTTCGGAGCGCGCGGTCTACCTCACGTTCGACGACGGCCCCATTCCCGAAGTCACCCCCTGGGTGCTCGATGTCCTCGACCGCTACGGCGTGAAGGCCACGTTCTTCATGGTGGGCGACAACATTCGCAAGCATCCCGCCGAGTTTGAAATGGTGAAAGCCCGCGGCCACCGCTTGGGCAACCACACATTCAACCACATCAGCGGTCATTTGCACGGCATCGGCTCGTATGTGCGCAACGTCGAGCAGGCCAATCAGTATCTGCACACCGATCTGTTCCGTCCGCCCCACGGCTGGATGAAGTGGAAGCAGTATTTTGCCATTCTTCGCCACTACAAAGTCGTGATGTGGGACGTGGTCACCCGCGACTACTCCAAGCGACTCAACGCCGACGAGGTGTTTGCCAACGTGCGCCGCTATGCACGTCCCGGAAGCATCATCACTTTTCACGACAGCCTGAAGAGCATCGACAAGCTCCGCACCGCACTGCCGCGATCCATCGAGTGGTTGCTGTCCGAAGGCTACACCTTTAAGGTCTTCGATTGAGGATGTCTCCGGTGAAATCGCCCATTTCGTAGGCAGCGCGCCTGCTCTGCCCCTCTATGAGGCGGAAATGCGACAGGCACTCCAAGCTGCACGAACGGGCACGGCGAAAGTCCGCACACCGCTTGCGCATTTGCGTCGCAAAGTCCGCAGCCTTCGCCGCAAACACCGCCGTTTTGGGCCGAAACAAGGGGGCTTTTTCGCCAAACTCCCCAAGAAACCATTCGCAATGTCCGATTATCGTATTGCTCACTCCTACATCAAAGCCGAGGCCCGCCGCCTCGGCTTTTTGCCTGTGGACTTTCGCCCGCCGAACCCATGGACGCCGCACATGTCGCCCGCCGTGAGCGCTGGCTCGCCGAGGGTTGTCACGGCGAAATGAGCTATTTGGCACGCAATGAGGAGAAACGCCGCGATCCGCGCCTGTTGGTCGAGGGCGTGCGCACCATTGTGTCCGTCGCGCTCAACTATCACAACCCCGATCCCCTCGATGCCGACGGCCGTCCGCGCCGTTTGTCCATCGCTCGCTATGCCCGCGGTCGAGATTACCACGACGTGATGAAATCGCGCCTTTTTGCGCTCCTCAACACGCTGCGTGCGCACTACGAAAGTGCCGGAGGTGCGGACGCCGAGGCCGTCTTTGCCGCCGCGCGCGCCTTCACCGACACCGCCCCCGTGGACGAACGCTACTGGGCTTGGCGGTCGGGACTGGGATGGATCGGGAAAAACACGCAACTCATCATTCCCGGCGCCGGCAGTCGCTTCTTCCTGGGCGAACTCTTCCTGCCTTTTTGCTGCCGATGTCTACGACTGCCCCGTGGAATCGCAGTGCGGCACGTGCGATCGCTGTCTGCGCGTTTGTCCCACGCAGGCTTTGAGCCGAGAGCTCGGCCTCGATGCGCGCAAATGCCTCTCTTATCTCAGCATCGAGTACCGCGGCGAGACGCTCCCCGAAGGCACCGGCCGCAAACTGGGGCACATGTTCTACGGTTGCGACCGCTGCACCGACTGCTGTCCGTGGAATCGGCTCTCCGTCCCCACCGATGTGGCGGAATTCTACCCTCTGCGGCCTTGGCGGCCATGTCGCGCGACGATTGGCGAGGTCTTACGGTCGAACAGTACCGCACGCTCTTCAAAGGTTCGGCCGTGAAGCGCGCGAAGTACGAGGGCTTGATGCGGAACATTCGGGCGGCTTTTCCTCCCTCGCCCACCGAAGAAACGAAATCGGAGTCGGAGCCTTAAGTCTCCACATCGTCGCAATGTACCCTCTCGTCGCTTTGGAGCTCGTTGGAGACTTTAGACGGATTGGCCTATCCTTGATCGAAAAAGCGCATACGCGCAGTAATCCCCTCGCAACCGGAGTTGCGATGGGATTTGTTGTTTACTGCCGATCGTCGGCGCAGATTAGTCGGCGATCAGTTTGAATTCTGCTGCAGAGGCGAAGTCTTGTCCGTTTTGGCTCGAAAGCGCCTTGAAGCGAATGTAGCGAGCGCGCACAGGTTGTGCGAAATCGATGCGCTGTTGCTTCGTACCGTTGGGGAAGGCACCCTTGGCGATGGGCGAACCCCAGTTTTTGCCGTCTTGGCTGACGTAGATCTCGTAGTCCTTGATTCGGCCGTTGGGGCCGTCCTGACGGGGCACGTAGACAAAACCCTTCATGAGCTTCGTGCCGTTGGCGTCAAAGTCCACCCAGTGGGGATATTGTGCCACGGTGACGGAGTACATCGTGTGCCAGAAAGTCGAAGGATCATTGTCGACGATGTGTTCGATGCCGTTTTCACCGGTTTCCTGGCTCGAGCAGAAGAGCACGCTCAGGGGCACGTTTTCGATCTTGTGGAAGGTTTGTGTGGCCACGGCCGCCTTGTTGTCCTTGTACCAAGCTTCCACCTTGCCGCCGTCGCGGAAAGGCACGGGTGCCTTGTATTCTTGCGGTTTGCCGCCGTTGATGCGGTAAACGATGGTGCGGTTGGCATAAGGCGATACGAACGAAAGTTTTTCGTCTTCGCCGCGCGTCATGGCAATGGGGCGTCCGCCGGCAAGAGAAACCTTGGTTGCGCTCGCGGTTTGGCCGTTCGTCACGGGACGAATGAGGAAACCGAAGCGATAGCCTTCGCCCTTCACGCAGTCGGGCTTGAGCGGACCGCCTTGTCCACAGCTGTTGCCGCCGAGTCCCGCGACTTTCGCGTCGAGGTGGAGGTGCGTGGCGGTGGATGCGGGCAATTGGTAGGGATGCGCCGCGCCCATCAGTTCAAGTGCGCTCCAAGGCAGTGCAGATGCGCTCATCAGGCCGTCGGCCACGAAGGCGGCGCCGTTGCCTTGGGCGTCGGTGAGTGCGCACCAGCGCACATCCTCGCGGTTGCCCATCGATTGGGGCTTGGGCAGCACGATATCCTGTTCACCCACGAGGCCGTGGTGCTCTTCGACGAACTGTCCCGTTTTGCGGTCGCGGTAGTTGTTCACCGGGCCTCGGCCGTAGTAGGCAAAGTGGTTCAATTCCTTCGGCAGCTCCATGGCATAACCGATGCGCGGGAGCTGTACGCTCGGTTGGTTCGAGGTGATGTAGCTTTGGAGCTCGACACTGCCGTCGGGATAGACGGTGTAGATCTGATTGGTGGTGAATTTGAAATCATCGGGGCCGAAAGGCTTCGACTTGTCGTCCACAATCTTGTAGACCGTCTCGGGATTGCGGTCACGGTTGGAGTAGTAGTCACGTCCGCCGTAGGGTGCTTGACTTTCGACGGTGAAGCTGAGGCGCAACGTGCCGTCTTTCGAAAGCTGCTGCGCGAAAGCGGTGGCTTTGTCCTTGAGATTGTGCAGACCGAGCTGGGGCCAGCGATAGTCCATCCAGTTGTCGTTGTCGGTACGGGCGCGGAAGGCGTCGAGCTTGGGGGCCGAATCCGGGTTTGATGATCGTTTGTCCGCCGTAGTTGAGGGAGTTGAGTCGACCGGTGAGCTTGTCGAAGGTCATTTTCGTAGCCCTTTCCGCTCACCTTCACGAGATTGCCTTCCACCTTCGGCTGTGCCACGCGGCCTTGTTGCGCGGAAGCGACAGAAGGAGCGGGAGAAGCTTCGCTCACGGGGAGCTGTTCTTCCATTTGCACGTAGCCCTTGTCGGCCCACGGCTGCTTTTCGGCGAGCAAGAACTGAATCTTCACGAAATACTCCTTCGTCGGGTCGAAACGGTAGTTACCGTAGTCGAGGGTGTAGTTCTTTCGTTCGCGAGGCCCGAGGGTGAGGCGCGTTTCCGTGAGCGGACGGTTGATCATGCCCTCAACGGGGCGACCGTCTGCGTAGAGTGACCAGCGAATGTCGTAGCCGGCGAGGTTGGTGAAGTAGTTTTTGTTGAAGATCTCGATGCGTCCGGCACGCGTGTCCACACCGGTCACGCCCACGTTCTGATACACCTTCTTGACCTCGTAGTATTGTCCCTTCGGCGTGAGGTCGGGCCGCATCACTCCGTTCATGCAGAACATGCCGTCGTTGGGCTTGTCGCCGAAGTCGCCGCCGTAACCCCAATAGCGCGTGCCATTGGGCGTATAGTTGTAGATGGCTTGATCCACCCAGTCCCAAATGGCACCGCCCATGATGAAGTTATTGCTCTCAATGATGTTCCAATAGTCAACTAAGTTGCCGACTGCGTTACCCATGGAGTGGGCATACTCCGAAATGTGGAACGGATATTTGTATCCCTTGTCGGTGCCCTGCGCGATGTACTCAGTCAATCCGATAGGGGGGTACTGATTCGAGCCCATGTCCACGATTTCGTTGTTGCGCTCGTATTGTACGGGGCGACTCTTGTCGAATTCCTTGATGGCGTTGTAGGCATCGACGAAATTCTTGCCCGGGCCGGCTTCGTTGCCCAAGCTCCAAATGCACACCGAGGGGTGGTTCACGGTGGCGTGCACCATTTCGAGGTTGCGCGACACGTGTTGGTCGCGGAACTCCGGCACATGGCTCAACGATTCTTTTTCGTAGTAGTATTCGTGGCTCTCGAGGTTGGCCTCATCTTCGAGGTAAATGCCATATTTGTCGGCCAGGTAGTACCAATAAGGATCGTTGCTGTAGTGGCTGTTGCGGACGTGGTTGATGTTGGCGCGCTTCATGAGCATCACTTCGTGCTCCATTTGTTCGCGCGTGATGGCATGCCCGCGCTCGGGGTTCGTCTCGTGGCGGTTAACGCCCTTCATCTTGATGGGCTTGCCGTTGAGATAATAGTAACGTCCCGCCTTGCCAAACTCATCGTCGGCCGTCTCGGTTTCTTTGATTTCGATTTTGCGGAAACCCACCACGGTGGAGAAGGTTTCGAGCACTTGATTTTTCGCGTCCTTCAACTCTCCCACGAGCACATAGCGCCAGGGCGCTTCGGCGCTCCACTTCTTCACGAGCGCACCGGCTTGGAGCACCACTTTGGCGTCCGTTTCTCCGTTCTTGTTCACGGCAACGGGCACCGAAGCCTCCGCACCTTTCACAGGCGTAGTGGCTTCGCCGTAGAGGGCTTTCTCGTAGAGTTTGTAGTCCACGCGCAGGCCTTTGACGTCCTTCTTGGTGAGGTTGGCCACCGAGGCGGTGATGTTGAGCGAAGCGTTCAAGAAGTTCGCGTCGAAGTCGGGAATGGCCACCACATCGCGCACTTGCACCTTCGGTTTCGCCGTGAGAGAGACGGTGCGGAAGATACCCGGGAGGCGGAACATGTCTTGGCTTTCGAGGAACGAGCCGTCGCTGTTGCGATAGACCTCAACGGCCACCGTGTTCTCGCCTTTCACGAGATAGCGGGAAATGTCGAACGAAGCGAGGTTGCGCGAGTTTTTCGAGAAACCCACGTAACGGCCGTTGATATAAAGGTAGAAGAAGGAATCGACACCGTCGAAATTGAGGTACACCTCGCGGCGGCCCACGCTTCGGGCACAGTGAAGGTGCGACGATAGGAGCCCTACCTCATTGCGAAACTTGTAGGTGGTCCAATCTTTGTTGGGTTCGCGCATCACGCCTCCCTTCCAGTCGCCGACGGCTACGTGGTGTTGGAAGATGACTCGCTGGTTGGAGTAAACCGGCATGCCGTATTTCTGCGTGCCGTCCTTTTGAATGCCGACCACATTCCAGTTCATGGGCACTTGCACCTTGTCCCATCCGGAAACGTTGTAGTTGGTTTTGTAGAAATCTGCGGGACGTTCGGCGGGATTGGCCACCCAGTGGAAGCGCCATTCGCCGTTGAGGCTTTTCCAGTAGGTAGAAGATTCGGGCAAAACGTCGAGCGCTTGTTTCTCGTCGGCGAAGGAGAAGAACCAAGCGTGGGGCGCTCCTTGTTGAGCGCGGGCTGTGTGGGATCTTCCCACTCTTTGCCGGTGGGAGCCGTCACGTTGCGGTCGTAACGAAAGCCGGGCATCGGGCGATTGTCGGCTTGCGCCACAGCACAAGAGAGCAGTGCGGCCAACAAGAGCGCATGAGGTGTTTTACTATTCATGAGAAGTGGAAATAGGTATGAGAGTTAATGTGGCAAATATCGGAAAAACGACTTCCGTGCTCGGAAGTGCATATATTCGAGGTAGATATGACAAAATCGACCCTTTGCGTTGCGACAGGTGGAAAGAAAGGCTTGTGGCGCACCACCGTACGCACAGCATTCCGCAGGGTACAAAAAGCCTCCGCCCTCGATCACGAGGGGCGGAGGCTGTGAGTTGAAATACGGTGGTGGAGCAGGAGCTGCTCGGCGTGTAGGGGCAAGTCGGTGCACGCTTGTGTGCGGAATTGGCAGTCGGTACGGGCTTCGTTGCGATGGGCAGATTAAACCCCTCGGGGATTATCGTCGCTCTCCCACCACACGTGCCGAAATGATGCGGACGTCTTCGAGCGGGCGGTCGTTGTCGTCGGTGGCCACGCGCTGTATCTTGTCGATCACGGAGAGCCTTTCACCACTTCGCCGAACACAGTGTATTGCCCGTCGAGATGTGGCGCGCCGCCGGTGTGTTCATATTCTTCGGCCATGGACGAGGTGATGGTTCCCTCCCTGTCCGGTGGCTTCATCTACGCGAGCACGAACGGGAGCGAGGCGTGCGGGAGTGAACGTCTTGCCCCAAACGATGTAGAACTGCGTGGCACTGCTGCGCCGACCTGGGTTCACTTCGTCCGACTCGCGCGCCATGGCCAGTGCCCCGCGACGGTGGTAGTGATAGGGGAGATCGATTTCGGGTGCGAGGGTTTCTTTGCGATCGGCTTCTCCTAAGAGCACGCCGGGAGCCGCGTTGCGCGAGGTGGAATCGCCGGCCTGAATCATGAAATCGCGAATGACGCGGTGGAAGAGTAAGCCGTTGTAGTAGCCGGCGCGCACCAGTTGTTCGAAATGCCGGGAATGGATGGGCGTGTCGCGCAGAAGGCGCACGGTGAAGTTGCCGGCCGTGGTGACAAATTCCACTTGGGTGTCGCGCCGCGCCCTGCCCGACAGCGGAAAGAGTAGGGCAAAGGCACAAAGGAGGACGATGAGGCGGTGCATGTGCGAAGGAGTTTTAGGCCGTGGGGTGTTTTTTCTTCTCTTCCGTGGGGGTGCAGGTGCGGGCATAGTGACTGATGGACAGAATGATGCCGAAATACACCCCCGTAATCAGGTTAGACGTACCCCCTTTGGAGATGAGAGGGAGCGTTTGTCCCGTGACCGGTGCCAATCCTACGGCCACCGCCATATTGGCCAGGGCTTGAATGAGCAGAATGATGCCGATCCCCATCACGATAAAGGCCGGTGGTCGGCCGGTACACTGCTTGGCGATGTAATAGGTGCGGATGAAAAGACCCATATAGAGCAAGAGGACAAAGGCACAGCCGAAGATGCCGAGCTCTTCGCCGATGATGGCGAAAATGAAATCGGAATAAGCGGCCGAAAGGTAGTCACGTTGCACAGAGCGCCCCGGGCCGCGACCGATGACTCCGCTGCGCGCGAATGCAATGTGGGCGTGGGTGACCTGTCGGTTCTTGTCGGTGATGACGAAATCGCGCGGGTCTTTGGGACGTTCGTCGCGAGTCTCCAAACGCGAGCCCCAGGTGGTGAAGCGTTGCGTCATGGTACTGTTCGGTCCCCAGTAGAGCCAAAACGCACCCAGCAGGGCAACGGCGCCAATCGAGAAGTAAGCCAGGCTTTTCAGGAAGTTGCGCCATGGCACATTGCCGATGAAGAGAATGGAAAAGACGGACACGACGAGCATGAGGGCCGTCGAGAGGTTTTGTGTGGCGATGATGCCGAACGACAAGAAGGTGGGCGCCAGTACCAAAAAGGAGATTTTTTTCGCGTGGTGCCGTCGGGCTTTTGCGCGTTGGCCGTGAAGGCCGTGGCGTAAATGATGAGACAGAGTTTGTTTAGTTCCGAGGGTTGGAAGCTGATGCCCCTGATGCTGATCCAGCGGGCACCGTTGTTGATGTTCTGCCCTCCGAAGAGCGTGAAAAAGAGAAGGATGATCGAAATGACACCGCCGCCGATGGCTAGATAAGACAAGTAACGGAAGTGGATGAACTGCACCACCGAGGCCGTGATAGCGGCCAATCCGAGGTAGCAGATCTGCTTGAAGAGCGGCGAGAAGTAGCTGTTCTCTTTGATCGTAAGGTAGCTCCCGGCACTGTACACCTCAATGACAGAGATGAAACAGAGGGTGAAAAAGATCGCCCACACCGTGTAATCGCCGACTAAGAGCTTGGGACGTTTTTTTAGGCTGAGGGTCATGTGTGGTTCGTTGGGAAAAAGGTGCGTCGGCTAAGCTTGACGCACGAGTTCTTTGAATTGTTCGCCACGGTCTTCCATGTTTTTGAACAGATCGAACGAGGCACAGCAGGGCGAAAGCAGCACCGTGTCGCCGGTTTGTGCCAACTTTCGGCAGGCTTTCACGCAGTCTGCCATGGAATGGGTGTCGGCCACCGCGATGCCCTTGGCTTCGGCGAGCGCGTCGAAGGCTTCGTGAAGCTTGGTGTTGTCGGCTCCGAGATAGACCAATGCGCGGCATTTGCGGCTCACCAGTTCATAGAGCGTGGAGTAGTCGTTGCCTTTGTCGAGTCCCCCGACGATGAGCACAGTGGGTTGGGTTTGTGCGTCGAGCGCCACGAAGCAAGCGTCGACATTAGTGGCCTTGGAGTCGTTGATATATTGCACGCCATCGAAATTACCTACGCGTTCGAGTCGGTGTTCCACGCCTGGAAAATCGGCGAGACAGCGGGCCAACGTCTCTTGGTCCACACCCGCTGCGAGTGTGGCGAGGGCTGCCGCCTGGCAGTTGCGCAGGTTGTGTTTGCCCGGCAGGGAGAGTTGTGCAAGCGGGATGGAGAAGGGGCGCGGTTGTTCGACGACCAGGCTCGATCCTTCGGCGAAGCCGTAACTGTCGTCGCCGGCTTCTCCGCGACCGTAGGCTGCAAGTCCCGCACGGGGGTGGTCGGCGAAGGGCAATTGCCGCGCGGGATGCTCGCGACGTGCCAATTCATCGGGCACATGTTCGTCGTCGGCCCAGTATATGAAGTAGTCTTCGGGTGTCTGATTGCGGATAATGCGCATCTTCGAATCGACGTAACGCTGCATCACATAGCCGTAACGGTCGAGATGGTCGGGGGTGATGTTGAGCAGCACGGCGATGTGGGCATGGAAGTCGTACATGTTGTCGAGCTGGAACGAAGAAATCTCGAGCACGAACCAGTCGGGATCGCCTTTTTCTTCGTTTTTCTGCCACGCGCAATGCCATGGATCTACCGATGTTTCCGGCGAGTTCCACGTTGTAACCGGCCTCGCGCAAGATGTGATAGATGAGCGATGTGGTCGTAGTCTTGCCGTTCGAGCCGGTGATGCAGAGCAATTGAGCCCGGGTGTAGCGAGCGGCAAACTCGAGCTCGGAGAGAATGGGCACCCCTTTCTCACGCAGCGCTTTGACCATGGGGGCGTCGTCGGGAATACCGGGACTTTTCACCACTTCGTCGGCGTCGAGAATCTGCTCGGCGGTGTGTTGGCCTTCTTCCCAAGGCAGAGCGTGCGCATCGAGCAGGCTTTTTGTAGTGCGCACGAATGCTGCCGCGATCGGAAACGAAGACATCATATCCTTTTTGTTGGGCGAGAATGGCGGCGCCGACTCCACTTTCGGCGGCACCGAGAACAACAAGTTTCATAACTATGGGGAAGAGGATTATCGGATTTTGAGGGTAATGATGGTCAGTGCGGCCAAAAGAATGGTGGTGATCCAGAAACGCACGGTGATCTTCGCTTCGTGCCAGGCTCCGTTGGGCCAGTTGCGCAGCAGATAGGTCGAGGTCGGATCCAATTGCGAATCGAGACGACGGAAGGCATCATGGATCGGTGTGCTTTTGAACACGCGTACCCGACGCCCGCGGCGCTTGAAAAATTTGAACACTTGGGTTTGAATGATCACACTCACACTTTCGAAGAGGAAGACGCCGCAGAGCAGCGGAACGAGCAGTTCTTTGTGGATGATAATGGCCAATACACCGATGATGCCACCCACGGTAAGCGAACCGGTGTCGCCCATAAACACTTGCGCCGGGTAGGCATTATACCACAAAAAGCCGATGAGTGCGCCGACGGTGGCGCTGATGAAAATCACCAGTTCCTGAGATCCGGGCACAAACATGATGTTCAGATACGAGGCATACTCGATGTGGCTCGAAACGTAGGCGAGTATGCCGAGTGCAATGCAGATGAAAGCGCTGTTGCCGGCGGCCATGCCGTCCATTCCGTCGTTGAGATTGGCGCCGTTCGACACGGCAGTGGTCACAATAATGACCATCAGCACAAACACCACCCAACCGGCAGCCTGTTTGTGCTCGCCGAGAAAACCAACCAGGTCGGCGTAGTCGAAATTGTTGTTCTTGACGAACGGAATCGTGGTCTTGGTGCTTTTCACCGCCTCACTTTTGTGGACGATTTCCACCTTGTCTCCCACTTTGGCGCGCTCCACATTTTCGCGAATCACGGCATCGGGACTCAGATAGAGCGTGAGGCCCACGACGAGTCCCATGATGACTTGGCCCAAAATCTTGTAGCGTCCGGCCAAACCCTCCTTGTTCTTCTTGAAAATCTTGATGTAGTCGTCGAGAAACCCGATGGCACCGAACCAAATTGTGGTGCCGATCATGAGAAGCGTATAGATATTGCGCAATCGGCCGAGGAGCAGTGTGGGAACCAGGATGGCCAGAATGATGATGAGGCCACCCATCGAGGGAACCCCCACTTTGTTCACACCGAAGGGGTCGATATTGGCGTCGCGAGCGGTTTCACCGATGTGACGGCGCTTCATCCATTTGATGAAATACTCGCCGAACCACATGGAAATGATGAGGCCGAGAATCAGCGCCAGGAGCGAACGGAAGGAAACGTAGCTCCAAAGGGCTGATCCGGGGATGCCAAACTGGTCGAGTGCACGGAAAAGATAATAAAGCATGATGAAATGGAGAAAAATGAGGGAATGTAGGAGGGAAAGACCGAAGTCCGGCGGCCGAATGTCCGAAGCTTAGAGACCGAAAGCCGCACGCACTTCCTCATGATCGTCGAAGTGGTGTTTCACCCTTCGATTTCTTGATAGGGTTCGTGTCCTTTTTCCCTGCCACAAGAATCACGTCGCCGGGTTGTGCCATCGCGGCTGCAGCGCGAATCGCCTCTCGTCGGTCGGTGATGTGGAGAGTCTTGGCGCGTTGCTCGTCGTTGAGTCCGGCCAACATGTCGTTGATAATGTCTTCCGGGCGCTCAAATCGCGGATTGTCCGAGGTAATGATCACCTGGTCCGATTGTTTGGCCGCTTCTTGCGCCATGAGCGGTCGTTTGCCCTTGTCGCGGTTTCCGCCGCCCCGCAAACGGTGATAATGCGCCCATTTTTTTCCGATTACATCGTGAATGGCTTGCAGCACATTGGCCAGTGCGTCGGGAGTGTGCGCATAGTCGATCACGGCACTGAAGCCTTTGGGAGAACGAATGGCTTCGAAGCGCCCGTTGACGGGATGAAGTCCCGACATCACGCGGAGAATCTCATCGCGATCGGCGCCCAACATCACCGCAGCACCGTAGACACAGAGCAAATTGCTCACGTTGAAACGGCCGACAAAGGGCACACTCACTTCGCGCCCGTCGATTTCGAGCAGCATTCCCTCGATGCTCTCCTCGATGATGCGACCTTTGAAGTCGGCTGCTGCACGTGTGCTGTAGGTTTTGACGTTGCCTGCACAGTTTTGCACCATGACCATGCCGTTTTTGTCGTCGGCGTTGGTCACGGCAAAGGACGATTTGCTCAAATCGTCGAAGAACATCTTTTTGGCGTTGCGGTAGTTCTCGAAAGTGCCGTGATAGTCGAGGTGGTCGCGCGTGAGGTTGGTGAAGAGAGCCCCTTCGAAATGCAAACCGCCGATGCGATGTTGGTGAATGGCGTGCGAAGAGCATTCCATAAAGGCATAATCGCAGCCGGCCTCGACCATTTCGGCCAAAAGTGCGTTGAGTTCGATCGGATCGGGGGTAGTGTGCGTGGCTTCCACGGTGCGGTCGTCAATATAGTTGCACACCGTCGACACAAGTCCCACCTTGTAACCCAATCCTCGGTAGAGTTGGTAGAGCACGGTGGCCACGGTGGTTTTTCCGTTGGTGCCGGTCACTCCGACGAGGCGCAGTTTGTGCGACGGGTCGCCATAAAACCGTGTGGCAATGGAGCCCACGAGCTTTTCCGTGTCGGAAACGCGCACCACTGCGGAGACTTTGGGTGCATTGACGGGTTCGCAGACCACAAGTGCGGCAGCGCCGTTTTCAATGGCCTTGTCCACAAACGCGTGGCCGTCGGTTTGCGTGCCTTTCACGGCCACAAACAGAAAACCGGGGCGAACGCGGCGCGAATCGATGGCAATGCCGGTGATGTTAGTTTCGAGATTTCCGATGGAATCGACAATTTCTGTCGATAAAAGAAGATCCTTTAAGAGCATGATGTGGGATTATGACTTGGAGCCTTTCGGCGTTTTTACTTGGAGCGGCGGCATTCTTTTTCTTGTCGGTGCTCGATGTTGCGGAACCGGTGTGGGGCGTCTTGTTGTTGGCGGCTGAAGATTGGGTCGTCGGCGCAGCTTCCGTTTTCCGTTCCTTTTTCTTTTCGTTCTCTCCCTTACCGTTCGTAGAGAGTTGGGGAGTTTTCTTTGTTGGGTTGTCGTTCGTGCCCGATTTCTCGGACTTTTCGCTTTCTCGGACCGATGGTTCCGCAGTTTTTTGCGTACTGTCTTTCTTTTCTGCGGGCAGACCATACATTCGTCTGAAGGTTTGGTCCTCTTCTTCAGAAATGTGCTTGTCGTCCTTGGACGAAAGTAGTAGACCGACGCGCATGCCGCGTTGGACTCGGGTGCCCGGTGCGATGCTTTGCCGCACCACGTGCCCCACGCCGGTGGCTTTGACGTGAAGTCCCATGCGCTCTAACCGATAGACGGCATCGCGCAATCCGTAGCCGATGAGTGAGGGCATACCCTGTACGGTGGTTTCTTGGGTGAGGCGCACCTGTCGGTCTGTACCTGTGTTGCTTCCCCACACAATGCCCGAGGAGGTAATCGGTAGTCCCTGTTTTCCGAGACCGATGGCACCAAGTACATTATTAAGTGCGTTGAGGTCGCCGGCTGCCATGAAGGGCAATTCATGTCGGAGGGCAGTACTGTCGCGCGCCGCGCGGTAGTCTGCATTCAAATCGCGGGCCATGACGGTTTCGGCGATTTTTTTGAACACCGGGCAGCAGTGCATACCCCCATAAGCGGGGGCCGTTTTCTCAATGCACACGATCATGGAGTATTTCGGTCGGTCGGCGGGAAAATAGCCGGCAAAGCTCACCAGATAGTTGGCGGCAAACCCGTGTTTACTCCAGATTTGTGCAGTGCCGGTCTTACCGGCTACGCGGAAATATTTGGAATAGGCCAGTTTACCTGTCCCGCTATTTTTGCCGACCACCCCTTCAAGACAGGTCTGGATGTCGCGTAGCGTTTGGTCCTTGCACATTTTCTCGCGCAGCACCACGACCGGGAATTCTTTTACCACCTCATCATTGCGTCTGATTTCGGTGACAAAGCGCGGTTGCACGAGTTTACCGCCATTGGCCACGCCGTTGTAGAAGGTCAGCGTGGAGATAGGCGGCACCTGTGTTTCGTATCCGATGCTCATCCACGGAAGGGTCGTGCCGTACCACCGGCTGGGATTGTCGCGCTTGTAGCGAATGCGCGGCACACGATAGCCGGGAATGGGAATATGCAAGTCTTCCATGATGCCGATGCGCTGTAGTCCTTCCACGAACTTGTCGGGGTCGCGTCCGTAGGCACGATCAATGAGTCCGCTCACGCCCACATTCGATGAGCGCTTGATGATATCAGGCACCGTCATCACGCCATTTCCGCCCTTTCGCCAGTCGGCGTCGCGCATTTTGCGGCCATGAATGTCTCTTACGCCCGTCCCGGTGTCGAAAGTGCTGTTCATCGTGATTTTTCCATCGTCCATTGCCACCATAAACGACATCGGTTTGAACACCGATCCCGGTTCCATCATATTGGTCACGGCACGCGGTTCGATTTCAGCGTAAGTGCCATCATTTAGTCGCGAGAGCGATGAGATCGCTTTCACATCGCCGGTAGCTACCTCCATGAGGATGCACATGCCGGCGCGGGCATTGAGGTGGCGCAACTGGTCGCCGAGCACTTTCTCGGTGAGGTCTTGCATGCCTACATCGAGTGTGGTGACCACATCACAGCCGTCTTCGGCCAGCGTGTCCACAATATTGATATAGCGATTCGACACTTTCTCGCGGTGATACACGCCGGGGCGTCCGCTCAGTTCGGTGTTGAAGGCCAATTCGAGCCCGCTCATGGCCGAATCGTTGTCCGAGCGCAGTTTTCCTATGGTGCGTGCAGCCAAATTTCCGTAAGGGTTTTTGCGTCGGCGGAACTCGTCGGCGCGAAATCCCCCCTTGCCCACCGGAAGGCGGAAGAGTGGCAATTTTTTCAGCTCGTTGAGTTGAAGAAACGTCACCCTTTTGGGGTAGAGCGAGATGTTGTGTTCTCGTTTGCGGCGCCCTTCTTTGATGCGTTGGCGCAGTGCAGCGGGATCCACGTCGGGAAGGATGCGGTGCATGCCGTTGACGATGCTGTCCATATAGAAGTTGAGCAGCGAATCGCGCAGGTGCTGGTCTTTCACGCGGCGTGCGGAATCGGGTTCCCACGACATAGGGTCTAGGTAGATGCGATATTCCGGTAGCGAGGTGGCCAAAAGCTGACCGTCGGCAGATAGTATATTGCCGCGCGTGGCCGGCAGCGGTCGATTCTCACTTTCGAACTTTTCGCCCACGGCCAGCCAATAATCGCGCGCCACAGTCATGAGATAGCCCGCTTTGATCAAGATGAGCAGTCCCACAAGACCAAAGAAAAAGCCAATGATCTTGTACCGTTTGAGGACTCTTTTCGTGTTGTATTTCGGTTGATTGTCAGCCATACGCAGCGGATCTACACCGGGTGGTTCTTATTTTTCTTCTTCTTTCTCTACCGGAAGTTCATAGGGGCTCTCGGTCGGTGTGCGAAGGGTGGAGTCGGGGAGGCGATTTTCGATGTTCGATCGCAAGGTGCGCTCCCTCAATTCGCTCGAGCGCGTCAGGGCTTTATAGCGCCAATTGAGTGCTTCGCGGCTGAGGCGGTCGTTTTCGATCATCTCAGCGCGGGTGAGATAGCCCAAAGCCACATAACTCAGCACGAGCGCCACGATGAGCAAGATAAACCCCAGTTGCGGCGAAATTTCTCGCTCAGCATCGTGCCGCTGACGAGATCGAGGAAAGCTTTCCCGCTGAAGAACAGCTCGTCGTCGGTCATTTCGATGACCGAAGGCAAGACGATGTCGTCCTCATTCGGCTCTTTTCCTTCGGCGGCCGGAGTCGAGTTCTTTTTCTCCTTTTGGGGCTCTGTTGTCGGCTGTTGGGACGTAGCGGTTTCCTGTTCCGTGTTGTTTGGGTCGGGAGTCGTGTCGTCGAGTGGGGAGTTATCTTTCATGTTGCGGACGTCCTTGCACTGTTACGCATTTTTTTCTGCCACACGCAGTTTCGCGCTTCGGCTTCTGGGGTTTTGAGCTTGTTCCTCGGCCGAGGGCACGATCACTTTGTTGTTGACCGGTCTCAGCGGCGCCAAGCGGTTGCCGTAGAAATCTTGTTCCACTTTTCCTTCGATGTTGCCCGCCCGCATGAAGTTCTTCACCATACGATCTTCGAGACTGTGGTAGGTGAGAATTGAGAGTCGGCCTCCGGGTTTGAGCACGCGGAGTGCACCTTCGAGCAGAGCGCGGAGCACATCCATTTCGTGGTTCACCTCAATGCGCAGCGCCTGAAACACCTTGGCCAAGTCCTTTTTTTCTCGTTCTTTCGGCACGAGCGGATGGATACACGCCAACAAATCGGCAATTTGTGCCAATGGCTTGGTGCCTCTCGCCTTGACGATGGCCGAAGCCAGCCGCCGCGCATTTTTCAGTTCGCCGAAAAGTTGGAAGATGCGAGCCAATTGCTCCTCCTCATATGTGTTGAGCACATCGGCGGCGGTGTTTCCGCCGCGTGTGTTCATGCGCATGTCGAGCGGTGCGTCAAATCGGAAAGAGAATCCGCGTGTTTCGTCGTCGAAGTGGTGACTCGACACGCCCAAATCGGCCAAAACGCCATCCACCCCCTCGATTTCATCGTAATAGCGCATCCAGTTGGGGAGGAAACGGAAGTTGGCGGCCACAAAGGTGAACCGCTCGTCTTCGGGCACGTTGTTTCGTGCGTCGGCATCCTGATCGAAGCCGTAAAGCCGACCTTTTGCCCCGAGGCGTCGGAGAATTTCGCGGCTGTGACCGCCTCCGCCGAAAGTGGCGTCGACATACGTGCCGTCAGGGCGCACATTGAGACCGTCTACGGTCTCGCTGAGCAGCACCGGAACGTGATAAGTGGGACAGAGCGTGGGCATGTGGTGTGATTTACGATATAGTAGCGAGCAAAGTTAGTAATAAATCTGCAGATAGGTCGGACGCTGTGACGAATTTTCCCCCACCCCTGGAATGAAGCTTCAGTAATGTGAAGTCAAGTTGTTGATTTCAAGCAAAATATTTTCCAGATTTTTTTGCTCAGAATCCCGTTTTTGAGGAGCATCGTGGGGTACATTATATATAGAGAGAGCATAGCTGTGCGCACCCTCCGAGGCAGTGCATGTTGACGTGCGGGAGGGGCTCGATGAAACCGTGCTTTTTAGCTCTGCTTTGGGAGAAAGGTGCAACGCACAGCCACGATTTGCGCCGGTCTTGCGTCGTTGTTTCCATGCAGGTGCCACTTCCGAATCTGCGGAAGCGGGGCTTCGTCCTTTTGGCGCGCCACCACTCAGAAAAGAAAGCGAAAGCGCATCTTGCTGTTGAGGCAAGATGCGCAATAATTATAGGCGAATGCCGTCGCCGCCGGTCGGTAATTATTTCTTACCTTGGTTGGCCACAGCTTCTTGGAGCTTCTTGATTTCTTCGGGGTCGCCGAGGAAATAGTCTTTCACGAGGTTGAGATCATCGTCAAACTCGAACACGTAGGGAAGTGCCGTGGGGAGGTTGAGGCTGATGATGTCTTTGTCGCTGATGCCCTTGAGGTGTTTGATCACACCGCGGAGGCTGTTACCGTGTGCCACCACGAGCAGGTCGTCCACCTTCTTGAGCGTGGGGAAAATCACGGCCGTCCAGTAGGGAAGTGTGCGGCCGATGCAGTCCTTGAGCGATTCGGTGCGGGGCAGTTCGGCGTCGGGCACTTCTGCGTAGCGATCTTCGTACTTGGCGTTGCGCTCTTTGTCGTCTTCGGCGATGGGATTGGGTGCAATGTCGAAGCTACGGCGCCAAATGAGCACTTGTTCTTCGCCATACTTGGCAGCGGTCTCGCTCTTGTTGAGGCCTTGAAGCATGCCGTAGTGCTTTTCGTTCAGACGCCAGGACTTCTGCACGGGGATCCAGTCCTCGTTCATCGTGTCGAGCACGTTGTTGAGCGTTTTGATGGCGCGTTTCAGGTACGAAGTGTAGGCCATGCCGAATTTGAAGCCTTCTTTCTTGAGGAGGGCACCGGCTTTGCGGGCTTCTTCCTCACCCTGTGCGGTGAGATCCACATCAGTCCAACCAGTGAAGCGGTTTTCGAGGTTCCACTGGCTTTGGCCGTGGCGGAGCAAAACGATTCTTTTCATTGTGTATGCTGTGAGTTTGTATGGTGATGCGTTGCGTTGACCTCGTGTGCCGAAGTGGGCAGCCCGAACGGCGCATGAGGGCATTGCAAAAGTTACACCACGCGCCCGACATAGCTAACCTTTGTCCGCAAAAACTCGCAGTGTCTTGTCGCTATTGCGGGGGCACAGTTCGTTGTTTGCGGTTGGCAAAACAAAAGGTCGGGGATATGTCGAGAGCGCTTTATTCCTTCGAGCATTTGGTGGAGTGCCGGAGAAAATGCACCTTTGTCTTTCCATCGCACAACCTAACAACTCATTTCAACTATGCAAATTGGAGACAAAGTGCCCGAAGTCCTCGGACACGATCAAGAAGGTCGCGAAGTGCGCATGAGCGATTTCGCCGGCCGCAAGGTCATACTTTATTTCTACCCCAAAGATTCCACGGTTGTACGGCTGAAGCCTGTTCGCTGCGCGATCATTTCGCCGAATTGCAGTCGTTGGGCTACGACATCGTGGGCGTGAGTGCCGATTCGGCCGAAAGCCACCGCAAATTTGCCGCCGCACAATCGTTGCCTTTCCCACTGATCGCCGACACCGACAAGCAACTCATCGAAGCCATGGGGGTGTGGGGCGAGAAAAACCGCTATGGTCGCATCACCGTCGGCCTCTTGCGCACCACGTTCCTCATCGACGAAAAGGGATGTGTGAGCGCATCTTCACGCCCGGACAGATTCGCACCAAAATCCATGCCGAGCAAATTCTGAAGGCTGTCAGTCCCAAGGAATAAGCCCCCTTTGCCCGACACGCCTCGCGCTTGGCGCACCTAATTGGGTATAGGCTGCAACAAACACCGCCGCACACGAAATTTCCTTCGTGTGCGGCGGTTTTTTGTGGTCTGTTGTGCCGATACTTTGCGCGCCGGTCAGATTTTTGTGGCCGGCCGGTCGCCCATTTCGGGCGGTGAAGCTTTGAGGCGTTCCGTTTTTCAAGCTAAAGGCCGGACACCGGCGACATGGAGATCACGGATGTTCCGGACTCGGCACGATGGAATCGCGCAAAACGAGCCGACTTTCAGGTCCCATGTTGAAAAGCAAATCGACAATACTCAGGTTGGGCAGAAAACCATTGCGGTCGGCAAACACTTGGTAGTACGGCGCAGGGCGAAACGTGGGGTCGAAGTCCGGCGACACCTTGGGACGGATCTTTTCGCGCCAATCGATCATATCGCGGTGCTCGTCGGCGCGCAAATAGTCCCCCTCGTTGGCGCTCCATTGCGGTGCCATGTCGAGCAGTCGCAGCACCAATTGCTGAAAAGCCGCGTTGAAATCGACCAGACGTTCGAAGGGCGTACGATAGATTTCGGCGAATTCATCGACGTAGTATTCGAAATACGGCGTGCGCTCGTAGGCCGCAGTCAGCGCATTGAGGTGCATTTCCCGCCAGCGTCCGTGTTCAGAGAGACGCATCTCGTGCATCGGCGTTTTCGAGTCGCCCCCTTGTGCTTGGCTGCGGCCTTGCACCGGCACGGTGAGCGGCAACACGCCGTCGGCCGTGGCAATGAGGCAGCGATTGCGGTAGGTTTGCTTCACATAGTGGTCGCAACGCTCTTCGATCACCGGGGTGCCGTCGAAGAGCTTGGTGTAATAATGAACGGGCCCCAGATAGGCCGACGAAAGGAGGTGGATCATGAGAACAGAAGGGGAAACAGAAGAAGACACCGGCGGCGCGGTGCCGAAAAACAGCCGCCGCCGCTCAGCACAGGGCGGAGCTGCGGCGGCAGAATGGGGAGGAATTGAGGAGAGCGGATGTCTTTTATACAGCTACTCCCCGATGATTCCGCTTTTATTTGATGTCGGCCACCCATTTGAAGAAACGATTCCAGCGAATCTTTCCGTCAAACAGGCCGTAGTCCTTGTCGAGCGAAATCCAAACCATGAGCGGTTTGCCCACAATGTGGTCTTCGGGCACAAAACCCCAGAAGCGCGAGTCGGCCGAGTTGTCGCGATTGTCGCCCATCATCCAGTAGTAGTCCATTTTGAAGGTGTAACTGTCGACGGCATGGCCGTTGATGAGGATCTTTCCGCCGTTCACCTCCAGGCGGTTGCCTTCGTAGACCGCGATGCAGCGTTCGTAGATCGGCAGGTTGGCGAGAGTCAGCTTGATCGCGGCTCCGCGTTTCGGAATCCAGAGCGGACCGTAGTCCGAAGTCGACCATTTCTTCGCCATGTCGAGCGGGAAGAGCCATTGGTCGAAGCTCGGCGCTTTCACCGGCTTGTCACAGAAGTCCGGCATGCGCTCTAATTTTTGGCGCAGCGCCTCGGTGAGCGGCATCGTCACCGTGCCGGCCTCATTGCGCTGGAGATCTTCCTCGGTGATCTCGTTTTCTTTGCAGAAATCGGGAGTCGGGAGCCGTTTGAAGTGCACGAGATAGTTGAACTGCACGTCTTTCGGCTGCGGTTGGGCTTTTGCCGTCGAGATAGATCACGTTGTTTTTTTGATCTGCAGGGTCTGTCCCGGTCCACCGACACAGCGTTTCACGTAATTCTCGCGGCGATCGACGGGGCGAGTGATGATGCCGCCACCGAAGGTTCCGACCAGAGCATGTTGTGCCCGACGGCATAGATTTTTCGTAGGCCATGCGTTGAACAGCCGGGGCAAAAGAATCAGAAGGCTCATTGACGCCTAGCGCCTGTGCGCCTGTGGAGTAGACCAATTGGTAATAATCCTGCGCCTGAAAGTTGTTGGCCACCGTATCGCCCGAGGGGTAGTTGAACACCACGATGTCTCCGGGCTTCACCTGCCCGAAACCTTTGACACGCCGGTAGTCCCATTTCGGCCATTCGACGTAGCTCTTGCCACCGCCCAACCACACGGGCAGATTGTGCTGGGTGAGGGGCATCGTCAGCGGTGTTTGCGGAATGCGCGGACCGTAGCTCAGTTTCGACACGAGCAGATAGTCGCCCGTCAGGAGGGTTTTCTCCAAAGACGAGGAGGGGATGACGAAATTCTGGAAGAAATAGAGATTCAGGAAGTAGATGGCCACCAAAGCGAAGACAATGGCATCGACCCACCCCATGAGCGTCCGCACAACCCCGCTGGAGGATTTGCGCCACCAGTACCAATTGATGAAACGCGTGGTGTAGAAATCGATGATGAAGGGCACGAGCAACAAGCCCCACCAAGATTCCACCCAATAGAGGAAAAGGAGATAGAGCGGGAGGACAATGCCGAGGGTGACCCACTGTCGTGTGGTGATTTTTGGCTTTTTATCCATGAGTATTTTTCGATGAAATGGGGCTCATCCCGCCTCTTCGGCACGATGAAACCACGGTTCTGTTTTAGAAGTCGAAGAGGTCGTCGGTGGAGAGGAGTCCTGTGTGCTGCTGTGTATTCAGCGGCAAGTACCGCCCGAGGCAAAACCCACGTCGCGAATGGGCGTCGTGTGTGATGGTGATGCTGTCGGCCTCCGAGGTGTAAGTCACGGTGTGAATGCCCGGCACCTCGTCGCGCCGCACCGCATCGATGCGCAATGTGTCGGGTGCATGCTCGGTCGTGCCCGTAACAGAGCCGTCGGCTTCGTGCACTTCGCCCCTTCACCCACGCTGTTTTTCGGTCCAAGCGCTCCACGATCTGTTCCGCCAGCGTGATGGCGGTGCCCGACGGCGCGTCGAGTTTGTGCACTATGGTGTGTTTCCACCATCGAAACGTCGTAGTCGGGATAAGCGTTCATGATTTTGGCCAGATGTTTGTTCACGGCCGAAAAGATAGCCACGCCGAGCGAGAGTTCGAAGCCCAGAAGAGCGTGTGCCCCTCGGCGGTGCAGGCCTTTCGCACGTCGGCTTCGTGCTGCGCGAGCCAACCTGTCGATCCGCTCACCACCTTGACGCCTTGCGCCCAAGCCCTGCCGATAGTTGTCGTAGGCTGCGGTGGGAGTCGTAAATTCGATGGCTACGTCTGCCGAGCGGAAAGCGTCGGTGTCAAAGTCGGCGCGGTTGTCGACATCAATGATCGAAACGATTTCGTGTCCACGCGATTTGGCGATGGATTCGATCATTTTGCCCATTTTTCCGTATCCGATGAGTGCTATTTTTCATAAGAAAGGGTTTTTACTGATGAGCAAATTTCACGTTTATCGGCGGAAAGACAAACATTTAGCCCCTTTTCGTTAGTTGCCTTCGCGCTGAGAAACCAAAGCACCGCACGTTTCCGGGAAAAACGTGCGGTGCTGCTCAGTGCCTCCCCGAATATCCGCCGAAATGAGCGAACCCGGGGAGGCAGGGTGGGACCCTGCTTTTGCGAACGGCCGATGAATTGGGGCAATTCGGTGGATTTTCCCGAAAAAGACGTGCGGTTTCATCACGGCATCGGGAAATAAAATATAGCCCGGTGTGTCGATCTGAGCGAAAATCAGAACCAGAGCGATCCGCTCTCCTTGTCCACTTCGCCGAGAATGTGGGCAAACCAATCTTTGGTGGCCTGTTCTTCGGAGATGCCGTAGGCGCGAGCGGTGGAAAGCACCAAGCGCTGTTCGGCCGGGCGGAGTTGGGCGTAAGGCACAGCGTCGAGGGTTTCCCATTCGCCCGTTTCTTCGCGCGAGGCATAGACCACAAACGGCACGCGGAGCACCACTTCGCGGTGACCCGTGGCAATTGTCCGGCCGTGGGAGCGAAGAAGGGCGAAGGTTTGCCGCCGGGGAATTTTTGCATCGCCGTCGAAGTGGAAGAGCGTCACGGTGAGGACGAACGATTTGCGCGGCCTCTTAAATTGGAAGAAGCCCTTCATGCCGATGGGGTTGAGCGGTTCGAAAATGTCGCCGAGGGCATTTTGTCCCACCACCTTCGAGCCGGTGAGTTTCGCTGCGGGAATCGTTTGCCCCGTTGCCTTGTCGGTGGTCGATTTCAGGATGCCGTTGGTCGGATTGGTGTCCATATAGACATAGTTGAGGAGCGAATCGGCGATTTGATCGTCTTTTTCGGCGGTTCCATCGAAGGTGGGCTTCACCTCCGAGGGCACAAAGAAGTGCTGGTGTGCGCGACTTTCGCCGTTTTCGGCGATGAGGGGCGTGATGTCTTGGCCCTTGGCATCGTAATACTTGATCCAAAGACCGTAGGGATAGAGATATTGCTTGGAACTCAGCACGCGGAAGGCATCGGCACTGCCTTTCTCGAGTTCCCAAGTGTCGCCTTTGCGCACAAAGGTGAGGTGTTGCACAGCTTTCTTATAAGTAATGCCCTGCGCGTCGGCATCTTGGTGGAAAGCCACGCCGTGGAAGTGTCCGCCGGCCAGGGTGAGTTCGGCACGCACCGGTTCCACTTCTTCGGTGGGCGCGGGTTGAGGCTGCGGGGTGGGCTGCCGCTTTTCGTTGTTGTCCTTGTCGCAGGCGCCGAAGGCGAAAGCTGCGGTGGCGAGCAGGAGCACGCCAAAGATTTTTCTGAACATAAGGCTGAAAGTTTGAAGTGAATTATTGTCGGAATGGGGTGGGCGACCCGATGGAATCGCGCTTTTGGACGAAATCCCGGGGCTTACCTACACTGCACGGGGAAGCGCATGGCGATGTCCCACGCATCCTCCTGCAGCTGCCCCGGTGTGGGCGCATAGAAGGGCGAAAGGCTGTGGTCGCGCTTGTTGAATTTCGAAACGCGGGCGTGCATGAGGCGAATGTAGATGTGCAAGTCGCGCGCCTCCTTGAATTGCAGCACGCCCTTGAAGCCAATCGGATTGACATCGCCCGTCAGTCGCGTGCCGGGAGTGGAAAGTTCGTTGTACCACGGGGTGGTGTCGGCATACGTGTAGGTGTAGACGCGATTGCTGCGGGCTTCGTCCGGACGCGCGGTGCTGTCGGGCGTGTACACGGCATCGGGGATGAAAAAGTGCTGGTGAATTTTGTCCTGCCCGTTGTCTACAAACTGCCGGGTGATGTCTTCGCCCGAAATGTCGAAGTAGCGGATGCGCAACTCGTAGGCATGTTGCGTGCCTTCGGCGCGTCGCACGACGAAACCCGCCGGTGTGCCCGCGAGCGGCGCCCAGCCCAATTCGGGTTGCAGGGCATAGGTGATGGTCTGTTCGCGGGTGTCGGCCGTTTCGCCCGTTTCGGGGGTGAAATGCGTGCCGTCCCACGCACCGTGGCGCAGGGTGAGCCCCCACACGGGTGGGGTCGCCGTGGTCTTTGCTGCGGCGTTCGTCCACCGGTGCTTCGGGTTCGAGCGAGCAAGCGGCGGGCAACAGGGTCGCACAGCCGAGGAGGAAGAAGAGGAAGAGAGAAAAAGATTTTCGCATGGAGAGTAACGATCGATGAAACGGAGCTTTTTAGAGCCGACCGGCGGCGAAGGCGCGCCGGCGGGGACTCAAAACTCCCAAGTGAGCATGAAGCGAACGTCGCGACCGAGATCGTGGGCGTAGTGGCGGAAGCGGTTGGTGTATTCGCGGTATTCGCGATTGAAAAGATTGTCGGCCGTGAGCAGAAACTTGATTTTTCCGACCATCGGGCAGCACCCAATTGGCACCGACCTCGGCGCCGAAAAGATGATAGGCCGAGGGCGTGAAGTCGATCAAGTCGGTGGCGGGATCGAAATGCGTTTGTTTCGCCACATATTTGTGCGAAGCCTTGACATAGACGTCGTGCACGTGCGAGATGCTGCCCAATTGGAGCGTGACGGCATCGGAGACACGAAACGACGGAATGTAGGGCAACGGGCGCTGCTTCGTGCGGTCGTCGGCCCGTACCCACGCGGCGCCGCCCTCCACCGCGAGTTGCGGCAAAATCTGCCATTTGGCCTCGGCATCCACCCCGCGGAAGAAGGCATCCGTGGCACGATATTGGAAAAGCGGATAGGCGCCCGACACCATCGTGATGACTTCGGAGGTCGGCGCGTCGAAAATATAATTGTCGATCCACTGCACATAGCCGTCGACGGAGGCCGAGAAACCGTGGTCGGCATAGCGCAGCGAAGTGATCCATTTGGTGCTCACCTCGGGGCGGAGATTGGCATCGCCGCGGGCAAAAAGTCCGCTCGAGTGCTCCACGCCGTTGCTGTACAACTCATGTACGTGCGGCGCGCGCCAGGCCGAGCCCACATTGCTCAGGACATCGAGCCCGGGCAAGAGGTGCGCGTGCGCGCCGACGGTGTAAGTGAGGTTATTGTAGTGGTCCAACTTCCCATAAGGGCGGCCGTAGAGATCGATGCCGCGGGCGTTGAGGCGCTGGTGGTCGAGCCGCGCACCGGCTTCGGCCCCCCAATTGTCGCCCGAATACTTCTGAATGGCGAACACACCGGCATTTTGCTGCACGTAGTTCGGGATGATGGGCACCACGCCCGTGCCCGGCGTGTTGGTGTTCTTGACATTGGCATAGAACAGCCCCGCCTCGGTGGTCCAATGGTCGGCATACGACTGTTGCCAACGGCCGTCGGTTTGGAAACTCTCCAATTGGAGGTCGAGGGTGGGCACGTGCGAGCGGAAATTGCGGCGCTGGTTGAATTCTCGGCGGTCGTCGTGCTGATAGGCCGCCTGCCATTCGAGATGCCCACCCGAGGGGAGGGTGTAGCGCGTGTGGAGTTTGGCCACTTGGTGCACCACTTTCTGGTAAGGGTAGTCGATTTGGCGCGTCCAAGGGTAGAATTCCGTCGGGCGACCGAGGCGAATGCGCTCGCGGAGGAGCTGTTCGTCGCCCATCTGTGCGCTGAAGAGCACGCCGATGCGGGTGGAAAACAGGCTGTAGTACCCGTCGGCTTCGAAGCGGTCGCGCTTCCAGCCGAAGGCCACGGAGCCGTTGGCTTCGCGCACGCCGGTGTTGTTGAGCAGATAGTGGGCAGTGGAGCGGTCGCCGCCGTTGAGGTAGGGTGCCTTGTAGGCGCCACGCTGCGCGACCGCCCGCCAGGGAAGTCCCGCATCGACCGATCCGGTCAGTGCCGCGCGCCGGCCGTTGCTGCCGTAGAGTGCGGAGAGATAGCCCTCGGGTTGCGAACGGGTGTAGGGCAGGGCTTTGCCGTCGAGCAGGATCACGCCGCCGAGCGCCTCCGCGCCGTAGCGCACGGCCTCCGCGCCTTTCACCACATTGATGCGCCCGGCAGAGTTGGCATCGAGCTCCGGCGCGTGATCCACGCCCCACTGTTGGCCCTGTTGCCGCACGCCGTTGTTCATGATGAGCAGGCGTGTGCCGTACATGCCGTGGAGAACGGGTTTGGCAATGGTGGCACCGGTTTGTACCATGCTCATGCCTTTGATTTGTTCGAGAGCCGAAGCGAAAGAGTTGCCCAGATTTTTCTGTACCTCGGCCGCCGAAATACTTTGGGTGGCGGTGTTGACCGAATGGACGATGCGCCCGGTTTGCACCACGGCCTCGTTGAGGCGATTGGTCAGGGCGATGAGTTCGATGCGCAGGGGGCGGTGGCTGCGCACTTCGACGGTGGAGACGCGCCGATCGGTGTAGCCCACGGCACTCACCGTGAGACTGTCGCCGTGCAGGGCGTTTTCGGTGAGCACGAGCAGACCCGGTCTCGTCGGAGCGCCAGATTTTGCCGCCGCTGCGCACCACGGCACCCGAAACGGGGAGACCGCTGTCGCGGTCGGTGACGAGCAGGCGTGGTGCGCCCACGGGTTGGGGTTCGGCGGCGCGGGTGGTGGCGGGAATCACCACGGCTGCGCTCAGCAACAGTCCAGGGAGAAGGATTTTGGACATGGGAATGAGAGAGAAAACGATGGATGAAGGGGCTCCGCTGCGCCGGGGGCTGCGGAGACCGGGAAAGGGAATGTGCTGTCGGCGGGCGCGGGGGACGGGCCGTTGGCGTGCCGTGCGCAAAGGCACCGCTGCGGCGGAGAAACGCTGCGGCGGACGTGCGGCAGAGGGGGCGAATCGTGAGCAAACAGCCGGTGGCGGTCGATGAAACCGCAGAGACGGGTTGCGCTTTCGCCACAAGGCAAGGGCTGTCGTGGAGCCGGCGAATCGTGGCGCGCCGGTCTGAACCCGGCGCAGCCGAGCGGACACTGGGCCCGACCGACGCTCCGAGCGAAAAACCCGTAGCGAGGAAGGGAGCACTGCCGTGGAGGCACTCGAGAGCTGCACGGCCTGCGTGCGAACTCGCCTGCTGTCGGGAGGCGAACCTCAACTGGCGTGAGACGGCTGCGGGTGCAGGAACGATGTGAGCCCATTGGGCGCATCCACTCGATGGAATGGGCGCTCGCCGACGAGAACAAAAAGAAAAAGCGGGAGAAAAATCAAACGGTCGGTGGGCCGCGCAACACTGCGCGAGCAATCACCGTGTGAGCGATCGAGGGTTGATCGGAAAGAAAGGGTGTTTCCGCGGTGGAAACGAAAAAGCAAAATTGAGGCAGCGTGGGAACGGTGCAGGGGGCGGGCACGAAATGGCAGATGCTGCAATTGTCGTGCTTGTCGCGGGCACTTGCCCCGGCAAATGGTGGTGCCGATGGCATGGGCGGTGCGTTCTGGTGCGCGAGGGCGGGCGCAGGTGTGCCGTTTTCGCCCGCGTGCTGCCCATCGCGGGCGGTGGCGGCTGCAGCGGCGCGGAGGCAGGCGATGCACTCGGCGCCTTGTCCGTCGGCGTTGAGGCCGATGTGCTCCGTTGGCACCGCGCTGTCGTGGTAGTGAAAGGTTTTCACCACCAATTGCGGCAGCAGGGCGAGGAGAAGAATCCAAGCCAAGGCCACTTGACGACGGAGGGTGCGAAGTTTTGCGGACATGTATCGGCGCAAAGATAGGGAGGAATGGCCAAAGATGCAAATCTGTAGGCAAAAACGTGAGAGCGGATGGTGTTTTTGCCCGCAAAGTCGCTGTGGGGCGGACTGATTGTGGGCGTTGTCGGGCCGCATTGGACTGTGCACGGGAACTTGCTCGAAAAAGTTGCGGATAATCGCGAAAAAGTGGGTGTGTTTTCGTCCGATGCCCCCCTTTTTCCGGCGGCACTTCGCGTCTGCTTCGCGATGGATGGGCGACGTGGCGTCGTTTTTCGGTCGTGGCTGTTCGCACCGCAGGCACCGGGAGGGCCTGCTGCCGAACGGATTGTTGCGCTGTGCCTGCTGCGCGGTGGCAGTGGCGGTGCCGACGGTAATTGCTGCGACGCGTCGGCAAAAGCGACAAAGGGGGCGACCGCTTGCGGCGGAGAAACAAAAAAACGGCTCGGACAGTCCGGTGACTGTCTGAGCCGTTGGAGGAGCGGGAGGCCGAGGTGAGGCGGAACTTTTCGCCGCTTCGGCACGATGCCGCATGACTGCAGGGTTGTCCGGCGACGGAGCGCGGAATGCTGCATGCGGAGAAGAGGGGTAGGGCGTTAGAAGCCCTGAAAAATTCGCCGAGAGAGCTGTTGTCGTCGTCGGCCGATTCGTCATCGCCCCAGATGGGATTGACAAACTCCTCGTTGGTGAGCACAGGGTTGTTTTGCTGGACGTGGAAACTGGAGTTCATTTTCAAGGAAGTCAGGCCCATGATGGGTTCGCCGTGGAGTTGGAATTCCTCGAGGCGGGGAGTAGTATAGGATTTCATGCGGTGATGATGTTTTATTGCTGAACGAATTTTTGGCCGTTGCGGACGTAGAGTTGGCCTTTGGCGGTTTGTTGCACACGGCGTCCGCTGAGGTCGTAGGTGGCGGGAGCTACAGTTGAGCGCTCCGCCTGCTGTACGGCCGTGGGCAGGGCGATGAAGAGCGGGGCGGCGTTGCCTGCGGCGGATCCTGCTCGATGCACGCTTTGAATGCGGGGAGCACTACGCCGTCGTCGAGTTTTCCGAATTCGACCTTGTTGTTTTCGGGATTGAGTGCGAGGGCATACACGGCTTTGCCTGCAGTGGCTCGTTGCGAATAGCCGTAGCCTTTGAGTACGTTGTGGGCGGTTTTTCCGTATCGCCCTTTTCATCGGTGCGCGAGAGGGTGAGGGTCTTCGCCCGTCGGCCTTGAGGGATCACAGCCGTGGCGGCCGGAATGATTCCCCTTGGTGAGTTCGGTGAGTTGCAAGCTGTTTGTACCATTGCGTTCGGCCACGTAGATCTTGACACTCGAGTCGTTGAGCTTCATGGCTTGGTGCGCAAAGAAGGTGGCATAGCCGGTTTCGCCGATGTGGAGGGAAATTTCGTCGACGGACACGAGGTCGAGGTATTGCGCCGGCCAACTTTTGGGCATGTTCATCCCGCTGCGGGTCACTTCTTCGTTGCCGCGGAAGAGGAGGGTGCGGTCGCCGGTGGTGACTAAGTAGGTGCCGTCGCCGCGTCCTTCGGCGAAGCTGGCCCGATTCACGGCGTCGCCGAGGGTGGCGGGCTTGACATTGTTGGCTTCGTTGGCCAATCCTTGGCCGGTGGCGTAGGCGGTGAGGTGCTCTCCGTCGTAGTAGAAGAGCGTTTGTTCGTCGGCTGTGGGCACCACCTTGAGGATGCCGTTCGTGCCGGGGGCGATGCTGAGGAATCTTTGCCCGGCGGCTGTGGAACGGATGCGGAAGAATTCGCCTGCTTGGGGCATGTTGAGGTGAATCTGTCGGAGGGCGACTCGCAGTTTGTTGAATTCTTCTTGGTATTTCTGCGGTTGGGTGGGCGGGTTGTTGTAGGCATTCATGGCGGCTTGCAGATTGTCGGGGCGAGAATAGGTGCCTACGGTGGTGCCGAAGAGATGATTGTTTTCGGCGTAGCGCTTGAACTGGGCTTTGGCCTCGTTGTAGAGGGTTTGGTAATCGGCTTTTTCGACGACGACGGTGGATCCCGGTCCGTTGGCTCTGCCAGAATGCGAGCTTTCCCTGCTCGGCATAGTTGTTGAGATAGCCTTTCGCACCGACAGTGGAGCGGAAGTTGAGTGCTTCTCCTTTCTTTTCGAGCGTGAACTGCATGCCGTTTCCTTCGACTGCGCCGAGGCGTGTGCCATTGTCGGAGTTGTCGGCGCCGAGGGTCACACGGCCGTCACCGATGTTGACGAGTTGGAATTCGTTGCCCGCGATATGGAAGTGGACGGGGTCGGCTTCCCATTTGGAAAGTGACGAGATCGAAGTAATTGCCTTCGGGGGTTGTAGTGGATGTAGCCGTTTTTCCCATCGGCGGGGTTGCCGACTTTGACGAAGTAAGTGTCGCTTTCGTTGAAGGGCAGCTGTTGTGCCGCCGCACCAACGCAAGCTCCTGCCGCGAAGAGGGTGCAGGCGAAGAGTTTGTAGAGTTGTTTCATGTGGATGGATTAGGTCGATGTGGTCATGGTTGGGGGCTTTCGCCCGGCGGTTGGGGTGTTGATGTGGCTCGATGGCAAGCGCTCTTCGATGGCCGGGGTAGACCGCGGTGGAAGTGGACCGGTGTCTACCGCTGATGGCATTTTTCGCAACACGAAGTGGGGCTGTTGTGCCGTTCAGGGCGTCAACACATTGCGAATGTAGTTTTTTCCTTAGCAAAATGCCAAGTAATTTGCCGGTGAAGTAGGATTTGTTTTGAAAAATGGCGTGTTTTGCTTGTTCTCGCCTATCATTTCCGCGTGAAAAGCGGAAATGCAACCAAAAGTTGGGGACTTTTGTGTTTCGCCCAAGTGCATTGAGGCGATCGAGGGAAAGATGCGCGGCGCGGGTGCGGCAGGGGCACAAAAAAACGCCCGTCACCTTGTGGTGAGCGGGCGCTTTTTTCAGTGTTTCGCGTAAGTGTGCGTTGGTAACGCGCGATGTTTTTATTGTCCTTCTTCGCTGTCGTTCCAAATGTCGTTGCCAAGCTGCTTTTCTGTGGTGTGCTGCTCTGAGGGTCTCATAGATCCATTTCCTAGGGAGACGTTCTGCATGACATGCTCCGTGTGAAGAACGACATCCTTTACCTGAGGTGCAGAATACTGTTTCATATTTTGTGATGTGTCTGTGCTTATTTTTGGATGAACTTCTTACCGTTCTTAACGTAGACCTGTCCTTTGACGGGAGCTTCCACACGACGTCCGGCGAGGTCGAAGACTTCTGCCTGATTGTCGTCAACGGTTACGCCTTGGATGCCTTCGGGGGTAAAAGCAGTGGGGTAGTAGGCGGGAGCACCGGCGCCATTGTTGTTGTAAATGACAGCGCGGAAGGCACGGACGCCTTGTATCAAGGGCTTGAAGACGAGTTTGTGACCTTCGACGGTGAGACCGTATGCGTTGTTGAGGTGATCTTTCGACGAAACGGTGTAGCCGCGGAGACCGTTGTCACTGATTGTAGAAGTCGTAGAGGCGATTTTCTTAACCTCGAAGGAGGTCTCACCTGTACCCTTGCGGAGCAGTACGGCGGTGTTGGCGGGAATCTGTTTCGAATTCAGCTTTGTGAAAGTGATCACGCTGTTTTGTGCATTGATTTTTCCGCTATATACATCAACATCAGACGGTACTTCAACTGCGGTGGGGGCGAAGAAGGAGATGTAGCCGAGTTCGTCGGTGTTGAGCTTGAACTTCGTGGCTTCTTCGAGGAAGAGGTGGCTGTCCGATTCGCTGGTAGAGAGGCTGAGTCCGTTGTCGCGGTCGAGTTTCACGAACTTGTCGCCCACTTTGAGGCTATAGCTGCCGGCATCGAGGGTCTTTTCGAGCTTGCCTTGCGCGATAACGGCTTTTTGATCGTTGGCCGTGAGATCGTACTTGGCTTCTCCGAGTCCGAAACCGTTGTCAATTCCGGTAAGATGCTCTCCGTCGAAGTAGAACACGGCAGCTTTGCTCTTATCGTCCGTGAGCGTGTAGCCCGTAGCCGAAGCCATAAGGTATTTCACGGGCTGAGAGGACCGGCAGCAGCGTCAATGTCAACCTTTGTTCTGAATGTCTTTGCGTTTGCACGAACGGCATCTTCATATTGAGATTTGGTTGTGACGACAACAAAGGTACCACACTTTTTAGGAGATTGAGTTTCAATGCATCCTTAACGGTCTGCATTTTTTCCATTTCACTGGCAGCATTACCATTACCTAATTCCGCGTGTCCCTCCAAATACACACGATAAGTGACATAGTCGAAATCGGCAACAGTGGGTATAGGGTATTGGCTCACACCTTTTTCCAAAAGAAACCATTGGGACTGTGGTCTATTCCCACTCTGTGTGCTTGGAAAAGTGCCAAAGTCGCGCGCATTTTTTTCGCATTGAGCGTCACTTCAGTGGGAGAGGCTCCGTTCGGATTGATGATCTCGATGACAGCATCTGCACTGGCTGCAGATTCAAAAGAAAGAACTCCTGATTTATTTGTGAGGTATTTCCCTTTTGCCTGTGTTCCTTGTTCAGCTTTGAGATAATATTTCCCTCCTTCCAGCGAATACTTAAACATGAGGTTTGTAGCGGTCTTCGTAAAGGATCCCTTATTGTTGTATTTAAGAGAACCGTCGCCTACTTTTACCGAAATAGATTCTATGAGACCTGGTTCCGATTGCCTGGGGCTGAAAGCTAATTTTGTGGCTTGAGATTGGTCATCTACGCATTTTCTTATGATCTCTGTTATGACTCCTTTGTCGTTTTTGACCTCTTGTATGAATAAATATCCCGAACCGATCTTCATAACGTAGCCGACTTGAGGATCGATTTTACTAAACTCCAGTGCTCTCCCGGGGAGTGTGCCGATCCCGAAGAGTAGGGCGATGAAGAAAAGCAGTAAGTAATTTTTCATCTGCATTTTTGCTTTATGAATTATACGATTGAATTGATGATTTACGAGAAATGGGCGGGAATCCCGCAGTTATCGCCCGGCGGAGGGCGATTTCTCTCAGGTTCTGCTCTGTTTTCGTGGCAAAGGTATGAATTCTTTGTCTAGTGCGACAAGAGTTTCGTGGTAAAAAAATGAGATAAATATCTGTTTAGAGTGGTTTTTGCTATCGAATAAGCCGATAACAGGCGTTTTTGCGATTCGGAGTGCAGCGTGTGCGGAGGCGATGGACAAAAAGCTGCGGAGAAAAGTGTGAGCGAGCGCGGAAGGAAGGGCTGTTTTACGTAAAAACGAAGCAAGCACGTACAGATCATACGCACTTGCTTCGTTTTTTTGTCCGATGTGCTCGGTGTTTCGTGGTGACATGGGGCGACGGATAGGCATTTTTCCGAGCTCTGCGCCGAACGAGGGGGCTTACCGAATCTACGCGCGCCACCTATCGATCTGCATACTCCACCTATCGATCTACACACTCCGCTTTTCGCGTCTGCATTCTCCGCTTATCGCGTCTATAGGTGACTTTTCCGAGACCCACCCCGTGCAAACTGCGGGACGGCTCGTGGGAGAAGGCTGTAGCCGCGAGGGATCGGCTCCCTACTGCGGAGCGCCGCCACTCTGTTTCGGAAAACGCCTCTACATACAGAGGCGCGCGATGTGAAAAGTGAGCCACGCCGCCACATAGGCGACGCCCGTGGTGTAAAGCATCGAGAGCACGGCATATTTCCACTGCCCGCTCTCGCCGCGGATGGCCGCAATCGTAGCCAGACATGGGAAATACAGCAAGGCAAAGACCATGTAGCTCAGTGCAGCCGCGGGCGAAGTGGCCTCACGCAAGGCCGCAGAGATCGCCCGGTCCGCCTTCGCGTCGTTGCCCGATCCCGCAGCCGCCGCACTGTCCTCGTCCATGTGGTAGAGCACGCCGAGCGTAGAGACCATCAACTCCTTGGCCGCTGCGCCCGTCAGGAGCCCCACGCCCATTCTCCAGTCGAAACCCAGCGGCGCAATGGCCGGTTGGATGAGATGTCCCGCCTGTCCCAAATACGACTGCTCCTGCCGTTCGAGGGGCGAGAGCGCTCGGTCCGGGTGCGGGAAATAGCCCAAGATCCACACCACGATCGAAGCCACGAGAATCACGCCGCCCATTTTTCGCAGGTACTGGCGGCCCTTCTCCCACGTGTGGCTCACGACACTCTGCGCCACCGGGCACCGATAAGGCGGGATCTCCATCACGAAATGGCTCTCATCGTGTCGGCGAATGAAGTGACTCAGCAGCCAAGCCGAGAGCAGGGCCATCACAATGCCGCCGCAGTAGAGCGAAAAGAGCACCCACGTGGCTTGATGCGGGAAGAAAGCCATTGTGAACACCGTGTAGACCGTGAGTCGCGCGGAGCACGACATGAAAGGCAAGGTGATCATCGTGAGCAATCGGCTCTTTCGGTTCTCAATGGTGCGTGTGGCCATGATGGCCGGCACGTTGCAGCCGAAACCCGTGAGCATCGGGAAAAACGACTTGCCGTGCAGTCCCACGCGCCGCAGCAAGGGGTCGAAGAGCAGCGCGGTGCGTGCCAGATAGCCCGAGTCTTCGAGAATGGAAATGAAGAAATAGAGGATCAAAATCTGCGGGAGAAAGACGATCACGGTGCCCACACCGCCCACCACTCCCGACGCCAGGAGGTCGACATACCAGCGATCTTTGGGCAGAACGTTCGTGAGCGTTTCGGTCAACCACGTCACTCCGCCTGCATCCAGTCCATCGGATACTGTCCGATGGTGAACGTGGCCCAGAAAACCAGCAGGATCACGAGGAAAAAGACGCCATAGGACAGCGGGTTCTTCACCAAGAAGCGGTCGACCCACGTGGTGAAGCGCACCGCTTTGCCCTCTCGCAGTCGGTAAATGTCCGCCAGATAGTGGTGCACGAGTGCGTGCGGGTCGGCCGCCGAGTGCGGGTCGTTGGGCGGCGGTGTGGGCTGTTCCTCGCGTCGGTCGTAGGCCTCGATCACCGCTTCGGCCAGGGCTTTGAGCCCCTCGCCGCGGCTGGCCACACAAGGCACGAAGCGCATGCCCATGTGCGCCGAGAGTCGGTCCACATCGAGCGTCGATCCGCTCTCCGAAAACTCGTCCCACAAGTTGAGCGCCCCCACCATCGGCAGTCCGAGTCGGCGCACTTGCAGGGTGAGCAGCAGGTTGCGCTCCAGGTTGTTCACATCGAGCACATTGATCACCGCGTCGATTTCGCCCTTCAGGAGCTCGCTCATCACATAAGCCTCCTCCGGCGAGTAGGCGCGCAGCGAGTAGGTGCCCGGCAGATCGACAAATCGCACGGTGCGCCCGTCGATGTGTGTTTCGCCCACTACACTGGCCACCGTCACCCCCGCATAGTTGCCCGTGCGTTCGTGTCCGCCGGAGAGTGCGTTGAACACCGTGGTTTTTCCGCAGTTGGGATTGCCCACGAGCGCCACCGTGATGGTGCCCTCTGCCTTGGGAGCGAGCGGCTTGCGCGGTCCGCATCCCGGGCAGCCCCCACAACTGTCGGTTGCGCAGCCGGTGGCCGGCACGATGGGGCCCGAGGGCAGTGGCGCCGAGGCGGCAGTTTCGGCGGCGGTGCGGGCCACTCGCTGCTCGTCGGCATAGTTTTCGTTGGGTCGTTGGGTGCTCACCTCGATGAGTTGCGCCTCGCCGGTTCTGAGTGCGACGCGCTGTCCGAGCATGGCGTAGATCACGGGCGAACCGCTCGGCGTGGCATAGACGCGCGTCACCTCTTGTCCCGGCACGAAGCCGAGTTCTTCGAGGCGGACGCGCAGCGAAGGGCTGCCCTGATGGCGGTGACGTAGGCGGTGGCCCCGTCTTTGATGTGTGAAAGATTCATGCGTTGTTATGTCGTTGGGTCGGTGCGTGCAAAAAGGCGCATCGACGTCCTCATATATAAGGAGTAGTGTGCAAAGTTACGGCTTTCTCCCGCGCAATGCAATACCCACAAATAGTGATTGTGGGAGGAGGAATTGCAAAGAGCAAATGACAACTTGGAAAAAGCTCCCGAGTTTCGGCTGAAAAACGGGAAGTCGTGTCCGATAGTCCGTAGTTTTTCGTAAATTCGCCGAGCAAAGACTACACTTCTCGTACAAGAAATCTCCCAATAATGAAACAAACCAAGATCGTCTGCTCGATCAGCGATTTGCGCTGCGACGAAAATTTCCTCCGCAAGTTGTTTTTCGCCGGCATGAACGTGGTGCGCATGAACACCGCCCACGCCTCTGCCGACGGCATCAAGAAAAATCATTCGCAACGTCCGTGCCGTTTCGCCCCACCTCGGTCTGCTCATCGACACGAAGGGTCCCGAAGTGCGCACCACCGGACTGGCAGCTCCCATCGAATACAAAGCCCGGCGAAGAAGTGCGCATCTATGGTTGTCCGGACCGCGACACCACGCACGATGTCATCAATGTATCGTATCCCCACTTCGTGCGCGACGTGCAAGTGGGCGACCATGTGCTCTTCGACGACGGGGCCATCGACATGCTGGTCACGGCGAAAGACGAGGCCCCTGCACGTCACGGTGCAAAATGACAGCGTGCTCGGCGCGCACAAGAGCGTGAACGTGCCCGGCGAACACATCGATTTGCCCGCACTCACCGAGCGAGACAAGGCCAACATCCTCCTGGCCATCGAAGAAGACATCGACTTCATCGCCCACTCCTTCGTGCGCAACGCCGCCGATGTCAAGGCTGTGCAGGACATTCTCGACGCACACGGCAGCGACATCAAGATCATTTCGAAAATCGAAAACCAAGAAGGCGTGGACAACATCGACGAGATCATCGACGCCTCCTATGGCATCATGATCGCGCGCGGCGACCTCGGCATCGAAGTGCCCATCGAACGCATCCCCGGCATCCAGCGCCAGATCATTCACAAGTGTGTGGTGAAGAAAAAACCGGTGATCGTGGCCACGCAAATGCTTCACACGATGATCAACAACCCGCGTCCCACGCGAGCAGAGGTCACCGACATCGCCAATGCCATCTACTATCGCACCGATGCCCTCATGCTCAGCGGCGAAACGGCCTCGGGCAAATATCCCCTCGAGGCGGTGCAAACCATGGCCGCCATTGCCGAGCAGGCCGAACGCGACAAAATGCGCGAGCACGACCTCGATCCGATGATCGACACCACCGATCAGCGTGAATTCTTGGCGCATGCTGCCGTCGAAGCTACGCGCCAACTCGGCGTGAAGGGCATTCTCACCGACAGCGAAACGGGACAAACGGCACGCGCCCTCGCCTCGTTCCGAGGCCCCACGCCCGTCATTGCCATCTGCTATAAGGAGAAGACCATGCGTTTGCTCAATCTCTCCTACGGTGTGATCCCCATCTACCAGAAAAATCACGTCTCGGCGCAATACACCTTCACGGCTGCCATCCGCATGATGCGCCAGAAAGGTTTCCTCGAGCTCAACGACAAGATCGCTTACCTCAGCGGTAGCTTCGGCGACGGGGGCGGCACGAGCTTCCTCGAGATCAATAAGGTGAGCACCATCTACGATAGCAAATATCGCTTCCACTTACCGGAGGGAGTGCACGTAGACGAACTCGCACCTTCCAAATAAACGTCGCCGCTTCGTCGCGGGGCTTTGAGCTCCGCCATGCGAAGCAGCCGACCCACAAAACGACCGCGACCGAACGCCATGTTCGGCCGCGGTCGGATTATTTAGGGCGGCGTGTGGGGAAGCGGCGTGCATCAGTCGCGTTTGAGCAACACGACCACGAGCCCAATCGCCACCACTACGTCGACCACGTTCCAGACGGTGCGAGTCAGCGCGATTTTGAAGAGGGGTTGGAAGAGCAACGTCAGCGCCACAAACACCCAGCCCGCGGTATTGCGGTCGCGCTTGAAGTAATCGTAGGCCAATGCGGCGAAAACCACCGCCGCCACGAAGCGAATGAGCATAAACATGCCGTAGGCGAGCGGAAAAAGGCAGGCGAGGAGCGCAACGGCCACGAGGAGAATGATCATCGGAGGGAGGTTGGATTTCATAGTCGGTATATTATAATAGTGTGGCGGAGTGAAAACGGGCAACAGCGCCCGTGTGTGGTGGCAAAGGAACAACATATTTTCAAAACTCTGCCCATGCGACCGGCGAAAAAGCCGACTTCCGTCTGTCCGACGCCCATTTTCTGCCCGTTCGTCCCGCCGTCGATTCGTCGCAGGGCATCCTTCGTTCGTCACAGTGCATCCTTTGTTCGTCGCAGACCTTGTTTCGTTCGGCCGCGGGGCTTAGTGAGCATCGGCTTCCGCGATCTCGGCGCGTAGCCGCGGGGCGGAAAACAAAAGTGGCCATCCTCCGCTGAGGACAGCCATCTTTCGAACATAGACATAACAATTTAAATTCTTACTCTGACGGACAACCGCCACCGAAGTGTCGGGCTCTTCTATCAGAATGCACTGCAAAGGTAGGCACTTTCTTGACTTTTTGGCAATACCCATTTGCAGTGATTTGGCACAGGTGGGCGACCACTGTGCGATGTGCCCCCGTTGTACGCCGGTTTCCACCGCATACGCTCTGCAAACTGCTGACAATCAGTGGAAATGCGGAGCGGTTTCGCGCGAGCTTACCGATTTTTTCCGTTTATGCTCCGCATTCTTTCACCAAAAAGTAGGTATTGCCTCCTTACAATCGGGTAGTGCGGAGCCCGGTGGGCATTTGTGACGCGCGGCTGCGTTCAATCGAAAAATTGCTTCCAATCGTCTTTGCCGAAGCGCTGTTCTTTGTCGTTTTGCTCGCGTCGTTCCGCGTTTTTTTCCGTGCCTTGGGCTTGCTCTTTTTGCGCGAGTCGGCATAGCGATCTTCGTTGCGGCGTGTGCGTCCCTTCGGGCCGTGTGCTCCGCTGTCGGCTTTCCCGTCGGCGCGATCGGCGAAATCCACCACCACGCGGCGTTCGCCCACCTTGGCCTTCGCCATTTTGCCCATCACCAGCTCGGCTTGCTCTTCGGGCACCTCGAAGAATGAGCAGTTGTTCAGCAAGTCGATGCGTCCGATCTCCACCTTTCCCTTCACATAGCGGTTCACCAGGTTGATGATTTCGCGGGCGAAGAAGTTGTCGCGCTTACCGAAGTTGAGGAAGAGTCGGGTGTATCCCTCCTCGGCCACGGGATTTCCCTTGGCATTGCGTGCCCGTTTGTCGTCGCGTCGGTCGCGTTTGTTGCCCTTCTCCTCGCGTTCCTCGCGCGCGGTGGGTTGCACGATTTCAGGGAGCGTCGGCATAGTAGGTGAGGAATCGGCCCGAACTCTTGTTGCACCAGGCGCTTGACCAGTTCCTCCTTCGTGAGCCACTCGAGTTTGTGCATCACTTCGGGCAGGAAGGGCGCGATTTGCTCCTCGTCGGGCTCGGTGTGTTCGAGATTGTCGATCACCTTGTAGAGTTGTTTCGTGCAGATTTCCTTCGGTTCGGGGAGGGTTCCGACCTCAAACTTCTTGCCGATCACGCGCTCAATGACGCGCACCTTCCCCTTCTCGCGGAGGTGGATGATGGAAATCGAGGTGCCGCGCTTGCCTGCACGGCCGGTGCGCCCGGAACGGTGGGTGTAGTTCTCCACGTCGTCGGGCAGTCCGTAGTTGATCACGTGGGTGAGCTCGTTCACATCGAGGCCGCGCGCCGCCACGTCGGTGGCCACGAGGAGTTGCGTGCGGTGTGTGCGAAACTTCTGCATGGTGAGATCGCGCTGCGCCTGGGCCAAATCGCCGTGCAAAGCCTCGGCGCTGTAGCCGTCGCGGATGAGGTGGTCGGCCACTTCCTGCGTTTCGAGGCGGGTGCGGCAGAAAATGATGGCATAGATGCGCGGATAGTAGTCGACAATGCGTTTGAGCGCGGCATATTTGTCCTGTGCGCGCACCGCATAATAGATGTGGTTCACGTGTTCCGCGCCCTCGTTGCGGCTACCCACCACGATTTCGCGATATTGGCGGAGGTAGTTTTTGGCAATGCGCTCAATGTCGGGCCCCATGGTGGCGGAGAAGAGTAGCGTTTGGTGCTCGGACGGGATGGCCGAAAGGATTTCGTCGATGCTTTCGGTGAATCCCATGTTGAGCATCTCGTCGGCTTCGTCGAGCACCACGTGGCGAACGGCTTCCAGTCGGGCGGCGCCGCGGTGAATGAGGTCGATGAGGCGTCCGGGCGTGGCCACAATGATCTGGCAGCCCTTGCGGAGTTGGCGAATCTGGCTTTCGATGCCCGCACCGCCGTAGACTGCCACCACGTGCAAGCCGTCAATGTATCGGCTGTAGTCCTTGAGGTCGTCGGCAATTTGGAGGCAAAGTTCACGCGTTGGGCTGAGAATGACCACTTGTGTGCTGCGGTCGTCGGCATCCACGTTTTTGGAGCACGGGAAGTCCGTAGGCCGCCGTTTTTCCGGTGCCGGTTTGTGCCAGCGCAATGATGTCTTGCGTCGGAACTGCGGCGCCGTCGGCGGTATCGTCGGTGTTTTCCTCGCCCAGGAGGACGGGAATCACCGCGTCCTGCACGGGAGTGGGTTGTTCGTAGCCTATTTCGGTGATGGCATTGAGGATCTGTTCCTTTAAGCCCAGTTCGGCGAATGTTTTCAAGTGAAGGGTGTGTTTGTGTGTTGTGATGTTGCGAATGAATGAAGGGGGATTTATTCGGCAGGCAGCGCCGCCCTACCAAAACGGCGGGGCGGCGCTGTGTTTAGTCGAATAGAGGTTGGTGGTGCGGGTGGGGTTTCCTGCGATAGTCGTCGTGCGCGGCCTTGATCAGTTGGATGCACATTTGCGGATCGGCCTGCCGAAGGTCGGCATAGTGGCGTCCCAGACTCTCAAAGAACTCAGGTGGCCCCACCAATCGGGCGAAGTTTTGGCAACCGCGCTCCACGCTGATCTTTTTGCCCCATTTGAGGGCGTTGGTGTCGAGGAGCGAAAAGTGGAAACGCTCGTTGATGCGGTCGAAAAGGATGTTGCCCGCCGAGAAATCCTTGTGGATGAAGCCGCTGGCGTGGAGCTGTGCGGCGTAGCGTGCGAAGTGCTTGGTCACCTCTTCGCGAAAAGCCCCGTCGAAGCCGGGGATGTCGCGCATGGAGTGGCGATAGTCCGAATAGACACTCACGAAATAGTGTGTGGCATCGAGCAGTCCGCGGCGATCGCTCAGGAAAGCCACCGGTTCGGGGCTTTCGAAACTGCGTTCCTTGAGCATGAGCGAAGTGACGAAGGCCTTTTTCGCCTTGTTGGCCTTTGTAGACGCGGGTCGCCATTCGGTGTTTGAGCGGCATGCGTCCGTAGCGTTTCACGGCAAGTCGGCAGCCGTCGATTTCGATAAGGCGAATCACGTTGCGCGCGTGGTAGATTTCCTGCCCCACGCTGTCGAAGTGTCGCACCGCCTGCACGAGTTGTTCGCGAAGCCCGGTCGTATTTGGGATTGAGAACGATGTGCATCAGCTGAGTCCCTGTGATTTCTCCGTTGATATAATCAATATTGAGTGCCTGGGGCGCCTTGGGCAGTCCGGGCATGCGCATGATGTCGCCCGCAATGGCCACGATCATCTCTGCTCCCGCGTTGATCACCACGTCGCGAATGAGGAAATCGAATCCCTCGGCGGCTCCATATTGCTTGGGATCGTCGGAGAAGGAGAATTGCGTCTTGGCGATGCAGACGGGGAAATGGCTCATGCCGAGCGTTTCCGCGAGGCGCAGGCGCGTGAGTGCGGGTTTGGCAAAGGTCACCGAGGCTGCTCCGTAGAGATGGCGGGCCACCTTCTCGATCTTGGTGCGCAGGAGTCGCTGTCTTCATAGGCGAAGCGCAGCGGCGCGGAGGGTGTTTTTTCGACAGCGTCGACCACAATGCGCGCCATCTCCTCGGCGCCGGCTCCGCCTTCGGCGTAGGCATTGTTGATCACGAAGGGCGCTTCGAGCACCTCCTCGCAGTGGCGGCGCAGCAGTTCCATCTCTTCGTCGGTGTCGGCGGCGAAGCGATTGAAAACGATCACCACGTTCTGTCCGAACGAGCGGAGGTTGCGCAGGTGCTTGTCGAGGTTGGGCAGTCCGGCGCGGAGCCCTTCGAGATTGGGTTCCGCGATTTGGTCGAGCGGCACGCCGCCGTGCATTTTGAGTCCCTGTGCGGTGGCCACCAGCACGGTGAGTGCGGGTTGGAGTCCGGCCTTTCGGCACTTGATGTCGTAGAATTTCTCTGCCCCAGGTCGGCGCCGAATCCGGCTTCGGTGATGACGTAGTCGGCGTGCGAGAGCGCCATTTTTGTCGCCACGACCGTGTTGCACCCGTGGGCGATGTTGGCAAAGGGTCCGCCGTGTACGAAGGCCGGCGTGTTCTCTGTGGTCTGCACCAGGTTGGGTTCGAGTGCATCTTTGAGGAGCACCACGATGGCGCCCGCCACGCCGAGATCTTTTCACCGTGAAGGGCGAACCGTCGAATCGGTAACCGAGGAGAATGTTCTCAATGCGCCGGCGCAAGTCGGCTTCGTCGGCCGCCAAGCAGAGGATGGCCATGAGTTCGCTGGCGGGGGTGATGTCGAAGCCCGCTTGCGTGGGGATGCCGTTGACCGAGGGGCCGAGCCCGGTGACGATGCTGCGGAGCGAACGGTCGTTGACGTCGAGCACGCGTCGCCAGAGCACTTCTTTGAGTCCGAAGCCCTCGGCGCGATGCTGGTAGAGGTAGTTGTCGAGCAGGGCTGCGATCATGTTGTGCGCGGCGGTGATGGCGTGGAAGTCGCCGGTGAAGTGGAGATTGATCTTCTCCATGGGCAGCACCTGGGCGTGTCCGCCGCCGGCCGCTCCGCCTTTCATGCCGAAGCAGGGGGCCGAGCGAGGGTTCGCGCAGGGCGACGACGGTTTTGCGGCCGATGCGGTTGAGTCCGAGGGCGAGTCCGATCGAAACCGTGGTCTTGCCGATACCGGCGCGGGTGGCCGAGATCGAGGTCACGAGGATGAGGCGACTTTTGTGGGCTTGCGTTTCGTCGATGAGGCGCAGGGGCACTTTCGCAATGTATTTGCCGTGCTGTTCCAAGTCGTTTTCGTCGATGCCGATTTGGGCGGCGACATCGCGGATGGGGAGCAGCGGTGTGGCGTGTGCAATTTCGAGGTCGGTCATGGGGGATGGGGGGAGAGGTGGAAGAATAAGGCAAAAGTGTGCCGTCGTCACGAAGAAGTTGGGGAGGACGGCGGTGCAAAAATACGAAAAAAGCGCGAGGCACGTTTGTGTTTTGTGCAGTAATTCACGCAGATAGGTGCGGAAAAACGCCTCAAAAGCGACAAAAGTAGTGACGAGGGTCGAAATGTACAGCCGCCAACGCAAAAACGCCCCTCGGCGGTCGGGCGAACGACCGCCGGGAGGCGATGAAAAGAGGGGGCTGCACGCAGGCAGCGTGGCGGAGCCGCGGCGATTAGCGCACGACGGTCTTCACACCATTGATGATGTAGACACCGCGTTCGGCTTTCTCGACACGGCGACCGTTGAGATCGAAGATCACGGTGCGGCCGTTGCGGGCATTGACGCGGTTTACGGCTTCGGGATCCTGGGCCACGACGAAGTTCTTGAACTCCCAAGTGGCGGCACCTTCGGTGGTGCTGGTGTACTTGAAGCCGAACTGCACCTTCTTGCCCGTGTAGTTGCGCAAGTCGATGGCGCCGGTTTTTCACAAAGTCCCATTTGTTACCCGGCCGCCATTGCTTCACTTCGAGTTCCTGCCAAGCTCCGTTTTCACCCTCGCGGATGTAGAGGCCTTGCGTCGAAGCGTCGGTCTTGTAGTTGAGGGCATGTTCGAAGCTCACGAACGAATTCTTGGTGAGTTCCACCTCGGGCGAGATGGCCCAAGCCTCGGAAGCGTAGATCTTTTCGTTGCCTTTCTTCTTGCTGCCGGTGTGAGCCGTAGCCTTCAGACCGAATTTGGCGTCTTGCGCCCATACAGCGGTCAGGCCTTCGGGCAGGTTGCCCTGCTCGAGCGTCCATCCGTCGGCATTGTCCGTGAGTGCCTTTTCGTAAACGGTGGCACCGACGGGCGTTTCCGGTTTGGGATCGGGCGTGGGTTGAGGTTCGGGCTTGGGCTCCGGTTTGGGTTCCGGTTTAGGATCGGGAGCGGGCGTTGTGCCGACGGCCGTGAGCGTCACGTCGTCAAAGAAGACTGCGCCTTCCGATTTCTTCTTGTTCACCACGAAGACGTCGATCGAAGCGTCCTGGTCCAAAGTGAATTGGAGGGTGAATTGCTTCCACTCGTTGTTGTCCACTTCGAGCTCTTGGCCATATTTGTAGTCTTTCGGTTCGGTTGCTCCGGTGGGGTGCCAACCGCCGCTGACCACTCCCTTACTTGCCGCTTTGGCATAGAACGAAAGGGTGTAATTGCCGGCCTTGAGCTGGAGCGCATCGCAGTGGTAGCGCGAGTTCTGGGCCTTTTTGCCTTCGCCCCTGTGCTCTACTTCGAGCGCCTTTCCGCTGCGGCCTTCTGCGGCTTCCTTCACCGTGGCGTTTGAGGGGCTGCCTTTGGAGCTTTTTCTGCCATTGTGCGGGCACACCGCCGTCCCAGTTTTTCGAAGTCACCGTTCTTCACGAGGTTGTCTTGAGCGGCAGCCGTGAGACCAACGGCGAGGAACATTGCGATTGAGAGTAAAGATTTAACCATACAACAAAGTTTTAGAATGATACTTACTGCGAATTTGGGCATTTCTTTTGTCTGTGGCAAATAAAAATGTGAGAAAAGCGCCCCACACGACGGGATTCTGCCGTGCGGGGCGCTTTTGCCTTAGAAAAAAGGGGACTTTGCGTGGAAAACAGGGCGTTTTCCGAGAAGGAAGGGCGTTTCGATCAGAAGCCTCCGATGGAGTTGACGACGATCACGGCCAAAACGATGGCGGTGATGGCGGCATGAGCCAATCGCGCTCGAGAGTGAAGTCGAACAGTGAGAGCACCACGCGCATGATGGGGGTGAGAATGAGCGCCACGACCCCGAGCTGGATGCAGCTGTGGGCATTGAGTGCGGCCACACCGCGCACGATGCCCGTGAGGCTGGTGTAGTCGGTCTGCGCGGCGGCTGTGTGCGGATTGAAATGGCGGTAGTCGGGCACTGCATCTGCGCCGTGAGCGATGAGATAGTAGAGACCGCCCAGCGCGGCCAGCACACAAGCCAGCGTGACCCCGCGGCGCAGGGTGTTGCCGATGAGTTGTTGGATGTCAGGTTTCTGCATGATGGAGCGATGGGTTAGTGGTTGAGGCCGCCGGTGAAGCCCATGTAGATCATATTGAGGGCGACGGCGAGAATGGCGAAGAAGAAGATTTTGCGCAGCAGCGACACATCCATCCGTTTGAGCAGGCGTGCGCCGGTGAGCGCACCGAGGAGCACACCGATCATGATGGGGAAGGCGATGCCCGGCACGATGTTGCCGCGCTGAATGTAGACCACGGCCGAGGCACAGGCGGTGACGCCGATCATGAAGTTGGACGTGGTGGTGCTCACTTTGAAGGGCACTTTCATGCAGGTGTCCATGGCCAGGACTTTGAGCACACCCGATCCGATACCGAGAATGCCCGAAAGCAGACCGGCCAAGAGCATCACGCCGAAACCGCCCGCCACGTTGGTCAGTTGGTAGGACACGAGTTGTCCGTTTTTGTCGGGATAGGTGCCGAAAAGTTTGAGACGGCGAGCCAGATCGCCGCCTTTCACGTCGGTGTGGTCCTCATGTTTACGGCGCTGGGAGAGAGCCGTGAGGGTGAGCACGCCGCCGAAGATGACGGCCAGCACGGAGTTGTTGAGATAGATGGCCACCGCGGCACCGGCCACTGCGCCGAGTGTGGTGGCAATCTCGAGGAGCATGCCCAAACGAATGTTGGTGATGCCCTCTTTGACGTAGGCCGCACCCGAACCGCTGGAGGTGGCGATGGAAGCCACGAGGGCGGCGCCGACGGCATAGTGGAAGTCGACCCCGAAACAGAGCGTGAGGAGCGGAATGACGACCACCCCGCCACCCAAACCGGTGAGCGAACCGAGCAGTCCTGCGGCGTAGGCGCCGACAAGGAGGATGAGTGTGAAAGCTAAAACGGTCATGTAAAACGGATTGTGTAGTGAAGTCTGTGTGTAAGCGGCGCGAAATTACAAAAAAATGGACTGTTTTCCGTGCCTTGCGGCGGGCGACGCCGAAGAAATGCACTTGCCGTATCGGATTTAACGGACGCGAGCGGCGCATTGTCGCTCAGTGTCACTCCGAGAGGGTACTTTTGCTGCGTCAGAGACTTGTAGCGGTCGTCGTCCCTTCGCAGTGCGGTTTCCGGCTCCGGCCGATGCGCGGAGGATGCAGGCGGCGACGCCCTGTCCCCAACCGGTTATCCTTGATGATCTCATACTATGACACCCCGGTTCGTTTTGTTTTTGTTCGGCTCCACCGCACGAGTCGGCACGCTGCCCGGCCGTCACGCCACCCACAAGGGAGGGCGAGCGTCGTACCACAGCGTCTTTTTTTTGTTGCCGCCGTCCGCCGGCTTGCCGGGAGCACCGGTTGTTCCGCGGCAGATTTGTTTTTTACGAAAGAACTCGGTGATCGAAATCATTCGGTCACCGAGTCTTCTTGTTTGTGCGTGTGTTTCATCCCGATTAGCGGCTGCGCGTGCCGGCTGGGATGCTGCGATTCACCGTCAGTTGGCGCAGGGCTTCTTTCACCACGTCGTTTCTGCGGTTCACCAGGGTGTAGTATTCGTTGCGGTCCCAGACATCGTAGGCGATGAGGCACTTGAGCACGAATTTGAGGTCGTCCATGGTGGCTTTGCGCTCGGCTTCGTCCTTGGGCGTCACTTTCTTTTTGGCCGCTTCGGCTTCGACGCGGGCAATGAGTTCGGCGGGCACTTCAAAGTTCTTCTCGAAATCGTCGAAACGCTTGTAGCGGTCGAGCAGCGTGGCGCGATTTTTGTCGACATAGCGCAGCACGGCGTCGTTGAAAGGTTGTAGCGGCGCATGGCGAGGTAGTATTTGGTGTAGGCCGCGGTGTCGAGGGGCACAAAGACGTCGGGCATGATGCCGCCTCCGCCGTAGACCTTGCGATGCTCCACCAGCGTGTGATACACCTTGGAAGAATCGAGATGGATGGAGTCGGCGTGGATGAGTTCGCCGTGCTTAAATCGCTTTTCGAGGTCTTGCGAGTAATCTTCCTTCTGTCCGGGCACGTAAGGCTTCTGTATGCAGCGTCCGGAGGGGGTGAAATAGTGGCTGGTGGTGAGGCGAATCATGGATCCGTCGGGCAGATCGATGGGTCGCTGCACGAGTCCCTTGCCGAAGGTGCGGCGTCCGACGACGAGTGCGCGATCGTGGTCTTGCACGGCGCCCGGTGACAATCTCGGCAGCCGAGGCGCTGAACTCATCGACCAGGACAATGAGGCGCCCCTTGCGGAAGAGTCCGCCGGATTGTGCCTCGAACACTTGTTTGGGTGTGGCGCGTCCTTCGGTGTAGACCACGAGATCTTTGGGATTGAGGAATTGGCTGGCCACCTCCACGGCCGCTCCGAGGTAGCCCCCGCCGTTGCTTTCGAGGTCGAAAAGGAGATCTTTCATGCCCTGCTTCTGCAATCGGGCGATAGCTTCGCGCACTTCTTTGCCGGAGGTGGCACCGAAGCGGTCCAACCGGATGTAGCCGACGCCGGGTGCGATCATGTAGGCCGCATCGAGGGTGTTCATCGGGATTTTGTCGCGGGTGACGACAAAGGTGAGCACGCCGTTGACGGAGGGGCGGACAATGCCGAGCGACACCTTCGTGCCTTTGGGTCCGCGCAGGAGCTTTCGCGATGCTGTCGCGCTCGAGTTTCACGCCGGCAATGGGGCGTCCGTCGACCGAAACGATGCGATCGCCGTTGGTGATGCCGGCTTTTTGCGACGGCCCTTTGGCGATGGCCTGAATCACCACGAGGGTATCTTCGAGCATGTTGAATTGCACGCCGATGCCTTCGAAGTTACCTTCGAGGGGTTCGTTCATGCGGCGCGTTTCCTCGGGATTGGAGTAGGCCGAGTGGGGATCGAGTTTCGAGAGCATGCCGTTGATGGCGTTCTCGACGAGCTTTTTCTGGTCGACACTGTCGACATAGAGTTGTGTGATGGCCAATTGCGCGATGGTCAGTTTGCGCATGAGGTCAGGATCGGGCTGTTCGAGTGCGCGGCGCCGCTGTGCGGTGGCGGCAGGAGGGTGACCAAGGCCACGACCAGGGGCAGAAGCCGGTTGACGAAGGAGGAAAACTTCATGTCTTAGGGATGTTGTTGGGAATTGCGGGAAGGAAAGCGCTGACATCTTTGCCGAAGGAAAGCAGTTCTCGCACCACGGTGGAAGAGATGTCGGCATAATGGGGTTCGGTGAAGAGGAGTACGGTTTCGACGTCGGAGAGTCGGTGGTTGATGCCGGCGATGTCTCGTTCGTACTCGAAGTCTTTGACCGATCGGATGCCGCGGAGCACAAATCGCGCCCCGACGCGCAGCGCCAAGTCGGCGGTGAGATCGTCGTAGAGCCTCGACCGTGACGCGCGGCTCGGCGGCATAGACACGGCGGATGGCTTCGACGCGCTCGGCGGGGGTGAAAAACGAGCGTTTGTTGATGTTGTAGCCCACGCCCACCACCACCCGATCGAAGAGGGTGAGGGCGCGTCGCACGATGCTGGCGTGCCCGATGGTGAAGGGGTCGAAGCTGCCGGGAAAGAGGGCCACTTTTTTCGGCACTCGGCGCGGGGGCGTCGTTCGGTGCCGGGAGGAGGGGAAGAGGGAGTGGACATGGGGGGTAGGGGGCTTGAGGACGTCGTGCGACGGGAGGGGTTAAGCCGTGGTTTCGTCGACGATGTCCTCTTCGATGACGAGGTTGTCGATGATGAAATTCTGGCGTTCCATGGTGTTTTTGCCCATGTAGTAAGCCAAGAGTTCCTTCACCTTGTCGCTTTTGTGGAGGGTGACGGGTTCGAGTCGCATATCCGGTCCGATGAAGTTCTTGAATTCGTCGGCCGAAATCTCGCCGAGTCCTTTGAATCGGGTGATTTCGGGGTTGGGCGAGAGGCGTTCGATGGCGGCAAGTCGCTCTTCTTCGTTGTAGCAGTAGACCGTTTCGTATTCGGTGCGGGCATTGGCGCGCGCCTTTCGGCCCGTTGTGCCTTTTGCTCCGCCATTTTTGCCGCCGGTGGTTTTCTTTTTGCCCTTCTCGTCGGCCTCAGCGGTGGCCGGTGCGGCCTTTTTCTTGTTGCGCACGCGGAAGAGCGGCGTTTGCAGGATGTAGACGTGTCCCTTCTTCACCAGATCGGGAAAGAACTGGAGGAAGAAGGTCATCATCAGGAGGCGGATGTGCATGCCGTCCACGTCGGCGTCGGTGGCAATGATGACTTTGTTGTAGCGCAGGCCGTCGAGTCCGTCTTCAATGTTGAGTGCCGCCTGCAAGAGGTTGAATTCCTCGTTTTCGTACACCACTTTTTTCGTCAGCCCGTAGGAGTTGAGGGGCTTACCGCGGAGGGAGAAGACGGCTTGCGTGTTGACATCGCGGCATTGCGTGATGCTTCCGGAAGCCGAGTTGCCCTCGGTGATGAAGATGCTCGAGTCGAAGCGCAGGTCGACGGCCTCTTCCCTGTCCGCGCTTGGGTTTGGGCGGCGCATCGTTGAGGTGCACGTGGCAGTCACGCAGCTTTTTGTTGTGGAGGTTGGCCTTTTTGGCGCGTTCGCGGGCCAGTTTCGTCACGCCGGCAATGGCTTTGCGCTCTTTCTCGCTCTCCTGAATTTTTTGCTGCATGACTTCCGCCACGTCGAGGTGCTTGTGCAGGTAGTTGTCCACCTGCTCTTTGACGAAGTCGCCCACAAACTTGTTGACGCTTACACCGCTCAGGGCGAAAGGCTTGCCGTTCTTGTCCTTGTCGGGGGCCATGGTGAGCGAACCGAGCTTGATTTTGGTTTGCGATTCGAACATCGGCTCGATCACACGCACGGCAATGGCGGCCACGAGTCCGTTGCGCACGTCCTGCACGTCGTAGTTTTTGCCGAAATACTCCTTGATGGTGCGGGCAATGTGCTCTTTGAAGGCACTTTGGTGCGTTCCGCCCTGCGTGGTGTGCTGTCCGTTGACGAAGGAGTAGTATTCCTCGCCGTACTGCCCGGTGTGGGTGAAGGCGATGTCGATGTTTTCGCCTTTGAGATGGACGATGGGGTAGAGCCCCTGCGAGGTCATGTTGTCGGTGAGGAGGTCTTCCAAACCGTTGCGGGAGATGATGCGGCGGCCGTTGTGGAAAATGGCCAATCCCGTGTTGAGATAGGTGTAGTTGCGGAGCATCGTCTCGACAAACTCGGCGTGGAAGCGGTAGTTGAGGAAGAGCGCCGGATCGGGTTCGAAGAAAATGTAGGTGCCGTTCTCTTCTTCCGTCTCGCCGCTGCGGTCTTCGATGAGTTTTCCGCCCTCGAAGGTTGCCTCTCTGAACTGTCCGTCGCGGCAGGCGCGGGCCACGAAACGGCGGGAGAGGGCATTGACGGCTTTCAAACCCACACCGTTCAGTCCGACGGAGGCCGTGTACTGGTCGTTGTCGTACTTACCGCCGGTGTTCAACTGCGAAACGGCGGGAATCAGGCTGCCCAGGGGAATGCCTCGCCCGTAGTCGCGGATCGAAGCCGTGAGTTCGTCGGTGATTTCGACCTCGATCTTTTTGCCGAAGCCCTCATTAAACTCGTCGATCGAGTTGTCGATGCTCTCTTTGAGCAGCACATAGATGCCGTCTTCGGCGTGCGATCCGTCGCCGAGTCGGCCGATGTACATACCGGGACGCATGCGAATGTGGGTCATGTCGTCGAGGTGGCGAATGGTGTCTTCGCTGTAGTCGGCGGCATTGCGGGCGTTGGCATCGAGAAGTTCGTCGGACATGATGAAGAAAGGGAGAGATTGAAGAGATGTGACGGGAGGAGGTTAAGCGGGATCCGGGGCCGTGGTCGTTCCGATGGGCTTCCGGTAGCAGCGGCGGCGTTTGTGCACCACCTGGTCGAGGTGTTTCCACTGATCCTGGCTCTTGTTGTTGGTCTCGAGCTGCGGATGACTCTCGGCCCACTTGAAGCCCATTTCCTGGCGATGGGGATGATGTCGGCAAAGAGCAGCGCATTCACCCCTTACTCTGGTATTCGGGCAGGACGGCCACGAGGAGGAGGTCAATGATTTCGGAGCGCTTGAAGTAGATGGCCTTCAGCAGGTGCCACCACCCGAAGGGAAAGAGCTTGCCCTTGGCCTTTTTGGAGCGCGTGCGAGAGCGAACCGATGCCCACGCCCATGGCCACCGGTTCGCCCTCGGCGTTTTTCGATGACGGTGAGCAGGCGCAGATCGAGGAACTGCAGGTATTGGTTGGCATATTTGTCGACCTGTGCGCGATTGATCTCACTGAAACCGAAGAGGGGTGCGTAGGCCTTGTTCACCACGTCGAAGACGCGATAGAGATAGCCGTCCTTCTTGATCTCCTTCACGCTCTTGAATTTGCGCACCCGGAGGTTGAGTCGCTGTTTCACGATTTCGGCCACACGGAAATACTTTCGGCCTGATCGGCCTCGTGTCCGTTTTCGGGCACAAAGATCTTGCGCTCCACCCAATCCACGTCGTGCGTGTAGCCGTAGTGCTCGAGATGCTGCGGATAGTAGGGATAGTTGTAGATGGTCGACATGGTCGAGAGCTGATCGAAGCCGTCGATGAGCATGCCCTCGGCGTCGAGATCGGTGAAGCCGAGCGGTCCGACGAGTCGGTCGCATTGGTGTGCCTGCGCCCAGTCTTCGGCTTGTCGCAACAAGGCCCCGCTCACCTCGAGATCGTCGATGAAGTCGATCCATCCGAAGCGCGCCGTCTTTTTCGTTCCACGTGCGGTTGGCCTTGTGGTTGATGATGCAGGCCACGCGTCCCACGATTTTGCCGTCGCGCCAAGCCAAGTAGTAGTCGGCTTCGCAGAATTCGAAGGCCGGGTTCTTCTTCGGATTGTACGTGTCGAGCATATCCTCGAGCAGATCGGGCACAGAATAAGGATTGTCCTTATAGAGTTCGTAGTTGAAGCGGATGAATTTTTTGAGCTCCGCGCGGTTTTGCACTTTGGTGATTTCTACCGACATGGGGTATCGCAGGTTAGTGTGGAGTGTGGCGCACGCTTTTTCACACGCTGTCCGGAGGGGGCGTGCGAAGTGCGCATTCGGTTAGCTTGCAAATTTACGTCTTTCCTTTCACATGCTTCGCGTTTTCCTCGTTTTTTTGTCACTTCGTCTTTTCTTCCTCCTGCCTGCCACCCTCGCGTGCCCCTCATTGTGCAGCCTCATCGCGTAGGGTGCCCCTGATTGGCGAGGGCGAGATCGGAGCTCCGTTTCGGTCGCCGGCAAGGGCCTTGCCCCTCGCTCGATGTGGCCGCTCGCCGGGTTGGCTTGCAACTTATTGACGCGGATCTCTACGACGGTACGGCGAGTTGGGGAAGGGAGGTTCTTTTTCATTTAGCCCCCATTGTCTTCTTTTCCCCTTATTCTATTATGCTTGGCGTTGTGCGCAGTCATTGCGTGCAATTGCACAAGAGGGGTGTTGGCGTTGTGTAAACCCCTTTCGGACAATGCCACTGCACTACCGAAATAAAGGGTGTTATCCCCTCGAAATCCCCGTTTTCACCCCTCCGTCCGCTGCCTCTACGTCGGAACGGCGGGTTGGGGAGGGAGGTTCTTTTTCGTTCGCCCCCATTGTCTTCTTTTCCCTTTATTCTATTTTGCTTGGCGTTGTGCACAATCATTGCGTGCAATTGCACAAGAGGGGTGTTGGCACTTTGTGTGCAGTGTTTCGTAGTCGTATCGGCCCTACGGCGAAGCCTCGAACGATGTCGGCGCGGGCAGCGAGCGGGTGGCTGCGCGACGGCAAAAAACACGGGGGCAACTGCACGGAAACGGGGAGCTTTTCGCACCGCCCTCCGCGTTCGCCTTCGAGAGGTGAGCACGCCGCGTGTCGTCGCACCGTGCCGTCGTCGTGCGCGGGAGGAGACGGAAAGACACGGCCGCGAAAGAGACAAATGCAGGGCAAAAACGTAATTTGTAATGACTTGTGTGCAAAAAGCGCGTGCATCTCGAAAAAAAAGCCTACTTTTGCCGTAGAACTATCTTTCTATTATTGTCAACCTCACCATGCAAAAAAGATTACTTCTTTTCTTCATGGCGCTGCTCACCTCGGTGGCGGCGCTCACGGCGGCAGACCTCCCCAAGCTCAGTAGCGGGAGCAATGTCACGTGGTATTTCATCAAGTTTGCCAACAGCGGCAATGTTCTCGAAGCGAGCACCGACGCGCAGAATGTGAAGCAGGCCGGCATGACCGGTCGCGGCGCACAGCTGTGGAAGTTTGAGGGCAACCTCTCCACGGGCTGCACCATCACCAACAAGCTCGGCCAGCAGCTCTACGTCACCTCGCAGCGCCAGAACGGCATGGTAGTGGCTTCCAAAAAGGCCACGACCTACAAGCAGTTTGTGGTGCTGACTTCTAAGAAAGACAGCCGCAATTTCGAAATCCATCCCGCCGGTCACAACGACCTCTCGTTCAACCAATGGGGCGGCCCCGGTGTGGGTAAGGAAGTGGGTCTGTGGCTGGCCGACAACGACGTGAACAACGTGCTCAGCTTCGAAGACGAGAGCGCCTTCGCCTCCTATCGCAAGTTGCCCGCGCTCATCCCCATCCGCAAAGCCTGACGCTGAAAAACGGCACGACGCTCAACGCCAAAACGCTGCGCACCGTGAGCTTCCCGGCCGACAGCCTCAAGGAAATGGTGGCCGATTTCGCCGCCCGCCTGGGCAAAGCCACGGGCAGTGCCGTGACGACGAAAGCCTCGGGCACGAGCGCCGAATCGGGTGCTGTGAGCCTGCTCACCGATCGCAGCCTGGGTGCCGAAGCCTACAAGCTCTCGATCAGCGCCACGGGCGTTGAAATTCGCGCCTCCTCTCGCGCCGGTTTCTTCTACGGCCTGCAAACCCTCAGCCAGTTGCTCCCGCCCGCCTTCTTTGCCGGCACCCCCGCGCCGACGGCCGATTGGAGTGTGCCCGGTCTCGACATCGACGACAAACCCCTGCTGCGCCATCGCGGCTACATGCTCGACATTGCTCGCCACTTTTTCGACAAGAACGAAGTGAAGCGCATCATCGACGTGCTCGCCCTCTACAAGATGAACCGCCTGCACTGGCACCTGACCGACGACCAAGGCTGGCGCATCGAGATTCCCGAATATCCTAAGCTCACCACGGTGGGCAGTCGCCGTGCCGGTTCGTTTGTGAACGATGGCATCAACCCCTGGTTCTTCGACGACACGGAATACGGCCGCGGCATGTACTACACGCTGGCCGATCTGCGCGAGATTGTGGCCTACGCCTCCGCGCGCAACATTGAGATCATGCCCGAAATCGACATGCCCGGTCACATGGTAGCCGCGCTGGCCGCCTACCCCGAACTCTCATGCCTGCCGAAACAGACCTACAAGGTGCGCATCACCCCGGCATCTCGCACGACGTGCTCAACGTGGGCGACGACAAGGTGATCGATTTCCTCAAGACCGTGCTCGGCCACGTGGCCGAAGTATTCCCCGCAAGTACATTCACCTCGGCGGCGACGAGTGTCCCACCGATCGCTGGAAGAACAATGCCCTGTGCAGCCAACGCATCAAAAACGAGAAGCTCTCGGGCGTGGAAGAACTCCAACCCTGGTTGGTGGAAACCCTGGCCGAATACCTGCAGAAGAAGTACAACAAGCAAATCGTGGTGTGGGATGAGCTCATCGCCAAGGACAAAACCAACTTCTGGAAGAAACCCACCACGAAAGTCAAGCCCCTCATCATGGCTTGAACCTGCCCGACGGCCGCCGCTGGGACAAACCCACCGAACAAGTGGCCGCCGACTACGGTTTCCAGAGCGTGATGTGCCCCTACAACCGCCTCTATCTCGACTGGATGCAGGTCACGCCGGGCGAAGCTGACGTGAACGAAGTGTATCGCGGCGGATGGGGCGATGGTTCTGTGAACAGTGTGGCCACCGTCTACAACTACGATCCGTTGGCCAACCTCGGTTCGCGCTCGCAATACGCCCTGGGTGTGCAAGGCAACATGTGGACCGAGACCACCAACAACAATGCCGAACTCGAATACCAGCTCCTGCCGCGCTTGCAGGCCCTTTCCGAAATCGCCTGGCTGCCCGCAGCCAAGAAAGATTGGACCTCGTTCCTGCTTCGTCTGCAGAACCACTCTTCGATCTTCGACGCCCTGAAGCTCACCTACGCCAAGCACTACTTCTTCCCGGCCGAAGACACTGAGTTCGACCAGGTAGTGGCCCAGGCCGAAGGCTACCTCAAGGCGATCAAGCCCGGCAAAGTGGGCTATGTGTCGCAAGCCGACTACAACACCTTCCGCAATGCGGTGACGGCCGCCAAGGCCGCCGGTGCCAACGCCCCCGGTGCGGTGCAGCAGGTGCGCAATGCCATCAATGCCCTGCGCGACTGCGCTGTGGTGCAGCCCGAAGCCGGCAAGGTCTATCGCCTCATCTCGGCCTCGACCTACTATAAGAAGAAGCATGCCGCTCCATCCTCTACGAGGTGGGCGGCAGCTCTGCGGGTGCACTACGGCAAGCAAGACGACGCCGACGAGCTCTTCAGCTTCATCCCCGTCACGGGTGGCTACGCCCTCCGCGCCGTGCACAGCGGCAACTTCGCACAGTTTGCCGCCTACGACCAAGCACTCACCATGTCGACCCGTCCCGGCACCGCCCTGCGCATCGATGCCGCCAAAATGCCCAGCGGCAACTATGAGTATGTGCCCGGCACGGTGGTGATCTCCGCCTCCGAAGGCTACACCGCCGAGACCGCCTCGAACACCAAGCGCTTGTTCATCAAGACCTTCGGTTCGAACGACAAGGCGAACGACATTCCCAACTCCAACCGCGTGGTGGCCTTCGACGATCCCTCGGTCTGCAACCCCGGCACGTGGTACATTGAGGAAGCCGACTTCCGTGTGATGCTCACCGGCCTGCTCACGCGCTGCAACAACACGCTGGCCGACGCCGATCCCAGCGTGCCCGGACAGCCCTCGCGCCCCGCAGTGACCTTCCTCAACAACGTGGTGAAGCGCATCAACGCCACCTTGGCCGCCACCGACCCCGTGACGCAGCAGAAGTACAATGAATATGTGGCGCAGTACGAAGAGTTCTTGCAATTCCCCCGCACCACGCCGATCGAATCGCTCGATCAGAACTATCTCTACGTGATTCGCAACGCCTTCTACGACGACTACGTGGCACGCCTCGACGCCAACGGCTCTGTCTACCCCTCGAAGGTGGTGAGCGGCTCGAAGATCCCCTCCAACGCGCTGTGGTATGTGGTGAAAGCCAACAACGCCATCTACATCATCAGCAAGGCCGGCGACAAAGGCACCGCCGTTTATCCCGTTCGCGAAGGCGCCACGGTGAACACGGTCGATGTCGCGCATTCCGCCAGCCGCTATGCTTGGCAGGCCCGCACCGCCACCACGACCAACGGCCGCTCGGGCATGAGCATCGTGGACGAGAGTGGTCGCTTCGGTTGGTTTGCACAGCCCGCCAACTTCAAAACGATCGTGCTCAAGCCCGCCGGACAGAACGGTGGCGTGTGGACATTCGAGAAGACCGACTTCACGGTAGGCATTCAGCAGGTGCGCGCCAACGCCGCCAAGGTGAGCGGACAGCGCTACGACCTGCTCGGTCGCCCCGCCGTGCTGAGTACCACGGCATCGTGATCGAAGGCGACGGCACGAAGCACGTGCGCTGATCGTCCCCTCCCGCCGCCCACGGCCGCCCCCATTTCGGGGCCCGCGCCGAGTGGGTGTAACACAAAACTCCCCGCTTGTCTCAAAGGACAGGCGGGGAGTTCGTTTTTGTGGGCACCCGAAGTCGAGCATCGGGACGTGCTGTGGCGACGGATGCGGCACGCTGTGCTGTCGGCCGCGTTGCGTTGCCGCCGTCGTGGGTCAGAAGCGGTAGGTAACCGTGAGGTTCACATTGCGCGGTGCGCCGGGGAAGGAGCGCAAGCGGTCGTAGCCCGCAATGAAATAGTGCTTGTCGAGCACATTGTTGACATTGAGTTGCAGTTGCACCTCGTGCACCCGATAGTAGAGGGCGGCGTTGAGCAGGGCATAGCCGGGATAGGTGATCACGTTGGCGCGGCGGCCCACTTGTCCGAGGCGTTCGGAGACGAAGTTGGCGCCGATGCCGATGCCCAGGTGGCGGAGCGGCCCTTCGGGCACGATGAACTTGGTCCAGAGATTGCCGCTGTGCTTCGGCGTGCCGGGCGCTGGATGTTCAGGTCCTGGTACCGCCGGTGCGTCGGTGATTTCGGCCACGTCGAAGGCATAGTTGGCCGCCACGTTCCAGAAAGGCAGGAGCTGTCCGGCCACGTCGACCTCGATGCCGCGCGAGGTCTCGCGTCCCACGGGGGCGAGGCGTTCGGGCTCGCCGGCGATGCCGGCATTGTAGAGCTCATTGCGCTGGGTGAGTCGGAAGACGGAGAGCGTCGTGCTGAGGCGTCCGCCGAGCCATTCGCCCTTGGCGCCCACTTCCCAGAGTTCGCTGGTCATGGGTCGAAGGGTCCGCCGGTGGCGGGGTCGCTCTGCACCGCGGCCGACTGCGGATCGAAGCCACGCAGCCAAGTGCCGTAGAGATTGAGGGCGGGCAGGAGCGAATAGACCACCCCCACGCGCGGAATGAAAGCGTGTTGGTGGGTGCGCTCTTCGCGACCGTCGGTTTTTTGCACCACGTCGGTGAACCACTCCATGCGGGCGCCCAACAGCAGTTGCCAGCGGTTCCACTTCAACTGTTCTTGCACGTAGAGCCCGTTGCTGAATTGCCGGTAGGGGTTGTTGGATTTCGATGAGTAGAGCAGTTTGGTGTCGTCGAGATAGAGGTTGCCCGAGTTGTTGTTGAGGTCAAAAGGCTGCACATTGGTGAGGGGGTTGCCCTGTTTATCGGTGAGATAGTCGGCCGCCTTCTTCTTGTCGAAGGTTCTGGCCGTCTTTCCGTTTTTGAGCAGGTAGCCTCCGGCCTCGAGGTAGCTCGATCCGGGAGCCACCTCGGTGCGGAAATAGTCGTAGCCCAGGAGGAGTTTGTGCGCCACCGGCCCGGTATGCACGTCCCAGGTGAGGAAGTTGTTGAAGCTATGGTTGCGGAAGAAGCGATAGCGCTTGGTCAATCGCATGAGCACACGGGAGGGATCGTCGGAACCGTCGGCGAGTTTTACATAAGCATTGTCCTGCGAGTGCTCCATCATGTCCTCATCGTAGGTGGAATAGAGGTAGGTGCTGTTGAAGAGCAGGCCTTGGGCGAGGCGATGGGTGAGGCCGAGCGTGAGATTGATGTTCTTCTCGCGCAAGTAGTCGTTGGCCGCCGACTGCGAAGCGGTGATGGGGCGAGAAGAGAGGGGACCGTCGCCGAACACCGCGAGACCGCGGTCGATCTTGCCGTTGTTGGCACTGATCATCAGGTCGGCATTGAAGCGCGTGCGCTCCGAAGCCACATAAGTGATGGAGGGCGCCACGGTGTAGGTGGTGAGGGCTTGCAAATCGCGGAAGCCGTCGGTGTTTTCATAGCCCAGGTTGAGGCGATAGAGCAGCGAAGCCTGTGCGTTGAGCGGGCCGGTGAAGTCGGCGAAGGCCCGGGTGGTGTTGAAACTGCCGGCGGTGAGGGTCACACTGCGGCGGTTGTATTCGAGCGGCTTCTGCGACGCGGTTGATCACCCCGCCCGGCGCAGCATTGCCGAAGAGGGTGGCCGCCGGTCCCTTGATGACCTCGACGCGCTCCACGTTGGCCAGCGAGGATTGTCGCCACAAACTGGTCTGTGCTCGCATGCCGTTGAGCAGATTGCCCGAATTGCGGTTGCCCGTGGCGCGGAAGCCGCGGATGGAAAAGTCGTTGTAGAAAGAGTAGGGTGCCACGCCGCTGATGTTTTTTGGCCACATCGTTGACCGTCGATGCGCCCTGGTCGAGCACAAGTTCTTTCGTGACGTAGCCCACCGATTGGGGCACATCTTTGAGCGCAGTGGCGGTTTTCGTGCCGACGAAGGAGACCGAATTTTTGTAGGATTGCTCTTTTCGGCCGATGACTTCGACAGTGGGCAGACTGTCGGTGCGTTCGACGAGGCGGATGGGGGCCACTTCGATGGGGAGGCTTGCGCTTCGTCGCGCACCTCCACTTCTACGCGAGCGAGGGCATATCCCACACTGTGCACCTCGACGGTGTGCCGCCCCGCGGGTACGCCCTCGAGAAGGTAGAGGCCGTGCGTCCGGTGATGGCGCGGAGTGGGGTGCCCCTGGATGGCTACGAAAGCACCGCCCACGGGATTGCTGAAAATGTCGGTGACCGTGCCGCGAAGTCGTGCCGCCGTCTGCGTCGTTCGCGCCGTTGTGGCGGTGGATGGTCGGGAGTCGTGGTGGGTTGTTAGGGCGGGCGCTCACCGCGCCGAAAAGCAGCAGCGGCAAGCAGGCCGCTGAACAAGAGAAGGCGTTCAGTGTGAAAAACGTTTTTTGTTGGAATTCGCGCGCAGGTGCTGTGTCACGCGGCGCGAAGAGGTTTCATCTACGGCAAAAGATACGGAGCCCCCGCCGTTTCTGCGCCCCGTGTCCGCCACATCGGCCCGTGCCCGCCACAAAATACCCACTTGTGGTGATGCCCGCCGACAAAATGCTCCTTCCGCCTGACAAAAAGATCGTCGAGGTCGGTATGTTTAATAAATGTCGTATCTTTGCGCCGATACCTCGCAACAATTTAATAGAAAAACACGCCGCGCTCTCGATTTTCCCGTCGAAAGCGCCGCCTAATCCCTTGGAAAACATGACAAAAATCGCTACTTCGGTCGCTCCGGCCGAAAAATCGAGGCTCCCATGTGTGTCAACATCGTTCGTCTGCAGGACTATTTGCTCCCACCCGACGAAGTGGTGTTCTTCGACTGGCTGCTGGTGAAACAATGCTACGTGTTTCATCACAAGAGCTTCTACTATTCGCAACGTCGCGTGGAGAAAGAAACCCGCATCGGTCGCCGCCGCTTCGAAACAATCGTGCAGAAATTTAAGGAACAGGGTTGGCTGTGGAGCGAAGTCGTGCACAGCGGCACACGGCGCAGCGCCGTGCGCCGATACCCTCGTGTTCTACGACGCCATTGCGCGGATCTTGCCCAGTTGGTGCGTTACGACACCGGCACCTACACGCTCTACAAAAACTACCTCGCCAAGATGCTCCAAATGAGCAAGGCCGTGGGAGAGAAGTTCACCGACAGGCTGCCCGGAGACTTGGATATGGAAGTCATTGCCCTGAAAGACAGTTTTTCGCCATCTACGAATCGAGAGTGGCGATGCACAATGAAGCGGTGGCCTCGGGGCAGATGTCCGGAAACATGAAGGTGTCGGACCAACTCCCCTTCAGAGAAAGCTTTCAGAGCTATTTGCGAAAACTTATTGAGAAATATCCGACAGATACGATCGAACATGCTTTCTTGGTCTACTGCGATCGGGTGCTGAGTGAGCAACTTCGGCCCGAAAGCTTCATGGGATATTTTCTCCACTACAACGCCGTGACGGACGAATTCCCCATCTTCAATACTTGTCTCGACGCCTATGTGACCACCTATTCCTATGGCAAGCCAAACAACTCGTGAGGGTCTCCCCGCGATCGCGGCCGTGTGGCGCATCTCGGCGTCGCGCGGCTCAGCCGTGTGCGGTTTTTCTCTTCGGAGAGCATAAATCTGCTCAGACACTGAATTATTGTGCAGCGCGACGGCCTTCGATGGCAGAAAAGTCGTATTTTTGTGCTGTAATCAGCTTACGTCTCATCACACCATGCAAATCATTTGCCATTTCTCCCGACTCATAGAGGAGTCGGCTCGCATCTACGGCGACCGCATCGCCTTGCAATATCGCGACTACAGCCGCTCCAAATGGATCGGCATCACGTGGAACCAGTTTGCCACGCGGGTGCATCGTTCGGCGCGCGCGTTGGTCCACCTCGGTGTGGGCGTGCAAGACCGGGTGGCGGTGTTTTCGCAAAACAAGCCCGAGTCGCTCTTCGTGGAGTTCGGCGCCTTCCGCTCGCGGGCGGTGTGCATCCCGTTCTATGCCACCACAAGCGGCGCGCAGGTGCAGTTTATGATGAACGACGCCCGTGCGCATCGTTTTCGTGGGCGAACAGCAGCAATACGACACCGTTTGGAGTGTGCTGGGGCTTTGTAACACGCTGGAACACATTGTGATTTTCGACCCTACGGTACAACGCCGCGAGGACGACCGCCTTTCGCTGAGCTTCGAGGAGTTTCTGGCGCTGGGGGAACAGCGACGACGCCGACGAGCACGAAGTGCAACGCCGCGTGAGTGAGGCCGAAGACGGCGACATGGCCAACATCCTCTACACCAGCGGCACCACCGCCGCTCAAAAAGGAGTGATTCTCCTCCACTCGCAATACCTTTTTCACCCCTGGCCGCGCACGCCAAAGTGTTTGACATCACAGAAAAATGATGTGGTGATGAACTTTTTGCCCTTCAGCCACGTGTTTGAGGGCGGTTGGGCCAAACTCTGCCTGAGTTTCGGCGCGCGACTGGCCATCAACCTCCGCCCGCTCGACATCCAACAGAGCATGCGCGAGGTGCACCCCACGTGCATGAGTGCCGTGCCCCGCTTCTGGGAGAAAGTCTACCAGGGCGTGCTCGACAAGATGGAGGCCGGCAACGCTTTGCAGCGCCTGCTCATCCAAGATGCCCTGAAAGTGGGTGCGGAAGTGTGGGAGAAATACACCTCGCAGGGCAAGCGTCCGCCCTTCGGTCTGCGCATGAAATACGCCGCCTACGACCGTACGCTGTTGCGCCTCCTGCGCAAAACGCTCGGCCTGGACCGCCCCCACCTCTTCCCCGTGGCCGGGGCTACGATCTCGCCGGCCGTCGAACGCTTTGTCCACGCCGCCGGCTTCGGCATGATTGCGGGCTACGGACTGACGGAGACTTGCGCCACCGTGACCTGCGACCATCCCGGACGCCCCGTGACACTCGGCTCGATCGGCCGACCCTTGCCCGGTGTGGAGGTGAAAATCGGCGAGAACAATGAGATTCTCGTCAAAGGCGCCACCGTGATGCCCGGCTACTACAAGAATGCCGAGGCCACGGCCGAAGCCTTTACGCCCGACGGCTGGTTGCGCACCGGCGATGCGGGCTACCCTCAAAGACGGCGAACTCTACATCACCGACCGCATCAAGGATTTGTTCAAAACGAGCAACGGCAAATACATTGCGCCCCAAGCCATTGAGGGCAAACTCACCATCGACCGGAATTTCGACCAGGTGGTGGTGGTGGCTGACCGCCGCAAATTTGTTTCGGCTCTCATCGTTCCGAACTATGCGGTGCTCGAAGCTTGGGCCAAGGCCGAAGGTTTGCAACACGAGAGCCGCGAAGCGCTCTGCAACGACCCGCGCGTGGTGAACCACCTGGCCGAGCGCATCGAAACCCTCCAGCAAGATCTGGCGGCTTATGAGAAAATCAAGCGCTTTGTCCTCTTGCCCAATCCCTTCACCATGGAGAGTGGTGAACTGACCAACACACTCAAAATCAAACGCCGCGTGGTCTACGAACGCTATGCCGACCTGATCGAGCGGATGTATGCCGATGTGCCGAGCGGACGCCCGGCCTAAAAGCAGAAACCGGCGGGAAGTGCCCGTCGACGCCCCCTTTCGGATTTGCCCCCGCCGCATCCCGGTGGGGGCAAACCGCGTTTCGGCGGCAGAATAATTTTGTCAATCGCCGCGCATTCAGTACTTTTGTAGGCATCAAGCCCGCGCTCGGCACTTCGCCCCGACGTAGCGGCACACACACCCGATTCCACCCCAACAAACGTATGATAACAGCCGAACAACTCAAAGCCGTGCATGACCGCGTCGAACAATTGCATCGCTATCTGGACATCGACGCCAAAAAAATGCAGTACGAGGAAGAACAACTCCGCACGCAAGACCCCTCTTTCTGGGACGATCGCGAGCGCGCAGAGGAACAAATGAAACTCGTCAAGGGACTGGAAAAGTGGATCAACGGCTACAAAGAGGCCAAGACCCTGGCCGACGAGCTCCAACTGGCTTTCGAATTCTACAAAGACGAGATGGTGACCGAAGAAGAGGTGGACGCGGACTACAATCGCGCCATCGAAGCCATCGAAGATTTGGAACTCAAAAAAATATGCTCCGCCAGGAAGAAGACGCTATGCCCTGTGTGCTGAAAATCAACTCGGGTGCCGGCGGTACCGAAGCCCAAGACTGGGCCTCGATGCTCATGCGCATGTATCTGCGCTACGCCGAAAGCCACGGTTACAAGGCCACCGTTTGCAACCCTGCAGGACGGAGACGAAGCCGCATCAAGACGGTGACGATGGAAATCGAGGGCGAAATGGCCTACGGTTTCTCAAAAGCGAAAAACGGCGTGCATCGTCTTGTGCGCGTCAGCCCCTACAATGCCCAGGGTAAGCGCATGACGTCGTTCGCCTCAGTGTTTGTCACGCCGTTGGTCGACGATTCGATCGAAGTGTACGTCGATCCCGCTTGCGTGAGCTGGGATACCTTCCGCTCGGGCGGTGCCGGCGGACAGAACGTCAACAAGGTCGAAAACCGGCGTGCGCCTGCGCTACCAATATAAGGACCCCGACACGGGCGAGGAGGAAGAAATCCTCATCGAAAACACGGAGAGCCGCAAGCAACTCGAGAACCGCGAGAATGCCATGCGCCTCCTCCGTTCGCAACTTTACGACCGTGCGCTTCAAAAACGCAAGGCCGCACAAGCCAAGATCGAGGCCGGCAAGAAGAAAATCGAATGGGGCTCGCAAATTGCTCCTACGTTTTCGACGACCGCCGCGTCAAAGATCACCGCACCAACTATCAAACCTCGGACGTCAACGGCGTGATGGACGGTAAGCTCGACGGCTTCATCAAAGCCTACCTCATGGAGTTTGCCGAAACCGACGAATAGTCTCGCTTCCGTCGACCGCGCCGCCGGTGTCCCCAATCTTTTATCACATGAACCGCATTCCACACCCCACACCCGCCACAAGCACGACGCCGCCCGCCGCGAAGCCGCTTCCGGTCGCCGCATTTTCGTTGCCATCATCGCTGTTTTTTTGTCGTGTTGGCCCTCCCTGCTGCTCGCAGCCCTCTCCATTTTTGTAATATGCTCGTAGAGATCGAACGCAAATTTCTCGTGGTGGGCGACTACAAACCCCACGCCACGTCGCACACCCACATCGCGCAAGGCTATCTTTGTGCCGACGGCGGTCGCACTGTCAGGGTGCGGGTGCGCGACGACCGCGGATATCTCACCATCAAAGGACCATCGAACGACGGCGGACTTTCGCGTTTCGAGTGGGAAAAGGAGATCTCGGCCGATGAGGGTCTCGCTTGTTGCTCCCGCTTTGTCTGCCCGGCGTGGTGGAAAAGGTGCGCTGGCTCGTCCCTGTCGGCGGGCTCACCTATGAGGTCGACGAGTTTCTCGGTGTCAATGCGGGACTGACTGTGGCCGAAATCGAACTCCCCGCAGTCGATGCCCCCTTCGAACGCCCCGATTGGCTCGGTCGCGAAGTGACCGGTCGCCGACGTTACTACAATTCGGCCCTCACACGCCGCCCCTTCTGCGAATGGAACGCCGCCGAACAGGCCGGCGATGCAGAATGACGTGCCTGCGCTGAAGCATTTGTCCCGCGCCGTTCGGCGTTCGCCTCGTGCAGGGCAGTGTTGTCGCGCCTTGTGTGCCGACGGCTCCCGTGCTTGTCCGATTGTTGTCGGGCAGGGTGCGCCGTGTGCTCCCATTAATCGCAAGCACACTCCCGGCGCGGTCCTATGATTCCCCGTTTTTCGACACCTACCTCCCAAAGGTCGCCCCGATGCACACCTTGTGCACCGGGGCGACGTGCTTTTCGCAGCGCCGCTCCCGCACCCACCGCAGCAAACCGCGGCGAAACCGTGCTATATATAAGAGATGAGTGTGAATAGTCGGTGGGTGCGCCTTAAATTTTATGTCACAGAACATATTTGAAGCCCGAGTTGCAATGCCCGTTTGTTAAAATCGAGGTGTTGGAGCGGGAAAAGCCCCGCGCTTTCTTGTTGTTTTGCAATCCATGGTGTAAATTTGCAAGCGTAGAAGTGTATCTGTGTGCCGCCCTTCCTCCTTCTCCTCCGTTCTTCGACAGGATGCGCGCAAAGTCTTCGGACAGCGCTCGCTCAGTGCGGCATTTCTTCCTGATTATTCATCGATTCATCAATCCCAAACGCTCATATTTCCGATATGAAAAGCATTCTCAAACTCGTCTGTCTGGCAGCTGTCGCCTTCCCGGCGTCGATGCCTGCACAGCTCGTTGTGGATCGTCAAAAATATCCCGACTACGACCCCACGGTGCGTCCCCGACCGTTCGCTGTTGCGCTACGGTTCGCGTCCCCGTCTGAAGGGAGCGCCGGTACCCGCCGAGAGTCAGCGCCCCGACCACGTGAACAATGCCGCCACGATGTACTTCCCCGCCCATCATCTCGCAAGAAGGCGGTTCGTGCGGCTCGGCATCGCGCATCGCTTACATGTTCACGCACGAGTTGAACTCCTTCCGTCACACCAACGCCTCGCTGCCCGAAAACATGTATCCCACGCACTTCGTGTGGCTCCTCACTTACGGCAACTCGGGCAAGGACCAATTTGTGCAGTACGTGGGTGTGCCTTCGGTGAAAACCTACGGCGGCCGCGGCAACTCTGCCCTCTTCGGCTACAAAGAATGGGACAGCCAAGACTACGGCTGGATGACGGGTTATGAGAAATGGCACGAAGCCATGTTCAACCGCATGTGGCAGCCCCGCAGTCTGCCGATGAACGTCGGTTCTGAGGAAGGTCGCAACTTATTGAAGAACTGGTTGTGGAACCACAACGGCGACACCGACTTCGCCTGCGGCGGTATTGCCGGTATCGGTGTGGCCTCTGCCTGCGCACAAGGCGGTATTCCCAAAACTCCCGCCAACCTCGAGGCCGGCGTAGTGGGACAAAGCTACGTTCGCTGGTGGGGTACGAGTGTCGACCACGCTCTCACCATCGTAGGCTACGACGATCGCCTCGAATTTGACCTCGACGGCAACGGAAAAGCCGGCGAAAAGGAAAAAGACGAGGTCGGTGCTTGGATCATCGCCAACTCTTGGGGCGGATGGGCCAACAATGGTCTCATCTATTGCCCTTATGCTTACGGCTTCCCCGCACACAGCGTCACGAAAGAAGGCGGCAAAGAAGTGCGCAAGCAGAGCGGCGGCTGGTGGCAGCCCGAACTCTACTACGTGCGCAAGAACTATCGTCCGCTGCGCACCATCAAGGTGAAGATGGACTACTCCCACCGTTCGGAAATGCTCCTTTCTGTGGGTGTGGCCACGGATCCCAACGCCACGCGTCCCGAAAAGACCATCGAACTCCACCACTTCCGTTGGGCGGGTGACGGCCACAACGGCGACCTTAACCCCGCACCTGCCGTGCCCATGCTCGGACGTTGGGCCGACGGTAAGCTGCATGACGAACCGATGGAGTTCGGTTATGACCTCACCGACCTCTGCGAAGGACTCGATCACTCCAAGCCCCTCAAATTCTTCTTCAATGTAGATGCTCGCACCAAGTCGAAAATCGCTTCGCGCGCCAAGGGTAGCGGACACATCTATAATGTGTCGATCATCGACTACGAATTTGACAAGGACGGCGTGGAAACTCCGCTCGAACTCAAGAGCGACGACGGCGTGTTGCCCGTACCCGGCGGTAAGATCACCACGGTGAGCGGTGTAGTCTACGGCGAACAATACACCATGCCGCGCAACCTGCAGCTCAAAGGCACGCAACTCACTTGGGATGCACCCCAGAACTGCGGTCACAGCGTCAAGCAGTACAACGTCTATAAGGACGGTGTGAAGATCTCCGACACCGAAAAGCGCGAACAAACCATCGATGGCAACGGCGCTTACAGCGTTTCGGCCGTGTTCGACAGTGGTATCGAGAGTCAGCGCCTGACAGTTAGCACCCCTGTGTCCGTGCAGACCCCCAATGTCGCCGCCAAGTTCAACAACAACGGCTTCAGTATCCCCGATGTCTTCAACGACTCCTATAATAACTGCACCATCGAGTTCTGGATCAAGCCCCAGAGCCTCAAAGACTGGAACCTCCAAGCCGGTCGCTGGGGACAATTCATGTTCCACGCCAATGGCAACGGTACTTTCACCGCCGGTTGGGATGCAGTGGGCGAGAAACGTGTGCACGCCGAAGGCGCTTTGAAGGTGGGACGTTGGAACCACATTGCCATGGTGGTGAACAAGAGCAGCTTCAATGTCTACGTCGACGGCATGGGCCGCGGCTCCGTCTCCGGTAGCCCCTCGTTCAGTGGCATCGGTGGCTTCGGCAACCTCAATTTCTGGTCGGGCGAAGACAACGGACAGGACGCCGTCTACGACGAAATTCGCATCTGGGACAAGAGCCGCACGCGCTACGAAATTCTCCAGGCCATGAACACCGAGTTCAGCGGCAGCGTCTTGCCCCAAGGCCTCATCGCTTACTATAAAGGCGACGTGATCAGCATCGACGGCAAGCCCTATCTCCACGACTGCGTGGGCGCACACAATGCACCGATCACCAACCCCGACACCAAGACCTACGAGGAAATCAACAGCGACAAGACTTGGAACACGGAAGTGAAGGGCACCATTTCGATCAACAACACGCGAGTAACCTCCCCGCCACCGTGGAAGCCGGTCAGCCCGCCCTGTTCTCCGTTACCCTGCCCCTGACGCCGTGAAACACCTTACTTGGGACGCGCCCGACGCCGGTGTCAAGGACTACAACGGCACGCAGCTCACGGCCATCTTCCCCAAGGTTGGCAAATATGATGTGACCCTCACGGCCTCCGACGGCACCGACGCCAACAAAGTCACCGTCAAGCGCACCATCGAAGTCACGCCCGCTGCGGCTTTCAGCGCCGACTTCAAGGCATCGCTCAAGCAAGTGCCTGCCGGCCAGCGCGTAAGCTTCATTCCCACCCAGCCCGTGTCCGGTTATCGCTACGAATGGACCATCGAAGGCGGTGATGTCACCTCCTCCAAGGCCGTTTCGGCAGCCACCACTTTCCAAACCATCGGAAAGCACAAGGTTACACTCAAAGTAACCTCCACTGCCCGGCGAAGAAAAAGACGCAGACGCAAGTCATCGACGTGGCCGAAGTGCGCCCCGAAGCCGACTTCAACGTGCTCACACCCGTCGTACTCCGCGGCGACACCGTTCGTGTGAAGGACGAGACCAAGTTCGGTCCCACCGACTGGAAGTGGATCCTCTCGAGCCCCAACAAGAATTATCTCGTTTCGGGTCGCAACGTCGAATTCAAGGCCACCGAACCCGGTGTCTACGACGTTTCGCTCACCGCTTCCAACAATGTCGGCACCAGCTCCAACGTGCGCAACCGCGGTCTCGTTGTGGTCAACGCCGATTCGAAGAGCGGCCTGAGCTTCAACAGTGCTTCCTCTCGCGTTGTGCTGAGCAAATCGCCCCTCACCGAAGAGGACAAAAACTTCACCGTTGAGTGGTGGATGAACCCCTCGAAGCTCACCGACTTCTGCTGCGGTATCGGCGACGATGACGCCAACTTCCTCATCAAGACCAACGCAGCCGGGCAGCTCATTGTCAGCAAGGGCGGTCGCCAGGTCAAGAGCAACAACGATCTTGTTGTGGCCGGCGAATGGCACCACTACGCCGTTGTCGTACAGAACAACAACGTCATCATCTACCGCGACGGACAGAAAGTCTTCTCGCAGTACGCTTTGAACGCCATCAAGGGACTCAACAGCTTCGCAATCGGCGCTTCGGCAGCCGACATGAGCGGTCAGATCGACGAATTCCGTGTTTGGGGCACCCCGCTCACGCAGGAACAACTCCAAACCTGGGGCAACGAGCCGCTCGACGTGAATGCAGCCGACGTCAAAGCCGCCGATCTCCGCGTTTACTACGACTTCAACCAGAATAGCGGCAATGTCCAAGACCGCGGTGCCAATGCCAACCACGGAATGCGCCTCGGATTTGGCCCCGACGGCGATGCTTGGCCCCTCTCGAAGGGTGTCTTCAGCCTCAACTCTCAAACAAGGGCACTGCCGACGTGACGAGAACCTATTTGGCCAACGCCAAGAATCAATTCCGTCACACCAACGTGCAGATGAACGACGCCAAGAACGGTCGCTGGTACGAGTTGAAGGACTGGAAACTGGAGAACGAAGTGAAGAACGGCAAGGTGATTACCGGTGCCTGCTTCGACGCCGTCAAGAACGGCAACTTCACCGTCGCCACCGGTTGGGACGGCTTCGCCGACCCTCAAGGACCACAAGGTCTACCAAGTGGTGAAACTCCCCGCAGGCCTCTATTCGTTGACGGTTACCTATGGTCAGCATGACCAAGCCGACGGTTCGTTCCTCGTTGTGGCAGCCGGCAACAAACTTCCCGATACCGACAACCTCTCCACGGCCATTGCTTCGCAACGCATGGAAGGTAAGGCCAACGGAGGCACGAACACCCTCCATTTCACCCTCGACAAGGAGACGGAAGTGGCTATCGGTATGGTCGTGAACATGACCGGTCAGCGCATTTTCTGCATCACCGACTTCATGCTCACCAAGGGCGACTTCGAAGAACTGCAAGGTGTGAACAAACTCACCGGCATCCTCGCTCCGCAGCGCTTCAACGCCGAGCAAGGCACCCTCTTCGATCTCAGCGGTCGCCGCGTCTTCGAGACCCGTCCCGGCAACATCTACATTGAGAACGGTCGTCGTGTGGTGAAATAAACCGCCGATCTCCCCCATCAATAGCGCAGCGCGCAAACTCCCCGTGAGTTTGCGCGCTTTTTTGTTTTCTTTCCATCCCGCGTAACCCATGTTACCACCCGAAAGTAGCGCATCGGCTACCTTTGCGCCAAAATCCCGAATAGATGAACACAAATCCTCTCTACGCATTGGCCGAAAACTGGCCCGCCGATCTCCTTATCGACTACATTCTCAAGATCCATCACCGCGGCATCCGCGACAACGGTCCCGCATCCTCGCCCGTTTCCGCTGCGCCGTCGAGGCGCGTCCCGAACAGCTCGAGCTCGCCGAAGCCTGCGCCCTCTTCGAGGAGTCGCTCATCGATCTTGACATGCACCTCATGAAGGAAGAAAATGTGCTCTTCCCCTTCGTTCTCGAACTCTTCGAAGCCGATCGCGAAGATCGCGACCTCGAGCAGATGCACTGTGGCAGCGTCGCCAACCCCATCCGCGTCATGGAAGACGACCACGAAGGCGAAATCCAACGCTACGCCCGCATCGCCCAACTCACCCACGATTTTGCGGTCGACGCCAACGCCGATGCCGACTATCGCGAACTCATGAGCGAAGTGGCCACCTTCATGAACGCCCTGCACGAGCACATCCATCTCGAAAACGAGATCCTCTTCCCCCTCGCCGTACGTTTGGAAGATCGCCACGTACGCTTCTGACCCTTTCTCCGACACTTCAAACATAGACACACTGACATAACAATGGATCCCAAAATGTTCTGCTTCCAGTGCCAAGAAACGGCAGGCAACACCGGTTGCCTCATCAAAGGCGTTTGCGGCAAGGAAGCCTCCACCGCCCGTCTTCAAGACCTGCTCCTCTTTGTGGTGCGCGGCATCTCCGTGCTCGAACGCGAACTTCGCCGCCACGGCCAAGACATCGCCACCGAAGTCTATCACTTCAACACCGATGCCCTGTTCTGCACCATCACCAACGCCAATTTCGACGACGAAAGCATCGCCGCACGCGTTGATCGCGGTCTCGACCTCCGCGATGCCCTGGCCGAACGCCTCCGTGCCCTCGCCCCTGTGCCCACAGCCGATGCCGTGACCTGGCGCGCCGGCCGCGAAGCCTACGACGCCAAAGCCGGCGAAGTGGGCGTTTTGGCCGAAACCGACGCCGACAAGCGTTCCCTCACCGAACTCATCATCTACGGCCTCAAGGGTATGGCCGCCTACGTGGAACACGCCCAGCGTCTCGGCCACGAAGATCTCGATCTCAACCGCTTCATGTGCGACGCCATGGCCGCCCTCACCGTCGACGAGCTCGATGTCGAAGGCCTCATCGCCCTCACGCTCCGCACCGGCGAGTACGGTGTGAAGTCGATGGCCCAACTCGACGCCGCCAACACCGCACCTACGGGCACCCCGAAGTGACCGAAGTGTCGATTGAAGGCGGCCGCCGTCCCGGCATCCTCATCAGCGGCCACGACCTCAAGGACCTCGAAATGCTGCTCGAACAGACCGAAGGCAAAGGCGTCGATGTTTACACCCACGGCGAGATGCTGCCCGCCCACTATTACCCTGCGTTCAAGAAGTACAAGCACTTCGTCGGCAACTACGGCAACGCTTGGAGGCAGCAGCGCGAAGAGTTCACCGCCTTCAACGGCCCCATTCTCTTCACCACCAACTGCATTGTGCCGCCCCTCTCCAACGCCACCTACAAGGATCGCGTGTTCACCACCAATTCCACCGGCTATCCCGGTTGGAAACACATCGTGGCAGACGCCGATGGTCATAAAGATTTCTCCGAAATCATCGAAGTGGCCCTCACCTGCGAGCCCCCGCGCACCATCGAACACGGCAGCATCGTCGGTGGTTTCGGCCACAACCAAGTTTTTGCCCTCGCAGACAAAGTGGTCGAGGCCGTCAAATCCGGTGCCATCCGCAAGTTTGTGGTCATGAGCGGTTGCGACGGTCGTCAGCGTGGCCGCAACTACTACACCGAGTTTGCCAAGGCCCTGCCCAAAGACATCGTCATTCTCACCTCCGGCTGCGCCAAGTTCCGCTACAACAAGCTCCCGCTCGGCGACATCAACGGCATTCCCCGCATGCTCGACGCCGGACAGTGCAACGACAGCTACTCTCTGGCCCTCATCGCCCTCAAACTCAGGAAGTGTTCGGACTCGATGACGTCAACCAACCGCCCATCGCCTACAACATCGCTTGGTATGAGCAGAAAGCCATCATCGTGCTCCTCGCCCTCCTCTATCTCGGCATCAAAGACATCCACGTCGGTCCCACGCTCCCCGGTTTCCTTTCGCCCGGTGTGGTCGATGTGCTCGTCAAGAACTTCGGCATTGCCGGCATCACCGACGTCGAAAACGATTTCAAGGTCTTCGGCATCGCCTGATCGGCAGCGTCCATCCCATAGGCCACCGGATTCGGCGGTCCTCGTTCGGCGCGCATCTTAGTATTCGGGTTCGGTGCCGCCGAACGCACACAAAACGCCCCCTTACCTCTCGAGGCAAGGGGGCGTTGTTCGTCCTGCGCTCCGACGTTCGGCGCAGGGTGAGGGTCGGGTGCCGCCGTCCGCAGCGAGTGTTTCGTGGCCGTGCGGTGCATCTCCCGCTGCACTGCGTCCGCTTCCGTGGCAGTCTCCGCCTTGGTGCGGGCTCACAGTTCGTCGCTTGGGAGCTCCACGGCCACGAATGCTCCGTCTCGTTTCTCCACCCGCCCTTCGGCCGCCAAGTCCGACAGCACGCGCGAGAGCGACGGCCGCTGCACACCCAGTTGTTGCGCCGCCGTCTGCACACTCTCCATGCGGCCGCGTTCGTGCAGGAAATCCAGCACCCGCGATCGCAGACTTTGCAGCGTGAGTTGGCGCAGTCGGCGACTCAGAAACTGCGTGCGGTCCGACACCTCCGCCACAAAGCGGCGCATTGCCTCCGGGTGTTGCAACATGAAGTCGAAGAGCGCCTCCTTGTTCACCGTCCATACCTCGCATTCGGTGGCCGCCGTGACCGACACCGCATGCGATTTTCCGACCCGAACAAGAAGGCCGAGGCCAAGAGCATCGGTGCTTTGAGCACATCGATCGACAGGTCGCGCCCGTCTTGCACCATCTCCGTGTTGGCCTTCCCGGCGGTGAGCAGGAGCGCCGAACGGCATTCCGCCCCCTGGGCGATGAGGCGCTCTCCGGGAGCAAAGCGCTCGAAGCGGTGGGGCGTCGCTGCCAACCACGCACGCAATTCTTCGAGGGGCGTTTGGGCAAAGATAAAGAGCTGGAGCAGGTCGTTCATGGAGCAGTGGATTGAGCGTGAAGGGAAAAGCGAGGGAGCCGTCGCGGTCGACGATGTTTTAAGATAAAATGGCATTTGTTGTGCCGACTCCTTCGTGGAAATTTGAAAAAACTCGGGCGTCTTCCGCCGAAATCCCCCGACAATTTGACTTTTGCGGGCGGTTTATTTTCGAGCTCAGCGCAAAGATACATTTTTACTCCGACATGTCGTGTTGCGCTGATCCACAAACGTTTCGCCCTTCCGCACTTCGCTCTCGCGTGTTCGTTTCCGGTCGCCTTTTCCCCGCGCACGGCGTTGTGATCGGGCGCGAGCGACATTTCTCCCCGCGTCCCCCATCATAAAACTGCCGCTCGGGGGGGCTATTCCGAATTATCTTTGTAATTTTGCCGTGCAAAGTCACCGTTGAGGTGATTGTGCGGGCCCGAAGCAGCACGAACTTTGCCGGGCCAATTCATTCACCCATCAAAAATCACACAACATGATCGGAATTTATTACGGCAGCAGCACGGGCAACACCGAAGCTGCAGCAAACGACATCGCAGCGGCTCTCGGCGTTGACGCTGCCAACATTCACAACGTGGGCGATACCGACGCCTCGACGGTAGCCGACTACGATACCCTCCTGCTCGGTTCTTCGACCTGGGGTGCCGGCGACCTGCAAGATGACTGGTACGACTTCCTCGACAACCTCAAAGCACAAGACCTCGCCGGCAAAAAGATCGGTCTCTTCGGCTGCGGCGACTCCGACAGCTACGGCGACAGCTTCTGCGGCGCACTCGCTCAGATCTACGACGCACTTCAGGACAGCGGCGCCACCTTCGTCGGTGCTTACGAGCCCGAGGACTACCAGGTGACGGACTCGAAATCAACCGCGACGGCAAGTTCATCGGTCTCGCCCTCGACGCAGCCGACGAAGACAAGAACCCCGAGCGCATTGCCAAGTGGGTTGAACTCGTGAAATAACCCCTTACTCCGCAACTCCCTACAAAAATTTCATACACGATGAAAATTCAGAAAATCGTAGCTCGCGAGATTCTCGATTCCCGCGGCAATCCCACAGTAGAAGTAGACGTAACGCTCGAAAACGGCGTGATGGGTCGTGCATCGGTTCCCTCCGGTGCCTCGACCGGTGAGCACGAAGCCCTCGAACTCCGCGACGGCGACAAGAAGCGTTACGGCGGTAAGGGTACGCTCAAGGCCGTTGCCAACGTCAACGAGAAGATCGCGCCCGTTCTCTTGGGTCACTGCGTATTCGATCAGCGCGGCATCGACCACAAGATGCTCGCGCTCGACGGCACGAAGACCAAGTCCAACCTCGGTGCCAACGCCATCCTCGGCGTTTCTCTCGCCGTGGCTAAGGCCGGTGCCGCTGCCCTCAACATGCCCCTCTACCGTTACATCGGTGGCACGAACACCTTCACCCTCCCCGTGCCCATGATGAACATCATCAACGGTGGTTCGCACTCCGACGCCCCCATCGCGTTCCAGGAATTCATGATCCGTCCCGTAGGTGCTCCCTCGTTCCGCGAAGGTCTCCGCATGGGTGCCGAAGTCTTCCACGCCCTCAAGAAGGTGCTCCACGACCGTGGTCTCTCCACTGCCGTAGGTGACGAAGGTGGTTTCGCTCCCACGCTCGACGGTACCGAAGATGCTCTCGAAAGCATCCTCAAGGCCATCAAGGCTGCCGGCTACGAACCCGGTAAGGACGTGATGATCGGTCTCGACTGCGCTTCTTCCGAATTCTATGCCGACGGTGTTTACGACTACACCAAGTTCGAAGGCGAGAAGGGTGCCAAGCGCACGGCCGACGAACAGGTGGCTTACCTCACCGGCCTCGTTGAAAAGTATCCCATCGACAGCATCGAAGACGGTATGTCGGAGAACGACTGGGAAGGCTGGCAGAAACTCACCGCCGCCATCGGCGATCGTTGCCAGCTCGTCGGCGACGACCTCTTCGTTACCAACGTAGACTTCCTCAAGAAGGGCATCGAACTCGGTTGCGGTAACTCGATTCTCATCAAGGTCAACCAGATTGGTTCGCTCTCTGAGACGCTCGACGCCATCGAAATGGCTCACCGCGCAGGCTACACTTCGGTGACTTCGCACCGTTCGGGAGAAACCGAAGACGCTACCATCGCAGATATCGCCGTGGCTACCAACTCGGGTCAGATCAAGACCGGTTCGCTCAGCCGCTCCGACCGCATGGCTAAGTACAACCAGCTCCTCCGCATCGAAGAGGAACTCGGTGATCTCGCCGTTTATGGTTACAAGGCGTGAAGCGTCAGGCCTAAGCCTCACCTTCTTGCGTGAGTGTCCGCCGCCTCGGCGCGCGGCACCCCGCATCACCCCAAATAGCAAGCCGCCCCTTTCGCAAGAGAGGGGCGGCTTTTTCGTGGGAGAGGGCTGCGGCTCGGCGACAACGACTTGACCACTCGCAAAATCGGGGCGACGACCTCCGCCCTCTGTTCGCTTCGCGCCGTTCTTCGTCAACCTTCCTCCATCCTTCGTCGGATTTCCTCGAGCAAGACGAAAGTGGGGCGCATGCTTTCCAAACCGGCCCGGGAGTTTCCGTGCACCTTCCCCTCGGTGCGGCGGGCAAAATCGCGCACTTCGTCAAAGAAACCCTGTTTCACGATGGTATGCCCCGCCGCTGTCGGCGCGAATCCGTCGTTTTCAAGCAAATGGCGGGTGCACGCGGTGCGTCGAAACACCTTTTCCGTGGGGATGCCGAAGAAGGTGGGGCTTTTCTCCGTGCAGTCCAGAAAATTCGCGCCGTCCGTTCTGTAAATTCCCGTTCGGGTGTTGATTTCCAGCGATTCCATCGAAGGTTTCCACGTGTAGGCCGTCGACAGTTCCAGGCAACCCACCGCCTCTCGGTGTTCCAAAACCAGCAACAGCGTGACCTCACCCCGCGAGTCTCGGCCGACGGAAGCAAAGCTTCGCACTCGGGCCTCGCCGAAGAGAAAACACACCCAATCCAGCGGATGAACGAACAAATCCGTCAGCACATCGCCTTCCGGATAGGCGCCGGTAAGGAAACGATAGTGGTAACTGTGCACCGCCGCCCCGCGCAATTCCTGCCGCAAGCGGTCGGTCACAGGCGAAAAACGGCGCTGAAAACCCACTGTCACGGGACGGTTGCCCGAACACTTCGCCGTTTCGATCAGGCAGTCGAGCTCTTCGAGAGAGGTGCAGGGCGGTTTCTCCACAAAGAGCGCTTTCCCGCTCTCCAATACCGCACGGGCGATGGCAAAATGGGCCGACGGCGTCGCCGCCACGAAGACACCGTCAATCTCCTTGTCGTTGAGCACTTCGTGCAGCGAGATCGTGCCGCGCACGCCGGGATATTTCCGTGCCACGGCCGCAGCTTTGCTCGCCGACGAGCAGCAAACGGAGCGCAGCTGCAAACCTAAATGCTGCATGCACGGGAGCAAATGATGAACAGCGTGGTGGCCGAAGCCGACCATGGCGTACGCACCGGTGTAGAGATCGTTCATTTGGCGGAGATCTCGCAGACGTTTGTAGCGCCGGATGAGCGGAAGCATCAATTTCATGCGTCGAGATGAGTTTTTTGTTTCATGTATTGTCTGTAAGTCATCCGCCGATCGGCCGTCCATTGGTAGCGACCGTACCAGCATTCGATGAGTCGTTTGGGCGCAGGCGTTCGAGGTTGCGCAAGAGGATGATGTCAAACTTTTCGGTGATAGTTGATCCAGCATTCATTGCATCGGTGCGAGTGGCGACACTGTGTTTCGCAGCTTTCGCGCGAGTTGAAAATCTCGTCGAGCGAACGTTCGTGTATGTTCCCCAAAACCACATCCAGATTTTGGCAAATCGGCACGTCGCCGTTGGAATGAATCACCAGCTCGTTGAAGATACTGTGGCAACGCAACCGCAGGCGTTGATTTTTCCACTCGTCGTAGAGTGCCACGAAATCGAAGTTTTCGTCCGTTTCGTGGATCGACGGCGGAATCTGCCGCAGGAAATCGGTGTGTGCCGTGTCAATCAGTCCCGAAGTGGTGTCGAAAAACGACATCGTGCTGTAGATACCGATGCGCACATCGATGCCATAGCGCTTGGCCACGGCAATGACGTGCTCCATGTCGCGGAACGAGTTCCAGGGCGAGAGGCAAAACATGAGCGAAATGGGAATCCGTTCGTGCCATTGTTCGATGACTTGCATCACCTGCTCGTAACCGTCGACGCCCCGCATGTGTCGATAAGTGCTTTTGTCCCCGTCGAGCGAGAGGTAGAGGTGTTTCGGGTGGTGCTTTTCCAACATCTGCGTGAGTTTCTGCGGAGCCAAAGCGTTCGACAGCAGGGTATAGTTAGGATGGTGCGCATCAAACCACCCCAAGATGGCATCCGCTTCCGGATGCAACAGAAATTCTCCGCCTTCTAAGCCCACGGTGGTGCGGGCTGTCACGCATTTTGACTCCATGATGCGGCGAATGTCGTCGAGCGAGAGGTGTTCAGCGGTTTTTCCAAATGGAGCAATGTTGACAACGCGATTGACACCGCGTGGTCGAATAAATCATCAGAGAAGTCAGGGTTTTGTGCCGAGGGCGCAACAGGTTGTGAAGAAATGTCCACCCGTTTTGTAGATAATCGTAGAGGTTGTACATGGTAGGTTATTCGTATCCTTTTTTGAAAAGGAGTGCATACCTGCCAAAATACTGCACGGTCTACGTCGCAAAATGCGACACCGCCGCGGCGAATCTCGTCGCGCGGCGGTGTGAAGCGCTCACCAAGTGAGGCGAATGCCGAAGGGAACCGTCACGCACCACGGATGTTCCGAACGATAAGTGCGCACCGATGTTCCCGTTCCGAAATAGTGCGTCACACCGGGTTCGACAAAGAGCGTGAAGGGCGCACGATGCGATATTCCACGCCGGCTCCCAGCTGTACCGACCATTGACACGGAGCAGAGAAGTGAGTGCGCAGCGGCGTCACGGAGTCGGTCGCTTCGACGTAGGCCTTCTTCAGGGAGGTGCGCACCGGCCATTCGAAGGTGGCTCCGCCCGTGGCGTAGACATCGAAGCGCCCTTTGCCCCAAACGCGGTAGGTGAACCGCAAAGGCACGCCTAAATAATCAATCCGCTGTTGTTTTTGAATGCGCCCTTGTGGAAGGCGCTTTCAAACCCGAATCCAGGCGCGTGTAGCTCACGCCGGTGCCGAAGAACCACCGCTCACTCAACTGCTTGCCCACCGAAAGGCTCATCGTCACGGGACGTTGGTGGCGTTCCGTCTCATTGAGATTTTGCAAGTCCTCCGACGAGTGGACGTTGTTGAGCAAAAACGGTTTAATTGCGCCTGTTCGAGCGAGTCCAGCAGCGAACGGTTGGACACGAGATAGTCCGAAAGCTCCTGCAACGAATGGATTTTGCGTCTCACCCCTCCATTGGCGTGGTCAGTGAGCGAAAGATAGTCGAAACGAACGGGCGAATTCGACGCATTGGCGCCGGTTCCACCGCCGAAATTCACCGTCCACGGGTAAGACTTGCGCGGAGCGAACGCGAGATCGCGAACGGTCGAGGCGATCGGGCGAACCTTTTTCCCGGTCGAGGGGTGGCGCGGTGAGACTGTCGCTGTTGCGCGACAAGGCGGGAAGCGACGCAAAGGGTAGGGCAGAATCGGGCCTTTCGGTGGCGATGAGAGCATCGAAACGCGATGGAACCGATGATTTTGGCGGCAACGAGCAGAGAGTTCTCTCGCGCCGGTAGCTGCCGTGTGTCGCTTTGTCGACTCGCTTCGGCCGCCCGCCCGTTCCCCGCCCTTGTGCGCTGCAGCAGATGCCACGGCCGCCCGTAGAGGCGCCTTTTCGAGCCGGCGAGACAGGCAGCGAGGCCATCGACGCCGCCGGAGGTCGGTGCACATTGCGCAGGCGGTAGAGCCAAACGCCCAGCGCCACCGGAAGAATCAGCAACAGACGGTAGTCGGTCAACCATTTTCGCAACATCCGTTTGGCCCTTGCGAGTTGCGACGACGAACTGTGCGGAGCAATGCCCAGCAATTGCCCGATTTCATCGTGCGTCAGTCCGTCGAGCACCGCAAGTCGAAACACTTCTCCGTAGCCGCGCGGCAGGGCATCGATGGCTTGGAGCAAACGCTCCGTCGAAATCTCAGGGGCCGGGTCGTCGTTGTCGAGAGCAGCCGTTTCGTCGGTCAACGTTTCGCGCAGTCGACGACGCTCTTCCGTGGCTTTTCGCCTGCCGAAGCGCGAGATTGCGCACAATCACCGTCATCCAGTGCACCAGCTTGGTTTCATCGCGCAAATGATCGATGTGGGTGAAAAATAATCACGAAGGCATCGTGCAAAACGTCTTCGGCCTCCGCTTGATTTTTTTGACGTAGCGGAGGCAGATACGAAGCAGTTGCGGAGCATAGGTCTCATAGAGTTCTCCCAAAGTCTGCGAGTCGAATGGCGTAGTGCCGGTAGATTTCGATGAGTTGGCATCACGATAGAGTTTATCGTGATAAATGAGTGGAAAAAGCGAAATGACTGCATGGAAATCTGCATTTTTTGAGATTTACTCTCCGCTAATGTATTCGGTACGCCGATAGGAGGGGGCAAATGCCATCTTTTTTTCGGTAAAATATATTCTCTCGACTGAATCTCAACGAGAGAAAAAGCCCGAAAGCAGACGTTCCGAAAGTGAGGCTCGGTCTCTCTGCCAATAAAACTTGGGAGAAAGCGTGCAAATGTACCTTGTTTTGAAGAAAAGTCGCCTTGTTTTTATGGAAACTTCCGTCGTTCTGTTTCGTCGCTCATTTCTCTTTCGGTCGACAAACCGAAATTGGAGCGCCCAACGAGGAATTTCTCCGGAAATGGCCGCCGACTAATTTATTTCCATTGGAAATTTGTTTATGTCGCACGCGTTTATTACTTTTGCAGTGATTTCCAATGGAAAAATAAGTAATCCCTGATTCAAAAACCATTCAACATCAACGCAATGAAAGCAAAAGAAATCACCAACGAATACTTCCTCACTCACGTTTTCGACTATCAAAACAACACCGACAACTGGCACTTTCAAGGGCGATCGCCCTGCCGTGATCGACTTCTACGCCACTTGGTGCGGCCCCTGCAAAGCCCTGGCACCGCATCTCGAGCGCATCGCCGAAGAGTATGACGGAAAAATCGACGTCTACAAGGTGGATGTCGATCAAGAATCCGAACTTTCGGCCGTTTTCAACATCCGCTCCGTGCCCACGCTCCTCTTCATCCCCATGAACGACACCCCGCAGATGGCGACCGGCGCCCTTTCGTACGGACAGCTCAAAGAGGTGGTCGACACGCACCTGTTGAAGTAAGCCGGCGCGCGCTTCCTACAGCCGTTCGCGCGATCGCTCTCCGTTGCCGTCCGCAGACAGCGCAGCACCGCCCGTGCGCTCCCGACAGCTGTGCACATCCGTATTCGATCAGTCGACGCGCCGCCGCTTGTTTATTGCCGCGCCGCCTGATCTCTCCTTGCCCCCTCATCGAGCGCAGAGGCGGCAGGGAGCAATTTGCGCAAAACCACCGATGGATCAAACGATAATATGCAAACTCCGCGATCTTTATCGCGCCATTTCCGCCCTCGAACGCCGTTTTAAGCGCCTCTACGACTTGAACATCAACGAAGCGATGCTCCTTTGCACCCTTCGTGAGTCGGGCTGCATGACCTCGAGCGAACTTGCCGAGCAACTGGATTTGACACCCTCCAACGCTTCGAAAGTCATCGCTTCGGTGGAGCGACTGGGCTTCGTCAGCCGTGCCCGCTGCAAGCAAGACAAGCGGCAGATGTACTTTTCCCTCACGGCAGCCGGCAGCGAGCGACTGGCCGCCATGCAGTGCGAAGAGATCGACCTCTCTGCCTTTCAGTTCTAAGACTGTTTCAATTATTTCCCGGAGACACCTTCATCGCAAGGAGTCTCCCTTTTTCTTGCGCTGTCATGGGGCGAAAATGCGGCTCGAGTTCGATGAAATCGGCCTTTTTCGTTCGCGCCCTTCCCCGAGAGCACGCCCGACGATTTTAAGATGTCGGCAAAGCGCCCTATTATTTGCGCACTTCGGGAGAAAAGCGTAATTTTGCCGGGCAAAGATTGTGCGCAAGCCGCTTTGCATGTCTCTGATACTAACAACGCTACAATCAATCGATATGAGTGAACAATTGAAGAAAATCAAGCAGCTCGTCGAACTTCGCGAGAAAGCCCGCCTCGGGGGCGGCGAAGTGGCCATCGACAAGCAGCACGCCAAAGGCAAAGCCACCGCTCGCGAACGCATCGCCCTACTCGTCGACGAAGGAAGTTTCGAAGAGCTCGACATGTTCAAGCTCCACCGCTGCCACGATTTCGGCATGGAGAAGAAACAATTCTACGGCGACGGCGTGGTGTGCGGCAGTGCCACCATCAACGGGCGCTTGGTCTATCTCTACGCCCAGGATTTCACCGTCAACGGGGGTTCGCTCTCCAAAACGATGGCCGAGAAGATCTGCAAAGTGCAAGATTTGGCCATGAAGATGGGTGCTCCCTGCATCGGACTCAACGACTCGGGCGGCGCGCGCATCCAGGAAGGCATCAATGCACTGGCCGGTTTTGCCGATATCTTCCAGCGCAACATTGAAGCCTCGGGTGTGGTGCCCCAAATCTCCGGTATCTGTGGTCCCTGCGCCGGCGGTGCCGTGTATTCGCCCGCATTGACCGACTTTATCGTCATGCTCGAAGGCGTTTCCTACATGTTCCTCACCGGCCCCAAGGTGGTGAAAACCGTCACGGGTGAGGAAGTGAGCCAAGAGGACCTCGGCGGTGCGAGCGTGCACGCCAAAAAGAGCGGTGTGGCCCATTTCACGGCCAAGACCGAGGAAGAATTTGCCGCGCTGATCCGCAATCTCCTTTCCTATCTGCCGCAAAACAACCACGAGCGCGCACCTCGCGTGGCTTGTGCCGATCCCATCGATCGCAAGGAGGATGTGCTCAACGAAATCATCCCCGACAACCCCAACATGGCCTACAATATGTATGAGGTCATCGGAGCGGTGGTGGACAACGGCGAATTCCTCGAAGTGCAACGCGACTTTGCGCAGAACATCATCATCGGTTTCGCCCGTTTCAACGGCCAGAGTGTCGGCATCGTGGCCAACCAGCCCAAGGTTTACGCCGGTGTGCTCGATGTGAATGCCAGCCGCAAGGCCGCTCGCTTCGTGCGCTTCTGCGACGCATTCAACATTCCCATCGTTAGCCTCGTCGACGTGCCCGGTTTCTTGCCCGGTACAGGTCAGGAATACAATGCAGTGATCTCGCACGGCGCAAAACTCCTCTACGCCTACGGCGAAGCCACCGTGCCCAAGGTGACTGTCACGCTGCGCAAGAGCTACGGCGGCTCGCACATCGTGATGGGCAGCAAGCAACTCAAGACCGACATCAACTATGCTTGGCCTTCGGCCGAAATTGCGGTGATGGGTGCCGGTGGTGCCGTGGCCATCCTCAGCGCCAAGGCGGCCAAGAACGAAGCCGACCCGAAAGCTTTCCTCGCCCAGAAGGAAAAGGAATACAACGACCTGTTCACCAACCCCACAAGGCCGCTGCCGAGGGATATATCGACGATGTGATCGAACCGCGCAACACGCGTTTCCGCATCTGCCGCGCCCTCGAACAGATTGCCACCAAGAGCGAAGGTCGTCCCGCCAAGAAGCACGGCAACGAGCCGCTCTAATCATTCGCACATCCCGTTATGAAAACATTCCACTACAATTTCGGCGGTCGCGACGTGCGCATCACGTTCAACGAACGCCGTGGCACAGTTGCCGCTGTCGAGGAAGACGGTGTGCCCTTCGTGCCTTCCGATGAGCGCATGCCCATCTATGCCGGACTCATCTGCTTGGCGCTCGCACAATACGACTGCGAAGAGGTGCACGACGAGGAGACCGAGGTGATCACGCTCAACGCTGTGCCCACGCGATGGAACGATCCCACGCGCCAATTCAATTAAACCATTCTCCCCAAACGACATTTCGACAATGAGAACATATAGTTATACCGTAAACGGTGCGCGTTACGACGTGACCATCGAATCGCTGCGCGACCAAGTGGCGAAGCTCAATGTGAACGGCATCGCGTTTGACGTAGAAATTCTGGGCGCTCCGCTCACCGAAGGCGATCTGCCCGAAGTGGCTGCCGCTGCTGTGCCCGCCGCCACGGCTGCTCCGCGCCTGCTGCCGCTCCCTGCCGCTGCACCCACCGCCAAAGGTGCCGCAGGTGAGGGCACGCCCATCGCTGCTCCCCTCCCCGGCGTGGTAACCAAGGTGTTGGTGGCCGCTGGTCAGGCGGTGAAGAAGGGCGACACCGTGGTGGTGCTCGAAGCCATGAAGATGGAAAACAACATCACGGCGGAATGCGACGGCAAGATCACGGGTATTTGCGTGGCTGCCGGCGACAGTGTGCTCGAAGGCACGACGCTCGTCACCATCGGTTGAACACCGACAGACGGCTAAAAGGCCGATTTTATCGATAGATCGCACCTTTGGCCTACTTTCATCTGCAGATCGCGGTCGCTTTGCATGCAGTGTCGTGCGGTGCGGTCCGACTTACTTTTCGGAACAGGGATTTCGCTTCGGCGAGATCCCTGTTTTTGTTGTGCCGGGCGAGGAACGCGGTGAGCACTGCGCTTGTTGTGTTGTCGCCATTTGTCGATTCGTCCGTACGGCGCTGCGTTGGCTCCGCCGACTGGCGCCTTTCGCACACCCTCTCCGCCCGAACTGAGCAACCAGTGCGCGAAAATACGCCATTCCATCGTTGAGATACAAAAAAAACTCCGCTGCTTGCCGAGTGCAAGTAGCGGAGTTTTGTATTGCGAAGGCTCACCTTGCGGTGGGCGTTTCGGGTTGTGGCTTAGCGTTCGCGGCGGGGGCGACGTTCGCCATCCTCACGACGCGGACGACGTGCGGGGCGCTCTTCGTAACCCTCGGGCTTTTCGGTGAGCACCTTGTGCGAAAGACGGAATTTACCGGTCTTCTGATCGATTTCGAGGAGCTTCACTTGGATCTTGTCGCCCTCCTTGATGCCGGCGTCTTCCACCGTTTCGAGGCGTTCCCACGAGATTTCGGAGATGTGCAGGAGACCTTCTTTTGAAGGCATGAACTCTACGAAGCAACCGTAGGGCATGATGCTCACTACCTTGGCGTCGTAGACTTCGCCCACCTCGGGGATGGCCACGATGGCGCGGATCTTTGCCACGGCGGCGTCGATGCTGTCCTTGTTGGGAGCCGAAACCTGGATCTTGCCCACGCCGTCTTCTTCGTCGATCGTGATGGTGGCACCGGTTTCTTCCCTGCATGCCCTGGATGATCTTACCTCCGGGTCCAATAACGGCGCCGATGAATTCCTTGGGAATTTCGAAGGCTTCGATGCGGGGCACGTGGGGCTTGTAGTCTTCGCGGGGATGATCGAGCGTTTTTCATCATCTCGCCGAGAATGTGTTCGCGACCGGCTTTGGCCTGTGCGAGCGCCTTTTCGAGGATCTCGTACGAGAGGCCGTCGCACTTGATGTCCATCTGCGTAGCCGTGAGACCTTTGAGCGTTCCGGTGGTCTTGAAGTCCATATCGCCCAAGTGATCTTCGTCACCGAGGATGTCGGAGAGCACAGCATACTTGTCTTCGCCGGGATTCTTGATGAGACCCATGGCAATACCCGAGACGGGCGCCTTGAGAGGCACACCGGCGTCCATCAACGAGAGGGTTCCGGCGCAAACCGTGGCCATCGACGACGAACCGTTGGATTCGAGAATATCACCACCACACGAACGGTGTGAGGGAAGTCGGTGGGGATCTGTCCCTTCAGGCCGCGCCATGCCAAGTGGCCGTGTCCGATTTCGCGACGGCCAACACCGCGCTGCGCCTTGGCTTCGCCGGTGGAGAAGGGAGGGAAGTTGTAGTGAAGAAGGAAGCGCATGTAGCTCTTGTCGAGCACATCGTCTACCATTTTTCTCGTCGAGTTTCGTGCCGAGCGTGGTGGTGCTCAAGCTTTGTGTCTCACCGCGGGTGAAAATGGCCGAGCCGTGAGGACCGGGCAGGGGATTCACTTCGCACCAAATGGGGCGAATGTCCGTGGTCTTACGGCCGTCGAGGCGCACACCCTCGTCGAGAATGCAACGACGCATGGCGTCTTTCTCCACATCGTGGTAGTAGCGGTCGATGAGCGTATTCTTTTCGGCCAATTCGTCCTCACCGAGATCTGCATGTGCGGCGGCGTAAGTCTCTTTGAAGGCTTCGCGCACAGCTTCGAAGGCGTCGAAACGTTCGTGCTTCTCGAGTGCGGACTTCGTGATGTCGTAGCATTTTTGGTAGCACTCGGCTTTCACTTGTTCGCGCAGCTCTTCGTCGTTGACTTCGTGGCAGTATTCGCGCTTCACGTCCTTGCCGAGTTCTTTCGACAGCTCCTTTTTGGAGGCGGCACATGGGTTTGATGGCCTCATGTGCGGCTTTGAGGGCTTCGAGGAGAGCGCTTTCAGGGCACTTCATCCATTTCGCCTTCCACCATCATGATGTTTTCTTCGGTAGCACCCACCATGAGATCCATGTCGGCGCCTTTGAGTTGTTCGAAAGTGGGGTTGATGACGAAATTACCGTCGATGCGGGCCACACGCACCTCCGAAATAGGACCGTCGAAGGGAATATCGGAGCAAGCCAAGGCTGCCGAGGCGGCAAAACCGGCGAGTGCATCGGGCATGTCTCACACCGTCGGCGCTGAAGAGCGTGACGTTGACATACACCTCGGCGTGATAGTCGGAGGGGAAGAGGGGCGGAGGGCACGATCCACCAGGCGCGAGGTGAGGATCTCGTAGTCGCCGGCGCGGCCTTCGCGCTTGGTGAAACCACCGGGGAAGCGTCCCACGGCAGAGTACTTTTCTTTGTAGTCACATTGCAGCGGCATGAAATCGGTGCCGGGTACAGCGTCTTTGGCACCGCAAACGGTAGCGAGAAGCATGGTGTTGTTCATGCGCAACATCACTGCGCCGTCGGCCTGCTTCGCGAGCTTACCGGTCTCGATGCTGATGGTGCGTCCGTCAGGCAGCGAGACTGTTTTGGTAATAACGTTCATCTTATAACTTGTAATAGGGTAATGCGGAAAAAGAGGGGGAATGCCGCTTCAAAAGAGCGGGCGGCGCGGTGCGAAACTTCGTCTCGTCGCGACAAAAATAAAGGGGTGCAGAACAAAAGCTGCGGTTCAGGGCAAAAAAATACTAAATAAATTTGATAGTCAGCCGCTTTGGCTCATGATTTTTCGACCAGTCTGCGCAAGGCAGATCGGTGCGATTCGAGGGCAATAGTCTTGAGTAAATCGAGCGAAAGCCGGTGCCATTCCACGGCAGCGGCGTCGTCTGCCGCAAAAAGCGCGGTTTCATCGTCGACCGTCACGGAGAAAAAGCTGTCGAGTGTGTGGATTTGCAGGTCTGAATAGGTGTAAAGATTCGGCAGGCTGAACAAAAAAAACGGATCTCGCCCCGTGAGCCCCGTTTCTTCGCGAAGTTCTCGCAGACAAGTACTTTCGAGTGATTCGTCGTGCTCAGCAAATCCGCCGGGGAAGCAGAGCGTGCCCGCATGAGGGGCAAAAGCGCGACGCACCAAGAGAAGTTCGCCTCGCACATTGCGCACCACTGCCGCTGCAGAGGCCGAAGCATTGGCATAATAAGTGAACCCGCAATCGTCACAACGCTTCGAACGATGGTCATGCACCGCGAAAGCGGCACTTCCGCAGCGAGGACAGTAGCGAAATAGGGCGAGAGGGTGCGTTTTCATCGATAAATCAGTGTATAGAGCCCATCGGGATCATAAATGATGCGCGCCAGATCTTGCAATTCCGTGGCACTCACCGTTTGGATGCCCTCCATGATGCGCTGCATGTCGCGCTGTGTGCCGAAATGCGCATATTGTTTCGCCATTGCCACCGCAAAAGCTTCGGAATTGTCGCACGAAATGCCGATTTGACCGCAGATCTGTGCTTTGGCCGTCCGGAGTGCCGCCGTGGTGAGGGGCTTGTCGCAAAGGCGTTGCAGTTCGCGCACCACCAATTGCCGACAACGCGCCACATCTTCCGCATCGCAACCGAAATACAGGCTCCAAAATCCCGTATCGGGGTAGCTGTTCAAAAAAGAATCGATGCTGTAGACCAATCCGTGCCGTTCGCGCACCACCATGTTCAGGCGCGAATTCATCGTCGGCCCACCTACTATATTATTGAGTAGGGTAAGCGCATAGCGCCTGGGGTCGTCGGCCGCGAAAGTGGGAGCTCCCATCATCACGTGGGCTTGGTGTGTGCCGCGGTTCACGCGAATCGTCGACGGCTCGGCAAACGATGCCCGAGGTTGCGCGGCCGGGGTGAATTTTTCCCCCGTTTCATCGGCGGCACCGGCCTGCTTCGCGCCTATGCCGTGGGCTTTTTCCAGCAAGCGCACCAGTCGAGACCAATCTGCCTTGCCGTAGAGGTAAAACACCGCATTGTCCGGCCGATAATATTGGCCGGTGAAGCGGAGTGCATCGGCCGTGGTGTAGGTGCGCAGGCGGTTTTTGTCGCCCAGAATGTCTCTTCCCAGCGAACAACGGCCAAAAAGCTGCTGTTCGAATTCATCGAAGATGAGTTCCGAGGGAGAATCCTTTATAACTGTCGATCTCATCGATGATGACTTCCACCTCCTTTTCGATTTCGCTCTGCGGGTAAACGCTGTGGAACACCATGTCGGTCAGCACATCGACGGCACGATGCACATCGCGTCGGAGCACTGTGGCACAAAACACCGTTTCCTGTTTGCTGGTAAAGGCATTGAGTTCGCCTCCCACGCGTTCCAGGTAATCATTGATCTGTCTTGATTTTCGTCGCTGCGTACCTTTGAACGACATGTGCTCGATGAAATGCGCCATGCCCGAATCTTCCGCCGCTTCGTGGCGTGTGCCGGCGCAAATCACGTAGCCGCAATAGACTACCTCCGATTCCGAAGGTTGAAAGATGATGCGAAGACCGTTGTCGAGCGAAGCGGTGTACATGATTATAGAGTGAAATGGAGTGGTGCAGGGAGTTTATTTGCGGAAATACTTGCCGATCACCGGAAGAGAGGCCAAGGGAAAGTCCTTGCGCACGGTGTAGACGAGGAAAAGAACGATGCCGATCGAGTTAAAAGCGATGCGCAAACCGTCGCTACCGATGAAATCGCGAGAAATGGACATCACAGCATACAGAACGGCCGTCAACCCCACGTAGGCAAAGATCTGTTTGAGCGGATAAGCGATGGGATAGTATTTTCTGTCCCGTGAAGTAGCTCAAAAAGCATGGCGACGGTGTAGCCGGCCACGCCCGACCAGGCGCAAGCCATGTAGCCGAAGCGAGGAACAAACAGCAAATTGCACGCCACAAGCACCAAACAGCCGGCGCCCGAGAACCATGCGCCCCAAATCGTGCGGTCGGTCAACTTGTACCAGAACGAAAGATTGAAATACACGCCCTTTACGATTTCGCCCACCATGACGATGGCCACCGTTTTGAGCCCTTCCCAGTAGTCGCGTCCCATCATGTGTTTGAACACATCGATATAGGCCATCACCATCAGGAAGGCGAAGAGCGTGAAGATCAAGAAATATTTCATCGTCAGCGCGTAAGTGGCGCGATTGTCGGTCGATTCGCTCTTTTTCGCCGCGGCAAACACGAAAGGTTCGTAGGCGTAGCGAAAAGCTTGGGTGATGAGCGCCATGATCATCGCGATTTTCACCGCACCCCCGTAGATGCCGAGTTGCACAATGCCTTCGTGTCCCGGAACCAGCTTGGGAAGAGAATCTTATCGATGGTTTGGTTCAGAATCCCCGCAATGCCGAGTACCAGAATGGGCCAGGAGTAGGAAAGCATGGGGCGTACCAAACTGCGGTCGACGCGCCATTTCACACCGAAGAGCTCTTTCCAAAAACCGAAGGTGATCAGTCCGGTGCAAATCAGATTGACGAGGAACACATGGCCCACTTCTATTTTCCACCCTTCGATGAAATGAGGGAAAACGACGAAGAAAAGAAGATTGAGGAGGATGTTGAGCGCAATGAAGCTAAGTTTGAGCACGGCAAACTTCACCCGGTCGGCGCTGATAACGGAGATAACAGAAAGGCACTGCCTGAAAAGCGTCGAGAGCCACCACTGCGGCCATCATCCACACGTAGTCCGGATGATCGGGGTAGCCCATTTGTGCCGAAAGTCCGGGGAGGAAAGCGAGCACGAGGGCGAAAAACAGCAGTCCCACGCCGCCCACGATCGCCAACACGGTGGTGTACACTTTTTTCGGGTCTTCCACGTCGTCGCGGTTGATGAAGCGAAAGAGTGTAGTCTCCATACCGAAAGTGAGAATCACGAACAGCAGCGCTGTGTAAGAATACATGTTGGTGATCACCCCGTTGCCGCCGCTCGCCGCTGCGAATACATGCGTGTAGAGCGGGAAGAGCAGGTAATTGAGAAAGCGCCCCACAATGGAGCTCATGCCATAGATGGCCGTGTCTTTGGCCAGAGATTTCAGAGAAGCCATGTGTGTAATGAGAAAGGAGGAAATCTAAGTTCGAGAGTAGCGACCGACGCCCCCACACTTCGGGGCGTCGTCGGTCAGTGGGCGTAAACTGAAAAGCGCCGATCGTCGGCGTCGAGGACGCGGCCAATCAGCGCATTTTTGTTGGGTCACCGGGATTCGAACCCAGAATGACAGAACCAAAACCTGTAGTGTTACCATTACACCATGACCCAATTGCGAGTGCAAAATTAGTGTATTTGTCGATAACATCCAAATGTTTTGGACGAAAAAGTGCGGGCTTTTTCTCTACTTGGTGCAGAAAATTTATTTTACCTCGATTTCATCGACGAAAAGGAAGGCGCGATTTCCTGCTGCTCCTGTGTGCCATTCGGGAATACGGTGTTCGGGCACAGCGTGCACCTTGACAAAGCGTGTGGAGCAGCGGGCGAAGTTGAGCGTGTGGCGGGTGATGCCGTTGCGGTTGGCTTCGGTGAGCGCAGGCAAGTCGCGTTCGGCCACGGTGGTCCACTGTTTCCCGTCGTCCGACACGGCAATATCTATATGGCGCGCATCGTAGATCCAACTGCCCTTTTCCACGCAGGTGTTGAAGGCTACTTCGTCGATGGGCGTTTCGTGTCCGAGGTCGATAACGGCCTCCATGTCTTCGGTGTAGAAGCCGATCCAGCGTCCCGATTGGTGGTTGGTGTTCGTGGCACGGAGACCGTCGACGAGTGTTTGCGCACCGGCAAATTTATATTGCGCGTTCGCACCCTGCAACAGGGTGATGGGGCGTGCCGTGGCCTTATTGAAATGGAAATCCTCACGCTCAATGTGGCTGCGATTCACGATTTTACCGACCACAGTGGGCTCGGTTCGGAAAGCCGCCGCACGGAATTGTGCATCTTGGCGCACCAAGAACGGGGCAGTGTAGACCTTCGAATGGATCGTGGGCGCACTGCCGTCGAGGGTGTAGCGAATGGCCGCATCGTCCACAGTGGAGAGCGTCACCTTCACGCCGCTGTCCGGTACCAAGGTGTAGTCGGTGTGCAAATCGTAGAAATGTCGAGCGAAGTTGTAGCCTTGCTCTTTATATAAGGAGAAGAGCCGGGGCAAGCGGCCGAGGAATTCCTGATAGTTGCGCACACCGCGCGGACGCCACTGGATTTCGGCCAAAGCGGCCGCACGCGGCAGCGCCATGTACTCCACTCCGCGGAAGGTGGGGATGTATTCCGTCCAAATGTTGGCCTGTACGCCGATGAAATGGCGCGCCGTCGTCTCGTCCGTCCCGTTGGGGATGGGTTCGTAGGCATATACGCGCTCCAACGGGAGGTATCCGCCGATGGCTTCGGGCTCTTCGGCGGTGTTTTTCGACTGATAGTAGTCGAAATAGAGGTAGGAGTTCGGCGTCATGATGGCATCGTGTCCGCTCTTGGCCGCTTCGATGCCCCCCTTTTCTCCGCGCCACGACATGACCGTCGCCCCCGGTGCGAGTCCGCCTTCGAGAATCTCGTCCCACCCGATGATGCGGCGACCGCGTTGCGCGAGGTGTTCGCTCGCGTGTCGGATCACATAGCTCTGCAAACGCTCCTCGGCCGTGTGTCCGCCCTCGGCTTCCAGATGGTGTTCCCGGATGAAGGTCTGACACTTCGGACATTGCTTCCAACGGTCCTTGGGACATTCGTCACCCCCGATGTGTACATAGGTGGAGGGGAAGATTTTAGTCACCTCGTCGAGCACATTGTCGATGAATTCGTAGGTTTTCGGGTTGCCGGCACAGAGCACATCGTCGGCCACGCCCCAGAATTGGCGCACCTCGTAGGGGCCGCCGGTGCATCCCAGCTCGGGATAGGCTGCCAAGGCCGCGACCATGTGTCCCGGCAGGTCGATTTCGGGGATTACCGTGATGTTTCGTTCCGCGGCGTAGCGCACGATGTCGCGACACTGCTCCTGCGTGTAAAATCCGCCGTGAGGGCGACCGTCGTATTTGCCGGTGTTATGACCGATCACGGTTTGTGCGCGCTGACTCCCCACCGTGGTGAGGCGAGGGTAGCGCTTAATTTCAATGCGCCAGCCCTGGTCGTCGGTCAGGTGCCAGTGGAACCGGTTGATGTTGTGGAGCGCCAGCAGATCGATGAAGCGTTTCACGCTGTCGGGCGCGACGAAATGGCGCGCCACATCGAGTTCCATGCCGCGATAGCCGAAGCGCGGTGCATCGCTCACGCGGGTGGCGGGAACGGTGACGGGGTTTTTTCCTTTTTGTTCCTCGGAAAGATGGGGCAGTGCCTTGCGCAGCGTCTGAATGCCGTAGAACGCACCGGCATCGTCGTTGCCTTCGATGCGAATCTGCTTAGCGTCCACCTCGAGCCGATAGCCTTCGCGAGCGGCCTCCTTGTCGGCGGCAAGGGTGCGCACGGCGATGCTGGCGTGTCCCTTCGCGTTGTGGACAATGGGGAGCTGCCAGCCGATGCGCTCCAATATATATTGTTGCAAGAAGCGCGCGTTGCGTTTCTCTCCCGCCGTTTGTCCTTCGACGATGGCAGTGTTTCGGTCTATCACGAAGGGCATCGCACCCGGTTGCGATGTGATTTCTCGCGGAAGGGTACAACGTTGAAATCGGCCTTTTGAGCCGCTGCCGACAAGAACAAAAAGCAGACCGGCAGGAGGAGTAGTTTTTCGGTTCATGGATGGTGTTGGGTTTTTAAGAATCGGATTCATCGGTCGCACCCCATTTGTTTAGGGCCGTGCGCACTTGTCTTTTCAGGTAGTCAATCAGTTCGGGCGAATCGATCACTTCGATATCGGCGGGCATACTCATCACAAATCGACCGATTCCCCGCATCGAACAAAATTCCGCCTCGAAGCGCCATTTGCCATTGCCCTCGGCCGTGAGGAATTTGGCGGCGCGTGGATGCTCATCGAGCAACACGCTCCGGCTCAAATAGCTCAAGCGCAGACAAACCCGAGTGCGCGAAGCCCCGGCAAAGTGGAACAAATCGACGAAATCTGTGTCGTGTTGCGCTCGATGGCTCCAGTTCAAATCGAGCAGTTCGACCGATTCCACGCGCGCCAGGTTGAATGTTTTGTTGCACCCCGATTGGATTTCGTAGCATCGCACGTTGCGGTTGCCCGGCAGGAAAAGATAGGGTTCGACCACGCGGTCCACAATGTTTTGCCCGCTGGCCGAAAGATAGGATTTGAGCACCACGGTGCGCTCTTGGCGGATGGCTTCGAAAATGTGGCGAATGTTTTGCCCCGTGTGCGGGTCGGCCTCGTCGAGCACCAGCACATGGTCGTTGCGCAGGCGGTGGAGCTTGTCGCGCAAGAGGCGCACAGGGGTCGACGAGTCGGTGGCGCTTTCGAGCACCTCGGCCAAGGTTTGCACCTCATCGGGGCGAAAGTGCAACTGCTCCGAGACGCGGAGCAAAAAAACGGGGCGTCGGGCGACAGACGATAGGCATGCCCCGACTTTTCGAGCGGGAGCCCGAGTCGAGGAAACTTCTCTAAAAGACGATAGATGCGGCGAGAATGCATGCCGGTGCGCGCTGCCAGCCGAGGCACGTCAAGGTAGCTGCCTTCGGCCAGGACTTCGATGAGTTTCAGTTGGAGCGCCAGAGGATCGTTGTCTGTCATGGTGTGCAAATCTACAAATAAATAACGGGATGTGCTTAGTGTAGTTGTCAAAATGTGGGGTGTAGCTCTTCGTTTCGGCGATGTCTGCCGATGAAATCGTGGCTTGGGCGTGGCGTTGTAGGCATTTCTCATCCCATCGTCGGCAGCGTGCACTTGTTTTCACTCGCTTTCGGATCGCTCGGTCGCCGTGTACGGAGCAAAAGCGGGGAACTTTCGGAAAAAAACGGAAGATTTTGGTCGAAAGCCCCGCGTTTTGCGCCGAACCCTCCGCGTTTTCATTCGCCTTTTTCGGTCTGTTTTCGCTCTTCTCGCCGAATCCATCGATGAACCCCGGGAGAGCGCTCGTTTCGGTTGGCGAAAAAGCCGAATCGCGTGTGCCCTGCATGACGATAAATGTGTATCTTTGTCGAACACTCCTCCTTTTTTATCGATAAGAAGCCTCCGGGCTGTGCCCGATGGGGCCATTTCCTGCTTATGTCTTCTCCTTCCGGTCCTCCCGTCCGCACCGTGAGCCGCGTCCGCCGTTGGCGTCGCTGGCACAAGTGGGGCGGATTGTTTTTCTCCTGCTTTCTCATTCCGTTTCTCCTCTCGGGGTTTGTGCTCAATCACCGCGAAGCGCTGCGCGGTGTGGATGTTCCGCGCGCCTATCTCCCGCCTTCCTATCGGCTCCACAACTGGAACCAAGGCACGGTGCGCGGCACGCTGCCGCTGTCGGCCAATCGCATCTTGCTCTACGGTGAAAACGGCCTTTTTCTCTCCGATGCGCGGGGCGAACGCATCCGTTCTTTCAACGAGGGGCTGCGCGCAGGGGCCGAAAATCGTTCCTTCGGCGACGCCGTTCGGCTGCCCGGCGGGGAGGTCTTCGCGGTGAGTTCTTACGAAGTCTACGTGTTGCGTCCCGCCGCCTCGCGTTGGCAGATCGCCACCCCCGCCCTGGGGCACGACGATCGTTTTTGTCTCGGCCGCAGTGGCCGGAGACACCCCTCGTGGTGCTGAGCCGTTCGGCCGTTTACACCGCCACTGCGCCCTACGCCCGCTTCACGCGCAGCGAACTCCCCGCGCTTACCGAAGGTGCTCCCGGGCGCTTCACCCTCCGCACAATATGGCGTTTGCACAGTGGCGAGCTTTTCGGTGAAATCGGTCGTTTTGCTGTCGATGCCTTGGCGCTCTGCTTGTTGGCGCTCTGCATCACGGGACTGATTCTCACCTTCATGCCGCGACTGGTTCGGCGTTGGAAAATCCAACGTCGGCGAGCGGCCAATCGGTTCACGCTCCTCTCTTTGCGTTGGCACAATCGCATTGGCGTCGGCACGCTGGTATTTGTATTCGTGCTCACGCTTTCGGGCATGTTTCTCCGCCCGCCGCTGCTCATTCTGGTGGCCGGCGGCACCCATCGCCCCGTTCCCCACACCGTCGAGGACGTGCCCAACGCTTGGTGGGACGAACTGCGCATGGTGCGTCGCGATACGGCCCGCGGCGAATGGCTTTTTCTACACCGCTCACGGCTTCTACGCCACTCCATCTCTCGCGTTGCCTCCTCACCGCCTCCGCCACGAGCCCCAACCGGCTTCATGGGCCCCAACGTGCTCCGACAGGAGAATCGCGATGAGTGGACAGTGGGTTCGTTTGCCGGCTGTATCGATGGAATCGCGCCACCGGCGAGTGCTACGACCCTGATGCGTTGCTGTCGTTATGTGGCACCGAAGCGAGCGGCATGCCCGATTTCACCTATTCCGTTTCGGGCTACAGCACCGACCTCGGCGTGCGTGCCGTGGTGTTCGACTACAATCGCGGTGCAGAATTCCCGTAGCGATCGCCTACAAGGCGCCGACGCGCGACGGGTCGACCGGCGCTTCTGCCGCTGCGCCTATGCCGGCGCAGTCGTCGGCCGTTTCGCCCGCATCCGATCGGATGTCGCTCTGGCGTCTGGCGCTCGAGGTGCACACCGGCCGCATCTACACCTTTTTGCCCACACTGCTTGTGCAACTTTTTCATCTTTCTTTCGGTTTGTTCTTGCTCAGTGTGGTGATATCGGGGTTTTGTGGTCTATCGTCGTGTGTTCAAGCGGCATAAATTGGCCAATCCGAAATAAAGATGTATCTTTGCTTCCAATATAATTGACAATCCGCATGGAAGAACAACAGCATAAACCCGCGGGCTATTCCGCATCGAATATCCAAGTACTCGAAGGTTTGGAGGCCGTTCGCAAGCGTCCGGCGATGTACATCGGCGACATTGGCGAGAAAGGCCTGCACCATTTGGTCTATGAAACGGTGGATAACTCCATCGACGAAGCCTTGGCCGGCTATTGCACCCACATCGAAGTGACGATTTGCAAGGACGGTTCCATCGTAGTGCAGGACAACGGTCGCGGCATTCCCGTCGACATCCACGAAAAAGAGGGCGTGAGTGCGCTACAAGTGGTGATGACGGTGCTGCATGCCGGCGGTAAGTTCGACAAGGGTTCGTACAAAGTGTCCGGCGGTCTGCACGGTGTGGGCGTTTCGTGCGTGAACGCACTCTCCACCCACATGCTTTCGCAGGTGTTTCGTGACGGAAAAATCTATCAGCAGGAATATGAAAAGGGACATCCCCTCTATCCTGTGAAGGTGGTCGGCGAAACTTCGCTGCGAGGTACGCGCCAACAGTTCTGGCCCGACCCCGAAATTTTCACCACCACGGAATATAACATGACATCCTCGCCAACCGCCTTCGCGAATTGGCCTTCTTGAATGCCGGACTCACCATTACTTTGACCGACGAACGCGAGGAGGACGAACAAGGCAACCCGCGCCGCGAAGTCTTTTTCTCGGAGAGTGGACTGCGAGAGTTCGTGCGTTACCAAGATTCCATGCGCACGCCGCTCATTCCCGACGTGATTTACATCAATACCGAGAAGGAAGGCATCCCGGTGGAGGTGGCTAGTGTCTACAATACGAGCTACAGTGAGAATCTTCACTCGTATGTGAACAACATCAATACGATAGAAGGCGGCACACACCTCGCGGGTTTCCGCGCCGCAGTGACGCGTGTGCTGAAAAAATACGCCGAAGACACCGCACAGAAGCAGATCGAGAAAGCAAAGATCGAGATCACCGGCGAAGACTTCCGCGAAGGTCTCACCGCAGTCATCAGTGTCAAGGTTTCGGAGCCCCAGTTTGAGGGACAAACCAAGACAAAACTCGGCAACAGCGAAGTAATGGGCGCCGTGAACCAGGCTGTCGGCGAAGCTTTGACGAACTATCTCGAAGAGCATCCCAAAGAAGCGAAGCTCATTGTGGACAAAGTGATTCTTGCCGCCACGGCGCGTGTTGCCGCCCGCAAGGCTCGCGAGACTGTTCAGCGCAAGAATCCGATGGCGGGCGGTGGACTTCCGGCAAACTCGCCGACTGTTCGAGCCGCGTGCCTGAGGAGTGCGAACTCTTCCTCGTCGAGGGTGATTCGGCCGGCGGTTCTGCCAAACAAGGTCGCAGTCGTGCCACACAAGCCATCCTGCCTTTGCGCGGTAAGATCCTCAATGTGGAGAAAGCCATGTGGCACAAAGCCTTCGAAAGTGACGAGGTGAACAACATTATCCAGGCGCTGGGCATCCGTTTCGGGGTGCAAAAAGAAGGCGAGAGCGGAGAAGTGGACTCGAAAGAGGCCAATATCGACAAATTGCGCTACCACAAAATTGTGATCATGGCCGATGCCGATGTCGACGGACAGCACATTGCCACGCTCATCATGACGCTTTTCTATCGTTACTTCCCGCAAGTGATTCGCGAAAACCATTTGTACATCGCCATGCCCCCGCTTTACCGTTGCCGCAAGGGCAAAGTGGAAGAATATTGCTACAACGATCGCGAAAAGGACGAATTCATCGCGCAATATGGCGATCCTACGAAGGGAGAAAACTCCATTACACTGCAACGCTACAAAGGTCTAGGTGAGATGAACCCCACCCAATTGTGGGACACCACCATGAATCCCGAGACACGTATGCTGAAACTCGTGACCAGTGAGAACGCCGCCGAAGCCGACCACGTCTTTTCGATGCTAATGGGCGACGATGTGGAGCCGCGCCGCGATTTCATCGAGCGCAACGCCAGTATGCCACCATCGACGCTTAATGTTTCCGGCAACAACGACCGACTTGCGAGTCGGAAGTGACGCGTCACAAAAATCCCCCTGCACCATTCGATTGAGTGCAGGGGGATTTTTATCCTGCGGCCGGAAGTGGAACACAGGCGGGAAAGTCCGGAACCACCATCCGCGATCGTGCGATGAAATCAATAGACTTTCGCGCGTTGATTGATGGTGAAGGAGAAACGATTGTTGTCACATTCGCCCGTTATCTGGATGGAGCGCGGGGCAATCGACGAATTGCGGAGCACATTCACGTCGATGTGGCGTCCCAAATCAGAAACACGCAGAATGAGCCACTCGTTACTGTAGATTTTCACACGGGGTCGAGGTCGAATCCACACGGAGTCGCTCTTTATTGTTGGGGGACTGGAGTTTCGGGTTGACAGCTTCGACAAATTTCCACTCTTTGGTCATCTGTTTTCCCTGTGTAGGGCGGACCGAAATTTGTTGAGTGCCCGATTCCCAGTCGAATGTCAGTTCCGACGGATCAGCTTGCGGAACGTTGTTGGACTCATCGTCCTCCTTGTTGCACGAAATCATCGAAACACCGGTCATCACCAGCATGACCGTGAGCATAAGTTGGAAAAATCTTCTTCATGTGTGCGTATATAGTGCTAAACTTCCACCGGTGGAGATTCCATCGGTTTCGGCAAAGATAGAAAAACAAATCGATACGTTGTGGAGCAACCGGCATTTTTCTTCCAAAAATACCTACATGTGGTGAGGAAATCGGCAAGTTGGGTGGAAAAAAATGAAAGAATAGCGCAGCCCCTTCTCGGCGTTTTTCCGTGCGGCGGGCGAATCAGCAAGTGCGCACGGGAAGCCCCATTTCATCGCCTCGTTCGGCTCTACGTACTGCCCCGCAGCCGGGCGTTGCGTCCCATTTCGTGTTACAAGATGCCCGATTCAAATGCCCGCGCCCCCCGTCGAAATCGGTGCCCAGGGTGACTTTGCTCTGCAAAACGCGCGAGTGCGGCGGCACCGAGTGCGTCACCCAGACGTTACCCCCGATCACCGTGTCGTGCCCCACCGTGATGCGCCCCAGCACACTCGCGTTGCTGTAGATCACCACGCCATCTTCGATGATCGGGTGCCGGGGCAGATTCAGTAAAGTACCGTCGTCGGCGGTTTTGAAGCTGCGCGCGCCGAGCGTCACCCCCTGGTAGAGTCGAACTCCGCGGCCGATGATGCAAGTTGCCCCGATGACGACACCCGTGCCGTGGTCGATGGCAAATTCAGGTCCGATTTCCGCGCCGGGATGAATGTCGATTCCGGTGCGTGCATGGGCCAATTCGGTGATGATGCGCGGGAGAATCGGCACCCCCGCCCGGTATAGGACGTGCGCCATGCGGTAGTGCACAATGGCCTGCACAGCCGGATAGCACAAAATGACTTCGGCGTGACTGGCCGCGGCCGGATCGCCGTTGAAAATGGCGCGAACATCGAGCCCCACGGTGTGTCTCAGCTCGGGAATGGCCTGCATGAATCGTTGGGTGAGCGATCGGGCACAACAATGCTCGCCCGCCACGCAGCGCGCGGCTTCAATTTGCCGAAAGAGGATGCGCGAAAGCTGAGAAAGGCATTCGAGGGTGGGGCGGGCGGTGAAAAAGCCCGGAAACACCAGGTCGCGAAACAGCGCGACGGCTTCTTCGATGAGCGCCGGTTGGATGTCTTCGGCCTCTCCCTGCGGAATGTTTGGGTCGGGCGTGGCCAATTGTGCACTCAAGTGGGCAATTTCTTCGGGGAAAGCGCGGTTTGCATGGGCGGAGCGATGAAAAAACGTGGTGTTAAGCAGAATTAGGAAACGCGCACGCCCCTTTGTTTCGTGCACAAGGTAACTTTGTCGTCAGTGCATGGGGCGCGCACGACAAAGTTACGCATTCCGTCGCAATGTACCCCTGCCTTCGCTTACTAATCTCCCCAATCTTCCCAACAATGTCCAAAATCTATAGCTCACAATTAGAATTAGTGGGACACACCCCCCTCGTCGAAGTGCAACGTGTGGCCGCTCGTCGCTCACTCCGTGCGCGTCTGCTCGTGAAACTCGAGAGTTATAATCCCGCCGGTTCGGTCAAAGATCGTACCGCCCTGGCCATGATCGAAGCGGCCGAGCGCGACGGCATTTTGTGCCCCGGCAGCACGATCGTCGAAGCCACGAGCGGTAACACCGGCGTGGGCTTGGCCTTTGCCGCCGCCGTGAAAGGCTATGCCGTGGTGATCGTTATGCCCGAAACCATGAGTGTGGAGCGCCGCCGCCTCGTGGCGGCCTACGGTGCCCGCCTTGAACTCACGCCCGGTGCCGAAGGCATGAAAGGCGCCCTGGCGCGTGCCGAAACGCTGCGCGCCTCCATCGACGGCGCAGTCACCCTCGGCCAGTTTGTCAACCCCGCCAACCCCGCCGTGCACGCCGCCACCACCGGCGAAGAGTGTGGAACGACACCGAAGGCGGTGTCGATGTCTTCGTGGCGGCGTCGGTACGGGCGGCACCGTGAGCGGTGTGGGCAAAAGCCCTCAAGGCGCACCGCCCCGAGGTGGAGATTGTGGCCGTGGAACCCGATGCTTCGCCCGTGTTGAGCGGAGGGACGGCCGCGCCCCACAAGATTCAGGGCATCGGTGCCGGTTTTGTGCGGAAACCTACGACGGCAACGTGGTCGACCGTATTTTTGCGCGTCACCAACGAAGAAGCCATCGCCGCCACGCGCGAGTTGGCCGCGGTCGAGGGCATGCTCTGCGGCATCTCGTCGGGGGCTGCTTTCAGTGCCGCCCTCCGATTGGCCGCCGATGAGGCCTATGCCGGCAAAAACCATCGTGGCGCTGCTGCCCGACACGGGTGAGCGCTACCTTTCCACCGGTGTTTTCGATTGATCTGCGCCCGGCAGCATCGTACAGCGCGCAGCAACGTGGAAAAAAACAGGGAGATAAAGGCGAAAAGTCCCCGTTTCTCGATGAAATCGCCCAATTTTTGAGCATTTCGCGGGAAACCTCACCCGCTTCCTCCGCTGCTGCGTGCCGTGCACGCCTATTCTAATAAGGCGTCTCCCCGTCCCGGTCGCTCATTGTGGGACATGCACCCGCCGACTTCGTAGCACCCAACGAAAGGTCGCAGGCGAAATGAACAAGCCGGCAATGCGGCTTACAGTTCACGCCCAAAGAAATAAAAATGCTTGTCATTTCGTCGGGAAAGACGTACTTTTGTAGCCATATCTCCTCTAAATTAGTCACGACATGAAGAAAATGATATTTACCTTGGCCTTCGCCGCCTTGTCACTCGGTGCTTCTGCTCAGCAATATGTGGTAAAAGGCAGAGCCGCCGGTCAGTCCACGGTCTACTACCGCAATCTCCAATCGAATCAGGTGGATTCGGTGAAAGTGGGCAAGGACGGCACCTTCACCTTGCAGGGCGATGCCCACAATCAGCCCTTCCTTCAGCTCGCCAATAGCCGCTATTTCAACGAATCGATCGTGGCCGTGCTCGATGGCACGGTGAGCGTAGACCTGCCCACCGCCACGGTGAGCGGCACCACGGAGAATGCGTTGCTCAACAGCAGCCAATCGGTGCTGGCCAAGCAGGTTCCCGGTCTGATGTCGCTCGTGAGTCAACTCCAAGATCTGCGCGCCGAAGGCAAAGCCGGCACGCCCGAGTTCAACGCCCTCCAAGCGCAATACGAAAAGACGGTGGGCGAAATGGGCGCCCTGGTCAAAAAAAGCATCGCCGAGCATCCGCAGTCGACGGCCAACGCGCCGCTGTTCTACATCTACGGTAGTTTGCTCGACGAGGACGAAATTCAGAAACTCATCGCGAGCAACGCCGCTTGCTTCTCCACGCCGCTACTCAAACCTATCGTGGATCAGTTTGCCCATCGCGCCGAAGCGATGAAACTGCATCAGCCCGGCAGCCAATTCAAGGACATTGCCCTCCAAACTCCGCAGGGTGCCACCAAGCGCCTCTCCGATTATTGCGGCAAAGGCAACTACGTGCTCGTGGACTTCTGGGCTTCGTGGTGCGGACCTTGCCGTGCAGAAATGCCCAACGTGAAGAAGGCCTACGAAAAAGTACCATCGCAAGGGCTTTGAAATTGTGGGCGTTTCGCTCGACAACGACAAGGCTGCCTGGACGGGCGCCATTCAGCGCATGAACCTCCCCTGGATTCACCTCTCGGATCTGAAAGGGTGGCAGAGCGAGGCCGCTGCGCTCTACGGCATCAGCTCGATTCCCCGCCACGATGCTCGTTGATCCCCAAAGGCAAGATCGTGGAATTCGGTTTGCGCGGCGAACAGCTCGAAGTCAAATTGGCCGAACTCTATGCCAACGCCCCCGATGTGCAGACCACCACGCCCGACGCCGTGACCGGCGCCACGAAGGTGGAGCACCCCGCCGGCAAGGCTCGCCCCGGAAAGCGCGTTCGCAAATAACTCCTCGTTCGACATTTCGTCGACTCCGTTCCGCTCCGTCACCGACTGACGGGGTGAACGGCCGACGAAATGTGGACGATCCCTCTCAATGGTGGTCGGAATAGCCGCCACCTTGTTTCATCTTAGTAATCTCCCATGAAACGCATCCTATTTCTCTTCTTCTCCTTTGTGCTGCTGGGCGTTATGGCCGTGCAAGCGCAGGTCACGTTCAGTGTCTCCACCAAACGCGTCAGCCCCACGGAGATAGACGTGGTGTTCACCGGTCGCATCGCGCCCGGTTGGCACGTCTACGGCACGGGCATTGCGCCCGGCGGCCCCACGGCGGCCACTTTCGGCACCGATGTGCTCAAAGGCGCCAAACTCAAGGGCGCTCTCCGCGCCGGTGCGGGATTGAAGCACAAGCAAGACCCGATTTTTCGACATGCCCGTGACCTTTTTCGAAGGCTCGGCCCAGTTTACCCAACGCATTGAGCTGACCGACAAGCAATATGAGGTGAAGGGCTATCTGAAGTACGGCGCTTGCAACGACGAAAAACTGCTGCCGCCTACCACGGTGGAGATGAGTGCGAAGGGAAAGGACGGTCCTGAGAAAGCCCTTGCGGACAATGCCGCCTCGAGCTCCGAGAACCAAGCCGGCACCCCGACGGCCGACAACAATGCGCCGGCACTTGCCGCCGCTCTTCCGGGCGATCCGGGCGCGACGCCCGACAGTGTCGACACGGCAATAGGCGCGACGGCACCGGCAAAAAGCCCAGGTGGCAGCTCTCGACAGCGCGACCATTCGCCAACTCTGGAGCCCGGTGACAGACCAACTCCGTGCGCTCGGCGAAGACCATGGCGCCGCCGGCAAGAGTCTGCTCATTGTGTTCGGTTTGGGCTTCCTCGGCGGACTCTTGGCCCTGGTTACACCTTGCGTGTGGCCCATCATCCCGATGACGGTGAGCTTCTTTCTCAAGCGCAACAGCGACCGCGCGAAAGGGGTGCGCGATGCGTTGACCTATGGTGCGTCGATTGTTGTGATTTATGTCCTGCTCGGACTCGTGATCACCACGGTATTCGGTGCTTCGGCCCTCAATGACCTGTCGACCAACGCGATTTTCAACATCGCCTTCTTCTTGATGTTGGTGCTCTTCGGGGCTTCGTTCCTCGGGGGCTTCGAGATTCAGCTGCCGACTTCGTGGGGCAATGCGATCGACACCAAGGCTTCGAACACCACGGGCCTGTTGAGCATCTTCCTCATGGCCTTCACGCTCGCGCTGGTGAGCTTCTCGTGCACCGCCCCATCATTGGTTTCTTGCTGGTGGAGGTGTCGACTTCGGGCGGCGGTCATCTGGCGCCCACCGTGGGGATGCTGGGCTTTGCCGTCGCTTTGGCCCTGCCTTTCACGCTCTTTGCTCTCTTCCCTTCGCTGCTGAAGAAAACCACCCGCGGCGGTTCGTGGATGAACAAGGTGAAAGTCACGCTCGGTTTCGTGGAATTGGCCTTCGCGCTGAAGTTCTTCTCCGTGGCCGACCTGGCTTATGGCTGGCACCTGCTGGATCGCGAGGTGTTCTTAGCCTTGTGGATCGCGCTCTTCGCCTTGCTCGCGGCGTATCTGTTCGGTTGGGTGAAATTCCCCCACGACGATGCGGACGAACGTTCCACTTCTGTGCCGGCTTTCTTCGTGGGCATTGCTTCTCTGGCCTTTGCCATCTACATGGTGCCGGGATTGTGGGGCGCCCCTGTGAAAGCGGTGAGTGCTTTCGCCCCGCCGATGCACACACAAGACTTTAATCTCAACCCGCACACCGCGGTGGAACCGAAATTTAAGGACTACGAAGCCGGAATGGCCTACGCCCGCAGCGTGGGCAAGCCGGTGATGATCGATTTCACGGGCTTCGGTTGTGTGAACTGCCGCAAGATGGAAGCCGCAGTGTGGACCGACAACAAAGTGCGCAGCTTGATCGACAAAGATTATGTGCTGATTTCGCTCTATGTGGACGACAAGACGCCGCTCCCCGCGCCCATCGAGGTGCAAGAGAACGGCAAAACCACGAAACTCCGCACGGTGGGCGATCGTTGGAGCTACTTGCAGCGCACGAAGTTCGGCGCCAATGCCCAGCCGTTCTACGTTCTGCTCGACGGCAAGGGCAATCCGCTCACGGCCAGCCGCAGTTACAACGAGAACGTGGGCGAATATGTGAAATTCTTGGAGACGGGACTGCAAACCTTTGCCACGCGCAAATAAAAAGTGCCGCGTCTCACCACAACCGATGGGTGCTCCGAATCAAAGGTTCGGAGCACTCATTTATATATATAGGCGTCATCTCAATAAATAAGGGGGCGCATCTCGAAAAATAGTCGTATCTTTGCTTCAAATCAGCAAATCATCACTCATGAGTTTACAATGCGGCATCGTCGGCCTGCCCAATGTGGGCAAATCGACGCTCTTCAACTGTCTGAGCAACGCCAAGGCACAGAGTGCCAACTTCCCCTTTTGCACCATCGAACCCAATGTGGGCGTCATAACTGTGCCCGATGAGCGCCTTTCGGTGTTGGCCGCGTTGGTGAAAACCAATAAAATCATTCCCACCACGGTAGAAATCGTAGACATCGCCGGTTTGGTGAAGGGCGCCTCGAAGGGTGAGGGGCTTGGCAACCAGTTTCTCGGCAATATCCGCGAGACCGACGCCATTATCCACGTGTTGCGCTGTTTCGACGACGGCAATGTGGTGCATGTCGACGGAAGTGTGGATCCGGTTCGCGACAAAGAAATCATCGACACGGAGTTGCAGCTCAAAGACCTCGAGACGGTGGAGAATCGCATCAAGCGTGTGGAGAAAATCGCCCAGGTGGGCAACGACAAGAACGCGAAAGTGGAGTACGGTGTGCTGACAGCTATTCGCGAAGCCCTGCTTGAGGGAAAGAACGCCCGCAGTGTCGTTTTCGAATCGAAGGACGAACAAGCCGCGGCGCGCAACCTTTTCCTCTTAACCTCCAAGCCGGTGCTCTATGTCTGCAATGTCGACGAAGGATCGGCCGTGTCGGGCAATGAATATGTGGAGCGCGTGCGCGAAGCCGTGGCTCCCGAAGGCGCGGAAATCCTGGTTGTGGCTGCACAAACCGAGGCAGACATCGCCGAACTCGAGACTTTCGAAGAGCGTCAGGAGTTTTTGAAGGACGTAGGCCTCGAGGAGAGCGGCGTCAACCGCTTGATTAAGGCCGCATATAAGCTGCTTGATCTGGAAACCTTCATTACGGCCGGCGAAATCGAGGTACGTGCGTGGACTTACAAGCGCGGTTGGAAAGCCCCCCAGTGCGCCGGTGTGATTCACACGGACTTCGAGAAAGGATTCATCCGCGCCCAAGTCATCAAATACGAAGACTTCATCAAGTATGGCAGCGAAAGCGCCGTGCGCGAGGCCGGTTTGCTCCACATCGAGGGCAAAGAATATGTAGTGCAGGACGGCGACATCATGCACTTCCTCTTCAACGTTTAATAAAAGCCCATCGCGTTTCGACGGCCCCGCGTTTTCGTCGGCCGTCGGGGCGCGATGAACTCCAATCCCTCCTCCCATGAGTCATTTGGAACCCCGATTTGATCGCATTTCAAATAGGAAGTCTCGCGATTCGCTGGTATTCCTTGTTCTGGACCATTGGTTTGGCCGCGGCCTACGTCATTGTTTGGCGCCTCTACCGTGAGCAGCACATTCCGCAAGCCAAGTTCGATCCACTTTTCATCTATTGTTTCTTAGGTATCCTCATCGGTGCGCGCCTCGGTCACTGTTTGCTCTACGAACCCGGCTACTTTTTGTCGCACCCCCTCGAGATGATTCTGCCCATGCGCCAGGACGGTCTGGGACATTGGCATTTCACGGGCTATGCGGGCTTGGCTTCGCACGGAGGTACGGCCGGCTTGATGCTCGCCCTCTGGCTTTACGTGCGCAGCACCAAGGTTCGGTTATTTCGCGTGTTGGACAACATCGCCATTGCCACTCCTGTCACCGCAGGCTGCATCCGTCTGGGCAATCTCATGAACTCTGAGATCGTAGGTACCTACACGCACAGCGATTTTGGCTTCGTTTTTGCCCGTCTTGGCGAGACGCAGCCCAGACACCCCGCCCAACTCTACGAAGCCATCGCTTATTTCGTGCTTCTGCTCATCGGTTGGCTCATTTATCGCAGTCATCGCGAGAAAGTCGGGACCGGTTTCTTTTTTTGGTCTCTGTCTCACTTTCATTTTTGCCTTCCGTTTCGGCGTAGAGTTCTTCAAAGAGGTGCAAGAGCCCTGGGAACTCCACATGCAAGGCTTGATTGGCATCAATCAAGGGCAATTGCTTTCCATTCCCTTCATCTTGATCGGGCTTTACTGTATGTTTGGTTGCAAACTCCCCTCTTCTTGGTACGATCGCAGCGGCCGTTACTACGAAGACGAAGCCGATTCGGCAAAAAAATGAACCTTTCCCAACAAACACCCCATATTTTTCTATCACTCATGAAACAAACCCTCACTGTCTCCGTGGCAGCCCTCGGCCTCCTCGTGCTGAGTTCGTGCAGCGGGAAGCTTGGATCGCTTTCTGCCGACAATTTCACCGTTACCCCCGCGCCTCTCGAAGTGGTAGGCGACGTCGTTCCGGCCACTATCAACGGCCGTTTCCCTGAAAAGTACATGAAGAAAAAGGCCATCGTCACCGTTGTGCCCGAATTGCGCTATGCCGGCACGCGCACGGTGGGACAAAGCGCCACTTTCCAGGGAGAAAACGTGGTGGGCAACGACCAAACCATCGCCTACAAGGTGGGTGGCAACTATGTGATGCGCACGAATTTCCCCTACACCCCCGCCATGGATCGCAGCGAGCTCTATCTGACCTTCGATGCCCGCATCGGCAACAAGCGCGTCGCCATCCCCGAGGTGAAAGTCGCCGACGGTGTGCTCGCCACCTCGCAACTGGTCTACCGCACCCTCGCATCCGCCTCGACCGCCACGGCAGCCGACGGCTATCAGCAGCAGATCAGTCGCCGACAAGACGCACAAATCAAATATCTCATCAACCAAGCCAAAGTGCGCACCAGCGAAATCAACCGCACCTCGGTGCAAGACTTCGTGAAAATGCTGCGTGAGATCAAAGCCGACCGCAAGAATCTGGCGCTCGACAACATCGAAGTGGCCGCTTACGCCTCGCCCGACGGCTCTCTGGGCTTCAATAAAGAACTGGCTGAGCACCGTCGCAACACGGCCGAGCAATATGTGAACGGACAACTGCGCAAAAATAAACTCGGCACCAACGTCGACACGAAATACACCGCCGAAGACTGGGAAGGCTTCAAAGAACTGGTGCAACAAAGCAACATTCAGGACAAAGAAGCCATCATTCGTGTGCTTTCGCTCTACCAAGATCCCGAAGAACGCGAGCAACAGATTCGCAACATCTCGACAGCCTTCACCGAACTGGCCAATGAAGTGCTGCCCGAACTGCGCCGCGCGCGTTTGGCCATCAATTATCGGGTGGTGGGACGCACCGACGACGAGATTCGCGAGCAGTATATGAACGACCCTCCAAGCTTTCGATCGAAGAAGTGCTGTATGCCGCCACGCTCACCCAGAATCCCGACGAACGCAAGGCCATTTTCGAAAAGGCCGTGCGTCTCTATCCGAACGACAAGCGTGCGCACAACGGTTTGGCCCAAATTGCCTACGCCAAGGGAGACATGGAGACCGCCAAGGCCGAATTGGCCCAAGCCGCCGAGCTCCCCGAAGCAAATGCCAACGCCGCACTCATTGCCGTGCGCGAACATCATCTCGATCAAGCCGAATCACTGCTCGGAAAGGCCCTGACGGCGTCTAATTACAACGAAGTGCTCGGCAATCTCCAGGTGGCTCGCGGCAATTTCGTACAGGCTGCGCAGACACTTAAGGGGGTCAACACCAATACCGCCGCCCTCGCTCAGATCCTCACCAAGGACTATGTTTCAGCCCGCCAGACCCTCATGGCCGTTCCGCATCGCGATGCGATGACGGCCCTATTTGGCTGCCATCGTCAGCGCCCGCACCGGCGATGTCAAGGGCGCAGCGCAAGCACTGGCGGAGCCATTGCCGCCGACCGCTCTCTTGCCGGACTGGCCCAGACAGATCTCGAATTGGCCAAGGTGCTTGCGGCACATCCCGAGCTGGTGAAATAAACTCGGCACCTACTTTTCGAAACCTCTTCCCCTAAGCACGACAGGAACGCCGCATTGTCTGCGTTCCTGTCGTTTTCTACCCATTTCCCACATGAATTTCCGTTTACTCCTCACGTTCCTCCTTCCGTCGGCCTTGCTGCTCGTGTGGCCCCCGACAAACACACGGCTCGCCTGTCGGGGCAAATCAAAGGTGTGGACCAGGCCGCGATCATCGCCTACGCTCCTGCGGGAAAGCCCCGCCGACGGGGGGCGCGACCGACAGCATTCATCTGTCGCGTGGCGCCTTCAGCTACGATCGTCCCACCCAAGCGCCGTTGCTCCTCACTTTGGTCTATCCCAACTACTCCACGCTCACGCTTATTGCGGTGCCCGGTGAGGAAGTGCACCTGTCGGGCGAGGCCAATCGGTTGAAAGAGGTGGAAATCTCCGGCGGCGAGGAAAACGAGCTCTTGCAGGGTTTCCGCGACGGCAACCACGGTCGTTCGGAAGCCGACATCCGCCGCAAGGCCGAAGCCTTCATCCGTTCGCACCCCACGCGATTGGCGGCCGTTGCTGTGTTTCTCGACATTTTCGCAGCATCTGAACATCCGCGCTATCGTCCCGACGGTGAATTGCTCGAACTGCTCGTCAAGTCGCAACCCGACAATGCGCAATTGAAGCAGATTGCGGCGAACCTGCGACGGTGTTTGCCGTTGCCGAAGGCGCCCCGCTGCCGAAGTTCTCGGAGCGCACGCTCAGTGGCGGCAACATCACGAGCGAAATGCTCGAGGGACGCGCCGCGCTCATCGTGTTCAGCGGTTCGTGGGACGGCAATAACTTCCGCTATGTGCCCACGCTCAACCGCTTGCGTCGCCGTTTCGGTGCACGACTCTCGGTGGTCAATGTGCTGCTGGACACCAACGCAGGGCAAGCCCGCGACCGTGCGCAGCGCGATTCGCTCAGCAATGCCATTTACGCGGAGGGCGAATATGAAAGCGCCCTGGCCCGCAAGTTGGGCGTGCGCTATGTGCCGGGCTGTCTGCTCATTGACGCCACGGGTACGGTGGTGACACGCGACATCGATCCCGAACGGCTGGAAGGAGCCGTGGAGAAGGTGGTGCGCTGAGGCCGCCGAATTCCCATCTGCCCGCCGTCTGCTGTCGGCACTGCCGCGTTGCATCCCATTGGCCCCGAGCAGGGAACAATGTGGAGTGACGAATCGGCTTGCTTACCCCAGTCTTTGCGCAGTCGTCACCTCATCGCTCAAGAGAATCCGCTGCCGTCGTGCGTAGTGTCCCGATAAAGATCGGTCCGCCCTCTTCCTCTGAAGGAAGAGAGCGGACCGTTTTTTCTTGCCTGCGCGATCATAGCAAGGGTGTCGGCTTGTGCGCACTACGTATGCCAAACACAGTCTGGAGAAAGCCCCGCGTTTGCCGTGATTTTCTCCGCATTTTCCGACGAAAGCTCCTGCTTTTTGCTCCTTCCCTGCCCGTTTCCTGCCGGCTTCTCTTGCGAGCGGGACACTCCCTCCGCTGATGGCGGAAAGGGGTAGCCGATCGCCGCTGCGACGTGTGCTGAGCGGGCCGCCCGTCGACCCGGTTTGGCGAGTGCGCTCGGAGGGGACAAATGCCGGCGGAGTGTCGGGCTCCTTCGGATCGATCACGACGGTGCGAGCGGGGCTGCCGACGTCCTGCTCGCGGCGGTGGTGCAGGGTAGGATGCAGTTTGCCGAGCGAGTGCCCGTAGCGTCGCGCCGATACACAAAAGCCGGCAGACGCAAGGTTTACGTCTGCCGGCGCGAAGATGTGCAGTGCAGTGCGGTGCGAAACCGCGCGAGCCGCGGAGCAAAGGCTAATTACGCCGTCGCGTGTGTGCGGCTTCTCCGCCTGCCATTAGTTTTTGAACCATTTCACCGCTTCGTTTTTTCCATCGTTGCGCACAAGCTGCACGAGGTAGGTACCTTTTTGCAGCGTGGCGGTGGAGAAGACCACGCGGTTGGATTCGTTGAGTGGGAGATCGAAGAGGTGGGCACCGCGCAAATCGACCACCGAGGCGGAGCGGTAAGCGGTGAGTGCGCCACTGAGTGTAGCAGTTTCAGCGCCGGGCACGCTGGTGACGCGAAGCACCGGCTGTTGCGCGAAAGGGCGGTTGGCGATTCCGGTATAGAGTTTTCCCAATCCCGAGAAGCGGAGCGTATAGTTGGCCACTTTGTCGGTGGGTACCTTATATTTGTCCAAAGTCAAAGCCGGACCGCAGCTACCACTGCCGACACCCTGCTGGAAGAAGTCGAAGTGGGCGGTGTTGAACTTCGAAGGAGCGAGTTCCCAATCGTGTTCCACATTCACGAGATCGTGATCGTCGTAGGGCAGAACGGAGAATTCAACCTGTCCTTCGGTGGAAACGAGTACACCGTTGCCTTCTGCATCGGTCAGACGGAGATCGCGGAGCCCCATGCGGTTGCCGCAAGTTTGGGTGCGGGCGTAGTGGGTGAGATTGCTGTCAACGCGCTGCACGTGGTGGCCGAAGAACGAACCTTCGCAGCGATCGGAGTAGTTTTCGCGGGGACCGCGCGCCGTATAATCCATGAGCGCGAAGCGACTGTCGAAGCCCATGCTCACACCGAGGCGGCGCAGTTGACCCTTATTTTGCGCTTGTGTGGGATCGAGCGACACGTTGAGCACCACATTACCATCGGCGTGGATGGTATAGGTGAGCGTGTTGGGCACAAGGGCTTGGCGCGTTGCCGTCACCGTGTAGGTGCGTCCGCCGTCGGTCGTCTTGATCGTGGGTACAGCGTCCTGGTTGTTGCTGTCGGCTATGCGATAGCGCCACTCAAGGGTGTTGTGAGAGGCTTGCTGGTGTAGGGCGCTTCGTTCTCGATCCAGCGGAAGTTGTCATAAACGGGGCCCTTGCCGTAGGCAATAACGGGTTGATCGTTGTACTTCCATTCGACGAGTTGCGAAGTCGTCGTGTTGAAGGTCATCGAAACGAGGCTGTTGGAGATCGTAGCAAGGTTGCCTACTTTCTTCAACTTGAGGGCGGGCGCATCGGTCTTGGGCGTAAGTGCGGGCAAGGCGGTGCGCTTGGCGAGTTCAAACTGCTCGGCTGCCATGACATAGCCGGCTTTTGCCCAAGGCTTGTCGCTCTTGAGACGGAGGTAGACGTTGAGGTGGTAGTCGTCGGCACCGTTCTCGGGCACATTGGTGGTCATGGTGAAGGGAAGCACGCGACGCGATGCGGCTGTGAGGGGCGGCAATTCGATGTTGCCCTTTTCAACGACGACACCGTTCTTCAATACCTCGAAATCGAGGGTGAAGTCAGCGAGATTGCTGAACGCATAGTTGTTGCGCACGATCAGGCTCTTGCTGTTCTTGCCGTTGTTGAGCCCGAAGGTCACGTATTGGTACACCTTCTTGACGATGTCGAGCTTGGGAGTCCACTCGCGTTCGGAAGTGATCACGCCGTTGTTGACAAAGTTACCCTGGTGAGGTCCGGGGTAGTCGTAGCCGGTGGTCAATTGCTTGATGCCCTGTTTGAGCTTCTGGGGGTTGTAGATGCCTTGATCCACCCAGTCCCAAATGCAACCGCCGATGCCGAGTCTCGATTTTTCGATGATGTCCCAGTATTCGCGGAGGTAACCCACACTGTTGCCCATGGCGTGGTCATATTCGCACATGAAGAAGGGTTGGTCGCCTGCGTTGTTGTTGGCAAATCGCTGCACGTAGTTCAGGTCAGGGTACATTTTGGAGTGGAGGTCCGTGATGCCGTCGAGGTGACGGCCTGCATTGGTGGCTCCCTCATGTGAATGGGACGGGGGTCGAGGGCACGTGCTGCGTTGTGCGTGGCAATGAAGTTGTCGCCTGCGCCCGATTCGTTACCGAGCGACCAGAAAATGATGGAGGGTGGTTGCGATCGCGCTGCACCATGCGCACCGTACGGTCGATCATGGCGGGTTTCAAGATTCTTGTCCGGAGATGACAGCCGTGTTGTAGCCGCCGTTTGCACCGTGATCGTTCCAGTTCTTGTGACATTCGAGGTCAGCTTCGTCCATGACGTAGAGGCCATAGTAGTCGAACATGGCGTTCATTTTTGGCCTGACGGGGGTAGTGTGAGGTGCGCACCGTGTTGACATTGGCCTGTTTCATGAGGGTAATGTCGTGCAACATGGTGGGCACGTCGATGGTGCGGCCGGTTTCGGGATGCGTGTCTTGGGTGTTCACCCCTTTGAAGAAGACGCGTGTGCCGTTGATGAGCACTTGTCCGTTGCGCATCTCGATGTTGCGGAATCCGTACTGGGTGTTGAAGGCCATTTCCTCCCTTGCCACTGGCGTCTTTTTGACTGACAATGACGGAGTAGAGTTCGGGCGTTTCGGCCGTCCAGAGGCGGAGGTCATTGAGATTGTCGAAAGTGATGTCCACCTTCTTGCTCGTTTCGCCGGCAGCAAAGTCGACAGTTTTTTCGCTCTGCGCCACTTGTTGACCGTCGGGATCGAGCAGGGTGACTTCTACGCGCTTTTCGGCCGCCGTTTTGTCGCGGTTGTCGAGCTCGAGCTGCACATTGAGCGAACCGCTCTTGTAGCGTTTGGTCGCATTGAGGTTGGAGGTGATGTAGTGGTCGCGCACAAAGGTGCGGGGAGTGGCCACCAAATAGACGTCGCGGTGGATACCGCTCATGTGGAACACGTCTTGTCCTTCGAGATATGAGCCGTCTGTCCAACGGATCACTTGCACGCTGACATTGTTCTTGCCGGCGTGGAGCGCGGAAGTGACGTCAAATTCGGCATCGTTGTTGGCGCCTTGCGTGTAACCGATGTATTTTCCGTTGACCCACACGTAGGCACCACTATAAATACCATCGAAGTGGAGGAACACGCGCTTGCCGTCCCAGTTGGCGGGAAGATCGAAGTCACGGCGGTAGCTTCCCACGGGATTGGGATCTACTTTTCCGCGATATTCCTTGCGCAACTTAATGTAGGGAGGGTCATCTTCGAAAATGTAGTCCACATTTACGTAGACCGGTTTGTCATATCCCTTCATTTCCCAGCAAGAGGGCACGTCGATGTTGTCCCATGTTGCGGTGTTATAGTCGTTCTTGACAAAAGCGGTGTCGCGTTTTGCGGCATCGGGTGCGTAGTGGAATTTCCAAGTTCCGTTGAGCGACTGCACTTCGGTGGAGTTCGGGTTGAGCCATGCCTGTTTGAAACGCGCATCGGCCTTCAAAGCGGCCGTGGTGGCGTAGGGCATGAACGTGGCATGTCCGTTTTCCTTGTTGATGGCGAAGATCGCTTCGTTTTGCCACTCCGTTTTGGGTTGCTCCACGCGCTTGTCTTGCCAATCCTTCACCTCGGTGAAGCGGAACTCCGAGTTGTCGTCCGTGCTGTAGCCCACATAGATCTCGCCTTTTTCGTTCATACTGAGTAAATAGAAACCGTAGGCCTCAGAAATGATGCGGTACACACCATTCTTTCCCTGCACAGGTTCGAACACGAAACGCTGGTTGGGGTTGTTCTTGTTGGAATCCCATTGCAAAGGTTTGCGGGGCCCGTTGAGAGCCAAGTCCATGGCTTTCTTGTAATTGCTGTTGTAGATCAAGAATGCTCCGTCGCCTGCGTCGAGGAGTTGGAACACTTGCGAGGGCGCCGTGGGATCCGGTTTCGCACCTTCGTAGTTGCTGTTGTTGGAGGGCGAATCTCCATTGCTCAAATTGAGATTGTGCGCCACAGCCGTGATGGTATAGTGCTTATTGGCCACCGGTTGTGCGAGTGCAAGGACAGCACTCATACACCAGAGCAACAAGACAGACCAAAGCCGCCTGTGTCGAGAGTTGGTGAACTGTTTCATGATAGGAAAGTGAGAGATAAACTAAAAAATAGAGAGATGAAAATTTCAGATCATTCGAAGTAGAAGGTGAGCACCACCATATTGGGTGTAGCACTCTGCAGACTCTGGGTGAAAACCAGTTGTGAGGGATCGGTCAGGTCGGGGCGATTGCGCTGTAGCGTGTTGTTTAATCCGAAACAGAACTTGAGTTCGGGTATCAACGAAGAAAGGCAGGTAAAAGTCGCAACCGAAACCCACTTCGACGAAGGTTTGCAGCGGCCGCGTGCGGATGTAGCTTCCTTTGGACGAGGTGAGATCATACATCATGTCGACTCCCCCGACCACGTAGGGACGAAAATTATTATAGCGCGGAGCCGCCGCCTTGAGGAGGACGGGCAATGCAATATAAGTGGTTTTCATGTCCTGCGTCAGCTCCTGTTTGGTCGCCATGTTGCGGAACGTGAGGTGTTTCGACCCGAAATGCAGCGTGGGAGTGGCGCGCAGCGCGAAATTTCTCGTGAGTCGCCACTCGCCCAACACGCCTACAGAGAAGCCAAAGTTCTGTCTGTCGTTCTCGCCCACCCATTGTGCGCCGTCGGCCGTGTTGATGTAGCCGTTGTTGAGGAGCTTCAAACCCTGATCGTGCAGCCCGATTTGGAAACCATAGTGCCACGCGCGCTCATCGATGTAGGGTTTGTATTGCACAACGCGTTGTTGCGCGCCGCCCCGAAGGGTGGCGAAGCAAAGCAGGAGAAAGAACAGCAAGCGAATGTGCATGTGGATAAAAATGAGGGGAATTTCGCAGCCGCGGAGGCCACTTTCGGACGAAAGCGCCCACGTGCAGCGAGGATTCCGAGGTGAGTTTAGGGAAGGCACAGTCCCACCGACTCAATCCCCGTGATATTCTCGCGTTGCATCAAGTGCCGTACGGTGATACGTCCCTTTGCGCCTTTCGGTAATCGAAGGGTGGCGAGCGGAAACGTGTAAGGGTGCAGCGAAATGCCGTGTGCGCGAAGTTCTCCGTCGTCGGCCGACAAATCTGCCACGAGGGTGTCGTTGCGCACCATGAGTAGACTGTCGCGCATGCAGCGGGGCGGCCGCGGTTGTCCGATCGCCGTGAAATGACGTCGGGCGTCGGCGCGCGCTTGAGCCGCAGCATCGGGCACGGGAAGGGTCCATCGTTGGTGAACGACGAGCGTGATCGATCGAAAGGGATAAGCTTTGTCAGAAGATTTGCGCAGCATGACCGACAGCGGGTAGTCTTGTGTGGTCGGAAGACTGTCGACGGTGAAGACGTAGCCCGTTCCGCGTGTCCACCCGTTGGGATCCACCTGTGCGAATTGCAGAAAAGCTTCCGCCTCTCTGCAGGCCACGAGGAGCAGTCCCGCGAGCAGCAACAAGCAGAGTCGCCGTGCAGGTCGGCACAGTCGTGTGCAAGCAGCAATCATCTGTTTCATTTCGTCGGGTTGTTGTCGGTGGTGTCAGAAGCCGGCCGGGTGTTGTCACGACGCGCACCTCCTTTGGCGTTGTCGTTGCGTGTCTCTGTCTCTCGGCCGTTTCTTCCGCGTTCGTTTCGGGCCCCGTTTCTTTCGCGGTTCCGGTCCTCGCCGCGGCGTGCCGGACGTTCGCGCCGATTGTTTGCCGCGCGCGCTGCAGTGGGGGCCGCATCGCGGTTCTCGTCTTTGGTGTTGGCGGTCGCCCCCTCTGGGCGAGGACGGCGTTTCTTCCGTTTTTGCCTTGTCGAAGCGCGTCAAATCGTCTTGCTCAGCCAGATCCACCACTTTTTTCTGTGCCGGTTGTTGGCCGTCGTCGAGCAGTTCGGGTTTGTTACCCTCGCGGTTCATTTCGATCACCTCCAAGGCCCGTTCGGCACTGATGGTGACAAGATTGGCTGCCATGCGTTTATCGGTCGAATAAGTGATCTGCCCGCTGAGAATGTCGGCCTTGAAATGGTAGTAGGTGCCGTCTGCCGTTTCGAGTTGCACGTTGCGTTCAGGCAAACTCTTGTGCGCCCTCATTATATACATCGAGTTCGTAGTTCAGGCAGCATTTGAGTTTTCCGCATTGCCCGGCCAGTTTCTGTGGATTGGGCGAAATGTCTTGTTGTCTGGCCGCTCCGGTCGACACCGTCTGGAAGTTTTTCATCCAGGTGGAGCAGCAGAGTTCACGTCCGCAAGGGCCGATTCCGCCGATGCGTCCCGCTTCCTGTCGCGCCCCGATCTGTCGCATCTCGACGCGTACGTGGAAGGTGTCGGCCAGTACGCGAATCAGTTTGCGAAAGTCCACACGCGAATCGGCAATATAGTAGAATATCGCCTTGTTGCAGTCGCCTTGATACTCGACGTCGCCGATTTTCATGTCCAGCTCGAGCGATTTGGCAATTTGTCGGCTTTGGATCATCGTGTCGTTCTCTCGGCTGCGCGCTTCTTGCCACTTTTCGAGGTCTGTGGTGCGCGCTTTTCGGTAGATGCGTTTGATCTCGCCGGAGTTTTTGGGTTGTGCCTTTTTCATTTGCAGTGGCACGAGCGATCCGGTGAGAGTAACGGTACCGATGTCGTGTCCGGGCGAGGCTTCCACGGCCACCACGTCTCCTTTTTGGAGATCGAGGTGATTGTCGTTGCGGAAATATCCTTTGCGCGTATTTTTAAATTGCACTTCCACCAGGTCGGAGAACTCGTCGTTGCCGGGGATGTCGCTGTTGTAGTCGAAGGTGTTGAGTTGATGTTTCGAGCACCCGCATCCGCAGGCCGAGAATCCGCGGGTGCAGGGGTCGGGAATGGTCGTTTGTGACATGTAGAAAAATATAGTGACGGCTTTTTCTCGACAGCGTGCAGCTGTCGACAGCCGGGAATGGAGTGGGGTGCGTCGTGCTGTATGGATACAATTCACCCTCATACGCAAAAGTATATTTTTCTGTCGGAAGTACCAAACGAATGGAGGGTTTTAGCAGTCCGTCCCCTTGTTTTGTCTCCGTCCTCGAAACTTCCACCGTCGCTTTCTCACCCATGTGACAAAAGTTGGGGACGCTGCGCAGAAAATCCCCCGCAATCGATGAAAAATCGGGCATTTTCGTTCAGCGGCCCGCACGGATGACTGACAATGGAGCATGCACTAACGTGAATCGGGAAGGTCTCGACGTGAATCAGGAAGGTCACGAGGCGAATCGGGAGGGCACCGCCGCGAATTGGGAATGCAATGCAGCCACTCCGCGCACCGCCGAAACGCAAACCGCCCCTCGTCGGGTAGACGAGGAGCGGTCTGAGCAAGTGGGGGACGAAAGCCGTCGGTCGGTAGCCCGGTTTAGTGCTGTCCCGCCTTCGGTGTTTCGAGCAGCGGGAGGAGCGCACCGTAGCCCTCGCGTTCCATGTCCGCTTTGGGGACGAAACGCAACGAGGCACTGTTGATGCAATAACGCAGTCCGCCGGTGGCTTTCGGTCCGTCGTTGAAGACGTGGCCGAGGTGGGCACCGCCGAGTTTGCTGCGCACCTCTGTGCGGTGCATGCCGTGACTATTGTCGGTGAGGTTGTCGAGCAGATGCGGATCGATGGGCTTCGAGAAGGCCGCCATCCGCATCCCGATTCAAATTTGTCGGTCGAAAGGAAAAAGCGGTTCGCCGGTGGTGATGTCAACATAGATGCCCGGCCGGAATTCCTTGTCGTAGGCATTTTGATGCGGGGCTTCGGTGGCCGCCTTTTGCGTCACGGCGTATTGCACGTCGGTGAGTCGTCGCCGCAACTCTTCGTCCGTGGGTTTTCGGTAGGTGTTTTTTGGGAGCGCATCGGCATTGGCGCGTCGGGCTTCCTCGAAGAGCGCACTCGGCACATGGCAATAGCCGCCGGGATGCACGTCGAGATAGTCTTGGTGGTAGTCCTCGGCCGCATAGAAGTTGTGCAGCGGTTCGATCTCGACGGCCACCGGTCGCCCGATGGCGGCGGCCAATTTTGCTTTCTCGGCCACGAGCAGCGGGCGGAGTGCAGGATCGGTATAGTAGATGCCGGTGCGGTATTGCGGTCCCACGTCTCCGCCTTGGCGGTTCACGCTGGTCAGGGTCGATTGTTCGGAAAAAGAGTTGGACCAAGAGCGTGAGGGGGAGCCGTTGCGGGTCATATTTCACCTCGACCGTTTCGGCAAAGCCGGTTTGGTGCCCGCACACCTGTTCGTAGGTGGGGTTTTCTACATGGCCGTTGGCATAACCCACGCGGGTGTCCAGAACGCCGTTGATTTGTTTGAAGAAATGCTCGGTGCCCCAGAAGCATCCTCCGGCAAAATAGAGGGTTGCAGTATCGTTCATTGTGTTGGTGTTTTTGAGGGTTGTGTTGTGTGCGTGCGCAAGCCGTGAGCGTCAGCCCGAAGGCCAGCCCCAGTGCAGCGACGGCAACTAAGAGTCGGAAAGGAGTACGCATGGTTTTGTATATTAGAGGTTTGATTGAGTTGATGTTGAGCAGGACGGATGGCAAAACTCCCCGTGCGCCTTGTGGAGGAGGTGCATCAGGGGAGTTCTGTGAGTGTTTGCATTGTCGAAACCGCGCTGCCTAGCTTAGGCGGTCGGCCCATTGTGGTCGGAGGTCGGTTTCGTCGAGTGGCGCATCAGGCAACCGGCGTTTCTTGTTCGTCGGTGGTCTCGCCGGCCGTGCGCCATTGGCGCCATGCCGCGAAGAGGAAACCGACAATCAGCAGCACGATGGCCGCATAAGCGATGTATTCGGTCGTTGTCACCGAGGTGGGACGGAACGTAAGGACGATCTCATGGTGTCCGGCGGGAACGCGGAGGGCGCGCAACACATAGTTTACGCGAGCCACTTCCACCGGTTTGCCGTCGATGGTGGCCGTCCAGCCCGGATAGTAGATTTCGGAGAACACCGCCACGCCGTCTTTGCTGTTGTCGCTCGTGTAGCGCAGTTCGTTCGGCGCATAGTGCTTGAGCTCGATGCGGCCTTGTCCGTCGGTGGCGCCTTTGAGCAACGATTCGAACCGGGCATCGGCCACCGCTTGGTGTTTCAGGTCGAGCTTTCCGAGTGCTTGGATCTCGGCATCAGCATTGGGCACGAACTTCACCTCGTTGACAAACCAAGCATTGCCGTTGGCGTGAGCATTTTGCAGGGCGATGTTGCCATTGCCGAGAATCACCCACTTCATGTTGAGCATGTTGAGCACCGGCGTCACCGAATCGGTGTTGAGGGTCGAGGCCACATACGCATTCAGCTGCTCCTGGCTGCGGATACCGCGCGCGGCGAGTTGCGTACTGTCGGCCGCCGCTTGGGCATAAGCCTTTTGAGCAGCCTCGCCGAGGTGTTGGCATTCGTTGTCGAGATAGAAATTGATCAACTCCTGGTAGCGACGGAGTTTCGCGGCGTGATAGCCACCGATCGACTTGTGCCAGAAAGCCGTTTGGTTCGAAGTCTCGTTGAACGGGCTGCCACCGGAAAGATTCAGCACGCGGTAGTCGGGATCTTTGTCCTTCAAAATGAGCTGATCGGCGGGCGATTTGGCAAAGTTGCCTTGCATCGCTTCGGGTTCTTTGAAACTGTCGGTGTTGAGGTAGCGACGATCGATGTTCACGAGGTCGCCAAGCGTGAGGACGAGGAGCACGCCCACCACAGCCGCCGAGGGAATGGCTTTCGGCCATTTGGCATAAGCGGCCACCAGCGCAAGGGCAATGAGCGAAAGGAAGAAAGCGCGCCAAGCCGTGGCCGAAAGGATGGCCGCGTGGAGTTGCAGGATGGCTCCCTTGTAGCCATTGACGAAATCGGCGGGCAGACCGAGTTGCTGCAATTGAGCGAAAGCTTGGCTGTCGGCCGTCGAGAGAAGGTTCGAGGCATCGGGCACGAGGGCGTAGAACAGACCACGCCGACGGTGAGCACCGCTGCCACACCGAGGAGATTTTTACCGCGGCGCGTTCCGAAAATCTTTTTTCCGGGTGGCGAATCACCTCGGCCAAGGCGAGCATGGCCAAGACGGGCATGGTGAATTCGGCAATTACCAACGCCGACGACACGGTGCGGAACTTCGCATACATCGGCAGCACATCGATGAAGAAGTCGGTGGCTCCCATGAAGTTGTGTCCCCATGCGAAGAGGAAAGAGAGTAGGGTGGCTGCGGCGAGTGCCCACTTGAGCGGTCCGCGCACCAAACCGAGGCCGAGCAGGAAGAGGAAGCAAATGATGGCTCCCACATAAACGGGACCTACCGTGAACGGCTGGTCACCCCAATACTGGTTGATGCCCGGGATATTGCCCGAGCCGGTGGCCTGCTGCAACTGCGAGGCATATTGATAGAAGTCGTCGTAGCCTTCGAGCCCATCCACGCCGTCGCGTTCGAGAATGCTGCTCGATCCGCCGCCTTTTGAAGTCCGGCATCAAAAGCGTGAGTGTCTCGTCGATGCCGTAGCTCCACTGGGTGATGTAGTCGCGCGCCAATCCGTCGGTGCCCTCCGCTTCGGGGGCCTCCTTCTGCTCGGCCGTTTTCGGTGCCGCGACGGTCAGTTCCGTCTTTCCGCGCATCGACTCTTTCGAGTATTGCCACGTGTGGTAGAGGGTTGGGCAGGTTGACCGCTGCCGCCAGGAGTCCTCCCACCAGGAGAGCGCCGGTGGCTTTCGCCCAGCGCCCGAAGGTTTTGCTGCGCAAGGCTTCGATGCCGTAGGCCACCGCCACGAAGAGCATGACAAACAGAAAATAGTAAGTCATCTGCAAGTGGTTGGCGGCAATTTGCAGGGCGGCAAAGAGCGCCGTGACGGTAGCTCCCCACAAGTATTTGCCGCGATAGGCCAGCACCAGTCCCGCGATGGTCGGCGGAATGAATCCGAGAGTATTCACCTTCCAGAGGTGTCCGGCGGCGATGATGATGAGAAAATAGCTCGAGAAGGCCCATGCCGTCGCGCCGAATGCAGAGAGCAGCGGTTTGAAACGGAGCGCGCGCATCAGCAGGTAGAACCCGAAGAGATAGAGGAAGAGAAACCCGAGCGGGCCGGAGGTGCAAAGCCGCACCACTGTCTCGACCACGCCCATCACCTTCGTCGAACCGTAGGTCGGCGAAATCTGATAAGTGGGCATTCCCGAGAAAATACTGTTGGTCCAACGGGAGCGTTCGCCCGTGGCCTCATGATAAGCGGTTTGTTCCTGTCCCTGTCCCATGCCGGCCACGGTGTCGTGGCCACCCAACACGAGACCTTCGCTGATGGGCGTGGCAAAATAGGCGAAACTCACCAGCAGGAAACACAGCACAACCACGAGGTCGGGCCATGAGCGGCGAAGAAATTGTTTCATCTGATTAGTTACATGATTATTAATGGGCAAAAGTTACACAATGTCGGGCGAAAAGCCGTATTTTTGTAGGCAAATCTCAATAAAATCTCCTCATGAAAATCGGAATCATCACGGCCATGCAAGTGGAGCATGACCAAATCGCGGCGTTGCTCACCGACAGCACTGCGATGGAGGCCGCCACGCCCGGTGCTCCCGCTGTGTTGTGCGGAAGCTTGGGTGTGCACACCATCGTGCTGGCCATGAGCGGTATCGGGAAAGTCAATGCAGCGCTCACCGCCGCCGCACTCATCGCGACGCATCGCCCCGATGCGCTCATCAGCACAGGCTGTGCCGGCGGGCTCGCCCCCGAACCCGGTGTGATGGGTGTCGTGGCCGCCTCCTCCACCGTCTACCACGACGTGTGGTGCGGCGAGGCAATGCCTACGGTCAGGTGCAAGGGCTGCCGGCTCGCTTCGAAGCTGACGCGCGTTTGCTGGAAGTGGCGCGCGCCTTGGCTGCCGATCCCACCGTGGACACCCCGGTGTGCTGCGGACTGACCTGCACCGGCGACAAGTTCATCACCGATCCCGACGAACTCTCGGCAGTGTGCCGTGCCTTCCCCGAGGCGCTGGCCGTCGACATGGAGAGCGCCGCCATCGCCCACACCTGCTATTTGCACCGCGTGCCCTTTTTGAGTTTCCGGGTCATCAGCGACACGCCGGGAGCCGAATCGCATTGGGAACAATATCAAGATTTTTGGGGCACGATGGCCGACCGTTCGTTTGGCATCACGCGCACTTTCCTCTCGCGCATCCCCGCCACTTTTTGAAACAGCCACAACATGAAGAAAATACCCTCCTTCACCGTCAATCACCTCACGCTGCGCCGTGGGGTGTATGTGAGTCGACAAGACCGCGTGGGCGATGAAATCGTCACCACCTTCGATGTGCGCATGAAAGCGCCCAACCGCGAACCGGCTTTGCACGTCAATGCCATTCACACCATGGAACATCTCGCCGCCACCTTCCTGCGCAATCATCCCGTTTGGGCCGACCGCGTGATCTATTGGGGTCCCATGGGTTGCCTGACGGGGAATTACTTGATTTTGAAGGGCGATCTCACGTCGAGCGAAATCGTGCCGCTGCTCATCGAAACCTTCGAATTCATTGTTTCGTTCGAGGGTGAGGTGCCCGGCGCCACAGCGCGCGATTGCGGCAACTTCCGGTTGATGGATCTGCCCATGGCGCAGTGGGAATCGCGCAAATATCTCGACGAAGTGTTGCGCTGCATCACCCCCGATCGCTTGCACTATCCGGATTGAACCCTTTTGCCGGCGCCTCGCGCGCGATCGTGCGTGCGCGCATCCGTCGGTTTTCGAAAAAAAGCCTTCACTTCTTCATCCACCTTCCGTAACTTATTTACACAGAGTGTGTTAGGGGTGAAGGGTTTTGTCTTTTTTCCTTCACCGTTTCGTTCACCTTTGTGCTCTCCATCGTTTTGTGCAATATCTCCTTTTTCAGGACATGCGGAGCTGTTCCTGTGAAGCTCGGTGCCGAAGGTGAACCTTTTCGATGGAAAAGTCTTCACCCGTATCGGGTTGTGTGTGAATGAGATACGAAACTCGGTGAAGGAGTGAAGGCGAAAAACAAAAAGGAGCTGATGCGCGCGTAACGCGTGCGCGAGCGTTCGTATCAGTTCACTCCCTTCGCAAGTGCGTTTCGGCTCATTGCGTTGCTCGCGTTTGTCGTCGCGTCGCCCGACAAAAAGCGAGACGCTCGTCGTGAGGTCCCGCGTTTCGATGGAAAAAGTCCCCTTGTTTTTCCCGTTTGCTCCCTCATCTTTCATCCCCCTATTCTTCCTCTTCCATGCAAATTCTTCTTTCACCGGCCAAACAGATGCAGTGCGTCGCCGCGGTGACTTCGCCGTCGCAGAGCATCCCGCGCTTTCAAAGCGAGGCGCTCGACATCGCCACCCAATTGAGCCGGCGCAGCGGCGAAGAGCTGGCCGCGCTTTTGCACACCACTCCGCGCATCGGCGCGCGTGCCGCACTCGACTCACGCCGCCCTGTTGGCTCATCCCACCACTGCACCCGCTGTACTCACCTACGCCGGTATGGCCTATCGTCATCTCCGCGCCGAAACCTTCGATGCCGCCGAGATGGACTACGCGCAAGGGCATTTGTGGATCACCTCCTTCCTCTACGGGCTCAACCGTCCGCTCGACGGCATCGCCTCCCTATCGCTTGGAGGGCAGCGCACCGCCCCCGACGGCGAGCAGTCGATTTTTCGACTATTGAAGTCTCGGCTCACCGACGTGCTCATCGATAGCGTTCGGACCGACGACGGCGTGCTGCTCAACCTGGCCAGTGGCGAGATGAAGCGGCTTTTCGACTGGACCCGCGTGACCCGCGAGGTGCACGTCGTCGCTCCGGAGTTTCGTGTGATGAAGGGCGAGCAACTCAAAACCGTGGTGGTCTATGCCAAGATGATGCGTGGGGCGATGGCTCGCTACGCCCTCACTCGGCGCCTGAGCGCGCCGGAAGACTTGCTCGATTTCGAGTACGAGGGTTTTGCCCACCTGCCCGACGCAAAAATACCCTACCTCTGGGTGTGCGGCGCCTGATTCAGTCGAACAGCGTGCGCAACACGTCCGGACTGTTGAGTTCGGGCATGGCTGCGAGGTGCAAACGATAGTAGTCAATGAGCACGTCGAGAATGCGATTGCGCTGCGCGCGCGAAAAACGAAAGAGATGCATCGTCGAAAAGTTCATGCGCAGCAGATTGGCGAACACACTCGCCTCCTCGCCCTCCAAAAGATGAGCGTGCATGGGGCGCACCGCCACAAATCGTCCGCCGATCAAATCGAAGTAGGGAAGTCCGGCCTGCGAAAGATCGGGGGCGATGCCGAGAAAACGGGTGAGTCGCATGAGAAACACCAGATGGAAGTTGGCAAAGTTTTGTTCAGCCGTGTCAAACCACTGCAAGGCGGCCTCCACAAAGTCGAAGATCGCCACATCGGCCTCCTCACTGTGCACCACGTGCAAGAGCATTTCGGCCAGAAAGAGGACGACGGCAGTTTTGGCCGGTACGGTGTGGAGCGTGAGTCGGGGCAGTGCCACGCGCGCCGAGAGCGGTTTGCCGAGCTGTCCGGTTCGTGGGCGGTTCCACTCGATGTCGACCACCGCTAGCGGGGTGAAGAGGGTGTGGCGCACCGCCGCACGCGGCGAATGGGTGATGCGGACAATGAAGGAGACGCGACCCTGCGTGCGCGCAAGGGCTTCGACGATGAGGCGATCGTCGGCATAGCGCAGGGTGCGGAGCACTAAAAATTCGGTCTTGGAGCAACATGAGGGCGAATGTACGTCAGAAAAAAGAAATTTGCCCGTTTTTGGCCTGTGAAATGGGGGGTGAAGGAGAAAAATGCACTTTTCGCGCAAAAAAATGGCCGAAGAGTTTGGTAGTTGAGAAAAAAGCGCTACCTTTGCACTCGCAAACAGGGAACAACGGCACACCACAAGCGACGCTGTAAAGCCTTAAGCAAAATGGTCCCTTCGTCTATCGGTTAGGACGAGAGATTTTCATTCTCTAAAGAGGAGTTCGACTCTCCTAGGGACTACCAAAAATAATCGACTGTGGGGAGTTCGCAAGAATTCCCCGCTTTGTTTTAGAACACAATCCAGGTAACGTCTGAAGCAGCATCGTCGCGAGACGCCTATTTTCCTCCTGCTGAAGAGTGCCGGTAGTCAATTCTATATTTCTGAACAAACAAAATTCAATTCAAAATGGCAAATCACAAATCCTCTGTGAAAAGAATTCGTCAGACCGCCACTCGTCGCTTGCACAATCGCTACTATGCCAAGACGATGCGTAACGCCGTGCGCAAGCTCCGCGCCACGACCGACAAGGCTGCTGCCGTAGAACTTCTTCCCAAAGTGCAGAAGATGCTCGACAAGCTCGCTAAGACGAACATCATTCACAAGAACAAGGCTTCGAACATCAAGTCGAGCATCATGCTCCATGTGAGCAAGCTCGCCTGATACGGCCGACAGATCTCGATACACACGGAGTCGCACCCTCGGGCGCTGACTCCGTTTTTTTCGTTTGCGTGGCAGCCCCGCCGCACTTCTTGTTGCCGAAGCGAACGGCAGTGCAAGGAGAGCGGCACCCAATCTCTCCGCTCATGCAGAATGTATGTTCTCGGCGTTGGCCTTCGGTCTTCGCCCCCCTGGTTTTTCTCTTCGCGCTGTGCTGCGGCGTCGGTTGCGACCACGATGCGCCCGATCCCGATCCCGTCTGTCCGGAACCCGAGCAGTGGCACACGGCACCAGCCGGACGCTACGCCGGGCGCGTGCGCTACAGTTGTGATTGCGGCGACGAGGTGCAAATCGTGCTCACGGCCTCGCCGTCGGTGTCCGACACGCTGCGTGTGCCGTCGGTGCGGCGCACGGTCTATGTGGACAAGCGCGATCTGCCCAACGCAAATTTCACGATGGGGCGCACTGTGGAATTCAGTATCCGCACCTATCGCATCGTGAGCAACTATCATGCGCTCGACTTGCACCACGACGACAGTCTCGAATTCGTGTGCCGTGTGCAACCGCTCGTGCCCTGATTCGCCTCCTCCTTTTTGCCGGGTCGTTTCCCCGAAGACCGACCCCTCCACACCCCCTATCGTAAGTCCTCGTTTCTCCTTATGACAGAAGATACCTTCGACATCCGCTCCGAGCAGCAGGCCCCCCCCTCGACCGATCGTGAGTTTGAAAACGCCTTGCGCCCGCTTTCGTTCGACGATTTTACCGGTCAGACCAAGGTGGTCGACAATCTGCGCGTTTTTGTGGAAGCCGCCCGCCGTCGCGGCGAGCCGCTCGACCACACCCTGTTGCACGGTCCTCCGGGGCTGGGCAAGACGACGCTTTCCAATATCATCGCCAACGAACTGGGGGTGGGTTTCAAACTCACTTCCGGCCCGGTGCTCGACAAGCCCGGCGACTTGGCGGGACTGCTCACCGCCTTGGAACCCAACGACGTGCTGTTCATCGACGAGATCCACCGGCTTTCGCCTGTGGTGGAAGAATACCTGTATTCGGCAATGGAGGACTATCGGATCGACATCATGATCGACAAAGGGCCTTCGGCGCGCTCCATTCAGATCGACCTCAACCCCTTCACGCTGGTGGGCGCCACCACGCGCAGCGGTTTGCTCACCGCACCGCTTCGTGCGCGTTTCGGCATCAACCTTCACCTGGAATACTACGACGCCACCACGCTTTGCGACATCGTGCAACGATCGGCACACATTCTGGGTGTGCCCATGGACCCGAAGGCGGCGGCCGAAGTGGCGGGACGTTCGCGCGGCACGCCGCGTATCGCCAATGCCTTTGTTGCGCCGCGTGCGCGACTTTGCGGAGGTGAAGGGCGACGGCGGCATCGATGTGCCCATTGCTCGCTTTTGCCCTCGAAGCCCCTCAACATCGACCGTTTCGGGCTCGACGAGATCGACAAACAAAAATTCTCACCACCATCATCGATAAGTTTAGGGCGGTCCGGTGGGCGTCACGACCATCGCCACGGCGATCGGCGAGGACGCCGGCACGGTGGAGGAAGTGTATGAACCTTTCCTGATCAAAGAAGGTTTCATTCGACGCACTCCGCGCGGACGCGAGGTCACGGAATTGGCCTACACCCATCTCGGTCGGACGCCCTATGGGGTCGACGCGAGCGAACCATCTTTGTTTTAAGTCAACGATCCACAGTTAGTTATGATCACTTTCAATGCGCTCTCTCTCCCGGTTCCCGCACTCGATGTGGCCCGCGAAACCGCTTGGTTGCGACGTGTCGTGGCGTCGCACGGCCGCCGTTTGGGAGAGGTGAACTATGTGTTTTGCGACGATGAGGAAATTCTTGAGGTGAATCGTCGCTACCTTCAGCACGATTACTACACCGACATCATCACGTTCGACTACAGCGGCGGCGATGTCCTTTCGGGCGATCTCTATATCTCGCTCGACACCGTGCGCTCGAATGCCGAGCTGTTCGGGCGCCCGTATGATGAAGAATTGCATCGCGTGTTGGTGCACGGGGTGTTGCATCTGGTGGGCATCAACGACAAAGGCCCGGGCGAACGCGAAATCATGGAGGCGGCCGAAAATGCCGCGCTGGCCTTGCGCTGAGGCCGCAAAAACGAGGCGCTGTTTTTCCGTTTCGCTTGTTGCGCAGTGAGGTGCATTCAAGCGTAGATTCTTGCTCGCCGTCGGTGTTTTGCGACACCGGCGGCGCGTTCTCTTATTATAAGATGAGTGGGAAGGGAAAAAAGGGCAGATTTATTTGGTGTATCGAGGAGGCAAGCGTATTTTTGCACCCAAAATAAAAACAGCATATGCAGAAGAATTTAGTGATCGTGGAGAGCCCGGCGAAGGCCAAAACCATCGAGCGCTTCCTTGGCGACGATTTTAAGGTGATGTCGAGTTTCGGCCACATCCGCGATTTGGCGAAAAAGATTTCGGTGTGAACCCGAAGACTTTTTGCGCCCGTCTATATAATTCCCTGATGACAAGAAAAAGTGGTGAGCGAGCTGCGCGCCCAAGCCAAGAAGAGCGAAACCATCTGGTTGGCTTCCGATGAGGACCGCGAGGGAGAAGCCATCTCTTGGCACCTCGCGGAAGTGCTCAAACTCGACCCGACCACAGCGCGCCGCATCGTGTTTCACGAAATCACGAAACCGCCATCCTCGATGCCATCGAGCATCCGCGCACCATCGACCTGAATCTGGTCGATGCGCAACAAGCGCGTCGCGTGCTCGACCGCTTGGTGGGTTTCCGCCTCTCGCCTGTGCTTTGGCACAAAGTGCGCGCCGGTCTCTCGGCCGGTCGTGCAGAGCGTGACGGTGCGACTATCGTGGAGCGCGAACGCGAGATCGCCGCGTTCGCAAGTGAAAGCAACTACCGCGTGACGGCACGTTTCACCGTAGACGGTGCCGACGGACAAACGGCACAACTGGAAGCCGAACTCAACCACCGTTTTGCTACGGCCGACGAAGCACAGGCCTTCCTCGAACGGTGTAAAAATGCGCGTTTTACCATCGGTTCCATTGCCACGAAACCCTCGAAACGCAGTCCGGCACCGCCTTTCACCACGTCGATCTTGCAGCAGGAAGCTGCACGCAAAATCGGTTTTGCGGTGGGCACGACCATGCGCGTGGCGCAAAAGCTCTATGAAGCGGGTTTGATCACCTACATGCGTACCGATTCGATGAATCTTTCCGACCTCTGTCTCAACACGGTAGGGCCGGTGATCACCGAACTCATGGGCGCAGACTATCACCAGCGTCGACGTTACCACACGCACGCGAAGGGCGCGCAGGAAGCGCACGAAGCCATTCGCCCCACCGACATGCGCCGGAGCGAAATCAAGGGCACGGCACAGGAAAAGCGGCTCTACGACTTGATTTGGAAGCGCACCGTGGCTTGTCAGATGGCCGATGCGCAGCTGGAACGCACCACTGTGCTGATCGACGTGGAAGGGAGTGAACATCATTTTGTGGCCACCGGCGAAGTGGTGAAGTTCGAAGGTTTCCTGCGGGTGTATCGCGAGAGCTTCGAAGACAACGAGAACGAATCGGCAGAAAACCTGGCCGCCGAAGGTCTGCTCCCTCCCATGACAGAGGGGCAGGAGCTGCATCGCCAGATGATTACGGCACGTCAACGCTATTCGCTGCCGCCGGCACGCTACAGCGAGGCTTCGCTGGTGCACAAACTCGAAGAACTCGGCATCGGGCGTCCTTCGACGTACGCGCCTACGATTTCGACCATCCAACAGCGCGAATATGTGCGTCGGGGAGAGAACGAAGGTAAGCCGCGTCCGGTGACTTTGGTCACGCTCACGGGCAAGGACATCGTCACCGAGCAGAGTAGTGAGAACTACGGCAGCGATCGCGGTAAGCTTGTTCCCACCGACACGGGTATTGTGGTCAACGACTTCCTCATGGAGAAGTTCCCCGAAATCATGGACTACAATTTCACGGCGAACGTGGAACACGATTTCGACTTGGTGGCCGAGGGCGAAAAGATTGGACCGAACTGATCCGCACATTCTACGGCGACCTGGAGCCCCAGGTGGAGACCGTGCTTCTCGGAACGCAGTGACACACGCGTGGGTGAACGCCATCTCGGTACCGACCCCGCGACGGGCAAACCGGTGAGTGTGAAAATCGGGCGTTTCGGTCCGATGGTGCAAATCGGTGGCGGAGAGGGCGACGACAAACCTCGTTTCGCGCGTCTGGCTCCCGATCAAAGCATCGCGACCATCACGCTCGAGGAGGCGCTCGAACTTTGCAAACTCCCTCGCGAACTCGGCACCTTCGAAGACTTGCCTGTCACGGTGGGTGCCGGTCGCTTCGGCCCTTACGTGCAGCATGATCGGAAATATGTCTCGATCCCCAAAGACGAGGATCCCCTTACGATCACACTCGAACGAGGGATAGAACTCATTCTGGCGAAGCGCGAAACCGATGCGAAGAGTCATTTGCTCGCTTTCGAGGAAGAACCTGAGCTCGAAGTGCTCAATGGTCGTTACGGTCCTTACATCAAGTATAAGGGCAAGAACTACAAGATTCCCAAGGACCGTGCGGAACATGCTGCGGAACTGACGCTCGAGGAATGTCGCGCGCTCATCGAGGCCGGTACGAAGTCGACAACCAAAAAGGCTGCCAAAGCAACGACTCGCCGCCGCACGACGAAAAAAAGAGCAGTAAGTAGAGACCATGAAGTGCATCGCTTTGATCGGCTACATGTGCGTGGGCAAAACCACCGTCGGGCGTGATCTCGCCCGGCGTTTGGGTCTGCGCTTCTATGATCTCGATTGGTATATCGAAGAGCGCTTTCATAAGCGCGTCTCGGCCATCTTCGCCGAAGAAGGCGAAGCTCGTTTTCGTGAGCTCGAGCGGCGTATGCTGCACGAGGTGGCGCAGTTTGAAGACATTGTCCTTTCCTGTGGCGGGGGGACGCCCGCGCACTTCGACAATATGGATTTTTCTCAACCAGGTCGCGCATACCGTCTATTTGAGTGCCGATGCCGACACGGTTTGTGCGCATCTGAGCATCAGTAAGGGACGACGGCCGTTGCTCGAAGGCAAGAGCTCCGACGAACTGCGTGCCTTTGTCACTGCGCAACTGGCTGAGCGCCGTCCCTACTATGAGCGTGCTCACCACACAGTGGAGGTGCATCCGCTCGACACTCCCGAAAAAGATCGGACGCATCTCGCAGCGCATTATTGCTGCGCTTGAGGCCGAGCTTGCCGACCGGAGCTGAGTGTACTTTTCCTTTCCCCTTTTTTTATCCCACAAATTCCCCTTTCCCGCATATACGATCCGCACGATGAGAAAAATGGCGTATTGAAGACTCCGAAGAACTCTACAACATCAAAGGCTGGGGCGTGAACTATTTCGGCATCAACGAATTGGGTCACGCTTACGTTTGTCCGCGCAAAGACAATGTTCGCATTGACCTCCGTGAAGTGGTGGACGAATTGGCCGAACGCGACATCACCGCTCCGGTCTTGCTCCGTTTCCCTGACATACTCGACAACCGCATCGAAAAAACGGCTGACTGTTTTGAGCGTGCCGAGAAAGAATATGACTACCGCGGGGAGCATTTCATCATCTATCCGATCAAGGTTAATCAGATGCGCCCCGTCGTGGAGGAAATCATCTCACACGGCAAGAAATACAACCTCGGACTCGAATGCGGTTCCAAACCTGAGCTGCATGCAGTGTTGGCGACGAACATGGACTCCGATTCGGTCATTGTTTGCAATGGACACAAAGACCAAAACTTCATTGAGTTGGCACTGCTTGCCCAGAAAATGGGAAAGCGGGTGTTTTTGGTGATCGAGAAACTGCATGAGCTTGAAATCATTGCGCACACGGCTGAGAAAATGGGCGTGCGCCCCAACCTCGGCATTCGCATCAAACTGGCGAGTCGTTCCATGGGTAAATGGGAGAGTTCGGGAGGCGACGCTTCAAAGTTCGGCCTCAACAGCTCGGAACTGCTTCAGGCTCTGACACTGCTCGAAGAGAAGGGCTTGAGCGATTGCCTTCGGCTCATTCACTTCCACATCGGTAGTCAGATTCCCAAAATCCGTCTCATCAGCATTGCGTTGCGCGAGATGGCACAATACTATGTGCAGTTGCGCAAAATGGGCTTCAACATCGAATTTGTCGATTGTGGTGGCGGACTGGGCGTGGACTATGACGGCACGCGCTCGTCTAATTCCGAAAGCTCTGTCAATTACAGTGTGCAGGAATACGTCAATGACATTGTTTACACCCTGGTCGAAGCGGCTAATAAGAACGGTATTCCTCATCCCAACATCATCACAGAGGGTGGACGCTCGCTCACGGCTCACCACTCGGTGCTGATTCTCGAGGTGCTTGAAACAACCGAAGTGCCTCACATGGACGAGGATTTTCATCCCGCAGAAGATGACCACAAGTTGGTGCACGATCTCACCGAAATTTGGGATAAATTGTCGACGCGTTCGATGCTCGAAGACTGGCACGACGCCGAAGACATTCGCGAAGAAGCTCTCGATCTTTTCCGTCACGGGCTCATCGATCTCCGTACCCGCGCGCAGATCGAAAGTCTCTATTGGAGCATTTGCTCAGAAGTGGTAGACCTCTCTCACCATCTCAAGCATGCGCCCGATGAACTGCGGAAGTTGGACAAAATGATGTCAGAGAAGTATTTTTGCAACTTCTCTCTCTTCCAGTCGCTTCCCGATCATTGGGCCATTGATCAGCTCTTTCCCATCATGCCGATCCAGCGGCTCGACGAGCGCCCCGATCGCAACGCCACAATTCAGGACATCTCTTGTGACAGCGACGGAAAGATCACGACTTACGTCAACCACAATCAACAAACCAATTACATCCCCCTGCATACTTTCCGCATGGGCGATCGGTATTACATCGGCGTTTTCCTCGTAGGTGCCTATCAAGAGATTCTTGGCAATATGCACAACCTCTTCGGTGACACCAATGCGGTACATATCACCGTCGACGCCGATGGTTATTCCATTGACAAGACAATCGACGGCGAAACGGTGGCCGATGTGCTCGAATACGTGCAATACGATCCCAAACGGCTGGTGCGCCGTCTCGAATCGTGGGTGACGAAAGCCGTGAACGAGCGGAAGATCACGATTGAAGAAGGTAAAGAGTTTATTTCCACTTACCGCGCGGGACTTTACGGTTACACCTATCTTGAGTAAGTCTTTTTAAGTTTGCCCGATCCATGATCCGTATTCACCCTTCTTGGCGCGAGGCGCTTGCGTCGGAATTTTCTGCTCCCTATTTTTCAGCGCTCACCGAATTTGTCCGCGCCGAATATGCCGTAGGCACCTGCTATCCTCCCGCCGGCGAAATCTTTGCTGCCTTTGATCGTTGTCCTTTTTCGGAAGTCAAAGTCGTGCTCCTCGGCCAGGATCCTTATCATGGTGCAGGCCAGGCTGAAGGTCTCTGTTTTTCTGTGCGCGATGGCGTGCCTCCACCTCCTTCGTTGCAAAACATCTTTAAGGAATTGCACGATGATCTTGGCGTTCCCGTACCGACATCTGGCAGTTTGCGGCGTTGGGCTGACCAAGGTGTGCTTTTGCTCAATGCAACGCTTACGGTTCGGGCCGGTGCTGCCGGTTCGCACCAGGGACGTGGGTGGGAAACCTTCACCGATGCGGCAATTCGTGCTCTCTCCTCTCAAAGAGAACACCTTGTGTTCCTCCTTTGGGGGCGTACGCCGGACGTAAGGCGGCACTTATCGATCGTTCGCGTCATTGCATCCTTACTGCACCGCATCCCTCTCCGCTTTCTGCCTACCGTGGCTTCTTCGGTTCGCATCCTTTCTCGCAGGCGAACGCCTATCTCACGACACACGGCTTGCAGCCCATCAGTTGGTAAAACATAACCCAAGTGCGGAAGGGTGTGTTTTTGCGGCTATCGTTTTTTGAACTCAACTGTTTTCTTCCTTCTTCCCCCGGAGGGCTTATATTTCCATGCTCCCTATTCTTCAAGTGGGTGACGTTCTTTTGTCGCCCGATATTTTTACTGAATATTTTTGCTGTGACCTCTCTGCTTGTGGTGGGGCATGCTGCGTCGAAGGTGAAGCCGGTGCGCCAGTCACGGCCGAGGAATGCTGTGAACTCGAGCGTGTGCTACCTGCTGTGCGCATGCAACTCGATCCGCGTGCCCGCAAGATTCTGGATAAGCAGGGTGTTGCTTATCGTGACAGTGATGGCGATTTGGTAACGAGCATTGTCGGTGGGCGCGAATGTTGTTTTGCGCGCTATGACGAGGACGGTATTTGTCTTTGTGCCACGGATTGTGCTTTTCGTGAGGGAAGAATCGATTGGCCGAAGCCGATTAGTTGTGCGCTCTATCCCATTCGTGAGCAAACCCTTTCCAACGGTACAGTGGCACTAAACTATCATCGTTGGTCTGTTTGCGCTCCTGCGGTGAAGAAAGGGCGTGAACTGCGTTTACCCATCTATCGTTTTTCTCCGCGATCCGCTTATTCGTCGGTTTGGCGCCGAATGGTACGCGGAACTCGAAGCTTTGGTAGAGTTGTTGCGTCACGACGGTTTGCTTGAAGAGTAAATTGGGTGCGCGGCTCCTGATCTTGTGCGGAATATAACGCATCCTGAAACATCGATCTTAATCCTTTCGATGTAAGGGACACGAACAGTTTTGTTCTTCTCCTTAGAGGCTGAAGCCCATTAATGGGTTTCAGCCTTATTTTATGCGTTATCGAGGTCTTTCCTGGACTGTAGATATGTTTTGATGAATTCGATGTGCCTTGCACAAAACTAAGGTTGAATATGTCCATGGAAAGAATGCCCGGTAAATGAAGCTATGAAAAAGAATTATCTGCTGACTCATTGATATCTTAAGGTACAAACAAAAAAGAGGAGTCCGTATCATGACTTTCATCTGATACGGACTCCTATTTCATCGTCCTACATTCTTAGCCGTTGTCTCTTTCGAAACAAACAACTGAGAAATAGAACGTTTACTCAGTAGGGTCACACACAATGTGGAATACTACTGCGTGAGATCGTGAACTTAATCTTCGAGTGCACGTTGGCGCACTTGCGGATTGATGTAGGCCGGCCAACGTTTCTTGAAGCGAACCGTGATCGGTTGACCTTCGATGCTACAAGCACCCGCCGAAACGATGCGACGGTAGTAAACCGTGTTGCCGAAACGCTTCGTTTCCGTAAACGTTTCATCATTACCAATGTTCACCCAGGTCTTTTTGTCGGCACTGCGCTGCCATTGGTACGTGCGATTCGGATTACCCGTTACCACACCGGCAGTCAACGTGAAGGGATCCTTGTTATTGATCGTCACCGTCTGTTCGTCGGGCGTCATCGCCACATTGATACCGGGGATCACAGTCAACTTAGATTGTCCACTGATGGCTTTTACATTCACCGATCACTGCCGTACGGCGAACGTAAAAGACACCGGGGGCAGCAGCCGTGTAAGTAAGGTTCTGATCCGTCGCGTTGGGAATTGCCGTCCACGATTCCGGATCGTTCGGCGTAGCTGTGCGCTCCCATTGATAAGTGATATCGACATCTGCCGCCACGCCATCAACTGTAGCGGAAGCAGGATCTAACGTAAATTCTACGGGCTCACCTGCACAGGCCTGCTGATTGAGAGTCAAACCAGCCGCTTCAGAAATACTGGCTATACTCACAGAGAACTTACCATACAAGGTCACTGTACAAGTAGTCAAGTGAATGTCTACAGTGTATTCACCGGCATTCTCCGCCTTGGCTTCAAATTCAAGTTCACGACCAGCCTTTGTGGTTCCATTAGGCAAATGCCAGAGATACGTTGCACCCGGGAATATACGGGCAGAGAGTTTGGCATGATCACCTACACAGAATGAAGTTTCAGTCTTCATCGAAGACGAGATCGCTGCGGGGTCCTGCAAAAGGACATCCTGGTGGATCCACGTCAGATTACAAGCGTCGGTAGCCGTAACGCGGAAGCGCTGTCCGAGCGTACCGTGTTCGAAGTCAACAGCTCCCTGAACCGTCTTGCGTTCGATTTCCGTGCCGTCCATTGTCGAGAGCTTATACGTATAAGGCGGTTGTCCACCCTTCAGCGCCATGTGGATGAAACCCTGCCCGAATCCGTGCAGAACATACTCAGTGCTTGCGACTGATCGAAGTCAAGAATGTAGTTGCTCATCGAGAAAGGCCAGCTCAACGTACAAGTTAGACCGTCGCTCTTACGTCTGACATTGAGGATGAGGGTAAACTCACGCTGGTACGTGTCGAACGACTGACCCCAGTTACGGGTCGTATTGAGGTTGTCACCATCGACATAGAAAGAGGTGATTTCCACATCTGAACTGCTGCCGCGGTAAGTCAGCGTTCCCTTCGGCGTGACGGTAAACTTACCGTCACAGGCTGCGTCCACCGTAGTGGCTGAGAGATCCAGCGTCGGGCGACCAATGTAGTCGTCGCCTATCGGGATGTCGCCACAAGCCGTGTGTGCCACCACCGTGTATTCACCTTCCGGCGCATAAGCATCGTTCGCAAACGAACCATCGGACAACTGTTCTCTCCAATCGGTGCGATAAATCCTGCTACCAGAGCGCGTCACCCTCGTGGCGACAAACTTGCGATGCGGCGCAGCCTTTTGCGTAGCCACAATCGTCATCTTCGGAATCGTGAGATATGTGTCTTGCGTCACCGCAGGCACTCCATTCCAGTTGGAATAATACTCCGCATAGAAATTGTTCATATTGTAACCTTTCTTCGCAGCGTCGTAGCCCGTACCGCAGAAAGAGGTCGCACTGAACATATAACCACTGCCTACGTTGTATTTCGAAGGCAGACGGTAGTTGAGCGTGAATTTCACCAACTGCACCTGATTGGTCTCCGGCTGGCCGTATTCCACCACGCGGATCACATAGGTCTTGTCCTTCTTATACTTGTAAAGACTGTTCCAAGCATCGGGAACGTAGTTACCACTCTGTGCCACCAGCGTTTCTTGCGTGCCGTTCACTTCGTACGCGTAATATTTCATCGGCAAACGACAGTCTGTCCAGCCTTGGATCGACAAGCGGCGGCCGTCACAGTCCGACATAATTGAGTCACGGTAGTCGAGTGTGTATTGGTAATTACGATCAACCGCATGCGAATAGTTAGGAGAATAGGAGAGCGGATCACCACAATAGTCTTTCGGCGTCATTACTATGCGGTAAGAATAGTTGGCCGGGAATTCCAATTCCGGATCGCGCTGGAGATACTCTTCACTTGAGTTGAAGGTCTTGTCCTTGTTGTACACCACCATGCCGTCAGGGTCGCGCGTCACCTTGATGTTAAACTCATGACCTATATCAATATCAGTGAAGGCCCACTGCACCGTATTACACTTCAATCTCGTCCAGGTACCATAAGCCCCTCTGTCGATCGGGATATTGTCAGGGAAACGAGTCAGCGAAGATGGGCAATTCTTAAAGCGGAAGAGCACATCGACGCCATTACAGTTGTTGAAGCGCTTGGCTTTCCCTTCAACGTAAGCCTTACCCGACCCGTCGGAGTACGCATTCCAGTTGCTCTTCCACTGATTTTCATCCGGCTGTTGGCCCCTGCCGACCACCTGCACTTCGTAGGCTCGATAAGCCAGATTTCTGAAGTTTTGGGGGAAGAGGGAGGGATCGAAAAACAATCTGTAGTTAACTGAGTCACGTGTTTCATTGAGTTTATGCACCGAGGGGTAGTCCAACCACATGTAATTGTCATACCATGTATACTTTGGCGTGTTGGGCATCTCGAGAATCTCGGCATCGGGGATGTCGCGCTCCATACAGCCATCGCTCACGGTCAGCGAATAGTGCCCCGGCTTCAGTCCACTACCCCAAAGCTTCTTGGCCGTGATGTTGTTATTGTCAGCGAAGATTTCTTTCGGCTGTGCCAACGGACCATCAGGGGTCGACTTGAGGAACACGCGATAGTTGCCGGATCCTTTTTCAATGTTCAGACCTATACTACCGTTGGGGCAAGCCGTAGTCGTGGCCAACATGTAGTCGGGGCGCACCGTGGCATAGAGCCCATCGCGATAGGGGTGGAGAGCGTCACCGTCCGTTCGAAATCCTGTACCACGGGCTGGTTGTTTTCGTCATGGAACACGGTGGCGCGGCCAGTGATTTTGTACGTCCCGGCTTCCAGCCCGATGAAGGTCTTCGGCACGGAGGGCGTTGTCGTTTCGGCCACATCGGTGTAAGAGGTACCCGTGGTCTTGGTGAGCGTATAGTGGATTTGATCCACGTCGTGGAAGGCCTCCGGCACAATCATCTTGATTTCACCGTCGTTCTTACACTTCATCTGATTGGGCTGCGCATCGAAATTGAATCTCTCTCCTACATACGGTGTGACAGTTCTTTGCACAGACTCACCGGCGTTGCAACCGTCGATCTTCGTCACCTTCACTGTGAAGGTGGTGTTGGGTTTCTTTAGTTCCAACTGATATGGCGCATCGGCAGGCACCACCTGGTTGAGCAGCGAGGAGCCGTCGTTGCCCGTCACTTCCACGCGCATGGTGCTTCCCGGTTCTGCCGGTTGCAATCTGATCGTTGTGAACGAGATTCCCTTTAGGCTGAAAGAAACATTGGAGACGGACATATCCAGCTGCCCGATTTCGGACACGTAATTGTATTCAGAATATTCGCTCGTCCCGTTATAGAAATAGCGTACCGCGTAGCTTTTTCCAGGATCCACCGTGAAAGTGTGCGTCTCGATGATCGCTGTCGCATTTAGCACCGAATCGACTGGCACTAATTGCCAGCTGCCGCTGACATCCTTGTATGTATAGAGCACGATCTTCGAAGCCATGTCGGGAAGTCCGGCTGCCTTGAGCCGAGATTTCACCGTGAGGAAGCCTTTTGTGCCACATGACTTATTAGCGTTGCCGGTCACAACTGCGAAGCCAGGCATGTTATCGCGACTCTGGACTTGGACGGAGTCAATACGCGTAAATTTGCCGCAGGGCGTCTCAAATTCAATTTTTGTAAGTCTGCGGTAATTTCGTAACGACAAAAAGAGAGCCGTCTGAGCTCATCGACGCTTGAACTTCACCCTTATTGATTTCAGCGCCGGTCATCACATCAAGCACGCGCCACTTCAAGTACTCCAAAGGATACCGGATGTAGTAATTTGCAGTTCCCACATTTTTGTAGGGCACTGCCTTGCTAAGGGTGCTATTGTTTTTTATATCAGAGATTTTTATAGGCTCGTATGGTACCGTCACTTCATACGTACCGGGAGTCAACTCACCGCATTCCACGATGGGGGTAGCCTTCACAATGTAATCACCGGCCGCCACACGTGGGAAGCTAATGTACGATGTGTTGTCAGAACCATAAGCACGCAAGAGCTGATTGTCGCTTTTGCGTCTCAGTTCAAAAACGCCATGCCCTGACATTTGCAAAAGGATAAAAATTAATACTAATCGACCCGGTCTCGCCACAGTGAGCTGCATTAACGCTTCGGCGAGTTTCCTTCACATGGTCCTCGATGCGAAGCGTATCAGTGTGGAGCTGGGCGGGCGAACACTGCGGGAACCATTCCACGTTGTAGTCACCGGGTTGCATATTGACAAAAATGGCGGTGTTCACTCCGTCCTTTGTGGCATATTCACCCACAACGGCTCCTGTCGCCTTGTTCTTGACCTTATAGGTGATGTTGGGCACCACCTGGCTCTTAGCGTCCAATACGCGCAGTTCCACATCCGTACCCGTGCCACCGCAACCGCGGAATGTCACTTGGGGATCAAAACGATAGCCCTTGTCACCATACAGGGTATACTCCTGCACAGGATAGCCACAGGTGGGGTTTTTATGCGGAGGCGATAATTACTGCCTACCTCCGGCGACTCGATGTAGCTCGTCGCATTGCCCGTCAAAGTCGGCATCACACCCGAGTAGACGAAGGTTTTACCGTCTTCTTTATAAATCTCGTAGGTTGCACCGTTGAGAAAAGACTGGAGATTGGGAGCGTTTTCAATTCCTCCTGTACCTGTGTATTTCACGGGGATGCGCGTCATGATCTGAGGACCGCAAAAGTCCGTGGTCATGTTGTAGGAGTCTACCGTAAGATTCGAATACAGATAGACCTTGGAATCTATAGAAAGAAACGTAGAGATTTCTGATTGGCACTCTCGTCGCGTAACGTCAACTTGTATTGGCCTGGGAAAAGATTCTTGGTTTCGAATGTCGTTTGTCCGCCGCCAGCTTAAATTCACGCACCAACGCGCCCGTTTCAGCGTTGGTCAACCGGACTTTGCGTGGGTTGTAACCGAGGCCATTGTAAATTTCAAATTTAGCACTACCGGAGGGGTCGCAGATCCCCTTGGCCTGCGTATAATCAACCTGCATCAAGTGGCCCAACATTCCCTGAGGGATCGCAAAGGTGTTGGTCTGCGTCAGACCGCCGTATTCAGCCGTCACCTGGTAGGGTCCACTCGGTAGCCCTTCCACACGCGTGGTCTCTTCGGTCACATTGTTTTTCACAATGGGCGTAAACGTCCCCCCGTCGGTACGCGTAATGGTGTATTTCACGGGGCAGGCTGCGGACGTACCGGAAACTGAAAGATCCACGACGCCATCGTTCGAACTGGGGTACGTGCCGTGCACGACATTCGCGTTCACTTCATATGTATTGACGTTGAGATAGAACGTGTTCCGCATGGTGCTGTTGCCGGTTTTCTCTGTTGCCTTCACCACATAACTCTGCGATCCGGGCAGACCGGTGAAAGTGTGGGTGAAATTGGGGTAGCTGGCCGTGTAGGTGTCCAAAGGCGTGTTTTCATCGTTCTGATTAAACACCTCGTACACCATGTTTTGCACACCGCTCACTTTCGACACCTCGACCTTCACTCCCCCCGGGCAATTACCACGAGCGTGGATGGGCGTAGTGATCAGGTTGAAGGTACCCACTGTGGCATTAGCCGACAGCTCGAAGTGGTCAGTTTTCCAATTCGAAGCTGTTGTGCTCGGGGTGCACGACGGTTTTGCATCTGTTTTCACCACATAGTCGCCTTGGGGCAGATTGAGGAACGTGACGCCGTCGTAAGGACGGGTGCTGCGCTGCGTGCTGAGCGGCGTGTTGAGATCAGAGCTCGCATAGAGCTTGAACGTGGCTTCGGTGAAGCCCGTGGGGCCGCTCAAGTAGGCCTGCACCCCACCACTCGAACCGGCACCGTTACCGGTGGGGGTTGCATTGGTGACCAGCGAGATGTTCTCAGAGTTGCTCGCGCTGACACTTCCCATGGACCAACAGCCGGCGCGCCTTCTGCGACCGCACTTGGTGATGATGCGCACGTAAATGTCCGAACCGGCCAATGAGGGCGGAATTTCCGCTTTCACCGTAGCGCCTGGAACAGCGGCGTCGGTCTCGTAAAACCAGGGGCCGCTGCAACTTGTGCCAAACTGATAATGCACTGCATCGACTCCGACAATGTTGTTGCTGTAGCGAATGGTGGCTATACCCGGTTTGTTGCAATCCTGGTTGGGTTGCATCAGGCTGGTGGTAAAGTCACTCCACTGAAAGTTGGGGCAGTCCTGCGCCGTGACGGGCAGCCCTCCCCAACTGAGCAACAACGCGCATAGGAGCCCGAAGAGTTTCCATCTTAGGGGATTTGTTTTCTCCATCTTAGCGATTACTTTTATTGTTTTCTGTGTAATTGATTTATTCTCTATTAGGGGTCAATCCTGTGTGACCCTGCCGTGCCGACCCAACCTCGGGTGAGAAGCGGTGATTCGACTCTTCGTCATTTTCATCGGGCAACGGGGCGCTCGCTTTCTGCAACGGGCACATTTATTGCAGTCTGATGAAATTCTATGTGGAAATATACGCAATAGAATGCAACAAGACAATTTTTCCTGTGTTAAAAGCGAGGGGTTTTCGATAAATATCGAAATTTTGCAATGTGTAAATAGTGAAATGGCGGTGTTTTGGTGAAGAATTACTTGTACTGCAGTCGTCCGCTTTGCTCCTTCGACGGCGCGATGTGCGTTGACAGCTCCCCCTCGCCCAGTGCACACCGAAAGCGCTTTGACAACACCGCGTGTTGTTCGGCGTACCCCCTTCGGCAATGGGGCACACCACGAGCGGAAGGGCAATTGGAGGAAGCTGGGGCGCATGACTTGCTGCAGAGGCAAAAGGCTACGGTTCGAGGAGATGGATGAGCGAGGGCAGCCAAGCAGTCACAGCTGCTGCGCGGAGGAAGCTGTGCGATGCCAACGTCTGACGCGTGCACAAACAACGTGGCACCTTGAAGTCGACGCCGTCAACTCACTCCACAAAGCTCAGTTACGCCATGCGCGGGGTGAAGGTGAAGAAAATATCGCGCTTGCGCGTATGCGCGCATCAGTCAATTTCACGAAAAAGCCTTCACCGCTTCACACCAAGCTCACAAGCCTATCTGAATCAACGAATTGCAAACCAAAAAGGGTGAACATCACCCTGCAGAACCTTCACCCCACTGCCGTTTTTTTGAAGATAGGCTGCGCGAAGGGGTTCATCTTCAATCTCCTACTCACCTAAAAACGCAGTCCGCGCGTCCCGTTTTTCGACAGAAAGTGCGCTATTTCCCGGGGAAAGTCGCCGAGAGATGCGGGCGAACGGGTGAAAATCGTCGTCGATGTTCCGCTCGGCGGTGAAGAGTGGGGGTGAAGCTCGGCGGTGAAGGTAAATCGCAAAAGCCTTCACCCTCAATGCACTATTTTTCAACGAGATGAGGCAACCTCGTGAAGGAGTGAAGGCAAAAAACGAAAAGCAGTGGACGCGCGCGCATGCGCGCGTAGGGCCGCGTTTCTCGGCGTTTCTCCTTCACCGTTCGCCGGCAGGGCAAAGGAGACGGAACAGAAGCCGCATCGCGAAAAGGAAACGCCGGACGGCGAGCAATTCACGCTCACGATTTTTCTTCTCCGGACGGAGAATTCAGGGTCATCCACTCCTCCCAACAAACCGTAGCTCTCCACGTCGGTGTGGAGTTCCTCCACGAATTTGTCTGTGATTTCATAGAGTTCGGCGTATTTCAGATTGTCGCAGCCGCACAGCGACAAGAGGGCGAACGTTAAAAAGAAGAAATGTAACAGATATTTTTTCATGGTGGGGATGGTGTATAAATTGAACAAGGATTCATCACCGAGCAAGAGGAGCAAACGGGCAGTCGGTGCACTACGCAAACGGTGTCTCTGCACAGTGCAGGACGCGATTCCCTTGAGCGAGCGCACCTCGCTACACTTTTTCAACATCGTGAAGGCGCCGATTGTTTATTTCTGTATCATGATGAACTCCATTGATAGCTATCACCGACCTTGCTTCCTTCGTAGCGTGTCTTAACCCCATAGCCCAAGGCTGCTTAGCCGACTTGTAGCGAAGGGATATTAGGGGCGGCATCTACACGTTATAGCAGCCGTCCCACCATCGCTGATACCTGCACCTTCCCGGGGTAAACTCTCTACGCCCAAACCTATAAACTGATGTCCATTCAGCGTATAAGGGCTAAAGCAGGTCGATACATCACCGATGTGCACTTTGATGGAGCTATGAAAAAGAATTATCAGCTGACTCATTGATCTCTTAAGGAACAAACAAAAAGGAGTCCGTATCATGACTTTCGTCTGATACGGACTCCTATCTTTCATACACTAGCTGTTGTCTTTTTCGAGGCAAACAACTGAGGACTTGAACGTTTACTCAGTCAGTACACACATGGTGTGGTAGACTTCGTGAACTTAATCTTCGAGTGCACGTTGACGCACTTGCGGATTGATGTAGGCCGCCAACGCTTCTTGAAGCGAACCATGATCGGTTGACCTTCGATGCTACAAGCACCTGCCGAAACGATGCGACGGTAGTAAACCGTGTTGCCGAAACGCTTCGTTTCCGTAAACGTTTCATCATTACCAATGTTCACCCAGGTCTTTTTGTCGGCACTGCGCTGCCATTGGTACGTGCGGTTTGGATTACCCGTTACCACACCGGCAGTCAACGTGAAGGGATCCTTGTTGTTGATCGTCACCGTCTGTTCGTCGGGCGTCATCGCCACATTGATACCGGGGATCACGGTCAACTTGGATTGTCCACTGATGGCTTTACAGTTGCCGATGACTGCCGTACGGCGAACGTAGTAGACACCGGGAGCAGCCGCAGTGTACGTGAGGTTCTGATCCGTTGCATTGGGAATTGCTACCCACGACTCCGGATCATTCGGAGTTGCAGTTCGCTCCCATTGGTATTCAATGTCATCGGCATCGGCTTCCTCTCCGTCAATTGTAGCGGAAGCTGGATCCAACGTGAACTCAACGGGTTCACCTGCACAGGCCTGTTGATTGAGAGTCAAACCAGCCGCTTCGGAAATGCTGGCAATACCCACTGTGAACTTACCATACAAGGTCACCGTACAAGTTGTCAAGTGAATGTCCACAGTGTACTCACGGCATTCTCCGCCTTAGCTTCGAATTCGAGCTCACGACCAGCCTTTGTCGATCCGTCAGGCAAATGCCAAAGATAGGTCGCACCGGGGAATTCACGAGCTGATAGTTTGGCATGATCACCTACGCAGAATGAGGTTTCTGACTTCATCGAAGACGAAATAGCTGCGGGGTCCTGCAAAAGGACATCCTGGTGAATCCACGTCAGGTTACAAGCGTCGGTAGCCGTGATGCGGAAGCGTTGTCCGAGCACACCCTGTTCGAAGTCTACAGCTCCGGGAACCGTCTTGCGTTCGATTTCCGTACCGTCCATCGTAGAGAGCTTATACGTGTACGGCGGTTGTCCACCCTTCAGAGCCATGTGGATGATACCCTTGCCCGAATCCGTGCAGAACATACTCAATGCCTGCGACTGGTCGAAGTCGAGAACATAGTTGCTCATCGAGAAAGGCCATTCTATGGTGCAGACCTTGTTGTCACTCTTGCGTTTCACGTTCAACACAAGTGTAAACTCGCGCTGGTACGTGTCGAATGACTGGCCCCAATTGCGGGTCGTGTTGGCATTGTCGCCCTTTACGTAGAAAGATGTCACTTCCACGTCCGAAGTGTTGCCACGATAGGTGACAGTTCCTTTCGGTGTAACGGTGAATTTACCATCACAAGCCTTGCTGATCGTAGAAGGCGAGAGATCAGCCGTTGGGCGTCCCAGGTACTCGTCCTCCATTGGAATATCTCCACAATCAGTGTGCGCCACCATTGTGTATTCGCCTTCCGGTGCGTAGGCAAAGTCTGTCAGTGAACCATCTGCGAGTTCTTCTTTCCATAGAGAACGGCGCATGTAGCTGTCACTGTAGCGTTCCACCTTCGTAGCCACAAATTTACGATGAGGCGCTTCCTTTTGCGTTGCAATAATGGTCATCTTCGGAACCGTCAAATACGTCTTTTGTTCGACCGCAGGAACGCCCGTCCAGTCGGCATTGCCGAAGTAGCCGTTGAAACTGTTGAGGTTGTAACCCTTCTTGGCCGCGTCGTAGCCTTGGCCGCAGAACGTTACGTTCGTCAAGCGGTAACCTTCCGACAATCTGTATTTGCCCGGTAAGCGATAGTTCAGGGTGAAATCGACAAGATCAATCTTGTTGGTTTCCGGTTGACCGTATTCCACCACGCGAATGATGTAACGATGGTCTCTCAAGAACTTATATTGGCTGTACCATCTGTCCGGAACATAGTTACCTGTCTGGTCGACGAGGGTTTCTGTTCCTCCCTTCACTTCGTAAACGAAGTATTTCATCGGCAAGCGGCAGTCCGTCCAACCTTGGATGGCCAGGAGACGTCCGTCACAGTCGGACATGATGGTGCCGTCGTCGAGCGAATAGCGATAGTTGCGTTGCACGGCATTGAAACGCTTACCTGCACTATAGAGCGGGTCGCCGCAATAGTCCGTAGGCGTCATCTCGATGTCGTAAGACTTATCGGCAGGGAATTCCAATTCCGGATCGCGCTGCAGGACCTCCTCATACGAGTTGTAAGTCTTGTCCTTTTCGTAGACGATTACATTGTCTTGCAGACGCTTTACCTTGATGTGATACTTGTGTCCGATATCACCGCTGGTGAAGACCCATTGCACCGTATTACACTTAAGTAATTGCCATCCGCCCGTGACCATGTTCAATACTTTGCGGTCCTCGGGAATGCGAATCACCGTATTGGGACAGTCTTTAATGCGCAGCAGGATGTCAATTCCATTGCAGTTGTTGAAACGCTTGCTGTAGATATTTCTCATCACCGGACCATCGCCGCTCATCACCCAGTCGCTCTTCCATTGTGAGTTGTCCGGGTTGTCGCCGCGAGCCACAAGTTGTGCCTCATAGGAGCGATAAGCCGTTTGTTGGAAGTTGATCGGGAACGCCGAAGGATCGAATCGGAGCGAGTAGAGGAAGGAGTCGCGCTTTTCTGTCAGCTCTTTCTTCAGGCGCATGTCACCGCGCAGGTACCAGTCGGCATAGATTACCGCTTTTCCGAGGTTCGGCATTTCGAGAATCTCCGCATCGGGAATGTCTCGTTCCATACATCCGTCGGTCACCGTGAGCGAATAGTGACCAGGTTTCAGGCCTTCGCCCCACAACTTGTTATACATGCTCGAACCGATGGCGTCGGTGAAGAGTTCCTTCGGTTCAGTCAGCGGACCGTCGGGAGTCGATTTCAGATAGACGCGATAGCGTCCCGTTCCCTTCTCGATGTTCAGACCGATACGGCCGTTGGGACAAGCTGTGGTCGTGGGTACCATATAGTCCGGGCGCACCGTGGCGTAAAGTCCGTCGCGATACGTCGTGCTGAGCGTCACCGTTTTCTTTGCGTCGAAGACTTTCGGGTTGTTGTTCTCATCGTGGAACACCGTAGCGCGAGCCGAAATCTCATATGTTCCCGCTTCCAAACCGATAAAGCTCTTCGCTTGCGAAGGAGTGGTCGTTTCGGCCACATCCGTGTAGGAAGTTCCGGTGATCTTCTTCAGCGTGTAGTGCACTTGGTCCACATCATAGAAGGCCTCAGGCACCGTCACTTTGATTTCACCGTCGTTCTTACACTGCATTTTATTGCCCGTTGCGCTAAAGCTAAAGGCTGGCGTCGTTCCGGGGCCGGTAAGTTTGCCCAATATTTGTCCGGCGAAGCACCCCGTGAGGATGTTTCCGGTCATTCTGAAGAAGGTACCCGGTTTCTTCACGGGAATCTTGATCGGATTGTCGGCAGATACCGTCTGGTTGTAGACCTCCGTACCCAGATTGTCCGTGATGATCACCTTCATTGTGGCGCCCGGATCAACGCCGATGGGCGATACCGTGAGAATGGCATTGCCTTTCGGACTGAATTGCGAGGAAGACAGCAGTACGTCTGCCCCGGCAGCGATAGGCGGTGTGGTGGTTTGCTTTCGCTCTGCCGTACCGTCATAGAAGTAATTCACGTAGTACGTTCTGCTTGGTAGCAGGTTGTCAAACGTGTAGTCTTCGATGATGTTGGGATCAGTGGCCTCTTTGACAAGATACCAGTGATAGCCGCTTCCTCTGTTGTCGTACAAATACAGTTGCACTCGGGTCGGTTTGTCGGGCAGGCCGGCCTCTTTCAGCAGAGAGTGGATCTTGATGGTCGGCGGCGTGTTGCACGTTGTGCTTCCCTGCGTCGTGGTCATGTCGAAGCCCGGCATACTTCTGCGGTTGACCACTGTGAGTGAGTCAATGCGCGAGAAAGTTCCGCAAGGCGTTTCGAACTCAATCTTATACGTTTGGGGCAATCCCTGAATGGGAATGGGATAGCCTCCCATATTATTGGGGATGGGGCGCACCTCGCCCTTCGAGATTTCGGCATTGGTAGTCACATCCAGCACACGCCATTTCACGTAGCTGTAGGGACGATAGCTGTAGTAACGCACCTTACCCACCCGTTGATAGGGCTGAGCCGGGGCGTCGCGTTGCCACAGGATGATGAATCTGTCCGTATTCATTCGGGGATCCGTTTCGACGGGCACCGTTACGTCAAACACACCCGGGGTGAGGTCATTACATTCCACGATGGGGGTGGCCTTCACCGTGTATTCTCCGGCAGGAACGCGTTCGAAGTAGAGGCTGTTGCCGCCGCCACTGCCGTACATACGAATCGTTTTATTGTCGCTCTTGCGGATCAGTTCGTAGCGCCAGCCGCCGATGTTGGTGAAGTTGGTGAATGTGATCTGAATCGATCCCATCTCGTCGCAAATGGCCGGCAGGACGGCACGAGACACCTCCGACACCTTGTCGGGCACCGTGAATTCCTCTTGGTGTTTCTGTGCGGGATTGCACTGCGGATACCATTCCACGGTGTAATCGCCCGGTTCCATGTTGGCAAAAATGGCGGTGTTCACGCCCTCTTTCATTTCGTAGGTGCCAATCAGTTCGCCGGTGCCTTTCTTTTTCACCGTGTAGGTGATGAGCGGCACGACGGATCCCTTCGTGTCGAGCACGCGGAGGTCAACATTCGTGCCTCTGCTGCCGCATCCACGGTAGGTGAAGGTCGGACTGAACAGATAGGCTTTCACCATGCCGGCCACGCCGCCCAAATTCTTGGAGAGCGTCGGGTAGCCGCAGGCAGCCTTCACCGTGATGTATCCGCCTTGTGGAATGTAGGGTGTTTCGAAAGTCGACTTGGCATTGCCGGTGAGTTGGGGCATCACGCCCGAGTAGAGGAATTGTCCTTCGCGGGTGTAGACCTCAAACGTGGCTCCGTTCATGAAAGCCTGCATTTGCGGTGCGTTTTCGATGCCGCCGTTGCCCGTATAGTTCACTGCAAGCTTGGCCATCGGCTGGTCACCGCAGAATTCGCTCCCCTCGTCGATAGAGAAGTTCAGGTCGCCTTCGCGGTTGGCTTTGGAATTGACGGTGAAATAGGAGTTCGTTTCGAGATTTGCCTGGTCATATCGCACCGTGAGCGTGTAGTCTCCGGGCACCAAATTCTTCGTTTCGAAAATGGTCTGTCCGGCCGGGAGCGTAAAACGGCGCACGAGGTTGCCCGTGTTGCGGTTGGTGATCTTTACGTCCAGCGGATTATAATAGAAATAGGAGCTGCCTGTCAATTCCCATTTCACACTGCCCGACGGATCACAGTAGGCTTGAGCACTTGTAATTCCGCGGTTGGCAAGACCGATCCCAGATTCTGCAATGACAAAGGTGGCGACAAAATTCAGTCCACCGTATTCTGCAGTCACCAAATAGTTGCCGCTAGTGAGATTGTCGATGAGCACATTTTTCTTCCGTGAGATTGTTCTTCACAATCGTGGTGAAGGGCAGCCCCGAGGCCGTGCTGGTGCGCTGCACAGTGAGTTTCACCGGGCAGGCTTCGGAGGTGTTGGCCACACGCACGTTGACTTTACCCTCGGCCACGCCCGTCATCGTGTGGTTGATCAGCGTTACAGCCGGTGCATCGTTCTGGCTTCTCACCTCGAAGTTCGTTTGCATCTTGCTGTTGCGGTCATTTCTGTGGCCGAAACCACATACTTTCCGTAGCTAAGCCCGTGAACGTGTGGGCGAAGTTGGGGTAGTTGGCCGTGTGGTCTGCACCACCGTGTTGGGATCCTGTTGAGTGGCCAGGTTATACACGATTTGTTGCACGCCCGTCACCTTCGAAGCCTCCACTTTCACCCCACCCGGGCAGGTACCGCGCGAGGGAATTGCCGTGGCAATCAGGTTGAAAGTGCCCACACTCACGTTGCCGGCCAATTTGAAGGCGCCGTCGTTCCAGTTCGATGCCGTGGTGGTCGGCGTGCAGCCCGGTTTGGCAGTGGCAATCACCGTGTAATCGCCTTTCGGCAGGGTTGAAGAACGTGACGCCTTCGTAGGGGCGCGTCGAGCGTTGCGTGGCAATCACCGTGTTGGGGTCGTTGCGCTTATACAAGTTGAAGGTCGCTTCCGTGAAATTGGAGGGACCGTCGATCCAAGCCTGCACGCCGCCGCTCGAACCCACGCCCGAACCGGCCGGGGTGCTGCTCGTTCTGAGCGAAACCGTCTCCGATTTGCGCAGATCGATTCGGCCCATGTTCCAATAGTCGGTCCGGGTCGAGGTGCCGCATTGGGTGGTAATGCGTACGAAGAGCGTCTTCCCGTCCATCGAGGTGGGCACGTCTACTTTGACGGTCGCCCCCGGTGAGGGTGCATCGACTTCTTGAAACCACGGGCCGTTGGGGCCGGAACCGAATGGTAGCGCAAGTCGTCGACACCGACGACGTTGTTGCTGTAGCGAATGGTGACCGAACCGGCCGTGTTGCAGTCCTTGTTGGGCTGCACCAGCGTTTTGGTGAAGTCGTTCCATTGGAAAGCCGGACACTGCCCCGAAGCGGGGAGCGGGCCCGAACACAGCAACAACAAGGCACATACCCATCCGAAGAACCACGTGGTTGAGGTACTTGTTTTTTGCATGATTATGGTTGTTATTGAGTTTTGCGTTTTATGCATTTGGGAGGATTACTCTTTCACTGCTTGTTTTTCATGGCAGACCGGCGAGACGATCGCCGGTTTCCCCATCTGTTCGAGTGGATTTTACCTGCAAAAATACAAGATCTGTGCGACATTTGTATGATTTATCGTGCACGAAGTGCAATAGTTGCTGCGCTTTCTGCCTGTTTGCAGGCCGAAGCCTCGAAAAATCGCCCAATTTCTCGTCAAAAAGTCCCCCATTAGCTCCACAAAGTTCCCCGTTTTTTCCCTTTCCCTCGGCCGTTTTTCGCTGTACGTTTCCGCCGGGTTCTCAGAGAAAGCGGAAACCTTGACCGAAATCATTCCGACTGTTCCCGCGCTCATGCGAAATCGGCGGAAGTCCCCGCCGGTTTTTCGAAAAATCTGCGGACGAGCTGTTTGCAGCACGTGATCTGTCAAAACACAGATCGCCGGTCTTTCAACGCGCAGCTCGTCGTGTATCGCCGCCGTGTGGCGGCATTCGTTGTGCACTCGGGACGTTGAGGGAGCTCGCTCGCCTTTCTCCCACAGCCGACCGGGGAAATGTGCACAGCGCGACGCATCGCAAAACAAAAACGGCGCCTCTCCGCATGGAGAAGCGCCGTCAGTGTGAGGGAGATCAGGCCCGCGCGATTAGAGATTGGGGTTGATCTTGTTCCATTCTGCCACGGGGGCACGATGTTGAGCGTAACAAGTTCGTCACGCATCTTGCAAAGGTGAGCATAGCTGGCGTCGAGCTGCCACTTCCTCGGCGGTTCCGGTGGGCACCTTGTAGGAGCAACCGTTTTGGTCGAGGGTAGTGTCCATTGCCATCATGATGTTCTGGTACTTCTCGTTCTTCACGTACGTACCTGCGGGGTAAGCGAAGGGAGCACCGCCCATCACCGAGCGAATCATCTCAACCGAGAGGTAAGAGGGGCTCTGGAACGAGCTGCGGCCGCGGAGCTTGATGATGGCAGCGCCACCCTGCGTCACGTCCTTGCGCATTTGTGCCCATTCCTCTTCAGAGAATTCAGCCGTGCCGATGATGTCGGAGAGCTTGCGGCCTGCAATTTCCACAGCGCTGCCGAATACGGCCATCTGTTCGCCGTGTCCGCCGTAAGTGGCGCAGCCTTTCACCTCGTTCTGCATCACGCCGAACTTTTTGGCCAGGGCGCTTTGCAAGCGGGTGGAGTCGAGTGCGGCAAGCGTCGTCACCTGTCCGGGCTTCAAACCGGAGTAGAGGAGCGTAACGAGGCCGGTGAGGTCGGCGGGGTTGAAGATAATCACCACGTGCTTCACGTCGGGGCAGTATTGCTTGATGTTCTTACCGAGTTCTTCGGCGATCTTGCAGTTGCCGGCGAGGAGATCTTCGCGCGTCATGCCTTCCTTGCGGGGAGCACCGCCGGAGGAGATGATGTATTTGGCGTCTTTGAAGGCCTCGGCCACGTCGGTGGTTGCCGTGATCTTCGCGTCGTTGAAGCCGCACTGGCGCATTTCTTCTGCCACACCTTCGGGCGAGAAAACGTCGTAGAGGCAAATGTTGGAAGTGAGGCCCATCATCAGGGCGCTTTGCACCATGTTGGAGCCGATCATGCCGGCGGCACCGACGATTACGAGTTTGTCGTTAGTCAAAAAAGCCATTTTCTTTGGGTTTTATGTGAGTGAAATGAGTTGTCATTCTGCAGGTGTGTCGCGCGCCACCGCGGGGCTGTCGGTCGGTGCGGACTGTGCGCACGACCCTTGCGGACACAGAGCAAAGGTACTCATTCTCTTTTTAATTCACCACAAGCCGTTGCCCTTTTTCGCCGTGTCTCACAAAAACCGGGGACTTTTTCATCATTTCTCTCCTCGGGCTTTGCATGTGTCCACACAAATGCGTAATTTTGCGGCATAAGTCCGGTTTTATGCCGACAAAACTTTACACTAAACAATTATTTTCCCCTCATGAACGCCAACGAACTGCTCGAAACGCTCAAAGCACGTTTCCCCAACGAGCCGAGTACCACCAAGCTGTGGAAGAAGTGCTCTCCACCATCGAAGAAGAGTACAACAAGCACCCCGAGTTCGACAAAGTCAACCTCATGGAGCGCCTGTGCATCCCCGAGCGCATCTACACCTTCCGCGTCACGTGGACCGACGACCGCGGCAACGTGCGCACCAACATGGGCTATCGTGTGCAACACAACAACGCCATCGGCCCCTACAAGGGAGGCATTCGTTTCCACAGCTCGGTGAATCTCGGCATTCTCAAGTTCTTGGCCTTCGAACAAACGTTCAAAAATGCGCTGACCACCCTCCCCATGGGTGGAGCCAAAAGGCGGATCGGATTTTTCGCCCCGCGGCAAGAGCGCGGCCGAGGTGATGCGTTTCTGCCAAGCCTTCATGCTCGAGCTGCACCGCAACATCGGTGAGAATTGCGACGTGCCCGCCGGCGATATCGGCGTGGGCGGTCGCGAAGTGGGCTACATGTTCGGCGCATATAAGAAGTACACGCGCGAATTCGCCGGTGTGCTCACCGGCAAGGGCCTCGAATTCGGCGGAAGTCTCATCCGTCCCGAAGCCACCGGCTATGGTAATGTCTATTTCTTGATGGAAATGCTCCGCACCCGCGGCACAGACCTCAAAGGCAAGACGGTGCTCATCTCCGGTGCGGGCAATGTGGCGCAATACACGGCCGAGAAGGTGCTCGAATTGGGCGGTAAGGTGCTCACCATGTCCGACAGCGATGGATTTGTGTACGATCCCGACGGCATCGATCGCGAGAAGCTCGACTACATCATGGAGCTGAAAAACCTTTACCGCGGCCGCATGCGTGAGTATGTCGAGGAATATCCCACGGCGCAGTACTTCGAAGGACAAAAACCTTGGGGCATCAAGGCCGACATTGCCCTGCCTTCGGCCACGCAAAACGAGTTGAACGGCGAGCACGCCCGCACCTTGTTGGCCAACGGCGTGATGGCCGTGAGCGAAGGGGCCAACATGCCCTGCACACCCGAGGCGGTGCACCTCTTCCAGGAGGCCCGCATCCTTTATGCCCCGGGCAAGGCGGCCAACGCCGGCGGTGTTTCGGTGTCGGGTCTCGAAATGAGTCAGAATTCCGCCCGCCTTTCGTGGACGGCCGAGGAAGTCGATGCGCGTTTGCACCAGATTATGGAGAGCATCCACGCCGCTTGTGTCCAATATGGCACGGAAGCCGACGGTTATGTCAACTATGTGCGCGGCGCCAACGTGGCCGGCTTCATGAAAGTGGCCAAGGCCATGATGGCTCAGGGCGTGATTTGAAACCGCAGCGGCTTTTGGCTGTTCGGCAAAGCTGCAGATTCGGAGAAATAACCTATTATCGAAATGGAAATCTCCGCTCTTTGACTACTGCATGTGGTCAGAGAGCGTTTTTTTTGAGTTCACAACGAAAAACTCCAGGAGTTACAGACATGTAGGACGGTATAGAGCCTCACGATGTCACCATCAAATGAGACTTACACAATATGCAGAGACCTTTTTAAAGGAGAGTGGAGAAATCTCCAAACCGATAATGTTAAAACCGAGAATAAATTTGTTTGTTGCTTTGAGATGCATTACATTTGCAGTGAACAAATACCAAGTTATATGAAACGCTTCTATCTATTTATGATTCCGCTGTTCTCTCTTGGAATGTTCTTCTCCGCTTGCTCTTCGCAGGTTGAAAAAGAAGAACTTTCACAGAATAACAGCAGAAAGTACTCATTCTCAGAACTAAGAGAAATTAGTCTCTTGCATTCAGGGGGACTGAATACAATTTTCTCTCAATTAGAGCCTCTAAAAACGCGAAGCGCAAATGCCAGCGTCACCGCAGACAGTACTCTTCGAAGCAAAATCGACAGCATGTCAATAAACTTCATAGAAGAACAAATGAAGTCGATGATTCCTCGGATGCGTTCTACTAGCAATCTTCAAAAAGGGGAAGTTGCAAATTGGCAGCTTAGCCCATCCGCAAATTCTATTTTCGAAACCTATTTCGATGCATTGAAAACTTCTTCGGATCGTGCTGAGATGGAACAATATATTCTATCTGTAACTCAATCCGATGATTTTCTCCTACTTGAAGAGAAAGAACAACAGCTCGTTGTATTCATGATGTATATTGGAATCGACTCTTATGAATATTGGTCAAATCCACAGAATTGGAATAAGTGGGCATCTCTAAGAGGAGATTCTACAAGTATCGTGCCTACGACAAGCACGCGAGGCATGGCCGGACCTGGGGCAAATGCATGGATGAGCGGAAATCAAATTAGAAATCCTAAATTCCAGCGAGTCCTCAGACATGATTGCATCGGATGCCTGATGTCGTTGACTCGAGGTTTCAACGCTTGGGGTTGGGCTGCTGGGGAAGTGCGGGTTCAGTAAAAGCAGGGCTCTAGAGTATTTATTATGTGGAAGTTCGCTTTCATGTTCGTGCGAAACGCCTTTGCTCTGGCAGGAGCTATTTTGATTTTTCTCGTTGCATTTGAATTGCCGAAAGGACAATCTCTGTCTCTACTGTACAGTGCTTTTCTATATGGAATAACAGTCGGTTTGGTAACGACCATCGTAGAAGCCTACCGAATGAGACGCAAATGAAAAAGCCCCTATCACGATAAAAACGTGGTAGGGGATTTTTCTGCACGTTGCAAAGCCAGTAAGGGTACAACAAAGAAGAAGAGAAAGGGATCAGCGCACGGCGATGCATTCCACCTCGACGCGCGCACCTTTCGGCAGTGTTTTCACCGCCATGGCCGAGCGAGCGGGGAACGGCGCCTTGAAGAACGACGCGTAAACCTCATTCATTTCGGCAAAATCGGCAATGTCGGCCAGAAACACGGTGGTTTTCACCACATGGTCGAGCGTTAAACCCGCTTCGGCCAGCACGTTGGTGAGATTGGTGAGCGAGCGGTGGGTCAATTCCTTGATGCCGCCGGGCACAAACTCGCCGGTAGCCGGATCAACGGGCAGTTGTCCGCTGACATAGACGGTGCCGTTCACTTCGATGGCTTGGGAATAGGGACCGATGGCTGCGGGAGCCTGTGCGGTCGAGAGGGCTTTTTTCATATAGTGAGGTGATTTTGAGATGAATGTTCCGAAGCGTATGCACAGCGTCGCGGGGCATGTCGCGATGGCCGGCAGGGCGGGGCAAAGTGAGCGGGCTTTTCGCTTGGTTGCCTCCGCGCGAAGCAGAACTTTCCTACCCGAAGAAGAGATAACAAATGGCGATGGCAGCCACAATGCCCGCGAGGTCGGCCAGCAAACCCGCGGCCACGGCGTGACGCGTGTGGCGAACGCCCACACTGCCGAAGTAAACGGCGAGAATATAGAAGGTGGTGTCGGTGCTGCCTTGGAATATGCACGACAAGCGCCCCACAAACGAATCGGCGCCGTGGGTGGTCATCGCATCGACCATCATTCCGCGCGCGCCGGAGCCCGAAAGGGGTTTCATCAAGGCGGTGGGCAGCGCGCCCACCCATTGGGCGTCGAAACCGCAGCGCTGCACCGCCCACGACACCCCGTCGATGAGCGCGTCCATCGCACCACTGGCTCGAAACACCCCAATCGCCACGAGCATCGCCACGAGATAGGGGATGATACGCACGGCCGTTTCGAATCCCGACTTGGCTCCTTCCACAAATGCGTCGTAGACATTGATTTTTTTGCGCACGCCCGCCACGATGAAGGCCACGATGAGGCTAAACAACAGGACATTGGCACTCGTTGTGCCCACGCGGTTCATCATCGTTGCATCGAGCGAGGCGAAACCCCAGATGATGCCGGCCACTGCCAGGGAGGCGCCGCCGAGTGTGAGGAGCAGCGTGCGATTGAAGAGGTTGATGCGCTGAAAAAGCGCGGTGACGATCACGCCGGCCAGGGTCGAAAAGAAGGTGGCCAGAAGGATCGGGATGAAAACGTCCGTGGGATTGGCTGCACCTTGCTGTGCGCGATAGACCATAATGGAGACCGGGATGAGCGTGAGCCCACTTGTGTTGAGCACCAGGAACATAATCATGGCATTGCTCGCGCGATCTTTTTGCGGATTGAGTTCTTGCAGTCCTTCCATGGCCTTGAGTCCGAGCGGAGTGGCGGCATTGTCGAGTCCAAGCATGTTGGCGGAGATATTCATAAAGATGTTTCCCACACAGGATGGCCTTCCGGCACTTCGGGAAAGAGGCGTTTGAAGAGCGGCCCGAGCAGTCGTGCCACAAATTGGATCACTCCGCCGCGTTCACCGATCTTCATCACCCCCATCCAGAGGAAAGTACCCGGTGAGGCCGATCGAAATCTCAAAAGCCGTCTTGGCCGTTTCGAAAGTGGAGTTCATGATGGAGGGAAACACGTCGAAGTCGCCGAGAAATAGCAGGCGGAAGGCGGCAATCACGAAAGCGATGAGGAAAAAGGCGATCCAAATATAATTGAGTACCACGGGGAGAATAAAAGTTTGGAGAAAAGAATCTGAAAATCGGGAGGGAAGGGCAGCCCAAAAGGCGAAGAAACGGCTGCCCGAAGGGTATTGTCGTCAGGAGGTGGGCGAGATGAGTCAATCGGCAGGTGAGGTGTCGGTTGCGGCGTTGGTGCCGGCAGAGAAATCCGCCCGGTGTCGAACACCACGCGCCCTTCGTCGACCAGCCGCTGCAAGAGTTGGCCCGCCGGTTCGGCATCGCATTGTGCCACGTGCCATTCGCTCACCGTGTGCGGCGGCCGTCGGCCAGCAGAGCGAAGAGATCAGCTTCGAGTTGCGCAGCGTCGGCGTTCGGTGGCGCGCCGGGGCAGCACACATCGCAGCGTCCGCAATCGTGCGCCGCAGGATCGTCGAAATATTCGAGCAACAGGCGGCTGTGGCAGGTGTCTCTGTCGGTGCAATAGCGCACCACGCCCTCGATGCGCCGTGTGTATTGTTCGAGTCGCGTCTCGTAGGCTTCGGCGCCCAGGGCCAATCGCTCGCCGACGGTGCGGCGCGTGAGATAACGCACCGTGGCCACGCTTTTGCGCGGGATGTAGTGAAGCAAACGTGCGCGGTTCAAGGCCGTAAGTCGTTCGTAGAGTGCCTCTTCACTCAGTCCGCAGGCGCTTGCCAGGCTGCTTTCTTCGATAAACACGTAGTCGGCAAACAAACCGGTGTACAATCGGAAAAGCGCCGTGAGCACTTTGTCGCCATCGGCCACACGATTGTGCACATGATAGAGATCTTCGCGCCGAACAATCATCATCAAGCGCGAACGTGTCTCGTGTTTGTCGGCATAAAGGAGGTAGCCCGCGCGTTCGAGAATGGTGAATGCACTGACCACCGTGAGGGGAAGTGGTGAAAGCGGCGACAAAACTCATTGAGGTCGAATTCGTAGGTCTGTTCCTCGCCTTCGCCCTCGGCCACTTGGAGATAGTAGGCCACGTCGTCATAGATTTCGCGGATTTTCTCCTTGGGCGGAAAGGTTTGTGCGATGCGTTGCGAGAGCAGGCGGACATCGCGAGGATGCGTGAGGAGCACCGCTTCGGCCGGCGCGCCGTCGCGGCGGCACGTCCCGCCTCTTGGAAATAGGCTTCCAAGGAATCGGGCGGATCAAGGTGTACCACCAGTCGCACATCGGGTTTGTCGATGCCCATGCCGAAGGCATTGGTGGCCACCATCACGCGGGTGCGGTCTTGTTGCCAAGCTTCTTGTCGCGCACTCTTATCGGCGGTGGGCAACCCCGCGTGGTAGTAGAGCGCCGGGATGCCTGCGGCCTGCAAAGCCAGGGCCGTGTCGCGCGTTCCGCCGCGTGAGCGCGTATAGACGATGGCCGAACCCTCGCTCCTGCGGAGCAGTGCCATGAGATCGCCCATTTTGTCTTCGGATTGGCGCACGAGATAGGTGAGATTGGGGCGCTCGAAGCTCATGCGGTAGACCCGCGGCGCACGGAAGTCGAGTTGTCGTTGAATGTCGTCGACCACGGTGCGCGTGGCCGTGGCGGTGAGCGCCAGAATGGGTACTTCGGGCAGCAAGGCGCGGATTTCGCGCACCCGAAGGTAGGAGGGGCGGAAGTCATAGCCCCACTGTGAGATGCAATGTGCCTCGTCTACCGCGATAAAACTCACCTTCATGTAGGCCAACTTGAAGCGAAAGAGCTCCGTGTGGATGCGTTCGGGCGAAAGATAGAGGAATTTGTACTCACCGAGGATGACATTGTCGAGCTCACGGTTGATTTCTTCGCGGGTGAGTCCCGAGTGGATGGCCGTGGCCTGGATGTGTCGGCGCCGCAGGTTCTCGACTTGGTCTTTCATCAGGGCGATGAGCGGCGTGATGACCAGACAAGTGCCCTCCATCATGAGGGCCGGCACCTGGAAGGTGATGCTTTTTCCTCCGCCGGTGGGCATCAGCCCGAGTGTGTCGTGGCCGGCAAGCAGACTGTCGATGATTTCACGCTGAATGCCGCGAAAGTCGTCGTAGCCCCATCCGACTTTCAGCACGGCGCGTGGATCGTTGCGGTCAAAGGCCGCCTGTGTCGGAGTTTGCACCGCAGGCAACCCCACGGGGTCGGGCGCAAAATCGGTAGGCGGTGGGAGTGGTTCGCCCCAGAGGGCTTGCAGCTCGCGGTCGACGGCATCGAGTTCGGCGTCGGTGGGCGCAAGGGGATCGAAGGAGCTACTCACAGGGTCGGATGTCTTCGATTTGTAATTGCACTTCGCCGCGTTTGTGTGTATTTTCCTCCACGGCATAGCAAATGTCGAACGCGCGGCGCGTTTTGATGTAGCGCGCCTGCGAACTCTGGCCGAAAGCGATGCCGTTCATTACGGCGTTCGACTTGTTGTCGACCAGTTCGAGGCGGATGTGTTCCTGTCCGCGACCCACCACTTTGGAGGTGCCGTAGTCATAGACGCGGTGGGTGCAAAAGAGGGGGCGTTCGTTGCCGGGGCCGAAGGGAGCAAATTTGCGCAACTGTTTGTAGAAATCGAAATTCACCTCGTTGAAATCGAGCACGGCGGTGATGTCGAGTGTGGGTTGCGTCTGTTCGTCGAGGATATGTTCGGCCACGTACGCCTCGAAGCGTTGTGAAAATTCGGGTACCTTGTCGACGCGCAGGGTGAGCCCCGCGGCGTAGGTGTGTCCGCCGAAATTTTCGAGCAGATCGGCGCAGCTTTGCACCGCTTTGTAGACGTCGAAACCGGTGACGGAGCGGGCAGAACCGGTGGCCATGTCGCCCGATCGGGTCAAGACCACGGCGGGGCGGTAGTATTGTTCGGTGACGCGCGAGGCCACGATGCCGATGATGCCCTTGTGCCACTGCTCGTTGTAGATCACAATGCCGCGACGCTCTTCGAGTCCCTTCATGGCACTGACCTGTTCGGTGGCTTGTTCGGTCATTTTCCGGTCGAGATCCTTGCGTGCTTCATTGTAGAGATTGATGTGCGACGCCTGTTCGAGTGCCGTGGAGTAGTCGGTTTCGACGAGGAGCTGTACGGCCTCTTTGCCGTTTTGCATGCGTCCGGAGGCGTTGATGCGGGGGCCGATTTTTGAAAATGATGTCGTTCATCGTCGGTTCCCCGGTCGGCCAGACCGCAAACTTCCACGATGGCCTGGAGTCCGATGGAGGGGTTGGAATTGAGTCTCCGCAGACCGTGGTAAGCCAAGATGCGGTTTTCGCCCATGACGGGCACGATGTCGGCGGCGATGGCCACGACACAAAGGTCGAGCAACTCGTGGAGACGGTTGAACTCGATGCCGTTGTCGGCGGCAAAGGCCTGCATGAATTTGAATCCCACGCCACAACCTGACAGATGCGTGTAGGGATAGTGATTGTCGCGGCGCTTGGGGTTGAGAACAGCCACGGCCGGGGGTAGCATTTCGTCGGGCACGTGGTGGTCGCAGATGATGAAATCGATGCCGCGCTCCTTGGCGTAGGCAATTTCGTCGACCGCTTTGATGCCGCAGTCCAAGACGATGATAAGCCGCACCCGGTTTCGGCGGCATAGTCGATGCCGCGCTTCGACACCCCGTAACCCTCATCGTAGCGGTCGGGGATGTAGTAGTCGATGTTGTTGTAGTAGTGACTGATGAACCGGTAGACCAGGGCCACAGAAGTGACGCCGTCGACGTCATAGTCGCCGTGAGACCATGATGCGCTCCTTGCGAAGGATGGCCTTGTTGAGGCGTTCGACAGCGATTTGCATGTCGTTCATGAGGAAAGGGTCGTGCAAATCGGTGAGTTGCGGCCGGAAGAATCGGCGTGCTTCGGCAGCGGTGTAGATGCAACGCTCGCGAAGCATGCGTCCGAAGACCGGATGCATGCCTAATTCTTCGGCCAGTCGTCGGCCTTCGGCTTTTCGCCCGCAGGAGCGGGGACGTAGTTCCACTGGTAAATCATGATGTCGGGAGGGGCTTGGTGCGTTGTGGCGATCGGAGTCGTGCGCACGATTTTTTTGGTGCGGTGCCGTTTTTCGGTTTTGCCCCTGCCGCGAAGCCATCAAGCGGCGGTGGCGGTGCGTAGTGGGCTGGGGGCGAGGCCCCGAAGGGAGGAGCGGACACGTGGGTGCGGGGCACTCATCGAATGGCACGAAACAGATCGATAGGCTAAGATACGCATTATTTTTTTCGGGCGGCGATTTCTCGACTGTTGATTTTTGCCAAAAATGCAGAGAAAAAGGGGGATGTGTGCGAAAATATGGAGACTTTCGAACGAAAGCCGGGACTTTTTCGGCGAAAGTGGGGCGGTTTTTCGCGCCGAGGTGGCACGGTGTGCCGATGGCCTTCGGGCGGTGAAAAGAAAAGCAGGAGGGGAAACAGAAAAACGGGAACCGTCTCAGGCGAATGAGACGATTCCCGAAGGAAAGCTAGGGAGGACGATCGACCGAATAGTGCGTCGGTCGAAAATCAGGCAAGGAACAATCAGGCGAGCAGTGCCTTGACTTTCTCGCTGATGGCGCGCCCGTCGGCACGGCCTGCGAGGCGCTTGGAGGCCACGCCCATGACTTTACCCATTTCTTTGGGCGAAGTGGCGCCGACTTCGGCGATGATCTCGCGCAGTGCGGTGGTGAGTTCCTCGTCGGTGAGGGCTTTGGGCAGATAGGTCTCGATGACGGCCACTTCGGCCAGTTCGCTCTCGGCGAGGTCGGGACGATTCTGCTCGGTGTAGAGGGCGGCGGTGTCACGGCCTTGCTTTGCGAGCTTGGCCAGGATCTTAATGGCGGCCTCGTCGGTGAGTTCGCCATTGCTGCCGGGAGCGGTCTTCGCCTCGATGAAGTATTTCTTGACGTTGCGGAGGGCTTGGGTGCGCACTTTGTCGTGCGCTTTCATGGCCGACATGATGTCGGTGCTGATTTGATCGAAAAGCATAGTGAGGCTGTAGATGAATTTCGCGCAGCAGGGGGAGCACTGCTTCCTACTTGGGAGCGCGCCGCACCGCTTCTGTGCGAGGGGATGGATTAGTGCGCGTCGGTGGGTTCGCCGTGCGTGGTCTCTTCGGCCGCGCCGGCGCTTGTGCCCGCGTCTACGCTGTTACTGTTCTGACGTATGCGGCGCAAATCGGTGTCTGTGCGGCGCACGGTAGGCACGGCTTCGATGTCGGCGATGAGCACCTCGTTGTCGAGGTCTTCGGGTTTGAGGACATAGAAGCGGGTGTAGCGCGTGCGTTCGCCCTTTTTCGCGCCCGTAGTAGTTGCTGATGCGCTCGTTCTCGGCGTTGATGCGCTCGGTTTCCTCTTCGGTGAGGGGTGATTGTCGTCTTCGGTGAGGTGTGCGGTGACATTGCGGAAGCCGGAGGCGAGGACAATGACGCGCACTTGATCGTCGGTGAGGGAAGGATCGGTGGCCAGTCCGTATTTGAAATCGACATTGGCGTTGATGTCTTTCATGAACTTGTCGATGTGATCCATTTCATCGATCTTGAGCGTGTGTTCCGGGTCTTCGGGGCTGAAGACGGCGAGGCGAAGCGACTTGGAATCTTGGATGTCGCGATCATTGAGCAGGGAGATTCGAGTGCTGCATCGATGGCTTTGCGCAATCGGTCCTCGCCGGTGGCCACGCCGGTGGACATGACGGCCACGCCTCCTGCGCGCAAACAGGTGTCGACGTCGCTGAAGTCGAGGTTCACACTGCCGCTTCCGCCCATGTTGATGATTTCGACGATGGAACGCACGGCGTCGGTGAGGGTGTCATCGGCTTTTTTGAAGGCATCTCTGACGGAGAGATCGCGGTAGATGTCGAAGAGGCGTTGGTTGTTGACGATGAGCAGGGCATCGACTTCCTTGCTGATGCGCTCTACACCGTCGAGTGCTTTGTTGACTTGGAGCTTTTGCTCAAAGAGGAAGGGGATGGTGACGATGCCGACGGTGAGAATGCCCTCGGCCATGGCCTCTCGTGCGATGACGGGGCGGCACCAGTGCGGTGCCGCCGCCCATGCCGGCGGTGATGAACACCATGTTGAGGTCGTCTTCGAGGGCTTCGCGGATGGCCTCGACGTTTTCTTCGGCCAACTCCCGTCCGCGCTCTGGACGTCCGCCGGCGCCGAGTCCCGGGCCGAGTTGCACGTGCTCGGGCACGAGCGAGGCTGCCAGCGCCTTGGCGTCGGTATTGCAAACGAGGAAGCGAACACCTTCGACGTTCTCGCGATACATGTTGCTGACGGCGTTGCCGCCGCCGCCGCCGACACCGATGACTTTGATGACGGCTACGGGAGCCTCGGGCTTTTTCGGAGGGAGTGAGCTCAACGATGGGCCTCGAAGTGTTTCTTTTTCGTTGGGTTGGGAGGCGTTATCAGACATGGTGTTGGGTTTTGTTCCGAATCGGAGGTGGATATTGGGGGTGGGGTGAGTGACTGGCGCACAATCTGTGCGTGTAGCTCGGTGGTACGGCGACCGGTGGGGGAAGCTTCGACCATGCGAATAACTTCCGGGTTGTCGAGGTCGTCGGGCTGGAAGATGTAGACGGCGTGTTGCAGGCGGGGCAGGGGGAGCTTTCGTTGAGACCGTAGAACTCTGCGCGTCGACGTTCGCGGAGTTCTTCTTCTCTGGCGCGTTGTTGTTCGCGAGCGTCGGCTGCGGCGTCGAGATGTGTGCGCATACCGCTGATGTTTTTCGAGCGCGAAACCGCCGGCAAAGAGGGAGATGCAAACGTACTCACCGAGCGTGTCGTCGATAGCGAGCCCCGGAAGTAATTGATCTCGTTGAAAGACGAGTTGAAGAACGAGTCGAAGAAGCGGTCCAATTCTGTATACTCGTCCAAGGTGAGCATGTTCTCGTCGTCACCGTCGTCACCTTGGCTGCCGCATTGTATGTGGACGAGCACACTTTTGGCTTGATTGATATCGTAGTCAGCGACGAGCGGGGAGCGGAGCGCATCCTCGATGGCGCGGGTGACGCGTCCGGGGCCGCGCGCGTAGCCTACTGAGTGGAAACTCACCCCGCCGTGGCTGAGAAAATCGCAGAGTATGCGGAAATCCACCGGGATGATGAAGTTCTCGTGGTTGTTCAGCGAAGAAAGCGAGGCGACGGGCTCGGCTTGTGCGAGATCGGATTTCGAAAAACGCGGTGAGGAGGGTGAGTTCGGGGTGGCTCAACAGGAGTTTCTCGTTGTTGATCACCAAAAGACTGTCCACCTCATTGGCCAGGACCTGGATTCCGTCGAGCGCCCGGTCTATGGGCTCGTTGCCCTCAAAGAGAAATGGCGTGGTCACCACGGCAACTGTGATAATGCCCAAACTGTGTGCGATTCGCGCGATGACCGGTGTGCAACCGGTGCCCACTCCGCCACCGAGACCGGCGAGCAGGAACAAGATTTTCGTGTCGCCGGCGAGTGCTCTGATGATTTTGTCGGTGGAGGCAACGGCTTCGTCTCTCGCCAACGAGGGGTTATTGCCGGTGCCGATGCCTGAATTGCCCAATTGTAGGCGTACCGGTATGGAGGTTTCGGCGAGCAGCGCGACATCGGTATCGCAGGCGATGTAGTCGACGTGGGTGTATCCCTTTTCGATGAGTACCTGTGCAGCTTTGATTCCGCCTTGTCCGATGGCCATAACTTTGATTTCCGACGGCGGCCTGAGGGTTGCCGAGATCGACAATGAGTTCCGGCCGATCGGATACCACGACATCGGGCAGCGGCATTGGCTGTGCGTCGAGATCAATGAGGATTTTGCGTTCGCGCTTGGGTGAAGGCATGACGGACGTGGGGGAGAATGGGATGAAGAATCTGTCGAGGGAGCGGCGGGACGGAGGAGGTTAGAGGGGTGAGTGGGGAAAGTGAGCTCACAATTCCCCGAAGGGACTTCGAGCAAGGGAAAGCGGAGACAGACCGGAAGGACCCGTCGGGACATGGGGCTTATTCGTCGTCGGTGACGATGTTGTTGAAGAAACTCTTCAACGACGAGAAAAATTTGCTCTTCTTCTTTTCCTTTTTCTCCTCAGGTTCTTCTTCTACTTCCGGTTGCGGGACCGGTTGCAGGTGCCTCGGGTTGTTGCGGCTCCGGCTGTACAGCGGCGGGGGTGGGTTGTTGCGGAGTGGGTTCGGCGGGAGTGAGTTCCTCCACGAAGAGTTCCGGCTCGTCCTTCCCGCGCGGGCGCACACCGGCGTTGCAATTGACCTCGGCGTTGCGAATCACGGAGAGCACTACATTATATATTGCGTTCTCGTTGAAGAGAGATTCGTGTGAGCGCACGTTGAGTGCCGAAGGCAAGCGGTCGAAGTGTATGTTCCAGTTGGGGAAGTATTGGGCAAAGGCGGCGTTGAGGTGGGGCAACTGTGCCGCTCCGCCGGTGATGTACAGCCCGTTGACCAGCGTGTCGCTGTCGTATCCCGCATATTCGATCTGTGCTTTGACGTTTTGCACGATCTCAGCGGTTCGCGCTTCGATGATATCATACAATTCGGTGAGGGGGCGTGCCCGTCCACCGTCGCGAAGGTGAATCACTTCGCCGTTGTCTTCCATGCGTGTCGACTCCGGATAGCCGTAAGTGCGCTTGAACTCTTCGGCTTCGCTCTCTTCGCACTGAAGATGCTCGCGATGTCGCGCGTGATGTTCTGACCACCGAGAGGCAGCACGGCGAAGTGGCGCAGCAATTTGCCGCGATAGACGGCAACGGTGGTGGTTTCGCTCCCCATCTCGACGAAGGCACAACCGGTGCTGCGTTCCTTTTCGTCGGTCATCACGTTGGCCAAGCGGTCGGCAGCCATGGTGTGGCGCACAATGGGGAGACCGGCCTTGCGGAAACAGGATTCAATGGCTTCAATGGCGCTGGCATTGCACACGATGTTCAAGAATTGTGCACGGATGCGGTCGGTCATTACTCCCACAGGTTCGATGGTGGAGAAGGCGCCCATGGTGTATTCCTGCGGAAGGGTGTCGATGAGAATCTGGTCGTGGCTGATTTTGTCGCGGTTGTCGGCTTTGAGCGACTCGATGAGCTCCTGCTGTACCGTGATGCGCTGGGGGAAGGTGCGTTCTTCAATGTGGGTAATGGAGCGCATGCCTTGGCAGTTGAGCGCCACATAGACTTGTTTGATGTCGCAGTTGATCTGATCTTCGAGGCGCTTGCGGATGTTTTTGAGGCATTGCGTCATTTTGTCGACGTTGTACACGCGACCTTTGCGAATGAAGTCGGCCGAGGACACCGCTACATAGGAGAGGACGTTGACAGCTCCTTCGCTGTCTACGCGTCCCACCATGCCGGTGACTTTGGTGGAGCCGATGGCGACGGCGGCATAAAAGGGACTATTGGTATCGATAAGCATGGTGAGGAGGGTCTTTGAAAGCGTTATTTAATACCGATCACCTGATTTTCGTAGGCGACGGAGATTTCTTTGTATTTGTGCCATCCCACTTTGGGCAGCACCTTTTCGTAGAACGCGCGGAGGTTGCGCAGTTTGCGTTGGAAATTCTCGGGGCGTCCCAGATGAATCAGGGGATTGCCGACGCGCATCACCAAATCGACGTTGCCATTGGGCAGGACATTGATTTGTTCGATCTGGTCATTCCAAAATTCGTCGTCGTGCATGAGGTCGCCGAGGGGGAGAAGGTATTTCCGCACATACTGTTCGTTGGCATTTCCGGTGATGATGGCCACATCGGCTTCGTAGCCCTTGGCCAACATGCGCACACCTTTGTTGTCTACATAGTAGTCTTCGCCCTTCTCGTTCATGATGCGCAGCAGCGGAAGACGTTGTGCCACGTGTATGCGCACGCAGTTGCCGGGCGTTTTCACGCAAAGCACTTCACTAATGTAGGGGTTTTTTTCTTAATCTGCCGCTCAGTGCCAGCAAATTGATGTCTTCCATGCGTTTGCCTACGGGGTAATCGCCGGTTTTGTGTAGCATTTTCTCGATGGCGCCGCGGGTGATGAGAGTGGCCTGGGCACTATCGGCAATCACGATGCTCACCGTGCGGCACGGCGTGTCGTCTTTTCTCCATAGAAACATAATGATGGAGAAAATCAGGTAGCCGATGGCGGAAAAGAGCAGGATGAGTTTGAAAAGCGTGCGCATGGCGGGTTCACAGGGAGAGGGAGATCGGGCGAAGGGCGGCGAGGCCGGAGAAAAGAGTATCGCAGGGTAGCCGTGAATTGTGCGAAATGCTGTATTGCAGTTCGTACAATAGTCAGACACCCCTTGCTCAGCAGCGACGTACTCAGGCCTCGATATGATATTTGGCCCGAAGAATGTCTGCGATTTGGGGGCAATAGGTGTCGGCATCGCCTGCGCCGAGCACAACGAGCACATCGAAGTCCTCTTGTTGGGCAATTTGGGGCAAATCTTGGAGGTGCGCCATGCGACGTTGCATGTCGGGGCGCAAACGGTCGAAGATCAGTTGCGATGTCACCCCGGCGATCGGTTGTTCGCGGGCCGGGTAAATGTCCAAAAGGATGACTTCGTCGAGCAACGAGAGTGCGTCGGCAAAATCTTGATAGAAATCGCGGGTACGAGTGTAGAGATGGGGTTGGAAAATCGCTGAAATCTTCCGTCCGTCGAAGACTTCGCGCAGAGATAAAATACTTTGTTTAATTTCGGCGGGGTGGTGCGCATAATCACTAAGGAAGACGCAACGATCAGTTTTGATCTTGAAATCAAAACGTCGGTCTACCCCGGCGTAAGTGCGCATGCCTTGCCGAATTTCATCGGGCGTGGCACCGGCAATCTGGGCCAATGCGCAGGCGGCAATACCATTGTCGATGTTAATGCTCACGGGAACGCCGAGTTCGATGTCGCTCACGTTGCCCAACGGCGAAACTAAATCGAAGACGATGCGGCCGCCGCCGATGCGAATGCGTTCGGCGTGGAAATCTCCTTCGGTACGTGCATAGTCGTAGCGCCGCACACCCGGTTGCAGGCGTTCGGTGAATCGCAGATCGCGGTGCACAATCAGTGCACCTCCGGGCTGAATGAGTGAGGTGTAGTGGGAGAAACTTTCGAGGTAGGCTTCTTCGGTTCCATAGATGTCCAGGTGATCTGCATCCGCTGAAGTGATCACCGTGGCATAGGGACGAAGATGATGGAAAGAGCGGTCGAACTCGTCGGCTTCGATAACGACATACTCACTTTTGGGAGCGAGGATGTAGTTCGTGCCGTAGTTCTTGGTAATCCCCCCCAAAAAGGCATTGCAGTCGACAACACTTTCGTGGAGCACGTGCGCCGTCATGGCCGAAGTCGAGGTCTTGCCGTGCGTGCCCGCCACACAAAGTCCTTTTTTGGTCTTGGTGAGTGTGCCGAGTACCTGTGCACGTTTGTGTATTTCGAAGCCACCTTGGCGAAACCATTGCAGCTCGCGATTGTCGTCCGGAATGGCAGGCGTGTAAACCACGAGCGTCGTTTTCGGATCGCGACAAAGCTGTGGAATTTGTTCTGGATCGTCTTCGAAATGGAGGACGATGCCTTCTTTGATGAGCGTGTCGGTCAGTGCCGATGGCGTGCGATCATAGCCGGCCACGTAGCAGCCGATCTGTTTGAAGTAGCGTTCGAGAGCGCTCATGCCGATGCCGCCGGCACCGAGGAAGAAAACGGAGGTATATTGCATTGCAATGAATAGCGAGGGAATGATTTTTATTTTCCGCGCGGCCCTTCTTCGGCCAGGCGGATCACTTCGTCTGCGATGCGCGCAGCAGCATCGGGATGTGCGAGTTGTTGCACATTGTGTGCCAGTTTACTCAGTAACGCATCGTCAGCAATCGTATTCAGCGCCAGAGGAATGAGTTCGTCGAAGGCTTCGCTGTCTTTTACGTAGAGCGCTGCTTCCTTGTCGACGAGTGCAAGTGCGTTGTGAGTTTGGTGATCTTCGGCCACATTGGGCGAAGGTACCAAAATAGCCCGGTTTGCCGAGCAGCGCCAATTCGCTGATGCTCGACGCTCCCGCACGGCTGATGACCAGATCTGCGGCGGTATAGGCCGCTCCCATGTCAGTTACGAAATCGGTTACGACGAGGTTGTCGGGCTGGCCTTCTGTTTTGAGACGCTCGGCAATGGCATCTTTATAATAGCCTCCCGTTTGCCAAAGAATCTGCACTTCGGGGTGTGCTTCGAGGTGGACCCGTTCGCTGAGCACGCTTTCGTTGAGCGTACGAGCACCGAGGCTTTCCGCCGATGACGAGAATCGTTTTGACGTCGGGGCGCAGTCCGAGTGATTTTTCTTGCTTCTTCCGGTGTGAGCTTGGTGTGGAGCAAGTTTTGTCGCACGGGATTACCGGTGAGCAAAAATGCGATCGGCGGGGAAGAAACGCTGCATGTTGTCGTAGGCTACGCAAATGCGACGTGCACGCTTCGCAAGCAGTTTGTTGGTGACGCCCGGCATAGGGAGTTTTTGTTCCTGGAGTAGGGTGGAATCCCCATTTTTCGCACACGTTGAGTGTCGGTCCGCTGGCATATCCGCCGACGCCGACAGCCACTTGGGGCTGAAATTCTTGAATGATGCGTCGAGCTTTTCGTTGTGAGCGCCACAAGCGGATCAGCACGGCGAAGTTGCGCCAGAGGCGTTTGCGGTCGAAACCGGCAACGGGCAGTCCTTCGATGCGGTAGCCTGCTGCCGCACGCGCTGCATTTCCATTCGTCCTTCGGCACCGACAAAAAGGATCTCGGCGTCGGGACGCTTGCTGCGCACTTCGTTGGCGATGGCGATGGCAGGGAAGATGTGTCCGCCTGTTCCGCCGCCGCTGATGATGACTCGGAGTGTCTTCATATCTACGTATGCTTTTAGTGTGAACAAAGACGTATTGGTCCAAGCCCACCGGCGATTATACGAGCAAAAATAATAATTTATTTTCGAGTCGTTGCCGTCTTCGCGGGGAAAACTTGCAAAAAATAGTCGGAAGAAGCCGCGCGGCTTCTCCCGACTATTGTGATGTGTTGCAAACTTCGTTCGCGCTGTTCGTGCGTTTTGCGAGAATCGTGTTTAGCGAACGATGAGCAGATAGTAGTTTTTCTTGCCTTTTTGAGCCAGGAGATATTTCCCGTCGAGGAGATCATCGGCTGTGATCTCTTGGTCAAAGGCTTCCAGCTTTTTCCTTGTTGAGGCTCACGCCGCCACCCTGTGTGAGTTTGCGCATTTCACCCTTCGAAGCGAAGCATTTAGTGGTCTCTGCCAGCAGGTCGACGGCTTTGGCCCCGACCACTTGTTCGCGATTCACCTCAAACTTCTGCACGCCGTCGAAAACAGCGAGAAGAGTCTCTTCGTCGAGCTTGAGCAAACTTTCTTTGGTGGCCTTTCCGAAGAGGATGTTGGTGGCTTCGACCGCCATTTCGTAGTCTGCTTGTCCGTGCACGAGCACCGTGACTTCTTGCCCCAGACGTTTTTGCAGTATGCGGCGACCGGGATCCCTGTCGGTGCTCTTCGATCAGCGCCTCGATCTCGTCTTTAGGCAGATCGGTGAAGATCTTATCGTAGCGTTCGGCCTCTTCGTCGCCCACGTTGAGCCAGAATTGGTAGAATGCATAGGGAGACGTGCGATGGCGATCGAGCCAAACATTGCCCTGCTCCGTCTTGCCGAATTTCTTACCGTCGGCTTTGGTTATCAGCGGGCAAGTGAGGGCAAAAGCTTCGTTCTCACCGCCGAGTTTTCGACGGATCAGTTCCGAACCGGTCGTGATGTTTCCCCATTGGTCGCTACCGCCCATCTGCAAGCGGCAGCCTTTCGTTTCGTAGAGGTGCGGAAGTCGTAGCCCTGAAGCAGCTGGTAAGTGAATTCCGTGAACGACATGCCTTCGGCAAACTCGCCGTTGAGGCGTCGCTTCACGCTATCTTTGGCCATCATATAGTTGACGGTAATGCACTTACCGACCTCACGTGCGAAATCCAGGAAGGAAAAATCCTTCATCCAATCGTAATTGTTGACCAACTCGGCCGCATTGGGTGCGTCACTGTCGAAATCGAGGAAGCGAGCGAGCTGCTCCCTTGATGCAGGCCACATTGTGTCGCAGTGTTTCCTCGTCGAGCAGGTTGCGCTCGGCACTTTTTACCCGAGGGGTCGCCAATCATGCCGGTGGCTCCTCCCACAAGCGCCAGAGGTTTGTGTCCCGGATTGCTGCAAGTGGCGGAGCATCATCACGCCACAAAGGTGACCGATGTGCAGAGAGTCGGCAGTGGGGTCGATACCCACGTAGGCAGTGACCATGCCCTTGTCAAAGAGTTCTTCGGTGCCGGGCATCATTTGGTGGATCATGCCGCGCCATTTGAGTTCTTCTACGAAATTCATGCTATCGTGTTTGGATCTGCGTTCTTAATCAGTTGAATAGTTTGTGCAAAAGTACAACTTTTCGTTGTCAAGGCAAACAACGTGCCGAGGTTTTTCCCGTCCTGCCTTTCATCCGTTCTCGATTGCGATTCCTCAAGTCGATATTTCAAGCCGACGATCCGGGTTGGTAGAAAAACTAAAAAGGGAGAAGAACAATCTATCGCGAATAAAGGAAACTTGATTATGTAAATTCGTTTTGCTACCTTTGCAACCGTTGCCGATACCCTCCTTCTTCAACACGGTTCGCACAACATAAAAACTATATCATCACGTCAATGAAAAGACTCCTCATTCTTCTTTTGGGATGGTTCGCCCTCTTCACGTTCGCCTTTGGGCAACGTGTCGTAGGCCGTGTGGTCGATGCCACGACCGGCGAAGCCGTACCATTTGCCAATATCTTTTATAGAGGCACACAGGTCGCCACGCAAAGTGACGCCTCAGGACGCTTCGACCTTCCCTTCCGCCAAGGACAACTTCTCGTTTCGTCCGTGGGCTATGTTTCGCGCGCTGTGCATCCCACGACCGGCGGAGACAGCCTGATCATTGTGCTCAAATCGGCCAATCTCGGATTTGGCGAGGCCACAGTGAAGGCCAAACGCAACAAATATTCGCGCAAAAACAATCCCGCAGTGGAGTTCATGCGCAAAGTTATCGCCGCCAAGAAAAACAGCGACCTCACGCAGCATGACTACTACGCAGTGCAGCAATACACCAAGATGAATTTTGCACTGAGCAACGTCACGCCGCGTGTGTTGCAGGACGGACAGTTCAAGCGCATGCCTTTTTTGAAAGACCATGTAGAGATTTCGCCCGAAACCGGGAAACTCATCCTGCCCCTCACCGTCGATGAAACCGTGACGCAACAAATTTGGCGCAAGCAAGACAAGACCCGTAAGAACATCGTGATCGGTCAGCGCAGCGAAGGCATCAACGATCTGATCAACACGGGCGATGTGCTTAATGCGATGATGAAAGATGTGTTCACCGACGTGAACCTCTACGACAACAACATCCGTTTGCTCCAATATCAGTTCATCTCCCCGCTTTCCTCTACCGACGGCATCGCGTTCTACCGCTTTTTCCTCACCGATACCACCATGATCGACGGCGATCGCTGTATCGAAGTGCAGTTCACGCCCAACAATGCGCAGGACTTCGGCTTCTCCGGCGAACTCTATGTGCTGGCCGACAGCACCTATCGGGTGAAGCGCGTGAAAATGGGCGTGCCGATGAACACGGGCATCAACTTCGTACAGTCGATGAAGATCGATCAAACCTACGAAGAGCTGCCCTCGGGCGAACAGGTGCTCACGAAGGACAATATGTTGGTGCTCCTCAAGGCCGCCAAAGGTTTGCACGAGTTCCAAGTGAAGCGCAGCACAACCTATTCGGGCTTTGCTTTCGACTCCATTCCGGCCAGCGCGTTTAAGTTCGCCGGCACCACGCGCACGCTGGCCGACGCGCAGATGCAGGAGGACGATTTCTGGGCTGCACACCGGCCGGAACGACTCACCAACACCGAGAAGCGCATGGATTCGTTTGTGACGAGCCTGCAAAACCTCCCGGGAGCGAAACCCGTGATTTGGGTGGCCAAAGCCTTGATCGAGAACTTCGTGGAGACGTCGATCGACCCGAGTGTCCCCTCCAAGGTCGATTTGGGCCCGATGAACACCGTGATCACCACCAACGATGTGGACGGTCTGCGCCTGCGTCTCTCGGCACAAACCACCGCGCACCTCAATAAGCACCTTTTCGCCAAAGGTTATCTGGCCTATGGTTTCAAGGACCATCGTTGGAAGGGAATGGGCGAACTCACCTACTCCTTCCTGCCGAAAAAATACTTGCCCCGTGAGTATCCGGTGTCCAACTTGGTGCTCTCGTATCGCGATGACGTGATTGCTCCCTCAGACTTCCACCTGCCTACCGACAAAGACAACGTGTTCTTAGCGTGGAAATGGACCAACGTCGACCACATGATGTACAATCGGAACTTGAAACTCTACTTCGAACGCGAATGGGAGAACGGCTTCCGCGTCAAAGCCCAGATTCAGCACGACCGCAACGAACCCACCTCGGCCCTCTTCTATCAGCCGGTGGGAGCCACGGCCGCCTTGGGACTCGGCCGCCCGGCAACGTTCGAAGAGATGCAGGCCGCGGGACTAAATGCCGCAACCGTGAACGTGCCGTTCCTGAACACCAGCGACGTTTCGCTCCTGTTCGAGTATCAACCCGTGCCACCTTCATCAACACCAAGCAGCGCCGCATGCGCGCCAACCACAACGCGCCGATTTTTACGCTCAGCCACACCATGGGCGTGAAAGACCCTCTGGAGCGACTACACCTCACAACAACACCGAGTTGGGCATCTACAAGCGCTGGTGGGTCAAGTCGTGGGGTAAGCTCGAGACGCATGTGAAAGCCGGTGCCCAATGGAACCGCGTTCCCTTCCCCCTCCTGCTCATGCCGTGGGCCAACACCTCGTATGTCAAAGAAGATGCGATGTTCAACCTCGTCAAGAACATGGAATTCATGAACGACCGCTATGTCTCGGCCATGGTTTCGAGGGACTTGAATGGCAAGATCTTCAACCGCATTCCGCTCCTCAAGCGACTCAAATGGCGTGAATATCTCGGCGTGAATGCCTTGTGGGGCACGCTCACCGACAAGAACAACCCCTATCTGGCACAAAACGCAGCGGCGACCGATCTCTACTATTTCCCCTCGCGCTTCACCGCTGCGGGCTACGAGCAGCAGAGCCGCGTGATGGATCCGCACACGCCCTATGTGGAAGCCATTGTGGGTATCCACAACATTTTCAAGATCATCCACGTGCAGTATGTGCGCCGCCTGACCTATCTGAATTCCCCCGGATCGATCTATGGCGACACCCAGCGCTGGGGTATCCGCTTCATGTTCCGCGCCACGTTCTAAATGGCACCACGAAACCTCCCTTTCGGCAGCGTGCTTTGTGTCTGCAGAAGAACAACATGACGACTGTGAACACACAATGAGCGTACCATCTTCCCAACAGGGAATGTGGTACGCTCATTGCGTTTTTATCTTGTTTGTTTGGCCTGGTTAGGGAATGTGGTATCTATCTCTATTTTTTTCAGCGGAAGGCCTTAGCTACATTTGAGACAATACGATTGCAATTTCAGATAAGCAGATAAGATTGATGGGGTAATGGCTTTTGGATTCAAAGCAGCAGTTCTATGAATCGAGTTAGAAATCCTATCTTATCATCTTTCAAAGAGAGGTTGCACAGTAGGAAAAATAACAAGCTACAACCGAATATCAAGACAGCAGCGAATTTGTTTTACGCGTCTTTTCAGTGAAAATCTCAGACATTGCTGCTCTTTTTTCAGCAGAATGATCAACCAAACGATAGCAGTGATCACACCCGCAAGCTGAGAACGATGAGGGATGCTGCCAAGGATGAAGATGTTGCCGGCTTCGAATTGACCGCCTAGCGACGAAAGAGCTACTCCGCTGAGTAAGCCAAGTCCGCATGTGATCAACAATAGATCATTGCGTGCAATGCCGTAGTAAATTGAGACTTCTCTGCGTTTGAGGATGGAATTAGCAGTACCTGCAAAAATAAGAAGTGAAGGTAAAGCAGAGGTACATAACGCAAGATACGGCTCTTTTGATAAGTTGAGTGTGGCCAAGTCCAGCAGGAGACCGACGGCAGCAATACACAGATGTGCACTGTAAAGAGCACCATTACAAGGGGAGTTTTTGTTTCATAAAAAAGGAATCAATAAAGGTCGGAAAAATACTGCACAACTACAGAGGATTATCTGATACATGCAAGCAAAGTTAGTAAATAATCTGACAAAAGATATTTTTTTCGGCGTAAAAACTCGATGATTTCGCGAATTTGGATCAAATAACCATCTGTATGACACATGCGAAAAGAAAATCTATAAAGTCGTCTGCAAAACAAGCACTGCAACTAACAAACAATATGCCGCCTCTCAACCGAGAGGCGGCATACATTTCATAGATGAGAGCGGGCAGCAGCCCGTTGTTCACTTCGCTTGTTTCGTTCCTTTGGGGAGCATGATGATCGTGGCACAGTTGCCGTCGCGCAACAGTACCTTGTTGGCAAAACGTTGCACATCGGCACTTGTGAGCGATTTGATCGCTTCGAGATAACCGGTGCGGTTGTCCTTGTTCCACATGTTCTTCTGTTCGATGAGGCCCTGCCAGTAGCCGTTGTTGCGTTGTTGCTCTTCGTACTGTTTGATCTCGAAGCGCTTCACCTCTTCGAGTTCATCGGGGCGCACACCATTCTGGCCAGTTCATGCAAACCTTCCTTCATGAGCAGGAGCACCGAGTCACACTTTTCGGGGGTGAAAGGAGCATACACTTGCATCGAGTAAATATTGCGCACGCCGTAGTCGAGCGTAGCGTCGGCCCCCACGGAGTAGCTATACCGTGATCCTCGCGGATCGATTTGAGGTAGCGCTTGGTCAGCACCTGACCAAAGGCGTCGGCCGCCACAGCGTCCTTGAGGGTATAGGGTTGTTCGCCGTTCCAAACCTGGACGAGCATCGCCTGCGGCGTTTCGAGCTGACGTTCAAAGCGGTTGAAGAGCATGCCCTTACGCGGACGAATGCCGAGATCGGTATACGTCTCGCGCTTTTTCACAGCAGGCAGCGGAGCGATATACTGTTCGCAGAAGGTGCGAAGCGAGTCTTCGTTGAGCGCGCCGGTGAAGTAGAAATCGAAATCGCCGGCGGAAGCGAAACGTTCGCTGTAGAGGCGTTTGATCTCGTCGTAGCTCACCTTGTCGAGGTCCGAGATTTTGAGCGGTTCGATTCGCGGGTTGGGATCGTAGATCGTCGAGCGCACCGAGTCGCCGAGGCTTTTTGCGGATTTTTGTCGGCATTTTTCCAATTGCGTGCGCAGCGAAGCCATCACATTGTGGTAGGCATCGGGATCGTTCGCCGGTTTCTGGAAATAGAGGTACACGAGTTCGAAGAGCGTACGGAGATCTTTCGGCGTCGAGCTGCCCGACAGTCCTTCAGTGTGTTTTCCGAGGCTCGGTGCGAGCGACACCTGTTTGCCGGCCAGCTTCTTTTCCAATTCCGTCGCCGTGAAATTGCCCAGACCGGTCGAGCTCATCACCGTCTGCACGAGTTTTCCGTTGAGCACATCCTTGTCGGCAAACTTGTAGCTACCGCCCCAACTGTCGGCCGCCATGAGAATCTGCGCGTCGTTGAAGTCTGTTTTCTTGAAGAAGACACGTGCTCCGTTGGAGAGCGTCCACTGCGTGTAGCCGAAGGGCGCTTTGGTGGTTTTGACAATGCGACCGGCTTTCGGCAATGTGGGTACGAGCGGTTCGCTCTTCACATTGTCGACATAGGCTTCCACCTTCGCGTCGCGGCCCGCCTGCACAGCAGCTTTCATCTCGTCGACCGTGGGCACCTTCACGTCGGCCTTGTCAGGATACATGGCGAAGAAGACGAAATTGCTGTCGTTGGAGAAGTTCGTTTCACGCAGCGCATCGTCGACGACCTGCTTATTCACCTTCCCCGAAATGAGCTTGTAGTTGTTGTAGAGCGTGGCGATGTCGGCCGTTCCCGTTCCGTCGAGGAAGTCGCGCACACACCGTTCCACATAGTAACCGTTCTTTTGCTTGTCGCGGTTGTTGTAGAGCGTTTCGTAGGTGCTGAGGAAATTGTCGCGAGCGCGGAGCACTCGGTGCCGGTCACCCCGAAATCTTTGAGTCGCTTCACCTCTTTCATCACCGCCGTCACGGCTTCTGCGTCGCGCCCGGGTTTCGGCGTGATGTAGAGCGAGAAGGCATCTTTGGTCTTCGAGAGCAGATAGGTACCATAGTCCACTCCGGCACTGATGAACGGGCAATCTTGCTTTTGGCTCATCTCGTTCAAACGGCCATTGAGGGTCTGCCCCATCATGGAAATTATATAGGAGTGGATCAGACCGAAGAGCGTACCGCGATATTCTTGCGGCAGCACATCGGTTTTGAGCATGATCGAGATCGAGCTCGTGGTTTGTTCCTTGTCTTTGTCGATGACGTAGATGGCCTGTGCATTGTCGGGCACGGGATAGGTTTCGTATTTCGCTGCGTTGGCAGGCATGGGCACTGCGCCGAGAATCTGTTTCACCTTGGCCTCGACCTGTGCCGCATCAATGTCGCCCACGATCACCACGCCCTGCAAGTCGGGACGATACCACTTCTTGTAGTAGGCGCGGAGGAAATCGGGTTTGAAGTTGTCGACGATCGACATCAAACCGATGGGAAGACGATAGCCGTATTTGCTGCCGGGATAGAGTTCGGGCAAGCGACGCTCGAAGATGCGCATCATCGGGCTCGAACGCATACGCCATTCTTCGTGAATCACGCCGCGTTCTTTGTTGATTTCCTTCTCTTGGAGGAGCAGTCCGCCCGACCAGTCTGCCAGAATGAAGAGACAAGAATCGACGTTGTTGCCCGCCACGGGAACGTTGTCGATGTTGTAGACCGTTTCGTCGGTCGAGGTGTAGGCGTTCAGGTTCTCACCGAATTTCACGCCGATGCTTTCGCAATACTTGATGAGTTGGCCGTCGTTGGGGAAGTGCTTCGACCCGTTGAAAGCCATGTGTTCGAGAAAGTGAGCCAGACCGCGCTGGTCGTCGTTCTCCTGAATCGATCCCACCTTTTGGGCGATGTAGAAATTGACCTGTCCTTTCGGTTCGGCGTTGTGCCGAATGTAGTAGGTCAACCCATTGGGGAGTTTTTCCTGCCGAATGGCGTTGTCGGCGGGGAGCTTGGCGGGCTGCTGCGCGGCACTCGGGAGCAGCACCGTGGCAAAAAGTCCGATCAGCAAAAGTTTTACCTTCTTCATAATGTATGAGTGTAAATAGATGTCGTGACGAATGCCCCTTACCAGGGGCGCACGTACCGCAAAATTAGCATAAAACAACGAAGTCTGCAAAACTTCGTCGGCCAAATCTGCCTGCTGCCGTCGATTTCCCCGCCCTTCGCTGTGACTGCACGGGCACGGTGCTTTTGCCGTGAGGAGAAAACACGATGGGGCGATGGAGCCGCGAGCACAGCGAAAAGCGGCTCGCACAAGCCCAAGCGCTGAGACCCCGTCACGTACTCTATATAATAATGAGTGTCGTCGAGGTGGAGTGGGGGAGTCGACCGGGGGCGAGAAGGCGCGCGAAATCCGGTGCGCGGCATGTCTCGACAACATCATGTAAGAAAGAACGCAAATCATGTAACACTATTCGGGACAGAAGCATGTACCTTTGCACCATCAAAACGAACGGAGTCCCTTTCGGGCGCTCACTCACCTCCATCCACAGACACACAATGAAGCACTCTTCTCCTCTCCTCCTCTCTCTTCTCTTCGTCGCCGCCGTGTCGCCGTTGCACGCCCAAGTGGCCCAAACCGCCGCTCCCGCTGAGCAAGCCGACACCCTCTCCGACCAAGCGACGACAGCCCCCAAGCAGGTGGATTTGCGCTCCGCCACCGTGTCCGCCAAGCGCAAGGGCCTCTTCCACGCCCTCGGTCTCACGCAAAACAACGAGACCATCACCGGCCACGAACTCCTGCGCGCCGCCTGCTGCAACCTCGGCGAGAGTTTTGTCAACAACCCCTCGGTCGATGTCAACTACAGCGACGCCGCCACCGGCGCCCGACAGATCAAACTTCTCGGGCTGGCCGGAACCTACGTGCAGATGCTGGCCGAAAACGTCCCCACGATGCGCAACCTCGCCCAGCCCTTCGGCCTGAACTACGTGCCCGGCACGTGGATGGAGAGCATCCAGGTGAGCAAAGGCGCCTCGAGCGTGAAAAACGGCATGCGAGTCGCTCACCGGACAAATCAATGTGGAATACAAAAAGCCGCAGGTCAAATATCCCAACATCCTTTTGCTCAACGGCTATGCCGACGCCCACGGACGCATCGAGGGCAATGTGGAGAGCACACTGCTGCCGTCGGCGCGTTGGGGCACGACCGTGTTGGGCCACTACAGCCAAACGCTCCACACACACGACGAGAACCACGACGGACTGGCCGACCGCCCCAAGACCGAGCAGTTCAATCTCATGAATCGCTGGACCTACAACGGCGATCATCTCCTCTCGCAATTCTATCTGCGCGGACTGAAAGAAACGCGCGAGGGCGGACAAATCGTGCATCACGATGGGGCGATGAGCGACCCCTATCGGGTGACGATCGACACAAAACGGGTGGAAGCAACAAACAAAACGGCGTGGATGTTTCACGATGAGAACAACACCAACATCGCCCTCATCCTCTCCGGCTCGCGCCACTTGCAAAACGCCAACTATGACCACCGAATTTTCAACGCGCGACAAACCAATGCCTACGCTTCGTTGCTCTTCGAAACGCAGTGGCAGCGCACCCACACCCTTTCGGCCGGTTTGAGTCTGAACCACGATGACTTCGGTCGCACGGTGGGCGATCGGACCTTCGCGCCCGGCGTCGCCCTGCCCACTTCCGCTCGCGAAACCGTGGCCGGCGCCTATGCCCAATACACCTACACGCTCGGCAGCGCCCTGACCCTCAGGGGCGGCGTGCGCATCGACCACAGCAACCTCTACGGCACGTTTGTCACCCCCCGCGCCCACCTCAAATTCTCGCCCCGACGCAACTTCGTGGTTCGTCTCAATGCCGGCAAGGGCTACCGCACCGCTTGGGTGCCCGAGGAAATGAACTATCTGCTCACGGGAAGCCGCGCCCTCGACTTCAGCAGCGATCACCTGCGCGAAGAGGCGTGGAACTACGGGCTCAACATCGGCTACAAACTCCCTTGGGCGATCACGTCCTCGACCTGAGTGCCGACTATTACTACACCAACTTCGAAAAAGCAAGCCGTGGTGGACTTCGACGCCGATCCGCACCGCATCAGCATTCACCCGCTCCAAGGCGACAGCTATTCGCACGTGGTGCAACTGCAAGCCTCCTATCCGCTCTTCGAGGGCTTCAACCTCACGGCCGCCTATCGTTACACCAACGTGCGCACCGCTTTCGGTCGCCCCGACGGCAGCGTGAGCGTCATGGAAAAACCCTTGCAGAGTCGCTACAAGGCCCTCGTCACCGCCACCTACGCCACGCCGCTCGAGAAGTGGCAATTTGACGTCACCCTCCAGCTCAACGGCGGCGGACGCCTACCGCTCAACTACGTGCTGGCCGACGGCACCACGTCGTGGAACCCCGAATTCAAAGCCTACCCGCAACTCTCGGCACAGGTCACGCGCAATTTCCGCGGTTTCAGCGTCTATGTGGGCGGCGAAAACCTCACCGCTACAAGCAGCCCAATGCCGTGATCGATTTTGCCCATCCGCGCGGTTCGCAATTCGACCCCACCCTGGTCTACGGCCCGCTCGACGGCGCCATGTTCTACGCCGGCTTCCGCTACACCATCGCACGATAAACTCACTCATATACTTTCATTTTTCGTATTTCAAAAAACAGATCACACAATGAAAAAAGTTCTCTTTCTCTTCGTCTTCCTCTTCTCGGTACTCGGTGCCGCAGCCAAGAACCTCCAACAAGTTGTCTTCAAGGTGGAACAAATGACCTGCGTCAACTGCGAAGCCAAGGTGAAGCGCAACATCCCCTACGAAAAGGGTGTGAAGAACATGAAGACCGATGTGGAAAACCACACCGTGACCGTGACCTTCGATGCCGACGTGACCAATGTGCCCAATCTCCAAAAGGGCTTTGCCAAGTTCGGCTACAAGGCCGAGGTGCTCAAACCCGCTACTGCCGTCGACAAGAAGCAAAAATAAGCCGCGTTGCCGGCTTCCTCCACCCGCCCCTCCCGGTTCGCTCCGCGGAGGGGCGTTTTTCCTTCATGGGGGGACGTGCGCTGTCGTTGTTGCCCCTCTCTCGTGAGCGCACTTCGAATTTTCCCATAGTCGAGGAGTGACTTGCAATTCTATTCGTTTTCCAGGTGGTATATACGGATTCATGTATGGGGTTTTGCACCGGATGGTTCTGTGTAGCTTTACATTTGTCTATCGAATAGGTCGTGAGCGTGCTGTTTTGTCTTTGTTTTTCGCTTTCTTGCGGCCTTGATTTTCTGTTTTCGTGCAGTTTGCATACTCTGGATTGACAAAATGGGGACGATCGATGTTTTTCATCTGAGAATTTAGCTATTTTATTTTGTAGCTGTCTGCACAGGTTTCTATATTTGTACTCTCAAAACGACAACGCCGGTTGTAGTCAGTCGAATTGCAGTAATTGTCATGTCGATGTGCACGCAGATGGTGCCTTTGTCGTGCATAGCGCTGTGACCGCGTGTGTGGTGGCGCCGCCAAGCGGTCCGTCTTCAACCGCCTCGGCCACCTCCTTTTCAAAAGATCAATCCAAACAATAAGCTTCCCTATGATGAAAATGACTTTCTCTCTGGCTTGCTCCCTCGTGTTGGGAGGAGCCGCTGTGCTGAGTGTATCCTCGTGCGACAAGTACGATGACAAGCAGAGTGTGCGTGAAACGCCCGCCGCCAAACAGGTCGACGGACAATGGCAGACCCCCGAAGAGACCGATGCACTCCTGGCCGATGCCGGTGTGACGCGCGTGAACGAAGACTATTTCAAGGGCAAACTCCCCGCTGATCCCTCTTCTGTGATCGGCGGTTTCGTGTTGAATCCGAGCGGCCTCACCGTCGAGGCTTCCACCTCCGGCAAGGAGACGCGCCTGGCCTGCACCGTGACGGGTACCACCCTCTCTTTGGCCGACGTTACGCCTCAAGACAGCACGTTCTACGAGGTGAACGCACAATACGGCTGGAAGAAGGAAGTGAAATACAAGAATTTTGAATACCCGAAGAGCGCCATCGTGAGTGGCGCGAGCGGCTTGGCGGTGAACGGCGTCGACGCCTCGGGGCAGCTCCACGACCTCTCCGCCCAGACGATGCTCGTCACCACCACCCCCCGCACGCTCATCGAGTGGCACAAGGGAAGCAACCGCAAGCCGGTGGGTATCCATTTGGACTTCATCGACAGTGACTACTTCAAGTGGCTCGATGCCCGCTTCACCCTTGTGTTGCCCACCGAGACCGTGAACAAGTATGCGGCCGTGAAGATCACGCTCAAGAACAAAAAGAGCGCACCCGTCGAACAGGTTTGGAAGCGCGGATGATTTCCTTCCGTCGCCGAGCCGATTCTCCCCATTTCGCCACCCCCTTTCGGGTGGCGTTTTTCATGCGCCTACGCGTGCGCGCGTCAGGCACTTTTCGTTTTTTGCCTTCACCTCTTCACCCACCTGCGTCAACGCGTTGACCGTCAGTGCGTAAGGGGTGAAGGCTTTTGCGCTTTGCCCTTCACCCGGGCTGCACACGTCGGGAGCGGCGGTGAAGGACGAAAATGGGCGGTGTCTTCACCCCCAACGCCCGAGCTATCAGGCTGCTGAGGCCCCGTCGTGAAGGGTGAAGGCAGAAAACGAAAACCGACTGAGGCGCGCGGGTGTGCACACGCGAGATGTGCGTTCACCGCAACGCTGTGCGCGGTGACGGTCGGAAAGCGGGGGGCGGAGTGGGAAAAGAGGGGCGTTTTTCCCCGAAAGAGGGGAAGTGTTTTTGTGCGCTTTCTTGAGAGAAAGGTATGCTGTGGAGCATTGTTTTGGCGAAACTGACGCGGGCGCGCAAAAAATGAGAAGCTGTTCTTTAGATTTTAACGTTCGTTGAAAATGCTTCCGTGGATGGTTGCAATACATTGAGGATGAGGTGAAAACGTGAGACGCGTCGGGCGACACAAAAACGAAAGATGAAAGAAATTTTCCGCCGAGGTGTCACAATCCGGTTTTTCGATTGTATTGGTAAGGGAACGGCGACGCAAAAAATGAGTCGGCCGAGGACAGACCCAACGCCTTCGGTGCCGCTCGTTCGAGGCGGGGCGAAAGTCCCCGCTGTCGTCCGTTGAAGTTCCATGTTCTTATCTTTATCGGCTATGAAAAACTTTCTTCTTCGTTTCCTTCGTTTTCTCGTTCGGTGTCTTTTCGCCGTGTGCTTTCCCGGTATTGCCGCTCGCTGCCCGTCTGTTGTCCCGTCGCTCGGCGCTCCCCGTCGCCGTGAGCGGGACGATGACGCAGCGCAACCCACCCTCCACCTGCGTCTGCGGCAACTGCTGGAAGAGACGCACGAATTTCGCTATAATGTGCTGGCCGAGGTGCCCGAATTTCGCGAGCGCGATGGGCAAGGGCCCTTCCGCCGCATCACTCCCTTGGACTTCAACACGTTGTCCATTCGTGCCATCGATGCCGGCATCGGGGTTTGGCAGCGCGATGTGGTGCGGTTGTTGCACTCCTCGCTCCTCCCGTCGTTCCATCCGCTGACCGACTACATGAACCGCCTGCCCGATTGGGACGGCGTCGACCGGGTGCGCCCGCTGGGCGAGCGTGTATCGACCGAGGCCGCGTGGTTGTGCGGTTTCGCAGTTTGGCTGCGCGCTTTGGCCGCGCAGTGGATGGGACAACCCACCGCGACGGCCAATGACCTGGTGCCGCTGCTCGTGAGTCGGCGTCAGGGACTGCGCAAGAGCACGTTTTGTCGTCTGCTCATGCCGCCCGAGTTGGCCGATTACTACACCGACAAGTTCGACCTCGTGGGCTCGGCCGCACCCGAACCGCGTTTGGCCAAACTCGGGGCTGATCAACCTCGATGAGTTCGACCGCTACACGTTGCGTCAGCACGCCACGCTCAAGAATCTCCTGCAACTCAAGCATCTTTGTTTGCGTCGGGCCTATCGGCAGGAACTGTTGTCGTTGCCGCGCATGGCTTCGTTCATGGCGACGAGCAATGTGAAGGAGGTGCTGGTGGATCGCACGGGTTCGCGTCGGTTTGTGTGTGTGGAGGTGACGCACCCGATCGATTGCTCGCCCGTGGACCACGCGCAGCTTTTCGCGCAGTTGCGCAGCGAGGTGCTTTCCGGTGCGCCGTGCTATCTGGATCGGGCGTCGACGCGCTTTGCAGGAGCGCGCCAATGCCGCTTTTCGTGTGGCGTCTCCGCTTGCCGAATGTCTGTCTCGTTACTATCGTGTGCCGCGGACCGGTGAGGTGGGGAAGTGGCACACGGTGACAGCATTGTACGACCGCCTGCGTCGCCGTTGCCCCGCTGCCGTGCGCGGCGTGTCACTTCAAGCCTTTGGTCGGGAGGTGCGCAGTCTGCGTTTTCGAGTGTCGCACCGCCGCTGCGGCAATTCCTTGCGCGTGGTGGAGATGTAGCGGCGTTTTTGCAACATTCTCCGGAAAAACTGCGCAAAAAGAGAGTTGAAAGGGGAAAAACTGCGGCAAGAATATGAGTTTTTGTTTCTTGTAGTTGTGAAAAACTTACATTTCGATTTTTGTCGGTTGCTTGTTTCTGTTACCTTTGCGCCGTTTAATAATAATCTTATTGTATTTATGGTTCTAAAAAAGATGGGTCTGCTCTTCGTCTTGCCTGCATTGGTTTGTGCGTGCAGCAGCGATGAAGAGACGCTCCCTAAGGTAGCAGAAGCAGGTGAAAATGAGGTTTCTACCTTTCGTTTGAGCCCGCAAGAAGCAGCATCGGCTGTGAGTGATTTTTTGTCAGAGCAACCGGCGAATGGAGTTCGTGGCGCAGTTGTGAAGGATGATCGAGAAGTTGAAACAGTGGTCGATCTGGAAGGTGCGCGCAGGACACGCGGAGCAACAGCATTGACGGACAGCGTGACAAAGAATTTCTACTTTGTCACCCTCAAAGGGGGACGCGGTTATGCCGTGGTGTCTAAGGATAAACGCACCTTCCCGGTTTTTGCTGTGCTGGACGAAGGAGCTTTTTCTCCCGACTCGCTGAACACAGAGTATATGCAATATCGTTTGCAACAGGCGCAGGAGGGACAGAAAAGCGAAATTGCGTATTTCGACCGGAAGTGGGAGGAATATGTAAGTGGACAGCGTAAAACTCGGTCCATGGAAAAAGATATGGTCAGTGAGAATACTCCCAAAGTATCACTTTCTGATTTGGTGAATCAAGGTTGGACAAAAATTCGCGAGGCAAAACCCAAACTTGCACATGTAAAATGGAAACAGAAAATAATGCCGTGCTATAATGGTGTCGTATGTAAGAATGGCTTTGCCTTTAAGCTTACTCGGGGATTATGAGGAAATGAAGAAATGCATCAGCTTCAATACAAATAAGTTTGGATGTACGACAGTCGCTTATGCACAAGTCCTCTATGCGTTGCGTAACTATCCCGGCTTTAGAGATCTGCGGTATACAAATGGCGAGCGTGTACGTTGGGAGGAAATGAAAGATAGTGCATCAGATAAAAATGAAGAGTGTCAACGCTTCATGGGATGGATAACAGCCAATTGTAATCCACATCATGTCGGAAATGGCACCATGATATTTAATGCTGATGCTAAAGATTTCATTCGCAAAATACTTGCGGGATATATAGAATACCGTTATGATAATTGCATTGTGGGCAAAGGAGATTTTGATGGATACGGTTGGTCTGAAGATAAGCGCGTTGCTATAGATTACTTTACTCATCCTGAAAAGTGCTTTGTCATAATGACGGCGGGTGCAAGTGTCTCTGGTGTGCTGAATCAATTTGACTTGCGTTATCACACGTATGTGATTGATGGTATGGCGGAATTCAATAAACGAGAGAGTTATCGTCAGGTATTTTGGAAAAAATGGAGTACCACAGTTCGCCGAATGTACCATGTAAATGCAGGTTGGGGAGGCTTTAATAACGGATATTATCTCTATGTCGATAGCAAACGTGGGTTTGAATATAACGGTAAATACGATTGTATGAATTACCGTTCGAAAGCTTCTTATTTCGTGATGTATCCTAAAGATTAAAACAATGAATAGATTGCTGTATCTTTTTATCTCGCTGTTGTCTGTCGGCTGTTTGATCACGGCCTGCGACGATATGAGTGACGAGCCTCAGGCTTATCCTGAGCAGTTGTATTTTTCTAAGGAAGGCGGTGAGGTCGCTGTGACGGTGCGCAGCGAGTGGAAATCGAAAACACATTTCGTGGTTCCCCGAAGGAACGAGTCTGAATGATCCTCGAGTGGATTGTCGTGGTAGTGTGACAGACACGACGATGCGAAAGGAGAAATTGGTCGATGGTGGTCAACGCTTGTACAACGACTGGTATTCGTTCACGATATCGAAAGATCAAAACACCATTCGCGTCAAGGTGAGCGCCAACCACACCGGAAAAACCCGCAAATGTGGAGTTGAGTGGTTAGGGATATAAGACCCTCTTTCGGTCTCTATGTTGTTCAATCTCCTTTCAATTGAAAATGATGAAGTCTGTTTCCACGATTGTTGCGAGCGTGATGTGCGCGCTCTTGTTTTTGCCCGGTTGCGATGGTTCGCATTCTCTGAAAGATGAATATGAAGTGCGATCTACCGAATTGTCGCTGTCGGCAGCGGGCGGTGAACAAACCGTCAGTGTGCTCAACCGAGAGGGAAAACCCTTCGGCAAAAGCTTGGTCGTTGTTCAATGACCATTCCCGATACGCTCAATAAATGCGGTACGACGCATTTCGTCGACGATGAGGCGTTGCGAATCGATACGTTGGCAGATGGCACTTGTCGTGCTTCGGGAAATTGGTATTCCTTTGCGATCTCCGAGCGATCGTCGGCAGGTGCAGGTGAAGCTTGCTCCCAACCGCACGGGGCACGAACGGAAGGTGATTTTCCATGGCGTTTCTTCCATTGATCAAACCTTTTCGATCTACGTGAAACAACAGCCGTAAAAGGAGTTTGCACGCGCAAAAGAAAGCGGTGCCGCCTCTCAGAAGAGAGGCGGCACCGTTGTTTTTAGATCGTTGCGCGGCGATCGGTTATTTGCGCAGCGGTTTGAGATGGTCTTCGAAGTAGCGCGTGATGCGCTCGTGGAGGTGGATCATGTCGCGCCCCATCATGTTGTGGCCTTGTCCGGGATAGACGAAGTAGTCGGGCTGTGTGCCGGCGTCTTCGCAGGCGCGGAGGAAGGCGAGGGAGTGCTGGAGCACACAGGTGGGGTCGTTGTAGCCGACGATGATTTGCAAGCGGCCTTTGAGTCGGCCGCGTGGCCCACCATGCTGGCTTCGGCATAGCCCTCGGGATTGGTCTGCGGCGTTTGCAGTAGCGCCTCGCCGCACATGGCTTCGTAGTATTTCCAGTCGAGGACGGGACCGCCGGCGACACCGACTTTGAAGACTTCGGGGTGGGAGAGCATGAGGTTGGTGGTCATGAAACCGCCGAAACTCCAACCGTGCACGCCGATGCGGGTGGTGTCGACGAAGGAGGGAAGAGAGGTATTTGACGCCTTGTATCTGATCGGCCATCTCGATGCGACCGAGGTGGCGGTGGGTGCAACTTTCGAATTCGAAACCGCGGTCGCCCGATCCGCGATTGTCGAGAATGAAGAGGACGTAGTCGCGGTTGGCCATGTAGTATTCCCACGGGCGGGCTTGGTAGTTCCACGACCCCTGACGTTGGTGGCATGGGGACCGCCGTAGACGTAGACGATGGTGGGATACTGCTTGTTGGGATCGAAGTGGACGGGCTTGACGAGTCGGTAGTAGAGGGGCGTTTTGCCGTCGGCGGCCAAGATGCTCCCGCTTTCGACGCGGGGCATGGTGAACTCACGCCACGGGTCGGCGGCTTCGAGCAGGCGAAGGGCTTCGCGCGGATGCTCGGTGCTGCGCACGACGATGTTGCGGTAGGTGGTGGGTGACGACCAGGTGTCGCGCAGCAGGGTGCCGTTGGGCGAGAGTTGGGCGCGGTGCACGCCTACGCCGTTGTCGAGGAGGGTGCGACGACCCGGTTTTGAGATCGACGGCATAGAGGTTCTCGCGAATGTGTCCGCCTCGTTGCTGCGGATGATGACGCTGCGGGTGCGGGATGTTGAAACCGAGGAGTTCGAGCACCTCAAACTTACCGGAGGTGAGCTGCTTTGAGCAGTTGGCCTTGGTGTTGAAGAGGTAGAGGTGGTTGAAGCCGTCGCGCTCGCTTTGGTAGATGAACTTGTCTTTGTCCCACGGCAAGAAGGTGAGCGGGTTTTGGGGTTCGACGAAACGCTCGTTGGTTTCGGTGTAGAGCACCCCGAGTCGCGCGCCGGTGTGGGTGTCGTAGGCGACGAGGTCGCAACGCTTTTGCGAACGCGGCACTTCCATGATGTAGAGGCGGTTGCCGTCGGACCCAACTGAGGTTGGTGAAGTAGCGGTCGGTGGGATCGCCGAGATCGAGCCAGACGGTGCGATCGTTCTCGGATTGAAGATGCCGACGGTGACCTTGTGGGAGGTCATGCCCGCCATGGGGTACTTCTCGGGTGCGGGTTGGGCGATGCGCACGGCCGAGGGCACGTCGATGTTGACGAGCGGATAGTCGGTGACCATGCGCTGGTCCATGCGATAGAAGGCGAGGCGGCGTCCGTCGGGGCTCCAGAAAGTGCCTATGAATGCCGAATTCGTCACGGTGAACGGAGGTGCCGTAAAGCAACTCGCGGTTGCCGTCGGTGGAAACGGCGTGGCGGCGTCCGTCGGCGGTGGTGACGTAGAGGTTATAGTTTTGGGTGTAGGCCAAGGCTTGACTCGCGGGAGCGAAGTCTTGGTGTTCGATGCCTCGTTCGAGCGGGATCGACCATTCGACGCGACGATCTTTCCAATTGTAGCGGAAGAGGGCGCGGGCGGTGCGAAGGGTGGCAACGGGACGACCGCCTCGGGGAAGGTGGCGGAGGTGAGCGAACGCAACACGCCGCAACGGGCGGTGTCGAGCGCGGCATTGACCTCGGCGAGGGTGAAAAGCGGCGTCCCTTTCACATCGAAATGCCGACCGGCCGCATCACTCAGTTGTGAAACTTGCTCGACGTCGGTGCGCAGAAGGGCTTCGCCCCACCAAGCGGTGAAGACGCTTTTGGGTTGGAGGTTCCAATAGTTGGAACCGCCCCACATGAGGTCGTCGAGGGTGGGTTGGCGGAGTGATTTTTGTGCGGTTTGCGCCATTCCGGTGAGCGTGAGGAACGAGAGGAGAAGGAGAATGATTTTTTTCATGCGAACAGCGTGCTCAAGCGTGAACGAAAAAGAGAGAACGTCGGCGGGGCCGGTTCAATCGTCGCGGCGCGAACGGGAGAACCCACCTTTGTCGCGGCGTGAATGGAATGAATCGCGGCGGTCGAAGCGGTTGCGGTCGTTGAAACCTTCGCGTCGATCTTGATTTCGGCGATCATCTTTTCGACGGTCGCCGCCTCGGTCGTTGTAGCGGTCTTTTCGTTCGCGACCGTAGCGGTTGTCGCCGTTGCGTCGGTCGTTGAACTCTTTTGTCACCGCGCTGTTCTGCTTTTTCTCCGCGTTCTTTGCGGTCCCTTTGCATTGCGTACCCGTTCGAAGGTGTTGTGGCGCGCGCGGAGGTTGCGATAAGTGGCGGCCAGTTCGGGGTCGTCGGAGAAATCGATGTTGCGATCGTAGCGTTCGTTGGCTTCGTCGCGCCGGTCGTCATAGCGGCGATCACGATCACCATATCGCCGGTCGTCGCGGTCGTAGTTGTCGCGACGGCCTGCCGAACGACGATCGTCAAAACGGCGTTCGCGGTCGCCGAATTTTCCCTTTCGGTCGCCGGCGCTGCGGTCGTTGTAACGGCGGTCTTCGCGTTCGTCTTCGTTGTCGTCGTCGAAACGTTTGCGCGAGAAATCGCGTTTGCGGCCGTCGCGGAAACGTCCTTTTTCGCTCATGCGGCGCAGTTCGTCGTCGGTTTTCACCACATTGCCTTGCGCGCGGAAATTGTCGAGCTTGCCTTCAAAGGTGACATATTTGCGGAGTTCGCAATCGAGCGATCCGTTTTTGAGGGCACTTTGAAGGAGGGGCGCAGACGCATCGAGTCGAAGAGTTCTTCGCGCGAGGAAAATGATCCAGGCCTTCCGCCTTGAAATTCGCGTTTGAGCTTTTCGCCCAGCGTGCGGTAGATATCGGAGAGATCTTCGGGGCGCAGTCGTTCGCCATAAGGCGGATTGGTGATGAGCACCGCGGGCATTTCCGCTTTTTGAAGTCGCGGATTTCGCGTTGTTCCACCGTGATGAGATCGGCCACGCCGGCAGCTTTGGCATTGGCCAGCGCGGCTTCGACGGCACGAAGGTTGATGTCCGAACCGACGATGCGGTGCTCGAAAGTGCGCTCGTTGCTGTCGTCTTCAAAAATGGAACTGAGCAGTTCGGGGTTGAAATCTTTCCAATTTTCGAATCCGAATTTTTGGCGGAACACACCGGGATAGATATTGCGTGCCATAAGCGCCGCCTCCACGAGAATGGTGCCCGAGCCGCAGAAGGGGTCGATGAGGTCGCAATCGAATTTCCAACCGCTCATTTTGATGAGGGCGGCGGCGAGGACCTCGTTGATCGGAGCTTCGACGGTTGCCGTGCGGTAGCCGCGCAAGTGGAGGCTCTCCCCACTGAATCGAGCGACAGCTGCAATTGTCTTCCGCTATATGAATATTGAGTCGCAAATCGGGATTCGCCACACTGATATTGGGGCGCTTTCCTTCGCGCTCCATAAAATAGTCGACAATGGCGTCTTTCACCTTGTAAGCCACGAATTTCGAGTTGCGAAATTCGGTGCTGTAGACGGTGGTGTCCACCACAAAGGACGTATCAAGATCTAAAATATCCTTCCACTCGATCTCTTTCACCGCTTTGTACACGTCGTCTGCGTTGCGAGCCCGAAAATGGGAAATAGGTTTGAGAACACGTACGGCGGTGCGGAGACAAAAATTGGCGCGGTACATCATTTCTTGGTTTCCGCTGAAGGAGACCATGTGGCGGCTGATTTGCACGTCGTTGGCACCAAGCTCGATGAGCTCTTGCGCCAACACCTCTTCCAGTCCCTGGAAGGTTTTGGCAATGAGTTCGAAAGATTCTTGCATTAAAGTAGTCGAGATGGAAAGTAAATTGGGGCAAAGTTACAATTCGTCGGTCGAATGTCCAAACGTTGTCTTTGTTTTTTGGGAGCGCAAAAGGGCTCCGTTTTTTATTTTGCGAGTTCGAGCCGTCCGTCCTTGAGCAGGAGTCGGTAGACATGTCCTTTGTGAGTGGGGAAATCGAGGGTCTGTTGTCCGTAGCGCACGGTGCAATCTTCACCGGCCAGCGAGGTGATGCGCGCTTCGTGCAGTAGTCCGTTGCGCCAGTCGAGATCCACGACGAAAGCACCGCGGGCACGCAGCCCTTTCACACAGCCGTTGCGCCACGCATCGGGCAGTGAGGGCAGGAGGTGCAAACCACCGACGTGACTTTGAGGAGCATTTCGGCCACGCCGCCGTTCCGCCGAAATTACCGTCGATTTGGAACGGCGGATGCATATCCCAGAGGTTGTCGGCCGTTCCGTTTTTAGCAAATTAGCAAAGAGCTTGTAGCTGCGGTTGCCGTCGTGCAAACGTGCCCACTGGTTGAGTTTCCATCCCATCGACCAACCGGTGGCGCCGTCGCCGCGGTGGTCGAGCACCACGCGCGCCGCTTCAGCCAGCGCAGGGGTGGTGATGGGTGAGATCGTCGTTCCCGGGTGCAAACCGAAGAGGTGGTTCACATGCCGGTGATGGTCGTTCGGATCGTCGATGTCTTTACTCCATTCTTGCAACTGCCCGTAGCGCCCCACCTTATAAGGTGCCAGATGCGCAAGCGTGTTGTTCCAGGTGGCCACGTCGCTGTTGTCCACGCCGAGAATCATCGCTGCGCGCACCGCCTCTTGCAGGTTTTCGCGAATCACTGCGTGGGTGAAGGTCGTTCCCTCGTCCACCGGTCCGTGTTCGGGCGAAGTCGAAGGCGCCGCCGTGAGCGTGCCGTCCGGTTTTTGCCACAGGTAGTCTTCCGAGAATTGCGCACACTCCTTCAGCACCGGATAAGCCACCTTGGCAAGAAACTGTTTGTCGCGTGTGAACTCATAGTATTCCCACAGGTGCGTAGCCAACCAGTGGGCGGCCACGGGATTGTAGTTCCACGACATGTCTTGACTCACAAAGGGCGAGGTGAATCCGAAGGGGTTGCCGCTGATGCCGGCCATCCATCCGCGCGCGTTGAAATATTTGCGTGCCGTCACCGCACCGGGTTTGCGCATCGAGAGGATGAATTCCGTGAGTGGTTCGGCGCACTCGGCCAGTCCCGTTGTGAGCGCTGGCCAGTAGTTCATTTGCAGGTTGATGTTGTTGTGGTAGTCCACGCGCCACGGGCCGTCGACGTTGTTGTGCCACACCCCTTGCAGGTTTGCGGGGAGATTGCCCGGTCGCGACGAGGCGATGAGCAGATAGCGGCCAAACTGGAAGTAGAGCGCCTCGAGATCATGATCCGGTGCGCCGTTGCGGTAGGCCGCCAGTCGCCGATCCGTCGGCAGGTTGCGCAGCGAGTCGGGCGTGGAGTCCAGCTGCAGTTGCACGCGATCAAAGAGCGCGGCGTAGTCCTTGTAGTGGCGTGCAAAGAGGGAGGAGAAGTTGCGTCGCGCCGCCACTTTCATCCACTGTGCCGTGGTGCGTTCGGGGTCCACCCCCACATAAGCCTTCGGATCGTCGAACTTCGGGTCGAGATTCAGTCGATAGTCCGTGTCGGCGGTGAGGAGGAAGGTTACCTCATCGGCGCCCTTCACGGTGAAACGCCCGTCGGTGTTCGACACCGTGCCGCCTTTCGCCACCGCGCGAAGGCGCACCACATAGCGCATGCCATTGTTGTCCAACTGTGCGCGATAAACCAGTCCGTCTTTGCCCTCCGGCACCAGCTTTCCCTCGGCGCAGGGATTCGGCGCGTAGGAAGCGTGAGGTTTTGTTGTCCGCGGCGGTCGGCGGTGAAGCGCACCACCAGCACATTGTCGGGGTAGGGAGATGAACGCGCTGCGCGTGTAGCGCGTGCCGTCGGCCGCAGTGAAATTCACCGTGGCCAGCGCCGAATCGAGCGAGAGCGTGCGCTCGTAGTCGCGGATCTTCGCCTCGTCGAGTCCCGTTGCGATGTGGAGCTCACCCATCGTGGTGAACGAGCCGAAGCGAAAATCTTTTTCGCCCCGGGTTTCGTAGGCCGCCTTTCCGTTGAAATTCTCGCGGGTGAGCCGGGCCGCCTCTTCGGTATTGCCCTCGGCGAAAGCACGGCGGATCGCTTTGAGCACCGGTGCGCTCGCCTTGTTCACATCCCAGTAGTAAGCCGGACCGCTCTTCACCCCCGGACCGCCGCGCCAGAGGCTCTTTTCGTTGAGCGTGAGGCGTTCGGTTGCCACCGAACCCATGAGGTTCGCGCCCAAGCTCCCATTGCCCAAAGGCGGCGAACGGCGTTCCCACTCGGCATCGGGGTTCACGGCTGCATCGCCCGCACTGATGGGCTTGTGCAGGCTGTCAAAACGTTCAGGATGTCCGCCCCACCAACTTTCGGCCCCTTTGAAGGACGTCGGTCGGTCGAGTCGAATGACATGGCGGCCGAGGACTGCGCCGCGGCTGTCGCGCTGCCTGCGAGCAGTGCGCTCCAGCAGAACAAAGTGGTGGAGGTGCATAAAGGTGCGAATTGACGTGTGAGAGATTAGGCCGGGTTTTGGTGTTCGAAAGCTGCGCGGATGGCATCGGCCGCCGCCTGCATTTCTTCGGCAGGCAGTTGAGCCTCGGTTTGCGGAAGTCCATGTCGCCCTCATTGTTGAGGGGGATGAGGTGAATGTGAGCGTGCGGCACTTCGAGTCCGAGCACGGCCATGCCGACTTTGCGACAGGGGAAAGCTTCGCCGATGGCCAGCGCCACGCGCTTGGCAAAAACGATGGTGAGCGGCGAGCGTTTCGTCGTCGAGATCGAAAAATGTAGTCCACTTCCCGACGGGGAATCACGAGTGTGCGCCCTTCGCCACAGGGTTGATGTCGAGAGCATAGAAATCCCTCGTTTTCCGCACATTTGTAGGAGGAATTCTCCGCGGCAATTTTTGCTGGTATGGTCATGGTGTGAGTGTCTTGGCGTGAAGGGGCGCGCCGAAGCAGGGCGCACCTCGATTTCGCAAATGTAGTAAAAAAACGGCGAAATGTGGGCGGCGACACTTCTTTTTTTGTGCCGATATTTTCCTTTCCCGTCCATAGTAAATCGTACTACACGATTCCCATCCGACAGTTCGGGACGGAATACACGACGCGCCCCTCATCCCCGACGAAGTAGGGAACAACCGCTCGAAACACGGGGGGCGTTGATGAAAAACGCCCGCTTTTACGGGTGAACCCTCCTCGCGCGCACACGTCACACGCGCATCAGTCACTTTTAGTTTTTAGCCTTCACTCTTCACCGCAGCGCACAACGAGTTGATTTTAATGGCAAAAGGGGTGAAGGATCCGTCCATTTTCTTGCTTCACCGCGGGTGAAGGCAATGGTGTCCGCGGGTGAAGGCCTTTTTACCAAAGTCTTCACCCTTATTGCACTGTGGCATAGTGCGTTGTGAGGGTTGGGTGAAGAGGTGAAGGCAAAAAACGAAAACTGCCTGACGCGCGCATGCGCGCGAGGAATAAGGAGCAAAAGCTATCGCCGGCCGGTGCGCCGCTCACTCGGTTTCGTGAGGAAGAAGAGCCGGATTGACTGACCGACGTTGCGCTTTGCGTGTGGATCTTAGATGAGATTTGTCGTTTGTCTTGTGTGGTGTGGTGTTTTAGGGCAAATGTTCGTTCTGTCTATCTTGTTCGGGGCAAATTGCCCACAAAAGCAAATAAATGCCCCGCACGATGCTTTTTTTCTCCCATTCGTTTGGTAGCTCAGTGCGTTTGCTCTACATTTGCCCTACAAACCTGCCGCCCTGAGCGGCACAGTAATCACCGATTATGAAACGAATCTACTCTCTTCTCTGGGCACTGCCCGTCTTGCTCGTGGCGGCGCTGTCTCTCGCTTCGTGTGTGTACGATCCGTACTACGACGGCGACGGCTACGATCCCTATAATCCGTATTATCCCTACAATCCCGGTACCGGCGACCGAGGTCGCGCACAAACCATCAGCGGCGAGTGGCAAGGCGATTTCGGCATGTTCTATCAAGTGGTGAATCCCATCACGGGACAAAAGGTGCAATTCGATTCGCGCAACTCGTATGTGCTTTTCCAGCCGAACTATTACGGGGCGCGCTCGGGTTGGGGCAAGCAGATCGACTTCTACAACTATGGTCCGCTCTCGCGCCGCTACCATCGCTTCTACTGGGAAATCCGCAACGGCGAAATCTATCTCACGTATCCCTCCGACCACGGTTTGGACGTGCGGATCTACGATTACTATCTGAGCAACAGCCGTTTCACCGGTCGTGCAGGCGATTCGGGCTTCCGCTTCAATCTGGGTAGCCTGAGCTTCAGCGACTGGAGCACATACACGGGCGACTACTACGATTGGGACAACGCGGGCTGGAGCTGGAACGCCTATCGCGGCACGGCGGACAGCGCGCCGACGAAAGCCGCACAGCAGACGGTTCCCCTCGTGGTGACCTCCGGCCGCAGAGCGCAACCCTGAGTCTCCGGCGCTGGCCCTCTCTTTTTCACACACCATACACTCTCGTCGGGTTCGAGCTCGGCGGGAGTGTTGTGCTTTGTTGGGGCTGCCGGGTGGCTTTGTCGGGTTGGCTCGATGGACTACTTTTCGTGGAGTGGGGGAGTGCGTCAAGATATTTTCCGCTAACTTTGCACTTCGGACGCCCCGAACGCAGTTTGCCCAGGCGAAGGCCATGACGGAGGGCGCCTCACGAATGACTGATCGCGAAAAGAAATCCCTTATGCCCATTTTCCATCTCACCTCCCTGTCCGATCCCGACGTCGAGGTTTACAGTGCCTTGACCGAAGCGCAGTTGCGCAGCAAAGTCGACCCCTCCCGTGGCGTGTTCATCGCCGAAAGTCCGAAGGTGATCCACGTGGCGCTCGATGCGGGCTACGAACCCCTCTCGCTGCTCTGCGAGGAGCGGCATCTCACGGGAGATGCGGCCGATGTGTTGAGTCGTTGCGGCGATATGCCCGTCTATACCGGTCCGCGCGAACTTTTGGCACAGCTCACGGGCTACACCCTCACGCGTGGTGTGCTTTGTGCCATGCGCCGCCGTCCCGAAACGTCGGTGGCGGAAGTGGTGCGCGATGCGGCGCGCGTGTGTGTGATCGACGGGGTGACCGATGCCACCAACATCGGCGCGATTTTCCGTTCGGCCGCCGCTTTGGGCATGGATGCCGTGGTGCTGTCGCGCACGGCCTGCGACCCGCTCAATCGCCGTGCGGTGCGCGTGTCGATGGGCAGCGTGTTTCTCGTGCCTTGGGCTTGGTCGGCCGATCCCGTAGGGGAGTTGCAGGCACTGGGCTTCCGCACGGCGGCCATGGCGCTGACCGATCGGTCGATTTCGCTCGACGATCCGGCCTTGAAGGCCGAACCGCGCTTGGCGCTCGTGATGGGTACGGAGGGCGACGGCTTGGCCGACACGGTGATAGCGAGCACCGACTACACGGTGCGCATCCCCATGTATCACAATGTGGATTCGCTCAATGTGGCTGCGGCTTCGGCGGTGGCCTTTTGGGAGTTGCGGAAGAAGTGAAGCGTGCATTGAGAGCGCATCGGGCCTTGTCCGCGGAACCCCTTTTCAGTTCACCCCAACACAACAGACCACTATGGAACAAACGATAGAAACCTCGCTCACGGATCGACAAATTTTTGCGCTCTGTCGTGAGCAGCTGCATCGTTTCTGTCCCGATTTGTCGCCCGGTCTCCTCGATGCGCTGTCCTTGGGATGGCGCATTGTTCGTTTCAAGAGGCGCGAACTGCTGTTGAAGGCCGGTGTGGTGCCCAACGAGGCGCATTTGGTCATCGAAGGACTGGTGCGGGCTTACTACCCCACGGCGATCGAAGACATCACCGTCAACTTTGTGGCAGAAGGCGAGTTTGCCACCCACTACACCTCGTTGGAGTCTCCGCGGCCTTCGCATTTCAGTTTCGAGGCGTTGGAAGACACCATTGTGGTGGCCTTCAGTTACGAGTATCTCGGCAAACTGCGCACGGTTCATGCGGAGCTCGAACGCTTGGTGCGCTATTTGATCGAACACGAATACGCTCGCTTGTTGGCACACACCGAATCTTTGCTCATTCGCAACGGCGAAGAGCGTTATCGCCTGTTTTTGAAAAACTTCGGGGCGCTGATGCCGCGAATTTCGGTGGCCGATTTGTCGAGCTATTTGGGGCTGAGTCGGCAAAACGTGACCCTCATTCGCAAGCGGATTTTGCAGGGTTGACAAAAACTTGTCGTGTGGGAGTGAATGAAAAGTGCGTCCTTTGCACCGTAATCAAAAACAAAGCACTCACGATGAAAGAACATTACATTGATACCCCCACAAAGTTTGTAGAAGTTGACGGAGCTGCAGTGGCTTATCGCAGTATCGGCACGGCCGAGGGCACGCCCATTGTTTACCTCAACCACCTTGCGGCGAACTTAGATAATTGCGATCCGCAGTTGATGGATGCGCTGGCTGCAGATTTCAAGGTGATTAGTTTTGACTATCCCGGCATGGGTCTATCAGCCGGAAAGTGTGCAACCTCTGTCGAGGAGATGGCGCGCGAAACGATTGCGTTCATTCGTGCTTTGGGCTACACGAAAGTGCATCTGCTCGGGCTTTCTTTGGGCGGTTTTGTGGCGCAGTCGCTCTTGGCGCAGTCGCCGGAGTTGGTGGATCGCGTCATCTTGGCCGGCACGGGAGCCTGCGGGAGATAAAGGTACTACGCGTGCCGCGCATCACCTACTACGATATGTTGCGCGGTCTATGCACAGGGCGCGATCCGCGCTATTATTTATTCTTCCCCTCGACTTCCGAAGCCAAACATCGCGCCAAAGCCTTCATTTTGCGCACGGCGCTGCGTCGCGATCGCGACAAGTCGACAACCCTCTCGGCCTTGAGGAGGCAGTTGAAAGCCGTGGTGGCTTGGGCGAAGGCTGAACGCCAAGATTTATCGGGATTGCAGCACCGCATTTGGGTGGTGAACGGCGACAACGACCGCATGGTGCCGACGGCTGGCAGTTACGACATGGCGCATCGCCTGCCGAATGCCACGCTGACCATCATTGAGGGAGCAGGACACGGAGCCATATTCCAAGCACCCGAACTGTTTAGCATACAAGCCACAGCCTTCTATAAGGCGAGCGAAAAGAACGTAACCACAAGCGAAACGAAATAATCAGATGAAAGCTTTTCAACTACAACAATACGACAATAAGAATCTGGCCTTGAATTGCGTGGATCTGCCGCGCCCACAGGTGGCGCCGAACGAGGTGCTGATCGAGGTGAAGGCCGCCGCGTGAACCCTCTGGACAATATGATCACGCGCGGTGATGTGAAAATGATCACGCCTTATGCGCTGCCGCAGACGATGGGCAACGAGTGTGCCGGCTTGATCGTGGAAGTGGGCAGCGAAGTGAGCGATTTTGCGGTGGACGATGCGGTGTTTTCGCGTCTTCCCATCTCGCGCCCCGGAGCTTTCGCCGAATATGTGGCCGTGCCGGCTGACGCTGTGGCACGTATGCCCGAAGGCTTGAGTTTTGAAGAGGCGGCCAGTATCCCGCTCACGGCGTTGACGGCCTACCAAGCCTTTGACTTGTTGGAGGCGAAGCCCGGTTCGAGCATTTTCATCTCGGGTGGTTCCGTGGGCTCGGTGCGATGGCGATTCCCCTCGCCAAGGCACGCGGACTGAAGGTGTACACGAACGGCAACAGTGCGAGCCGCGATCGTGTCATGGCTTTGGGAGCCGATCGCTATCTCGACTATCGCAAGGAAGACTATTTGGAGGTGCTGGAGCCGGTAGATTACGTGTTGGATAGTCTGGGCGGAAAGGAACTGGAACGACAAATGCAGTTGTTGCGTCGCGGCGGAAAAATCTGTTTCGCTCAGAGGGATGCCGAATGCTCGTTTTCGCGAAGCGATTTGGTTTTGCCCACTTGAAGCGTTGGCTTTTTCGCTTTGGCGGCATTCGGTGTTGAAAGAAAGGCAAGACAGCTGGGTGTCAGTTACGAATTTCTTGTTCGTGCAAAAGCAATGGCCGTCAGTTAGCCGAGGTCGCTCGTCTGATTGGCGAAAAAGGTATCCAACCTTCGGTGGGACAGGTGTTTCCCTTTGCTGAAACGAACGAAGCACTGCAAAAAGTGGCCAGCAGTGGCGCTGCCGGCAAGGTGGTGCTGAGCTTTTACTTGACGAAGAAAAAACAATATTGAAATGGAAGAGACAGCCGATCACACAATGTGATCGGCTGTTGTTGTATGCGGCCGTGTTGCCGTTTCCCGAAACTTCTAAAAGTGAGTTGCCCTGCGATGGGAAGTTGCCGTTGTGCTTGAGTTGAAGAGGCTTTCTCAGCGCATGAAGAGTGGCTCAATAGGTAATAGAACACATCCCCCTGCGCATTGTCCTTGTAGAAGGTGGCAGGGCTTGGATTAGTTGTGGGTTGCGTGGAGGTGAGTGGGTTTACATCGTGTACGTGATAGTGATTTTTCCACCTTCTTCATCAAAGCCCCCCGTCATTTTTACTTTCGAGGTGCCTGGGATCTGTACGCCGGTAGAGCGATCGAATTGCCTCTTGCCTTCCACCTGAAGAACCCATTTCTTGTTTTCTTTAATGGTGGATTGTACCGTACCGTGAAACTCACCGTCATGGAAGTGTCGTCCAGCTGTTCGAGTTTGTATTTTGTATTGGCTCTGGCTCGGTTTGTTTGCATTTTGTTCTCCCAGGTGTCTCCTACTGTGATGGCGTGTTCAGGGAAGAACTTCATGCGGTAGACCATCCCTATGCCGAGATTGTCTTGCGTCAATATTTTTGCTTCTTCTGCGCTAATGCCTTCGTAGTGCGGCTCTGCCACGACGTTGCCTTGCTCATCGACCTTGGTGAAAATATGCGTGCCGATGATTTTCGCCTTGGTTGATTGGTCTTTTTCTGGATGGCTGCGTTCGCTTTGGGGTCGCTTACTGTCGTTGACAAGTCTTCAATCTGCGACATGAGGGTAAAGATTCCGTTCTTCTTTGAAATGGGGGTCTCCTTTGTTTTCACCTTGTTGGTGAAAGTGAAGGGTTGCCCAAAGAAGCTCGTTTCAGTAACTGAAGTTGTCGTGTATTCCATCGGTTGCCCCATTTTCGGTGCAAAGCGGTAGATGACTCTTTCGCCGTTTCCTTTGTGGGAGCAGGCTACAAAACCCAGGGTGCAGATGCAGAGTAGCAGAACAAACAGGTATCTCTTCATGCAGTGCAGGCAGTCAGTTACATCGAAACGGTAGATTTCACTTGTTGGCCGGCGGTGGTGGCCTTCGTTTCAGCCGTGAAGGTACCGGGAATGTTCATTCCTGTTTTGCGGTTGTATTGGCTGCTACCTTGTACGGTGATTTGCACCGTTGCCTGCGGATTGTTTCTGAGGGTCATTTTTCCCTTGAAGCTCACGGTGAGCACGTCATTGGTTACTTCCTCGAGAGTGTACACCGCATCGCAATCGATTTTGTCGGTGTGTGTCTTGCCCTTCCATGAATCACCTTGGCCGATGGGGTATTCGGGGAAGTATTTCAAGTTGTTGCTGAGGTCTGAGGAACCGCCCATTTGATTTTGGAACAGGGCTGCGTATTCTTCGGGCAGTCCTTCGTAAGTGGTTTTTCCGACGGTGTTGCCTCGCTCATTGACTTGTGTGATGATGTGCAGCGTAGAAAACAACTGTTTGAATTGCTGCATGGATTGTTCCATTGAGCGATCGGCCTCCTCGTTGCCGGTAGATGCCGACATATCAAGAATTTGTGTGGAGATGGTGGTGACGCCGTTTTCGCGTGCGGTGGGCGTCATCTGCATTTTCATTACCATTTGCATAGAAAACATCCTTCCCCGACGTTCGATTTTCGGTTGTGGATTTGAAATTGTACACGACGGGTTTGTTGAGTTCGGGAGCGAAGCGGTAAGTGATCTTTTTCGCCGTTTTTTTCATTCCGCAGGCTATGGCCGCCAGGAGACAGAAGGAGAACAGAAGGAAGTGGAGGAACCTTTTCATGGCAGTGTTTTTGAATTGAGTGAAACTTAATCTTGAGGTTGTGGGATAATGTCATCCCCTGTGCGCAAATATATGGCTTTATTCTTAATGAACCAATGTTTTGCGGTAGGAATTTTTAATTTGCGTGAAGGCGTTCTCTTTTCTCCCTTCATAATGGGGAGGAGATGGTGCTGGAGAACGGCAGTGCAGCAATAGATAGAGGTGAGCGGACAGACAAAATCCCGCAGGCGATGTGGAATTGCCTGCGGGATTTTTCGGTGATTTGATGCGTGCCTCGTTTCCGTTCGATGGGGTAGGGGAATGGCGAAGCTGTGGATCAGACGGTGATATTGAGAATCTCGAGCTGGATGACGCCGCGGGGTGTTTGTGCGTCGACGATGTCACCCACCTTGTGGCCGAGAAGAGCTTGGGCGATGGGAGTGGTGCTCGAAATTTTGCCTGCGCGGAGATCGGCTTCGCTTTCCGAGACGATGGTGTACTTCATCTTGGCGCCGACCTTCACGTTTTTCATCTCAACGGTGGAGAGGATCTGGACGATGTCGGTGCGGAGCTTGAGGTGTCGATGATCTTGGCCGCCGCGATGGTGGCTTTGAGTTCGTTGATCTTGGCTTTCGAGGTGGGCCTGTGCTTCTTTTTAGCCGCGTCGTATTCCGGCGTTTTCGGAGAGGTCGCCTTTGTCGCGGGCTTCAGCGATGGCTGCCGATGCAGCCGGGCGGTCGATTTGCTCCATACGGCGGAGCTGGGCGACGAGGCTGTCGCAGCCTCTTGGGTCATGTATGCCATGTTGGTATATTCGGGTTAGCGTGCTTGAAAAATGTGAGGTGGGTGCCGCGATTAGTTGAGGTCGGCATCCTGTTGCGGGGCGTTGTCTGGCGTTGCCATTTTCGGCATTGCCGTTGTTGCGCTCATTTTTGCGTCGGCGGGCACCTCCGCGACGTCGGCGGTGTTGCGTCGTGCCGTGGGTGTGCGTCCGACGATTCTTCTTCCGACGTGTCGGTGCGTTCTGCCTCGTCGGCGAGATCATTTTGCGCTCGTTCCACGTCGCGGCGGTGGGCTTCTTCGCGCAAACGGCGTTCCGCCTTTTCGGCGCGGCGACTTTGTTCGGCCGGCGGCGGTGGTGTTGGTGTAGCGGCGGCGTTTTGTGTCTTGGTTCTGACGGCGCGCACGTTTTTCTGTTGTTCAGTGCGGCGGTGCGGGCGCCTCTTCGGGCGTTTTCGTCTGTGGAAGCGGCAGGTGTTTCGCTCTTCGGTAGAACGATCGGGCGCTGATGCTACACTCGGATCAGCTTCCTGCGCAGTGGCTGTTCCTACTCGCGAAACTGAGCTTTCGTCGGGCGAAGCATCATGTTTCTCCTGTGGAAGACGTATCGCGTTCGTCGGTGGACTCGGCAACGGGTGTGGCAGGTTCGTCAGAGGTGACGGATTCCTTCGGTTGTTCCAGCTTCAGCTCGTCGGCGATGGCAGCGGGCAATTGCATGGGAGCAAACACTGCCGTGGGTTCTTCAGGCTGAACTGTCGGCGTTGCTTCCTGACCTTGCGCCTCAATGCGATCCGACTGCGGCAGAATGTTGGGCGTGTCAGGTAGTATCTGTGCAGGTTCCGGTTTAGGCAGCGGTTCGTCGTGGCGTATCGTTGGCGCTTCACTTTGTGCCGCCGTTTCGCTTTGCGGAGCCGTCGTGGGCGCCGCTACTTCGTTCGCTAAGGTCTCGTTGGCTTGAACTGCTGATTCGCTGCGCGGTGCATCGGCATTTGCTACGGCCGCCGGTTCGGCGTCAGCACGTTGCTCTTTGCGTTGAGAGCGGTCGTTGGGCTGTTCCTTTTGGGGCGCAGTCGTTGCACTTTCGCCGGGCGTACCTACCTCGGGGGCTGCGGTGTTGTTTTCAGCAGCCGGAGTCTCCTTCGGTTCCTGCGCGGGGGCGTTCTTTTTCGATCTGGGGCGTTCGTCTGTCTTCGCCTTGGGCGCATCGGCAGCGGCCTCATTTTTGCTTTCGCCGTTGGCCGTTTCGCGCTCCGCTGCGCGACGTCGTTGCTCACGTTCCTTGCGTGCTTCGGCGCCTTTGTTTTTGCGGTCTTTGCGCTCAGTGTTGCCTTTGCTCCGTCTTCGTCTTGCTTTTCACCGCGCGCTTTCGTGTTTTTGCGCTCGGTGTTTTTGTCTTCTCGATTTTCTTTTTGGCGGTCGGCTCGTTTGTCGTTGCGCTGTTCTCCGCTTTTCTCTTTGCGACTGCGTTCGTTACGCGCATTGTCTTTGCGGGCGGGGGCGCCTTCGCTTTGTTCCTTGGCGATTTCCGCTTCGATCTCGTCTATCTTGGGACAGTGAAGAACTCTTCGGCGCCCATGGCCGTGCGCTTTTCTTTGGCGCGGAAGACACTGTCGAGGAACTGCGGTTCGCGGCGCAGTTTGGTGAGTGCGTCCTTGGCTGCGGTTTGGTGACTCTCTTTTTTCGAGTAGCCCTTACCTTCTCCGCGTAGAGTCCTTCGATGACGATGGTGGTGAGGGAACGAGGGCCGTTAGCTGTCGGTGTCGGTGGCGCTGTCCTTGAATTCGAGTCGGATGCGGTTTTTGGCTCCACTCCAAAAGCTTGCTTTTGAAGTTGACTTCTTTGCTTGCCACGGATTCGAGGTCGAGGACGGCACCGATGATGCGTTGCTCGACGAAGCGGAAGGCGTAGCGGAATCCTCGGTCGAGATAGATGGCGCCCATGAGGGCTTCGAAGGAGTTTCCGCCGAGGTAGGAGTTGTGGGTTCGGCTGTGGGTCTGGCTCTGGATGAGGCGATCGATGTGGAGCTCTTTGGCCAGTTTGCCGAGTGATTCGCGCGATACGATTTTCGAACGCGTGTTGGTGAGGAAGCCTTCGCGCTTGTTGGGGAAATGGCGATAGACGATGTGGCTGACGACGGTTTCGAGGACGGCGTCTCCGAGAAACTCGAGTCGCTCATTGTTGAGCGGCTTGTTGCCGAGTTTTTTCGATCGATACTCTTGTGACTTATGGGCGAATGCCGTGCGATAGAGATCGATGTTGTGTGGGCAGAAGCCCATGATGTCGTAGAGGGTTGAGCGAAACTCCCGATCTTTAGAGAAAAGAGTTTGGCTCGGTCGAATAGATTTTTCATAATCGGGTGGGAGGACGAGAGAACGCAGCGCATGGGGACGAGAGCGAAAAAGTAGTTTTGTACGCTTGGTCATTACGTGTGTAACAAACCAAGCGTACAATCCGTATTTTACAATCCCACAGCGGGGAAGGCGTTCTGTTCAGTCTTCTCAGGCTTGATACTTCTTGACGATGCAGCAGGCATTGTGTCCGCCGAATCCGAAAGTATTGGAAAGCGCTGCACGCACGGTGCGTTGCTGAGCCTTGTTGAAGGTGAAGTTCATGTTGTAGTCGATGTTTTTCGTCGCGGTCTTCCCTCATCGTGATTGATGGTGGGCGGTACGATGTCGTTTTTGTACGGCCAGGCAGCAAACGATGGCTTTCTACAGCACCGGGCGGCACCGAGCAAGTGACCGGTCATCGACTTGGTGGAGGAGATGTTGAGTTGGTAAGCATGGTCGCCGAAAACCTGCGTGATGGCTTTGGCTTCGGAGACGTCGCCGACGGGTGTGGACGTGCCGTGCACATTGATGTAGTCAATGTCTTCGGGTTGCAGTCCGGCATCCTCGAGGGCGCGCTGCATCACGAGTTTGGCACCGAGTCCTTCGGGATGGGAAGCCGTGAGATGGTGGGCATCTGCGCTCATACCTGCGCCGGCAATTTCGCAATAGATCTTTGCGCCGCGTGCCTTGGCGTGTTCAAGTTCTTCGAGCACGAGAATACCTGCGCCTTCGCCCATGACGAAACCGTCGCGGCTCTTGCTGAAAGGGGCGGCTGGCGCGTTGCGGATCGTCGTTGCGGGTGGAGAGAGCGTGCATGGCGTTGAAACCGCCGAGTCCTCCGGGGGTGATGGCTGCTTCTGCACCGCCGGTGATGATGGCGCTGGCTTTGCCGAGACGAATGAGGTTGAATGCGTCGGCAATGGCGTTGGTCGACGAGGCACAAGCCGAAGTTGTAGTGTAGTTAGGACCGTGGAATCCGTACATGATGGAGATCTGTCCGGATGCAATGTCGGCGATCATCTTGGGGATGAAGAAGGGGCTGAAGCGAGGTCCCTTCTCTTCGTGAGTGAGGGCGTATTCGCTGATTTGCTCTTCGAAAGTGTGGATACCGCCGATGCCCACTCCGAGCACTACACCGATGTTGTCCTTGTCGATCGTTTCGAGATTCATACCGCTGTCTTGTACAGCTTGCATTGCCGCCACGACTGCATATTGTTCATAGAGATCCATTTTGCGAATCTCTTTGCGGTCAATGAAATCTGCTGCCTTGAAGTCTTTGACTTCGCAGGCAAACTGCGTTTTGAACCGTGAAGCGTCGAAGCCTTGAATGGGTGCTGCGCCGCTAACGCCGTTGAGAAGGCTGTTCCACGTGGCTTCGAGGGTGTTGCCGACGGGGGTGATGGCACCGAGACCGGTGACGACTACTCTTTTGAGTTCCATAGGGGTGTGGGGATTAGTGGGAGATGAGAGGATGCTACGCTGAAATGTGCTAATGCGCCGGTGCCGCCGAATGGGTACCGTAGCGCATTAGCACATTTGCGAAGAGATGAGCGTTAGCTCACCCTCGTTGAGCGCGGGCAAGATCACTTGGCGTGTTCTTCGATGTACGCGATAGCGTCACCTACGGTGGAGAGCTTTTCAGATTCCTCTTCGGGGATGGTGATGTTGAATTCCTTTTCGAGGTCCATCATGAGTTCTACCGTTTCGAGAGAGTCTGCGCCGAGGTCGTTGGTGAAGCTTGCGTCTTCACGTACGTCAGCTGCATCAACGCTGAGCTTTTCTACGATGATTGCCTTTACTTTTTCTGCAATTTCAGACATTGTTGTTCTTATTTTGATGATTAGAAATTAGTCATTTCTGAGGTTACAGCTGCAAAAAGTAGTGGTATTTCTTCAAACCGCAAAGGTTTACCCCTATAAAAAGCGCGTTTTTTGCTCATTCTCGCGCATTTTTGTGCAGCTAGGTGGGGAGAAATCGGAGCTCGAGACCTTGATTTTTCGTGAAAAAGAGTCGCTGCTCAGTTGAATGCGCCTCTGCTCTGTTCGGTTGAATGAGCCTTTACTTTGTTGAACTGGTCTGTGCCCCGTCGAAGGTGTCTGCGCTCGGTCGATGACACGCAGACATTTACGCGACCGAGTGGAGCAGCCACGAAGACACATCCGTGCGGCGCGCAACCGGCGGCGCACTGCGCACTCATTTTCCTGTGATGATTTTGCGAATGTCGTTGAGTTTATTGAGCGCCTCGACCGGAGTGAGGTGGTTGACGTCGAGATGCAGAATTTCGTCGCGCACGGCTTCGAGCACCGGATCGTCGAGTTGGAAGAACGACAGCTGGGTTCCGCTGGGAGCACCGCTCGTTGGGCCGTTTTCTCCCGTGGGAGGTAGCACTTGTCGGTTGTCTGCGTTGTTGTGTTCTAATTGGTGCAGAATCACTTCCGCCCGTTGCACAATCGCATTCGGCATCCCCGCCAGACGCGCCACATGGATACCGAAAGAGTGTTCCGAACCGCCGCGCGCCAATTTGCGGAGAAAGACGATGCGGTGATCCACTTCGCGCACGGAAACATTGTAGTTTTTGATGCGCGGGAAAAGCGCTTCCATGTCGTTGAGCTCGTGATAGTGAGTGGCAAAGAGCGTACGCGCATGCATTTTGGGACGTTCGTGCAAGTGTTCCACGATGCTCCACGCGATGGAAATGCCGTCGTAAGTCGAAGTGCCGCGTCCCAATTCGTCGAAAAGCACCAAGCTACGTTGCGTGATGTTGTTCATGATGTTCGCCGCCTCACTCATTTCGACCATAAAAGTACTCTCGCCCACCGAAATATTGTCCGATGCGCCCACGCGCGTGAAGATCTTGTCGACAATGCCCACCCGCGCCGAGTCGGCCGGGACGAACGAACCGATTTGCGCCATCAAAGTGATGAGCGCCGTTTGCCTCAATAGCGCACTCTTACCTGCCATGTTCGGCCCCGTGATCATCATGATCTGCTGATCCGCCGTGTCCAGTCGCACATCATTGGGCACATATTCCTCACCCGGCGGCATGAGCGTCTCGATCACCGGGTGTCGTCCCGCCTTGATGTCCAGCACCTCGCTTTCGTCCACCACCGGTCGAACATAGTGTTGTGCCATCGCCAGCACCGCCAGCGAGTGGTACACGTCCAACTCGGCGAGCGCATGCGCATTGCGTTGCAGCGCCGCGATATGTTCGGCCGCCGCCGCCACCAGTTCGCCGTAAAAGTCGAGTTTCGAGCACCAGAATTTTGTCTTCTGCTCCGAGAATTTTCTCCTCATATTCCTTCAACTCCTGCGTGATGTAGCGTTCCGCATTGACGAGCGTCTGTTTGCGTATCCATTCCGGCGGCACAAACTCCTTATAAGTATTGCGCACCTCCATGTAGTAACCGAACACGTTGTTGAAACCGATTTTCAGACTCTGGATGCCGGTACGTGCGATTTCGCGTTCTTGGATTTGGAGCAAATAGTCCTTTCCCGAGGTCTGAATGTTGCGCAGTTCGTCGAGTTGTGCATTCACCCCGTTGGCGATAACCTGTCCCTTGTTCACCGTGAGCGGCGGGTCGGTGCGCAATTCGCGTTCGATGCGCTGCCGCAACGGCGTGCAGGCGTCCAGGCGTTCGCCGATGTTGCGAATGCTCTCTTGGGCAGCCTGCTTGCACGCATTTTTTGAGCACCACCACCGTTTCCAAAGCACAGCGCAGTTGCTGCATCTCTCGCGGATTGATGCGTCCCTGTCGCCACTTTCGAAACGATGCGTTCCAAGTCGCCCACCTTCCCCAGTTCCATTTCGCAGAGTTCTCGAAATTCCGGTTCGCGGAAGAAATGCTCCACACTGTCCAGTCGCTGTTCGATCTCCTTCACCGAGCGAAGCGGGAAAAGCACCTGTCGTCTCATCAGTCGCGCGCCCATCGGTGAGAGCGTTCGGTCGAGCACCGCGAGCAGCGACGTCCCGTCACCGTGGTTGGTCGAAATGAGTTCGAGATTGCGAATCGTGAATTTGTCGAGCCGCACGAAACGTTGCTCTTCGATGCGGGTGATGCGGGTGATGTGTTCGATGTGGTGGTGCTGCGTCTGGTCGAGATACGTCAAGATTGCTCCCGCCGCCGTGATCGCCGTGTGCAGGTGGTCCACGCCGAAGCCCTTGAGATTCTTCACCTCAAAATGTTTCAGCACCTTGGTGCGCGCCGAGCCTTCTGAGAAAGCCCAGTCGTCGAGTTCGAAAATGAAATAACGTCCCGAAAACAACTGTTCGAATTTCCCTTTCTCCCCGCGTTGAATGAGCACCTCTTTCGGGGCAAAGCCCGTCAGTAGTTTGTCGATGTACTCCGTGTCGCCCTCGGCCACCAGGTATTCGCCCGTCGAAATGTCGAGCAGCGAAAGTCCCACATCGGCCGCGCCGAAATGCACGGCAGCCAGAAAGTTGTTTTCCCGGCTCGAGAGCACATTGTCCCCCAGCGCCACCCCCGGCGTCACCAATTCGGTGATGCCTCGTTTCACCAATTTCTTGGTCAGCTTCGGGTCTTCGAGCTGGTCGCAGATGGCCACTCGATATCCTGCCCGGATCAGCCGCGGCAGATAGTTGTCGAGCGCATGGTGGGGAAAACCAGCCATTTCCGTCGAGGCGTTCGCCCCCTTTTGGTTGCGTTTCGTCAGGGTGATCCCCAGCACCTGCGAGGCCGTGACGGCATCTCCGCAATACGTTTCGTAGAAGTCGCCGCAGCGAAACAGCAGAATCGCATCGGGGTTGGCCGCTTTCATGTCATGAAACTGCCGCATCATCGGAGTGAGTTCGTCTTTGGCCATAGGAGGAAAAAATGAGGGGGTGAAACAATTGTGCGCATCGGTCGGCGCCATGTGCAAAGTTACGCATTCTTGTCGAAACGCAAAACCGCCCCGTCCTGCGAGAGGACGAGGCGGAAAATCAATAGGAGAGAAGTAAGTCAGCTGTGCGCTTATTTCACAACCACCTTCTTACCGTTCACGATGTAGAGACCGGCGGGGAGGTGTTTCGTGTCTTTCACGCGTACGCCCGAGAGGGTGTAAACAGCGTTGACTTGCTTGCCGTTGGCAACTACGCGACCCACGGTGGTGATCGTACCGTTCGTTTCGAGGTACTTGTCACCGGTTTCGGTAGTCACGGGCATCTTCGTGAAGTAACCCGAACCGGCAGCAACCGATTCACCCACTTCCGAGCGGAGCACCTTAGAGTGGTCAGCGTTGAAGACACCGCTGTCCTTGTTCACCTTGGTCGTTTCGAATACCGGAACGAGACCGTTGACAGGCGTTGCGGGCGTGCTCACGGGAGCGAGCGTAGCGAGCGTCTGTGCCTGCGAAACGAGGTTGATCACCGTTTCTTCGTCACCGTCTTCGGGGATGAGCACGTAAGCCTGACCGGCTTCGAGCATACCCGTGTGCTTCTTCAGCTGGATGCGGTTGTTGGCATCCTGACCGATTACAGTGTAGAAGTTGTTTGCACCGGGATCAGCTGCGATGGGCAGCGTGATGATCTGGGGCACACCCTTCATGATGGGCAGCGAGAAGCCGTCAGCGAGGGCCTCTTCGAGATCGTGAGAAGCTTCCTTGAAGGTGAAGGCCGAGTTGTCCTTACCGTTGGCTTCGTTCCAGAGCACGAGGTTCTTCGAACCGGGTTCAGCGTTCAGGTAGACGTGAGCCTTATCCTGTACGTCGGCCGTGTCAGCCACGAGGTTGAAGCAGCCGGAAGTCTTCGCATAGCGGAGATCGAGCGTGTAGGGGTTCTTGCGGAGGCTCATCACACGCGTACCCTTCTCTTCCTTCGGAGCGAGGTAGAGACCGTGTAAACGTTCTGATAAGTGTAACCGCCGGCCACCTTCGTCAGCTTCCAGTAAGCACCGAGGCGAGTGTTGAAGTCAGCCACATCCTTGTAGGTGCTGCCGTCCTTCACGCGGCCGTCGAGCTTGAGGTAGTTTTGCGTCGAAGCCGTGTTGGCCACTACGCTGTTTTCAGCTACGCTGGCGTCAGACGACTTGCTGATGATGCGATAGATACCGTCGGCGGGCACGTTGAGCTTTTCAGCGAATGCCCTTGTTGGCGGCGTCAACTTGAGCGAGGAGGTCGTTCACCTGAGCAACGGTGGGCTGCTTCACATCGGTGATCGCCTTGAGGTTGTTGGCAACCGCTTCGATGGCAGCTTTGTCAGTAGCCTTCGATCCGGCAGCGTAGTAACCCATGTCGGTGCCTTCTTCAGCAGCAGCTTCGAGAGCCTTGGCTGCGTCGAGCGCCTTCGTCACGCGAGAGGGATCAGGATAGTTCTTGAGGAACTTGTCGTAGGCAGCCTGGAGTGCTTCGATCGAAGCCTTCGTAGCCTGCTTGTTGTTCACTTCATTCTTCAGCGTTGCGATAGCACCGGTGAGGGCGTCGCAGTCAGCCTGAGGAACAGCGTCGATGAGCGAGTTCTGTCCGTCGTAAGCGCCTTTGTAAACGCGGAATTCCGAACCGTAGAAGAACTTGTTGCCGTTGGCTTCGCCGTTACCTACCGTCTTGGTCACCTCCATGCGGAAGTACTTGTAGGCACCCTTGTCAGAGGGGATCACGAAGTGAGCCGTACCGGCGAAGTTCGTCTTCTTCACTTCCGTACCGTTGTTGTCCCACGTTACGGTGTAGGGATAGCTGAACGTAGAAACCGCAAGCGAATCCCAACCTTGGTTCTTCTTCCAGCGTCGAAGTCAACGACGTTGTTGCCGTTTTCGTCCGTTACCACAGCGCCGTCCTGGTCGAGCTTGTCGGCCTTGTTGGCAGCGAGGGCAGCTTCGGTCTTGGCACCCCAGATCGTGATCTTTTCGGGTGCACCGCCGTTGGCGTTGTTGTGGTTACGCTTCACCCACTTGAGGAGGAGTTCGCTCTCGGGGGTGTCGAGCTGGAATTGAGGTAGTGACCGCCCTTCCAAGCGTCGCCGTCACCGTGCCAGCTGGTGTGGAAGTAGGTTTCAGGGGTTGCCGTCGAGGGAGCACAGCGGGTTCGTGTTCAGCGCCCACGCCTTCTTCCTTGTCGGCCATGTCGCTCGAAAGCTTCGTGCCGTCGGTGATCAGACCGTCTTTCGTGAGTTTGCCGCTGGTAGCATCTTCGATGCGGTTGCCCGAAGCGTCAACACCCATGTAAGCGAAGCCGTTGTTGTAAGCAGTTTGTGCCTGCTGGAGGAGCTTCTGGGCCTTTTCGTTGTTGATGTCTTGTTCGGCACTCTTCAGGAGATCAGCCACTTCCTGGTCGGTGATGGTGCGTGCCTTGAAGGTCGAACCGTCAGCCTGCCAGTCCCAAACCACGGTACCGTTGTGGTCGCTACCGGTGTGTACACCGCCGAATTCCCAACGGTCGCCGCCGTTGTAACCCCAGTAGTTACCCTTACCGCGCCAGAGGTCGGGCGAGTAGAAGCAGAAGTAGCCGGGGTAGTTGCGGCTGGTCACGATGTTGTAGGAAGCCTCGGCTCCATCCGTCATTTCGATACGTGCACTGGGAACGATACTGCCGTTGGAGGCAATGTTCTCAGCCGTACCCACGTAACGATTGGTAGCCAAGTTTTGGAAGAAGAAGTAACCGGGTTTCGCATCGTTCTTCGTCACCTTCCAGATGTACTTCAAGCTCTTGTAGTCGAGCGGAGCATCCTTCTTGTAGGTGATGTCGCCACCCTTGTAAGTCCAATGCAGTTGCTTGTCCTTATCGTTCACTGCACCACCGTCGTAGAGTGCACCGTCGTCATAGCCGGTACCCTGCGAGCGGTAGGAAGTGAGGATGTAGTAACCGGGCTCGAGCACCTTACCCGAGGTGGTGAAGGTGGTGTAAGCCTTGGGCAGATCTACCACGAGCTGATCGATCTCGTCGTCGGTAGCCGTTGCGCCACCGTTGAGGATCTCTTGCGACTTGTTGTAGAGTGCCATGAAGGCGTCGTACTTCGCCTGGTTGTACTCACCGATGTTGTTACCGCGGGGAACTTTTCGGAGAATTCATCCACGTTGAAGTTGGCACCGAGCGATTCGGCGATCACAGCCTGGAGTCTTCCTTGGCAGTGAGCTCGTTGGCGGCGTATACCAACCACGCGTTGCGGTTGTAGTCCGTGCCCTTGCCGGCATCGCCGGTGAGTGCCGTCTTGGGGCAGGTGAGCAAGAAGTTGTACTCGCTGTACTTGTCGTCCTTCTTTTTCGCTTCGGGCGAAACGAGGCACGACGGTGTTGTCACCATTCACAAAGGTGAAGGTGCTCAAGTCGAGATCCTCGTTGTTGGCACGAGCTTCTTCCACGTAAGCGCGAACGCCCTTGATGGTTTCGGTTGTGTCAACACCGTCAGCCTTGGCATGCGTCCACTCGTAGGGTGTTCGGGATCCTTGACTCCAGTGACTTGCTTCACTTCGATCTTCCAAAGCACGATCCGTGGCGGAGGTGTAGAAGTTTTGGTTCGAAGGATCTGCAAGATACTGGTTTTTCGTTCACGCCTTTGCGCTTGAGGTAGAAGGTCTTACCGTCCCCCGTTGATTCAAAGACGAAAACGTTGTCGAGCGTCAAGCTGGTCGTTGTGGTGAACTTCTGTCCGGCGAGGAAGCAGTTGCCGTTCGCAGCTTCGGAGAACGCAGGCTGAAGCACATACGATTGTCCGGCTACGATGTTGGTCACTGCACCATCGTTGACGTTAGCACCCCAATGGCGAGCAGACGCACTTGTCGCTCCGGCCACCAGGAGGGCGGTCAAAGCAAACAAATTGCAAACCTTTTTCATTGAAGATTTAACATTAAAGTTAGACATAGAGATAATTCGATGGGACACGATGCGACTTCCATGTACCTCCCCATCGAAAACAGAAGGGTCACGGAAGTTTAGTGCAGGGTGTTCGTGCGACAAAGATAGAGAAAAAAAACTACACATGGCAGATTCGCATCTAAAAAACGACGAGTTTCTGCCCGACAGCACTGCATTTTATACTTTGTCGCCACTTGTGTTTTTTGAAAAATCTGAATGATTTCCGCTGATTTCGTTGGTGGATTAACCGAAAAGTGTTGAAACTGTCCTCGTGTTTTTCCGGTTTCGTGTGGGAGAAGGGGATGCTTCGGCGCGCCGTTTGTGCCGTTTGTCAGGTCTGTTCGGTAAACGACGGAAAGGGGGCCGATGCTCGGTGGGGAGACAGTGCGTCGATGCCGGTCGATGCCGCCGTAGCGGAGAAAAAACGGCCGATGTTGCTCAGCAACGCCGCATCGTCAGCTCCCCTCCCTTCACTTTGTGGTCGCTCTGCGCTGAGAGGCGTTTCTCGCGTGCGCACGTGTCGCGCGATCGCACGCGCACCCCACTCGAAGTTACTTTTTTGGCCTTCACTCCTTCACCCGTGTGGCGCAAACGTTTGTGCTTCATGTGATTAGGGGTGAAGATCTTTGCGCAAAGCCTTCACCCCTCGGCAGGTCGACCGCGTGAGCGGGAGTTCACGCGCCGTTATTCCATTTTTCCTCGCGGCGATGCCTTATTTCGCGCGCGTTTTCGAAGAAAAACGGGCTGTTTTCCAAAGTCGACCGCGGTGAAGGATGAAACACCAAAGCCTTCACCCTTATTGAGATGTCATTCAGCGCATTACGCAATGTGGGTGAAGCGGTGAAGGCAAAAAACGAAAAAGCGTGGACGCGCGCGCGTCATGCGCGCGCGAGGGTGCCCTGTCTTCACCCTCGCGATCGGTGTACTCCTTTCGGTGTGCCCGTGAGGGGGCGCGCAGCGGTCGAAGGGCAGTGGGCTTATCGGCGTTGGGCCTCGAGCGACAACGAATCGTGGTGCTCACGCAGGGCACGCAGTGCTGTCTCGATCATGCTGTCCCTGCCGCGCTGTCGGTCGTCGGCCGAAAGGTGGGCGCGCACATCAGGTGCGATGCCGAACTCCGTGTGCTCGCCGTGCACGTCGAGTGCGGGACTCGCCGAGAAGCGAATGCTCCACCCGCCCGGCAGTTCCGAACTGAAGGGCATGCCCGATCCGCCGCCGGTGCGGTCGCCCACCAAAATCACGCCCGGTATTGTCTTCATGTACATGGCAAAGGAATTGGCGGCGCTGAAGGTACGGCGGTTGATGAGCACCGCCACGGGTTTCTGCCACCGCAACCCCTTGAGGGGGCTGAGGCGCACGGGTTTCGGTGTGGAGAACGCGTCGTGTGCGGGGCCTGTTTTGTGCATGATGTAGCCCACCGTGACCGTGCGATTGGTGAAGACCGAAGCCAGCGTCTCGGCCGAGGTGAGTTGGCCGCCGCCGTTGCTGCGCACATCGACGATGAGGGCGTCGCAGAGGGCAAAATGCCGCATGACTTCGTGCAGATTGCCCGCGCCGATCGCCACGTTGAAGGAGCTGCAGCGGATGTAGCCCACATTGCCCGGCAGCACCTTGTATTGGAGTCCCGACGCAGTGCGATATTCGTCGGCCGTGCCCAGCACCACGCGCTGCAAGGAGTCGTCGAAGTCGGTGGGGTAGGCCTCGTACCAATTCGTGTAGCGGGCCGTGTTGAAAGGAGTCCAGAGGTTGACATGCCCGTCGCGCAGTTCGTCGCAGAGGTTGGCCAGCACTGATAGAGCGCTTGCGACGACATGGAGTCGGACACCTGCGGGGCGTAGCGGCGGTGCACCTCGTTCCAGTCCAGTCCGTATTCCTTGTGCTTGTAGTCGAAGAAGCAGTAGTGCTCATCGATGATTTTTCCACAGCGCTTCGAAGTCGCCGCGCGGTGTGGAGGGCAGGTCGTCGGCCTGCACGCAGGCGGTGAGCGCGGTGAGCAGCAGCGGAAGCGAGAGGAGGAGGCGGAAGAGATGTTTCATCGGGGAAGAAATTGGATCAGGCGCGAATAGCCGATCACGAAGGTGTGATTCCAAGCGTGGCGTTCCAGTCGGTTGACGCTGCTCTGACGGATGTCGGCTTTGTAGCCCAGGGTGATGCACGCGCGGCGCAGGGGAATGCTCACGGTGGAGAGGAAGCGCAGCGAGGGGGCAGAAAAGGGCGTGGTGGGCACGACATTGCGGTCGGTGTGTCCGAGCGAGAAAATTTCGTAGTAGGACTGTCCGTAGTTGGGCGTGAACATGAGGCCCAAGAGGGGCACTTCGAGTTGCGAGCGCCACACCCAGCGGCGTCCCACAGGGTGAAGGGGTGGACGAGCGCGCCGGAGAAGGCCACGTCGACAGCGGCGCGCGCCTGTGCCGGGTTGTTGCCGTTGCGCTGGTTGTAGGTGCCGCCCAGGTGCAGCGCGCCCATGGCACCCACGCTCCACTGCCACGCGGAGTTGAGCGGGGTGAGGCGGCGGCGCCAACCGGCGTCCATTTGCAGCTCGATGTCCAGCGCGGTGCCGTTGCCGGCCGGATTGGTGGCCGAGGTGCCGTTGAGGTCGAAGAGTGTGACGAAGGCATTGCGCCCGCCGCGCCCGCTGTGGCGCTCGCCGATGCGGGTGAAAGAGAGGGTGGTGCCACTGTAATTCAGCGGCGAGAGGTAGCTGTCATAGAGGTTGTTGTGCCCCACGCCGAACAGGTAGGTGCGTTCCACGCGGCGGTGAGTGTATCGGCATCGGTGGTGTGCTGTGGCGATTCAGCGCGGGCGAAAAGCGGAAGGATAACCCACCACGCGAGGAGGAGTGCTTTGCGTGTCATGCGTGAAATGTAAGGGAGATTCGTTGCCATAGGCGTCCATGGCCGTGAGGGCGTAGTCGGCATCGAGCAGCGAAGGCAATGCCGGGCTGTAGGTGAAATCGGTGTCGCTCAGGCGAAGGGCCACGGCCACAGGGCCGGTGGGGGTGAGCCGGTAGAGGTTGTAGTGCACGGGGTGGCATCGGCCACGGCGTTCCAGGTGAAGCGGAGCGCGTGGTCGGTGCGCCGACACTGCCACTGCGGTGCGGCGGGCGCAATGCTGTCGAGCCAGGTCATGGCCGGCGGGAGCTGAGGTTGCGCGTAGTGGTCGTGCACGAAGTCGAGTAGGCCTTTCACGTTGTTGAGCAGGAATTGACTGCGGAAATAGGCTTCGCCGGCAAACCCTTCGGCGTGAATGAAGCGGAGTTGTCGTGCGATTTGCAACAGCGACCAGTTGCGCTCTTCGGGGGCGAGCTGGTAGGCGCCCAGACCCGGCGCCACAGGACGGCCGTAGGTGTGTTCCTGCCAGTTGACGGCGAAGGGGTAGAAGTGTTGCCCGTCGAAATACATCATCGGAAAGAGCCCGTCCATCCAACCGCGGCGCAACCACAGTTGGGCATCCTGCGACACGGCGTCGCGGGCATTCCAGCCCTTGGAGGATTGGGCGGGCAGGTCGGCGTATTTGCCGATGGGAGCACAGGTGATCTTGACCCACGGACGAATGGCGCGCACGGTTTCGCTGATGAGTTGCACGGTGCGGTTCACGTTCTCGCGGCGCCATTCGGCTTTTGGGGCGGCGATGGCCGTAGCGGGCGTAGGTGCGGCGATCGTCGAAGGGAATGGAGGGTTCAGGGTAGCGAATGTAGTCGAGATGAATGCCGTCGACGTCATAGCGACTGATGATTTCGCGAACCAATTCGGCCAGATATTCGGCTGTGCCGGGAACGCCGGGATCGAGTTGCCATTTGTCGCCGGCGCGGGTGCAGAGTTTGGGCATGCGCGCGGGGAGAGACTGGCGTCCGAGGCGTTTGGCTTCGGGCAGCGTGTTGCCCGGAAAGGTGACGAGATAGGCATGCAACTCCATGCCGCGGCGGTGCGCTTCATCGATGGCGAAACGCAGCACGTCGTAGGGCGGTGCCACGCCGGGCGTACCGGAAAAGGCGCCGTCCCACGGCTCGATGTGCGAGGGATAGGCCACGGTGGCGCGGATGCGGGTTTGGAACAGTACCGTGTTGATGCCGGCGGCTTGCAAACCGTCGAAAATGCGCGAGAGCTGTGCTTGCTCGAGGGGCTTCGGCCGCTGTGCGGGCATAGTGGCCGGCGGGCCAGTCGAGTCCGCTGTAGGTGCAGAGCCACACGGCGTGCACGCCGCGGGCGGGAGGGAACCGCGGAGGCAGTGGGCGTTTGTGCTGTGGCCGAAAGGGAGAGGAGGAGAAACAGCAGGGAGAAGAGGAAACGCATGGGGCGGGAGAATGGAAAGGGGAGGTGGGCGTTTAGCGCAGGCGGTGGTAGAGCGGGAGGAGCTGCTCGGCGAGCTCATCGCCGGCAGCGGCACGCAGACTGTCGAGCTGACGACGGGCTTCGTTGCGGCGCCCGAGGTCGAGGAGCAAGGTGGCGCGGTGCACTTGCAACGGGCGGTCGTCGGGACGCAAACGGAGCAGGTGTTCGAGGCGTTCGAGTGCGGTGACTTTGTCGCCCTCGCGCTCTGCAAGCTCGGCGCCGACAGCCAGCGCGGTCTCGTCGTCGGGATGCCGCAGCAAGGCGGTGCCGAGATGGAGCAGGGCTTCGTCGCGGTGGCCCTCGGTGTAAAGTTGCAGGGCGATGAGGCTGTGGGCGCGCGCATTGTAGCGGTCGAGTTTCTCAACACGCGGCGCAGCGCGGTCAGGGCGCGCTCGTCTTGGTGCAGGCGCCGGCAAGCTTCGCTTTGAAGAAAGAGCAGGGTTTGAGCCTCGTCGGTCGTGCGCTCACGACGGTCGGCGAGGAGGGTGTCGACCCATTGGGCCAATTCGCTGTCCTTGCCTGCTTCACTCAGACATTGGGCCAGCGCAATCTGCGCTTCGCCGTAGTCGGGACGGTGGGCCAGGAGGTCGCGAAGTCGTCCTTCGGCATCGTGCCACTGTCGGCGTGCCATGAGAATTTTGGCGATATTGAAACGCAGCACGTCGTTGCCCGCCGCGTCGGGATCGTGCCCATGGGCTGCTTCGAGGGCGCGCTGTGCCTGAGAGAGGAGTCAGCGCGCAGGGCGGCGAAGGCTTTGCGCACCTCGCGGCGGTAGGCGGCGGTGTCGCGCGGTGCGATGGTTTCGACCGGGTTCGACAACGTCTCTGCGCTCCGCGCGAAGGTGGGCACAAGAGCGGTGAAGATGCCGCCGGCAGTGACGAGAGCGGGAAACAAAAGGCGGGGGAGGATCATAGGGCACTGAGGGTGATCGATTTCGCTGAACACGGCTTCCGCTTCGAATCCGCGAGAGGCAGCGAAGCGGGCCAGCTTCTGTGCGGCCAGGTAGGGTGGCGCGCCGATCGGAGGGATCGAATTTGAGCGTGCGCAGTTTGGCGGCGAGCAGGTCGCGGAGGGTTTGCCGATACGTTTTTTCGTCGATTTCTTCCTCGAGGGCGATGGTGATGTTTTTCTCGACTGATTCCTTTGAGCTGCAGTGCGTTGCGAATTTTGATTCGCCCCCATCGGGCGAAGGCGGCCTTGTCGTGCACGAAGGCGCGGGCGTAGCGTTGCTCATCGATGAACTTTTTCGTCCTCGAGGCGTTGGAGTACCCGATCGATGAGGTCGGGGTCGATGTCGGCGGCGCGGAATTTCTTCTCGAGATCCCCCCGACAGGTTTCGCGTCGAGCGCAGTAGGCACCGGCACGGCGATAGAGTGATTCGAAGTCGTTGGATTTCATCGTTTGATCAGTGCGCGGATCACAAACCAGGCATGGTGGGCGAGGGCGGAGAAGAGACCGTAGTGGTGGGCCATGATGCGAAAACGCTCGCGCAGGGAGGCTTTGTGATGGCGGGTGGTGAGGCCTTCGCTGAGGTAGTCGGCGACGACCGTGTGGGTGTTGAACAGCGGGAGCCGGCGGTGCTCGGCTTGTTGCATGAGGCGAATGCACCAATCGTAATCGGCCGAGAAACGATAGCGCAGGTCGTAGGGGGTGGCACGCGCCAGGTCGGTGCGGGCGAAAAAGGCTTGGTGGCACACGAGCATGCCGTTGACAAAATCGTGTCGGCGAAGTTGTTCGGGCGGACTGAGGCGTCGGGCGCGGAGAAAGGTGCCGCGGTCGTCGACCAAGTGGGTGTCTCCACAGAGCACGGCCGGAAGTTGGGCGGGATCGGCGAAGGCGGAGAGTTGCGAGGCGATGTCGGCCAGGGTGGTGGTGGCGTGAAATTTGTCGCCGGCGTTGAGAAACAGGATGTAGTCGCCGCCGGCTTGCCGCAAGGCTTTGTTCATCGCGTCGTAGAGTCCTTTGTCCGGTTCGGAACGAAACACGAGACTCCGTCCGTCTGTGATGCCGCGGTAAAGGGCGGCGTATTCGTCGACCATCCGGCGGGTGTCGTCGGTCGAGGCCCCGTCGATGATGAGGTGCTCAATGTGAGGATATTGTTGGACGAGTACGCTGTCGAGGGTGCGCCGCAAGGTGGTGGCAGCGTTGAAGCATACGGTGGCGACGGTAAAAACGGATCATAAGCGAGGGGAAGAGGGCGAAGAAGAAGACGAAGCGTGGGCGAGGGCTTGCCGGTAGAGGGCAAGATAGCGCCGGCCGACGCGGTCGAACGAATAGTGGTCGAGCACTTTGGTACGTGCCGCCTGCGCCAGTTGGTCGTGGTTGGACACATCGAGCATTTGGTGCAAACCTTCGCAAAGGTCGTTTGCGTCTTTGGCGGCGGCCACATAGCCGTTTTTGCCGTGATCGATCATTTCCGGAATTCCTCCCACGCGGAAACCCAAACAAGGGATGCCGCAGGAGAGTGCTTCCATGATGGTGTTGGGCAGGTTCTCGGAAACGGAGGGGAGTACAAAAAGTTGGGCCGCGTTGTAAATATTGACGATGGTATCGACCTCGTAGGTGTAGGGTGTGGTGAACACGGGGATGTCGAAGGCGGCCCGAAACTCTTCTGCGGCACCGCCGAGAATGAAGAGTGCAGTGTCTCGGCGGTGTTCAGGATAGGTGGTGAGGTATTGCCGGAAGGCTTCCACCAAGTAGGGCATGCCTTTGTTGAGATTCGTGATGCGCTGGGCGACAAAGAGCACAATACGCAGGGAAGGGTCGGCGGGCAGACCGAGTTGTGCGCGGGCTTTCGCGCGATCGCGGGGAGCGAACACGGTGGTGTCGATGGGATTGGGGATGTCGACCACGGTTTTCCCGTGAGTGAGCGACGCACTGCGCGCCTCGCCGGCGAGCCATCGGCTGCACGCCACAAAAGTCATGGGGGCTGTGGCATAGACCGCTTGTTTTTTCGACCAAATGCGGTGCGACAGGTCGTGGGGCGAACCGCCGTGCGGAAGGTAGGGACATTGTCCACATTCTTTACGGTAACGGGTGCAAGACAGGGCCAGATGACAAATGCCGGTGACGGGCCAGATGTCGTGCATCGTCCAAACCACGGCTTTTCCGTCGCGAAGTATGCGTTGCAACTCGTTGAGAGAGAGGAGACCTTGGTTGATCCAATGCAGATGGATCACGTCGGCGCGCCGATAGGCATCGGTTTCGGTGACGTTTCCTCCCGCTACGGCGGTGTCGATGGCGAAAAGTCCCCGCCGTTGTCCGCGCAGATGGAAGAAAAATGCACAAACGTTCTCTGATAAACGCCCACTTCATGCGCCACCTTCCGCGAAACGTATGGATTTTCGGAGAAGACGTTTGTCGATCGCGCACCAGCATTTCAGCCTCGACACCGATATGGGTCAAGGCCGCTTGCAGACGAGACGCGGCAACGGCCGCTCCGCCGGTTCGTTCGCTGGTGTTGATGATCAGAACGCGCATGGGGATAGGGTTATTTGGACAAAAATAGAAAGAAAGCCCGATATGACCAAATTTAGATCGAGTAGTGGCGCCTTCAACGCAAGATGAAGGCGCCACAGGTTTCGGGGCGAAGACGGCGTCGCGTTTATTTCCGGAGAAAGAGCAGCGCGCAGGGTTCCGTTCCCACGTTGTAGCGTTGTAGGAAATCGCCGTTGTCGTTGTAGACACTGACCGTTCCGGGTTCGGTGAAGCGTGTTTTTCGGATCGAGCGTGCTGCGAGAGGCCACATAAATGTTTTTGTGCGGGGATCGACTGCCAGTGCCGTCGGATCCAGGGAGGTTGCACTTGTCCGAAGTGCGAAGCGATGGCCGTACCCGAACGCGTGTCGCGCACTTCACATTGCACGGTGGTTTTCCCTGTGGACCAATCGGTGGTGGAGCGAACGAGATAAATGCGGTGTCCGTCGACGGCCGCGAGATTGGCTGAGGCAAAGACAGCGGCTTGGTCCTTTTGGTCGATACGCCAGATTTCTGCTGCGTGGGTGGCGTAATCTCCCTGGCAGGCCACGAAGAGATGACCGAAATCGTCCTTATAAATTCGAGTGGGGTTCATGCCGACACGAATTTCCCCGACCTGTTCGAGCGTATTGGGGTGAAGTTTCACCACTTTGAAGCCTTGCTTATACCCCTCCTTGTAATTATAGCCGTCGCTGATCGCTACATATATATAATTGTCTTGTGTCGATACGCCAACCGGGTTCGGGCCTACGGCTACTGTCCGGTCGACGGTGAGCGAAAGGGTATCGATGCGCGAGACATTCCCGTCGTTGTTCGAGACGAAAACGTATTTTCCCCATGCCGCCACCCCTTCCGGTGTCGACGTGGGAATCGATCGGAGCAAGCGGTGAGTGGAGGCATCGACGACCTGCACTAAATTGCTGCCGTAGCAAGGAATGTAGATCTTAGTTCCGTGTTGGATCGCCTCCTGCGGCGCGTCTCCGAGCAATTTCCCATTGACGGAAAGAAAAGCATCGTGGTTCACCGTTTGGTGTTCGGTGTCGATCAGCGTGTAGCCGCCTGGCAGACGCGTTGCCTGGTTGCCTTGGCACAACACCAGTACTTGCGAGGACGTCCCTTCGCCGGCGGGAGCGGTCGGCGGAAGTTTGCGCTCCTCGTCGGCGCAAGCATTCAGCAGCAGCACACCCAGGAAGAAAAGCAGGCATGCAGAGATTCGATGGAAGAAGGATGAGCGTGTCATGGTGGAAATATAGATATAGAAGATGAAAATTGCAGATCAATCGCCGCCGGGTCACCATTCGAAAGTGGCATCGACGAGCCAAGTTCTTCCCGGCAAAGGATAACCGCGAATACTTTCGCGCTGAGTGTCGGTGAGGTTCATCCAGGTGGCGCGCAGCGTCAGGGTCGAAAAAGCCGATGCGGCATTTCCAGCGTGCCGCCGCATTCCATTCTGCGTAGGGCGGCAGGCGCGAAGCGGCAAGATGTTGTGGAGTAGCCCACCTTTCTCCGCAGTAAACCACCGAAGTCGAGACTCGAAAGCACGATGTGCGAAGTCCAGCGCGAGAAACGCTTCTGCGTCGGGCGATAGGGGAGGGTGAGGTTGAAGCTGCGTGACGCAGCGCCCGATCGGTCGCGTGTCGCCACCCATTGTCCGTGTCCCGTCAGGTTTACCTCCGTCTGCGCAGCGCAAACACAACGTGCACTCGCGGTCAAATCAACGCCTTGCGCCAGCACACGGTCCAAATTCTGTGTGCGCCACACCGCCGGGGTGATCGGTACGGCCACGATGCCGTCGGTGATACGGTCGACAAAGGCATCTACCGAAGCTTGCCATTGCCACCGACCGAAATCTCCCCCGGCGTATCCTCCTATATTCAGGCGAAAGGCACGTTCGTTGCGCAGCTGCGTGTTGCCATAGCGAAAATAATAACTTTCGGCGAATGTGGGCGGCCGAAACGTCGTTTGTATCATTGCGCGCCCTCCCATTTCGATTCGCCGTCTCTTCAAAAGAGTGGCCTGTGCCCCTCCTTGCAGCGTGAAGCAGCCCGCGTCGGCCGCCGTGCCCGGGTTGGTCGGGTCGTTCTGTCGTGCCGAGTTGAACAGGTCGTGGCGTAAGAGCCGCAACGTGGCAGTCCACTTCTGATCGCGGAAGCGCAGCGAAAGGGCTTGCTGCACCATCGTTCGTTCCGCCTCGCGTTCGTACTCGCCATGCTGATGCAGCACCGAGCGCGTCGCATCCATCACATAAGCCCATTGCCAATGCGACGACAAAGTGTGCGCCGTCCCCACCGAAATCCAACCTTCTTGTTGTCGGTAGCGGTCTGTTCGTCCGCCGTTGGGATATTGCGGATCGCGCGTTGCGTAGAATTTGTTTTTCGTGCTCCATTGTGCCGCTGCCGTCCACTGCCATGCGCCACGTCGTCTCGACCACCGCCCGTGCAGTGCAGCCTCGTCGTCGTCCATGCGCTCCCCCTCTTGCACGGCATAGAGCAGAACGGCACCGGGCAGTTGGCGTCGAGCAAAATTTCCCCTGAATCCCCCTTCAGCGTTTCCCCATTTCGCAGTGGAGGGCGTCGACCAGTGCACCGTCGGAGTCCATCGTCGGGTTTCTGCAGCGTGGCGTCGACGAGTTTCGCGCAGGGTTCCGTTGTCGAAGACAAAAAGGAAAATCGTTGTCCGCCTTTTCGCCGTCGAGTTGCAGTTGCAGTTGTCCCGCGGGTGTGGAGAAAGACGAAACGGCTCCCGCGGCCCGATAGCCGAAGGCGCCCACCGTCGACCAGATGCGCAGTGGCCGCCGCAGGGTGGTGAAGTGCAGGGTGCTCGCCCCCAAAGCACGAACCGGCACCGGAAGTTCGGGGGCTTCGCCCACATCGATCGTCACCGTGTTGAGGCGATGAAGGAGAAAGGAGACACATCGATCGTGGCGTTCTCTGCGTCACCCATCGGGAAACCGTCGACGAACACGGCAGTGTGCGCGGCGCCGAGTCCGCGAGTTCCCACAGTCGTCGCGGTGCCGAATCCGCCCAATGAGCGCACCCATACGGCCGGGCAGCGTGTGGGAGCACGTCGACCACGTCACCCGTGGGCATCCGCCGAAACGTCTCACCGTTTTGCGAAAAAACCCGGCGATGCGCGCACGCTCCTGCTCATTGCGGGGCGCCTGTACTTTCACTTCCGGAAGGGCGCGCAGCGAATCGTTGCACGGTGTGGCGCCGAGTGCATCGCATGCCGCTGCCGAGAGTCGGCAGCGCGCAGCGTGTCCGGACAGTGCCGAACCCGCAACGGCCCCCCGCGAGGGCGGCCGTTGCTGAAACATCCGCAGCATGCGCCGCGAGAAGATTTGTGGGGAAAGAATTGTAGGTCAATACACGAAAGTTGCTAACTTTGTGGAGAACAAAATAGAGAATCTATGGAACTTCAATCCGCACTTTCGGCGCTTCATGTCGCCACCGATCGCTCGGCTGTGGTCGCAGCTTTGCGGGACATCACCGCCCGCTTGTTGCGTCGCGGCGTGTTCGAAGTCAGCGGCGTGGAATGCCGCCCGCTCGAATTGGAAAGTTATTTCTATCGCACCGGTCTTTTCGAAGACGCCCTATGTGCACGAGAACGAACGCCAGCGCAACCATTTCGGCGAACTCTATGTGCATCGCATCGGGCCGTTGGCTTCGTCGCACTACAAGATGGACAACCGCGTGTGCGTCGGGCTCAGTTTGTCGGACAGCACCGATTTCTATTACAGCGCCTTGATTCGTAGTGCCCGCTTCTCCGACGGGAGCGAAGTGTTCGGGCCGAACAACGTGCTCACGGCGTGGGCGCGTCGCATCAACGAGCAGACACACCTTGTCGCCCGCCGTGCTGGACCACCTGCGTCCCGGCGGACATGATCTCGTACCCCTGTTCCCCACTCATGGAAGAGAAGGCGGCCTTGCATTTCATTCCGGCTTCCGAAGCCAACGACGACACCACGGCTCCGCTCATCTTCTCGCGTCGAGAGGGACTGGGCGACAAAGACCCGGACTATCGCGATCTGCCGTTGCGCGGGGTGGTCGGTCCGCTGCATGCCGACCGGAAATATAAGGACAAAACCACACTTTTTGCGTGATTATCTCGAAGCGCATGCCCTTACCGGCGAAGCGGCTTGCGAGGCGGCCCGCAGTTTGGCGGGCAGTGTCCCGTCGTGGGTCAAATCGCTTTGACCGGGCATATGGATCGCCACCGTGAATCTCCGCCGGGCTCCCGCCGCGCGCGCCGGATTTTGAGGCTTCTCTCCATTGGAGCTGCCGTCGCGGTCTATCGGATTTTTCGATCCGGTGCAGACCGCATGGATGTTGCGTTGCCCCACCCGGCAGTGGTTCGGCCTCTCGTGTCCCCTCTGCGGGACGCAGCGCGCTGTTCATGCTGCACTGCACGGGCTGTGGCAATTGGCCTGGACCTACAATCGCTTGCTGCCGCCGGTTTTGGTCTGGTGCGCACTCGTTTGGTGCGCGCAATATCAAGCCGCCACGCGTCGTTGGCACGAGCGGTTCACTTCTCTGCGCGCCTGGATCGTCTATGCCGTTTTGCTGCTCGTGTGGTTTGTTGTGCGCAATCTTTTCGGTTGTTGAACGTCCGGCCTGACGAAGCGCGCCATTATATTTTTTACCCCGCCCACTGCACATCAGCGTTACAGTGGGCGGGGTAATTGTTATGCATTGAGTCGGCGTGTCAGACGTAGAGATCGTCACGTCCGAAACGCACGAATTGCTCTTCATTCGCATGCTCCTCTTCGTCCTGCCAGAGCAGACGGTAGGTGATCACTTGTGCGATGTAGAGAATCGTCAGGGTGAAGAAATAGCCCACGCAGCAAACCACCAAACCGGCTCCGGCGATGAGGCCGGTCACGATGCCCAAGCCCAAGAGTGGCCAGAAGTGGTCTGCAGTCTTGTCCCACGAAGCACGCAGTGCTTCGCCGATGCTTGCTTCGGGATGATCGATCAAATAGATCGGGGCGAATACCCAACGCACGGCGAAAAAGATACCCGGAGCAATGAGAAAAATCAATCCAACGTAAATCGCAAGCCCGTAAACAAATTGACAGCCCACCACTTTCAGGTAAACGATAGGCGACAGTCCATGATCGAAGCGGTAGCGTCCGCCGTTGTTGCGAAGAATCTCAAGAATAGAAGCAAAGATGCTTACGCCAACCACACTGTTGATGATGAGTTGTAAGAACGAGGAGGCGAGAATTTGGCCGATGACAGCGAGCTGAAACAGGTCCTCATGTTGAGGAACTCCAACACGTTGAATGCTTGAAACGATTCCACAGAGTACTCCGGCAGCGAACAACATCGCCGCCATGGGGAGTCCATACTTCTTTGCGAATTCAAAGGCCTTGCCAATAATGTCGCCGATACTAATGATTATCATGAAATGGTTGAATAGGTTTGCCTGCAAATGTACGTATTTATAAAAACAATCGCTCCGACAGCCGATATTTTTGGCGTTCGGAGCAAAAAGGAAGCTCGTCAGAACTTCTTCATCTGGGTGTCCGGAGACACGTTGCTAAAAAAGTAGGCCGCAGCCCGTTCTCGACTTCCCCATTTGGGAAGTGAGAGGTCGATGTGTGTCGGCCGGTTTACTGCTGTGCTTTGAGTGCACGGAGTTGGTTGTAGAGCGATTGGCACATCACGCCGTTGCCCATCGAACGATATCGAGCAATGCGATACTTCAGTTCGTCGATCATAGTTTTTTTGCTTAGTCATATTGTTGAGTTTTTAGTTGAACATAGAGGCGCTTCGCACCTCGTTGAAGTTGGTTACGTCCGCGAGACGTAGGGAACTGTAGTTTACTCTCTATGTCTTTGTGGTAGTCCCTTTGTCTCGTTTTCGTAGTGCAAAGGTAGAGTCGTAAGCGACGAAAAACAAGAAAATAGCAGAGAAAATGCACTTTCGGCAATGCGTTGGGGCGGCTTTGAAAATCGGAGTTGACAAGCTTTCGAGTCTGGTGCAATGAATCGGTGCATCCCCATCCGGAGCGCTGTGCTGACAGGGGTGGAAAGGATCGAAAAAAATCAAGCGTTTTGGGTTGTCATCTCGAGTTGTCAAACTTATTTTTCCAGCCTTTCCTCTCTCTCTCGAGAACGAGTGCGCAGCCCTAAGTGCGGTGAAGGTTCGGCGCGATAGAAAATCACGCTATATAGGGATCGCGCGCGCATGCGCGCACATCCTGTTGTTTGTTTTTGCCTTCACCTCTTCACCTCTGTGCCGTAAGATGATGTGCAACAGGGAATTAAGTGTGAAGACTTTGCTAATTTGCCTTCACCTTTTGGGTGAACAGTTGTCGGGTATCTCGGATGGCTCGAAAAAGGTGGGTGAAGAACGTGAACTTGGTGTCCGCGTGGATGAAGGCGTTGAAGATGCAAAAGCCTTCACCTCTACGTATCTGCCTATCAGGAGAATAGGGTAGGGTGGTGAAGGGTGAAGGCTTTTTCTTGAAATCGACTGATGTGCGCGCGTATGTACGCGCGCGAAAGTGGGCGAGTTCAGACTGAAAACGCCCAATGATTTTTCAAAAGTCGGGAGGTGTTTTGTAGCTTTCTCCCGAAAGTGGAGAAAGGTAAGGAGGAGCAACGAGCGAGAGGGCGACGGAAGGGAGAAAACGCGCAAGACGTTTTTCTGTCGGTGCACGACAATCGGGAAGTTCATGCCGAATGTCTTCCGCGGCTTCCCCGAGCATGCACAAAAAATCCCTTTCGATGTGCACCGAAAGGGAAGTCCGCAAGAAAAGTGCGCCTGATAGGACTCGAACCTACACGTCTCGCGACACCAGATCCTAAGTCTGGCGCGTCTACCAATTTCGCCACAAGCGCTTTTTCTTCTGCAAAAATACATCATGTGCCACGATCGCCAAAGAAAAGGGCGCACTTTTTGTTCAGTGGTGCCGAATTGGTATTTTTGCAAATCAAACGCTTTGAAGATATGAACTTTGTCCTTTCCTCTCATCTTGCAGCATATCGCCTTGCCTCGCCCCGTCTCAACAGCGGCGGATGGTGGACGGTTTTGCTGTGTTCCCTGCTCTGTGTACTCCCGCTCAGTGCCCGGAATAAGATTACGGATGCGATGAAATCGGACAAAATGGAAGTTTTTGCGTCGAAAAACCTGACATGGGCGAATATGCCCATGGGGCAGATGGCCGACCCGCAGTGCCGACGGCCCAGCCCTGCGATGGTGGTCATCGCTGCCGACGGCAAAGAAACCGAAGAAACGGGATATGACGGCAGCGCGCCACTGCGGGTCCGTTTTGAAGCCCGTGCCACCGACTACGGCACGCGCACACCCCTCTACGAATGGCAGTTTCACCGCGAGGGGAGTTCCACACCCTTCCTCGTGCGCTACGACGCCAACACCGGTTACGAATTCACCGAGAGCGGCACGTTCACCGTCCGGCTGTTGGTCTCGTTTGTCGAGAACGGCGACACGGTGACCTATACGCAGAACGATGCATTCCGCATAGCCATCTCCGAAAGTAAACTTGAATTTCCCAATGCCTTCACCCCCAACGGCGACGGGATCAACGACGTGTTCAAAGCCAAGGAGGGCTACAAAAGCATTGTGCGCTTCCGCGCATTGATTTTCAACCGCTGGGGGCGCAAAGTCTATGAATGGAGCGATCCGGCCGGCGGTTGGGACGGCCGCATCGGATCGGCTGAAGCGCCCGACGGAGCCTATTACCTCAATGTTGAGGCGCGAGGTGCCGACGGCCGCAACTACCACATCAAAAAAACGATCAACCTCCTGCGCCGCTTCGACGAACAGCAGTCCGGCGGCACGCATTGATGGGACGGACAACATGACAGCACAAGACAAGACTTTTCAACACGGTAAAATTGAGGTGCTCGGTGCCCGCGTGCACAACCTCAAGAATATCGATGTAGACATTCCGCGGCATGCGCTCACGGTGATCACCGGACTGAGCGGAAGCGGAAAGTCGTCGTTGGCCTTCGACACCATCTATGCCGAGGGTCAGCGCCGGTACATCGAGACCTTTTCGGCCTACGCGCGTAATTTCCTCGACAACCTCGAACGTCCCGACGTGGACAAGATCAGCGGGCTCGCCCGTGATCAGCATTGAGCAAAAGACCACCAACAAAAATCCCCGTTCCACCGTCGGCACGGTCACCGAAATCTACGACTTCCTCCGCCTGCTCTATGCGCGAGCCGGCGAAGCCTATTCGTATGCCAGCGGTGAGAAAATGGTGAAATATACCGAGGAGCAAATCATAGAATTGCTGCTCAGTCACTATGCCGACCACCGTGTCTACCTCTTGGCCCCTCTGGTGCAACAACGCAAGGGACACTACAAAGAGCTCTTTGAGAGTGTGCGCAAAAAGGGTTTCATCAATGTGCGGGTGGACGGCGAGTTGCGCTCACTGGAAACCGGGATGCGTGTGGACCGCTACAAGAACCACGACATCGAATTGGTGATCGACAAGCTCAAGGTGCAGGCCAAGGACGAAGAGCGCCTCAAGAAGAGCGTGCAGCAAGCCCTTTCGCAAGGCGACGGACTGATGCTTGTGCTCGATGCCGACGATGAAACCGTGCGTTATTACTCCAAACGACTCATGTGTCCCGTGACGGGGCTGGCCTATCGCGAACCGGCGCCACACAATTTCTCGTTCAACTCCTCGCAAGGGGCTTGTCCCAAGTGCAAAGGGCTGGGCGTGGTCAATGTGATCGATCGTGAGAAGGTGTGTCCCGATCCGAAACTCAGCATCAAGAAAGGTGCGCTCGTTCCACTCGGCAAGTACACGAAAACCCTGATCTTTTGGGAAATCGAAACCGTGCTCGAACAATATGGTTTCACGCTCGACACGCCTGTGGCCGAATTGTCGGACGAAGCACTCGATGCCGTGTTCAACGGAACGCCCGAGTTGCTGCGCATTCCCGCAGCACGCATGGGGCGAACCGACGATTATTACGCCGATTTCGGCGGCGTGGTGAAATACATTCGCCAAATGGCCGATGCCGAGATGACGGCTGCTTCGCAGCGATGGGCCGAACAATTCAACACCACGGCTTGCTGTCCGGCATGCCACGGCGCACGACTCAATCGCGAGGCGCTGTCTTACAAATTCGGCGATAAGAACATTGCTCAGTTGGCGGCGATGGATGTGGCCGAACTGAAGGAATGGCTCGATGGAATCGGCGAAAAGCTCACCGGTAAGCAACAAGCCATCGCCACGGAGATATTGAAAGAGATCCGTTCGCGCCTTTCGTTCCTCCTCGATGTGGGCCTCGATTACCTCTCGCTCGACCGCACGGCCATGACGCTATCGGGCGGTGAGAGCCAACGCATACGATTGGCCACCCAAATCGGTTCACAACTGGTGAATGTGCTCTATATTCTCGACGAACCCTCGATCGGGCTTCACCAGCGAGACAATGTGCGACTGATCCATTCGCTCGAACAATTGCGCGATACCGGCAACACGGTGATCGTGGTGGAGCACGACAAGGACATGATGCTGGCCGCCGACTACGTGGTGGACATCGGTCCCCGCGCAGGTCGCAAAGGCGGCGAAGTGGTGTTTCAGGGTACACCGGCCGAGATGCTCAAAAGCAAAACCCTCACCGCAGAATACCTTAACGGGAAGCGGCGTATTGCCGTTCCTCCGTGCGACGCGAAGGCAACGGGAAGGTGCTGCGCATCGTAGGGGCGAAAGGCAACAACCTGAAAAACGTCACGGTCGATTTCCCACTGGGAACGCTCATCGGCGTGACGGGCGTTTCGGGCTCGGGCAAATCGACCCTCATCAACGATACCCTTTATCCCATCCTTTCGCAACACGTCTACCACTCGCTGCGTGAGCCGCTGGCGTATGAGCGCGTGGAGGGACTGGAACACATTGACAAGGTAGTGGCCGTCGACCAAAGCCCGCTCGGTCGCACACCACGTTCGAATCCGACCACATACACCGGTGTTTTCGACGACATACGGCAGCTCTTTGTCAATCTGCCCGAATCGAAAATGCGCGCTTACAAGCCCGGTCGCTTCTCATTCAATGTGCGTGGCGGTCGCTGCGAAACCTGCAAAGGCAGTGGCTACAAAACCATCGAGATGAATTTTTTGCCCGATGTGTATGTGCCTTGCGAAACCTGCCACGGCAAACGCTACAACCGCGAGACACTCGAGGTGCGTTTCAAAGGGAAGAGCATCGCCGACGTACTGGACATGACGATCAATCGCGCAGTGGAGTTTTTTGAAAACGTGCCCAACATCTTGCACAAAATCAAAGTGTTGCAGGAAGTGGGACTCGGTTATTTGAAACTCGGCCAATCGTGCACCACACTCTCGGGCGGCGAAAGCCAGCGAGTGAAGTTGGCCACAGAACTCTCCAAGCGTGACACCGGCAGCACGGTGTATATTCTCGACGAACCCACCACGGGGTTGCATTTCGAGGATATTCGTGCACTCATCGACGTGCTCAATCGTTTGGTGGAGAAAAGGAAACACCGTAATTGTCATCGAACACAACCTCGACGTGATCAAGGTGGCCGACTATCTCATTGATATGGGGCGGAAGGTGGTCGCGGCGGCGGTACGGTGGTGGCAGCCGGCACACCCGAACAAGTGGTGGCGGCCGGAAAGGGCGACACGGCACGTTTTCTCAAAGACGAACTCGAGTAAGCCCATACGACTTTTCCCGGCTTTGCCGGAAGTGAGACGGACGAATGCTGCGCTTCCCGCTGATTTCCTGCCTATTTTTCTCGGCGAAGAACGTAGAATCCTCGATTTCATCGAATGATTCCGCAAGCTGAGACGGGCTTCGCTCATCTCCTCCCCCTCTTTCCCTACGAAATAAAAATCTCCCATTCATTAACCCCTAAATTCTTTCCCATGTTCGAAGGACAACCCAAAGGGCTATTTGCTCTGGCTCTCGCCAACACCGGCGAGCGATTCGGCTACTACACGATGTTGGCCGTTTTCGTGCTGTTCCTCCAGGATAACTTTGGATGGAGTGCCGCTCTCGCCGGGTCGTACTATTCCACATTCCTGATGTTCGTTTATTTCCTCCCCTTCATCGGAGGTATTCTCGCCGATAAATTCGGTTACGGTCGCATGGTGACGATCGGCATCTCGATCATGTTCCTGGGCTACCTTTTGTTGTCCTTCCCCTTGGGCAACGGTACACCGGCTGTGATCGCCATCATCGGTGCACTGGCACTGATTTGTATGGGAACAGGGACTTTTCAAAGGAAATCTCCAAGTCATGGTGGGCGACCTGTACAAAAGTCCGGAATTGGCCGGTAAGCGAGACGCGGCCTTCTCCATTTTCTACATGGCCATTAATATCGGTGCGCTCTTCGCTCCGAGCGCGGCTGTGAAAAATCATGGAGTACGCCCAAAACATCGGTTTCTCCAAGGCCGATAGCTACCACTTCGCTTTTGCCGTGGCCTGTGTTTCGCTGATCATCTCGATGCTTATCTATTTTTGCATCGCGCTCTACCTTCCGTCACGTCGAAGGAAAGCAAGAAAAAAACCGATTCCACCGAAGAAAACAAGGCAAAAAGAAGAAACTGTGGAACTTTCGCCTGCCGACACGCGGGCTCGCATCGTTGCGCTCTGCCTCGTTTTCGCCGTGGTCATCTTCTTCTGGATGGCATTCCACCAAAACGGGCTTACCTTGACCTATTTCGCTGCTGAGTTCACGCAGAAGACGTCGACCGGTATTCCTTCCATGCTTTTCGATGTGCGCACTTTGCTCCTTTGCATTGTGTCGATTTACGCGGCTTTCGCTGTGGTGCAGAGCAAAACCACGCAGGGTCGTGTCATTGCCACCGCGGTGGTGCTCGTTTGTGCCGCTTTGCTGATCGTCCTTGGACTGAACGTTCCGGCCGAAACGAAGGTGGCTGCTCCCATCTTCCAGCAATTCAATCCTTGTTTCGTTGTGGGACTCACACCGATCAGTGTGGCGCTCTTCGGCTGGTTGGCCGCTCGCGGCAAAGAACCTTCTGCACCGCGTAAAATTGCCTATGGTATGATCGTGGCTGCGATTGGTTTCGGTGTGATGATCGTTGCTTCTCTCGGTATCAAGCCGTTGGAAGAACAAGTGACGGAGAAATTCAATATCGACGAAGCGACGAAAGAGAAAACCGCGAATATCGACAAGGAAGCGCAGAAGCTGATTGATGATCGTACGACTCGTTTCAACGAAAACAAGGAGAAGATCCAGGCAGAATTGAACAAGCGCCAAAAGCAAGTGGATGAAACTGCCGCGGCTCAGTTGAAAGAAGTGACGGATCCCAAAGAGAAAAGTGAGATCACCAAAAACGTGACCATACTCAAAGCCAACAACAGCTGCCAGTACGATCAGATTACTGAAATCACTCGTTTGGGTTATGAGAACGAGGTGAACGGCATCAAATCGGCCGCTGCGCAACAAAAGATTCAGGCACAAGCCGTCGGAAAGATGGCCAAAGCCGAAGTGGAGGCTAAGATCGAAAGCGGCGGTCTCCCTCGTTTCGCCCGGTTGGTTGATCCTCACTTATCTTGTCCTCACATTCGCCGAGCTGCTGCTCTCGCCGATGGGCATTTCGTTCGTCTCGAAGGTCGCTCCTCCCAAGTACAAAGGAATGATGATGGGCGGTTGGTTCGTGGCCACGGCCGTCGGCAACTTCCTCACGGTGATTCCTGCACTGCTCTGGTGTAAAGTGCCCCTCTATGTGGTGTGGACGACTCTGGCCGTGTTGTGTCTCCTCTCGTTCATCTTCATCTTCTCGCAGATGAAACGGCTCGAGAAAGTAGGCTAACCCCTTTCTCCTGCATAAACGAAAAAGCCATCGCAGATCCTGCGATGGCTTTTTCGTTGTTTACCATTGAAATCCAATTCCCAGTTCGGTGAAATCGGCCTTTAATCGGTGCGCTTTGATACCAAACTGCACCGACATGCCCTTCCATCGGGGAGGGGTCCAGCGCACCCCCACTCGTTCGTAGTAGGGAGTCTCATCGAAAGGTTGCATTTTCACGGTGTGCTCCACAGGTACATGCCTAAATGCACATAGGCACTGAAATCACCGTAGTACGCCTCGTGTTTCAGCGCAATGCCTCCCGACCAACAACTGTATTTCGCCGTAGGAGCTTCGGCCACTTCTCGGTTTTGCAGTGTTCGCACATAAGGGGTGTAGAAAAGGTCGCCCCCCAATCCCGTCGCCCATCTTCGTGTATAGCGATACATACGGTCCAATTGCAGATTGGCCACCGCATAGCGTTTGAAATGGTCTGTTCGGTATTCAGCATCGGTCGGGGGCGTGGCATACTGCGTGCGCAACCAGTCCTCGATCAGTGTGCGCACGCCGACACTGGCACCGATTCGCCAAAAAGCACCCTTGGCAAAGGCCGCTTTCGGCACGTTGACTTGGGGAACCCCGGTTTCATCGAGATCGTATTGCAGACTCAGCGAGGGGAGCACGGCGTTCAATCCTTTGTTCGGTCGGTAAGTCGCCCCATTACTCACGTGTCTGAATGACAAATCACCGCGCAAACTCCAATGCTTGTCCAATCGTCTTGCCGCGTAAAGCGAAGCTCCAAAATGAATGAGCCAATGTCCGCCCGTGAGTTCATTGTCTATATTGTGTTCTTTGGCGTAGGGCCGGGTGCAAAACGCCAAACCTTCCTCCAAAGCATAGCCCATTTGCCATTTCTCCGTGCGCAAAAGCGGGCGGCTGAACGATCCCACCAATGAAAAGACCACCCCCGGAGAGGAACTGTAGTCCACCGGCACGGCCATACCCCAATCGAGCGAAGGCGTTTTGCGCATCTTCACTCCGGCGTAGTCCATCATTTGCAGTGTCACACTCCATTCCGGGTAGTTGTAGTCCGCTGCATATCCGTCCGGCACGAAGACGGTACGTCGTCTCCAGCCCCAATGCGCCCCTCGGCTCGCAGAACTTTCCATCCAAGCCCGCTGATAACGATCCATGGACAGCACCTGCCCCACAGAGATCCCCCCTTCTACCGTTGTCGGACGGAAAAATGTCGATTTCACCGAGTCCGGTTCGGCCATTGGTTGCGCTGCCCGCAGTGATAGGGGGGCGGTCCCCACGACACATGCACACGTCATCGCCATCCATCGGGAGGTCGACGCTGCGGAAACGAAAGGAAAGGAGAAAAAGACTGAGCATGTGCGCAAAGATAACCAATTTGTCACGACCGCTTTCTCCATCGCTCGAAAAACGTAACTTTGTCTCCATGAACATGCGTCTTTTCCTTTCCTTTTTCCTCCTCCCGCTGAGTCTCTCCGCGCAGTCCGGCGCCGAACGCCTCACGCCGTTGGAACGTTCGTTGGAACAGCGCGGTTTGGTCGACGTGCGCGCGGCGGTTCCCGGTGTGTACGTCAGTTTGATGTATGCGCGTCCCGACAATTTCGTCGGTCGCGTGCTCTACACCGACCTGCATCACGCCTATTTGCTACCCGAAACCGCCCGTGCGCTGCGCAAAGCCCAAAATGCATTGCAACAGAAACATCCCGACTACGCCCTCAAAGTGTACGATGCCACACGCCCCATGCGCATACAGCAGCGCATGTGGAATGTTGTCGCGCACACGTCCAAAAACATCTACGTCAGCAATCCCGCCCACGGAGGCGGACTGCACAACTACGGGCTGGCCGTCGACCTCACCCTCTGCTGGGCGCGCGACGTTCGCGACCGCGCCGGTCGTTTGCTCCATGTCGCAGGCGACACCACCGGACTTTCGATGGGAACCCCCATTGACTATCTCGGTCCCGCAGCCCATGTTCGTGACGAAGCACGTTGGTTGCGTCGAGGCGTGTTGCGTCCCGAACATATTCGTCTGCGCCGTGTGTTGCGCGAAGCCATGTCAGCCGGCGGCTTTCGCGTCCTTCCCACCGAATGGTGGCATTTCAATTTCAAAACCCGCGCACAAGCTCGCGCACACTATACGCCCATCCCCTAAATGAACGATTGCGCCGAATACTACGAATTCATCGAAGCCCATGCCGAGGAACGTGTCGAAGATCTCGCGCTGCGTCTCAACGCCTTCTCCCCCGAAGCGCGCACTTTCATCTTGCGTCAAATTGAAGGACACCAACGGCTTCGTGCGAAGGTCCCTTCGTGGTGCGCCGTACCGCGATTGCATTTTCCGCCGCGTCTCTCCCTCGAGCAATGCAGCGGCGAAGCCACAGCACGCTACAAAGCCACTTTGGTACAAGGTTGGGTCGAAAAGCTCGATCACCCCGTTTTGGTCGATCTCACCGGCGGAATGGGCGTAGACTTCTCTTTCATGGCTGCACATTGCGCCGAAGCCGTTTATGTGGAACACAATGCCGAATTGGTCGAACTGGCCGCCCATAATTTCCCTTTGCTCGGGCTGACACAGGCACGCACGGTCTGTTCCGAAGCCTCGACTTTCCTCGACACACTCTCTTTCGCCGATATTCTCTTCCTCGATCCCGCTCGTCGCGATGAAATCGGACGAAAAGTGGTTCGCATCGAAGCCTGCGAGCCCGATGTCTGCGCCCTTTCCGCGTCGCTGCGCAGCCGTAGTCGCCATCTCCTGATCAAGCTCTCGCCCATGCTCGATGTGCGCGATGCCCTCGATCGTTTGCCGGGGATCGAAGCAGTGCACATTGTGGCCGTCGACGGAGAGTGCAAAGAAGTCCTCTTGTGTTGTCGTGGTTTGCAGCAAGACACGACGGCGACCCTCGATCCGATGGAGGTCCCCATCACCTGCGTCGATCTGTCGAGCAACGGTCGCCGTCCGCCTGTCACCTTCTCGTTCACCCTTTCGGCCGAAAGCACCGCACCGCTTCGACTCGCCGAGAATTTGTCGGGCTGGCTCTACGAACCCAATGCCGCCGTGCTCAAAGCCGTGCCTATCGCACCCTATCGCAGCAGTTTGACGTCGCAGCACTCCATCCCAATACGCACCTTTATGTCGGAACGTCGGCGCAACCGCGCTTAGATTTCCCCGGCCGCGTCTTTCGCCTGAATGATGTAGTCGGTTTTTCCAAATCGGAACTCCGCCGCTTGTCCGCTCTCCGACAAGTCAATTTGACCGTACGCAACTTTCCCTCCACCGTAGCCGAACTGCGCAAACGATTCAAATGGAGCGAAGGAGGCGAGCATTACCTGTTTGCCTGCACACAGTCCGACGGGAAAAAAGCGATGCTGGTCTGCGAGAAAGTAAAATAAATGAGTAGGTAATGCATTGACACACAGGGATGACTGAAAAAAGTTTGCGATGAGATGTAACTTTTTCCCCATGGTTGTCCGTCTTTCATATAGAGGCATGAATGAAATAGATTTCCAACACGATCTGCTTCCCCTGAAGAACAAACTTTACCGGTAGCGTTGCGCATCACGCTCGACAGCCTCGAAGCCGAGGATGTGGTCGAAGACACACTGGTGCGTGTGTGGGAACGTCGCAGGACGTTCCGCACACCGTCAATTTGAAAGCTACTGTTTGACCATCTGTCGCCACCTGGCCATCGATCGTTCCGAGAAAAAGGACGCCCGGCCATCTTCCGCTGGACGCCGCGCCCCCGAGATCGCCTCGACACCGCACATCCCGACGAGGAGCTCGAACAACAAGAACGCGTGTTGTGGGTGAAGCGTGTGCTCAATACCCTCCCCGAGAAACAGCGCACCGCATTGCAATTGCGCGAAATCGACGGTCGTTCCTACGAAGAGGTGGCAGAAGTGATGCAAATCACCGCAGCCGATGTGAAAGTCACCTTGCATCGAGCACGCAAAGCGCTCAAAGCCGCACTCGAAGCCGATCTGCATCGATTCTGAGCGGTCGCCTGCCTCCCATTCACTCTCATTGCATTCTCTCATATGGACTACGTATATATCGAACAGCTGATCGATCGCTACTTTGAAGCAGCGACCACGATCGAAGAAGAGCGCATCTTGCGTGCCTTCTTCTCTCAAAGAGACGTTCCGCAGCATTTGCGGCGCTATGCTCCCATTTTCTTGATGGAAGCCGGTGAAATCGCCGAAAAACCGCGTCTCGATGAGCACTTCGACCGTAAAATCATGGCTCGCCTCGAAGCAGAGGGGCTGGCTCCCGAAGTCCATGTGACTGCAGTGAAGATGACTTTTGCCGATCGCATTCGCCCGTTGTGGCGTGCCGCGGCGGCAGTGGCCATTGTCGTACTGGTGGGCACCGCAGCCTTCGAAGCCACAGATCGCTCGAACAACGCGCCCGTGGGCGTGGCACTCGAACATCAGCACAGAGCGGATTCAGCACAGCTCGAAACCACACCCTATCGACAATTGCAGAATGGAATGAAGATGGCCGTGACCATCGATTCGGCACAAAACAACGTGCACGACTGAGGAAGACAAAACAACACATTGCTCTCTATTAAAACACCCCGCCGATCTCCTCGGTTTCAGTTCTCTCTCTTCCCCCTTTTGTCCACCCGGACAAACGAACACATCGGAAAGTGACTCGCTCGCTTTCCGATGTGTCGTTTCTATCCTCCAATGTCGTTTCCGCTTTCCCCGACTTCGTGTGAGGAAGGGTTCCGTTTTTGTGTATTTGCTTTTTGTTTTTTATCTTTGCCCTCATACCCGATGAGTCCGGTAGGTTCCATGCGCTGTCAAGCTGAGCGCCTGCACGGATTGCTATGGGTTCGTCGCAAAGTCGGTTTCAGCAGCAAACCGCAGTTAGATACAATCCCACCCCCTTCATCCCACATTTCACCTTATGAAAACGCTTTCTCAAATCGTGCTGATCATGGCCATCTGCACCCCGGCGACCGCAGCGAAGCAACCTGCTGTCACGGCATCTCCCGCGCAAACGACAACCCAAATCCAAGCTTGGCCCATGGCGTGGGGAACCCCTTGGGATTTCTTGTCCGAGCGAAGACTGACTTCCAAGGAAGTGGCCAACCTCAGCGAGCGCGAAATTTGGATTTGGAAGAATGCCCTCTATGCGCGCAAGGGCTACATCTTCAAGAATCCGGTATTGCTGAAATTCTTTCTCAAATACGATTGGTACGTACCCCGTCACAAGTCTATTCCCAAAAGTGCATTTTCGAGCATAGAAGCCTTTAATGTCTCGCTGTTGCATCAATTTGAGCAATAACAACTCCCTCCATTCTTTCTTTTCACCCCGCGCAATATGATAAAAAGCTGCATCGCGGCCTCCTTCGCCCTGGCGCTCAGTGCCTATCTCGGCGTGAACCTCTGCAAGCAAGCTGCCGCTCGTCCACTTCCCGAGAGCGTACAAACACCCCACGTCGGAGGCAAGAACTCCACGGGGCAGATACCTCGTTATGCAAAGATCCTGATGGATTGCTATCCCGACTACGTCAAAGGATACAAGGACAATTACCTGATCATGAGCGACGGGAGCAAAATACTTTACGACGACGGGCAGCAGAAGACCCTGATCGAACGATTGGACCACGCTGACATTGAGGACATGTTCTATTTCACGTACCGAAGAGAGCGCCCAACCGGCATCCGAAACGACGCCGGTCGCTGTCGCAACGAGCATCTCTTCAAATACATGTACGGTTCCACACCGGCCGAAGTGCGCAAGCACCTGGTCAAAGTACCCTGGAATGGCAGCTACGTGCTCTTTTCGAAGGTGAACGGCGCTGCAGCGGCTTTGGCTGCGGTGAATCGCGAATTGCAACAACACCCCGAGCTCAAAAAATACTTGGTTTCATCGGGCACTTTCAATTGGCGCTACATCCGAGGCACCAAGCGGCTCAGCTCACATGCCTTCGCCACCGCCATCGACATCGGTGTGGCCAAGTATGCGGACTATTGGAAAAACTCCGGACTGGGCGAAGCCAGCACGCAGCTGGTTTACCGCAACCGCATGCCACTCGAGCTGGCGAAGATTTTTGAGAAGCATGGTTTCATCTGGGGAGGGTATTGGTATCATTACGACACCATGCACTTCGAATACCACCCGGAGATCATTGCTGCCAATCCGTGAAACATCATGACTTGATTCTTTTCAGTGGCCGTAGCTCTCGAGTTTCCATTTCAGTATATGCAAACGGTTTATTTGCGTTTCTCGCGTGCGCGTGCATACGCGCGTGTCAGCCGTTTTGCGAAAAATGTCTTCACCCTTCACCGGGTGGTCGCAAGGTGATGAGTATGAGTTGCTTTAGTGTGAAGACTTTGCTCAAAACAAGCCTTCACCTTGCCTTCACCGGTGTGCTTATTATCCGTAATGAGATTGCGAAATATGCATCGGTGAACTTTCCGATTTTAAAAAGCCTTCACCCGTAAATGTCTGCCACTAGTGGGTTGTGGACGTCGGTGAAGGGTGAAGAACGTTTTCTGAAATCGACTGACGCGCGCGCGTATAGAGCGATGGTTCCCGCCATTCTTTATTCACCGCCTCCTCGTGTTTCACGGGGAGGCGGTGCTGTTTGTATTTGTATAGCGCAGCTGCTCGAGAAAGTGGGGAACTGAGGGAAGAAAGTAGCGGTGTTTTCGGGAAAAGATGGGGACGAGGGTTGAAAAAAATAGGTCAGTTCGACTTTTTTGGGGAAGATTATTTGGTGGGCCTTGTAGCTTTTGCGCGCAAAAAGCCATGAAACCGTGAGAAATCTATTGTTAGCATTGTGGTGGTTGCCGTTCAGCATGTGCGCACAAGTGTTCGATGCCGGGCGCCCACAACTCACCTGGAGCGATTTTGTCGAAGAATATCTCACGATGCTCGACGACGAAAGCGAAGAAGCCAATGTATTGACCCTTCGCGGCTATACCGTGCTCGATGAAATCGAGCCTTTTCTCGAAAATCCGCTGAATTTGAACACCGCCACAGCTGAAGATCTCCGTGCGTTGGGGCTGCTCGACGAGGCCCAAATCGATTCGCTGCTGCGTTATCGCAGTCGACTGCGTGCGTTTGCTTCGCCCGGCGAATTGATGGGCGTGCGCGGTTTAGACTATCGCCGACGGCGTTGGCTTTCGCTCTTCACTTACGTAGGTGACACCCTTGTTACTTCGCTGAATTGGCGAAAAAGATGGTTTTCCGGCCGTCACAGCCTTGAAATGCGTTCGGAGCTACCCCTATATCGTCGCAAAGGTTTTAGGCCGTCAGATCGCGAGGAATTGCTTCGCAAGCGATCGCAGTTCTTTCTCGGCCCCAATCTCGGCACTGCACTGCGCTATCGCTATGCGGCCCGCCGCGAACTGCAGTGGGGGCTCTCGCTCGAGAACGACGTGGGTGAACCCTTCGCGGCGCATGGCAACCGGCCTTTCGATCATGTCGGTGGGTTCGCGACCTATCGAGCGCGTTCCGGCCGGTGGAGTGGACTGGTGGGCGACTATGCTTTGGCCGTCGGCGAGGGACTCTTGTTCGGTCATGCCTTTTTTTCGTCCATCCTCTTTTTGGAATTGGAACGCACTGCACCACGACAAAGTCGATTTTTGCCTAATTCACCGTCCAATGAGACGCAATTTTTGCGCGGAGCAGTAGTGTGGCGGATGGGGAGCATGGCGTTTCACCGGTTTTGCCTCCCATGCGCTGTGGGATGCGCGTTTGCGCGGTGATTCCGCCCTGACGCTCTATCACGTCGGCCTGCATCGTTCGCTCGATGAGCGCGCCCATCGTCACACCTTGGGCGTGACCACGCTCGGTGCACGTGCCGAATGGATTTCCGGCCGTTTCACTGCGGGAGCCACGACCTACTTCGCCGGTTTTTCTCCCCCGGTGTTTCCGAGCGAGCGGACCTATGCCGTAGGCTATCTGCGGGGCAATCATGCAGCGGGCGTTGCGCTCGACGGCGGTTACGGCGGTGCAGGACGTGAGGTGCGGGGTGAAGTGGCCGTAGACGGCAGTGGCAACGTTTCGGCGGTCGCTTTTGCGCGGTTTCATCGCCGCGACGATTGGCAGTCGGTCGTGTCGGCGCGCGTGCTCGCCCCCGGCTATGTGGCTCCCTACGCTCGCGTGGGGCAAGACGGCAGTCGGGCACAAAACGAGACCGGTGTTTCGGTAGCCCTGCGTTATGCCGGCCTGCGCAACAGTGTGATGCGCGGTTTTATCGACGCCTTTCGTCACCCGCGTCCCACTTTTCGTACCGCCGCTCCCGCTGTGGGCATGGCGGGTGGGGTGGAGTGGGAGCACCGCCGCGGAGCCTGGAGCCGATTGTTGCGCTATCGTGTGAAGACGAAACAGCAAACCATTGCCGGTTTTTGCTCCGCGTTTGAGTTTTGCACCACGCATCGACTGCGCGCCCGTTGGAGTTAGCGAAATATCGCGCTGGTCTTGGCAGGCGAGCCTCGATGCGACCGCCTTTCATCGACAGACGCGTCCACAACCCCGATGGGGATTGATGGTGTCTTGTCGTTCGAAAGTCGCGATTTCATCGAATTTGCAAGCGGCCGTGTTCGGTGCTGTTTTCTCCGCCCCCGATTTCTCTGCTCGCTTGTTTGCCTACGAACCCCAATTGCGCGGGCGCGGAGCTTTCCCCACGTTCTACGGACGGGGCTGCGCGGGGTGCTGCTCCTACAGTGGAAACCCTCGACACATTGGACTTGTGAATGTCGTTATGCGGCGATCTATCGTTCCGATCGGGCCACAGTGGGTAGTGGCATGCAGCGCATCGACGGGCACAGTCAGCAGGACCTGTCATTTCAGTTGCGCTATGTCTTCTGAACTGTCGACAGAGAACGATAACTATAGAGTCATCTAACATGAGATAAAACCACCTTATGAAAAAGTAATCCTTATGAAAAAAGTATTCCTTTCCTGCGCCGCTTTGCTGTTTGCCGGCGGTGTAATGGCGCAAAATGAACGCGATTGGCGTGAATTGGCACGTCGCGACTATGAGCATTGCATGACTGTGGCCGATTCTTTGGTGCGTGTTTGGCCGCAAATGTCCGACGAGGAGCGTCGTGCGGCCTTGTCTGCGCTTCGCGCGAACGGAGAAGCGGTGATTCCCGCCCTCACGAGTGAGCAAATCAGTGCTTTTTGAAGAGCTTGTCGAAAGCCAATCTGCGTTTGTCGAAGCCGCTCGGCGCTTATGCCGACGAACTTGCACATTTGGAAACGTCGCTCCTCAACGGTTTGGCGCTTGGCGAACAATCGACCTATGCCACGGAGAAAAATGACCGTAAAGTCCCGGCGAAGGTGAACGGCTGCTTGAAAATTTCGCTGAATGGCCACGATGAAACCGTTGATTTTTCGGATCAAAAGGGCATGTTGGACGTGAAGGTCGATCGAGATGAAGTGTACGATGTGAACCGCCGCACGTGGAGTGCGAAGAGCAAAAGCGGCACGGAAGTGAGCTATGCGACGTATTTCCTGTCGAATGCGCTTGCTGTGCGTCACGGGGGTGCGTTGTATCGTTTGTCTCTCATCGACGGGGCTTGCGACGAACCGCTCCCTTATCTCGGGGTTCACTACTATCACGCGAATGGGCGCGAGTGGTGTATTGTGACGGTCTACAAAGATCAAGCACTGCCGCTCCAAACTTCTACGGGCGATGCGGCGAATGGCAAGAAGCTGCTTGTGAAGGCCGGTTCTGTACTGGTTTTTGAAACGCCCGCGAATAAGAATGTCAAAGGTTAGGTTCGTTTCCTGCGTAACCTTCGCGCCGACAGTGTGATCCATTGAAAAACTCCCCTCAAGTCATCGGACCTGAGGGGGAGTTTTTAAGTAGTGATATCCGTAGAGAGAAAGATCTTGCGATGAGACCGCCGTTCTCGTTCCAATGTCGGCCGGTGTTGTCGCTCAATAGTGGCCGGGTCTGCGATTTTGCGTAGATCGGTAGTTGGAGTGGCGGCGGGAAGAGGGCGACGGTGCCTGTATTCAGATCTTCAGTCCTTTCTTCTGGAACTTTTTCGGTGATGTCAGTCCGCGTTCCGTCGGCAGCGTAACGATACATGCGCTGGTTGGTGGTCGGACTGCCCAGTGGACCACAGGCTTCACGCCACGGACCGAGTTTCACGTAGGTGGGGGCATTGAAGGCGTCGAATCCATCGGGCAGTTCCGTGCGGCCGCTGTACCAACCGGTGTGCAGTTGCGGATGCGTTTCGCGGAGGAGCGAGAGGAGATGGAGCACACGGCTCGGATCGTTGTCGCCGCCCATCAGTGCGGCGCAGGTGATGGTGCGACTCATATTGTTCAACCAGCGCGAGCCAGCGTTCTTCCGTGAGTTCCTCGCCGTTGTCACCCCAAAGATAGGTGCTGTGGCACCCGGACAGGCGCAGGGGCAGCGTGAGAGGTTCACGGCGAGGGTCACTTCGTCGGGGAATTCTTGGAAAAACGATGTCGTGGTTGACGTATTTGAGCATGATGGAATCAATGGGTTGGACGAATTTTCGTCGGTGGATTCAATATTTCCCCCGACAAGTGGCACTAACACCGCTTGCCGGGGGAATGATTCGGAAGTGTCGACGGGAGGAGCAACGGCCGCTGGCGGAGATTACACTTTCGCCCGGTTTGAGCACTCCATAATATCTGCGTGCGGCTTCTTTCTGGCGGTCTGCCGAGAAGTTAGAAACGCGCTTGAGGTAGCCGATGACGCGGGTGAGGTAGTCGACGTTGTGGCTATGGCAGTGCGGGCACTCGGTGAGATAGCGCTTGTCGATGCAACCACATTCGTTGCAGAGCGTGTTGGGGATATTGAACGTGAAGTAGTTGCAGCCTTCCACAGCAGCCACTCGGAGCAGGTGGCGATATTGGGGTTGCGAGAGGTGCTCTTCGAGATTGCAGTGGAGGGCGCTGCCGCCGGTGAGGTGGTCGATGTAGCGACGACCGTGGAGACGGAACTTCTCGATGGGATCGGTGTTTTTATTTTCTACGATGTAGAAATACGAGTTGTAGCAGTCGCGCGGCACGTAGTAGCCGTCTTCGCGGTCCCAGCGAGCATGCTTCACACCGACGTTCTCGGCAGGAATCATTTCGCAGTTGAAGAGCAGATCCTTCGAGCGGTACTTCTTGTTGTACGACTCGATGAGCGAGAGAATGCGCTCGACGAAGTTGCAATACTCCTCGTTGTCGCTGATGGTGATGCCGAGACTTTCGGCCGCTTCGACCATGCCGTTGACGCCGATGGTGAGATACTGGCGTTTGATGTTGATGTAGCCGGCATCGAAGAGGGGCAGGAGGCCGCGTTTGCGCATCCATTCCAGATTTTTCGTTGTAGGCCATCTGGACTTTGTGCATCAAATCGATGATTTCATCGAGGTATTCCACATAATCACGTCCTTCGCGCGTGGCTTGTTGCACGCAGCGGTTGAGGTTGACGGTGAGGACCGATTTCGAACCGGTCGACACACCGCCGGCTCCGAGGCTGTAGGAGAAACCGTTGTCTTGGATCTCGTTGCGCAGGCGGCAGCAGCTGGCCAACGAGTCGGCGTTGTCACTCATATAGGTGAAGAAAGAGTGACCTTTGGCATACATCTCAGCGGTGAAATCGGCGTATTCTTGGTCGATGACATCGCCGTCTTTGCACTAACAAAGCCATGGTTTCGACCGGGAAGGTGAGCACGCATTTGGTTCTCTCTTGGTTGAACCAGTTCATGAAGCGCTTTTGCAACCAGCTGAGGGGTTCCCAGTGCGGGCGCGATCCGTCGGGGAAGCGGAATTCTCCGAAGAGCGATTCGAAATAGTAGCGGTCGTAGTAGGAGATGTTCCAGAAGACCGATTGGAAATTGCGTGCGCCGGTGGGTTGGTTGATGGAATAGACGATTTTGCTCGAAGCAGTCGGTGATCACCTTGTCGATGGTGCGGTGGCGAAGGGAGCTGTCCACGATTTCATCGGCGCGGAGGTAATAGTTTTTCGCCATATTCTTTCTCAAGGAAGTAGCTCATGTACATGAGAAACTCCACTGTGGCGATGGCGCCGCTGAGCATGGAGCTGACGATGAACACCATATTGATGAATCCACCGCAGAAGGACTTCAGATTGGTGGGCGCTGTGGAATTACCGCCAATAGATTTCGTGCCGTTGAGCAACCACGGGTACATGGTGATGGAGGCACAGATAGTTGGCCAGCGAGGTTTTCGTCGTTCTTATAGATATAATGGTGGTCGAGCAGGTAGAGATAGCGGTCGGCCGTCTCTTTGCCATACATCTCTTTGAGCTTGTCGCAGAGCAAACGGCGGTTCAGACGGATAAAATCGCCTTTGGGGATTTCGCCGATGAGGGTGGCGAGGTTTTTGTTCTCGACATTTGCGTTCGCATCGAACTTTGAGCCGGTAGCCGCGTTGTCGGCGTTGCAATAGTCGATGAGGAAACGGAGCTTTTGTGCCGTTTGTCGATCTTCCGTGTGGCGGTTGCGATAGACGATAAAGGTCTTTGCCGCGTTGTAATGTTCTTCTTTCATCAACGCCACTTCCACTTGGTTTTGAATGTTCTCCACGTTCATTCCGTTGCAGAAGTGCAGATGACTCATGATGCGCTCGAGTGCTTCGGCGTCGAGCTGATCGCCCGAAGCCGCACAGGCCTTCATGATGGCATTTTTGATTTTATCGATGCAGAATGGTTCTTCGGAACCGTCGCGCTTCGTGATGATGAAATTTTCGGTGCTCATTGTTTTCTTGTTTGCCTTATGCGATATATAGAGCTGACACGGCGAGTGAAAGAAAAGGAGACATCTCTATGTTGGGGTCTGGGAAGCGACCGTGTGGTCGTGCAGCTCTCATTTGTTCCGCGAATATAGGGGGAAAAAACAACAGCGCAAAGAAAAAAAGCAGCGAAAAAAATAGGAAGTTTTCAAGCCCCTAAGAATCAAAGAGTTTGCAGAAAAGGAGAACTTTTCTCTCATTCTTTATTCGTAAGTTGTTGATTATTAGGTGGGTGTTTGAGTAAAATGGATAACTATACGCGTTTTGCTGTCGTTCGGAAGTGACAAAATGCAATGAAATAGAGTGCATGAGTGCACACCGACCTTTGCAAAGAAGGAATGAATGAAAGGGAAAAACGGCAATTATTTTCCCGTAAAAAAACGACGAAAACGTTTGAAAATATGAGTGTGTTTTTCCAAGAATCGGATGGAGAAAAGAGACGATGCGATGGTAGCTCCCAATCCCCCGATCCAATGTACTGCGGTGTGTGCCGTTTGCAGGGCGAGCACGGCAATCAGTAGAATGAAGAGTTGGAGGAAGGCAACGTCTGCGCGTGTCGGTAGCCAAATGAAACCGAAGTGGTGTCGATAGGTGAACAGGACCACAAGAAAGTAGACCACATGGCAGACGGTGAGTGCCAACCCGGCGCCCGGCATGCCGAGGAGCGGATAGCACAAAGCCATGGCGGCGACGAAGGCCACGGCATAGCTGGATTCGACCAACAAATAGAGTCGGCTGCTCGAGTGAGCCAAACCCAAATAGGCGATGGGGGTGCAGATGGCTTTGAACAAAAGATAGGGGGCCGCGGCTTCGATCATGGATACCGCGGCGGAGAAATCGCACGAATAGAGCATGCGCACCACCGTGGGCGACAAAAGACAAAACAACGGGAGCAGCGGTGCGGTGAGCTGCACGAGTACATCGATTTGCCGGTTGACGGTCATATTTTGCAAGGTGGTGTCGGCCGTTGCCGCCGATAGCCGTGGAAAATAATCGGCATCCATCGACATAAAGATGAGCCGCGCATAAGTAACGGTGAGGGTAAACGCCGCGGCATAGATACCGACGGTGTCATTGCCGTGGTGCAGGCCCGACGCATCGCAGTGGAGCAAGATCAAACGCACGAGGTATTCGCCGCCGGCTGCGACGAATCCTGCGACGGCATAAGCCAAACCCAAACGTATCATGCGGCGACCTCGGCGCAAAAAGCGCCAATTCATCGGTGCTATCTCGTAGCGAATGCTCCGATGTGCGGCCAACCAGTGCATGCCACAGAGTGCAGCGGCCGAAAGTACCAAGGCCGGCACAATGCCTTCGACGCCCCAACTCCAATAGCAGGAGGCGTGGCGACAAAGGGTGGTGACGGCACCGAGCGCTCGAAACGGTGGCGAGCTTCTTCAGTCGGTGTAAACCTTTGAGCACTGCCGCTTCTCCACCGCACAGTGTCGAGAAAAAAACCAACGGAGCGAGGAGAACGAAATCGAAAGTGTGACTCCCGTCGCCCCAAAGCAGTCGAGACCAGAGCGGGGCTGCGAAGGCCGTGACCGACAAGCCCAGCAAGGCGGTGAGGAAAACCCACGAGCGCACCAATTTCACGTAGTGGCGAATGGCCACGGTGTTTCTTTCGCTCTCCAATCGGGCGATGTGCGGCACGGCACTGAAGGCCAGACCCATATTGGTGCCCGATGCAATGAGATCGGTGGTGCGGCTGAAGTTGTCAATTTGCCCCATTCCACCGGTTTTGAGCAACAAAGCGGTGATTTTGTTGCGCACCATCGCCATGAGCGCATAGAATCCCTGCACCCCGCCGAAGAGGCCGGTGTATTTCAGGATGCGCCCGATGGAGCTTGGTTGCTGTGGTGGGGTTTCATGCGGGGAAGGCGAAGCGCTTGCGGTGAGATCAAACATGCGAGCAGCCGTCGGCGAGCAGTGCGCATGCGCCGAACGGCTGTTCGGAAGAGAGAAAAAAGAAGGTGCGATTTCATCGGGCTTCCACTGATGGAGAATCTCGATGAAATCGCTTATTTCATTTCAGTACGCCGAGTTCTTTGCCCACCTTGATGAAGGCGGCAATGCAACGGTCGAGATGTTCGCGGTTGTGTCCGGCCGAAATCTGCACGCGGATGCGCGCTTGATCCTTCGGCACGACGGGATAGTAGAAACCGGTCACATAGATACCCTCGTCTTGGAGACGAGCTGCGTAGTCTTGCGAGAGTTTGGCGTCATAGAGCATAACGGCGCAAATGGCGCTTTGGGTCGGTTTGATGTCGAAGCCGGCTTCCATCATTTTCGTGCGGAAGTATTCTACATTTTCCACCAGGCGGTCGTGAATTTCATTGCTTTCATCGAGAATCTTGAAGGTTTCGATGCCGGCACCCACCACCGAGGGGGGAATGGAGTTGGAGAAGAGATAGGGACGGCTGCGCTGACGAAGCATGTCGATGATTTCTTGACGTCCGGTGGTGAATCCGCCCACCGCACCGCCGAAGGCTTTGCCGAGGGTGCCGGTGTAAAGGTCGACACGTCCGTAGGTGTCGAAGAATTCCGACACGCCGCGACGGTTTTCCGACCACGCCGGCCGAGTGACTTTCGTCGACCATCACGAGGGCGTCGTATTTTTCGGCGAGATCACAGATCTTGTCGATCGTGCCCACGTTGCCGTCCATCGAGAACACGCCGTCGGTCACAACGATGCGGAAGCGCTGTTCTTGCGCGGCCTGCAATTGACGTTCAAGGTCTTCCATGTCGGCATTGGCATAGCGATAGCGCTTGGCTTTGCAGAGGCGAACGCCGTCGATGATGGAGGCGTGATTGAGCGCATCGCTGATGATGGCATCCTCAGCAGTGAGGAGCGGTTCGAACACGCCGCCGTTGGCGTCGAAGCAAGCGGCATAGAGAATGGCGTCGTCCGTTTTGAAGAAGCGCGAGATGGCCGCTTCGAGTTCCTTGTGCAGATCTTGTGTGCCACAAATGAAGCGTACCGACGACATGCCGTAGCCGCGGGCGTCCATGGCCGCTTTGGCTGCGCTGATCAAGCGCGGGTGGTTCGAGAGACCCAGGTAGTTGTTGGCGCAGAAGTTTAGCACTGTTTTTCCTCCTACGTTGATTTCTGCCTGCTGCGGGCCGCAGATGAGGCGTTCGTTCTTGTAGAGACCGGCTTCGCGGATGGCGGCCAGCTCCGTTTGGAGGTGTTGTTGGAATTTACCGTACATAGGTTGGGTTAGATTATGTGGAGCCTTGGAATGGCTCCGTAGGTCGGTTGTGTATTGCTGGAGCAAAGGTAGTGAAAACTCATCGAACGGAGGAAGCGTGGGCGCGAAAATGCAAAGTTAGCTTTCTATTTGTCCTCCTTCCCGAAAGGTTATGCGTCGACCTCCGTGTTTTCGCTACGGCACGGGATATCGTGTGATGTTCTTTCCGTTGTCGCTTTTGTTTACAGCCTATCCGTCGATGAAATCGGGAAGTTTGAGCGAAAAACGGGAGGCATTTCGATGAAAATGCGGAGCTTTCGGCTGAAAGCGCCAGTGTTTTTCTCGCAGGTACAGCATGAACCACTCGAGTAGGCGAGTCGAGGCGAACAACCGGGGCAGTGCGAAACTGCGTTTCGTGCTTTTGCGTTGTCACACGTCGATCGCAACGAAAAAAGCCCCGCATCGGGAGTGATGCGAGGCTTGAATGTTGGGCTGTTAGCCGCCGGTGTTTAGAAGCGGGCCTTGATGCCGAGCGTTAATGCGCCCTGGCTGTAGCTGTTGGGCAGCACTTGTTCACGAATTTCGCCGAAAACGGCCACATTCTTCGAGAGGGCGTATTCCGCACCGCCACCATAGTTGGCGCCGAAGCGAACAGTGTTGTCGCTCTTCACATAAATAACTTTCGTGTCGTCAGGATTCAGCTTAGGAATACTATATTCAAGCGACCAGCTGGTGAAGGTGAAACCGAGCATGGGGTATACGCGGAATTTGTCGGTGATATTGAAGACGTAAGCACCGTTGGCACTGAGATCCCACATGGAGAGTCCGTTGTGCTTGAAGTAGTTGTTGAAAGAAGCTTCGAGTCGAACGTTGTCGGTCACGAAATATTGACCGCGAACATTAAAGCCCATGCTTTCAACTTGTGTGCCGTAGACCAGACCTACGCCGAGTTCTTTGGTGCCCTTTTGGGCGAAGGCCGAAGTGCCCAAGCAGGCAACAGCGACAAGGAGGAGAAACTTTTTCATCTTAGGAATGTTGAGTTAAGAGAGTGAGACGTGGGCCGAAACCACTGAACTTAGCATGTGAACACTTGGATCAGCCACCCGGTATGGCTGCAAATGTAGTGAAAATTCGTGGATTGCCCGACATGTTAGGAGGAAAATACCTTTTTACACAGAGAAAAGTTCAGCCCAGGTCGATAATTTGTGCCTCGGGCGGGAGCGTGAGGTGCTCGTCGTGGCTGACGAGAACAATGGAGCGGCAGGTGTGTTCGCGCAGCAGGGTGGTGTAGAGTTCGCGCTTGGAGGCATTGTCGAGGTGGGTGTCGGGTTCGTCGAGTAGCAACAGCTGCGGCTGACTGACGCAGTGCGCGTGCCAAGAGCGTACGTTGCCACTGTCCACCACTCAGGTTGCGGATGGGGCAACCGGCCAAGGCTTCGAGTCCAAGCGCGCGAAGGGTGGTTTGGGTGAGTTCGCGGTGATGCTTATTGTAATGTTGCCACCATTTCAGCGTGCATTGGAGTCCCGAGCGCACGGTGTCGAAGACCGTGAGGGAAATTCGCGGTCGATGGTGCGATATTGAGGAGGTATCCACGGTGAGTCCCTCGCGTCGCCACACCTCTCCCTGCATCGGCGCGAGCAGCCCGGCCAGAACTTTGAGCAAGGTCGTTTTTCCACCTCCGTTGCGGCCACGCAGCACGAGCATCTCCCGTTCGTGCACTTCAGAGCGAGCAGTGGTTGAGTACGGATCGTCCCCCATGGCGGCGGAAACGTCAGTGAGTCGGATGAGAGGTGGAGTCATGGGCGGATGAGGGTTGGGCCAGCGCACGGGCGATGAGTAGAAGTTGTTTGTCCCACTCGGCCGACAGCGGCGCGATGGAACTACGCGTGCACCGATGGCTTCGGCGAGTCGTTGTGCAGCGCGTCCGGCGTGTTCTTTTTGGATGAAAACGACTTTTACTCCCGCTGCCTGTGCTTGATTGATGAGTTGTTGCAAGTGTTCGGCCGAGGGCTCCTTGCCATCTTCCTCTACGGCGAGTTGCCGCAGCCCGAAATCACGAGCGAAGTAGCCCAGTGCGGGTGGTAGATGAGGAAGGTGCGCTCATGCAGGCGGTCGAGCAGCCGATGGATGGAGACTTCGAGTGAGTCGATGTGGTGCAGCAGGCTGTCTCGGCGATGAATGAAGAAATCGGCGTGCGCCGAATCGGCTTTGCAGAGGGCCGCACAGACGTTGCGCGTGATTTGGCGGCCGGAACTGACAGAGGTCCAGGTGTGAAGGTCGATGCCAATGTCTTCGCCCGGGTGCTCGTCGGCGCAACCTTCCATGAGAGGGATGCTATCGGAGACGTTGACGGTGGTGAGCCGTGGGGGCGTTGGCGGTGAGTTTGTCGAGGCGAGCGCGTTCAAATCCCAAGGTGCCGACGCTAAAATAGACGCGCGAGTCGCTGACTTCCACCACTTGTTTGGGCGTGAGCTCATAGGTTTCGGGACTTGCTCCGGCCGGCACGAGCGTGTTGACCTGGAAATAGGGCCCGGCAATGTTCTCGACAAAATAACGTAGGGGAGGCACGCTGACTGTGACGGTGGGTGCCGACGAAATGCTGTCGGAACAAGCCGTAAACAACGCGCAAAAGAGGGAGAAAAGGCAGAAGGAGAGGGCGCGCATGGGAAGAAAAATAAAAGAAGACGAGGGTGTGGGACTGAAGTAGTGCTTCAGAACGAGATGAATGGGAAAGCAATGAGCGCTGCCACGGCAAGGGTGCAGCAGACAAACCAGAAATCGGCCATGCGTCCACGGGCAAGCGTGAGATGGTGGCTGATTATCGGGGCGTAGACGGCTACGAGCAGCGGAAGGAGGGTGCTGCTTTGCTCAGGATAGAGAGCAGTGAGCAGAAGAACGGGGATTTGCAACACGGTGAGGGAATAGAGAAATTGGCGTGTGCGAATCTTGTCGTTGTAGGAAGTGGAATAAAAATGAGCCGTTCCGATGAGTCCCGGAACAATGACGGCGGCGTAGCTCACCCACGTCAGGGTATTCACCGCAACATAGTTGAATTTAGGAAGTTGAGGCAGTACGTCGACGTAATAAGCGGGGAGGAGCGTCCAGTCAAAACCGTGCAGGGCGAGGAGTATCGCGGCGTAAATCCAATAAGGGAGGAGCCATCCGAGCACGGCCGCCCCGAATGCGGCGGGCCGCAAGGCGCGAAGTTGCACGGCGGCCACGAAGAGGGCAAAAGGAATGACCAAGACCAACGGCGGAAAGACGAGACAACCCAGACTGAGCAACAGGGTGACGTGGAATAGTGTGCCCTGTGTGCGCGTTTGTCCGTAGACGCGGAACAAAACAAAGTAGGCGGCCAGCAGCGTCGCGGCGGGTGCGAGGTGCCAACCGAGGAGATGGGAACTCGGGAAGGCGGCCATCAGTGCGAAAACACCACACTGTTCATGCGCGAACGCACTCTGAGCAGCTGATAGCGGTTGTTGCATTCGATGACCAGGTAGGCCATGACGAAAGTGACGAGGAGACCTCCTCCCAGTTGGAGGCTGCGCACATCAGGAAGCATCAAACGACTGCTGCAGTAGTCCCACCAGCGGAAGGATGGCAAGACTCTGAGTGATGTTGTGGCGAAATCCTTTTTGGCGCATAGAAGTGAGATGAAAAGAGAGGAGAAAAAGCATCGCCCAAACGTGAAGTTTTTCACGTTCGGGAGATGTCGAGGTTTTTAGAGGTCGAAACCGATGTCGGGCGGAAATATTTGTCTTGGAATTCGATTTGCCGCGCTCCTTGCATGGAACGTTGCGGTGCTTCTTGCCGCGTTGCGCCGTAGCTGCTCACGGCAATCACGCGTCCGCCGTCGGTGACGAGTTGGCCGTCTCGCAGTGTGGTTCCCGCATGGAAGACCACGCTGCCTTCTACCTCGGTGTTTGTGATGGGATAGCCCTTTTGGTAGGCACCCGGATAGCCACCGCTGACGCACATCACGCAGACTGCGGCGCGATCATCGAACTCAACGGGGCATTGGTCGAGACGTTCTTCGGCCACTCCCTCGAAGAGGTCGACCAAAATCGCTCTTGAGACGCAGCATAACACTCTCGGTTTCAGGGTCGCCCATGCAGCAATTGTATTCGATGACTTTGGGTTGTCCGTCGCAATTGATGAGGCCGAAGAAAATGAAGCCCTTATAAGTAATGTCTTCTGCGCGAAGTCCGTCGACAGTGGGGCGAATGATTTCGCGTTCCACCTTTTCCATCCATTCGGGTGTGGCGAAAGGCACGGGCGAAACGGAGCCCATGCCGCCGGTGTTGAGGCCGGTGTCGCCTTCGCCGATGCGTTTGTAGTCCTTGGCCTCGGGGAGAATTTTGTAGCCGCGGCCGTCGGTGAGGACAAAGACCGAGCATTCGATGCGGAAAGGAACTCTTCGATCACCACGCGCGAAGACGCGTTGCCAGATTAGCCGCCGAGCATTTCTCTGAGCGCAGTTTGTGCTTCTTCAAGGGTGGGGAGAATCAAAACTCCCTTGCCGGCGCAAAGTCCGTCGGCCTTCAGCACGTAGGGGGCGGAGAGGGTGGCGAGAAATTCGCAACCTGCTTCCACTTGTGTGCCGTCGAAGGTGCGATAGGCCGCAGTGGGAATGCCATGACGCTGCATAAATGCCTTTGCAAAGTCTTTTGAGCCCTCGAGCACGGCTCCTTTTTTCGAAGGACCGATGACGGGAATCTGCGAAAGGGCAGGGCGTGAGGCGAAAAAGTCGAAGATGCCTTTGACCAACGGGTCTTCGGTCCGACAACGACCATGTTGATGTCATGATCGAGCACAAAACGCTCGATGCCTTCGAAGTCGTCGGCGCGTAGAGGGACGTTCGTGCCCACTTGTGCCGTGCCGGCATTGCCCGGCGCGATGTAAAGGTGGTTGATCTTGGGACTTTGCGCGATTTTTCCATGCCAGTGCATGTTCGCGACCGCCGGATCCGAGAAGAAGAAGGTTTGTCATATTGTGAGGGGGAATGAGGTTTTGTGGAGAAAGCAGGGTGCGCTCCGGTCAAGGCCGGAGAATGGCGTCGTAGCGCGCCCGATCGTTGAGCACATCTACGGCGGCATTGAGGTCCTTGTCGTTGCGAAGTCGATAGGCTACCACGCCGGCGCGCCCATATATATTGTTGATGATGGCCGATTCCACCACAGTGCGCACGGGTTGTTGCCAGCGTTCGAAGTCTGCTTGCAGGTTGGGGCGCAGTTTCGCGGCGAGGGGCTTCGAACTCTTTGGCGGCCCGCTCGTCGTAACCCTCAAATTTGGCCCATTGTTTCACGCGGTCCAAGGCCTGGCGGGTGCGACTGTCATAAGTAAAAGTCGCTTTTGAACATGTATTGCTTGAAGGCTTCGAAGTCTTGGTCCGAAAGTTTGAACTCAGCGGGCGGCGCAATGGTTTTCTTGCGTTGCAATAGCGGTGACATAGTCGAAGAGTTGCTCGGAACTCTCGAGATAAGCGATGAGATCGGGGAGCGAGTCTTCTTCGACCACAATGTCGGGCGTGATGCCTCCGCCGTCTTTCACCGGGCGTCCGTGTGCCCGTGCGAAAAGTCTTGCAAAGCGAATCGGGCAGGGTGGCGAGGTTGTCCGTCAGCTCCGCGATTTTTGAAGTCGTAGGCCTGGATGCAGCGTCCGGAAGGGATGTAGTATTTGGCCGTAGTCAGCTTCATCGATGGTGCCGTAGGGCAGAGTTCTTGGGCGTTTGCACCAGACCTTTTGCCGTAGGTGCGGCGTCCCACAATCACTGCACGGTCGTAATCTTGCAAACATCCCGAAGTGATTTCCGCCGATGAGGCCGTTCCGTAGTTGACCAGTACGGCCAATGGCATGCCGGTGTCGAAGGGGAAGCCGTTGTCTTGTAGCTCTCGTTCATTTCCGTGTCTTTTTCCGCGTGTACTCAACACGCGTTTTTCCTTTGGGCACGAAGAAGTTGACCACTTTCACGGCCTCTCCCATGAGCCCTCCCCCGTTGCCTCGAAGGTCGAACACCAAGCGTTTGGCTCCCTGTTTGCGGAGTTGTTCGAAAGCTTCGCGCAGGTCTTTTGCCGTGTCTTCGGTGAAGCTGCTGAGCAATACGTAGCCCACTTGGTTGGGCAACAGGGTAGTGTAGACCACCGAGGGCTGTTTGATGGTCTGTCTCGTGATGCGGAATCGCAAAAGTCGTTCGCGTCCGGGGCGTTTGACGGTGACGGTGAAGGTCGTACCGGGATTGCCGCGCAGCAAAGTCGAGATCTTTTGGCTGTAAACCCGGCGATCGGTTTTGCCGCACACCCCTACATCTTTATTGTCGATGCGCATAATGATATCGCCCGATCGGATACCGGCTCGCCAGTCGGCATGTTCAGAATAAGGCGCCTCGAAGGCACAGCGGTCACTGCGCTTGTGATAGCGAATGGGCGAGCCAATGCGGCGTACTTTCCCGTGGTGATGAGTCGCAGTTCGTCGGTGCGTCCCGCTTTGTAGAACTCCGTGTACGGATCCAAGCGGTCCAGCATATAATCAATGGCCTCTTCCACCTGTTGCTCCGCATTCAGCGTGTCGACATAGTAGAGATCGAGATTGCGATACAGGGCATTGAAGATGTCGAGCGCCTTGGTGGTTTGAAAGTTATGCGGCTCTTGTGGCTCTTGTGCACGGAGTGAAGTCGTCGTGCCGCAGACGAAGAGCAGAAAATAGATGAGTCGTCTCATAGAGAGCAGAAAAGTTTAGTTTTTGTCGTGGCGCAAAGCGCTCTGTGCGCGCAGCCGCTGCCAGGTGGTCTCGGGCAGTTGAGTGCCGATGACCTGTATGACTTCGCCGGCACAGGCCGATCCTTCGATGAGGCACTGGGCCAGCGAACCGCCGAGGGCATGGCGGTGCAGAAAACCTCCGGCAAAGAAATCGCCGGCACCGGTGGTGTCGATGACGTGGGCCACTTCGGTGGCAGGTTCGCACACGCAGTGATCGCCTTGCACGGCGAAAGCACCGCGCGGTCCGCATTTGACCACGGCCGTGTGGCAGGGACCGGCGAGGATGTGCGCGGCTTCCTTGCCGATCTTCCCGGTCATGGCGCGCGCCTCGTCTTCGTTGGCGAATACAATATCTATATGGGGCAATAATCGCTCGAAAAAGGCATGTTCGTTCTCGACAATGTTCCAAGAGGCCAAGTCCAGGCAGACTTTGGCTCCGCGTTGATGCGAAAGTTCGACCGCATGTTCGATGAGGCGATGGTTTTGTACCAAATAGCCCTCTATAAATACATAGTCCACCTCGTCGGGCATGACACACCCCAGCTGCTCGGCTTCGAGCAAGGCAGCTGCGCCGAGGTAGGTCGCGAAGGTGCGTTGGCCTCCCTCCGAGATAAAGGTGTTGGCCACCCCGGTGGGCAGTGTGGGGTCGTGCAGGGGGATGAAATGCACGCCGCGTTGTTGCGTCTCTGTGGTGTAGAAGTCTCCGTTACTGTCCCGGCCGATGCGTCCCACAAAGCTGGCATCGCCCCCCATCGCCGCCACACAGGCCAGAGCATTCCCGGCCGATCCGCCGGTGCTGCGTTTGAAAGAGAGGGATTTTAGACGGTTTGCAATTTTTTTGTGGGTGTCCTCCTCAATGAGGGTCATTCCTCCTTTGTGTAGGGATAACTCTTTGAGAATGTTGTCGTTGTCTATTTGGATTAGGGCGTCGACGAGTGCGTTGCCAATGCCTAAAATCTTCTTCATGCGATTTTCTTGTCAATTTTCTTCTGCAAAGATAGTGCTTTATCCAAAATAAAGTACTACTTTTGCATCGCAAACGGAGATAAAGCCGCGGATATTCGAAAAGAAAGCCCGGAACTTCCGTGAACTGCACTGCTTCAGTAGCTCAGTTGGTTAGAGCACCTGACTGTTAATCAGGGGGTCGTTGGTTCAAGCCCATCCTGAAGCGCTCAATCGCCCGGTTCTCGGCGAGTAAAATATGGAGAGTCACACTGCTTCAGTAGCTCAGTTGGTTAGAGCACCTGACTGTTAATCAGGGGTCGTTGGTTCAAGCCCATCCTGAAGCGCAAGGTCGATCACCTTATCGGGGATCGGCCTTTTTTTTGTTTCCCATTTTCATTGCGCGGTTGCGCGAAACATGGTCTCTCTCCCCGCCGAGCGCGATGGGGCAGGGGCCGAAAAGCGACGGCAGGGGCTGTTTCGCATTGCCTAAGAGAGGTAGGCTTCGCCATTTTCGTTTGTTGAAGCCGAAGTTTCCGCATTTCATTCTTTTTTGGAGTCGCTTCGTTGAGGCCGACCGAGATGTAGTATTATGTCGGGGGGGATCTTAACGGCACTCCCGAGTTGTAAAAAGAGTCGACGAGCGAGAATTTATTTTCTCCCACCCATGAGCGAAAAACGGGGAGAAAACACCTAAAAACGCGCTGTTTTTTAAGGAAAACGCGAAACTTTTCGGTGAAACACGGCGGTTCTCAAGAAGCATAACAACTAAATCTTTTCATAAGGGAAGGCGGCAAGCAGACATCAGACAGTATTGTTTCGCAACTTGCATGATGATTGCGCTGCCTGCCGCAGAGGTCTTTCGTGGAAGGAGATCAAGGGAAGAAAATAGATGTGGTTTACGTGCCAGTGGGCAGTATCCTATCATCAAAGCCATGAAATCAGGCGAACTGCGCGAAGACGGAAAATGTATCCATTGGATTTTTGCTACGCATGACTTGGCAAATTGTGGTAATTTGTGTCGTGCTTGTAGTTAAATGTACTATGCCGCTTCCCACGTTTGCGCTTTTTTCTGATCTTTGTAGATAGTAATTAAAGTGTAAAGGCAGTGTTTTTCTTATTGGCTGCCTTTAAATCGAGAACAAGAACCTAAGATGAAACAAGAACGGAATCTTATTTTGGGTCGGTGGTGCGCTAAAATTCATCGCCGAAGCGCAGCTGCGTTCGTTGCATTCCTCGTGCTGCTCCTCTGCCTCCCACAGCGTGTGGCGGCCCAGGGGTGCCCAACGTTGGACACGAGCGACTTCACCGCCACCCTCACTAGCCGCCAGCAGCGACTGCCACCCGGCTCGCCTCTCGGTGGTTTACCGCAACGCTGTGGCGGGTTTCACGGCCATGACTTACAGCGTGTCGAAAGATCGCACGACCTGGGGCACACCGGTGGTGACGCCGCGCCCGGGCAGCGAGGCCGTGCTGCCCCTCGACGGGTGGAATGAAGGCGACCCCATCTACATTCGCGCCACAGCCACCTGCGGCACACAGCAGCCCCGCGTGGTGCTGCCCAAAATCGTCTACCACGTCAAAACCTCGGCCGATGTGCTGGCCACGCGGTGGTGACGCCGGCCGGCGGTTGCGAGGCTACGAGCGGTGCCGTGAGCGTGAGCCTGACGGGCGTGAGCGGTTTCTCGCGCGTGCAGTATAAGCTGGAGCGCGACCCCGCGCGCACCGGCCAACAGGCCGTGCCGGTGGGCAACCTCACGGCGCGCAGCCCCTACCAGCAGACGCTCTTCTTCAACCTCTCGCCGGGTCGCTACACGCTGCACGTGCGCGCCACCCCCGGCTGCACGCCCGCCGCGCCGGGCGCTGCGTGAAAAGACGGCGCCTACAGTGGGAACAGCCCATCGACGTGGAGCACTTCTCCGTGATCCCACCCCCATCCTCACCCGCGGCACGTGTCCGGGCGGAGTGACGATCAATGTGGCCAAAGTGGTGGGCATCGGCGGTTTGCGCTACGAAATTTGGAAGAAGGGCCAGCGTGCCACGGTGCCCCTGCGCTGCAAACCGCGGAAGTGACCTATCCGGCGTTCCGCACACCTTCACCGGGCTGCCGCTCGGCGACTATGAGTGCAGGCCACCTCGACCGACTGCGAAGCGGCGGCACTGAGCTCGTTTTCGATCACGCAAGGTGCGCTCGAGACAGCCGCAAGTGACGATCGTGCGCCACACCTACGCGGGTTGCGCGGCGGGCAAGATCGAAGTGTCGCTGCCCGGCACCACAGCGGCCTGTCCGGTGAACTTCACCCTCACGCCCACGGCGGGCGGCACGCCGCAAGTGCGCAACAATGTGACGACCGAGCGCGCCCAATTCTCGGGTCTCGCTGCGGGCACCTACACTTTGACGGCCTCTTACGGTGGCAACAACGTGACGGCCCCGGTGGAAATCAAGACGGTAACGCCGGGTATGTTGAAGATTAAGCCCACGTTGGCCGACACGTATTGTAGTCCGACGGGGGAAATGGACGTGACGCTCGAAGGCGGCACGCTCGACGAACCGGCCACGCTGACGCTCTCTGTCGACGGCACGGCGGTGCGCTCGGTCAACTTCAATGCAGGCGAAACGACGAAGCACATCGACGGTCTGCTTCCGGGCGGTTACACCCTCACGCTCCGCACCGAATGTGGGGCAACTGTGACGACTACCGCTGCCATCGGTATGAAAAATGCGCCGATGGTGGCGATTTCCCAGATAGACTACAATGTGATCGATTTCTGCCAGCCGCAACCGATGTCAAAGATGAGGCTGATGTTCAGTCTCGAAGGGAAAAGTGAATTGGACGGCGATCAGATGAAAGAAGTTGTTCGCAATTTGTTTACCGGGGCCACTTATGCGGTGCGTGACAAGGACAAGGTGATCGCTTCCGAACCGATGCCTGTGGAGGAAATATTGCGTAATATGGGTTCTTATGGCCCATATATGACGCTGTTGCTTCCGCTCAACGAGCATTCGCTCACCTTTTCAGTGCAGCTACCTTGCGGTTACCCCACGATTCAGTCGATCTACCCCTTGACAGAATTCGCAAATACCGGTCCTTCCTCTGTGGCGACGGCCACGTCGCCCACAAAGTACCCTCTGGCCTTGTCGTTTAATAAATCGAATTGCGATAAATATCAAGTTGAATTCAGTCAACGTGCGGAGTATGAGTACAAGACTAACGTTACGGTGAAACTAATTGATAAAAGCACCGGACGTTCCTTGGGAGAGTCGGTTTCTCGGAGTGATAGATACCAGGGAGCCACGTTCGAAGATGTGCCGGCCGGCGACTATTATTATGAATTTTGGTCGGATTGCCCGGATGCTCCCCACCACCGCAGCGCCGATTTTACATTGCCCGGCGGAAAAGTGGAACCGTCAGTGTCGGTGAAACCGACAAATGGTTGCGAAGAAACGGGTGTGATCAGTTTCGATTATTATATTGGAAACGGCGCTAGCGCGAGAAGCAAGGCTTCTCTGTATCGTGCTGACGGTAGTTTGGTAGAGGAAACAACCTCTAATGCTTATGCTTATTTCAATCACCTCGGAGCGGGAAAGTACAAGTTAGTTGTTACTCCTAAGCCCCACGAAGACGACAATTGCACCATTGAGGGCTTCACACGCGAGTTGGAGGTGAAGGGAGTAAGGGGCTATTCTTACGATCTTCCTTCGTATTACGCAGAGGAAATACAAAACATGTCAGTAACGTTGGGGGCGATGAATAGCAATGCGAATACCTTCAGCTTTGACTTCGTTGCATCTCCCGGCACTCACACCTTGAAGTTAGTGCCCGTTCCGGGAACTGAAATCACGAAGACCGTAACGATTCCCGACAACGGCAGTCAAAAGAATAAAAAGTACATGTGAGCTTTGATAATGTGGCGGACAGTGTGACGCTGTACTTCCCGGGCGGTGACTGTGGCTTCGCCGATCAGCGCAGTTATAACCTGGTCAAGTTGTCCACGGGCAAGAATTTTCGTCCTGAATTCCTGAATGCGCTGCATTTAACCACGATCTCAAGCGTTCCGGGTTGCCGTAAAGGAAAGGTGGTGTTCCACGCAGATTTGGCCGACCGCGGACTTCCTCAACGTCCCACGGCCATCGCAATACAAAGTTACACTGCCACCGGATTTGCAACGGTTGATTCGATCACTTCTCCCCATATTATCACAGATTGGGAGAAAGAAGATCCGGGTATGCTGAACCTCCTGTATTATTATGACGGGAAATGTATCGGCTCCGTGTCTGTGATGGAACAATCAATCGGATATCCATTCTTTATACTCGGCATTAGCTCTCCAACAACCTCGCTCGGTGAAAAAGGTTACATAGAAGTGCAGAATATGTTTGCCACTTCCACGGATCATGTCCACATTCGTATCACCAACAACCAGAACGGGGCTCTCGTACGCGAAGAAACCATCGTGGGCGCGGACAAACAGGTCTATGAAGTAAGCCCGGGATCGTACACTGTGCACTATGAAGCGCTCGATGGGTGCTATGTAGGACAAACTGGAGAGCAAGAACAAACCGTAAGTCCCGCTGAATTGAAAATCAAGGTGACCCATGGGCGTATGATGTGCGCCAACGATGGCGTGATTCGCGTAAGTGTAGAACCGGGCCTTGGCGATATCGACCAAGTCAACTACGAAATCACACCATCCAACGGAGGACCAACGGTCAACGGCCAAACCACCACACCCTATGTGCCTAAGGAATTCCCCGGATTGGAGTCAGGCAACTACACAATCAAAGCAACTGCTGTGGTACTCCGAGGGTATGACGGGCAGCCTCACAGCTATCAAGCTACCGGTTGGGAAGGACTGAGCACAGAGTACAGAGATCCGCTTTATGTTCGCCCTGCTCCTGACAAAGCCTCGCCGGCCATCACCGAATGTGGTACGGGGGGCGCAATCGGACTGCAGATACAAGGCTCGCGTTACCGAGATGCACATGTGTATATCACCGAGACACCTTCGGGCGCCATCACGCCGCGCAAAGAAATCACCCAAAATGCCAACGGTTCCTGGGGCAAGATCTTGCTCCGGCAATTATAAGCTGTTTGTCACGGATGGGTGCATGGATATCATCGTGCCTACGGTCACTGTGCCGAGTAGTCAGTTCAAAGCTGACGTGAAACCTTATGAGTGTGTAAGCGTGGATGTGCAATCTCCCCACTCCGGAAAATTGAGGTTCAGCAGCATCATGAGTCTAGAGTCCTATGATCGAAATCTGAGAGACAATTTGCTTCGCAATGTGCAGCTGCAAGTTGTTTCACCGGGACAGCTCCGGATGACAACAACTGGGAAACGGTGGATAGATCCAACAACTTACCATACACTACAAGCCCCTACGACTATCAATTCACCACAGAAACCGATCGTTTCGACTTCAGAAACGGGTACGATATCCTCTACCGATTCAAGAATTGCCCGCCTTCAATGAAGCGCGTGCACCAAGCACCGGCTACTTTCAAGGTCTGCAACCCGTTTTTAGTCCATGTATATAATGTGGATAGTTGTACGTACGAACAATTTGTCATCCACGAATACGATGCGGATCGCCCTTTATCGAATCGTAGTGCGCAACAACAATACGAATCAGGACATCTATGACCAAGTACGCACCTTCCCTTACAAGGCGAACCACGGAGACCTTTGGGAAAGTCAGTTCCGCTATCCTTACGGTGGCGAATATACCATGACTATCACGTCGGTCAATGATCCCTTGATGCCGCCGGCAGTGTTCACCATCACGCATAAGAACGAATACACGGAAAAGAAATTCACTTTTGGCGGACCAGATGGGCTGAAAGCGGAAGATACAAAAACAAGTTGTACTTCTGCTGCGTACAAGATCGAATGGCTTACGAATAACCGGAAGTGTAAGGTCGTAACTGACGTGAAAGTCTTTGACAAAGCCACCGGAGCTGAGGTTCTACCTTACTATTCTAAAAAAGTCTATGACGATAGAGATCAATATGAAAGGTCGTTCAGATTGCGCAGGAACAACGTGTATGTGCTTAAGGGCTACGACGATGGACAACTGGTTTATACTGAAGAGTACACGCCTGAATATCATTTGCCCATCGACTATAAGTACAGTGACATCGACCTCTTCGACAAGTGTGACGTGTCTGCTCCGAAAGTAGCCTCTGCGAGGTTCGAGGGAAAGGGAAGCCTCAATAATATTGATGTCACACTCCCCCCGGGCATCTCGTATTATGATAACGCATATATGCGTAGACTTTGGGATTATGACGATTTCCTGGAAATTATTGTCCGCGACAATGTGAACCACCGCACGTATGAGTCACGCGACATAGAACATGATTCCAAAAGAAACGATGATGGGACTTATACTCCACAGATTCGCGTTCGCTCTTGGAACGAAATCAAAAGCCAATGGCGATACGATCAAGCATGTATTCCCGGAGATCCCTGTCGGAACGCACTCCTTGGAAGTTCGAACTTCGTGTGGAACGGTCCACTCTTCGACTTTCAACATCACTTACGCCCCGCTGCTGTTTCTAAGGTCTCCTTCACGGACGTGAAATACGAATGTGACGGCAAGATCTCCTTCACTCCGACCGGCACAGCGGCGTTCCCGGATAAAACAGATCCGGTAAACATCACAAATTATTACCTCAGCGGGGATAAGAACACAACTTACAACTGGGAGATCCCGCCGAGACGTACAATCCCACGGGATATGTGGTTTATAAGTTGGAGTTTAGCGACGGCACGACCTGCGAGCGCTCCCAGCGTTACGACTTCTCTGTCGACCCCTGGCTTTCGACCGTGCCAACACCGTCAGCTTCTTCTGTGCGGCGCCCACTCGGGCCAAATCAACGTGGCACTCAAAGGCGGGCACAAGCCCCTACGTCTACGAACTGCGCACGCTCGACGGCACCCTCGTGGAGAAGAAAAGCGCCCATGGCGCCGTGACCTTCGAACAAGGCAGTTTGGGCTCTCGCTACCGCATCGAAGCCACCGACTCCTGTGGACTCACGCACGTGCACCAAGACGTGTTGCTGCAAGACCCTGCCGCCATTTCGGGGAGCATCACCGGCGACATCTTTGTCTGCGACGGCGATCCCGTGCGCATCAAAGCCGTCAATTTCCCCGGCGCCACCTACACCTGGACGCTTCCCAACGGCACCCACAGCCACGATCAGGAACTCTCCTTCGTGGGCACGCCCGACAAGGCCGGCGACTACACCGTCGACATCCAGCTCAACACCTGCAACGCCACCATCACCGGCACCTACACGCTCGGCGTCGGCCACCTGACCGAAAGCGCCGGCACACACACGCAGCGCACCTGCGCCGGTCAGAGCGCCGTCTTCGCGCCGGCCGATCCGGTGGCCACGCTCAACGGCGGAGCCGTCAACCAAGAGGACCTCGAGTTCCAGTGGCAGTACACCAAGACGCCCACCGACGTCAACTCGTGGAAGCCCATTTTCGGCGCCACGGAGAAGAGTGTCGAATACGTCGCCGCCTATCCCGGCACCTACTACCTGCGTCGCACCACTCGCCTGGGCGACTGCGTCGCGGTGGGCGGTTTGTGCACGCTGACCGTCGACCCCGGCATCACCGTCACCATGAGTGCGGCCGAGCGTCGGGTGGTGATCGACCACAAGAACCCCTTCTTGCTCACCGCCGGCCTCATCACCGGTCCCGCCGCCCGCACCTACGTGTGGCAGCGCAGCCTCGACGGCAAGACATGGACCGACGTCGGCACCGACGTTTCCTACACCGAAACGCAACGCCTCGCCCCCGTGGTCTACTACCGCCGCATCATCCGCTCTGGCACGTGCGAAACGAAGGGCGAACCCATCACCGTGATCTTCAAACGCCGCTATCCCGCCATGGTCAATCCCCAGTTGCGCCAGCGCGTCGACCAGCATTGGTAAAATAACTCAGCCCTCACGATAACTTTATCGTGAGGGCTGATGCTTTTTACGAGAGAGCGATATCGCACTCCTTATATATATAGGAAAGAGAAGCCCTACTGCAGATGCAATAGGGCTTCCCTTTATCTTAGCGCAGTCATTGCGCTTGCATGTTTGTCTTGAAACGTTTTCTTGTTGCGGACAGCAAGTTCAAACTTCACGATGTCGGTTTGAACACCTCGTCCCGGCGCATCGAAACGTTCATTTCTTCTTTGCCGATGCCATGGCACTGTTATGCAAAACGCGGTAGCGAGGTTGTTTAGCCTTCGCCATAAGCGCTTCTTTTTGTGCCTTCGCCTTAGCTTGTGCCAACTCTCGGCGATTGTTTTCGCGCTGCGTCCATTCCACCGTAGTGTAGTAGCGCCCGGTGGCAGGGTCATAGAGTTGGAATTGCGGGATAGCAGGTGCAGCATTGTCGGTCGCCTTTGGCGCCGTCGTGGGCAACACTTGCGTAACCTCCACTTGTGCAACGCCCGACCGAATCATGTCGATTTGTTGCGCCGCTGCTTTTGATAGATCCACAATCGTATTTGCGCGATAGGGGCCACGATCCGTAACCTTCACCACCACAACCTTTCCGTTTTTCGGGTTGCGCACGTGAAGCAGTGTGCCGAAAGGCAGCGTCCGGTGCGCGCAAGTGAGTGAATCTTTGTGGTAAGACGAACCATCAGCGGTTCGGCGACCATGCCATCGGTCACCATAGTAAGTAGCATTTCCCACCTTCGTGTTCTTGTCTTGCGCGTGCATAGCGGCAAAAGCCAACAGAGAGAGGAAGGAGAATGCAATCTTGTGTATGATATGCATTGGTTGTTTTTTGCGGCAAGGCAACCTCCGGATCTTCACAGGAAGAAGCGAAAGCGGCACTCGCGCGAAAGCGAGGAGTGCAATAGAGTTCTTTGGCTTGAACTTGCTGGTGAACGGCTGTGGTCAGCGGTTCGTACACTCGGCCTTGCCATGTTAGCACCGCAAAGATACGAAATGCCGTTTTGCTTATGAACGATTTAACGCTGAAAGCCGAAGATGAACGATCCTTTAACGGATTATGCAATGTCATAGATTGCATTCTGTAGAGTAGTAAGAGAGGAGTCTCCCTACGTCAGGGAGACTCTCTTCGTTAATCTGCTGATTCTGAAACGAGAATCGCTGTTTTAGTGCACAATGAGCTTCATCGGAGTGGAAGTAGCAGAGAATTCCGGCGCAAACACCGATTGCACGCGGGCAATACCGCCGTCAAATCGTCCGGCTCGCACAGCCACACACTCGTCCGTGAACGTGTGTTTGCCTTTGGGGAGATGTTCGATGAAATACTCGTTGTCGGCATCGTGCACCATGCGGTAGCAAACCATCCCGTTGGTCCAAACCACGCCCGACAGCGGATCGCGAGGTTCGAGTCCGGCAGGTCGTGTAGATTGTAGCGAGACCTGATCGAAATCGCGGTCGGCGGTGATGTCGTAGACCCAGCGCACGCGCTCACCCACGTGCACTTCGCCATCAACCTTCGCCCATTTCCCGTCACGCTCCACCTCAAATCGGCGTTCGATGCGGAATCCGTTGCCGGCTGCCTGCACTTTGGCCGCATCCACCTTGTAGCTGGCCGAAACAGCACCCCAAGTGAGGCCTTGGTTGCCGCTCGCCGGTTGAGAGAGTAGGGCGTAAGCCGCGTCGGTCGTGGCGCGCGACGTGTTCCACACCTGCGTGCGTTTCGATTGCAAAAGCCACAATTTCAACTCATCGACCAGTTGCGCGTTGGGCGTCCCGTCGATCGTCGGCATTTGTGCCGACAAGCGTTGAAGCGCCTCAATGGCAAAGGTTTGCGTTGGGATGCGATAGCTTGCCCAACCGCCCAATGCGCGTTCCGTGTCGAAGTAACGACCCATTTCCGGTGAGGTCACGGTGTGTTCCACCACACTTTGCAGCGCATTGCGTGCCGTCTCATCGTATGCCGTGCCGCTGAGCACGACCGCTTGAGCACTTTTGCCGTACATCGTGAGGTCCTTATTGTTTTGAGCAAACTTTCTCAATACATATTGCACCGAAGGAGTCGCCTTGCGTCGGAGCAAGTGAGCCGCATAGAGGTAGTTGTAGATCCATTCGGGCAACCCGTTGGCAACCACCTTGTCTCGTTTCATTTCCTCCACCGCTTTTTGCAATTCTCCATCCAGATAGGACATGGCTCGGCGACACATTTGTCCTTCGTACGGCGCCCCCGTCATCATTTGGGCGCGCGCCAAGAGCACCGCAATTTGCGCTGTGATGTAATTCGAACCGCTCAATCCTCTAAACCACGGCCACGAACCATCGCCGTTTTGCATCTCGCGCAGTCTGTCCGCGGCAGAAGCCCGGTAGGCTTGGATCTCGTAGTCCGAGAGTTGGAGGTGCTCACGGAGTTTCGACGCCAATTTAATGCCATAGAGTGCGACAGCTTGCTCATAGGCCGAACCATCCACCACTTGCATCCAGCTCGGCACCACTTTGGCCACTTCTTTGCGGGCGTCTCTGCACGTGTCGGTCTTGAAGGTGGGTTGCACGTCTTTTTCCAGCATCGCCGTGAGCCGACGCCGCGCTTCCGCTTCCTTTTTCGCTGAGCGATTCGCCCGGTCTAATCGTGAACGGCACGGCGCGCGTCACCTCAATTTGGCGCGAGAGTACGGGAATTGTGCGTTCCTCGCCGTCGCTAAATTCATTGTTGCGCGCCGTCACACGAACAAGCAGGCTTTGGCATCCATCGGGCACGCGCATGGTGAAACGCTGCGTGAACACATGCCCGTTATCGAGGCTAAATTTTCCGTTGAACGTGTTCAAAACGCGTTTGCCGGTAGCGTCTTCTACTGTGAAAACGTAGTTCCCGGTGGTCGACTTTCCACTGATGTTGCGCACCGTGATGGGCCATTCCATCTCGTCTCCTTCGCGCAGACAGCGCGGCACCGCCACTTCTGCGGTGAGCTGTTTGCGCGCAATGATCGTTTCGTCGAGCGTTCCCGAATTCAGTTCCCCGTCGTGTGCGAAGGCATTGAACTTCCATTGGGTCAAACTCTCGGGCAGTGTGAAGTGAAGTGTGGTCACCCCCGATTCGTTTGTGCGCAGCGTCGGTTGGAAGAAGGCCGTTTCCGAGAAATTCGTGCGAACTTGCGGTGTCTCGGCCTCGAGCATGTCAGCCTTCTTGCGCATGGCGCGAGCCGCATCGCCCTGTTGCCGACGGCGATCTCCACCTCCCGCATGATTTGCGCGGCGGAACATCTCGGTCTTCACCACACTGAGCGGAGTCACTCCTCCCACGCGCATTCTGTCGTTGCTCCGGTAATCGAACATCGATTCCTTCCAAACCGTAAAGATCGGAGAGGGCACTTCGTAGGTGGCGCGTCCCGGCAAACTGCCATTGAGCGAAGGATCGTACCACTGCTGCCGTTGATAGTAGGTGAGCGGTAGTTGCCGCACGAAGTTATAGTAAAATCTCCACGGCGACCGGTCTTTTTCGTCCGATTGGTTGTGGAATTTGTTGCGTAGCAGCGCGTCGAGCGACGCATCGTAGAGCCGCGCCATGACGTTGGCTCGTGCCGGCCGGCCGTCGGGAGTCGTCACCGACAGCATCCACGTTTCTTCTTGTCCCGGGGTGAGTTGTGAGCGGAACGTTTGCCATTTCAGCAGGAGACGCTTGTCCGGTTCAGGTCGCTTCACCGTCACATCGGCCGTGTGCTCCTCGCCCTTCTTCATGTAGCTCACAAAGGCCGTGGCCGCGTCGCCCCATTCGGCCTTCCAAGCCACGGGGAGTTCGGTGCCCGCTTTGACGTTCAGCACGCGGTGCTCCACAATATCTCCCTTTGCCGAGACCAAATTGTAGATCACCGTAGCCTCTTCGCCAAAGGTGATCGTGGCCTTGTCTCCGTTCGGCGCCGTGGTCGTGGCGATCATCGGCTGTTTCTGCGTCGGCTGTTCGCGATCGGTGTTGACATAAGCCGTTTGGGTCGCGTCGTGTGTCTCACCGTCGGGTGCCGTTGCGGTCGCTTTGACCGATAGCCAGTAGTAGGTTTTCACATCGGCCTTCATGTTCACCGCAAACTCGAAACGCCCTTCGTCGTCGGTCGTCGTTTCGCCCTTGCCGTCCAGCCGGGTGTCGTCGTCATCCGCGTCGCTTTCCCAATACCACACCTTTTTCAGGTTCCAGTTCCATGCAATGCGCGTGTTGCGTACGGGCAATCCATTCAGGGTCAGCACCCGTCCCCGCACCTTCACCTCGCCTACCGATTGAAGCGGAGAGGGTAGTGTGTCGAACTTCACTTCAAATTTTGGCCGTTGGTATTCTTCTACGCGAAATTGGCTATTCTTCGCCTCGTGTCCCGGGGCGTTCACCACCAGGCTGAATTCTCCCGTTCTACAATAGCGGGGCAAGGTGAACTGCCCCGAAGCCATGCCGAAAGCGTCGGTCTTCACGGTGAGTGTGTCGAGGTCTTCGTGACGACTGTCTTGGAGTTTCACCTTCACCTCCTTGTTCGGCACTACATTGTAGGAGTCGCCGTTGCGCGAGTAGAGCAGCGTCGCAAATTCCATGCGCTGCCCGGGTCTGTACATCGGGCGGTCGGTGTAGATTTGACAACCCTTTTCTGCATTGGGCGTATAATTGCCCTCGTTGCGGAAACCAAAATCGTATTTTTTCGCTCGTCCGGCACGGTCGCTATCTCTTGCGGATCGGTGATGGGCTGCCCGGTGATGACGTCGACGTAGGTTTTCTTGCCTTTCACCGTCTGCGTCTTGAGTTCGAACAGCGTGCCGCGCGACATGAGCACCAATTCGCGCTCCATCAGTCGGTCATTGCCCCAAAGTTCCGCCACGTAGACACCGGCGGCCGGCATTTTGAATTCGATGCTGTCTTCCGTTGTGCGGTGAGCCGGTAGCGTCGGCAATTCTTTGCGGAGGGTCAAGGCCGTTTCGTGTGGCGCTCTGCTCACCAGTCGAGCCAGCGCCTCTTTCCCGATGTACATGTCGGGATTGACGCCGTAAGCCCGCAAAGCGTTCAGCGATGCATCCACCCCCTTGAGCCGAATGAAGTTGATTTTCACCGACTTCATGTTCTTCCACCGGATCAGCGCGCGATAAGTCGCACCGGGATAGAAGGCATTGCCCTCCGTCTTCAGCTCGGGCGACGACCAGTCAACCTGAATGTACGGTTGCTCCACGTCGGCAAGGAAGTTGTGCAGTCCGACAGCCGCTTTGCCGTAACGTTGTTCACCGGCTTTTGCCAGTTGAACGGCCTCGTCGAGCTGCTTGTCGCGCAGCAAAGCACAAATACGCGCAATGGTTTCGCTATTCTCGGGGAGTTCTTCGTAAAACTTGGAGACTTTTCTCAGAAACTCCAGTCGTTTTTCTCCTTCGAGCAGGTCGGCCAATTTCCATTCCGTGTGGAGTGCTGCCCTTCTTCGCCCCTGTTGTTGGTAAAAGTCGAGATTGCGTTGCAGCACCTCCCGCAGTTCTTCTTTCTTGATGGGCCGATAATAGTTGTCCTCGTAGGCATTGACGAGCGCTTCGGTGAGCACACTGAGCAGATCGTCGCCGTAGATCGGCTTACTGTCGCGGCCCATGACGAAAAGTGTGGCGTAGTGTTGAGTTCGAGCCCCGCCGAGCAGCGCCGTTTGTTGCACCGATTCGAGCAGCAAGTCGTGCGCTTTTTCTCACGTCGGCTGTGTCGTTTCCTCCAGGCGTTGCGTGCTTTTCTGTATACAGGCGTCCCAGGGCGTTGAGCCACAAGGCGCGTTCCACCGGCCGCTTTTCTTTGGCCAATTCTGTCTCGATGAGTTGGCGCATCACCGCACCACTGTCCGGCGCAATCTCCTCTTGCATCACCTGTTCGGTGAAGAGGGCGCGGAGCAATTGGGGAGCATTGCCCGAGCGAATGGCCTCTTTGCGAATGAGGCGCAAGGATTGTATGGCCGTCTTGGGCTGATCTTTTTCGGCGGCCGCATCGACCTGCTTCCACCATTGGGTGAAATTCTGTGCCGACACCAGTTGTACCAGACAAGAGGTACAGAGTAGGGTGAATAGCTTGGATTTCATAATCGTTTCAAAGTTGATGAAAAGACAAAGATACGTTTTTCGCCTTGGCTTGGCTCAAATAAATGCGGCTTTTTGCGCGCACTAATGTTAATAGTATGCAGAAAGTGGAAAAACAATCGTCTGCGATTTTTGCTTCCCCCGCGATAAATACTATCTTTGTACATGCCACAAGGCCACAATGGGAGCGTGCTCCCCCTCATTTCTCATTCAACAAACAGCACATGCACATGAACGATAAAATGAAGCAGTTTCTCCCGTCCGTCGATTTGGAGAAAATGAAAGCCATTCTCGACATCGAGGAACGCTTCGTCACCGGTAAAATCACCCTCGAGCAGGGACGCGAAGAAGTGGCGCGCCGCGTCGGTTCGCTCCGTCCTTATCATCTCGCCTTCATCGAGCAAACCATGACCGAACACACCGACGACGAGTGTATTCGCGAGAACATGGCACAGAAAATCAAACTCTTCGAAGGCTTCATGGACTACTCGCGTCCGCAACTTCCCGCCGATCACCCCATCACGCACTATTATGAAGAGAACGACGAGCTGAAACGCCTCTTGCTGCAGGTCGAAGATCTGGTGCAACACCCCGTGATCAAAAACCAATGGATCGACCTCATTGAGCGCATCAACGAATATCCCGTTCACTACAAGCGCAAGCAAAACCAACTCTATCCCGTGTTGGAGCAGAAGGGTTTCGATCGTCCCACCACCACGATGTGGACTTTCGATGACATGGTGCGCGACCTGATGCGCGAAACGCGCCGACTGCTCGATGCCGGCGACGACGATGCCTTCGTGGCTGAGTGTCAAAAACTAGTCTACTACGGTCGCGACCTCATGGACAAGGAGGAAACCATTCTCTATCCCACATCCTGCGCCATGATCAGCGAAGAAGAATTCGCGCAAATGAAAGCCGGCGACCACGAAATCGGCTATGCCTATCTGAACATCGCAGTCGACCATCGCAAGGCGGCCGCCGAAACCGCTGCCCCTGCCGCACCCGCCGAAGGCTTCGCCGCCGATTTGGCACAGTTGCTCTCGAAATACGGCTATTCTACCGGCGCCAACGAGAAACTCGATGTGACCACCGGCAAACTCACCCTCGAGCAAATCAATCTCATCTACCGCCACATGCCCGTCGACCTCTCGTTCGTCGACGAAAACGAACTTGTTTGCTTCTACACCGACACCGACCACCGCGTGTTCCCGCGCAGCCGCAACGTCATCGGGCGTGAAGTCATGAACTGCCACCCCCGCAAGAGCGCACATGTGGTGAAAGAAGTGATCGACAAACTGCGTTCGGGCGAGCAAGACAAGGCCGAATTCTGGATCGAGAAGCCCGATCTCTTCATCTACATTCTCTATGTTGCCGTTCGCGACGAGAACGGACGCTTCCGCGGCGTGCTCGAAATGATGCAAGACTGCACCCACATCCGTTCGCTCAGGGCGGTTCGCGCACCCTGCTCAAGTGGGCCGACGAAGCCGGAGTCCCCGCCGAGTCCCCCTCTGCCCCTGCCGCTTCTCCTGCCGCTCCTGCCGTCACACCCACCCCGTCCGGTGTGCAGCCGATCGCGCCGCCCGTTGGCGAAACGCCGTCGGCCGCAGCCACTTCGTCGGCGCACATCACCCCCGACGCCATCGGACCCACCACGCCGCTCGCCGAACTGTTGCAGCAGTATCCCGATTTGAAACAGCGACTCACCGAGATCTCGCCGCTCTTCGCCATGCTGCGCACCCCTTCGGCAAAAATCATGCGCCGCCAAAGCCGATGTGCAGAAAATGAGCGACCGTTCCGGTGTGAAACTCGAGCGCCTGGTTTCTGAACTCAAACGCATCGTCGGCGAACTCGCCGCCAAAGCCTGATCGCCGCCGCGCTTTCTCCGCATTTCGTTCGGGCGCGCACACGCTAGCGGACGAAATGTCGCAACACCCAACGAACCGAATCGGTGCGGGCGACTCGTCGTGCGAGTTCACCCGCACCTTTTCTATTGGCTGTCCCTCCCGTTGCCGATACGTGGGGAGCGCCCGCTTCGCCTTACTTAATTATATAGGTGCCGCTCCGCTTCAGTCGATCGGCTCGCAGTCCCTTCACCTGCCTTCGATCCGTCGTTCTGCACCCCGCCGTGCCCGCGTTAAAACCCGGTCGGAGCCGCAGCCATCGCAAAAAATATCGTATCTTCGCCATATGGAATTCATTATCCCCTCAATCGATCGCATCGGCGAAACCGCTCGCCGTTTTGCCGACGCCGCACATTTCGATGACAAGCGTCGCAACGTCTTCGCGTTCTACGGCAAGATGGGCGCCGGCAAAACCACCTTCATCAAGGCACTCTGCGACGTGCTCGGTGTCGACGACGTGGTCAATTCGCCCACCTTCGCCATTGTCAACGAATATCACAGCAATGTGTTGAACGGCCCGGTGTTTCACTTCGACTTCTATCGCATCAAGCATGTAGACGAAGCTTTCGACATCGGCACCGACGATTATTTCTATTCCGGCGCCCCCTGTTTCATCGAGTGGCCCGAACTCATCGAACCGCTGTTGCCCGACAACGCCGTGAGAGTCGACATCGACGAGCTGCCCGACGGCACGCGTCGCGTCACCCCTGGCCGAGTAGGTACCATCCCGCCGCCCCATCTGCTGCGGTGCGCCTTCCCGCCCCGGACGCCGCGCCCATCATCACCCCAAACCCCTTCCCATGAAAAGAATCCTTCTCGCCTTGTGCTGCTGCGCCACCCTGGCGCTCAGTGCGCAGACCGCTTCCACCGCCATGCCCGACCGCATCACGGAACTCGTCAGCGTGCAGCAACTCAAAGACCTCACCCCGCACAGAAACCGCGGATCATGAAACTCGCCCTCAGCGGAGCCCCTCACCGCTCGAGGCAATAGCGATTTCCGACAGTTGCGCGACCTCTGTCCGCAACTTCAAGAACTCGACCTCAGTCAAGCCGACGTCACTGAAATCCCCGACAATGCATTTCTCGGCTGCAGCAACTTGCGTCGCATCGTTCTCCCTGCCAAGCTGCGCAAAATCGGCTACCAGGCCTTCTTGGGTTGCCGCGGTTTGACCGAAATCACCCTTCCCGCGAGTGTCGAAGAGATCAGTTCCGCTGCCTTCAACGGTTGCACCCGTTTGCAGAAAGTCAACTTCTCCGGCGCCCGTCCCAAGGTGGTCGGTTTTCGCCGCCTTCAACGGCGTGCCCGCCGCCGATCTGCCTGCCGAAACCGACGGTCTGCGTGCGAAGAAGAACACCGAGAAATATGCGCTTGTCCCCTTGCCCGCCCAGCTCGAGGAGCGTTCCGGCGCCCCGTTCGTGCTTTCGCGCATCGGTCGCATCGAAGCTGCCCCCGCCCTCCACAACGAGTCGGGAGTGGCGCGTCGCATCCTGCGTGAGCGCACCGGAGTCAATGTGTTGCGCGGCAATGCCGCATTACAACTTTCGGTCGACACTACTGCCATCCGCAGCGCCGAAGGCTATCAGCTCATCGTCGATAAGAAGGGCATCCGCATCGTCGGTGGTTCGCCCGCCGGGGTCTACTACGGGCTCATGACGCTCGACCAACTGCTCGCCACGCAGCCCGCACAACTCGCGCCGCTGTTCATCGCCGACGCACCGCGCACCGCCGTTCGCGAACTCATGGTCGACCCCTGTCGCACCTTCATCCCCTTCGCCCGACTCAAACAAATCGTCACCGAGATGGCGCGCTACAAATTCAACGCCCTGCACCTCCACCTCGTCGACGATCAGGCTTGGCGCATCGAGATCAAAAAATATCCGCGCCTCGTGGCCGAGAGCAGCACCCGCCCCGCTATGGATGATATGCTCTATTCCAGTCCCGGGTTCTACACCCAGGCCGAAATGAAGGAACTGGTCGCCTTCGCCGCTGCCCACCACGTCATGGTCATCCCCGAAATTGAGATGCCCGGCCACGAAGTCGCCGCCATTCACGCCTATCCAGAACTCACCCCGGGAGCCAAGAAGGTGCCCATCCGCACCACTTGCGGCGTCTCCAACGAACTGCTCAATCCGCCGGCGATTTCACCTACCAATTCCTCTTCGACGTCTTCGACGAGCTGGCCGAAGTTTTCCCTGCCCCCTATGTTCACCTCGGCGGTGACGAAGCGGGGATGCCGCCCCTCGATTGTTGGACGAACGACTCCTCTTGCAACGCCCTCAAAGCCCGTCTCGGCATCACCTCTCGCGACCGCAGTGAGAATTGGCGCTTGCAGAAATACCTCTTCGACCGCGTCATCGCCCATTTGCGCGACAAACTCGGCAAAAACGCCCATGTTCTGGTATGAAACCGACTTCAAGGAAATTCAACCCGGCTGTGTCACCTTCGCTTGGCGCAACGGACTGACTGCCAAAGCCCTCGAAGCCGCCGAACGCAACAACGTGAAAGTGATGCTCTGCCCGGGCGAACACTGTTATCTCGACTATCCCATGGCTCCCGGCGATCTTCCCGAAGTCAACTGGGGCATGCCCGTCACTTCGCTCAAGCAAACCTACTCGCTCGATCCCGCTTGGGGACGCGGCAAGGAGTTTGAAGACAAATACATGTTCGGTGTCACCGGCACCTTGTGGAGCGAGTGCATGCCGCGTCCCGAACGCATCTTCTATATGGCTTTCCCCGTGCTTGGGCACTGGCCGAAGCCGGTTGGACGCCGCAATCGCGTCGCGACTACACCGACTTCCTGCGCCGCCTGCGCCCGGTGATGGCCGATCACCAACTGCGCGGACTTCCCGCCTCCAACAAATTCTGATTGCCCGCCGATGTCCCGATCGGTCGGTAGCCTCCTCTATAGCGCCACGCGCGTTGTGACCTTTTTCTCTTTGACGACCCGCTCGCCACTCCCCGCCACACTTGCTGTGGCGGGGAGTTTTTTTGGGGAAGCAGCCGTATGCCTCTTAAAAGGAACACGGGACAATGCACAGCGGCAGGACGAATGCGACGACGAGTTCGCGTTTACGATCCATCCAAACGGATGGAACAGCTAAAAATATGCGCTGTCGAATGGTAATATCCTGACGAAAGATAATTGTGAATGAACCGTCGGCGGGTTCGCCACGGCCGGTAGAAAGCCCTTGAGGATACGTCACATAGCGACCGCCTCCCGGATTCTTATCTCGTTAGGATTCCCGTTGACAGATGGCCAAAAGCACAAGTTTGAAGGCCGAACGGGCAGATTGTAACGCAAAAATGCAATCTTGAATAGCACAATTCTCACTTTTGCGGCCCGTTTTTGTGCATGAATCACAAAAAAGCGCTGATTCATTGCATTTTCCTGTTTGTATCGTTGTCAAATTCTCGCAAAACATGTATCTTTGCGACATGGCAACAGTATTTTGTGGTAATCAACTCATCGGCGGTATGGAAATGCAGCCGCAGATCGAACGACGGGAACGCTCGTCGGTCGCTTTTCTGCTTGCACTTTCCGGCGATGCACGGTTGCATACCCCCACCGGCGATTGGACGGTGGGTGCCAATGATCTGATGATCGTCAGCGACTTGCGCAGCGTCGTGATGCACAACGCCTCTTCCGATTGGTGTGTGGAATACGTCGCGGCGCCCGTCGAGTTTTGGGAGCAATTGTACATCCATCTCCCGCTCGATTCTTCGGCCGGCGCACCACCCGGAGGAAGTGCTACCGAGGGAACGCCCGAGCCTCTGCCCGCCGATCCCTCAGCGCGTACGCCACAACAAGACGCCTTGGCTGCCAAACAGCTGTTGGCCGGGTGGGGATGCAGTGAGAGCGAACTCCTGCGGCTTTCCAATGTGGAAACCAACCGGTTGTATGACGACCTCCTCCGCATCAGTCAGCGACGCAGCGAGCCGCAGTCACCTTACCAAGAGGAGGTGATCGCCGCCCTTAGTCGCGTTCTCGTCTACGATGTGCTTGCCCTTCGTGCTGCCCAGCACACCGCCACCGATCGCAGCGCCCGCACCGTCAAACGGTTTTACGATCTGCTCGAAAGCGGCATCGCCCGCCGAGAGCGCGAGGTGCGCTACTACGCTTCGCGAATCGGCGTGACCCCGAAATTCCTCACCGACACCATTCGGCGCGTCACCGGCAAGAGTGCCACAGCCATCATCAACTCCTACGCGCTCATTCCACTCAAAGAACTGCTGGAACAGCCCGAACTTCCGATGACACAGATAGCAGAAGAGATGAATTTCCATTCCCTCTCCTATTTCAGTCGTTATGCTTCCAAACTGCTGGGCATGACCCCTACCCGCTATCGCGAAAGTGTGCAGCAAACGCTGCCGCGCCCCATCGAACTGCTCGACGTGTTCGGTTCGCGTCGGTCGTAGTCCCTTTCATGGCGTGTCCGCAGCGGGAATGAACGCTTACGCCAACCCATCGGGTGAGTCCCGAAGCTGCACAATACAAAAGATGCCTCCTTCAGCATGAGCTGAAGGAGGCATTTTTATAGTGGGGCAGTCTTGCTGAGCATCGACTAGGCGGTGCTCAGCAAGGGAGCACCGGATCAAGCTTTGAGGCGCGGAGTCAGATTCTTGATCATGTCCGTCGTCATCGCGTCGAGATCGAAAGCCGGTTTCCAATCCCATTCCTGACGTGCTGCCGTGTCGTCGAGGCTGTTGGGCCAAGAGTCGGCAATGCTTTGGCGGAGCGGATCCACTTCGAAGCGCATTTTGAAGTCGGGGAGCTGTCGACGAATGGCCTCAAAGATTTGGGTCGGTTCGAAGCTCATGGCCGCAATGTTGAAGCTGTTGCGGTGGATGAGGCGCGCGGGATCAGCTTCCATGAGTTGCACACAAGCGTTGAGTGCGTCGGGCATGTACATCATGTCCATGAACGTACCCTTGGCAATGGGGCAAACAAACTCTTCGCCCTTCACGGCCGAATAGTAGATGTCGACAGCATAGTCGGTGGTGCCGCCTCCCGGAGGAGTGACGTAGGAGATGAGGCCGGGGAAGCGCACGGCACGGGTGTCCACACCGTAGCGACGGAAATAATAGTCGGAGAGCAATTCGGTGGTCACCTTGGTGATGCCGTAGAGGCTGCGGGGGCGCTGAATGGTGTCTTGTGGCGTGTGGTCTGCCGGCGTTTTCGGGACCGAAGCAGGCGATGGACGAGGGCGTGAAGACGGCGCACTGCTGTTCGCGCGCCACTTCGAGCACGTTCCACAGCCCGTTCACACCGATGTGCCAAGCCAGTTTGGGCTTGTTCTCTGCCACCACCGAAAGCAGCGCAGCCGGGTTGTAGATCGAATCGATGTTGTGCTTCTGCACCACGGCGGCAATGGCGGCAGCGTCGGTCACATCGCAAATTTCGCAGGGACCGCTCTCGCGCAGCATTTCGTTGGGTTCAGCACCCGTGATGTAGCCGGCCACGACATTGTCGTTGCCGTAAACGCCGCGAAGTTTTCATGGTGAGTTCCGAACCGATTTGTCCGGTGGCACCGATGACCAGAATTTTTCATTGAAATCCTAACAGATTACAGGGGTTTTATTGTGCGTTGTCTTTTCAGTTCCCCCGGCCTCACTCCGCTCCGGCACAAACCGTCGGCGTAAATGGGGTAGTGTGGTGGATTCTGAAAAGTGGAAGTTTTCAAATTGAGGCAAAGTTACGCTTTGCACTCCGAATGTCAAAGGCCGACACGTTTTTTCGCTCGCACCGACGTGTGGTTCACAGATGCACGCGGCGCTCGTCGACCGGAATGAGCAACCACCGTGCACCGGCATCGGCAGTGCTCGACATCACCACCCCGTTGTTGTGTTCGCTGGTGCTCACTGCGTTGTTTTTGTGGTCGAGCTGTTTGAAGGAGACCAGGTTCACATAGTTCGGGTCTGTGGCATCGTGCTCAATGTAGAAAAACGCATCGTCGAACACAAAGGGAATGGTGGGCAGGCTTGCTCCCTCGCGGTCCGTGCCCGCCAGATAGCGTTCGCTTCCCACGTTTTGGAAGGTGTAGAGCCCGTCGTCGGAGATGCGGGTGATTTTGAACAGGAAGAAAAGCGCGTCGTCCTCAAAGACATCGGGCAGCGGCATGCGGCTGTCGAAGGTCCAGCAGGCGCGCATCGGGTCGCGGTTGAACGCGGCACCCGGCAGCTGCTTGGGGATGCGCGGCCGACCGATGTAGAGCGCATTTTCGGCGGTTCGTGCGTTTTTCACGAAGTAGTAACCGTCTTTGAGCGAAGCCATGGTTTCCCTGTGCACTGACCGAGAGAGAAAAGCAGGGACACGAGGAGCAAAACGAGGCCGGACAACCAGCGGACGATTGGGGTCATGGGGGAAAAGATAGGAGTGAACAAATGGGCCAAGGCGGGCGCCCGTCGCGGGGGCGGAGTTGCGCGCGCTTAGCTTGCACAAAATTACGACTTTGTTTCCGCCTGTACAAGCTACGTCGCGCATTCTATTCGCGCAACGCGCAATTCGACGAAAAATACAGTTATGCGATGTTTTTATGCAGAACTGAAATCTCCCCTTGTCTTCCTGCGGCTGCCGAACGAATACCGCTGTTTTTCGCTTGTCGGCTCGCGTCCGTGCGACCGCCCGTCGCAAACCCAAAACACCACCCTTGCACCGCTGTGAATGACGCCTCTCGCGCGTGCGCGTGTCAGGAGGTTTTCGTTTTTTCCTTCACTCCTTCACCCATTGTGCGCAATCGGTTGATGTAGAGTTTGTTTGGGGTGAAGGTTTTTGGTTTTTACCTTCACCGTCGGCTGTTTCTGGTCGGTACTTTCGGGCTTTTGAAAATAATCCCGCTGAAAAAGCAGACTTTTTCGTGCGGATCTGTGGAGACAGGAAGCGTGAGGCAGAGGGTGAAGGCAAAATGCAAAAAAACCTTCACACTAAACATCATTGATAATCATTGCGTTGCAATAGGTGGGTGAAGAGGTGAAGGAAAAACGAAAAGCACCTGACGGTACGCGCGAGGAAGAGGCGAAAAACACGGAACCCTCGAATCCAAACAAGGGCGTTTTGTGCGGAAAGCTCCCTACTTCTCGTAAGTCGCTTCGAGAGAGCGGTTCGTTCGCGACAATCTGCCGTCGGGCGTGCGGACTCAAAAGCGCATATTCGCCGATCGGATGAATCGGCGCGCGTCGAGCTTTTCGCAACGCGCACAAGTTGCGACCGGCAAACGAAAATCGTTTCCCGACAACGACGGGAGCGCACAGCAACTTTCCGCACGAGGTTGTCATATCCGGTGCGCAAATAGGCGGTGCGTCGTGAAAAAAGTAGTATCTTTGCTTGCAACACCCCAAATCGGAATATCAACTCAACAACATACAAGTTTTCAAACTCATGAACGTGATCAAACAAGCTCTTTGCACGCTCTTGTTCGGTGCCTTCGCCTTAGGGTTGAGCGCCGATTCGCCCCAGTGGCGCAAAGGTGCGCTCTATCGGCTTTCGCCTCCCACAGCGGGTGCGAAGGTGCTCGATGTGCGCGACGACGCGGTGCGCACCGCCGAGGTGGATGCCGCTCGCCGCGAGCAGTACTGGACGCTGGCTCCGCTCTCGGGGGCCTGGCGCATCATCAATCCCTTCACGCAACGCGCTGCGTTTCGCCGGCGACCGCGTTGAAACCGGCGAAATCAATGGTTCGGACGAGAACCAAATGTGGAGCGTCGAAGCGGTGCCGGGGGGAGGCTACCTCTTCGTGCCGGCAGCTCGGCGCACAGTGTGCCTGAGTTTGGACGCCACGGGCAAAGCCGTGCTCAAAGATCTTGCTGCCGCACGGCGTGACAAGCATTCGGCTTTTTCGCACCAACCCGGCAGAAGTCTCCGGCTTCGACGATGCGCAAACCTACCGCCTGCGCCTTGTTGGTCAGCCCGGCTATGTGTTAGGCAACGGCGAATTGCCCGAGAACGGCGCACACATCGTGGCCGAACCGAAGGATTCGCTCCGCCGCGGTCAGTATTGGAACGTGAAGATGCTCGACCTCAACCGGCGCGTGGTGGGCAATGCCTATTTCACCCAGCACTTCGACGACGGCGGCAACAATGCCTCGATCGACTACCTGCTGCAATGGCCGGCGCAGATGAACCATCCCGGCAATGCGCAGTTGACCATTGTGCCCGTACCCGGCGAAGCCAACGCGTTTGTCATTGCTTCCTACAACAAAAAGGGGAAGATGTTTGCCCTGCGTGGTAACGAGATGAAGATCGTGCCGCTCAATGTGAAGGACAGCACGGCTTGGGTGGCGTTCGACGAAGTGGACAAACCCAAAATCCAGTCGCCCCGATGGGAAGACGAAACGATCTTTGCCATCAACCGCCTGCCGGGACACACCACCTATCAGCCCTACGCTTCGGAGCGCGAGATGCTGGCCGACAAGGCCTATTACGCCACACCGTGGACGGTGCCCGTGAGCGAACGTTATCTCTCGCTCAACGGCACGTGGAAGTTCAACCTCGTGAGCGAACCTTCGAAGCGCCCGATGGATTTCTTCAAAGACAGCTACGATGTGAGCCGCTGGGACGACATTCCCGTGCCTTCCAACTGGGAGATGCTCGGTTACGACCACCCCATCTATTGCAATGTGGAGTATCCGCACGCCAACACACCGCCTTACATCATGGCGCGGCCCGGCTACAACGACGGCGGCGCGAACTATGGCATCAACCCCGTGGGTTCGTATGTGCGCACCTTCACCCTCCCGGCTTCGTGGGACGGACGCCGCACGATCATTCATTTCGGCGGCGTATATTCGGCGGCCACGATTTGGCTCAATGGTCACGAAGTGGGCTATCGTCAGGGTTCGAACAACGTGAGCGAATATGACCTCACGCCCTATCTGCGCCCCGGCGAGAACCGCTTGGCGGTGCAGGTGATGCGTTGGAGCGATGGTTCGTATCTCGAGTGTCAGGACATGTTCCGCAGGAGCGGCATCTTCCGCGACGTTTACCTCTACAGTGTGCCCGCGGCTGCCGTTTACGATCACCACATCACCGCGGCGCTGTCCAACGACTATCGGGATGCGGCCGTGACCCTCGATTTCGGTCTGCGCAATCCCACGAAACAGGCAGAAACCAAGGAAGTAGCGCTCGACGTGTACAGCCCCGAAGGCAAGAAAGTGGCTTCGCAGCGTTGGCAGCTCAGCGCCCCGGCCGGCAAGGATATGGAGTTGGCACGCCAACAGATGAAGTTCGACCTGAAGAACGTGACGACCTGGACGGCCGAAACGCCCCGTCTCTACACCTTCCGTTTCCGTCAGTATGATGCGGCAGGACACGAGGAAATGGCCTGGAGCACGAAATTCGGATTCCGCGAAATCAAATTGGCAAACTCCTTGTTGTATGTCAACGGCAAGCGCGTGTTTTTCAAGGGCGTGAACCGCCAAGACACCGATCCCGAGCGCGGTCGTGCTGTGACCAACGAGACGATGCTGCGCGACATCCTGCTCATGAAGCAGAACAATGTGAACCTGATCCGCACTTCGCACTACCCGAACAATGCCCGCATGTATGCCATGTTCGATCATTTCGGACTGTACACCTGCGATGAGGCCGACTTGGAAGACCACGCCAACCAATCTATTTCCGACCTGAAGAGTTGGATTCCGGCGTTCGAAGACCGCATCCGCGAAATGGTGGCGCGCGACTACAACCACCCCTCTGTCGTGATGTGGAGTTTGGGCAACGAGGGCGGCAACGGTGAGAATTTCCGTGCCTGCTATGATTTGGCGAAGCAGATGGACGCCACGCGCCCCGTGCACTACGAAGGAACGCGCATTCATCGCCCCTTCGGCGGCGAACGCTTCTCGGATTTCTATTCGAAGATGTATCCCGACATCCCTTGGATGGAGAAATATTGCAACAACATGGACAAACCGGTCTTTGTTTGTGAGTACGCCCACGCCATGGGCAACGCCATCGGTAACCTTCGCGAATATTGGGACGCCATCGAGGCGAGCAATTCGTGCGTGGGCGGTGCCATCTGGGACTGGGTCGACCAAAGCATCTACGATCCCAAAGAATTGAAACAAGGCCTCCGCCGCTTGCACACAGGCTATGACTATCCCGGCCCCCACCAGGGCAACTTCATGAGCAATGGTGTTTTGCCCGGTACGCGCGAAGAGAGCGCGAAGCTCAAGGAAGTGAAGGCGGCACACCAGTTTATCAAGTTCCGTTTGGCGAACGTCGACCCGCAGCGCAATGTGGCGCGTCTGGTGTTGCGCAACGGCTATGCGTTCACCAACCTGCGCGATTTCGATCTCCGCACTTCGGTGCTGCGCAACGGTCACGTGGTAAGTACGCGTCGCATGCCGATGCCTGCTGTCGCTCCCGGTGACAGCACGGAGGTGGAAGTGAAGTTGGCGAAGGCCGATTTGAACGGACGCACCGCTCGCGAGGGCGATGAAGTGATGCTCAATGTCTACGCCGATCGTCGTGCGGCCACCGATTGGAGCGCGAAACACCACGAAGAGGCGTTGATGCAATTCGAATTGGCTGAGCGCAAAGGTTTGCCGGCTGTGCCCGAACGTCCGCTCGAAGTGGTCGACGTGCACAAAAACGGCAAGGCCATTATCACCGCCGGACGCATGAAACTGGTCTTCAACGAACGGAGCGCGAAACTCCACGCGTTGCTCATCGACGGAAAGAAAGTGCTCGGTGACGGACTGGATCTTGATTACACTAACTTCCGTTTCATCGAGAACGACCGACAAAGCAATGCCGACAACGGCATGGACTCGTTGGGAACGTTCTCGGCCGAACGCAAAGGCGATACTTACGTGATGACAACGCATCGCACGGGTACGCTCTGCGACCTGACGATGGTCTACACCCTGCGCGCGGGCAATGTGCTCGATGTCACCGCGAAATTCACCCCGAAACGCGACGGCCTGCGCCGTCTTGGCTTCGAAGTGGGACTCGATTCCACCCTGAGCCGCGTGAACTATTGGGCGTATGGTCCGTGGGAAAACTACAACGACCGCATCGACGGTGTGACCGTCGGTCGCTATTCCATGACGCCTTCCACTTCGATGGAGCGGTACATGAAGCCGCAAAGCACCGGTAACCGCGAAGGTTTGCGCGAAGTCTCGTTTGCCGACGCGACCGGCCGTGGCATCTTGGTGCGTGCGGAAGGTAAGGTGAGCTTCACCGCCGTGCCTTACACTGAAAAGGATATGGCCGATGCGCGCCACAGTTGGGAATTGAAGGCGCGTCCTTACACGGTGCTGCACTTCGATGCAGCTTATCGTGGGGTGGGCAATGCATCCTGCGGAGGAGTCGATACGCGTAAAGCTTATTGGGTTCCCAACACGCCGCAGCAATTCACCTTGCGCATCACGCCGCTGAAATAAAATCTTCTTCCATCGGCCGCACGCCGATGGAAAGGATATGACAATCGCCGCCTGCTTCCTAGGGCGAAGACAGGCGGCGATGTTCAGTCGGTGAAATCGAGGTGGAGCGTCCGGAAAACCCTGAATATATCGGGCGCCGTATGCTCACACCCGGAACCGTTGTCGGAAAGAAAGGAGGATTTAGAGCGGGCGCGTCGCGCGTTCCAACCAAGCGCGATCTTTTTCGTCGGTGAGCAGGGGAAGTAGCCTAGCACGTACGGTTTGATGATAGTCGTTGAGCCAGTTGCGTTCGGTTTCATCGAGCCACTCCATCACAATCGGGGTGATGTCGAAGGGACAGAGCGTGAGGGTCTCGAATTCAAGGAATTTTCCGAAGGGCGTTTGCCGGCTTTCGCGTGTGAGCAACACATTCTCGAGTCGTACCCCGAATTTTCCGTCTACATAGATGCCCGGTTCGTCCGTGATGGTCATTCCTGCAACGAAGGGCGTGGTGCTGGCGGCATTGGTGTTCTTGCGAATTTGCTGCGGCCCCTCATGCACGCAAAGATGGCTCCCCACCCCGTGTCCTGTGCCGTGTCCGAAGTCCATGCCCTCTTGCCACATGGCGTAACGGGCGGCGAAATCGAGCACCAAACCTTGTGTGCGTTCCGGAAAGCGGGCACGCGCCAACGCGATGTGACCTTTCAACACGAGGGTGTAGACTTTTCGCTCTTCGTCGGTGAGTGGTCCGAGCGGGAGGGTACGGGTGATGTCGGTCGTTCCACTGATATAATGTGCGCCGCTGTCTAGCAACAAGAAACTCCGGGCAGCGAGCGGCGCGTTGCTGCTTTCGTCCGCTTCGTAGTGTACGATGGCACCGTGGGCACCGTATCCGGCGATGGTGCCGAAGGAAAGACCGCGAAAAATCGGGGTGTTCTGCGCGAAACGCGGTAAGTCGTTGTTCAATGGAAAGTTCCGTTTCTTGTGCGATCTCGCCTTTTTCGATGATTTCATCGAGCGTTCTGCGAAAAACGCACCAGGGCCACGCCGTCCAGTTCCATCGCACGACGGAAACCGGCGATTTCGCGTTCGTCTTTCACCGCGCGCAAAGCAGGAACGGGGGTGACGGCCGAGGTGCAAAACGGAACGCAAAACCCAATTGATGGAAATGTTCCACGACTTGTCGGTTCATGCTTCCGCATATCCGATGAGTGTCTTTCGTACGTCGAGCGAACGCAGCAATTGTGCGGTGCTTTCGTAAGGATGCAGCGTGATTCCGTGCGAAGCCAACTCTTTTTGTACGCTTTCATCGAGGGATTCGAGATGAACGAAAAGGTGAGTTTTGCGTTCGCCTATCAATAAGTAAGAAAGGAAGACGGGATTGAATTCAATGTCTTCGCCACGAAGATTGAGCAACCACGCGATTTCGGAAAATGTCGTTGTAGAAGAAATAAGTATCTACGGTTTCGTCGTCCACATTCGCGGAAGTTGCGGCCGCCGGCTCTGTGATTTTTCAACGCTTGCTCGATGAGTTCGCGTTGCAATTGTCGAACGACTTCGATTTTTCTCCCGCGTTTTTGCTCGTCCACTCAGCAGGATGGCGAACAATGGGACGTTTCGGCAGCGCCGGTCGGTCTTTCAAACTTCGGCGGAGAGATCGATGTCTTTCGTGGCGAAACCCGATAGTTCCGTTTCGAACTGTGCGGTGCTGCAAGTGGCATAATCCAAACCCACTGTGAATTTCGCAGATGAAGCGGGAGCGTTGTTCGCACAACCATTCCGCGACATCGGGCGTTTCCGGCAATCCGTCTTTCATTAGTTCGATGCCCGTTCCCGAAAGTTCTTCGGTAGCTTGCAGAAAATAGCGCGAATCGGTCCAAAGTGCCGCCTTTTTCCGCTGCAACCACGAGTGTTCCGGCGCTGCCTCGAAACCGCTGAACCATTCTCGCGATTTCCAATGATCGGCAATGTATTCGCTGTTGTGTGGGTCGGCGGTCGGGACGAGATAACAGTCCACATTGTGCCGTTTCATCGCAGTCCGCAAGGCTGCAAGGCGTTGTGTGATGAGTTCAGATCTGTTCATGGTTAGTAAAGAGCTATTGATGGCAGAAAAACTGTTGGAGAGAAGAGAGGACTGCGGTAGATCCGACGTTTTGCGGCCGATTGTTCGAAAAAATGGGGCATTTTCGCAGCGTGGGCGGAAAGCGTCAATTCAGCGACGCATTTGCCTCGTGCAGCATCGGACGAATGCGTTCCATTATTTCGAACAAGGATTCGACTGTCTCGGCACGCAGCATCTCGATGCGCGTGTTTCGGAAATTCGGAATTCCCTTGAAGAGCGGAGTGGCCGCCAAATGACGACGGACGTGGAGAATACCGCGGTATTCGTCGATGCGTTCCACGCTTTGCCGCACTTGTTCTTTGAGCACATCCAACATCCAGTCGATCGTCATGGGTTGATGGTCAGAGGGAATGACGTCGCCGACTTCAAAGGGCGCATTGTCGATGGAATCGCGTATTTCTTTGAAAATCCACGGACGCCCGAAGGTGGCACGTCCCACCATCACGGCATCCACTCCCCATTTTTCGAACGCCTTTCGTGCTGTTTCGCCCGAATCGATGTCGCCGTTTCCGATAATGGGGATGTGCATACGCGGATTCTGCTTCACCGCGCCGATTAGTTCCCAATCCGCTTCGCCGGTGTACATTTGACAGCGTGTACGTCCGTGGATGGTCAGCGCTTCCGCCCCGCAGTCTTGGATGCGTTCGGCCAAATCGACGATGATGCGGTGTTCGTGATCCCATCCCAACCGCGTTTTTACCGTCACCGGTACGCGATCACTGACGCGATCCACCACCGCCCGAATGATGTCGAGCATCAAATCAGGCGTTTGCAGCATGCCTGCGCCGCTCCTTTGCCCGCGACCTTTTTCACCGGACAACCGAAGTTCAAGTCCAGCACATCTGGATGTGCCGTTTTCGACGACAATTTCTGCTGCTTCGGCCACAGCGCCAGGATCGCGTCCGTAAATTTGGATCGCCACAGGGCGTTCGTCGTCACAAACCGTGAGTTTTTGGAGCGATTTGTTGACCATTCTCACCAAAGCATCGGCGGCCACAAATTCCGAGTAGACCATCGACGCGCCGAGCCGTCGACACAGGAGGCGGAAGCCGATGTCGGTTACATCCTCCATGGGAGCAAGCACCACAGGGCGGGAGCCCAAATCGATATTGCGTATTTTCATGAGTTGTTGCGTTGTTTTGAAAAGAGCGAACCGCGCATCATCAGTCCTGCAAACCCGGCCACGAGCAGCAGCAGTCCGAGCAAAACCTGCACGACAGCCGGCCAGTTGTCACCCCAGGCACCGACCGTCGGACAAATCATCCCGACGACCGCCAGCGCATTGTTGGCCGCATGTGCGGGATAGCACAGCCGCAGGTCGTCCGAACGGAAATAGAGCAGTGCCAGTCCCATGCCGATGATGAAGGCCGGAATGCCCTGTGCCCAATTCCCGTGCACGATAGCGAAAAGCAGAGAGAAAGCACCATGGCTTGGATCACACCGATTTTTTTCTGGAGCAAGCGAAACATGCCCGCTCTGAAAACCAGTTCTTCGATGAACGGACCGACGACAACCAATATAAAAATGCCGAATCCATCGTGCGCAATCGCATCGAACGTCTTCGTTTCGAGCGGACTCAGTTCGATGTGCAGAGGCGCCATCAGCCATTGCAGTCCCAGCGACGCCACCACCAAACAACCGGCGAAGTGCAAGACCCGCACATAGGGTAGCCCGAAGCCGATGCTCCGACCGGAATTGAACGACAACCTGGACCAGCTCATGGCGATCGCACCGACCCCGATTCCGACATAGCCAATGAGCGAAGCGACCGCGAAGGCGGTGGTCGTCAGCAGGAGCGAACCGTCATCTGCCAACACCAGTCGACCTCCCATTCCCGTTTTGTGGGTGAAGAAGTAAGCCAGTAAACGGATGACAGCGTTGCCGATGAGGAAGAAGATCAGCAGTCCCGCTATTTTAGCGGCCAGAATGGGGGTGAATTTGCGAAAGATCATGGTGCGGGGTTATAGGTATCTGCGCACTTGTCGTGCGTCTTCGTTGAGTTGGGCCTTCAAGGCGTTGAGATTATCGAATTTTCGTTCGTCGCGCAGTCGTTGCACGAATTCCACTTTCAGCTGTTGTCCGTACAAATCGGCGTCAAAATCCAGCAGATGCGTTTCTATCGTCACACGGCTGCCGTTGTCCAACGTGGGCCTTTGCCCGATGTTGGTCATGGCCGCGTATCGTTGTCCGCCGATGTGTGCCCACGTGGCGTAGCTTCCTCGCCGCGGCACGATTTTATCGGCACTTTGCGGTTCGAGGTTCGCTGTGGGGAAGCCGATTTTCCGCCCATTTTGGAAAACCATGTACCACGGTTCCCGTCAAAGCGTAGGGTCGTCCGAGTCCGGCACCCGGCTTCGAGTACATCGCCCGCTTCAAGCAGCGACCGGATGTGCGAAGACGAAATGGTCTCGTCCGGTAGGGGAGGGCATTGTTCGACGGCGATGCCGATGGAATCGCCGATTTCTTGATATCTTTCGAATCCATCGCCCTGCTGCGGGCGGCCAAATCGGTGATCGTAGCCCACCAAGAGACAATCCACGGCAAAGGCCTGCAAGAGCAGTTCGCGCATGAATTGTTCGGCGGTGAGTCCGGCCATTTTTCGGTCGAAGTGGAGCACGATGGCACCGGCCAATCCGCAGCGTCGCAACGCCGCGATCTTTTTCGTCGAGCGTCGTCAACAGCGGCGGTTGCTGTCCCGGTGCGAGCACTGCGAGCGGATGCACATCGAAGGTCACCGCCCACGGAGCCGCCCCGTGCCGTTGAGCCTCTTCGCGCAGTCGGTCGAAAACAAAGCGATGACCGCGGTGCACCCCGTCGAAGAAACCGATGGAAACGGCCTTTCGTCGTTCGCCCGGCCTCTCCTCGAATGGTATGAGGCTGAAATCATTCATGGCGTAATCTTCCTTCGGTGTCGAAGGCTTCCTTCACCCAGGCACCCCTGCGGGTGTCAATCGCACATTCCAGCCCTTTTTCGGCCGCCACGCGGCAATTTTCTTCGGAATCATCGAAGAAGATGATCCTCCGGTGCGCAACCCAGCTGCGCGGTGACATGGTCGAACACCCGCGGATCGGGTTTCTGCAAGTGCATTTCGCAGGAGAGAAACAGTGTGTCGAAGTAATCGGAAATCGGGTGGCCGTCTGCGCAGAAGAAGTCGCGTACGCCCTGTTGCCAATGGATCGGGTTCGTGTTCGAAAGCACCGCAGTGCGGTAGTGGCGTTTCACTCGGCGCAAGCAGTCAAGCGGTCGGCCGGCACGCCCACCAGATAAAGCCTCCCATGCGCGCCGAATTTCGTCGTCCGTCAGCTGAGGCCGGTTGGCCGATCGCCTGATTTCATCGTAAAATTCCGCGGTGGAGAGATCGCCGTTTTCAAACTGTTCGAAGATTCCGCCTTGTTTGTACGTGCCGAGGTAGGGCCGGATGTCGAAACCCAATCGATCGAAAGCCTCAATGGAGGCTGTTTTTGTAGAGGTCGACGATGACGCCGCCGAAGTCAAAGACCGGAATCATGCTTTACGAGTTTATAGAGTTTGTCGCTGGGGCGAATTTTTTTCTTTCGAGGGGATCGACACGAACATGCCCTTGCCGGCTTTCTCGACCGGCCCGTCGTTGCCGTGAATGCTGTCGGCAGTGAGGTAAACCACGCCGGTGGTGGGCCCGATGGCCACGAGCCGATCGCCTACTTCAATTTCTCCGGCTTCGATGAGGAACTCTGCCACTTCGAGTTTGGAGAAATATTTCATTCCCTTGCCCACATAGACCTTCTTCTCGGTGGCCGACGAACCGTATTTTTCGGTCCATTCGCCGAGCTTGCGCCCTTGGTAGTAGCCGTCCCAGAATCCGCGGTTGAAGACAGAAGCCAGACGTTCGTCCCACTCCTTGACGCGCTCTTCGTTGAAGGTGCCCTCTTGCACGGCACGGATGGCCTCTTTGTAGCACTGCACCACCGTGTAAACGTATTCGGCCGAACGGGCGCGCCCTTCGATTTTGAAGACCGAGACGCCCGCTTTCATCATCTTGTCGATGAAACCGATGGTTTTTAAGTCTTTCGGGCTCATGATGTACTCGTTGTCGATGTCGAGTTCCACGCCCGTTTCCTTGTCGCGCACGGTGTAGCTGCGTCGACATTGTTGCATGCATTCGCCGCGGTTGGCCGATCGGCCTTGGTTGTCGAGCGAAAGATAGCACTTGCCGCTCACGGCCATGCAGAGTGCGCCGTGGCAAAACATTTCGATGCGGATTTTTCTCACCGCTCGGGCCGCAGATGTTTTCGCGTTCGATGAAATCGAAATTTCTTTCACTTGTTCCAATTTCAGTTCGCGCGCCAGCACCACCACATCGGCAAAGGCCGAGTAGAAACGAAGCGCCTCTTCGTTCGAAATGTTGAGTTGGGTGGAGAGATGCACCTCTTGTCCGATGGTTCGGCAATAGCTGAGCACCGCTACGTCGGCCGCGATGACCGCCGAGATGTGTGCCGCCTTGGCGGCGTCGCAGATTTCGCGCATCAGGGCAAGGTCTTCTCCGTAGATGATCGTGTTGACCGTGAGGTAACTCTTCACGCCGAGTTCATCACAGCGCTGTGCGATTTCGTGGAGGTCTTTGATGGTGAATCGGCTGGCCGAATGCGCGCGCATGTTGAGCGATTCGATGCCGAAATAGATGGAGTCAGCTCCGGCCTTGAGTGCCGCGGCGAGCGATTCGCGCGAACCCACGGGAGCCATCACTTCATATTGCATAGTTGTAGGGTCTGTTTGTATTCTTGTTGCCGGCAGGCGTTTTCGGTTCGTCGAATGCGCGCCGCCGCGTTTTGTTAACGTGCGAATTTACTGAATTCTATCGACATACGCGCGCGAAGGAACTGATTTTCTCGGAGCGCCTTTTTCGTGTTTGTGCTATGCCGCTCCGATGAAATCGGGTTTTTTGTGCCAAATTCTGATTCTGTCTTTGTTTTTGCCCGATTTCATCGAGTGGAAGGCCGTAGTTCACTTTTTCTGCCCGATCCACCGTGGCCGAACGCAGTGGAACACAAAAACAGGGTGGGGAAGTGGAAAAAACGGGGAACGGTCGATCCAAAGTCCCGTTGTTTTTGAGGCATCGTGCGGGTGAAGGTTCCACTTGCCGGTGATCAAGTCGAACGGAGTGAAGACTTTCCTTTTGTGCCCTTTACGCGCGCGTACACGTCAGCTGTTTTTCGTTTTTTGCCTTCACTCCTTCACCTGCCGGCTGTAAGTTGCAGATGCTCATTGCGTTAGGGGTGAAGGCTTTTGCCCGTTTTGTGTTCACGGAGTGGGAGACGATTTTTCGCGAAACATTCTCCGCTCTCTGGTGAAGGCTCGAAAGCAAAAGCCTTCACCCCTAATCGACTGACGGATAATGAAATGGACGAGGTGGGTGAAGGTGTGAAGGCAAAAACGAAAAGTGGTGGACGCGCGCGAAATACGCGCGCGTGAGCGCCTCACCTCCACGTGAGTCTGAAAATTGCGGATCGAAAAAGGAAGGGAAAGGCTCGACCATCGGGCAGTAATTTTTGTATCTTTGCGAGTCGAGGTATTCACTTTGCATCACACCCAAATTAACGACGATGAGCGACAGCACAAAAGATCCCCGGGACGAGAACGATGTCCTTCCTGATTCCCCCACATCTACTTCGGCCGACGACTTCGACGCCGAGGCCGCGCCTGATGCCCACAGCGATTTCGATCCGAAGGGCGTCGAGGACGACAAAGGTGAACGTGCATCCCCTCACCGGGATGTACCAGAATTGGTTTTTGGACTATGCCTCCTATGTGATTTTGGAGCGCGCCGTTCCTCACCTTTACGACGGTTTGAAACCCGTGCAGCGCCGCATTCTCCACACGATGAAGCGAATGGACGACGGCCGCTACAACAAGGTGGCGAACATTGCAGGCGAAACGATGAAGTTTCACCCGCACGGCGACGCGTCGATCGTGGATGCACTCACCCAAATGGGACGTCAGAACTTGCTCATCGACTGCCAGGGTTCGTGGGGCAATATCCTCACGGGCGACGAGGCGGCCGCTCCGCGTTACATCGAAGGCCGATTGACGAAATTTGCCCTCGATGTGCTGTTCAATCCCAAAACGACGGAGTGGAAACTCTCCTACGACGGCCGCAACAAGGAGCCGGTGGCCCTGCCGGTGAAGTTTCCGCTGCTTTTGGCGCAGGGAGCCGAAGGTATTGCCGTGGGGCTGAGTGCGAAGATCCTGCCCCACAACTTCGGGGAGCTGTGCGATGCGGCCATCGCCTGCCTGCGCGGCGAAGCCTTTTCACCTCTATCCCGATTTCCAAACGGGCGGACTCATCGACGTTTCGCGCTACAGCGACGGTTTGCGCGGTGGCAGTGTGAAAGTGCGCGCACGCGTGGAGAAACGCGACAGCAAAACCATGCGATCACCGAATTGCCTTACGGCAAAACGGTGGATTCGCTGTGCGAAAGCATCAAGAAGGCGGCCGACAAGGGGCGCATCAAGATACGGCAGATCCAAGATTTCACGGCCGAGCAGGTGGAAATTCTCATCCATTTGTCGCCGGGCGTGTCGAGCGACAAAACGCTCGATGCTCTCTACGCCTTCACGGATTGTGAGGGTGAGCATTTCGCCCAACTGCTGCATCATCGACACCGACACGCCGCGTTTTGTGACGGTGAGCGAAGTGCTGCGCACGAATGTGCGCAACACGACCGATCTGCTGCGTCGCGAGTTGGAAATCCGCCGCGGCGAACTGCTCGAGAGTATGATGTTCGCTTCGCTGGAACGCATTTTCATCGACGAGCGCGTCTACAAAGACAAGGCCTATGAGAATGCGCCCGACATCGATGCGGCCCTGTCGCACATCGACGGTCGTCTCGAGCCGTTCAAAAAGGATTTCGTGCGCGAAGTGACGCGCGACGACTTGTTGCGCCTGCTCGAGATCAAGATGGCCCGCATCTTGAAGTTCAGCAAGGCCAAGGCCGACGAACTCATTGCGCGCATCAAGGCTGAGCTCGAACAGATCGACTACAACCTGGCGCACATGACCGAGGTGACGATCGAGTGGTTTGAAACGATCAAGGCCCGTTATGCCGACGAACATCCGCGTCGCACCGAGATACGCTCTTTCGACACGATCGAGGCGACCAAAGTGGTGGAGGCGAACGAGAAACTCTATGTGAACCGTGCCGACGGTTTCATGGGCACCTCGCTCAAGAAGGACGAGTTTGTGGAGAACTGCTCGAACATCGACGATGTGATCATTTTTCTATCGCGACGGTACGTACAAGGTGACGCGTGTGGCGGAGAAAGGTGTACATCGGCGAGACGGAACGTTCGAAGGCGGAGAAGAAAAAGGCGGAGATTGTGCACATTGCCGTGTTCAAGAAGAACGACCAGCGCACCATCTACAATGTGGTGTACCGCGACGGTAAAGACGGTGCTTACTACATCAAGCGCTTCAACGTGACGAGCATCACGCACGACCGCGAATATGACCTCACCCGCGGGGAGAAGGGGTCGAAGATACAGTATTTCACGGCGAACCCGAACGGCGAGGCCGAAGTGATCAAGGTGACGCTGAAGCCGAACCCGAAGTTGCGCCGCATCTTCTTCGACAAAAATTTCTCGGAACTGGCGGTGAAGGGCCGCGCCTCGAAGGGCAATTTGCTCACCCGTTTTGGAGGTGCACCGCATCACCCTCAAATCGCACGGCGGTTCCACGCTGGGTGGTCGCAAAGTGTGGTTCGACCCCGATGTGCAGCGCCTGAACTTTGACGAACGCGGCAACTATCTCGGCGAGTTCCACACGGAAGATCTTGTGCTGGTGGTGCTGGACAACGGCGATTTCTACACAACGAACTTCGATCCCAACAACCACTACGAATCCACCGGTATTCTGCGTGTGGAGAAGTTTTCGGAAGACAAGGTGTGGACGGCCGTGCTTTTCGATGCGGACAATGACCACAATTTGTACATCAAGCGTTTCACTTTCGAACGTGCCAGTCAGGCGCGCCACTTGAATTTCATGGGCGAAAACCCGGGTTGCCGTTTTGTGGCGCTTTCAAGTCAGGCGTTCCCGCGCTTTGAGGTGACCTACGGCGCGCCGGATGATTTCCGCGATCCGCTGATCATCGATGCCGAAGAGTTTATCGGCGTGAAGAGCTACAAGGCGAAGGGCAAACGCGTGACGACGCTCAATGTGGCGAAGGTGACGGAACTGGAGCCGACGCGCTTCCCGGATCCCGAACCACAGGATGAGGTCGAAGAGGCGGAAGAAAGCGGCGAGGGAACGGAACCCACGGTGGAAACCCCGGCCGCTGTTTCTGAGGAACCGCAGCAAAATGTGGCTCCCCCTTCGCAAACCGAAGATGACCTGATGGACGACCTGACGGGACAGCTGAAGTTGTTCTGACGGAGCAGCGGGTGCTGCATGCTTCTCGAGAACTTTCAGACCGAGTGATCGACCGCGTGCAGCATCGAGCGTGCACGCGGTTCGGGATTCGGTTTCGACACGTCGCAAGTGTGACGTTTCCCCCTCTTCTCCGGACGACTGTATTCAACGAATTGACCCTATTATTACGATGAACTTACAAGAGATTCTCGAACACCGCCGTGCGGTGCGCTATTATGATGCGTCGAAACCCATCGACGCCGACCGTGTGGAGGCCTGCGTGCGTTTGGCCACCTTGGCGCCCACGAGTTCGAACATGCAATTGTGGGAAGCCTACCATGTGACCGACCGTTCCACAATAGACCGTCTCGTGCCGGCCTGCATGGACCAGGCGGCGGTGAAGACCGCGCAGCAGTTGGTGGTGTTCGTCGTGCGTCCCGACTTGTGGAAAGACCATGCTGAGAAGGTGTTGAGTGGGGCGGTGGAGAACATCCGCAAGACGTACCCGCAAGAGAAGTGGGAAAAGTATGCCGGTCTGCAACAAGCGTATTATCGAAAGATCTGTCCTTTCCTCTATTCGCGCGGCTTCGGCGTGTGGGGGCTTTGTCGTAAATTGATTTCATGTGTGGTGGGTTGTTTTCGCCCGATGCCGCGTGAAGTCACCGAAAGCGCGATGTTGGCCGTTTTGCACAAGAGTTGTGCGCTGGCTGTGCAGACATTCATGTTGGCCATGAGCGAAGCGGGTTACGACACCTGTCCGCTGGAAGGTTTCGATTCTGCTCGCGTGAAGAAGGTGCTCGGTTTGCCGCGTGCGGCGCGGGTGAACATGATCGTGTCGTGTGGCATTCGCGATGAGGCACGTCTGCTCGGTGAGCGCGTGCGTTTGCCCTTCGAGGAACAATACCACCGACTTTGAGTTGCGACGCTTCTCGAGTCAGCCGGCTCAATAAAAAAGAACACTCCCTCTGTTGTGCAGACAGCAGAGGGGAGTGTTGCGTCGAGGCGAAAGCAGTCAGAGGAAGTTTTCGCCGAGTTTCATTTGTACCTCGCCGGCGATGAGGCGGGTGCGCGAGGCGTCTTCGTTGGGGGTGATGAGCAGCATGTTGTCTTGGAGGGTGACGAGATAACCGTCGAGTCCGCGAATGACCGCTCCGTAGCCTTTGGGCAGGCTGACGAGGGTTTGGCGCGTGCCTTGGAAGAGCACTTCGTTGCTGCCGATGGTGGTGTTGCCGTCGACGTTGGCGGGGAGGGTTTCTTTCATGACGGGCCACGATCCCACGTCTTTCCAACCGAAGGTGCAGGCTTGTACGACGGTGGGGTGCCCGTTGTTGAGCACGACGTGGTCGAGGCTGCAATGCTCGGCCGCGGGGTAGCACTGCGACAAGAGTGAGCTTTCGCTTTCGTTCTGCGGAAGGGGCGCATCGGCTGCGGGGAGTCCGGGGATGAGTTGGCCGACGAGGGAAGCATGGTGCGTGCGTTCCAAAGGAAGAGACCGGTGTTCCACAGGAATTCGCCACTCGCCACAAACTGACGGGCGAAATCGAGCGGCGGCTTTTTCGGTGAAGGTTTTGAGAGAAAAGCGTTGGTCGCCGAGTTCTTCGCCCTTTTGAATGTAGCCGTAGGCCGTGTTGGGTGCGTGAGCCGCCACGCTCATGGCGAGGAAGGTGTTGTGGGAGCTGACAAATTCGAGTCCGGCGGTGATTTTCGCGGGCGAAGAGGTTTTCGCCGGTGATGAATTGGTCGGCGGGGTGGCGACGATACAGGCTTCGGGGTCGAAGCGGGCGATGTGCCAAAGTGGCCCAGGCAGCGGCCGGTGCGGTGGAGAGCTGGGTGGGCTCGGCCAGGATGTTTTGCGGTGGCAACTGCGGAAGTTGTTCGCGAACGGTGTCAACGTAGGGGTGAAGGTGGAGACAAAGATGTGTTCGACGGGAAGGAAGGCTGCGAAACGCTCGAAGGTGAGTTGTGAGAAGTGTTTTCCCTATGCCGAAGAAATCGATGAATTGCTTCGGCTTCCGTTCGCAGCTCACGGGCCAGAGGCGTTTCCCGACGCCGCCCGCAAGCAGAATGCAGTAGTTGTGGTTTGTCATGGCAAGAGACATTATTTTGTAAGGGCGAATATACAATTTCGCTTTCGAATGAGCGAGTGTTTTGCTTGAAATCAATGCTGAGAGGGCACTTTTCGAAAAGGAGTGCGAGTTTTTGAGCCTGTAATTTGTTCATGCCACGAAAATATATTACCTTTGCAAAAAGAATCACGGTGAAACAGTGTACGACTGTCTCGGTCGATCGCTGTGGCTCCGAAGATTTGCTCCGATGGCGGAATCGGTAGACGCGTCGGTCTCAAACACCGATAGGGAAACCTGTGCCGGTTCGACCCCGGCTCGGAGTACAAGAGCAAGCGCTCCACAATCGAAGATTGTGGAGCGCTTCTTTTGTGCCGTTCGGATCAATGCGAAAGCGCTCCGTCGTATCTCGTGGGAGACGACGGGCGCTTTTTCGATGTGCGCCGTGACGAGTGTCGGGCGTGCATCAAAGAATTTTGATACCGGGAGGTGTCGGGCAAAGATGGCTCTCGCGTTTTTCTTTGCGCTCTTTCGACAGTGGTTCTACGCCTTCAAGGGGGTAGGACAAGCCCATGCTTTCGTATTTGAAGGCGCCCATGATATGATAGGGGAGGACTTCGACGCGTTCGATGACGGTGTAGGGTTTGAGATACTCGGCCAAGGCGTTGAGGCGTGCGTCGTCGTCGGTGATGCCGGGAACGACGACGTGGCGCAACCACACGGGTTTACCGATCTCTTGCAGGTAGTCGAGAAAACGCGCATTGTGATCGCGTGTGACGCCGATGTAGTCTTTATGAATGGAGTCGTCGACGGTTTTCACGTCGAAGAGAATCAGGTCGGCAGCGGCGGCTGCCCGTCGTGCCGCTTCGGTCCAGACGGAGCCCGGCCGTGTCGAGCGCAGTGTGAATGCCTTCGGCACGGCAGAGGTTGAAGAAGGCCTCGACAAACTCGGCTTGCATCAGCGGTTCGCCGCCGGTGCAGGTGACACCGCCCGAGTTTGATGAAGTTTTTGTACTTGCGAACTTCGCGCAGCAATTCTTCGGGGGTGAGTTCGTATTTGGTTTTTGCACCGACGTCCCACGTGTCGGGATTGTGACAGAACTTGCAACGCATGGGGCAGCCTTGCAGGAAGGTGACGAAACGAATGCCGGGGCCGTCGACGGTGCCCATCGATTCGAGAGAGTGGATGCGTCCGATGATAGGTGAATCGGTTGACGTCATAGAGAATTTGTTTGTTAGGTCGGAAGGCGGGAAGGGCGTGTGGGCTGGAGTTCGCGCTGTGAGAAGAACCGGAGGAGAGCTTGTGGTACGGCACTCTCACCGGAAAGGGCAGATCTGCGAGTAAGCACACACCTGAAAAGTGAAGACACTCAGGAGCCGTCCGAAGGGGAGTTCCTGAGTGTCTTGCTTTTATGGGATGAATTCTACGCGCGTAGGATTAGCAGCTGCTGCTAATGGTGCGCGAGATCACGTCGAGTTGTTGTTCGCGTGTGAGCTTGATGAAGTTCACGGCGTAGCCCGAAACGCGGATGGTGAGCTGCAGGGTACTTCTCGGGGTGTTCCATTGCATCGTAGAGGAGATCGCGGTCGAAGACGTTCACGTTGAGGTGCTGACCACCGTCGGGCGTGAAGTAACCGTCCATGAGACCCACGAGGTTGTTGATCTTCGTCTCGTCGTCCTTACCGAGCGTGGCGGGGGAGATGGCCCAAGTGTAAGAGATGCCGTCGTGCGAGTGCTGGAAGGGGAGTTTTGCCACCGAAGCAAGCGAAGCCACTGCACCCTTGGTGTCGCGACCGTTCATGGGGTTGGCACCGGGGGCGAAGGGTACGCCGGCGGGGCGTCCGCAAGGCGTTGCTCCCGTGTTCTTACCATAAACCACGTTCGAAGTGATGGTGAGGAGCGACTGCGTGGGTTCGGAATCGCGGTAACCTTCGTGCTGACGCATGTAGTTCATGAATGTCTTGGTGATGTCCACCGCGATTTGGTCGGTAGCGTCGTCGTTGTTACCGAAGGGCACGTAGCTGCCTTCCTGTTCGAAACCGACCGCCAGACCGCGTTCGTCGCGAATCACGCGCACCTTACCGAACTTGATAGCGGCCAACGAGTCGGCCACGATCGAGATACCGGCGATGCCGCTGGCACGAGTGCGGAGAATGTCCCCGTCGTGGAGTGCCATTTCCAATGCCTCGTAGGCATACTTGTCGTGCATGTAGTGGATGATGTGGAGCGCGTTGCTGTAAACACGTGCCAGCCATTGCATCATCTGGTCGAACTTCTGCATCACCTCTTCGTATTCGAGATATTCGCCCGTGATGGGGGGGAAGAGGGGAGAGATCTGCTTGCCGTTCATTTCGTCGACACCACCGTTGATGGCATACAGCAGGCACTTTGCCAAGTTGGCACGTGCGCCGAAGAACTGCATTTGCTTACCGATGCGCATGGGCGACACGCAGCAAGCGATACCGTAGTCGTCGCCGTAGTCGGGACGCATCAGGTCGTCGTTTTCGTACTGGATGGCCGAAGTAGCGATCGACATCTTCGCGCAATAGCGCTTCCAGTTTTCGGGCAGACGAGTCGACCAGAGCACCGTGAGGTTGGGTTCGGGGCCGGTCCGAGGTTCGTGAGCGTGTGGAGGATGCGGTAGCTGGTTTTCGTCACCATCGTGCGGCCGTCCATGCCCATACCGCCGATCGATTCGGTCACCCAAACGGGGTCGCCGGAGAAAAGCGCGTTGTATTCGGGAGTGCGGAGGAAGCGCACAATGCGGAGCTTCATCACGAACTGGTCGATGAGTTCCTGTGCTTCCACTTCCGTGAGCGTACCGGCGCGGAGATCGCGTTCGATGTAGATGTCGAGGAAGGTCGAAACACGGCCGATCGACATGGCAGCACCGTCTTGGTCCTTGATGGCTGCGAGGTAAGCGAGGTAAACATATTGCACTGCTTCGCGAGCGTTCTCAGCGGGACGAGAAAGGTCGAAACCGTAAGCTTCACCGAGTTTGATGAGGGTCTTTCAGCGCATTGATCTGCTCTGTGGTCTCTTCGCGGAGCTGGATCGTCTTGTCATTCATCTCCTGAATCTCCAGACGAGCCAGAATTTCTGCTTGTCCTCGATGAGGTTGTTCACGCCATAGAGAGCCACGCGACGATAGTCACCGATGATACGACCACGGCCGTAAGCGTCGGGCAGACCGGTGATGACGTGACTGTTGCGGCAACGGCGAATGTCGGGCGTGTAGGCCGAGAATACGCCTTCGTTGTGCGTCTTGCGATATTTGGTGAAGATCTCCTTCGTCCAGTCGTCGAGCTCGTAGCCGTAGGCCTTGAGTGCATTTTTCCACCATGCGCACACCGCCTTTGGGGAAGATACCGCGTTTGAGCGGAGCGTCCGTTTGCAGACCGACAACGACCTCTTTGTCCTTGTCGATGTAGCCCGCACCATAGGTGGTTACACTTTGCGGGAGTCGCGTTTCGACGTCGTAGAGTCCTTTCTCGCGTTCCACTTTGAACATCTCGCTGAGCTTGTCCCAAAGCGCGAGGGTGTTTTCGGTGGGCGGAGCCAAGAAGCTGTCGTCGCCCTCATAAGGGGTGTAGTTGAACTGGATGAAGTCGCGAACGTTGACTTCATCTTTCCAAATGTTTCCGTCGAAGCTGCCGGCGATGTCGGTCAGTTGCATAGTTCGGGTATTTATTGAAGATGAATAGTAGGGGGGACGGACCGTGTCCGGCATGTGATAAAATTTATTTTATCTCATGCGATACAAATGTACGACTTTCGCGCTTTTGTGCCAAACTTTATAGACTGAATTTGTAGTTGTGTCGTGCAAATGGCGGAGAAATGCCGACTTTACTGCGCAAAAATGCTTGTTGTGTGCAGTTGTTTTTCAGAATCTCCTATCTTGATCCTGCGTTTCGCCAACTCCTGCTTCGCAAATTCGTCCTATCCGCGAAAAAAATAGTAATTCGCAGGAAAAATCAAAAGCCGGCATTTGTCCACTTCGGTCGAAAGTCTAATTTTGTGCGCATGAAACGTCTCTTCCCCCTCCTCGTCTGCTGTTGTTGGGTGGTACTGTTTTTTGCCTCCTGCCGCAAACAGCCTCCTGCCGTGCCGCGTCCCGCGCCGTCGGTCTATTATTGGCGCACTGTGTTGACGTTCTCTCCCGAGGAACGCGCCTTCTTGCGCCGCCACCACATCGGCAAAGTCTATCTGCGCTATTTTGACGTCGCCCCCGATCAAATCACCGACGAGCCCGTGCCCGTTGCCACCTTGCAGTGGCGCGATTCCGTTCCCGGCGGCATCGAAATTGTCCCCGTGGTCTTCATTGTCAACTCCTGTCTCGACGCTGCTCCGGCCTCGCTCGACACACTGGCCGACCGCATCGCGCGCCGCGTCGAGCAAATGAGCATCACCAACGATTGCGACAGCCGGGTGCGCGAAGTGCAGATCGACTGTGATTGGACCGCGCGCACGGCCTCGGCCTATTTCTCCTTCCTGCGCCGCCTGCGTAGCACCTTGACCGCGCACGGCCTCGGCCTCTCCGCCACCATTCGTCTTCACCAACTCAGCCAAGCCGCGCCGCCCGTCGATTACGGCGTCTTGATGCTCTACAACACCGGCGACCCGCGCGATGTGCACAATCCCAATCCCATTCTCCGTCTGCGCGACGTCAAACCCTTCGTTGGAGGCATCGCCGACTATCCTCTGCCGCTCTGCGCCGCCTATCCCGACTACCATTGGCAGCGCCTCGTGGGCGGTGGTCGCTACAAAGGACTGCTCTATGCCGAACGGCTCGACGACTCCACTGTCTATCGGCGCGTGCGCCCCGATGCCTATGTCGTCATCTCCTCGCGCTACGTGAGTCCCGTGGTGGGCGGGAGCCGTGAGTCAGATGTGCTGCTCGTACCCGGTGATTCCGTTTTCGTCCACGACAGCCGCCTCGACGAGATCCGCGCCGTTCGCGCCGAACTCTCGCGCTGCCGTCCCGATCTGCACCGACAAGTCATCCTCTATCCACTTGATGCCAAAAACATTCAACGTCATACCTCCTCACGTTATGAAGAAATCTATCGTCCTTAGCCTGCTCTTGATACTCTCCTTCGGGGTGGGGTGGGCCTGTGTTTTTTTATCCCGTCACCAACTACTATATTTATAAGGTCGTCCCGGCCGACGACGCCGCGTCGGGTCCTTCGCTCTACGAAGGCAGCATCCGCAAATGGGCCGACTACTGTGGCGGCATCTCGCTCGCAGACGCCGATGCCGCGCTGGCCGAACTCTCCTTGCTGTCGCCCGACGACTTCGCCCAGTCGAAAAACATCATCATTCACACCGCGCGTCAGCGTGGAGACGTTCCGACCATCGCCTATTTGCGCGATCTCGTCGATTACCTCTACGCTTCCAGAATATTGTATCCCCATGAGTGGGACTATCCCACCAAGCAGGACGTAGCGGCCGCTCGCAAGATTTTGCAGAGACTGAGTGCACTGCCGCTCAAGTCCGGCAAGTGGAGCGGCGAATACCGCCTGTTGCGTGCCCGCTGCGCCTTTGCCCTCGACCGGTATGCTGAAGTGGCGCAGTTGTGGGAATCGAGCACGAAGGACGCCACCGCCTCGTGGTCGCCCATCTTCCGCAACCTCTATGCCGGCGCCCTGGTCCGCTTGGGACGCCGAGACGAAGCGGTGCGCATCTATGCCGATCAGGGCGACATCCAGAGCCTGCGCTACCTCGTCTACCAGTTGCGCAACCTGGCCGGCATTCGTGCCGAATATGCCGCCGATCCCAATTCGCCCCTCTTGCCCTATCTCGTCGAAGACCTGGTGACGAACGTGCAAGAGACCTACGACAATGCGGACGACCATACCTATCTGAAAGAAATCGACCGTGCAGGTGTGGTGGAACGCGAGCAGCGCGACTTCATTGCCTTCGCGCAAAAGGTCGTGGCCGAAAAGCGTTCGCACTCGCTCGCCATGTGGCAATCGGCCATCGCCATGCTCCACTATTACGCCGGCCGTCACGCTGAGGCCGACCGCGCCGCCGAAGCCGCCCTCAGCCTTTCCGGTACTCCGCTCATGCGCACCAACGCCCGCGACGTGCACGTCTTCACCTACTTGTCTCACCACGGCATCACCGATGCCACCCTCGACGCCGTCGTGCCCGATCTGCGCCGCTGGAATCAAGACGGCAAAGAGGGGCACTCTAACCGGCTCCTCACGCGGTTGATCAAACAAGATTTGCTTCCCGTCCTCTCCAAAGCCCACCGCCGTTTTGACGAGCTGCTGTTGCAGCGCGCCGATTTCGACGACAGCACCTTCGTCAACATGGATGCAGGGCGCCCATACGAACCCAATGCAATCTACGGCTCCGACTATTTCGACACGCTCTATGCCCTTTCGGTCGATTCCATGAAGGCCTACTACAACTATCTGCACGCTCCGGCGCAACATGAGTGGCAGCGATTGTGGAAAGCCCACAACCCACTTCGACAAGGGAGTTTTTACAACGATATGATGGGGACGAAGCTGCTGAGCGAATGCCGATTTGAAGAAGCCATACCCTATTTCAAACAAACGTCGCTCGATTTCCTTTCGTCGCAAAAACATCGCGTCCTACGTTGCTGGCCGCGACTACAAAGTGGAGTGCTGGTTCAAGCACCAGACGGTGGACGAAGATGGAGATCCCGATGCCAAATACGCGTTCCGAGAGAATGAGAAATTGAAGTTCTGCCAGGACATCCTCTTTTTGCAATCGCAGTTCAACTCCACATCCGATGCTGCCAAACGCCAGCGCATCGCTTACCGACTGGCCACCTATCTCGCACAAGCCTCGCCCGCCGGCGACTGCTGGTTCCTTTCCTGCTATGGCGTTTCGTCGCGTATGTGGACTTGGGAAGACCGCGACCTGTCCGACGTTCGTTTCGCCGGCGATCCGCTTCAGCGACTCAGCCTGCGCTATCTCAATCTTGCTCTCGCCTCGCCCGACCGCGATCTGCGCGAGCGTGCACTCTACGCCATGGCTTGGCTGCCGATGGATCCGGCCTACAAAGAGGTGTTTGAAAACGACACGTATCGCCGTGTCTATCGCAAAACAGTCGCGTCAGTTCAAGGCCTATATGGATTTGGCTCGTTGGCGTGCCACGGGACAAGCTTCGAATTTTGTGACCCACTGCGACATCCTCACCCGTTTTGCGCGCGACAACTATCGCCAAGCCGTTCGCCCGCCTCGTAAGCAAGCCGACATTTTCAACTGATTGGCCGCTCTACGATTTGCCCATTCGTCTCGTCTCTGATGCCGCGATACGTTTTTCCACTTATGAGAGAACTCCCTCCGCAATCGGATGTTGCGGAGGGGAGTGTTGAGTTGTAGGAGGGTGGGGCGACCCCGCAAGCCCATCTCGTTAGAGAGTTTGTTCGTCTTGAGGAGAAGAGGTTTCTTGTTGATTTGCTTCACCGCTTTTTGCTAGTCTTTTTTTCTTTTTCTGAGTTGATAGTAGTCGTTGGTTGATTTCTTTTGCTACTTTTTTTCTAATTCAGGGAAAACAAAAGATTCATGAACTCCGACAGTCGATAACTCGTTGAGTATTTGTTCTTTTGATCCGCTTTCTATGTCGATTCTTCCTGCGATCCATTCGTCGGGTATTTCCGGGTAAAACTCCTTCGTGTATGCTAATTGGATTCTATCATTTATTTTAACTTCGCTAACTCCCAGTCCAAAAAGGAGAAAAGCCCCTTTTGATTGACAATTCTGGGATTATCTAATTTGGTGTTGACAGCCCATATCTTTCCTAAATCGTAAGGTTCAATCTTCGGATCATAATAAGATTTCTCGTCTTTAATTTGATGATGCAGACATGTCAATTTTTCGTTGAACCATTCTTTGTATTCCTCTGAAACCTGGCTTTCTTTGCTTGTGTCTATATTGCGGATTTGTCCTCTTAAATTCAGAGTGACGTTTCTGTATTGCTTTCCTATTTCAGAGTATAGCTGTTCTGTTGCGTTCTCCTTTTGTTTTTTACTTTTCGCTCGTTTTAGATCTCGTAGTTCATTTTTTAGGTTTTTCTGGGAGCTGTTTGGAGTTTGTGAGATCTTGGCTTTAAGATTCTGGATGATGCTTTTGGTGCTCTGCTTGTTCTTTACGGCTTCCTCTATTTCATTTAGGAGTTGAAGGATGATGTATTTATTGCCTGAGCCCTGTGCGGGTTGAGTGTACAAATTCTTGATAAATTGTTCGCGATCTTTCTCAAATCCACATAGAGGAAATTGAAGTTCAGAAGCTTCGCATTTTGCTATGTTAGCCACAGCGGAGATCGTGTCGCTGTCATAGTGCTTGATTATATGCTTGGGGAGCTTAAATATGATGACTTGTCCTGGCTTATTCTTGTCCTTAGTGGAATTGGAGGAGGACGTGCAGGCAAAGTATAGGGCGATTAGTGCATTTGATGTAATGTCTAAGAGTCTTGTCTTTAATCCAAAGTGTTGCATCTTGACAAGATATTCAATAGCGGAATTACATTGTGCGAATTCTGAAGGCTGCTTTTTCGACAATGTCTCTAAATGCCTCATGTTCGTTATTTACGATATCTTTTACGGCTTGCCCATTTGGATTTTTCGTTGAGTTGTCTCGAAGCAGATTCGGTACTAATTGGTAATCAGTGTTTTCATGTCCTCTATAGAATATTTCGTATTTGGTTTGGTCTACATTTTTGATGAGTTTCGATAACTCAGAAAAGAATCCTTCCAAAGATGTGATTTTTTTTTGAGATTTACCTCCCTCTTTATTGTTTTTCGGGATTTTCTTGATTCATCTGGGATTTGTTTTATGTTCTTGCTGTAGCAAAATGTAGTAGTTTCTTTTAATATAGGGTGTGTTCCTAGTCTTCTTTTTTAAGTCCGCCACTCCAAAATAAAACTTGCCGACTTCCTTTCAATTCCTCCCTTGTTTTCTTCCTTTCTTCCCGCTCCCTCGCGCGCGTGCGCGTCAGGTGGTTTTCTTTTTTGGCCTTCACTTCTTCACCGGGTGCGCGCATCTCGTTGTCGCTCAGTGGAATAGGGTGAAGACTTTTTGTGTTTTACCCTTCACCTTTTCATGCGACATGCTTGGTTCCCTGCCGATTGTCCATTTTCACCGCTTTCTTGTTGACACGATGGCCCGATGGGTCAGGTCGGCGCCGACGCCCCGGGAGGTGAAGGCTTTTTGAATAAAACCTTCACCCATATCGTGTTGAATCACAACGAAATGCGCAGGGTGGGTGAAGAGGTGAAGGCAAAAAACGAAAAGTGCCTGACGCGCGCACGCGCGAGAACAGGCGCTCGACGGTGGAAAAACAGACGACGCACCAAAACGAAAAACGGGCGCTCCCTGAGATGGGGAGCGCCCAGGAAAGACAGGGAAAAAGAATAACGAGGAACGTTATGCTTTTGTCGTTTTCGAAGATCAGTCCGTCGCCCGACTTTTTTGACGAGGATGGGATGCGTGTTGTCGACCTTGCCGCTCAAGATGGCTTTCGAGAGATCGTTGAGCAAGAAGTTTTGCAAGGCGCGTTTCACGGGACGAGCACCATAGTCGGGATCGTAACCTTCGTCGGCGAGGAACGACACGGCGTCGTCGTTCACGCGGAGCGTGATGCCCTGAGCCTCGAGACGGCGCGCCACAGTGGCGATGTGGATGCGCACGATCTGTTCGATTTCGCTGCGGGTGAGCGAGTGGAACATGATGATGTCGTCGATGCGGTTGACGAACTCAGGCCGCAAACCGGGTAGCGGCGTGCCCGAGGGCGAAATGCGCGGAGCAGTGAGCGCAGCCACCAGTTGTTCGCGTGTGCTCTCCTTGTCCCCGTCGGCTTCAGGCGTGTCTTTGGCCGTGAGGAGGTTGGAGGTCATGATGATGATGGTGTTCTTGAAGTTCACCGTCCGACCCTTGTTGTCGGTGAGGCGCCCGTCGTCGAGCACCTGCAAGAGGATGTTGAACACATCGGGTGTGCTTCTCGATCTCGTCGAAGAGCACGACAGAGTAGGGTTTGCGACGCACGGCCTCGGTGAGTTGTCCGCCTTCGTCGTAACCGACGTATCCCGGAGGGGCACCGATGAGGCGAGTGGCCGAGAATTTCTCCTGATATTCGCTCATGTCGATGCGCGTCATCATGTTCTCGTCGTCGAAGAGGCATTCGGCCAGTGCCTTGGCCAGTTCGGTCTTACCGACACCCGTCGATCCGAGGAAAATGAACGAGCCGATGGGGCGTTTCGGGTCTTGCAGACCGGCACGGCTGCGGCGCACGGCGTCGGACACGGCTTTGATGGCCTCGTCCTGACCGATGACACGGGCGTGGAGCTCGTCTTCGAGATGGAGGAGCTTCTCGCGTTCGCTTTGCAGCATGCGCGTGACGGGAATGCCGGTCCAGCGGCTCACCACGTCGGCAATGTCGTCGGCCGTGACCTCCTCTTTCACCATGGCTTCCGCACCTTGGCGCTTGAGCAGGGTGTTGTGGAGTTCGGCGATTTTGCTCTCGAGTTCCTTCAGGCGGCCGTAGCGAATTTCGGCCACCTTGCCGTAGTCGCCTTCGCGTTCGGCACGATCGGCCCTCGAACTTGAGTTGCTCGATCTCTTGCTTGTGTTGCTGGATCTGGGCCAGGATCTCACGTTCGCCTTCCCATTTGCCCTTGAGGTCGTGTTCTTCCTCTTGGAGCGTCTGGATCTCTTTGTTGAGCGCGGTGAGTTTGGCGTCGTGCGAACCGTCGGCAGCAGCGTCGGCCTCGTGGCGGATGGCTTCGCGCTCGATTTTCGAGTTGGCGCAAGCGGCGCGAGATCTCATCGAGCTGTTCGGGCTGCGAATCGCGTTCCATGCGGAGCTTGGCAGCGGCTTCGTCCATGAGGTCGATGGCCTTGTCGGGGAGGAAGCGGTCGGAGATGTAGCGATGGGAGAGGGTGACGGCGGCGATGAGGGCATCGTCCTGAATGCGCACGTGATGGTGGTTCTCGTAGCGCTCTTTCAGTCCGCGCAGGATGGAAATGGCGTCTTCGGGAGTCGGTTCGTCGACCATGACGGTCTGGAAGCGGCGTTCGAGAGCCTTATCCTTTTCGAAATACTTCGGTATTCCTCCAGCGTGGTGGCACCGATGCTACGAAGTTCGCCACGTGCCAAAGCCGGTTTGAGAATGTTGGCCGCATCCATGGCGCCTTCGCCCTTACCCGGCACCCACGAGGGTGTGGATTTCGTCGATGAAGAGGATGATGCCACCTTGGGCTGCGGTCACTTCGTTGACCACGCTCTTGAGGCGCTCTTCAAATTCGCCTTTGTATTTGGCACCGCCACGAGTGCGCCCATGTCGAGCGAGAAGACGCGCTTGTCGCGCAGGTTCTCCGGGCACGTCGCCGCGAGCGATGCGTTGTGCCAAACCTTCGACGATGGCGGTTTTACCGGTACGGGTTCGCCGATGAGAATCGGGTTGTTCTTGGTGCGGCGCGAAAGGATTTGCAGCACCCGACGAATCTCTTCGTCGCGTCCGATCACGGGGTCCAATTTGCCGTCGCGGGCTTCGGCCACAAGGTCGCGGGCGTATTTTTGCAAGGACTGGTAGGTGTCTTCGCTCGAAGCGGAGTCGGCCTTGCGTCCGCCGCGGAGTTCCTTGATGGCCGCGGTGAGTGCGTCGGCGGTCATGCGGCGTCTTTCAGCAGGCGCGATGCGGTGCTCTCGGTGGTGAGGAGGGCGAGCAGGAGCGGTTCGAGTCCGACAAACTGGTCGCCGTCGCGGCGCGCAATGTCTTGCGCTGTGGTGAGCGCCGCGTTGGCTTCGCGATCCAAATAAGGTTCGCCGCCGTCAACGCGGGGCAGGCTTTGGAGTTCGCTGTCGAGTGCACGGGAAAGGAGTTCGGCGTTCACCCCGGTTTTGCCGAAGAGAAACTGCGTAACGTTCTCTCCCACGGCAATGACGCCCTGCAAAAGATGGGTGGCGGTGATGGCCTGTCGGTGTGTGCGCTGTGCCGTTTGTACGGCGTGTTGCACAGCCTCTTGGGCTTTGATGGTGAAATTGTCGAAGTTCATATATTTATTGTGTTATTTGCGTTGTGTGAATGAATGATCGTGGTCGGCGCTGAGTTTTCGCGTGTCCGATTGTGCATTGCGTGTTTGATCGTGCATTGTGCATACGAACCGCGGCTCGACGAGCTTCGGCGGGGCGTTCCACCTTTCGACTCGTTGCGTCGACGCTTTGTTCTTGTGCAAGCGCTTTGCCGAACGGACAAAACTGACGAATTATCCGCATAGGCTGTAAAATGTCAGTTAACTTACTGATTATGAGTGCGTGGGTTGCCATTTTTGCAGAATTCGCGGACTTACTTTTTAATGAGGTGAGGATGAAAAATGTAAGATTTGTTTGGCAGAACGAGTCGGAAAACCTATATTTGCATTATCTAAGTCGTGCCTATTGCCGCGCAACCGACCGATTTGTGTTGTGTGGCGGGCGTTAATACTCAAAACAACAACAGAATATGGCATTTTGCGACAAACTCGAAGAATACCTCAAGAAAGAGGGCTTCTGCCCCGAAAAGACTGATTTCGGTCTCCAGTTCAAGTACGAAACCCTCGACTTTATCCACTTCCGCGACGATCAGGATGAGAACTTCCTCAACCTTTTCTTCCCCCAGATCTTCGAGGTGACGGAAGAAAACCGTGCAGACGTTTATGCAGCCCCTCAACAAAGCCAACGCTGACGTGAAGGTGGCCAAAGGCGCAGTGCGTTTCGAAAATGCCGTTTGGGCCGGTGTGGAAATGCTCCTCTCCGACAACTTCGAACTCGGCGACGTCGTGCCCCGTTCGCTCAACATGATGATCTACTATCGCGATGCCTTCTATCAGGCTTATGCTGCAACGCCCACCGGCAAGGCTGAGATTGCCCGCCTCCAAGCGCAACAGCAAGATGCGAAGAACAAGTAGTTCAAGAAATAAATAGAGTGGTGATATCGTCGTTGGGACGATGAACACGCCACTTCTTATAATATTATGTGTCCCGTCGTCAATCGGTCGTCGGGACACAATTTTTATACACACGCCCCTCCTTTTATACAAGTGCCTTTCCGAAATCCGTTTTTTCTCCGGCCGATTTTCGATTTGCTGTTCCGGAGACGGAAAAAAGCCACTCGGTTTTGCAGGCGAATAATAAGAAGTGTGTATCTTTGTAGAGTCAAACACGGACGATTCTGCCAACTCGTTGTAGCAGAAGGGTTCGCCTCAGTGCAATCAGCAAAATATACAACAATATGACCCTAATCAAGTCAATCTCGGGATTCCGCGGCACGATCGGTGGCCGCAGCGGGACACACTCAACCCCGTGGATATTGCAAAATCTGTGGCTGCTTTCGCCAGCTTGCGCGAAAAGGTCGTGAGTCGCAAGTATCGTCGCAAGATCGTAGTCGGTCGCGATGCGCGCATCTCCGGCGAGATGGTCAGCCAGGTCGTCTGCGGCACGCTGATGAGCATGGGTTTCGACGTGATCAACATCGGACTCGCCTCACTCCCACCACAGAATTGGCCGTATCGATGGAAAGTGCCTGCGGCGGCGTGATCATCACCGCCAGTCACAACCCCCGTCAGTGGAACGCCCTCAAATTTCTCAACGAAAAAGGCGAATTCCTTCCCCCCACTGAGGCGAGCGAAGTCGTTCGTGCCGCCAATGCCGAAGCTTACGAGTTTGCCGATGTCGACAATCTCGGCTGTCTCATCCAAAACTACAGCTACGATCAGCGTCACATCGAAGTGATCAAGCAGCTCGAACTCGTGGATGTTGATGCCATTCGTCGCGCCCACTTCACCGTGGCGCTCGACGCCGTGAATTCCGTGGGAGGTATTATTATTCCCAAGCTCCTCGGTCAGCTCGGTGTTACGCAGGTGACGCTGCTCAACTGCGAACCCACCGGCGATTTCTCCCACAATCCTGAACCCCTCAAGGAGAACCTCAGCGAGATCCGCAACCTCATGCGCAAAGGTCGTCATGACATTGGCTTCGTTGTCGACCCCGATGCCGACCGCCTCGCATTGGTCTGCGAAGACGGCACCATGTTCGGCGAAGAAAACACCCTCGTGGCCGTGGCTGACTACGTGCTGCAACACACGCCCGGCAATACCGTGAGCAACCTCTCCTCTTCGCGTGGACTGCGCGACGTCACCGAAAAGCACGGTTGCAACTACGCTCCCGCTGCCGTGGGCGAGGTGAACGTTGTAACGAAAATGAAAGAAACCGGTGCCGTGATCGGCGGCGAAGGCAATGGCGGTGTAATCTATCCCGCTGCCCACTCCGGTCGCGACGCTTTGGTCGGTATTGCGCTCATTTTGACGCATCTGGCCAAGTTGGGTTGCAAGGCTTCGGAACTCCGCGACAGTCTGCCCCAATACTGCATCTCGAAAAATCGCATTGATCTCAATCCCACCACCGATATCTTTGCCCTGTTGCAGCGCGTGAAGGAAATCTACAAGAACGAACAGATTACCGACATCGACGGCGTGAAAATCGATTTCCCCGACAAGTGGGTACACCTCCGCAAGTCGAACACCGAACCCATCATTCGCGTGTATGCCGAAGCACATACGCGAGAGGAAGCCGATGCCCTCGCACAACAAATCGTAGACCTCGTCTACTCCATGACGCAACAGGGATAACCCATTTCCCGCGACAACACCCATCCGACGGCGTCCCTCCTCCTTTGGTGGACGAGGGACGCCATCTTCTTATATATAGGAATAGGTAGGGCTTCCTTCAATATACATTATATATAGGGAATCCTATACCATCACATGGTACTTGCCGCAACTCATCGCCGCAAGCCATCGTCGAAACCGCGCGCACCGCGTCGAGGATGGGAGTGCACGCGTTCCTCGTCCGAACAAAATGCACGTCAGTGCTCCGCCTTCAAATCTCAACACCTTCAATTCTTCCCTCTGATCATGAAGAAAGAACTTCTTCCCGTCGTAGCCGCTTTGCTCCCCCTCTGTGCCGCCGCGCAGCAGCGCTACAACATTGTCTATATCATGACCGACGACCACACCGCACAGATGCTCTCGGCCTATGATCATCGCAATATCCAGACCCCCAACCTCGACCGTGTGGCGCAAGACGGCGTGAAATTCACCCGCTCGTTTGTCGCCAATTCGCTCAGTGGTCCGTCGCGCGCCTGCATGCTCACCGGTAAACACTCTCACAAAAAAACGGATTTACCAACAACGAGCACGGCATTTTCAACGGCGCACAGCAGACCATGCCCTAAGTTGCTCCAAAAAGCCGGTTATCAAACCGCATTGATCGGCAAGTGGCACCTCGTGAGCCAGCCCACCGGTTTCGACCATTGGGACATCCTTCCCGCACAAGGCAACTACTACAACCCCGACTTCTACAATGCCGACAGTTCCTACGTGGCGAAAGGCTATCTCACCAACATCATTACTGACAAAGCCATTCATTGGTTGGATGAGGAACGAGACAAAAGCAAACCCTTCGCGCTCTTCGTGCATCACAAAGCCTGCCATCGCGACTGGCTCCCCGAGTTGAAGTATCTGCACGAATACGAAGACAAAACCTTCGAACTTCCCGCCAATTTCTATGACGACTACGAAGGTCGCAAAGCCGCCGGTCTCACCGAAATGGAAATCGGCAAAGACATGACTATCGACTACGACTGCAAAATGCTGTCGCCCTACAGCGGTTCGCACCTCAAGGACGCCTACCTCAACATGATCGGCCGTCTCAATTCGCACGATCGCGCCATCTACGACCACTTCTACGACTCCCTCAGCCTCGATTTCGAGAAGCGCCATCTCACCGGACGCGCCCTCACCGAGTTCAAGTTCCAGCGTTATATGCGCGACTATGCTAAAAGTCGTCAAAACGCTCGATGACAACGTAGGTCGTCTGCTCGACCACCTCAAAGAACAAGGCCTGCTCGACAACACCCTCGTGGTCTACACTTCCGACCAAGGATTCTACATGGGCGAACACGGCTGGTTCGACAAGCGCTTCATGTACGAGGAATCTCTCGCCACCCCCTTGCTCATGCACTTGCCCAAGGGACTGAAAGCACGCGGAGACATCAATGAAATGGTGCAGAATATTGACTACGCACCCACCTTCCTCGAATTGGCCGGCGCCCCCATTCCCGCTGACATCCAGGGCGTTTCGCTCGTGCCGTTGCTCCAAGGAAAGCACCCGAAAAACTGGCGCAAGAGCATCTACTATCACTACTACGAGTATCCGCAGAGCACAGTGTGCGTCGCCACTACGGCGTGCGCAACGATCGCTACAAACTCATCCATTTCTACAACGACATCGATGCTTGGGAACTCTATGATCTGAAAACCGATCCCACCGAGATGCACAATCTCTATGGTAAACCCGGCATGGAAAAAATCACCCGTGAGATGAAGAAGGAACTCCTTCGTCTCCAAGTGCAATACGACGATAGCATCCGACACACGCAGAAACTCTAAGCGCGTCGTTGTTCAACAAGATGGCACGTCAAATCGCCGACCGGCGGTTTGACGTGCTTTTTCGATGCACTTTACGATGAATTTGCTAAAAAGACACGAAAAACCCGCCGAGTTGTTTGGTCGACTACACAAAAAAATGCTATCTTCGCGAGGTAATCATCAGTCACCCCATAAAATAAGGTACTCGTGAAAGCCAAAAAACTTCTTTTCAGCGCAGCCGCGTTGCTCGCCGGGTGGTTCGTGACCACCCACGTCAACGGCACACAGGCGCGCTATGCACAAGACGTAGCCGATTATCAAGCGGCTGCCACCGATGATTCGCTGCCCACACAGGCCCGACTCACCAAATCCCGCCCCCAAGCCCTCATCGAGCTCGTCGGAGCCGTCACCCACTATCGCGAAACTGCAGCCCCCGCATTCCCGAAGCCCTCGCAGCCTCCAAACAGAGCGCAAGCGGCCGTCTCGGCATGATCGAAAAATCTGCTCAACACTGCTTTCCGCTTCATTGGCGTTCCCTATCGCAGCGGACAAAGCGGCCCCCATGGTTTCGATTGCAGCGGTTTCACCAGCTACGTTTATCGTCAGCACAACCTCACGCTCACCCGTTCTTCGCGCAGTCAATACACCGAGGGTGCTCCCGTTGCCGGTATCGCCGACATGCGCAAAGGCGATCTCGTCTTCTTCGGCGGTCGCGGTGGTGGCAGCAGAGTAGGGCACGTCGGCATCGTCACGGAAGTGAACTCCGCAAACGGTAGCTTCAAATTCATTCACGCCAGTACCTCATCCGGCGTTCGCGTCGACAACTCCACCGACCCCTACTTCAGCAGTCGCTACGTCGGAGCACGCCGCATCATTCAATAAAGGATTGATCGCATAGCCCCTCTTCCTGCACCTTCGGGTCGAATAGAGGAACGCATGCGCAAGATGAAACCACACCGCGAGTTCGTTCGCGCCCACCCAATTAGAAAGGAGGATAGTTCTCACCCAGACAGTCAATATCACGCTATAACATCTTCACACCCCCATCTTCGGTGGTAAAATGATGCAATTTCGCATCGCGGTCGCAGAAAAACAGATGAAATCTTTTGCGGCCGAGAAAAATGCGTACTTTTGCACCAAGTATCTCAGTACGCTTATTCTACAAAACAAAAATATAGCACTACAAATGATTATTGTACCCGTAAAGGAAGGCGAGAACATCGAACGCGCCCTCAAGAAATTCAAGAGAAAGTTTGAAAGAACCGGTGTCGTGAAAGAACTCCGTCGCCGCCAACAGTTCGACAAACCCAGCGTTCGCAAGCGTCTCGCCATGGAGCACGCCATCTATGTGCAAGCTCTCCATCGCAACGAAGACTAATTTTTTTAGTCCCCCTTCGCGAATACACGCAAGCATAGCGCCGTCTCCCCCTCGGAGATGGCGTTTTTCGTATTTTCCCGTTCTTCGCTCCGCCAGTTCGGCGTTTTCATCACCCTAATCCTACCCCATCGGCATGTCTTCCACACCCACTCACCCCATGTATGCGCACATCACGCGTTTTCTCGACTATATGTCCGGTCAGCGGGGATGTTCTCCGCTCACGCGCAGCACCTACGAAGACAGTCTCACCGCCTGTGCCGACTATCTCATCGCCCGGCATCCCACCATTGCATGGGAAACCGTCGACACCCGTCACGTACGCGAATGGTTGGCCCATCTCATGCGGAGCAATTACGCCCCCAACACCGTCAATCGCTCACTTTCTGCGTTGCGGTCGTTCTATCGCTACCTTCTGCGCGAAGGTCTTGTCTCTTCCGATCCGGCCCACAACGTGCGCAACCCCAAGGCCCCCAAGCGAATCCCCGGTTTTGTTCGCGAGGGCGAGATGGACCGACTATTTCGTTATTATCGGTTTGGAGAAGACTATGCCGGCCGTCGCGACCGCACCCTTCTTCTCCTGCTTTATCACACCGGACTCCGTGCCGCTGAGGTTTTGGGACTGAATTTGGGGGATGTAGACCTCTCTACGGCGCAACTCCGCGTGACGGGTAAGGGCAACAAACAGCGGGTCGTGCCTTTTGGAGCCGAATTAACCAACGCACTTCGGGATTATCTCCCCGTCCGTCGCGAGTTTCTTCAGCGCTTCTCCACCGACGAAAATGCACTGTTCCTCAGTTCCCGCGGCCATCGACTGGGATATTCCACCCTCCGCACGATGGTGCGAACAGCGCTTTCGGCCGTCACCACGCAACAAAAGAAATCGCCGCACGTGCTTCGCCATAGTTTCGCCACGGCCATGCTCAACCACGGTGCTCAACTTGAGGCTATTCGCCGTTTGCTGGGTCACGAAAGCGTCGTCACCACTTCCATTTATACACACACCACGGTCGCAGAATTACGTCAGCAATATGCGGCTGCCCATCCCCACGATCGTGCGGAAAAAGGATAGCGTAGTGCGTGTCGCAGAAACATCGGAAGATTTGCCGCGAATCTAATGGCAGCCATGGTTGAATACAGTTTCTTGCCCCAGAAGCCTTCGCTTAATATTGAAATCAGCGAAAGAGAAAGGCTAATTGCTTTGGCCGAACTCAGCTAATAAGCATATATGCTATTGATCAAGATGATAATGTCATTGTTGATGATGCAGTAAAAATAATCGTAGACAAAAACTCAATGTTGTTGTTTGTATGAATTTTACCTTAGGCAAGTGTAGTCCCACTGTTATAGGGGGAGAGAACGCTATCCTCCATAATTTTACTTTTGTAAATGGAAAAAAGTTCCCTCCATCTTACGTCTCTTTTGTTAGGCAATATGGTTATGGCCTATCTTGTGGTCTTTTCATAATATATATTCCTATGGGAGATGATCCCGATTCGTTTTTTATCAGAAGTCGGGAGATCATTTCGACATATCAAGATGTATTAGACAACAAGGAGGAATTATGGTTTGATGTAGCCCCTGATTTAGAATACTCCAAATTAAAAGATCTCATACCCTTTGGAGTCAGTGAAAATGGCGATTATCTATTCTGGGATATTATGAGTAAGGAGGATGAGATGGATATTTATATCACTGACTTTTAGGGCTACTGGATTCACAAGAGTAGCTAGCGACTTGTATGATTTCTTTTACAAAGTAACAAGTCCAGATAAATATAAAGAGGTTTTGCCTTTTGCACAGGAAATGTTACCCAATACCTTTCAACCATTTGATAAAGACTCTGCTTATATGAGTGTATGCCTTGAAAGGAATCCATAGCTAGAAAACTGAATGAGAAAAACGATGCGGATAGAAGTCTTGCTGATCAGTCTGAGCCTCAAATAGAACAATGTAATAACTGCTTGCCTGAGAATTACGGTCATCTGTCTGATTGAGATAGCACAGGCATCAATTAAAAATACAGGGAGCTTTTTGAGAGAAACTTCCGTGTTTCTTTTGAAACTCTCTTCTTTTTCAAAGCGTGAGGAGCTATCTTGTTTTTCATCTCCGCAACGCAGTTTTCTTCTGTCTTTTACACGTTTTACACGCGCGCGCGTCAAGTGGTTTTTGTTTTTTTGCCTTCACCTCTTCACCTGTATACCGTAAGTTGTTGATAATCATTTCGTAAAGTGTGAAGACTTTTTGATGTTCACCCTTCACATCTCGGTGAAGATGCCGAAGCGCAAAAGTCTTCACCCCTAAACCGCTGAATGGGCAATGATTATCACCCGGGCGGTGAAGGGTGAAGGTGTTTTTCTGAAACCTGTTGAGCGCGCGTATCGTACGCGTGCGCGAAAAAAACCTGCACGAAAATTTGGCGGCTCGAAAAAAATAATCCTATATTCGCGGTGTACCCCTCAACAAGCTGGGGCGATCAACAAACACTCCGTAAAAACACCAAACACATCAAAGGAGGACACCATGGAATTCAAACTTCAAACGCTTTCGTTTTCAACGCCACCGAAAAACTTGTGGCTTTCATTGATAAGAAAATCGCTAAGCTCGAAAAAGCATGGCGAGGTGCAGAATGTGGAACTCACGCTTCAAGTGGTGAAACCCGAGACAGCCAACAATAAGGAGGCAAAACTGCATGTCGTCTTGCGGGACGCAGCATTCACACGGAGAAAGTGGCCGACACCTTCGAAGAGGCCGTGGATCTCTGCGTCGATGTCGCCCGCCGAGAATTGGCAGAGAATAAAGAAAATCACGGCTGAGAAGAAAAAAAACAGCCGAAAAGTTTGCGGGTCTGAAATAAATGCCTACCTTTGCACTCGAAATCGGGAACGCACCGCGATTCGACGCAGTTGAAGGCGGATCCGCATTCTTGAAAGGGTAGTTACCAGAGTGGCCAAATGGGGCAGACTGTAAATCTGCTGGCTTACGCCTTCGGTGGTTCGAATCCATCACTACCCACCTCTCCGGAGGTTTTGCGGGAATAGCTCAATTGATAGAGCACTAGCCTTCCAAGCTGGGGGTTGCGGGTTTGAGCCCCGTTTCCCGCTCAAATATTTTGCTGTTATAGCTCAGCGGTAGAGCACTTCCTTGGTAAGGAAGAGGTCGTGAGTTCAAGTCTCACTAACAGCTCTCTAAGGGAGATTGGAGAGGTGTATGAATTTTCTCCGGTCTCTTTTTGTTCAGACGAATATAAACAATCAAATATAACCACTACAATGGCAAAAGAACATTTCGAGCGTACCAAACCGCACGTAAACATTGGTACGATTGGTCACGTCGACCACGGTAAGACTACTCTTACTGCCGCTATCACTGAAGTGCTTGCAAAGAAGGGTCTCTCCGAAAAGAAGTCTTTCGATCAGATCGACAACGCCCCCGAAGAAAAAGAACGTGGTATCACGATCAATACTTCGCACGTTGAATATGAGACTGCTAAGCGTCACTATGCTCACGTGGACTGCCCGGGTCACGCCGACTATGTGAAGAACATGGTAACGGGTGCTGCCCAGATGGACGGTGCTATCATTGTAGTGGCTGCAACTGACGGTCCGATGCCCCAGACTCGTGAGCATATCCTGCTCGCTCGTCAGGTGAACGTACCCCGTCTCGTTGTGTTCCTCAACAAGTGCGACATGGTTGACGACGAAGAGATGCTCGAACTCGTTGAAATGGACATGCAGGATCTTCTCTCGCAGTACGACTTCGAAGAGGATACGCCCATCATCCGTGGTTCTGCACTCGGTGCACTCAACGGTGTTCCCGAATGGGAAGAAAGCGTAATGAAGCTTATGGACGCTGTTGACTCTTGGATTCAGGAGCCCGAACGCGATCGTGATAAGCCCTTCTTGATGCCTGTCGAAGACGTCTTCTCGATCACCGGTCGTGGTACGGTTGCCACTGGTCGTGTTGAAACGGGTGTCGTTAAGGTTGGTGACGAAGTCCAGATCCTCGGTCTCGGTGAGGATAAGAAGTCGGTTGTAACCGGTGTGGAAATGTTCCGCAAGTTGCTCGATCAGGGTGAAGCTGGTGATAACGTAGGTCTTCTCCTCCGCGGTATCGACAAGCAGGAAATCAAGCGTGGTATGGTAATCACCCACCCCGGTGTTATCAAGCCTCACAAGAAGTTCAAGGCTTCGATCTACGTCCTCAAGAAGGAAGAAGGTGGTCGTCACACTCCCTTCGGTAACAAGTATCGTCCCCAGTTCTATCTCCGCACGATGGACTGCACGGGTGAAATTCACCTCCCCGAAGGCGTTGAAATGGTAATGCCCGGTGACAACGTGGAAATCACGGTTGAACTCATCTACGCCGTTGCCCTCAACGTAGGTCTTCGTTTCGCTATCCGCGAAGGTGGCCGCACGGTAGGTTCGGTCAGATCACCGAGATCCTCGACTAATCAAGCGCTCAACGACAGCTTGCTGTCGAACGCATAATAAAGGTTCCGGCTCGAAGCCGGGTCGGAACCTTCCCTACGGGAATAGCTCAGTTGGTAGAGCACTGGTCTCCAAAACCAGGTGTCGGGAGTTCGAGCCTCTCTTCCCGTGCTAAAATTGAAATTATGGATCTAATCAAGTATTGTAAGGATTCGTATTCGGAATTAGTTCATAATACCACTTGGCCCAATCGCCGCGAATTGATGCACAGCGCAATTGTAGTGCTAGTCGCTTCCATTCTCATTGCAATTGTGGTTTTTGCGGAAGATAAACTTTTCGAGAGGATCATGGATTTTGTCTACCAACACTAAATACTCGTTATGGCTGAAGTAGAAATGAAATGGTACGTACTGCGTGCCGTAAGTGGAAAAGAAGCCAAGGTTAAGGAGTATATTGACGCCGAAATCAAAAACGGTCGTCTTGGAGGTTTTGTTTCTCAAGTTTTCATCCCGACAGAGAAGGTAATCACAACTCAGGGCAACAAGCGTGTCGTGAAGGAGAGGCTTTCTATGCGGGTTATATCCTGTAGAGGCGAAACTGGTGGGCGAAATAGCTCATGAATTGCGCAGTACTCCCAACTGCCTTGGTTTTCTCGGAGGAATGGAAAATCCCGTTCCCCTTCGTGATAGCGAAGTGAATCGTATCTTGGCTCAATCCGAAGACCCCTGAAGAGGGTGTTGAGGTAGTGGTTCCATTCGTCTTAGGCGATGGAGTGAAGGTCATGAACGGCCCGTTCAAGGGTTTCTCGGTCAAGTCGATCATATCGACGAGGAGAAGCAGCAGGTGTCCGTCAGTGTGAAGGTCTTCGGACGCTCGCAGCCCATCACACTTGGTTTTATGGACGTAGAGAAGGAGTAAAAAGGAGTGCAGGTTACGCTACATTCTGATTTATGACGACTCACAACTCTCAACAAAAACAAGAATAACTACAATGGCAAAAGAAATTGCTGGACAACTTAAGCTCCAAATCAAAGGTGGTGCTGCAAATCCCTAGCCCTCCCGTAGGTCCCGCCCTCGGTTCTAAGGGTATCAATATTATGGATTTCTGCAAGCAGTTCAACGCCCGCACGCAGGAGAAGGCCGGTAAGGTGCTGCCCGTTGTGATCACGTATTACAACGACAAGTCTTTCACCTTCATCGTTAAGACTCCTCCCGTTGCAGTTCAGCTGCTGGAAGCTGCCAAGATCAAGAGCGGTTCGGCCCAGCCTAACCGTAACAAGGTGGCAGAACTCACTTGGGACCAAGTGAAGACCATCGCAGAAGATAAAATGCCCGACCTCAACTGCTTCACGGTAGAGAGCGCAATGCGCCTCGTTGCCGGAACAGCTCGCAGTATGGGTATCACCATTAAGGAGACTTCCTGCTTAATAGTAACACTTTCAATTTTTGAACAATGAGTAAACTTACGAAGAATCAAAAGTTGGTAGCCGGAAAGATTGAAGCAGGTAAGGCTTATTCTCTTGCAGAAGCTTGCGCGCTGGTGAAAGAAGTCACCACGACCAAGTTCGACGCTTCTTTCGACATCGACGTACGTCTCGGTGTTGACCCCCGTAAGGCCAACCAGATGGTACGCGGTGTTGTAGCCCTTCCCCACGGAACCGGCAAGGTAGTGCGTGTGCTCTGCCTCTGCACCCCCGATCAGGAAGCTGCCGCGAAGGAAGCCGGAGCCGACTATGTAGGTCTCGACGAATATATCGACAAAATCAAGGGCGGTTGGACCGACATCGATGTGATCATCACGATGCCTGCCATCATGGGTAAGATCGGTGCGCTCGGACGCGTACTCGGCCCCCGTGGTCTCATGCCTAACCCCAAGAGCGGTACGGTGACGATGGATGTTGCCAAGGCCATTCGCGAAGTGAAATCGGGTAAGATCGACTTCAAGGTCGACAAAGCCGGTATCGTACACGCCTCCATCGGTAAGGTGTCTTTCGACGCTGAAAAGATGGCCGGCAATGCCCGCGAGTTCCTCAGCGCAATCATCAAGCTGAAGCCTGCTGCTGCCAAGGGTACCTATATCAAGAGTATTTATCTTTCTTCCACAATGAGCAAGGGTGTCAAAGTTGATCCCAAAGCCATCGAAGAAGCTGCAAAATAACAGATTATCATCATGAGAAAGGAAGATAAAGCCCTCATCATCGAACGACTCGGTGAACAACTGAAAGAATACGCACACTTCTACCTCGTAGATGTGACCGGTCTGAATGCAGGCAAGACGAGCGACCTTCGTCGTCAGTGCTTCAAGAGCGGTATCAAGATGGTAGTGGTGAAGAACACGCTCCTCGAGAAGGCTTTCGAAGCTGCTGAGAACGATTTCAGCGCTTTCGGTGATGTGCTGAAAGGCACGACGGCCGTTCTCTTCTGCGATGTGGCTAACGCTCCCGCGAAGCTGATCAAGGAAGCTGGTAAGGAAACGGGCATCCCCGCTCTGAAGGCTGCCTATGCAGAAGAAGGCGTGTATGTGGGTGCTGAGCACCTCGAGACACTTTGCGCAATCAAGAGCAAGGCAGAAGTTCTCGCAGACGTTGTGGCATTGCTGCAAAGCCCCGCGAAGAATGTTATCTCTGCACTCTCCAGCGCAGGTCAAACCATTCACGGCGTACTCAAAACGCTCGGCGAACGTCCCGAGTAATCCTTGCCTGTCGCTCAGCGCGACAGACAACTTACCAAGCCCTTCGGGGCAACCCCTCCAAGCATTCAATAAACAAATAAATAACTACTACAATGGCAGACATCAAAGCAATTGCAGAAGAACTGGTAAATCTTACTGTAAAAGAAGTAAACGAACTCGCAACCATCCTCAAGGAAGAATACGGCATCGAACCCGCAGCTGCAGCTGTGGCAGTAGCCGGTCCCGCAGCCGGCGGTGCAGCCGCTGCTGAAGAGAAGACTTCCTTCGACGTTGTCCTCAAGAGCGCAGGCGCAGCAAAGCTTCAGGTCGTTAAGGCTGTGAAGGAAGCTTGCGGTCTCGGCCTCAAGGAAGCCAAGGAAATCGTTGACGGCGCTCCCGCAAAGGTGAAGGAAGGCGTAGGCAAGGAAGAAGCTGAAGCCCTCAAGAAGGCTCTCGAAGAAGCCGGTGCTGAAGTAGAGCTCGCTTAATTCGACTCCCATTCTCCCCACTTCGGTGGGGTACGGTTAAGAATCCTCTGGTAGAGGGTTCTTAACCTTTTTGCGTCTATGTGCGAAGAAACGCCGCTCGGCGCTTCTTCGCGCGACCGCGCAGAAGAACGGTTCGGCGCGATTGGGTTCGCTCCGAGTCACTCTCTATAAAATCAATTCGTATAAACGATTTTCGAATGTCCCAAGTAATTAACAATCGAGTCAATTTCGCTTCGGTACACAACCCGATGCCTTATCCTGACTTCCTTGACGTGCAGTTGAAATCCTTCCGGGAATTTCTCCAACTGGACACTCCCTATGAGTTGCGTAAGAACGATGGTCTCTTCAAAGTCTTTGCGGAGAACTTCCCCATCGCCGACACGCGCAACAACTTCGTGCTCGAATTCCTCGACTACTACATCGAAGCTCCCCGTTACAGCATCGATGAGTGTCTGGAGCGCGGACTGACTTACAGTGTCCCCTTGCGTGCCAAGTTGAAACTCTTCTGCACCGACCCCGATCACGAAGAATTTGAAACGTCGGAGCAGAGTGTATTCTTGGGCATGATTCCTTATATGACCGACAACGGCACGTTTGTGATCAACGGTGCCGAACGTGTGGTTGTTTCTCAGTTGCACCGCTCCCCCGGTGTGTTCTTCGGATCGAGTGTTCACGCCAACGGTTCGCAGCTCTACAGCGCGCGCATCATTCCGTTCAAAGGTAGCTGGATCGAATTCGCCACGGACATCAATAGTGTCATGTACGCTTACATCGATCGTAAGAAGAAGTTGCCCGTCACCACCTTGCTCCGTGCCATCGGTTATGAAAGCGATAAGGATATTCTCCAGCTTTTCGGTCTGGCCGAAGAAGTGAAGGTCAACAAGACCAACCTCAAAAAGGCCATCGGTCGCAAATTGGCCGGTCGCGTCACCAAATCGCGTACGGAAGACTTCGTCGACGAGGCAACAGGTGAAGTGACCTCGATCGAACGCAGCGAGATTCTCTTCGAACGTGAAACTGTTCTCGACGAAGACAACATCCTCGAGATCATCGAGAGCGGCGCTCCCACCATTCTCCTCCACCACGAGGAAAGTGGCAACACCGACTATTCGATCATCTTCAACACGTTCAACAAAGACCGCACGAACTCCGAGCGTGAAGCGGTGATCGAGATCTATCGCCAGTTGCGTAACGCAGAACCCGCCGATGATGCGAGTGCACGCGAAGTCATCAACAACCTCTTCTTCTCAGACAAGCGTTACGACCTCGGTGAAGTGGGTCGTTATCGCATCAACAAGAAACTCGGGCTCGATACCTCGTTCGATGTGCGCGTACTCACGCGCGAAGACATCATCGCGATCATCAAATACCTCATCGAACTGATCAACTCGAAAGCGTCGGTCGACGACATCGACCACCTTTCGAATCGCCGTGTGCGCACGGTCGGTGAACAGCTCTCCAACCAGTTCTCGATCGGTTTGGCACGTATGAGCCGCACCATTCGCGAACGCATGAACGTGCGCGACAACGAAGTGTTCACGCCGACCGACCTAATCAACGCGAAGACCATCTCGAGCGTGATCAATTCGTTCTTCGGTACGAATGCGCTTTCGCAGTTCATGGACCAGACCAACCCGCTGGCCGAAGTCACGCACAAGCGTCGTCTTTCCGCCCTCGGTCCCGGAGGTCTTTCGCGCGAACGCGCCGGTTTCGAAGTGCGCGACGTGCACTACACCCACTACGGTCGTCTCTGCCCGATCGAAAGCCCTGAAGGACCGAACATTGGTCTGATCTCCTCGCTTTGTGTCTATGCTAAGATCAACGATCTCGGATTCATCGAGACACCCTATCGTTTGGTACAAAACAGCGGAGAGAAAGACGAAGAAGGTCACGACATCTACAAAGCCAACCTCAACAATGATGAGGTCGTCTACCTCAGCGCCGAAGAAGAAGAAGGCAAAATCATCGGTCAAGGTAATGCCCCGCTTCGTCCCGACGGAACGTTCATTCGCAAGAACGTAAAGAGCCGCCAGGACGCCGATTACCCCGTGGTGGCTCCCTCCGAAGTGGAACTCATGGACGTGGCGCCGCAGCAGATCGCCTCGATCGCCGCAGCGCTCATTCCCTTCCTCGAACACGACGATGCCCACCGCGCACTCATGGGATCGAACATGATGCGCCAGGCCGTGCCCCTCATTCATTCCGAGTCTCCGATCGTCGGAACCGGGTATTGAGAAGCAGGTCTGCGAAAACAGCCGCACGATGATCACGGCCGAACGCGACGGCGTCATCGACTTTGTCGACGCCACGAAGATCGTGATCACCTACGATCGCACCGCCGATGAAGAATTCTGCGCCTTCGATTCTTCGACCGTCACGTACGACATCCCCAAGTTCCGCCGTACGAACCAAAAACATGACGATCGACCTGCGTCCCATCTGCGAAAAGGGACAGCGCGTCAAAGCCGGCGACATCCTCACCGAAGGTTATGCCACCGAAGACGGCGAACTCGCGCTCGGTCGCAACCTCCTCGTCGCCTACATGCCGTGGAAGGGTTACAACTACGAGGACGCCATCGTGCTCAACGAACGCATGGTGCGCGAAGACATCCTCACCTCGGTGCACGTCGACGAATATTCGCTTGAAGTGCGCGAGACCAAGCGCGGCATGGAAGTTCTGACCAACGATATCCCGAACGTGTCGGAAGAAGCCACGAAAGACCTCGACGAAAACGGTATCGTGCGCGTCGGCGCCCGCATCGTGCCCGGCGACATCCTCATCGGTAAGATCACCCCGAAGGGCGAAAGCGATCCCACACCGAAGAAAAGCTCTTGCGCGCCATCTTCGGTGACAAAGCCGGTGATGTGAAAGACGCCTCTCTCAAGGCCAACCCCTCGCTCGCCGGTGTGGTCATCAACAAGCGCCTCTTCAGTCGCGTCCACAAAGCATCGCGTGCTGAGAAAGCAGCCGACAAGGTCAAACTCCAAAAGATCGAAGACGATTTCGAGAAGGAAGCCAACAACCTCCTCAACATCGCCGTCGAAAAGCTCGTTGCCCCTCACCAAAGGCCACACCTGCCAAGGCGTCAAGGACAACATGGGCGCGGAAGTCATCGCCAAGGGTGCCATCATTTCCGAGTCGCTCCTCAAAACCCTCGACTTCACCTCCGTCGAACTCGACAACTGGACCGGTGATGCGCGCATCGACCACATGATCCGCGATTTGGTCATCAACTATCTCCACAAATACAACGAGATGGACGCCGTGCGCAGCCGCAAAAAGTACGCCATCAACATCGGCGACGAACTCCCCAGCGGTATCATCCAGATGGCGAAAGTCTACATCGCCAAAAAGCGCAAGATCGGTGTCGGCGATAAAATGGCAGGTCGTCACGGTAACAAAGGTATCGTGTCCAAGATCGTACGTCAGGAAGACATGCCCTTCTTGGCCGACGGTACGCCTGTCGACATCGTCCTCAACCCCCTCGGTGTGCCTTCGCGCATGAACATCGGTCAGGTGTTCGAAGCCGTCCTCGGTTACGCCGGTAAGAAGCTCGGCGTCAAGTTCGCCACCCCCATCTTCGACGGTGCCCACCTCGAAGATCTCTGCGAGTGGACCGACAAAGCCGGACTTCCCGCTACTGCGCCACCCAGCTCTACGACGGTGCCACGGGCGAACGCTTCGACCAAAAAGCCACTGTCGGTGTGACCTACATGCTCAAACTCGGTCACATGGTCGAAGACAAAATGCACGCCCGTTCCATCGGCCCCTACTCGCTCATCACGCAACAGCCCCTCGGCGGTAAAGCCCAGTTCGGTGGTCAGCGTTTCGGAGAGATGGAGGTCTGGGCCATCGAAGCCTTCGGTGCAAGCCACGTCCTCCAAGAAATCCTCACCATCAAGTCCGACGATGTCACCGGTCGTTCCAAAGCTACGAAGCCATTGTCAAAGGCGATCCCATGCCCACCCCCGGCATCCCCGAATCGCTCAATGTCCTCCTTCACGAGCTCCGCGGTCTCGGTCTCAGCATCACCCTCGACTAATCGCGAATCTTTCTCATACACAATATACATAGGTTATGGCTTTCAAATCAGACAGAAAGATAAAAACCAACTTCACGAAGATCACCATCGGACTGGCCTCTCCCGAAGAGATTCAGGCCAACTCCCACGGCGAAGTGTTGAAGCCCGAAACCATCAACTACCGAACCTACAAGCCCGAGCGCGACGGCCTGTTCTGCGAACGCATCTTCGGTCCCACCAAGGACTACGAGTGCCATTGCGGCAAGTACAAGCGCATTCGCTATAAAGGCATCGTCTGCGACCGTTGCGGTGTGGAAGTGACCGAAAAGAAAGTGCGTCGCGAACGCGCCGGACACATCCAGCTCGTCGTCCCCGTCGCACACATCTGGTATTTCCGTTCCCTGCCCAACAAGATGGGCTACCTTCTTGGCATCCCCACCAAGAAGCTCGACATGATCATCTACTACGAGCGCTACGTCGTCGTACAACCCGGTGCCCTCTCCGACGAGTTCGCCGTCAACGACCTGCTCACCGAAGACGAATACCTCGACGCCCTCCACAAGCTCCCCACCGAGAACCAGTATCTCGAAGACTCCGATCCCAACAAGTTCATCGCCAAGATGGGCGCCGAGGCCATCCTCGAACTCCTGCGGCGCATCGACCTCGACAGCCTCTCCTACGAACTGCGCGACCGCGCCAACAGCGACGGTTCCGTAGCCCGCAAGAGCGAAGCCCTCAAGCGCCTCCAAGTCGTCGAATCGTTCCGCGCCTCCAAAGATCGCAACAAACCCGAGTGGATGATCATGAAGGTCATCCCCCGTCACCCCACCCGAACTCCGCCCCTCGTTCCCCTCGACGGCGGACGTTTCGCCACCTCCGACCTCAACGACCTCTATCGTCGCGTCCTCATCCGCAACAACCGTCTCAAGCGTCTCATCGAGATCAAAGCCCCCGACGTCATCCTGCGCAATGAGAAACGCATGCTCCAGGAAGCCGTCGACAGCCTTTTTCGACAACAGCCGCAAGAGCAGCGCCGTCAAGAGCGAAAGCAACCGTCCCCTCAAGTCCCTCTCCGACTCCCTCAAGGGTAAGCAAGGCCGTTTCCGCCAGAACCTCCTCGGTAAGCGCGTCGACTATTCCGGTCGTTCCGTCATCGTCGTAGGTCCCGAACTCAAGATGGGCGAATGCGGTCTCCCCAAACTCATGGCCGCCGAGCTCTACAAGCCCTTCATCATCCGCAAGCTCATCGAGCGCGGCATCGTCAAGACCGTTAAGAGCGCCAAGAAAATTGTCGACCGTCGTGAGCCCGTCATCTTCGACATCCTCGAACTCGTGATGAAAGGCCACCCCGTGTTCCTCAACCGTGCCCCGTCGCTCCACCGTCTTTCCATCCAGGCCTTCCAGCCCAAGCTCATCGAGGGCAAAGCCATCCAGCTCCACCCCCTCGCCTGCACCGCCTTCAACGCCGACTTCGACGGCGACCAAATGGCCGTCCACCTTCCCCTCTCCAACGAGGCCATTCTCGAGTCGCAGATGTTGATGCTCCAGAGCCACAACATCCTCAACCCCGCCAACGGCGCCCCCATCACCGTCCCCTCGCAGGATATGGTGCTCGGTCTCTACTACATCACCAAGCTCCGCCCCGGCGCCAAGGGAACCGGCCTCACCTTCTACGGACCCGAGGAAGCCATCATCGCCTACAATGAGAAGCGGGTCGACATGCACGCCCCCGTCAAGGTACTCGTCGACGACCTCAACGAAAACGGACTCCCCATTCGTCACCTCGTCGAAACCTCCGTCGGTCGCGTCATCGTCAACGAAGTCATCCCCGGCGAAGTCGGGTTCATCAACACCATCATCTCCAAGAAGTCCCTCCGCGACATCATCACCCGCGTCATCAAAGCCGTCGGTATGTCGCGCGCCTGCGAATTCCTCGATGGCATCAAGAACCTCGGCTACCTCAAGGCCTACGAAGGCGGACTCTCGTTCAACCTCGACGACATCATCATCCCCGCCGAGAAAGCCGACATCGTCAAGGCCGGTAACGAGCGCGTCGAACAGATCATGGGCGACTACGGTATGGGTTTCATCACCGACAACGAGCGCTACAACCAAGTCATCGACACCTGGACCAAAGTCAACAGCGACATCAAGTCCACCCTCATGAAGCAAATGACCGAAGCCGACCAAGGTTTCAACGCCGTCTTCATGATGCTCGACTCCGGAGCCCGTGGTAGTGCCGACCAGATCGCACAGCTCGCCGGCATGCGTGGTCTGATGGCCAAACCCCAGAAGGCCGGTGCCGACACCCGCTCTACCATCGAGAACCCCATCCTCTCCAACTTTAAGGAAGGCATGTCCGTGCTCGAGTACTTCATCTCCACCCACGGTGCCCGTAAGGGGCTGGCCGACACCGCCTTGAAGACCGCCGACGCCGGATACCTCACCCGCCGTCTCGTCGACGTCTCCCACGACGTCATCATCAACGAAGAAGACTGCGGCACCCTCCGCGGCCTCGTCTGCACCGCCCTCAAAAACGGCGACGAGATCGTCAGCTCCCTCTCCGAGCGCATCCTCGGTCGCGTCTCCGTCCACGACATCGCCCACCCCGAAGATGGCCACATCCTCGTTCACTCCGGCGAGGAGATCACCGAGCCCATCGCCACCGCCATCGAGAACGCCGGCATCGAGGAAGTCGAAATTCGCTCCGTCCTCACCTGCGAATCCAAGCACGGCGTCTGCATGAAGTGCTACGGCCGCAACCTCGCCACCTCCAAGATGGTGCAAAAAGGCGAAGCCGTCGGCGTCATCGCCGCCCAGTCCATCGGTGAACCCGGTACGCAGCTCACCCTCCGTACCTTCCACGCCGGTGGTATCGCGGTGGTGCAGCCGCCAACGCCACCATCGTCGCCAAAAAAACGACTGCCGCGTCGAGTTCGACGAACTCCGCACCGTCGACGTTGTCGGCGAAGACGGCACCCGGCAAGGTCGTCGTTTCCCGTCTCGCCGAAGTGCGCTTCATCAACGAAAAACACCGGCATCGTCCTCTCCACGCAAAACGTCCCCTACGGCTCGCAACTCTTCGTCAGCGAAGGCGAGAGCCTCACCAAAGGGCACCCTCGTGGCCAAGTGGGACCCCTTCAATGCCGTCATCGTCACCGAAGTCGGCGGCCGCATTGTCTTCGAAGACGTCAAGGAAGGTAGCACCTACCGCGTCGAAGAAGACGAAGCCACCGGTCTCCGCGAGCGCATCATCATCGAGTCCAAGGAACGTGGCGTAGTGCCCAGTGCACACATCGTCAACGAAAACGGCGACACCCTCCGCACTTACAACTTCCCCATCAACGGCCACCTCGTCGTCGAAGACAAGCAGGTGCTCAAGGCGGGTGACATCATCGTCAAGATCCCCCGCGTGGTCGGCTCCGCCGGCGACATCACCGGTGGTCTGCCCCGTGTCACCGAACTCTTCGAAGCCCGCAACCCCTCCAATCCCGCAGTCGTTTCCGAAATCGACGGTGAGATCTCCATGGGCGCCATCAAGCGTGGCAACCGCGAAGTCATCGTCACCTCTAAGCTCGGCGAAATCAAAAAGTATCTGGTGCCCCTCTCCAAGCAGATCCTCGTGCAGGAAAACGACTTCGTGCGCGCCGGTACTCCGCTCTCCGACGGTAGCATCACCCCCGGCGACATCCTCGCCATTCAGGGTCCCACCGCCGTGCAGGAATACATCGTCAACGAGGTCCAAGACGTCTACCGCCTCCAGGGTGTGAAGATCAACGACAAGCACTTCGAAGTCATCGTCCGCCAGATGATGCGCAAAGTGCAGATCAACGAGCCCGGCGACACCCGTTTCCTCGAACAGCAAATCGTCGACAAAAACGATTTCGCCGAAGAAAACGATCGCATCTGGGGCAAGAAGGTAGTGGTCGACGCCGGCGACAGCGAAACCATGAAGAAGGGCATGATCGTCACCGCCCGCAAGCTCCGCGACGAAATCTCGCAGCTCAAGCGTCGTGACCTCCGTCCCGTTGTGGTGCGCGACGCCGTCCCCGCCACCTCCACCCAGATCCTCCAGGGCATCACCCGCGCCGCCCTGCAAACCAAGTCGTTCATGTCTGCCGCCTCCTTCCAGGAAACCACCAAGGTGCTCAACGAAGCCGCCATCTCCGGCAAGACCGACTACCTCGAAGGCATGAAGGAGAACGTTATCTGCGGTCACCTCATCCCCGCCGGTACCGGTCTCCGCGAGTTCAACCGCATCGTGGTCGGCGACAAAGACGACTACAGCGGCGAACCCGAAGAACGCGAAAACGCATAATTCCCCTTCGCTGGGCGCACCCCGTGTGCTCGACCCACCGCGAAAATACGACCACACCGCCACGCCTCACCGCGTGGCGGTGTTTTGTGTTTTGGGGCTACACCGAAAGTCAATTTGCACCTTCCGTCCCCTATCCATTTTCTTCCAATATTGACACAATGGTATACTATTTTTCCTCCCACGTGAAAAAAAGCTGCATTTATTTTTTTGGTTGGAGTAAAAAGTGGTCGTACTTTTTGCAAACGAGGAGATAAGGGATTACATCTCCGTTCAGTTCTGTCTATCTACTTAAAAACTTACATATGAACAAAAAGTTACTCGCACTTCTCTTCGCCGTGCCCGGTTTCTGCGTTGCGCAGTCGGAAGAGTATGGCGTGCTTGGTTTTGCCAAGCTTAGTGATGTGGTGGTTGAGTCTGAAACCGATGCTCAACACGACTTTGCAATCGCAATGGTACGTGATGACAATCGGGATGGAGGATGGTATGCCAGCCTGAAAGGTGACAACGTAGGTATTTCGCGTCAGGGTACGACGAAATTCCGTTTGGTAAAGACCGACAAACCCACGGTTTACAAACTCTTCTGTGTAGCGAATGGCAAGTTTGTTGCGTACAAAGACGCTAAAGAAGGAGCTAACAAGACAAAAATTTGTCGATGGTAAAAACGAAACCAACACAGATTGGTATGTTGTTCCTAACTTCGGAGGAGGAGAGAATAAATTTGATATCTTTCCTGGAACAGTACAGCCGAATGGTGGTAACCCAAGTTGGAATGTGTATGGAGGCGTAAACAATGGTAGTGGAGTAATCGGTCATTATCGTGCCAATGATGCAGGATCTGCTTGGTGTTTTGAAGCAGTGACGCAGAAAATCAAGTTCTTTAGTAATTACGATGCGAGCAATGAGTCGTATTTCATGACGATCCGTAATCGCTATGTACATAAAGATAATAATGGTGTTCTGTTCTCCGCGGATAACAATCTCGAATTCGGTAAGAATGAGTATCTCTTCCAATTGGTAGGAACTCCCAGCGACTTCAGAATCTATAACGTCGCAACTGGCCACCCGATTGGTACCGATCCCAGTGCAAATGATGACAATAACCGCTATCGCACTGATCGTGAAAGTCACTTTACGGCCAAGAGTTCCGGAGGTCGTGTTTATGTGATGGAAACTCGTGGTCATAACATCTACCTCAACTTCCGTGAGCCATATCTTTCTACTTGGAACAATGCTGCTGCTTGGACTTCTCGTGATGAGGGTTCACGTATTCTCTTCACAACTGAAGATGGCATCTTGGCCGAAGCGGCTAAGAAGCTCGAGAACGAAGTGAAAACGCAGTATTCTGAAGATAAGTTCGGTGACGGGTTAGGTTTGTATCCGAAACAAGCTTACGAAGGAATTAACGGAGAAAATGGAGTGCTCGAACTGTTGAAGAGCGCACAAGACCCGTCGGCGAAAATTCAAGATAAGAAGGAAGCTTTCCAATATGCGAAATACTTTTTGGAGATGCTCTCCCTCAATCGTCCAAAAAATGGCGATCTTCTCTACATTGCCGCCACTCGCGACAATACGGTAAAGTACTTCACCTCTACCTTGCATGCTGATGCAGACAAAGGATACGAAAATTACGGCTCTTTGGGTGGCCATTTGACCACCAAGGCACAAAAGGGTAGTGATGCCGTCTTCTACTGTAAAGAAGAGGGAGGTAAGGTTACTCTAGTATCCGTAGCAGCCGGTGGTCAAGTGGCATGGGCGCAACGTGATGCCTTGAACTATCCCACTGTCCTCCAGTCTGCCGAAAAGGGAGCAGAGTTCAAAGTCACTTCACGAGACGGAAAATATGTCCTTGAGTCGGGAAATCGTTTCCTCGCCTCTGATGCCAATTTGAACTACGTAATGGCCTATGATAAGTATAGTGCCTTTGCCGGTCTTCGTTTGGAGCGAGTAGCCGAGACTTTGCCCGTTCACATCGGCGATGGCGGTAGCGCCAGCTTCTGGTCTCCCGTTGAATATACCGTTCCCGAAGGAGTGACGGCCTACAGCGTTAAGATCGTGAACAACAAGGCTCGACTCACCAAGATCACGACCAACGTTCCCAAGAATACCGCTGTCTTCCTCTTCGGAACCCCCTCTTCCGATGTCAACCTCACCGTAGTGCGTAATGGCCAGACCCCCGCATTGCAGGACAACATCCTCATGGGTGGCGCCATGCCTACAACCCTCGAAGGCACCGCGTTCATGCTCAAGAAAAACGGTACCGGATTGGTGAAAGTCGACGGTGCGGTTCCCGCCTTCAAGGCCTACTTCACGGCTACCCAAGCGCAGGTTCGCGAATTGCTCGACCGCGGTCTCACCGGTGTCGTTAGCGTTGCCACCGAGGCAGAAGACGCTCCCGTCTACGATTTGAGCGGTCGTCGTGTACAGCACACCACCAAGGGAGGCGTATACGTGACCAACGGAAAGAAATTCATCGCCAAATAAACTGAACACATTATGAAATTGCAGTATATCAAACCCAGCCTCACCACTGTCAAAGTGGAAATGCAAGAATGCCTGCTTGATGACAGTTATAAAGAATTTGCACTTCCTGGCGAAGAACCCCCCGTCAATGGTTTCACTGGCGGCGGTATGTCTGAGAAGTTCATCAACCCCATCTGGGGCGACGATCCCTCGGCCGACGAAGGCGATGCCCTTTCGCCCTGGTAAGCGCAAAAAATCCCCCTCACACACCGCGTGAGGAGCGGATCCACACCTTTAAGATCAGCGACGTGTCTATTTTGGACGCGTCGCTGACTTTTTTGATCGAGAGGGTAGGGAATTACGTGCGATGGTAGACCCGTGGGAGAACGAAAAATAAAGCGGTATTATGCGGGTCTGGGTGAGCGTCGGCGCATGGCAGAACGAGAGAATAACCTCTCGCTCGCTCCTTTCGCGCGGTGCAGCGCAACGCTGTGCCGCTTGTTTCGTGTCCATCGCGACCGCGCCACACGCATCTCCGTGTCTCGACCGTCGGAGCCCGCGGCAGCATCGGCAGCTCCCTTCCGTTCTTCCGCCGTGCACGCATCCTTACCCAACGTGCGCCGCGTGGCACTCTTGCGCGCGTGAGCATACGCGCGCGTTACGCGCGCACGTCAGGGCACTTTTCGTTTTTTGCCTTCACCTCTTCACCCCTATGCCGTAAATCGCTGTCCGATAGTTGATTCGGGGTGAAGGCTTTTCCGAAAATGCTTCACCGCGGTGAAGCGTCGGACCCGCACCCTCCTTCGGACTGCAATCGGCCGCCCAACGACCGCTCCACCCGAACTCACCCGGAGGGCGAGAACCACGAAAAGCCCCCGCAAAATGCCGAAAAGTGGGGGCAACTGCACCAAAGTCCCCGACCGCGGTGGTGAAGGCGTGGGTGAAGGGATTTCCCGTAAAGCCTTCACCCCTTACGGTTTGAACATCAGTGCACTTATGCATGGAGGGTGAAGAGGTGAAGGGAATAAACGAAAAACAGTGGAAGCGCGTACGTCCGCCCGCGCGTGAGAAACCCTTCACCGCTCCCGCCCCTCACCGCCGCCGGCTGCCGCCTTCCGTCACCGCGCGCGCCTCGATCCGAAAAAAACACCGCGCCGCCACCCATTCGCCGAAAAACGAGACAAACGACTGCGCGCTGCGGGCGGCAGTCAGACATTTGCCACGATTCGTCTTCCGGCAACCGACAAAATATGCGCGGTCGCCACACGATGAATCTCCGTGTTTTTTATGAAGTGAACATTGCAAAATGAAGATTTTTCGGCAAAACGTTTGCTTGCTCCGAGAAAGTGACTATATTTGCAGCGTAAAGATGCAACTGCAAAGTGCAGTGGGCAAAAATCAGGAATAAATATCAATTCTAATTCCTATACGCATGAGAAACGTTTACAAATCGCTAATGGTGGTCAGTGCCGGTTTCCTGCTCGGAGCGGGAGTCGTGTGGGCAGATGGTCGCTACTGGACGTACGATGCCTCTGCCGGCGCCACCGCGCCCGAGAATGTGCAGGCCGGACAACCGTATTTCCTGCAAACCGGACGCTCTGAAGCCTCCGGCTCCGCATGGTTCCCTTTGGGGCGACCGCTTCAAAAACACCTCCAGCCTCACTTCCGATTTCGTCTACTACTTCGAGGAAGTGCCCGGCGTGACGGCGAAAAAAACGGCGCCAAAGTTTATTACATCAAACGGCAGAACGGCGATTACCTCGCCCAGCCCGGCAATGCGCAGATCTACACCCCTTCGGTGGAACGCGCTTGGAAAGTGGTGGTGCACACCGCCGTCAACCGCGATCCGGAGTACGCCTACAGCCATCCCAACGCCGAAGGTGAAGCACCCACGCAATACAAGGGCATGGATGCCTATATCAACGAGGCGAAGGACAACAATAACTTCGCCGATCTGGATCTGGCAGCCGCTTCCTACCTGAACCTCAACAATGGCTTGACCATCACTTCTGTAGAAGCCAATCAGCCCGACGAACCCACCAGCCCCTTCATGGCGCTGCTCAACTATCCCGGCGACAATACCGCCTCTTATGTTTCGCTCGGCACCGACTACAGCCGCAACGTTTGGCTCGTCTATCCCGCCACGAAGCAGAGTGCCATCGAGGCCCTCAAGAGCGTGATGCAGGAAACCACCGGCGGACAAACCCTCGACGAGAAAATCAAAAACTATCCGCTCGGCAACGGTGTGGCACAGTATTCCAAGGAGAAGCACGACAAGCTCGTGGCCCTCTGGGATAAGGCCAAGGCCTATGCCGACGGCACAGCGACCGGCACCGATGCCGAAATCGAAGCGGTGGCCGAAGCCATCCTCCCCGCTTACCAGGATTTCGTTTCCACGCCCAACCCGCTCGTACCCGGCTACTACATCATGACGAGCTGGCGTGCCGAAACCCGGCTCCGGCTACGACGGCGGTGCACTCTATGACCGCTCGGCCGTGGATCCCGGCGATCGCACCCTCCGCTGGACCCTCAGAGAAAACGACGGCGTCGATTACCGTGAGGCCGACACCCTCTCTTACAACACTTGCAAAATGGTGTGGGAAGTGGTGGCTGCCAAGGAAAAAGGCCTGTTCTATTTCCGTAACTTCGAGACCGGCAACTACATCGGTACGGCTTCGCAACTCTACCAGTCGATCTCGGTGACCGAAAACCCCGTCAATACTTACAACATTCAGGCGAACCCGAAGATCCCCGGATTCTTCTCCTTCTATTCGCCCGACCTGCCCCAAATCCTCGGCCGAATACTCCGGTATCCACACCGAGCGCGCGTTGACCAACGTGGTGCCTTGGGACTGGACCTCCGACGGTTCGTCGTGGCACGTGCGCACCATCAGCGACAGTGAAATTGCCCAGTTGCGCCAACTCATGGAGCAACCCCGCCGCAACGCCAAACTCCAGCGACTCGTTGACCAAGCGCAGAATGCACTCGATGCCGGCTATCGCTACATGGCAGTCGACGCTTCGGGCAACAAGATCGAATCTGCTACCTCCGGCACGGTGGAAGCTGTGGACGGACTCGTGCAGACGGCCGACAAGCTCGCTTGCCCGATGGCTGACCCTCAAGAAGGTACGGGAGCCGAACACGAACTCGCTGTCTTGCTCGACAACAATACTTCGACTTACTTCCACACCTCGTGGCACGGTGGCAACGATGCTTGGCTGAAGAACCACTATCTCCAGTTCTCGCTCGACGACGCCCAAGACGAACTCCTCCTCAAGTGGGTGAAGCGTCTCAACGGCCAATCGGCCCTCAACAACGGCGCACCCGTCCGCGTGGCCTTCTGGGGTACGAACGATGCTGCGAAGCTCGATGTTACCAAGACCACTTCGACCAAGGAAGATGGCACGGAAGTCGTGGACTACGACGCTTGGAAGAAAAAAACGGCTGGGATTCGCTGACCGTCAGCACCTTCACCTATCCGTATGCCCTCCAGCTCAATGCCGACACGAAGATCAACAATGCCGTAGGTACTGCTCACTTCAAGGCGCCCCAGCCTTACAAGTACTACCGCATGGAAGTGCTGACCAACGGTGGCAACAACGCGATGAACAGCGGCAACAAGTTCTTCTACGGTTCTGAATTCCGCGTCTACAAAGGTGCTTTCGACCAGGTGGCTTCGCCCATCGCTTCTGTTCCCGCAGCCGACGTGACGGCGCTTGCCGATGCCATCAAGAAGGCCCGTGCCGAAGTGAAGGCTGAAAAGGCAACCGATGCCACGACCGACGCTTTGCAGAAAGTCTACGAAAAGTTCTTGGCCAACTATCCCGATCCCGCCCGCGTGACGGAGCTGATCGCGAAGGCACAGGAAATCGCTACCACCGCCGAGGAGGCCACGGGCGACAACGCCGGACGTCTCGGTTACTACAAGGCGGTGCCAAAGCCGCGCTGAAGGCGGCTGCCGATGCCGTGAGCCAGAAACTCGCAGGGTATCCAGGCCACGCGCCAACCCAATATCGCCGAGGTGAACGAAATGGTGGCACAGATGCAAGCTGCGCTCACCGACATGGACAACGCCCTCCTCGCTCCGACCGACGGCGTCTACATGATCCAGAGTGAATCGTCTAACAAGAGCAACAATGGCAAGGTAATTGCAGCTAAGGGCTCTTCGCGTGACAGCTATTGGACCATCCACTTCGAAGGTACCGAACCCGCTGATCCCAATGTGGTCGGTGCAGATGCGGCCTACAAAGAAACGGCCAATCGCAAGTCGCACCTCGAATACTACTGGAAGGTGGAGAAAGTGAATGGTGGCTACACCTTCAAGAACCTCTACACCGGTCTCTACCTGGAACGCGACACCACGAAGAACGGTGCAGCCATGCGCCAGAGCGAAAAACCGAGCACGATTGCTATCGAATATGCTAAGGTGCCGGGTGCTTTCAACCTCGTAGTGGGCAACGGCAAAACGACCAATCGTTATGTCAACGCACAACCCGATGCGAAGTCGATGAGTCCTTACATCGTAACCTGGAACGTGGCGAAGGGTGCCGACAACTCGGCCTTCTCGTTCAAGGCTGTTGATGAAAACGAACTCAACGACGTGCTCGCCGACGGTGTCGTTTACGAACTCCAGAGCAAGACGGGATTCCAGATCGTTACCCCTGCCGTTTGCCATCAAGGTGCAGGCCAACGACGGATTCTACCACGTGATCGGTCAGAACGCCGCTACGAAGGATGTGGTGCTCAAGAAGGCTGAAGGCGTGATCCCCGCAGGTCAAGCTGTGATCTACAAACCGCCAACGGCAACACCGACGATTTCATCAACGTGACCCCCGTGGCTACGGACTACAAGCAACTGAACGCTACGTTCACGCCCGCTCAATCTACCGACGGACTGAAGGGTGTGTTCGAAAAAGACGGAACTCGCTGTCGAAAACGGTGTGCTCAGTGCAGACCGCACGAAGGTGCTCCTCTCTGAAAAAGGGAGACAAGGTGGAAGCCAACACGGGCTACTTCGGTAAGCTCCAACCCACCACCGAAGCCCGGCGACCTCGTAATTCCCGCCAACGGTATCGTGACCACGATCGGCGCTGTGCGCTTCGCACCCGCCGCTGCCGGCAACGGCGTCTACACCCTCGGCGGTGTGCGCCTGAGGGCTGCCAAGCAACTCCCCGCAGGCGTCTACGTGATCAACGGTAAGAAGGTCATCGTCAAATAAGCCCCCATCCGACCCTTGTGGTCGAACAGAAATGAGAATCCCCGTCCCTCGTCGGACGGGGATTTTTGTTTCAAGACGGTGTCGGCTCCGTGTTTTTTCGTACCTTTGCTCAGTAATGGATATTCTCTTTCGCCTCAGTCGATGCCTTTGGTTCCTCTGTTCGTGGATGCCGCTGCGTGTGCACTACATTTTCTCCGATGTGGTGTTCTTTCCATTGATTTATTATGTGTTGCGCTATCGTCGCCCTTTGGTGAGAAAGCAACTGCACGACAGTTTTCCCGACTATGACGAGCGGCGGCTTCGCCGGATCGAACGTGACTTCTACCGCTGGTTTTCGGACTATGTGGTGGAGACGCTGAAATTGATGTCGATCTCGGCCGACGAGATGAGACGGCGCATGGAGATGGTGAATCTCACCGACGTGGATCTCGAACTCGAAGCGGAAGGCGCCCCGTTTTGTTTCCTCTATTTGGGGCATTTGGGCAACTGGGAATGGATTTCCAGCATTCCGCTGTGGACAAAAGCCGACGAGGTTTGCGGCCAGATCTACCACCCGCTGCACAACCGGGTGATGGATCGCCTGTTTCTCCACATCCGCGGACGCTTTGGGGCGACGAGCATCGCGATGAAAGAGACGTTACGTACGGTGCTCGGTTGGAAACGCGAAGGGCGACGAGCTATGATCGGTTTCATTTCCGACCAGTCGCCCAAATGGGAGGCGATGCACCATTGGACACCGTTCCTGCATCACGACACGTTCTTCTTCACCGGCGCCGAAAAAGATCGGCCGTGCGGTGGGAGCTCGTTATTTCTACGTCGATGTGACGCGTCCGCGCCGCGGATACTACCGCGCTGAGCTGCGAGAGCTCAAGGTCGATGCAAACAGCGACTCGCCTTATCCCGTGACGGATGCTTTTGCGCAAGCACTCGAAACCAGCATCCGCCGTGATCCTCATCTTTGGCTCTGGACGCACAACCGCTGGAAACGCACGCGGGAGATGTGGGAGAAAGAAAAGAATAAATCCGGTAGCAATTGAATAAGACCACCTGTGTGATGCCAAAGATTTCAGTGATTACCGTCAATTATAATAACCGAGAAGGGCTCCGCGCGACGCTGCAGTCGACATTGGCTCAAACTTATTCGGACTACGAATACATTGTGATTGACGGTGGGTCTACCGACGGCAGTAAAACACTGCTTGAAGATCAGGCAACCCGTGTTGATCACTGGGTCAGTGAGCCTGACGGCGGAATTTACCCTGCGATGAATAAAGGGATCGCAATCGCCTCGGGTGAGTATTTGCTGTTTATGAATTCGGGCGACACCTTTTATGATGTAGAGGTGTTGGAGCAAGTGGCTCCCGCCTTGGAAAGGCATCGAGATTTCTACACCGGAGGGGTTTGTCTGGATGGGAAAATCAGAAAAGCCCCCACATCGGTTGGTCCTCTTTTCTTTTTCAATCAGTCTTTGCCCCATCAGTCTACTTTCATCCGTGCCGAATTACTGAAAGCGCGTCCTTATCGTGAAGATGTTCCGATTGTTGCAGATTGGGAACAGCAGCTCTACGAATTGTTGGTGCGCGATGGCACGTATGAATGTTTGGAGACGGTGATTTGTAATTACGATACCACAGGCATTTCGTCTGTGTGTCTGGCTGAAGGGAAGTTGGACAACTACGTTCTCCCCATGTTGCGCGATCACTTCAGCGAGCGAATGATCGCTGCTCATCGCTTCAATGTGCACGACGTGAGATTCAAGTTGAGAACGCTCCTCGAACACGTTGATTCGTTGAGAGAAAGAATTTGCTTGTTACGTTATAGTTTGAAATTGTTTTTTACAGCTATCCATAAATGACCAATACACATCGTGAGAAAATCAGTGTCATTACGATCAATTTGAACAACGCTGAAGGACTCAGACGCACGTTGGAATCCGTATTTCGGCAGACCACCCAGGATTTCGAATTGGTGGTGGTAGACGGGGCTTCCACGGATGGAAGTGTCGAGCTCATTCATACCCATGCGGATCGCATCGATCGTTGGGTCAGTGAACCTGACGGCGGTATTTACAACGCGATGAATAAGGCTGTGGCCATGGCTAGCGGAGAATATGTGATCTTCATGAACTCCGGTGATACGTTTTACGAGGACGATGTCCTGGCCCGTGTGATACCGCAATTAAAGGGAAAAGACGTCTATGTGGGTGATCTTCACCGACCGGAAAGCGTAAGAAATTCGTCAAAGCTCCGGAGGAGGTCTATTTCCATTACATCATCACGCGTACGCTTTCCCATCAGGCTGCTTTCATTCGCCGCCAACGATTGTTAGATCAACCCTACAACGAAGAAAACAAAATCGTGTCGGACTGGGAATGGTTCTTTCGCGAATTGGTTTTCTCCGACGCAACTTACGAACGCCTCAATTTATGTGTGGCCACTTTCGATCCTTCGGGGATTTCTTCGTTGAAGGAGATGGAAAGTGTGCGATTGGAGGAGATGGAACGCGTGCGCGAAAAAATGATCCCCCCCAGATTGCGCAAAGCGCTGATCGGCAATACGCGCTATGAGCGGAAAATTATGTACGGCATGCAACAGTCCTCTGTTTTACGCCGTGATATGATCATGTTGCGCAATATGTTGAAGTTGCTGCTTCATGATTTGTGGCATGGCTTGTGCAGACGGTAGAAAAAGTCACTCTGTTCAAAAGCAAACCGCGGTGATGACTCCATTCGCAAGGTTTGCCCGTGGTTAGTGCAGATGGATTTTTCCAGGAAAACGCTTTCGCCTCTCTCTATTCTTGGTGAGCGGAATGTGATTTTTCCGGCGCCGAAACTTTTTTGAGGACGGCAATACAACCAAGTGCCCCTCTCTCCAATCCTTATAGTGGGTAGGAGAGAGGGGCGCTTTCGTTCTATGCGTTTCAATGTGGAGGCAATAAGCATCCGGGCGGTTGCCGATTGCGGGAAGTGCAACTTGCACTCAGCGAGCGTTCTTTTTCCGATTTCTGGCCTCCACAATTGGGAGAAAAAAACGGTTTCAGCGTCAAAACCACGTGCCGCAGCATAGGCTTCGGCCATGATGCGTTGTTGTCGTGGAGTGGCTTCCAGTCGGTCAAAGTTGGCGCAACCTCGTTCGAGCGATACCGTTCCGAGTCGCATGCGGTTGAGGTCGATCAGTTCCACGGCGATGCCGTTCGACGTTTCGCCCCAAAGGATGTTGCCGCCCGAATAGTCTTTGTGCCAGTATCCCTGCTTCGTGCAGGCGAGCGGTGGTTTCGGCGATGGCGCGCAAGGCTTTCTCTTCCGTTTCCGACTCCACTCCAATCAGGGTGACGGAAGTTGTAAGGCAGGGTGGAACAGCGCGAAACGTAGTAGCTGTAGCCCAGTGCAAAGCAGGTGCCGGTCTCGCAGTAGCCCAGCGGTTCGGGCGAACCGATGCCGTGAGCACGCAGCGCGCGGGCATATTCGAAAGAGCGTTGTGCCTTCGATGAGCGGAACCACCGATAGACAAAGCGGTTGAAGGCGTGGGGCAGGCAGAATTCCTTTACCACGAGCGTGTCTTCCCCCACCTCGAAGCGGCGAATCGCATTCCTGTTTTTGAAAATCTCGCGACCTTCCGCTGCAAAACGCCACGGCAGTTCTTCAACAAACTGTTTTACGGGCGGCGCCACCTCGGACGTGACCGTTTTGCGGTAGCGGAGCGGACGGGTGAGCGCATTGATCCAGCGAGACCAAGAGCGCATGCGGCGCAAAGGTCCTCCCAATTGTTGTTCGAAGAAGGCTGCGTGCCGAATATTGAGCGTGCGAATGACGTGAGCGGCGAGTTTCCGATCGCGGAAGCGTTTGGAGTGCGCCACCACGCGGTAGTAGTAGCCCACTTCGGGCAGGCGCACCACCTTTCCTCCGTGTTTGAGCATCGAAATCCAGAAATCCCAATCCTCTCGCGCTTTGATCTCCTCACAATAACCTCCCACGCGGTCGAAGTCTTCGCGTCGGTAGAGGGCACAGGCCGCAATGTGGTTGCGACGTGCCAAGAGTCGGAGCGAGAAATCGGGGAGGTGCCAGCGCCCACTGCGTCCGCCGATGAAATCAATTGTGGGGCGCACAACTTTCACTTCCGGTTGTTGGTCGAGCACGGCGACCGCGTCTGCAATGAAGGACGGTGCGAGCAGGTCGTCGGCATCGACCGGCAGAATGTAGCGACCCCGCGAGGCGGCCACCGCGACATTGCGTGCGCGACAGGGACCCGCGTTCGCTTGGTGGAGCAAACGAACGCGACGGTCGGTTTCGGCCAACGTTTCCACGACCTTGGCCGAACCGTCGGTCGAACCATCGTCCACCACCACCACTTCCAAGGACCTAAAAGGGGAAGCCAGCACCGAGTGGATGGCGGCTTCGACATAGGCCTCCGCATTGTAGAGTGGCATGATTACCGACACGAGCGGCGTCGAGCCATCGGCTGTCGAAGTGGGGGCGGTCAGATCTTGTCGAATCCCTTCGTCCATTTCGTCCAATAGTATTTGATGGGGTTGGTGTACTTCAGTTGCTTCCACGGGCGGCTACCGTGTGGGCGATGCACGACGGGGAGCGAGCAGAACAGGTAGTTGTGCAGTCCGGCTGCGAGACTATCGTGCGAAATTGTCACGTCAAACCAGTTTTTCGAGTCGTCGAGTCGGTCGAAGTCGCAGGCTTTCAGCAGTGCGGGCGTGAGCAGCGAGCAACAGAAGGAGCAATGTTTCTTGCAGTCGTAATCTTGTCCCTCTTTGCCGCGGGCATAGAGATAGGGGTAGTTGATTTTGCCCTCCTCGTCCACTGTCACTGCTGCGGCGATGCCACAATTCGGGCGCGCCGTTGCGCCGTCGAAGAGTTTTTGCAGTGTGTCGCGTTGCACCGTCACGTCGCTCTCCACAATCAGCAGTCCTGCGTCGTCGGCCAAGGCTTCTTTCCGACAGCGGCGCAGCACAAAGAGGTAGTTGGGCGAGGGTGATCGGTGAGGGTGGCCAGATCTACGACCTCCACGCCCAGACGTGCTGCCTCCGTGTGGAGGCGTGCGGTGTTTTCGGGCGTCGAATTGTCATTAAACACCACGTAGCGGTGCGGAACGTTGAGTTCCGACTGCACAACAGCCTCCATGGTGCGCACGGTGTGGTCGATGCTGTCTTTGACGGGCGTGATGATGAGAAGTTGTTGCATGTGATGGATTTAGCGAATGCCCCTTGCGGCGTTTGTAGTCGCGGATGCGGTCGGCAAAGGCCGCATCTTTTTATGTGCCCGGTCGGGGCGTGAAGCGGAGAATCTCGGGGATGCGTTTCCCTTCGTCGACGATGCGAACTTGGTCGTGCATCCCTTTCACGATGTCGACCCGGTCGTAGAGGCGTCCCGTGGCGGCGTCGAAAGTGTTCATCTGCAGGGTGTCGCCGCGCACCGCAATGAGCTGGTAGAACTGGGTGCGGTGCCGAAGCGGTCGAAGCGTTCGTCGAATTCAATGCGGTACTGTTTGGGCGAACAGTGGCTCACGGTGTAGACCCGGCGTGGTGGGGTGGCCGTCTTCGTCGTGGCGTGTCATGCGGGCATAGGCGTGTTCGTGCCCCTTGGAGCACAAGGTCGGCATAGTCGTTGAGCGTCGAGGCGAAAGCCCAGCGTTGCATCAGGTTATTGCTGCCTGATTTGGCGGAATAGATGGGGTGGTGTAGCACCACCACGTTCCATCGTGCGCCGTCGCCCTTGACTTGCTGTTCGAGCCAACTGTTTTGTTGCAGCAAATAGGGCAGTTCTCGATTTGAATCGAGGAGGCAGAGTTGGAGATTGCCGAAGCGAAGGGCGTAAACTTGGTTTTTCCCCACCATCGATTGGAGGAAATAGGGAGAAAACCAGCAGCGCCGCTCCAATTGGCGAATGGGGTATTTCAAATACTCGTGGTTGCGGTGGCGCAGAGGATGGGCAGTTGTTGGCCGATGGTGTCCAGATCGCGGAAGGTTTCATTCCAATATTCGTCGGTTGGTCGCTCGGTGAGGTCCCCGCCGAACACGGCGAAATCCACTTCCGGATGAGCTTGCCATGCCTTCATGATCTCGCGGTGCGCAATGCCGCCGATGGTGTCTTGCACATCGCCGAAATAGAGGAACGAGAAATTACGGTCTGCCCCGGCATCTTTGGCCGTGAAGCGGTACCACGGCGAGGCCTTCCCATCTGTCACCACACGATAGTGATAACATTGCCCGTCGACCAGGTGAGTGAGCCGTGCCACGTAGAATGCGCCCTTGCCGCTGCGGGAATGAAACACTTCGCCGGTGGCCGGAATGCAGATCACCGCCGTATCGTCGTCGGCAGCCAGCTCCAAATGCGAGGTGTGCAGCACCGAATCGCATTGCCAACTCACGTTGCGGGAGAGCGCCCCGTCATTGCCGAAGGTGAGCAGCACACGCGAAGGCGTGGGCTGGGGCGCATAGGGCGCTTCGGGGGGATTGCCGAACCACACATTCCAGCGCACGTAGGACAGCACGGCCAGTCCCGCGAGCAGTAGCCCGAGACAGCCAAGCGTGATTTTCTTTTTTCTTGTCATAAGTCGTTGGGGCAGATCATTTCACCGTCAGTTGATCGGTGAGCATGCGTTGCATGTACGATTGTATGATGGCTTTCAGCAGTCGCTCCATCGCGGCCTGTTGCGGCACGCGACCTTTGAGATTGTGCACCATGAGCCGATCTTTTTTGTAGTCGAAGACGCCTGTGGTCTGGTTGCCGTCGAAGAGCAGCACGTAGTCGCCTTGCGCAAACACGTAGACGCCGTTCAAATATGCCACTTCATAATTGAGGGTCGCGGGGAGGTGCGTCAGGTCGTTGCCGAAAGCCACAAACGGGTGCTGGAAACCGAGGTAACCGAGCAGTGTCGGCATGATATCGATCTGTTTGGCGATGCCGGGACGGCGACCAGGTTTCATGTCGCCCGAGGATCGAAGAAAATGATGGGCACCCGGAAGCGTCCGAGCGGCGTTTGATATTCTTCGTGGGTGGAGAGGCTGGTGTGGTCGGCCGTGAGGACGAATATGGTGTTTTTGTACCACGGCTGGCGTCGAGCGGTTTCGAAGAACTTGCGCAGTGCCATGTCGCTATACCGCACGCATTTGTGCAAAGGGTGCCTCCCTCTTCCGGGAATTGCTTGGCGTAGCGCTCCGGCACCTTATATGGCGCATGGGACGAGGCGGTGAAGACGGCCGTCATGAAGGGCTGTTTCATTTCGCTCATCTTTTGGGCGTAGAATTGGAGGAAAGGCTCGTCCCAAATGGCCCAGGTGCCGTCGAACTCGTTTTCTCCGCCGAAACGTGGGTCGGCGTCAAACTCTGTGCGGCCGTAGTATTGGCCGAATCCCGTGGAGCGGGCAAAAGCCTCGAACCCCATCGAACCGTTTTGCGCACCGTGGAAGAAAGCCGTGTGATATCCCTCGCCGTTCAGTTCGCGTGCCAATCCACTCAGGTGGTTGAGCGAAGCGGGCGTGAGGAAAAACGGTTCGACAAACATGGGTATCGACGACAACACCGAGGGCATGCCGTCGATACTCTTGCGTCCGTTGGCAAACGAGTTTTCGTAGGTTGTGCTCACCCCGATGAGCGAATCGAGGAAGGGGGTCACGCCCTTGTAGCGCCCGCCGTCGAGTTGCGGATTGAGGGCGCCTACAAATTCTTGTCCGAAGCTTTCGAGAATAATCACCACCACGTTCTTGTGTCGGGGGGTGAGGGCATCGCCCGGTCGGTGCAGCGGCGAATAGATGGCGTTGAGTTCGTCGGGGTGTAGTATTTCGGGTCGACGAAGGCCTTTTTCGTGGCGGTGCGTATCATCGAAAACGGCGTGTTCAGTACCAAAGCTGCCTCGGCCGGGCGGTTGACAAACTGATTGGCGTTGCTCAGGGTGATGGGCCGCACCGCCGTGGTGAATCCACCGCGCATGCCGGCCACACAGAGGGGGACGAAGAGCCCCAACATGAAGACTTGAGTCACGTAGTAGGGCGTGGCCGGCCGCGGCGCCTTGGTGAGCGAGCGCGGATGCACGTAGGCCAACCAAAGCAGTGCGATCAGGGCGATGCCGATGAGCAAAACCACGGGGTGGTGGAGCACTTCCTTACCGACGATCGACAAAATGTTGCCCTCATGGCCGAATTCTCCGAAAACGGTCCAAGTGGTGCGGCGGCCGGTGTATTGAAAATAGACCGCATCAGCCATATTGGCCACCACACACAAGCTGTTGGTTAGCACAAAGAGCCATTTGCAAACCAGTTGCCAAGCCGCCCGCTCTTTGTAGTGCAAGGGCAACAGCATCAACAGGGCATAGAGCACATTGGTGTAGAGAATGGCTGAAGTGTCGAAGAAAAGCGTCCCCTTAATCACCCGCCACGTGTCGAGTTGGGCGAAACCCGGGGCGAAGGTGTCCCAGTTGGTCACCAAAAAGGCCAAGCGACAGAGCGCATAGACCACATACACCAGCAAGAGATTGAGAAAAAGGGCGGCAGGCATGGAGAGCGCGCCAAAGTGAAGTGTGATGCGTTTCATTTGTAGAGCGAAACAGATCTTGGGTCGGGCGAGAAAAACAGCGTTCTCGCGCGCGTACATTTAGATATAGTGCGAAGGAAGGGAAAGCACGGCCGAAAAGTTTCCGTTGCATGCGAAGCGAGGTAGGGCACGAACGGTTTAACTCGTCGAAGGCGGAGCATTTCATGAGCAAAGATAAAAATGTTTGTAGGATGCTCCGACCTATTCCGCTTTTTCTTAGTCCATGTGTCAGAAAAAGGACGTTTTGGCGCAAAAGATCGGCAGTTTTGTCAGCTGTCAGCCGTTTGGACGTCATTCGGAGGCCATGTCAAACTCAGTAGTGCGAAAGGCGGTCGGCGAAAGGGAGGGTCGTAAATCTCCACCGGGTATCCGGACTGCGTTGGTGCGCAGAGCGTGCAGAAGCAGGGCGATTGGGTTACTGAAACCGGGGGCGAGCGGCGGACGAAGCGGATGTTGGCGAAATCGCTTCCCCACTTTCTGCGTCTTCTTCCCCGTTTTCCGTCGAAAACCGGAGTGTTTCTGCAGAAAGCGGGGAGTTTTTCACCGCTACTTCTCGACTGCGTTGTTTTTTCTCTTCGGTTGTGAAATGTAATCGTCTGTTATATAGATGATTACCTGTTTGATCGCATCTGCGATTTATTTGAATTGACAATCCGCTTCGCGTGAGACGGACGAAAACGCGTGCAGAGCGAACGGTTTTTCGGGCATGTGCCAAAAAAAACTCCCTCTGCTTGAACAAGCAAAGGGAGTGTAGGCCGACAGGGTCGACAACTTTGTGAAATGGCGCTTACGCTTTGGCGTCGGGAGCACCGAAGGGCGTGGCCGTACGACCCACACCTTCCGTGGTAGCGGGCTGAGGCGTGCCGAGATCGATGGTGCCGAATTCATTTTCGTACTTCACCACGTTGTCTTGGAGGGCGAAGAGAGACGCTTAGCGCTCTCGGGAGTGAGGATTTGGCGTGCGTGACACGAGCCTGGGGCAGACCGGGAGAGCGGCGATGAAGTCGAGTACGAATTCCTGGGGGCTGTGGTTGATGATGGCCAGGTTGCTGTAAGTGCCGTTGGCGATTTCGGGCGTCAACTCGATCTGGAGCTGCTGACCCTGTTCTTTTTCGTTTTGCCATGGGAGGGTAGTGTATTATATTGATGAATGAATTTGTGCGTTTGTTCCGACTGTTGAAGAGAGTCGCCGGTAGTGTGTCTGCAATAAGGGTGCCAAAAGTCATTTGTGCCTCTCATTTGCGTTCTACATGAGCAAATGTAGCAAAACAAAATGGAATGTGCAAGAACGGAGCGCAGAAAACGCGCGCTAAATTTGGAGTTCTCTTGTTGAGCGCGTAAATTTGCACGTTAATAGATATATTGTCGTCCGACGATGATACGCTTATTCCGATTATGACGCACAAACGACTGTTGCTTTTCCTCTTCGCGTTGCTCGTTCTCTTGCCGGGACGGGCTCAATTCGTGGGGCCTTTGGCAGAGCGACCCGAATTCAAACGCAGCTGGGGTTTCACTTTTGGCGGAGGAGCCTACCACCCGATGTCTTACAGTCCCAATGCCTCTTTGGTGACGGGGATGTTTGCTCTCGACCTCAAGCGCCAATTCACGCCTACGCTCGCGCTGGGTGTGGAAGGCAACTTGTTGTTGGCCAATCAAAACCTCCTGTTGAGTCGCAGTGCCCGAAGTCAAGTCTATGTTTATGGCGGAATCAATCTCTTAAACTTGTTTGTCACGCCGCCGGTCGAGCCTCGTCGCGTTGAACTCGACGGTATCCTGTCGCTCGGTTGGGGACACAATTTCAAAGAAGAAGCGGCCAATCGTGATTTGGGAGCGAGTTATTTGTGTGTCGAAACTGGGGCTGAATCTCAGTTGGTACCTCAATGCCGACCGCTCCTGGGCGCTCAACGTGCGTCCGGCCCTGTTCTACGACTTGCGCACGGAAAAAGAAAAATTCGCAGATCGAATACAATATACATAGAGCCGCCATGATGGTGACCGTGGGCTTCACCTATCGCTGGACCGGCGGACGTCGTGCGCGTCGACACACCTATTTGCATGGTGTGGAAGAGGAGGATGACGATGAAGATCTGGTGGTGAACGACACGGTGCGCACCATGTATATCTTCCCTCGCTTGGCTTCTCGCGGCCGTCGTTCGCGTTCGCGTACACTGCCCACGCCTTCGATGGCGCTCAACCCCGTGCAGCGGGCCGATTTGCAGCCGACCACGCGTGTGGTGTCCGGAGCTGAACTTCCGGGCAACTATCATGTCGACAGCACCGGGCACATTGTGGCCGGCGATCGCGAATATGTGGTGCCGTTGCCCAAAAGAACGGTGTCCAAACCCAAACCGGCCGAAACGGTACGTCCCGCGGAGCCGGTGACCTACGGCGAGGAACACGAAACCGGCGCCCCGCTGGAACCCGGAAATGAGAATGTAATGTTGATTCCACTCTCACCTCAAAGGTGCCAATACGCCCAAGAAAGCGACGGAACCGGCCAAGTCGACCGAGACGAAGTCCGGAGCGACGGCAGCTTCATCGGGCGCTGCGGCACAAAAATACTCCGTCGATCCGCGGCACCGAATCTTCATCGCCGGTGAAACACGCCACGCCGCAAATGCCTGACCGTGCTTCCGAGCGCCGTGTCCACGATCGTCCGGTGGTACAAACGCCGCGTCGTTCGGAAACGCACACGGTGGAGGTTCCCACTGTGCCCGCCATGGCACACGAAGAGCGGAAAGTGGTGGCGACGGTCCCGACCGGCCGGTGAGAAAACGGCTCGCGATCGCGAAGAGCGTCGCCACGACCGTGCAACGCCACGAAACAGCTGTGCGACCGGAGAAGGCGCATGAAACGTCCGCTCAACAACACGTGCGGCCCCTGCAGCCGCAGCATGAGCGGAAGAATGAGCCCCAAGTGGCGGTGACTCCGGTACCTATCGTTATCGAAACACCCGATCCTGTCGCGCCGGTGCCCGAACTGCCGATCACCGGAAGTGAAACACCCGCTCCCACAGTGCCCACGACGCCGTCGGTTGACGAAGCGCCCCAACAGCAAACCACTGCAGAGCAAGGTGCTCGCCGTGAATCCGGCAAAAAAGTGCGTGCGGAGGAGTTCGATGTCTACTTTGCAGGCGGCAGTGCATCCGTGAGTGGAGCACCATTGGGCGAAGTGGCGCGTCTCGTGGCCTACTTGCGCCGCAGTCCTTCGGCCAAGGTGAGTCTCGCGGGCTATGTCTCGGGTGGTGAACATCGTGCTTTGGCCCATCGTCGAGTTGAGGCCGTGCGCGCACTGCTCGTAGGCCGTTACGGCATTGATGCGCGCCGAGTGCGCACCGCGGCCTACGGAATCGCCTATTTCTCTGCCCTGCCATCCAAAAATAGGGTGGTGGTGGCGCACGCCGGCGAGTGAGTATACTCGTCCCGTCGGGACTTTATGCGTCTAAGAGTTGGTGGCACGAAAAAAAATGGCTACCTTTGCAGTCAAAATGGCGTAGTGTGTACTCACGCCTCCCTATTTCGCAATCAGAAATACAATATATAAACAATTAAAAATCACATCAAATGCCTACTATCCAACAACTTGTGCGCAAGGGACGTTCGGTGGCGGCCGACAAGTCCAAGTCTCCTGCACTGGACAACTGCCCTCAGCGTCGTGGCGTGTGCGTTCGTGTATATACCACCACGCCTAAGAAGCCTAACTCGGCAATGCGTAAAGTCGCCCGTGTGCGTCTGACTAACTCTAAGGAGGTGAACTCCTACATTCCCGGTGAAAGGCCACAACCTTCAGGAACACAGCATCGTGCTGGTTCGTGGCGGTCGTGTGAAAGACCTCCCCGGTGTGCGTTATCACATCGTTCGCGGTACGCTTGATACCGCCGGCGTGGCCAACCGCACGCAGCGTCGTTCCAAATATGGTGCGAAGCGTCCCAAAGAGGCTAAGAAATAATTGACGCCAAGCCGTTAGAGAATGGAGAAAGAGTAATTGCTGAGCAATGAAGGCACTTCTGTCGCAGAAGTACACTTTCTTCTTCTCACTCCTCTTCTATATAAGAATAATGTTGGTTTGCATAAGGTTGAGTAAGCACGTTTTGTGCTGAAGACAGCATGCAGCCTCACACAAAACCAAATTTCCCATGCGTAAAGCAAAGCCTAAGAAGCGGTTGATCCTTCCCGATCCCGTTTACGGAGACCAGAAAGTTTCCAAGTTCGTAAATCACCTCATGTACGACGGTAAGAAAAACGTGAGCTACGAGATTTTCTATCACGCCCTCGAACTCGTCGGTGAGAAGATGCAAAGCGAAGAAAAGAGCGCCCTCGAGATCTGGAAGATCGCGCTGGACAAAAATCACTCCGCAAGTCGAAGTAAAGTCGCGCCGTATCGGTGGTGCCACTTTCCAGGTGCCTACTGAAATCCGTCCCGACCGTAAGGAATCGGTTTCCATGAAGAACTTGATCAGCTTCGCTCGCAAGCGCGGTGGTAAAACCATGGCCGACAAACTTGCAGCTGAGATCATGGACGCTTACAACGAACAAGGTGGTGCCTTCAAACGTAAGGAAGATATGCACCGCATGGCTGAAAGCGAACCGTGCTTTCGCGCACTTCCGCTTCTAATCCCTCATAGCATAAGACTAAAATGGCAAAGCAAGACCTCCATTTGACGCGCAATATCGGTATCATGGCGCACATCGATGCCGGTAAGACCACTACCTCCGAGCGCATCCTGTTCTACACCGGTAAAACCCACAAGATCGGTGAGGTGCACGAAGGTGGCGCAACCATGGACTGGATGGAACAGGAGCAAGAACGCGGTATCACGATCACGTCTGCCGCAACAACTGCCTTCTGGACTTACAATGGTGTAAAATATAAGTTCAATCTCATCGACACTCCGGGTCACGTTGACTTCACGGCCGAGGTTGAACGCTCGCTTCGTGTCCTCGACGGTGCAGTAGCTACCTACTGTGCAGTGGGTGGCGTGGAGCCCCAGTCTGAAACCGTGTGGCGTCAGGGCTGACAAATACAACGTTCCCCGTATCGGCTACGTAAATAAGATGGACCGTTCGGGCGCCAACTTCTTCGAAGTGGTACGCCAAATGAAGGATGTCCTCGGTGCAACGCCCTGCGTGATCTCTGTTCCTATCGGTGCAGAGGAGAACTTCAAGGGTATTGTGGACCTCATCAAGATGAAGGCTATCCTTTGGCACGATGAGACGATGGGTGCTGAATACGACGTGGAAGATATCCCCGCTGAACTCGTTGACGAGTGCAACGAATGGCGCCAGAAGATGATCGAACTTGCCGCAGAGCAAGACGAGACGCTGATGGAGAAGTTCTTCGAAGATCCCAACTCGCTCACGGAAGACGAGATCGTTGCAGCAATCCGTAAGGGTACGCTCGCACTGGATATCGTTCCGATGACTTGCGGTTCGTCGTTTAAGAACAAGGGCGTGCAGACTTTGCTCGACTACGTGGTAATGTTCCTCCCCTCGCCCCTCGATACGCCCGCGATCGAAGGTACGAATCCTGAAACGGGTGAGATCGAAACGCGTGAAGTTTCGGAAGACGAAAAGACTTCGGCCCTCGCGTTCAAGATTGCCACCGACCCCTACGTGGGACGTTTGACCTTCTTCCGCGTTTACTCCGGTAAGATCGAAGCGGTTCGTATGTTTACAACGTACGTTCGGGTAAGAAGGAACGCGTTTCGCGTATCTTCCAGATGCACTCCAACAAGCAGAATCCTGTTGAGGTGATTGGTGCCGGTGATATCGGTGCCGGTGTCGGTTTCAAGGACATCCGCACGGGTGATACGCTCGCAGAAGAAGATGCACCCATCGTACTTGAATCCATGGAATTCCCCGATCCCGTGATCGGTATCGCAGTAGAGCCCAAGACCCAGAAGGATCTCGACAAGCTTTCTACCGGTCTTTCGAAGCTCGCTGAGGAAGATCCCACGTTCACCGTTAAGACCGACGAGCAAAGTGGCCAGACCATCATCTCCGGTATGGGTGAATTGCACTGGATATCATCATCGATCGTCTGAAGCGCGAATTCAAAGTTGAAATCAACCAAGGTAAGCCTCAGGTAAACTACAAGGAAGCCATCACCAAGACGGTGAACCTCCGCGAAGTCTACAAGAAGCAGTCTGGTGGTCGCGGTAAGTTCGCCGACATCATCGTGAATGTTGGCCCCGTAGACGAAGATTACAAGGAAGGCGGCCTGCAGTTCGTGAACAAAGTGACCGGCGGTAACATTCCTAAGGAGTTCATTCCCTCGGTACAGAAAGGTTTCGAGAATGCCATGAAGAGCGGTGTGCTCGGTGGCTTCCCTCTCGACAGCCTGAAGGTAGAATTGCTCGACGGTTCGTTCCACCCGTGGACTCCGACCAGCTTTCGTTCGAAATCGCCGCATTGCAGGCCTACAAGAACGCATGCGCACAGGCGGTCCCGTGCTTTTGGAACCCATCATGAAGCTTGACGTAATCACGCCCGAAGAAAACATGGGTGATGTGATCGGTGACCTCAACAAGCGCCGTGGTCAAGTCGAAGGCATGGAAAGCAGCCGTTCCGGTGCTCGCGTAGTGAAGGCCATGGTGCCCCTCGCAGAGATGTTCGGTTACGTAACTGCCCTCCGTACCATCACTTCGGGTCGTGCAACCAGCTCGATGTCCTATGATCACCACGCACCTGTTTCGAGCAGCATCGCCAAGTCGGTACTCGAAGAAATCAAGGGTCGTGTAGATCTCGTGAAGTAATCGAGACGCGAACCGCAAGATTCACCCAATAAAATCCCTATTTTTGTCTGCGCGGTGGGATAGCGAACGACTCTTATCCCACTGCCGCAAGGCAAAGTTCAATTCAAACAACAAATGAGTCAAAAGATCCGCATCAAACTCAAGAGCTACGACCACACGCTCGTTGAGAAATCTGCAGAAAAGATTGTTTCCAACGTGAAAGCCACCGGCGCCATCGTGAGCGGCCCCATCCCCTCCCCACGCGCAAGCGCATTTTCACCGTCAACCGTTCGACCTTCGTCAACAAGAAGAGCCGCGAGCAGTTCGAAGTTTCGACCTACAAGCGTCTCATCGACATCTACAGCTCGAACCCCAAGACGATCGACGCACTGATGAAGCTCGAACTTCCCTGCGGCGTCGAGGTTGAAATCAAGGTATAGGATCCCGAAAAGTATTTGCCCGCGCAAATACCCGCCTTTCAAGGCCCTTTGCACTTTTGTGCGAAGGGCTTTTTTTTTGCCCGAATCGAAGGTGCTTCGTTTGCCAACGCATGCGCATGTGTGCCCCATACATGTACAAAATTGGGGCCGGAGCCTTGTTCTGCACAATGAAAATCACAATCGACCTCCGAAAGTGAGAGCACTGCCCCGAGGAAGATCGATGTGCGTGGCGTATTTTGTGTGACAACGTCCGGCCTTCAGAAATAAGCGCAGAGGTTTATTGTTTAGCAGCGGTGTCTCTCACAGGATAAATACGAGCCTGCCGGACGACCCCGCCACTGTTTTGCTCCTCGTGGCAGCACCTCCCTCGTTCCTTCCCGGAGCAAACTAAAAACACCGCATTCCTTCTCACGGTGAGAGGGAATGCGGTGTTTTGCTGAGAAATCAGTAGAGGCTTCGCCCCAGTTCTTTATTTCGCAGGGGCTTGTTGCTGACCTTGTGCAGCAGGTGCCGATTGCTGTGCGGGTGCTTGTTGTTGCTGAGCGGGAGCCGCCTGTTGCGGGCCTTGTCCTGCACCGGGAAGGGCGGGCACCGAACTTGCGGGCATCGACTCAATGTCGGTAGCATCGTCTTGGGCCGCAGACTTCACAAAGAAGCTCGTTGCCACGCTGAACACAACCAGGAGCGCAGCCAAAGTCCACGTGGCTTTCTCCACAAAATTCGTCGTTTGGCGTACGCCGAGCACAGAATTGGCACCGGAAACATTCGAAGCCAGACCGCCGCCTTTGGATTCCTGGATGAGAACCACAATGGCCAGCAAGATAGCCGTAATCACGGCGAGGATAACTAAAAAGGTGTACATTAGGAGTTATGAATTGTATTTTGCTATTGATGGCAAGTTTTTCGAATAAAGCGAATCTTATCTGCAAAGTAAGCACTTTTTCTTCGGATTATTCAAGTGTAAGTAGGTGAGAATTTCCAAAGCACGCTGATATCTCCCTGTTTCAGGCAAATATTGGCCAGTGTTTCGGTGTAGCAACTTTTCTCCTCGAAGCCCTCTTCGCCGGTGTCCGGCGTCAGCAGTTCCTCATCGGACGTCATTGCATCTCCCTCTCGTCAGGGCGGCGGTTTTGAACCATTTTTTCCGTGCTTTTTGGGCCGCTTCGAGCACTTTGCTGGTCGGGTCGTTTTCGATGTCCGCACCGGGCGCCGGCTGTATCAGCGAAGGGCATCCGCCCGCTTGCGCTTCGATTTGGAACAAGTAGCCCATGTAGTCCGAGGCGGGGTCCACCGCCTTTTCCTTCTTCTCTTGCTCCTCGTTGTCGCCAAAAAGGAAGCGGTCGATCATCGTCGAAGTGAGGTCCGTTCCCGTCGGTGCGTTGTCCTCTTCGTCGTCGAAGCCCTCTTCCGCCTCGTCCATTTCTCGCAAATGAGTGCCCTGCGTCAGATCGAAGAGCACTTTGCGGTTGGGCACGAGCACGGCCGCTTTTTCGGCCTCCGCTCTGTAGTTCTCGTCGTCGAGTCGGAAGGCGTTTTCCACCAGCAGCAAGCGCGCAGCCTGCATGCAGGGAAATTGTTCGACCAGCGCTCGCAGTTCGGCCAGCGTGGTTTGATCCATGTTTTCGGGATGTCGGATGAGCGCAGTGAGATCCATGAGCGAATTGCAGGGTCACCAATCGGCGACTGTGGCATTAAAAATTTGGTCGGTGATGTCGCGAATGAGTTCCGTCACGATGCGTTCCTGCACCTGCGAGTTGCAGACGCGAATCGTAGGGAGCAGAAGCCGAAAATTGACGTTCCCAGCGTTGGTTGCCCTTTTTGTTCTCGAAACGCACGTTGACGGTGAGTCGAAGTTGCACCTGCGAGGAGAATCCGTCGGCGGCAATACCCTTGTTGAACTGGTCGTAGCCCACGATTTCACCGCTCAGGTGCATATCTCCCCGCGTTTGACGATCGTCAGACGCGTTTGGTTAGCGTAAGTGTCTTGCAGTTTGTTGTTGAACATCGCTTCCATCGGTGCCCATCCGTAGGGGCGCGCGGTTGGGCATGCGGTCGATCTGAATCGTTTTGATCAAATCGTAATTGATATTCGTGCCGGTGAAGCGGTAGCTGATGCAGGCCACTGTGAGCAACAAGAGGCAGCAGCACGAGAGAGCGAGGGCGGCGAAGCGATTCGGGCGCAGGCAGCGACCCAGACTCCGCCGAATGTTATGCAGGCGTTGTGAGCAGGCAGACTTCATAGGGGGAAGCGTCGTTTAGAGATTGTCGAGACCATATTCTTTGATCTTTCTGTAGAGCGTTCTTTCGGAGATACCAATTTGGTCGGCCGCCTGTTTGCGGTGGCCGTTGAATCGGATCAGCGCTTTGCGAATGAGTTCTCGTTCCAAATCGTCTTTGGTGGGCAGTTGTCCGTCGTGTGTTTCGTCGGTTTTCTCGTCTTCCACAAATTCCTCGGCCTCCGGCACCAGCTCATGGGGCACCTCTTGGTGGTAGGGTAGGAAAGATTGTGGGGCCGCTTGTGGCGAAGCTGTGCGGACGGCATTGCCTTGGCGCAAATCTTCGATCTCGAGTTTCAGTTTTTCGATTTCGTGGCGCAGCATCCCGATGGCTTTGAACACGAACTCTCGGTCTTCGTCGTAGTGGGCCTCTTGTCCCGCAATTTGTGCCGGCGCGTGCGTAGTGCTCAGCACCGGCAACGTGTGAGCTGTGGCGGCGGGGATGTAGCGTTCGAGGTTTCGGGCGTGATTTCGCGCTCGTCGGCCGTCACCGACATGCTTTCCGCCACGTTTTTCAGCTGTCGCACGTTGCCCGGCCAGGGATATTGGAGCAGCATTTGCTTGGCTTTTCTCGTCCAAACGCACGGGGGCATGTTGTATCTTTCGCTCATTTCGAGTGCAAACTTACGGAAGAGCATGTCGATGTCGTTGCCTCTTTCGCGCAGCGCCGGCATGTGTATGGCCACGGCCGCGAGTCGGTAGTAGAGGTCCTCGCGAAATCGGCCCTCGGCAATGGCGCGCTGCATGTCCACGTTGGTGGCAGCGACAATGCGCACGTTGGTGCGTTTTACTTCGCTCGATCACGGGGATGAACTCCCCCGTTTCGAGCACGCGCAGCGAGGCGGACTTGTGTTTGCAGGGGCGATTCGCCGACCTCGTCGAGAAAAAGCGTGCCGCCGTCGGCGGTCGAAAAAAATAACCCTCACGCCGCCAGCACTTTCCCGTGAAGGCGCCTTCGACGTGTCCGAAGAGCTCGGAGTCGATGGTGCCTTCGGGCAATGCGCCACAGTTGAGGGCGAGATATTTTTTTCCTTTGCGGGTACTGGCATCGTGGATGATGCGCGGGAGCACTTCCTTGCCGACGCCGTTTTCGCCCTGGATGAGAATCGAAAGATCGACGCGTGCGACTTTGAGTGCCGTTTCGAGCGCACGATTCAAGGCATCGCAGTTGCCCACGATGCCGTAACGTTGTTTGACGGCTTGTAATTCTTTGGGAGACATGGCGTCGGGAGGAGATGAGAAAAGGTTGTCGACGGCGTGTTGCGGCCGGTTTGTGCACCCCCTCTTTGCAAAAATACGAATTTATTCGGTACGCTCTCGTTTGTTCGTTGCTTTTTCCTTACTTTTGTCCCATTAAATCCTTGTCTCGACACAGAGACCTTAAAAACCGTAACGCATGAATCGCAAACGAAGTGGCAGTTTCTTTCTGTCGGCAGTGAATTTTCGCCGTGTTTGGTGTTCCTCTTTTTTCTTCGGCGCCGTCTTGTTAGCGCTAAACCTCTGTTTTACAGCCTGCATCGACGAGGAGAAACCGAATGTAGGCAAGGAGCGGACAGAAAGTGTGGGAGTAGGGAAGAAAATCCCCCAATTTTCGGTGAAAATGTCCGACAAATCTACATTTTCCTCCCAGTTTTTGTCGGGGCACCGCGCGATCGTGGTGTTCTTTTTACAGTGGATGCGGCGATTGTCACCGCTATTTGCCGACACTCAACCGCTTTTACGAAGGCCTGCGAGCCGACCCCGAAGGAGAGTTCCGCGATGTGCGATTGATATGCATCAGTCGTGCTGACCGTGCGGACCGCATCGCCCAATACTGGGCCGATGCTCATTTTTCGCTCCCTTATGCACCCGAAACCGACCGTCGCGTGTATGATCTCTTCGGGGCTCACCGCGTGCCGACCACTTACGTGTTTGATGCGCAGGGCGTTTGCGTAGCCACCTACGGCGACAGCAATGCGCCCGACGAGGCCGAATTGCACAATGCACTGCGCAAGGCAAAGTGAACGGATAGAAGGCCTTGTAAGAAAGCAGGGCGTTCTGATGTGAGCGGTGTGGAACATCGCGTTGTCAACCTGTAGTGTGTGGGAGGCGAAGTGGGGAGGAGGTCAATAAAGAAAGGAGTGGCTGAGCTGTTAACCCGCAGATTAAATGATAAAAATCAATACCTATGAAACGAAACAAAAAGTGGTGGATAGTAGCCGCCGTGTTGTTGCTCATTGCGGCGGTGGCGTTTTTCGCGTTGCGCTGGGCGTGGAAATATTATGGTCTTCCGGAACGTCCGGATCGCACGGAGTACAAAACGATAGAAGAACGGGCGGAAAAGGCTTTGGCTTTTGCGCAGCGGCACAACATGAGCGAACGCTATGCGCTGTTTGTCGACTATGGCATTCCCTCGGGAACACCGCGGTTGTTCCTCTGGGATTTCCGTCGGAAGGCGATCGTGGCGAGTACTTTTGTGATGCACGGTCCCGGTCAGGGGCAGTACGGAGAAAACGCCTCATTTTAGCAATCGCCCCGGCAGCGAATGCTCATCTTTGGGGCGCTTTCTCGTCACGAAAGAGCGTGGGCACAAGATAAAACGCAGTTTTCGCCTCAAGGGGATGGACACCGACAATCAGTCGGCTTTCAAAAGAGGACTGATGATTCACAGCGCGCGCTGGGTGGATCAATGGTGCTGGAAAGATTATATCCCTCTCAATAGAGTTTGTTGTCAGGGGTGCGTGACGATCTCCCCCCGAGGTATGGATTATTTATGGCCGCTCATCAATCAAGAGCGAAAACCGCTGCTTTTGTGGAATTTTAGAAGTAGAAACGCGGCAAAGTGAGCGCCGTTCCTCGGATTTAGTTCGGGGTTTAAGACGTTTTTTGTTTTGATTGTCCCGTGATGTCACTGCAATTCGCGGGTTGACGGCGAAGGCGATGACGAAGGGGACGACGTGGAAAATCATGAAGGCGACCGAACTTGCACTTCTGTATTGTCAGAATGACACCGACGAGTAGAAAAAGCTTGAAAATAAGCGCGTTTCTTCTTGTTGGTGTCGTTTTTTATGCGTAACTTTGCTCTCGAAAATGAAGGCACACTGTGCTCTTCAGCGGCCTTGTGTCGTGAAAATCAATAGGTTATAGTAATTCGAATAATAACCATTCGCCCCGCTTGGGTAGAGACTCTCGCGGGCTACGAACTCAAATCTCAATAAATTCCAAATGCCAGGATTATTAGGAAAGAAAATCGGAATGACTTCCGTTTTCAGTGCCGACGGCAAAAATGTGCCGTGCACAGTTATCGAATGCGGTCCTTGCGTAGTAACTCAGATCAAAACTGTTGAAACCGACGGTTATGCTGCAGTGCAAGTGGGCTTCCAAGATGTGAAGGAAAAGAATGTTTCCGCACCTCTTTTGGGTCATTTTAAGAAGGCTGGTGTGACGCCTAAGCGTCATCTCGCTGAATTTGTTTATGATCAGGAGCTCAATCTCGGCGATGCAGTGACTGTGGAACTCTTCGGTGAAAACGACTTCGTAGATGTAGTCGGAACTTCTAAAGGTAAGGGTTTCCAGGGTGTCGTAAAACGTCACGGTTTTGGTGGTGTGGGTCAGATGACTCACGGTCAGGACGACCGTCAGCGCAAGCCGGGTTCGATTGGTGCATGTTCTTATCCCGCGAAGGTCTTCAAGGGCATGCGTATGGGTGGTCAAATGGGTGGCAAGCGCGTTACCACTCAGAACCTGAAGGTTCTCAAAGTAATCCCCGAACACAATCTTCTTCTGATTAAGGGTAGTGTTCCCGGATGCAATGGTTCAATCGTTATCGTAGAAAAGTAAGACATGGAAATTAGTGTATTGAACATCAAGGGTGAAGATACCGGTAAGAAGGTAGCCCTTAACGAAAGTGTCTTCGGCGTTGAACCCAACGATCATGCTATTTATCTCGATGTGAAGCAGTATCTCGCTGCTCAGCGTCAAGGCACGGCAAAATCGAAAGAACGTAGCGAAATGTCCGGTTCGACTCGCAAGCTCGGTCGCCAGAAAGGCGGTGGCGGTGCGCGTCGCGGTGACATCAACTCTCCTCTGCTTGTCGGCGGTGCTCGCGTGTTCGGTCCTAAGCCCCGCGATTATCGTTTCAAGCTCAATAAGAAGGTAAAGCAGTTGGCTCGTCGCTCTGCATTGAGCTACAAAGTTCAAGAAGGTGCCCTTGTGGTAGTTGAAGACTTCAGCTTCGACGCTCCCAAAACGAAGAGCTTTATCGAAGTGCTCAACAATCTTAAGGTTTCGGACAAGAAGACGCTCGTGGTCGCAGCCGGTAGCGATAAGAATCTCTACCTCTCTGCACGCAACCTCCCCAAAGCAAAGGTGGCTGTGGCTTCTGACCTCAACACTTACGGTGTGCTCGATGCTGCCGTTCTCGTGGTGACCGAAAGCGCCGTGGCAAAGATCGAAGAGGTTCTTGCCAAGTAATCAACCCTTCTCAACAGCAACGAAGTAATGGCATTCATTATCAAACCTATCGTCACGGAAAAGCTCAACCAGCTTTCGGAGAAGCAGAACAAGTTCGGCTTCGTTGTAAAGCCCGAGGCTAACAAACTTCAGATCAAGGCAGAAGTTGAAGCTCGCTATGGTGTGACGGTTACCGATGTGAACACAATGGTTTACGCCGGTAAGAGCAAGTCTCGCTATACTCGCGCGGTCTCCTCCGCGGACGTACCAACGCGTTTAAGAAGGCCGTCGTCACTGTAAAGGACGGCGAGACCATCGATTTCTATAGCAATATCTAATCAAGACAATGGCAGTACGTAAATTTAAGCCCACAACTCCGGGGCAAAGACACAAGGCTATCGGTACTTTCGAAGAAATTACTGCATCAGTACCGGAAAAATCTCTCGTCTGCGGTAAGCGTGCCAGCGGTGGTCGCAACAACGTCGGTAAGATGACGATGCGTTATCTCGGCGGTGGCCACAAGCGCAAGTTCCGTTTCATCGACTTCAAGCGAGAGAAGGATGGAGTTCCCGCAGTGGTGAAGACCATCGAGTACGATCCTAACCGTTCGGCTCGCATCGCTCTTCTTTATTACGCTGACGGTGAAAAGCGTTACATCATCGCTCCCAATGGATTGAAAGTGGGTGACCAGCTCCTCTCCGGCGCTGACGCTGCTCCCGAAGTGGGCAACGCTCTCCCCCTGCAAAACATCCCCGTGGGTACCGTTATCCACAACATCGAGCTTCGCCCCGGCCAAGGCGCTCTCTTGGTTCGCTCGGCCGGTAACTTCGCTCAGCTCACTTCTCGTGAAGGTAAGTATTGCGTGATCAAGCTTCCTTCCGGAGAAACTCGTCAGATTCTCAGTGCTTGCAAGGCAACCATCGGTAGTGTCGGCAACTCTGACCACGCTCTCGAATCGTCGGGTAAGGCCGGTCGCAGCCGCTGGCTCGGTCGTCGTCCTCACAACCGTGGTGTTGTGATGAACCCTGTCGATCACCCGATGGGTGGTGGTGAAGGCCGTCAAAGCGGTGGACACCCCCGTTCGCGTACTGGTCTCTATGCTAAGGGTCTCAAGACACGTGCACCCAAGAAGCAGAGCAACAAGTACATTATCGAAAGACGTAAGAAATAATCGCACTAAAAGAATCGCAATATGAGTCGTTCTCTTAAGAAAGGTCCGTACATCGCAGTTTCTCTCGAGAAGAAGATTCTCGCCATGAACGAAAGTGGCAAGAAGAATGTGGTGAAGACATGGGCGCGCGCTTCGATGATCTCCCCGATTTCGTGGGACACACGGTCGCAGTGCACAACGGTAACAAGTTCATCCCCTGTCTATGTGACGGAAAACATGGTCGGCCACAAGCTCGGTGAGTTCGCGCTGACCCGCAAGTTTGGCGGTCACGGCGGCAACAAGAAGAAGTAAAAACTTCGGGTGAACGCCACAACAACAATCCAAAACAAAATCTCAATCTCTAAATAATGGGAGCAAGAAAAAAGACTTGCCGCCGAATCTCGCAAGGCGGCTCTCAAAACCCAGTATTTTTGCCAAATTGAACGATTGCCCCTCCTCGCCCCGCAAGATGCGCTATGTCGTTGACATGGTTCGCGGTATGGAGGTGAATCGCGCCCTCGGCACGCTTCGTTTCAGCAAGAAGGCTGCTTCGAACGCCGTTGAGCTGCTGCTGCGTTCTGCAATCGCCAACTGGGAAGAAAAGAACAATCGCAAGGCCGAAGAAGGCGAACTCTTCGTGACGAAGATCTTCGTTGACGGCGGTGCCACGCTCAAGCGCATGCGCCCGGCTCCTCAGGGTCGCGGCTACCGCATCCGCAAGCGTTCTAACCACGTGACGATCTTCGTGGGTACAAAAAGAAGAAACCAACGACTAATCAGAAACAACAGCAATGGGTCAAAAATCAATCCTATCGCCAACCGACTTGGCATCATCCGCGGTTGGGACTCCAACTGGTTCGGTGGTTCTAACTTCGGCGAAAAACATCCTCGAAGATAGCAAGATTCGCGAATATCTCGATGCACGTTTCAAAAGCTACGTCGAAAAGCCCGGTCGCGCCTCTGCCAGCAAGAAGGAATACACTAGCGTATACGAATATATCTCTCGCATCGTAATCGAGCGCACTCCCAAACTCGTGACGATCACGATCTGCACCAGCCGTCCCGGTATGATCATCGGTCAGGGTGGTAAGGATGTTGAGCAACTCAAGCTCCAACTCCAGAAGATCACGAGCAAGGATGTTCAGATCAACATCTTCGAAGTGAAGAAGCCTGATCTCGACGCCAACATCGTGGCCAAGAGCATCGCTCGCCAGATCGAAGGTAAGATGGCTTACCGCCGTTCGATCAAGAAGGCCATCGAAAACACGATGCGCAGCGGCGCCGAAGGTATCAAAGTGCAAATCAGTGGCCGTTTGAACGGTGCAGAAATCGCACGCAGCGAAATGTATAAGAAGGCCGCACGCCGCTCCATACTTTCCGCGCTGATATCGACTACTGCCAGACGGAAGCCCTCACGAAAGTGGGTATCCTCGGCATCAAGGTGTGGATTTGCCGTGGTGAAGTTTATGGCAAGAAGGACCTCGCCCCCAACTTCACCGCAGAGAAGAAAGGTCGGTCGCCGCGAAGGCGGTCGTCGCGAAGGCCGCGGCAATTTCCGCAACAAGAGAAATTCAAATCGCTAATCTGATTCTGTTAGAGCCATATGTTACAGCCTAAAAGAACAAAGTTCCGCCGCCCTCAAAAGGGCCGCAGCAAGGGCAACGCCCAACGCGGCAATCAGCTCGCTTTTGGTAGCTTCGGCATCAAGAGCCTCGGCACACACTGGATCACGGGCCGCCAAATCGAAGCCGCTCGTATTGCCATGACGCGCTACATGCAGCGTGAAGGTCAGAGCTGGATTCGCATCTTCCCCGATAAAACCGATCACGAAGAAACCCTGCCGACGTCCGCATGGGTAAGGGTAAGGGTGACCCCGTAGGTTACGTCTTCCCCATCACTCCCGGTCGCATCATTTTCGAAATCGAAGGTGTACCCTTCGAAGTCGCTAAGGAAGCTCTTCGCCTGGCCGCGCAGAAACTCCCCGTGACCACGAAGTTCATTGTTAGACACGACTACGACAAAAAGCTTGATTATGAAGATTGCAGAAATTCGCGAACTCAAAAGCAAGGGCGAACTCGCAGAGCGCCTTGCAGCTGAGGTGAATGCCTACGAAACGATGGTACTCAACCACAGCATTTCTCCTCTGGAAAATTCTGCACAGATCAAGACCTTGCGTCGCACCATCGCTCAGATGAAGACTGTGCTGAACGAAAAGTAAAAACGGAACGGACGGAAACGAAACCGACGGCTGCGCCGATGACGGCAGTGGTAGAAACGTGTTGATGATGCATCGCTCGGAACGTCGACGGGAATTCGTTTCATCCCCTCCACCCATCATAACAATCCAGAATGGAAAGAAATTTAAGAAAGACCCGTCAGGGGGTTGTCGTAAGCAATAAGATGGATAAAACCATCGTCGTTGCTGCCAAGTTCAAGGAGAAGCACCCCATCTATGGCAAGTTCGTCTCCAAAACGAAGAAGTACCACGCTCACGACGAGAAGAACGACTGCAACGTCGGCGATACCGTGCTCATCATGGAAACTCGTCCCCTGAGTAAGACGAAGCGTTGGAGAGTTGTAGAAATCGTAGAAAGAGCTAAGTAAACATGATCCAAACAGAATCTCGATTGACCGTCTGCGACAACAGTGGTGCTCGTGAAGCCCTCTGCATTCGCGTACTCGGCGGTACGAAGCGTCGCTACGCTTCTGTTGGTGACGTGATCGTTGTATCTGTCAAGAGCGTGATCCCGTCCAGCGACATTAAGAAGGGTGCCGTTTCGAAGGCACTGATTGTTCGCACGAAGAAGGAAATCCGTCGCGCCGACGGTTCTTACATCCGCTTTGACGACAATGCTTGCGTTCTGCTCAATAACGCAGGTGAGCTCCGCGGAAGCCGCATCTTCGGCCCCGTAGCACGTGAACTGCGTGCAGTGAACATGAAGGTGGTTTCTTTGGCCCCCGAAGTTCTCTAATCCAACACAAGTAAGACGATATCTCACATGAGTAAGTTACATATTAAGAAGGGCGACACCGTTTGCGTTCTTGCCGGTAAGGATAAGAAGAAGACGGGTAAGGTGGTTCGCGTGCTTGTGGACAAGCAGCGCGCCATCGTCGAAGGACTCAACATGGTTCAAAAGAGCCAGAAGCCCAACGCCAAGAATCCTCAGGGTGGTTTCGTGCGCACGGAAGCCCCTATTCACATTTCCAACCTGAATGTGGTTGACCCCCAAGACACGGCAAAGCCCACGCGCATCGGTCGTCAGCTGAACGCTGAGGGTAAGCTCGTCCGCATCGCCAAAAAATCCGGAGAGGAAATCAAATGAATACAGCACAACTCAAGAAAGAATATAAAGGAGCGCATCGCTCCGGCGTTGATGAAGCAGTTCAACTACTCTTCGCCCATGCAGATTCCCGTGCTCAAGAAGATCGTGATCAATCAGGGTCTGGGTTCGGCTACGCAAGACAAGAAGATCATCGACGTTGCAATCAACGAGCTCTCGGCTATCACCGGTCAGAAAGCTGTTGCTACGGTTTCTAAGAAGGACGTTGCCAACTTCAAACTTCGTAAGAAGATGCCTATCGGCGTGATGGTAACTCTCCGTCGCGAACAGATGTACGAATTCCTCGAGAAACTCGTTCGCGTAGCTCTTCCCCGTATCCGCGACTTCAAGGGTATTGAGAGCAAGTTCGACTGCCGCGGTAACTACACGCTCGGTATTCAGGAGCAGATCATCTTCCCTGAAATCAATATCGATGCAATCGACCGTCTGCTCGGTATGAACATCACGTTCGTTACCTCTGCTCCCACGGACGAAGAAGGTTATGCTCTTCTCAAGGAGTTCGGCCTCCCCTTCAAGAACGCAAAAACAACTAATCAGCGATATGGCAAAAGAATCAATGAAAGCGCGTGAGGTAAAGCGCGCCAAGCTGGTAGCCAAGTATGCAGCTAAGCGTGCCGCCCTCAAAGGAAATCGTTAATCACAGCGACGACCCCCAGGCTGCTTTCGAAGCCGCACAGAAGCTTCAGTCCATCCCCCGCAACGCCAATCCCATCCGTCTGCACAACCGTTGCAAGATCACGGGACGTCCCAAGGGCTACATCCGCCTCTTCGGCCTCTCGCGTATCCAGTTCCGTGAGATGGCTTCGGCGGTCTCATTCCGGTGTGCGCAAAGCATCTTGGTAAAGCGAACGATCCTTGTCGAATCACAAGCATCCCTTTTAACACTGTCGGGAATTTCCCGATAAATTAAATCCACAATAATGACTGATCCCATAGCAGACTTTCTGACCCGTCTTCGCAACGCGATCCAAGCAAAGCATCGTGTCGTAGAAGTTCCGGCGTCGAACCTCAAGAAGGAAATCACGAAGATTCTCTTCGACAAGGGCTACATCCTCAACTTTGGGTTTGAGGACAACGGTCCTCAAAGGCACTATCAAAATTGCCTTGAAGTACAATCCCGCCACGAGTGAGCGCAATCAAAAACCTCAAGCGAGTTTCCACGCCGGTATGCGTAAGTACACCGGCTACCGTGAAATGCCTCGCGTGATCAATGGACTCGGGTATTGCTATCATCTCCACGTCCAAAGGTGTAATGACAGACAAAGAAGCATCCGCCCTCAAAATCGGTGGTGAAGTTCTTTGCTATGTATACTAAAATATAGGAGGAACAAAATGTCTAGAATTGGTAAATTGCCGATTAACATTCCCGCAGGCGTACAGGTGACGCTGCAGGATAATGTAGTGACCGTCAAAGGTCCGAAGGGTGAGCTCTCTCAGGCTGTTGATCCCTCTATCAAAGTCACAATCGAAGATGGCCACATCACTTTCGCTATCGATGAGAACAGCGAAGTAGAGACGAAGCAGAAGCAAGCTTTCCATGGCTTGTATCGTGCATTGGTTCACAACATGGTTGTTGGTGTAACTGAGCAGTACAAGGCCGAAATGGAACTCGTCGGTGTGGGTTATCGTGTAGAGAACAAGGGCAACCTCGTTACTTTCACGCTGGGTTACACTCACCCCATCGTAATCGAACTCCCTAAGGAGATCTCCGTTGAGACGAAGATGGAACGTAACCAGAACCCTTATATCAGTTTGACGACCTGCGACAAGCAGCTCCTCGGCCTGGTATGCGCCAAGATCCGTTCTTTCCGCAAGCCTGAACCTTACAAGGGTAAGGGTATCCTCTACGTCGGTGAGCAGATCCGTCGTAAGTCCGGTGAAAGTCGGCAGGTGCTAAGTAATCTCTAACCACGATTTAGATTGATGACAAAAACAAAAAGAAGCAAGACGCGTAAAGATCAAGTATCGCGTTCGCAATAAGATCTCCGGCACGGCTGCTCGTCCTCGTATGAGCGTGTTCCGCAGCAACAAGCAGATCTACGTTCAGGTCATCGACGACGAAGCAGGAAAAACTCTCGTCGCAGCCTCTTCGCTCGGTCAAGAAGCATGCCCCAAGAAGGAACAAGCCTTCAAGGTGGGTGAAGTCGTGGCCAAAAAGGCACTCGAGGCGGAATCAGTGAAGTAGTTTTTGATCGTAACGGCTATCTCTACCACGGTCGCGTGAAGGAAGTTGCCGAAGGCGCTCGCAAAGGTGGACTCAAATTCTAAAGATTATGGCAATCAGAGTAAACGCAAACAATGAAGAATTGAAAGATAGACTCGTTGCTATCAATCGTGTTACGAAAGTCACCAAGGGCGGACGCACTTTCACCTTCGCAGCTATCGTAGTGGTGGGTGACGGTAAAGGCGTTATCGGTTACGGACTCGGCAAAAGCCGGCGAAGTTACCGCTGCAATCGCCAAGGGCGTTGAAGCCGCCAAGAAGAACCTCGTGAAGGTGCCCATCATTAAAGGGAACTGTACCTCACGAACAGGCTGCACGTTTCGGCGGTGCCGAAGTGCTCATCCTTCCTGCCTCTGAAGGTACGGGAGTGGTGGCTGGTGGTGCAATGCGCCCCGTGTTTGAAAGCGTAGGTATCACCAACGTCCTTTCGAAGTCTAAGGGTTCTTCCAACCCCCACAACCTCGTAAAGGCAACGATCCTCGCTCTCAGCGAAATGCGTGATGCCCGCACCGTAGCTCAGCATCGCGGAGTATCCATCGATAAAGTATTCAGAGGATAAGCATTATGGCAACAATTAAGGTACAGCAAACTCGCAGCCGCATCGGCGCCCCCGTTGACCAGAAGCGCACACTCGATGCTCTCGGTCTCACTAAGCTTTATCACGTCGTTGAACTCGAAGACAATGCTTGCACTCGCGGCATGCTTCGCAAGGTTCACCACCTGGTAACTGTAGTAGAATAAATAATACGTACGACATCATGAAATTGCATACACTCAAACCGGCTAACGGTTCTACCCAGACTCGCAAGCGTATTGGTCGTGGTCCCGGTTCGGGCCTCGGCGGCACGTCTACTCGCGGTCACAAGGGTGCAAAGTCCCGTTCCGGTTACAGCAAGAAGATTGGTTTTGAAGGTGGTCAGATGCCTCTTCAGCGCCGTCTTCCCTAAGTTTGGTTTTCAAGAACATCAACCGCGTAGAATACAAGCCCATCAACCTCAGCACGCTCCAGACGCTGGCCGAAGCTAAGCAGCTCGAGAAGATCGGAGTTGAAGAACTTGTTGCCGCCGGTTTCATCAACCGCAAGACTCTTGTCAAGATTCTGGCCAATGGTGAATTGAAAGCCAAACTCAACGTGGAGGCTCATGCCTTCTCGAAGACGGCCGTAGCAGCTATCGAAGCTGCAGGTGGTACCGCCGCAACTCTAAACCATCTAATTCTAAGAGTCGAATGAAAAATAGTCGAAAACTCTAAAGAACATATGGCGTATTGAGGATTTGCGCACGCGAATCCTCATCACCATACTGTTCGTGGCGATTTACCGCTTCGGGTCCACCGTGGTTCTCCCCGGTATCGATTCGACGGCACTGGCCAATTTACAAAAACAGACCGAAGGCGGCCTGATGTCGCTCCTCGATATGTTCTCCGGTGGTGCATTCTCTCAAGCATCAATCTTTGCTTTGGGTATTATGCCCTACATCACAGCTTCGATTGTTATTCAGCTCTTGGCAGTTGCAGTTCCCTATTTCCAAAAGTTGCAGCGTGAAGGCGAAAGCGGAACGCGCAAGATCAATCAGTACACCCGTTACTTGACGCTTGCCATTCTCACTTTCCAAGCCCCGACCTACCTCATCAACCTGAAAATGCAGACGCAAACTTCGCATGCCTTCCTCGTTGGTGATGGTTTCTGGTTCATGGCCACCTCCACCATTATTCTCGCAGCCGGTTCGATGTTCGTGCTGTGGCTCGGTGAACGCATCACCGACCGCGGAGTCGGCAACGGTGTTTCCGTCATCATTATGATTGGTATCATCGCGCGTCTCCCCATGGCTTTCATCGAAGAGCTCACTTCTGCTCTTTCCGGCGCCGAAGGCGGTGGACTCATCAAGTTCCTCGTTGAGTTGCTTGCTCTGGTTGGTGTCATGGCGCTCGCCATTCTTTTGGTAAAGGCAGTACGCAAGGTACCCGTACAGTACGCTAAACGAATTGAAGGACGAAAGAATCAAGTGGGCGGTGCTCGTCAGTACATTCCCCTCAAGCTTTTCGCGGCCAATGTGATGCCTATCATTTTTGCTCAGGCCATCATGTTCATACCTTTGATGCTTGTCAATGTCACCAAGACGCAAAGCCCCGTACTTCAGCAGTTCCTCAATCCCAACAGTGTTCTCTACAATGTCGTGTTTGTCTTCCTCATTGTAGCATTCACCTATTTCTACACGGCAATCACCATGAATCCCGTGCAGATGGCCGAAGACATGAAGCGCAACAACGGTTTTATTCCCGGTGTTAAGCCCGGTAAGGAAACCGCCGACTATATCGATAGCGTGATGTCCCACCTCACGCTTCCCGGTTCGCTCTTCATCGCCGCAATCGCCATTCTCCCCACCTTTGCTCAGATGGAGCCCTTCAAAGGTGCACCAGGCGTTTGCCCACTTCTTCGGTGGAACCTCGTTGCTCATCCTCGTTGGTGTGGTGCTTGACACCATTCAACAAATTGACAGCTTGATGTCAGTGCGCAACTACGACCGAATGCTCAACGCGGGACACACACGTCACCGTTCAAATGACTAAGGATAATAGAACTCCACTCGGATGATTTATCTGAAGACAGAAGAAGAAATCGACCTGTTGCGCGCTGCCAATCGTTTGGTAAGCGCAACACTGGCCGAGGTCGCCAAAATTGTGAAGCCGGGAGTGTCCGTTAAACAACTGGACACCTTGGCCGAGCAATACATTCGTGATCATGGTGCCACGCCCACCTTCAAAGGTTTTCCCGCCGACATTCCCGGAGCTGAACCTTTCCCCGGTAGCATATGTGCTTCGATCAACGAATGTGGTACACGGCCTGCCGGACGATCGCGAGCTTCGTGATGGCGACATCATTTCCGTCGACTGCGGAACTTTCCTCAACGGATTTTGTGGCGACTCCGCCTACACTTTCTGCGTGGGAGAAGTGCGCGACGAAGTCAAGCAATTGCTTCGTGTCACGAAGGAAAGCCTCTATAAGGGGATAGAAGTTGCACTCCGGGGCGTCGTATCGGTGATATTGGCGCCGCCGTGCAAGATCATTGCGAACAACACGGCTATGGTGTGGTAAAGGAATTCACCGGTCACGGCATAGGTCGTGAGATGCACGAAGATCCTGCGGTGCCCAATTACGGACATCGAGGATCGGGTAAGCAGATCAAGAACGGCCTCTGCATCGCGATCGAACCGATGATCACCCTGGGCAAACCGTCCATCGGATTGTTGCCCGATCGTTGGGGTATCGTCACGCTCGATCGTCTCCCGGCCGCCCATTTTGAGCATACCATTGCCATTCATCACGGCAAACCTGAAATTCTTTCGACGTTCGAAGACATAGAACGAGTGGAAGGACATCTCTATTAAGATCATGGCAAAACAAACTGCAATTGAACAGGACGGAACCATCGTCGAAGCATTGAGCAACGCGATGTTCCGTGTAGAGTTAGAGAACGGTCATCCCATCACCGCCCACATTTCCGGTAAGATGCGCATGCACTACATCAAAATCTTGCCCGGCGACAAAGTGAAGGTGGAGATGAGCCCTTACGATCTGTCGAAAGGCAGAATCGTGTTCCGATACAAATAATACACACCCCAGATATGAAGACAAGAGCATCCTTGAAGAAGCGCACTCCCGACAGCAAGATCGTACGTCGTAAGGGTCGCCTCTATGTGATCAACAAGAAGAACCCTAAGTTCAAGACTCGTCAGGGTTAATCCAAAGCAAAACATCAAATAAGTATATGGCAATAAGAATTGTTGGTGTCGATTTACCTCAGAACAAGCGAGGTGAAATCGCCTTGACCTATATTTTCGGTATCGGTCGCAGCAGCTCGGCAAAGATTCTCGACAAAGCCGGCATTGACAGAGACATCAAAGTAAAGGACTGGACGGACGATCAGGCCGCCAAGATCCGCGAAATCATCGGTGCAGAGTTCAAGGTCGAAGGTGACCTTCGTTCTGAGGTACAGCTGAACATCAAGCGCCTCATGGACATCGGCTGCTACCGTGGTATCCGTCACCGTATTGGTCTTCCTCTTCGTGGTCAGAGTACCAAAAACAACGCCCGCACGCGTAAGGGCCGCAAGAAGACCGTTGCAAACAAGAAGAAGGCAACTAAATAATAAGTGACTATGGCAAAGAAAAATGTCTCTGCAAAAAAAGCGTAACGTAAAGGTTGACGCACAAGGCCAGCTGCACGTTCACAGCTCCTTCAACAACATCATCGTATCGCTCGCCAACAGCGAAGGCCAGATCATCTCTTGGTCGAGTGCCGGTAAGATGGGTTTCCGCGGTTCGAAGAAGAACACGCCCTACGCTGCTCAAACCGCAGCACAAGATTGCGCCAAAGTGGCTTATGATCTCGGCCTGCGCAAGGTGAAAGCCTACGTCAAGGGACCCGGTAACGGTCGTGAAAGCGCCATCCGCGCTTGCCACGGTGCCGGTATCGAAGTAACCGAAATCATCGACGTTACTCCGCTTCCCCACAACGGTTGCCGTCCTCCCAAGCGCCGTCGCGTATAAACTCACCGAAGGCCTCGTCCCAAGCCCACCGCGTTGCCCACCGGGCGCGGGGTGTCGCTTGAGCAGGCGTCGAATCACGAATCAACCATTCAAGCAAAACAAATATGGCAAGATATACAGGTCCTAAGGTACGCCTTTCTCGTAAGTTCGGCGAAGACATCTTCGGCAACACGACCAAGCGCATGCAAGGACGCAACCAGAACGTACGTCGTCGCAAGACCTCTGAATACGGCATCATGCTCGCTGAGAAGCAGAAGGCTAAGTCACACCTACGGTGTGCTCGAGAAGCAGTTCCGCAATCTCTTCGACAAGGCAGCCAAGTCCAGCGGTATCACCGGTGAGATCCTCCTCCAGAGCCTCGAATGCCGTCTCGACAACGTCGTTTACCGCCTCGGCATTGCCCCCACTCGTGCAGCCGCCCGTCAGCTTGTCAACCACAAGCACATCACGGTCGACGGTCGTGTGGTGAACATTACCTCGTTCAGCGTAAAGCCCGGCCAAATCGTAGCCGTTCGCGAGAAGTCGAGAGTCTCTCGAAGTCATCGCCGACGCGCTCGCCGGTTTCAACCACTCAAAGTATCCCTGGATCGAATGGGACGAAAGCACCAAGTCCGATGAGCTCCTCCACAAGCCCGAACGTGCTGACATTCCTGAGAACATCAAGGAACAGTTGATTGTCGAGCTCTACTCTAAGAACTAATTCATAACACGATTTTTCATGGCGATATTAGCATTCCAAAAACCCGACAAAGTGGTAATGCTCGAGAACGACGCCAAGAACGGAAAAATTCGAATTCCGTCCTTTGGAACCCGGTTTCGGCACCACCGTCGGCAATGCTCTACGTCGCATCCCTGCTCTCCTCGCTCGAAGGTTTCGCCATCTGCGCCATCAAGATTGACGGCGTCGAACACGAATTTGCCTCTGTGCCCGGCGTGAAAGGGAAGACGTAACCAACATCATTCTCAAGTTGAAGCAAGTTCGCTTCAAACAATTAGTAGAAGAATTCGAGACTGAGAAAGCAAGTATCACCATTCGAACTCCACGGAGTTCAAAAGCAGGTGACATTGGCAAACAGTTGTCCGGTTTTGAGGTCCTCAATCCCGAACTCACTATTTGTCACTTGGATTCCAAAGCCACGATGACGATCGAAGTTACGATCAACAAGGGTCGCGGATATGTTTCCCGCTGATGAAAATCGCGAGTTCTGCACCGATGTCAACGTAATTCCCATCGATTCTATTTACACCCCCATCCGTAATGTCAAGTACGCTGTCGAGCCTTTCCGCGTGGAGCAGAAGACCGACTACGACAAGCTGATACTCGACGTAGCTACGGACGGTTCCATTCACCCGAAGGATGCACTGAAGGAAGCTGCGAAGATCCTCATCTATCACTTCATGCTCTTCTCCGACGAGAAGATCACCGTCGACGACGCTCCCGACGCCGACAACGAAGAGTTCGACGAGGAAGTGCTTCACGTGCGTCAGTTGCTCAAGACCAAACTCCTCGATATGAACCTTTCGGTTCGCGCCCTCAACTGTTTGAAGGCCGCAGACGTCGAAACCTTGGGCGACCTCGTTCAGTACAACAAGAACGATCTCTTGAAGTTCCGCAACTTCGGTCGGAAATCGCTCACGGAGCTTGATGATTTGCTCGAGAGTCTGAATCTGTCGTTTGGAACCGACATCAGCAAATACAAATTGGACAAGGACTGATCGCACAGCTTTCCGTTGTGACCGATCAATCAACTATCCCATTCAAACAAAAGTACACAAATGAGACACAATAAGAAATTCAACCATCTCAGTCGTACTGCTTCTCACCGTGCGTCCATGCTCGCTAACATGGCCGTTTCGCTGATCAAGCACAAAAGAATCACTACGACTGTCGCAAAGGCAAAGGCGCTGAAGAAGTACGTCGAGCCCCTTATCACCAAGTCGAAGCAAGACACCACCAACAGTCGTCGTGTAGTCTTCTCCTACCTCAAAGATAAGTACGCCGTTACCGAACTCTTCAAGGAAGTCAGCGTAAAGGTCGCAGATCGCCCCGGTGGTTACACCCGCATCATCAAGACCGGTTTCCGCGCCTGCGATGCCGCCCCGATGTGCTTCATCGAGTTGGTTGATTACAACGAGCACATGGCCAAGACCGAAAAGAAGGCCAAGCGCACTCGTCGTTCCAAGAAGGCCGCTGCCGCTCCCGAAGCAGAAGCCGGCCAAGCCCCCGTTGCAGAAACGGCGGAAACTGCAGAAGCTGCAGAATAATTCAGCCACATACTTATTTCCCCATCCCCGCTCCCGCCAGGAGCGGGGATTTTTTGTCGTCCTCAGGCGGTGTTCCCTCTCCAAATTATGGGTGTAAGTCACATTCTTATCGGTCAGCTATTTGTTCGCGGGTAGAAAAGTGATAACTTTGCCACCACTTATTATTCATACTATGTCAAAATACCTCTTCTTGTTCCTTGCCGTGTTCTTCTCTTTGGGAGCACACGCACAGTTTTCTCAGTTCATGACTGAGTACAAACCCGCCGAGCTTTCTGCGCCTCGCTATTCATCTGTTCCGCAGTACACGCCGAGTTACGATTCCGGCGAGTATGCTCAGTACTTCACCCACTATTCAACTCCTGTCTTGCGTTCAACGCGAACACTGAGCTTAGAGGCATACGATCTCTTGCACGATCGCGTTTGCCAATCCCAAGTCATCGAATATGCGTATTCCGATGGCTCAGTAGAATATACCTGCACGCACATCCAGCAACCTAATGGTCAGTGGGTCTATATCAACGGCAAACTTGATTCGCTGAGCGATTTATGCTATCGGATGCGCACTAGTCGTAACCCAGACCAAGGCATCATCAACTACTACACGCAATTGCAAAAGTACGTCACTTACTATTGGCAGGGCAATGGCACAATGTACGTTTGGTGAACAATGTATTCACTCGCAGCACGCTTCCTCTCGTCTTTCGCCCGCCCGCCGTGGTCGTGGAAAGGGCTTCCAATTAAAGTGCCATCGCTTTGTATAGCGCAACAGTCTCACTTGTAGAGTCATTTCTCCCATGGACATCCAAATCCTCCGCGCCGTCGTCCACTATACGCTCCATTTCGTAGCCCCCCTGCTCCCTTGCACTGTTGTTTTTCCCCGACGGCAAACAGCGCAAAGCCTACTTCATCATGTTAGCCACCATGGTTGTCGATCTCGACCACCTCTTGGCCACGCCCATCTTCGCGCCCCACCGCATGAGCATCGGCTTTCATCCGCTCCATTCCTATCCCGCCATCGCCCTCTACGTCGTGTTGTGCTGCCTCCCTTACGGCCGCCGACGTTACCTCCCCTGGTGGGGTAGAGCCGTAGCCATCGCGCTGCTCTTTCACATGATCACCGATTGGCAAGACTACATGTTGTGGCTGCACTGACCCAGATTCGCGCCCTTCGCGCCCGCTTGTTCCGCCGCCCGGCGCCTGTTTTGCTCCGCGCTCCACAGCGCACTCCAGCTACCGCTGCTTTTCCGCGAAATCTCCCATGATTTGCGAAAAAGCAGCGGTGTTTAGTGTCCACGCGCAAGTTCAGGAGCGGCATGCGAAGCCCCATGCAGGCAGACGCGTCGAAACACGCACCTTCTCGCCTCGTTTCGCGCCACTCGTTGTCTGTTTCCGGCCGTTTCGAAGCGCCGGAGCGCTTCTTCGTCCTCTTGTCGTATATTCTGCCGCCTACCGTGCAGAAAGATGCTCTACCGCAAAACAACAACGCGAATGCCGCGCGCCCCCAAGCCGTCGATTCGTGTCGGAACCGCCCCCATTCTCCCCGAAAGCCCTCAAAAAGCCCGTCGATGCGGCAGCGTCGACGGGCTTTTCTAGTAGGGGCAGCGACTGCCCACGTTTTTTTATTTCAGGTTGCGTTCCAAGAAGTTGAAAATGCGCTTGAAGAGATGCGTACGCGTGGCACCGCCGTAGATACTGTGGTTGCGGTTCGTGTAAACCTGCATCTCAAATGGTTTGTCCGCCTGCACCAGCGCCTCCGACATCTGGGCGCAGTTGCGATAGTGCACGTTGTCATCGGCCGTGCCGTGGATGAGCAGGAGGTCTCCATGGAGTTTGTCGGCCCGCGTGATGGGATTCACCAGCTCATAGTTAGCATTCTCCTTCGGCGTGCGCATGTAGCGTTCGGTGTAGACCGTGTCGTAGAATTTCCAATTGGAGGGAGCGGCCACCGCCACGCCACAACGGAACACCGGCGCGCCTTGCGTCATAGACATCAGCGTGTTGAAACCGCCGAAGCTCCAGCCCCAGATCGCAATGCGCGAAGCGTCGACGTAAGGGAGCTTGCCCAGAAAGCGTGCCGCCGCCACTTGGTCTTGCGACTCGAGTTCACCCAGACGCAGGTAGGTGCATTTTTCGAAATCAGCCCCTCGTGCGCCCGTACCGCGGCCGTCCACGATCACGCAGATGTAGCCGTGCTGTGCGAGGAAGGCTTCCCACACACCGCCGCCGTAGAATCCTGTGCTCCAAGCGTCTTTCACTTCCTGACTGCCGGGACCACTGTATTGGTACATCACCACCGGATACTTGCGCGAGGGGTCAAAATCGCGTGGCTTCAGCATCCAACCGTTCAACTTCGTACCATCGGCCAGTGCGAAGGTGAAGAACTCTTGTTTCGAGCCAATTTGCTCCATTCTCTCGGCCAAATTGCGGTTGTCGATCAGGGTTTTTCTCCGTGTGTCCGGCCGCGTTGCGCAGCGTGGTCACCGGCGGCAGGCCCAGTCGCGAATACACGTCCATGAAGTAGCGCATGTTGGTGGAGAACGTCGCGTCATGCGTGCCACTTTCGGGCGTGAGACACGTCGTTTTTCCGAGCTTGTCCGTCGCATACACGGCTGTGCGCAGCGGACTCTCCTTGTGCGCGGCATAGTAGAAGTGCCCGTCGCGCTCGTTGTATCCATAAAAATCGCTCACCTCGAAATCGCCTCGTGTCACCGTGGTCTCCAATTGGCCGTTGAGCGTGTACCAATAGAGGTGTTGGTAGCCGGTGCGCTCGGAGAGCAGCGCGAAGTGCCCGGGATAGAAGCGCAGGGCCGTGTAAGCCTGCTCGCGAAGATAGCGCTTGTCGGTTTCGCGCAGCGCCAGTTTCGCCACACCGCTGCGCGGGTTCACCATGTAAAGGTCCATGCGGTCCTGATGCCGGTTGAGTGTCACGACGGCCAGACGCTCGGGGTCGGAGGTGCCGACGATGCGCGGCACGTAGCCGTCGGAATCCAAGGGCACGGCCAGTTCGCGCGTGGCGCGGCTCAGCAGGTCGTAGCTGTGCACACTCACTTTCGAGTTTTCGGCTCCGGCAATGGGGTATTTGTAATCGTAGGTGCCAGGATATTCGGCATATTGTTTGAGTTCAGGCTTCATGCCCTCGAACATCTGCATGCGATAGACGGGCACTTTCGTCTCGTCGTAGCGCACCCAGCAGAGCATCTTGCTGTCGGCCGTGAAATCGAAGGAGCGAGCCGTGCTAAACTCCTCTTCGTTCACCCAATCGGGGATACCGTTGAGCACCTCGTTGCGCTTGCCGTCGGTGGTGACGCGGGTTTCGGCGTTGCCGTAGAGGAGTTTCACGACGAAGAGGTTGTTGTCGCGCGCAAAGGCCACAACATTGCCGTCGGGCGAGAAGAGGGGCGACATTTGGGGGCCGCCTTCCGAGAGCGGCTCGTACTTGCGGTTGGCCACATCGTAGATGTAATAAACCGCCTGCGAGGTGCGCCGATAGACCGGAGTGGTGTTCGTGCGGAGCAGTATCTTCTTTTCGTCGGGACTCATGATGTAGCCGTCGATGCGCTCGAGCTTGGCCGCGCCGCGAGCTTTGCTGAGATCGAAGAGCACGCCCGTTTCTTGTCCCGTCTTGAACGAAGAGCGGGTGATGCGCCGACCGTCGGCCGAAAGTTGTGAATAGCTTTCGCCATCATTGAGCGGATGCACGCCATAAATGTACCGGGGCGAGAAGGTGCCGTCGTTGATTTGTTCGATCGTGATCTTCGGGGCTTCGTCGGCCGCGGCGGGTGTGGCGAAAAACGAGAGGAAGCCGGCAAAGAGACCGAGAGAAAGAGTGGGGAGGTATTTCATTTTCGGAAATCAAAAAAGCAAAGTGCGCACACGAACTTCGGCGCCTCACTTCGCTGTGTAGTCTGTTTTTAGCGGTGCGCCGTGAGGGTCACGGCACAGCCGTCGCATTTTGCACCGGTGGGCGGATTGTCTTTGCTCAGTTCGCAAGTGGCCTCGACCAGGTTGGGATAGGTGGCAAAGAGTTGGTGGAGCAAACGGCCGCCACATGCTCGAGCAGCTGCGACGGTCGGCCCATTTCTTCCTTCGCCAGTTCGTAGACGTCGGCGTAACTAATGGTGCTCTCCAGTCGATCTTCCTCGATGGCCGGTTCGGCATGCTCGACGGTGAGCCAGAGGTTGAGGGTGAAGTGCGCGCCCACTTCGCGTTCTTGGGGCAGCACCCCGTGGTGAGCATAGAAATGGAGATTGCGGAGTGCGATTTCAAGGGGTTCCGAAAGTCATGAATCTCAGAGTCAAATCGTTGAATTGGCGTTTTTCGTCGGCGTCTCCGCCCGCGGTGGCATATTTTTTGAGCGCGCGCACCACTCCCGCTTTCCAGGTATTGATGGTGTCGTTCTCCAGTTGTAGCGATTCGATGAGCCGAATCACGTTGTCCACCGGCATGCGGTAGCGCAGCACACCCGAGATGAGTTTGGCATAGTTCCAATACTCTTTGTAGAATCGGCCGGAGAGCCCTTCGACGGTGGTCTTGTATCCTCTTCGATTTTCGAACGAAAAGTCGTAGCGCGTCGTGCCGTCGGGGTTCACGTTCTTGACAATCCATCCGGCGTTGACGCTTTTGGGCAGCACGATGCCCTCGTCGTCGTCTTGCAGTCCGGTGAAAATTTCGTAGGGGTGGCCGTCGAGCAGCCCGACGAAGGCCACCCACTTCTCTTTCTTGTTTTTGAAATCGCCAGACGTCGCATTCGAGCGTCTGCGGTCTGCGTTCCGTGACGTCTCTGATCTGTTCGAGCGCCAAATGCATCAGGCCGTTGAGCAGCAACTGCTCGGGTGTCTCCTCGTGTGGGGCATAGGCATACACGCCCTCGGGGTCGACGGTGAAGTGCTTGCAGAGCGTCTGAAACAAGACGGCTTCGTCGGCGTTGTTCTCGAGCTGTGCGATTTCGTGAGCCAGCTTTTTAATCTCGCCGATCTCAAAAGTGGTGTTAGACATGTGCGTTTTGCGGGTTTCGCGTTGAGCTTTTGCGTCGCCGGTTCATTCGGCGGCCAGTTTGTTCCAGAACTCATCGAGATCCTCGGCCAGTCCCTCCATGAGTCGGTGGTCAATGATGAGCGTGTCGTCGTCCACGAGATAGAGTTCGGCGATGTTGGTGTGCTCTTCGTCGATCAGCACCAGCGAGAAGGGGCGCAAGATGTGCATGGCTTCGATGGGCTCGCGCAGTTTGTGGATGCAGGATTTGAGCACCGGTTGAATCTCGGTGTAAAAGTCCTCGTCGGTGTTGTCGATCCACTCTTCTACGACGCAACGCGTGATCTCGTTGTCGTCATCGTCGAGGACACGAATCTCTCCGCTGTCTTGTGTGACGAGAATGTACAAATCGGTGAGTCTCGGTTCTCCGCTTTCCGGACCGCATTTTTTCGGTCGTTTTCTTCAGCGCGCGTTCGATTTGATGTAGCGTCTGGTCTGAAACGTTCATGAGCACGTGGTTCTAATGTTGATGATAGGGCAAAGTTACTTTGTAAGGCGCGAAAAGCAAAGTGTAATTTGTTTTTTTGTCCGTGTGGTGTAACTTTGCCGGCACAACACGCGCAAGTTTCTCTCGTCGCTCTGCGATGTGGTTGTTTTTTCTTGCGTTTTAATGTTCAAATCACGGGCGCTTCCCGCCTCCGGTACGCACGCCTCTCTCCCACGTTCCATGCTCCTCACGCTCGACATCGGCAACACCCGCGCCAAACTCGTCTCGTTTCTCGACGGCCGTCCGCGACCGGAAGCCGTCTGTGCGGTGGCCGAACTTCCGGCCGCCCTTGCGCAGATCGGGGCCCGCTGTCCGTCGATCGAAGCGGTGCACTGGTGCAGCGTCGGCGCCGATATTGCCACCGTGGAGCACATGTTGTCGCGCACGGGTTGGGCTGCGCGCCGCCTCGTTCCCGCGGCGGAGGTGAACGGTGTGCACCTCGATTACCGTACGCCCCAAACCCTCGGTGCCGATCGCCTCGCGGCTGTGCTGGGTGCGCGCTGTCTGCAGCCCACCGGCCACTTGCTGGTGATCGACGCCGGCACGTGCATCACCTTCGACGTGTTGCTGGCCGATGGGCACTACGTGGGCGGCAACATCAGCCCCGGTGTCGATATGCGCCTGGCCGCCATGCATGCCCACACCTCGCGCCTTCCGCACGTCGATGCCCGAGGCGAATTGCCTTTGCTCGGGTTCGACACCCCTACGGCCCTGCGCAGCGGCGTGTTGCGCGGCATTGCCTTCGAAATCGAGGGCTATGTGCGGCGTTTGCGCGAAGAATATGGCCCAATTACTACTTTTTTGACGGGGGGCAATCGCTCAGATTTTCCCGTGTCGGCAGAAAGTTGCACCTTTGCAGATGAGTATCTTGTGGCGCGCGGCCTCGCCACCGATTTTTGAGGGCCGTTGCTCCAGAACCCGCCGATGAGTCGGCGCCACTACACATTATATATTACAGTATCATCTCCTTCCATGAAGAAATACTTCCTCTTGCTCTTGGCCGCCGTGTCGTTTTTGGGCACCTTCGCCCAGGAAACGGGCGTGTCGACTCCCTATTCCCGCTACGGCGTGGGCGTGTTGAACGATCCCTCGTTGGGATTCAACAAAGGCATGGCCCGGCACCGGCATCGCACTGAGCGACAGTCGGCGCCTGAACTTCGCCAATCCGGCCTCTTATGCGCGCTTCGACTCGTTGAGCTTCCTGTTTGACGTCGGCGTCACCCTGCAAGCCGACCACCGCTCGGCCGGCAACGCCTCCTACAACGACAATCGTGCGCAGTTCGACTATCTTGCGGCGGGTTTCCGCGTGGCGCCTCGTCTCGGCTTCAGTTTAGGCCTGCGCCCCTTCAGCAGTGTGGGCTATGAACTCAGCACAGAAAATACAAGTCTGAGTGGTTCGGGCGGTTCCGGGGCACTCACTTCGGCCACCCGCTACACCGGCGACGGCGGCCTCCACCAAGTGTATGCCGGCTTGGGCTATATGCCGCTCCGCGGTCTTTCGTTGGGTGTGAATGCCGGCTATCTTTGGGGCACCACCACCCACACCGCCTACACACAATTCAGTTCTGCTTCGACCGACGCCCTGCGTCGCTCCTACGCCTACGAGGTGCGCTCCTATACGGTCGACTTGGGTGCGCAATGGTCGCAGCGCATCGGCCGTCGTAACGAGTTCACGCTGGGATTGGTCTACGGTTTGGGCCACGATCTGCACAGCAGTGCCGATTTCTACAACCAGCGCATCAGCAGCGGCGCCATCCAATCGGGCGATACCGTGTCGTTGCGCAACGTCTTCTCGTTGCCGCGCACCATTGGCGTCGGTCTCGGATGGAACTACGCCAACCGTCTGCGCCTCGGTCTGGACTACACGTTGCAACAATGGAGTCAGGCTTCCGCGCCCTCGTTGGAAACACTGGCCGACGGCAGTCGGGTGTTCCGCAAAGCCGACCATCTCTTCACCGACCGCCACCGGGTGAGTTTCGGTGCCGAATACACGCCCGACCCCGAAGCCCTCTCTTGGGCGCCGCGTGTGCGCTACCGCTTGGGTTTGAGCTATGCCGGTCCTTATGCGAAGGTCGACGGGCACGACGGCCCGAAATCTTATGTCGCCACGCTCGGTGTGGGACTTCCCATCATCAATTCGCGCAACAACCGCAGTGTGCTCAATGTGTCGGCGCGCTACGAATTGCTGCAGCCCGCTGTGACGGGAGCGCTGAAGGAGCAGTTCTTCGGACTGTCCATCGGTTTGTCGTTCGGCGAGAAGTGGTTCGATAAATGGAAGGTGGAATGATTCGCCCCATGCGTCGTCTTCTTTATGTTCTGCTCGCGTTTCTTGCACTGGGACTGGCTTTTTCGGCTTGCGACAACGGGGCCCCGCCCAACGGCTCGGCGGTTCGCAATCGCGACTCGCTCCCGGTGATGGTCACTTACGGCGTTTCGAAGCTCATCAGCGATTCGGGAGTGGTGCGCTACAAGATCCTCTCCGAAGAGTGGCTGGTGTATGACCGCACCCACCCTCCGCGTCAGGAATTCCGCAAAGGGGTGTTGCTCCAACGCTACGATGATCGGCTCAATGTGGACCTCTACATCACCGCCGACACGGCCTATTGGTACAATCAATCGCTGTGGGAACTGCGGGGCCGCGTGCGGGTGCGCAATTTGGCCGACCGAGTGACCTATACGAGCGAACAATTGTATTGGGACAACGAGAAGCACGAGTTCTATTCCCACGTGCCGATGCATATCGTCACGCCCGACCGTGATCTGCGGGGCGATCGTTTCCGTTCCGACGAGCAACTGACGCGCTACGAGGTGAAACGCACCCGCGGCTACATTCCGATGCCCAGCGCCTTCGGGAATTCTCCGGCTCCCGCCGACAACGCATCGCGCTGAGGGCAATTGTCAGATGTTCCCACCGAAACACGCGTCGCGCCATCGGCTCCCTTTGAGAGCCGACAGCGCATGAAACGGCGGCAACATCAAGTGTTCTGATACGACAAACCCCTCCACTGATTTCGTTCAGTGGAGGGATTTGTCGTCAATATGCGCTTTCTTTGTCGAGGCCTCGGGTGGCTATGCCATTGTTGCCATGCGCGCGGCAAAAGGAGCCATCTTTCAGAACGCGACGCCGAACGAGGCAAAGGGAGCCAGCGTGTAGTCGCGCGTGATGAAGTGGTTTCCGTCGGTCAGATTGAAGTTATCGGTCACACCCAAGCGGAGGAAAAGGCCGCGTTCCATTTGAAAACGATAGGCCGCCGTCACATTCATGCACCAACCGAAGGGACTTCGCGGCCCATACTGGTTGGTTTTGATCGGTTCGGTGACGGTTGACTCCATACCACTGCTGTAAACGCAGCCCGGTCCGTCGTATTCTCGGTGGTAGAAGGATTCAAACAGGCCGATGGTCAGACCTAAGCCCAATTCCAGGGAATGTCTTTTCCCGCCGACGAGGTAATACATTTGTGCAGGCACGGCCCATCCGTTGGTTCTTCCCTCTTCGCTGAAGAAACCGTCGGTGGAACTGGTGGTGATGCGAGCCAATCCCACCTTGTATCCCCAGTTTTTGTAGTTGCCGATGCGTGAATCGAAGGCTAACCCCAGCGTGTGTGATGCACCGCCGTGCTCCACCATGAAGCCACGTCGAGGTTTTTGCCCAAGCTCCCGTGAGAGTGAAGGCAAAGAGGAGAAGGAAAATGCAATGTTTCATGTTGATGCGCTTAGAACGTGTAACCAATGGAAAGATAAGGGTGGAACACGTCGTCGGTATCTTCGATGAGTTCGTTTATATGTAGGTTATCGTGCAGTGTGAATCCGGCGCGAACCACCGGGCCCCTTGGCGAACTGCAAACGATAGCCGGCCGAAAGATAGAAAATCTGGTTGAATTTTCCGATTTCGTGGCTGGAAAACCGATGATCTATCTGCTGTGAGCGCCGATACATGCCGCTGCAATCGAAATCGTGGCTCGATTCGCTGTCTTCGTCGTAGCGATACCACATGTAAGCCGCCGTTGTTCCCATGCGGCTTCGAACTGATGGTGCTTCCCCCGCCAAGAAATTCACTTCAAAGGGCAGCGTGACGCCTTTCTCCCGATAGTTATTTGTTCTCTTCTGGTCGAAGTCGGTAAAACCCGCTCCCACTCGAAAGCCCCAATGGGATTTCAGGGGCCACGCGCCGGTCGAACGAAATGCCGAAACCTTGGAATGCCGGTTCCCAACCCACTGAAATGGCAGAAAGTTGCGCTCGCAGCTGGGAGAAACACAGCAGCAAGAGACATAGCAAAGCGATTTTTTTCTCATAAGATGATGCGTTGATAGTGTGAAAAAAACGTTGCGAAGTTAGCGATATTTTTCGCAATGTACTCTCTTCGCTCCGCTGAAATATGAAAAACAAACGGGGGCTTGCAGGTATTTCAGCCAACAGGCGTTGTGAAATTGTGCGCATTGTCGTATTTTTTGTAGGCGACGAGGACTCGCGCTTTCCCCGTTCTCGTTCCGCATCAATTGTCTTTTCAGCTCCAGTTCGATCATAATGAAAAAAATATTGCTCCTTCTCCTCCTTTTGTTGTCAGCTGTATTCCGATCGTCGGCCGCCAACCCCCTCGAAGGACCCAAGCGCGAAATGCGCGGCACCTGGATTCAGTGCGTCAATGGCCAGTTCATGGGACTCACCCGCGAACAGATGCAAGCCAACCTCACGCAACAGCTCGATGTACTGCAGGCGGCAGGCATCAACGCCGTGATGTTCCAGGTACGCCCCGAGGCCGACGCACTCTATCGCAGCAGTTACGAGCCGTGGAGCCGATGGCTCACCGGACGCCAGGGACAAGATCCCGGATGGGACCCACTCGAATGGATGGTACGCGAGTGTCATCGCCGCGGCATGGAGTTGCACGCTTGGATCAATCCCTTCCGCGCCAAAAACCAAGGACACGAAGGAGCTCGCAGCCAACCATCCTTATTGGCTACACCCCGACCGCTTTTTTTCTTATGACGGGCTCATCCTTTTCGATCCCGGTGTGATTGAGAACCAACGCTACATTTGCGATGTGGCGGCCGATATTGTGCGCCGTTACGACGTCGACGGCTTGCACATCGACGACTATTTCTATCCCTATCCCGCCGCCGGTCTGCCCATTCCCGACGATGCAACCTACGCCGCCAACCGCAATGGTTTCAATAACCGCGCAGATTGGCGCCGATACAACGTGAACACCTTCATCAAAATGCTGTACAACACGGTGCACAGCATCAAACCTTGGGTCAAGTTCGGCGTATCTCCTTTTGGCATATACCACAACAATTCGTCCGGAGGTAGCGTGCCCGGCAGTGACACCCGCGGGCTGCAAAACTACGACGACCTGTATGCCGACGTCTTGTTCTGGGTTGGTCAGGGCTGGGTGGACTATGTCGTCCCGCAGCTCTATTGGCCCATCGGACATCCCACGGCCGACTACGACCGCCTCGTGCGTTGGTGGGCCAAACATGCCGCCGGGCGCCCGATCTACATCGGGCAAGACGTGATTCGTACGGTCACTACGCCTGATGTCAACAATCCAACGGTCAATCAAATGAACGCAAAGTTCGAACTCGAGCGCAGTTTCCCTTCCGTCCAGGGGCACGTCCTCTGGTATTCGGCCGCTGTGGCGCGCAACGAGGGCAACTACGCCTATGAGTTGCAAAACAACTACCATCTCACCCCCGCGCTGGTGCCTCTCATGCCCTTCATCGACGACGCCCCGCCGAAGAAGCCCCGCAAACTTGAGGCGCTGTGGATGCCCGACGGCTACTATCTCTTCTGGAGTCCGCCGAAAGCCAAGACCGAAATGGACGCTGCCAAGTTCTATGTCGTCTATTGTTTCCCCAAAGGCCAAAAGATCGACCTCAGTTCTTCCACGCATATCTTTGCCGTCACCTCCGAAACCATGTACAAGCTCCCTTACAACTTTGGAAAGGAGAAATATACTTTCGTGGTGACCGCGCTGGATCGGTTGCAGAACGAGTCCAAACCCGTAAAGATCAAAGTGAAACTCTAACCCGGCTCCCCTGTGTACAGCCGCTAAGTTTCGCGCTTCTCTCATTTCAATACAGCCCCGCGATGAAAGTTCTCAAATTCGGCGGCACCTCCGTGGGCACGCCCGAAGCCGTGCTGCAAGTTAAGCAGATTGTCGACCGGCTTGATGCGCCGGCCGTCGTCGTTGTTTCCGCCCTCGGCGGAGTTACCGATCGCCTCATCACACTCTCCGCAAAAGCCGTCGACCCCACAGCCGATTATTTTCCGATGCTCGACGAACTCCATGCCCGCCACGACCAAATGGTGCGCAGTGTTTTGCCGCCCGATCGCCGAGAAGAAAGCTTACAAGGCGTGTCCAATTGCTTCGATGAGCTTAGTCGAATCCTTCAAGGCGTGCATCTCATCGGCGAACTCACGCCTAAAACCGCCGACGCCATCGTAGCTTACGGCGAACGCCTCTCCTCTTCTATCGTAGCTGCCCTGCTCAATGCGCGCCATATCGACTCGCGGCACCTCATTCGCACGCACCCCGAAGGCGGAAAGCACCGGGTTGATTTTGAAACCACGCATGCGGCCATCGCCGCCGCCGACCTTTCGAGCTCGCCCCTCACGGTGATGGGCGGTTTCATCGCATCAGACGTGGAAAGCGGCCGCACCACCAACCTCGGCCGCGGCGGATCTGACTACACCGCCGCCATCCTCGCCGCAGCTCTCGGGGCAGATGTGCTCGAAATCTGGACCGATGTCGATGGCTTCATGACGGCCGATCCACGAGTCATCCCCACGGCGTTCACCATCGACGAACTCTCTTACGACGAAGCCACCGAGTTGTGTAACTTTGGTGCCAAAGTGGTCTATCCCCCACCATCTTTCCCGTGTGTGTCGCAACATCCCCATCTTGGTGCGCAACACGTTCAATCCCTCCGCCGCCACACGGTGATTCGTCGCGATGCCGCCCCCAGTTCGCGGCTCATTCGCGGCATCTCTTCGATAGCCGACACCGCCTTAGTCACGGTGAGCGGCATGGCCATGGTCGGTGTTGTCGGTGTCAATCGTCGCATTTTCGCCTCGTTGGCCCAAGCCGGCATCAGCGTGTTCATGGTTGCGCAGTCGGCCTCCGAAACTTCCACCTCTCTGGCCGTGACTCCCGCCGATGCCCAGCGCGCTTGCGAGATCCTCGATGCCGAGTTCTCTCGCGAAATCGCCGCCGGCGCCATGAATCCCGCCGGTTGTCGCACAGGATTGTCCACCGTTGCCGTCGTGGGCGAGAACCTTCGGCATCACACCGCACAGTCGGCCGACTTTTTCCGTGTTGGGTCGCAATGGCATCGGAGTCAACGCCGTGGCACTCAGCGCACTCGAGATGAGTGTCTCGTTTGTCATCGAACGTTCCATGCTTCGCAAGGCACTCAACGTCCTGCACGATTCCTTCTTCATGGGCAATCGCGAAGAACTCAACCTCTTTATTTGCGGAACCGGCACCGTGGGCGATCAACTCATCCGCCAGCTCGCCGCCCAAAACCCCGTGTTGCGCGAAAAAAACGCGGACTCAACCTCAACTTGGTCGGCGTGGGCGGTCGCCGCAAAGCCACTTACGACGTGGCAGGCATAGACCCCGCCGACTATCGTGCGACACTCGACCAGAGCAATGAGCCGGGAAGCATCGAGCGCATGGTGAATCGGATCCTCGAACTCAATGTTTTTCAATGCTGTCTTTGTCGATTGTACGGCTTCGCCCGACGTGGCAGCGCACTATCGCACCCTCCTTGAGCACAATGTCCACGTGGTCACGGCCAACAAAGTGGCGGCTTCCGGCCCCTACGAAGACTATGCAGCACTGAAAGACACCGCGCGCCGGCGTGGAGTGAAGTTCCTTTTCGAAACCAACGTCGGTGCCGGCCTTCCCATCATCGGCACCATCGGCGATCTCATCGCTTCCGGCGACCGCATCAAGAGCATCGAGGCCGTTTTGTCGGGCACGCTCAACTATGTCTTCAACACAATCTCGGCCGAAGTCCCGCTTTCTGAAGCCGTGCGCCTGGCGCAGGTCAACGGCTACAGTGAGCCCGATCCGCGCATGGACCTTTGTGGCATGGATGTGGTGCGCAAAATCACCATCTTGGCGCGCGAGAGCGGCTATCGCGTCGAAACCACCGACATCTCCATCGAACCCTTCCTCCCGGCCGAACTGTTTGAAGGCAGCACCGAAGCTTTTTATGGCAGCACTTCCGCAACTCGATGCCGCTTTCGAGCGCGAACGCCGGCGCTTAGTGGCTGAAGGCAAATGCTGGCGCTACGTTGCCGAGTGGAAAGACGGCAAAGGCAGCGTCGGTCTGCGCGAGATTCCCGTCGGTCATCCGCTCTACCAACTCGAAGGCTCGAACAACATCATTTGCCTCACCACCTCCCGCTACGACACCCCGATGATCATCCGCGGCTATGGTGCCGGTGCCGCCGTCACCGCCGCCGGTGTCTTCGCCGACGTGATGCGCGTGGCAAATATCTGATTGTTCCCCCACCTCCCGCCACGCCATTATATATATAAGGCGTAGTCTATGCCAACTCAGGCCCCGCCGCGAAAAGAGAATCCATCGACAGCATTACGAACAACGCTGTCGATGGATTCTTTTTGTGGAAGCGCAAAGCGCGCATCCGGTGTGCGTGTGAAAAGACGGGGAAGCGCGCCGGTGGCGGAGCGAGCCGCGCGCCGCACGGACGGGGAGGAAGAAAGTGGGGTGGCGTGGAATGAAAAAGTGCGGAGAATCAAAAAGCGCGCAGGAGAATCGAAAAACAAATGGCGCGCAATCGAAAAACAAAGAATCGCCGAATCAAAGCGCCGGGGCCGAAATCCGAAAGAGCGCGGGCACGGAATCAGAAAGCGTGCAATTTGCCCACCACCTTGTAGAGATGAAGGATTCGGTTGATGGGATAGCGTTCCGTACCGTATTCGGGGTTACTGGCCACGAATTCCAGCATCGTCGGATCGCCGGGCACGCGGCGCAACTTCTTCACCGTGCGCAGTCCGTCGAGCACCACCGCATAAATGTTGCCCGGTTCCAGGTTGTCGATCGTCACGCGGCGCAGCGCAATCTTGTCGCCCGGTTCCAAATCGGGGAGCATGCTGCGGCCTTGCACAGCACACCAAAGGTCGGCCTGGCGGTTGAAGGTCGTATCCATGTAGAAGCTCGGTTGCGTCGTCTGATCGTTTTCCAGTTCGTCGAATCCGCAGGTGAAATCGCAGTCGAACACCGGCAGGCCCTCCGCGTCGTATCGTGCGGCGCCTTTTTCTTCGCCTCACGATCCGCTCGGTTTTCGGCACGCAGCATGCGGCCCTCGCCCGTAATGAGCCAATCGATCGAAACGCCGAGTCGGGCGCTCACCGCTTCGAGGAAATCATATTTAGGTTGTACAGCGCCGGTCAGATAGGAACGGATACGTGCCTCGTTTGTATCGAGCAATTTGGCAAATCGCGTGTTGCGTCCGTTGGCAAACCGTTCGACGAGCTGTTCAAGTCGTGAGGTCATAGCAAGAGGTGTCAATGGAGTCGTGGGTGTTTTCGTTGAATGCGAACAGAACGGTCGTTGTCCATTCGCAGAAATGGTGTTTGTCGTTGTACAGGATTCGAGAATGGTTCGGCAAAGTTACGGATAAATTTGTGGGTCGCAAAATTTTTCAGAAGTTTTCTGTATATCTACATTTTCTCTTTCCGGCAATATGCGTTCACCTACGCCTCTTGCGCGCCCGCTCACCGCTTTTTGGAGCTTTTCCTCAGTTCTTTGCCCGTCGTGCGCAATCGTTTGATTTATAATGGGGTGGGGCGAACGCTTTGCCGCGTTCCCGCTTGCGCAGGACGGATGCCTTTGGGGCGAAGAAGGAAAGCAGAAAGAGAAAGAACAGAATGAGAGTTTTTTCTGCACAAGTCATTGTGCAATAGGTTGTTGTTTGGTCGGAAAAGAGCGGAACGGCGCCGCGTCCAGTCTGAGGAGATGTGCGCACAATCCGGACAAAGTGGTGGAAGGCGTCGAGGATTGCAGTGAATATTTGCATTTCGATTCACTTGCCGCCTTGTTTTACTTCCGTCTATCTGCGAGGTGCTCGAAAAACTGCGAGTTTTCAGCAAAAAGCTCCCCTGTTATTGACCGAAAACTCCCCGTTTTCGTGCGTTAGTTCGGGAGAAGTCGGCGTAAGTCGGCACGTTGAGGGAAATCACGCCTTGCAACGGGCAAAAATGCGGGGTGGAAAAAGTTGGCGCGCCGGAAAAAAACAGTATCTTTGCGGAGGTATGCAGCGCATGCGACATTTCTTTTGAGTCGCTCCGCTGTTCCTCATGCGTCGCGCAGTCCTTCAGCTCGCGCCGGCACACGACCGGCGACAGGGCATGCACTTTTGGCGTGTACCGCGCGTTACTCCGTCGACGCCAACCTTTCATTCCATTTTTCCTCCCCTACAGCAACAGTTTTCATGTTAGAAATACGCAACCTCCACGCCTCTGTCGAAGGCAAAAGAAATACTTCGCGGCATCGATCTCACCATTCGCGATGGCGAAGTGCACGTGCTCATGGGCCCCAACGGCTCGGGCAAATCGACGCTCTCCAACGTCTTGAGGGCAATCCCAAATATGAGGGTGACCGAAGGCGAAGTGATTTTCAACGGTAAGAACCTCCTGGAGCTCGAGCCCGAGGATCGCAGCCACGAAGGCATTTTTATGTCGTTTCAAGCCCCGATCGAAATCCCGGGCGTGTCGATGACTAATTTCATGCGCGCTGCTCTCAACGCCAAGCGCAAATATTTCGGTCAAGACCCCCTGCCCGCTGCCGATTTTCTCAAACTCTTGCGCGAAAAGCGCAAGTTGGTCGGCTTAGACGCGCATTTCATGAGCCGCGGTGTGAACGAAGGGTTTTCCGCGGCGAGCGCAAGCGCAACGAAATCTTTCAAATGGCCGTGTTGGAGCCCACTTTTTCCATCCTCGACGAAACTGACTCCGGTTTGGACGTCGACGCCCTGCGCATTGTGGCCGAGGGCTTCAATCAACTCCGCACGCCGCAAACGTCGGCCATGGTGATCACGCACTATCAACGCATGCTCGACTATCTGCATCCCGATTTTGTACATGTGCTCGTCAATGGTCGCGTGGTGAAAAACGGCACAGCCGAGTTGGGCTACGAGATTGAGCAACGCGGTTTCGACTGGATCAAGGACGAACTGGCACAATGAACGCCCGCAAGCGTTCGGCCGACGTCGCCAACTGACGGCGTCTGCCCTTTCCGTTCCGTTATTTCCAACTCCTCAAAACCGTTTCTCCATGTCCGGTCTCCAATCTTATCTTCGTCTCTTTGACGACCAGCGCTCCCTCCTCGAGTCGCACAGTTGTGCTGCCCTCAATGGGCACCGCGATGAGGCGCGGAGCTTTCTCGCCGGCGTCGATTTTCCTCACCGCAAAAACCGAACGCTATCGCAACACCGATGCCGCCGCGCTCTTTGCCGGCAACTATGCCACCGATTTCACCCGCACGCTCGACGGCCTGCGCCCCGGCGACGACCGCGGTTGCACTGTTCCGCACCTGCCCACCGTGCCCGTCCACGTGATCAACGACGTGGTGGTGCCCCCGGCCGGCGAGGTGCAGTTGCCCGAAGGGGTGCAACTGCTCACCCTCTGCCAAGCAGCAGCCGAGCACCCCGAATGGCTCGAACGCTACTACGATCGGGCGGCGCATCACGAACCCGCCAATCAGCACAAGCACGCCGATCGGGAGGAGCGCGACGTGGTGACGCGCCTCAACACTCTCTTTGTTCAAGACGGTTTGCTCATTCATGTCGCCGCCGGCGTGCGGATGGAGCGCACCGTGCAGGTCGTTTTGCGTTCGCGCTCGGACGTCGATCTCCTGTCGCACCGCCGTTTGCTCATTGTGGCCGAGGCGGGAGCGAGCGTCAACGTGCTGGTGTGCGAACACGCCGACGGCACTTGCCGCTATCTCACCACCCAAGTCACCGAAATCTATGCGGGCGAGGACGCTGCGGTGTCGGTCTACACGCTCGAAGAAACGCGTGAAGGCAACCATCGGTTCAGCAATGTCTACGTAGAACAGCAAGCTCGCAGCCGCGTGAGCCTCAACGGCTTGGCTCTTACCACCGGTGTTTCGCGCACGATGACCAATGTGCGATTGCTCGGCCCCGAGGCCGATTGCCAAACGGCCGGTGTCGCCATCACCGACGGGCATCAGCAAGTGGACAACAACCTGCTGATGGGACCACGTGGCCGAGGCTTGCACCTCCGACATGCTCTTCAAATATGTGCTCGACGGGGAGAGTCGCGCGGCCTTCGCCGGCAAAGTGCTGGTGCGCCCCGGCGTGCAGCAGACGCTCTCGCAGCAGAACAGTGCGAACCTCTGCATCTCGCCCACTGCCCACGTGCATTCTCTGCCCATGCTCGAGATCTATGCCGACGACGTGCGTTGCAACCACGGTTCCACCATCGGCAAACTCGACGAGGGCGCCTTGCTCTATTTGCGCCAGCGCGGCATTCCGCTGGCTGAGGCCCGTTTGCTGTTGCAACATGCCTTCGTTTCCGACGTGTTGCAGCGTGTGCCCATCGAGGCCCCTGCGTCAGCGCCTTTCTGATCTGGTCGAACGTCGTTTTCGCGGCGAACAACGCCACTGCGCCGACGGATGTGACGATTGCAGTGTGAAGCTTTGAACCGGAAAACAAACGTAGCTGATGACCAACTTTCGCCCGGATTTTCCCCTGTTGAGCCGTGAAGTGCACGGTCGCCCGTTGCGTGTATCTTGACAACGCAGCCACGACGCAGAAACCCCGCGCCGTGTTGGAGGCCATGGATGGCCTCTACACCACGTGCAATGCCAATGTGCATCGCGGCATTCACACGCTCTCGCAAGAAGCCACCGCCCTGCACGAAGCCGCCCGCGAGCGCGTGCGCGCTTCCTCAATGCGCGTTCCACAGCCGAGATCATTTTCACCCGCGGCACCACCGAGAGCCTCAATCTCGTCGCCTCTTCGTTTGCCGAAGCCTTCTTGCACGAAGGCGACGAAGTGGTTCTCACCATCATGGAGCACCATTCCGACATCGTGCCCTGGCAGTTGGCGCGCGATCGCCGCGGTTTCACCCTCCGTGTGGTGCCGATGGACGACGAAGGTCGCCTGGATCTCGAGGCTTACGCCGCGCTGCTCAACGAGCGCACCCGCTTGGTGTGCTGTTGCCACGTGAGCAACGTGTTGGGCACGGTCAATCCTGTGCGCGAAATGGCGCGCATGGCACACGATGCCGGGCGCCTATTTCCTGGTCGATGGGGCGCAGAGCGTGCCGCACTTCCCGGTCGACGTGCAAGAGTTGGACTGCGATTTCTCGCCTTCAGCGCGCACTAAACTCTACGGCCCGACGGGCGTGGGCGTGCTCTACGGCAAAGAGGAACTGCTCGAGCGGATGCCGCCGTATCAAGGCGGCGGGGAGATGATAGCCCGCGTCACGTTCGAGAAAACCACCTTCGAACGCCTGCCTTTCAAGTTCGAAGCCGGCACCCCCGACTATGTTGGCACGCACGGCTTGGCTGCCGCGATCGACTATGTGGCAAGCATCGGGTTGGATCGCATTGCTGCCTACGAAGATCAGCTCACGCGCCACGCCATGGCGCGCATGCGTGAGATCGGAGACATGCAGTTTTTCGGCACAGTGGAGGGGAAAACCTCAGTCGTTTCGTTCAACGTGGGCCGGATTCACCCGATGGATTTGGGCACATTGCTCGACCATTTGGGTTTTGCCATCCGCACCGGCCACCATTGCGCGCAACCGCTCATGGCCCGTTGCGGGGTCGAAGGCATGGCCCGCGTGTCGTTTGCCCTCTACAACACCGTCGAAGAGATCGATCGCTTCGTGGAAGCTCTGCAACGCGTGGTGCGCATGTTCTGATGCCCCGTTCGGCGCGTGAAGCCCGCGCTTCCACCGCCTTTTCCCAACGCCACGGCTGCTGCTTTCGCCCCGGAATGCAGCAGCCGCGGCGTTTTTTCGCAAGGGCTTTTGTCTCTTTCGTTGCAAACCCTTATCTTTGTCCTCGAAGTCTTACACTCAATATATATAGGTATGATACTTACTACAACTCCCTCCGTAGAGGACCACCCTGATTCGCGAATATCGCGGCATCATTTCGGCCGAAACCATCATCGGTGCCAACTTTGTCAAGGACTTCTTTGCCCGTTTGACCGACGTGTTCGGCGGACGTTCGAACTCATACGAGCGAGTGCTCCGCGAGGGCAAGGAAACCGCGTTGGCCGAACTCAGCAAGGCGGCTCAAGACGCCGGCGGCAATGCCGTGGTCGGTGTGAAGTTGGACTACGAAGCCGTCGGTGCTTCGGGCTCAATGCTCATGGTCGTGGCCAGCGGCACGGCCGTTGTCATCTGATTCGTGGGGCACGTGCTGCTCGCTCACCACAACGGTGCGGGGATGCTCGAGGCCGGTTGTGACGAAGCGGGGCGCGGTTGTCTGGCCGGCGCGGTCTATGCCGCCGCAGTCGTCCTTCCGCCCGACTATCACAACGAGGCGCTCAACGATTCGAAGCAACTGACCGATGCACGCCGGCGTGCATTGCGCCCCTGAAATCGAGCGCGATGTCCCCTGGCGTGGGCGATCGGTGGTCGATGTGGCCGAAATCGATCGATACAACATCCTCATGCTTCGATTCTCGCCATGCATCGCGCGCTGGACGGTTTGCAAATATGTCCGGAGTGCATCATTGTCGACGGCAACCGCTTCAAACCGTACGTTCGCGAGGTGCTTGAGATTCCACACACCACCATTGTCAAGGGCGACGGGAAATATCTGTCGATTGCAGCCGCCTCGGTGTTGGCCAAAACCTATCGTGACGATTACATGGCCGCGTTGCACCGCGAATATCCCGACTACGGGTGGGATCACAACGCCGGCTATCCCACCTCGGCGCATCGTGCGGCCATTGCCGCCCACGGAGCGACTCCTTACCACCGCAAAACGTTCAAACTGCTCAAAGATTAAATCGCGGGCGGCAGCGCACAGACGTTGCCGCCCCCAATGTTTTCGCCGCCATGTACGCTGATATCGTTCTTCCGCTCGCCGTTCCCGGCGCGTACACCTACCGTTTGCCCGCATCACTCGAGGCCCGCATCACCATCGGCTCGCGTGTGGTGGTGCCGTTGGGAAAGAACAAGCGCTACACGGGCATTGTGATCCGATTGCGCGAAGATGCGCCCGCACTCGACGAAGATCGCATCAAAACCATCGAGGAACTCGTCGACGAACGCCCCCTTTTGCTCGAATCGCAGATCGAACTTTGGCGCTGGATGGCACAATATTATATGTGCTTTCCCGGCGAAGTGATGAAAGCCGCCCTGCCCGCGGGCTTGAAACTGGAGAGCGAGACGCTCTTCTCCGTGGCCGAGGAAGCCGATCCCAACGACGAGCGCCACGATGAGGCCGAACGCGAAGTACTGCGCGCCCTGATGGCAAAACCTTTGCGGGTGAGCGATTTGCGCAAGGCCGTTTCGCGGCCGGGATTGCTGCGTACACTCAAAAATCTGGTGGAAGCACGGTGGATCACGGTCGAAGAAAAAGTGAGTCGGGGCTTTCGGGCGAAAAACGAAATGCGACTTACGCTCGCCCCTGCCTATGCTTCGGCCGAAGCCCTGGAGGACGCGCTGCAACAGCTGGGGCGCTCGCCGCGGCAGTCCGAGGCGTTTCTCGCTTTCCTCGACCGCGCCGGAATTGCTGCGGCCGAACGACTGAACAACTACACTCTGCTCGGCGAAGTGCGGCGTTCGGAGTTGGTCGACGCCCTCCCCGACGGTGGAACGGCCGCCGTCACGGCATTAGTGCGGCGCGGTCTGCTCATTTCCACGGCTGTCGAGGTGGGACGCCTCAAGATGCACAAAGCCGTCGAGGGATTGGCGCCGCGACCGCTGAGCCCCGCGCAACAAGCCGCCCACGATGCCATTTTAGCCGGGTGGAAAGAAAAGGAAGTGGTGCTGTTGCACGGCGTCACTTCGAGTGGAAAAACCGAAGTCTACATCGAATTCATTCGCCGCACCCCTGGCCGAAGGCAAACAAGTGCTGTTTTTGTTGCCAGAGATCGCACTGACCACACAAATCACCGATCGTCTCGGCCGCGTGTTTGGCGAAAAGCTCGGCGTCTACCATTCTAAATTTCCCGACAACGAGAGTGGAAATGTGGCAGCGGCAATTGAGCGAAAAAGCCTCATCCGTTGATTCTCGGCGTGCGCTCTTCTGTGTTTTTTTGCCCTTTCGAAATCTCGGATTGATCATCGTCGACGAAGAACATGAGGGCTTCTTTACAAACAGCAGGACCCGGCACCACGCTATCATGCCCGCGATGTAGCCATACTCATGGCGCATCGTTGCGGCGCGAAGGTGCTACTCGGCACCGCCACCCCCTCGCTCGAGAGTTACAAGCACGCCGAAACGGGCAAATACGCCCTGGTGCGCCTCGCAGAGCGCTTCGGCGGGGTGCAAATGCCCGAGATCGTGGTCGAAAATCTGGCGGAATTGCAGCGAAAGAAGCAATTGCCCACGCCTTTCTCCCCTCGTTTGCACGACGAAGTGGAGGCAGCTTTGCAATCCGGCCGACAAGCCATCCTTTTCCTCAATCGGCGCGGCTACAGTCCCGCGTTGCAGTGCCGAAGCTGCGGGTGGACGCCGCGTTGCACGCAGTGCGACGTGCCCCTCACCCTCCATTTGAAATTCCACAAGCTCGTTTGTCACTATTGTGGCACGCAATATGATGTGCCCACCCATTGTCCACAGTGCGAACAGGCCGATTTGCGCGATATCGGGGCGGGCACGGAAAAAATCGAGGCCGCCGTCGAAGCTTGCTTCCCCACAGCGAAGGTGGCACGCATGGATTTAGACACCACCCGCTCGCGTTCTGCCTACGAACGCATCATCCGCGAGTTCCAGATCGGGCGTTCCAACCTCCTGGTCGGCACGCAAATGGTGACGAAAGGCTTAGATTTCGGCGGAGTCAGCGTGGTCGGCATCGTCAATGCCGATCAATTGCTGAATGCGTGCGACTTTCGTGCTCGCGAGCGCGCCTTTCAGATGCTCTCCCAGGTGGCGGGGCGCCGCCGGCGCGGTAGCCGAGGACGTGTGGTGTTGCAAACCCGAAGCCCGATTTACCTGTTGTGGCCCAGATTGTTGCGGGCGATTATCCCGCGATGTACAAAAAGAAATGGCCGATCGGCGCACTTTCCGCTATCCTCCGGAAGTACGTCTGATCATGATCAGTTTTAAGCACCGCGATGAGCGCACAGTCGCCGTCTGTGCGCGCCTGTTTGCGGACTTGTTGCAGCCTCATTTCGGCGACGACCTGTTCGGCCCCATGAAACCGGTGGTTAGCTACGTGCAATTGCAACACATTCGGCGCATCATGCTGAAAGTGTCGCCCACACTCAGTCCCACCTCGGTGCGCACCACGCTGTGGGTCGCCCGCGATCGCGTATTGGCCCACAGCGCTTGCCGAAATGTAACCATTTATTTTGACGTCGACCCCATGTAGTCGGTCGTCGCATCCTTTGGAGGAGGCAAAACACGGGAGCTTTCCGCATTTTGCCTCCTTTTTCTTTTGCATTTCACAAAAAGGCGTCGTAAATTTGCCCCAACATCAATTTAAAACTCTCGAATAGACGCTATCCCTTATGTTGAGACGTAAAGCAATTGCTCGCCGCCTGCGAAGAGCGCATGGAAATGAGCGTGATGCACCTCGAAGAAAACCCTTTCGCACATCCGTGCCGGCAAAGCCAACGTGCACATCCTCGACCAAGTGCTGGTGAATTCCTACGGCTCGATGGTGCCCATCAACAATGTGGCCGCCATCACCACGCCCGATTCCCGCACCATCGCCATCAAGCCTTGGGACAAGAGCATGTTCCACCCCATCGAGAAAGCCATCATCGATAGCAATGTGGGCATCATGCCCGAGAACAACGGCGAAGTGATCCGTTTAGGCATCCCGCCCCTCACCGAAGAGCGCCGCCGCGACCTCACAAAGCAGTGCAACCAGGAAGGTGAGGAAGCCAAGATCGCCATTCGCAACACGCGTCGCGACGGAATCGACAAACTCAAGAAGAGCACCAAGGACGGTGTGCCCGAAGACGTGGCCAAAGACGCCGAGGGCGATCTGCAGAAGCTCCACGACAAGATGGTAAAGCGCATCGAAGAGCTCTTGGCCGCCAAGTCTAAGGAAATCATGACCGTGTAAGGTCGCAAAACACTCAACGCTTTTGGCTCGCAAACCCTCGAACAGCAAAACGCTCCCCACCACCACAGCCCATGGCACCGTGGTGCGCAACACCGGCAGCAGCTATATTGTGCGCACCGACGGAGGTGAGCTCGTGGAGTGCCGCGTCAAAGGCAATTTCCGCCTCAAAGGCATTCGCACCACCAACCCCGTTGCCGTCGGCGACGGGGTTGTGTTGCGTGTCACGGAGGCCGATGAAATTGCCTTCATCACCGCCATCGACGAACGGCGCAACTACATCATCCGCAAAGCCTCGAACCTCTCGAAGCAAAGCCACATTCTCGCCGCCAACATCGACCGCGTGCTCTTAGTGGCCACCATTGCGCGTCCGGAGACGTCGACCACCTTCATAGACCGCTTCTCGCGTCGGCCGAAGCCTATCGCGTGCCCGTGGTCTTGGTGTTCAACAAAATAGACGACCTCAATGCCGACGAACGTGCCACGCTCGATTACCTCACGTGGGTCTATCGCGACGTGGGCTACGAGGTGCTGCATCTTTCCGCCGCGACGGGCGAAGGCCTCTCCGAGCTACTGCCGCAACTCTGCGACCGCATCACGCTGCTGGCCGGACATTCGGGTGTGGGTAAGAGCACTTTGCTCAATCGCCTCATTCCCGACGCCCATGTGCGCACGGCCGAGATTTCCGAATCGCACGGCACCGGCATGCACACCACTACATTCAGCCAACTCTTCGACCTGCCCGACGGCGGCAGCCTGATCGACATTCCCGGCATCAAAGGTTTCGGCACTTTCGACATGGAACCCGAAGAAATCGCCCACTACTTTCGCGACATCTTCGCGCTCGGGCACGATTGCCGCTTTTCCAACTGCACCCACACCCACGAACCCGGTTGTGCCGTCCTGGCTGCGCTCGAAGACCACCGCCTTTGCGCCTTCGCGCTACACTTCTTATCTTTCCATGCTCGACGATCACGACGAGGACAAGTACCGGCCGGCTTATTAGTCGGCCGTTGTGCTTTTGCGTCGGCCCATTGCTTTCGACATTAACCCGACTCCGTCCCATTTGCTATGCTCGACAAAAAAACATTCACGCAACTCTATCTGAAAGATACGTCGTTTGTCAATCTCATGACGCGGCGTATCTTTTAATGTTTTTGCTCATCGTCAACCCCTACGACGCCTTCATGCTCGAAGACGACGGACGCATCGACGAAAAAGCTCTTCAATGAATATGCCGCCCTCTCCCTGCGCTATCCGCCGCGCTTCACCCAAGTGAGCACAGCCGACGAGGCTTGGGGCGAACTGGGGAAGAACTCGTTCGACCTCATCATTGTCATGCCCGGAACGGACAACAGTGACACTTTCGACATCGCCCGCGACATCAAAGCCCGCAACGAGCACATCCCCGTCGTGGTGCTCACCCCCTTCAGTCACGGCATCACGGCGCGCATTGAGCACGAAGATCTCTCGGCCTTCGAATACGTGTTCTGCTGGTTGGGCAACACCGATTTGTTGCTCTCCATCATCAAGCTGCTCGAGGACAAAATGAATCTCGATCACGACATCGAAGAGGGTGGAGTGCAGCTCATTCTGCTCGTCGAAGACAACATTCGTTTCTATTCCTCCGTGTTGCCCGAACTCTACAAGTTTGTGCTGCAGCAAAGTCGGGAGTTTGCCACCGAAGCCCTCAATGAACACCAGCGTACCCTGCGCATGCGCGGTCGTCCCAAGATCGCTTTGGCGCGCACCTACGAGGAAGCCACCGCGCTCTACGATGCGCATCCCAACAATGTGCTGGGCGTCATCACCGATGCCCGCTATCCTCGCGGCGGGGAGGTCGATCCGAAAGCCGGCGTGGCGCTCCTCAACCGTTTGCGCAAGGCCGATCCTTTTTTGCCCCTCATCCTCGAATCGGCCGAATCGCACAATGCTGTCGAAGCCTCGACCCACAACGCCGCCTTCGTCGACAAGAACTCGAAAAAGATGGCCGTTGATTTACGTCGCGCCGTGAAACAGCATTTCGGCTTCGGCGATTTCGTGTTTCGTGACCCCCGCACGTTCGAAGAGGTGGCCCGCGCGCGCAATCTCAAGGAGATGCAAAACGCCATCCTCACCGTTCCGCCGATTCGCTGCTCTATCACATCACACGCAACCACGTTTCGCGCTGGCTCCGCAGCCGTGCGCTTTTTCCTGCCGCCGAGTTTGTGAAACAGCTCTCGTGGGAAGAATTGCGCGACCTCGATGCGCATCGCCGCATCATTTTTGAAGCCATTGTGCAATACCGGTTGATGAAAAACCGCGGAGTGGTCGCCGTGTTCCGTCGCGATCGCTTCGACCGGTACTCCAATTTTGCCCGCATCGGCGAAGGTTCGCTCGGCGGCAAGGGGCGCGGTCTGGCCTTCATCGACAATTTGGTGAAACACCACCCCGAAATCAACCGTTTCGACAACGCCACCGTCATGATCCCCAAGACCGTGGTGCTCTGCACCGACCTTTTCGAGGAATTCATGGAGACGAACAATCTCTACCAGTTGGCTTTTGTCGGATGTCGACGACTCCACGATTCTCGATGCCTTTCGTCGCGCCCGTCTGCCCGAACAGCTCGAAGGCGACCTCCTCACTTTTGTCGATGCCCTCCGTTGCCCCGTGGCGGTGCGCTCCAGTTCGCTGCTCGAAGACAGCCATTACCAGCCGTTTGCCGGCATCTACAACACCCTACGATGGTGCCCTATCTCGACAACCACGGGCGCATGCTCTCCATGCTTTGCGATGCCATCAAAGGCGTGTATGCTTCGGTCTATTTCAAGGACTCGAAGGCCTACATGCAAGCCACGCGCAATGTGATCGACGAGGAGAAAATGGCCGTGGTGCTGCAAGAAGTGGTCGGTCGCCGCTATGGCGACCACTTCTATCCCAACATTTCGGGCGTGGGGCGCTCGCTCAATTACTATCCCCTCGACGACGAGCGCGCCGAAGAGGGCACGGTGAGTCTCGCCCTCGGCTTGGGCAAATATATGTGGACGGCGGCCGCACGCTGCGCGTCTGTCCGGCTCATCCGGCGCGCGTGTTGCAGACGTCCGACACCGAGATGGCGCTGCGCGAAACGCAAACGCGCTTCTGCGCCCTCGACTTGAAGAACATGGGCGAGAACTTCTCGGTGGACGACGGCTTCAATCTCCTGCGCCTGCCCGTCAAAGTGGCCGATGCCGACGGCGCGCTGCAGTTCATCGCCTCGACATTCAACCCCACCGACCAAGTGATCTATCCCGGTCTGTATCCCGGCGGGCGAAAAATCATCAGTTTCGTCGGCGTCTTGGAGCACGACGTCGTGCCGCTCCCGCAAATCGCGAGCGAGGTGCTGCAAATGGGCGAAGAAGCCATGCGCCGACCGGTGGAGATCGAGTTCGCTGTCGAAATCGATGCAAAAAACCGCAGTTGTGTGTTCTATCTGCTGCAAATTCGCCCCATGGTCGACGTGCGCACGGAGGTGAACATCGATCTTTCGGCCATCGATCCCGCGCGCGTGCTCTTGCGCAGCGACAATGCCTTTGGGCCACGGCAATTTCGACGACCTGACCGATGTGGTTTATGTGAAGACCGACGACTATTCGGCCGGCAACAACCCACTCATCGCCGAGGAGATCGAACGCCTCAATGCCGGTTTCCTGGCCGAGGGGCGCCATTATGTGCTCATCGGCCCCGGTCGTTGGGGATCGAGCGACCCTTGGCTCGGAGTACCCGTGAAGTGGCCCGCCATCTCCGCCGCGCGGCTCATTGTTGAGGCCGGTTTGACGAACTATCGCGTCGATCCCTCGCAGGGCACGCACTTTTTCCAGAACCTCACCTCTTTCGGCGTGGGCTACTTCACCATCAACGATTATATCGGCGACGGGCTCTACAATCGTGCCGCTCTCGATGTGTTGCCCGCCGTGCAAGAGACGGCGCATGTGCGCCATGTGCGCTTTGCCTCGCCGCTCTCGTTGAAAATCGACGGGCGTAAGAAACTCGGCTTCCTCCTGCTGCCCCAAACTTAGGCCGCAGCGCCCTTCGGCTCCCCGTTGTCACGCCGCGGCCGCCGATTTCGGCGAGAAAGTTCGCTGACATTTGAAAAAAGCGCCCTGTTTTCGGGCGATTGCTCCCCCATTTTTCGGGCGAAAGTCCCGCGCAAAAATACAAAAACGCCGCACGTTTCTTCGGAAACGTGCGGCGTTGTCTGTTGCTCCCCCGCCGATCGGCGGGAGGCCTCGGGCGCGGGGGAGAGAAAAGTGGGCGATCAGAACGTGTAGGAGGCACCGGCCATGACGAAGAAACCGGGTTGCTCCACATTGCCGAGATCAAAGTAACGGCTGTCGGTGAGATTGCGCAGATCGCAGAAGAGTTGATAGCGATCGGTGGTCCAATGCAGCTTCACATCGAGGGTGGCGTGCGTGCCGTAGGGCAGGAGCGTGCCGGTCTCGACGAGTTTGGCCGGGTTGGTGCGGTTCACCTCCATGTAGTGGCCGTTGCGGTCTTGCACCCGCAGCACCCACGAGGCGCTCAACCGGGCGAAAATGCGGTGATCGAGCGTGGCCACGAATTTGTGGCGGAGATACTCGAGCGCATAGTTCGACTTGAAGAAGGGACGGTTGTCCTTGCGATCCTGCCACAAGCGGGCAAAATCGAGCCGGAGGCTGCGCAGCGGTTGTGCGTTGCCGAGCAGGCGGGCGAAGTCGGCCGTAGCGGTGACGTTCACCCCATAATTGTCCAGTCGGAAGTTGGTGGAGTGGAACTTGTCTTGGGCGTCATACATCACCCAGTCGAGCACATTGGTGCCGCGGTTGTAGAAAGCGGCGGCTTCGACGGTGATGCCACACGGAGCATGGTGGGTAGCGCCGAGTCGGAAAGCGCTGTTCTCCTCCGGACGGAGTTGGGTGTTGCCTTCCTGCGAGGGGTTCTTATAATAGAGGTCGGTGAAGGTGGGCAAGCGGAGCGATCGGTTCCACGAGGCGGTGAGTCGCCAAGCGGCGTTGGGACGCCAGGCCACGTCGACGCCGGGATAGAAACGCAACTGCTCGTCGATGCTCGAATTGCGCTGCGCCATGAGTCCGAGCGACACGGTCCAGTGGTCGAAAAGGAGATTGTGTTCCACAAAGTAGCTCACATTCGTGCGTTCGGCGCGTTTGGTGTAGTAGGCAATGCTGCCGTCGTTGTCGCGCCACACGCCTTTTGCGTCGCGGCGGTCAGCTTGTTTGCCACCGATGGGAATCCAGTGGGTGGAGTCGAGGTCGCGTCCCAGATTGCCCGAGTAAATGAGCTCTTGTCGCATTTCCGCGCCAAAAGCGGTGCGGCCTGCTGCCCAATCGGTCCACGCGTTGAGGCCGAGGTTGAAGACATCGCCGCGATTAAAGTTCTCGTAGGTGGGCGTGTTGCGCACAAATTGGAAGTGGTCGGCATTGCGCAGCCACGACACCCTGGGGGCAAGGTGCAAGCGGCCTTTTGGTTTCGGCGCGCACACCGCCAGCAGACGATGGGTGCCCTCCCATTGGTTGGCCGACTTGGTCGAATAGAAGGTGTTGGCACCAAAATCCGATTGGGTCCAGCCGAAGAGGGCATCGACGCGGTAATCGGGGCATCGGCTCGACCTTGCCAGAAAGCTTTGCCGTAGCGGAAATCACTGTTGCGCACGGCGCCGTCCGAACGGCCGTAGCCGAAGCTGAGTGAGGAGGTGAAGTCAATGTCGCCACGGCGCGCGTGCAGTCCGGTGCGGGCGTCGGCCTGCGCCGTGCCGTAAGATCCGCCGGCAAGGGAGAGCGCTGTGCGGGCATCGTGGCGGGTCACGATGTTCACGGCGCCCGAAAAAGCTTTGGGTGCCGAACACGCGCGAAGCAGCGCCTTCGAGCACTTCGATGCGCTCGATGTCACTGAGATTGAGCGGGAATTCCGCCGCGTTATGACCGGTTTGGGGATTAGAAATGGGGAATCCGTTGACAAGAAGCAGGATTTGGTCAAAGGTTCCTCCGTTGATGCTGATGTCCGTTTGCATTCCGAAACTTCCGCGCTGCCGGACATCGACACCGGCGCAGAGTTTAAGTACGTCGTTCACGCAGGCGACTCCCGCCGCCTTCAGTTGTTCGTGACTGAGGGTAACCACTTGTCTCGCGGCGGCTTCGGCTGCGAGGGGAGCACGCGAGGTCGTTGTGACGGCCTCCGCGAGTCGGTGCGCATCGTCGGGCTCGTCGGACACTTCCGTACGGTCTTCCGCGGCGAGGGTGCGTGCCGTGCTGTGTGCGTTGGCGGCCAGACAAGGGGCGGCCGTGGCCAACGTGGCAACGGTGAGGACACCGATTTTCACCTCGCTGCCCAGTGCGGCAAAGAGCGCGAAGCCCTTGCGCGAGAAGCGGCGGAAGGTGAAAACTGCTCCCTGAGGAGTTGTTTTTTGATACATTGATTTTGGGATTTGTTGAGTAAAACGCCGCAAAGGTACGAAAAAACGGGGGGATTTGCCGCGGTCTCATGGGAAATGTCGTATTTTTGCACCCTAACCAATGCAGGCACGCCGGACGTGTCGAACTTAAATGGATTCGCATTTACTGCTTTTTAATTTTTCTATCTCGTACTCTCTCTTTCTCTCTCGTCTCTTTGTTCGGTGCTCGAAGCCGTTTTGCTGGCTTCGACCACTTCTTTTGCGTCGATCAAGGAACAAGAAGGCTACAAAATCGCATCGACGCTCAAAAAGTATAAGACCGACATCGATCGCCCCATTGCTTCGATCCTTTCGCTCAACACGATCGCGCACACCGTGGGGGCAGCCGGCGTAGGTGCGGAAGCGGCGATCATTTGGGGCAGTGAAGCGGTGGGCATCGCTTCGGCTGTGATGACTTTGCTCATTCTGATCATCTCGGAAATCATACCGAAGGTGGTGGGGGCCACTTATTGGCGTGAAATGGCGCTGGGGGCGACGCGCATCATCCGCGTACTCATTATTATTACCTACCCTTTGGTGCTGCTTTCTGAACTGATCACGCGCGTGGTGGGCAGCGACAAAGCGCAGCTCTCCGTGAGTCGCGAAGAAGTGCAGGCCATGGTCGACGTGGGCGTGGAAGAAGGGGTGTTCAAAGCCAAGGAAACCAAGGCCATCCGCAGTTTTCTGAAGTTGGGCGAGGTGCATGCCGAACAAATCATGACGCCTGCCACCGTGGTGGCCACGGTGCGCGAAGACATGACGTTCAAGGATTTCTACGAATCGGAGGATGAGCATTTGCACTCCTATAGTCGCATCCCCGTCTACGATGAGGCGGAGGAATACATCAAGGGTTATGTGCTGCGCGCCGATGTGCTCGAAGAACTGTCGGAAGATCACTTCGCGCAGCGCATAGGCGATTTGATTCGTCCGATATTGACGTTCCGCGACGATGAACCGGTCTCGAACATCTGGGAACTGATGCTCGAAAAGAAGGAACATATCTCGGTGATCATCGACGAATACGGCACGATGCGCGGCATTGTGACGATGGAAGATGTGATCGAGACGATGCTCGGTGTAGAGATCGTGGACGAAAACGACGAGGCGGTGGACATGCAAGACATGGCGCGCGAAAAATGGCAGCAACAACAATTGCAGCAGTCTGAAATATGAATAAAAAGGTGGTAATGAAAGAATACACCAATCGGACCATGTGAGCAGATCCTGAAATAAGGTTGACTATTTGATGCTTTTACCGTGCGTTTTTTGGCAGAATGTAGGGTAAAACCTATATTCGCAAACAGACCACTTCGTGTATCACCGAAAAACTACCCAAGTTATGCGTCCTTTATTCGGTATTCTCACTCTGCTCGCCCTGCTCACCGGTTGCAGCTCGCAATACACCATCGACGGCAACTCTTCTTTGTCTTGTCTCGACGGGAAGCGACTGTATCTGCGCGTGCCGCAAATGGACACTCCCCGCGCTCACTACCAGACGATCGATTCGTGTGAGGTGGTGCATGGGCGTTTTCGTTTCGGCGGAAGCTGCGATGGCATTGTGATGGCCGAGGGTGTATATGGGCAACGACGTACTGATGCCGGTGGTCTTGGAGGGCGGTCCGCTGTTGTTGCAGCTTGACACCTACGGACAGTCCGTGAAAGGCGGTCCCCTCAACGAGCGGCTGACCGATTTCCTCAGTCGGCGGGCGCGTTACGACAATGAACTCTGGGATCTCGACCGCGAATCGCGGCAAGCCATCTTCAGAGGTGAGAATATAGAGCAGGTCATTGCGCGAGGAAAGGCGAAGCGCGAGGCGCTCACCGTGAAGATCGAAACGCTCGAAGAGCAGTTTATCTGCGACAATGCCGACAATGTGTTGGGCCCGGGCTACTTCATGTTGCTCGCCCAAGAAAATGGTATGCCGGTGCTGACGGATCAGTTGCGTCGCATCGCAGATCACGCCCCACGTCGGCTGCTCTGCAATCCCTCAGTGAAGCATTTTCTCTCGGTGGCCGGCTATCTGCCTCGGCAAGTGCCCGGCAAGAATCCCGTCGCCACGCGCCAACCGCGAGACACTACGCAAGGCGACAGCTATTGAATCGTGCCAGAGCGAAAAACGACGATATAAAAACAAATCATCCCCCGCAGTCGGAAGGACTGTGGGGGATGATTTGTTGTGATAGGCGGGAGGGCGATTCAACGCCAACCCAATGTGGGCGAAACGCTCGTGGCGAAGGACAAAGCGCCTGCGGGGAGCGGGTGAAAAAGGCGAATGCACGCGAGCACAAGCGGAGACAATGTGCGGGTCAGCGGTAGCGTTCGGCCGTGAGACGCGCAATGTTGATCACCACTTCGCAGGCCCTTTTTCAAGTTGGGCACGGGAAGCAGTTCGTGCGGGCCGTGGAAATAAAGTCCGCCTGCGAAGATGTTGGGGCAGGGCAGCCCCATGAAGGAAAGTTGTGCCCCGTCGGTGCCACCGCGGATGGCTTTGATCTGCGGTTCCACTCCGGCCGCTTCCATGGCCTCACGCGCAATGTCGATGATGTGCATGACAGGTTCCACCTTCTCGCGCATATTATAATAGGTATCGTCGAGTTGCAAGGCCAACGCTTCGTAGCCATATTTGAGATTCATGCCCTGGACGAGGCCGCGCAACATGGCTTTCCGCGCTTCGAAGCGCTCTCTGTCATGATCGCGGATGATGAAATTGACCGTGGCGCGCTCCACCGTTCCGGAAATTCCCGTGAGATGGAAGAAACCCTCGTAGCCCGTGGTCTCTTCGGGGACTTCTGCGGCCGGCATCTTCTGTACAAGCTCCGTTGCCAGGCGGGCAGCGTTCACCATCTTGTCTTTTGCGAAGCCCGGATGGACGCTAACGCCGGTGATCTCGATGCGGGCCGACGCGGCATTGAAGTTTTTCGAACTCCAGTTCCCCATTTCTCCGCCGTCCATGGTGTAAGCCCATTCGCATCCGAAGCGTTTCACGTCGAAGTGGTGGGCGCCGCGTCCGATCTCCTCATCAGGGATTGAAGGCCACGCGCACCCGTCCGTGCTTCACCTCGGGGTGCGCCAGCAGATAGGCCATTGCGGTGACAATCTCGGCAATACCCTGCTTTGTCGTCGGCGCCGAGCAGTGTGTGCCCGTCGGTCACGATCAGTTCCTCGCCAACGTGGTGGCGCAACTCGGGAAATTTCTCGACTGTGCTTACGATTCCCGCCGCGGCATCGAGCACAATGTCAGTTCCGTCGTAGTTTTTCGATGATGCGCGGGCGCACTTCCGCTCCCCGACGCGTCGGGACTGGTGTCCATGTGGGCGATAAAACCGATGGTCGGCACGTCATAGTCCACATTGGCGGGGAGCGTGGCGTAGACATAGCCCATGCTGTCCATTTCCACCTCTTGCATTCCGATTTGGTTGAGTTCCTCCACGAGATATTCGGCGAGTTTGAACTGCTTCAAGGTGCTCGGTGTGGAAGATGAGGCTTCGTCGCTCTGCGTGTCGAAGCTAACGTATTTGAGAAAGCGATTGACAATTTGATCCATGCGAATAAGGGATAGATTAGATGGCTTCGCCCAACTTTTCGCCCGGGACGATGTGGGCGGTTGCTGTGAATGTATCGGTGACAAAAGTAATGCATTTATTTGGGAATGCGCCTACTTTGCGCTATATTTGCAAGTGAATGTTACAAATAAACCGACAATGAAGAAGACATTTCTCTCCTTTGCCCTATTAACCCTCCTGTGCGGCAGTGTGTCGGCGCAGGTGTCGAATGTGAATCCGCGACCGCAGACGGTCAAAACAGACGGAAAGTTGTTCTCGGCTCCCAAGCAGTGGAAAATCTCGACGAGCTATGCGCTCGCGAAGTCCTATGCAGTGGACGCTTTGGACGAACTGGGTGTGGCGCGTGCGAAGGGAGGACGTGCCGACTACCGCATCACGTTGGGTGTGGTGGGCGAGAAAGGAATGGCCAAATACGAGAAACTCGTGCCCAACCACGCCGAAGGTTACTACCTGTCCGTGGAACCGAAGGGCGCCGTGGTGGTGGGACGTGACGAACGCGGCCTTTATTATGGTGTACAAACCTTGCGCGAGATGATGGCCAAGGGCCAAATGGAAATTTGCACAGTGCAAGACTGGCCCGATGTGGCCTATCGTGGAGCCATCGAGGGCTTTTACGGTCGCCCGTGGAGCCACGAGCACCGCCTGCGCCAGCTCGATTTCTACGGCCACAACAAACTGAACGTCTATATCTACGGTCCGAAGGACGACCCCTATCATCGCCAACATTGGCGCGACCCTTATCCTGAGAAAGAGGCCAATCAACTGCGCGAATTGGTGGATCGTGCCCACGCTCGCGGAGTCAATTTCTACTGGGCCATACATCCCGGCGGAGACATTCGCTGGACGACGGAAGACCGCGACAATTTGGTGAACAAACTTGAGAAGATGTACGGCCTCGGCATCCGTTCGTTTGCCGTTTTCTTCGATGACATTGCCGGAGAAGGCGCTCGCGGAGAGAAACAAGCCGAATTGCTCAACTATGTTGACTCCGTGTTCGTGAAAAAGCACGGCGACATCGCGCCCTTACTGCTGTGCCCCACCATCTACAATCGCGCATGGAGTGGCAACGGCGACCAGTATCTCAACGCCTTGGGCCGCTCGTTGAATCCCGGCATCGAGGTGATGTGGACCGGCAACTCGGTGGTACACACCATCGATAAGGAAAGCATGGACTGGATCAACGCCCGCATCAAGCGCAAAGCCTACATCTGGCTGAATTTCCCGGTCAACGATTTTGTGCGCGACCACATTTTGCTCGGCCCCACCTACGGCAATGGCCTCGACATTGCCAACGACGTGAGCGGATTCGTGAGCAATCCGATGCAATATGCCGAGAGCTCTAAGATAGCCCTCTATTCCATTGCCGATTATACCTGGAACATGAAATTCTACGACTGGGCCACGTCGTGGGATCGCGCGCTGAACGATTTGCTGCCCGGCGATGCAGCCGCCCTGCGTGTGTTTGCTTCTTACAATGAGGATCTGGGCCCGAACGGTCACGGCTTCCGCCGCGACGAGAGTCGCGATCTCAAACCACTGTGTGATCGCATCGCTCAAGGTGACGCCAGTGCGGTGTCCGATCTGCGTGTGGCCTGCCAAGAATTGGGCACGGCCTGCGACTTGTTGCTCAACAACAAGGAGAACAAATGGCTCATCGAAGAACTCCGCCCGTGGTTAGTGCAAGGTAAACTGGTGGCTCAATACGGCGAAACCGTGTGATGCCGCCCAAACTAAGGCCGAGAATCCCCAGTCGCTGCAATCGTTCCCTCAGCTCTACCGCCAAGTGCTCTCGTTGCAGAAGCAAATGTACGACAACGAGGTGAATCCCGCGCTGCTCCACGAGTATCAAACCGGCACGAAGCTCGGCACGCTGCGCCTCCTCCCCGCCATTCAGCGCGTGCTGGCCGATGCCACGAAAGCCTACAACGCAGCGCACGGCACACACTACGAAGCCGTGACGCAATACTCTCCGTTCACTATCGAGAGCACCGTGCCTCAACTGGCACAACAGCCGATCTCGACCTACGGTGGCGAAGTGAAAATCGCCCCCTCCAACGAAGTGGTGACCTGGCCCGCCGGTTCGCAGTTCACAGTGCGCGGCGACCGTCCCTTCACCCTGCGCGGCATGGATTTCAATTTCGGACAAACCGGTGCCGCAGCCGCTTTCCTTCTCGAATGTCAGATGCCCGACGGCACGTGGCGCGAGATCTCGCTCTTGCATTACAAGGAAAACGATCCCGTGATCCACACCGGCAACGAACTGGGCGGCTTGCGTGTCAGGGGCCTTCCGCCTAACCAACAAGAGCGGCCGGGAACAGCAGCTCTATTTCCGCCACTTTAAGTTCGTCAAAGATTGAACGCCTTCGAGATTTCCCGTTGAAAAGGCGGTCGAGTCGGAAATAAACAGTATTTTTGCAAACCGATTCACCCTCAAACCATTGCAATAAGCAACTCAACATACACATGCAAGAAACTATTCTCGCCATCTCCGGCAAGCCCGGTCTCTACAAGCTCATCGCTCGTGGCAACGCAAGCCTCATTGTTGAGGCCATTGACGAAACGCACCGCCGTCAACCCGCCGGCGCCCGCGACCGTGTCACCTCACTCGGCGACGTTACGATGTACACAGAAGCCGACGATGTGCCCCTCATGCTCGTGTTTCAAAACATCAGCGACGCACTTCAAGGCGGCGTAACGCCCTTCAACTATAAGCAAGCCAGCGTCGAAGAGCTCGAAAAGTTCATGGACGAAACGGCACTCCCCGCATGGGATCGTGAGCGGGTCCGCGTGAGCGACATTCGCAAGCTCGTGCAGTGGTACAACATCCTCGCGAAAGCCGGCTATAAGGACTACTATGTGAAGGCCGAAGTCGAAGTTCCCGCCGAAGAAGCTCCCGCTCCCGCCGAGGAAGCCGCGCCCGCGGCCGAAGCAGCGAAGCCGGCAAAAAGCCTGCCGCCAAGAAACCCGCTGCCAAGAAGGCAACGACGGCCAGAAGCCCGCGGAGAAAAACGACCGCCAAGGCTACGAAGAAAGCCGACAAATAAATGCACTGCAAGCAGCGCAGCTGCTCGCACAAAAACAAGCGACCGCGACCATCCTTCGGGCATTGTCGCGGTCGCTTTTTGTGGGGAAAGCCAAGAAAATTCCCCGTTTCCTGAAAATAACCGGGGGATAATTTGGCAAAGTCGGGAGGAATGCGTACTTTTGCACCGCAATCGAGAGATTAGCGTTGCCGAAATAGCTCAGTTGGTAGAGCGACGCATTCGTAATGCGTAGGTCACGAGTTCGAGTCTCGTTTTCGGCTCTCAGTGAAGCGAAAGGAAAACCTTTCGCTTCTTTTGTTTCCGTTTCGTCCTGTGCGTGTCGCATTCGCGCGTTGCGGTGGTTGAAATGAGCCGGCCGCGTCTGCTCTTCGGCGTGCCTGTGGTTTGTGCACGGGCATTTTCGCCATGAAAAATCGGTTGTGTTGATTTTTGTTTGAAGATAATTGCGGAATGTGTTGTTTATGTCGACAAAAATGACGAATATTGCGTTTGCGACAAGACCGCTAATAACCATTTATCCTTTTCGCTATTAAATCTATTGTGCGAAAAACAGTAAGAACCTCCTCGGTTCGCTCTCGCCGATTTCCTTCAAACACCCGCCGTGTATGAAACAAACTGCAAAAGCCGCCGTAGTGCGTGTGATCCACGACCTCATTTTAGCCGATGGCATTCTCGATACGCGTGAAATGGAGCTCCTCAGCACGCTGTATGCCGAGTATGGTGCCAAACCCGTCGACGTACTGTCGGCCGATGAGTGCACCCTGGCCGAAGCCTTGAGCATTTTGTCCGAAGCCGATCCGGCGCTTCGCCACAAATTGCTCACCGACTGTTTGCGCCTGTCGATGTCTGACAATATCTGCGCCCGCGAAGAAGCCATGTTGTTGCTGGCTCTGCGCAGCAGTCTCACGTTGAATCTCACCGGCCACGACGGCGTCATTTCAGTACGCGGCAGCCAGCGCATCCAGCTGGAGAATTTCCAAGTGCTCTACGTCGAGAGCGAATACGATGAGGAGGTCAACGCGTCGATCAGCGATCAGTTTCGTGAAATCAGCACCGAACTTCGCTTGGCCGGCTTTGATTTCGTCTACCTGCCCCAAATCGCGAGCAACTATCGCGACATGAGCGACGACGAATTGCTGAAATTGGGACATTTTCTCTATCCGCAGGTCAACGAAGAGCGCTTGCGCACCCTCATCCTTCAGTTGCGCGATCTGTCGACGGCGCGTTTTTGTCGCGAACAGCTGGCCACAGCGCTCGATTTCAAAGGGATTGGTGGACGTCGGTCCGTCGTTGCTGTTCAAAATCAATGAGTCGCTCGTGGGCAACGAGGCGGTGAGCAACTTCATGTTGCTCGAGATCGGCGACGACGCTTTGGAGAGCGTGCGCGAAATGATCGATCTTTTCGGGCAATATCACCAAAACGCCCATATTCGCTACCTGCGCGAAGAGAGCGGCCGTTTCATAGTGCGCGGTCTGCACAAACAGATTTTCGACATCCTGATGTTGCGCAAAGGTATCCGGAGTCGGGTGGTGATCGACCCGAGCCGCGAAAGAATTTATTTTCCCGATGCCGATGTCGAATTGGAAAAAGTGCACCGTCGCGAGAAGGCGCTCTACGCTCTCCTGCTGTTGGAGAGCCAAAGTGGCGGGGTGAATCTCAACAAACCCGCCGGCGCCAAACTGCAACAGCGTCACGCACAACGCATGCAGCGCATACAAGAAAAAAATATGCCATCATTTATCGCCTCTTCGGCGGAGATGCAAACAGGGCTCCTTCTCTATTGAATTCCGATTCGCGCTCGCCGATGATGAGTCTTCTTCGGCGCCAACTCATCAACCTGAACGGCATTTTGCACCACGCCGGCAACTACGTGGCCGAGCGCAACATCTATAGCAATTACGCCGTGAGCATTTCGCCCGAATTGATTTGTTGCTATGATGCGGCAGTAATTCCATCCGTCAGTTGAGCGAGGTGGAAGAGTGGCGCCGCATCTTGGCGTTGTGAGATTGCACCTTGCCGATCACCTCGCGCAAAAACGTAGCGCAATCTTGCAATTTCCAATCGAAATTGGCAGAAAAGCCGCTCCTTTGCATCATCTAACCGCCCCCACGGCGGCGACAAACATCGATCGCCTCGCCTCGCGATTCAGTTGGCGAGCGTGGCTTCCCCCACCATCACACCGTAACTTCAAAACAACACCGATATTATGGCAATCAATCTCTCAAAAGGCGACAATGTCAGCTTTTCACGCAGCCTGACCAACGTTTGCGTCGGCCTCGGCTGGGACCCCAACGAAGGGGCCGGCCATGAATACGATCTCGATGCCTCGGCTTTCATGCTCGGCCACAACGGTCGCCTCATCACTGACGAGTTTTTCGTGTTCTACAACAACCAGCTTTTCGCCCGACGGCGCCGTGCAATCCACCGGCGACGACCAGACGAGCCGAAACAGCGAGGAGGGCGACGACGAAACGCTGATGGTCGATCTCGCCAAAGTCGATCCGCGGGTTCAAGAAATCCTATTCACCGCAACCATCTACAAGGCTGAGGAACGTCGCCAGAACTTCGGACAGGTGAGCAACGCCTACATTCGCATTTACAACAGCACCAACGAAGAAGAGATCGCCCGCTATGATCTCAACGAAGACTTCTCGGTGGAAACCGCCGTCGAATTCGGTCGTCTCTATCGCAGTTTCGGCGAGTGGAAGTTCGAAGCCCTGGGCATCGGCCGCAAAGGCGGACTTCAAGCATTGGTAGACAAATACAAATAATCCAACAACGATGAGCATCAATTTGGAAAAAGGCCGTTCCATCAACCTGGAAAAAGCGAGCGGCGAGCGTCTGACCCATTTTTGTGTAGGTTGCAACTGGGGAGCCGTGATAAGAAACTCTTTCTTCGGACTCTTCAAATCGAAAGTTGACGTCGATGTCGATTTGAGTTGCCTGATGTTCAACGCCGAAGGCAAGCCCGTCGACCACATCTGGTCCGATCTCTATCGCTTCGGCGATCACAATGTGGGACTCCCCAACGGTAAGTTGACCTCGCTGGACGGCGCGTTGCACCACACGGCGATGATCTCCACGGTGACGCAAACGGCGACGACGGACTGGACAACGAAATCATCACCGTCGACCTCGATCGGGTGAATGCCGCCGTGCAATCCATCGTCTTCTTCCTCAATATCTATAATAACAACGAGTACAGCGGCGATTTCTCCGGCATCCCCTACGCCTACATCCGCATGTTCGAAGGCACGCCCGACCGTCCGCCACGCCAAGTCTTCGCCCAATACAACGTGGCCACACAACAAAACTGCGTCGGCATGCGCGCACTGGTCATGGGACGCCTCTATCGCGTGGGGAACAACTGGCAGTTCTGCGCCATCGGCGACGCCTTTGCCGATCCAAGCATACTCCAAACCATCTCGCGCGTCATCAAGGACTACTCCCGCTAAGCCTTATCTCGTCACCTTCATCCCGATTTCTCTCTACTATGCGAAAACTTCCGATCTACCTCCTGCTCGATACCAGCGGATCCATGCACGGTGAACCCATCGAAGCCGTGAAAAACGGTGTCGACATGCTCGTTTCCACTCTGCTCAGCGACCCCTACGCTTTGGAAACAGCCTATCTCAGCGTGATCACCTTCGACAGCGCCGCGCAACAACTCGTGCAGCTCACCGAATTGCCCAAATTCCAAGCCCCTCAGCTCCAAGCCGCGGGATGTACGGCCCTGGGCGGCGCGCTAGCCCTGCTGGCTCAGCGCATCGACACCGAGGTGACCACCACCACGGCCGAACAAAAAGGCGACTGGCGCCCGTTGGTGTTCATCATGACCGACGGCAAGCCCACCGATGATCTCCAATTCGGTTTGGAACAGTTCCGCCAACGGAAAACCGGTATGGTCGTGGCCTGTGCCGCCGGTCAGGGAGCAGACATCGCAACGCTGCAACAGATCACCCCCAACGTGGTTCAACTGGCCACAGCCGACAGCAGCACCATCAAAGCCTTCTTCAAGTGGGTGTCTGCTTCGATCAGCACGAGCAGCAAGGCCGTGGAGAATGCCGCCAAGGAGACCACTTCCTTCAGCGAACTGCCGCCTCCCCTCCCGAGGTCAACATCGTCATTTGATCCCCGTTCAGATTTTCTCCTAACAAAAAAACGAGTGGCAACGCCGCATCGGTTGCCACTCGTTTATTCTCTTCCCATGAGTAGAAGACTGCCCGTTTACATCCTCATCGACACGAGCGGCTCCATGCGCGGCGAACCCATCGAGGCTGTCAAAGTCGGACTGTCCGACATGATCGCTTCGTTGCGTGTAGACCCCTTCGCCCTGGAAACCGTTTGCATCAGCATCATCACCTTCGATCGCAGCGTGCAGCAGGTGTTGCCGCTGACGGAATTGGCCCGATTGCAGGTCCCCGACATCCAATGTCCCGAATCCGGCCCCACCTTCCTGGGTGGCGCGTTGCAATTGTTGTGCGAGCGTTACGACAAAAATTGCGTCCCGGTTCGCCCGAACGGAAAGGCGACTGGATGCCGCTGCTTTTTGTGCTCACCGACGGAAAACCTTCGGATGTGCAGGAGTATGCGCGCGGTGTGGAAGCCGTGAAACAGCGCTCGTTTCTCAACATCGTGGCCTGTGCCGCGGGACCCAAAGCACAAGTCGAGCCGCTCACCCGTCTCACCGAGCATGTTTACACGCTCGAGACGATGGATCCGGCCACTTTCAAACGTTTCTTCCAATGGGTAACCGTCAATGTCCGACAAGGCGGCCGCACTGTGGGCATCACCGGTAACACGAGTTTGCCTGCCCCTCCTCAGGAAGTGAATATCGTGCTTTGACCCGTCGGCTGCCCGTTCGCACCTTCTGCGAGCCGTGTGCACCATTCTCTTGCAGGGAAGCGCCCGCGCTGCGCTTCATGCCTTGTTAATCCCGTTTCCCCTTTCACCTCACCATCGAATCTCCCCCTTCACTCTGCTTTCCTGCCGGCAAAGGCAATGGCCGAGGCGCCCATGCGATGCCCTCGCGCCACTACGGAGTGATCTCAACACAATATCTTATGGAAAATACCCCTGTCCGGAAGCTCATGGAGCTCAATAGTTCCATTGACAGCATTTCTTGGGAAGTCCGTCTCCCCAATGCCTCCGAAAAGCAAGATTACGGGGCGAAGTCGCGTTGCCCCCTTGTGATAGCGCCCGTTTCGTCCTGACCGGTGTCACCGGAGTGGACGAAAGTCTGCACGGCCTGAAGATAGAAGTCGACGAAAACAAATTTTCGATCACCGGCACGCCCGATCTTTCGGCACTCCGCAAGGACGGACAGCCTGCGCCGTCTGAGTTCACGCTCACGGCAAAGTATCGTCTCGAAGTCGACGGGGCGTCCGGTGGAGCTTACGAAGGGGAAAAGGAATTCAAGCTGGTCATCGTTCCCGCCATCGATACGTTGTGGAGAGACGAGCCCGTCAATTGGGATCAAATGCCCGAACCTCGATACCGAAACGAAAACCAAGCGGTCGAATTTGCAGAGCTCGACGGCGAAGAGAAACACATCGTAGCCGCCAGTTTGCGAGGTCGCAGCCATGCGCAGGAAGGAAAACCGCGCGACGACGCTTTCCGGTTCGCTACGGCCCACGGCTGGCAGGTGTTGGCCGTGTCCGATGGGGCGGGTTCTGCATGCTATTCCCGCGAGGGGGCACGTTTGGCTTGTGAAAAGGCGGTGGCTGTTTGTTGCGAACGCCTCGACAACGAGCCGTATCGAGACGGCTTTGAAGCACATCAAGGCCCTGAGCGCCATTCCGGACGAAACGAACAAGCGCAAACCGGTGGGCGACAGCCTTTACACCCTGCTTTGCCATGCAGCCAACCAAGCGCGGCAAGCCATCGCACAGGAAGCCGGCCTGCAAGGGAAGGAAACGCGCACATATGCCGCCACCTTGTTGCTCTGCGTCGCCAAACATTTCCCGTTTGGTTGGTTTGTCGGCTCTTTCTGGGTGGGCGACGGTGCCATCGTACTCTATCGTCGCGACACCACGCCCCACACGGTCTATCTGATGGGCGAACCCGACGAAGGGGAATACGGCGGGCAGACTCGTTTCCTCACCATGCCCGAAGTGTTCAGCGACGCCTCCGCGCTCTATCGTCGCCTGCGTTTCCAGTTGGTCGACGATTTCTCCGCCCTGTTCCTCATGACCGACGGCGTGAGCGACCCGAAGTTCGAAACCACCAACAATTTGAAAAACGCTGAGAAGTGGGATGCGCTCTGGGACGAACTGACCGCCGCCAAGGCCCTCACCAACGCGGCCGAGTCGAAGCAGGTTTTGTTGGAATGGCTCGGATTCCCTTCGCCCGGCAACCACGACGACCGCACCCTGCTGGTACTCTGCGGCAACACACTGACAGAGAGCGCACCCGCTGACGATGCGTCGGCAGCAACCACCGCTTCGCCGGACGAAGGCGAGTCGACGTCGCCGACTCCGGAACTCACAACCTCCGCCGAGCCGACCGTTTCAGCACTTGCCCCGTCTACTCCCACTGAGTCCGCAGCAGACGTTCCGGTCACAGCCAAGGACGAGCCGACCTCAACGCTCACGCCTTCCGACACTTCTTCCTGCCTGCCGATGGTTGCCGAGTCCGACCCCGAGTCGACCCCGAACGCTCGGAAAACCACTTCCGAGTGCAGCAATCTGAGATGGAGCAATGGTCGGACTCGAGCGTCGTTCTGAACGGCAAAGGGAGCGAAGCCCAACTGAAAGCCCCAATGGCAAGAAACACAACAAGCGCAACAAAAAGACATTAGTCCGTCTCTCTCTATGGCAAACATCATCACGCTCACTGCCACCGATGGCAGCACGGTCGAGTTTTACGACGAAATCAAAGCCAGCGGCGGCGTCAAAGACGTCTATTTCTCCACCGATGGGACTTATGTGGTCGGCTTTTACCGCAAAGCCCTCGAGTGCCAACGATCGCCAGCGCATCGAAGACATCGTCAATGTGCACCGCCAGCGCATCTTCACGCCCGACGCAGCGGGCCAATATTGGGAAAAACTTCTTTGCCTGGCCCACGAAAATCGTGGAGTGGAACGAAAAGGTGGGACTCGTCATGCCCTTCTACGACAAGAAGTTCTTCTTCTCCGGCATCGATCCGCGGTGGCCGTTCGCGAAAGACAGGGCAAGAGAAAAAAACGGAAAGTGGTTTTCGTCGGCCAAACTCTACAATCGTTTCGTGCCCGACAACCAAAAAGGCAACTTGCTCACCCGCCTACACATGTGCTTGAAAATCGCACGTGCCATCCGCCGCCTCCATGCCGCGGGGTTGGCGCACTCCGATTTGTCGTACAACAATGTTTTGGTCGATCCGCTCACCGGCAATGCCTGCATCATCGATTGCGACGGTCTGGTCGTGCCGAAGAAGTTTCCACCCGAAGTGGTGGGCACGCCCGGTTTCATCGCCCCCGAAGTCATGGCCACACGTGCCCTTCCGCTCCAAGACCCGAAGAAGAACCTGCCGCAGATCTCCACCGACCGCCACGCCTTGGCCGTTCTCATCTATACTTTTTTGCTCCAACGCCATCCGCTCGACGGCGGAAAAGTGTGGGACGTCAACGACACAGAGCACGATGACGATTTGCGCTACGGTGAAAAGGCGCTCTTCATCGAGCACCCCTACGATGCAGCCAACCGTGTGAAGCCCTCACAGCTCGATCCGCACGAATTGCCACAAGGCGATCCGCAACAGCGCCCCTACACGCTGTGCGGGCCCTATCTCACGCGGCTTTTCAATCGGGCCTTTGTCGAAGGGCTCCACGCACCGGCCCGGCGCCCCAGCGCAGCAGAATGGGAAGATGCTCTCGTCAAGACGTGCGATCTCTTGCAGCCCTGCAACTGCGAACAAGGTTGGTACGTCTTCGACAACACCACGCAGCCCAAATGCCCATTCTGCGGTAAGCCCTACGCCGGTCAGCTGCCGGTGCTCAATTTCTACTACGCCCCCTCGCACGGCAAGTTCATTTCAGAGAACTATCGTCTCATGGTCTATCATCATCAGACGCTTTATCGTTGGCACACGAACAATCTCGTCGTTCCCAACGAAAAGATCAGCGACGAAGACCGTCAGCCGGTGGCCGATTTCCATTTCCACGATGCCCAATGGATTCTCATCAATCGCCGCCTGCCCGGTTTGCGCGACGTGACCGCCGGTTGCGACGTCCCCCGTCGGTCAGTTTATCCCGCTCACCGAAGGGCGTCAAATTCTCTTCGATACGAACCAGGCGGCCGCCTCGCTGTGGTGCAACTGGTACATGGAGCCTGACGGGGGTGCAATGTCCACAAAGTAGGGGAAATGATCTCCGTCCTTGCCCTCAGGCTTGGGATATCCCAAGCCTGAGGGCAATCTTTGCTGTTGAACTTCTTTGTCGTTTCACCGCATCTTCCCCTTCCTCATATACGGTAGCTGCCTGGAATACGGCCCTGCTTCCTTTTCTTTGGCGACAACTGCCAAGAACTAAAAAACGAAGCAGCGGAGCGCATCGCTCTGCGCAGGAGCATGGTGCACGATCATTAAGGCGTTTCGTCTCGGTTGGTCGACTAAATCGTTCGGCGCACATTTTCGGGAAACCTCAAATAGGTGAAATAGGCCACATCGTGTGCTCTTTCTTTTCGGGTCGGGATCGGGTACTTTTGTCCTCAACGCCCGGCGAAGGTACGCATCATCCCTTCTTAGGGTTCTTGATAACGTTCGATGTCTCGTTGGAGATACTGCCTAAACGCAGGAAACTCCTTGTCTGTATACTCAAGGATACGCTCCCGAGCCAACTGAGGGATACGATCCAAACGAATCAGTTGATCGTATTCCCCAAACTTCGGGTAGTCTACCCAGAGTAGCTCCAGCTCTTCGGCTGAGATGGGAGGATGTTCTGTTGCAATCATCTCAAATGTCCCATCATAAGCTTTCCCTTGATAGATAACAGACGAGCACCCACCTTCGTGGGTATATGTGAAGTCTATACGTCTCATCCTTTTATCTGTGCCTGGGTAGCATTCATATAAGAAGATTGCTGTCAGAAATAGCTTGCCATTCTGGTTGTGTTGCTCTCGATACTGAAAAGTCAAATAGTCATCGTAGTTATCCCTCAAGAATTTCACCCCAAAGTATCCCACATTGGACTCAATGGCGCAGTAGGGGCTGTCATCCTCATTGAGAATCGTTGCAAAGTAAACATTTTTGTTGCTCATGCGCTTCGCGAGAAGCAAGCTCCAATAGACCCTCTTTCTTCTTGCGACGAGAATAGCGAGTCTTGTTGTAGCTGTCTAATTGACTTAGGGTTGCTTCTTCTGTACATATATGATTACCAACCCAGGTACTATTGAATATTGTCTTCATAACGAATTGTAGTTTTTCCGTTGATATCCCAAATCTTTTATACGCTGTTGATTTGCGTATTCTATCCCCCTCTTAGGTGCGTCTTTGGCCTACACGGGCACTTCAAGCATCATTTTTCACGAAGCGTTCTTCCCTTCAACTCTTTGAAGATGCCGGCATTAGCGTCACTCCTATTGGCCGGCACAGACATTACCGCAAGTTCTTGTGCATTGCCCTTTTGTGTTCGGCCAACCAAGTGTGAGAGGAGCTGTCTACATGCGCATGCCACTATGGGGGGCTTCATGTGTGTCATCAATGCCGAGAGCGTAGGGAAGGCGTTGGCAAAGAGGCCTTGTGGTTGAACGGAGAGCTGTGTGTCTTTCGATGGCAAAGGTAGAAAAACGATTCGAGAAATACAAGCCATTACAGAAGAAAAACTTGCGATTTTTCAAACTCGTGATACCTCGCTCAAAACAAGGGGACTTTTGAAGATTTCATCCCCATGTTTTTGAGGAAGTATCCTACTTCATCGATACAACCGATTGAGAGTCGCTGCTCCCTGTCCCTACCTCGGGGTAGGGTGAAGCACCGGTTGGGTGAAGGAACGTTCGCGCGCACGCACGCGCGTTACGCGCACACAGCAGGTTTTCGTTTTTCATGTTCACCCTTCACCGGTGGAGCGGAATCGGCTGATTGAAAGGCCGATCGGGGTGAAGACTTTGCACTCTGTGGTGGATGAGGCGACCGGTGAAGGTAAATTTCAAAAGTCTTCACCCTTATTGGGCTGGCTCACAGTTGTTTGCGATAGGTGGGTGAAGGGGTGAAGGTGAAAAACGAAAACTGCCTGACGCGCGCACGCGCGAGGAAAGGCACGATTTGGAGCGATTTTGTGAGGGCAAAGGGTGCGCCGTTTGTCCCTCGGGGTCAATGGGCAGATTCGCAAAAAGCGATCAGTTCGCGGAAGAGGGGCACGCGCTCCAATAAGGGGCGGTAGCCCACGATGAGCATGCGTTCTCGTGCACGCGTCAGCGCCACGTTCAGTTTGCGGTCGACCCACTGTCCGCATTCGTCTTCAAACTGTGTGCTGCACAGAAAGGCCAGTTGCGAGGCGCGCGTCACGGTGAAACCGTAGATGATGGTGTTGCACTCCGAACCTTGGAAACGTTCGACGGTGTCGATGGTCACTTCGGCCAGTTCGGGATGAGGCGATTGCAGGAGGGCATTGCGCACCAAAGCGATCTGCCGGCGATAGGGCACGATGATGCCCAGATCTTTGATCGGATCGAAGCCCCCACGTTGTGCCACGAAGCGTGCATATTCCTCGACGGCCAGTTGGGCGATGCGTCGGGCCTCCGCCGGGTTGCCCTTGGGCGAGTGTCCGAGTTCCAGGGTGTCGGGCACGCAATCGTAGAACGCCAGGCGCGGCACGCCGATGGCCTCCTCTTGGTGGGGCAGGGGAATGGGGCAGAGCTTGCCCTCGTAGAATTGTCGGCTGGGGAAGTCGGCCACTGCGGGGTGCATGCGCCCTTGACGGGTGAAGTAGTGGCGACATTCGGCGGGAATGCGTTCGATGAAGCGTTCGAAAAAGGAACGTCGGCAGTCGGTCAATCCCAGTGTGCAGAGTTCGGCTTCGGTGACGATACTTTCGCTCGCCGGCTGCTGCACCACGGCGGGGAGTTGACGGTGGTCGCCGATGAGCACGAAACGGTCGATGAGCGGACGGTTGCCGGTGTGTGCCATCAGGAGCGGGAGCAAGTGCGGTTCGAGCAGTTGTGAAGCCTCGTCCACAATGGCCAAGGAGAAGTGCTTGTCGGCCATCAACGTCACCGTGCCGGCCAGCGAGTGGGTGGTGCCCACCACCACGCGCACCTCGCGCACCAGTTGTTTCACCTCGTCGAGTTGTTTGAGGGCCCGGGTTTTGGCATCGAGCAGATAGTCGCGATAGCGCGGGTCGCAGCTCATCTCGTTGCCCACGCGCACAAAATCGATGCCGGCTTGCACCAATTTGCCACAGATCTCATCGACCGCGCGATTGGTGAAGGCGCCGAGCAGCACTTGTGTGTCGGGGTCGGCGAGTTCCTCGAGGAGCAGGCACATCAGGCCCTTGGAGGTCTTCCGGTGCCCGGAGGACCCACCAGCAGAAAGAGGTCGCGGGCGGCTTTGGCCTTGCGCACCAGTTGAGTGAGTTCGGCGTTTTCGGGAGTGGTGAGCAGCTCCACGTGTGTAGCGGTGGAAGGCGGTCGCTGTCCGAGCACCCATGCGCGGCGATCGGCGGGGGCGGTGAGCAGGTTGTAGAGGCCTCGGTAGATGCCGCGCGTGCCTGCGTCCATGAAATCCGGTTCGATGGCCCACGACTGTCCTTCGCGGAGACAGAACACCCGCGCTTCGGTTTGCGCCTCGCGAAGGGTGAGCACCACCTCGTGTTCCAAAAATTTGGCGCACGGTGGCGCGAAACACCATGTCGCGTCGCAAGTCCGGTTCGCGGGCCGTTTCGTAGCGATAGAGCACCACGATGTCGCCCGTCCGGAAGTTGGGCGGCGTGGCAGTCTCGCCGTCAGGGTCCGTTTCCGGAGACCCAAATGCAAGTGCTTGACTCCGTGTCCGTTCTCGTCCGTTTCGGTGGAAAGCAATCGGAGATCGGTGAGGATGCTGCCCACCTCTCGTTTTTCGGCCGTGGTGCATTGCCAAGCCGCTGCAAATCCACTTGCTTCCTTCCCCGAGCTGCCGAAGCGACTGAGCAGGTTTTCGCGCACCAGGAAGCGGTGGAATCGGTAGAAATAGGTCAGCGCGGTCGGGTCGGCCGTGTGGAAGGGAGCCAAGAGCGTTTCGACCTGCGGACGGATGTATTTATTCCACAAGGAATCGGCCTGTCGGTCGGTGCAGTTGGTCGGGCGTGAGCTGTGCGATGAAATCGCGCATTCCGGTGCGGGCAAATTGCTCTTCGCGCGCCACGATTTCATTGCGCAGACGGAAGGCTTCGCGCAGCCGATCGGGGGCATTGGGGATGGGCCAGGTGGAGCGTTCGTCGGCATAGCGCGAGTAGAGCAGGTAGCCTTGCAGACGACTGTAGGATTGGCCGAAAACATAGTGGCGCATGGCCATGTAGAGCATGAGCTGTAGCTCGTGTTCGCGATAGGGAGTGCGGTTGTACTCGTCGATCTTCCCGCTTTTTTTGTTCCACCACCACACCGCCGTCGGGTTTCATCAGGTCGATGCGGCCTTGCAGACCGAGCATTTCGCAAAAGAACGAGGGTTCGATGCAAACGCCCTCTTCGTCCGAGAGGTGCAGTTGGTGTTTGAACGTGTTTTTGGCTCAGGTGGCGCAAATTGCGTTGCTGCTGCTGGGCTTGGGCGTGGAATTCCTGTCGATCGAAGTCGCAGGCGGCAAATTCGAGGGCGTGGTCGGAAAAGAAGCGGCGCGCGGTGTCGGCATAGCCGGCTTCGAGACCGTGCACCTCCTCATCGAGCATTTGCCCGCTCAGACTTCCCAACAGGGTGTGTCGGGAAGTGACGAAGGGTCGAACTTTTTCAGCACGTTCCATTCGGAACAGGTGCCGTGGAGACGATGCACTGGGTGATGGCCGTGACGTTGACCAAATAGTCGGGCTCCAGAATGACGAGTTCCGAAACAAACGGTGGCCTTCGCGGCGAACGGCCACAAGATTCAGCTGCATGCCGGGTTCGACCAGCGCGAGCGAGATAGCGGAAATCACGTCCTCCGGCGGTGTCGGGAGCGAGCGGAAGTTGGAACTCGGTGTCGCCGCCCGGCGTCGGTGGGGCTGACCGTGAGCTCGTGGCTGAGCACGGCGTCGACCACCACGCGCAGACATTTTTCGGAGAGGGGTTTCGGAGATTCGACGGCGGTGAGGTGGCGGGGCAGCAGTGCGGCGAGTTCGGCAGGCACGGGGGCTTGCTTCAAACCGGCGACCAAATCGGCCAGTGCACGGAGGTCGCCCGGCAGTCGATCGGTGAGCTCGGTTTCGGTGAGCTCGTCGGCGCGTCGCCAACGCACGCGGAAGTCGTTGGCGGCATGATAGAGCGTGTCGGAAAAACCACGCTGCGCGTGCAAATAGTGCAGGCGCGAGAATGCACCCGAGAACGAAGCGGGCGCATCGGCGGTGGTTTCGTTCATCAGTTCCACAAAAAGACGATAGGCCATGCCGCAGCGCCGGCGAATGTCGTACTGTGTGGTGGTGAGACAGCGCCGGATGTCGTCGTAGTAGTAATCGGCCGAGGTGTATTCCATAGTGCTGATCGAAAAAAGAGGGGGTTAACAGAATCGGATGTCGTAGACGACGGTGCTGCCCACCAGTTCGTTGAGACGGCGCACGAGTTGTTGGCGCATCATGGAGAGCTGGGTGCGGAGCACGGGGGTGCGCACCTCTACCCACAGGGCTTGGTCGCGGACAAAGCGGGCGGTGGTGTGCAGTGCAATGGTTTCGCCCACCGCAGAGGGCCAAGATTGCACAACGCGATATTCAAGCAGCGGGGTTTCCAGACCGCTTTCGCGCAGGAAATTTCCCAGCATGTCGCCTACGAGTTCAGCGTTTTTTTGCGTTTCATTGTCGGGAGTTGAAGTGGGTTCGCAGGTGAGGCAGCCGTTTTCCACCACAAAAAGGCGGTAGTCGCGGTGGGTCGCGGCCAGAATGCGATCGAGGTGATCGCGGTTGGTGTCGGTGATGAAGATTTGCCCGAAGTCCTCGCCGCTCACGTAGTCGACAATGCACGACACCCGGCCGGCGTCGAGTTTGTCGAAGATGTCGTCGAGCAGCAGTAGGGGTGTGCGGCGCTCTCCGTGGTTTTTGAGGTAGAGAAACTGGGCCAGTTTCATGGCGATGAAGAACGTCTTGGTCTGCCCCTGCGAGGGCTTCTCGGCGCACACTGTGCCCATTCATCAACAGATCGAGATTGTCCTTGTGCGGACCGTGGAGGGTGTGTCCCACGATCTGTTCGCGCACACGACCTTCGCGCAGGAGCGGGCCGAGCGGCCCGCGGTCGGCGTGACTTTCGTAGGTGATGTCCACTGCCTCGGCCGCTGCGTTGCACAGTCGGGCGTAGAGTGCGGAGAAAATGGGGCGGAAGGCTTCGACAAACTCGCTTCGGGCGGCATAGATCACTGCAGCATCGGCATCCGCATGAGCGACTCGAGCACATCAAACAGCCCTTCGTCGAGCGGGCCTTCCTGTTTGAGCAGGGCGTTGCGCTGCTGCAAAGTCTTGCCGTAGCGAATGAGCGCCTCAAATAGCGGGGCGAGGTTTGCGCGATCACGCTGTCCATGAATTTCCGCCGCTCTTCGCTTCCCCCCGTCACGAGTTGCTCGTCACTGGGCGAGAGCATCACGAGCGGGATGGCGCCCACATGCTCACTGAGTCGTTTGTAGTCCTTGTCGTTGCGTCGCAAACGCTTGCGCTGTCCGCGTTTCAGTGCGCAAGACACTGCGTCGCGGGTGCCGTCGGGCGAAAGATACTGCCCTTGCAGCATGAAAAAGTCGGCCTCGTGGCGCACGCAGTTGCTGTCGGTCAGGGCGGTGGCGCTTTTGCCGAAGGAGAGAAAATAGATGGCGTCGAGCACATTGGTTTTGCCCATTCCGTTGGCGCCGATGAAGCAATTGACGTTGGGCGAAAGCCGAAGTTCGGCTTCCGCTACGTTCTTATAATTGAGGAGCGTGAGCTGTTCGAGAATCATGGGGCGAAAGACATGAAGGCGGTGGGCACCCCATTGTGACAGACGGTGCCGGTTCGCGCAGTGATCCTACAAAAATAGCAATAAAACGGCGTTTCTGCCGTCTTTTTGTGGTGAAAAACGCGTTGCCTTCCCGCGCCGTGCAAAATAATTGCGCTTTCATTTCTCTACTCACACACAATATATTATTTTTGCAGCGTATTTGCCGCAAAATAGTGGCATTGCGCGAACTCCACACGATACAAAAAAAGCAAGATATAATCATGAGTCATCAGAAACAAGCCCTCGATCTCAACGAGGCCCTCGCGACTTCCGAAGCGTTCCTCATCAAATACCGCAAATGGGTCATCGGCGTAGGCATTGCCGTCGTTGTGCTCATCGGAGCATGGGTGGGCGGCTACTACTATCTCAAGAATCAGAACGAACAGGGACAGTACGAAATCAGCCTCGGCGAGCAGTATGTGCAAACCGGCGATTGGAACAAAGCCATCAAGGGCGACGGTGCCACTTTCAAGGGCTACGAAAAAATTGCCCGCAACTACGCTTGGACCGATGCGGCCAACATCGCACACCTCTACTGCGGTTTGGGCTATTTCAACCTGGGCGATTATAAAAAAGCGATTGCCGAACTCGAAGACTTCTCGCCGAAGGGCGACGTCACGGTGTCTGCCAACGCCTTGGCGGCACTGGGCAATGCCTATGTGGCAGACAAGCAGCTGGACAAGGGTGTGAAGTACCTGAAGAAGGCCGCTGACCATGCCGACAATGCCGCACTCTCCCCATCTACCTCCTCGAAGCCGGTCAGGTGTTGGAGAGCCAAGGTAAAAAGGCGGAAGCACATGAGCTGTATGTCTCGATCAAGAGCGATTATCCCGAGAGCCAGTTGGCACAGACCGGTGTGCAAAACGGCAAAGTGATCGGCGCTGAAATCGACAAATACATCGAACGCACCAAATAACTCCACCTCGGTGCGTCATCTCCCGAATGAGGACTCGAAAGCGGTGAGTTCGCCCCGGAGGGCGACCCGAGCTCGGTTCCTCATTCGGCTTTTTATTTTTGCTCGCTCCCAGGGCCCCTTGCTTGGGCTGAGCTGCGGATGCAGAGCTCCCAATGAGGCAAAAGCCTCTCCCCAATCATTGTCTGAAAATTATGTCACAATTCACCTTCCTCCGAGAGAACGAAGGAGAAAAACCTGATCTCTCGTTTATGCGTTTCGGTGTGGTCGTCACCGAATGGAACGCACACATCGTCGACGCCATGTTGCAACAGGTTTGCGCCACGCTGGCTGAGTACGGCGTGCCGGAAAACAACATCACCGTGCGTCGCGTGCCCGGAAGTTTCGAACTCGTCTACGGATGTGCGCAGTTGGCACAACGCGGTTACGTCGATGCCGTGATCGCTTTGGGCTGCGTCATCAAGGGCGACACGCCGCATTTCGATTACATCTGCCTCGGCACCACCGAAGGGCTCGTGCGACTTAACGCCACCGGCAAGGTGCCGGTGATCAATGGCGTGCTGACGGTCAACAACGAGCAGCAGGCACTCGATCGGGCCGGAGAAAAGATGAACAAAGGCCGTGAGTTCGCCATGACTGCCGTCAAAATGGTGCAATTCATCCAGTCTTTCGAGTAAATCCCACTTCCATCGGTGTCTTTCACCGTGATGAAGAGCTGAATATCGCGTTTGCGCGCGGTTTCTCCCCTTGTTTTCGCCTCGGAACTCAGTTTTTTGCCCGAGAAATGGAACAAAGTGGTGGAAACGCTTGGTGTTTTCGGCTTTTATGCCCTAACTTTTGCCATCGCAAACGCACAAAAGGGCAAATACCAGAGTGGCCAAATGGGGCAGACTGTAAATCTGCTGGCTTACGCCTTCGGTGGTTCGAATCCATCTTTGCTCACCTTCCGGCGCAGGAACTGAAAAGTTCTTGCGCCGGTTGCTAGTGGAATGAAGTCAGCGCGTTGCGTTCTCGCATGAGGGAGACAATGCGGTCTGATGACGCGAACGGAACCTCCAACAAGGGGGAGGAGAGCGAAAAGAGCCAGCCCCTATTCATCAATGGGAAGAAGAAAAAGCAAAGGCCCGGTGAAACCAGTGTTTCACCGGGCCTTTGTCGTGTTGAGCTGTGAAGTTCTTTCCGGAGGGCTTAGCGAATGAAACGAGTCGCAGTGCGAGCGAAGTGAATCGCGGTGAGAACGGGCTAAGCCGGGGGCGAACGAGGGAGGTCGCAGTGCGAGCGGAGGAATACTGCGTCCTTCTTTCGTGGTGGCGCGGCCCCTATTGTTTGCGCCAGCGGGCGAACTCCTCTTTGTCGCCGTTGAACACATTGACATCCACCTCCCCGTGGATACCGCGCACGCGTCCTTCGGGCGTCAGTTGCCAGAAGGCCAATTTCACGTAGGGACGGAACTCACCATAGCGCGCGATCCACACGTCATATCCCCGCACGGCATGCGGCGCGTGCGGCAGGTGGTCATTGACAAACGACTGCCCCACGTAGAGAATGGGGCGTTTGCCGGTGGCGTGCTCCACATAGTGTAACCAAGCCAACGTCTGTTTGAAGAGCGCCGCCCGTCCTCCCATTTGCGCAATCTGTTCGTCCGTCGGTTCCACGTCGAGCACGGGCGGAAGCGAGGTCAAATGCAAGCGTGCATGCTTCAAAAAGAACCGCGCTTGTTCGATTCCGCCGGTTTTGGTGGAGAAAAAATGGTAGGGCGCCACGGGAATGCCGCGTGAGTGCGCCCCTTTCAAATCGTAGGGGTAGTATTTACTGAAAAGCGAGGTGCCTTCGGTGGCCTTGATGAAGACAAAGCTCACCGGATAGTCCACTTTGCCGGCGGCATGTCGGTGTGCCACCTTGCCAATGCCCACAATGCGGAGCGACGGCCAGTGTATGCCATAGACTTTACCGTCGATCTCGTGCTGGTGTCGCGAGATGTCGATGCCATAGACGCGGTCGGCCGTGTAAATCATGCGTTCTCCCTTGAAACGATCGCGGTGCCAAGTGCCCGATTGCACCATGCGTCCGTTCACCGCAAAGCCGTAACCCTGTCGTTGATAGAGCGAATCGAAGGCTCCGCAGTAGTAATCGCCGTTGACCGCCAGCGCCGATCCGGTCCATCCCCCGGCGGTGCGTGTGAGCGAGAAGAATGTGCGCTTCTCGTCCACAAATTGTCGGTGCAAGGTGTCTACTTTCGGATATAAGTAGTGCAGCTGAATCTTGCCGGTGCCCACCGCGAGTGCGTCAGGCCGGGACGGTTTGAGACGAACGAGCCCCTTTTGTCTCGACACCGGTGCGTAGGCTTTCCCGCCCGCCGTGTATTGCAACCGTCTGCGTGCCATCGGGCGCTCCAATCGGGCGGCGCGTTCCAGCAAGGCCACCACTTTTTTGCTGTTCTCCCACCGTTGCAACTCGTTGTCGCCGTAGCTCATCACTTCGTTGTATCCCTGATCGGTCACACTGTGGGTGCGTGCATAATAGCGGAGCTCTTCCACTCGTTTCTTGAGCAATCGCTCTCGGCCCAGTTCGGCCTCGAGGCTTTTTTTGATGAGTGCTTGAAAGGCTTTTCCGCGCAACGTGTCGGGGTGCGGCGCGAAATAGACTTCCACCTCGCCGCTTCGGCTCACGCGAAAGCCCGAATGCGTCACCGTGTGCCGCGCCTGTGCGCTCCGGGTGTGGAGCGAACGCAGCAAGACCACGCTGTCGCGCACGCCACTGACCAAGTCCGTGTCGGACGCCAGGGCGAAAAACAGGGTGTCGCGCCCTCCGACGGGGAGGATATAATGGGATTGTTCGTCGACCGACACCAGACTGCGCAACCGATTGTCGTCGTGCCGAAGATAGAGTCCGAGGGCAACCACTTGCAGTAGCACAAGCAGCGAGATAATAAGGCGGGCAAGTATCGTTTTTTTCATTTCCTAATCGTCTATTGCGTGGGTCGTCTCGCTGTGATGCGCGAGACGATCAACCAACGGCGCACAAAGTTACAAATATCACGCGAAACATTTCGCGCACCCGTTTCAATTTTTCGGTCGCTCGCTTAGCTTGTAAAAAATGAAGGGCTAAACTTGTTTTTCTGTCCTTAGATTTGTTTCTTTGGATTGTAAATTCTAAATTTGTCGCAGAGGTTCGCCTCTGCCGGTCCGCGCTGTGCGATGAAGTCCGGTCGACTTCCCCAAAAAACGTGCGTCGCTTGTTGCTCTCCTCCCGCCTGAAATGCCGAAAAACCGTGGAACGAGGAAAAGCCCGAAGAGCCGGCGTGCGAAAACCAGTATTAAATCTCCATCTCATGAAACAACTTCTCTTTACCCTGTTGTTGGTTCCGTTGCTCTGCGTAGGTTGCGGCACCATCGAGCTTCCCGACGGACCACAGTCGAGTAGTTCGCTGCGCAAGGTCACCGTCCACACGCGGGCGGCCGACAATGTCGTTCCCACTTACCCCATCGAAGTGTTCGCCTTCGACGGCGGTGGACAATGTTGTGCGCGGCAAACGCTCAAGCAAGCCCGGCGACGCGCTTTCGCTCCGTCTCGCCGACGGCACCCTATCGCGTGGTCGCCTTGTCCGCCTGCCTTCTTCGAGCGCCGTTCCCGAGCGTCCCACCTGGAACTCCGCCGTGTGGCCAAACGGTGCGAATGCCCTGTTCGATCAAGCCATTTTTGCGTGCCGAAGCGTCCGTCACTGTGGCCGAAAAGCGCAGCCAGGTGCATTTGCTGCTGGCGCCCGTGGTGACGGCAGCGGAGTTGCGACTGACTCAATTGCCGAACGATGCGACTGCCGCCGCCATTGAGATCGCTCCGGCCTGCACCGCGCTGAACTTTGCGGGCGAACGCAGCGGAGAAGGGCGCGTGTCGGTTCCCCTCACGCGGGGCGCGGACGGTGTTTGGACTTCCGGCGTTCACTATCTCTTGCCCGCGGGCAAATCTCCCACACAATTGAGTATTCGCTGGACGCGCAATGGCGAACAGGCCGTGTACGGCTACACCTATCCGCAGGCGCTGGTGGCCGGCACGCCCTATCGGTTCGAAGGGGCCTTTGTCGACGACGCGGCCGGGGGTACGGTGGGCGACGTCTCGGTGGCCGCTTGGAATGCCCCCGTAGTGCAAACATTCAGTTTCGGTAAAACGGTCGTGAATCCGCCCGTTCAACCCCAACCGCCCGCCGGTGGCGGCACAGGCGGCACCACGCCGCAGACCACCTGGGAGGGGCGCCTGTGGAACGGCCGTGTGGTGGCGCTGGTGCAGAACATTGTCGGCAGTGAAGCCGATTTCCTGTTGATCAGTCGCGCGCAGTGGGATCCGGTGGCCTCGGCCTATTCAGAAACCGCCTCCGACGAGGCGGCGCAGTACGCAGCCGGCTACAAAGAGGGCGAGTTGGCCGAGTGGCACATCCCCACGCGCCAAGAAGCTACCGCGCTGGCGGCCTTCTGGCGGGGCGAAAAACTCAAAATCATCAATGCCACCCTCCGTGGCGCGAGCGAACCGGAGCTCTACGACAAGGTTGAGGGGCATTCCGTCCCCTATCTCTGCGACGAAGCGCGTTCCGTCTTCTCGTTCCTGGAAAATTCGCATGTGCGCAAGGCCGGTAAGTCGGTGGGAACCTACTTGTTGCGCTTGGTCAAGACCGTGCACGTGCGCTTTCAACCCTGATTGGTATTGTGACATCGGCGCTGCCCGTTGAAAACACGGGGACTAAGCTCGGAAACCTCCCGTGTTTTCGAGCTTAGTCCCCGTGTTTTTAGATCGTTGGGCGTTTTTCTCCGAAGACTCCGCAGGGCGGCGCGTCAGAGGGCGATTCTCGGGCGAAACCTCCCTGTGTGCGGAGTTTCGCCTCTGTGAAAATTGCCCCGCGAAGGGGCGTAGGCTCTGCCGAACGCCGCGGTCTGTCGCGACCGTTGCGCGCGCAGGTGTACAAATGCCCACGAACGCACAAATCGTTTGCGAAAAAAAGTAGTATATTTGCACCGACGTCTCTCAAAACGTCAGCTTGTCTTTTCCTTGCCCCGCGGCGACCCCTGTTCCTCCCCGTCTGAATCCCTTTCTTCGGAGAGCGTGGGGGCTGGCCTCCCTTCTTGTGGAGCGCTTTTGCCTTAGGCGCAGTGAGGGCCCCGTCGCATCGCGGCGAGGCCGGCAGACCACAAGCTCCTTACCTCGAAACGTAACGCGACATCGATCTATGATAAAAAGTTCACCGAGCGCACGGGGATGAACCTCTACGCCGTCAACGAAGAAGTACTCAAAGAGTGGGACGAGACTGACCTCTTTCACAAAAAGCATCGCAGAGCGCGAGGGCTGTCCCGCGTATGTGTTTTTCAAGGCCCCCTTCGGCCAACGGGCATCCGGGCATTCACCACGTGATGGCGCGCACCATCAAGGACGTGTTCTGCCGTTACAAAACGATGCAAGGCTTCCAAGTGAAGCGAAAAGCCGGTTGGGACACGCACGGCCTGCCGGTTGAACTCGGTGTGGAGAAGGAACTCGGCATCACCAAGGAAGACATCGGCAAGAAAAATCTCGATCGAGGAATACAACGCCCAATGTCGTCGCAACGTCATGAAGTTTACGCGCGAATGGACCGACCTTTTCGCATCTCATGGGCTACTGGGTGGACATGGAACACCCCTATGTGACGTACGAAAACTCCCTACATCGAAACCCTCTGGTGGCTGCTTCGTCAGCTGTATGACAAGGGATACCTCTACAAAGGTTACACCATTCAGCCCCTACAGCCCCGCTGCCGGCACGGGCCTTTCGAGTCACGAGCTCAATCAGCCCGGTGCCTATCGCGATGTGAAGGACACCACGGTCACTGCCCAGTTTGAAATGCTCGACGCCCCCACGACACTCACCGAATGGGGCCGCCCGGTGTTCCTCGCCTGGACCACCACGCCGTGGACCCTCCCTCGAACACCGCCCTCTGCGTCGGTCCGCACATCGACTACGTGGCAGTGCAGACGTTCAACCCTACAACGGCGAGCAAATCACCGCCGTCCTGGCCGAAAGTCGCCTGGCTGCCTACTTCAAGGCCGAGGGCGCCGAAGCCGAAATGGCCTTCACGCCCGGCGACAAGGTGTTGCCCTATCGCGTAGTGGCCCACTTCAAAGGCAGCGACCTCGTGGGTATGCGCTATGCCCAGCTCATGCCTTGGGTAAAGCCCTGCGAACCGCTCAATGACACGGCTGCCGACTTCGTGCAAGACTACGCCGCGGCGCACGCTGACCGCGTTTTCAGCATCGGTCGCGATCGTTTTGTCGAAATGAGTGAGTGCGCCTTCCGTGTCATCCCCGGCGACTATGTCACCACCGAAGACGGTACGGGCATTGTCCACATTGCGCCCACGTTTGGTGCCGACGATGCCAAGGTGGCCAAGGCCGCCGGCATCCCTTCGCTCTTCATTCTCAATCAGGCCGGGGAGACTCGCCCCATGGTCGACCTGACCGGCCGCTACTACACGCTCGAAGCTTGCGCCGAACCCTTTGTTCAGCACTGCGTCGACACGGCGCGTTATGCACACCACGCAGGTGACTACGTGAAGAACGCTTATGACCCGCGTTTCACGGTGGAAGGCAAATACGATGAGGCCGCTGCCAACAAAGCCGAGGACCTCAACATCGTGATTTGCATGGAAATGAAGCAGGAGGGCACCGCTTTCAAGATCGAAAAGCACGTGCACAATTATCCGCACTGCTGGCGCACCGACAAACCGGTGCTCTACTATCCGCTCGATAGCTGGTTCATCCGTTCCACTGCGGCCAAAGACCGCATGATTGCCCTGAACGAAACCATTCGCTGGAAACCCGAATCGACCGGTACGGGACGTTTCGGCAAATGGCTCGAAAACCTCAACGATTGGAACCTGAGTCGCTCGCGCTATTGGGGCACCCCTGCTCCCGATCTGGCGCAACACCGAGACGCGCGAGGAGGTTTGCATCGGTTCGATCCAAGAACTGTATGACGAAATCGAGAAGGCCGTGGCCGCCGGCGTGATGAAGTCCAACCCGCTCAAGGACAAAGGTTTCGTGCCCGGCGATTACAGCAGTGAGAATTACCACCTCATCGACTTGCACCGCCCGTATGTCGACGACATTGTACTGGTTTCGCCCACCGGTGCCCCGATGCACCGCGAAAGCGACCTGATCGATGTGTGGTTTGACTCGGGTGCCATGCCCTATGCCCAAATCCACTACCCGTTTGAGCACATGGCCGCGCTCGACAATCGCACGGTTTATCCCGCCGACTTCATTGCGGAGGGCGTAGACCAGACGCGCGGTTGGTTCTTCACCCTGCATGCCATCGCCACCATGGTGTTCGACAGCGTAGCCTTCAAGGCCGTGATCTCCAACGGCCTTGTGCTGGACAAGAACGGCCAGAAAATGTCGAAGCGTCTGGGCAATGCCGTCGATCCCTTCGCCGCCATTCGCGAATATGGTTCGGATCCCGTGCGTTGGTACATGATCACCAACTCCGCTCCCTGGGACAACCTGAAGTTCGACTCGGAGGGTGTGCTCGAAACGAGCCGCACGTTCTTCGGCAAACTCATTCAGACCTATTCCTTCTTCTCGATGTATGCCAACGTCGACGGCTTCGATCCCGACGCACCGCAGGTGCCCGTGAACGAACGCCCCGAGATCGACCGTTGGATCTTGAGCGAACTCCATTCGCTCATCCGCGAAGTACAAGCTTGCTACGAAGATTACGAACCGACCAAGGCCGGTCGTCTCATCCAAAGCTTCACGGTCGACAATCTTTCCAACTGGTATGTGCGCTTGAACCGCAAGCGTTACTGGGCCCGGCGAGATGACGACCGACAAACAAGCCGCCTATCAGACGCTCTACACCTGCTTGCTCACGCTGAGCCGCTTGATGGCGCCGATAGCTCCCTTCTATGCCGATCGTCTGTACAAGGATTTGACCGCCGGCACGCAACAAGCCACTGCCGAGAGCGTGCACCTCGATCGTTTCCCCGTGGCCGATGAGTCGCTGATCGACAGTGAACTCGAAGCCCGCATGGAGTTGGCACAACAAACCACCTCGTTGGTGCTCTCGCTGCGCAAGAAGGAACGCATCATTGTGCGCCAGCCGCTGCAACGCATTGCCATTCCGTACACGACGCCCGACTCAAAGCGAGACTCGAGGCCGTGCGCCAGCTCATCCTCGACGAAGTGAACGTCAAAGCCATCGATTTCGTCGAAGGCAACATGCTGGAGAAGAAAGTCAAGTGCAATTTCCGCGTGATGGGCAAGAAGTTCGGCAAACTCATGAAGGCCGTGAACAATGTCGTCACTTCTATCAGTCAAGAACAGATTGCAGAATTGGAAACGCGCGGACAACTCACCGTGAACGTTGAGGGACAAGACTGCTTGATCGAGCGCAGCGATGTGGAAATCATCAGTGAAGACATGCCCGGTTGGAGCGTTGCCAACGAAGGTGCGCTGACCGTGGCGCTCGACATCACAATTACCGACGAACTTCGCAACGAAGGCGTGGCACGCGAGATCGTAAAACGCATCCAAGCCCTGCGCAAAGACAGCGGCTTCGAGATTACCGATCGCATTCACATTGTGCTCGAATCGAATCCCGCGGTGGAACGTGCCGTAGCCGACTACAAGGACTTCATTTGCGCGCAAGTGCTCGGCGAAAGTCTCGAGGTGCGTGCCAATGTTTCCTCGGAAGTGACTTTCGACGTGGAGGGCGCCGCCGTGAAATTGCAGATCACCAAAGCATAACCGCGCATGCCCGCAGCTCGCCGCCCCAACGCTTGTCCGACGCCCACCGGGTGGACAGCGCGAACTGGTGGGGGAGGCGGGCATGCCCGCATTCTTTACCATAACCAATTGCACCATGGAAGAAAAAAAACGGTATTCTGATGAGGAACTCGCGGAATTTCGCGAACTTATCAATGAGAAACTTCGCGTGGCGAAGGGACAGTATGAGGAGGTGATGGCCACACTCAACAAGCGCAACAGCAATGATATCGACGACACCCTGCCGACTTATCATGCGCTCGAGGAAGGCTCAACCGTTCAATCTCTGGAAGAACTCATGAACAGTGCCGAGCGACTGCGCAAATTCATCACCGCTTGCAAGCCGCACTGGTTCGTATCGAAAATAAGACGTACGGCATTTGCCGAGTCACCAAACATTTGATCCCCAAAGAGCGCCTTCGTGCCGTGCCCCACGCCACTTTGAGCATAGAGGCCAAGTTGGCACAAGGAAAGTAGGGTGGTTGGTCGGGTTTCGATCCGCATCGGGGAGTCTACTCCCGGACTTTCACCGCTCCGTGGCGAAGCCTTCGCTCCTCAAAGTGCTCCGCCGATCGCCGCTTCGGACTTTCGACGCCCCGACCCCCAGTTTTCGTCACGCTGCGCGACAGGTTGTGCTTCAACATCCGTGCCGCGCAGCGTGGCGCCCCTTCCACCATCGCATTTATCCCAGAAACATTATGAAACTTCGCGCCTGTCTGGCCACCCTCCTCTTTTTGTGCATTGTGGTCGGTGACCAAGTCATCAAATATCTCGTCAAAACCGGTATGAGTTTGGGCGAACGCATCCACGTGACCGATTGGTTCTACATCCTTTTCACGGAGAATCACGGCATGGCCTTCGGCATGGACTTCATCGGCACGGCGGTGTTGTCCATTTTCCGCGTGGCCGCCGTCGGATTGTTCACCCATGTGCTGGTAAAACAGATACGTCGTGGCGCGCCGTTGGGGTTCGTCGTTTGTTTGTCGCTGATCATTGCCGGTGCCTTCGGTAATATCATCGACAACTTCTTCTACGGGCTCTGTTTCACGGAGAGTTTCCCGCAAGGATTGGGAGCCGCGCCGGCCCATTGCGTACCGATGGGCGAAGGCTACGGCACTTTCCCTGCACGGGCGGGTGGTCGACATGTTTTTATTTCCCGTTTTTTTCACCTGGCCCGATTGGGTTCCCGTGTTGGGCGGCGGCACCTTTTTCGGCGCCATCTTCAATTTGGCCGACTCAGCCATCTCGGTTGGCGCCGTTGCCATGATTCTTTTCTACTATAAATACCTGTCGGTGTTGTTCGGCGGCCGACGTTCGACGTCCTCCTCGCCCGAGGACAGCGCCGAAGAAGGGGAAAAACAGGCATGATGAGGAGAGGTAAGCATTTTTCGTTGCCCGTTTGTTGTCTCGGTCTGGCCCTCTTGGTCGCCTGCGGCCCCGCAATGAGCGGAAAGACGTGTTGCCGACCGAGCGCATGGCCGATGTGCTCTATGATTATCAGTTGGCGCAAACACTCAGCGAGCAACTTGCAGACAGTGTGCCCACGGCACCGATCGAATACCGCTGTCGGTGTTCAAAAAAATATGGCATCACCGCCCAAGAATTCGATCATTCGCTGGCCTACTACTCCCGCCATGCCGACGAAATGAAGGAAGTGTATGCCCGCATCCAAAACAAATACGGACAAAACGGAGGCAACGACCCAGCCGCCGGAGGCAGCGCGGCACAAAGTGGCGATTCCTTGTTGATTTGGCAGGCGAAACAGCGCGTGCTCACCGCCCAAGTGTCGCCGCACGTCACCTTTCGCGTGCAGCCCGGGAAGAAAGTGCCGAACCACGCCACGCTTTCGCTCTTTTTCTCCGCCGACTGGCTCTACATGCAGGGCCTCAAGCAAGCCGCCTCGGTGGTCAGCGTGCGCTACGCCAACGATTCCACCGAAACCTTTGCCAACGGCATCTATTCTTACCAGCGCGATCAGGAATTGCGGATGACGCTGGGCAGCAGCGCCCCGGTTCGCGAAATCGAAGTGCAGCTGATGCAGAATGTCGGGTGGCAGTCCTACCCGCAAGTCCTGACTTTGTCCAACTTGCGCCTGGTAGCGGTGCGTCCGACCACGCCGACGCCCTAAACCGCGGCCTACACATTATATATATGGCGTCGTCAATCCCAGAATCCCCCAGTCCGCCGACGAGACCGAGGCCGGGCGCGCGAGTTTTGCTCGTTTTTTGGCGCGGCAACCGTTTCCCGTCGACATCGACGAGCAGCGAATTGCCGTGGCCCGCTTTTTCCCGTCGAAGGCGGCAGCCGTTCACGCGAACTCCTGGTTTTCGATCGTGCGCATCGCCTCTTGCACACGCGCCCGCTGGTGGAGGAATCTCCCTTCACCGCGTGGTATGCCGGCTCCGTCCGCGAAAGTTGGTTTCGCACGCCCGATGCCGCCGATTCTCTCCCGTCGGCCCGGAATCTCGACGCCTGATCGCTCGTTTCCCCGCCTCATTCCCTATAATTGCGCGTCATGCTTCTCATGCTCATCGGCCTCGCGGTCTATTTTCCCCTGCTCATTCTCCTCTCTCGTCTCGCCGAACGTCGTCACGGTCGCACCGGTAATTCCGCTTTCTACCGTGCCGCCCGTTCCGCCCCCTGGCCCATGGTGGCTTTTCGGCATGATTGCCGGCAGCATCTCGGGCGTTTCGTTGGTGAGTGTTCCCGCGTGGGCATCCACCACCGGGATGACCTATTTGCAAATGTGCGCCGGTTTCATCGTGGGCTACATTATTGTGGCACTTGTCCTCCCTGCCGGTTTATTATCGTTTGCGGCTCACCAGTATTTACGGCTACCTCTCGCGTCGTTTCGGCCCGAAAACACGCCGCGCCGGTGCCGTTTTTTCTTCTCAGCAAATTGGCGGTGCCGCCGCCCGCCTTTATGTCGCCGGCTTGGTGCTCCACACCTTCATCGCCGCGCCTTTTGGCATCCCCTTCCCCGTCACCGCAGCCGTCACGCTGTTGCTCATTTGGCTCTACACGCATCGCAGCGGGCAGGCGGGACTGATCTACACCGATGTCTTTCAAAGTCTGATGTTGCTCCTCGCGCTCGGCGGCACCCTGTGGGCCGTGGCGGCGCGCATGGGACTCGACTGGCACGGCGTGTGGACCACCGTGCGCGAAAGCCCCATGAGCCGTGTCTTTGAGTGGGACTTCGCGAGCCCGCAAGCCTTTTGGCGGCAATTTCTCCGGCATTTTCATCGTGATCGTGATGACGGGGTTGGATCAAGACATGATGCAGAAAAATCTCACCTGCCGCACGCTTCGCGACGCGCAGAAAGACATGTGCCTCTACGGCATGGCTTTTCTTCCCATCAACGCCCTGTTGCTCGCTTTGGGGATCTTGCTCTACACCTTCTGTGCGACGCAAGGCATCGCCCTGCCGGCCAAGCCCGACGCCCTCCTGCCACAACTGGTCAGCAGCGGTGCCCTCGGTCCGTGGGTGGTGATACCGTTCTCATTGGGCATTGTGGCCGCGGCCTTCAGTGCCGCCGACGGCGCCCTCACGGCCTTGACCACCAGTTGCTGCATCGACCTGCTCGAACGCGAAGATGATGTGCGTCTCCGTCGGCGAGTTCACGCCCTGATGGTGCTGGCTTGCCTGGGCTGCGTGTGGATTTTCGCCGCCGTCGACAGCCCGAATGTCATCAACACCATCTATGTCATGGCCTCTTACACCTACGGTCCGCTGCTCGGTCTCTTTGCTTTCGGTCTCTTCACCCGCGTTCGCGTTCGCGATCGTTTTGTTCCGTGGGTAGTCGTGCTCTCGCCGTTGATTTGCGGCGTGCTCGACCGCATGGCTCCCGTGTGGTGGAACTACAAATTTGGCTACGAACTGCTCGTGTTCAACGGCTTTGCTCACCGCCGTCGGCCTGTTCCCTGTTGCGCGCGCACAATGAAAGAGTGCAAAACTGAGCCATTTTCGTTCTCAAAAACGCCGCGGAGCGTTGGTCACTCGGCCTGTGCTTAAATTTGCAGCGCAGTGCGAAAGCACCGCGCAGCGGTCGCCGATCAGTCCGAACAGATTGCACCGCCACTGACGATTTCCTCGGCAAAGGTGCGGAGGAACAACTAAAACAATCAATCTCATCACTTCTTATGGAAAAGAAAAATTCGCGCTGCCATCGTCGGCTACGGAAACATCGGAAAGTATGCCCTTGAAGCCATCGAAGCTTCTCCCGATATGGAATGCGTTGGCGTGGTTCGCCGCAATGGTGCCGCCGACCGTCCCGCAGAACTCGCCGCTTATCCTGTGGTGAAGCACATCTCAGAACTCGAGAAAGTCGATGTAGCCATCCTGGCCACGCCCACGCGCAGCGTCGAAAGCTATGCCAAAGAGTGCTTGGCCCTCGGCATTAATACCGTCGATTCTTTTCGACATCCACACCAGCATCGTAGAGCTCCGCCGCACCCTCGATGAAGTCGCTAAGGCACACAACGCCGTGAGCGTAGTGGCTGCCGGTTGGGACCCGGGTTCCGACTCCGTAGTGCGTACCCTCATGGAGAGCCTCGCCCCGAAAGGTGTGAGCTACACGAATTTCGGTCCCGGCCGTTCCATGGGACACTCTGTAGCCGTTCGCGCTATCGATGGCGTTCGCGATGCCCCTTTCGGTCACCATCCCCTCGGCACCGGCATTCACCGCCGTATGGTCTACGTCGAACTCGAGCCCGGCGCTGATTTCGCCCGAGTTGAAGCCGCCATCAAGGCCGATTCCTATTTCGTCAACGACGAAACGCACGTACAGGCCGTGGCTTCTGTCGATGCCCTCAACGATGTGGGTCACGGTGTGCACCTCACGCGCAAAGGTGTCTCGGGACGCACGCACAATCAGCTCTTCTCGTTCGACATGAAGATCAACAATCCCGCCCTCACCGCGCAAGTACTGGTCAACGTGGCCCGCGCTTCGTTGCGCCAACGCCCCGGTGCTTACACCATGATCGAGATTCCCGTCATCGACTACCCTGCCCGGCGACCGCGAATCCCTCATCGCACATCTTGTTTGATCGCTTTCTTCCAAAGCCTTCCTCGCGCCCCTTCGTCCCCTGCGGACGGAGGGGCGTTGCCGTCTCTGCACTTTTGCCCGCCCGATCTCCGAAGCAGCCCCCCGCGGCAGGCGAAAAAATGGGAGACATTCGTCGGAAAACGGGGAGGAAAAACCTGAAAACGGGTGGTTTTTTGTCACCACAAGGGAGAATTGTCAGCTTCGCTTGACTTTTCTCCGTGGAAGAAGTGCAAGAATAGAAATAAAATGCTAACTTTGTAGCAAACATTCGTCGACAGAATTTGCCGCTCGGCACGTTTCGTCGCCTATCACCCCACAAGCTCCACCAGCCCATGAAATTTCGGCATCTTTCTCTGCTCGCCGCCTTTCTTTTGTTGCCATTCGGCAAAATGAGTGCGCAGCAACCGTTTGTCAACTTGACGCCCCTTCCCAAACAAATGAGCGTTCAGACCGGCACCTTCGTCTTCCCCGCAACTTTCGCGGTGGGCGGTGACGGCCTCGACAAGTCGGTGCGCGCAGAAGTTCGTAAATTCGTCAGCAACTTCAACCGCGTCACCGGCAGCACCGCCACGGCGGCCGATCGCGCGGCCGGAACGGTCGTCACGCTCCGACAAGTGAAGGACGCGACGAACACCTACGGTCAAGAAGGCTACCGCCTGACCGTGCAGCCCGAAGGCGTGACGATCGAAGCCGCCACGGCCACCGGCTTCTTCTATGCTTTCGCCAGTCTCAACAAGATGCTGCCCGCCTGTGTCGCCGCCGGTGTGCACGATGCAGCCGTCACGCGCTATGAATTGCCCTGCCTGACCATCACCGACGGCCCGCGCTTCGCCTATCGCGGCTTCATGCTCGACGTGGCCCGCCACTTTTTCAGCGTCGACGAGATCAAACGCATGCTCGACCTCATGGCGGTGTACAAACTCAACAAGTTCCACTTCCACCTCACCGAAGACCAAGGTTGGCGTTGGGAAGTGAAAAAATATCCGCGGCTGACCTCGGTGGGTTCCGTGGCGTCCAACACCTACGTCACCTCCATGCAGCACGGCGCCTACTGGACGAATCGTCCCTACGGCCCCTACTTCTATACCCGTGCTGAGTTGAAAGACATCGTCGCCTACGCCGCCGAACGCCACATCGAGGTGATTCCCGAGATCGACATGCCCGGCCACTTCTCGGCTGCCATGGCCGCCTACCCGCAATTCTCCTGCAATCCGAGCGGTCCGCACCGCGTGGAAACGTGGGGTGGGGTGTTCACCGACGTGCTCAACGTGGCCGACCCCAAAGCCGTGCGCTTTGTGAAGGACATTCTCGACGAATTGATGGACATTTTCCCCTCGGAGAATATCCACATCGGCGGTGACGAATGCCCCACCACGGCATGGGAGAACAACAAGCAGTGCCAAGAGATGTACAAGCGCTTGAAGCTCACGTCTTATCGCCAGTTGCAAACCCACTTCATCGACGAAATCAGCACCTACCTCCGCTCTAAAGGTCGCAAAATCTCCGTTTGGAACGAAACCGTGACCGAGAAAGGCGCTGACCTTCAGCTCATGAAGAAAAACCGTGCCACGGTCTATTGCTGGGTGCCCGCACGCCGCGGTGCCGAGATCGCCAACGAACTCGGACTCCCCAGCATCTACACCGTCTACGGCCCCTATTACATCAACCGTGCCCCCTCGAAAGAGGGGTGGATGGCCACGCTGCCCGGCAACGGCTCCGACCACTTGAAAGCCACATACGAAGAACAGCCCACCGACTTCAAGCATTCGATCGGTGTGCAGGGCACATTCTGGACTGAACACGTGGCCACGGCCGACGTGATGGAGCACCTCGCCCTCCCTCGCCTCATTGCCATCGCCGAAGCCGGTTGGTCGCCGCAAGCCAAAAAGAACTTCAGCAGCTTCGTGCGCCGCATGCAGGCCGACACCGTGATGCTCAATTACAATAAGTATGAGTACGACCGTGCCTTCCTCCGCGACGAAAAGCCCGCTTCGATGGTTTATCCCGAAGTGAGCACGGCCGACAACAATACCTACTACCGCCTCGTGACGCGCGCCGCCGACAACGATCGCAAAGGTCGCTGCATCACGCTGCTCACCACCGATTCTCCGCTCGTCGCGCAGTACAAAGCGAAGGGCGCCGCCGCCGATCGGCTGTGGACCGCCCCGCAAGCTGCCGATGGCACGACCGCTGCCGACGCGCAACTCTGGCGTTTCGAGCAAGACAGCAACCACCCCGGACGTTTCGCCCTCGTGTCGAAAGCCGCTCCCGAAGGCAGTGTCGCCCCGCAGCCCACGGCCACTTCCGTCGCCGGACGTTGGAACTACGATCGCACGGCCAAGCACTACGACTTCGTACTCGGCGACAAAGGCTACGGCACTGCCGACGGTTATCGCTACTACACCATCCGCTCCGCGGCCAACAACAGCCTGTGGTTCAACGCTTCGATGCCCGGACAAGGCCAAGCCGTGAACCTCTATTCCGATCCTGCCGGCGGCAACGGCGGTCTTTGGCTCTTTGTCGGCGGTCAAAAAGTGACCGACGTTGCGAGACCCACGGTGCAAGCCCCCGCTTCGCTTCCCAAGGCCGGACAAGTTTACCTGTTGCGCAACACCGTCGACGGATTCAAGGGCACGATGCTCGCCGACAAGACGGGCGCCGCCGAACTCACCCACACCGCACAGCTCGACAACAGCAACAATGCGTGGGAACTCGTGGACGCCTCGCCCCTACAACACGTCGGGCGGCACCTTCACCTTCCGCCTGCGCAACGTCGCCACCGGTCGTTTTGTCGGCACGCCCGCCACGAAGAAAATCGATCGCTACGCCTTCCCCGTGAGTGTGGCCAAAAACGGCGCCACCCTCACCGCCACCTATCATCCCGCCACGGCCGATTACACGCTTTCTGCCTCCGGCAAGACGCTTTTCCCCATCGCCGTCGATTCGCCCGCCTATCCCGGAGTGATCAGTTCGGGTAGCAGCACCGGCGGTCCCGATGCAGTGCGTCCGCAAGGCACGGGTTGGCAGTTCGTGGCCGCGCGCAGTGTCACGATTCAGTGTGTCGACACCAAAGGTAACCCGCTTTCGACCATCGTTCGCTATGTGCCGGTCGACGAACGCACGTTGCTCGCTCCGCAGCTGCCCGGCTATCGTTTGCAGTCGACGCTCTCCCCGCTCGACGTCGGCGATACTCCGCTCACCCTCACCCTCACTTACAAGAAAACCCACAACCGGGTTTTTCTGACGGCCATCGATGAACACGGCGCATTGCTGGCCACCGATACGCTTGCCGTGGCGGTGGGCGAAAGCTTTGTGCTGCACGCCCCCGCCATCCCCTTCTACACCGTCAGTGACTTTCCCGCCGAGGGAATCACCCTGACCCCCGATGCCGATGTGCACCGCACCCTCGTCTACAAAGGCGATGCCCATGCCGGTGTGGCGGCTGTGGGCGAACCGCTCGCCGAGTTGACCGACGGCAGCTACGTGTTGCTCTACGACACCTCGGCATCCGCCCCCGAGCGCGCCGGCTATCGCAACGTCTCGCCTGACAACGGCCGCGTGTTGCAAGGTCAAATCGCGCCAGACGGTGCCGATCCGATGTACGTCTGGCAGTTGCGCCGCAACGGTGCGCGCTGGCAGTTGTACCATCCCGCCACCGGAAAATACCTCCCCGAGCTGCCCCGTTCCGGCGAAGTCCTCGTCGGCGACACCCCCGGTAATTTCTCGTTCACGCTCAATGCCGACCGCCGCAGTTGGCGTGTGCAAGGCACGAACGGCGAATATTGGGACGGCGTGGTGGGCGGCATGACCGGTTGGAACGTATATGGTCACGCCTACGAGCTGCGCACTTTCCGCCTCGCGCCCTATTTCCGCGTCACGGTGCACCACCGCTTCACCACCGACGGCCGCAGCTTGCTCCCCGACGAGCAGTTTTTCGTCCCCGCCGGTAGCACATTGACCTACGAAGCCCCCGAATTGGAAAAGTACAAGTTCGATTCGCTCACCGGTCTCCCCGTCGGCGCCGACGGACTCACCGCCGATGTCACCCTCACTTGCAACTATGTGACGGGCATCGCCCCCGTTCGCACCGCTGATTCCGCCCCCTCGTCGCACTACGACCTCAGCGGTCGCCGCATCGCGCCCAACGCGCCCGGCCTCCACGTGCTGAAAGGGAGCAAACTCATCGTGCGATAATAACCGTTTCAAACCGAAAACACACCTCCGCCTTGGCAGGTCGTCCCTCCTTGTTCCGCAAGCGAGCGACGACCTGCCATTTTTTTCGTCTGCGCACGGTATCGTCTTTCGCCCCCCGCCTCGCAAAACTACGTCCGCGAGGGTAGGGGAGCGAACGCCCCTCGCTTCGTGCGCCAATAAGGCAACCCGCGCCCGATCCACACACCATTGAATAATAGCGTATCGCACCCGCCCCACTCAGAAGGCGGGGAAGAGACCGCATCGCGCGAAAGCACACCGCAACCTCCCACGCGCAGCGGCGATCCCACACAGCACAAATGATTTTTCTGCTGCTTACGTCGTGCAACTCATTAGATATTCGTAAATTCGCACCAAATATCGAAATACAAAAAGTCTATGATGACAGCAAACGAAATACGCGAAGCCTTCAAACGCTTCTTCGAAGAGAACGGTCACCTCATCGTTCCCTCCGCCCCGATGGTGATCAAGGACGATCCCACGCTGATGTTCACCAATGCCGGTATGAATCAATTCAAGGACATCATTCTCGGCAACGTCGAACCCAAGAGCCGCCGCATGACCGACTCGCAGAAATGTCTGCGCGTGAGCGGTAAGCACAACGACCTCGAAGAGGTGGGCCACGACACCTACCACCACACGATGTTCGAAATGCTGGGCAACTGGTCGTTTGGCGACTATTTCAAAGAAGGCGCCATCACCTTTGCCTACAAATTCCTGGTCGAAGTGCTCAAGATCGATCCCAAAGACCTGTACGTCACGGTCTTCGAAGGCGACAAGAGCGCCGGTTTGGAGCGCGACGACGAAGCAGCCGGCATCTGGGAACGCTATTTCCCCAAAGACCACATCATCAACGGCAACAAGCACGACAACTTCTGGGAGATGGGCGACACGGGTCCTTGCGGCCCTTGCTCGAAATCCACATCGACAACCGCACCGACGCCGAGAAAGCCGCTGTGCCCGGTGCAGAGCTGGTGAACAAAGACAACCCCTTTGTCATCGAGATTTGGAACCTCGTCTTCATGCAATACAACCGCAAGGCCGACGGTTCGCTCGAGGGATTGCCCCACAAAGTCATCGACACCGGCATGGGCTTCGAGCGCCTGGTGCGTGTGATGCAAGGCAAGACGTCGAACTACGACACCGACGTGTTCCAACCCATCATTCGTAAAATCGCCGAGCTCTCGGGCTTCACCTACGGTAAGGACGAACCGATCGACGTGGCCATGCGCGTCATCGCCGACCACCTGCGCGCCATCGCCTTCTCCATCGCCGACGGACAGCTGCCCTCCAACGCCAAAGCCGGTTACGTCATCCGCCGCATCCTCCGCCGCGCCGTGCGTTATGCCCTACACCTTCCTCGGTCGTCGTGACCCCTTCCTCTGTCTGCTCGTGCCCACCCTCGTGCAAGAGATGGGCGGCGCCTATCCCGAGCTGCCCGCACAGCAAGAACTCATCACCAAGGTGATTCGCGAAGAAGAAGAATCCTTCCTCCGCACCCTCGCCACCGGCATCAACCTTCTGGAAGGCGTGATCGAGCAAACCAAACAAGCCGGTCGCACTGTCGTCGACGGCACCAAGGCCTTCACGCTCTTCGACACCTACGGTTTCCCCTCGACCTCACGGAACTCATCTGCTCCGAAGCCGGTCTCACCGTCGACGAAGCTGCCTTCAACGCCGAGATGGAACAGCAGAAACAGCGTGCCCGCAACGCCGCCGCCGTCGAAGCCTCCGACTGGGTGACCGTGCACGAAGGCGAAACCCAATTTGTGGGTTGGGACTACACCGAATACGGCTGCCGCATTCTCAAGTATCGCCAAGTCACCCAGAAGAAACAGACCTACTTCGAGCTCGTGCTCGACACCACGCCCTTCTATGCTGAAATGGGCGGCCAGGTGGGCGACACCGTGTGCTCGTCAACGAGCAGGAAACGGTCGAGATCTTCGACACCAAGCGCGAAAACAACCTGCCCATCCACCTCACGCATAAGCTTCCCGCCGATGTCTCGGCCGAATTCATGGCCTGCGTTGACGTCGATCGCCGTCGTGGCGCCGAAGCCAACCACACCGCCACGCACCTCGTAGATCAGGCCCTGCGCGAAGTCCTTGGAGACCACGTCGAACAGAAGGGATCGCTCGTCACGCCCGACGGTTTTGCGTTTCGACTTCGCCCACTTCCAGAAAGTCACGCCCGAGGAGCTGCGCCAAGTGGAACGCCTCGTCAACGCGCGCATCCGCGAGAACCCTACCTCTGCAAGACCATCGCGACGTCGACATCGAAGAAGCCAAGAAAAATGGGCGCCGTGGCCCTCTTCGGTGAGAAGTACGGCGACAAAGTGCGCGTCGTGCAGTTTGGCGACAGCATCGAGTTCTGCGGCGGCACGCACGCCACCAGCACCGGTTGCCTCGGTCTGTTCCGCATCGTGAGCGAAAGCAGTGTCGCTGCTGGCATTCGCCGCATTGAGGCCCTCACCGGTCAAGCCGCCGAAGAGAGCGTCTCACCTCATGCAGGAAATCATCCAGGGCGTATCGTCGTTCTTCAACAATGCCAAGGACGTGCGCGCCGCCGTCGAAAAGGCCATCGCCGACAATGCCGAATTGCGCAAACAAGTGGAAGAGGCCGTGCGCGAGCGCGTGTTGCAACTCAAAGCGCGTCTCATCGAGAAAGCCAAGGAAGTCGACGGCGTGAAGATCGTCTCCGGCGTCATTCCCATGGACGTCGATGCCGCCGCGGTCAAAGACCTCGCATTCCAAGTGGCTGGTCAGTTGCAAGACCACACCCTCGTGGTGCTCGGTTCGAAGCACGACGACAAACCGCTCCTCACCGTGATGCTCAGCAAAGACTTGGTGAGCGAACGCAGTTTGCACGCCGGCAATCTCGTCAAGGCTGCCGCACAGCTCATCAAGGGCGGCGGCGGTGGCGCGCCTCACTTCGCTACGGCAGGTGGTAAAGACGTGGCCGGACTCGATGCCGCTGTGGCGCGTGTGCTCGAACTCGCCGGCTTCTGATCGCGCCCTTTTCAAAATTAGAATATGATACAACTCCCCACGAATCTCTTCTTCGCCGGTTCGTGGGGAGCTTTGTTTTAAGGCGCTCAACAAACGATGCCGACTCGTGCCGATAGAGCCCGCGCGCAGCGTACAACGCTCCATACACACGGGGATTCGCCGCATGGGGGCAGGACCAGAGACGAATGGGAGTCGCACGAATCACGTTGCTCCGAGAAGGCGAACGCCCCCTTTTCTTATGGAACAAAAGCCTGCCCCTTGCGCCCCCTTCTTTCCGTACAAACCCAAAGGCGGGTGTCGCTGTCGTGCAAAAGGCAACCTTATGTTGAGGGACAGCGCCTTTCGGCGCTCGTTCCATAGTCTGTTTCTCGAAGACACGAACAGAGCATAGTTCTCTTTCGAGCATCTTGCTTCGAGAATTAGAGGCGTGTCAAAAGGAAAGGGGGATGCGCCTTCGACGGACTGCACAAGGGAGGTATTCGAGTTGAACAGACTTGGAGGAGGCGGCAGAAAACTTTGTATTACAAACGAATAGAAAAATATGGACGCAAGACAATACATGATCATAGATTTGGAAAGGCGAGGGGAGCGGAGTATGTTCATTACCGAGCAGGTCGCCCTATATCAAGGCCAACTATAGCGGAGGTTGGACGGTGCGTTTTGCGACTTCGCCCCGATTTTTTTCAATACAACAAAGCGCGCTTGCTCGTTCTTTTCTGATCCCGAGGTGATCGACCTTGAGGAAAAGGGGATGTATGTCAACAATAAGCGAATCGGCGATGTGGCCGAGTTGCTTTTGTTTCTCTACGCCGCAGGAGAAGTTCTATCGCGTGACGCACACGAATGGTTTTTGTGGAGTGTCTCGACGGCAGGCAGGTGATGTGACGCGCACGCCGTGGACCAGATCGGTGGGGGCGTGTGGGACTATTTGCGAAAGTTGGCTGACGAAACGGGACTTTGCGACGAGGAGGGGAACAATAGTTTGGCGAAGGGCTATGCTTGTGTGGATGTGAAGCGAGACAATGTGCCTTTGGCGCAGTATCTCGGCGCGAAGCGAAAATTGGCGGTGCGTAAGCTGCCCAAAGTGGTTTATTATCCCTTCGGGTGCAACGCGAGTCAGCAGGCCGCGGTGGAAGCGGCTTTGTGCCATCAGGTGAGTATCGTGCAAGGGCCTCCTGGTACGGGGAAAACGCAGACGATTCTCAATATCATTGCGAATTTGCTCTTGGCGGACAAAACGGTGTTGGTGGTGTCGAACAATAATTCGGCCGTGGTCAATGTGGCCGAGAAACTCCATAGCGAAGGTTTGGGTTTCGTCGTGGCGCAGTTGGGAAATGCGGAAAACAAGGTGGCTTTCGTACGTTCGCAAAGTGCGCATTATCCGGAAATGAGCGATTGGGCTTTGGCAGATGAGAAGCCGGTGAGGGAGTTGGCACGACGGGCGCTACAAACGGTGTCGCAAGGCTTTTGAAGACCAAACGATGCGGGCGCAACTAAAGGCGGAATACGATGCGCTGCGCGAACAGCAATACAACGACCTGCTGGGTGGTGAGACCTTGTCGGAAGACGGGAGACTGACGGGCTTGTCGGGGGCGCAACTGATGAAGTTGCTCACGGCCTATCGCCAACATGTGGAGCAGGGACGAAAGGTGGGGACGTGGGTGCGCCTGAAATGGGCTTTGACGTTCGGCTTTCGCCTGTTCTCGTTCCTCAAAGGAGAGGCTACGGAAGTGATCGCCGGTTTGGAGAAGGCTTTCATAGTGTGCGTAAGGCGGAGATAGAGCGCGAACTGGCGATGCGCGAAGAGCGCTTGCAGGCGTTGGAGCTGGAGGTGGCGCTCGAAGCACTTACCACTTCGTCGCGGCAAATGCTCCGACACAAGATGGCCGAGCGTTTCGGCGGAGGCGCCCGTCGGCAGTTTACAGTGAGCGGCATCAAGGCGAATACCGAAGTGTTTTTTTGAAAGAGTACCCGTGGTGTTGAGCAGCACGTACAAGTCGAACACGAACATTCATTCGGACTATGTGTTTGACTATGTGATCATGGACGAGGCTTCGCAGGTGGACATCAAAACCGGGGCTTTGGCGCTGTCGTGCGCCATGAATGCGGTGATCGTGGGCGACAGCAAGCAGTTGCCCAATGTAGTGAGTCAAGCCGATGCGCTGGCCTACGGGGCAGTACGCGCGAATTATGCGGTGGGGGACTGTTACGATGCAGTGAAGTGCAGTTTTTTGCAATCGTGCATCGAGGTTTTCCGAGAGGCGCCCACCACGTTGCTGCGCGAGCACTATCGTTGCCATCCGAAGATCATCGGTTTTTGCAATCAGCGATTTTATGACGGCGCACTGCTCGCGATGACGACCGATGAGGGGGAGAGCAAGGTGCTGCAGGTGGTGCGCACGGTGGAAGGCAACCATGCGCGCGGACATTTCAACCAGCGCGAGATCGATGTGCTCATGCAAGAGGTGCTGCCCGAATACATGGGCAAAGGGAGTTTAGGGCATCATCACGCCTTATCGCGATCAGGCGGAGGCGATCAACCGGGCTGTGGGGCAAGAGCTGGCCAGTACGGTGCACAAGTACCAAGGGAGAGAGTGCGACACGATCATCATGAGTATGGTGGACAATGCGCCGACGGACTTCTCGGACGACGCGAACTTACTGAATGTGGCGATTTCGCGTGCCAAGACACGGCTTTGTGTGATCGCCACCGGAAATGAGCTGCCAGAGGAGAGTAACTTGTCGCAGTTGATCAATTATATTCGGTACAACAACTTCGAAGTGCGCGAAAGTAAGTTGCACTCTGTTTTTTGACCTGCTTTATCAACAGTATTCTGCAGAGCGGTTGAGGTATCAAACAACGCATTTGGCTGTTTCGGGCCATCTTTCCGAGAACTTGCTCTACGATGCTTTGCAACAAGCGTTGTCCGAAATGGGGCGCAGCGCGCTTGCAGTTGTGTGCCACTACCCGCTTTCGAAACTGATCGCCGACTCTGCACTTTTGGACGCGGAAGAGCGTGCGTTTGTGGAGAGTCCTTTTTCGCACGTAGACTTTTTGATCTACAATGCGATCACGAAGCAACCGTTGCTGCCGATTGAGGTAGACGGTTGGGGCTTTCACGGCGGAAATAGCATTCAGCAGCACCGAGATGCACTGAAAGATGGCTTACTGGCGAAATATGGTTTGTCCCCTTGCCGCATTTCGACCACAGATCGCGTGACGGTGGAGGTGCTAAAAGGAGCTCTTGGCGAAACGTGGGTTGGTGGATGAGTTGCAAAGGACTCGGGACAGAAAAGAGTAGTGGAGTAATGAATTTAGATGGAGCTACGCATTAGCGTCGTTCTAATTTGAGCCCAATAAGAAAGTAGGATGGAAACAACAAGGATGAAATTTATAACAGCAGAAGTTCACAGTAAGATTCTTAACCAAGCATTGTTTGATGAGATTTCAAAGGTGAAGTTCCTCGATGGGCAGTTTGAGGAAATTCCATTGGTAAGCAGGTATAGCAGCGTTGAGTTTCTGCAGCGTTATTTCTGCGATGAAGAAGTTTCTTTATACCTTGCATCAATTGCTCAAAGGTTACTCTTAGATAGTGAAGCTTACTTTCGAAAGATTTACTCATCGATGAATGAGAAAAAGGCTATTTAGTTGTTTGACCTTCGTTGATTTCGATGATGAAGTGGATGATGTCGGTTTTTGTATCCCCAATTTGTTTTTCAGCACCTCTTCTACAGTTGAATATCTGGCTTCCTCTCTTTGTGAAATTAAAGATAGTAGTAAATTCGGTACCATATATGCTCCAATACTTGAAAAAGAAGAGGTGAAAGTCTACCGGACGACCACAGTACAAGGAGGAATAAACACGGATCGGATCTATCTTGTTTTTTAGGCAAGTGATGGGTAGCGAAACGTGTGGAGCATTGAAATAATAGGTAATGTGTGGCTCCCAAGTTCTTAAACTTGTGGGGCCTTAAAGAATCAAACAACAATGAAGCTTACGACAAAGGACTTATTTCAGAGCTGACTTCGAATGAGGCCATTTCGGAAGTAATTTCGATCTTTGTTCCGTTGTAAGCTTCATTGTTCTTGATTTGGTTTTTTGATTTCACCACAAATATAAGAACTTTGGAGCTTACACACGTTTTGGGGACAGTATCGCAACTGCTGTGGTCCACTCTTTGTGTGTGCAAGACGTAGCTATGTTGTGCGCACGACGCGTGCTTGAATTCGACATGCAGTGGAAACGGAATGCCATGCCGTGCCGCAGAGGAGGGGAGGGCAGCCGTGTGGAGCGAAAGGCCGCAAAGCGAAAATGCGTTTGCGCGTCGCCTCACACCTCCCACCGGTGAGGCGCGTGCTGTACACCTCACTCGTTGTGCCCGCCCCGATCGTCTGCTTCCCGCCCGGAGAAGAAAAATCGTGAGCACGAATTTCCGACTGCCCACAGTTTCCTTTTCGCCGCGCGGCTTCCGTTTCGTTGCCTGCGCCCGTCCGGCGACCGGTGAAGGAGAGCCGTGGAGAAACGCTGCTCTACGCGCGTGCGCGCATGCGCGCGTGTCCGCTACTTTTCGTTTTTTCCCTTCACTCCTTCACCCGTTGCCGCATCTTGTTGATACATAGTGAATAGAGGGTGAAGGCTTTTGCAATTTTCCTTCACCGCCGAGCTGCACCCCCACTTTTCACCGCCGAGCGGCGCATCGACGACGATTTCTGCCCGATTGCCCGCATTTCTCGGGGACTTTTCCCGGAAAGCAGCGTACTTTCAGGAGAAAACCGGACACGCTCAGTGCGTTTTTAGATGAATAGCGAGCTGAAAATGAGCACGTTTGCGCAGTCTCTCTTCAAGAAAACGGCAGTGATGTGAAGGTTCTGCAGGGGAGATGCTCACCATTTCTGCTTCGCAATGTGTTGATTACAAGAAGGTTGCAAATAGAGGGTGAAGCGGTGAAGGCTTTTTACTGAAACGGACTGATGCGCGTGCCTACGCGTGCGCGCGAGATTTCCTTCACCTTCACCCCGCGTAGGGTTTACCGACCTTTGTGGAGTGGGGACGGCGGCACCGACAGCGAAGTGCCACGTCGTTTGTGCACGCGTCAGGCGTTTGCATTGCGCCGCTTCCTTCGCGCGGCGGCGGTGACAGCTTGGCGCAAACGCTCACCCCTGCCCCCGAACCGATGCCTTTTGCCGCTGCCGCAAATCACGCGGCCTCGCTCGCCCCCCAATCTCCTTTTCCGCTCGCGACGTCCCCCTTGTCGGAAAGGAGACAACGTTGAGCAAAAGTTGCGGTTCCGCCGGGGCACGGGCGGAGGGCTATGGGGTCGGGGAGCGTTCTGTGCACATCGGGACGACGAAGGACTAAAATGGACGGCTGTGGTGCAAGTGGGTTTTCACTAAAATCTTATTGTTCTGCTATTCGTGTATTGCAAAATGTGGTTGTTTGGCGCAGGTTCTTTACTTTTTACACAGAAAAAATCGTCTTGTCGCAGTCATCGTGTATATTTGTGCACGGAATGTCATCTGACGGCAACAAATGTGCCCGTTGCAGAACGCGAGCGCCCCGTGGCCCGATGAAAACAACGACGAGTCGAATTCGCTTCTCGCCGACGTGCTCATTGGCACGACAGTGTGCACACGGATCGACCCCTATCGACGAATTAATTCATTACACAGAAAACAATAAAACGTAATCGCTAAGATGGAGAAAACAAATCCCCTAAGACGTAAACTCTTCGGGCTCCTATGTGCGTTGTTGCTCTGTTTGGGAGGGCTGCCCGTCACGGCGCAGAACTGCCCCAACTTTCAATGGAGTGACTTTACCACGACGCTTGTGCAACCCAACAAGGATTGCAACAAGCCGGGTATTGCCACCATCCGTTACAGCAACAACATTGTCGGAGTCGACGAAGTGCATTATCAGTTTGGCTCAGGGAGCAGCGGCCCGATGGTTTTACGAGACCGACGCGGCAGCTCCCCGGTGCAACGGTGAAAGCGGGAAGTGCCGGCCTCGATGGACGGAAAATACCTTTACGTGCGCATCACCACCAAGTGTGGCACCAATACGCGCTCTGACTGTTGGGGCATGGGAAGCATCAACTCGCAGAACTCCGAAACGATCCAACTGAACATCACCACCACGCCCACCGGTAACGGTGTCGGTTCGAGTGGCGGTGTGCAAGCTTACTTGACCGGCCCGTCGGGATTCACCGAAGCGACGTTCAAGCTTTACAATAGTGCTGATCTCAACACGCCGATCAGCACGCAGCGCAGCACGCGCCCCTACGAAGGCGTCACGTTCTTCAATCTGTCCAAAGGCGACTACGTGGTGAAGGCGGACGCCAAACCGGCGTGTACCCCCCCCACGACGGCTTCGAATTGGAAAACTGACCACTTCGAGCTGTCGGCCGGTGCCACGGTGGGTACCTTCAACCTGATCACCACGCCCATCCATGCCCGTGGTAATTGCCCGGGTGGCGTGAAGGTCGAGGTGTCGAAGGTGAGCGGTGTGCAGAACATCGAATACAAGGTGTTTAATCAGAACGATGAAAACACGCCGTTGGACACCTACACGGCCAGCTACCCCAATTTCACCCACACCTTCACCGGTCTGCCCGGTTCGCAGGCTTATGCTGTGACGGCAACGGAGAAAACGGGTAACAGCACCATGCGCAACACGTTCTATCTCTACATCAATAACTATGGTGGGAACCTCGCGTCGTGCACGGCACGTTGCCCGGCGTGAACGAAGGCGTGGTGGATCTCGTGGTGAACGGCACGTCCGTGGCTTTGCCCGGTGAAATATACCATTACCCGTACCGACGGGGTGGCGTTTACTCCCATTGTGAAGAACAACGTGACCGAGGAGACCACGCGTCAGTCGAAGGATTGCCCAAGGGCAACTACAAGGTGATGGTTGAATACGGTGGTTTGACACAAACCAACACCTTCACCATCTCGGAGGGAACGATGGGCTATTTGAGCACCAGAAGTTATACACAGGCTCAGGGACTCTGTGAGCCCTCCGGTGGAGTCCAATGGTACATTTACAGTGGCCTGAACTATAATCAGCGCAAAGTTCGGGTGACCAACAATGCCACGGGCGCGTTGGTGCGCGAATTTAAGCTCGCCGCGGGCCAAACGGATTTCGAAACCAAGAATCTATTCCCCGGCGAATACAAGCTGACGGTGCGCGATGAGAACGCCAATACGGAAATCTCTACGGGCTTCACCATCTCTTCTAAGGTCAATCCGGAATCGGACCTGTCGGTCGATTACTACAACACGACCACAGACTACTGCGGTGCCCAGACGATGACGCGCATTCCCGTAAAATACACCGGTACCGGTGGCATCGAAAATGCGCCCAATCTCCAGGCTTACCTTAACGGAGCCACCTATGAGATTTACAAGGACTACGGTAAAACCTTCGTTTATTCGGGCGTGATGCCGACGCTGACAGGCAATGCGGCGAGCTACATCGAAACGCCGGAGATCGACAGCTATTATATCCTTCGCATCAAGCCCACCTGTGGTTACCCCTGTACAGAACTATACTTTGTATGGGGGCAGAGGCTACAAATTTAGTCCTAATTTGACGTTCCGCGGTTGTGGTGGAACGGGTACGGACGTGGATCTGCGTGTGGTTGACGCGAAGGGACAGGTGGCCCCCAACATCACGTACAAAGTCAAGAACAAGGCGACCGGTGCCGTCGTGGCAGAGTATGCCATGAAAGACGGGGTGAATACCGCCATCATAGCCAATATGAAGGCAGGCGACTACACCGTGGAATGGTTCCCCCAATGTTCGCCCACTCAGCTCCACACCGACACGCTACGCGTTGAAGACAAAGTGAAGGAGACCAGCCGAAGTGTGCACTCCGCGCGCTGTGGTGACGACGGTTCGATCTACATGAACTTCTACTCTTTTCAGAACGTCAACGCCTGGCGATTTGAGTTGCGACGCAAAAGCGACAATCAGCTCGTGCGCACTTATGGTTCTACCAACGGTTCGTATGCGAACTTTGCCCGCATACCGGCCGGCGAATACATTGTGAAGGCAACCCCCATTGTGGAGTGCGGTGAGTTGACGCCCGCTGTCTATGAGGTCACGGTTCCGTCTGAGCCCTTGCAGGTCAACAACTTTACCCAGTCTACGATTGTTAAGAATGCGGTGCCCTACAAAAATGAGGGAGCCGTAAATTACTACATTTCCTATCCCTTGGATTACGTGAAGTGGCGAGTGCTCGATGTGCTCACCGGCGCTGAAATCAACAAGGGAGAAGTTCATCCGCCACAACCAACGCGGGTGGGTATTACATCCCCGTCACGAAACTGCCGCAGACTTACAAAATCGAATTCGAAACGCCTTGCGGCAAGTTTACCCGCATGGATTCCCTACAGGTGACGAGCCGCAAGGATATGCCCGGCTTCGAAACGGTGCTGGGCAACGGAAACACCTCTTGTAACCAGAAAGCCTTTCATCATGGTGAAATCGCGGCTCAAGACGGCCGGATTCCCCGACAAGGCTTCGAAAATTGTGCTCTACCGGTACAAGTTGGTCAACAGCAGTTGGCAGTACGTGCCGATCGATTCGGTGCAGAATACGTCGGCGATCATCGAAAAGCATACCTTCACCGGGCTGGATCCTGCGCCCTATGCCATTCGGTACTACTACAACGGTACGTCCGAGTATGTGCAGAATCTGAACACGGGCGAGCAAGGGCAGCTGTCGATATCAACCTCCTATTCTCCTTTCAGCCTGAAGGGCACTTCGTTTACGACGATCAACGTGCAACCGGCTGAAGAGGGAAAGACCATGCGCGTGGAAGTGACGGGCAACGACGGCTCGTCGCTGCTCAACAAGGTGGTGCCTGCCGATGCGCCGTATATGCTGCAACTGAAGAAGCCCAACACCAGCTTCACGGTGAAAGTGACGAAGATCGACGGTTGCAACGCCGGTCAGTCTGTGCAAAGTTACATCGCGCCGTCTTCGGGCGCGAAGTTCAACTTCTCGGCACAGGGCAACCGAATGAAGTGTAAGAACGACGGTGAAATCACGATGATTGTGCCCGACGCCTTCCGTGACGTGGATCAAATCCACTACACGCTGACCAAAACTTCGGGTACCTCTTACACCGATGTGGCTGAAACGACAACACCCTCTGTGCCGAAAACCTTCATCGGTCTGGAGGCCGGCACGTACAAAATCACCGGTCGTGCCACCGTGTTCCTCGACGAGAACAACCAGCCCGTGGTGCAGGATTTCGATCAGACGGTGACGCTCTACACCCCCTACGGTGAGGGGCTTTACGCCACGGTACGTCCCGACTACATGGTGCCCACCACGACGGCTTGTCCCAATGGTCGCATCGGACTGAACATTGAGAAGGGTTCCGCCGCTATCGCGTGTACCTCAAGTCGACCCCTCGACGGTCCGCTGGCCCAGCCGCAGGAAATCTTCACCGACGCGTCGGGCAGCAACTACAATAAGCTTTTGGGGGCAGGGCCTGAAGTCCCGGTCACTATTCGCTGACGGTGAGCGACGGGTGTATGGAGCGTGACATCCCGGACGCCGAGATTCTCGAGATGCCCAACACGCCGAAGTACACGTGGTATTATGGCTACATGTTCTGGACGAGCGCATAAAGAACAACCCCAACGACACGCGCGACTCGATCAGGTACTACATTCAGTTCGATCCCTCCCTCTTCCCCCAGAACTTCAGACAGGTGGCTTATCGCGCCTACGAGGTGCAGTTGGTGGCCAAAGGCCAGCAGCCGGACGAAAACCAGTGGAAGAGCAACTGGAGCAACGAGAATAGCGGAAAGGGCTACCTCGATAACTACGCCAAACGTTTCAACAACTGCGACGGCTTCGATGTGCTTTTCCGACTCAAAAATTGCCCGTCGTCTCTGACCCGATTCACGGATAACAGACTGATCCACAATGCTTTCTCCGGCAACTGGACGCAGTTGAAGTGTAATACAGTGCAGTGGGCCTTCACCAACGGTGAAATTGGCCACGAGTACAACATCAAGGTGACGCGCTATCCTGACGGCGCGGTGGTGTACAACAAGGACAAGACTTTCCACTCGCGTGAGGAGTTTCTGCTGCGGGATCCGGAATTGGAATTCCCGGCCGACAAGTCCTACCGCATCAATATGAAGCCGAAAGACTATTGCGGGGATCCGCTGTATAGCTCTACGACGTACGTCAATGCGATCAACCGCAATTACCAGTACACGCTTGATTATGGCGGCAGTATCATGTCGGATTGTGACGGTCGTCTCTTGTCGATCCAAGGCTGGACAGACTGTCGTTTGCCGATGAAATATTACGCGTACGAAGTGAACGGCACGCAAGAAACGCTGGTGGCACAGAGTGGTAACTACGTTCCCGATGCTTTGGAAACAGTCTTTACAAGTATAAGAAGGACAAGACCTATGTGATCCGCGTGGTGGAATACGGCCAGCCGGAGACCAATCAGGTGCAGTTGGTGAAATTCACGCTCAACTACCGTCTGCCTTCGAAATACAACGTAGGCAGTGGTTATATGTTCAGTGCGACCTCTTTCTGCGGTACGGGCTACGACGCTGCGAAGAAAGGTTACAATATGAACAATTTCTATGCGGAGTATTATTCCAACTGGAATGGAGTGCCTGCGGTGACGCAAGACACATATCTCACGATTCCGAAGATGACGATTGTGGCTACGCAAAAGGCTGCGCCGCATCGCAAGTTTGTCGCCACGAGGGTGACGCGCTCTGGTAGCAGGATTTATCGCACCGATTGGAGAGAACAGTTGTCCGATGGTTCGTTTGCGAACGATGCTTGCGCCGGAAGGTGAATACACGGTGGTGGCACACACGGCTTGTGGCGACATCCCGATAGGCGACGACTACATTGGTCGCCCGACGCTGGATCTCTCAGCCACTACGGTGGACGCAGCCTGTGACGGTAAGTTTACCGTCACGCCGAAGGGAACGCTGACTTACCGCGGCAGCAGTTCAGATGTGGAAATCACCTCTTTCTATGTCGATGGTGACAACCTCAATACGACCCGTAACTGGGGTCAGTCGTTCGACACGTACCAGCGTGAGTTTACCCTCATCCTCAATGTCAGACGTAAGAGCGACGGTCTAACTTGTACGTTGAGCTGGCCTTTCTCGATGAGCAACTACATTCTTGACTTCGATCAGTCGCAAGCACTGAGTATGTTCTGCACGGATTCGGGCAAGGGTTTCATCCACATGGCGCTGAAGGGTGGACAACCGCCTTATACGTATAAGCTCTCGACAATGGACGGCACGGAAATCGAACGCAAGACGGTTCAGGGAGCTGTTGACTTCGAACACGGTACGCTCGGACAGCGCTTCCGCGTTACGGCTACCGACGCTTGTAATCTGACGTGGATCCACCAGGATGTCCTTTTGCAGGACCCCGCAGCGATCTCGTCTTCGATGAAGACTGAAACTTCATTCTGTGTAGGTGATCATGCCAAACTCTCTGCCCGTATATTCCCGGGTGCAACGTATCTCTGGCATTTGCCTAATGGAACCACAAAGGCTGGTCGTGAACTTGAATTTGAAGCCAAGGCGGAGAATGCCGGTGAATACACTGTAGACATTCACTTGACTACTTGTACAGTGACCTTGTGAGTGGTAAGTTCTCTGTGAGTATAGCCAGTATTTCTGAAGCGGCTGGTTTGACTCTCAATCAGCAGGCCTGTGCAGGTGAGCCCGTAGAATTTACGTTAGATCCTGCTTCCGCTACAGTTGATGGCGTGGCGGCAGATGTCGATATCACTTATCAATGGGAGCGCACAGCTACGCCGAACGATCCGGAATCGTGGACGGCAATTCCCAACGCGACGGATCAGAACCTTACTTACACGGCTGCTGCCCCCGGTGTCTTTTACGTTCGCCGTACGGCAGTGATCGGTGAATGTAAAGCCATCAGTGGACAATCTAAGTTGACTGTGATCCCCGGTATCAATGTGGCGATGACGCCCGACGAACAGACGGTGACGATCAACAACAAGGATCCCTTCACGTTGACAGCAGGTGTGGTAACGGGTAACCCGAGCCGCACGTACCAATGGCAGCGCAGTGCCGACAAAAAGACCTGGGTGAACATTGGTAATGATGAAACGTTCACGGAAACGAAGCGTTTCGGTAACACGGTTTACTACCGTCGCATCGTTTCGGCGGGTGCTTGTAGCATCGAAGGTCAACCGATCACGGTTCGCTTCAAGAAGCGTTGGCCGCCTACATCAATCCGCAAGTGCGCCAACGTGCACTCGAAGATTAAATTACGAAGTCTCCCACACCATATGTGGTCTGACTGAGTAAACGTTCCATTCCTCAGTTGTTTGTCTCGAGAAAGACAACAGCTAGTGTATGAAAAATAGGAGTCCGTATCAGACGAAAGTCATGATACGGACTCCTTTTTGTTTGTACCTTCAAAAACCTGAGTTCGGGCTTATTGCTGTCCGGTAAAAGTTTTTTTCTCCACAAAAATAAGGCTGAAGTCCATTGTTGGACTTCAGCCTTTTGGTTTATCTTTGTTTTTACCACAAAACATGATAAGCATGGACAAAGGTACTCATTTTCTCGGGCAGCCGATGTACGGCCAGCTTATAAGTTTGCTCGACAAAGCGCAAATTCTTCGTATCAGTCAAGAAAACGGTGGAGAACGCTACGTCAAACACTTCGATGCTTGGCAACACTTGGTCGTTATGCTCTATGCAGTGCTCAAACGTTTCACCTCGGCGGCCAAGGGGGATTCCTTCATGCTCCGCCCCTCCAACTACCACAGCGGCGATATCTTGGCCTTTGACAGAGCTTATATCGACTATGCCAAGTTTGAGGAAATGACGTAAGCCGGTGTGACGTATGTCACCAAGATGAAGAAAAATCTACGGTACGAAACCCTTGAGGATGTGATGTATATGACACAGGAAGGGGTGAAGGAACACCGCGTGCTGCAAGTGGTGTTTACCAAACGGGGCAAAGGAGGAGAGGCACTAAAACACCGGGCAAGAATCATCACCTACGCTGACCGCAAGAAGCACAAAACAAACTGATCTCGCTGCTTACCAATGACATGGAAATGTCGATTCAAGACATCATCGAGATCTATCGCCAAAGGTGGAGATAGAATTACTTTTCATGGGCTCAAAAAGAATTTTTCCCTCAGATATTTCTATGGGGCGAGTGCCAATGCCATCAAAATTCAGATTTGGGTCACATGTTCATGGTGCTGCAAAAGCGGATCAAACGCAATTGGAGTTTCTCTAATTTGGCCACGATGGTGCGCATCATGCTCATGTACCATATTGACTGCTATAGTTTCTTTGAGCATACCGAAAAAGATTGGTTGAAGATCTTGGATACCCACAATAATCCACCCGCCGCACCTTCACTCTTTGACTAAGGGGGCTTACTTTTCGAAAAAGGAATCCGCAACGCCTATTGATGGGCGTTGCGGATAGGGAAATCGTGTTATTTTTGAAGTTTAGCGGACAGCAATATTCAGCAAATGTCTTTGCGCAGTACTTCCAAGATGCGAACGTCAATCCCTTCTTAGATGAAAAGTGTTATCCGACCGCTCTCTTGGAAAACTCGGACTTCGGAGAGAAAAGCTGGGAGATTTCTTCAGAAACACGGACGTTTCTGCTGAATGCTCCGAAGGAGATAACCTTGCGGATGCACTTTTGGAAGATGGGCTAGGGGCTTTCTCTGCCCTCGGTGAATGACGAATGGAGAGAAGCTGCTTGGCAGCGCAAACTTCGCAAACAAAGTAGTCCTCGCTTAGGACGCAGGAAGCATTAGTTCTAAGGGTATTATCAGACTATTCCAAGGATATTCAAACAAACACAAGTATCGATTATGGCACAAGAAGACGATTTACGAGCATTGGGAAAGATTACGGACTTTATGAGAGGCATATCCGTACTCTTTCTCCTCATCAACTGCTATTGGTTTTGCTATAGCGCATTCACATCGTGGCACATCACCCTCGAAGTTATCGACAAAATCCTCCTCAACTTCCAGCGCACTACGGGCTTGTTCTCCTCCATTCTCTGGACGATTATGTGTAGTCTTTCCTGCTTAGGCACCAAGGGCGTCAAGGAGGAAAAAGATTACGTGGAGAATGATTTACTCAGCTCTTGCCGTGGGCTTTGTACTTTTTCTTCCTCAATTGGTGGGTACTGGCTTTGCCTATCTCTGCCTTTTGGGGCTGCGTTTCTACATCTTCTCACCTCGCTCTCGGCTATATCAGTCTCTTGATGGCTGGTGTGTGGATGAGCCGTCTGCTCAAGAATAATCTGATGGACGATTTCTTCAACCTAGAGAACGAGAGTTTTATGCAGGAGACTCGGCTGATGCAGAACGAATACTCCGTGAATCTCCCCACGCGCTTCTACTACAGCAAGCGGCGGAACAAAGGATGGATCAACATTGTCAATCCTTTCCGTGCGTCTATGGTACTCGGCACACGGGTTCGGGTAAGTCTTATGCCATTGTGAACAACTACATCAAGCAACAGATTGAAAAAGGTTTTGCGATGTACATCTATGATTACAAATTTCCTGACCTCTCAGAGATTGCCTACAACCACTTGCTCCATCATTTGGAGGCTTATGAAGTAAAACCCCAATTCTTAGTCATCAACTTTGATGACCCGCGCAAGAGTCACCGCTGCAATCCCATCAATCCTAGTTTTATGACGGACATCTCCGATTCCTACGAGAGTGCTTACACGATTATGCTCAATCTCAACTGCTCGTGGATTCAAAAAAACAAGGAGATTTCTTTGTGGAGTCGCCTATCATCTTACTCGCTGCCATCATTTGGTTCCTCAAAATCTACGAGAATGGCAAGTATTGCACCTTTCCACACGACATTGAGTTTCTCAATCGCCCCAATGCACAGATATTTCCATCCTCACCGCCTATGATGAGTTGGCGAACGACCTTTCGCCCTTTATGGATGCTTGGGAGGGTGGCGTGTAAGACCAACTGCAAAGGGCAGATTGCTTCGGCAAAGATGCCGCCTCACGTATGATAAGCCCAGCTCTATTGGGTGATGACGGGAGATGACTTTTTCTCTCGACATCAATAACCCACGTGAGCCGAAAGACTTGGTGGTAGGCAACAATCCCGACCGACAGAACGTCAACTCGGCAGCACTTGGACTCTACAATTCGCGCATCGTAAAACTCATCAATAAGAAAAACAACTCAAAAGCTCAGTCATCATAGACGAGTTACCAACCATCTACTTCCGTGGCTTGGACAACCTCATTGCCAAGGCACGCTCAACAAGGTTGCTGTCTGTCTTGGTTTTCAAGACTTCTCACAGCTCACGCGTGATTAAGGAGATAAGGAGTAGGTTATCCAAAAACACCGTGGGAAACGTCTTTTGTGGACAAGTCGTAGGTGAAACTGCCAAGACCCTCTCCGAACGCTTCGGAAAAGTCCTTCAGCAACGTCAGTCTATGACCATCAATCGGAATGACAAGTCAACCTCCATCTCCACGCAACTCGATAGCCTTATCCCCTGCTTCCAAAATCTCCAACCTCACACAAGGCATGTTTGTCGGAGCCGTCTCCGACAACTTCGACGAGCGCATCGAGCAGAAAATCTTCCACGCAGAAATCGTAGTAGACTCTGCCAAGGTTTCTGCTGAAATGAAGGCATACCAGCCTATTCCCATCATCGCAGATTTCCAAAACGAAAATGACTCCGATAATCTCCGTGAGACTATCGAAGCCAATTATCGAATGGTGAAGCAGGACATCCTTTCCCTTGTTGCCAGCGAGATAGAGCGGATTAAGAATGACCCAGCCCTCAAACATTTGGTGAGGGAGTAGGATAAGAATACCTTACAATGATAGTGGACTACAGAGGAACGGAAAGTGTCGAGGTTCTATTATTCTGGAAGGCATCGTCCCAAGTGACTTTGATTAAAAGTTCCTTAGGATGCCCCAGACACAGACCAAATCGTTCTTCTCTATATGATTGTGGATTTATCATTGCGTATGGTCCCCAATTCTCATCATAAAGAACCGTCGTAAGACATTCTTGAGGTGTAAGAATTTCAACTCTTACATTGAGTGCATCAGATAGTCCTGAGTTTACAAAACGGATCCTATGACTTTTAGCTGTTGGTACAAGGCAAGCCTTTATCTCGGCTTGTAGTTCTTTGTTTTCTGATCTTTTTAGTTGTCTGATTTGCAATTCGTTGATATCTTTCTCTTGTAGCTTCAGCTTCTTGTCGTGCCTAACATATGCCCACAATCCACCTACAATTCCGAGTACAGACAAAATGTGTCCACCCCAATCTTTTACGAGATCTATCCAATCCATTCTATTTTAATTTGATGTTTTTATTTCTACTGAAAGCTTTGCTCAGTGCATCCTTGATATGATAGCTACATCTTTCCTTATATCTTCCATCCTTTTGTCAAGAACTTCATGATTGAGTTCTTTTAGCTCATCTATCCCTCCAAGATACTCTCGATTGCAGAAAGTACATTTAATGTACGATTTATCTTCATTGAATTCAAAGTGATCTTCGCTGCCACAAATAGCACATCGAAGTATAACCTCATAACTTTCTTTCATTTCGATGTTATTTTTACTTCATCACCTTATCATACAATGTCTTATAGTCTTTCGCTACACCATAGACGATATTGCTGCCTTGACTGATGGCTTCAAAGTGACGAGCAGCACATTCGAGCTTGGCATCTTCGGCTCCACGTAGCTGAGATCGTTGCCATTCGTTGCCCTTCGTTTCGGCAATGAAATAGATGTGCTTCACTGTGCCCTCGTTAAAAGCTATTGCCCAATCGGGATTGTAGTGTCCCATTGGCGTATTGATGTAAAGCCTTTTCGGAAGTTTGGTATACACCGCTACTTCTTCGTGCGTCTCTAATGCTTCGGCGAACTTCTTTTCGACACCCTCGCTATCTACCACCACCAGATCGTAAAGCGACTTGGTGCTTTCGATGGCATTGATGCCGATCTTACCACGCAGTGTGCTTTCTGTGAAGATGTCTCACATCATACGTATTTCCTGTGCGTTCGTAGCAAATCTTCTGCACCACCGCCATCGCTTTCTCGTCGTTGATGATGTTGGCAGTCTTCCGAATAAACCTCGGGGTTCATTTTGAATTGATGGAACGTTGCAGGGCTAATTCCTTTTCAAGATAGCCACCAACGTTTTTGCGTGTTAAACCTGTTTCCATCACCAAGCGACCGATAAGGTCATATTTCACCCCTGTGCCAATCGTCTCTTTACGTTATAGGTTTTAGCTTTGGTTTGCGTCATGAGTTGTGCCAGCTTCGAGCTGTTCCTTTATCCCGTATTTCTTCCATTGCACCCTCTTCGATCACCATGCGTATTTCTGTTACGCTAAGATGTTTGTCGATGGCATCAATGGCTTTGCTGATAAGTTCTGCCGTCTCGAAGTCTCACCTTTGTAATAAGTCTTGATATTGATACGCTCTCACAATTCTTGAAACTGCTTCTTTTTGAACTTTTCTTCATCGAAGTTCGCTTCTTTGGGCTTGCGAGAGTCTTCGATGCTAATTTTCTTCGGATCGAACACACTGTCGAGTGTCTGGACAATACCCGATAGAATAGGTTGAAAAATCGTCTCCGAGCTCTAGGCTATCATTTCTTTTTGGCTTCGTGATAGGTCTCTGTGAGGTGACCATCGTCGTCGATATAGTCTTGTCGAATGAGTTTGTTGTAAATTTTGCGTGCTGAGTCGATCGTGATTTTCACCTTTATCTCCCTCTGCTGTTTCGTAAACATGGTCTACAAAAAGTGTGGGTGTGATAACCACGGGGCGACTGCTTACTAGTTCTGAAATTTCTTTCTGAAGTTGTTTGGCAAACTGCTCGTAGCTCTCACTGGCAATGACCGTAAGGATATTGATGTCAAAGACCCCACTGCCCAACACATCGGCATCTTGACGCTCTCCGTGCTTATTGACGCACAGACGCATACCGCGCCCTACTTCTTGGCGTTTGCCTATCTCGTTGGCAGTGTTTTTGAGCGTACAGATTTGAAACACATTCGGATTGTCCCACCCCTCTCTCAATGCCGAGTGCGAGAAGATGAAACGTGTAGGCTCATCGAAGCTGAGCAGACGCTCTTTATTCTTCATGATCAGCTCGTAGGCACTCTCATCGTTGCTTCCTTCAGTTCCTTTTCCTATCTTGGAGTTGATGAAGTGACCCTTGTTGTCTTTAGAGAAATAGCCGTTGTGTGCTTTGCTTACCGGCTGGAGCGACAAGTAGCGCATATACGCTTCGTCCGTAAAGGAGTGCTGCATCTCCGCTACCACACGGAGGTACTCTTCTTCAAACATCTCTGCGAATTTGCCATTGCGCGTACCGCCTTGCTCATAGATGCGATGGTTCTCTACATGGTCGATGAAAAACAAACTCAACACCTTAATCCCCTTTGAGTAGAGTTGGCGTTCACGCTCAATATGAGTCTTAATAGTTTCACGGATTTGTATGCGACGCATCGTGTCTTCCGTCACTTCGCCTATGGCATCGCCCTCGTGGAGCACCACACCGTTGAGGAAGGTCACTGTACCTGCCCGTCCGTCTATCTCCTTGACCACATAATTTGGGCTTGTACTCAGCCAACTCGCCACTTTGTTCGTAGAGGTCGAAGCCCTTGCCAGCCAATTGGGTGAGTTGTCGCACTGTGCCAGTGCTACCCAGCTTGTCGAAGCTCAAGCGAGCTTGAGGATTTTTACCCTTTTGAATGACAATCTCATGGAGATAGATATAGCCATTGGTGGCTGTATTCCCAATTTGACGAATACCCTTGACTTCAATCTTCTTGACGAGCTTTTTGTTGCAGGCATCGATGGCATCGAGGCGAAACACCATGTTCATTACCTCACGGTGCGTAGCGGAGTAGAGCAAGGTGAAGAGGGGATTGAAGAGCTTCAGGCCCTCACGAGTCTTATTTTTTGTATCCTTGCCCAACACGGATTGTGGCTCGTCAATAATCATAATGGGATTGGTCTTTGCCAACACATCGATGGGGCGACGACTGCCAAATTCGTCACGTTCGTCGAAGATGATACGTGCCGCGGCATCGCCTCCACGCCCCTCCTTGTTTTTCTCCTCGTTAAAGGAACTGTTGAAAGCCTGCATGTTGATGATCATCACCTGCATGCTGTTGCCATCGGCAAAAGCATCGATCTTGCCCAATTGCTTTGAGTTGTAGACAAAGCTCGCGATGTGCTTCCTCATATTCTGCAGCGAAGTGCTCACTATGGTCGTGAAACTCTTGTCCACCCTCACGAATGGTCACTGCTGGCACCACGACAATGAATTTCGACCAACCATAGTGTTTGTTGAGCTCATACATCGTCTTGATGTAGGTATAGGTTTTCGCCTGCACCCGTCTCCATCTCCACCGTGAGGTGATGCCCGCGCCCTCAAGCCCGTCGATAGGTTTAAGTCCCTGCTCTATTTGCAGGGCACGCACATTCTCTGCGATGTCGCTGCGTTGGAGCGACAGCGGAGCGTTGCCAAATCCCTGCTTCACCTCGCCCTCGAACAATCCCTTGCCGTCTGGCTGTTTTTCCTTGGTCTTTGATGCAGATTAACCCATTGTGAAACGCTTGTCCTTGAAACGCTCTCACCACATTGCGAGCAGCTTCAGCTTGGAAGCCTTGATGTTTGAATTTTAGTTCCATGCTTGTGGTGTTTTTAGATGACACGGATATTGTCTAAGGCTTCTCGTTCGTCCCAATCGAGCTGTTGCTTGAAGAGTTCGAAAAGATTGATTTTCATCTTATCATCAGCAAAACAACTGTCGCGGAAGAGCACGCGCTCGGGTTGCAGAGCAGCCATAGCTTCTACTACCGCCTCTGTCACCTTCTCGGCAAAGCACGCCACAAGCTCACCATCGGTCACGTTGTAGATGGTGCAGCCATCCACCACCTCCGCTTTGTAGGGGTTGAGAGCGAGAGGGTACGCCCCCACGAGAGCATCGCCCCAAAGAGGAGATCCAGCTCCGTGCGGTCGGTCTTGATGTTGTTGAGGAAGAGGTCGAGCTGCGCTTGCTCGTATTCACCTGGGGTCTTGCTCACCTCCTCATAGTTGCTGCTGTCGAGTTTCGAATACACGGAGCCCGTATCGAGAGTATCTGTTACTTCAGGATTTTCTTCTTTAATTTTCTTACCCGCTCTGCGGATGCGCTCTTGGCAATCTCGATGGTGTTGTAGCCAGCTTTGCGGGCTTCTGCTTTTTCTCAGGTGTTTCCTCTTCAAGCTGCACACAGATATACTTACGCTTACCGCCATCTTCAGCATTGAGCTGCATTACAGCGTGCGCCGTAGTGGCTGAGCCCGAGAAGAAGTCGAGGATGAGGGAGTTCTCTCTTCCATCATTGCTAAAAGGGCAAATAAGAGAAATAAAACGCATCATAATCTCTTCGTCTTTGGGATAGTCGAAATACTTACCACCTAATAACGATTTTAACCGAGAAGTTGCACCACGTCCATCTTTGTAAAAGACGCTGGAACAAACCTCTGTCTCGGTTTCTTTAAGGTAGCGTTTTAAGCAAGGAATGGTAGTTTCATCATCTCCAAAGACAATACGATGAGAAGACAAGAGCTCTGGGAGTTTGTTAATAGAGAAACGCCATCCTCCTGTTGGCACCTCATGCTTTTTGGGTTATTGGGTGAAGAATATCAAAACGTTCTTTCCTTACTCAGTTCCTTGGGATATATCACCCAGATAATATATCCCAAGGAACTGGTCTGCCTTACAATAATGTTTGTGCTTTTTGATGGATGTTCTTCAGGCAGATTTCATAATATTGCCTGAGACCTCTCTCTATTGCCTCAAAGTCATCCTTATGCAGTTCCTGCAAACGTGCAAACTCTGCATATATTTCATTAAGCCCATTTTTGGCTATTCTCCATAAATTTTTATCCACATTGGAGGATATGGAAACATTTTTATCCTTGCAACAGATTATACAGTATTCGTGATTAACGGCAATTTGGGCTGCCATGGACTTTCTACCTTGCTCCCAAATCAGCTCCGCCACAAAATTCCCAGCCCCAAACACCTCATCGCAAATTTTGCGTAGGTTATGTACCTCGTTGTCGTCGATAGAGATAAAAATTACCCCATCTTCACTGAGGAGACTATGCGCCACCAGAAGGCGACTATACATCATAGAGCACCAATCGGAGTGGAAGCGTCCATTAGTGTCAGGATTTACCTGAAAACGATAGCCCTCTTCGTCGATATTACCCGCAGCCAAATTCTCTCAGCAGCCGAGCGCGAAAAAGTCGTCGTGATAGATCAAATCTTTACCCGTGTTGTAAGGCGGGTCGATATAGATCATCTTGATTTTGCCTAGATAGCTCTTTTGCAGGAGTTTCAAGACACGCAGGTTGTCGCCCTCAATGTAGAGGTTCTCGGTATTGTCCCAGTCTAGAGAGTCTTGTGGCACAGGGCGGAGCGTTTCGTTGGTAGTCTGTACTGCCTCTAGGCGTGCCGCTTGCTTGCCTGGCCAGGTGAATTGATACATCTCGCGGTCGGTCTCACGGCATCATCCCCAAGAGGGTGCGCAGATTTCAAAGTTTACCACACGCTTCGTTTCTCCCGTTTTAGGGTCTTGCACCTCGGTAAAACAAGAGGGTGCTATGGTATAAAGGGCCTCAAGATTGAGCTGGCTGCCAGCTTCCGATTTGTTGTCTAATCTTTTGGGTTTCATCTTATCTTGTTTTTTATTCTTGCTATTTCGTTTTCGAGCTTTTGCAAGCTCAGCTTGTTGTTGTTTCAACGCTCTATGGATCTCTATCCTTAGATTGTATTGCTTTTCTTGCTTTTTCTTTTTCTCCAGTGTCTCACATTGCTTTTTGAGTTGCTGGACTTGCGTTCTAAGTTCGTTAGCACTTAGGTAGTCGGCTTCGGTCTGCGTGCCCAGCTGTGAGAGTTGGCCAAGCATATGGGCATAGACGGCATCCATATCCAAGCCCACCAGCGTGAGCGGCTGTGCAGACAAATCGACCTTGGACAGTCGCTCCCAGCGTCCACTGCACTGCATAGCTCCTTGCTCATTCAGCACTTTATGCTGAGCGAGGAGGTCAAAGCCTCCCTCGTGCTTCATCAGATAGAGCGTTGGGCGCGGCAGGAGGGCATCCAGCTCGCTGAGCAATCGCTCGTTATAGCTCGCCCCCTTAAGCGTGCAGAGAAACACGTCTATCTCGTGCACCTGCTGTCCATCGGCTAGTTTTGAGGGTGTTGGGGTGCAACTTGTAGAGCCACGTGATGCGCCTCGAAGGTCGTGGTGAGGAAATCCCGAAGTGCTGTGACACGCTGCGGTTTGGCACGCTTGTAGAAGGCATTCTTCGGCACCGTCTGCTCCACAATTGCGGCAGAGGAAGTGGAGTAGGTTGTCGATCATAAGCTTGCATTGGGCAGATTGCGCTTATAGGTGTCCCACATAAATCGTACTAAAGTAATAGAACTACCAACTGCCAACTGGGCATGCCGTGGTTCTAAACCTTGGTATGAGTAAGACTTCCCATGTCCGCTACCATACATATTCCTCAATTCTGCAACCCCTTGTGCTATAGCCTTTAAGTTTCCTAGCACTTGCTTTATAGACTTAGCACCTTTAATATTATCATCTATATTACGAGGCATTACATTGAAATGCTTAAATACTTCATCTACAAGATTGGTTACATCCCATTTTGGACTTAGTTCAACACCAACTTTTTCAAGTATGGTCTTACAACAACTCTCTATGAACTCTTTCGCCTTGCCAATAGCCTCGGTAGGATTTACTTCTTGCATCTTAAGCATAAGCTCTATTTGGCTATTGATATATTCACTATCAAATTGAGTCTTTACTTGAGATACCATCACCGAATTGGTATCGGAAACAAGTTCACGTGCTATAATAGACTTGCACTTTTCATATTGCTTATACCGAGATGATTGTACAGCTCGATCATGTTCGATCTCCGAAGACAATTCATAATATTGAAGTAATGCATCGAAGAGCTTTACAGCCTCAGCATCTGAGGATTCATAGACATACTCAGATAAGGATTTTCCTTTTGATAGTCCGTATTTGGAACACAATGGAATTCCTACTATTCCCAATGTAAAGGTGTCAAAATCGGCTGTACTAAAGTTCAGAACGTAACCTCCTTGGTTGAAGAAATTCAAGCAGACACCTTTCTATTGCCGAAATAGCCATATCTATCTAATGACTAAAAAGGTTATTAACTCGAAGTCATCCAGCCCCTTGACTTGATGTTCCAAGGCTGTTGTTGTTCCCTCAGAGAACAAGCTTTCAATCTCTTGTTCTTGCTTCACTTCGATGATACTTTCTACTGCTTTGTGCAGCAGATGACTCATAAACGTCCATCTTCCTTCCTTCTTTTGTGTCCTTGTTAAAAAGGTGGCATAATTCTTTCAAAGGCTCTGACTTACCTCGGCAAGACCAACGCATCAAGTCAAGGAGACGTTTCACCGAGAGATGGTCGCAATGCACATCTCCTTCTTTAGTCAGATAGACCATGTAGAAGGGGTGCAACTGGTTCTTTCGATCGATATTTACGCCTTGGTTGTTGTTCTTAAGAATGAAGATTACGCCTGCTGGCATCCGCTCTCCATTGGGTACAATAGCATGCAAACCAGAGGGAGTCTGCTCCAAATCACCATTTCGCTTGACGTAGTCGAGCAAGTCAAGACGAAACTCGTTCAGCCCAAGATCGAGAATAGAAATCCCAGTATTCATTTCCTCAAGATCCACTACTTCCGTTTGCAGGCGTTCGAGCTGTTTGCGACGATACTCAAGATCACCCTTTCTTCGTTGGAGAGCAAATTGTCATCACCGTTAGCGGCCATCACCAACGCTTTCATGCGGTTCTCGACTCGCGCCTTCAGGTTGATGTATTCGTCAAGTTGAATATCCGGCCAATAGTTGACCATCTGTATGCAGCTATTGCGAGATCCTATACGATCAATACGTCCAAAACGCTGGATGATACGTACTGGGTTCCAATGAATGTCGTAGTTGATGAGGTAGTCACAGTCTTGTAGATTCTGCCCCTCAGAGATGCAGTCAGTAGCAATGAGAATGTCGATTTCACCTGAGACGTTAGGGGAGTAAGGCAGCCTTGTCTTTGGAAAGAGGCGAAAAGAGCGTGAGTGCCGTGTCGAAAGTCATCTTATGGCGCTGGGGCAGTTGCAAGGTGCTACGTGCATCGATGCCCCCAGTAATGAGGACACTATGTAGACCATGTCGCTCCAGAATAGTCTCTGCTAAGGTGCTATACAAGTATTCGGCCGTATCGGAGAAAGCCGTAAAGATAATCACCTTCTTATTGCCTGCATTGAATGGACGAGCGATTTTCTGCTCAATATCGGAAAGCAGGTGCTGAAGTTTAGCGTCTTTGTCAGGAGTGATCTTGATTGCCTCGGTGAGCAATGATTGCAGTATCTGCCAATCATCGGAGAGAAATTTCTTCCATGAGAGATAGTCCATATCCTGCAAATCAATAGTAGCTTTTCCGCCACCGATAAGCAATTCGTCATTGACATCATCTATGTCTCAAAGTCCCTCATCAAAGTCGTATTGCTCTACCCTTGAACGATTTTCACTGTTCTCCACCTGCTCAATCTTAGACAAAGTGTCATCTAGGAGCTTCATAAGCCGTTCCAAGGTGAGGCAAAACGAATGAATAGAGCTTTCCAATCGCTTGAGCATATTGATGCACATCAGCCGACGGATAGCCAATTCGCGTCCCGAACGACTTAGACCGCTAGCATTTCCCTCGTCGTCTATTGTCGCATACTTATCCATTTTGCTTTTGAGAATAAAGTTCGAAGGAGTATAGATCGCCAAATTCAAATCCGACAGTAGTGTATAGATGCGATTGTAGTTGATGAGGTTGGTCTCCAAAGGTTAGCTGAGTACGGTGCGAAAGCACAGGCAAACGCTCTGGGAACGTACCTATTTCTGTCGTATCATAATACTGCTCAATATGGCGGCGAGAGCGAGCGATCGTCACACTATCCAGCACCTCAAAAAGTCAAAACTCAGTGCGCTAAGTAGAGCCTCGGTGGTGCGTTCTGCTTCGGGCAACTTACTCCAACGATTATATTCCCGTTGTGCTTGCCGAAAGATATCATCGATGGAGCTTTCTGTATTCAATAGCTTATCAAAGGATTCTGCATCTCCTTCGTAGGCTAACTCCAGCTGATTCTTCAGATCGTTGAAGCGATTGTTCACAGGCGTTGCTGAAAGCATCAAGACTTTGGTCTTGACACCTTGACGAATAACCTCATCGAGCAAACGAAGGTAGCGGTTTTTGCGAGGATTTTGGTCTTCAGCATCGGTGGAGATTTTGCCTCCATTGCGGAAGTTGTGACTCTCGTCAATAACCACTAAGTCGTAATTACCCCAATTGATTTTCTCTAGGTCAATTCCATTGCTATCTCCGCCTGTTCTCCCCAAATCGGTATGATATAAGATGTCATAGCGAAGACGGTCTGCCTGCAGCGGGTTGTTCTTGTAATTATTGCGATAGGTACTCCAGTTGTGATACAGCTTTTTAGGACAGAGCACGAGTACTGACTTATTGCGTAGCTCATAATACTTGATGACGCTGATAGCAGTAAATGTTTTACCCAAACCGACACTATCGGCCAAGATGCAACCATTGTATTTCTCTAGCTTATTGATAATACCCAAGGAGGCATCTTGCTGAAACTTATAAAAGCTTCTTCCAAACAGCAGTTTCCTTGAAGCCTGTAGCCTCGTTAGAAGCACATCCTCTGAAACGTCATCTAAGAACTCTCGGAAGATATTAAAGAGAGTGATAAAGTAGATGAGTTCAGGGGGATTTTCCTTGTAGACGCTTGAGATACTCTCTACGACCTCGTTGGTCACATCTTGTAGGCGTTCCTTATCGTTCCAGAGTTGCTCAAAGAGCTGAGCATAACTAGTACTAAGAGGAGCATCCGCTTTTTGAATCATTGTGTAGGCATTGTTGCCTCTTTTCTACACCAAGATCAACAGTTGTAAAGCCTGTTAGTGGCATGTAGGAAGTTTCGTCCACCACCCCGAAACCCATCATATGTTCCTTTGTGCGGTTGGATTTGAATTGTACTTTGCGACGTATCCAATCCGCACACTCTCGTGCAATGGCCTTTTGCGTCAGTTCGTTGCGGAGCTGTATTTCAAACTCACTTCCCGTCAGACTACGCTCACGATTAAGACGAGGGATGTAAAATTCACGTTGAGCTTTATTCCCTTTCTCTGCAATAAAGGTGGGCGAAGTGAAGATAAAGCGAAGTTCCTCTATCTTCTCTAATTCCTTTCGAAGTTCTTGATAAGCATAAATCGAGAAACAGGAGGCTGCAATAGACAGACGACTCCCGGACGTAAGAGTGGCGCGTAGATCGTCTGCAAGTGTTGTATGTATGTTGTCTATCAGCTTCATTGCTATATTTTTGGGTGGATATCAGTAGATCCTTTATGTCAATGTCTAGAGTCTTTGCTATCTCAACGAGGGCTCTCAAGAGATGGCTGTGCCTTATTCGAACACCACTTGGAGACTGTATTCTCAGACTTGCCAATCCGCTCAGTGAGCCATTTCCCTGTCAATTGCTTCTCAGCTAACACCGACTTTTATCTATTTATCACTGCCATAAGGTAATTCTTCTTTATTCTTATTATGTTATTAATGCAAAGATAATGATTGGAATTGGGCATAACAATAATTATGCGGAGTTTTATGCTTTCCCACTTTGCCCTTTCTTTTGCTGCCTTATCCTCACCCCACCAAGCAAATCGTTTCAGGCTGTACTTTTGCTCCTTAGCGTATTATATACCAATTAAATGACAGCATTATGGACAACAATCACACGGACGATTACGTGCTGGTCTTGGAAGACCGCACGGAGGTCAAAAACGAGGCGGAAGTGGGCAAGCTCTCCGTAGTCTCCGACCTCGATGAGAAAAGGAAGCTTAAAACCGCCCCACCGGAGGAAACGCAACAGAGTAGCTTTCTCAAATTCAGCAACAAAGATGGACTGCTCATGAACTTCAAGACGAACTTTCTCAAGCAGTTCAACGAGCCGAAATGCTTTGGTCTCTACAAGGTGCTGGCAGAGAATGTTGAGCCAGGTGTAATAATCTCAAAACAGCGCTGCAAAACAGAGAAATTCCTGAGAACAAACAGCACAACTTGAGACAGCTCAAGTACGCTTCGATGACTTCCTTCCTCAGCACGGAAATGGCAAATTTTCTTGGTCATGCCGTCATCGTTGTCGATGTCGCCGTCAATAAGAACGGGGAAAAAGCCTTTCTCCTCGCCGAAGGCAATACACGGCTCGCGACATTCATCTCATCCGCAACTTAGAAAACCCATTTCGCTCCCCTTGGTTATGTCAGACGGCAGCGAGAAGAGATTTCTCTTATCCATTACTGCCTTCAAAGCAACTGACTTGAGACACTATTGAGCGCTAAAGGAAAAAGCTTCGATGATAGAATTACTTTACAAACGGCTATAGTAAGAAGTTTGTATTGGCGCCTTTTATCCACTAATCAAGCGTGTGCACTTTCGTTATGAGAAAGTGGCACACGCTTGTTTTTACTTTATAGACCATGCATTTCGAGTATAGGCACTTCTTTCTTTCTGAACTACTACCAAGTATCACAATTAGCACGCTTGCACTTGTAACAGCCGATTTCCATTCGCATAACCAAATTTTTCCCGCCAACCGTAAGGCTGAACAAGCAGATAGAGCGGAAACTATCTTCACCAATGGTCATGACGATACTTGGGTTAGCATCCGGAGTTCGTTTATTTCAGAAAGTCATATTTCATTTCTGCGCAGTTACGTTATAGAATCCACCGGCTAGATCCCTGATACTGCGTTTCCGGCATTTGCAACGCCAAAGGGAATGTGCACCCCCGCAACATCTTTGATATGTTCCAAATGAATCATCTGGTCATCAAAGAAAATATGAGGCTTCAAGATATTAAGCAATCGAGCCTTTTTCTACTCCTCCCATAAAAAGACCTCATCCACCTCTATCCCCATGCTTCGAAGCGTAAATACCACTCTCTCGTGAGCAGGTGCATTACGAGCCATAATAATGCGGTTTTCAGCATTCGTTGGTATTCGGGCTCCGCTTGCTGTTTCTTGCGTTCCAGTTGCTGAAAAGACGAGATCCTTTTCAGTAGCTCAGCAATGGGCCCCGATTTCAAAGGATGGCTACCAAACACTTTTTCGTATTCCTGATAAGCTTCCAGTCCCTGTTCTTGATAATACTTTTCAGAACTATCGTCTGCGATCACCCCGTCAAAGTCAAAGGCTAAGCACAGCCCCTCTTCGTTAGAATCATGAATTTCCTGTTTTCCGACGACACCGGCAGTGATCCCGTTAGCCAACGCCTCCTTAGCCTCCTCAGCATTAGTTGTCAGAAATAAGGTTGAGTTGAATGCAGTAGGTACTGATGATTTGGGCTCGGAGGAGAAGCATGCGCGAGATATATTCAGTTGGTGGTGCTGAATAGACCGGAATACCCGCAAGCCGGCCTCAGGGACTGTTTTTGGAAAAAGAGAATCACCTCAATCGGTTGCTCCTTTGTGAACGACTTGTTTAGGGTCCAACAATCTCTTCACGAAAGGAAATGCGACACCTTTTTCCAAGCGGATCGTCAATATGGTTCTGTTGATATTCTCTGTAAGCGCTTTCCCCCTCCTGCTTAAATATGGCATCAGACGCCTGCATGTCAAAGAGAGCACTCGATGATACAGCGATAACCAGTTTGTCTTCTATGGGATACGGCATGGTGGTAAAATATGAACGGTGCAAAGAATTACGTTTTCAATCTTTCCTGATGGAAGGCTGTTTACTGTCCACCAAGATGGTCGTGTTCCAATCGAGGAGAATCGAGAACGGGCAAATCTAATGGTATTTGTTGTTGGGGAGAGTTTCCACATTGCCACGACAAAGCCGATGCGAACAACATGCTCTCCTTATGTCCATTAAAATGTACTCCAACAAAGGTATAAATCAAAAACGAGAAAAAACTCCAAGCAGTGATTTTTCTCTGCTCCCAAGACCAAGTTTGTGGAAAAACGGATTTTTGCAATAAGTGTAGCCAACTTGGTTGCAAGCAGAACTTCGTAGAAAGCTTCCTGGATTTCAAAGTATGGTATCAAAACAATAGATCGAGTCCCGATCATAATCAAAAAAATAGCCGTAACTTGTTGAATTACGGCTATTTGCGGAGAGAGAGGAAATGAACGACTCTCTCGTATTTCGTTGTATAACAGCTGCCTAACTGATTCGTTCAAGTGGTAGTGTAGCAAAAATGTAGCAGTTTTTTGACTGACTTATGACTACCATTCTGACGGACTATCGAAAGCGAAACAGCTCTCTTTTCTTGGATGCAAAGGTACATAAAAAAGAACCATTGACCAAAGCCTTCACCCATAAAGATTTACAGAATTCCCTGCTACACTGCCTGGTGCACGGTGCAAGCCCTTATATATAAAGGGTCTTGCACCGTGCACCAGTGTCCTCGCTGAGCTGAGCGAAAAACGCATAGATTCTTGCCCAGAAACTTGATTACTCCCTATCTTATATTAGCCCCATTGCAGCCCGATTCATATTTACTTTGCGTCTGATGCAAGACCTCTTGCATCGGGCGCACGAACTTGCACTAAACGGGTTGGTCAAGCTAGGATGCGTTTATAACTTTGACTATATGGAAAAGTTACTTCAGATCCTGAGAGAAAATCGCCTAAGAAAAGGTCTTTCACAAGAGTATCTTGCTGGAAAACTGGGTGTTTCCTCAAGTACAATCTCTCGCTGGGAGTCTAAGGGAAACTTCCCTAGTATGGACAAATTCGTCGAATATGCGCGATACCTAGAACTCTCCTTCTATGACGTTCTTGCACTTCTTGCAAGTGAACGCCCAAAGCCTGTGGGTAAGATTGAAATATCTGCCTACAGCAAAGCAACCTTCAATCGTCTTATCGAACTCCTCCTCAAAGAAGGAGGCGACGATATTGACTTTACCCAAACGCACCTAATGTAATGGAAGTGATCTCTATGGAGAGTCGTGTCTACCAAGACCTAGTAGACCGTCTCAATCGAATAGAGCAGTACGTTGAACGCACAACACACCTTGCTACAAGACATCGATGATGAACTCGAGATGTCTACCAGGGATCTCATTGACACCTTGGATGTTTCAGAGTCAACCTTATACCGTTGGCGTAAAAAGAATATTGTTCGCTTCCGCTATACTGAGAGTGGAGATGTTCGTTACTTCTATAAGTCACTACTCATCTGCGCTAGGTGCAATCGTCTACGCATATCGGGTATGCGCAATGACGAATTGTTGGAGCGCCTACTTCGCTACAAGGATAAACTTATTCTTTGCAGCTGCCTTAGTTTAGAACAAAAAGACGAACCATGATAGACAAAGAACGAATACTGACATTAACAGACGGAGGGCTCAGCGTCTTCTGCCATTATCTAGGCTTCGAGGTCAATCTACATCGCAACTTCCGCAGTCCGTTCTACGATGATAAGCGAGCTTCTTGCCATATCTACTATGACAAGAAGTCCTTGACTTATAAGTACTACGACCATGGCAATCCTTCCTATGCGGGGGATTGCTTCTGGTTCGTGGCTGAATTGCGAGGAATAGACCTTAAGACAGGCTTTCCTAGGCTACTTCAAGTGATAGTGCAAGACCTAGCTCTTTGTGTTTCTGATGATGCAATGCAACAGCATAAGTTTATTCCTACAAAAGTGAAGCCGATACAATCGGTCTCTACTCAATGTCATCCAAATAACGGAGAAAAGCAAGAAGAGTTGCCCTATAGTTTTTGAAATACAACCCTTCGATGATGGTCTCCTTGCTTATTGGGCACATTATGGTATCTATGAAGAAACACTGAGACGCTTTCGCGTACGTTCTCTCCAGGAGCTATGCCAGTCAAACGAGAGAAGGGAAGCCTTTTGAAGTGAAAAGCTACGCCTACAGAACCTATCTTTGCCTATATCGGAAATGGATACATCAAGGTATATCGTCCCAATAGCTCAAAGATGCGCTTTTCTCATGGGGGACGACTGCCTAGCCCTTTATTGCTTCGGGATGGAACAAATTCCAAGTAAAGGGACATGCTTTTCATCACAGGAGGAGAAAAAGGATGTTCTGTCTCTATCAGCTCATCACTTTCATGCCATCTGCTTTAATAGTGAGACGGCACAGATACCTGAGAATATCATTGAAAGTTTGCAGTTGCGCTTTCGGCACATCATCTTGCTCTACGATACAGACGAGACTGGAGTGAGAGAATCCGATAAACAAGCAAGTTTACTAGAACCTTACAAGGTACAACAGCTTCAATTACCACTAAAAGGGACAAAGACGGAAAAGGATATATCCGACTACTTTGCACTAGGTAATGAGGAAGAGGACTTTCGAAAGTTGCTCGATAAGCTTTTCACTCAAATGTACACGCAAACTATGATGATGCTACGTTCGTGTGAAATAGACTATGATAATCCACCTGATGCTTCTAAATCAGTCGTTGCGGTTAATGGCGTTCCTCTCGGAACACAAGACAATCTCTTCTGTATCACTGGAGGAGAAGGAACAGGCAAAAGTAACTACATCGCAGCTATACTTGCTGGCACATTAGGAACTGAGCGATTGGACACAGGGCAAACCCTAGGGCTTGAGGTAACGCCCAATCCCAAGGGCTTGGCCGTGTTGCATTATGATACCGAACAATCGGAAGCGCAACTTCACAAGAATTTAGGTAAGACGCTTCGGAGAGCTTCGCTAAAAGCCGTCCCAGAGTTTTATCATTCCCTCTACCTAGCTTCTTTGTCTCGTAAAGATAGGCTAAAGCTTATCAGGGAGAGTATGGACTTGTTCCATCACAAGCACGGGGGGATACATCTCGTCGTCATTGATGGCATAGCCGACTTGATCCGTTCAGCAAACGATGAAACAGAGAGTATCGCCATTGTTGATGAACTCTACTGCTTGGCAGGTATTTACAACACGTGCATCATCTGTGTGCTTCACTTTGTGCCGAATGGTATCAAACTGAGAGGTCATATCGGTTCTGAGCTACAGCGAAAGGCTGCTGGCATTCTCTCCATTGAGAAAGATGAAAACCCTGAATACTCGGTAGTAAAAGCCTTGAAAGTGCGTGACGGAAGTCCATTAGATGTACCTATGACGCTATTTGGCTGGGACAAAGCTCTCGATATGCACGTTTATCGTGGAGAGAAGTCTAAGGAAGATAAGGATAAACGTAAGAGCAATGAACTCCACGCAGTTATTCGTGATGCTTTTCGCTCTGCAACACGTCTTTCTTACCAACAGCTCTGTGAGATTTTGATGCGAGAACTCGACATCAAAGACCGCACAGCTAAAAAGTATATTGCTTATATGAAGGAACAAGGTATCCTCATTCAGGATAGCCAAGGAAACTATCAACAAAGAAAAACATGCCTTATCTAGACCCACATTATACCGAAGAACAATTTCGGAATTTGTTTCAGAAACTCTTGCAGATGGAACTTAAACTTGATGAGTTGATTTCATTGCAGGCAGAAAAACGAGTAACTACTGTTCATCCTCCTCTCAGACCAGAGTATCTTGACATCATTGATGTTTCCAAGCTCCTCAAAGTTGAGCAGAAGACCATCTATAACTGGGTGTCGCAAGGAAAGATACCCTATCTCAAAGCTAATGGTCGCTTGCTCTTCTTGCTGAGATGAGATCGATGAGATGCTTAAACGGAGGGAATGTTAGTAGAATTCTTCTATGAATGGAAACTAAAAGTGTGATGTAAATACTGGCATTTAGACCACAAAATAGTATCAGATGAACGAGGCAAGAAAAGCTTCTTTGAATGGAGTTTATAAGTTCTGAAAACGAAAATATCGTTTAATTTGTACGGTTATCTCAGTTTCATTCTTTGTTCTAGCGAAAAAGATGTACCTTTGCAGTGAACTAAAGTATGTAGATTATGATAGCATCATTCACTGTTCAAAACTATCTTTCCTTCCGACAGCCTGTGACATATAGCTTCGAGCCAACGAGCGACAGCTTTATGTCAGACGAGTATTTGGTTGAAGTAAAGGAAGGGGTGCGCTTACTTAAGATAGGTATCATTTATGGGGCGAATGCATCGGGTAAAACAAACTTGATCTATGCCCTTGATACGCTTCGCACAATTATGTGCCTGCCAACAGAGGATAAGACAAAGGCAGTGGATGTCGTGCCTTTTTCTGCTTGGTGCGCATTCCAAAGAAGAAAAGTCTTCCTTTGAACTAACCTTCTACATCGGAACTGAAAAGTATTCTCTTTCGCTCTTGGTCGATAGCCAGCGCATCTATCAAGAACGCTTGGTGTATTACCCTTCTAGTCGTGCTGCTGTTTTATATGATAGGACCTACAATGCAGAGCAAGGCCTCGTTGAAATCGCTTGGGGTACTTATCTGAAGCTAAGTAAGAAAAGTACTGTGGCAATAGAAGGGAATACGATTCCCAATATGTCAGTAATGGCAGCATGGAGCAAAAGTAATGTAGAAGTATCTCGTTTGAATGATGTATATCGCTTCTTCTCAGAGCAATTATTCTTACCAATTTCTTCTCCATCTTCCTTGGCGTCGTACGTTAGGAAACGCTCCGTAATGACCAAGATGGTGCTGTGAAGGATTTTGCTAAGAAGTTTCTGCAAGCCTCAGATTTCAATATCTCAGATATTGAGATAGAAGATGAAGAGGTACAAATCAATGAGACAATAAGAGGTCTTCTTTCTTCTCTTCCCTTACTTGAAGGTGCGAAATTAGATTGGATAAGAGATGGCGTGCTTTCATAAAGAGCAATTCGTCTTCACTCATCGCACAGCGGAAGGTACATTCCAACTACCAGAAAGCGTAGAGTCGTCAGGAACATTCCAGATGTTGATGCTCTCGTTCTCCTCTATAAAAGTGCTGCATGAAGAGCGTATAATGATAATTGATGAAATCGAGTCTAGTCTTCACTACGAACTATTGTCTTATTTCGTTCGTACCTTTATCGCTAGTAGCGAAACACCTTCACAGATTCTCTTTACCACCCACGATTTGAATCTTCTCAATGAAGACTTCATTCGCAGAGACACGATTTGGTTTACGGAGAAAGATGAGTATGGAGCAAGTCGTTTGACTCGCTTACCCCAATATGGTTTGCACAAGAATGTTTCTCCCTACAACGCTTACCGCCAAAAACAAACTGGCTCGTTTTGCCATTTGAGGTTCTCAATATATAGACATCAATGGAGACTAAGTTATGGCAAAGAAGAGTATAGCGATTATAGGAGAGGGAGAAACAGAATGGTTTTATCTTGAATCTCTCCGTGTGGCTAAACGCTACCCCTTTCAAATGAAAACCGACCTTTCCGAAGCATTCGGATTGGCGTTATATTTTTCAAGCAAGCTCTTCAATGCGTTGCGGAAAAGTATGACGTGGTTATCTGTTTGGTAGATATGGATGTGATGCATAGCAAGCTTTCGAAATGCCTATTTATCAAAAAGGCTAAAATCAAGGCTGAAATAGCAGGAATTAGAGTAATTGAAACCAATCCTTGTACTGAGTTTTGGTTCTTATTGCATTTCTTGCCGAAGCTATCTTCTAAGACTTATACAAGCTATGAAGAGGTGGTTGTAGACCTGCGTAGATACCTCCCTAATTATGAAAAGAGCAAGAAGTACTTCAAGAAAATACCGCTTTATCAGTATCTTTCTGCACATGGCGATTTGTCTCGCGCTGTTTCTTATACGAGCCAGCTCTTGCAACTGGCTCAAGAAACTCCTGAAGACTTGCACTCTTACACACAGATACACGAAATGCTAGAGTTCCTAGAACGCTTAAGCAAGTAACATCAAACGAATAAGCCCCTCAGGCGCGTCGAAAGACAGCATACTTGAGGGGCGTTTTTCATTTTATAAGGGCTTAGAAGTGAAGAAAGGGGAAAACACTATCTCATCTTCGGTCTACTGAACACTACTTTGCTCATGATATCCTGTTTTTCCTCCTTTGGTGGAGTAGAAGTTTGAGCGTAGGTGGAAGCAGACTTTTGAAAGTCTTTGAAGCATCTAATGGAGAACCAGCGGTATTCCCATTTCCGATGCTCTGGTGCTGTCCGCTCTGCTCCTGCGTATTCCTTGTCTGTTGCCTTTCTTTCGCGATATTCTCTTCCGAGGGAGGATTGAGGGTTAGCGCAATCTTACGATCAAGTTCTGCTGCTTGGGCTTTGATGCTGCGCAGCTCATCCTCCTTATTCCAAACTCCGGTGGAGATGGCTTTGTACACGTCAATGTCTTTTGTAGCCTTGGCAAGTTCCTTTTCGTGGGTGGCAATGACTTTCGGTATGCGCTCGAGTGCTGAGAGGAAGTTTTGACAAGCGAGTTTGGGGTCATTGGCTGGTTTGCCGTTGTTGTGCGTATAGAGAATACTACCTCTCCTTTGACAAAGAATCGATTGACAGAGCCTTGAAAAAGGTCTTTCATCGAACTCTCTGTTTTGACCAAGATGTCAAAACCATAAATCGTACCAATCTTGTGATGCTCTCCTTCCGTACGCGCTTTTTCGGCTATTTCCTGCAAGCGTGCAGCCACTGCTTTCATATCGTTACTGTCAGAAACACCATTGATGTCTAATTTATTGACCGCATTACCTTCGCCATCTCGCACCACACGTTTCTCAAATTGTGCGAGGTCATTCTGGGCTTCTACCACACGTGAGGAATGGAAATCCACAGCATGTTGAAGTTCACAGAGTTTTTCCCGAAGCCGAATCGCGTTCCTTCATAAAGTTTTTGCGCTCTGACTCTAGGGCTGTAATCTTCTTGTCGAGCTTTGCCTTTTCAGAAGGTCGGTATTGCCCGAAAGTACAGCTACGTATTCGGAAAAATTCATTCCGCTGTCTTCATCCATCGAGCCTTCATCAATGGTTCTTGCGCCAAGGGTGTTGCTCTTGAGCTGATTGATGAAAAAAGCTGCTTGTTGTGCAGCAGATTGAATTTGTAGCTATCCAATGACCGCTCCACGGCATAGATGATTACATCTACCTTATTATCGGCAAACTCCTTTGGCAATGAGGGTTTCCCCTTGCGCACGGCTCGTCCATTGCGCTGCTCAAGGTCTGAAGGTCGCCACGGGGTATCCAAATGGTGGATGGCTACGGCACGTTGTTGAGCATTTACTCCCGTACCGAGCATAGAAGTCGAACCAAAGATGATACGTATGTCTCCGCGATTCATCGCATCTACCATCGCTTTCTTGGCTCTCTCATTCTTGCACTCTTGGATAAAGCGGATTTCGTGGGCTGGAATGTTGTAGTCCTCTACGAGTTTTACGCTTGATTTCTGAATACACGTTCCATTCTACAGCCTTGTATGTTCCCAAATCAGAGAATACAAACTGCGTTCCTTTCTGTTCATTGTATTTTTGGTAGTAGTCATTGAGCATCTTGGCGCAGTGTGAAGCCTTGTTATCAATGTGGTCACTATACTTTTCCTCACTTATCATACGCAAATCCAAACTCATCTTGCGCGCGTAGTCCGTGGCGATAAGCATCTTTGCCTTTTCTTCTTTTTGACTCAAGGGTTCTCTATCCAAAAGTGTTGCATCACCTGAGCGCGCAAACTCCATCAACTTCTTGATGAACTCCTCTTGCTCGGGTGTAGGCGGAATGTTGTGTAGTATCTCATTCTTTTCGGGTCTGTCTATACCAATGTCTTTAGCGGTACGGAAATCGCAAATCTCCGCATAGAAACTTGCCAGCTCAGGCACTTTAATGAAGGTGCGGAAACGTTCCTTCTGAATGATTTCGTTGGTGATGGAAAACTCGTAGTCGGTACTCTTCTTGGCAAAGACGGCTGCCCACGCGTCAAAGCTGTTGATGCCTTGCTTCTCGAGAGCTTGTGGACGTAAGTATTTGAAGAGGAGATAGAGTTCCGTTAGCGAGTTGCTAATCGTCGTTCCACTGAGAAATGTTGCCCCCAAATCCTTACCCGAGCGTTCTTGAATGGTGCGAATGGCAAAGAGCATATTGAGTGCGCGTTGCGAACCATCGGGATTTCTAAAGCCGGACACGCGGTCGTGGCGGGTGTTGAACATCAGATTTTTGAACTGGTGACTTTCATCTACAAAGAGGTGATCGATGCCCATCATCTTGAAGTCCACCGCATCATCCTTGCGTTCGGCGATACTGTCTTGTATCTCGTGCAGTTTCACTTCGAGCGTTTGTTTGCGTTTCTCCAAGCCTTTGAGCATCGCTTTGGAAATGTCCTTGCCTTCGTTACGCAAAACCTCTAAGTTCTCCTCTATGGAGTCCTTCTCCTTTTGGAAAATGGCTTCTTGCACCTCTAAAGCCTGCGGTATCATTCCGAATTGTTCGTGGGTCAAGATGATGCAGTCCCAATCATTGTTCTTGATGTCGGCAAAGATGCGCTGTCTATTTTGTTTGGTAAAATCGTCTTTATCCGGATAGAGAATGCGCGCATTGGGGTATGCCTTTCTGAAAGTATCTGCAATATCAAAAGACATTGGCTTTGAGTCCTATAATCAGGGGCTTGTTGGCTATCCTCAATCGCTTCATTTCATAGGCTGCCGTACACATAATGAGGGTCTTTTCCTGCTCCTACTTCGTGGTCACAGATGCCACCGCCATTGGTTTTGAGCATCCACACAGCATCTTTTTGACTTTTGTAGAGGTCGGGAATGCCTAATCGTTTGAGGTCTAAGTTAGGGGAAGCTCTGATGCCCTCCGTCAAAGTTTGGACGAACAAAGCAATTAAAGAGTTCGTTGTAGCGATGAGCCAACTGTTCTTTGAAACTGTCGGGACGTCTGCCTAACCAATCCACAAATCCTTGTCTGATTTCCTCAATCTTGCTATTGGCTTTGTTGGATTTTTCTCCATCACGCACTTTGATGGTGCGTTCTTCTCCGTGATGGGGTCGATGACTTCTTGCTTTTTGCTGATGTCGGGAATGGTATTGTGCAAGGCGTGTTTAAGAAGATGTAAACCATCGTATTTGCGAAACTCTCCCCTGCACGGCATACTTGTGCAAGATATTGCCGTTCTTGTGGTCGCAAACCGATGGTATATTCGTCCATGTTGGGATGATAGCTCACCCTTAGGTCTGTACCGAAAAACTCTGTGGCAAATTGTCCATAAACGCCTGCGGGTATCCAACGTTCACCAAGGTTGAAGTCCAATTCTGCAAAGGGAATGGGAGTGGGTTTTGCGGCTATGAGGGCTGCCAAACTCTGTTGGGCTTCTTCATGGTCGGGATGGTCTAAGAGCCAAGAACTGATGCGCTCTGCTTTTTCAACGACATTGCCTGAGATGAATTTGTCTGCGACTTCGTAACCTTCGATTTCTGGGTTATAGTAGATGCGTCCTTCGAGAGCGGAGATGATATCACTTTCTTCCATTTCGGGGAGCAGCGAAGACATATAACCGAGTTCTACACTGCCATATTTGTTGAGGGATGCACCAAGTGCTTCCAAAGGGTCGGAAGCAATGGTGAGTTCTGAGGTCGAAAAGGCTGTGGGATGGTCGAAGATGTCGGCTTTGGTGTACTTTCCTTGTTCGGAACGTTCCAGAAATAGCATTTCTACTCCCGTGGCATCCATCTTGATGAGGTCGGTATTGGCTTTTTGTTGAGTGCTCCCCAGCGTGCTACGAAGTTATCGTACAAGCGATTGAGTTTCTCACGCTCTTCTTTATCTTCTGCGTGGTTGGTGGCTTCATAATCATAGAGACGGTGGTAGCACTCACGGAATTTCCACATAAGCTTTCAGGCGTGTGATTTGCGTGAGGGGCAAATCCATCGGATGAAAGGTGGGTTGTCGCTTGAGGTCGGAGAGATAGCTCACTTTGTCCTTTCTGCACTACAATTGAGCCATCACGCAGATGACTGTCGGGGGCAGAAAAGAAATGGTCGGATTAGCATCAAAGATTTGTTTCACCTCCGCTATGGGCTGTGGTTTTAGCGTGGTGTCTTCATTGACAAAGTCAAAAAGCCGAAGGCTCGGAAGTCGTGCTTTGCGTGGCTTTCCTAGACTTAGCGGTTGTCTGTGGTCTTGTCTTTGACTTTGTTTGCGTCTTAGCGCTTGCCTTCTTGGGGGTATTGGCTTTTTAGTTCTGCACTTTACGCGCTCTACTTCTTGTGTCCACAGCGTGTATTCCTCGGGAGCAAAGAGCAGATACTCTGATCATTGTTGCTTTCTACAATGGGATGGTGGTCGTCATCGAAATAAACAGTTTGCCCATTCATCTCGCGTGGGGCTTCACGTCTGGTCGCTTCTCTGCTTTCTCTTCATATTGATGGAATAGGGTTAATGTAGGCACACCTTCGGGAGCGGGTTCTTCGGAAATCATTGCTGCAATATCTGTTTGCGGAGTCATTTGTTCTTCTTGAGATTTTGCTTCTTCCTGCTCCTTTGTATCTTCCTTAATTTCGCCTTTTATTTCCTCCGCAATAGCTTCTTCTAGTTGTACTTTTTCCTTGGTGAATTGTCCTTGTACCAAGTCTTCTAGTTCTTCTATGTCGTGGAGTTTGCAGGGCGTGAAATAGAGGTCTCGCTCTATTCCTAAGCCGTGTACCTTCACTTCTTGCATTTCATCGAGCGACATATTTCCAAGTTCCCAACCATAACCCATCGTTACGGCTCCAAAACCTATTCGGGTCTTGGGGTCGTATTCTAATATGTAGGCGGTGTAAGCACCCATCGGAAAGAAATAGCGTGCATACGCTGTTTTATCGCCAACTCAGTTCTTTTTGTGTGGAATCGAGTTTGGGGAGCTGCTTTTGAATGGCCTTGGGCATCAAGTTGTAAGCATCGTTTGCTTCCTTTTCTTCTTGTGGAGTTGATTGTTCCTTCTTTTCTTTCTGCCCTGACAATCCTACGGTCACACCCAGTTTTCGCAGTTTCTTTTCGGCTTCGACTTGGCGTTCTTCTTCACTCATCGCAACGCCTGTGTGATAGAGTTTGCGGTCAAATCGTTTTTCTATATCGTGTGAGAGTTGCTCACGCAGACTGTCAGCCATTTCTTGAATTCCACCCTCAAATTGATACTCCCACGTGGGTTTGCCATAAGGGTCTGTTCCCATTATTCGAGTAGTGGCGATGGTGTGCGATTGGATGTCTTCCCAACTGCCTTCAAAGAGGGCACTGTGTGTGAATGCCATTGAGAAACCATCACCTTTGGGAACTGCAATGGTCTGCACAAACTTTTCTTCATCCGATGTTGCAATGCCTTTTCCACTTTGTTTTTGCAAGACAATGAGGTCGCTCCCTACCTCTGTTCCTGCATTTTCACTGAACATTCCTCCGGGCAGTCGAATCGCTGAGATGAGCTTACTATTCTCCATCAAATAACGGCGGAAGGCTTCATTGCGTGGGGCATCTAATAAGCCTTGTGAGGTGATGAAAGCCAGCACTCCTCCTTCGCGAATACTGTCGAGTCCTTTGATGAAAAAGTAATTGTGTATGGCACGTGTGGATTCTTTCTTGATGGCGTCTTGTCCTTTGTTGTAGGCTCTATCGTAGACCATAAAGTCACCAAAGGGGATATTGCTGGCGATAAGGTCATACTTATCGGCTTCTGCGCGTTCTTCCTATACTTTCAAAGGGGCTTGCTGCACAAAAGATGGTGCTTTTGCCCCAGGATGTAGACTTTTGGGCCATGCGCGCTGTGAGCAAAATCTTTTCAAAGGCGTCCACCCGACCTACGTGTGGGGCGAGAGCTTCGGCAAATGCCCCCATTCCTAAGGAAGGGTCTAGGCAAGTGCGAAAGGTTACGCCTGGTTTCTCTAAGGAGTCGGCAATGGCATTGACGATGCGTGTGTCGGTATAAAAGGAGGTGAGGACGCTTGCCTTGATGCTCTCCCAATAGCGTTTAGCCATATCAGCACTGGGGGCTTCTCGATAGATGAGTTGTTTGAGTGCGCAAGTGGGGGCAAAAGAGGTCTTGTTCGGACTTTGACCAATAGCGGATGTCTTCGGGTTGGTCGGTTCGGTTTTAAGATGCACTTCAATCCGCCAAAACCTTGATAGGCGCGCAGCACTTTTTGTTCTTCTTCGGTGGCGGTGCGTTGCTCTTTCTCCAAACGAAGGAGAAGACCTATGGCTGCTGTGTTGGCTGCTAATACAGCTTTTTTGTTGTAAGACATAGTAAAGAAATGAGAGAATTGAATGGTGTGGGTAAAGGATAGGGGAGGGGGGCAGAAAATGTGGCTTGTTTCCCCAAAAATGTGGCTTGTTTTCAAGAAAACGTGGGAGATTTTCGGAAAAAGCTCAGACTTTTTTGATGAAATCTCCCACGTTTTTATGGCTTACTTCCTACCTTTGGGTTTAGATGTGGTGTTGTCAAATTCAAAAGCGGTGGAACCATCGCCACGAAGCACGAGATGGGCATTGAATTTCTTGCCTGCTTTGTTCTGAAAACCTTTGATGAGAGTTGTGCGCTTGGTCGTCAAGAGATCTTTCGTCTGCGCTTCGGTGAGGGTGACGCCGCATATCTCGCGAAAGACGTAGAAATCGCAACCTTCACTCTTGCACTTCGCCACCTTGGGGAAGATGCCCACGGTGTCCTTACCGCACACTGGACAACGATAAGTGGGATATTGGGGTTGCACTATTTGTAAAGCAAGGAGTTCACGACAGATTTCTGCGGTATAGTCCTTGATGCGTGTAGAGAAGTCCTCGGCAGATGCTTTGCCTGCTTCGATGGCGGAGAGGGCGAGTTCCCAATTCCCCGTCATTTCTGCATTGGCGATGCGTTGGTCTTTGACGATGCCATAAACGGATAAGCCTTTTTCCGTGGGGAGGAGTGTTTTCTTTTCTCTGCGGATAAAGTCACGAAGTAGGAGGGTTTCGATGATACTGGCGCGTGTGGCGGTGTACCGATGCCGCAATCACTGATGGCTTTGCGAGTGTCGGTGTCTGCTATCTCTCGACCTGCGTTTTTCCATTGCAGAGAGCAACGTGGCTTCTGTAAACAAGGGCTTAGGCTTGGTCTTATGTTGCGTAATTGCTCCGTGGTCAAGAGGGAGGTTCTCACCTTCTTGAACATTGGGAAGCTCAGCGAGATCTTCTTCTTTTTCTTCCTCACTTTCTTCTGATTGTGTTTTCTCTCCTTGGGAAGTATAGGCTTTCCATCCTTGCGACAAAATTTGTTTACCGTGCCAGACAAAGCGATGAGTGCCATCAGTTAGGTCTATCTGCATACGCTCTTCTTGGGCATTGGGGGCAAAGGCTGCCACAAAGCGTGCGCATATCATTTGATAGATGGCAGCTTCATCGGATGACAATGTCTGTGCATTTCCTCTCCTGTGGGCAAGAGGGCATGGTGGTCGGTCACCTTGCTGTCGTCTACGGAGTGAGGATTGAGCGGATGCGGTAGTGAAGTTCCAAGTTTTTGCAGCAAACTATCGACTTCTTCAAAGACGTCTTGGCTAATGTAACGACTGCCCGTACGGGGATAGGTCGTTACTTTCTTTTCATAGAGGGACTGTGCCAGAGATAGGGTCTTGTCTGCAGAAAATCCTAGTTGGCGATTGGCTTCTTTTTGAAGGGTTGTCAAATCATAGAGCAAAGGTGGGGGCATTGCTGCCACCTTGCGACTGACAGAGGTGGCTACCAAGGAGGACAGACGGCTTAGCGTAGCAAAAGCGGTCTGTGCTTCTCCCTCGGTAGCGAAATCCTCTGCACAAGTGGTCTGAAAAAGGACACCGTCTTTCTGTACAATGGCTTGTAATCGCCAAAAGGGGACGGACGAGAATCCTTGATGCTCCAAATACCTACGGCAGATCATGGCTAGTGTGGGAGTTTGCACACGACCTAGTGAATAGGCTCCGCGTCGAGCAATGGACAATGCTCGACTGGCATTGATGCCGACCAACCAATCGGCTTCACTGCGTGCTTTGCCTGCCAGATAAAGGGCATCATACGCGCTTCCGGCTTTAAGCTGGGCGAGTCCCTCTCGGATGGCTTTATCGGTGAGGGACGAAATCCAAAGTCGCCGGAAGGGCTTTTGGCATCCTAGATAGCCATAGATATAGCGGAAAATGAGTTCTCCTTCTCGTCCGGCATCGGTGGCTACGATGATTTGGTCGCTTTTTTCAAAACAGGAACGGATGATTTTGAGTTGCTTAAGGGCGGTTGGGTCGTCTTCAAAGTCTTTGCCTTTGCGGATTTGTCGCACCATGAGCTGGAAAGGCTGTGGAACGATGGGGAGTTCCTCTGCTTTGTAAGCTCCATAGCCATATTGTTCGGGCATTGACAAGGTGATGAGATGACCGAATGCCCAAGTGACAAGGTAGTCTGCTCCTTCCAGGAAGCCGTCTTCTCGACGATTTGCGCCAACAATACGCGCGATGTCACGCGCCACGGAGGGCTTTTCGGCAATGATACAGGTTGTCATAGCTTATTTTATTTATTATTTTGCTTGTTGTTCACATCTTGCGACCGCGCTTTGCTTTTTGTTCTTGCTTGGCTTGCTGCGCTTCTGTGGGTTGGGTCTGTTGTGATTTGAGCGGTTCTTTGAGGTCTTTCGTGGCTTCGTTGGTTTTGCCGTGGTTGTTCACAGCAACCTGAGTTTTATTTTCCTCGGCTACGGCTTCAACCTTACCCTTGTCTTGTTTCTTATCAGGATTCCACTTGTAAAAGCGTGGGCGGTTTTCCTCCTTGTCCATACGGACATAGGCATTGAAGCTCTTGCCTTCCTTGTCTACCATATTCTTGAGATAGAGCGTGCTACCTGCATTCAAGGCTTCACGCTGTTTGTCGGAGAGCGTGAGTCCACAGAGTTTACGAGGAATTCCGCCTTGCTTTTGTCCTTGTTCTTGATGTTGTGCCTTACGTTCCTGCTAAACTCTTCTTGTCACCAAAGATAAATTCGATGCCTTTCTTCTCGGCATTGACTTGAAGCGTGGCATCAAAGGATTTGCCATTCTTAGAAGTCATTCCTTCCACTTTCACCGCCTTACCCTCTACAAGATCTTTTATACTGCTGGTCTGAGAGCGTTACCCCTTTATCTCCTTGGGAATAGACACTCTGTCGGCACGCAGGGCAAGCACTTCGTTCGTCTGAGGGTCGATGGAGATGTAGGCTGAGAAGGTTTCTCCGTTCTTGGGGGCTAATTCAATTATCTTGCCAAGATTTCCCGTGGCAAGCAGTGTCTCTTTCTCCTCAGCCGAAAACTTATGCCCCATCTTAGTGGCTGCATTGATACCTGCCATGCCGTTACCTTGGGCATAAGCTCCTGCCGTTGCGACAAACATAGTGAGCAGGACGAGGAAAAGTTTCTTCTTATTCATAATACGATGAGATGAAATGATGAATATGGTTGATGTTTTTACAGATAATAGTCGAGGGAATGGGCTTCGGCTGCTGAGTTTGCAGAAGAGAAGAGCTGTGATACTGTCTCCTCTTCTTGTTCTTCTTCGGCTTCCGCCTTGCGAAGAACTTGTAGGAGTTTCTGATGAGCTGCGGTTTGCTTCGTGAGTTCTGCCATATACTGGGCAAGCAGGTCTGTGCCTTGTAGAGACTGAAGCGTGGTTTTCACTTCGCTTTCATCTTCTTCGTCCAAGCTGTCATCCTGCTTACTCCACTTACTGAGTCGAAAAAGATCACGAGTGAGGATACTTGTCGGAGAAACATCCTGCACTAGATTGTCCTGCCATAAGATTTCCTCACGAAGGACCTCTTCTTCATCGATGTCCTCCTGCGATAGTCTACTTCCAACTCATTAGACTCGGTACTTTCTGCATTTTGCGCAGCAAAGTTAGAGACTATTTCAGCTGATTTCTCAGATGAGAAAACTTCGGGAACAGCTGGGAAAATTGGGAAGTAAAACCTTTACTCCTTCCCACCAGATGATGCTTCTCTTGTGTCTTTGGTGAACTGGCAGATGCTTCTGATTTTGGACTTTCGTTCTGCCCTTGTACCCTCCTGCTCCTCCATTTGTCGTAGGTATAAGCTATACCCAATACCATCCAAAGAATGGAAAGTACAAGGAGCGTGTCTAATAGTAGGGTCGTTATCATAATGGTATGGTGGTTTTGCGTCTTTGTTTGGCTGTGGCTTGATTGAGTAAGTCCCGATGTTCCTTGAGATGCGCTCGGAGTATATGGTCAATGTAAGTGACCATTGGCACACGCTCGTGAAGGTCTTGCAACACGTTGCGGAGTATTTCTAAGGTCTCAGCGTTCATCGTAAAAGAGGTCTTCTCTCTTATCCGAAGAGGGGCGAAGTAGGTGCTACGGTATGCATCCATTGTCAGTGCTTCTTCTTTGGGGCATACTACCTCTTCGGGGATGAAGTTTCCCTGCTTTTGGGCTACATGCTCCTCCTTTTCCTCTATCGGGTCATAGCTTGCAGTAGCTACAGAAGGACGCTTCATCACACCATCCTCTGCCATCTCGTGAAGCTTGGCTTCTAGCTGTCTACGTTTCTCTTCAATCGTGGGCATTGTCGGGAGGATTTTGGAGGTTTAGCTTATGGATGAGGTAGCTTTTCAGTTCTTCTATGTTTGTCCCTGCACGAAGTACTTTCGCTGGAGGGAGATAGGTGGAGCGAAACACGCCACGTGCGCCATACATAGACAACTCATGCGAGAAGCGATGGGCAGCATATAGATGAAAAGGCAGAAGCGTTAGCCCTTCTTCTTTGATATACTGACTATAGTGTGTGATGAGCGTGTTTTTAACTCGACGATCTACTTTATTCCAAAGGAGCATAATGTCTTTTATACGTGCTGTCTGCATGGATACTCCCAAGTCTTGAATACTTTTGGCGTAAGTCAAACAAGCGACCATAGACTGAATGTCGGGTTCTATAGGAGAAAGGATATAGTCCATCTCCAAGGAGAGTTCCAATAGCTCTCTTGTTCCTGCATGACCAGGGAAGTCAAAGATAACAAGCTGGTAGGCTTCTTTGGGATACTGCGCAATGAGGGCTTCCACTTTGCCAATTGCTTCTTTGGGCGATGCCTTGATGATGCGGTAGGACTTGCGACCGAGTTGCTGAAAGTAGCCTTGCATGTAAGTCGTAAGAGAAGCATCTTCACCAATGGTTTCCTTTTCGCGTTCTCGAAGTTTGAAGAAGGAGTCTTGCGTGAGATCACAATCTACCACAAAGAGGGAGATGCCCTCTTCATAGTAGAGCATACTACTGAGAATCTCGGCAAGGGTGCTTTTACCGACTCCTCCTTTTTGAGAGGAGAAGCCGAGAAATAGTGGGCGATGTGGTGATGCTTGCATATCAATGGATTGAACGATAAAACAAAGGTTGGAGCGAACGAGAAAGAGAGTCCTTTAACTAACGAGTGTTCGTGTGATCTACATCTCGAGATACCGAGAAGTCGAGACCTCGAGATGTCGTTTTCTCGAGAAATTTATAAATCGATTTCTCGACATTTCGAGTACATCACCTATTAATAGCTTGAGCGTTCTCTCGCTCGTTCTGAGTGCAAAATAAACGCTTTACAAAGAGCTAAAACGAGCTTTCAGGAAATCGGGAACTTTCGGGATTTATCGGACATTTCCCTCATAGTGAACGATTTGCGATTAGGCTGTAACTTTGCAGACGAACAAATACAACCTCTAACACGACCGAAGGAAACAGCCCACTAAGGGCTGGATGCTTCCTCAGCATCAACTCTTTTTACCGGCAAGGTGTGTCTTTGTAACACAAACCGCGGTTTGTCTCACAAAAACTCCTTGCCTCGGTGCGAGGAAATGCTGAACTCCAAAGTCGTCAGTAAAGAAGAAACACATGAAACAGCAAAGCAATCCCTCCGCTGAGGGCTTAAACTCCGATAAACCTCGGTGGGACAATTGGCACGTACGCCTACCTAATCCCAAAGACCAACAGAAAATCATTGATTTGTTCCAGCGTTCGGGCGCAAAAACGAAGTCAGACTTTGTGCGTGCTCGCTTGTTGGGTGAAGAATTTAAGGTCATTTCCGTGGATAAAACAGCTGTTGAATACAACCGAAAGCTGTCGGAATTCACGGCACAACTACATAAGATTGGTATCCTCTATAACCAAGCCGTACGCGCCCTCAACACCTATCATTCTGTTAAGACAGCACAGGTGATGCTCGAGAAATTGACGCACTATTCCACGCAAATTCTTGCGTTGCAATCCCAAGTTATTGCCCTCACCATGGACTACCGCAAACGATGATTGCCAAAATTTCCGCCACGGAAAACCTCGGTGGTGCGCTAGGCTACAACTTTAAGAAAGTGGAAAAAGGAGATGCCGAAGTCATTCTATCCAAAGGGCTCTATCAATCGGCTGAAGGGGGATTTAAGATGGAAGAAGTACTGCGAGATATGCAGGCACTTATCCCTACGCATTGCCGAACTAAGAAGATCGTCTTCCATTGTTCCCTCAACCCTCACCCGGATGAACGCTTGTCAGATGAGAGGCTAGCCACCTCAGCCGAGGAATATATGCAGGCACTCGGCTACGGCTCACAACCCTACATCGTGTTTAAGCATCACGACATCGAGCGAGAACACATTCACATCGTTTCCTTGCGCGTAAATGAACAAGGAGAGAAAATCAATGATGGGTTTGAAAAGCGAAGAAGCAAGCGTATCACAGATGCTCTGGAGCACAAAAATACGGACTGATACCCAGTACACCGACCCAAGAGCAAGTACTTCAAAAAGCAAGTCGGGAAAAACCGCTCAATGAGTCCGTGGAGAATAGAAAAACAAAGGTAGAAAAAGTGCTTCGTGCCGTACTTGCACACTACAAGTTCGCTTCTTTGGGAGAACTCAATGCCATACTCGCACACTATCATCTCACAGCCGAAGAGGTAAAAACAGAAGTTCGGGGCAAACGCTATGATGGGTTGGTCTACCTCCTCACAGATGATGAGGGTAAAAAAGAGAGTATGCCCATTGCAGCCTCTGAACTAGGTCGAGGACTGGGACATACCGCTATCACCAACCACATCAAACGCTCAAAGTCTGCGCTAAAAACAGATATTCCCAAGGTAAGGCAACGCGTACTTATGGCAATGCGTACTTCCCCCTCGTCAGAAGTCGATTTGAAGAAAAGTCTTATCCAACAAGGCTTGCGAGTAGTACTTCGCAGAAATAAGGCAGGGCGCATCTATGGCGTCACCTTTATAGACGACAAAGAAGGGATAGCCCTCAATGGTTCACGTTTGGGCAAGGGATATTCTGCCAACGTCTTTGCCCAATATCTGCAAGACACCGGACAGAATCCTTTCTTGGATGAAAGACGTTATCCCAATAGTCTTTGGAAAAATGCTGAAGGAAGAGGAAAAACAAGGGATATTTCTCACAAAAGCTCCCATGTTTTTCCAGAAAAGTCCCACGTTTCTCACGACAACTCAGAAAGCAACAATCTCATTGACGAACTCTTGGACGAAACCTTAGATACTTTGGCAGCACCGGCAGGGAATGATGATTGGAAAGAAGCGGCTTGGCAACGCAAACTGCGCAGACAGAGTAAGGTTCGTTTGGGAAGAAGAAAGCACTAGGTCTAAAGGCATTATTATAGAATTCAAACACCATTCAAACAAACACATACCTCTATGGCACAAGAAGACGATTTACGAGCATTGGGAAAGATTATGGACTTTATGCGAGGCATATCCGTACTCTTTCTCCTCATCAACTGCTATTGGTTTTGTTATAGCGCATTTGAAACGTGGCACTTCACGCTGGCTATAATCGACAAAATCCTACTCAATTTTCAGCGAACAACCGGCTTGTTCTCCTCCATGCTGTGGACAAAGCTCTTTTCTGTGGTTTTCCTTGGGCTTTCTTGCCTAGGCACCAAGGGCGTCAAGGAAGAAAAAGATTACGTGGGGAATGATTTACTCAGCCCTTGTCGTGGGCTTTGTGCTTTTCTTTCTCAATTGGTGGTTGCTCGTTTTGCCCATCTCGGCAGTAGGTGCAGCATCACTCTACATCTTCTCGTTGTCTCTAGGTTATATCTGCCTACTGATGGCTGGAGTGTGGATGAGTCGTTTGCTCAAGAACAACCTGATGGATGACGTTTTCAACATGGAAAACGAGAGTTTTATGCAAGAAACACGGCTGATGCAAAACGAGTATTCGGTGAACTTGCCGACACGCTTTTACTACAAAAAGAAATGGAACAAAGGGTGGATCAACATCGTCAATCCTTTCCGTGCTTCGATGGTTCTCGGCACACCGGGCTCAGGTAAGTCTTATGCCATTGTGAACAACTACATCAAGCAACAGATTGAAAAAGGTTTTGCGATGTACATCTACGACTACAAATTTCCTGACCTCTCAGAGATTGCCTACAACCACTTGCTCCATCATTTGGATGCTTATGAAGTAAAACCCCAATTCTTCGTCATCAACTTTGATGACCCACGTAAGAGTCATCGCTGCAATCCCATCAACCCGAGTTTTATGACAGACATCTCGGATGCCTACGAGAGTGCTTACACGATTATGCTCAATCTCAACCGCTCGTGGATTCAAAAACAAGGAGATTTCTTTGTGGAGTCGCCTATCATCTTACTCGCAGCTATCATTTGGTTTCTCAAAATCTACGAGGATGGCAAGTATTGCACCTTTCCACACGCCATTGAGTTCCTCAATCGCCCCTATGCGCAGATATTTCCAATCCTCACCGCCTATGACGAATTGGCGAACTACCTTTCACCCTTTATGGATGCTTGGGAGGGGGGAGCGCAAGACCAACTGCAAGGGCAGATTGCTTCGGCAAAGATACCGCTCTCACGTATGATTTCGGCCCTGCTCTCTATTGGGTGATGACGGGAGATGACTTTTCTCTCGACATCAATAACCCACGTGAGCCGAAAGTCCTTGTGGTGGGCAATAATCCCGATCGCCAAAACATCTACTCGGCAGCACTTGGACTCTACAATTCGCGCATCGTAAAACTCATCAATAAGAAGAAGCAACTCAAGTCCTCCGTCATCATAGACGAGCTACCGACCATCTACTTCCGTGGCTTGGACAACCTCATTGCCACTGCCCGAAGTAACAAAGTGGCTGTTTGTTTGGGCTTTCAAGACTTCTCGCAGCTCACTCGTGACTATGGCGACAAGGAAAGTAAGGTTATCCAAAACACCGTGGGAAATGTCTTTTCGGGGCAGGTGGTAGGTGAAACTGCCAAGACCCTCTCCGAACGCTTCGGAAAAGTCCTCCAGCAGCGTCAGTCGATGACCATCAACCGCAACGACAAGTCCACTTCTATCTCCACGCAACTCGATAGCCTTATCCCTGCTTCCAAAAATCTCCAACCTCACATAAGGCATGTTTGTTGGAGCTGTCTCCGACAACTTCGACGAGCGTATCGAGCAGAAAAATCTTCCACGCAGAGATTGTGGTGGATTCCGCCAAAGTTTCTACCGAAATGAAAGCCTATCAGCCTATTCCCATCATTGCAGAGTTCACAAACGAAGATGGCTCCGATAATCTCAAAGAGACTATCGAAGCTAACTATCGCAAGGTCAAGGAAGAAATTCTCTCGTTAGTTGATTCTGAGATTATGCGTATTAAGGATGATCCGAAGCTTGCTCATTTAATCAAAAATGTAATCCTTTCATCTATACATCATTAATTATGGATTTGATTATTCCCAATAAGAATCAAAGGTATGATCTCCGTAAATCTCTACAACGATTTTTGTTCAAAAATTAAGCATATTGATATTATAGACTGCTTTTTTTCATAATGCATTAAATACGGAAACAAGTGCTTCCAACCTCAGAGGATATAGCCAAAAAGTTGGAAGTGCTTATCAAAGAATGAATGAAGGGAGATATTCCAGAGTCGGAATATCTCCCTTTTGATTTACTACTTCTTGAACCTGCCGCCTTTTAGGTCGCTTCGCACCATCCGCTTATTGATTTTTTTCTACGGAGTTCGTCAAGGAAATAAGTGCGACTGTTATCTTTGTGATGCTTTTATTTTCATATATACGTTGTAGCAGCTCTTTTATCTCCACTCCGAAGATTTCAGAGATGTGTCTGCCAATTCCTACATTACTGATACAATTGCAGGTGTCGAGAGCATACAAGAGTTCGACCAGATAATAAACAGAAATACCAGAAGACAATGATAAGATTGCTACTTCGCCAAAAAATAAAACTTAAATGTCGTTATTTTCATCACCTTATGTTTTTGCAGGCTAAGTTCGAAAAGATTATTTTAGGGCAAAATACCCTCCCAGAAAAGCAAGTAATATTTGTGGAAACTTATAATGAATCAAGATATTGCTTAGGTTTTATCCTGTGATATTTGCAGAAAGCCTCTGTGAAGTGGCTGAGATTGGCATATCCAATTTTATAGCCTACTTCAGATACAGAGTAAAGACGAGTGGAAAGCAAACGTTTTGCCCATTCCATCTTTTCGGATAGGGCATACTCGGCAATCGCCTTGCCAATAACCTGTTTGAAGCATTTTTGTAGTTTGGAACTGCTCATTGCTGCTTCACGTGCCAGTTCGGGAATGCTCGGTACGTTGTTCAAACTTTGTAAAATCTGACGACGGACACGGAAGACAGCCTCCACATCGTTCAAATTCAAGTTGGAAAGAGATTTCACCTCCGAACGTTTTTCGAGTTTTTCAAGAAAGATCGTCAGCAGTTCTATTGCCTTTCCATGTAAATGGAGGGGATAGAAAAGCACATCGCTTTTGGCTGTGGCCTTAATGCCATCAATACTTGTTGCATCGCAGGTGTGATGGTCTCGAACAGATAAAAAGACTTGTCCGACCGGAGCAGCCGACCGATGTAGGTTTCGTGAGCCGTATCCATTTGCTCTATCCAATCCTTGTTGAAGGTCAATGTAATGTTTTCATACTGCCGTTTGGGAGCGAAAGTCCACCCGTAGGGATATTGCTTTGAGGGCATAAAGATACCGTCGAGCGTGTCCACCCCGACCGTTTTTCGTGCTTGTGCCGATAATCTGCTCGTGCTTATGCTCGTTGATATAAAACATCACGGGAATCCATTTCGAGTTTTCTACCGAGCGACGCACCATTGTCATCGGTTCGTACGATACGAAACTGATGTAGGTCAATGTGAGCCATGACAACGGGTAGTATTGCTTGAAAAAGCCGCTGCCCACTGAGGGCGGAAACGATAAAACCATCGTTCGTTACCGATGTGCCGAATTGCTCGGCAAACCATCTCGATCCAATCTTCTGGCTTATTGATTGCACAAAATTCTATGGTCATATCATTATACCTTTTCTGCAAATTTACAAATAAGCAAGGATAAAAAAGAGGATTTTCTTGTATTCTTATCCTTGTTGAATCGCATGCTCTATAAAAAACAAGAGTATTCCTTTTTTTGAGGGAATACTCTTGCGATAGGGATTTACTCAAATGCGACTAAACTTGAAGGTATTCCCCACGACAGTAACGACGGGAGTTTCACGAGCATTCACCCGTCTTGGTATTGTAGGTGTAGTAGCCCGTTCCGTTATTGCACGTCATACCAAAGACGATGAAATCTTTGTAGCGTGTTATGGCAAAAAGAGCCATTGCTGTCGGTCATTGGCAAATCGAGTTTTTCGATGGTTTTGTTCCAAATGTCGATTTTCACGGGTTGGAAAGTCTTTCTTGAGTATTCCGAATTCCGTATCCGTTACTTTCAAGCAACTATATACAATGCCATTGCCCGCATAGTAAGACTTAATCATATACTCGCCCCGTTTTGCCAATCCCTTTTGATGGTTGTCTTCGACAGGTTGAACAGGTAATCGGCGTCCCATTGGTCACTTCCTTTGCGGATACGCAGGAAAACCTTCCTTATTGGCAACGTTGAAGTTGTTGCCCGCACTGTAAAAAGTAGATGTCGCCCGCTCGTCCATAAAGGCATCGGAGTGACGGAACAATCCGACAACACTTGTGCGACTGTCCCTAATGACTTCGGTCTCTTTTTTCGTTTTAAGGTCAATAACAGCCACCTCTGCACCCGTCCCCGGTACGGAGGTGGGGCGAATTGAGCTGGTTGAGGGCTAGCATATATCTTTCCGTCTCGAATGACATTGCAACCGGGGTCGGGATTATTGTCCTGAACAGCATAAGACGAGGTCGATTTCATCCTCTTTTTGCAACGTAGCGGTATTGATTAGCGCAATCTTTCCCTTCCGTGCAAAGCGACGTATGCCCGCTGCTCGTCAGATGAAATTGATTTCTCCGGGTTGCGCCATCTGTTCAAAGGTCATCGTACCTACTTTTAGCAGTTCGCCGTGCGCCCCTCTTGTAAACTTGTGTACCTTATCTCCGAATTTCCCTTCGGGCACAAGTACCGTGTTTCCTTTTGCGAAGAGATAACACCCAAAGCCAAATTCGAATGCTTTCTTGTTGTCGGTGGCTTTGAGGTGTCAAATCACCGAACGTGCCGACGTAAGCACTTTTGTCCACATAATGCACAAAGGCAAAATGCTGTTGCACCTCATTGGGCGTTGGTTTCGGGTCATCGTTCCTGTCGCAGGACGTCAGCCCTATGGAGCCGACCAGCATAGCAGAAAGGGCTATGTTCTTCAATGTTGTTCTCATTTTTATTTATTTTTAGAATTATAAAACACCTTTCGAGAAGACGTATCTGAATTTGAGGTGGAATGTCCGTCCTGCCAACGGTTGGCGGAACTGGTCCCACACTTCTTTATTCATCAGGTTGTGGCATTCCAAAGCGATGGAATATTTGTTCTTGTAGGTCAATAGCAAACCAATATCATTGACGAAACTGCGAGGAATACGTCGTTTCTGCAATTCAGTAAGTTCCCAAAAGTAGAAGAACTCTTCCGTGAACTTCCCGTCCCAGAATGCCTTGACATACCAATTCTTGAACAATCGGTCGCTGTGGTATTCCGCTCCGAAGTTGGCAAACAGGTAGGGAATATTCGGCAGTCGCAATCCTTTTGTCGGATTAGGGGCTTGGGTGCCGGGCAAATAGTCCAAAACATCGCGGACGTCCTGATAAGTCAGGTTCCCGTAGGCATAGACCGTCGGCGATATATCCAGTTTCAACTCGGTCTCTATCCCTTTGATATGTACCTTTTTCCGCATTCACATATCCGCTGCCATATGTTGTTTCATCAGTTTTTATCATATCGCTCACCTGCATATAAAAAGCCATTCACTTCAAATTGCAATCGCGACAGTCCGAGTACATCGTTTTTATCTATCAAGAAACCCAGATTGAAGTTGTGGCTTTTTCTGGTTTCAGTCCGCAGCAGGAAAGGTAATGATACCATCGCCAAACAGCTCTTTGCGAATTGGGGAGTCGTATCGCCCGTTGGTAAGATACCTTCAAGTGAAAACCTCTGAACGGTTCGTACTTCATTGCCTCTATCCAGCCGATTTGCGATGTCGTATTGCTCTTTTTCTTCGGAGCCTCGATCATCTCGTATGAAGTCAAATCCTCTATCTCGGAATGGAGATGGAAATACTTTTGCTGAGAACATATTCGTCAGTTTTCTACCGAAAAGTTTCGCATCCCAAGTCAATCCTGAGACAATACTGGTCTTTTTACTTGGAAATCCTCCGATAATAAACCCTGCGTGCTGACTCGCAATGTCATCATTCGGTTGTCTTTGGGCATAGTTAATAAGCGTGTTCAGGTTCAAATTGTGATTGGTGGACAATTTGTAATCAAGGTTGATACGTTCGTTGATTTCCAAACCTTTGTCGTTTGAGTTGTGAGGAACGTCCCCTGTTTCTCCCTGTCCGTTCAGGCTCGGATATATATTTCCCTCAAAAATCGTGATTAACTCGTGCCGTATCCACAAAATTGTTCGTCGTATGCGAGAGGAGAAATGCGACTCGAAGTTAAGTCGATTGTTCAGTATTCCGCTTTTTTTATCAGTTTGTTTTCGAGCATAAACATCCCGGATTTGTTTTCAGCGTGCTGGATATTCTTCAATACTCCTTGTGTCTCATTGAAACGGTTGTAATACCCGAACTCGGTACTAATCTCATCGAACCAAAATTTCGTAAAAGCGACTTTCCATTTCAACATATACGAACGAAAACGGTCGTGGTCACGCTTTACAAACAGGTTCTCTTTCGGGGACTCTAAATGAGTAATCATTCTTTGCAGAAGTATAATACCCTCCCGCACCGAGCAAAATACCGCTCTTTGGGAAAATTCTTGCGAGAGAAGACGCTTCCTTTGTGTGTTTGATAAGAACCTAATTCATACGAAGCATCTAAATAGTCCGTACTGAATTCTTTCGTAACGATATTGACCGCTCCCCCAATCCGTCGCAACCGAAACGAGCAGGAATGATACTCTTATAGACTTCTATCCGTTCGATAATATCTATAGGAATTTCATCAAGAGAAAACGTACCGTCCGAAGTGCTCATAGGAATTCCATCCCACAGTATTTGGATGCGATTGCCTTCTAATCCATGAACAATAATTCTTGAACTGCTTCCCAAACCACCAGTTTGTCCGACTTTCAATCCTATGGTCTTATCTAAGATGGTCTCCAAAGAAACAGAGCGACCTTGTAAATCTTTACCATTGATTACAGTAATTGCTTCAGGCGACTCACGCATAAATTGAACTTTGGATTTACCTGTAACAACAACGCCATCCAACTCTCGTGCATTTGCCCGAAGACGTATTGTATGCTTTTTTATGGACGATTTCAACGTATCTATAGCTGTTTCATAACCGACATATCGGGTTAGAACAACATAAGAATCGACTCCTTTCGCTTGTATTTGGACGATACCACGCCGATCGGTTAAAGCACCATTCTTAAAAGAAGGAGCTCCTATTGGTTTCCATTGAACAGTTGCTGCCTCTATTCCATTTCCATTATCCGCATCGACAACCTTTAATTCGACTGTATTTGTCTGCGCATAAAGGTGTAGTGGAAATAGTATTGAAAGAAGCAACAGACTTACACACTTTGAAGTATAATCATATCTTGAAACTTTCATACAGTATATTTCTCTTTGAAATTTCTTGCAAAGTTAAAATGGTTATTCCGCAGAAAAATACCCCTATTCTCCATACGTATGCCCCTGTTGTAGCATTTCTGTGATATATCGTTTCGGGGTATTCTTCTATTCATTCAGGGTATTTTATCCGTGCTCATCTCCGTACCTTTGCATCTTAGAAAAATCAAACAGAAATCGATATGAATAAAGAGAAAATGAAGCCTCTTGATGAGGAACGGGAGAGCCGTAGCCTGCTCTCCAATGCAGTGGTTGTGCTGCAACTCGTTTTCGGCACACTGCCCCCTGCTGCTCGTGGTATGGGCGGTGGACAAGTTGATGAACGGCACATTCTCTTCCACAATAGTTTGGGGAGTTGGAGGAGTAATGATCCTATTCGCCTTGCTTCGAGGCGTGTTCTACGGAACTTCGATTTGGCGGGCGCACCGCTCGGCTTACAATGCCCTTACACGATTGAGGTTGCGTATCATAAGTCATTTGCAACGCTTGCCACTCAGATTTTTTCAGGAGCGTAAGGTGGGCGACTTGGTGAACATCATTAACCATGACGTGGAGCAAATTGAGATTTATTTGGCACACGGATTACCTGAGATCCTCTCGGCAACGCTTTTCCCTGCCTTACTATGGGTAATCATTATGGTGATAGACTGGCGTTTGGGGCTGTCGCTCATTTCTCTTTTGCCTGTAGCATTTCTTCTGCAAATGGCTGTCAAAACACTTTGGGGAAAGAGCTTTCGACACTTTATGGAAAGTACGCAAAAAATGTCGGAAGACCTTTTGGAATATGTGGCTACCATACCGATAATCAAGGCTTTCAGCAACGAGGAAAACAGAACGCAGCAGGTGCTTGGTGGTATGCGCGACTACATCCGTTGGGTGAAGCGAAGTATGTTCAGCGTTACTGTTCCGATGACATTGATAACGATGTTCTTGGAAGGTGGTATCGTAGTAATGACCCTTGTCGGGCTATGGCTGATGACTTCGGGCGAACTGACCGTGACACGTTTTTCCTTGCCCCTAATATTGGGTGGACTGTTCTCGTCCTCCTTTGCTAAGTTGGCGACATTCCAACATGTCCGAATCGTCTATGGACAGTCGTTGGCAAAAGTGCAGTCCATCACAGAGGTACAGACAAAGGACACGGCGGACAAGAAAACGGATACGACACAAACGGATGTTTGTTTCGAGCACGTTACCTTTTCCTATCCAAACAAGAAAGACAATGCGCTGAAAGATGTATGTCTTCAATTTCCGAAAGGTAGTCATACAGCTATCGTAGGCGAGTCAGGGTCGGGAAAAACCACGCTGGCAAGTTTGATGATGGGGTTCTGGCACCCCCAAACAGGTACTATCCGATTGGGAGGAGAGAATATTACGGAACTCTCCGAACGTAATATCGCTGATTACTTTTCGATGGTACAGCAGGAGGTTTTTCTCTTTAACACAACCATTCGGGATAATATCCGTATAGGAAGACCTACCGCCACACAAAAGGAAGTGGAAACGGCAGCACAGCGTGCCCGTATTCATGATTTTATCATGGGATTGCCGAATGGTTATGATACGCTGGCGGGCGAAGCCGGCGTAAAATTCTCTGGCGGAGAAAAACAGCGTATTTCCATTGCTCGAATGTTGCTCAAAGACTCTCCAATAATTATTCTCGATGAAGCCACTGCCGCATTGGACGGAGAGAATGAGAAACTAATCCAAGAAGCTCTTGATGAATTGCAGCGCAACAAGACCGTCATTACCATTGCTCACCGTCTCAATACTATTCAGGATATGGAGCGTATTGTTGTGATGGACAAAGGGCAGGTTGTCTCAAAAGGAACACACCAAGAACTGATGAAAGACTGTTCTCTGTACCGCAATATGACGGAAACGCAAGAGCAAGTAAGTAAATGGCAATTAAAAAGAAGAGGAGGAATAAGAATGGTACGCAATATACTGAATGAATTGACCGCTAGCGGAGTTCGACATCTAATTATCTCCGCACTGTTTTTCGTGGTTTATGCCCTTTGTGGCACGGCGATAATGCTCACCGTCTTGTTTCTCATCGACCGTCATATACATGGAGAAAGCATCTCTTTCATTTCGGCAGCATGGGTACTCGGTAGTCTGCTGGTCTTGAAAACCATATCCAATGCCATTGCCGATATGAGTAAGCATTTTGCCGGATTTGATCTTGTGGAACGTATCCGCGAGAAAATCATATTGAAATTGAAAATGTTCTCACTCGGTTTCTATACCAATGAGCGTCTGGGAGAGATAAGCACAGTTATTCACAAAGACGTTGATAATATGGAAATGGTAGTAGGACATCTATGGACACGGATGTCTGCCGACTTCATTGTAGCTCTAATACTCGGTATTGGACTATTTTGCGTGGATTGGCGCATGGCATTGACAATGGTAGCCATTCTTCCTATTGCCCTGTTTTCTCTGTATCGGGGCATTCGCTCGGGAATGAAAGCACAGGAAGAGTCTCAGAACAATCTGGCGGATATGGTCAGCCTCTTTGTAGAATACGTCAAGGGCATTCCGGTTTTGAAAGTGTTTGGAGAAAAAGGAATGTTCCGTGACAGACTCGACCACTCTGTCAGTGAATTTGGAGAAAGCAGTAAGAAGACTTCACGTTTGGCAGCTGTGAGTGTGGGCAGATACACTTTCCTTATAGAGTTGGCTTTCGCTCTGATGGCTACAATCGGTCTTTGGTGGACTTGGCACGGAGAACTTTCCGTTTTTGCCTACCTCATGTTCATTATTGTCTCGAAAGAGTTCTACAAACCTTTTGTCAATATGGAGAGTCATTGGCTGAACTACATCAAAGTAAAGGACAGCTACGGACGCATTTCCCACCTGTTGGACGCTCCCATTGTCGTCAATCCATCACAGCCGAAAACAGCGGAACGCTTCGACCTGTCATTTGAGGGAGTCGGGTTCCATTATGAGAAGGAAAGTTTTGAGATGAAAAATCTCACGTTCAACGTTCCCGAACGGACGGTAACGGCACTTGTTGGCTCGTCAGGTTCTGGTAAAACAACCATTACCAACCTGTTACTTCGTTTTTGGGAACCGCAGAACGGCAGTATCCGTATCGGCGGTATAGACATTCGAGAAATGGACTATGATTATCTACTCGGTAAAATCAGTGTGGTGATGCAGAATGTTATTCTCTTTTCAGACACCATTGCCAATAATATCAAAGTGGGCAACCGCAATGCTACGCAGGAAGAAATCGAGGAAGCTGCACGACGGGCGATGATACACGACTTTATCATCAATCTGCCGGAAGGTTATGAAACAAAAATCGGAGAAAACGGTTTGGGACTATCCGGAGGTCAGAAACAAAGGCTTTCAATCGCCCGTGCGTTCCTCAAAGATGCTCCTATCATTCTTTTGGACGAGATAACGAGCAATGTTGACCCTGTCAATGAATATAAGATACAACAGGCAATGTCTTCCCTTATCCGAAATCGCACAGTCTTGGTCATTGCCCACCATTTGCAAAACCATCCGTAATGCTAATCAAATTATTGTGATGGACAAGGGACACCTTGTAGAGAACAGGGACGCATGCAGAACTTGCAGCAAAAAAACGGAATGTACTGCAAATTGCTGTCCATGCAATAACCTAATCAATGAAAATATGGAGGTGTGGAGTTTGATCCACACCTCTTTTGCCACTTCTATCCATATCGAAGCCACAAGTACGCAGTTATTCAACACCTCTAACATACACGGTTTCTTTGGTTTACTTTTGTCCGTGCACCGCTGTTGGTGCCATTAAATATATAGTAACATGGACGAAAAAATCAAAGACCAAGAAGTCCTTTTGGTCAAGGATTAGAAGGACGAGAATATCAAAGCCGTCACAGGTACGGACGAGAAAGGCGGGCTGAAAACCGTTCCGCCTACCGCCGAGCATGAACAGAGCTTCCTGAAGTTCGACAGGCATAGCAATGCTTTGGAGAACTTCCTCTCCAACTTCATGCGGCAGTTCAAGCATCTCACACTGCTGAACTTCTTCAAAGTGCCTTTTGAGAGTGCCGTTGCCGGTGCACGTGTGCTCACCGAGATGCTCAAAGCACTGGATGCTCCATCCAATAATGCCAGTTCGGAATAAGAAAATCCACTAAAAAAAGTTGGCAATATTGCCATTATTCGCAATTTTACGAATGAAAACCAACGGCTTATAAACATGTATAGCAATGGTTACCACTGACAAAGCTACTGAAAAACCCTATGCGTTAGACGACCTCTACAATAATTTAGATACAAATTAACTAAAAATCTCCATATTGCCTCATGGACGAGGGATATAAGCGAATGAGAAACCGCAAAGGGCAAATGCTTAAGAGCGAAATAATGACCATCCTGCTTTTGCTACCATTTTGGCTCTTTCCACAACTTCAAGCACTATTATCTCTTCTTCATCAAGGAGCATTTGGCAAAGCTACTTCCCTAAGGCCGTGTCCTACACGCGTTTCGTGAAACTCATGCCCCGCGTGTTCTTCGACCTGATGGCCTTCATGCGCATCCAAGGTTTTGGAAAGTGCATGGGCATTAGTTTCGTCGACAGTACAATGATTCCAGTATGCCACAACATGAGAAGGAAATTCAACAAGGTGTTTGATGGACTTGTCAAGAACGGAAAGGAACGATGGGCTGGTGTCCTGGTTTCAAGCTGCATCTGCTGTGCAACGAGATGAGCGATATACTCACGTTCTGCCTAACTCCCGCAAACGTGGACGACAGAAACCCTAGGGTATGGAAGGTCTTCACCAAAGTACTCTACGGCAAAGTTTTTGCCGACAAGGGGTACAGCAAGCAAGAATTCTTTGAGAACCTCTTCAACCAAGGCCTCCATCTCGTTCACGGACTCAAGTCAAACATAAAAAAAACAAGCTTATGCCCTTGTGGAACAAGACGATGCTGCGCAAGCGACATATAATAGAATGCATCAACGAACTCCTCAAGAACAAGGCCAACCTTGTCTACTCACGCCATCGTCCGTACATAACTTCCTCATGAATCTTTGTGCGGCATTGGCTACATACTGTTTCTTCGAGAATAAACTCGAGGGACTGCCAGTGTGCATTGAAAAGAGTAGGCAATTGAAACTATTCCAAACAAACCTTATCCCGAACTGGCGTAAATATGAGGGTAAACAACTAAAGAACTTCACTTACTTATCACCTCCGTATTTACGTACGAGATAATTGAAGTGGTTTCTGTCAAGAAATGAGACTAACTGAGCGAAAACGTATTTGCCTTTATACGTATGCAGAATCTGATGATCCCCCGCAAAGATACAAATTCAAACCCATTGACTCAGAAAAACTTTGCAACTAGCTAAATTCAACTATCTCAAAGAATAATTACCGAGTTTAAGTGGACAGTAGTGATAATACTTAAATCCTTATAAGATGACAACTCATTTTGTATTTTCTGTCTTTATCTTAGTATATCCTGATTTTTTTCCTTCATGACTAGTTTGGAAGATTTTTTTCACCATCAATTTCGTTGTTCAAAACCCTATACATACAATAGTAACAAATTATGGAATCAAACAGCAATGACGACTACGTGCTGGTCTTGGAAGACCGCACGGAGGTCAAAAACGAGGCGGAAGTGGGCAAGCTCTCCGTAGTCTCCGACATCGATGAGAAAGGGAAGCTTAAAACAGCCCCCAGCGGAGGAAGTACAACAGAGTAGCTTTCTCAAATTCAACAACAGAGATGGGCTCTTGAAGAACTTTATGACGAACTTTCTCAAGCAGTTCAACGAGCCGAAACGCTTCGGCTTGTACAAGGTGCTGGCGAGTAACGTCGAGCAAGGCGTAAAAAATTTAAAAGAAGCACTCCAAAACCGAGATATACCCGAGAACAAACAGCAACTTGAGACGGCTCAAGTACGCTTCGGTGACTTTCTTCCTCAGCAGAAGAACGCGACTGCCATCAATCCCGAACAGATTGATTGGAAGTTACTCGAAACACTCGGACTCTCTCGGGAGAAGCTGGAGCAAAGCGGGGAGCTAGACAAAATGCTCTCGTGGCAAAAGAGTAAGCTCCTACCCATCGCCGTTCCCTTTGGCGACAGCACCGTTTACACAGAAGCTCGCCTAGCTTTTCGAACGGACGAAAACGGCAACATTGGGCTTGCTGTACATTCCCTGCGTAAAGAGCCACAACTGGATTTCCCTT